>Ga0066256_1000016_pt1 | contig 968561 bp, 957 predicted proteins | sample ThiBio_1000_biof_FD_87107 | JGI IMG/M metagenome (GOLD analysis project Ga0066256, IMG submission 87107) | Wastewater bioreactor microbial communities from Cape Town, South Africa - Thiocy_expt_1000_biof (version 2) | ecosystem: Engineered > Bioreactor > Thiocyanate-remediating >... | reverse complement strand
TGCTGCGCGACAAGAAGGCCTCCACCTCCTACATCCAGCGCCGCCTCCAGATCGGCTACAACCGCGCCGCATCCATCATGGAGCGCATGGAGAACGAGGGCATCGTCGGACCCGCAAACCACGCCGGTAAACGCGACATCCTCGTCGAAACCCAGGGCCAGGGCGACGACGAATAGCCGCAACTCGCCTGTGTGGGCCTTGCAGCTCCGGGCAGCCGTCCTCAAATTGCCATGACGCTGCTGCAACCTCGGCCGCATGGAAGGCGTTTGGGTTGGATCGACGAGTCTTCGCAGCGGCAGAAGCCGCCAGGCATCATGATCAGCATGAACGGCGCCGCGGCAGAGGGAGTGGAGCAGGATTGCTCATGAAAGTGACCCCGATGCTTCGGGCCTCGGTTCTGACCGCCGCACTCGCCGGCAGCCTTGCAGCAGCGCAGGCGCAGCCACTGCAGCTGCAGCCGCCGAAGCCCGTGACGGCCAAGCCTGCCGCAGCACGCCCGATTCCCCTTCCGCCCACTCGGCCGGCGGGGCTGGGCCTGGCGCGCACGGCCTCCAACGAAGCCTCGCCCGCGCCCGCCGCTGCCCCGGCAGCCGCGGCGAACCCCGCCCCCGTGGCGCAGGCCCCCAGGCCCGAGGCTGCGAAGCCGGTTGCGACGCCGGCCAAGACGAAGCTCCCGCCGCCTGCGACGCAGGAAGAGGCGATCGAGCGGCTCAACGCCTATCTCAACAGCTTCACCACGCTTCAGGGCAACTTCATCCAGTTCGCCAATAACGGGAAGCGCCTGGAGGGCCGCGTCTATATCCAGCGCCCCGGCAAGATGCGCTTCGAATACGAGCCGCCGGCGACGACCGAGGTGATCGCCGACGGCACCTCGGTCGCCGTGCGCGACAAGCGCCTGGGAACGCAGGACGTCTATTCGATCGGCCAGACCCCGCTGAAATTCCTGCTGCGCGAGAAGATGGATCTGAGCCGCGAGGGAACGATCACCGGCGCCAGCGTCGACGGCGACATCCTGTCTGTGCGGATCGAGGATCGCTCGACGCTCGGCGGCACCTCGAAGATCACGCTGAAGTTCGATCTCGCCGCCAACGAGCTGCGGCAGTGGGTCGTGGTCGACCCGCAAGGTTACGAGACCGCGGTTTCGCTCTACAATCTCAGCCTGCAGCGCCGCGCCGACCCGAAGAATTTCGTGATCGACTACCAGCGCACGCTCTGAACCGGCAGGCGGGCCGAAACGGCTTGCCTTTTATGATGCGACGACCCAGTTTCCGGCCTCCCTCTTTGCCGGAATCTTCGCGTGCAACTCACCGTCACGAGCTGGAACATCAATTCCGTCCGCCTGCGCATCGGCATGGTCGGCGAGTTTCTCACCCGCTATGCGCCCGACGTCCTCTGCCTGCAGGAGACCAAGACGCCGGACGAGCAGTTCCCGGCCAAGGCTTTCCACCAGCTCGGCTATGTCCACCAGGCCTTCATCGGCCAGAAGGGCTATAACGGCGTCGCCATCCTCTCGAAATTGCCCTTCAGCGAGAAGGAGGCGATGTCGATGTGCGGGCGCAACGACGCCCGGCACATGACGGTGACGCTCGACCAGGCGGCCGGCGCCGCCGCCGGCATCGCGATCCACAATTTCTATATTCCCGCCGGCGGCGACGTTCCCGACCCCGCCAGGAACGACAAGTTCGCCCACAAGCTCGCCTTCCTCGACGAGATCGGCGCCTGGGGCATCGCGAAGAAGCCGGCTGACCGGCCGGCGATCCTGGTCGGCGACCTCAACATCGCCCCCTACGAGCACGACGTCTGGAGCCACAAGCAGCTCCTCGACGTCGTCAGCCACACGCCGATCGAGACGACGACGCTGGAGAAGCTGCGCAGCGAGCTCGGCTGGACCGATGCGGCCCGCACCCTGCGGCCGGAGCCCGAGAAGCTCTACTCCTGGTGGAGCTACCGCGCGCAGGACTGGGCCGCCTCCGATCGCGGCCGCCGGCTCGACCATATCTGGCTCTCGGACGGGCTGAAGCCCGCGCTGCGCGACCTTGCCTTCCTGCGCGAGGCGCGTGGCTGGGAGCGCCCCTCCGACCACGTCCCGGTCACGGTGAAGCTGGAGCTCTGACTGAAGCCGGGTGGGGCTCCATGCCGCACCGGCCCCTCGGCCATGCCGGGCAGCCCTAACCGTCGGGCCGACCCGCGTGATATTGGCTGCGCGAAACCTCAGGCGAAGCCAGTCCCGTGCAGCCAGCCCTCCCGACAACGCTCTCCTTCCGCGACGCGCTGCTCACGCTGGCCGTCATGGTGGTCTGGGGCACGAATTTCGTCGTCATCCATATCGGCGTCGAGCACTTCCCGCCGCTGCTCTTCGCGGCGCTGCGCTTCACCTTCGCGCTCCTGCCGGCGGTCTTCTTCCTGAAGCGCCCGGATGTGCCGTGGAGCAAGCTCGCCGCCTATGGCGTCCTGATCGGCGCCGGCCAGTTCGGCCTGCTCTTCTTCGCGATCAAGGGCTATATCGCGCCGGGCCTCGCCTCGCTCGTGGTGCAGTCGCAGCCCTTCTTCACCATCCTGCTGGCGGCCGCGATCACGCATGAGCGCGTGCAGCCCTTCCAGTTCGCCGGACTTGCTCTGGCCGGCATCGGCATCGGCGTCATCCTCTGGCACACCGACGGCTCGACGACGCCGCTCGGCATCGTGCTCGTGCTCGGCGCCGCCTTGTGCTGGGCTGCCGGCAATATCGTCGCGCGCAGCACGCCCAAGGTCGACATGCTCGCCTATGTGGTCTGGACCAGCCTCTTTGCGATCCCGCCGCTGGTCGCGCTGTCCTGGCTGATCGAAGGCTGGCCGGCGATCCGCGACGGCCTCGTCCATGCCCCGGCCGCCGCCTGGGCGGCGGCGATCTGGCAGGCGGTCGGCAACGTCATGTTCGGCTATGCCGTCTGGGGCTGGCTGCTCTCGCGCTATGCGGCCGCAACCGTCGCACCGACGGCGCTGCTCGTCCCGGTCTTCGGCATGGGCGCCGCCGCGCTCTGGCTGGGCGAGCCGCTGCCTGGCTGGAAGTTCGCCGCTGCCGGGCTCGTGATGTCCGGCCTGTGCATCAATATCCTCTGGCCGCGCTTCGCCGCGATCCGCGCGGCGCGGCACCCGCCCTCGTCCTGAACGGAGCTGCTATTTCCGATCGATCGCGCCGAGCGCCTGCTCGACGATCGACAGCTCGCCGACGAAGCCCCTCAGCCTGTCCCCGATCGCCTGCGCGATCGCCTCGGCTGAATCCGGTGATTCGCCGAGGACGCGGCGCATCACGCTGCGCGGAAGCCGCATCACCTGCGTCGGCTCGCGGGCGATCGCGGTGACCTGCCGCGGCACCGAGGTGAACAGGGCAAGCTCGCCGATCATCGCTCCCGGCCCCGCGATCTCGCTCGCGGGCTGGCCATCGTCCTGCGCCGTCAGCGCCACCGCGCCGGACACCACCAGCACGGCACCGTCCGAGGGTTCGCCGGCGCGGAACAGCACGTCGCCCGCCCGCAGGATGCGGCTCTCGGCCGCAAAGGCGAGCAACCTGAGTGCATCGCGCTCCATCAGGCTCAACAGCGGCTGCCGGGCCAGCAGGGCCATGTCGTCGTCGAGCGCCATCCGTCAGGGATTCAGCCGGTAGCCGCCGGCATCGGTCACGAGGAGGCGGGCATTGCCCGGATCGGGCTCGATCTTCTGGCGCAGCCGGTAGATATGGGTCTCGAGCGTATGGGTCGTGACCTGGCTGTTGTAGCCCCAGACCTCCTGCAGCAGCACCTCTCGCGCGATCGGCTTGCGGCCGGCACGGTAGAGGAAGCGCAGGATCGCCGTCTCCTTCTCGGTGAGCTTGGTCTTCGAGCCCTTCTCGCTGACGAGAAGCTTCGATCCGGGGTGGAAGGTGTAGGGGCCGACCTGAAAGATCGCGTCCTCGCTCGCCTCGTACTGCCTGAGATGCGCCCGGATCCGCGCCAGCAGCACCGCGAACTTGAACGGCTTGACCACATAATCATTGGCGCCGGCCTCGAGGCCCAGCACGGTATCGGCGTCAGAGCTCTGCGCGGTCAGCATCACCACCGGGCTCTTGAAGCCGTTCTTGCGCATCAGCTTGACGGCCTCGCGCCCGTCCATGTCCGGCAGCCCGACATCCATCACCACGAGGTCGATCCGCTCGCCCTGCGCCGCCTTCACCGCGTCGGTCGCGTTCCCGGCCGTGGACAGCCGGAACTCGTCGTAGAGCGCCAGCTGCTCGGCGAGGGCATCGCGAAGGGTCTGGTCGTCATCGACCAGGAGAATATGATGGACGACGGACATGGGCTGTTCGCTCGAACGCAGGAAGAGGGCAACATGAGCCGCCCCAGTCGTCATCGCAAGTCACGCATTCCGGAATCCCCGTGAGAAACCGTGAAATCACCGCCCTGCGCCAGGGCTTCCGCCCACGCAATCTCTCGTCTCTGCGTGTCTTCGCCTCGGTCCATGACCGGCGCAAGGGCTTCCTCGTCGCCGGCGGCGCGGTGTTTCCCTGCGCGCTCGGCCGCTCCGGCATCGGCACCGTCAAGCGCGAGGGCGACGGCCGCACGCCGCGTTTCGATCTGCCTTTGCGCAGGGTCTTCTACCGGGCCGACCGGCTCTCACGCCCGCGCACGCTGCTGCCGCTCAGGCGGATCGGCCCACGCGACGCCTGGTGCGACGACCAGAACGATCGCCGCTACAACCGCCTGATCGACCGTCCGCCGGGCGAGGCCGAGGAGCGGCTGCAGCGCGACGATCACCTCTACGACGTCATCGTCGAACTCGGCTGGAACGACCGGCCGGTGATTCGCGGGCGGGGCAGCGCGATCTTCTGGCACCTCGCCCGCCCTGGCTTCACGCCGACCGCAGGCTGTGTCGCCGTCGAGGGGCACGTCTTCGCCAAGCTGCTGCCGCGGCTGGCGCGCCAATGCCGGATCGTGGTGAGGTGAGCTACGGCAGGTGCGGGCACCGTCTCGATCATATCTTCGGGTCAGGCTGCCGCGCTCCCGGGCACCGTCCCGCGACGCGGCGCCGTCCCAGCCAGAGATTTGCGATGACTGATTCGGTTTCCTCGTTCCGCTTCGGGCGGATCGCCGCCGTGCTGCCGGTGGCCGACATGGCCCGCGCTTGCGATTTCTATATCGGCGCCCTCGGCTTCCGGAAAGCGTTCGAGAACGGCAGTCCCGTCGGCTTCATGATCCTGAAGCGCGACTCCGCCGAACTGCACCTGACGCTCCAGCCCGGCCACGAGGCCGAGCCCTTCAACGTGGCGCATATGATGGTCGAGGATATCGACGCGGTGCATGCCGTGATCCGCGAGCGTGGCCTGCGGATCGTCAAGGGCCTGCGTGACAAGGATTACGGCCTGCGCGCCTTCGTCTTCGAGGACCACGACGGCAACCGTATCGATGTCGGCGAGCCCTTGAAGGCCTAGTCCCGCGCCCCGAAGATCGCGCTGCCGACGCGGACATGCGTCGCGCCGAGCTGGATCGCCGCCTCGTAGTCGGCGCTCATGCCCATCGACAGGCCCTTCAACCCGTTGCGGGCGGCGATCTTGGCGAGCAGCCCGAAATGCGGCGAGGGCGGCTCGTCGGCCGGCGGAATGCACATCAGGCCTTCGATCGCGAGACCGTGAACCGCGCGGCAGCGACCGATGAAGGCATCGGCATCGCCGGGCATGACGCCGCCCTTCTGTGCTTCCTCGCCGGTATTGACCTGGACGAAGAGCCGCGGCGTCTTGCCGGCCCTGGCGATCTCGCGCGCCAGCTCCTTCGCGAGGCTCTCGCGGTCGAGCGACTGGATGACGTCGAAGAGCTCCACCGCCTCGCGCGCCTTGTTCGATTGCAGCGGGCCGATCATGTGCAATTCGGCATCCGGGAAGCGCTGCTTCAAGGCCGGCCACTTCGCCTTGGCTTCCTGCACATAGTTCTCGCCGAAGATGCGTTGGCCCGCTTCCAGGACCTCCGTGATCTGCTCGGCCGGCTTGGTCTTGGACACCGCGACCAGCGCGACCGAGCCGGCTTCACGCCCGAAGTCGCGCTCTGCGCGGCCGATCGCCGTCCTGATCCCAGCCAAACGCGTAACCGTATCGCTCATCTGCCAGCCTCTCATGCCCTGCACGCCGTTGACCGCGTGCGCGCAATGGTGTCCTAGAGCAGGTTGCAAGATTCCAACATCCGGTTTTTGCATTCAGCCCCTGCGCCGGCCTGCCTCCGGGAGCCGGCAAACCGCCAAGAATTGCCCGCTGACATGGCCGTCGAACGCTATAATCCGAAGGAATCCGAGCCGAAATGGCGCGCCGTCTGGGAAGAGCGCAAGCTTTTCGAGACGCGAAACGACGACACGCGGCCGAGCTATTACGTGCTCGAGATGTTCCCCTATCCCTCGGGGCGCATCCATATGGGCCATGTCCGCAACTACGCGATGGGCGACGTGGTCGCGCGCTACAAGCGCGCCAAGGGCTTCTCGGTGCTGCATCCGATGGGCTGGGATGCGTTCGGCCTGCCGGCCGAGAACGCCGCCAAGCAGAAGAAGGTCCATCCGCGCGACTGGACCTATGAGAACATCGCGACGATGCGCAAGCAGCTCAAGTCGATGGGCCTGTCGCTCGACTGGAGCCGCGAGCTCGCGACTTGCGACCCCAGCTACTATCGCCACCAGCAGAAGATGTTCCTGGATTTCCTGAAGGCCGGGCTGGTCGACCGCAAGACCGCCAAGGTCAACTGGGACCCGGTCGACGAGACAGTGCTGGCGAACGAGCAGGTCATCGACGGCCGCGGCTGGCGCTCCGGCGCGCCGGTCGAGATCCGTGAACTGACCCAGTGGTTCTTCAAGATCACCGAGTATGGCCAGGAGCTGAACGACGCCCTCGACGGCCTGACCCGCTGGCCCGAGAAGGTCCGGCTGATGCAGAGGAACTGGATCGGCCGCTCGGAGGGCCTGCTGGTTCGTTTCGCCCTCGAATCGAACAAGGCCGGTCAGGACGAGGTCGAGGTTTACACGACCCGCCCCGATACTCTGTTCGGCGCAAAATTCGTCGCCATCGCGCCCGATCACCCGATCGCCAAGTCGATCGCGGCGAAGAGCCCGTCGCTGCAGGCCTTCATCGAGGAATGCAAGCGCACCGGCACGGCGCAAGAGGCGATCGACAAGGCCGAGAAGCTTGGCTTCGACACCGGCCTGCGCGCCGTGCATCCGCTCGATCCGAACTGGACCCTGCCGGTCTACGTCGCCAACTTCGTTCTGATGGAATACGGCACCGGCGCCATCTTCGGCTGCCCGGCCCACGACCAGCGCGACCTCGACTTCGTCAACAAGTATGGCCTGGGCAATACCCCGGTGGTCGCGCCGGAAGGCACCGATCCGGCAAGCTTCGTCATCACCGACACCGCCTATGACGGCGATGGCCGCATGATCAATTCCCGATTCCTCGACGGTATGACCATCGCCGAGGCCAAGGAGGAGGTTGCGCGCCGCCTCGAGAGCGAGACCCGCGGCAACCGGCCGATCGGCCAGCGCAAGGTCAATTTCCGCCTGCGCGACTGGGGCATTTCGCGCCAGCGCTACTGGGGCTGTCCGATCCCGGTCATCCATTGTTCCGCCTGCGGAACGGTACCGGTTCCCGATGCCGATCTGCCGGTGAAGCTGCCGGACGACGTCTCCTTCGACAAGCCCGGCAATCCGCTCGACCATCATCCGAGCTGGAAGCATGTCGCCTGCCCGCAATGCGGCAGGGATGCCCGCCGCGAGACGGATACGATGGACACCTTCGTCGATTCGTCCTGGTATTTCGCCCGCTTCACCGATCCCTGGCGGACGGAGAGCCCGACCGACCGCAAGGCCGTCGACCGCTTCCTGCCGGTCGACCAGTATATCGGCGGCGTCGAGCACGCGATCCTGCACCTGCTCTACTCGCGCTTCTTCACCCGCGCGATGAAGAAGACCGGCCATGTCGGGCTGGACGAACCCTTCGCCGGCATGTTTACCCAGGGCATGGTGGTGCATGAGACCTATCGCGCCGCCAATGGCGACTGGGTCGAGCCCGGCAATGTCCGCATCGAGGTTTCCGGCAACGACCGTCGCGGCTTCGACGTCGACACCGGCGCTCCGATCGAGATCGGCCCGATCGAGAAGATGTCGAAGTCCAAGAAGAACGTCGTGGACCCCGACGACATCATCGCCTCCTACGGCGCCGACACCGCGCGCTGGTTCATGCTCTCGGATTCACCGCCGGATCGGGACGTGATCTGGACCGATGAGGGCGTCCAGGGCGCTGCCCGCTTCGTGCAGCGCCTGTGGCGCCTGATCGGCGAGATCGCCGAGCGCACCGGCCGCAAGGCCGAGAAGCCGGCCCAGATCGGCGAAGCGGCCCTGACACTGCGCAAGGCGAGCCATCGTGCGCTCGACGCCGTCGGCGCCGATATCGAGCGCCTCGCCTTCAACCGCTGCATCGCCCATGTCTACACATTGACCAACGCCATCGGCAAAACGCTCGACGCGGCTGCGGAAAAGCCGGCGCTCGACCCCGATACCGCCTTCGCCCTTCTCGAGGCTGCTGCGATCGTCACCCAGCTTGTCGCGCCGATGATGCCGCATCTGGCGGAGGAATCCTGGCAGGCGCTGGGCCAGCCAGGCCTCGTGGGAGAGGCGCCATGGCCCGTCGCCGAGGCCGCACTGCTGAAGGACGACGCCATCACCCTGCCCGTCCAGCTCAACGGCAAGAAGCGGGCGGAGGTGACTGTTCCGGCCGATGCCGATACGGTGACGGTCGAGGCGGCGGTGCGCGCGAGCGATGCCGTGCAGCGGGCCCTGGAAGGGCGCGCCATCCGCAAGATCATCGTGGTTCCGGGGAGAATCGTGAATGTCGTCGTCTGAGATTGCGGGGCGGGACGCCGGGCCGACACGCCGGAGCCTCGCGCTGGTTGCGGCGCTCGGCGTTGCGGCTCTGGCGGGCGGCTGCTTCCGGCCGCTCTACGCCGAATCCACGGCGAGCACCGTCGGCGGCAGCGTCAGGACGGCGCTGCGCAGCATCGAGTTCCCCGAGATCAAGGGCCTGATGGGCCATTACCTGCGCAACGAGCTGGTCTTCGAGTTCGACGGCGGCAACGAGCCGGACGCGCCGAAGACGTTGAAGTTCGACGCCTCCCTCGCCGAGTCCGTCGAGGTGGTCACCGTCGATTATGCCAATGGCCGCGCCGACTCGGCCATTCTCGTCGCCACTGCGACCTGGAAGGTGACCCGCAACGGCACCGGCGAGATCGTCTCCTCCGGCACCAATTCCGTCCGCGAGCCCTATGAGCGTTCGTCGCAGCGCTTCGCGACGGTTCGCGCCGCGCGCGACGCCCAGATCCGAGCCGCGAAGAACCTCGCCAGCCTGATCCGCGGGCAGATCGCGGCCGACCTGACATCCTGATCCCGCCATGGTTGCGATCAAGGCGCACGAGGCCGACCGGACGCTCGCCCGCCTGGATCCGGCCTGGCGCCTGATCCTGTTCTACGGTCCCGATACGGGGCTCGTCGCGGAGAGGGCCGCCACGCTCGCACGCAAGAGCGTCGACGATCCCGACGATGCCTTCCAGCTCATCCGCATGGATGGCGACGCGATAGCCGCCGACCCGCTGAAGCTGGTCGACGAAGCCAATACGATCGGCCTGTTCGGTGGCCGGCGGGCGATCCGCGTCTCGGCGACGGGAAAGCCGCTCATCGCCGCGATCGAGCCGCTGCTGACCGCGCCCTCGCAGGATGCCCTCGTCATCATCGAGGCCGGCGATCTTCAGCGCAGCAATCCGCTGCGCACCGCCTGCGAGCGGGCCAAAAGCGCGCTCGCCGTGCCCTGTTATGGCGACGCCGCGCGTGATCTCGGCTCGATCATCGACGAGATGGTCCGCGCGGCCGGAAAATCCATCGATCGCAACGCCCGTGAGCATCTCGCCAGCCTGCTCGGCGGCGACCGCCAGACGTCGCGGCGCGAGATCGAGAAGCTCCTGCTCTATCTCGGCGACGATCCCGCGGTGACCGAAAGCCATATCGAGGCCATCGTCGGCGATACCGCCCAGCGCGAGCAGGCGATGCTGGTCGACGCCGTCTTCGCCGGCAGATTGCCCGTCCTCGATCTGGCGCAGGCCAAGCTCGCCGGCGAGGGACTCGATCCGGGCGTGATGCTGGGCGCGGTGCTGCGGCAGGCGCTGGCCCTGCTCAAGGCCAGACAGAGCGTCGATGCCGGGCGCAGCGTCAAGGACGTCGTCGGGACGATGCGACTGCCCTATCCTCGCATCGCGACGACGGAAGCGGCGCTGGGCGCCTGGAGCACCGCCAGGTTGACGGAGGCTGTCGGCCTGCTCGGCGCGGCCGTCCTCGCCACGCGCCAGAACGCCGAAACGGGCCGCGCCACCGCGACCCGCTCCTTGTGGACCCTCGCGAGGCTCGCCCGAAGCGGCCGAAGCGACTGATTCGGCTCAGGCCTTCAGGCGGCGACAGAGCGCATCGAGCTGCTCGAGCGTCTTGTAGGCAATCCTGACCTCGCCGGCGCCGTTCTGCCGGTGCGAAATGGTCGTAGACAGGCCCAGCGCCTCTTCCAGAGCCTTCTCCAGCGCCCGGGTATCCGGGTCCTTCTCCGGCCTTGGCTTTGCGGGAACCGCGCTCTTGGTCTCTCCGCGCGCCTCTTCCTGCACGACCCGCTCGATGTCGCGGACGCTCATGCCTTCGGCCACAATCTTCTTCGCCATCAGTTCCGGATCCGAAACCGACAGCAGCGCACGGGCATGGCCGGCCGATACCGCCCCTTCGCTCACCATCCTGCGAACCGGCTCCGGCAGCTTCGACAGGCGCAGTGTATTGGCGACATGGCTGCGGCTCTTGCCGATCACGCGGGCGAGGTCGTTCTGGGTATAGTTGAACTCTGCGATCAGGCGCTCGTACCCCGCCGCCTCTTCCATGGGATTGAGGTCGGTGCGCTGGACGTTCTCGACGATCGCAATTTCGAGTGCCTCGCGGTCGTCGGCCTCGACCAGGATCACCGGCACGTCATGCAGCTCTGCGCGCTGTGCAGCGCGCCAGCGGCGCTCGCCGGCTATGATCTCATAGGCGTCGAGCATTCCGGCGATCGAGCGCACGATGATCGGCTGGAGGATGCCGCGCTCGCGGATCGACGCGGTCAGATCGTCGAGATCCTCCTCGACGAAGCTGCGCCGCGGATTGCGGGCGCTCGGCCGCAGGAACTCGACCGGAACCCGCCGCTGGCCGCGCGCACGCTCGATCGCCCCGATTTCCTCGCCGACGTCGCCGATCAACGCCGCCAGACCGCGGCCAAGGCGGGAACGCCCCTGTTCTTCGGCCATCGCCATTCCTCGTAAACCTCTGCTCTTTTTGACGGGCTAGGCCGCGGCACGCAGCGCGCGCTCGCGCTTGATTACTTCGGATGCCAGCCGCAGATAGGCCTGCGAGCCGGAGCAGCGCAGGTCATAGAGCAAGGCCGGCTTGCCATAGGACGGCGCCTCCGAGATCCGCACATTCCTTGGGATCACGGTCTCATAAACCTTGTCGCCAAGGAAATTCTTCACATCAGCCATGACCTGGCCGGAAAGATTGTTGCGCGGATCGAACATCGTCAGCACGACGCCCTGGATGATCAGGCGCGGATTGAGGCCAGCCCGAACCTGCTCCACGGTCTTCAGCAGCTGACTCAGGCCTTCCAGGGCGAAGAACTCGCATTGCAGCGGCACCAGCACCGCATCGGCAGCCGTCATGGCATTGATCGTGATCAGGCTGAGCGAGGGCGGGCAGTCGATCAACACATAAGTGAGATCCTGGCAGCGCTGATCGTAGATCAGCTCGTCGATCGCGTTCTTCAGGCGGTGCGCCCGATCCTTTGCCGAGGCGATCTCGAGCTCGACGCCCAGCAGATCGAGCGTCGACGGCGCCAGGGAGAGCCCGGGCACAGCGGTGGGCTGCAAGGCCTGCCCCAGCCCGACATCGCCGCAAAGTACGTCATAGGTCGAGGATTTTCGGCTGCGGCGATCGACCCCGAGCCCGGTCGAGGCGTTGCCCTGCGGATCGAGATCGACGATCAGCACCTTCTCGCCGATCGCCGCGAGCGCCGTTCCGAGATTGATCGCGGTGGTGGTTTTGCCCACGCCGCCCTTCTGGTTGGCAAGCGCGATCACGCGCGGGCGGCGCGGCGCGGACAAGGGGATGACGTCTGTCATGGATCGGCTCGTCTCTCGGCCGAGCGGACCATCAGGATGCGCCCGGCGTCGTCAGTCACGGAAGAAACGGTTGTTGCTTGAATCTTCCAATATCTGGCCGAGTCGGTCAATTCCGTATCTAGATGTTGTCCCTTGGGAAAGAGGCCGAGCGCGCCAGTTCTCAACAGCTCTTCGCACCAGGCGAGCAACTGGGGGAGCGGGGCGAGGGCCCGCGCCGTCACGACATCGACAGCGCCGGCAAAGCTCCCGACGATCTCCTCGATCCGCGCCGCATGGACCTTGACGCGCGCCCCGGTGACCCGTGCCGCATGCCGCAAGAAGGCGCATTTGCGCGCATTGCTTTCCACCAGGTCGATCTGGCCTTCACCTCGTTCGGCGAGGCAGATGCCGATGACCAGACCCGGAAAGCCGCCGCCCGAGCCGAGGTCGAGCCAACGCTTGCGCTCTGGCGCCAGATTGAAAATCTGGATCGAATCGGCGATGTGGCGTGTCCAGACATCGGCCAGTGTCGCCGAGGACACCAGATTCTTGGCCGCCTGCCAGCGTTCCAGCTCGGCGACCAGAACGCCCAACCGTTCCTCTGTTTCACGTGAAACAGGCGTCAAGCGCAAAGCGTTCTGGCGGTCGCCTTTATCAACAGTCACGCGAGACCTGTGGACAACTGTGCCGCGCGCCCTTTTCGGGCATGGGCCGCGAGCAAGGTCAGCGCCGCCGGAGTCATGCCCTCGATCTTCCCCGCCTGGGCCAAGTCGGCGGGGCGCGCCGCGGCCAACTTGGCCTTGAGCTCGTTCGACAGGCCGGAGATGCCGTCCAGATCGAGATCGGCCGGCACCTTCAACGCCTGGTCCCGCCGATAGGCCTCGATCTCCGCCGCCTGTCGATCGAGATAGACGGCATAGACCGCGTCGGCGCTCACGCGATCGATCACCGCCGGAGAATATGCCCGCAATTGCGGCCAGATCGCTGCCAGCTGTTCGAACGTGACATCGGGATAGGACAGAATCTGGTAGGCGCTGCGCCGCAGCCCGTCCCGATTGAGCTGCAAACCACCGCGCTCGGCCTGCTGGGGCGTCAGGGCGAGAGCCTGGAGTTCGGCCTTCAGGCTCTCGATCTCTTGTTGGCGCGCCTGGAATGCCACAAGTCGCGCCGATCCAACCACGCCGAGCTCCGTGCCGAGCATGGTCAGGCGCTCATCGGCGTTGTCGACCCGCAACGATAGCCGGAATTCGGCGCGGGAGGTGAACATTCGATACGGCTCCGTAACGCCATGGGTCACCAGGTCATCGACGAGAACGCCGATATAGGACCGCGCCCTGTCGAACACGACAGGCGCCGCGCCTCCCGCCAGCCGCGCCGCATTGAGCCCGGCGAGCAGGCCCTGAGCCGCCGCCTCCTCATAGCCGGTGGTGCCGTTGATCTGGCCAGCCAGGAAGAGCCCGGCAATCGCGCGGGTCTCGAGCGTGTTCTGCAAGGCGCGCGGATCGACGAAATCATACTCGATGGCGTAACCGGGACGCAGCATAGTCGCTCGTTCCAGTCCCGGAATGGTCTTGAGCAGGCCGCTTTGCACATCCTCCGGCAAGGAGGTCGAGATCCCGTTCGGATAGACCGTGTCGTCGTCGAGCCCCTCGGGCTCGAGAAAGATCTGGTGGCCGTCGCGGTCGCCGAACCGGCCGACCTTGTCTTCGATCGATGGGCAATAGCGCGGGCCACGGCCCTCGATCTGCCCCGAAAACATCGGCGCGCGGTGAAGATTGGCGCGAATCAGGTCATGTCCCGCCGAGGTCGTGCGCGTGATGCCGCAGCATATCTGCGGATTCTTGATCTGGCTGGTCAGAGCCGAGAACGGCTCCGGCGGCGTGTCGCCCGGCTGCATCTCCAGCGCCGCCCAGTCGATGGTCCGACCGTCGAGCCGGGGAGGCGTCCCGGTCTTGAGCCGACCGAGCGGAAAGCCGTGCCGCTCCAGTGTCGCCGACAGGCCCAGCGAGGGAGCCTCGCCCACGCGGCCGGCCGGAATCTTGGTTTCCCCGATATGAATCAGGCCGCGCAAAAACGTCCCGGTCGTCACGACGACCGTTCCGGTCGCGAATCGACGTCCATCGGCCAGCAGCACCGCCGATACGCGGCCCTCGCTGATCTCCACGTCGAACACGTCGCCGGCGATGACCTCAAGATTGGGCCATGCCTGGAGCAGTTCCTGCACGGCGTTCCGATAGAGCTTGCGATCCGCCTGGGCACGGGGGCCACGGACCGCCGGCCCCTTGCGGCGATTGAGCATCCGGAACTGGATGCCGCCGCGATCGGCCGCGAGCGCCATGATGCCGTCGAGAGCGTCGATCTCGCGAACCAGATGGCCCTTGCCCAGCCCGCCGATCGCCGGGTTGCACGACATGACCCCGATGAAGTCCGGCTTGTGCGTGACCAGAGCCGTGCGCGCGCCGTAACGCGCCGCAGCCGCGGCGGCCTCGGCGCCGGCATGGCCGCCACCGACGACGATGACATCGTAGGGTTGCGCGAAACTCGACATCGGGTTTCGCTAGCGAAGCCCGGCAGAGCGGTCAATCACCGAATGCGCGATGCGCCGCAGGGTCTCCTACTTGCCGATGCAGAATCCGGCAAAGAGCGTGTCCAGCACGTCCTCGACGCCGATCCGCCCGACCAGCCGCTCGAGCGCCATCACCGCGAGGCGGATGTCCTCGGCCAATAGCTCGCTCGGGGCACCCGGCGATGCGGCCATGCGTTCGAGGGCTTCGATGGCAGCAGCGACCGCGGCGCGGTGCCGTTCGCGCGTCAGCAGGGCCGGCTCACCCTGGGCCAGCCCGCGCAGCCGGGCGACGATCGCCGACAGCAGCTCGGCAAGTCCCTGGCCATTTGCCACGGATATGGCGTGCTCATCCGGCCGCACGCTGCCCGCGAGGTCGCTCTTGGTCGCCACCGCAAGGGTGGCCGCATCCGCGGGCATTCGAAACGGGTCCGAATCGACAGCCCGCAGGCTCAGCACGAGATCGGCGCGTTCGACAAGAGCCTGGGCGCGCCTGACACCCTCCGCCTCCACCGGATCGGCGCTCTCGCGCAACCCGGCCGTGTCGATCAGGATTACCGGCAGACCGTCGAGATCGAGCCGGACTTCGAGCGCATCGCGCGTCGTGCCGGCGACGGGCGAGACGATCGCCACGTCGCGGCGCGCCAGCGCATTCAGCAGGCTCGACTTGCCGGCGTTGGGCGGGCCGGAGAGGACCACCACGAAACCCTCGCGCACGCGCTCCCCCATCGAGAAGCTTCCCAGCGCCTGACGCAGCGACCCGAGGACCGCTTGGGCGATCTGCAGGGCTTCCTCCTGTAGTGGGCCCTCGACATCCCCTTCGTCGGAGAAGTCGATCTCGGCGGCAAGCAAGGTCATGGCTTCCAGAAGCGCGCTGCGCCATTGCCCGGCCTGAAGGCCGAGAGCGCCTTCCATCTGGCGCAGCGCCTGGCGCCGCTGCCATTCCGTCTCCGAATCGATCAGGTCTCCCAGGCCTTCGACAGCGGCGAGGTCGAGCTTGCCGGCCTCGAAGGCCCGGCGCGTGAACTCGCCGGCCTCGGCGAGCCTGACTCCCGGTAGTGCCGTCAGGCGACGAAGTAGTGCCGCCAGCACGGCGCGTGAGCCATGTACCTGAAATTCCGCGACATCCTCGCCAGTGAAGCTGGTAGGGCCGGGGAAGAACAGAACGAGTCCCCTGTCGATCTCGTCGCCCGCCTCGTCCCGGAGGGTTCGCAGCGTCGCCACCCGGGGCGGGGGCAGGACTCCGGCGGTCGTTTCGAGAGCGAATCGAGTCTTCGGGCCCGACACGCGCAGGACCGCCACGCCCGCCCGGCCGGGTGCCGACGAGACCGCGACGATGGTAGGCTGGTGCGTCCGATCGATCATGGCGCCACTCCGGCGCCGGGAAGGAGCGTCCGATGAACCGCCTCTCCGGAGCCGCCAGCCCCTATCTGCTCCAGCATCGCGACAACCCCGTCGACTGGTGGGAATGGAGTCCGGAGGCCTTCGCCGAGGCGAAACGCAGCAACCGCCCCGTTCTGCTCTCGGTCGGCTATGCCGCCTGCCATTGGTGCCATGTGATGGCGCATGAGAGCTTCGAGAATCCGGCAACGGCCGCCGTCATGAACGAGCTCTTCGTGAACATCAAGGTCGATCGGGAGGAGCGCCCCGACATCGACCATGTCTACATGACCGCCCTGCACAGTCTCGGCGAGCAGGGCGGCTGGCCCCTGACAATGTTCCTGACGCCGGATGGCGATGCCTTCTGGGGCGGCACCTATTTTCCGCCCGAGGCCCGCCACGGCCGCCCGTCCTTCATCGCCGTCCTGCGCCAGATCGCGACGATTTTCCAGCGCGAGCCGCAGCGCATTGCCGGCAATGCCGGGGCCATCCGAAGCGCGCTGCGGCGTGCCGAGGAATTGCCGCTCGGCACCGGCAGCGAGCCGGATCTCGATCATCTCGCGGTGCAGATCGGCGGCGCCTTCGATGCCCGCCATGGCGGGCTGCGAGGCGCGCCGAAGTTCCCGAACACCGGCCTGATCGAATTGCTCTGGCGAGCCGGCACGCGGACGCCCGCCGGCGAGCCGGCGCTCGCGGCCGCCGTGCTGACGCTGGAGCAGATGGCGCGCGGTGGCATCCATGATGATCTTGGCGGCGGCTTCGCCCGCTACGCCGTCGATGAGCGCTGGCTCGTGCCGCATTTCGAGAAGATGCTCTATGACAACGCGCAGCTGCTGGCGCTCTATGCGCTCGAAGCCAATCGTAGCGGCAGCACCCTCGCCCGCGAGGCTGCGGAGGGAATCGTAGGCTGGCTCGAACGCGAAATGCTGCTGCCGGAAGGCGCCTTCGCCGCCAGCCTCGATGCCGATTCCGAGGGCGTCGAGGGGCGATACTATGTCTGGTCGCTCGCCGAGCTCGTCTCGCTCCTCGGTGCCGAGGACGCCGCGCTGTTCGCACGCCATTATGACGTGACCGAGCACGGCAACTGGGACGAGACCAACATCCTCAACCGGCTCGATACACCCGATCCGGACCAGGATGCCGCATCGCGCCTCGCGCCGATGAAGCGCCGGCTTCTCGCCGAGAGGGCAAAGCGCGTCAGGCCGGGCCGCGACGACAAGATCCTCGCCGATTGGAACGGCCTGGCGATTGCCGCCCTGGCGCGCGCCTCCGCTCTGCTGGACAAGCCTCGCTGGCTCGATCTAGCGGAAAACGCCTACCGTTTCGTCGCCGAATCGATGTCGGACGGCGAGGGCCTCGCCCATTCCTATCGGCAAGGCCGGCGGATCGCACCCGGCTTCGCGCTCGATCATGCGGCGATGACGGACGCCGCCCTGGCGCTGCACGATGCCACGCTGGACCTGCGCTACCTCGGCGACGCGCGACGCTGGGGCGCGCATCTCGAACGGCACTACCGCGATGACCGAACCGGTCTTCTCGGGATGACCAGGTCGGACTCGGCCGCGCTACCGGTGTCGCCGCGGCCTACGCATGACGACGCCGTGCCGAATGCCATCGGCGTCCACGCCGCGAACCTCGTGCGGATCGCAGCCAAGACCGGCTCGGAAGCCGCCAGCGATCAGGCGAGGCGCTTCATGACCGCGGCGCTGGGGGCCGCCGCCCGCGCTCCGCTGGCGCATGGCTCCGTGCTCAATGCCTTTGACCTGGCGCGCAACGGCGCCGAGATCGTCCTGGCGGGACCCGACCGGGCGGCCTTTCACCGCGCGGCGCGCGCGCTCCGCTTTACCGCGACGATACTGGTCGATTGCCCGGACGCCGCAGCCTTGGCGCCCGGGCATCCGGCCAGCGCGATGCTCCGCGAAGCCGGGCCTAGCGCCGCCTTCATCTGCTTCGAGGGCCGCTGCCTGCCGCCCGTCACGGATCCGAATCGATTGGCCGAAGCGGTAGCCGCCGGCCGCTGAGATCCAAAAAGAAGGCACCGCCGATCCAGCTGGAACGGCGGTGCCCCGCTTTTCGTAAAGATGCTTCCGAGCTGGCTCAGGTATTCATCGAATCGAAGAATTCCGAGTTCTGCTTGGTCTGGCGCAGCTTGTCGATGAGGAACTCGATCGCGTCCTGCGGCCCCATCGGGTTGAGGATGCGGCGCAGCACATAGGTCTTCTGCAAGTCGGAGCGCGGCGTGATGAGCTCCTCCTTGCGGGTGCCCGATTTGAGAATGTCGATCGCCGGGAAGATGCGCTTGTCGGCCACCTTGCGGTCGAGCACGATCTCGGAGTTGCCGGTGCCCTTGAACTCCTCGAAGATCACCTCGTCCATGCGCGAGCCGGTATCGATCAGCGCGGTCGCGACGATGGTCAGCGAGCCGCCTTCCTCGATGTTGCGCGCTGCGCCGAAGAAGCGCTTCGGCCGCTGCAGGGCGTTGGCGTCGACACCGCCGGTCAGGACCTTGCCGGAGGACGGCACGACCGTGTTGTAGGCGCGGCCGAGACGCGTGATCGAATCGAGCAGGATGACGACGTCACGGCCGTGCTCGACGAGACGCTTCGCCTTCTCGATCACCATCTCCGCAACCTGGACGTGGCGCGAGGCCGGCTCGTCGAAGGTCGAGGACACGACCTCGCCCTTCACCGAGCGCTGCATGTCGGTGACTTCCTCGGGCCGCTCGTCGATCAGCAGCACGATCAGATAGCACTCGGGATGGTTGGTGGTGATGGACTGCGCGATGTTCTGCAGCAGCACGGTCTTGCCGGTGCGCGGCGGGGCGACGATCAGGGCGCGCTGGCCCTTGCCGATCGGTGCCACGATGTCGATGACACGCGGCGAGAAATCCTTCTTCGTGGGGTCCTGGACCTCGAGCTTCAGCCGCTCGTCCGGATAGAGCGGGGTGAGGTTGTCGAAGTGGATCTTGTGCTTGATCTTCTCCGGGTCTTCGAAATTGACCGTGTTGACCTTGAGCAGCGCGAAATAGCGCTCGCCGTCCTTGGGGCCGCGAATCGGCCCCTCGACCGTATCGCCGGTGCGCAGGCCGAACTTCCGGATCTGCGAGGGCGAGACATAGATGTCGTCGGGACCGGGCAGGTAATTCGAATCAGGCGAGCGCAGGAAGCCGAAACCGTCCTGCAACACCTCGACCACACCTTCGCCGAGGATCTCGGTCTCGCGCGCGGCGAGCTGCTTGAGGATGGCGAACATCAGCTCCTGCTTGCGCATGGTGCTGGCGTTCTCGACCTCCACCTCCTCGGCGAAGGACAGCAGTTCGGTCGGCGATTTGCTCTTGAGCTCTTGGAGCTTGATTTCCCGCATGGGGCACCCGGATCGTAAACGCCCGCGACGGCGGGAGTAGGGATGGTACTGGAGTGATCGACTATGGTCCGGACCGGACCTGCGCTGGGTTGCGCGTCACGAGCTGCTGCAACGGCAGCCGGCTCACGAACGGTCGACAACAGGGAGGACGCTGGAGAAGCGCACCGATCTGATAACGGGAATCGTCGCCGGGCTCAAGCGGGAAACGACGGCCCGCTTCAGAACGGCTTCACGATGACGAGAATCACGATGGCCGCCATCAGCAGCGCCGGTACCTCGTTGAGGATTCGATAGAAGCGCGCCGGCTTGTCGTTGCGATCCTCGGCAAAGGCCCTGACCCGGCCGGCAAGGTAGCCATGGATGCCGGAGAGAATCAGCACCAGCAGGATCTTGGCGTGAAGCCAGCCGCCCTTGAAGGCGAAAGCGGACCAGGCGAGGTAAAGCCCGAGCACCCAGGTCACGATCATCGCCGGATTGATGATGCCCTTGAGCAGGCGCCGTTCCATGACCTTGAAGGTCTCGGATTGGATCGAGCCGACCTGGGCTTCCGCGTGGTAGACCATCAGGCGGGGCAGGTAGAGCATCCCCGCCATCCACGAGATGACCGCCATGACGTGGAAGGCTTTGACCCATTCATACATGGCGCGAACTCCCTAGCCCCGAACCGCCTTGAGCAGGCGTTCGACATGCGCGATCGGCGTATCCGGCAGAATGCCGTGACCGAGATTGAACACGAAAGGCGCCTCGCCGAAAGCCGTGCGGATCGCCTCGACCTCGCGCTCCAGCTCGGGCCCGCCCGCGCGCAGGACCAGCGGGTCGAGATGACCCTGCACCGGAACGAGCGACTGGATCGCCGCGCGAGCGAAATCGCGGTTGATCTCGCTTTCGAGGCTCACCGCGTCGACCCCCGTGCCGCGGACATAATCCGGGATCATCGTCCCTGCGCCCCGCGGAAAGCCGATGATGCGGGCCTGCGGATGCGCAGCCCGCACGCCATCGACGATCCGCCTCGTCGGCGCGATGCACCAGCGCTGGAAATCACCGGGCGACAGCACGCCCGCCCAGCTGTCGAAGATCTGCACCGCATCCACACCCGCAGCGATCTGGGCGTTGAGATAGCCGATCGAGGTCGCGACGATCCGGTCGATGATCGCGGCAAACAGTTCGGGCTCGGCAGCGAACAGGGCCCGCGCGGGCCCTTGGTCCGGCGTGCCGCGGCCGGCGACCATATAGGTCGCGACCGTCCAGGGCGCCCCGCAGAACCCGATGAAGCCAGTCGAGCCCGGCAGGGCGCGGCGCACCCGCCGGACCGTCTCGATGATCGGGGAAAGCTTGTCGGCATCGGCGAGGCCATCGATCTCGTCCAGCCTCACCCGGCTCGCAACGGGATCGAGCCGCGGGCCTTCGCCTTCGACGAACCACAGCTTCTGGCCGAGCGCCTGGGGGACGACGAGAATGTCGGAGAACAGGATCGCGGCATCGAAGCCGAACCGGCGGATCGGTTGGAGCGTGACCTCGGCCGCCAGAGCAGGATCGTAGCAGAGCGCGAGGAAACTGCCTGCCTTGGCGCGCACCTCGCGGTACTCCGGGAGATAACGGCCGGCCTGTCGCATCAGCCAGACGGGAGGGACGGAGGTTGTCTCGCCAGCGAGCGCCCGCAGAAAGGCAGGCCGTTCGTGCGTCGCTGGGCCTGTCGGGCGATCCATCTCACATCCTCTCAAGAAAGAATCCTATTTAAAGATTCTTTTTCTTTGACTCTTGGGCAGGGGGAGATAGCCCGCCGCAATTCCATCCACAACCGGTCCACAGGCGGTGGGACAGCAGGTCGCGGCCCGACCCGACCCGATGCCGCCCGTTAAGACTCTATTAAGGAATTGGAATCCGCCGCCTCGAAGCGGCACGCCGGAATGATTCACGTGAAACACTTTCTTTACCATGCACAGCCGCCACGCTGTTGACGGTTATCGGCGGTTGTCCAGAGGCCTCGCCGAACTGCTCTGGTTACGAGTCTTATCCACATCGCTCCCGGCCGCTCTGGACAAGCTGCCCGGCTGGCATCCGCGGCGTCGGGATTTGCCAAAGGCGCACCTCGCGTGAGAGGACAGGCGAGCTTCAGCGCGAGGGCTGCCGTGGTCCGCAACTATTTCCATCTTCATCTCGTCTCGGACGCTACCGGCGAGACCCTGATCGCCGTCAGCCGCGCCGCTGCCGCGCAGTACGAGACCGTATCCGCGATCGAGCATGTCTATCCGCTGGTGCGCTCGGAGGCGCAGCTCGCTCGCGTGCTGGCCGAGATCGAATCCTCGCCGGGCGTCGTGCTCTACACGCTGGTCGAGCCGGAATGGCAGGAGAAGCTCGAGACTTTCTGCCGCGAGCTCGGCTGCCCGTGCCTGTCGGTTCTGCAGCCGGTGCTCTCGCTGTTCCAGTCCTATCTCGGCCAGGCCTCGGCGACGAAGCCGGGCGCCCAGCACGTGCTGAACACCGAATATTTCCGCCGCATCGACGCGATGAACTACACGCTGCTGCACGACGATGGGCAGATGGGCGGCGACCTCGACAATGCTGACGTGATTCTGGTCGGCATCAGCCGGACCTCGAAGACCCCGACCAGCATCTATCTCGCCAACCGTGGCATCAAGACCGCCAACATCCCGCTGGTGCCGAACGTGCCGCTCCCGCTCGAGCTAGACTCCGCCAAGAAGCCGCTGATCGTCGGTCTGGTCGCCAGCCCGGACCGCATCGTCCAGATCAGGCAGAACCGCCTGCTCTCGCTGCGCGCCGACGACGAGACGCCCTATGTCGACCCGGCGGCGGTCGCCGACGAGGTGGCCCAGTCGCGCCGGCTTTGCGCCCGCAAGGGCTGGCCCGTGATCGATGTCACCCGCCGCTCGATCGAGGAGACTGCCGCCTCGATCCTCGATCTGCTGCGCGACCACCGCATGAAGTTCATCGCGACATGACGGGCCTCTGGCTCGCCGCTGCGCCGCTCGTCCTCGCCTCGGGCAGCGCGACACGCCGCGACATGCTGGTTGCGGCCGGGCTGCCGGTCGAGATCGTGAAGCCGGCGATCGACGAGCGTGCGGTCGAGAAGCCGCTGGCCGCGCAAGGTCTCCCGGCGGATCGGATCGCCGTTGCCCTGGCGGAGGCCAAGGCGCTCGCTGTTTCGAGGCTGCACCGCGGCCGGATCGTGCTGGCGGCCGACCAGACTCTCATCTGCGCCGGTCGGTCCTTTCACAAGCCGGAGAACCCGGCGGCCACCGCCGAGCAGATCGCCGCATTGTCGGGACGGGCGCACGAGCTGCATTCGGCCTTCGTTCTGGCGCGTGACGGAACGGCCCTCGCCAGCGGCTGCGACACGGCCCGGCTGACGATGCGCCGGCTCGATCCCCAATTCATTGCCCGCTATGTCGAGGCGGCCGGCCCCGTCATTTTCTCGAGTGTCGGCGGCTACCAGCTCGAGGGCGTCGGTGCCCAGCTGTTCGAGCGGATCGAGGGGGATCACTTCACCATTCTCGGCCTGCCCTTGCTGCCCGTCCTCGCCGCCCTGCGTGATCTGGGCCATCTCGCCCGCTGAACCGGACCCGACCATGTCTCCTCGCTGCTTCGTCATTGGCCATCCGATCGCACATTCGCGCTCGCCGCTGATCCACCGTGAATGGCTGAGGCAGTACGGGATCGCCGGCTCCTATGAACGCATCGACGTGGCCCCGGTCGATCTGCCGGCCTTCGTCGCGAGGTTGCGAGACGGCGAGTTCGCCGGCGGCAACGTCACGGCGCCGCTCAAGGAAGCGATGATGGCGCTGGTCGACGAGGTCAGCGAGGCGGGCCGGGTCGTCGGGGCCGTCAACACGCTCTGGCGCGATGCCGGCCGGATCATCGCGGATAACACCGATGTGTCCGGCTTCCTCGCTCATCTCGACGCGACCGTCCCCGATTGGGAAGGCCGGGTGAAGGCGATCCTCGTCCTCGGAGCCGGTGGCGCTGCGCGTGGCGTCGCCTTCGGTCTCCAGTCGCGCGGGATCGGCCGCATCCTGATCGCCAACCGCAGCCGCGCTCGCGCCGACGAGCTCGCCGCAGCTTTCGGAGCGCCGTTGGAGGCGATCGATTGGGAGCGCCGGAGCGAGGCCGTCGGGCAGGCCGACCTCATTGTCAACACGACGCCGCTTGGTCTGCAGGGCAAGCCGCCGCTGGAGATGGACCTCTCGACTCTGCGGCCGGGCACCATCGTCGACGACATCAACTACGTTCCGTTGAAGACGGCTCTACTCGCCGAGGCCGAGCGTCGCGGCGGCATCCTCGTCGATGGGCTCGGCATGCTGCTGCATCAGGCGACGCCGGGTTTCGCCCGCTGGTTCGGGGTCGACCCGCAGGTCACGCCGGCGCTGCGCCGGCTGATCGAAACGGATATCCTTTAGGCCTGATTCGCAGGGAAGCGGAATGACCTTCGTGCTGGGCCTCACGGGCTCGATCGGCATGGGCAAATCGACGACCGCCGCGCTTTTCGTGAAGCGGGGCGTGCCGCTGCACGATGCCGACGCGGCCGTGCACCGCCTACATCGCGGCCGGGCCGCCGGGCCGATCGCGGCGGCCTTTCCCGGTACCGTCATCGACGGGGTGGTCGATCGCGCGAAACTCGGCGCCGCGGTGCTCGGCAAGCCGGACGCACTCAGACAGCTCGAAGCGATCATCCATCCGCTGGTGCGGGAGGAGGAGGAAGCGTTCGTCGCCGGCTGCCGCAAGGAGGGCGCAGGGCTCGCGGTCATCGATGTGCCGCTCCTGCTGGAGACGGGCGGCGAGAGCCGCTGCGATGCCGTGCTGGTGGTGACGGCGCCGGCCGAGGTCCAGCGCGAGCGCGTCCTGGCGCGCCAAGGCATGACGGCGGAGAAGCTGGCGGCGATCCTGTCGCGCCAGATGCCGGATGCCGAAAAGCGCCGGCATGCCCATTTCCTTGTGGACACCTCCCGCGGCCTGATGGCCGCAGACCGGCAGGTCGGCTCTATCCTGACGGCGCTCGCCGGGCGCCCCGGCCGCGTCGCAGCCGCGAAACTCCAGGCGGAGTCCTGATCCGATGCGCGAGATCGTTCTCGATACCGAAACTACCGGCGTCGAAGCCAATAACGGTGACCGCATCGTCGAGATCGGCTGCGTCGAACTGATCAATCATTGCCCGACCGGGCGCACCTATCACGTCTATATCAATCCCGAGCGTTCGATGCCGATCGAGGCCTTCAACGTCCACGGGCTTTCGGAGGCGTTCCTCTCGGAGAAGCAGGTCTTCGCCGAGATCGCTCACGAGTTCGCCGAGTTCATCGCCGGGGCCCGGCTGGTGATCCACAATGCCGCCTTCGACGTCGGCTTCATCAACATGGAATTCAAGCGCCTCGGCCTGCCGCCGATCGAGCCTGCGAACGTGGTCGATTCGCTCTCGATGGCGCGGCGCAAGCATCCGGGTGCCTCCAACAGCCTCGACGCGCTCTGCTCGCGCTACGGCATCGACAACAGCCGCCGCACCAAGCACGGGGCGCTGCTCGATTCCGAGATCCTGGCCGAAGTCTATATCGAGCTGATCGGTGGCAAGCAGGCTTCGCTCGGCCTTGGCGTCGGGGCCGCGGCGGGCCGCCCGGGTCTGGCCGCGCCGGTGCTGGAGAAGCCGCAGCGGCTCCGCCCGCTGGCACCCCGCCTCGACGCGGCCGCCATCCAGGCGCATGAGACCTTCATTCTCAATGCCCTGAAGGCGCCGCTCTGGAAGGGCTATCTCGGCATCACCGACGAGGCGGCCCAGTAACGGCTCAGCGGCTGCGCCCGCTGGCACGCCGCGACAGCATGTTCAGAGCCTCGACCAGCGCCGAGAAGGCCATCGCCGCGTAGATGTAGCCCTTCGGCACATGCATGCCGAAGCCCTCCGCGATCAGCGTGCCGCCGATCATCAGCAGGAAGCCCAGCGCCAGCATCACGATGGTCGGGTTCCGCTCGATGAAGCGTGCCAGCGGCTCGGCGGCGAGCAGCATCGTCAGGACCGCGACGATCACGGCAATGACCATGACCGGCACATGTTCGGTCATGCCGACGGCGGTGATGATCGAATCGATCGAGAAGACCAGGTCGAGCAGCAGGATCTGTGCGATCACGCTGCCGAAATTCGCCGCGGCGGCCCGGCCGCCGTCGAACAGGTCCGGCCCGGGATCGGGATCGACCTTGTGGTGGATCTCCTTCGTCGCCTTCCAGACCAGGAAGAGGCCGCCCGCGATCAGGATGAGATCCCGCCACGAGAAGGAATGACCGAGGACGGAGAATACCGGAGCCGTCAGCTTGACGATGATGGCGACGGTGCCGAGCAGCGCCAGCCGCAGGACCAGCGCCAGCCCGATGCCGATCCTGCGGCCCTTGGCCCGCTGATGCTCCGGCAGCTTGTTGGTCAGGATCGAGATGAAGATCAGGTTGTCGATGCCGAGCACGACCTCCATGGCGATCAGTGCTCCGAGCGCGGCCCACACGGCCGGGTCGGAAGCAAGCGTCATCAGGGCGTCCATCGGGTCTCCATCGGATACGGAAAAGGCGGGCGTCCCGGTGGGGCGTCCGCCATCAGCCTGACCGACATGGAGAAGGGCAAGGTGCCCTGCAAGGGCAACAATCATTCGCAACAAACGAAAAAGGGCCCCTTCCGGGGCCCTTTCGCGATTGGGGAGCGCTTGGGCTCAGGAGTTGGCGGCGCCGCCCTGGCCCATCTCCTCCATGCGCTGCTGGTACAACGCGGCGAAATCGATCGGCGGCACGTAGAAGGCCGGAAAGCCGCCGTTCTGCACCGCCTCCGCGATGATCTGCCGCGCGAAGGGGAAGAGCAGGCGCGCGCAGTCGATCACCAGCACGGGGTGGATGTGCTCCTCCGGGATGTTCTGCAGCCGGAAGACGCCGGCATAGCTCAGGTCGAAGGCGAACAGCGTTTCGTTGTTGAGCTCGGCCTTGCCCTCGAGCTTCAGCACGGTCTCGTAGTCCGGGCCGCCGAGGCCGGTCGTCCCGACATTGACCTGCAGCGACATCTGCGGGCCGTTCTGGGCCTCCTGCTGGGCCAGCGCGCGGGGCGCCTTGGGGTTCTCGAAGGAGAAATCCTTGGTGTACTGGATCAGGGCGTTGAGGCTCGGAGCCGCATCCGCGGTGCCGGCGCCGTTGCCGTTGGGAAGTTCGTTGGCCATCGGTCCCATCTTGTTCTGGCAGGCTGTCTCGGGAAGTCCCGCGCCGCTTTCCGGCAGGGGGGACTGCGCTGCGCCTCCGGGGGCGACGCGCGCGTCGGCTATCATGGACGGGAAGGCGGCACAAGAACTCGCCTTCACAACGTCGGGGGTGGATGTTACGAGCCTGTCTCACCATATGACGGTGGTGACGGCCTGCCGCCGGCGATCCGGCGCAGCCTGGACCAAGACAAGAATGGGGAGCCGCGGGTCAGTCTTCGATGCAAAATTCCTTCGACATTACGACTCTGGTCTTCTTGGCTCTGGCCGTTTTCGTCGCCTGGAAGCTGCGCTCGGTCCTCGGTCAGAAGACCGGGCACGAGCAGCCGCCGAAGGACCCCTTCGTCCGGCGCGAGACGCCGCCGATGCGCCCCGACCAGGGCCAGGCGCCGGACAAGCGCGACAATGTCATCCGCCTGCCGGGTGCGGCGAACGACCCTGCGGCCGCAGCGACCCCGGTGGCCGAGCGCTGGAAGGACATCGCACCGCCGGATTCCCCGGTCAGCAACGGCATCGAGGCGATCGTCCGGCAGGAGCCGGATTTCGATCCGCAGGCCTTCGTCGGCGGTGCCAAATCCGCTTATGAGACGATTGTCACCGCGTTCGCCCGCGGCGATCGCAAGACGTTGAAGACCCTTCTGGCCAAGGAGGTCTATGAAGGCTTCGAGCAGGCGATCACCGAGCGCGAGAAGCGTGGCGAGAAGGCCGAATCCAACTTCGTCTCGATCGACAAGGCCGATCTCACGGCCGTGGAGCTCAAGGGCAAGGCGGCCCAGGTCACCGTCGCTTTCGTCTCGCAGCTGATCAGCGTGACCCGCGACGCGCAGGGGAATGTCGTCGACGGCAGCGCCGACCAGGTCTCGGAGGTCAACGACATCTGGACCTTCGCGCGCCAGCTCGGCAGCCGCGACCCCAACTGGCTGCTCGTCGCGACCGAAGCCGGGGCGTGATCGGTGCCGCCGCGGCCGCGCTCGCAGTGTTCGCGGCTGCTTCTCTCGCGCCGATGACGGCCATGGCCACGCCGCCTTTTCTCCTGCCGAACGGCGCCCGCGCCGAGCCGCTTTCGCCCGATCGGATCGCTGGGTGGCGTCAGGACGACCACGGCAGGGCTTTCGCCATCTTCGCGCAGGGCTGCATGGCGGACCCGCCGCTGCGCCAGGGGGTGCCGGTGCCGGAGGCACTGGTCGCCGTTTGCGAGAAAGCGAAAGCTCTGGTCGCTGCCGGCTCCGTGAGCGCCGATCAGGCCCGCGGCTTCTTCGAGCGGAACTTCAGCTTCTGGCGCATCCGCCCGGCCGACGCCGAGACCGGCTTCATGACCGGCTATTTCGAGCCCGAGTTCGAAGGTTCGCTGACGCGGTCCGAGGCTTTTCCGACGCCGCTCTACGACCGTCCCAAGGATCTGGTGACGCGATTCCCCGAGGATGACTGGCCGGGCCTCGACAAGACGCTCTCCGCAGCGCGCCGCACCGCCAAGGGGCTCGAACCTTTTCCGGACCGGGCCGCGATCGAGGATGGCGCGCTCGACGGGCAGGGTCTGGAGATCCTCTGGCTGCGCGACCCGGTCGACCGGTTCGTGCTGCAGGTGCAGGGTTCCGGCCGCGTGCGCCTGCCGGACGGCTCGGTGACGCGGCTGGTCTATTCGGGCCGCAACGGCCTGCCCTATACCTCGCTCGGCCGCGTGCTCAGCCAGCGCGAGAACATCCCGCCCGGTGAGATGACCATGGATCGGCTCATCGCGCGGCTGAAGGCCGATCCTGTCTTCGCGCGCGACCTCATCCGCCTCAACCGCTCTTTCGTCTTCTTCACCCGCCGCGACGATCTGCCCGCCGAAGCCGGGCCGATCGGCGGTGCCGGGCTGCCGCTGACGCCCCTGCGCAGCATCGCCGTCGATCGCCATGTCTGGCCCTATGGGCTGCCGGTCTGGATCGACGCGACCATTCCGGATGGCGCCGGCGGCGACGCGCATCTCGCCCGGCTGACGGTCGCGCAGGACACCGGTTCCGCAATCCTCGGTCCAGCCCGGATGGACCTCTTCGTCGGCTCCGGCCCGGTCGCGGGGCATCGCGCCGGACTGATCCGGCATCCGGTTTCCTTCACCGTGCTCTGGCCGCGCTGAGATGCGGTCGCGGCGGGGCAAGACGCTGAGCGAGGCCGATATCGCGCTCTGGCGACAGGTGGCGCGTTCGGTCAAGCCGTTGCCGGGCCGTGCGCCGATCGAGCCCGAGCCGCCACCGCCCGCCGCGCCGGTTCCGGCGGAAACCTCCATGCTGGTGATCGCTGCAGCCGCGTCGGCCAAGGTGGTGCCGCCCGCCGCCCCGCCGCTGGCGCCGATCGAGCGCCGCCTGCGCACCCAGCTCCGGCGCGGGCGCCAGGACATCGAGGCCTCGATCGACCTCCACGGCATGCGCCAGGACGAGGCGCATCTGGCGCTGGGCGGCTTCCTGCGGCGGGAGCAGGCGCGCGGCACGCGCCTTTGCCTTGTCGTCACCGGCAAGGGCGGCCCGGCTCCGGCTCTCTTCGGCGAGGAGCGCGGGGTCCTGCGCCGCATGGTGCCGCACTGGCTGAGGCTGTCCGAGCTGCGCCCGCTGGTGCTGGGCTTCGAGGAGGCCGAGCAACGCCATGGCGGTGCCGGCGCGCTCTATGTCCGCCTGAGGCGGCTCAGGGAGCATGGGCCGTGACGCCCTTCGGCCGGCGCGTGCGCGAGCATCGCGCGAAGCGCGGCATCACGCTCGCGCAGATGGCCGAGGGGCTCGGCGTCACGCCGGCCTATCTCTCGGCGCTGGAGCACGGCAAGCGCGGCCGCCCGACCTTCACGCTGATCCAGGGCACGATCCACCTTCTCGGCATCATCTGGGACGAGGCCGACGAGCTCGTCCGCCTTGCCGATCTCTCCCATCCGCGGGTGACGGTCGATACGGCAGGGCTGGACGCCGAAGCGACGCTTTTCGCCAACCGGCTCGCCCGGGAGATCGGCGCGCTCGATGCCGAGGATCTGCGGCGCCTCGGCGGAATCCTCGATGAGGCCGCCGCCCGCCGCGACCCGCCGGCTTGACCCGAAACCGGCCGGATGCGACACGGCCGCCACCCTTCCTTCCGGCCATCCAGCGCCGCGCCAATCCGGACCCATTCATGACCAGCACCCGTACGGACGTCCTCGCCCTCGGCAACGCCATCGTCGACGTTCTCGCTTCCGCCGAGGAGGACTTCCTGGCTGCGCAGAAGCTGACCAAAGGCGCGATGATGCTGATCGACGAGGAGCGCGCCGAGCAGCTCTATGCGGCTATGGGCCCGGCGCGCATCATCTCGGGCGGCTCGGCCGCGAACACCATCGCGGGCCTCGCCTCCTTCGGCGGCAAGGGCGCCTTCATCGGCAAGGTCCGCGGCGACGAGCTCGGCAAGCTCTATCGTCATGACCTGACCTCGCTCGGCGTCGCCTTCGGCACGGCCGACGCGACGGAAGGCCCGGCCACGGCCCGTTCCTTCATCATCGTCACGCCGGATGGCGAGCGCACGATGAACACCTATCTCGGCGCCTGCCAGGGCCTCTCGGCCGCCGATGTCGACGCCAAGGCTGTGGAGGCCGCCGATATCGTCTATCTCGAAGGCTATCTCTGGGACCCGCCGGCGGCGAAGGACGCCTTCCGCAAGGCCTCCGAGATCGCGCACAAGGCCGGCGGCCGCGTCGCCATCACCCTCTCCGATTCCTTCTGCGTCGACCGCTATCGCGACGAGTTCGTCGGCCTGATCCGCAACCGCATGGTCGATCTCGTCTTCGCCAATGAGCACGAGCTCAAGAGCCTGTACCAGACCTCGGATTTCGACACGGCCCTGTCCTGGCTGCGCTCGGAGAACATTTTGGCTGTCGTCACCCGTTCGGAAAAAGGCGCGCTCGCCGTGACGCCGGACGGCATCGTCGAGGAGCCGGTCTTCCCGGTCGAGCGCGTGGTCGATGCGACCGGCGCCGGTGATCTCTTCGCTGCGGGCTTCCTCCATGGGCTGACCTCGGGCCGCGAGACGCGCGACTGCCTGCGTCTTGGCGCGCTCGCCGCGGCCGAGATCATCTCGCATGTCGGGGCCCGCCCCGATGTCAGCTTGAAGACGCTGGCGGGGAATGAAGGACTGCTCTGAGCTCTTCCTTCTCTCTTCTGGGAGAGAAGGTCTCCGGTTCAGCAGACGAATGAAGAAAGGGCTGCATCAGCGGCCCTTTCTTGTTTTTGGCTGAGGTCTTGCCCTCGGTTGCTACGGCTCCGCCGTGCCAACCTCTCCGCCCGAGGGGGAAGGGAAGCGTCTCTCAATAAAGCGTCGCCTTGACCCGGCCCGGCAGAGCCTCATCATAGGCCTTGCCGTCGAACGTCTCGACCTTCGCATTTCGGGCGGTGATGTCGCGCAGGATCGTGCCGGGTGAGGGCAGGCTGCGCCGGTCGACGTGCCGCTCCGCGTTCCACAGCTCCGCCCGCACGACGGCGCGCGAGCACTGGAAGTAGACCGCCTCGACATGGACGACCATGACGCTCGCCGGTAGCTTCCCGGCCATCTCGAACCGCGACAACAACTCAGGGTCGCAAGAAACCTCCGCACGTCCGTTCAGGCGTAGCGTCTCGCCGCAACCGGGGATCATGAAGAGCATTCCGATTCGATCGTCGAACAGGATATTCTTCAAGGAATCCAGACGGTTATTGCCTTTTCGGTCGGGAATCAGGAGCGTTTTCGCGTCCCTGACCGTGACAAAGCCCGGCAAATCCCCACGCGGCGAACAATCCAGCCCGCCCGGACCGACCGTCGCGAGCACAAAAAACGGCGAGGCGGCGATCAGCGCTGCATAGTTCGCGTCGACATGGTCGATCTCCTTGAAGACCGATGCCGGTGCCATCGGGTTGGGATAGGCGCGGGCGAGGTCGTCGGGCGAGGCGATGCGGTGGTCGGACATGCCGGTCTCCATGGATCGGCATATGTCTAGACTATTGAGAGTCGAGCCGCCAGCCATCATTCTCGGCGATCGGGATGCGGCAACACGAGAATCTTTGGACGAGAATGCGCGGGGCCTCATCGACCAGGCGCCGGTTCGACGGCACCGCCCCAAAAAGAAAAACGCCCCGCAGCCTTCGTTGCGGGGCGCCTTGCTTCACGTGAATCCGCTTGCGGCGATTACTCGGCCGCGCCCTGCTTCTCGCGGGCCTTCTCGGCGTCGCGCTCGGCCTTGAGCTTCTCGGTGATGTCCTCGCCGGTCTCCTGGTCGACGACCTTCATCGAGAGGCGGATCTTGCCGCGCTCGTCCATGCCGAGGAACTTCACCTTGACCTTGTCGCCTTCCTTGACGACGTCCTGCACCTTCTGGACGCGCTTGGGAGCGAGTTCGGAGATGTGGACGAGGCCGTCCTTGGCGCCGAAGAAGTTCACGAAGGCGCCGAACTCCATGATCTTGACGATGGTGCCGTCATAGATCACGCCGGCTTCCGGCTCGGAGACGATCGACTTGATCCACTTGATCGCGGCTTCGATCGACTTTCCGTCGGCCGAGGCGATCTTGATGGTGCCGTCGTCCTCGATGTTCACCTTGGCGCCGGTCTTCTCGACGATCTCGCGGATGACCTTGCCGCCGGAGCCGATGACTTCGCGGATCTTGTCGACCGGGATCTTCATCGTCTCGATGCGCGGCGCGAACTCGCCGAGCTGGCTGCGCGAGGCGGAGAGCGCCTTGGCCATTTCGCCGAGGATGTGCTCGCGGCCGCCCTTCGCCTGCTCGAGGGCGACCTTCATGATCTCCTCGGTGATGCCGGCGATCTTGATGTCCATCTGCAGCGAGGTGATGCCCTCGCCCGTGCCGGCCACCTTGAAGTCCATGTCGCCGAGATGGTCCTCGTCGCCGAGAATGTCGGACAGCACGGCGAAGCGCTCACCCTCGAGGATCAGGCCCATGGCGATGCCCGCGACCGGGGCGCGCAGCGGCACGCCGGCATCCATCAGCGCCAGCGAGGTGCCGCAGACGGTGGCCATCGAGGAGGAGCCGTTCGACTCGGTGATCTCCGAGACGACGCGCAGCGTGTAGGGGAATTCGCCCTTCGGCGGCAGCATCGGGTGGATGGCGCGCCAGGCGAGCTTGCCGTGGCCGATCTCGCGGCGGCCGGGCGAACCCATGCGGCCGGTCTCGCCGACCGAATAGGGCGGGAAGTTGTAGTGCAGCAGGAAGGTTTCCTTGTAGGTGCCTTCCAGCGAGTCGATGAACTGCTCGTCGTCGCCGGTTCCGAGCGTGGTCACGACCAGCGCCTGCGTCTCGCCGCGGGTGAACAGCGCCGAGCCGTGGGTGCGCGGCAGGACGCCGGCCTGGGCGACGATCGGGCGCACCGTCTTGCCGTCGCGGCCGTCGATGCGGATGCCGTCGTCGAGGATGTTCCAGCGCACGATCTTGGCCTGGGCTTCCTTGAACTGGGCGCCGACCTTCTCCTTGGTGAAGCTGGTCACGCCGTCCGGGGTCTCCGAGACCAGCGCGGCGACGACCTTGGCCTTGACGGCGTCGACCGCCTTGTAGCGCTCGGCCTTGGCGGTGATCTTGTAGGCGGCGCGCAGATCGGCTTCGCCGATCTTCATGATCGCGTCGAGGATGGCGGAATCGTCCGGCGGGTTGAAGTCGCGCGGCTCCTTGGCGGCCTTCTCGGCCAGGCGGATGATCGCCTCGATCACCGGCTGGAAATGCTTGTGGCCGAACATCACGGCGCCGAGCATGATCTCCTCGGAGAGCTCCTTGGCCTCGGATTCGACCATCATCACGGCGTCCTGGGTGCCGGCGACGACGAGGTCGAGAGCCGATTCCTTCATCTCCTCGATGGTCGGGTTCAGCTTGTAGGCGCCATCGATATAGCCGACGCGGGCACCGCCGATCGGGCCCATGAAGGGCACGCCGGAGAGCGTCAGCGCCGCCGAGGTCGCGACCATTGCGAGGATGTCGGGATCGTTCTCGAGGTCATGCTGCAGGACCGTCACGACGACCTGCGTGTCGTTCTTGTAGCCTTCGACGAAGAGCGGGCGGATCGGCCGGTCGATCAGGCGGGAGACCAGCGTCTCCTTCTCGCTCGGACGGCCCTCGCGCTTGAAATAGCCGCCGGGGATGCGGCCGGCCGCGAAGGTCTTCTCCTGATAGTTCACGGTCAGCGGGAAGAAGTCGAAGCCCGGCTTCGGCTCCTTCGCGGAGACGACGGTGGCGAGCAGGACGGTCTCGCCATAGGTGGCCATCACGGCGCCGTCGGCTTGGCGGGCGACCTTGCCGGTTTCGAGGACGAGCTTGCGGCCGCCCCAGATCAGTTCTTCGGTTTGGATGTCGAACATGTGTGTCGTCTTTCGGTCGGGTCCGACCCGTCCGGTGCCTTCAGGCCCATGGGCAAGACGGCGGAACGCTCGGGTCTGAGAAGGAATGCGCCCGAGCGCTCGGCGATCCTGCCATGGACGTCTTTCGGCGCCCGGCGGGTCACGCGGGAGGGCCGCCCCATGCGGCCGCCGCGGCAGTCAGGCGCCCCGCCCCTGGCGGAGTCGCCCGAAAAGGAGCCGCCCGGAGCGTGGCGCACCGGGCGGAAACGGTTTTCGGCCTTCGATCAGCGGCGGATGCCGAGCCGTTCGATCAGCGTCTTGTAGCGGGCCTCTTCCTTGCCCTTGAGATAGTCGAGCAGCGAACGGCGCTGCGAGACCAGCTTGAGCAGGCCGCGGCGCGAGTGGTTGTCCTTCGCATGCGACTTGAAGTGGCCGGTGAGGTTGTTGATGCGCTCGGTCAGGATCGCGACCTGGACTTCCGGCGAGCCGGTGTCGTTCGGCTTGGTGGCGTATTCCTTGAGCAGCTCGGTCTTGCGTTCGGCAGTGATCGACATCGGGATATCCTTGTGTCTCGGGTTGATCTGGCGGGCCTGGCCGGGATGTCGTCCAGCGAGGTCCGAAATCCGCGAGCCGCCTCATCGCGGAGGGGTCGCGCAGCCGTCTTTTCAGCGCGGATGCCGGGCATATACACGAATTTTGTGGAAACGCCAGCGCTACCGGATCCCGGCGGCCGCGGGCGGCGCGGCGGGCGCTTTCGCCGAACCGGCCTCCCGATCGTAGCGCTGCTGCGCCGCCTCGACCTCGCCGATATGCGCCTCGGCCCAGAGGGTGAGCTGGTTCACCGTCTGCGCCAGCGTCCGCCCCAGCTCGGTCAGCGAGTATTCGACGGTCACCGGCACGGTCGGAAAGACCTCGCGGCGCACCAGCCCGTCGCGCTCCAGGCTTTTCAGCGTCTGCGACAGCATCTTCTGCGAGATGTTCTCGATGCGGCGCCGGAGCTGGTTGAAGCGCAGCGTCCCTTCGTCGAGCGCGATCAGGATCAGCACAGCCCAGCTATCGCCGATGCGATCGAGCACGCGCCGCGTCGGGCACAGCGCCTGGAAAGGATCGGGGCGTTTCAGCATGACGGTTTCCCGGAGGTGACCATGTCGCGTGAAAGTGCCTTCTTTACGGGGCCGCGCGGCAGGATCAGATAGGTTCCACTGGAGTGCAGGTATCCGGCGGATACCATAAAAAGGAACCTCTGTCATGAAAGTCGCCAAGAAGGTCGCATTGATCGGCGCCAGCGGATTCATCGGTTCGCGCCTGCTGGGCGAACTCTCCGCACGCGGCCACGCCGTCACCGCCATCGTCCGCCATCCGGAGAAGGTCGCGTCCCTGCCGGGGGTCACCGCCGTGAAGGGCGATGTCTTCGACAAGGATGGGCTCGCGACGCTGCTGGCCGGCCATGATGCGGCGATCAGCGCCGTGCATTTCACCGCGAGCGACCCGGAGCTTCTGCTCGCCGCGGTGAAGCAGTCCGGCGTGAAGCGCTATCTCGTCGTCGGCGGGGCCGGAAGCCTCGAGGTCGCTCCCGGCGTGAGGCTGTTCGACACGCCTGAATTCCCCGCCATCTATCTCGACGAAGCGAGGAAAGGGGGAGCCTTCCTCGACCTGCTGAAGCGGGAGCCGGCCCTGGACTGGACCTTCCTTTCGCCTTCGGCCGTGATTCAGCCGGGCGAGCGCACCGGCAGGTTCCGGCTCGGTGGCGACCGGCTCCTCGTCGACCCTCAGGGCGGCAGCACGATATCGGCCGAGGACTATGCGGTTGCCCTGGTCGACGAGCTGGAGAAGCCCGCCCACGGCCGGCGCCGCTTCACCGTCGGCTATTGACCGCCCGGCGACGCCGTCTTGCAAACAAAAAGGGCCGGGCCCCGTCTGGGAGGCCCGGCCCTTGTTCCGATCGAGGCGACGTCACGCCTTGCGGAAGTGATTCTCGCCGATGCTGAGCTTGCCGCGCTTGAGCTTGCCCAGCGCGACCCAGCCGGATTCGCCCTCGAAATAGAGCTTGGAACGGTCGACCGCGTATCGACCGCTGTGGCGCGCGCCGATCTCCGGCTTCTGCTTGTGGAAGCGGCCGTCGGGCGTCAGGTCGATGAGAATGGCGCCGTCCTCCGTCTGCCAGGTGCCGATGGCGGCCTGTTCGAACGGGGATGGGGCATCGGCGCCGTCGAGGTCGATCTCGAGCGGGCGAGTGGCGCGGTCGCGCGGCGCAATGGCGATGGCGAACTGGCCGAGAGCTTGAAGAACCTGGCTGATCTGCATGGGTCCGGTCTCCCTGGAAGTGAGGAGAGCCCTGGCTCCGCCGGGCAGGCGGAACAGGGGGGCGACGACGGTTGCCGGCGCCCCGGGCGCCTGCAAGGTCGAAGTCTCGCAAAGATGGCTGTCGATGGTGGCGCCTGCTGGGCACGACTGTGGCGGCGCTGGAGCTGAGATAGGTGCCGTCCGCCATATTGCAAGGCGCGGATGCGCCGGAAAAACGCCGGCTGCTGGCGGATCGGCCCCCTGAAACGCTAACGGCGCCCTTGGGCGCCGTTAGGAGATGTGGCGGCTGGCTGGCCGGATGCCTTTGCGCCCTGGGTCAGAACTCTTCCCATCCGGAGTCCTGGGCGCGTCCGTTGGCGACCTTGCGCGGGGCCGGGGCGGTCCTGGACTGGACGAAGGCGGCCTCGGCGAGCTGGCGCAGGCGCTCGGGCTCGGGTTCGCCGGCCGCGGGGGCGGAGGCGGCGGGGCGAAGCATGGGGCGCGGCGCCGGCCGGGCCGGGCGCGGTCCGGCTGCCGGCAGCGGCTGGGGAGCTCCGGTCTGCCCCACCGCCTCGCGGCCGGTGCGGAAGGTTGCGACGAGGTCGTTGAGCTGTCCGATGCGGCCGGAGAGCGCGTTGGCGGAGGCGGCGCTCTGCTCGGCCAGGGCGGCGTTCTGCTGGGTCATCTCGTCGAGATGGGCGACGGCCTGGCTCATCTCGTCGATGCCGTTGGCCTGCTCGCCCGAGGCGGCCGAGATGTCGGCGATGGTGGCGGCGACCTTCTGCGAGGCCTCCAGGATGCGGGCGAGCTGGTCGCCGGCCTGGCGCACCAGCTTCACCCCGGCGCCGACCTCGGTGTTGGAGGAGGAGATCAGCCCGGAGATGTCCTTGGCCGCCTCGCCCGAGCGCTGGGCCAGCGTGCGGACCTCGGAGGCGACGACGGCGAAGCCCTTGCCGGCCTCGCCGGCGCGCGCCGCCTCGACCGCGGCGTTGAGTGCCAGCAGGTTGGTCTGGAAGGCGATGTCGTCGATGACGCGGATGATGTCGGAGATCTTCTGCGAGGCGGCCTCGATGCGGGCCATGGCCTCGACCGCCTGTCCGGCGATGGCGCCGCCGCTCTGCGCCGCCTGCATCGCCTCGTCGGCGATATGGGCAGCATCCTTCGAGGCCTGGGCCGAGGCCTTCACCGAGGCCGCGAGCTCCTCGGTGGTCGCCGCGGTCTCTTCCAGCGAGGAGGCCTGCTCCTCGGTGCGCTTCGACAGGTCGTCAGCGCCCATGTTGATCTCCCGCGCCGCCAGACCGACATCCGCCGACGTCGTCTGGATCGTCGCCACCGTCGCCGAGAGCCGGTCCACCGTCTCGTTGATCGCCCCCTTCAGATCGGCGAAGCGGCCGCGATAGGCCGTCTCCACCCGGTTCGTCAGGTCCCCGCCCGCAATCGCAGACAGCGCACCCGCAAACTCCGTCGTCGCCGAGTCAACCACCGCGTTGATCTCGTTGATGCCCTCGACGAGCTCCTTCAACGGTCCTTCCATGCCGCCGACCTCGGCCTTCCCCGCGAAATTGCCTTCGCGCGCATCGGCGACGATCGTGGCGACCTCGCCCAGCAACTTCTGGACATGGGCGGCCTGTTCGGCATCTGCGAGCATCGCGAGCTCGCGGTCGCGCCGATTGTTTTCGAGCGCCAGCGCGTTCTCGCGATAGGTTTCGAGTGCGCCGCTGAGCGCGCCGATCTCGTCGGGCGAGGGCGGGGCCGGAATCGCCTGGGAGAAATCGCCCTGCTGCATGCCGTCCAGCGCCGATTTCAGCGACACCAGGGGGCGAACGATGCGGCGCTGCACGCCGCGCCAGCTCATGACGCAGATCGCCAGCAGGGCGGCGAGGAGGAAGCCGACGATGCCGAGGCGCGTCCAAGCGGCCGTCAGCTTTGCCTGGGTCACGGCGGTCATGTCGTCCAGCGACTGGGTGACGGCGGAGACGATGGCCTCGAACGGCGCGTTGCATTGCTTCGTCCAGTCTTCGGCGGCGATGACCGGGCCGGGACCCTGGCCGAGCTTGCCGATCAACTGGTCCATGCTGCGGTTGGCTGCCTCGACCTGGGTGGCGGCGAGCCCGACCTTGCGAACGAGCTCCTCGCCGACGCCGGGGCGGGCGCTGAGCTGCTGGAGCTGGGCGAGGCTGGCGCCGGAGGCGCCGCGCAATTCGCCGAGCTTGCGCAGCTGGGCCGCTTCGAGCGGCTTGCCGGAGCCGAAGGCCGGGCGCAGCAGGGAGCACTGCGTGCCGTAGTTCGAGCGTACGCTCCAGCCGGCGGACTTGAAGCCCTGGAGGTCGGCCAAGACGGGATCGGCCATCCTTGCCGCGTTCGAGGTCGCGGCGGAAGCCTTGACGAGAGCGCCCTCGATCGCGCCAACGCCATTGTACCACGGCATCGTCGCCGCGAGGCTGCGCTGCGCCTTCGGCTTGGCGGCCTCGGCGTAGAGATCCTTGCTACGGCCTTCGTTCTGCTTTTCCTGAGCCTGCACGCCCTCGATCAGGGCGGCCCGGTCCGACAGATCCGTTGCCTTCAGCCGCGTCATCGCCTCGGCGATCCTGGCCTTGTTGGTCTGCTCGATCTCGCGAATGGTCTGCGCCGGATCGTCGGCGACCTGGATGCTCGTCTGCGCCTGGCCGCGATTGGTGCGGATGGCGTTGCCGGTCAGCAGCAAGGCCCTGTCCGCCTCGACGAGGTCGGCGAGGCGCATGTTGGTGTGGACCTGCTGGGCAGAGTTGTAGGCCAGATAGCCGAGAGCGCCGATTCCCGGCACGGACAGGCATGCCATGGTGGCCACGAGATAATGCTGGATGGAAGCCGGGAAGAATTTCACGAAAGACCCCGAAACGAGACACCGAACCGCGCGGCGGCGGCGCCTTCTGCACCGCTGCCCAATGTCAAGTTTCAGACAATTTGATTAAAATTTCTCCGTATCGCCGAATGTCCGCGACGCGTTCGCCGGATCAGGGCCCGGCTTGCCAGCGAGCCCGTTTCGGCGGCACCTTCGGAAGTCATGCATCGCCGTCTCGTCTTCGAGGAACCGTTTTCGCGCGCCGCCGTCTGGAGCCGTCGGCTGGCGCGCTTCTCGCTCGTCGTGCTCGGGCTCTCGCTTCTGCTGGTGCGGCTGCGGGAACCCAGCATCGAGGGGCTGGCGCCCGTCGCCGGGGCCTACCTCTTCGTGCTCGTGGCGCTTGGACTGGCGCTGCTCGCCTTCGTACGCATCTGGCAGAAGGGCCATCGCGGCGTCAGCATGGCGGCCGGCGCCCTGCTGCTTTGCCTCGTTTTGCTGGCGCCCGCCGGCTATGTCGGCTTCCTGCTCGCGACGCGGCCCGCCCTCGCCGACGTCTCGACCGATGTCGACGACCCGCCCGCCTTCAGCCGCTCGATGGCCGCGCTGACGGTGCGGCACGGGCGGGTCCCGCCCGAGATTCCACCGGAGCGCCGCCGCCTGCAGCGGCAGGCCTATCCCAAGATTGCGCCGATCGTTCTCGAGCAGCCGGCCGATGCTGCCTTCGCCCTCGCGCGCCGGGCGGCGAGGGCTCTCGGCTGGCAGATCATCGAAGTCTCCCATCCGGGCGGGCGTAGCGGCGCGGGGCGCATCGAGGCCGTGGCGCACGGACATCTCCTGCGCTTCGCGGAGGACATCACCATCAGGGTGAAGCCGCGCGTCGACGGCAGCCGCATCGACATCCGTTCCGCGTCGCGCATCGGCAGCCACGATCTCGGCGCGAACGCCAAGCGCATCTCGGCCTTCGCCGACGAGATCGACCTCTTGCTGGAGAAATAGACGCGGAATCAGGCGAGCCGGTAGCGGCTCGACAGACCTGGCACCGCATCGCTCGCGGCGACGAGGCCGCGCGCCACGAGGTCTTCGATCTGGGCCAGGACCGAAAGGGCCGCTGCGCCGTGCAGGGCCGGCGCAAGGCCCTGATAGATCGCGGGGACCATGGCCGCGATCGTCTCGTCGCCGGCCCCGATCCGATTGAGGACGGCAGCCTCGCGCTGGCGACGATGCTGCACGAGCCCGCGCAGGAAACGCTGCGGTTCCGTCACCGGGCCGCCATGGCCGGGCCGGTAGAGCCGGTGCGTCATGCCGCGCAGCTTCTCGATCGAGGCCATATAGGCCGCCATCGAGCCGTCGGGCGGGGCGACGATCGAGGTGGACCAGGCCATGACATGGTCCCCCGAAAACAGGGTTTCCTCCTCCGCCAGCGTATAGGCGAGATGATTCGCCGTGTGTCCGGGCGTCTCGACGGCTCTCAGGCTCCAGCCGGGGCCGGAGACCGCATCCGCGTCCCGCATCTGCCAGTCCGGGGCGAAGGCGCTGTCGGCGGCGGCGTCGAGCACCCGCTCCTCGCCCGGGCCAAGCGCGCGGGACGGGCGGTGCGGACCGCAGCCGACGACCCGGGCGCCGGTCGCGGCCTGCAGCGCCGGCACTGCGGGAGAATGGTCGCGATGGGTGTGGGTCACCACGATATGGCTCACCGTCTCGCCGTCGACCGCGGCCAGCAGGCGTGCCACGTGCCCCGCATCGTCCGGCCCGGGGTCGATGATGGCGACCGTCCCGCGGCCGATGATGTAACTGCAGGTACCGGTGAACGTCATCGGGCCGCTGTTGCCGGCGATGATCCGGCGCACGAGCGGGGACAGTTCGGCGACCTCTCCGGCCGGCGTCGTCTGCGTCCTGTCGAATGCGATGTCGTCGCTCATGATCCGGTTCCTGACGGCTGGGCGCTTGGCCGAGCGCTTCCCCTTGCCGAAGTGTCCGCCCCGTCCCGCAGGTCCGCAAGCTTGTGGCCCTTTGCCGCATTTTCTATAGACGGGAAAGCGGCCGCACGGCGCGGCCCATCGCAAGACAGGACATGAGACCATGGCCGACATGCTTCCCCTGCGGGCGTCGACCCTTGCAGGCCAGATCCTTCCCGCTACCCGGCCCCGTTCCGCATTGCTGCGCAATCTCGCCCTGGCTGTCGCCGGGAGCCTGCTGATGGTCGCGGCGGCGAAGATCAAGGTGCCGTTCTGGCCCGTGCCGATGACGCTGCAGACTCTGGCGGTCCTCGCGCTGGGAGCCGCCTACGGCCCCCGCCTCGGCGCCGCGACGATCGCGCTCTACGTCGCCTACGGTCTCGCTGGCCTGCCGGTCTTCACCAATACGCCGCCGCTCGCCGCCGGGCCGCTCTATCTCGCCGGCCCGACCGGCGGCTTCATCCTCGGCTTCGTGATCGCGGCCGCGGTCGCCGGCTGGGCCGCGGCGCGGGGTGCTTCGCTCGTCCGGCTCCTGGGCGGGTTGCTGCTGGCCGATCTCGCCCTGATGGTCGTCGGCTGCCTCTGGCTGGCCTTCGGCGCCCAGATGGCGGGCGGCGCGACCGGCGTCGGCCTTGCAAAGGCCTTCGCCTATGGCGTGCAGCCCTTCCTGCTCGGCGAGGCTCTCAAGACGGCGCTCGCCGCCTCCCTGGTCGGCGCCGGCTGGTCGCTGCTCGGCCGGCGCGGCTGAACACCTCGCTTCCGGAACGACGCAAAAAAGGCCGGGCTCACCACCCCGGCCTTTTCGACGAATGGTTGTCGCTGCGCGGCCAGCGCCCCGCAATCACTTGCCCGGTTCGCTGGCGCCGCAGCTCTTGGTGCCGGACATGCCGAAGAACGGGCCGAAATTGCCGCATTTGTCGCAGCCGGACAGCGTGAGGCCCAGGCCGAGAATGGCGACGAGAAGGGTGATGCGCTTCATGGAATTCGACGGCTCCGATTCATCCGGGCCGCAATCCTAGCGCATTTTTCCGCCCGGCCGTCTCGCGGAATGCTCCGACGAAGATTTGGCCGTGATCTCCGCGCCCGCTTGCGCCATGGGCGAACGCGTCGATAGGCCCGCGGCCAGCAAATCGGGAGCCGGGCGCGCCCGGCCTCGATATCAGAGGCCGCTCGCCAGCCACCCGAGGATGCCTGCGGCCGATACCGCGAACAGGGCGATCGCGGCTTTCGCGTCGCTGGGCCAATGGCGCATCATGCTTCGTCTCCGATCCTGGTCGACGTCGCAATAGTCATGCCATTTGACGGAGGGGTGACAGCCGGCCCGCACGCGGCAAGTGGTGTATGGTCGGCGGAATCACTCAGGCTGCGAGGGCCGGCGCAAAGGGCCGCATCGTCGCAACCGTCGCAAGGAAAGCCGGCGCATCATGGCATTGACCATCGGCATGGTCGCTCACGACCGCAAGAAGCCCGACCTCGCCGCCTGGGCGCAGGCCCATCTCGCGCTGATCGCCCGGCACAAGGTGGTGGCGACGGCGACCACGGGCTCCGTGCTGCAGCGCGCCGCGCCCGACCTGCCGATCAAGCTGGTCAAGAGCGGTCCGCTCGGCGGAGACCAGCAGATCGGCGCCATGATCGCCCAGGGCGAGCTCGACGTGCTGCTGTTCTTCCCCGATCCGCTCGAGGCGCAACCGCATGACGTCGACGTGAAGGCGCTGCTGCGGCTCGTACTGGTCTACGATATTCCCGCGGCATTCAGCCCCCGGACCGCGACCGCGCTGGCGCGGTCGGGCCTGTTCGAAGCCTAGGATCGGCGTCGACGCGGGCGCCGCTGGCGAGCTGCCTCCCGGGCCGCCGGATCAGTAGCGCGGGCGGTCGTAATAGCCGCGATGATGGCGGTAACCCGGCCGTGGACCGTAGCCATAGCCCGAGCGCGGGCCATAGCCGGGGCGGGGCCCGTAGCCGCGGTTCCTGTAGCCGTTCTGCCGGTCGATGCTGTTCTGGATGATCATCATCCGGCGCATCTTGGCGGCGCTCGCGGTGAATTCGGCAGGCTGCCGGTCCAAGTCACGAGCCATCGCCGCCGGCAGCGCCTCGTTGGCGAAGGCGGGCGCTGCCGCGCCGCTCACGCCGCCGGCGACCGCGAGGGAGCCCAGAAGGCCGAGGAGGGCGGGAAACTTCATGTCAGAACCTCAAGAGCTGCTGGCTCACGCCGCGTCGGACGTTCCGCCATCGGAGCGACCGCAGATCGCGGGAGCGCGTTCCACCGTGCCGTGGCAATGGTTGCCGAGAGGTTGCAACGAGGCGAGAGGCGTGGAAACGGGCGGCTCGGCGAGATCGGCGCCGCAATGACGAGCCAAGCCCTGCGAGGCGCGCCGCGGGGCAGTCTTCCAGACGCAGGCCGCGCGAGCCCGGAAGGGCCGGTCGCATAAGGCGCTACGATGTCTCGGGAAATTTTGGTCGGAGTGGCAGGATTTGAACCTGCGACCCCCTCGTCCCGAACGAGGTGCTCTACCAGGCTGAGCCACACTCCGATCAACTGGTGGCCGGCTTATAGCCAGCGTCGCGCCGCGGCGCAACAGGCTGTTTGCATGTTCCGGCGGAAATCTCGCGGAGGGCCCTGGACGGCTGAACCTGTGCACTCAAAGGCGGTTGCACCCGACAACGCCGCGTTCTAGAAGGCGCGACGCGTTGGGGCGTCGCCAAGTGGTAAGGCAGCGGTTTTTGGTACCGCCATTCGGAGGTTCGAATCCTCCCGCCCCAGCCAGGAAGGCTCCGAATTGGTTCCTGCGCCGGCCGCGACGGACCGGCGCAAGCGGCTTCGGGCTCAGATGCCCCTGATCAGCCCGCCATCGATGCGGATCTTGGCGCCGGTCACATAGCTTGCGCGTGCGCTGGCAAGGAAGGCCACGACGTCGGCGAACTCCTGGGGCGTGCCGTAGCGGCCGGCCGGGATGGTCGCCCGCGAAGCCTGCGCGACCGCTTCGCGCGTACCGCCGCTGCGGGCCGCCGCGGCATCGTCGAGCTGGTCGACCCGTTCGGTATGGATCCGGCCGGGCAGAACGACATTCACCGTGACGCCGCTGCCGGCGACCTCCGCGGCCAAAGTCTTCGACCAGCCGACGACGGCGGCTCGGATGCCGTTGGACAAGGCCAGCCTCGGAATCGGCTGCTCGACGCCGGAGGAGGCGATGGTGACGATCCGGCCGAAGCCGCGCTCCGCCATGCCTGGCAGCAGGCGTTGCGCCAGATGAAAGAGATTCGCGGCCATGGCCTCGAAGTGCTTCAGCCAGTCGTCCCGCCTGGCATCGCGCGCTTCGCCGGGCGGGGGACCGCCCGAGTTGCCGACGAGGATATCGACGCCACCCTCGGCGACGAGCTTGTCCGCCAGCGCATCGACCGAGGCGAGATCGGCGAGATCGAGCTTCGCCGCGCGGGCGCGAGCGCGCTGCTCGGCCGGCAGCGCCGCGATCCAGCCGTCGGTCACATCGTTGCCGCGCGCCGCGGCGATAACGTGCGCTCCTTCGGCCGCAAGGCTCCGCGCGATCGCGGCGCCGAGTCCGCGGCTCGCGCCCAGTACGAGCGCGCGCTTTCCGACGAGGCCCAGATCCATCAGCCGATCTCCTTCAGGCGCTGCTCCTGCCGCGCGATCAGCCGTTCGATATCGGCGATGTCCGCCTTGGACAATGCCCCGCCCGGCTTGCGCAGGGCGGCAGAGCCGATCGCGCCACGCTTCGCCAGCGTATATTTGCGGATGGCGAGACCGAGGCCCGGCTGCTGCTCGTAACGCGCGAGCGGCAGATAGGCGTCGAAGAGGTCATGTGCGCGCTCGACGCTTCCGGCGCTGTGCGCCTTCCAGACATCGACCATCATCTCGGGATAGGCGAAGCCGGTCATGGCGCCGTCGGCTCCGCGCGACAGTTCCTCCGGCAGGAACATGCCGCCATTGCCGACGAGGATCGAGATGCGCCGGCCGCCCTGGTCGCTGGCCGCGCGCAGCGCCGAGATCTTGGCGAGGCCCGGCCAATCCTCGTGCTTGAGCATGACGCAGGACGGATGGGCGGCGACGATCTTCAGGATCACGGCCGGCGTGATCTGGACCTGCGTCACCAGCGGGAAATCCTGCAGCACGAAGGGCGTCTTCGGGCCGAGCGTCTGTGCCACCATCGCGTAATAGGAGACGATCTGGTCGTCGGTGCGCAGATTGGAGGGCGGTGCGACCATGACGCCGGCGGCGCCGTCGCCCATCACGCTCTCGCTAAGCTCGGCCATCGCGGCGAAGCCCGCCGCCGAGACGCCGGCGACGACCGGCACGCGGCCATCGACGCGCTTCAGCACGCGACGCACGAAGACGCGGGATTCCTCGGCCGTCAGCTTGGGCGCTTCGCCCATCATGCCGAGCACGGTGAGGCCGGTCGCACCCTTCTCCAGGTAGAAATCGACCATGCGGTCGGTGCTGTCGAGATCGAGCGCGCCGGTTTCGGTGAAGGGCGTCACCGCGATGACGTAGACACCCTTCGCGGTTTCATCGAGCAGAGCCATGATCGTCCTCAGTTTCTGGGGCAAGAGGGCAGGGGCCGGCCGGCAGCAGCTTGCCGGGATTGAGCAGGCCCGCCGGGTCGAGCAAGTGTTTGAGCGAGCGCATCAGCTCGAGCTCGATCGGCGTCTTGCGCAGCGGCATCTCGTCGACGCGCAACTGGCCTATGCCGTGCTCGGCGCTGATCGAGCCGCGGCGGCGGCCGATTTCGTCATGGACGATACGGGTGAGCTCGGGCGCAAGCGCCGCGAAAGCCGCCGGGTCCTGCCCCTCGGCCGGCAGCAGGTTGTAGTGCAGGTTTCCGTCGCCGAGATGCCCGAAGACGATGGGGCGGACCCCCGGAGCCGCCGCCCGCACGGCTGCTTCCGTGGCCGCGACGAACTCGGCCATGGCCGAGATCGGCATGGAGACGTCGTGCTTGGCGGCCTTGCCGGCGCGCACGAGCGTCTCGGAGATACTTTCGCGGACGCGCCAGAATGCCCTGGCCTGCATGCCGTCCTGCGCCACGGCTGCGTCGATGACGAGGCCGGCGTCGCCCCCGCCGATCAGCGTCGCCTCGAGCCTTTCGCCGAGGGCGGTCTCGTCGTCCTGATCCGACAATTCGATCAGCACCGCAGCGGGTGGCATCGCGGCGAGCGGCAGCCTTATCCCCTCCGCGTGGCGCAGGATCAGGGCGAGGCAGTCACCCGTCATGAACTCAAAGGCCGTCAGCCGGTCGCCGCAGCGGTTGCGGATCGCCGCCAGCAGCGCCAATGCCGCGTCGATGTCCTGGACCGCCACGAAGGCTGTGGCGCGGGCGCGGAGAGGCGCAAAGAGCTTGAGCACCGCCCCGGTGATGATGCCGAGCGTGCCTTCGGAGCCGACGAAGAGGTCCCGCAGGGCATAGCCGGTATTGTCCTTGCGCAGCGACGTCAGCCCATCCCAGATGCGCCCATCGGCCAGGACCACCTCGAGACCGAGGGTGAGTTCGCGCATCGTGCCGTAGCGCAGCACGGCGACGCCTCCCGCATTGGCGGCGAGGTTGCCGCCGATGGTGCAGCTGCCCTCGGCCCCGAGGCTGAGCGGGAAGAACCGCCCGGCTTCCTCCGCCGCCTGCTGCACCTTCGCCAGAACCACGCCCGCGTCGACGGCGATGGTGTTGCCGACCGTATCGATATTGCGAATGCTATTCAGTCTCGTGAGCGACAGGACGACGGCGCGCCCGGAGTTGTCGGGCGTCGCGCCGCCGGACATGCTGGTATTGCCGCCCTGGGCAACGACCGGTGCGTTGTGGCGTGCGCAGATGCGCATTGCGGCGGCGACCTCCGCGGTCGAGCCCGGGCGGATGACGGCGCGCGCGGCGCCGCGATACTTGCCGAGCCAGTCGCACAGTAACGGCGCCTTCTCCTCCGCGGAGACGAGAACATTCGCCTCGCCGAGGGCCCCGGCGAGTTCTGCAACCAGATCGTCCATGATTCAGTCCTTGCGGAGGGGGCGGCCGCCCCAGCCGAGCTGCACGCGCCCGATCGCCATGGTCACGGCGGCCTGCGTCGGCTCGACGACGGGTATGCCGAGTTCGCGCTCCAGCGGCTCGCGAAAGCGCGCCATGCCGGCACAGCCCATCACCAGCACGTCGGCATGATGGGTGTCGCGCAGGCTGCGTCCGACGGCGACCATGCGGCCGAGCGTCAGCGCATCGTCGGCCATCTCGGCGATGGTGAGATTCACCGGCAGGTCACCGGCGAAACGCCCCATCACCCCCATGGCCCCGAGATAGCGCAGATGGCGCGGGATCGAATTCTGCAGCATGGCAATGATGCCGAAGCGCGGCCCCAGCGTCAGGGCGGTCAACACTCCGGCTTCGGCGATGCCGAGAACGGGCCTTTCGCTCTGTTCGCGCAGGGCGTGCATGCCGGGATCCGAGAAGCAGGCGACGACGAAGGCGGCTGCACCGTCCTCCAGCCCGGCCGCTCGTCTCAGCAAGGCCGGGATCAGCCCATCGGCATCGCGCTGCGACTGGATGCCAGGCGGGCCTTCGGCCAGTGTCAGGCAGGTGATCGGCGGGCCGCCGGCCATGCGCAGCGGCGCGATGGCGGCCTCGATCTCCCGTGTCACGCGCTCGGTCGAGTTGGGATTGATGACGTAGATCGTGCCGCTCACGACGCTTCTCCTCCGGGCTTGCCGCCCATCCGGCCCTGCCAACCTGCGAGGGTCTGGCGCGGGACCTGGAAACGGTCGCGCAGGCTAACGTACCAATCGGCGCCGTGGAGCCGGCCGACGAGATCGAGTGCGTCGATATCGACATGCAGGCGTTCGTCGACGAGGCCGTCGCGGATGTGGAGATGGACGATCTCACCGACGACGAGATTGCGATGGCGCGTACCGAGCGAGAGCGAGACGGTCTCGCGGCATTCGAACTGGACGGGGGAGACCGCAAGGCGCGGTGCGGGAACGGAGCGGCCGGGAGCAGTGGCGAGGCCCGCGGCCGCAATCTCGTCGGTGCCGTCGGTAAAATCGATCGCGCAGACCTGCATGGCTTCGACCATGGCACGGTCGACGAGATTGACTACGAAGCTGCCGGTCTCGCGGATGTTGCGCATGGTGTCCTTCAAGGGCTCGTCGCTGCCGCCGCGGCCGTCGATGCCGAGCACGACCAGCGGCGGCGCATGGCTGAAGACGTTGAAGAAGCTGAAGGGCGCGGCATTGGCGCGCCCCTGCGCATCGACGGTGGTGACCAAGGCGATCGGGCGCGGCAGCACTGTGCTGACCAGGAGCTTGTAGAGATCGCGTTCGGCAAGATCGCTTGCGGCCCAGTCCATCGTCTCACCCCAGTTCGGTGTCGAGCAGGCGCACCGTCTCGGCCAGCACGCGGGCGCCGTTCCCGGCCTGGTCCGGCGTGATCGATTCCTCCGGCGCATGGCTGCGGCCTTCGAGGCAGGGGACGAAGATCATGCCGACCGGGCCGATAAAGGCGATATGGACGCCGTCATGGCCGGCACCGCTCGGCAGGTCGCGCGTCGCGAGTCCGAGCGAAGCCGAGGCATTGGCGATTGCCGTGCGAACCTCCGGCGCGCAGGCCGTCGGCGCGACATGGCTGATCGGCTCGACCGCGATCGTGAGACGCAGGTCTTCGAGGGCAGGGCGCAGATCGCGCACCAGCGCCTCGCCGAAGGCTTTCACCGCCGCCTCGTTGCCGGAGCGGACTTCGAGCGTCATCACGGCCTCTCCGGGCACGGCGTTCGCCGCATTGGGGCTGACCTCGATGCGCCCGAAAGTCGCGACGAGCGGCTGGTTGTCGCGCGAAGTCGCGAGCGCGCGCTTATAGGCGGCCTCGACGAGCTTGGCGGCGCCGACCAGCGCATCGGCCCGGAGCGGCATCGGCGTCGCGCCGGCATGGTCGGCCCGGCCGGTGACGATGATGCGCTCGCGGCGGATGCCGACGATATCGGTGACGATGCCGATCGGGATGCGCTCGTTCTCCAGCACGCGGCCCTGCTCGATATGGACCTCGACATAGGCCGCGATGCCGTCCGCCGGCCGCCTGACCGAGGCCAGTTCCGCCGGCTGCCCGCCGACGAAGGCAATGCCCTCGCGCAGCGTTATGCCGTCGGGCCGGATCAGCGCCAGATGCTCCTCGCTCAGCGTACCCGCGAGCGCGCGGCTGCCGATGCAGGAGAGGCCGAATTCGCTCGGCTCCTCTGCCAGGAAGTCCACGACCTCCAGCGTATGACGCAGGCGATCGCCGCGCTCGCTGAAGCTCTGCGCCACTTCCAGCGCGGCGAGCACGCCCAGGATGCCGTCATAGCGACCGCCGGAGGGCACCGTGTCCGAATGCGAGCCGATCAGGATCGGCTTCAGTGTGGGATCTGCGCCAGCCAGTCGGCCGATCAGGTTGCCGGCGGCGTCGAGCTCCGTCTCCAGCCCGGCCGCGCGGAACTCCGCCGCCAGCCATTCGCGCCCTTCGAGGAAGCGCGGTGTGAAGGAGCGGCGCGTCCAGGGGCGCTCCGGGTCGGTGATCTCGGAGAGTGCTTCGATGCGGCGCCAGAGCCGGTCCTGATCGATCGCCATGGCCGTCACGCCGCCGGTCGCAGGAAGCGGCCGTCGCCGGCCTTGTTGCTGATCGCCTTGCCGTCCCAGGCGAGCTGACCGCGCACATAGGTCGCGGCGACGCGGACGCGGAATTCGCGGCCCTCCATCGAGCTCCACTTCACCGCCGAGAGGCTCTTGCTGGGGTCGTGGATGAAGCGGCCGGGCTCCAGCACGGTGATATCGGCATCGGCGCCGGCTTCGAGCCGCCCCTTGTCGGCGAGCAGGAACGCCTTGGCCGGCCCTTCGCAGAGCTGCTTCACCACGATGGTCGGCGACAGGCCGTGTTCCTCGCAGCCGGTCCAGAGCGCCGGCAGCAGCGTCTCGATGCCCGGCCCGCCCGAGGTGTTCTTGAAGATCATCGGGTCGCCCTTCTTCTCCAGCCCCCAGGAGACGTGGTCCGACGAGATGAAGTCGCAATGGCCGGCGGCGAGATGGCTCCAGAGCAGGTCACTCTCGGCCTTCGGCCGGATCGGCGGGTAGTGCTTGATCTTGGCGCCGAACCGCGGGCCGTGCTCCTCGGCATTGAGCATGAAATACTGCACGCAGCTCTCGACCGTCGCCTTGTATCCGGCACGCTTGTACATGTTGCAGATCTCGAAGCCGCGCGAGGTCGAGACATGAACGGCGTGCGCCCGGGCGCCCGTCTCGGCGCCGATCTCGTAGATGCGGGCGGTGGCGAGGTTCTCGATCAGCGGCGTATGAGCGCGCAGGAACGCGTCGGGACCTGTATCGCCGGCCTCGATCAGCCGGGCGATATTGCGCCGGGTCATCTCCTGGTCCTGGTTGTGGACGCCGCAGAGCAGGCCGGTTGGCTCGATCAGCTTGAAGGCTTCGTAGAGCGTGTCGTCGCCGATGCGGGGAAAGCGTGTCGGATTGGCCTCGAAGGTCGAGAACTTGAAGGCGCAGGCGCCGGCCTCGACCAGGCCTGGAATGGCATGTAGGCCGTTCTCGATGGTGATCGTGGCATAGAGCGCGACATCGACATGCGCATCGCGCTCGACGACTGCGACCTTCTCGTTGAAGAGTTTTGCGTTGGTGACGGGCTCAGGCTCGTCATAGGGCATGTCGACCATCACGGTGACGCCGCCGGCGGCAGCCGCCCGCGAGCACATGCCGATGCCCTCATGATTGGCCTGGCTGCCGGAATGGACCTGCCCGTCAATCACGCCGGGGATGATCCACTGTCCCCGGAAATCCTGGGTCTCGCGGGCCGAAGGCGGCGTGCCCTGGCCGACCTTGCCGACCTTGCCGCCGCTGACGGCGACATAGCCGTCCTCGATGATCCGATCGGACAGCACGATATTGCCGCGAAGGACGAGGTCGAAATCGCTCATGGTCGGGGTATCCGGTTATCCTGCGTGTCGGCGGAAATGTGCGCTCAGCTTTCCCGGCCGAGCGCGTAATCGGTGAAGTTCATGCCGAGCGCCTTCTCCACGATCGGGTAGACGCTGGGGTCGGTGACGCTGGAGCTCAGCGGGATCTTGTTCTTGGGCACGCGCAGCACCGAGAGCTCCATGCCCTCGCGGACATGGCCGGAGCTGACCGGCTGGCCGTCGGTGTCGAGCGTGGTGATCACGTCCGGGAAGCAGGCATGGCGGGCGCCGTCGGGATCGGTCACCGCCATGTATTCGTTCATGACATGGATAGTGCGGGCAGCAGCCCCGGTGCCGACCTGGATCGTGCCGATATCGAAGGCCTCGTTGGTGTAGCGCACGTCCTTCTTCGCTACGGTGCCGCGCGCGATGATCGAGCCGCCGGTCTCGTCGCAGATCGCGTCGATCACGGCGCTGCCGCCCTTCGGCTTGGCGGCAAGGATGCGTTCGCCCAGCGCCAGCGCCATCGAGATGCCGCCGAGCGCGGCGTTCTTGCGGACATAGGCCGCCGAGACGGGATTGCGGCAGGAGGCGATGAAGCCGCCCGACATGTCCGAGGCCGTGCGCAGGATCGGCGAGACCTTGGCGGTCGCGCCGCGCGTCACCAGCTCGATATACTGGTTCTTCGAGCGGTTGCCGCCGACCGCGACTTGGATCGTCGCCTCCGGGCTGTTGGCGAGGCCGATCGAGCCCATGTCGCCGGTGGGATGGGCGCGGATGTCGCCGACCGCGTCGACCACCTTCACGCCGAGGATCGCGCTCGGCAGCCAGGCGTTCAGCGTGCTCGACATGCCGTTCTGTCCGATGATCAGGCCGTAGATCGGCTTGCCCAGGGCCTCCTGCAGGAGCTGCACGGCCTTGACATAGTCGATGCCCCACATCTCCCACTCGGTCGTGCCGCCGGGGGCGCCGATCGCAGCGGCGGTGGCGATGATCGCGTCGTCGGGAATCTCGTCCATCGTGACGAGCTCTGGCCTGCCGGTATTGACCGCGGCGGTGCCGAGCATGCGGCCGTGATCGGCCCAGCCGCCGCCGCCCGCCGCGAAGACCGAGCCGCCGGCAACCGCGGCTTCGACATCCCTGCTCGTCAGAAAGCGTCTCATCGGCCAGCCTCGTCCCTCATGCCCCGGTCGTTGCCGGTAGAGCCGAGCTTAGAGCGCTAGGCGCGAAATGAATCATGCTTATTATGCGGCCGACCATAATCGGATGTTATTTCCATGCGCCTCAATCTCCGGCAGATCGAAGTCTTCCGGGCCATCATGATCACCGGCTCGATCAGCGGCGCCGCCCGGCTGCTCTCCGTCTCGCAACCGGCGATCAGCCGTCTCCTGGCCTACACGGAAGATCGTCTGGCGCTGCGCCTGTTCGAGCGCGTGCGCGGCCGCGTGCAGCCGACGCCGGAGGCACGTCGCCTTTTCCAGGAGGTCGACCAGGTCCATCAGGGCGTCGTGCGGGTCAACGAGCTCGCCGACGAACTGCGCGAGCGCGGCACCGGCTCGGTGCGGATCGTCGCGAGCCCGAGCGTCGGCCAGGCGCTGGTGCCGGACGCCATCGCCCGACTGCGCGAGCGCTTTCCCGATCTGCGGGTCGAGTTCGAGGTGCTGACGCTGCTGGAGATCGTCGCCAAGGTGGTGGCCGGGCGGGCGGACCTCGGCGTCTCGATCCTGCCGGTCGACGAGCCCACGCTCGACACGGAGGTCCTGACCGAGGGGCGCCTGATGGTGATCATGCCGCGAGATCACGCGCTGGCGCGGTTGCGCGTCGTCCGCCCGGCCGATCTCGCTCCGCACCCGCTGATCGGCTTCGGACCACAGACGCCCTATGGCGACATCGTCGGGCGCGCGCTCGCCCTCAAGTCCGCGCCGCTGCGGATCAGCACGGTCGTCCGCTTCACGCCGGTCGCCTGCGCCATGGTTCGGGCCGGGGCGGGCGTCGCCGTCGTCGACGAGTTCGTGCTGCGGGGGCGAACATGGCCGGAGCTGGTGTCGCGTCCGCTGGCGCCCAAGGCACGGGTGCGCGCCCATCTGCTGACGCCTCGTTTCGAACCGCTGTCGCGGACGGCGGGCGCCTTCGTCGAGATCCTGAAGGGGATGGTGCCCGCCCTGCCAAAAGCGGCGGAGACCGGCGAGTCCGCTTAACATGAGGTTATGGAAGCCCGACAACAAATAATTGGCAGGGCATGATTCCAGCCTGTTAGGCTTCGCTCCAGAGCTGGCGGGATTGTTGCAAGAAGAGGGGTGCGGCAATCGCGGCGGGCCGTCGCAAAACGGGAGCGGGAAGCATGACACTGAATTCGATCGGGAAGGCGCGCGCCGCCATCGGAGGGCTGGCTCTGGCCGTCCTCGTAACGGTGCCGGCCATGGCGCAGGACGCGGACCACCCGCAGAACGAGAAGCTGAAGGTCGCCTGCGACCTGGGTTTCGCGCCGTTCTGCTTCAAGACCGCAGCCGGGGAGATCACCGGGTTCACCTACGACATGTCGGCGGCGCTGGCCAAGAAGCTCGGGCGCCCGGGCATCGACGTGACGGATTCGAACTTCTCGGCGATCTTCGCCGGCCTGTTCTCCAAGCGTTACGAGATGATTCCGGCGCCGACCAACATCACCAAGGAACGGGCCGCGCAGATGCTGTTCAGCGAGCCCTACATGCCGACGGGGCTGGGCTTCCTGGTCAAGAAAGGCGGCAAGATCGCCAGCCTCGACGAGCTGAAGGGCAAGGCGATCACGGTCAACAACGGCTCGATCTCGGACAAGTGGCTGACCGACAACGAGGCGAAGTACGGGTACACCATCCAGCGCTACAACAAGAACGCGGACGCGGTGCAGGCCGTGATGATCGGGCGCGCCTTCGCCAATGTCGCCGACGTGCCGGTCTCGCGCTACGTCGCGACGCAGACGCCGATGGCCGAGGTCGCCTTCGTGCTGAACAGCGGCAACAACTTCGGCATCGCCTTCCGCAAGGAGGATACGGCCTTCCGCGCCAAGGTCGAGCTGGCGCTGGAGTGCCTGAAGACGGATGGAACGCTCGCGAAGATCCATGAGAAGTGGTTCGGCGTGAAGCCGGACGCCGCTTCCTCGACCGCGACGGTCTATCCGGGCACGGGTGCACCGGGCTTCGAAGGCTACGACGCCACCGAGCACAAGGCCGAGTGCAAGTGAGGCAGCCCGCCATGACGGCCGCGTCGCCCGATGCGATCGTTTCGATCGAGGGGCTGCGCAAGAGCTTCGGCAATGTCGAGGTTCTGCGCGGCGTCGACCTCAAGGTCGGCAAGGGCGAGGCCGTCGTGATCGTCGGTTCCTCCGGTTCGGGCAAGAGCACCTGCCTGCGCTGCATCAACCGGCTTGAGGAACCGACGGCGGGCACGATCCGCCTTGGCGGGCAGGAGGTTACCGGCCCCAAGGTCGATCTCGACCGCCTGCGCCGCGGCATCGGCATGGTCTTCCAGGGCATCCATCTCTACCCGCACAAGACGGCGCTGGGGAACGTCACCCTGGCGCTGCGCAAGGTCGTCGGCCTCGGCAAGGCGGAGGCCGAACAGAAGGCCCGCCACCATCTCGACGTCGTCGGCCTCGCCCACAAGGCAGACGCCTATCCGGCCGAGCTCTCCGGCGGCCAGCAGCAGCGCGTCGGCATCGCCCGCGCGATGGCACTGGAGCCGCAGGTCATGCTGTTCGACGAGCCGACCTCGGCGCTCGATCCGGAGCTCGTCGGCGAGGTGCTGAACGTCATGGTCCGCACCAAGGAGATGGGCATGACCATGATCGTGGTCACGCATGAGATGAAGTTCGCGCGCGATGTCGCCGACCGCGTCGTCTTCATGGATCACGGCGCGATCCTGGCCGAAGGCACGCCGCAGGAGATACTCGTCAGCCCGCAGCACCAGCGCATCCGCGACTTCGTGATGCGCTCGCACGGCTGACGGACGGCCATGGACCAGATCGTCCGCTATTTCTTCGATTTCTCGCTCATGTCGGCCTACTGGCCCGACATCCTGCGCGGCTTCCTCATCACCATCGAGATGTCGATCCTGACGGTCGTCATCGGCATTCCTCTGGGGCTCGCGCTGGCGATCCTGCGGCTCTATGGCATCCGGCCGCTGAACTGGCTGATCATCTTCTACATCGACTTCTTCCGGGCGATCCCGCAGCTCGTCCTGATCGTGCTGGCCTATTTCGCGCTGCCCTATTTCGGACTGGTGCTGGAGCCGTTCACGGCGACGGTGCTGGCCCTGGCGATCGTGCTCTCGGCCTTTTCCGAGGAGATCTTCTGGGCGGGGATCAACGCCGTGTCGAAAGGGCAGTGGGAGGCGGGGCGCTCGACCGGCCTCAGCTTCAGCAAGACACTGACCTACATCGTGCTGCCGCAGGTGGTGCGCATCTCGATCCCGCCGCTGACCAACCGCGCCATCGGCATCAGCAAGGGCACGACGCTGGGCTCGGTCGTAGCCGTGCCGGAACTTCTCAACGTCACCTCGAGCATCCAGTCCAATGTCGCCAATCCGACGGCGCTGACCGTCGGTGCTTTGCTCTTTCTGCTGCTGTTCCTGCCGTTCGTGCGCTTCACGCGCTGGCTGGAACACGCCTATGCCCATCCGAGGTCGTGATGAACGAGTTCGTCACCACCTTCCTGAATCTCGACATTCTCGCCCAGGTCTGGCCGCTGCTGCTGCAGGGCTTCTGGATGACCCTGGCTCTGGCTGCGGTCGCCGTGCCCCTTTCGGTGCTCACCGGGATCGCTATCGCGATGGCACAGGACGTCCCCAGCAAGCTGCTGCGCTTCGTGCTGATCGCCTATGTCGATGTGCTGCGTGCCATCCCGCCGCTTGTGCTGCTGATCTTCATCTTCTTCGGCCTGCCGTTCCTTGGCCTGAAGCTGAACGAGTTTACCGCAGCCGTGCTGGCTCTGACGCTGAATGGTTCGAGTTATTTCGCAGAGATATTCCGTGCCGGCATCGAGTCCGTGCCGAAGGGCCAGCGCGAGGCGGCACGCTCGACAGGGCTGAGCTGGTTCCAGAGCATGGCCTATTTTGTGGTGCCTCAGGGTACGCGCAACGTGCTGCCCGATCTGATCAGCAATACCGTCGAACTGGTGAAGCAGACCTCGATCGCCTCGGCCGTGGCTTTGCAGGAGCTGCTGCGCTCGGCCCAGCTCGCCCAGGGCCTGCTCTACAATCCGACGCCGCTGATCGCGGCGGCGATCGTCTACTTCCTGATGTTCTGGCCCTTTGTACGGTTGGTTTCGCGGCTGCAGAACCGCACGGCGATGTCGGCCGCGTGAGGCAGCGGCGGGGCGCCCGCGTCAGGGCGCGATTTGGAAGAGGCGGGTGATGCGGTTCGGACTGGTCTCGGCGAGGAAGATGTCGCCGGCCAGTCCGAGCCACAGGCCATGCGCACCGTTGAGGACGGGACGGCAGCGGCCGAGCAGGGCGCCATCCGCCGAAAGCAGGCTCAGCGTCGGGATGGAATCGCAGACATAGATGCGGTCCTGGGCATCGGCGACGACATCCTGCGGGCGCAGGAAGGCATCCCAGACCGCCAGAAGCTCGCCCTCGGCGGTGAAGCTCTGCACGCGGCTATTCTCGCGATCGGCGACGATGACGCGCCCGTCGCCGAGCACGCAGATGCCGTGTGGCGTCAGGAAGGCGCCCGGAGCCGTCCCGACCGAGCCCCAGCTCGCGATCAGCCTGCCGCCGGCATCGAAGCGATGAATGCGGCCGTTGCCGTAGCCGTCGGTAACGTAGAAGCCGCCATCGGGTGCGAAGGCGATGTCGCTGGGGTGGTTGAAGGGCCGGCCTGGCCGGTGGCTCTCGCCGATCTGCTGACGAACATGGCCTTCGGCGTCGCAAAAGAAAATGCGATGGGCATCGCGGTCGACGATGGCGAGGCCGTCGTCGGGCGTCGTCGCGATCTTGTGGGCGTCGACGCAGAGTCTTTCGCCCCAGCTCCGGATGAAGCAGCCGTCATTCCCGAGCGTGACGAGGCACGGCCCTTCGGGATCGACGGCGCTGTCGCGGCGCAAAAGAACATGCACCAGCCCGTCCTTGCCGACCGTGAGATCGGTGATCCGACCCGACGTTGCAGGCAGGGCGCCCCACGGGCGCTCGATGCCGTAGAGCCTGTCGCCGAGCGCGACGCGCAGTTCCGTCTTCATCCTGGCCTTGCCGCTGTCCAGCGTGCAGCCGCCCGGCGGTTTCGGCCGCGCATGGCGCATTGGGAGAGTTCAGGCACCTTCGGGTTTTCCGAGCGGAGCGCCGACGCCGGTCCGTTCGGTGATCAGGCCGTAGTGCTCGACGCGGCGATGGCGGGCGAAATCGAAGATCGTCGCCTTGCCGAAGCGCGTCTCGTCGAGATCGCAGGCATGGACCAGCACGCCGTCCTCTTCATGGTCGAGCTCGCCGACGATCTTGCCGTCCGGCGCCGCAATCAGGGTGCCGCCGAAGAGATGGTGGCCGTCCTCGTCGCCGGCCTTGGCGACGGCCACGACCCAGGTCGAGTTCTGGTAGGCGCCGGCCTGCACCGACAGACGATGGTGGAACAGCCGGTCCGCCGTCGTTTCGTTGGGAGATTGGGAGTTGGCCGAAGGCGTGTTGTAGCCGAGCACGACCAGTTCGACGCCCTGCAGGCCCATGACGCGATAGGTCTCGGGCCACCGACGGTCGTTGCAGATCGCCATGCCGACCAGACCGCCCTCGAACTCCCAGACCGGGAAGCCGAGGTCGCCGGGCTCGAAATAGCGCTTTTCGAGATGCTGGTGCGTGCGCTCGGGGTCGAGCTCGACATGGCCCGGCAGGTGTACCTTGCGATATTTGCCGGCGATGCGGCCGCTGCGATCGACCAGAATCGAGCTGTTGAAATGGCGTCCTTCCGGCGTGAGCTCGGCATAGCCGAAGCTCATGGCCATGCCGAGCTGCTTTGCCTTATCGAAGAGCGGCTGCGTTTCCGGGCCAGGCATGCGCGACTCGAACCAGTGATCCGCCGCTGCACGGTCCTCATGATACCAGCGCGGGAAGAACGTGGTGAGCGCCAACTCGGGATAGACGATGAAGTCCGCCCCTTGCGCAGCGGCCGCCTCCATGAGTGCGATCATGCGGGCGACGACCTGCCCGCGGCTGTCCGCCCGCTGGATCGGGCCCAACTGAGCGGCGGCGACTGTGACGATGCGTGACACGGATATTCCTGATCGACTGAAACGCCGGAGCGGTTCACCGGCACGGTCGGTCCGCTGGTGAAACATGCCCGAGCGCGGCTTTGCCAAGATGGCCCTGTACGGGGCCATGCCAGCATTAATTCGCTGCCGCCCATTCTTCATATGCTTTGTTCGATGGCATCCATAATCTGTCATTATGATTGCCCGGGCGGCTGGCTTGCCGCCTCGCGACCGATCGCCGATGCGGCGCTGCCCGCGATTGGCTATTCCCGAAAATCATCGATGCCCGTGCCGGAGCGGGCGAGGAGCCCTTGTCCATGATCCTGGTTTGCGGTGAAGCGCTGGTCGATCTCTTCGTCTCCGCGCCGGAAGCGGGCGAGATGCCCGCGCGAGCGGTTGCCGGCGGCTCGCCGTTCAATCTGGCGATCGGCCTGGCGCGGCTCGGCGTCCCGACGGCCTTTCTCGGCGGCCTGGGGCGGGACCGCTTCGGCACCTTCCTCGCCGAGCGGCTGGAGGGCGAGGGGGTCGACGGGCGCTTTCTGGTCAGGCGGGACGAGAGGCCAACCACCATATCGGCCATCGTCACGGCGCCGGACGGGCAGCCAGCCTATTCCTTTCACGGGGAAGGCGCCGCCGATCGCTGGCTGGAACCCGCCGACCTGCCTGCAGGGCTGCCGCCGGAGATCACCGCACTGACCTTCGGCTCCTATACCATGGCGGTCGAGCCGGTCGGCTCGACGCTCGCCGCGCTGGCCACTCGCGAAGCCGGGCGGCGCGTCATCAGCGTCGACCCCAATCTGCGGCCGGCGGTAGTCGGGAGCACGAGGCGCTGGGCCGAGGCGGCGGAGTGGTTCTATCGGGCGGCGACGATCATCAAGGCGAGCGACGAGGATATCCGCACCGCCTGGGAGGGGCAGGTCTCGATCGAGCAGGCGGCGGCCTACTGGATGGAGCTGGGCGCTGCGCTTGTGGTCGTGACGCAAGGGGCGGCCGGTGCGACGGCGTTCTGCAGGGCGGGGCGGATATCGACTGCGGGGCTTGCCGTCGAGGTGGTCGATACGGTCGGTGCCGGCGACAGCTTCCACGCAGCCTTGTTGGCGTGGCTCGTTGAGGCCGGGCGGATGAGCCGGGACGCGATCGCAGCCCTCGATCTCCCGTCGCTTTCGGACCTGCTCGCCTGTGCCACCGCGGCCGCGGCTGTGACCGTCACGCGGCGCGGTGCCGATATGCCGAGGAGGATGGAGCTGCGCGCCTTGACGGGGCCTCGCGCGGCGCCCGGCTGAGCAGGCGCTTCCTCCCGGAGGCGACGGCCGCGACATCACGTCACGGCAGAAGGTCACCATGCCGCCGCCACGCCAGTTGGCGAGATCGAGCATGTATAATATATAGATGCTTATGACCAGCACGCCTAAGATGCCGCCGCCGACCGTGGGCTTTCTGCTCCACGATGTCGCGCGTCTTCTGCGCAAGCGCTTCGAGCAGCATGCGCGCGACTTCGGGCTCACCCGGTCGCAATGGCAGGTGCTCGCCTATCTCGACCGCAACGCCGGCATCCAGCAAGGCGCCCTGGCCGAGCTGATGGACGTCGAACCGATCACGGTCGGACGCATTCTCGACAAGCTCGAGAGTTGCGGGCTGGCGGAACGCCGGCCGCACGCCACCGATCGGCGCATCTGGCAGCTCTATCTCACCGAGAAGGCCGGGCCGAAGCTTGAAGAGATGCGCACGCTCGGCGAGCTGACGCGCGCCGAGGCATTCGGGGAGATTCCGGCGGCCGAACGAGCCCGGCTCCTCGACACGCTGGAACGCATGAAGACGAATCTCACGGCCGCCTGCCAGATGCCGGCCGCCGAAAGGCAGACGCGAAATGGATGATGCAGCCCGAAAGGCCGATACGGGTGCCCAGACTCCGGCCAATGACCAGTCCGAGCCGGCTTCCCCAGGCAATGTGACGGAGATGAAGCGGCCGGAGGCCAGGACATCGCCCGGGCCGACGGCTTCGCACGGATCAACTGCTCCGCGAGCCGAAACGGTGGCAAAGGAGCAGGGCGAGATGCAGGCGCCCGCTGCCGCACAAGCGGCGGCGCCGCGGCACCGGCGCAACCGCACGCGGCGCGTCCTGTTCGCCCTGCTGCCGGTCGCGCTCGTGATCGGCGGCTACTACTACGTCGCCGGCGGCCAGGTGATGTCGACCGACAACGCCTATGTGCAGGCCGACATCCTCGGCGTTTCGACCGATGTCGCCGGCATCGTCAGCGAGATCGACGTCCGCGACAACCAGGCGGTGAAGGCCGGCGACGTCCTGTTCCGGCTCGACGACAAGCCGTTCCGCTTCGCGCTGGAGCGAGCCGATGCGCAGATCGGCGTCGTCCGCAACGATCTCGAGGCGCTGAAGGCCAGCTACAAGGGCATGCAGAGCCAGATCGAGCAGGCCCATACCGACATCGCCTTCTACGAGACCGCCTTCAAGCGCCAGCAGGACCTCGCGACCAAATCGGTGGCCTCGCAAGCGACCTACGACCAGGCCAAGCACGATCTCGACAGCGCCCGGCTCAAGCTCTCCCAGCTCGAGAGCCAGCTTGCCGGAATCGCCGCCAGCCTGAACGGCAAGCCGGACGCTCCGGTCGAAGAGCATCCGCGCTACAAGGACGCCGTCGCGGCGCGGGCCGAGGCGCAACGCCAGCTCGACCACGCGACGGTGCGTGCGCCGATGAACGGCGTCGTCACCAATGTGCCGGCGCTGCAGAAGGGCCAGTATCTCGAGGCGGCGACCAACGCCTTCAGCCTGGTCTCCAACGACCATGTCTGGATCCAGGCGAATCCGAAGGAGACGGAACTGACCTGGGTGAAGCCCGGCCAGAAGGCCGAGGTCTATGTCGACACCTATCCGGACGCGATCTGGAAGGGCTCGGTGGACAGCATCAGCCCCGCTTCGGCGGCGAGCTTCTCTCTGCTGCCCGCGCAGAACACGAGCGGCAACTGGGTCAAGGTGGTGCAGCGCATCGCGATGCGGGTGAAGATCGAAACGCCAGCCGGCGAGCCGCGATTGCGCGCCGGGATGAGTGTGACGCTCGACGTCGACACCGGCCATGCCCGCGGCCTGCCGAGCTTCATCTCCGACGCCTTCGGCAAGAGCAAGACCAGGTAAAGAGGCCAGCCATGGCTAGTGCAGCCGCCACGGCCGGGACGCCGCCCGTCGCCAATCGCGGCGCGATCACGGCTTGCGTGATCCTGGCGGTCATCATGCAGGCGCTGGACACCACGATCGCCAATGTCGCGCTGCCCTATATCCAGGGCAGCGTCTCGGCGAGCGCCGACCAGATCAACTGGGTCCTGACCTCCTACATCGTCGCGGCCGCGATCATGACGCCGCCCTCGGGCTTCCTGGCCGCGCGCTTCGGCCGCAAGCGCGTCTTGTCCGCCGCGATCATCGGCTTCGTCGTCGCCTCGATCCTGTGCGGCGCGGCGCAGTCGCTGACGCAGATCGTCGGCTTCCGCCTGCTCCAGGGATTTTTCGGCGCTGCGCTGGTGCCGCTCTCGCAGAGCATCCTGCTCGACATCTACACGCCGGAAGAACGGGGCCAGGCCATGGCGCTGTTCGGCGTCTCGGTGATGGTCGGACCGGTGCTGGGCCCGGTCCTCGGCGGCTGGCTGACCGACAACATCTCCTGGCGCTGGGTGTTCTACATCAACCTGCCGCTCGGCATTCTGGCGCTGGCAGGCGTCTCGATCTTCGTCACCGAGACCAAGTCGAGCGCGCTGGCCAAGCTCGACTGGATCGGCTTCGGCGCGCTCAGCATCGCGATCGCGGCGCTGCAACTCTTCCTCGACCGCGGCGCGCAGCTCGACTGGTTCGATTCCTTCGAGATCATCGTCGAGGCGACCGTCTGCGCGGCGGCGCTGTACATTCTCGTCGTGCACACCTTCACGGCGCAAAACTCGTTCATCAAGCCGCGGATGTTCCTCGACCGGAACTTCAACGTCGGGCTGGTCTTCATCTTCATCGTCGGCATCTGCTACCTGGCCTCGCTCGCGCTGCTCACTCCGTTCCTGCAGACCCTGCTGGGCTATCCGGTGGTGACGGCCGGGATCATCATGGGGCCGCGGGGCCTCGGCACAATGGCCTGCATGTTCGTGGTCGGACGGTTGATCGGCAAGGTCGACACGCGCCTGCTGCTGGGCGCGGGCCTGCTCGTGAGCGCCTGGGCCATGTACGACATGGCCGGCTGGACGCCGGACGTGTCGCAGCAGCGCATCATGCTGACGGGCTTCGTGCAGGGTGGCGGCCTCGGCCTGCTCTTCGTGCCGCTGACGACCATCACCTTCGCGACGCTGCCGGCCGAATACCGCGGCGACGGCACCGGCCTCTACAACCTCTCGCGCAATATCGGCTCCAGCGTCGGCATCTCGCTGGTCAGCTACCTGCTGACCCGCAACCTGCAGGTGAACCATGCCGAGATCGCCAATTATGTGACGCCGTTCAACCGCGTGTTCGAGACGCCGGCGATCAAGCACGCCTGGGACCCGACGACGCTGGCGGGGCGGGCGGCGCTTGACGAAGTGATCACGCGCCAGGCGACGATCATCGCCTATATCGACGACTTCAAGCTCCTGATGGTGCTGTGCCTGGCGGCTCTGCCGTTCCTGGCGTTGCTGAGAACGCCGCGCCAGCAGGCCGGCCCCGCCGACGATCAAGCCATGGTGATGGAGTAAGCCGCTTCCGGCGCCCCGAGGAGCTGCGCTTTTGCGGAAGGGGGCTACCCGAGCCGTCACGAGACCGCTTGAAATTTACCCTGCGTCATTTCTCGGCTTGCGCTTTGCGCGCGTCTCGCATTGGATCGAGGGGTGGCGTAGCGTCTTTCCGGATTGTTAACGATAAGAGTTGGTTCTCATGCGATCGATGCGTGTCCGGCCGCCCGTGACGGCGCCGATCCGGATGCCCTCCGTACGGGACATTCCACGCCCCGCGAACGACAACCATCGCGTTGCCGGCGAGACGAGGATGAGCCTGCTGGTCGGCCGTTCGCTGCTGATCGCCGGCTTTCTCGCCATGATCGGCGCCATCGCAGCCCTGCTCGGATGGCTCGGCCAATTCGCCTGGAAGGCGCTGCACTGAAGCCCGCCGGTCCGGCCTCGCGCAAGCACCGGATCGGATTGCCCCAAAACGCATCATCCACGAGCCGTGCCGGCTTCGACGGATGACTAAAGTTTTAACGAAGTCGCCGCTTGCTAGCCGTTGCGACGGCGGGGCCGCGTCCCTGCCGCTCCCTCGGACAATGCGGAGGCAGCATGACGCCGGATTCGATCGAAGAGCAGATTGAACGCGCCGTCCAGGCCGATGTCGCCCGGCTCGACACGGGGCTCGAGGAGGCGCTGCGCCGCAGCGAGAATGCCGGAGAGGCGGTATTCCTGTTCGGCAGCGACCGGGCGACGGTTCACGCGTTGAGCGCCCATCTCCGTTCTGGGTGGCCGCGATTACGCCTGGTCGGCGTTTGCGATGCGGAGCCCGCCGGTCCGGCCGCTGCCGTACCGGCGCGGATCGCGGCGTGCGCGCCGGACATGGTCATCGCGGACATCGCACCGAAGCGTCATCGCGCCCTTATCGCGGAATTCGCCTCCTGCGGATTGCACACCGGGCTGGTCAATCTGCCGGGCACCTTCGCCCGCTATGTCTCCACCCATCCGGGAGTCGCCGGCGATGTCGCATCCGCCCGGTCGCGGCTGCCCGTCCGGGTCGCCCGGTCGCTCGGGGAACTCGCCGGGATCATGCGCCAGTTCGTCCACGGCGCCATTCACGGGCATAGGGTCCAAGCCTACCAGGCCATGCGGCACGACGGCTGAGCCCGCCCGCCTCACACCGCGTTCCGGAAGGCCTTTGGGCTGAACAGCGTCCGGAACAGGATGAGGAGGTCGAGCGAGAAGGACCAGTGGTCGATATACCAAAGGTCGTGGGCGACGCGGGCGGCCATCTTGTCGTCGGTATCGGTCTCGCCGCGCAAGCCGTTGACCTGGGCCCAGCCGGTGATGCCGGGCTTCACGTTGTGGCGGCGCGCATAAAGCGCGATCTTGCGTTCGAACTCGCGGTCATGCGCCAGCGCATGAGGCCGCGGACCGACCAGGGACATGTCGCCGGCGAGCACGTTCAGCAATTGCGGCAGCTCGTCGAGGTTGTAGCGGCGCAGCATCCGGCCGATGCGGGTGATGCGCGGATCGTTGCGCCGGGCCTGAACGATCACGGCGCCGTCGTCTGCCACGGTCATGCTGCGGAACTTGAAGATGCGGAACGTCTCCTGGTTGAAGCCGTGGCGGCGCTGGCGGAACAGCACGGGCCCGGGGGAGTCGAGGCGGATCGCCAGCGCGATCAGGAGCAGCAGCGGCAGCAGCAGCACGCCCGCGATGGCGGCGATGACGATGTCGAAGCCGCGCTTGCAGGCAATCTCGACGGGCGACAGGGGTGCGCGCGTCAGGCGCAGGCTGGACAGGGCGCCCGTGCTGACGATGTGCGGTCGCTCGAAGCGGCTCAGGATCTTCTCGGGCGCGAGGTGGATCGCGACCGGCATGGTCATGAAGGCGTCGACGCAGGCCTCGATCGTCTCATGTTCCGACCAGGGCAGGGCGATGTAGACCGCGTCCGGCCGCTTGGTCCGGCAGCTCGCGACGGCGGCGGCGAGATCGGCGGCGAGAGCTCCCCGCCCCTCCTGGTGGGACCGCGCCGGATGCAGGAAGGCGACATCGACGATGGCGCTGCCGAGATTCCAGGGCTTCCAGCTCCGGACGAAGGACATCACGTCCCGCTCGCTGCCGATCAGGAATATGCGCTCGGCGGTGATGCGCCCGGAGCGGCTCCCGCTCGCGATCAGGTGGATGATCGCCGCGCGGCAGAGAGCTATCGCGGGAACCACGGCGACATAGGTCGCGAGAATGGCTGCACGCGAGTAGTGATCGGCGATCTTGGCCAGGACCAGCAGCCCGAGGAACGCGATCATCGCGATGTTCCAGGCGGAGAAGGCGGCCGCGACCTGTCCCCGCGCCGAGAGGTAGTTCTCGATCCGATAGCGGCTGCGCATCAGGTTCACGAAGAGGAACAGGGAGGCCAGCATCGCGGCGAGCTCCACGGCCGGGCCGGCGAGCCGGAGCGCGTCGTGATTGACCAGATCGTTCAGCACGGAGGTCGCGTAGGCGATCGCGGCAACCACCGCGACGTCGCACAGGGCGGTCACGGGGCCGAGCCAGTATCGCCCGCTGCTCGCCTCGGCGCGCGGCGGAGCGGATACAGCTCTACCCAGGTGATCAACGCTCATCTTCATCCAGCCCCGGCCGCCTCGGCGTCTGGCGCGACGACCCGGATGGGGCGGGCGCGCATCGTTCGCGGCTACGGCAAGAGGCGTGCCTCGGCGTTCTGATCCGGATCGGAGCTTTTTTCGCGAGCGGGTGAGGGCGGCGCGGCTATGCCGGGGCAGGCTGGAACGAAACGGCGGTCAGCTGTTCCGTTTCGGCACGGTCCATCAGGCAAGGCGCCGCAGGCGACGGCCGAGATAGTCGAGCGAGACGGCGAGGCCGCCACCGGACAGCGTGCCGAGGATCTTGACCACGACATCGTGCGGCCGGCCGTGGCGTGTCGCTTCCCAGGTCTGTGCCCATTCGAGGCCGAGCGCAAAGACCACCATGCCGCCCAGCACGAACCAGCGCTGGCGCGGGTAGGCGAAGGCCAGCAAACCGCCTGCCGCGAGATAGGCCAGGAAGCGCTCGATATCGGCGCCGAGTTCCGGGATGTGCGGGCGCAGGTCGAGCGGCGACAGGGTGGCGAACAGGATGACGAGCAGCGCTCCCCAGCCGAGGACGGTCGCGAAACGGCGCAGTTGGTCGAAGGAATCGGTCAAGAAAGGAGAATCCCGAGGCTTGAACGCGGCTACGCAAACAATAGGCCAGAACGCGCAGACGACGCAGCGGCAATTCTCGCGAGGCGCGACTTTATGCGCCTGCGAAAGGGGCAAAGCAATGACGCGGCCGCGACGACGCCGTGGCGATCGTGATAACGCTGCGCAGCAAGCGACTCGCGGATGCGGGAGCGACCAGGAGGACGAGCCGATGACGACCGCGCCGCATGCCCCGTCCGAGCTGCGGGTCGCCCGCGGCGGCAAGGCGATCTATGGCGTGCCGCTCGGCATCCTGATGCTTCAGGCGCGCTTTCCGCGCATTCCCGGCGACATGGGCAACGGCACGACCTGGCCGTTTCCGGTGCTCTACCGCGTGGTCGGCGGCGCGAGCCCCGACAAGGTGGTCCTGCAGGGCGCGGCGGGGCTGCTGCCGGACTTCATCGCCGCGGCGAGGGAACTGGTCGGGCTCGGCGCCGAGGCGATCACCACCAATTGCGGTTTCCTGTCGCTGTTCCAGCGCGAGCTGGCCGCGGCGGTAAAGGTGCCGGTCGCAACCTCCTCGCTGATGCAGGTGCCGTGGGTGCAGGCGACGCTGCCGCCAGGCCAGCGGGTGGGCATCGTCACGGTATCGGCCGCGACGCTGACGCCGGCCCATCTCGAAGCCGCGGGCGCTCCGCTGGACACGCCCGTGACGGGCACGGAAAACGGGCGTGAATTCTTCCGCGTGCTGATCAAGGCCGAGAAGGACGACATGGACGTCGATCTCGCCCGGCAGGACGTGGTGGACGCCGCGCTGACGCTGGTCGCGCGGCATCCGGAGGTCGGCGCGATCGTACTGGAATGCACCAACATGCCGCCCTATGCCGCGGCCGTCCAGGAGGCGACGGGGCTGCCGGTCTACGACATCTACTCGATGGTCTCGTGGTTCCACGCCGGCTTGCGCCCCCGGCGTTTCGGCTAGGGCACCGGACCGAAAAGCGGGATCCATCTTTCGGAGCAATTCGATGCTCCGCCAATGAGATCGATCATTGGTGTCGCGTCCGGCAGGACGCGCGATGATCGAGGTCACGGGAACTTATCCCCGGTGTCCTGCCGGCCTGCATCATGACGCCTCGCATCGTCCGATCCCGCGAGGTTCCATGACCGTCACGCCCCGTCTCTCGCTGCCGCTGCTCGCCGCCGGGCAGGCGCAGAAGCATGTCACGCACAACGATGCGCTGGTGCGCCTCGACGCGTTGATCCATCTCGTCGTCGACAGCCGGACGCAGACCGAGCCTCCCGCCAGCCCCACCGCGCTTTCAGCCTATATCGTGCCGGCCGGCGGCAGCGGGATCTTCGCGGGACGTGCCGATCAGGTTGCGCTGTTCGAGGACGACGGCTGGACGTTTCTGGCGCCGCGCACCGGCTGGCAGGCCTGGGTCGCCGACGAGGCCGAACATAATCTCTGGACCGGGACGGAATGGCGACGCGCCAGCCCGCTCAGCGGGCTCGGTGCCGAGAAGTGGGGCGTCAACGCCACGGCGGACGAGACCAACAGGCTCGCCGTCTCGGCGGAGGCGAGCCTGTTCAACCATGCCGGAGGCGACCACCGCCTCAAGATCAACAAAGCGAACGCCGGTGCGACCGCGAGCGTGCTGTTCCAGAGCAACTGGTCCGGCCGGGCGGAGTTCGGCCTCGCGGGCGACGAGGATTTCCGCGTCAAGGTCAGCCCGGATGGCTCCGTCTGGCACGATGCCCTGGCTATCGGCGGGGCGAGCGGCAGCGTGACGCTCCCCGGTTCATCCTGGGCCGCGGGGCAGAACCTTCTGATCAACGGCGACATGCAGATCGACCAGCGTGGCTTCGCCGGCGGCACATTGGCCGCCGGTGCCTATGGGTTCGACCGCTGGAAGGCGGGTGCCGGCGGCGCGAGCCTGTCGCTTTCCGGCTTCACGGCGACGCTGGGTTCCGGCGTGCTCGTCCAGCCGGTCGAGCCGGAGGCATGGGGGTTCGCATCCTTGGAGGACGTGCCGCTGACGCTTTCGGTCGAAGGGCTGAGCGGGGGCGATCTCACCGTGTCGATCGGCAGCCAGTCGGGCACGATCGCGGCCGGTGCAGGCCGGCGCTCGATCACGCTGACGCCGGCGGTGGGCGACGGCGGCGCGCTTCCCGTGAGCCTCGCCCCGGCCGGCGGCCCCGTGAGATTCGCGCGGATCAAGCTGGAGGTGGGCGCAACTGCGACGGCTTGGTCGGCCCGGCCGTCAGGCATCGAGCAGATGCTGTGCCGGCGCTATCACTGGCGGCCAGCGGCCAGCGTGGTGATCGATGCCTATCAGGCGGCTGCGGCCTCGTGCCGCCAGACCTTGCCGCTGCCGGCGACGATGCGGGCGCTGCCGACGATTTCCTGCAACGTGTCGCAGGAGATCAATATCCAGGGCACCGATCGCGGCATCGTCGCCGCATCGGCGGGATGGGCCTATGCCCATGTGACGGCACAGGCGCTCGGACGGGTGCGCGCAGCCTTCGACGACATCGCCTTCGACGCGGAGCTGTGAGAGGCGATGCGGCTTCAGTGGATCTCGGGCTCGGGCACCTTGGCGGTCCCTTCCAGATAGTCGAAATCGCAGCCCTTGTCGGCCTGCCGGATGTGGGCGGCCGACATCTTGCCCCAGCCTCGCGGATAGTCGCGATCGGGAGGCGTCCATGCGGCGAGGCGCGCGGCGATTTCGGCGTCGCTCAGGCTCACGGCGATGCTGCGGGCCTCGACATCGACGCTGACGATGTCGCCGGTCCTCACCGCCGCGAGCGGCCCCTTGATGTAAGCTTCCGGTGCGACATGCAGGATGCAGGCGCCGTAGCTGGTGCCGCTCATCCGGGCGTCCGAGATGCGCAGCATGTCGCGCACACCCTGCTTCAGAAGCTTCTTCGGGATCGGCAGCATGCCCCATTCCGGCATGCCAGGTCCGCCGACCGGGCCGCAATTCTTCAGCACCATGACGTGATCGGGCGTGACGTCGAGATCCTCGTCGTTCACGGCCCGCATCATCGCGTCGTAATCCTCGAAGACCAGGGCCGGGCCGGAATGCTTCAGCAGGCGCGGTTCGGCCGCGGACGGCTTCATCACGCAGCCATCCGGCGCGAGATTGCCCTTGAGCACGGCGAGCCCGTTCGCAGTCGAGATCGGCCGGTCGAGCGGGCGGATGACGTTGTCGTCATAGACCTGGGCAAGCGCGATGGTTTCGGCCAGCGGCTTGCCGGTCACCGTCATCGCATCGGTATGGAGCTTGCTCTCGAGCTGCTTCAGCAGGGCCGGCAGTCCGCCCGCATAGAAGAAATCCTCCATCAGGAAATCGCCTGACGGGCGCAGATTGGCGATCACCGGGATCTTCCGCGAGAAGGCGTCGAAGTCGTCCGGCGTCAGCGGTACGCCGGCGCGGCCTGCCATGGCGACGAGATGGATGATGGCGTTGGTCGAACCCGCGACGGCCATGTGCACCGTCAGCGCATTCTCGAAGCTCTCGCGGGTCAGGATCCGGTCTGGCGTCAGGTCCTCCCAGACCATTTCCACGATGCGCTTGCCGGCCGCCGCCGCCATGCGGGGGTGGGCCGAGTCGGCGGCCGGGATGGCGGAGGCGCCGGGGAGCGTCAGGCCCAGCACCTCGGCATGGCTCATCATGGTCGCCGCGGTGCCCATCACCATGCAGGTGCCATAGGAGCGGGCGATGCCGCTTTCCATGTCGTGCCATTGCGCCTCGGTGATGTTGCCCGCCTGCTTCTCGGCCCAGTACTTCCAGACATCGGCACCGGAACCGAGCACCTTGCCGGCCCAGTTGCCGCGCAGCATCGGTCCGGCCGGGACGAAGATGAAGGGCAGGCCGGCGCTGCAGGCGCCCATGATGAGCGCGGGCGTGGACTTGTCGCAGCCGCCGAGCAGCACCACGCCGTCGAGCGGGTGGGAGCGGATCGATTCCTCCGTCTCCATCGCCAGGAAGTTGCGGTAGAGCATGGTCGTCGGCTTCTGATACTGCTCCGAAACCGACATGACCGGGATCTCGACCGGAAAGCCGCCTGCAGCCCAGACGGCACGCTTCACCGCCTCGGCGCGGTCGCGCAGATGGGTGTGGCAGGGGTTGACCTCGGACCAGGTGTTGACGACGCCGATGACCGGCTTGCCCATGAACTCCTCATGCGAGAAGCCCATCTGCAGCGTGCGCGAGCGGTGGCCGAAGGAGCGCAGATCGCTCGTGCCGAACCAGCGGAAGCTGCGCAGGGTCTCGGGCGTCTTGCGGGGGCGGGACATGGGCGTTTCCTCGAGGCGTTGGCCGGAAGCTTTGGCGCTGATGCCCGCTTCGCTTCGTCTGCCGCGAGTTTAGACCCGATAAAACGAACGATACCAGTCGACGAAGCGGGCCATGCCATGCTCGATCGGCGTATCGGGGCTGAAGCCGACGCGTGCGGCAAGGTCGGATACGTCGGCATAGGTCGCCGGCACATCGCCCGGCTGGACTGGCAAATGCCGCTTGATCGCCTTGCGTCCGCAGGCTTCCTCCACCACCGCGATGAAGCGGTCGAGGCGCACGGGCGTGTGGTTGCCGATGTTGTAGATCCGGAAGGGGGCGGCGGCCGTGGCCGGGTCGGGCCGGGCGGGGTCGAAGTCCGGATCGGCCTCGGCCGGCTTGCCGGCGAGACGCACGATCGCCTCGCGGATATCGTCCACATAGGTGAAGTCCCGGCTCATCTGCGCTTCGGCGTAGACGTCGATGGGCCGTCCTTCCAGGATCGCCTTGGTGAACTTGAAATAGGCCATGTCCGGCCGGCCCCAGGGGCCGTAGACCGTGAAGAAGCGCAGGCCCGTGGTCGGGATGCCGTAAAGATGCGAATAGGAATGCGCCATCAATTCGTTGGCGCGCTTGGTCGCGGCATATAGCGAGACGGGGTGGTCCGCGCCGTCATGCTCGCTGAACGGCACCTTGGCGTTGGCGCCGTAGACCGAGCTCGACGAGGCGTAGACGAGATGGTCGACCGGATTGTGCCGGCATGCCTCGAGGATGGAGAGGAAGCCGTCGAGGTTGGCGCTGGCATAGGCGCGCGGGTTCTCCAGCGAATAGCGTACGCCGGCCTGCGCGGCCAGGTGGATCACCGCCTGCGGCCGGAAGCCGACGAAGGCGGCCTGCACCGCATCGTAATCGGCGATGTCGATCTGCCCGAAGGAGAAGCCGTTGCGGGGGAGAAGCCGGTCGAGCCGGGCCTGCTTCAGCGCCGGGTCGTAATAGGGCGTGAGATTGTCGAGGCCGAGCACCGTCGCCCCGGCATCGAGCAGCGCTTCGGTGACGTGAAAGCCGACGAAACCGGCGGCGCCCGTCAGCAGGATTCGTTCGAAAGGCGTGCTTCCGTTCACACGACACTCTGTTGGCAAGACATGCGCGACGTGGCTTGGCCACGACGCCGTAGTGCGGCGGTTTGACGGATTTGGCAAGGCGATCGGCCGACCATGCCGCCGATCGAGGATCGAGTCAGCGCGTCTGCGCTGCCGCGAAGCCGAGGTTCTCGGCGAGCAGCGCTTCCGCTTCCGAAAATGACGGCGCTTCGACATAGACGCGCAGCTCCGGCGCATTGCCCGACGCGCGGAAATGCACGGTGGTGCCGTTGCCAAGGGTCAGGCGCAAGCCGTCGCTCCGGTCGCGCGCGGTGACGCCACCATGCTTGCCGAAGGCCGCCTCTCGAAAATCGGAATCGGCGGCATCGAGTCTGGCGATCAGCGCCAAGGTGCGCTCTTGCGGGACATCCTGGAGACGGTTCGACAGGGCGATGGCGAACCGGGTCTCGGCCGCGATTGCGCTCAACGGCTTGTTCGCCTCCTTGACCAAAGCGAGATTGGCGAGGATCGGCAAGAGGGCGTCGCGCGTCGGCAGAGCAGCGAGGCTGTGGTTGTCGATCGCGACATCGCTGCCCAGCAGCACGCCGCCATTGGCTTCGAAGCCCACGACGATCCGCGCCCCTTCGGCCCGTGCCCGCTCCATGCCGGCAATCACGTAAGGCGAGCCAACGCGGGTGCGGATCACCTTGCCGAACAGGCCGGGGCGATCGAGCGCCGAGTTCGAGGTGACCGGGGTGACGATGACGTCGGCGCCGAGGAAGCGCGCGGTCAACGCCCCCACCAGATCACCCCGCAGGAAGCTGCCGGTCTCATCGGCGACGAGGGGGCGGTCGGCATCGCCGTCGGTCGAGACGATGGCGTCGAGCTTCCCGTCGACGGCCCATTGGCGCGCCAGTCGCTCGTCTTCCGTGCGGAGCGCCTCGGTGTCGACGGGGATGAAGCGGTCGCTGCGGCCAAGCGGGACAGGCGTGGCGCCGAGCGCGACGAGCACATCGCAGATCACGTCGCGCCCGACCGAGGAATGCTGGTAGACTCCGACCGTCAGGCCGGCCAACACATCCTTGCCGAAGAAGGCGACGTAGCGCTCGCGGTAATCGGCGATGGCTTCGCGCCGTGTCGCAGCAACCGAGACATCGGGAACGGCGTCGAGCGCCAGCTTGGCATGCCAGGCCAGAATCGCGACCTCGTCCGCCTTCTCAATCTCCCCGGAGGCGCGGTAGAATTTCAGGCCGTTGCGATCATCGGGGATGTGGCTGCCGGTCACCATGATCGCTGATATCCCGCGCTTCATGGCCGCCAGCGCCAGCGCCGGCGTCGGCAGGGCGCCGCAATCGACCGGGACGAGGCCCGCATCGGCGACGGCTTGCGCGCATTGGGCAGCGATCAGCGGGCTCGACGAGCGCAGGTCGCGGCCGATCAGGACTTCATCGCCAGGCTCGACGGCGTCGTTCTCCCGCAGCATGGCGCAGAAGGCGCGCACATGGCTGTAGGTTTGCAGGCCGACGAGTTCGCTGACGAGGCCGCGCAGGCCGGATGTTCCGAATTTGAGGCTGGTCATCCGCGAGGCATGCAGCAGTCGCGCGGCGCGCGCAAGCACGGTTGCGCCCGGCGAAGCGGGCAGGCGCGATGCGACCTCGGCCGGGGGCCTGACAGCATTTCATCGGCGGCGGCGGAATCCCGACTTTCATAGGAACAACACAAGCAGCCGCGATGCTGTGGGGTCATCACCGCGGATGACAAATCGGTTGGCGTGGTGCTCCCTTATGCTATTTTTGCAGGTGCGAAGCAGAGGTCCGCTTCCAGGAGTTGCAGATGAAGATCGTCATGGTCGGGTCCGGATATGTCGGGCTGGTGTCCGGAGCCTGCTTCGCCGATTTCGGCCATGAGGTCGTTTGCGTCGACAAGCAGGAAAGCAAGATCGAGGCCTTGAAGCGGGGAGAGATCCCGATCTTCGAGCCCGGCCTGACCGAGCTCGTGCGCAGCAACGCAGCGGCCGGGCGGCTTTCCTTCACCACGGACCTCGCCGGCCCGGTCTCAAAGGCGGATGCCGTCTTCATCGCGGTCGGTACACCGTCGCGCCGCGGCGACGGCTTCGCCGATTTGTCCTATGTCTATGCGGCCACGCGCGAGATCGCTCAGGCGCTGGACCACTATACCGTCATCGTCACCAAATCGACCGTGCCGGTCGGCACCGGCGACGAGGTCGAGCGGATCGTTCGGGAATTGCGGCCGGATGCCGCCTTCGCCGTGGTCTCCAATCCGGAATTCCTGCGCGAAGGGGCGGCCATCGAGGACTTCAAGCGGCCGGACCGGATCGTGATCGGCGCCGAGGAGGATCGGGCGCGCGAGGTCATGGCCGAGGTCTACCGGCCGCTCTATCTCAACAGCGCGCCGATCCTGAACACGAGCCGGCGTACTGCCGAGCTGACCAAATACGCCGCCAACGCTTTCCTTGCGACGAAGATCACCTTCATCAATGAAATGGCGGATCTGTGCGAGCAGGTGGGGGCCAACGTTCAGGACGTGGCACGCGGCATGGGACTCGACAACCGCATCGGCTCGAAGTTCCTGCACGCCGGCCCGGGCTATGGCGGCTCCTGCTTCCCCAAGGACACGCTGGCGCTGATCAAGACGGCTCAGGACTTCGGAACGCCGGCCCGCATCGTCGAGACCGTCGCTGCGGTCAACGACCAGCGCAAGCGCGCCATGGGCCGCAAGGTCATCGCCGCCTGCGGCGGTTCGGTCCGTGGCAAGACGGTCGCCGTGCTGGGACTGACCTTCAAGCCCAACACCGACGACATGCGCGACGCGCCCTCCATCGCGATCGTCACCGCGCTTCAGGACGGCGGCGCGACTGTCCGGGCCTTCGATCCGGAAGGGATGGATCAGGCGAGGGCAGCCCTGCCCGCGGGGGTGGTCTACTGTTCGGATGCCTATGAATGCGTCGCGGGCGCCGACGCCGCCGTGATCGTGACGGAGTGGAACATCTTCCGCGCGCTCGATCTGGATCGCGTCAAGGATGCCATGAAAGCTCCCCTCCTGATCGATCTGCGAAACGTCTACCGGCCAGACCAGGTTCGTGCGAAAGGCTTTACCTATCTCGATGTCGGTCGCGGCGTTCGCGCGGCCGAGACCGGCACGAGGGGAGCTGCCGCCTGACAGGCCGGCCGGCGGCCGGCTCCGCCATCGCCGTTCCCGCCGTGGATACCGATTGTAAAGACGAATGGATCTATCCCTGCCGCATAGTCGTCGCGGGGAAACCATGCTGCTGTCTCTCGGTATCGTCTGGCTCGCCTGCGCAGCGATCTTCCTTGAACTCGCGGACCGTGCACCGATCATCGAAGACGAGATGATGGGCGACGAACCTGTCTGACAGGCGGGAGCAAGGTCGGTACGAGTGCCGCTTTCTCCAACAGGAAAATGGTCACATTTTCTGCTTTAATCTGTGTATAACCTAGCGTAAATGTCGGCGTTTTTAGAAACGTTCGAGCGCTTTTGCTCTATTTTTCTGTCCTTCTGTGTTCTCTATTGTCTTGTGATTTTTCGGCCCGACCTGCTTCGCCGCCCGCTCAAAAGGGCAGCGGACATTGCGCCAGTCTCTCAAGTCCGCGACGCGCCATCGACCTTAAGATCCAAGAGGACGAGTGGCACAGTCGACAGCACAGTTCGCCATGCGTGGTCGCGAACACTGCTGCCGCGATTTTATTAAAATATTGATACTATTATGTTTTTCCGCGAGCGAAGGCGATGTCCCGGTGATCGATGGCACCTTCCCTGTTGCGTAAACCTTCCGAGGTGGCTGCCCTGCGGGGCGCTGTAGCGCTTGAAATTCGCGCGCCTCAGCGCTTCTGCCGCAATGCGGCCGGGCCTCGGCAAAAAAGTTTCGGAGTTGCTAATGGGGAGTACTCCTTCGGGCGATCGTTGAAATTAAACTTAAAAAACCGTAAACGTTGCTGGGCACTGGGCAATGTGTCGGGATATTTCAATGGCGATCGATATTGTCGCCGCTGGTGGCGTGCGTCGCGAGCGTAGACGTTGGTTTCGGTACGATCGCGCCGGTCATCTGGTGGCAGTTGCCGACCTTCTGGTCATCATGGCGGCGAGCCTCCTGTGCGGGGCCGCCTACGACGTTGCGAGGGGTGACCCGCTTCGCTTCCCGATCGATTCCCTGGCCGTGGGAGCTCTGTTCGCCGTTCTGTTCGTGCTGCTGATGCAGTGGCGAGGGCTCTACCAGCCGGTCGAGCTGCTGCAGCCGCTTCGACAGGTCTCCAACGGCCTGGCCGTGTGGGTTGCCATAACGGCATTCGTGACGTCGATCGGATTCGCGCTCAAGGCGGGGCACATGGTCTCGCGCGGGGGGACGATCTCGTTCGTCGTCTTTGGCTTTTCTCTGGTGGTGGCGCTGCGCCTGGTCTGGCATCGTCGAATGAGGCGTGCGCTCGACGGCGGTGCGTTCGCGACCCGGCGCATCGCACTTGTCGGAGACGATGAAGCGCTCGATCAGACGAAGCTCATGCCCAGGCTCGAGCCGTTCGGTTTTTCGGTCGCCGCGCGCTTCAGGGTTCCGTCCGGCGTGCCGGAAAGGTCGGTACTCTCTGCCGCCCTTTCGGATGTCGTGGCAGGGTTGCGGGGGTCGCAGATCGACGAAATCGTCGTGGCGCTCAGCCCCGGCCGTCTCGACCTGGCCGAACGCCTGATCGGCGGCCTGCGAATCCTGCCGCTGCCGATCAAGCTGGTGCTCGACCCGAAGCTGGGCGATCTGGTGATGCGCCCGAGCCAACGCTTCGCCCATGATGTCGTCGCCGTCGAGATGCATCGGGCACCGATGACGGTCTCCGAGCGGGCGGCGAAGCGCGGTCTCGACATCCTCGTCGCAACCACGGGTTTGCTGCTGATCGCGCCGCTCCTCCTGCTCACGGCGGTTGTCATCCGCCTCGACAGTCCCGGGCCGATCCTGTTCAAGCAGACGCGCAACGGCTTCAACAACAGGCCCTTCCAGATCCTGAAGTTCCGCAGCATGCGGGTTTTGGAGAACGGCGACGCCATTCGCCAGGCTTCCCGCCATGACAGCCGGGTCACCAGGGTCGGGCAATGGCTGCGGAAGCTGAGCATCGACGAGTTGCCGCAGCTCTGGAACGTCCTGCGTGGCGAGATGTCGATCGTCGGCCCGCGCCCGCATGCGCTGGCCCATGACGCCCATTACGAGAAACTGATCGGCGATTACCCCTACCGTCAGCACGTCAAGCCTGGCCTGACCGGATGGGCGCAGGTCAATGGCAGCCGCGGCGAGACGCCCACCGTCGAAGCCATGGCGGAGCGTGTGCGGCTCGACCTCTGGTATGTCGAGAACGCCAGCGTCTGGCTCGACATCCGCATCATGGCCCGCACCTTCGCGACCCTCCTCGACATCAAGCATACTTATTGACCGTCGACCGGCTTTGACGTTGACGGTTGAGAGCGGGTCATGCAGCTATCGAGCGGGTGCGTGCCGCCCTCGGGTGGACGGCTTCCGGGCGTGCGCATCTCACGGGATAGGCGGCTGGTCCTTGCACCGGTGATGTCGAACGGATTGATGACGCAAGTGAGTATCACGCCTCTGATCATGGCCGGCGGTGCCGGAACGCGCCTGTGGCCGGTTTCTCGCGATTCCATGCCGAAGCAGTTCATCCAGTTGCTGGATGACGGCCTTTCCACCTTCCAGGCGACGCTGCTGCGGGTGAAGGGCGCGCCCTTCGGACGGCCGATCGTGGTGACGAACCAGGAGTTTCGCTTCGTCGTGGCCGAGCAGATGCAGGCATTGGGCATCGCCGGCGACATCGTCCTCGAGCCGGAGCGGCGGGATTCGGCGGCGGCAGTGGCGGTTGGTGCCTTGCTTGCGCAGCGGCAGGTTCCCGATGCCGTGGTCGTCGCCCTTGCTGCCGACCATGTCGTCAAGGATGTCGAGGCTTTTCGGGCCGATTGCGCGGCCGCAGGGGCACTGGCCGCGACCGGCCTGATCATGACGCTCGGCATCGTGCCGACCGAGCCGTCATCGGCCTATGGCTATGTCGAACCCGGCGAGCCCCTCTCCGGCAAGGGGGCCAGCCGGCTGTCGCGTTTCGTCGAAAAGCCGGATCAGGCGACGGCTCGAGGCTATCTGGAGCGCGGCTTTCTCTGGAACAGCGGCAATTTCGTCTTTTCCGCTGAAACGATGATCGACGAGCTCGAGCGCTGGGCTCCCGAGATTCTGGCAGGAGCCGGCGCCGCAGTCGATATGGCAACCTCCGACCTGGATTTCATCCGGCTCGATCCGAGCGCCTTCGGCACGATCCCGAAGACGTCGATCGACTACGCCGTCATGGAAAAGACCGGGCAGGCGGGGGTCTTGGCCGCGAGTTTCGACTGGTCCGATATCGGCGCCTGGGACTCGCTTCATGCCGTGGCGGTCAAGGACGAGGCGGGCAATGTCCTGCAGGGACCGATCATCGCGATCGATACGACAGATTCGCTTCTGCGCAGCGACGACATGCTGCTCACCGCCATCGGCGTGAAGGATCTGGTTGCGATTGCGACGCGCGACGCCATCCTGATCGCGCCGAAATCCGAGGCAGGCCGCGTCAAGGCGCTGGTCGAGCAGCTGAAAGCGCAGGGCAGGCCCGAAGCCTCCGAGCATCTGCGCATGTACCGGCCCTGGGGCTGGTACCAGCGCATTGATCTCGGCGCGCGCTTCCAGGTCAAGCGCATCAACGTCAAGCCGGGCGGGAAGCTGAGCCTGCAGAAGCATTTCCACCGCTCCGAGCACTGGATCGTGGTGCGCGGCACGGCGGAGGTCACGCTCGACGACACGGTCAGCCATGTGCACGAGAACGAGTCGATCTATCTTCCGATCGGCTGCAAGCACCGGCTCGCCAATCCCGGCAAGATCGACCTCGAGCTGATCGAGGTGCAGGTGGGCAGCTATACCGGCGAAGACGACATCGTCCGGCTCGAGGATGTGTATGCCCGCACCTGAACCCAGCCCTGGCCCGCACATCGCCCGCGATCCGGGTTGCGAGCTTGCCTGACCACCCAACAGATGGATCGACGACAATGAAGGGCATCATCCTGGCCGGCGGCTCGGGGACGCGGCTGCACCCGATGACGCTGGCGATGTCGAAGCAGCTTCTGCCAGTCTACGACAAGCCGATGATCTACTATCCGCTGTCGACGCTGATGCTGGCCGGCATCCGCGAGGTTCTGATCATCTCGACGCCGCACGACCTGCCGCATTTCCAGCGCCTGCTTGGGGACGGCTCGGACTGGGGGATGAGCCTGTCCTATGCCGAGCAGCCGCATCCGGGTGGGCTGGCGCAGGCCTATTTGATCGGCGCCGATTTCGTCGCCGGCCAGCCCTCGGTCCTGATCCTCGGCGACAATCTGTTCTACGGCCACACCCTGCCGGAGATGATGGCGCGGGCGAAGGCGCGGGCCCGGGGTGCGACGGTGTTCGCCTATCATGTCCGCGATCCTGAGCGTTACGGCGTGGTCGCGTTCGACGGCACCGGCAAGGCGATCTCGATCGAGGAGAAGCCGGAGCGGCCGCAGTCGAGCTGGGCCGTGACCGGGCTCTATTTCTACGACGCCCAGGTCGTCGAGATCGCCAGGAGCCTGAAGCCCTCGCCACGGGGCGAGCTCGAGATCACCGACGTCAACCGCGTCTATCTCGAGCGGGGCGAACTCTCGGTCGAGTCGATGGGGCGCGGCTTCGCCTGGCTCGATACAGGCACGCCGGACAGCCTGCTGGAAGCGGGAGAGTTCGTGCGCACGCTGGAAAGCCGCCAGGGCCTGCGCATCGCCTGCCCGGAAGAGATCGCCGCCCGGCAGAAGTGGATATCGCCGGCACAGCTCGTCGCCCTCGCGGAGAAGCTCAAGAAAGGTGACTACGGCCAATATCTCATGCGCATCGCCAAGGACATGGCCGTCGGTTAGGCCGGCTGAACCGGCACCGCGAGGCGGCAGGCAGTAGCTCGTCTGCCGCAACATGGACGCTTTCACCGGCGACTCAGGTCCGGCCGCGCCCTATAAGCGATGAGCATTCGCCTGCCTTCAACCGGGATGATCCATGACCGCTTCAGTGAATCCGCTTGCCGGTAAGCGCCTCGACCCTGCCATGCTGGTCGATGTCGCGGCTTTGACGAAGGCCTATTTCAACCAACCGGATCCGTCACAGCGCACTCAGCAGGTTGCCTTCGGCACGTCCGGTCATCGCGGCTCGGCGTTGTCCGGATCGTTCAACGAAGCCCACATCCTTGCGATCGCTCAGGCGGTCTGCCTCTATCGCCGCGAGCAGGGCATCGACGGGCCGCTCTTCCTCGGCATCGATACGCATGCGCTTTCCCGGAATGCCTTCGAGACGGTGCTGGAAGTCTTCGCCGCGAACGGCGTGACGACGATGATCGACGAGAGGCTGGGCTTCACGCCGACCCCTGTCGTCTCGCACGCCATTCTGACCCATAATCGCGGCCGTACGTCCGGGATGGCTGACGGCGTCGTGATCTCACCGTCGCATAACCCGCCTGCCGATGGCGGGCTGAAATACAACCCGCCTCACGGCGGCCCGGCTGATACGGACGCCACCGGCTGGATCGAGAGAAAGGCCAACGCCTTCCTGGCCGACAGGCTCGCCGGCGTCGCCCGGATCGCCTACGACAAGGCATTGAAGAGCGAGCATGTGCGGCGGCACGACTATGTCAGCGGCTATGTCGCGGACCTGGCGAATGTGGTCGACATGGCGGCCATCGCCCGGGAGGGGGTCACCATCGGTATCGATCCGCTCGGAGGAGCGGGGCTCGATTATTATCAGCCGATCATCGATCGGTATGGGCTCGAGGCGACCATCGTCAGCAAGGACCTCGATCCCACCTTCGGATTCATGACCGCGGATTGGGACGGCAAGATCCGGATGGACTGCTCGTCGCCCTATGCGATGGCGAGCCTGATCGGCATGCGCGATCGCTTCGACGTGGCCTTCGCCAACGATACGGACGCCGATCGCCACGGCATCGTCACGCGCAGCAGCGGGTTGATGAATCCGAACCATTATCTGGCTGCCGCCAGCGCCTATCTCTTCGCCAATCGCCCCGGCTGGCGAGGCGACGCGGCGATCGGGAAGACGGTGGTGTCGAGCGCGATCATCGATCGCGTTGCGGCCAGGCTCGGCCGCAGGCTGGTCGAGGTCCCTGTCGGCTTCAAATGGTTTGTCGACGGGCTGCTCTCGGGAACGTTCGGCTTCGCCGGGGAGGAAAGCGCCGGCGCCTCGTTCCTGCGCAAGGACGGCACGGTCTGGACCACGGACAAGGACGGCATCATCCTCGGCCTTCTCGCGGCTGAAATCACGGCGAAGACCGGCGCCGATCCGGGCGTGCTCTACGACAAGCTGACGGCCGAACTCGGCCAGCCCTGCTATGCGCGCGTCGATGCGCCGGCGACGGCCGCGCAGAAGGCGGTGCTGAAGAATCTCTCGCCCGCGCAGATCGCGACGAAGGAACTGGCCGGTGAGCCGATCACGGCAATCCTGAGCGAGGCGCCCGGCAACGGAGCACCAATCGGCGGCCTCAAGGTGACGAGCGCCGATGGCTGGTTCGCGGCGCGGCCGTCGGGGACGGAGGACGTCTACAAGATCTACGCCGAAAGCTTTCGCGACGAGGCGCATCTGGCGCGCATCCAGGACGAGGCACGCCAGATCGTTGGCGCGGCTTTCGCGGCGGCCTGAGCGGCCGGAAGACTGCATTCCCGCCAGCGGCCCGAAACCTGTGATGCCGGCCAGCCTCCCGCTCCGGCATCACGAAACCCGGGGGCGGCCTCGGCGAAGCTTCAAGCGAGCGGGACGTGCGATCGGAGACCTAGCCGCTTACCAATCGATCGGATCGGAGATCGGGGGGCGTCGCCCGGGCGTGGCCTCGCGCAGCACCGAACCGATCCTGCGTTTGTACTCGTCCCAGGATGACAGGAGGTGCCCGCATTTCGCACAGGTCACATCGCTGTCCCGATCGAGGCGGCCCGGAATAGTGACACTCGCCGATCCGCAGATGTCGCACTGAAAGCCGTCCCGCCCCACCGCGATCTCCTCGCCCTCTCGAGCCCTGTCGGCTCGTCGGCGCGATAAGGGGGCAGGCTGGATGACTGGTTCCTGAACGGATCAGCGGCAGATCGGGATCGGGGCAGTCCGCAGGCAGAAGCGGCTTCGCTTGCCCCCGCGTCCGCGCGAAAGCCGGCCATGCGCTGTTCCCGCGGCAGCGAAGACCTTGCTGCGTTCAGGTCGATTCAGCAACGGCTAATACCGTGCTCGCGCTGCGAGCGGAGCTGCCGAAATGCTTCGTATCCAGGGGCTCGGGGTTGCGCCGCGCGCCCGCTCAATAGTCGATAGCAGGGGCCCTGTCGGCCAATTCCAGAAATATCGCAAAGCAAAACAACCACGCGGTGGCTGTCAAAATCAGCATCGATTTCGTCTCCCGCATCTCCTGAATCGACTTTATAGCCCGAAGTTTAGCCGCATGAAAATGGCTCGTTTCGAGGGATGTTGAAAAGTCGAAGCCGACCCGAAAATGCTGGTGGAGGCTGCGACGCGCCGGCCATGGCGACCGCAGCGCATCTGCGGTTTCGAAAAACCAGCGCCGAACGCCCCACGATGCAGCAGCTTCGCGACCCGGCGCGCGTGATCGCCGCGAGAGCCGGCGGGATCATCGCATCGTTCGGTTGCATCGATCGAAACATTCTGATCAATGCGTTGGATCGGAGCATTTTTATCTCCGATAACGGCCTCATCAAGAAAGTTCTGCCATGGCCGACGCCCCATCCAAGTCCTCTCCCGCCGCGTTCGCAATGTCGAGCAAGCCTCCAATCTGGCAATGGGCGCGGCGCGTGCTGCCGGGTGTGGCGCTCTGCGCGCTCGTCAGCGCCGTCGCGCTCGGGCTCGAGCATCTGGAAGAGCAGGTCACGGGCCGCGCCTGGCTCGAAGCTCTGGTCCTGGCGATCCTGATCGGAACCTTCGTGCGCAGCGTCTGGACGCCCTCCGAGACCTGGCGCGCCGGCATCGCATTCTCGGCCAAGACGGTCCTCGAAATCGCCGTCGTGCTGCTCGGCGCCTCTCTGAGCGCGGCCACGATCGTCGCCGCGGGGCCGGCGCTGCTGCTCGGTATCGCCGGTGTCGTCGCGGTCGCGCTTGCCGCGAGCTACGGCCTGGGGCGCATGCTGGGGCTTTCGCCGCGCATGGCGGTCCTGGTGGCCTGCGGCAATTCGATCTGTGGGAATTCGGCGATCGCCGCTGTCGCGCCGGTGATCGGGGCCAATGGCGGGGATGTCGCCGCCTCCATCGCCTTCACCGCGGTGCTCGGCGTGCTCGTGGTGCTCGGCCTGCCGCTGCTGGTACCGCTGCTGCATCTGTCCGATCTGCAATACGGAGTGCTGGCCGGCCTCACGGTCTACGCCGTGCCGCAGGTGCTCGCGGCGACCGTGCCGGTTGCCGCGCTCAGCGTCCAGATCGGCACCCTGGTCAAGCTCGTCCGCGTGCTGATGCTCGGCCCGGTCGTCCTGGGGCTCTCGCTCTTCGGCAGCCATCTGCGGGCCGGAGCGGATGGCGCCGCCGCGCCGGAGCGGCCGACGGGCAGCCGCCTTGCCCTGCACCGGTTGGTTCCCTGGTTCATTCTCGCATTTCTGGCGATGGCTGCGCTGCGCTCGCTCGGAGCCATCCCGGAAGCGGCGCTGGCGCCGATCGCGCGGCTGGCGACGATTCTCACGATCATCTCGATGGCGGCCTTGGGGCTGGGCGTCGATATCCGCGTGGTCGCCCGCGCCGGCGGCCGGGTCACCGCCGCCGTAACCTTGTCGCTCGTCGTCCTCGCCGGCGTCAGCCTTGGGCTCATCCGCTTCCTCGGCATCGGCTGACGAAGCACCGGCGCCCACCGCCCCGACCGTCGCCTACCGGAAGGCCGTCGGCACAGCGGCTGGCCGGCTGGATCATCGGGGTCCTATCGGACGCGACAACGATGATCTAACTCGTTGCTGGAGCATCGAATTCTTCCGCAAAGTGGATTCCACTTTTCGGCCCGACGCTTTAACCCTTGTCCTCCGCCAGGGTGTGAGCGACGAGAGCGTTGGCGTGGCCGTGCCCGAGGCCGTGTTCCGCCTTCAGGAAGGACACGATCTGCATATGCCCTGCCGGATAGCGCTCCCTGATGAGCGCCTTCCATTCGGCGATCGGCCTGCCATAGGTCTTCTCGATCGAGGGGAAGTAGGAGGCGGGGCCCTTGAGCGGCTTTTCGGTCATTCAAGATCTCCTGCGCCGGGCCGACGGCGCGGCCGTTAAGGAATCAAAGACTGCCCGGCGCGGCCTGATCGCGGCGGCGGCGCAGCTCCATAAATATCGATTGAAGACCAACGGACCAGGGTGATCTGAGGACCCACTTCCCGACGAAAAGGTCGGAGGGGAAGGTGGTAGCGGGAGAGGGACTTGAACCCCCGACACGCGGATTATGATTCCGCTGCTCTAACCAGCTGAGCTACCCCGCCACATGTTCCGGCTGCCGCCGTCAGCGGCCCGTCACAGGGGCGCGATATAGGGGGCGCGGCCGGACCTCGTCAAGCCTCGTCGGCAGATTTCCAGTGCCGCCGCTTCAGGATGAGAGCGAGGCGCGCTTGCGCAGCCGGACAACCTTGAAATAGCCGCGGCCGATATGGACCGTATCGTAGCGCCCGGTCCGGGCTGCCCAGTTGGTCAGGCGGCTCACCTTGAAGTCGCTGCTCCAGCCGATCGCCCGTGCCAGAGGGGCCACCGCGGCCCAGAACGGCGCGAGCGGACCGCCATCGTCCACAAGACGGCTGGAGATGACGATCTCGCCTCCCGGCTTCAGGACCCGGTCCATCTCCGCGAGCGCCTGCTCGGGGTCGGGCACCAGGGTGATGACGAATTGCGCCGTCACGGCATCGAAGCGCTCCGCCGCGAAGCCGAGCCGGCAGGCGTCCATCACGGTCAGCCCGCGCACATGCGCAAGCCCGCCGGCGGCGACCTTGCGCCCGGCCACCTTCAGCATGTCCAGCGAGAGATCGGCTCCGACGACGCGGGAGCCCGGCGCGAAGTAAGGCAGCGTCAGGCCCGTGCCGACTCCGATCTCAAGAATCTCGGGGCCGCAGGCGCAAGCCGCCGCGACAGCCTCGCGCTGCGGGCGCGAGAGCATGCGCTGGTAGACCTTGTCGTAGAATTTGGCCCAGGTGGCATAGGCGCGCTTCTGGGTCTGGAGGTGATCTGTCACCGGCATCGACGGGGTCCGAACAGGCTTTGGTTGAGACGACCGGGCGTCAGGGCAGGGCCATTGCCGCCGGGAAGGACGAGGCCGGCAGCGCGGCCGGCTGGCGCAGGATCGTGCCGCCGCCGAGCACCTGAGCACCCGGACCGGCATCGCTGTAGATGACGCAAGCCTGGCCGGGCGAGACGCCTTCCTCGTCGGTCGCAAGCTCGACGCGCAGACCCTCCGCATCGCGGAACAGCCGCGCCTCGCGCGGGGCGCGCGTCGAGCGGACGCGCACGGCGACATCGAGGCCGACAGGCGGCAGCGCGTCGAGCGGCATTCCGCCGAGCCAGTTAAGATCGCGCAGGCGGATCTCGCGCACGCTCAGCGCCTCGCGCGGGCCGACGATGACGCGCGCGGCATCCGCGTCGAGCCGGAGCACATAGAGCGGCTCGGCCGCGCTGATGCCGAGGCCCTTGCGCTGGCCGACCGTGTAACGGAGCACGCCGTCATGATGGCCCAGCACCCGGCCGTCGAGATGCACGATCTCGCCCGGGCGGGCGGCGCCGGGCTTCAGCCGCTCGATGACGTCGGCATAGCGCCCGTTCGGGACGAAGCAGATGTCCTGACTGTCCGGCTTGTCCGCGATGGCGAGGCCGAGTTCGGCGGCGAGCGCGCGAGTCTGCGTCTTGTCGATGCCGCCGAGCGGGAAGCGCAGCAGGTCGAGCTGCTCCTGCGTGGTGGCATAGAGGAAATAGCTCTGGTCGCGATTCATGTCCGCGGCGCGGAACAGGCCGCGGCGGCCGTTGCCGAGAGCGCGGCTGACGACATAGTGGCCGGTCGCCAGCGCGTCGGCACCAAGTTCCTTCGCCAGATCGAGCAAGTCCCGGAACTTCACGGTGCGGTTGCACTCGACGCAGGGAATCGGCGTCTCGCCGGCGAGGTAGCTCTCGGCGAAGCGCTCGATCACGGCGTCGCGGAAGCGGCTTTCGTAATCCAGCACGTAGTGAGGGATGCCGATGGCCTCGGCGACGCGGCGCGCATCGTGGATGTCCTGCCCGGCGCAGCAGGCGCCGGCGCGGTGGACGGCTGCGCCGTGGTCGTAAAGCTGCAGCGTGACGCCGATGACGTCGTAGCCCTCGCGCTTCAGGAGGGCCGCGACGACCGAGGAATCGACCCCGCCCGACATCGCCGCGACGACGCGCGTGGCCGCGGGCGGCTTGGCGAGGTCAAGGGAGTTGAAGGACGTTGTCATTGCGGTTCGGCATTCTGGAGCGGGTTTCGCCCGGTTCGGCGGTTCTATATCGGCTTTGCCGGCGTGCGACCAGCGGGATCGGCAAATCCTGCCTGCTGAGGCGGTTTCTGCCGCGGCAAGCCCTGCAGTCGAGCGGCTAAGCCCTTGAAATATAGGATGCCGCCGCTGGCGCGCAACTTGCTGTTCGCAGGCGGGTGCTGTTTGCCCATGCCGCGGAACCGTTCATGCCTGTCGAAACCGTGCTCAACACTTCGCCCGCAAAGGAGCCGCCGGCGACGCGTCGCCGGTCTGCGGACGCCGGAGCGACAGCGGACGGGCAGGGGTTCTCGCTCCCGCAAACGGAGGATGCCGCGGCTGCGGCTGCCGAGTCCGCGCGCAAGGTGGCCGGCGATGCGAAGGCCTCCGCCACCGCGCCGCAGGCCGGCGCCGCTGCAAAGGCTGCCGGGAACGCGGCCGGCCCGGACAAATCGGCCGTGGCGGCGGATGCGAGCCCCCGGCTTCCGGCCGGCCAGGCCAGCTCGTTCCTCGAAGCGCTGGCGGAACTTCTCGCCGCCGCCGAAGGCGGCAAGGCTCCAGCCGAAGGGGAGCGGACGGAAGAGGTCGGAACGAAGGGCAAGGCCGCAAAGAAGGATGCCGACGGCAAGCAAGTCGGCGAGGCATCCACCGACAAGGTGGAAGGCGCGGACGACGCTGCCGCCGACAAGGCTACCGGCGACGCGACTATCATCGTCTTGCCGGCCGATCAGAAGCCTGCGGTTCAGGCACCGGCGACCATCCTGTCGCTATCCCTTCCGGTCGCGGCCGGGAGCGACGCCACGGCCGCGGACGAGGTTGTGCAATCCGGTGATCCTGCGACCCGAGCGGCGTCGAAGGGGCGGATTCAGGTGGAGGCGGCGCTCGCGGCGGGCGCAAGCAAAGTCGGGCATGCGAGCTTGTCCAAGGGCAAGCCGGCCGACAAGGACGCTCAAGCATCCTCCGCGCCTGTTGCAGCAGGCGAGCACTCCGCCGCTACCGGCGAGACGCACAAATCGGGCGCTCATGAGGCGTCGGCAGACGCAACGGCCCCGCTGACGAAGCTCGATGCCGTGCAGGGGGCCCCGATCGCACAAGGCACTCCCACCGCTCCTGCCGATCCGAAGCTGGCCGAGGCCGCCAAGCAGGCTTTGGCCCCGATCGATCTCGGGGCGCTGGTGCAGCAGGCCCTCGGCGCCCACGATTCCACGCGGCTGCTATCACCGCTCGACCAGGCGGTCGGCGCCGCCAACCAGACGCCGGGTGGCGGGCAGGGGCAGGCTGCGGCCGTGCCGACACCGACGCCGCTGCACGTGCTGCCGATCGAGATCGGATTGCGGGCGCTGTCCGGCGCGAGGCAGTTCGACATCCGGCTCGATCCCGACGAGCTCGGGCGCGTCGATGTCAACCTGTCGATCTCCGACAAGGGCGAGGTCAGCGCCCGCCTTGTCGTCGACCGGGTCGAGACCCTGCATCTTCTGCAGCGCGACGCGCGGACGCTCGAACGGGCCTTCGAGCAGGCCGGCCTCAGGCCCTCCGACGGCGGCGTCGACATCAGCCTGCGCGATCCTTCGGATCAGTCCTCCTTCCGGCAGCAGCGCCAGCACGACGAGCCGCCGCAGCGCGCGCGCCAGCCGTCGCGGGGCGAAACCGGCGACGACAACACCGTTCTTCCGATCACACCCGCGCCGCAGCGCCGCATCGTGCGGCTCGGCGGCGTCGATCTCAGCATCTGAGCGAGGACAAGCAGCATGGCCGTTTCAGGCGTGAGTGGGTCTTCCGGCACCTCCAGCTCGACCAGCAGCTCCAGCACGAGCACGATCGCAGGCAATTTCGACCAGTTCCTGCTGCTGCTGACGACGCAGCTCAAGAACCAGTCGCCGCTCGACCCGATGGACACCAACCAGTTCACCGAGCAGCTGGTGCAGTTCGCCGGCGTGGAGCAGCAGCTCAAGACCAACGACACGTTGAGCTCCCTGCTGAGCCTCAGCGCAGCCAGCACGGCGACGAACGCCGTCGGCTTCATCGGCGCCACGATCACGGCCGATGGCGCGACGACACGCCTCGCGAACGGTGCCGCATCCTGGAAGCTGAACGCCTCGACCGCCGGAACGGCTACCGTCACGATCAAGGACGCGAACGGCAACGTCGTGCAGACGATGACCCGCAGCCTGGTGGCCGGAGACCAGACGCTGAACTGGGACGGCTCCACCTCGATCGGCAGCGCCGCGCCGGATGGCCAGTATACCGTCAGCGTCGATGGCCGCAGCGTCGCGGGCGAGGCAATCACGGTCAAGACGCAGATCAGCGGCGTCGTCGACGGTGTCGACTTCACCAGCTCGATTCCGGCGCTCAAGATCGGCGGGATCAGCGTGCCGATCGACCAGGTGAAGAGCGTGGTGCGCGGCGAGTAGGCCCCGGCGAATCAGAGACAGGCATCCTCACGATCGTTTTAGGCAATTCTTAAAACCGGAAGGTTAGGCTCATCCCAAGTAGCTCTGTTGAGTTGTGTGAGAGTATCATGACCGAGCCATTGCGACCGCGGGTAAAGTACGTGATCGGTCCGGACGGAAGTCCGCTGACGATCGCCGACCTCCCGCCGATGAATACGAGGCGTTGGGTCATCCGGCGCAAGGCAGAGGTCGTCGCGGCGGTTCGCGGCGGGCTGCTCAGCCTCGAGGAGGCCTGCCAGCGCTATACGCTCACGGTCGATGAGTTCCTGAGCTGGCAGATGTCGATCGACCAGCACGGCCTGGCCGGTCTGCGCACCACGCGCATCCAGCATTATCGCCAGTAGCCGGCGGAATTCCGCTGCAGTTTCAGAGGGCGTCGGTCTCCGGACCGGCGCCTTTTCGCATTATCACGGCCTCGGCGGCCGAAGGATTAACCGGCCGCGCGGAAAAAATTAACCAGCCGCTAACCATGCACCGGGAAAAACTTGCCTAGTGGGCGGCGCAAATCACGCGGCGTCCGCGGTTTCGTGGAACGGATGGCGGCGTGAACGGCCTCTTCGAGCAGTTTGCCAAATTCGGGGCGGCGCGGCTGGCAGCGATGCTGGCGGTGACGCTGACGCTCGTCGGCTTCTTCGGCTTCGTCATGTTCCGGATGTCGCAACCCGCAATGAGCGTGCTGTTCGCGGATCTGTCGAGCCAGGACGTCAGCGCGATCCTCAAGGATCTCGATGCACGCGGCATCAAATACGAGCTGCGCGGCGATGGGCAGACCGTGTTGGTGCCCAAGGAGGACGTTCCGCGCCTGCGCCTCGACCTCGCCGGAAAGGGCATCCCCGCCGGCGGCGGCGTCGGCTACGAGATCTTCGACAAGGGCGACGCCTTCTCCTCGACGAGCTTCGTCCAGAACATCAACCATCTGCGCGCGCTGGAAGGGGAGCTGTCCCGCACCATCCGCTCGATCAGCCGGGTTCAGGCGGCCCGGGTGCATCTGGTCATTCCCGAACGGCGCCTGTTCGAGCGCGACCGCGAGCCGCCGCGCGCCTCGATCGCGCTCAAGCTGGCGGGGGACCTCGATGCGGCGCAGGTCCGGGCCGTGCGCCATCTCGTCGCCTCCGCGGTCGACGGCCTCAAGCCGGAGCGCGTGTCGATCATCGACGAGCGCGGCCGGCTTCTGGCCGACGGCGCCCGCGACGAGCAGAGCGTCCTCGGGCTCGGCCTCGACGAGCGCCAGACCGCGATCGAGAAGCGCATCAAGTCGCAGGTCGAGGACATCGTCGCCGGCGTGGTCGGCTATGGCCGGGCGCGGGTGCAGGTCTCGGCCACGCTCGACGCCAACCGCGTCGAGAGCCGCTCGGAAAGCTTCGACCCGGAAAGCCGCGTCGTCCGCTCCAGCCAGAACCGGACCGAGGCTTCCGCGACGGCGGACGCCGGCAACGGCACCGTCACCGTCGGCAACGAGCTTCCCGGCGCGCAGCAGACACAAGGCGCCCAGCAGAACCAGCGCGACACCTCGTCGAAGAACGAGGAGGTGGTGAACTACGAGATCTCGAAGACGACCCGGACCGAGCTTCAGGAAGGCGGACGCATCAAGAAGCTCTCCGTCGCCGTTCTCGTCGACGGCAACTATGCGCGCGGCCAGAACGGCGAGCTCGCCTACCAGCCGCGCGGAAACGAAGAGCTGGAGCGGATCGGCGAACTCGTGCGCACGGCTGTGGGCTTCGACCAGAATCGCGGCGACAAGGTCGAGGTCGTCAACCTGCGCTTCGCCGAGGCTCCCCAGCCTCCGACCGACCTGACCGAGCCGACGCTGATGCAGCAGCTCCTGTCCTTCAGCCGTGAGGACCTCGTCCGCTTCGCCGAGCTCGGCGTGATCTCGCTGCTCACGCTGATCGTGCTGATGACGGTCGTCCGTCCGCTGCTGAAGCAGGTGCTCGCTTCCGACAACAGCGTGGCGGCGCGGCCGATTCCGAGCTTCATGCGCAACGGGGCCCTTGTCGGCCCGGACGGCGAAGCCACCGGTGACCCGGCCTCCGGCCGCGGCCTCGCGACGGTCGGCCCCAATGGCGAGGTCGTGTCGGCCGAAATCGAGATGCCCTCGGAGCGCATGCTCGCCATTGCCCAGGTCAAGGGCCAGCTCAAGGCGCAGTCGGTCGAGAAGATCGGCGCGCTGGTCTCCCAGAATCCGGCGGACTCGGTCGCGGTGCTGCGCAGCTGGATCCACGAGAAGTCACCGGCATGATGGATCGCTGAACCATGGCGGATGCACGTGCCCTCGCGACCCGCGGCAACGATCTCCCCGATGGGATCGAAGGCGGCGGCTTCGGCGTTACCACCATAGCGCAGATGACCGGACCGCAGCGCGCCGCGGTCATCCTGCTCGTGCTCGGCGAAGACCACGGCCGGACCATCTGGCAGGAATTCGACGACGACGAGATCCGCATCATCACCCGTGCCATGGCCGAGCTCGGCACCGTCGATGCCGACGAGGTCGAGCGGCTGATGCTGGACTTCGTCGGCAAGCTCTCGAGCGCCGGCGCCGTTACCGGCTCCTTCGACCGCACCATCTCGCTGCTGGAGAAAATCCTGCCCAGCGATCAGGTCGCCCTGATCATGGAGGAGATCCGGGGCCCGGCCGGCCGCAACATGTGGCAGAAGCTCGGCAACATCGACGCCGTCGTCCTGGCGAACTTCCTCAAGAACGAGTACCCGCAGACCATCGCCGTGATCCTCTCCAAGATCCGGCCGGAGCATGCTGCCAACGTGCTCCGCAACCTGCCGAACGACCTGTCGATCGAGGTCGTCGGCCGCATGCTGCGCCTCGAATCCGTGCAGAAGGAGGCGCTCGACCACATCGAGAACACGCTGCGCACCGAATTCGTGTCGACCCTGACCCAGACACGCCGCCGCGATCCCCACGAGATGATGGCCGAGATTTTCAACGGCTTCGACCGGCAGACCGAGATCCGCTTCCTCTCCGCGCTCGACGCCTCGAACCAGGAAGCCGCCGAGCGCATCCGCGCCCTGATGTTCACCTTCGAGGATCTCGCCAAGCTCGATCCGGCAGGTCTGCAGACGCTGATGCGGCAGATCGACAAGGATGTCCTGGCGCGCGCGCTCAAGGGCGCAAGCCAGCCGATGCGGGAATTCTTCTTCGGCGCGATGTCCCAGCGTGCCGCCAAGGCCATGCAGGACGACATGGAAGGGCTCGGACCTCTGCGGCTCAAGGAAGTCGACGAGGCCCAGACCAAGCTGGTGCAGCTGACCAAGGACCTCGCCGACAAGGGCGAGATCGTGCTGTCGAAGGGCAACGCCGAAGACGAGCTGGTGTACTGAGATGGCGACCGCGACGAAATTCATGTTCGGGACGGACTTCCGCGAGGGCGGCCGCAAGGCGGCCAGCGAAGCCGACCTGAACGCGGCGCGGGCGGAGGGCTTCCAGGCCGGCCACGAGCAGGGGCGGCACGAGGCCGAGGCACAGTTCAACGGGCTGGCCGGGCAGCTGGCGCGCTCGGCGGAGCGGCTCTTCGCGCTGGAGAGCGCGCGCATGGCAGCGATCGAGGAGCAGGCCGCCCAGGTCGCGCTCGCGGCCGCCAGGGCGCTTGCCGGTGCGGCGCTGGCCGAGAAGCCGATGGCGGCGCTGGCGCAGGCGGTGCGCGAATGCATCGGCCACGCCCGCCAGGCCCCGCATCTCGTCCTGCGCGTCAACGAGACCTCGGTCGAGGCCGCCGAGGAGCTGGCGAGCCGGCTGGCGCGGGAGCACGGCTTCACCGGCCGGCTCATCGTGCTGGGCGAGCCCGATATCCGCCCGGGCGACGGGCGTATCGAGTGGGCCGATGGCGGCTTCGTGTTGGATGGCGAACGTCTCTCGACGCTGATCGGGCAGGCGGTCGCCGGTGTTTTTCCCGGCAGCAACGCCGGACAATGAAGGTCTGACGCATGAGCCAGGAGAACGACCTGAACCTGCCGCCGCTCAACCAGGCCGACTTGTCCTTCGACCAGAACGACATGTCGGTGGCGCATTCGGGACCCGTCCCGGTCAAGACGGCGGAGGACCTCGAGCAGGTCTTCGACGTGCCGGTCACCGTCTCGGCGGTGCTCGGCTCCTCCAAGGTGGCTGTGGGCGACCTGCTCCAGATCGTGCCCGGAACGGTGCTTGAACTCGACCGGCGCGTGGGCGAGGCGATCGACATCTTCGTCAACGAGCGGCTGGTCGCACGCGGCGAGGTCGTCGTGGTCGAGGACCGGCTGGGCGTGACCATGACCGAAATCATCAAGGCCGACCGGTGATGCGCCGGCCGACCGCACAGACCCGGAACGGAAGGACCTGAGCCATGCGCCTTATTATCGCCGGCGGTCTCAAGGGACAGATCATCGCAGCAGCCAAGATCGCGATGTCACACGGCGCGGCCGTCACCCATACCGAAGGGCTCGACCAGACGCTGGCCGTGCTGCGGGCCAAGGGCGCCGATCTGCTGATGATCGACGTCGTACAGCCGATCGCGGCCTACGTCGCTGCGCTCGAGGCGGAGCGCATCCGCACGCCGATCATCGCCTGCGGCACCTCCACCGACACGCGGGCGGCGGTGGCCGCGATCCAGGCGGGTGCACGCGAATACGTGCCGCTGCCGCCCGATCCGGAGCTGATCGCCGCCGTCCTCGAAGCGGTGGCCGCCGACCAGTCGAGCCTGATCTGGCGCGATCCGGCGATGGAGCGCGTGGTTCAGCTGGCCTCGCAGATCGCACGTTCGGAAGCGCCTGTGCTCGTCACCGGCGAGAGCGGCACCGGCAAGGAGGTGATCGCCCGCCACCTGCACCAGAAATCGGCGCGCAAGGACCGGCCTTTCGTCGCGGTCAACTGCGCCGCGATCCCGGACAACCTGCTCGAGTCCGAGCTGTTCGGCCACGAGAAGGGCGCCTTCACCGGCGCCGTCGCCCGCAGGGTCGGCAAGTTCGAGGAGGCGAATGGCGGCACGCTGCTGCTCGACGAAATCTCCGAAATGGACGTGCGGCTGCAGGCCAAGCTGCTGCGCGCCCTGCAGGAGCGCATGATCGACCGGGTCGGAGGCTCGCAGCCGGTCAAGGTCGACATCCGCATCATCGCGACTTCGAACCGCAACCTCGCGGACGCAGTGCGCGAGGGCTTGTTCCGCGAGGACCTGCTCTACCGGCTCAACGTCGTCCATCTGCGGCTGCCGGCGCTGCGCGAGCGGCCGGGGGACATCCTGGTGCTGGCCGAGCATTTCGCGAAGAAATATGCGGAGCTGAACGGCCTGCCGCAGCGGCCGATCGCCGCCGACGCGCGCAAGCTGCTGCTGGGCAACGCCTGGCGCGGCAACGTGCGGGAGCTCGAGAACACGATGCACAGGGCGGTGTTGCTCGCCACCGGGGCGGAGATCACTGCTTCCGCGGTGCTGACGCCGGAGGGCGAGACGCTCGCGCCGGCCGCGGCGTCGCGCGATGTTGCCGGCCGGGCGGCTCAGACGGCGGAGGCGATGACGCGCTCGCTGGTGGGACACACCGTCGCCGATGTCGAGCGCGAGCTCATCCTCGATACGCTCGATCATTGCCTGGGGAATCGGACGCATGCGGCCAAGATCCTGGGAATCTCGATCCGCACCCTGCGCAACAAGCTCAGCGAGTATACGTCGGCCGGCATAACCGTGGCGGAGCCGGGCCAGACCCGCATCAACGCGGCCTGACCCAGCCCAGCCGTCACCAATAGCGCCGGCGGTAGTAGTACCGCGGGCGATGGTAGTAGCGCGGCCGATAGTAGTAGCGCGGCCGGTAATAGGGGCGGCGATAATAGCGATAGCGCGGCCGGCGATAATAATAGTACTGGCTGAATTCGGCGTCGGCCTTGTCGAGCGCCTCGCGCATTTCGGCCGTGACGGCCTCAGCCTCCTCGGACGGCGTGCCTTCGCGTTTCGCCGGCCGGGCAGGCTGGGCGGCTTCGACGGCGGCGATCCCGCCCAGGCTGGCGGCGGCGAGGCCGCCGACCAATGTCATCAGGAATGAGCGTCTGTCCACGACGACCTCCGGATTGTGTTCACCACAGGGACCCCCTCGTCAGCCTTCATAACGGCGGAATGCGGGCCACGAGTAATGCGTTTAAAGGATGCTTTGTTCCCTTTCGCCTGTCGTCGCCCGGTTTGGTTTGCTTCCGCATCTCCTCTCAATCCACCGCATTGAGCGGCCGCGCCACGCTTTCGAGCGGCTTTCGCTCGGCCCTGACGGCGAAGCGAGCCGCGACCACCGCCGCGCCCAGCATCAGGGCGGCGCCGAGCAGATAGCCGCCGAAGACGCTGCCGCGCGAGCCGGTGTCGATGAGGATGCCGAAGAGCCACGGCCCGGCGATGCCGCCGGCCCCGGTGCCGACGGCATAGAAGACGGCGATCGCGAGCGCCCGCATTTCGACGGGGAAAGTCTCGGAAACCGTAAGATAGGCCGAACTCGCCGCCGCCGAGGCGAAGAAGAAGACGATGCTCCAGCACAGCGTGAGCTGCGAGGCGGTGAGCCAGTCCTGCCAGAACAGATAGCCGGTTCCGGTCAGGAGCAGGCCCGAGAGCGCGTAGGTCGCGGCGATCATGACGCGTCGGCCCCAGACATCGAAGAGCCGGCCGATCAGCAGCGGGCCGAGGAAATTGCCGGCCGCGAAGGGCAGGATGAACCAGCCGATCGCCTGCGACGGAACCTGATAGAAATCGGTGAGGATCAGCGCGTAGGTGAAGAAGATCGCGTTGTAGAAGAAGGCCTGCGAGACCATCAGGGCGAGGCCGACCAATGCCCGGTCGCGATGGACGACGAACAGGGCGCGAAAGACCTCGGCGAGCGGTGTGGCCGGGCGAGGGCGCAGTCTCGTGAGAGCATGGAGCTCTCCCGGAGGCGGCGTGAACCCGGCACGGCGCTCGATCTCGAGGATGATCGCGGCGGCACGATCGGGATGTCCATGGCTGATCAGCCAGCGCGGGCTTTCCGGAATCCATTGCCTGAGGATCAGGATGACGAGGCCGAGCACGGCGCCGATGAAGAAGGCGAGCCGCCAGCCATGCTCGGGGTCGATATGGGCGGGATCGAGCAGGACGATGGCGCCGAGCGCGCCGATCGCGGCCCCGACCCAGAAGGAGCCGTTGATGACGAGATCGGTCCAGCCGCGCATGCGGGCGGGAATCAGCTCCTGGATCGTCGAGTTGATAGCGGTGTATTCGCCGCCGATGCCCATCCCGGTCAGGAAACGGAAGGCCAGGAAACTCCAGATGTTCCAGGAAAACGCCGTGGCGGCCGTGGCGCTGAGATAGACGAGGACCGTGATCGTGAAGAGCTTCTTGCGGCCGAGCCGGTCGGTCAGCCAGCCGAAAAACACGGCGCCGAGTACCGCACCCGCGATATAGGCCGAGCCGGCCAGACCGACATCGGCGTTGCTGAGCCGCAGGACCGGGCTCTCCTTCAACGCCCCGGAGACCGCACCGGCCAACGTCACCTCGAGGCCGTCGAGAATCCAGGTGATGCCGAGCGCGACCACGACCAGCGTGTGAAAACGCGACCAGGGCAGACGGTCGAGCCGGGCGGGCACATCCGTCTCGACGATGAGGCCGGGGGCCTCCTTGCGGGCCGAATCCGTCACGGGCCCTCCTCCTTCAGGCGGCCGCACCTCGCATGAAGGCGGCTCGATGGGGTGGATGGATACGCCGGGCGGCGCGTGAGGGCATTCCAGTATGGCCATCCCGGCAGGGATGTCATGTCGCGCCGCACCACAGGCTCTGGTCCAGCCGGTGAAGCCTGCCGATAAACGTCCGGCTTAACGTTTCGTTCACCATGTACCCGGCAAGAATTGCCGGGTCGCGCGCTGTCCGGCGCGCGCTGCGCCCCTGCGTGGGCGCCGAGTGGCCGACGAGAAGGCGGAGCGGTCGATGACCGATGTGACGGCGGGTCAGGGGAGCGGTTTCAACCTTCCCAACCGCGATGCGCTGGGCAAGCTGTTCAAGCGGCCGGACCTCTTCCTCGCCGTCGGCGTCATGGGCATCCTGGTGGTGCTCATCTTCCCGATGCCGGCGATCCTGCTCGACCTGATGCTGGCGCTGTCGATCATCCTGTCGGTGCTGGTGCTGATGACCGCGCTCTTCATCGAGGAACCGCTGGAATTCTCGGCGTTTCCGACGGTGCTGCTGATCGTCACCATGTTCCGGCTGGCGCTGAACATGGCCTCGACGCGCCTGATCCTCGGCCATGGCCATGAGGGCACTTCGGCGGCGGGGCACGTGATCGAGGCCTTCGCCGGCTTCGTGATGAGCGGCAATTTCGTGATCGGGGTGATCGTCTTCATCATCCTGATCATCGTCAACTTCGTCGTCATCACCAAGGGCTCCGGCCGCATCGCCGAGGTCGCGGCCCGTTTCACCCTCGATGCCATGCCCGGTAAGCAGATGGCGATCGATGCCGACCTCTCGGCCGGGTTGATCGACCAGGAGACGGCCAAGGAGCGCCGCAAGGCGCTGGAGGATGAATCCTCCTTCTTCGGCTCGATGGACGGTGCCTCGAAATTCGTGCGGGGCGATGCCATCGCCGGTCTGCTCATCACCTTCATCAACGTGCTCGGCGGCATCGTCATCGGCGTTGCACAGCAGGGGCTGAGCTTCGGTCAGGCGGCACACAACTATACGCAGCTCACCGTCGGTGACGGCCTCGTCAGCCAGATCCCGGCGCTGATCGTCTCGACGGCGGCCGGCCTGCTGGTCTCGAAGGCCGGCGTGCGCGGCGCGGCCGACAAGGCGCTGGGCAGGCAGCTCTCGGGCTACCCGAAGGCGCTGGGCATGTCGGCGGCGGTGATGCTGCTGATCGCGCTGCTGCCCGGCATCCCGATGATGCCATTCCTGGTTCTGTCGGCCGGAGCGGGCTTCCTGGCGCGTCGCTTCGGCCAGGCCGCGAAGGCACGGGCGGCCGAGGCCGCAGCCGCGGGCAGCGCCCAGCCGGGCGCGGCGGCGGGCGCCGACGGCACGCAGCGCGAGGAGACGCTGAACGACCTGCTCAAGATGGACGAGCTCAAGATCGAGATCGGCTATGCGCTGCTGCCGCTGGTCAATGCGCCGGGCGGCCAGGATCGGCTGACCGACCAGGTGAGGGCGCTGCGGCGCCAGCTCGCAGCGGAGCTCGGCTTCGTCATGCCGGCCGTGCGCATCGTCGACAACGTCCAGCTCGAGGCGAACCACTACTACATCAAGATCAAGGAGATCGATGCCGGCCACGGCATCGTCTACGCCGGCCAGTACATGGCGATGGACCCGATGGGCGGTACCGTGAACCTGCCCGGCCACAACGTGCTGGAGCCGACCTTCGGCCTGCCGGCGACCTGGATCGACGCGGCCCTGCAGGACGAGGCCCAGCTGCGCGGCTACACCGTCGTCGACGCCGCGACGGTGATCTCGACGCATCTGACCGAGGTGCTGAAGTCGAACATGCCCGAGCTGCTCTCGCATGCCGAGGTGCAGAAGCTCCTGCGCGAGCTGCCGAAAGACCATGCCGATCTCGTCAAGGAGATCGTCCCGAGCCAGATCTCGACCACCGGCATCCAGCGCGTGCTGCAATTGCTGCTTGCCGAGCGGATCTCGATCCGCGACCTCGCCACGATCATCGAGGGCATCGCCGAGGTGGCGGGCGGGATCAAGAACCCGCGCGATATCGCCGAGCATGTCCGCGTCCGGCTCGCCCGCCAGATCTGCGCGCAGTTCTCCGATGCGAACGGAGTGCTGCCGATCGTCACGCTCTCGCCGGCCTGGGAGAGCGTCTTCGCCGAGTCGATCATCGGGCAGGGCGAAGATCGCCATCTGGCCATGCAGCCCTCGCGGTTGCAGGAATTCGTCCGCCACGTCCGCGACAAGTTCGAGGAGGCGGCACGGATCGGCGAGATGCCGGCGCTCGTCACCTCCGGCATGGCGCGGCCCTTCGCCCGGCAGATCATCGAGCGCTTCCGCCGCGAGACGCCGGTTCTGTCACAGGGAGAGATCCACCCGCGCGCCCGGCTCAAGACGGTCGGCAGCGTCTAGCCGTCGCCGCGCCTCCGCTTTCCACGGGGGCCCGATGCCTCCCGCGCAATGGTCAGCGTGCGGCCGTGCGGCTAAGCGGCAGCCATGAGCCGGAACGCCGCCCTTTTCGCCGTGATGTGCCTCGTCTGGGGGCTGACCTGGCTGCCGGTCAAGGTCGGCGCCGCGCATGTGCCGCCTGTGTTCCTCGCCGCCGTGCGCTTCTCGATCGCAGGTGCGCTGATGCTGGTCTGGGCCGGGCGCGACATGCCGAGGGTGCCCGCCGGGGCCTGGCCGCGCCTGATCGGCACGGCGCTGCTGCTCAATACCGTCAACTACGCCTTGCTGTTCTGGGGGACGGCGCACGCGCCGACCGGGCTCGCCGCCATCGTCAATTTCGCGACGATCCCGATCTTCACCCTGCTGGCGAGCCGGGCGATCGAGAAGGAGCGGATCGAGGCGCGCAAGCTCGCCGCGATCGGGCTCGGGACGGTCGGGCTCGGCTTCCTCTTCGCGACGCGCGCGCTCGGCGGTCTCTCGGTCGTGCAGGGCGATCCGCAGGAGGCGATCGGGCTCGCCGCCGTCGCGGCCGGGACGTTGTTCTATTGCACCGGCGCGGTGCTGTCGCGGCCGATCGCGGGCACGATGCCGACACTGACGCTTGCGGGCTGGCAGACGCTGATCGGCGGCATCGGGCTCTCGGCAGTCTCTTTGGCGGTCGAGACCGTCGGCTCGGCCGATTTCGCCGCCCTGGTGCAGTGGCCGGTGCTGCCCTGCATCGCCTTCCTCGTCGTCGCCGGCTCGCTGATGGGCTTCACCATCTACATGCGCCTCTTGCGGGACTGGGGCGCCTTCCGGGCCGGGCTCTACGCCTTCGTCAGCCCGGCCATCGCGGTCGGGGTGGGGGTGGCGGTGCTGGGCGAGCCCTTCGGCCTGTCGGAGGCGGTCGGCGCCGTCCTGATGTTCGGTGCTGCGGCGATCGCGCTGAAGCGTCCGGACCGGCCACGCTAGCCCGCTATGGCGGCGGCGCGATACGGGTGCTGCGCTTCAGCTGGGCGCGCTCGAAGGCGATCACGATCGGCAGCGAGATCACCAGCGGCAGGATGAGATAGAACAGCCGCCAGATCAGCAGCGCCGCGAAGACGGCCGGAGCCGGCACGCCCGGCATCACCGCCAGGAAGACCGCCTCCATCACGCCGACGCCGCCGGGGACCTGGCTGAGCAGCCCGGCGGAAAATGAGAGCAGGAAGGCGCCGAGCACGATCAGGAAGCCTGGGTTGCCCTGCTCCGGCAGCGCGAAATAGATGATGCCGGCGGCGCCGCAGAGCTCGAGCGGGGCCGCCAGGTATTGCCTGACGACGATGCGCAGGCGCGGGTAGATGATCTCGAACTTGCCGAATTTGAGCGGCTTGAAGCGCAGCCAGGAGCCGATCGTATAAAGCGCCACGAAGGCCAGCATACCGATGCCGACGAGCCGGGCGGTGCGGTCGCTGATCGCGAACCATTTCGACAGCCGTTCCAGCGGGTGGAGGATCTGCGGCTCGTAGAGCAGCACCAGGCCCATCAGGAAGAGCGTGCCGAAGGCGAAGGTGAAGGAGCAGAGCGCGATCAGGATCGCGACGTCGGCGGCCGTCAGCCCCTTGGCCGTATAGGCGCGGTAGCGCACCATTCCGCCCGAGAAGACCGATGCGCCGATATTGTGCGAGAGCGCGTAGGTCACGAAGGAGCAGAGCGAGATATAGAACCAGGAGATGCCCTTCTCCTTGCCGAGATGCATCAGGGCGATGCGGTCGTACCAGGCCAGCGCCGCATAGGCGACGAGGGTGGCAAGCGCCGCGTGGAAGAAGGCCTCGGGCGGGATGACCGCGATCTTGTGGCCGATGCGGTGGGCGATGATCTTGATGCTCTGCCAGAGATTGGCGTTCTGGAGCAGGGCCTCGATGGTCGCGTCCGAGCCGGCCTCGGCCTTGAGCTTGCTCCACAACAGCTCGACGGACCAGACGACCGCGACAAGCCCGATGATCGGCCAGAGGTAATCGAGGTAGCGTTTCATGAAGGCCGCGGAACGGAGGGCTTCTGGTAGGGCTCGGCGCGGGCCCACGTCGTCACCGCAGCGGCGCGAACCTTCCAGTCCTCTTGCCAGCCGGGCGGGCCGAGGGCAAGCGGCGTTGCCGCCGCCTGCCCGAGCTGCCGGCTGCTACTTGCCGTTTTTGCGGAGCCATTCGCGCATCTGCGCGACCTCCTTCTCCTGGTCGCGGACCACGCTCTCGGCCAGTTTGCGGATTTCCGGATCCTTGCCATGGGCGAGGACGACCTTCGCCATGTCGATGGCGCCCTGGTGGTGCGGGATCATGCCGCGCACGAAATCGGCATCGGCATCGCCGGAATAGGCGATGTCCATATCCGCATGCATTTTCATATTGGCGTCCTTGAAGGCCTTGGTGGCGGCGCTGTCTGCGCCTGCACGGTCCATCTTCATGGTGCCGTCGCCATGGCCCTGATGCTGGGCGAGGGCGGGGCCGGAGGCGGCGCCCGCAAGCGCGAGCGCCACAAGGGAGGCTTTGAAGGGATTCATCGTTCCATATCCTGTCGGTTGAGAGCGAATGACGGCGCGCACCGGGACCGGTGCCCTGCGCCGCAGAAAAAGCTGTGATGCCAGGCGCGCCTCAGGATCGAGGCGGCGGCTTTGCCGGCTCGGTCGAAATGCCGTCGAGCCGTTCCGCCAGAGCTGGCGCCGGAGGCGACCATCCGATCATCCGGGAGGGGAGGGCGAGCGCGGCAGCCTGCGCGATCAGGCCGCAGCCGATGATGCAGCAGGCCGGGGCGGCCGCGAGATGCCCGCCTTGCACGGGCGTGGGCTCATGGCAGGGCTTAGTCGCCGTGACGGGCTCTGCCCTCGACATATGGCCCGCCGAAACGGCCATGGGCATGCGGATCAGGGATGCGGCGAGCGTCACATGCGGGACGACGGCCAGACACATCAGCAAGAGCGCGAACAGCACGCGAATCCGCTGCGCCTCGCGGCGCCGCCGATCCTGCGGTGTCGTGCTCCCGGCATGCGTCATCACAACCTGATCTTTCGACCGGGATCGTGTCATGATCGCGGCAGATTCGAAACCATCATCGGACGCCGCCTTGACGCAGACCTTGACCATCAGCCTCGCCGGCATCACGGACCTGCCGCCGGGCAAGATCGCCGCGATCGTAACCTCGCTCGAGATGCACGCGCGGCCGGAGCTGCGGCCGGACCCGCCCGGCACCGATCGCTTTGCACTGGAGCCGATCGACGGGCGCGACACCGAACGCTACCTCGCCCTCTATCGGCTGCTGGGCGAGCGCTGGATGTGGTTCAGCCGCCTCGTCAAGCCGCGCGCGGAGCTGGAGGCGATCCTGACCGATCCGGCCGTTTCCGCTTATGCGGTGCGGCAGGATGGCCGGGATGTCGGGCTGCTGGAGCTCGACTTCCGCGTGCCGGGGGAGGCCGAGCTCGCCTTCTTCGGGCTGGACGAGCCCGTGCTCGGCAGGGGGGGCGGCCGCTGGCTGATGAACCGCGCCCTGGCGCTGGCCTGGGCGAAACCGATCTCGCGCTTCTGGGTCCATACCTGCACGATCGACCATCAAGGCGCGGTGGAATTCTACCAGCGCTCGGGCTTCGGGGTCTTCAAGCGCAGCATCGAGGTGGATGACGATCCGCGTCTCGCTGGCAAGATGCGGCTGGATTCGGTGCCACACCACCCGGTCGTCGCCTGAGAGCAGGCTGCCGGCCATTGCAAAAATTAAGGCGGAAGCCCGGGAGCATCCGCCTTCGCAACGATGACGCCGGCGCGGCGTTCAGGCGCGCGAGCGCAGCCCGATCGCGTCCATGCTCGCCTGGTCGCGAGCGGCCTCCGCGGCGCGCTCGGTCGCGCGCTCGCGGTCGTCGAGGATCTCGACCTTCTTCATCTCCTCGAAGGCCTCCTGCAGCTCCGCCTTGGCCTCGTCGAGCTGGCCCTGCAGATTGTCGGCCGACTGGCGCAGGTTATCGCGCCGGCCGAGGGCGGCCTTGGCATAGGTCGGATAAGCGAAATGGGCGGGATCGTTGATCCCGGCACGGGCTTCCTCCGACTGGATTTCACGATCGAGATCGTTCGCCATCCGATGGAAGTCGGCGATCATCATCTCGATCTGGCTCACCCGTCGACGTTTCTCGTCGACCTGGAAGCGCTTCAGCCGCAGAAGCGTCTCTCGCGACTTCATGTCGTTTTCAACTCCTGATCACGCATGGCCGCGACCGACCCCTCGGCCTGCGACCGGAACACTCCGCGAGACGGCGCCACAATGGCGCAAGGAGGTTGACCGTTCCTTACCGAAAAGGGCTGCTTTTTCTGCATGTTCAGATCGCGCCCAGGCTGCTGCCGCAGCTCGTCGCGATGATCTAGTGAGTCACGGCGGCCCGTCGCCGTTCCTTCCGGATTCCCCGCCTTGCTGTCCTCTTTCCGCAATTCCGGCCATGGCCCCCTTCTCTGCGGGCTCGTCCTGACCCGGCTCATCGGCTGGGGGACGACCTTCTACTCGCCCTCGGTACTGGTCCAGGGTCTCGACCGGGAGCTCGGGCTCAGCGCCGAGATCGTCTTCGGCGGCATCACGATCCTGCTGATCACGGGGGCCGTGCTCGCACCGGCGATCGGCCGCGTGCTGGACCGGGAGGGGACGCGCCGCTCGATGTGCATGGGCGCGATCATCTGCGCGCTGGGCTTCGTCGTGCTGGCGATGGCCCAGGGGCCGGTCAGCTATCTGGCGAGCTGGTTCGTGATCGGTATCGGCCATGCGATGTCCCTCGCCAATGTCGGCAACGTCGCTGTCGCGCAGCTCATGGGCGAGCGGACGCGTCGCGTCATCGGTCTGATGATGCTGGTGACGGGGCTCGCCTCGAGCCTGTTCTGGCCGTTGACGGCGGCGCTGATGAACGCATTCGGCTGGCGCACGACCTTGCTCGTCTTCGCGGCGATGCAGCTGATCGTCGTGCTGCCCATCTATGCGGCCGTGCCTCGCTTCCGTGGCCACCCCGGAGCGGCGGGAGCCGAGCCGCCGGCTGCCTCCATCGCCGAGGCCGGGCGGGTGGCGCCGGCACAGCGGCGTCTGGCGTTCTGGTTGACGGCCTTCGCCTTCTCGGCCAGTGGCCTCGTTTCCTGGGGATTGCCGCTGCACCTGATCACCCTGTTTCGCGAAGGTGGCCTGACCCAGTCCGAGGCGGTCTGGATCGCGACGCTGGGCGGGCCGGCGACCATCGCCGCGCGAGCGATCGACGCTACGCTGGGCGAGAGGCTGCCGGTCGAGCGCGTCGCCCTCTTCGGCCTGCTGCTCGGCCCGTTCTGCTGCCTGATGCTGCCCTTCCTGCCGATGAGCCTCGCCGCCGCCGGAGCCTTCGTCCTGTTGCTCAACGCCGCTCTCGGCGTCATTTCGGTGGCGCGCGCGACGTTGCCGCTGTCCTTGTTCGGCCGGCGAGGCTTCGCGGTGATGCTCGGTCAGCTCACCGTGCCGCAGAACATCGCCTTCGCGGCAGCACCGCTGCTCTTCGCCGTGATGATCGAGCGTCTCGGTCCGGATCGGACCCTGCTGGTTTCGGCGGCGATCCAGTTCCTCGGCTTCGGGGCGATGCTCGCGCTCGTGCGGTTGTTGAGCAGACCCCCGCAGCCTGTCGCGGCCACCGCGGGATAGGACGCGTTCGGCCCTCTGAACCAGCCCGCGAGCTTCTCAGGGGCGGACGAGGTCCTGGGGCGGCGCGACCGTGACGAGATTGCTCATGGCCCGCGCCGGTCGCCGGTCGCCGGTCGCCGGGTGCCGTTCCGGCTGCATGCCGCCTCTTCTCATATTCGCCTCGATTTCGCGTCTGGCTCCGGACCGAAGTGGCCCGCTCAGACCTCGCCCCCCATGATGGCCGCGAGACGCGCGTAGCTTTCCGGCAGCGAGGTGGCGTCGTCCTTCGCCTGCTTCAGGAAGGACTCCAGCGCCGGGTTGAGGCGAATTGCCTCGTCGACCTCCGCGGAGGCGCCCTGACGGTAGGCGCCGAGGCGGATCAGCTCCTCCATATCGGCATAGGTGGCCAGCGTGGCGCGCGCCTTCTGCACGACGGGGTAATAGGCCGGGTCGCAGGAGCGCGGCATGGTGCGCGACACCGACTTCAGGATGTTGATCGCCGGATACCGACCGCGTTCGGCGATGGCGCGCTCCATCACGATATGACCGTCGAGAATGCCGCGCACCGCGTCGGCCACCGGCTCGTCATGGTCGCCGCCGTCGACCAGCACGGTGAAGAGGCCGGTGATGGCGCCGTCTCCGGTGCCCGGGCCTGCCCGCTCCAGAAGGCGCGGCAGCTCGGCGAAGACCGTCGGGGTGTAGCCCTTGGTCGTCGGCGGTTCGCCCGCCGCCAGTCCGATCTCGCGCATTGCCATGGCGAAACGGGTGACCGAATCCATCAGGCACATCACCTGCAGGCCGCGGTCGCGGAAATATTCGGCGAGCGTCAGCGTGGTCAGCGCGGCCTGCTTGCGCATCAGGGCCGGCTCGTCGGAGGTGGCGACGACGACGATCGAGCGGGCGAGGCCCTCGGGTCCGAGATCTTCCTGAAGGAACTCCTGCACCTCGCGGCCGCGCTCGCCGACGAGGCCGATGATGTTCACGTCGGCGCGGGCATAACGCGCGAGCATGGAGAGCAGCACCGACTTGCCGACGCCGGAACCGGCAAAGATGCCCATGCGCTGGCCGAGGCAGCAGGTCAGGAAGGCGTTGAGCGCACGCACCCCGAGATCGAGCGGCTTGCCGACGCGCCGCCTCGCATGGGCAGGCGGCGGATCGGCCCGGAACGGATAGAGCGTGTCTCCCTGCGGGAGGGGCGGGCCGCCGTCGACCGGCCGGCCCAGCGCGTCGACGACGCGCCCGAGCCAGGCCGAGGTGGGCGAGAGCCCGGGCTGCACGCGGTCGACATAGGCGGGACAACCGCGGCGCACGCCGTCAAGGCCGCCGAACGGCATGACGAGCGCCTTTTCCCCGGAAAAGCCGACGACCTCGCAGGGGACGCGGGTCCCGGGCGCGATCTCGATGCCGACCCGGCCGCCCAGGCTCATGGCCCCGATCGGGCCCGCAACTTCGACGAGCAGGCCGCGGACCCCGATGACGCGGCCGTAGATCGTCAACCCGTCGATGCCGTCGATGGCCGAGGTCAGGGCGGAAAGACGTTCCGTGCCGTGTGAAGGGCTGTTCATAAGGCCTTCGTAAACCTTTCGTTTACCTGTGTGGTTAACACTGTGGTTCGAGGCCGCAGCGTGCGGCGGGGCCGTTTCGGCTCCGTTTCCCGCGGCGGTCTTCGCGAAACGGCGCTTTCATGCGTGGGTGTTCGGCGATCCGTGTCAAATTCGACTCACCTGGACAAGGATCGTTCACTTTCTGCGAGGAAGCGCTTGCGCTCGGGAATCACGGTTTGTTAACCAATTCACCGTAGCGTGTCGCGTGGCGTTTCATTGGGCAAGTGCGTCGTCGTCCGGGGCCGGGCTGGCCCGGGCGAGTCAAACGATCAACCTGCCCTGCGGGCGAAATTGGGGACGTGGACATGCGGGTTCTGCTGATCGAGGACGATAGCGCGACCGCTCAAAGCATCGAGCTCATGCTCAAATCCGAGAGCTTCAACGTCTACACGACGGATCTCGGCGAAGAGGGCGTCGATCTCGGCAAGCTCTACGACTACGACATCATCCTGCTCGACCTGAACCTCCCCGACATGTCGGGCTACGAGGTGCTGCGCAGCTTGCGCGTCGCGAAGGTCAAGACACCGATCCTGATCCTCTCCGGCCTCGCCGGCATCGAGGACAAGGTGAAGGGCCTCGGCTTCGGCGCCGACGACTACCTCACCAAGCCGTTCCACAAGGACGAACTGGTTGCCCGCATCCATGCGATCGTGCGTCGTTCGAAGGGCCACGCCCAGTCGGTCATCACCACCGGTGACCTTGTCGTCAATCTCGACACCAAGACAGTCGAGGTCGATGCCGCCCGCGTGCACCTGACCGGCAAGGAATACCAGATGCTGGAGCTGCTCTCGCTCCGCAAGGGCACCACGCTGACCAAGGAGATGTTCCTCAACCATCTCTATGGCGGCATGGACGAGCCGGAGCTCAAGATCATCGACGTGTTCATCTGCAAGCTGCGCAAGAAGCTGGCGAATGCGTCGGACGGCAAGAACTACATCGAAACGGTCTGGGGCCGCGGCTATGTGCTGCGCGAGCCCTCCGAGGTCGACGAGCGCATCCCGGCCTGACGCATTTCCGTCGCCCGCCCGTCATCGGGCGGTCACGAGGCGGCGCTATCAGTTTTTTTGACCTGATCGTCGGATGTACACGACAGGTCGACGGGACCCCGCCGCGAGGCGGGGTTTTTGTTTGAGCCGCACGGCCTTGGCGGTCAGTGCGCGGGAACCGGGCCGGTCGACGCTCTGGGCGCGAGCGCCGGCGGCAAGGACATGCGGACCGCCTGCGCCGGGCGGTAGAGCCCGCGCTGCTGCGGATCGGCGCGCAGCGCCGTGGCAAGGCCGATCACGGTTTCCGTCGCCCCGAGCACCAGGGCTCCGTCCGGCCCGAGCCGCGGTGCCAGGAGGCCCAGCACCTTCTCTTTGGTGGGCACGTCGAAATAGATCAGGACGTTGCGGCAGAAGATGATATCGAACCGGCCGAACTGGTCGTTGCGCTCGAGCAGGTTGTGCTGCCGGAACTCGACCATGGCACGCATCCGCTCCGAGATCTGCCACTTGTCGCCGCGCTGGCCGAAATGCTTCAGCAGCATCTGGATAGGCAGGCCGCGCTGAATCTCGAACTGGCTGTAGAGACCGGCACGGGCCTTTTCCAGAACCTCGCCCGAGATGTCGGTGCCGAGGATGGCGATCTTCCAGCCGGCCAGGCGCTCGGCCATCGCGTCGATCAGCATCGCAAGGGAATAGGCTTCCTGGCCGCTCGAGACTGCGGCGCACCAGATGCGCAGCGTCCGGCTCGCGGCGTTGGCGGCGAGCTTCTCCGGCAGCAGGACGTCGCGGAACAGATCAAACGGGGTGCTGTCCCGAAAGAACAGGGTCTCGTTGGTGGTCATCGCCTCGACGACCGCGCCTTCGATCTCGGGATCGCGGCCCATGCGAACCTGCTGCATCAGCGCGTCGATGCTCTCGATGCAGCGGCGCCGACACAGGATCCCGAGGCGGCTCTCGGCGAGATAGCGCTTGTCCGGGCCCAGCGCGAGGCCGGAGCGCTGGCGCAGCAGCAGGCAGAGGAAGGTGAAATCGGCTTCGGTCATGCCAGCGGCGCCCCACCACGTAGCAGGGCGCGGATCGCGCCGCCGATCTCGTCGAGAGGCGTCACGGCGCTGGCGTGACGCGCGCGTACGATCGAGCCGGGCATGCCCCAGATCGTGCTGCTCTGCTCGTCCTGGGCGATCACGGCGGCGCCGGCGCGGCGCAGAGCGCCTGCGCCGTCCGTGCCGTCGCTGCCCATGCCGGTCAGGACCAGGCCGAGCGCGGCCGCGCCGAGATGGCGGGCGGCGTCGCTGAAGAGCACGTCCACCGCGGGGCGACAGAAATTGACCGGGGGGCCGTCGCTGACGGCCGCGACAAGGTGGCCGAGCCGCCGGTCGATGCCGAGGTGGCGGCCGCCCGGCGCGATGTAGATGGTGCCGCGCGCCAGCCGCTCGCCGTCGAAGGGCTCCCGCGCCGGGACGCCGACATGGCTCGTCATCTGCTCGGCGAAGGAGGCGGTGAACAGGGGCGGCATGTGCTGGACCACGAGCGTCGTGATCTCGGCGAGGGCGTCACCGATATCGAAGAGAACCCTCGCGACGGCCCGCGGCCCGCCGGTGGATGCGCCGATCAGCAGATAACGGGGCATCGACCAGACCAGCGGACGCAGGTTGGCGGGGCCATGCGTCCAGTCCAGCTCGACCTCGGGCGGCAGCGTGCCCGGCTGCGGCGCCGACTGGGCGATATTGCCGAGCTTCAGGAGGAACTCGCTGCGGAAATCCAGCGACAGCGTCATCCCGGCCCGGCTGTCGGGTTTGGACACCACATCCATGGCGCCCTTGGTCATGCACTCCAGGGCCAGCCGGGTGTTGCGCTCGTTCAGGGTCGCCGCGAGCAGGATGCTGGTATGGGGGCTCTCGCGCAGGATGCGGGGCAGGGCGCTCGGACCGTCGACGCCCGGCATGTCGAGATCGAGCACCAGGACGTCCGGCTTGAACCGTCCGGCATGCGCCAGGGCGGTCTCCCCATCGCCGGCGACGGCGACGACGTTGAATTGGCCGGCTTCGCCCAGCCAGCGCGCGAACAACCCGCGCACCACGGCCGAGTCGTCGGCGATGACGACCGTCTTGTGGCGGGCTGGCCCGGAGGACGCGGAGCGTGGAACGATCATGCTGGCGCAAGGCTTCCTTGCAGGTCGAAGCGGCGAGCGGCGTTGCTCAGAGCAGTCCGACCTGATGGAACTTCGAAGCCACGATTTCCTTGTCGAAGGGCTTCATGATGTACTCGTCGGCCCCGGCGTGCATCGCGCGTGCGATATGGGCGATGTCGTTTTCCGTGGTGCAGAACACGACCTTGGGGCGCTTGCCGCCGGGCATCTGCCGCAGCGTCCGCAGGAATTCATAGCCGTCCATGATCGGCATGTTCCAGTCGAGCAGCACCGCATCGGGCATCTCGCCCTTGCAGGCATCGATGGCACGCGCGCCGTCCTCCGCTTCCGCGATGCGGAACTGCAGGCCTTCGAGGATGCGGCGTGCCACCTTCCGGATCACGGCCGAGTCGTCGACAACGAGGCAGTATTTCATGGTCGGTCTCCAGAAGCTCAGCCGGACGGTCAGGCCGCGGCGCGCAGATCAAGGTCGAGGACAGCGTCGAGGTCGAGGACGACGAGCAGCGAATCGGGAAGGCGATGGACCCCGGCGGCCAGCGCCGCCCATGTCGGGTCGAGATTGACCGGCAGCGGCTCCAGGGTCGAACGATCCAGCCGGACGACTTCCCCGACAGCGTCGACGATCAGCCCGTAGGCCTCGCCGCGATGGTCGAGGCCGATTGCCGTCAGCTCCGCGCAGCCCTTGGCGCAGGCTTCGGTCAACGCGCAGCCCAGCCGGTTGCGCAGGCAGATCGCGGTGACGATCCGGCCGCGCAGGTTGAGCAGGCCGACGATGTCGGCCGGGGCGCCGGGCACGACCGTGATCCGATCGGCGATGAAGACGTCGCGCACGCGCTCGATCGGGAGGCCGAGCAGCTGCTCGCCGATCCTGACCGTCACATAGTCGAGCGACTCGGCGAAATGCGGCGCCGGATCATGGTCGTGCTCCGCTGGCCCGGTCATGCGGCGTCCCTCATTTCCGTGCCGCGCGCATTCAGTTCGCCGAGCAGGGCACGCCGGTCGAACTTGGCGAGGATCGCATCGGCGCCGGATTCGGCAGCCTGCCTCAGCAATTCGGGCGTGGCGCAGGTCGTGAGGCCGAGAAGCCGCAGGGCGGTGTCGCGCGGGCGGGTGCGCAGCGCGGAAAGCAGGGCAAGCGCCGCGGCCACGTCGCGGTCGAGGTCGACGAGCACGAAGCCGAACTCGGGCGCCGCAGCAACTTCCGCCGCGCTCGCGCAATCCGCCGCGGTGCGGAGGGGGCGGCCGGAGGCGCGCAGCACCGGGCTCAGCATCTCGCGCAGGAATTCCGAAGGCTCGACGAGCAAGACATGCTCCGGGGCGGCCTGTCCGCGGATTGCGCCGGTCCAGCCGGGATCGCCCAGTGGCAGATAGTGGGCGAGGTCGACGATATCGGTTGCGCGGCCTCGGATGACCGCCGAGCCGATGACGCCACGCGCCCCGGAGCTCGCCAGCTCCAGCTCGAACTGCTCGTCGACGATGTCGATGATGGCCTCGACCGCCAGCGCCGCGGTCTGTCCGCCATTGGAGACGATGACCAGCGGCTGCACCCCTTCGCGCTGGATCTCGGTCTCGCCGAGCGCGGTGACCGGGACGAGGCGGTCGCGATAATGCAGCAGCGTGCGCCCGGCGCCGTGCTGGAACGTCCCGGCATCGACCTCCTCCAACCGCGTGACCAGCGACAGGGGCAGCGCCTGGATGCGGCCGGCGCCGGTGCGGAAGACCAGCATCGTCGTGCGCTCCCCGCTACCGGCGGAGACCGGCAGCGCTCCGGCTTCCTCGTCCGCCGTCTCGGAGCCGCTTCCCCCGACCAGGCGAGCGACGCCGTTGGGATCGACGATCAACACGACCGCGCCGTCGCCGAGGATGGTATTGCCCGAGAACAACGGGATGTGCCGGAGCTTGCTCGACATCGGCTTCACCACGATCTCTTCGGTATGGAAGACGCCGTCGACGAGGATGCCGAACTGCCGCTCGCCGATCTGCGTGATGACGATGAAGCCTTCCGGGACGGCCTTCTTCGGATGTCCCATCAGCTCGCCCAGCGCGACGACCGGCAGAAGCCTGCCACGCAGGCGCAACACCGGAGCGCCGTTGATCTCCTCGATCCGGCTCTCGTTGCCGGCCTTGACCCGGACGAGCTCACGCACGGCCGTCTGCGGGATCGCGTAGCGCTCGGAGCCCGCGACGACGATCAGCGCGGCGATGATGGCAAGCGTCAGCGGAATCTTGATGGTGATGGTCGTGCCCGCGCCAGGCCGGCTGGCGATGTCGACCCCGCCGCCGACGGAGTCGACGTTCGACTTGACCACGTCCATGCCGACGCCGCGGCCCGACACGGCGGTGACGTTCTCGGCGGTCGAGAACCCGGGATGGAAGATGAAGCGGGCGATCTGCGCCTCGCTCATCTTCTCGATCTCGGCCTCCGTCGCGAGGCCGCCAGCGACGGCCTTGCGGGCGATCCGCGTCGTGTCCAGCCCGCGGCCGTCGTCACTGACCGCGATCGTGACCGAGCCGCCTTCGTGCCGGGCGGTGACGCGGATCGTGCCGTGCGGGGGCTTCCCGACGGCCCGGCGTTCCTCGGGCAGCTCGATGGCATGGTCTGCGCAGTTGCGCACCATGTGGATGAGCGGGTCCTTGATCAGGTCGAGGATCTGCCGGTCGAGTTCGGTCTCGGCCCCCTCGGTGACCAGCTCGATGCGCTTGCCGAGTTCGCTGCTCAGATCGCGCACGATACGGGGCAGCTTCGCCCAGGCGCTGCCGATCGGCTGCATCCGGGTCTTCATCACCCCGTCCTGCAGTTCTGCCGTGATCAGCGACAGGCGCTGCAGCGGTGCCTTGAGCCCGGCATCCTCCTGCTGGCGCGAGACCTCGAGCAATTGATTGCGCGTCAGCACCAGCTCCGAAACCATGGTCATCAGATGCTCGATGGTGTCGACCGCGACGCGCAGCGTCGGCGGGCCGCCGCTGCGCTGCGGAGCGAGATCCTCGGCGAGCGGATGCTGCCTGGCCTCGATGCGGCCGTCGGGCCCGCGCTGCGGGCCGGGCGCGCTCTGGAAGACGATGTCCTCGGCTCCGGCCCCATCCATCGGCTTGCCGTGACGCGCGAGATAGGCCGCGACGGGGTCGACCGGCGCCGTCTGCTCCGGCCTGGCCTGATCGAGCTCGCCCTTGGCGCGGCTCGCCAGCGCCTGCAGCTCCGCGATCAGCGTCTCGTCGTTGCCTTCCGGCTCCTGCCCCTTCTCGGCGAGCTCGGCCAGAATGTCCTTGATGCGGTCGATCGTCTCGAGGATCGCCGTGACGGCGGAGGGCTTGACCGTGGCGCCGTCACGGAACTGGCCGATGACCGATTCCGCCGCATGGGTCAGCGCCTCGAGCCGCGGCAGCCCGATGAAGCCGCAGGTCCCTTTGACGGTGTGCACCAGACGGAAGATGTTCCGCAGGATGTCGCGGTCGTTGGGGTTCTGCTCGAAGCGAACGAGTTCCCGATCGACCGTGTCGAGATTCTCCCCGGTCTCAGTCAGGAACTCTTGCAGCAGCTCGTCCATGCAGGAAGATCACTCAACGCGACGCACTGCAGGAACTAAAGCAGCAGAAGGGTTTATGATCGGTTGAAGCCGGTCCCAGACTGCGAGGAATCGTTCACGCGGCCTTGGTGGCCTTGATCGAGACGGTTTCGCCCTCGATCGACAGGGAGATCGCCATTCCGGCCGCGCGGGCGACCATGCCGGTATAGACCAGCTGGACGGCATGGGCGTCGATGGCGCCGCCCTCGGATTCGCCGGCGATCAGTTCCTCGACATGGGCCGGAATCCGCGCATGGGAGCCGGTCGCCGTGATCTCGAAGGAGCCCTGCTCGCCGTCGACGCTGGCGCGCGAGACCAGCTTGCCGCCGCGCGGCACCGCCTGGGTCGCGATCAGCAGCAGGTTGAGCAGGAGCTTGACCTGGTTCTTCGGAAGCAAGGCGCGCGGGGCCTCCCAGTCGAGCGAAAGCTTCTCGTCGTTAAGGAAGCCGTTGGCGACGTTGCCGGCGTCGCCGAGATCGATCATCGCGCCGGCCGAGCCGGCAGCGCCGAAGGCGAGACGGGCGAATTGAAGCCGGGCGGAGGCATTGCGCGCGCTCTTCTTGATCAGTTCGAGCGCGAATTCCCGCATCGAGGGATCATCTTCCTCCAGAACTTCCAAGGCATTGACAATCGCGCCGACCGGGCTGATCACGTCATGGCAGACGCGGCTGCAGAGAAGTGCGGCCAGGTCGAGCGGATCGAGCGAGATGGCGGTCATGGAGGTGAATTCCCGGGATGTGCGTTGCGCCGGAGGGGTGGCGCCGTTGTTCCCAGATATGCTGCCATCTTGGTTTTCATGTGGTTAACCCCCATATTCCGGGCGACATTTTGAAGGATGAGGCCGCCATGATCGGCCGTGACGATCCCCGCCTGCGCGACCGCGACGGGCTCGGACGCAAACTTGCGGAAGCAGCCAGCGCCAGCGCCGCCGTCTTGCTCGCCAAGCGCGCTGCCTGCGACGTCAAGCTCAAGAAGGACGGATCCCCCGTCTGCACGGCCGATCTCGCGGCCGACCGTGCGGCGAAGGACGCGCTCGCATTGCTGCTGCCTGGCTTTCCGATCGTCAGCGAAGAGACGGTCGACACGGTCCGGCCGGATGCGGTCTTCATCCTGCTCGATCCGCTCGACGGCACCCGTGAGTTTCTGGCCGGCGGCGACAGCTATTGCGTCGCGATCGCCGCCGTCGTGGACGGCCGGCCGATCGCCGGCGCCATCGCTGCTCCCGCCCTGGGGCGGCTTTGGTACGGCGGCGAGCATGCCTATGCGCGGGATTTCTCGGCCGACGGGACGCTGCTCGGCCCCGAGAAGCGTGTCCATGTCAGGGCCGTTCCCGAAGGCGGGCCGGTGGTTCTGGTCAGCCGCTTCCACGGCGACGGGCGCAGCGACGGCATCACCGCCTCGCTCTGCAGCGGCAAGGGCGTGCCGATGTCCTCGGCGGTCAAGTTCGGGCTGATCGCCTCCGGCGAGGCCGATCTCCACGTCCGCTGCGGGCAGACGATGGAGTGGGACACCGCGGCGGGGGATGCCATCCTCTCGGCCGCCGGAGGAATCGTCCTTACGCTTGATGGAGCGGTGCCGCATTACGGCCGGGTCGACCGGCAGTTTCGCAATCCGCCCTTCGTCGCCGCCTCGAGCGAGGGGTTGGCGCGGCGCGCCATCGCCGGCGGATAGTCAGCGCGCGACCGTGCGCAGCACGGCCTTCCAGCGCGTCTCCGCCTTGTCCAGCAGGGACCGATCCAGCAGGAAGCGTCGGCGATTGTCGTCGGAGCGGAACAGGAAGAGGCGCGAGCCGATGACTGCGAAGCGTTCGGGGTTGCTGTCGACGGCGACCCCGTTTGCGACGCCGATCGGATCGAAGCCGGCGAAAGCCGGCGCGTAGGTCGCGGGAGCGTCCAGGAAGGCCGCGCGGTTGGCGGCCGACGCGAACCGCCAGACGATCCCGTCATGAATCAGCTCGTATTCGGCCCGCCCGGCAAGCGGCCCACCGGGGAGCTGGTAGGAGACAGGGTCGAGGCCGTTGAGCGCCAGCCCGGAAACGAGGTCGCGCTGCATCGCCTCGCCGAGCGCGGGAAGCGGCGGCAGGCCGGCCGGAAGGCTCGGCTCGGGAAGAGCCACGGCGGCCGGCGCAGGCGCATCCGCCGTGCGGGCCAGCGCCGTCTGTGCTGCGAGCGAGAACACCAGGCAGGCGAGGGCATGCCGGAGCCGGTGCTGCCATGTTGCGGCCTTCATCGCGGGCAAATCCTCGTCACGCCCCGATCCCGGGCCTGTCTGACATCAGCAAATCTTCACCGCTTGGATAGAATTGCAGCGTATCAAATTGGTTAGCGAATTGATTCGCGTTCGCCGGATGTCGCGTTTTCGACGCCCGGCAGCGAACGGCGGACAGCCCAGGATCGGCCCGCCTTCCGGCTCGTGCCGCGCCTTCCGAAGGCAGGTTGCCAAGCAACCGCCGGGCGCTGATCGGACGGACCAACTCACCGCTCCGGCGTCCGGCTCCGCCGGCCGCCCTGTCCGGAGACCATGTTCATGATCCAGACCCGCCGCAGTCTCATCACGGGCGGCCTCGCCCTGGCCGGCTCAAGCCTGGCCGGGCTCCCGGTTCCCGCAGCCGCGCAGAACTACAGCGAGCAGCGTTCATTCTCGCAGAACGAGCTCGTCACCTCCGGCCACAAATTCTTCGGCAATGTCTCGCGTGGCCTGGCGCTGGCGATCGAGGAAGCCGTCCGCCGCTGGGGCGAGCCGAACGGCTATATCCTCGGCCAGGAGGCGGCGGGCGCGTTCGTGGGCGGCCTGCGCTATGGCGAAGGCACGCTGTACACGCGCAATGCCGGTGACCGTCGGGTGTTCTGGCAGGGACCTTCGATCGGCTTTGATTTCGGCGGCGAAGGCGCCCGCACCATGATGCTGGTGTACAACCTGCCGATGGTCGATTCGATGTATCAGCGCTTCGCCGGCGTCGACGGCTCGGCCTATTTCATCGGCGGCTTCGGCTTCACGGCGTTGACCGCGGAAGGCATCACCGTGGTGCCGATCCGTTCCGGCGTCGGCTGGAGGCTCGGCGTCAATCTCGGCTATCTCAAATTCTCGCCTCAGGCGACCTGGAACCCGTTCTAGCGCCGGCGTCCCGCCCGCTCCTCTGGCCATGACGGGGCGGGCGTGGCAGGTTCGGGCCGGATTGACCCGACGCGGAGCCGCCTGCCTTGATCGAAGCCGCCATGCTGTTCGCGCTCGGCTTCCTCTGCGCTGCGCTGCTGGCGCTGGCTGCCGTGCCCGCCCTGTCGCGGCGGGCGGACCGCCTGGCGCGCAAGCGGGCCGAGGCGGCCTTTCCGCTCTCGCTGGCCGAAATCGCTGCCGATCGCGACCATCTTCGGGCCGAGCTCGCGGTACGGATGCGGTCTGTCGAGCAGGAGGCGGAACGCGGCTTCGCGGCCAAGGCCGAGGCGATGCGGGATATCGGCCAGCGCGACATGGAGATCGGACAACTTCGGCGCGACCGAAGCGAACGCGACGAGCGCATCGCGACGCTCGATGCCGAACTGAGCGAGACGCAAGGCGAGCTCGACACTGTGCGCGTTGCTCTTGAAGCCGAGCGTAACGGGCATGCGGAAACGCGCGTGGCGCTCGAGAAGCGCGTCGCCGATCTCGCCCGGCTCGAAGACAATCTCGCCGAGACCCGGCAGGCGTTGACCGGGACCGGTGCCGATCTCGCGGCGCGATCCGGCGAACTCGAGCGGGAGCGCGAGACGGTCGGGCGCGTCGAGGCGTTGCTGGCGGAGCGTGAGGGAGAATTGACCAGGCTCAGGGGCGAGCATGAGAAGATCAGGGTCGCGCAGGTCGAAGATCGCACGCAGATCCTGATCCTCCAGGGCAAGCGCGACGAACTTGCCGGCAGGCTGGTGGCAATGGAGGAGCGCTTGGCGCACAGCGACGCCGCGCTTGCGGCGATGACCGCCGAGCGCGCGGGCGAGCGCCAGCGCGCCGACGCTCTCTCGGCCCGCATCGCGCAGGCCGAGGCCGGATTGGCCGCGGCCAACGCCCAGAGCAGCGCGGCGGCGGTCGAGATGCAGCAGCATGCGCTGTTGCTGGAGCAGGAACGTGCCGGGCATGGCCAGGCAGCGGAGCGGGTCGACGCCCTCGAAGGCTGGCTGGAAGAGGCACAGCAGGCGCTGGCGGATCTGCGGCGTCAGCACGAGCAGGAGGTCGCGGCCTTGAAGGAAGCAGAACAGGGACGCGAGGGACGGATCGAGGAGCTTCAGGCCGCGTTGCGGACGCTGGAAGCTGCGCTCGCCCAGGCGCGCGACGACAGTATCGCGGCCAAGCAGGAACTCGCCACCCTGCGCCGAGAAGCCGCAACGCAGGGCGGCAACATGGCGCTGAGGCAGGAGATCATCCGCCTGGCGGACCGGCTGATGAGCCACTCCTCAGAGCCGGAAGCGGCCGAGTGAGGCCACACGCTCGGTGAAAGGTCTCGGTGCGATGGCCTGAGCGGCCCGATTTTCTTCCGGTGGGCGGTAGCCACCTCGCTTGAAAATGCTCTAGGAAGACCAGCCCGCGCCGCGCGCCGTTTCAATGGTTTGAAATCCCGTGACCGACAGTCAGATCGATCTCTTGTGCCTCGGCGAGCCGCTTGGCGAGTTCAACGCGACCCGCGCCGAAACCGGCGCTTTCCAGTTCGGTCAGGGCGGTGACACCTCCAACTGTGCGGTGGCCGCGGCGCGACAGGGGATGTCGGTCGGTTATATCGGTGCTCTGGGCGACGATATGGCCGGGCACTCGGTGCGGGCGCTGTGGAAGCGGGAAGGCGTGAACGACATGCATGTCGCGACGCATCCGACCGCGCCGACGGGGCTGTATTTCGTCGACCACGGACCTTCAGGCCATGTCTTCTCCTATCTGCGGGCCGGCTCGGCCGCGAGCCTTTACGGACCTCGCGACCTGCCGCTCGGGCTGATCGGCGCGGCGCGGATCGTCCAGGCTTCCGGCATCAGCCAGGCGATCTCGGCCAGCGCCTGCGATGCCGTGTTCGCCGCCTTCGAAGCGGCGCGCAAGGCCGGCGTGCTGACCGCCTACGATACCAATCTGCGGCTCAAGCTCTGGCCGCTGGCGCGAGCCCGCGCCATCATCCACGCCGCCTGCGCCATGGCCGATATCGTCCTGCCCGGCCTCGACGACGCCACCCAGCTCACCGGCCTCAACGAGCCGGATGCGATCGCCGACTTCTATCTCTCGCTCGGAGCGCGCGTCGTGGCTCTGACCCTCGGGCACGAAGGCTCCCTGGTCGCAACGCCGGTCCGGCGCGAGCGCTTCCGCCCGATCAAGGTCGATGCCATCGATGCGACCGGTGCGGGCGACTGCTATGACGGCGCTTTCCTGGCCGAGTACCTGCGCACAGGCGATGCCTTTGCGGCAGGGACCTACGCCAATGTCGCGGCTGCCCTCTCGACCCAAGGGTACGGCGCCGTGGCGCCGGTGCCGCGGCGCGCCGAGGTCGAGGCGCGGATCGCCGCCGAGGCCGGTGACGCGCGATGACTGTTCCTGTCCTGCAGCAGGCCGGTGCGCTGCTCGCCCGCTATGACGTGCTGATCAGCGATGTCTGGGGTGTCGTACATGACGGGCTATGGGCGCTCGAACCGGCCTGCGCCGCCCTGACCGCTTTCCGCGAGCGCGGTGGGGCGGTGATCCTGCTGTCGAACGCGCCCGGTCCTTCGGAGCAGGTGGCCAAGCTGCTCGATGCCAAGAAGGTGCCGCGTGCGGCCTGGGACAGGCTGGTCACCTCGGGCGACGTGACGCGCGCGCTGATCGCGGAGAGCCATCACAAGCTGGCCTATCATATCGGTTGGCAGAGCGACCGGGCGGTGTTCGAGGGCCTCGGCGTCGAACTTGTCGACGAGGCCCGCGCCGATCTGGTGGTGGCAACCGAACTCAACGACTACCGCAGCGAGACGCCGGAGCAGTACCGGCCGCTGCTGCGCCGCTTCGCCGAGCGCGGCCTGCCCTTCGTTTGCGGCAATCCCGACCTCGTCGTGCATGTCGGGGAAGATCTGCTGCCCTGTGCCGGGTCGCTCGCCGTCATCTACGAGGAGCTCGGTGGCCGTGTCGCCTGGGCCGGAAAGCCCTATCGCCCGGCCTATGATCTGGCGCTCGCCGCCGCCACGCAGGTGCGCGGCGGACGGCCGATCGAGGCGGACAGGGTTCTGGTGATCGGTGACGCCGTCCGCACCGACCTGGCGGGGGCGCGGCTGATGGGCTTCGACAGCCTGTTCATCGCCGGCGGCATCCATCGCGACGAGACGATGCGCGGCGGCGAAGTCGACCCTGCCGGGCTCGCCAAGGTGCTTGACGGACTGACGGTCCGCCCGGTCGCCGCGATGGCCGCGCTGGGCTGAAGCGAGCCGGTTCAGTCCTTGGGCGCAGCACGCGCCATCAGCGCATCCATGTCGATGAGGTGGCCGGCACGGTCCCGCTTCGATGCGAGATAGCGGACATTGTGGGCGTTCGGCCGGCCGAGCACGCGCTGGCTGGCCGCGACCTCCAGGCCCGCCGCCGCGATCGCGCCGATCTTCTGTGGGTTGTTGGTCAGCGCGATGACGCGCGACACGCCGAGCTGCTTCAACATGGTTGCGGCGAAGTCGAAGTGACGCTGATCGAGATCGAAGCCGAGGACCTCGTCGGCCTCGTAGGTGTCCCAGCCCTGGCTCTGCAGCTTGTAGGCGCGCATCTTGTTGGAGATGCCGTTGCCCCGGCCTTCCTGATCCAGATAGAGCAGGATTCCGCCCTCGTTCTCCGCCATCCATTGCACGGTTTCGCGCAACTGATCGCCGCAATCGCATTTCAGCGAGCCGAAGAGATCGCCGGTGAGACAGGCTGAATGGAGCCGCACAGGCACCGGCGCGGCCAGATCCGGCTTGCCGACGATGATCGCGACCTGGTCGCGCAGGCCTTCGCCGCCGCGAAACACCACAAACTCGGTTTCCGGTGCGCCCTCCAGAGGCACGGGCGCCCGGCCGACGATCGTGAGAGACGCGGCCTGCTCGGCACGGTAGGCGTTCACTGCCGCGATCTCGGCTGCGACCAGGGTTTCCCCCGCCACCGCCTCCGCGCTGACCGGCACGACAAGCGCGGCAGGCAGGACGAGAGACAGCCGCGCCAGTTCCAGCGCGGCGCTGTCCAGCGCCGAAGCCGGGGCGATGGGGGCGTCCATGCGGCTGTCGAGCCTGAAGGCCAGGCAGGCGACACGATCGAGATCGAGCGCCGGCAAGGCAAAAACGCCCGGCTCCGAGCGACCCTTGGCACCGAGGCGCCGCAGCCGCGCCGGGGTCAGGACGAGATGCCCGCTGCCGCCCGCCAACCTGTCGAGGCGTTGGACGAGCTCGCCATCGGCCAGCTCGGCCGAAAGGACCAGGCCCAACTCGCCACGGTCGCGCAGCAGGACCGGGCGCCCGGCACGAAACTCGGAAATGGCCCGCTCCACCTCGACCCTGAGGGCCTCGCCGGGGCGGCCGAAAAGCATAGACGACTCAGGCATCGAAAAACCCGTCAGGTCAGGTCACTGGGACCGGGAGGCGTCGGAGATCAGCCGGAAACGATATAGGGTCTCGTGGCCGGCCATTCCACCAACGTCTTGCGGCAATAGCGGTTCCGCGATCAAAACCCTGTCATGAGCGGCAGGTCATTCTGCCACAGGATATCCAGCGCATGAACCGCGCCTGCATGGATCGCGCGCGTTGAATGTGAGATGAATGCCGGCGACAAGCTGGGGGCGGGGGCTCGATGGACAGCCGAACGAGCAAAGAGAATCTGGTGCTTCCGGTCTATAGCCGCGTCGCCCGGGCGTTCCACTGGGTGACGGTGCTCGCGGTCTTCGCGATGCTGCCGCTCGGTCTCGCCATGACCTATCGTGGCAAGACCCTGAACATCTTCGACGCGACCACCGACGCGCTCTACAGCGCCCACAAGCTCATCGGCTTCCTGCTGCTGTGGCTGATGGCAGGGCGGCTGATCTACCGCTTCGCCCATGGCGCCCCGCCCGACGAGCCGACTCTGACCTGGTGGCAGAAGGCAGCCTCGCATCTCGTCCACTGGCTGCTCTACGGGCTCCTTCTGGTCGTGCCGCTGCTCGGCTGGCTCGGCGTTTCGCTGTTTCCGGCGCGGACCGTCTTCAACCTGTTCGATCTGCCGGCGCTGGCGGCTCCGGATCAAGGAACAGCCGAGCGCGTGCTCGGCATCCACGGCGCGCTGGCGCTGCTGCTGGGAGCGATCGCCGGCCTGCATATCCTGGCCGTGCTGCACCATCGCGTCATCCTCCGCGACGGTGTGCTGCGTCGGATGTGGCCTGGCAGCGGCTAGTCGCAGCTCAGACCGGCCGCGCCCAGAGGTCCTGGTGCCCGATCAGGGCGGATGTGGCGCTGCAGCGGGCCTCGAGCCAGCCGGCGATCGCGTCCGCGTCCTGCTGGCCCGTCTCGCTCACGGCAGCGGCGATGCCATGCGCGAGAGCATCGCGGAGCGCCGCGCGTTCACCGTCGAGACGCCAGGCGCTGTCGCCCGTCGAAACGGCGAGGCCGGATTTCCGGAAGGCCTCCGCCAGGATGTCGCAAGCTTCCGGCCCCGCTGCCGGACCAAAGCCCTTGTCCTGATGTTGATGATGCTTGAACGCGGCCAGCATGCGGGCGTCGGCGCGATGCGCGGGAGTCCATGTCTCGCGCCCGTCATAGGTCAGCACGGCGTAGAGCGGCAGCTTCTGTGCGGCGAGCGCGGCGACGAAACGCTCGATCCAGGCCTTCGAGGTCAGGTCGAAGAAAGCCGCCGCGGTCACGAGGTCGGGCTGCCAGCCAAGCACCCATTCGAGATCCCGGGTCAAATCGACCCGGCGCGTGTCGACGGTGATGCTCTTGCCTCCCTTGTCGAGCACGAGCTCCTCGCCCTGCTCGCGGCCGTCGTCTGCCCAGGCCAGCAGGCGCTCGCGCGCCAGCGCGAGCAGCGCCTCGTCATGATCGACCAGCGTCCAGTGCTGCCTGTCGGGGAGGGCGGCGTAGCTGCCTCTCAGATTGGAGCCGGCACCGCTGCCGAGGTCGAGCACCGAAAGGGATGGCCGCGCGGCGAAGGACGCACCGACCGCCGCGAGCACCTGCGGATTGCGCGCCGCATGATCAGCCGGCTCGCGCAAGGCAAGCCATTCTGCAGAGAACCCAGCCATCACCCCACCTTCCGGCCGCCGAGGCCGAGGCATGCGCCGGCCACGATCCGTGCCGTGTCTCGCCAGCGCGTCAAATTCGCTGCCGCCGCCCAGGAGGCATCGCTCCGCCGGCGGCGTTCAGCCGGCGCATCAATCAGCCTTGCGAGGGCCTTGGCAAGTGCCGCAACGTCGCCGGGCGGCACTTTCAGCGCCGCGTCGTCGGGTAGGGCCTCGGCGCCGGCACCGCTGCGGCTGCAGATGATGGGCAGGCCGCGGGCGAGCGCCTCGGTCAGGACCATGCCATAGCCTTCGTAGAGCGAGGGCATGATGAAGATATCCGCCCTGTCATAATATTCCGCCAGCCGCGCCGGGGGTACGGCTCCGGCAAGCAAGATGCGGTCCGCAAGCCGGTGGCGGTCGATCCGGCGGTGCAGATCCTCGACCGTGCGGGGGGCGTAGGCGGGCGAGCCGGCGAGCACCAGCGTCCAGGCCCGGTCGGCTACGGCCGCCAGCGCCTCGACGAGGATGTCATAGCCCTTGCGCGGAATGATCGAGCCGACGGCGAGCAGCCGCGGCGCCGAGGCAACGGCTGTTCCGGAGGCGCGCGGCGCCGGATCGGTGCCTGGGATCGCGACCGCGATCCTTTCGCCGGGGACGGCGTAGTCGGTGATCAAGGCGGTTCGCGTGGCGGGGCTGGTGACCGCGACGGCGCGGGCGTGGCGCAACGCGAATGTCTCGCTCCGGCGCAAGGCTGCCGCAGCCGCCGGTTCCAACCCCGTCTCGAGCGCCAGCGGGTGATGGACGAGCGCTACCAGGCGATCGGCGAACCGCGCGGCCAGGGGCTCGGGGAAGGCGCCAAAGGCGAGGCCGTCGACCAGCAGCACCTCGTCCGGGCCTGCTTGGTCCAAGAGCCGCTCCGTCCTTTCCAGGTCAGCTGCGGTCGGGAACGGAAACGAATCGGGCAAAGCGAGGTGGCGGGATTCGACAGCCATCTCGCGCCATTCGCGCAGCAGCCGCCGGTCATAGCCATAGCCGCCGGTGGGCGCGTCGATGTCGCCGGGGATGGCAAAGACGATTCCGCTCACGCGAGCGCGCCCTCGAAACTGGCGCGCGCAAGGTCGGTTTCGTGAAGCGTGACGCGGATGCGGGCGAGGCCCGCGCCATCGGCGCCGAGCGTACCCGACTTCGCCGCGGCGGCCATGGCATCGAAAATATGCTTGCAGAGGAATTCCGTGGTGGTGAGCACGCCTGCGAATTGCGGCAGGGCATCGAGGTTCTGGTATTTCAGCGGTTTCAGGGTCCTGGCGAGCACGTCCAGCGCCGCGCCGATATCGACCACGACGTTCTGCCGGTTCAGCGTCTCGCGGAAGAAGGCGACATCGACCACGAAGGTCGCGCCGTGCATGTTCTGGGCGGGCCCGAAGAACGGATCGGGCAGGGAATGGCCGATCATGATGCGATCGCGGACTTCGACGGAAAACATGGAGGCTCCTGTGGGCGAGGCGTGTCGATCGTTTCGCGGCAGCGTCAATAGCGAAGCACGGCGGTCAGACCGGGCCAGCCGGGAGCCAGCACGGCGGGAAGCGCGGCGGGCGCGTCGCCGAACGGAATCTCGAGCGTAATCAGCGCGTCCAGCCGATCATCGGCGAGCAGGGCCATGGCTGCGCGCGCGCGGCGCGCGTGGTTCCAGCGCGCACGGCGCGTCGCAGACACGGTTCCGACCTGCGACGAGACCAGCTGGAGGCGACGCGCGTGGAAGGCGCAGCCCAGCGGGACGGCCACCGTGCCCTCGCCGTACCAGCTCATCTCCACGATCCGGGCCTCCTGCCCGGCGCAGCCGATTGCGGTGGCGAGACCCTCCGCGCTGGCGCTCGCGTGAAAGACCAGATCGGCGTCCTGCGGCGCGGAATCGGGGAGGGTGAAACGCAGCCCGAGCGCCTCGGCCTGGACCCGGCGGCCGGGCTCGACATCCACGAGCGTGACCTCCGCGCCGGGCAAGCGCGCCGCGAGCCAGGCCGTCAAAAGGCCGAGAACACCTCCGCCCACGATCACGATCCTGTCAGCGGGGCCGGACCCGGCGTCCCAGTGGGCATTGAGGGCCGTTTCCATATTCGCGGCGAGAATGGCGCGGCGCGGCGGGACATCATCCGGCACCGGCGTCAGCCGCGAGCGCGGCACGACGAAGCGCTCCTGGTGCGGATGGAGGCAGAAGACATGGCGGCCGAGCAGGTCGTCCGGGCCGGATTCGACCCTGCCCACGGCGCAATAGCCGTATTTGACGGGGAACGGAAAGGCTCCTTCCTGAAACGGGGCGCGCATGCTGTCCCATTCGGAGGCCGGCACGCGCCCCTCGAAGATCAGCCTCTCGGTGCCGCGGCTGACGCCGCTCCAGAGCGTGGCGACGAGACAGTCGTCGGGCCCCAGCGGAGGCAGCGCGACCGCATTCAGCCGGCATTCACGGGCGGACGCATACCAAAGAGCCAGGGCTTCGGCCCTTGCCTCCGCCGCGGTGGAGGTTCTTAGCTCCCGCGCCATTGCGATCCGATCCCGTTCGTCCGAGCCCAGTTGCCGCCGATCATGACCGACACCGTCACGAACCAGCGCCCCGCTCCGACCACGTTCCAGCGGGCGGTGCAAGATGTCGAGCCGCTCGGCCTGACGCCCGCGGGGTTGCAGTCCTCGGCCACCCTGCGTCGCCGCAGGCTCGCGATGCTCGCGCTGAACCTCGCCACGCTGGCCGCGCTCGCCGCCGCGCTCGCCCGTCTGCTCGGCATAGGAGGCTGGAGTGTGACCGATGCCGCAATTCTCGTCGCCTTCCTCGTTGCCGCGCCCTGGGCCGTGCTCGGCTTCTGGAACGCAGTCGCGGGCCTTTGGTTGCTGCACGCCCGACGCGACGGTCTGGCGGAGGTTGCGCCCTTTGCGGCCGCAGCGGCAAGATCCGACCCGCTGATGCTGCGCACGGCGGTGCTGATGACCTTGCGCAACGAGGATCCGGCCCGGGCATTCCGCAGGATCAGGGCGGTCAAGGACAGCATCGATGCGACGGGCGAGGGCGTCTGGTTCGACTATTTCGTGCTGTCGGACACCAGCGACCGAGCCGTGGCGGAAGCCGAGGCAGCGCTGGCCGAGGCCTGGGCCGCCGAGATCGGCGAACCGGCACGGCTGACCTATCGCCGGCGTGCCAGCAACACCGGTTTCAAGGCGGGCAACATCCGCGATTTCTGCGAGCACTGGGGCGAGCGCTACGAGCTGATGCTGCCGCTCGATGCGGACAGCGTGATGGCGGGGGAGACCGTGGTCACGCTCGCCCGGATGATGCAGGCTTACCCGAAGCTCGGTATCCTGCAGTCGTTGGTGGTGGGGATGCCGAGCCGCTCGGCCTTCGCCCGCATCTTCCAGTTCGGCATGCGTCACGGCATGCGGCCCTACACGATGGGCGCGGCCTGGTGGGGTGGGGATTGCGGGCCGTTCTGGGGGCACAATGCCCTGGTCAGGATCGCGCCGTTCCGCGACCACTGCCATCTGCCCGTCCTGCCCGGAGGGGCACCGCTCGGAGGGGCAGTGCTCAGCCACGACCAGGTCGAGGCGGTGCTGATGCGCCGGGCCGGGTACGAGGTGCGCGTGCTTCCAGTCGAAGGCGGGAGCTGGGAGGAGAACCCGCCGACCATGCTCGATTACGCCCAGCGGGACCTGCGCTGGTGCCTCGGCAACCTGCAATACCTCAAGCTGCTCTCCCTGCCGGGGCTGAAGCCGATGAGCCGCTTCCAGCTCGTCTGGGCGGTTCTGATGTTCCTCGGCCTGCCGGCCTGGACGCTGCTGGTCGCCCTCCTGCCGCTCAAGGTCCTGGCAGACGGGGCCGTCCCGGACTATCCGGTGGCCTTCGCGGCCGGGCTCTATCTCGTCTTCCTCGCCATGTATCTGGCGCCGAAGCTTGCCGGCTTCGTCGACGTGCTGCTGAGTCGGGAGGGAACCGCCCGCTACGGTGGCCCGGGGCGGTTTCTCGCCTCGGTCGGAATCGAGCTCGCATTCGGCTTCCTGCAGACCACCGTTTCCAGCTTCCGCACCACGCGCTTCATGATCGGGCTCGTGTTCGGACAGGCGCGGATCGCGTGGAACGGACAAGCGCGCGACGCGCATGCGCTGTCGCTGGCGACCGCCTTTGCAGGGTTGTGGCCGCAGCTTCTGTTCGGCGCCTATCTGTTCGGGTCGCTGGCCTGGCTTTCGCCGACGATCCTCGCCTGGGCGCTCCCGCTGACTGCCGGCTACGTCCTGGCCATCCCCTTTGCTGTGCTGACGGCGCTGCCTTCCGCCGGCGATTGGCTGGCTCGCCACCGGCTTTGCGGCATTCCCGAGGATTTCGCAGTCCCGCCGGTGCTCGTGGCCATCGGTGCCGGAGATGCGCAGGCAGCGATGCCAGCTGCGGGCGAGCGCTGACGAGCTTCGCCGGCGCCCGGAACGCATCGCCGTCGTATCGCGTTGGATCATGACGCGGCCGGCGCGGCGCGCTAGCCTGTGCCGGTCGTGTCGACCTCGGTCGCTTCCGCGTTCAACCGAATCATGGAAGTGCTCGGGGCCGTCGTCCTGCTCAGATTCCCTTCCGGCGAACCGATCTCGGTTCTGCTGGAAAGGCGCCCAGCCCGCCAGAGGCCGTCCATGCCACGTTTCGCCGCCAACCTCTCGATGATGTTCAACGAGTGGGAGTTCCTAGACCGCTTCAAGGCGGCATCCGAGGCCGGTTTCGAGGCCGTCGAGTTCCTGTTCCCCTACGAGCATGCGCCGGAGCAGGTCGGGCTGGCGCTGGCGGGGGGCGAGCTGGAGCAGGCGCTGTTCAACATGCCGCCTGGCGATTGGGCCGGGGGCGAGCGCGGGATGGCGGCGCTGGTCGGCCGCGAGGAGGAATTCCGGGCATCGGTCGACAAGGCGCTGCCCTATGTCCACGAGACCGGGGTGAAGCGGCTGCACATGATGGCCGGCATCGCCGATCCCGACGATCCGGCGGCGCAGAAGAGCTATCGCGCCGCGATCGCCTATGCCGCCGACAGGCTCGGCGAGCACGGCATCGACCTGCTGCTCGAGCCGATCAACGGCAAGGACATGCCGGGCTATTTCCTCAACGATTTCGAGCGGGCCGCCAGCTATATCCGCGAGTCCGGACGGCCGAACGTCAAGTTGCAGTTCGACATGTATCATTGCGAGCTGATCCACGGCGACGTCTCCGGCAAGCTCAAGGCGCTCTATCCGCTCGTCGGCCATGTCCAGATCGCGCGTGCCAATGGCCGGCACGAGCCGGATGCGTCCGGCCCCGATTATCCGCTGCTCTTCGCCGAGCTGGATGCGCTCGGCTATGGCGGTTTCGTCGGCTGCGAGTACAGGCCCGAGCATGGCACCCTGGAAGGGCTCGGCTGGTTCGCGCCCTGGCGGAAGCCGGTCTGATGCGGCCGCCCTCGATCGCCTATCCGGTTCTCCTCGCCGATATCGGCGGGACGAATTGCCGGTTGTCGCTGGTGGCGGAGCCCGATGGCCCGCATCGGGCTCTGGCCCGCATCGGCACCGGCAGCTATGCGACCCCGGAGGCGGCTTTCGAGAGCGTGATCGCGGGACTGCCCGAACGGCCGCGCTCGGCGGTCCTCGCCGTTGCCGGCCCGCTCGATGGCCGCAGGGCCCAGCTGACCAATGCGAACTGGGATTTCGACGGTCCGAGGCTCGCCGCCGCCCTGGATTTCAAACAGGGGCTGCTGGTCAATGATTTCGAGGCGTTGGCGGCGTCCCTGGCCGTGTTGCGCCCGGCCGATGCCGAGACGCTGGTCGAGGGCGATCCGGAGCCGGACGGGGTCAAGCTGGTGCTGGGCCCCGGGACCGGGTTCGGAGCCGCCGCCTTGCTGACGCGCGGCGAACGCGGCTTCCTGGTCCCGACCGAGACGGGGCATATCGGGATCGGGCCGGAGGACCCGGCGGAGCACCGGATCTGGCCGGCACTGGCGGCCGGGCTGCCCCGCGTCACGGTGGAGCACCTGCTGAGCGGTGACGGGCTCGTGCGCCTCCACCGCGCCGTCGCCACAACGTCCGGCGTCGCCGAGGCCGATGTCAGCGCGGCCGATATCAGCCGGCTCGCGCTCGACGGCAATCCTGCCGCTCTGATGACGGTCGTCTGCTTCTGGCGGCTGCTGGCACGCGTCGCCGGCGATCTGGCGCTCGCCTTCAAGGCGACCGGCGGCGTCTTCATCGCGGGCGGCATCGCACCGAAGCTGCTGTCGCTGGCGGACCGTCCCACCGTCAGGAGCGTCTTCGCCGGCAAGCCGCCGATGGAGGAACTCGCCGCGCGCTTCGCGCTGCACATCGTCACCACACAGGATGCCGCCGAACAGGGACTCGCCGCGATTGCTGCCAATCTCGGCCGTTTCGGGCTCGACGACCCGAAGCGGTTGTGGTTTGGCTGAGCGCCTTCCGCAGCTCGGCCCTTCCGAAGATCGTCAAGACCGCGTGCAGCCCATCCATTCCATCCAGGTCCTGCGCGCGCTGGCCGCCTTCATGGTGGCCGTGCACCACGTCCAGCCGGATGCCGCCATCCTTGCGGCGCAGGCCGGGCTCCCCTTCGCCCGCAACGACGTGCTGCCCTGGATGGCGGGCGTCGATATCTTCTTCGTCGTCTCCGGCTTCATCATGGTCCATGCCTCGCAGGATCTGTTCGGGGCCCCGGGGGCGGCGCTCGTCTTCCTAAAACGCCGTCTCGCACGCATCGTGCCGCTCTATTGGGCCATGACGAGCCTGTTCCTGCTGGTCGGTCTCGCCGTGCCGGCGGCGCTCAATTCCGGGGCGCCGAGCGCCACTCAGATCATCGCCTCCTATCTGTTCTGGCCGGTGGTCTCGGCCCAGGGTCTGGTCCAGCCGGTCTATTCGCTGGGATGGACGCTGAACTACGAGATGCTGTTCTACGTGCTGTTCGCGGCGGGGCTCCTGCTGCCGGCGCGCTCGACCTTGCCCATGGTCGCGCTGGTTCTGGCCGTGCTGGTCGGTGCAGAAGGCCCGCAGGGGCCGCTCGCCTTGCCCTTCGGCTTCTGGGGGCAGCCGATCGTCCTCGAGTTTGCCGCCGGAATGGGCATCGCCGTCCTGCGGCGGAAAGGATTTCGCCTGCACGGCGCCTGGCGGATCGCCGTCGCGGCCGCCGGGGCCGCCGTGCTGTTCGCCGCAGCGCATGGCCAGGAGACGGGCGGTGCCTGGAACGTCGTGCTCTGGCGAGGCGGCGCAGCCGTGCTTCTGGTGGCGGCGGCGGCATGCGGGCGGGACCGCGCAGCGCCGCCGGCATTTCCGATCAGGGCGCTGGCGGCCGTGGGTGACGCCTCCTACGCCCTCTATCTCGTGCATCCCTTCGTCATCCGCGGGCTGCGGGAGGCTGCTTCGCGCGCCGGAGTGCTGCTGCCGGGCCTGTACATCGTCCTTGCGCTCGGCGGGGCTGTGCTGGCTGCGATGCTGCTTCATCACAGCTTCGAGAAGCCGGCGACGCGGCTCCTGCGACGCTGGCTGGGGAATTGAGCAGGCGGTTCAGCCTAGCTTCATGCCTTTCAGCGACTGCCCGACCACGCCGCCATCCTTGCGGCGCTGGGCGCGCTTCGCCTTGATCCCGTCGGCATGTTCGGGCTGCGGATAGTAGCCTCGCTCCATGATCTCGAGCGAATACTCCTCATAGGTCAGGCCGAGAGCCTCGGCATTCTCCTGACGACGGAGCGCGATCTCGCGGGGCTTCTTCCACGCCTTGCGATGAGCGAAGCGCCAGTCGAAATACCGGCCTATGGTGCCCCTTCCGGCTTCCGAGCGCGGCTTGCGTTCCTTGAGTGGCGGACCGCCATTGTGGCCGATACCGATGGTGCGCGGGCGAGAAGAGGGCATGGGCGGGCTTCGCGTCGAGGTGATCGCCCCACGATAGGGGGACTGCCCGACCGAGCAAGGGGCGTGCCATGCCGGGGATGCGTGACAGCGGCGCTTCCGCGGTCTATCCCGCTCTCGCATTCACAGGACGAGCGATGGCCCCCCTACTGCATCTGCGCGACGTTGCGCTCACCTTTGGCGGACAGCCGCTGCTCGAGGCGGCGGAGATCGCGGTCTCGGCCGGAGAGCGCGTCTGCCTCGTCGGCCGCAACGGGTCCGGCAAGTCGACGCTGCTCAAGATCGCGGCCGGCATCGTCGAGCCCGATCATGCCGAGCGGTTCGTCCAGCCCGGCGCGACGATCCGCTATCTGCCACAGGAGCCGGATTTCGGCAGCCACGCGACCGCGCTCGCTTATGTCGAGGCCGGGCTGGGGCCCGGCGACGACGCCTATCGCGCGCAGTACCTGCTGACCGAGCTCGGTCTCACCGGCCAGGAAAATCCGGCTTCGATGTCGGGAGGGGAGGCGCGGCGCGCGGCCCTTGCCCGCGTGCTGGCACCGGAGCCGGACATCCTGCTGCTGGACGAGCCGACGAACCACCTCGACCTGCCCGTGATCGAGTGGCTGGAGCAGGAGCTGAAATCGCTGCGCTCGGCGATGGTGCTGATCAGCCACGACCGCCGCTTCCTGACCTCGCTGTCGCGCGCGACGATCTGGCTCGACCGTGGCGTGACACGGCGGATGGAAAGGGGCTTCGGAGAGTTCGAGGCCTGGCGGGACGAGGTGCTCGCACAGGAGGAGCTGGAACGGCACAAGCTCGACCGCAAGATCGCACGCGAGGAGGATTGGCTGCGCTATGGCGTCAGCGCCCGGCGCACGCGCAACCAGCGCCGTCTCGGCGAGCTGCACGCCTTGCGCGACCAGCGCCGTACCGCCCGCGCCGCCGTCGGCAACGTGCGGCTGGAGGCCAGCGAGGCCCAGACCTCCGGCAAGCTGGTCATCGAGGCGGTGAACGTCTCCAAGGCCTACGGCGACAATGTCGTGGTCAAGAACCTGTCGCTCAGGGTCGCGCGGGGCGACCGGATCGGCATCGTCGGGCCGAACGGCGCCGGCAAGACCACGCTGATCAACCTGCTGACCGGAGCGCTCGCGCCGGATTCCGGCAAGGTGAAGCTCGGCACGGCGCTGGAGATGGTGACGCTCGACCAGCGTCGCGAAAGCCTCGATCCGGAGACGCCGCTCGGGGATGTCCTGACCGGTGGCGGCTCGGACCAGGTCATGGTCGGCGGCCAGCCGCGCCATGTCGTCTCCTACATGAAGGACTTCCTGTTCCAGCCGATCCAGCGCGGCACGCCGGTCGGCGCGCTTTCCGGCGGCGAGCGCGGGCGGCTGATGCTAGCGCGGGCGCTGGCCAAGCCCTCGAACCTGCTGGTGCTGGACGAGCCGACCAACGATCTCGACCTCGAGACACTCGACCTGCTGCAGGAGCTGCTCGCCGACTATCAGGGCACGGTGCTGCTGGTGAGCCACGACCGCGACTTCATCGACCGCGTCGTCTCCTCCGTACTGATCTCGGATGGCGACGGCGTCTGGACGGAATTCGCCGGCGGCTATTCCGACATGCTGGCCCAGCGCGGGCGCGGCGTCGGAGCCAAGGCCCGGCCGGTCGAGAAGGCGGCGCCTGTCGCTGCCAAGGCGGCGTCATCACCGGCCACATCCGCCTCCAAGCGCAAGCTTTCATTCAACGAGAAGCATGCGCTGGAGACGCTGCCGACAAAGATCGAGGCGCTGCAGGCCGAGGCCGCGAAGCTGAATGCAGCGGTTGCCGGCGATCTCTACACCCGCGATCCGAAGCTCTTCACCAGGGCGACGGCGCGGCTGGAAGAGCTCGCGCGCGAGATCGGCGAGGCCGAGGAGCGCTGGCTGGAGCTGGAGATGCTGCGCGAGGAGATCGGGGCGTAAGCTCCCGCCATCCCATTTTCGCACGCGCCTGCGCGCGAAAGCGCATTTACCGAGGCGTTCAATCGTCTCAAACATCGCGCAATCGCTGAACACGAAGGAACGATCATGCGACTCAAGGGCAAGACGGCGCTGGTGACCGGCGCGGCGCAGGGGTTCGGCTTCGGCATCGCCGAGACCTTCGTGCGCGAAGGCGCGCGCGTCGCGGTGCTGGACATCAATGGCGACAAGGCCAAGGAGGCGGCCAAGGCGATCGGCCGCAAGGCCTTCGCGGTGACCTGCGACGTCGGCAAGGCCAAGAGCGTCGACAAGGCGGTCGAGAAGATCCTCGCCAAGGTCGGGCGGCTCGATATCGTCGTCAACAATGCCGGCACCACCCATCGCAACAAGCCGATGACGGAGGTGACCGAGGAGGAGTTCGACCGGATCTTCGCGGTGAACGTGAAGTCGATCTACCTGATGGCGCGGGCGACGGTGCCGCATTTCCGGCAGCATGGCGGCGGCGTCATCCTGAACATCGGCTCGACGGCCGGCCTGCGTCCACGGCCCGGCCTGACCTGGTACAACGGCTCGAAGGGCGCTGCGAACCTGATCTCGCAGTCGATGGCGGTCGAGCTCGCGCCCGACAAGATCCGCGTCAACGCCATTGCGCCGGTCGCGGGCGAGACGCCGCTGCTCGCCACCTTCATGGGCGAGGACACGCCCGAGCGGCGCAAGGCCTTCACCTCCACCATCCCGTGGGGCCGTTTCTCGACCCCGCAGGACATCGCCAATGCCGCGCTGTTCCTGTGCTCGGACGAGGCCGACATGGTGACGGGCTCGGTGCTGGCGGTCGACGGCGGGCGCTGCGTCTGAGCCGGACGCCCCTACTTCAGGCCGCGTCGGCCGAACTCCGTCCGCCGACGCGGTACACCGGCTGGGAGCGCGCCGAGGAAGCCCTGCGGCTGTGACGGGACAGGCGGAGCGGGGATTGGCTTGCGGCCGGCGATCGCCTGCTCCATCGCCTGTGACAGGGCGGAGCCGGCATCCGCCTCCTCGGTCGCATCGCTTCGGCTGCTGCGGCTCGCAGCATCGGCTTTGTCGCGAAGTTCGACCGGGGCGGATGCAGCGAACTGCAGATAGAGCCAGAACCCGCCCAGCAGGAGGTAGACCAGCCCGGGCTGCTCCATGCCGTTGATCGGATCGTCCGAGGCGCGGCTGATCAGCGCCTGGATCTGCAGCGCGAGTGCCACGCAGGTGGCGATGGCATAGATGCCGGCCACGGCCTGGCCGCCGCCAGCGTCCCGATTGCGGCGGATGGCGAGGCTGATGCGCTGATATCCAAAGGGGATGCTGGCCAGGAGGACGCTGGCCGCCAGCCGGTAGCGCCCCTCTCCGGGCGGGCCGAAGAACGCCTCATGCTGGATGGCGATGCAGACGGCCAGAACGGCCGCTTCCGCGGTGGCCAGCAGACCGGATTTGACGAAGAACTGGCCGCGGCCGAGGGTTCCGGCGAACATCGCGCTTCCTCCCGCAGGGAAGCGTATGCCGGCCCGGTGAAGCCGGCGTAAACACGCGGTGGCCTGGTGGCCGTCAAGCCGGTCTGCCGGACAGGTCGATCGCCTGCCGCAGGATGACCGTGCCGTCGAGCTCGAAGCCGCGCTGCTCCAGCACGATCCGGTGGGACCCGGCGTCGCCGTCGATGCGGAAAAGATGCCAGGTGCCGAGGTCGCCATGGCCGCGCGGCCCGATCGAGGCGGACGGCACGCCGACGATGGGGAAGTCGCGCTGCGGGCCGGCCCGCCATGCCAGCGAGAAGGTGTGATTGTGGCCATGCAGGACGAGGTCGGCCCCATGCCGTTTCAGCATCGCTTCGAAGGCGGCGGCATCGATGAGCTCGCGCGAGCGCCGCGCGCCGCCGACATAAGGGGGGTGGTGGATCAGGATGACGCGGATAAGGCCTTCGTCGCGGGCACGGTCGAGCAGGGCGGCGGTTCGCTCGGTCTGCTCGGGGCCGACGCGCCCGGTCGCCATCAGAGGCAGGGTCGGCACGGCGCTGCTGACGCCGATCAGCGCCAGCGGTCCGCGCCGCCGGTACCAGGGGTAGGAGGGGGAGCCGTCGTCGCTCCCGGACCAGGGCGCCAGCAGGGTGGCGAGCGCCTTGAGCGACGACCGCGCATAGGCATCGTGGTTGCCGGGAACGAAGCTGACGGTCTCGCGCGGGCCCAACGTATCGAGGAAGGTGACGGCGGTCTTGAATTCGTTCGGGAGGCCGATATGGGAAACGTCGCCCGTGCAGGCGATATGATCCGGCTGTTGCTCGTGGATATCGGCGACGATCCGCGCCAGGATGTCCATGTCGTGGGCATGCCGACGCTTGCGGCGCCAGTTGACGTAACCCGTTGCCCGCTTGCCGATGAGCTGATGCAGCGAAAACCCGGCCAGCGGGCCGAGATGCGGGTCGGACAGGTGCGCGAGCTTGAACACGCTCCAGCGCTTGCCCTTGCCGCGGGCCGCCCGTCAAGCGCGCAATTCAGCGCGGTCGACGGGGTCGGCAGGCAGTCTCAGTTGGCAGCGCCCGTGAGCTCAGAGACGATGCGCGAGTCGGTCAGCGTGACGGCGGGCTTCCAGACGTAGGCCGGTTTGGCCTTGAAGCGGGAGATGATGAATGAGAGGAGCATGGTTCGGTTTCCAGTAACGGGTGTTTCTCTGGACGTTATTTGGGGCGCGTTTGTGTCAGAACCAGCCTAGGCTCAGCGTGTCCGTCATGCGCTTTTTGCATAGACAATTAACCTGACGGTGAGAAACGGATCCATGGAGCAGCGGCGCCCTTCGGAAGGGGCTGGCGAGGAAGCGGGATTTTCGGGCTGGCGTCGCATGATGGTGCGCCTGCTGCATCTCTATTTCCGGCTGACCCGCAGCATCACCTTCGGGGTACGGGCGGCGGTTCTGACGGAGGCGGGCGAGGTGTTTCTCATCCGGCATACCTATGTGCCGGGCTGGCAGCTTCCGGGCGGCGGCGTCGAGGTTGGCGAGACGGCGCTGCAGGCGCTGGCGCGCGAACTCTCCGAGGAGGCCTGCATCGCATTGACCGAGCCGCCGCGCCTCCACGGTCTCTACTTCAACGGCCGGATCTCGCGACGGGACCATGTCGCTCTGTATGTGGTGCGCGCGTTTCGGGTCGAGAGCGTCAAGCAGCCCGACCGCGAGATCGCCGAAGCCGGCTTCTTCCCGCTCGACAGCCTGCCCGAGGGCGTGACGCCCGCCACCCGCCGCCGCCTCGAGGAAATCACTGCGAACCGGACTCCCGCTGCCGATTGGTGAAGGGAAGCCGAGGACAGCAGCCGCACTGCCTTCAGTTCGCGCCCTTGGCCAGCGTCGCGAAATCGGTGTCGAGCCTGGCCAGAGCGCTCGCGATCTTGGCGCGCCGCTCCTTGATCCAGTCGTCCTGCTGGTCCAGGCGCCTGCGGGCGTCGCCCAGCATGCGATCCATCTCGGCCGGTTGCGGACCGCCGGATGTCGCGCGGTTCTTGACGATCGCGACGGGATCGAGCGTCGCCCTGAACTCGGCCTCGCTCATCGGCAGCTCCGCGGCGGCGAGGCCCATTTCCGCGGCGGCCTTGCGATAGATCGCCTGCGCCTGCGCATAGGGGAAGTCGGTCGGCTTGATGGCGTTGAGCTTGGCGTAGTCGACGACTTCGGAGGCGAAGTGATGACCGGCCCTGAAGGGCAGCTTGTATTTGCGCATCAGCACGTCGGCCAGCTCCTGAGACGCCGTCCAGTCGCTGTTGAGCTCCTCCAGCGCGCGGTCGGGGTCGATCACCAGCGCCTTGAGGATGCGGTCCAGCCCCTGGAGGGTCCTGGCCGCGCTGTCGATCATCGCGCTGTTGGCTCTGGCGCTCTTGGCGTCGGGCATTCCGGGCGGAATGTTGTGCGCCTTGAAGACCGGGCCCATCGCCAGCGCAAGCGCGTTCGAGGCCTGTTCGCGGGTGCCGTTGAGCAGCCCGGGATTCCGTTTCTGCGGCATGGCGCTCGAGACATAGGTGTTGCCGCCGCCGGTCGTGCCTCCGCCTTCACGCAACAGGATCCACGGGCGCGGCTGCGCATACTGCGTCATCACGTCCTCGATATAGCTTCCCGTATGCAGCGCGATGCTGGTGACGATCGAGCCGGCCTCGACGGGCAGGTCGACGGCCGCGACCTGCGACGCGTCATAGGCGTTGTCGACCAGCGCGCCGAAGCCGAGATAATCGGCCATGCGCCGACGATCGAGCGGCCAGCTCGTGCCGTTGAGGACCGTCGTTCCCATGGGCGAACGGTCGACACGCGCGTAGAACTCGCGGATGCGCTCTGCGTCACGGTCGAAGCCGGCGACGAGGCCGAGCAGATAATGGCCGTAGCTGTTGGGCTGCGCCGCGACGCCGTTGGTGTAGTTGGGGACGACCGTGCCTCGATGCGTCGCGGCCAGCTCGACCATGGTGCGCGTCGTCCGGCCGAGCTGTTCGGCAAGTGCGAGCAGCCTGTCGCGCATGATCGCGGCGCGATAGGTCGCGTGCATGTCCTGGCTGGAGCGGCCGGCATGCAGCAGGGTGACTTCGACGCCGGCCTCCTTGATCATCAGCGGTTCGAAGGTGATGACGGTCGAAGGACGCTTGGCGCCGGGCTGGTTGCCGGCCTCGATCACCCGGGCCAGCCCTTGTGCCAGCTTCGGCGCCAGGGCGGGGTCCAGCAGCCCCTCGTCCTTGTTGATGACGGTGCTCGCCTTGTTCATCTCGCCGAGCCAGAAGAACTCGTCTCGCGTCGGGCCCTGCTGAGCGAGCGCAGGGACAGAGGATGCGCCGAGCATGACCGCGCAGGCTGCCGCAAGATGTCGTGTCATCGATCTTTCCTCCTATTCCGATCCCACCGGCGTTGCTCCGGCCCGACCCGTCGATCCGAACGCGCGCCAGGCGCTTTCGTTGCGGCGGCAGCGCGATCGCCTCGGCCGTCCGAACCCGACATGGATGGACGCGGGGATGCCGCTCTGCTACAGGCGCAGCCATGACGGACCGGCACAACCTGCGAGACCTGCGACGACCGACGCGCTGAATGCGCTTTTCCGGCATGCGCGCCGACGCGCCTTGCCTCGCCGCTCGCTCCTTCGCTGCCTTTCCCGGTCGCCATGACATCCCTGCCTCTGACTATCCGCCACGAATTGCCCGTGGACAACGCCGCGATCGAGCGGCTGCACGAGCGCGCCTTCGGTCCGGGCCGCTTCGCGCGCACGGCGTTCCGCCTGCGCGAAGGCGTGCCGCCCGATCCGGCGCTGTCCTTCGCCGCCCATGTCGGCACCTTTCTCGTCGGCTCGGTCAAGGTCACGCCGGTCGGCGCAGGCGGGCATCCGGCGTTGATGCTGGGGCCGTTGACGGTCGATCCCGCCTTCGAGGGCAGGGGCATCGGCGCAGCGTTGATGAGCCGCTCGATCGAGGCGGCGCGGCAGGACGGCCATGACCTAATCCTGCTGATCGGCGATGCCCCCTATTACGCCCGCTTCGGCTTCGGCGTGGTTCCGCCGGGGCAGCTCGTCCTGCCCGGACCGGCCGATCCCGGCCGCTTCCTCGCCCTCGAACTGGTCGCGGGCGTCCTGGCGCAGAGGCGCGGAAGCGTGACCTCGGCGCGGTCTATGCCTCCCTCCTGAAGCGCCGGCCGCTCTCGCCGAGCCAGCCGGCGACGAGCGCGCCGAACAGGACGGCCAGCCCGATCAACCCGACGAAGAGCGGCGAGATCTGCACGCCGCGCACCACGCCGGAATCGCTGATCCTCAGCCCGATCCAGTCGGCGCCGGCGAACTGGCTGCCGGAGCGGACAGGGACGATGCGCGGAACGTCGACCGCGGAGCCGTTCTCCCTGCCGATTCGGCGCGAGGAGCCACCGGTCGCCTGGGAGAGCGGCTGCAGGGCGCCGGGGTCGCTGACGACCTCCATCAGCTCGCGCGGATTCTCGGGTCCGACGCTGGCAAAGGCCGTGAGGTTGTCGGCGGTGAGCCGATACAGGCCCAGCGCGCTCGTCGGGATTCGGGCGGTGAACAGGCCGGGTTGCCCCGCCTCCAGCGCGACCTGCCGCGACTGGCCGTCGGGGCCGGTGACGGTGACGGGGAAGGGGTTGTCTCCCAGCGTCTGGCGCTCGACCTCGATGGTGCCGTTGCGGGCGGTGGCGCGCAGCGCCTCTTCCTCCAGCTCGGGCTCCTTCATCAGCCAGTGGCTGAGGCGCCGCAGCAGGTCGAGATAGGGGCCGCCGTTGCGGAAGCCGCGGGCCCAGAGCCATTCATGGTCGGACAGGAACAAGGCCACGCGGCCCTTCTGCTCGCGCGAGAGCATCAGCAGCGGCCGGTCTCCGGGGCCGGTCATGACCGGCGCCGCGCCGGCACGGGCCTGGGCGCCGACCATGCGCAGCCATTCTCCCCAGCGCGGAGGGTCGACCTCCGAACCCGGCAGGTCGCGGGTGACCGGATGGCGCTTGCCCAGCTCGCTGACGCGGGCGCGGTAGGCCTCGTCGATGACGCTGCCATCGGGAATCGCCGGCAAGATCTGGCCGAGCGGGGTGCGCGCCAAGGTCTGCGACCCCGCATATTCGGGGCCGGCGGCGACCAGCAGCGCGCCGCCATCGCGAACATAGCGGACGATGTTGTCGAAATAGACCAAGGGCAGGATCGACTGGTTGGCATAGCGGTCGAAGATGATCAGGTCGAATTCCTTGATCTTGACCTGGAACAGCTCGCGCGTCGGAAAGGCGATCAGCGAGAGTTCGTTGATCGGCGTGCCGTCCTGCTTTTCCGGCGGGCGCAGGATGGTGAAATGGACGAGGTCGACATTGGCGTCTGCCTTGAGCAGGTTGCGCCAGGTGCGCTCGCCCGGATGCGGCTCGCCCGAGACCAGCAGCACCCGCAGCTTGTCGCGGACGCCTTCGATGGTGATTACCGCGCGGTTGTTGGCGAGGGTCAATTCGTTGTCGAGCGGCGCGGCCTCGATCTCGACGACGTTCGGCCCGCCGCGGTCGATGCGGACCGGTACCTGCACGGTCTGGCCGGTCGCGACCTCGCGACGGGCGATGATCTCGCCGTCGCGGCGGATCGTGAGCCCGGCCCGGCCCGGGCCGTTCTTGTCGGCGACGCGCAGGCGGATGATCTGATCCTTGCCGACGATGCCGAAGCGCGGCGAATCCACCAGGACGATGCGGCGGTCGATCTCGGCCGCACGGCCGGTCGTCAGGACATGGAGCGGCGCGCGCAGGCCCAGAACGTCCGCATTGGGCGGAGTGTCGTGGGCGAGGCCGTCGGTGATGGCGATGGCGCCCGCGACGCGCTCGGAAGGGACGTCCGCGAGGCTGTTCGTCAAGGCCTCGAACAGGCGCGTGCCGTCGTCGGAGCCCTGCGCATCGCGAACCTCGACGATGCGCGGCTCGACGTTGGGAATGGCCCGCAGCTGCCGCTCGACCTCGGCAACAGCCGCATCGGTCTGCGCCGTCCTGTCGGCGAGCCGGTTCGAGGCCGAACGGTCGACGACGACCGAGACGACATCCTTGACCGGCTCGCGGTCCTCGAAAACAAGCGACGGGTCGGCCAGCGCCAGCGCCAGCACGGCGAGCGCCAGCGCCCGCAGCAGGGCGCTGCGGCCGGCGAGGACGATTGCCGCGCCTGCTGCCACGGCGGCCAGCGCGGAGAGACCGATCAGCAGCGGCAGCGGCACCAGCGGCGCGAACGAGAGGCTCCACATGGCTACTGCCCCAACCGTTCGAGCAGGGCCGGAACATGGACCTGGTCGGCCTTGTAGTTGCCCGTCAGCGCATACATCACGAGATTGACGCCGCCGCGCAGGGCGAGCTCGCGCTGACGCGGATCGGAGCCCGACAGCGGCACGAGGCCTTCGCCACGCCTGTCGATCGCCCAGGCGGAGGCGAGGTCGTTGGAAGTGATGACGATGGGCGAGACGTTGTCGCCGGCGCGGGCGGGGCGGTGGCCCTCGCTGTCGGCGGGCGGCAGGGTCTCGACCCAGGTGGTGCCGGTGTCGTAGCGGCCGACGAGGCCGTCGAGGATGTAGAAGGTCTTGGTCAGGACGTGATCGGCCGGAAGCGGCTCGAGCTCGGGGATGTCGAGCGTCTGCAGCATGCGCTTGAGCTGATCGCCCTCCGGCGTGGAGCCGCCGCCGGGCCGGGCGCTCATGGCGTCGCGGGTGTCGAAGATGACGAGCCCGCCGCCCTTCATATACGCCTCGAGCTTGCGCAGCGTCTCGGCCGACGGAATGGGCCGCCCGGCGACGATCGGCCAGTACAGCACCGGGAAGAAGGCGAGTTCGTCACGATCGACATCGACGCCGATCGCGTCGCCCGGCTCCAGCGCGGTGCGGGCGCCAAGCACGGTGTTGAGACCGGTCAGGCCCGCCTTGGACATGTCGTCGACCGCCCTGTCGCCGGTGACGACATAGGCGAGGCGGGTCATCGCGCCGTTGGCGAGGAGCTCGCGGGGGATCGGCGGAAGGCGCTCGGGCTGTGCGCCCTGAGCCGGCGGCGTGGGCTGGGCTTCGGCACGGCCGGGTGCGAGCCCGCCCGCCAGGACCAGTGCCAACAGCAGGACAGCCGGTGCTGCCGCCCGGCCGACGCGGCGGAATCCAAGTCGGCCGCCGAGCCAGAGCGTCGCGAGCGTATCGACGATCAGCAGCAGCAGCGCGAGCACCAGCAGCGGGGGGCGGATGTCGCGCGCGATCGGCTCGTCGATCGGCAGGATCGGCGCACCGAGGATCGCGAGGTCGAGCGCGGCGAGCCGGTCGTTCGGAGCGAGCGCATTCACGGCAAAGGAACCCTCGGTCGGCCCGTACAAGCCTGGCGGATGCAGCAGCGTCGCACGGCCTGCGAAGTTGCGGGCGACGGGCTGGCTCGTTGCGGGCGGGCTCCGGAACTGGCCGAGACCGTCGAGCACGCGCGTCGGCGACAAGGTCTCGACGCGGACCTCGTCACCCTGCGTCGCGGCAGCCGTGCCTGTGCCGGCGAGATTGACGACCTTGCGCAGCATCTCCACGAAAAGCCCGGACAGCGGCAGGTTCGACCAGGTGGTGTCGGCCGTGACATGGAACATCGCGATCAGCCCGTCGCCGCGGCGTTCTCCGGTGACGACGGGCGTGCCATCCTCGAGAGCGGCCCAGGTCTTGCGCGAGAGGTTCGGCTCGGGCTCTGCCAGGATCTGCCGGTTGACCCGGACATCGTCGCCGATCGTCAAGCCGAAGAAGGGACTCTCGCGGGTGAAGGCCGCGAGCTTGCGCGGCGTGTCCCAGGAGAGGCCGCCGCCGAGTGTGCGGCCACCGCGCCGCAGCTTGACCGGGGTCAATTCGTCCGAGCTCGCCGCGAGGCGCGGACCGGCAAAGCGCAGCAGCACGCCGCCGCGCTGGACGAAATCGGAGATCTTCGCCGCCGTCTCGCGGTCGAGCGTGCCGATATCGGCGAGAACCAGTACCGAGAGGTTCTGCGCCAGCAGTTCGCCGACAGGATCGGTCGAGCCCTGGCGCGGCTCGCGAATCTCGGCGAAGGGCTGGAGCGCGCGCGAGACGTAGTAGGTTGGCGAGAGCAGCGGCTGCGCCGTGTCGGCCGTCGTGCCCGAGACGATGCCGACGCGCCGGCGCCGCGCGCTCTCGTCGAGCAGGGCGACCGAACCTGCGCTGCGCAGCCCGGCGATCTCAAGGCGCGAGACAGCGTTGCGGACCTCGATCGGCAGGGTCAGGCGCGCGCTCGTCTCCAGCGCGGAGCCTTCGAAGACGAAGGGAGCTTCGCCGAGCGGGAGGCCCTTGAGGTCGAGTGCTCGGACGACGCCGGTGGCCGGTGCGGCGGCCGCCGGACGCAACACCTTCACCGTGAGAGCACCCGCCTGATTTTCCGGCGCGGCCAAAGCGAGCTGGACTGCCGGGCCGGCATGAATGGCGAGCCGATGCCCGCCGGCCATCTGCTTCAGACGCGACAGGAAGGGACTTTCGTCCCCGATGGCCAGTCCGTCAGACACCCAGACGATCTCGGCGGCCGGCGAGCTGCGGAGGAAGCTTTCGATGCGCGGCAGATGGCTGGAGCGGTCCGGCGCGTGCGGTTCCAGAGCGAGGGCTCGCAGCCGCTCCAGTGCCGTGCGGGGATCGAGCAGCGAAATCTCGGCCGGGTTCTCGGCAAGGCCGACCACCGCGACGGTGCGGCTCTCGCGGGTCGCCGCGGCAATGCGCGATTCGGCGACCGCGATACGGTCGGCCCAGTCGCCGGCTGCGCCGAAGCCGTTGTCGACCAGCAGCAGCACCGGCCCGCGTGTCGGCCCGGCATCGCGCGGCGGATTCCAGACCGGTCCCGCGACCGCGAGGATCGCGAGCGCGGCGACCACCATGCGCATGGCCAGCAGCCACCACGGGGTGTGCGCTGGCGTCTCCCGCTTCGGGATCAGGTCGGCCATGATCTTCAGCGGCGGGAAATCGATGCGGCGGGGACGCGGCGGCGTCACCCGCAGGATCAGCCAGAGCGCCGGCAGCAGCGCGAGCGCGGCCAGCGCGAGCGGGGCGGAGAAGGTGAGGGGCAGGGCGCCGAACATGCCGCGTCCTCCCTAGAAGCCCGAACCGCCGCGCGCGGCGGCGACGAGGCTGGCGACGCGCAGCACGCCTTCGCTCGCAGGCCGGTCGGTGCGGTGGAGCGTCAAGGTCCAGCCGGCCTTGCGGCACGCTTCCCTGATGGCTTCGCGATGGGCAGCGAGGCGGCCGCGGTATTCATCGCCCCAGGACCCGGCGTCGCCGACGCGCAGGCTGAGTCCATCCTCCAGGTCGAAGAGCTCGGCCTGACCGGTGAACGGGAAGGTCTCCTCGATCGGGTCGGCGACGAGCAGGACATGGCCGCGCGCGCCGCTCGAGGCCATCGTGGCGATGCGCCTGGCCAGCGAGTCGGAAGGCGAAAGCCCATCGGTGACGATGATGGCGTCCGCCAGGCGCGGCAGCGGTGCGGGCGGCGGCAGATCGTCCGTCGCGCCCTTGCGGTCGGCAACGATGGCCTGGGCCAGCAACTCGATGATGTTGCGGGAGGCCAGCGGCCGCGTCAGGCCAAGATGGCCGACGCGCTCGCCGCCCTCGACCAGCGTCTCGGCGAGCGCGAAGCCGGCGACGAGGGCGCGGTCGATCTTGGAGGCCAGGGCCAGCGACGATGCGAAACCCATCGAGGCGGAGCGGTCGACCCAGAGCCAGACGGTGTGCGAGGCTTCCCACTCCCGCTCGCGCACGAAGAGATGTCCGTCGCGGGCGGAGCGGCGCCAGTCGATGCGCGCCGCGGATTCGCCGGCGACCAGCGGCCGGTACTGCCAGAAGGTCTCGCCCGGCCCGGCGCGGCGGCGCCCGTGGATGCCGTGGACGCTGGCGGAGACGCGGCGGGCTTCGAGGATCAGCCGGGGCAGGCGCGCTGCAAGGTCGAGCGATGCGGTGAGGACGGGCCTCGCCGGTTGCCGCTCGGCCTGGTTCAGGACGCGCATGCGCAGCATCGCGCTAGCCCAGCCTTTCCACGAGGCGGCCGATCACGCCTTCGACCGTCTCGCCGTCAGCGCGTGCGGCGAAGGTCAGCGCGACGCGGTGCTTGAGGACGGGAGCGGCAAGTGCAGCGACATCGTCCACCGAGGGAGCGAGCCGGCCCTCCACCAGCGCCCGCGCGCGAGCCGCCAGCGTCAGCGACTGGCTCGCCCGTGGGCCGGGGCCCCAGGCCAGCTTGTCGGTGAGCGCGGCGTTGCCCTCGCCGGGACGGGCGGAGCGGACGAGATCGAGGATCGCGTCGACCACTGCGTCCCCCACGGGGAGGCGGCGGACGAGGCGCTGGATGGACATCAAGGTCTCGGCGGTCATCGCCTGAGAGGGCTTGTATTCGGCAGCGCCGGTGGTTTCGAGCAGGATGCGGCGCTCGGCCTCGCGATCGGGGTAGTCGACGTCGATCTCGAGCAGGAAGCGATCGAGCTGGGCCTCCGGCAGCGGGTAGGTGCCCTCCTGCTCGATCGGGTTCTGGGTCGCGAGCACATGGAAGGGCGCGGGCAGGTCGTAGCGTTCTCCGGCGACGGTGACATGATGCTCCTGCATCGCCTGCAGGAGCGCCGACTGGGTGCGTGGGCTGGCGCGGTTGATCTCGTCTGCCATCAGGAGCTGAGCGAAGACGGGGCCCTTGATGAAGCGGAAATGGCGCCTGCCGTCGCTCGATTCGTCGAGCACCTCCGAGCCGAGGATGTCGGAGGGCATCAGGTCGGGCGTGAACTGGACGCGCCTGGCCGAGAGGCCGAGCACGGTCCCCATCGCCTCGACGAGCTTGGTCTTGGCGAGGCCGGGCACGCCGACGAGCAGGCCGTGGCCACCGGCCAGCAGTGTGATCAGCGAGAGGTCGACGACCTTCTGCTGGCCGAAGATCACCTGGCCGATCTCCCTGCGCGCCGCGCCGATGGCGCCGAGCGCGGCCTCGGCCGCCTCGACCACGCCGCTGTCGAGGTCGATCGGGGAGTTGCTCTCACTCGCACGGGCTTGCGCCGCCATGTCGATCTCCTTCACCCTTGCACTCCTGCCGCTTCCGGCGCGCACATCGCAGGACGCGAACCCGTCGCTCTAATCCACCGTCGAATGTGGACGGGGCGTTTTACAGGCTCAAGCGCCGATTGCTGCGGTACACATAAACTCGGCTTCACGATTATGTGGAGTTCAAGGCAGAAACGCGGTGCAACGACTATGCCGCAGGTGACGGGAACCGATGCCGCGATGACAGGGCCGGGAAATGCGATGGAACGGCTGATGGCCGCGCTCGGCGGCGATGCTGCGGGCAAGGCCCGCGGTCTGCCGCCTGTCGAGCGCTGGAACCCGCCTTTCTGCGGCGATCTCGACATGCGCATCGCGGCGGACGGCACCTGGTTCTATCTGGGCACGCCGATCGGCCGGCCGGCCTTGGTGAAGCTGTTCTCGTCCGTGCTCAAGCGCGAGGGCGACGAGCACTTTCTCGTGACCCCGGTCGAAAAGATCCGCATCAAGGTCGACGACGCACCCCTGCAGGCCGTGGAGATGCAGGTGGACGGCCATGGCCCGGCGCGCGTGATCGCGCTGCGCACCCAGGTCGACGACCTGCTCACCGTCGGCCCCGAGCACCCGTTGCGCTTCGAGCGGGCTGCACAGGACGGACTGAAGCCCTATGTGCATGTCCGGCGCGGTCTCTGGGCCCGGCTCACCCGGGCCTTGAGCTACGACCTGCTTGCCCTTGGGGAGGTGCGCCAGGTGGAGGGGCATGCGATGTTCGGAGTCGCTGCCGCCGAACAGTTCTACCCAGCCGTGCCGGCGAGCGAGATCGAGGGCCTCGAGGCACCATGACATCCGGCAAGGCCCTCAACCTCAGCGCCGAGGCTTTCGCGGCGCTGGCGCGGCAGCGTCTGCGCTCCGAGCCACCGAGCCTCGGCGACCTGATCGCGCGGCCGCGCGGCGACCATGAGGGCCAGCCGCAGCCGGTCCCCGTTCCAGACGAGAGGCGCGCCGTTCCGGCCGCGGTGCTGATCGGGGTGGTGCCGCGACCCGAGGGACCGACCGTCCTGCTGACGCAGCGGGCGGCAAGCCTGCGCAACCACTCGGCGCAGGTCGCCTTTCCGGGCGGACGGGTCGATGCGGTCGATGGATCGCCCGTGGTGACGGCGCTGCGCGAAACCGAGGAGGAGATCGGGCTGCCGCGCGAGCGCGTCAGCACGCTCGGCTTCCTCGACGCGTATCTGACCGGCACCGGCTATCGCATCGTGCCGGTGGTGGCACTGGTCGAGACGCCGTTCTCGCTGACGATCAACCGTCACGAGGTGGACGACGCCTTCGAGACACCGTTGTCCTTCCTGCTCGACCCCGCCAACCACAGGCGCGAGGGCCGCGAATGGAAGGGGCATTTCCGCACCTACTATGCGATGCCGTTCGGCGATCGCTATATCTGGGGGGCGACCGCCGGGATGATCCGTAATCTCTACGAGCGGCTGGCGGACTAGGGAACGGGCGCGTGGCGCGCCCCGCGGGAAACGGACTGGGGCATGCTGCGCGCGATCATCGAAGAGGTTCTGCTCTTCGTCCTGCCCTTCTGCATCTTCGCGGGCTATCTCGTCGTCAAGCGGCGCAACCCCTTCGATGTCGAGCATTGGAGTCCGCACGCCTTTCGCCTGGCGGTGGCCGGGCTCGTGCTGGTGATTCTCATCCTGGCCGTGGAGGGCTTCCTCACGCAGCGCAGCCGGGGAGCCTACGAGCCGCCCCATATGGAGAACGGCGTCCTGGTCCCGGGACGCTTCCGGTGACGGCGGCCCGGGCGGCGCGGATCACCGCTTTCCTCGCGCAGCCCGTCCTGGCACGCCTGCTCGGCGCTCTGAACGGCGAAGGGCAGGAGACGCGCGTCGTCGGCGGCGCCATTCGCAATCTCCTGCTCGGCGAAGCGATCAGCGACGTCGATCTGGCGACGACCGCGTTGCCGAAGGAGACGGCCCGGCGGGGCCGTGCCGCCGGCTTCAAGGCCGTCCCGACCGGAATCGAGCATGGGACGATCACGCTGGTCGGCGACGGAGCCAGCTTCGAGGTGACGACGCTGCGGCAGGACGTCGAGACCGATGGACGCCGCGCCACGGTCGTGTTCGGTCGCGACTTCGCCCAGGACGCGTTGCGGCGCGATTTCACCATCAATGCGCTGGGGCTCGACCGTGACGGCAACGTGCACGACTACTGCGGCGGGCTCGATGACCTGGCGCGGCGTCGCGTGCGTTTCATCGGCGATGCGGCGACGCGCATCCGCGAAGATTATCTGCGGATTCTCCGCTTCTTCCGCTTCCATGCCCATTATGGCGCCGGCGAACCCGATGCGGAGGGGCTCGCCGCCTGCATCGAAGGCCGCGCGGGGCTCGCAGGCCTGTCGCGCGAGCGCGTGCGCGCCGAGTTGATGAAGCTCGTCGTCGCGCCTGGCGCCGTGGCGACGCTACGGGCAATGGCCGGGGCCGGCCTGGTCGTGCCCGTGATCGGCGGTGTGCCGCATCTCTCGCGCTTCGCCGCCGTGGCGGGACCGGGCGAAGAGAGGGTCCATCCAGCCTTTCGACTGGCGGCGTTGGCGGTTTGTGTGCGGGAGGATGCGCTGCGGCTGCGCGAGCGACTGAGACTTTCCAACGAGGAGTTCGACCGAATCGCCCGGCTTGCCGCCGGGCTGGAGGCCCTGTCGGGGAAAAGCGCGCAGCCGGGCATGGCGGTCTTGCGCCGGCTGGCGCTCCGCATCGGGGCCGATGCCGTCTCCGGCGCGCTTGCGCTCGGGGCCGGCATGGCGAAGGGCGCCGCGGCGCAGGCGATGATCGCCGAACTCGCCCGTACACCGGTGTTTCTCCCGACGGGGCGTGACCTGCTCGATCGAGGCATCACGGCGGGACCGGCGGTCGGGCGGATTCTGGAAAGCGCCCGCAACCGCTGGATCGACGAGGGTTGCCCGGCCGACCGCGCGATCCAGCTCGCCCTGCTGGACGCTGCGATCAGTTCCCCCGCCTGATCAGGGGTTTGGAAGCGAGTGGAGCAACAGCCGCGCCATCAAGCTCCCTGCGTTGAACGCCGATAGCGCCCGCCGCCGATGCGGAACGCCGCGCGGCGGCAGTGCTTGCCCGGTGGCCGCGGCAGTCCCGTCCGGACCGGTTCAGGGCCAGCGGACGGTCGGTGGCATGGAGGACAGGATGGAATCGACATTGCCTCCGGTCTTCAGGCCGAAGATCGTGCCGCGGTCGTAGAGCAGGTTGAATTCGACATAGCGCCCGCGCCGGACCTGCTGCTCGTCGCGCTGGGCCTGGCTCCACGGCTTGCCGATGTTGCGGCACAGGATGTTCGGATAGATGTCGAGGAATGCCTCGCCGACGGCGCGGGTGAAGGCGAAATCGGCCTCCACGTCGCCGGTCCAGACATAGTCGTAGAAGATGCCACCGATGCCGCGCGGCTCGTTGCGGTGCTTCAGGAAGAAGTACTCGTCGCACCAACTCCGGAAATCCGCGTAGTCGGCGACCGCGGGAAAGCGCTCGCAGGGGCGGCGCATCGCATCGTGGAAATCGCGCGAATCCGCGTCGTCCTGGTTGCGGCGCGCGTCGAGCACCGGCGTCAGGTCGGCACCGCCGCCAAACCACGGCCGGGTCGTCACCACGAAGCGCGTGTTCATGTGGACGGTCGGGGCGTTGGGGTTCCAGGGATGCGCGATCAGCGAGATGCCGGTGGCGTGGAAGCGCGGATCGTCGGAGGCGCCGGGGATCTGCCCGGCGAAATCCGGGTGGAAGCTGCCATGCACGGTCGAGACATGGACCCCCACCTTCTCGAAGACGCGCCCCTTCATGATCGACATGACGCCGCCTCCGCCCGGGGCGCCGTCGTGATTCGTGCGCTGCCAGGGCGTGCGCTGGAACCGGCCGGGTGCCGCATCCGCCTCAGGCGGGAAAGGGCCGGAGGCTTCGTCCTCGACCTGTTCGAAAGCGGCGCAGATCTGGTCGCGCAGGGTCTCGAACCAGGCGGCCGCGCGAGGCTTCAGGGCGGCGACCACGGCGGGATCGGCAGGAGCGGCGTTATCGGTGGGGCGGCGCATCGGCATCGTCAGTCTCGTCGCGGCCGGGGAAGCCGCCAGTTTGTCGCAATGCCTCGCCCATTACCATCGCAGCGGCGAGCGCAACATTGATCGAGCGCAACCCAGGACGCATCGGTATGCAGATGACGGCTTCCGCCGCGCTGCGCACTTCAGGCGTCACGCCGGCGGACTCGCGCCCGACCATCACAACATCATCCGCCTGGAAGGCGAAGTCCGGGAGCGCGATCGGACCGTCGGTTTCCGCCAACACCAGCCGGCGCCCGGCAGCCCGGCGCCAATCGTCGAAAGCGCGGAACGAATCATGCCGCGATACGGCTGCCCGCTCGAGATAGTCCATGCCGGAGCGGCGGAAATGCCGGTCCGACACGTCGAACGCGGCGGGCTCGATGATGTCGACGGTCAGGCCGAGGCAGGCCGCCATGCGGATCATCGTGCCGGCGTTCTGCGGGATGTCCGGCTGGAAGAGGGCGAGGCGGAGCATCGCGCTTCCTGGCTGCATCGTCGAGGCTGCGTCAAGCGCATCCTGCCCGCTCTGCCGCGAGGCGCCGGAGAGAGCGGCGCCTCGCAACTCCTGGATTGGCAAGTCTGCGTCAGGACGCGCCCGTGCCCAGACCGCCGCTGCCGGCCCCAACGCCGGCGCCGGCCCCGACCCCGCCGCCGCCGACGCTCGCACCCAGGCCGGCGCCCAGCCCGCCGGCTGCCGAGCCAAGGCCCGCTCCGACGCCCGCGCTGACGCCGCCACTGCCGACGCTCGCTCCCAGGCCTGCGCCAAGGCCGCCGACCGCGCTGCCGAGGCCCGCTCCGGCCGCGGCACCCAGGCCGCCGCTACCCGCGCCTACTCCGGCTGCGGCGCCGAGACCTCCGCTTCCGGTTCCCGCTCCTGCACCGACGCCCGCGCCGAGTCCGCCGCTGCCAAGCCCGGCGCCGACGCCGGCGCCGGCGTCAAGGCCTCCGACATTGGCGCCGACATTCGCGCCGACACCGAGCCCGGATCCAGCGCCGGCCGAGCCGCCGCCCGTTCCACCCGACCCGCCCGGGCTGCCCGGGTTTCCAGCATTGCCAGGGTTACCCGAGCCGCCGGAGCCGCCCGGGTTGCCCGGATTGCCGGGGTTACCCGGGTTGCCGGGATTCCCGGGATTCGATGGATTGCCGAAGGAGCCTGTCGAACCGCGCGAACTCACGACCGGGCTCTGCAAAGCCGCCAGCCTGATGCAGCGCTTCATCGCGGCACCGCGCAAACCGTCACATCCGTCGAAGGCCGCATATTCGCCGGCCGTGTTGCACGCGCTCAAGACAATGCACGTGCCAATAGCTCCCAGTATTCGGAGACGCATTGTTTCCTCCTTCACATGAGGGATATCGTGCGTCTGCTCAACGATAACGTGTATTTCGTGGTTCCCGGAAGGATTTACACGTCATTTATGCCCGGCTTATGCGATATCTTCGATTTTAACGGTGTCTTTGACGCCTTCTGACCCGGGAGGCTTTGCGTCAGCCCCGATCACCGGCTGCTAGGGCCTTGCCCTACTGCCGCCATTCGACGCGCGCAGGGATCATGGTCGAAAGCCGCGAGCCTGCTCGCGACCAGAGATCGCCAGGGTCGAGAATTGCCGTTTGTCCTCGTCAAGCAAGCCCGGTAGCGAAGGGGGCATGTTCGCATCGCTGTTCCGCTGGCTCGAAAGCCGGATCGATGTCTTTGCGCCCTTCGATGAGCGGCAGACGCCGCCGCGTGGGGTCTGGCCCTTCATGTGGCATCACATCAAGGGCGTGAAGATCTGGATGGCGGCCATCATGCTGACCGGGCTCGGCTTCAGCGGCATCGAGGCGGCGATGTATCTGATGGTCGGCTGGTTCGTCGACCTGCTCTCGACCCAGTCACCCGAAACGATCTTCCGCGACCATGGCTGGCTTCTGGCGGGGGCGGCGTTCCTGCTCGTCGTGGTCAGGCCGCTGATCTATTTCGCGAACCACGCCATCGTCGACCAGGTCGTGGTGCCGCAGATCACCAACCAGATCCGCTGGCGCAATCATGTCTATACGCTCGGCCACGCACTCTCCTATTTCCAGAACGACTTCGCCGGCCGGCTCTCGGCCCGCGTGATCCAGGCCGGGCAGTCGATCCGCGGAGCGACGATCGAGGTCATCGACGATCTCTGGTACGCGCTGGTCTTCGCTTCGGTCGCCATCGGCTTCTTCGGCAAGACCAGCCTGTGGCTGGCGCTGCCGGTCGTGGTGTGGCTCGGGGCCTATGTCGCGCTGCTGATCTATTTCGTGCCGCGGGCCAAGAAGCGCTCGGAGGCGAATTCGCTCGGGCGTTCCAGCACGACGGGACGCATCGTCGATTCCTACACCAACATCCTGACGGTGAAGCTGTTCGCGCGCGCGGATGCCGAGCGCTCGGCCGTGCGCGAATCGCTCGGCTGGTGGAACGCCTCCTTCCTCAACCTGTCGCGGCTGATCACCGGCGTCAGCGTCATCCTGCAGACGATGAACAGCCTGCTCGTCGTCGCGACGGCCTGGCTCGCGCTGTGGCTGTGGAGCCATGGCGAGATGACACCGGGCGCGGTCGCGGCGGCGATCGGGCTCGTGCTGCGTCTGGTGCAGATGTCGAGCTGGCTGATCCATCTCGTGCGCGGCATCTTCGAGAACATCGGCTCCGTGCAGGAGAGCATGGAGACGATCGCCAAACCGCATGACCTGCCGGATGCGCCAGGCGCCGTCCCGCTCGTCGTCGGTGACGGAGCGATCCGCTTCGAGGCGATCCGCTTCAACTACGGCAAGGGGCAGGGGCTGTTCGAGGGGCTCGACCTGTCGATCAGGCCCGGCGAGCGCGTCGGCCTCGTCGGCCCCTCGGGCGCCGGCAAGTCGACGCTGGTGAACCTGCTGCTGCGGCTCTATCCGCTGGAGGGTGGGCGCATCCTGATCGACGGGCAGGACATCGCCCACGTCACACAGGACAGCCTGCGCGCGCAGATCGGCATGGTGACGCAGGACAATTCTCTGCTGCACCGCTCGATCGGCGACAATATCGCCTATGGCCGGATCGGCGCGAGCGAGGCGGAGATCGCCGAAGCGGCCCGGCAGGCGGAGGCGCACGACTTCATTCTCGGTCTCGGCGACCAGGACGGGCGCGAGGGCTTCGCTTCTCGAGTAGGCGAGCGCGGCGTGAAGCTGTCAGGCGGCCAGCGCCAACGCATCGCGATCGCGCGCGTGCTGCTGAAGGACGCGCCGATCCTGATCCTGGACGAGGCGACCTCCGCGCTCGATTCGGAGGTGGAGGCGGCGATCCAGCAGCAGCTCGCGGCGCTGATGCAGGGCAAGACGGTGATCGCGATCGCGCATCGGCTCTCGACGATCGCCGCGCTGGACAGGCTGATCGTGCTTGACAAGGGCCGGATCGTCGATACCGGCAGCCACGAGGAACTCATCGCGCGAGGCGGGCTCTACGCCCGGCTCTGGGCCCGTCAGTCCGGCGGCTTCCTGGCTCCGGCCGACCCGGAAAAGCTCGCCGTCTGACGCCCTCGCCAGCGGACTGTGCGCCATGCATGGCCAAGGCGTTCGCGACAGTAGACTTCGTCCAATCTGCATGTCAAAGAGCCCAAGGTGACGCTCCACCGCATTGCGGAGGCAGCGGCGCGCCCCTATGAGGGCGAGAGGCGACAATTTCGAGCTGTTCCAGCTCGCAAGACCTATGAGGGATTGGATCGTGGCGCACGCGACCGATACATCGACCGGAACAACCCGCCGCGATTTCATGCTGCTTGCGACCGGCGCCGCCGGCGCGGTCGCCGCCGGCGCCATCGTCGTTCCGCTGATCAGCCAGCTCGCGCCCGATGCCCAGACGATCGCTGCCGGCGCGCCTGTCGACGTCGACCTGGCTCCGATCGCCGAGGGCCAGGCCATCAAGATCTTCTGGCGCGGCAAGCCGATCTTCGTGCGCCATCGCACCAAGAAGGAGATCGACGAGGCTCTGGCGGTCGACATCAGCACGCTGCGCGACCCGCAGACCGACCAGCAGCGCACCAAGCCCGGCCACGAGCCGTACCTGATCGTCTTCGGCAACTGCACCCATCTCGGTTGCATTCCGCTCGGCACCGCTCCGGGCGAGCCGAAGGGCGATTTCGACGGCTGGTTCTGCCCCTGCCATGGCTCGCACTACGATTCCTCCGGCCGCATCCGCAAGGGCCCGGCACCGCTGAACCTGCCGGTTCCGCCCTATGCCTTCACGGCGGATACGAAGATCAAGATCGGCTGAGCGATGCGCTCAACGCTTTCCCGACAGATTGAGACAGCCTTGAGGCATTCTTCATGAGTGGTCACAGTTCCTACGTTCCGAAGACCGGCATCGAGCGCTGGCTCGACGCGCGCCTGCCGATCATCCGGCTGGCCCATGATTCCGCGGTCTCCTATCCGGTTCCCCGCAACCTGAACTATCTGTGGACCTTCGGCGGCATCCTGGCGTTCATGCTGGTGGCGCAGATCATCACCGGCGTCATCCTGGTGATGCACTACACTCCGCACGCGACGATGGCCTTCAACTCCGTCGAGCACATCATGCGCGACGTGAACTATGGCTGGCTGCTGCGCTACCTGCACTCCAACGGCGCCTCGATGTTCTTCATCGCGGTCTACGTGCATATCTTCCGCGGCATCTATTACGGCTCGTACAAGGCCCCGCGCGAGGTGCTCTGGATCCTCGGCGTCGTGATCTTCCTGCTGATGATGGCCACCGCCTTCATGGGCTACGTGCTGCCCTGGGGCCAGATGTCGTTCTGGGGCGCGACAGTCATCACCAACCTGTTCTCGGCGCTGCCGGTGGTCGGCGAGACGATCGTGACCTATCTGTGGGGCGGCTACTCGGTCGACAATCCGACGCTGAACCGCTTCTTCTCGCTGCATTACCTCCTGCCGTTCATGATCTTCGGCGTCGTCGTGCTGCACGTCTGGGCCCTGCACCACGTCGGGCAGAACAACCCGACCGGCGTCGAGGTGAAGAACGTGGAGAAGGACACCGTGCCCTTCACGCCTTACGCCACGATCAAGGACCTGTTCGGCATGGTCGTGTTCATGATCGTGTTCGGCTGGTTCGTGTTCTACCAGCCCAACTTCATGGGCCATGCCGACAACTACATCCCGGCCAACCCGGCCGCGACGCCGGCGCATATCGTGCCCGAATGGTACTTCCTGCCGTTCTACGCGATCCTGCGCGCCATTCCCGACAAGCTCGGCGGCGTCCTCGCCATGGGCTCGGCCATCGTCGTGCTCGCCTTCCTGCCCTGGATCGACACCTCCAAGGTCAAGTCGATGAACTACCGTCCGATCGCGCGCCAGCTATTCTGGGCCTGGCTCGTGGTCTGCGTCGGGCTGGGCTATCTCGGCGCGATGCCGCCGGAGGGCGGCTATGTGATCGCGTCGCAGATCTTCACCGTGCTGTATTTCGGCTTCTTCGTCGCGCTGTTCATCGTCGGGCTCTTCGAGCGTCCCAAGGCGCTGCCGACCTCGATCGCCGATTCCGTGCTGGCCTCCGCCAAGGGGGGCTCGGCCACCCGCATGGCGGCTGCCACCGCTGCCGAACCGAACGTCAAGGGCTGACGGAACCATGAGCAAGACATCGTTTCGTCTGGCCCTGACGGGCCTTGCCGCCGGTCTCGCCTTCACCGCGCTCTCGCTGCCGGCCGCGCGGGCCGCTGAAGGGCGCGTCGAGCCGCCGAAGCTGAGCTGGACGTTCTCGGGGCCGCTCGGAAAGTTCGACAGGGCCCAGATCCAGCGCGGCTTCAAGGTCTTCAAGGAGGTCTGCTCGAGCTGCCATTCGGCCAACCTGCTGCGCTTCCGCAACCTGGCGCAGCCCGGCGGGCCGGAGTTCTCGGAAGGGCAGATCGCCGCGCTCGCGGCGACCTACCAGATCACGGACGGGCCGAACGAGACCGGCGAGATGTTCCAGCGTCCCGGCCGCCCGGCCGACGCCTTCCCGGCTCCGTTCCCGAACGAGCAGGCCGCACGCGCCTCGAACGGCGGCGCCTACCCTCCGGATTTCTCGGTGCTGGCCAAGGCGCGCACCTATGAGCGCGGCTTCCCGCGCTTCATCTACGACATCTTCACGACCTATCAGGAACAGGGACCGGACTACATCCACGCCCTGATGGTGGGCTATGAGGAGCCGCCTGCCGGTTTCCCGCCGCTGCTGCCGACCCAGCACTACAACAAGTACATGCCCGGCCATCTGATCGCGATGCCGAAGCCGCTGAACGACGGCCAGGTCGAGTATCCGAAGGGCGAGGACGGCAAGCCGCAGGCGCCCGAGACGGTCGACCAGTATGCGCGCGACGTCGCCGCCTTCATGGTCTGGGTGGCCGAGCCGCATATGGAGCAGCGCAAGCGCATCGCGCTGTGGTTCATGCCGTTCCTTATCATCCTCGCCATCCTGCTCTACTTCAGCAAGAAGAAGATCTGGGCGCGGATGCCGGATGGTTCGCCGGCGCACTGAGCCCCGCACAGCCTGATCGAAGACGAGAAGGCCCCGGAGACGGGGCCTTTTTCGTCGGCCGCCCCGCTTGTGCCGCGGAAGGCTCAGCGGCCGCTCACCGCCGCCGCCGTATTGCGACCGTCATCGAAAGGTGGTCCCTTCCGCGCCCGCAACAGGGAATCAGTCATGAGCGAAGCCGTTCTCGGAATCATCGGCGGATCGGGCATCTACGATCTTCCGGGCCTGACCGACATCCGCGAGGAGCGGATCGAGAGCCCCTGGGGCGAGCCGTCGGACGCGCTGAGGATCGGCCGCATCGGCGCGACGAGGATCGTCTTCCTGCCGCGGCACGGGCGCGGCCACGCGCTGTCGCCCTCCGACATCAACTACCGCGCCAATATCGACGTGCTGAAGCGGGCAGGGGTGACCGACCTCGTCTCGCTATCGGCCTGCGGTTCCTACAAGGCCGAGCTCTATCCCGGTCTTTTCGTCCTGGTCGACCAGTTCGTCGACCGCACCAGCCGGCGCGAGAGCTCCTTCTTCGGCAAGGGTTGCGTCGCCCATGTCTCGGTCGCGCACCCGGTCGGACCGAACCTGCAGGCCCGGATCGCAGCGGCGGCCGAGGCCGAGGAGCTGCCCTTCGTCAGAGGCGGCACGCTGGTGACGATGGAGGGGCCGCAATTCTCGACCTACGCCGAATCCACGACCTATCGCGGCCTCGGCTACGATCTGATCGGCATGACCGCGATGCCCGAGGCCAAGCTCGCGCGGGAGGCAGAGATCACCTACGCGACCGTCGCGATGGTCACGGATTACGATTGCTGGCACGAGCTGCACGGCGTCGTCGACGTCGCCTCCGTCGTCGCGGTGCTGCACGCGAATGCCGACAAGGCCCGCCGCCTGGTCGCGCGGCTGGCCGCCGATTTCCCGGCCGAGCGCGAGCCTTGCCCCGCCGGCTCCCACAACGCGCTGGACCATGCGCTGATCACGGCTCCGGCCTTCCGCGACCCTGCGCTGCTGGCGAAGCTCGATGCTGTCGCCGGGCGGGTGCTGAAGGGCGCGTGATGGCCGCGCCCTTGACGAAGCGGGCCGGGCGTCCGACCAAGGCGCTCGACCATGCGCCCGGGATGCCGCCCATGAACCTCGCCGACACGATCCGCGCGATTCCGGATTACCCGAGGCCGGGCATCGTCTTCCGCGACATCACCACGCTGCTGGGCGATGCGCGGGCCTTCCGGCGTGCCGTGGACGAGCTTGTACAACCTTTCGCCGGGCTGAAGATCGCCAAGATCGCCGGCATCGAGGCGCGCGGCTTCATTCTGGGCGGGGCGGTCGCCCATCAGCTCTCCGCCGGGTTCATTCCGGTCCGGAAGAAGGGCAAGCTGCCGCGCGAGACGCTGCGCGTCACCTACGCTCTCGAATACGGCACCGACGAGATCGAGGTGCATCGCGACGCGGTGCAGCCGGGCGAGCGCGTCCTGCTCGTCGACGACCTGATCGCAACGGGCGGCACGGCCGAAGGCGCCGTGAACCTGCTGACGGGGCTGGGAGCCGAGGTCGTCGCTGCCTGCTTCATCGTCGACCTGCCGGAACTCGGCGGCGCCGACAAGATACGCCGACTCGGCGTGCCGGTGCGCACGCTGGTCTCGTTCAGCGGGCATTGAGCGCGCCGTCATGAGGATCAACGGCCAGCATTATCGCACGATCTGGCTCGCTCAGGATGGCTGGCGCGTCGTGGTCATCGACCAGACGCGGTTGCCGTTCCGCTTCGAGACGGTGGCGCTGGGTTCCGCCGAGCAGGCCGCGGATGCGATCCGCAACATGGTGGTGCGCGGTGCTCCCCTGATCGGCGCGACCGCGGCCTACGGCGTCGCGCTCGCGATGCGGGTCGATGCCTCGGATGCGGGACTGGGGGCTGCGCTTGCCTTGCTGGGCGCGACCCGGCCGACCGCGGTCAATCTGCGCTGGGCTCTCGAGCGGATGCGCCGCGTACTGGCATCCCACGAGCCGTCGCGGCGCTGCGAGGCCGCCTATCGCGAAGCGGCTGCGATCTGCGACGAGGACGTCGCCCTGTGCCGCGCGATCGGCGAGCACGGCCTGCCGTTGATCCGCTCCCTGGCGGCGGGCAAGCAGGCCGGCGAGCCGGTCAACATCCTCACCCATTGCAACGCGGGCTGGATCGCCACAGTGGACTGGGGCACGGCGCTGGCTCCGGTCTATCTCGCGCATGACGCGGGCATCCCGGTCCATGTCTGGGTCGACGAGACGCGGCCGCGCAACCAGGGCGCGGGGCTGACGGCGTTCGAGCTCGGCGGCCATGGCGTGCCGCACACGGTGATCGTCGACAATGCCGGCGGGCATCTGATGCAACGCGGCCAGGTCGATCTGGTGATCGTCGGCACCGATCGCACAACCGCGCGAGGTGACGTCGCCAACAAGATCGGGACCTATCTCAAGGCGCTGGCGGCGCATGACAACGGCGTGCCGTTCTATGTGGCGCTGCCGTCGCCGACGATCGACTGGAGCATTGGCGATGGCCTTTCCGGGATTCCGATCGAGGAGAGGGCCGGACGCGAGGTCACCCATGCCGTGGGACTGGCGGAGGATGGTGAGGTTCGCACCGTGCGCGTGGTCGCTCCCGGCAGTGCGACGGCCAATCCGGCCTTCGACGTCACCCCGGCGCGGCTGGTGACGGCGCTGATCACCGAGCGCGGCGTCTGTGCCGCGAGTGGCGAGGGACTGGCGGGGTTGTTTCCCGAGATGGCGGGTGGAGCAGCGGCATGAGCGAGCAGGCCTTGCGGGGGGAGATCGTCGCGGTCGCCCAGGCGATCGACCGGGCGGGCTTCTGCCCCTCGAAATCCGGCAATGTTTCGGCGCGCTTCGACGGAGGCCTGCTGATCACGCCATCCGGCTTGCCTTATGCGCAGACGCGACCAGAGGATCTGATCCAGCTTGCGCTCGACGGGACCGTGCTGTCGGGAGCGCGCAAGCCGTCTTCGGAATGGCCGTTCCATGTCGAGATCTACCGGGCGAGGCCGGATGCGCAGGCGATCGTGCATACGCATTCGCCGCGGGCGACGGCGCTCTCCTGCGCGCGCCGCGGCATCCCGGCCTTCCACTACATGATCGCGCTGTGCGGAGGCGCGGATGTGCGATGCGCCGACTATGCGACCTTCGGCTCGCCGGAGCTGGCGGCCAACGCCGTGACGGCACTGGAAGGGCGCAAGGCGGTCCTGCTCGCCAATCACGGCGTCATCGCGCTGGGCGGCTCGCTTGCCGGCGCACACCAGATCGCGGCGGAAGTCGAGAACCTCGCAGGGCAGTATCTCGACATCCTTGCAGCGGGGCTGGCGCCGGTCATCCTCGACGAGGAGGAAATGGCGCGGGTTTCCGCGAAGTTCGCAGGCTACGGCAAGGTCGGTTAACTGCCGCGCCGGAGAGGCGTGCCCAGTGAAAATGCCGCCTTTGGGCTTAAGCTTTCCGCAAGCGCAGCCCCGACATAACTCGCAGCCTTCCCGCGCCCAGAGACTCCCGTGCCACTGGACTACCACTCACTGCTGACGGCCTTCACGCTTTCCGGCTGCGGGCTTGCAGCTGCCTTTCTCGTCAGCTGGCTCGTCTCGAAGAAGGAGCGCTTCCTGATGGCCTGGACCATCGGCGTCTCGCTGATGGCTCTGGGAGTGCTGATCTACGCCGCCTATGTCACGACCATGGCACCGCTCCTCGGCGCTGCGGGCTACACCGTCCTGCTCATCGGCCTTGCCTTCGTGTTCGGCGCCGGCCGTGAATTCCGCACGCGGATCCTGCCCTGGCGCAGCATGCTCGCCATGGCGGCGGGCTCGTCCATCGTCGTGGCCGTGCCGATGCTGGCGGGATACAACGGCATCGCGATCTTCGTGCTCAATCTCGCAGCCAGCATCATCCTGTTCGTCACGGCCTGGGACTATTGGCTCGGGCGGGCGGAGGCCAGGCTGGCGATCACGCTGCTGACGGCCCTCTACGTCCTGACCGGGCTGTCCTTCATTCCCTGCGCCGTCCTCCTCGCGATGGACGGCCGGTGGGTCTTGTCCGCAGCTCCGTCGAACTGGGCCGAGGACCTCAATATCGCCGCCTGCCTCGCCACGCTCGCCGGGATCGGAGCGTTGTCGCTTGCGCTGAACCAGGCCAGGCTGGCGCGCGGCCACAAGCGCGATGCGGAAACCGACGCGCTGACAGGGCTACTGAACCGTCGCGCTCTGCTCGACAGGATTGCGGGCGAGGTCGTCGGGCCGGCCGCGCTGATCATCTTCGACATCGACCACTTCAAGCGGATCAACGACCTCCAGGGGCATCTCGCCGGCGACGAAGTGCTGCGGGCGTTCGGAGAAATCCTGATCTCGAACCGGTCGCACGGGCTGGCCGCGCGGCTCGGCGGAGAGGAATTCGCCCTGCTGATGCCGCATGCCTCGCTGGTCTCGGCGGCCATCGTCGCCGAAACCGTGCGCGCGCGTCTCGCCAAGCGGCATTTTGCCGGTGGTGCGGGCTCCTTCGGCTGCACGCTGAGCGCCGGCGTCGCCCGCAGCGAAGAGAGCATCATCGACTTCGACGCGCTGTTGCAGGACGCCGACAAGGCTCTTTATGCCGCCAAGCACAGCGGCCGGGATCGGGTCGCGGTGAACTCGGACGAGGAGGCGTTCCTGGCCCAGATGCGGCCGTCATCGGACGGCCAGCGCGGCCCCGTCGACCTCGTCCGGGTGAAGACCGGCTGACAGCCGGAAGGCGCTGCGCTCTGACGCAAGCCGTCGCCGCGGCGATCGGCGCTACTGGATCGTCAGCTTCTGCAGGAAGTTGCCGCGATACAGCATCTGACCCTGATGGCTCAGTTTCGAGATGAGGTCGACGTAGATCTTGCCGCCGAGGGCGCGCCAGCGCCGGCAGAACGCATAATCTTCCGAGAGATAGCGGCCGTCGTCATCGACCATGACGTCGAAGAAGCGGTACTGGTAGTCGTCGAACCCTCGACGCTCCCCCTCGCCGCCGGCGGACCTGTCGACGACGATCTTGTGGTCGGGGAACGCCGCGATCATTGCGGGGAAGACCTCGCGCTTGATCAGCATCAGGCCCGTCGGCGCATCCAGGACCTCGGCGAAGCCGTTCGGGTCGGCTTCCATGCGGCCGTCGATCGGATTGAACGGATAGCGCAGAGAGCGTGCCTCCAGTTCGGCGCCGGTCATGCCGGCGGGGACCACGTCCGGCCAGGCGATCTGCTTCATCGGGTAGATGCCCGCCACGACATCGCGATCGGCCTGCAGGAGCCGGAAGACCGCGCTGGGCTCGAAGCCGATATCGGCATCGATCCAGAGCAGATGGGTATAGCCCTCCGTGGCCATGAACTCGGCTGCGATCATGTTGCGCGCGCGCGGGATGAGGGAATCGCTGCCGCGCAGGATGAAGGACAACGTCACCTGGTGCCGCATGCAGGCGTGCACGAGCCCGAGAACGCTCAAGACGTAGTTCTGATGGAGCTGGCCGCCATAGCAGGGCGTGCAGACGGCGATGTGCCGGCCTTTGATCTGTTCGAGCGAGAGCACGGATAAGGTTCCCCTTCGGTCGACGGCGGTGTTGTGGAACCCAAGCGGATGTTGCGTCCCGCTTCAACCGGCGAAGCGCGGCTTCCGTTCGATGAAGACGCAGCCGTCGAACGACCACGCGGTCTGTCATCGCATCGCTCATGTGTGCTTTGCGCCCACCTTGGCAGAAGAGTTTGCAATCCTCTGGAAGGCTCTTCCGCGCCAGAGAGGTCGGCTTGGCGCCCGTTCACAGCCCCAAAGGAAAGGTCCGCAAGTTCGCTTGCTTCCCATTGGCCCGGCCAAGCGGGAAGAGACCTCATCTCCGTCGAGACCGGTGATCAGTTTGGCCTGCCACCGGCGCCACTTCTCTAGCTCGCACAGCCTGGCTGTGGCCGCCCTCGCAAGGCGATGTTCGACGGCCGGATCCGCTTGTACAGCTCGATCACGGCCAGAACCAGCAGGCCTCCTCCAGCCAGGACCAGCCCGTCCGTAACCTTCAGCGCGCCGAGCCCGAGCAGATCACGTACCGGCGCCACCCAGAGAACGATAATCTGGAGCATCTGCGTACCCAGCACGGCACCGACCAAGACAAAATTCGAACTCAGCGGCACTGTAAAAGTCGAGCGCTCCTCCGACCGGCAGTTGAAGCAATGCGCGTTTTCGCACCAGACGAGCAGCCAGAGAACCGCCCCCTGTGCCGCGGCAGGGGGCATGCCCAACCCTCGGACCGCCCAATAATAATAGCCGAAAGCCGTCAGACCGATGACCGCGCCTCCCAACAGCAAGGCCTCTGTCATGCGACGATCGAATATCGCTCCGCTGTTGGGACGGGGAGCGCGCTGCAGGACCGCGGGATCGCCGGCCTCGAAGGCGAGCGCCACGTCCTGGATGCCATTGGTGATGAGGTTCAGCCAAAGCAGTTGAACCGCGGTCAGAGGTGGCGGCAGCGCAAACAACGTTGCGAGCAGCATCAGCAAGATTTCGGCGCCTCCGGTCGATAGCGTGAGGAGGATCACCTTTCGCAGATTGTCGTGAGCGATCCTGCCAGCTTCGATGCCTGCAACGATCGAGGCGAAATTGTCATCGGTCAGTATGAGATCCGCCGCATCGCGCGCGATGTCGGTACCGCTCTTGCCCATTGCCACTCCGACATCGGCGGCCCGCAGGGCTGCGGCATCGTTCACGCCGTCACCGGTTACTGCCACCACATGTCCCTGCCGGCGCAGGCTCTGCACGATGGCAAGTTTCTGCATCGGCTCGGCCCTTGCAAAGATCTTGGCACCGGCAACAAGCCGGTCGAAGGCGCTGCCTTCGGATCTCGCAAGGGTTGCGCCGGACAGGACCTCCTCGGGACGTTTGACGAGGCCAAGCTGGCGGGCGATGGCCCATGCCGTCAGCGGATGATCGCCCGTGATCAGGACGACCTGAAGGCCCGCTTGTCGCGCACGCCCGACGGCCTGTTTCGTTTCGGGCCGAAGTGGATCGATCAACGCAACCAATCCGAGAAGCCGCAGTCCGGCGAGCTTTCCCGCCGGCGCGAGTGCCGTTCTGCCCGCCGCGACAGCGATCAGGCGGTAACCCTCGGCCGAGAGTTGTTGAACGGCTGGCGCGGCTCCCAGATCAATCTCCCGGCAGAACGACGACACCGTTTCCGGCGCGCCTTTGGCATAGACGACAAGGCTATCCCCCTCGTCGTGAAAGCTCGCCGCATAGCGAGCTTCCGGTTCGTAGGGGTGACGATGGACCGGCGGCGCGCCTGCCGCGTTCAGCCCTTGAAGCGATGCCGCTCGAAAAATGGCGAGGTCGACCGCATCGCCGCCCGGACCCTGTTCGCTTCCAGCCGGCCTTTCGCTCGCGCGAACTGCCGCTTCGAGCAGGTCCCGCCCACGGCAATCCGTCGGCTCGATTGCTCCATGACCGGGGACCCAAAGACGGGCCACCGTCAACCGATTCTGCGTGAGGGTGCCCGTCTTGTCGGTCGCGATCAGGGTGCAGGCGCCGAGACCTTCCACGGCCGCCAGATGGCGGACGACGACGTGGCATCGCGCCATTCGCTGCGCAGCAATCGACAGGCAGACCGTCATGGCAATGGGCAATCCCTCCGGAATGGCGGAAACAGCCAGCGCGACCGCCAGCAGGAAGATTTCGGTGATGCCTGTTCCGCGCCAAGCTTCCGCTGCGGCGATCAGAAGGATCATGCCGAGCATCGCGACGGCGATGTGGTTGGTCAGGCGCGCCATCCGCCCGACCAGCGGCGGCGGAGGTGGTGGCAGATCCAGCACGGCTGCGAGCTGTCCCACCTGGGTATCGCGTGCCGTTGCGACGACTACGGCGAGACCGCGACCAGCGGTGACCAGGGTGCCAGCATGAAGCATGGTGGAACGATCTCCCAGGCTGGCCTCGCAAGGGACTTCGTCAATCGCCGCCTTCTCTGCCGCCGAGGATTCCCCCGTCAAGAGGCTCTCGTCGACCATCAACCGTTGCGACTCGAGCAACCTGAGGTCCGCCGCGATTCTCACGCCGCTTTCGACCTGGACGATATCGCCGGGAACGAGACGGTCGGTCGGAACAGTGAGGGTGAGGCCATCGCGCCTAACGGTCGCCGTGCCGAGAATCAACGCCTTGAGCGCGCGCGCACGCGTCTCCGCCTGCCATTCCTGCACCGCTCCGATGGCAGCATTGACGACGAGTACCCCAAAGATGAACAACGCGTCGGTAAGATGTCCCAGGGTCAGCGAGATCCCGCCCGCGCCCAGCAGCAAATAGATAAAAGGGCTGCGGAACTGAGATACGTAGACAGCGAGGAACGTCTTACCTTTGGCCTCTGGCAATCGATTGGGACCAAACGTTATAAGACGTCGACGCGCTTCCTCCTGGCTCAAGCCATCAACCGATGCTTCCAGACTTGCGAGCGCGGCGTCGCGAGAGAGGCAGTGCCAACGTTGCACGGATAGGCCAACGGGCTTCACAACGCGTCCTCCCGCACCAAAGCAGCCTGATCCTATGGGCGGCGGTCCACCGCGATGGCCGCACCGGAACCTGCAGGAAGACAATCGCGGATACTGAACGCGCGATTTGATCTCGCGCAAAGATGAGCTCCGTTTTGTCTGCGATGCTTTCAAATCAAGGGAGGCGTCGATGGTCGAGGGCATCAAGAGCGTACTGGTCACGATAACCGAGGAAGGGCGTGAGGAAGATGTCTCTGCCCTTGATTACGGTCTTTCGCTGGCGCGCGAAGCAAATGCGCATCTGACGATCCAGGCCGCCGCTGGCCGCTTCCACGTTCCTTACTCGATGCTCGACGATTTTTCTCAGAGGATCATCTCTGCGGAGAACCGCCGCATCGCGGCGTTGGCCGAACACCTCGCCGAAACGGCTAAGGCGGAAGCGGATTTTGCCGGCGTGGTGTGCGCGGTCGAGAGTCCGCAGTTGTACTACAGCGAGCTGCTGGATCGCTTTCTCGCACATGCTCGCGTGCATGACCTCTCGATCCTCGACGCCGAACCGTCACGAATGGAAGCCGACTGGGGATTGATCGAAGCAGGCCTCTTCGAGAGCGGCCGGCCAGTCATCATCGTGCCGCCCGGCCGAACCCGCTTCGAATGTCGACATGTCGTCATCGCATGGGATGGCAGCGCCAGTGCGACGCGGGCCGTGGCGGGAGCCATGCCGTTCCTGAAAGCGGCGGAGGCCGTCGAAATTCTTTCGGTCCTAGGCGAAAAGGACCTGTCGGCATCCGTGCCGGGCGCGGCTCTTGCGCCCCATCTCGCACGCCACGGCATCAACGTGACCGTGACGAACACAGCGGTCGGCTCGAACGAGACTGTCGCAGCCGCCATTCAGCGGGAAGCCGCGGGTTTTGAAACGTCCCTGATCGTGAGCGGGGCCTACCGGCATTCGCGCCTGCGAGAGTGGTTTCTCGGAGGCGTGACGCGGTCCATGCTCGAGCACTGTCGCTTGCCGATCCTGATGTCGCATTGACGCGTCAGGGCCGTTTTCACCCAAACCGCAGATGGAGCGAACATGTTCGGCCATATTCTCATCCCCATCGATGGCTCTTCTCTTTCCATGGCGGCGATGCGGAAAGCGATAGCGCTCGCTCACGATGCCAAAGCACGTGTCACGGTGCTGACCGTCATCGAGCCCTTCAGGATATTCTCGGTTTCTCCAGAACAGCTTGAGTCGACGCAAGAACAATACAGCGAGGAGGCGCGCCGTCAGGCCGACCTCGCGCTCGAAGAGGCCGCGGCGGATGCGAAAGCACATGATGTCCCCGTCGAGACCGCAGCTATTGAAAGCGATGATCCCTACCGGGTCATCATCGAGACAGCGCAAAAGCGAGGGTGCGATCTGGTTGCGATGGCCTCGCATGGCAGAAGAGGCTTCGCAGCGCTTTTGCTGGGAAGCGTCACAGTCAAGGTATTGACCCACTCGAAGGTGCCGGTACTCGTCTACCGATAACGGTTCGTCGCGGGCAGGCGCGGACCCCGGACGTTCCTGAACCTTCCGGCTTGTAGCTGCTACGTCGATTGTTTCGGAACTGATTCCTCGAATATCGCCGTAATCGACCGATTACGAAAGGTGTTATGTCGGCTTCCGCTCGACGAAAACGCAGCCGTCGAAGCTGAAGACTTCTTCGCCGCGCTGGTTGACGCCGGTATTGCGGTGGAAGAACAGGCCCCATTGCGGTCGTGAGGCGCTTTCGCGCTTGCCGGCGACCTCCGAGAAATAGGTGATGCGGTCGCCGGCGAGGACAGGCCGTGACCAGCGCAGGTTCTTGAAGCCAGGCGAGGGGCCAAGACGGGCCGGCCGGCCGGGGGTAGCGGCAAGCTGGCGCTTGCGGTGCAGAACCATCGTCGCCATCCAGACCGAAGCCGTATGCCAGCCGGAGGCCGCAAGCCCGCCGAAGATGCTGCCGCGCGCGGCGGAAACATCCATGTGGAAAGGCTGCGGGTCGAAGCTGCGGGCGAAGGCGATGATTTCCTCCGGCGTGAAGACGAAGCTGCCGAGCTCATGGCGGCTGCCGATCTCCAATTCCTCGAAGAAGCGCGTCGGCGTCGCGGGCTCTTCCGGGGCGATCAGCGGGCTTTCGAGGGCCGGCCGTTCGTAATCCGGTCCGTGGGCGAGCCAATCGCCCCGAGGTTGCGGCGCAATGCCGGAGTCCTTGCGTCCGAACATGATCCAGTTGGTCTGTTCGAGGACGGGCTCGTCACGCTGGTTGAGCAGTTCGAAGCGGAAGCGCACCAGGCCCATCTCGGGCCGCGAGCGCGACGGCTTGGTTTCGAGGACAGTGCGCCGGGCGCTCAAGGCGTCACCCGGGAAGACCGGCCTCAGCCACTTCACCTCGTCGATGCCGGGGGCGCCCATGCCGGTGGAGTCGAGCAGGAAGTCCTCGGCGATCAGCCGCATCAGCAGCGAGCAGCTCTGCCAGCCGGAGCCGATCAGGCTGCCGACGAAGCTCGCCTTCGCCGCTTCCGGATCGACATGGAAATCCTGCGCGTCGTAGCGCGAGGCGAAGGCGACGAGATCCTGCTGCGACACGGCGATGCTGCGCGTGCGGACACTTTCGCCGACGACGAAATCCTCGAACTGCAGCATCGCCCGGCTCTCAGTTGGCAAAGCGGAAATGCAGGACGTCGCCGTCCGCGACGACATATTCCTTGCCCTCGAGCCTGAACTTGCCGGCCTCGCGCGCGCCGGCTTCGCCCTTGTTGGCGACGTAGTCGTCATAGGCGATGGTCTCGGCGCGGATATAGCCCTTCTCGAAATCGGTATGGATCACACCAGCGGCCTGCGGCCCCTTGGTGCCCTTCTCGATCGTCCAGGCGCGCGCTTCCTTCGGTCCGACTGTGAAGTAGGTCACGAGGTTGAGCAGCTTGTAGCCGGCGCGGATGACGCGGTTGAGACCCGGCTCCTCGAGGCCGACCGCCTCCAGATACTCCGTCTGCTCCTCGGGAGGCAGCACCGCGATCTCGCTCTCGATCTTGGCTGAGACGACGACGGCGACCGCGCCTTCCTCGGCAGCACGCTTCTTCACCAGTTCCGAGAAGGAATTGCCCTTGTCGGCGCTCGCCTCCTCGACATTGCAGACATAGAGCACCGGCTTGGAGGAGAGCAGGCCGAGCTGCTCGAAGGCGCGCCTCTGGTCGGCCGGGATCTCGGCGAGGCGGGCCGGCTTGCCGTCGCGCAGAAGCACGAGGCAACGGGTCATCAACTCGACCGCCTCCTTGGCCTCCTTGTCGCCGGACTTCGCCTTCTTCTCCAGCGGGAGAACGCGCTTCTCCAGGCTTTCGAGATCGGCCAGCATCAGCTCGGTCTCGATCGTCTCGATATCGTCGACCGGCGAGACCTTACCCTCGACATGGGTGATGTCGCCATCTTCGAAGCAGCGCACGACATGGGCGATGGCGTCGCATTCGCGGATATTGGCGAGGAACTGGTTGCCCAGCCCTTCGCCCCGCGAGGCGCCGCGCACCAGGCCGGCGATGTCGACGAAGGTGAGACGCGTCGGAATGATCTCCTTCGAGCCGGCGATGGCGGCGAGTTGCTCCAACCGCTCGTCGGGCACCGCGACGTCGCCGACATTCGGCTCGATCGTGCAGAAGGGGTAGTTGGCAGCCTGCGCGGCCGCCGTCTGCGTCAGCGCGTTGAAGAGGGTCGACTTGCCGACATTCGGCAGGCCGACAATTCCGCATTTGAAGCCCATGGTCTCAGTTCTTGCCTAGGATGGTCTCGGGATCGACCCGAAAGGGATTGATGATCGTGAGGGACCCATAGCGGGTCTCGTGCCCCATGTCTTCCGACAGGAAGTGGCTGCAGCCTGCATTTGCGGCGCTCGCAACGAGCAGGCAGTCGAACCACGGGTAGCCGAGGGCCTCGCGCACGTCCCAGGCGCGCTCGACATCCTCGCTGCGCAGAGGCGCCTCGCCGAATTCGCGCAGCCATTCGACGGCGTCCCGGGCAATTGCGATCGAGGCCTGCCCCTTGCGCAGCATCCAATCGGTCAACTCGTTCAGGACCCGCAGGTTGAGCGGCATGAGCTCGGTGACCGACAGCCGATCGAGCCAGCGCAGGGCCAAGCCGTGCTTGTCCCCAGTGCGATGGTCGCGCGCATAAATCAGGACATTCGTATCGACGAAGACGAGCGCATCAGCGGTCATGGATCTGGTCGCGGGTCGGCGCATTCCCGTTCTCGTCGGTCAGGTCCAGACTCGGTCCGGCCAGAAACCGCCGCATCGCCTCGGCCTTACTGATCGGCCGGCCGATCCGCCGCTCGACGAGCTCGCCGACCAGGCGGGACATGCTCTTGCCTTGCTGCGCAGCCGCCATTCTCAGGTTCTGATAGGTCTCGTCGGGGAGGGTCAGGCTCAGGTTGTTCATGGAAACACCTCTGTCACCGACATCGTGTTTCCGTGTTTTTGTGTCAAGCGATCACGGGAACGTGGATAGGGGGTGCGCGGCGTCCGGCGCAGGTTCGAGAGGCCGATCCCTTCGATGAGGTTGTTGCCGATGCGCCGCCCGCTTTTCGCCGCCATCTTCGTATTCCTGGCCGGTTCGGCCGCGCTCGCCCAGACGCCCGGCACACGACTCCGCGGCGAGATCGAGGCCGCCGACGGCGGCGTTCTGATGCTGAAGAGCGCGGACGGGAAGCTGGCGAAAGTCACGCTTGCGCCAGGCTCCTCGGTCGGCGGTGTGATGCCGGCAAAGGCCTCCGACATCGGCAAGGGCAGCTTCATCGGCGTCGGCGCCAGGCCGCAGCCGGACGGGACGCTGCTCGCGGTGCAGGTCTTCATCTTTCCCGAGTCGATGCGGGGCACCGGGGAGGGGCACCGGCCCTGGGCCGTGCTGCCGGACGCGACCATGACAAACGCGACCGTGGCCGACAGGGTCGTGCGCGTCGACGGGGCCAGTCTCGTGCTCAGCTATCCCGGCGGCGAGCAGAAGGTCACGATCACGCCGGAAACCACGATCCTGATGGCGACGCCGGCTGAGCTGGACGAGCTCAAGGCCGGCGCGCAGGTCGCGATGACCGCGAGCCGGCAGGCGGACGGGAGCTATGCGACCAAACGGGTCACGATCGCGAAGGATGGGGCGAAGCTGCCGTATTAGGCTGGTCAGCCTTCGCTCTTCTCCCCCAGCCGCTTCACGGAAGCATGCCCGCGTGCATCCATGAACAGATGCACCTTGTTCTGGAAGCCGGCATCGTCATGGGCGGCGAGCAGCGGCGCAAAATCGGCGCAGGCGGTGCAGAGATCCTCGACCCAGGGCTGCTCCGCCTTGCCGAAATCGTTCAGCACATAGCCATGGACCAGCTCCTTCAGGCCGGGATGGCCGATGCCCATCCGGACCCGGCGGTAGTCGTTGCCGATCGCGGCGGTGGTCGAGCGCAGGCCGTTATGGCCGGCATTGCCGCCGCCGAGCTTCACGCGGAGCTTGGCTGGGGCGAGGTCGAGCTCGTCATGGAACACGATGACGTCCGCAGTCGGGACCTTGAAGAACCGTGCGGCTTCGCCGATCGAACGGCCGGATTCGTTCATGTAGGTCTGCGGCTTGAGCAGGATCACCTTTTCGCCTCCGATCGTTGCCTCGCAGGCTTCGGCCTGGAAGCGGGCGCGCCAGGGCGAGGCCCGATGGGCCCGGGCGATCGCGTCGACGGCCATGAAGCCGATATTGTGGCGGTTGCGCGCATAGCGCGTGCCTGGATTGCCGAGGCCGGCAAAGATCAGCATGACGGAACTCCGGCAGGCTCGAGAGGCATCGGTCCGTCGGGTCGGAGCCGGTGATCGGCACAGCCGATGCCACAGCAAAACGGCCGGGGCAAACCCGGCCGCTTCAGATACATTCGCGATGAAGGGTGCCGGGAGGCACCCGCGCGTCAGGCCTTGGCTTCGGCCTCGCCCTCGGCAGGGGCGGCTTCCGGCTCGACCTCGACGGTCGGCGGAGCGATCGTGATGACCGTGGCATCCGAGCCGACGGTCAGCTTGGCGCCGGCCGGGAGCTTGATGGCGTCGGCGTGAAGCGAGTCGCCGATGTTCAGGCCGGCAACAGACACCTCGAAGGCCTCGGGGATGCTGTCGGGCTCGACCGAGATCTCGAGGGCGTGCTCGATGATCTGGACCAGGCCGCCGGACTTGACGCCGGGGCTGGCTTCCTGGCCGACGACATGGACCGGCACGAGCACCGTCACGGTCTGGCCCTTCGCGACGCGCAGGAAGTCGACGTGGAGCGGGAAGTCCTTGACCGGGTCGAGCTGATAGTCGCGCGGAATGACGCGCTGCTTCTTGCCGGCGACATCGATCTCGAAGATCGTGGTCAGGAAGTGGCCGCCGAAAATGAGCTGGCGGGTCTTGTTGGCGTCGAGCGCGATGGCTTCGGGAGCGGCGCCCCCTCCATAGATCACGGCAGGCGTCTGGCCCTGGCGGCGAACTGCACGGGCGGCCCCCTTGCCGACCTGTGCGCGCGCCGAAGCCTGGATTTGCTTCACGGCGGTCATGTTGGTGTCCTTGACTTCACAGAAATGACAAGGCCGCCTGTTGGCGGCCATCGGATTGCGCGTCCAGAGCCTCCAAGGGTGTCAGCCGAACGCGTGGCTGCTCATAGGCGAAAAGCGCCGCGATCTCAAGCCCGTTCAGGCCGCGTTCGCGACGTGGCGGTCGCGCCTGCGGCCCGGAGCGGCCTCCTGCTGCCCGAAACGCTGCAGCAGCTCGCCGATGACCACGGCCGGCACCGGCGCCGCATAGAGGAAGCCCTGCCCCAGGGAGCAACCCATTTCGTCGAGGCGCCGGGCCTGGGCCTCCGTCTCGATGCCCTCGGCGATGATCTTCATTCCCAGCCGCTTCGCCATGGTCTGCAGGGATTCCACGATCACGCCGCTGCGTGCGCCGCTGTCTATGGCACCCACGAAGGAACGATCGATCTTGATGATGTCGATCGGAAAGTCGAGGAGATGGGTCAGCGACGCGAAGCCGGTTCCGAAATCGTCGAGCGCGACGGACATGCCGTGCGCGCGCAGCGCGTCCATGGTGCGGGCCACCCCATCCCGCACGCCGCCCATGAAAACCTGTTCGGTGATCTCGACTACGAGATGCCGGGCCGGCACGCCGGCGCGATCGAAGGTTCGCAGAATGCGCTGGACCAGATCACCCTTCCGGAAATCGGCCGCGGTCACGTTGAGCGCGACATGCCGGAACAGGACGCCGGCGGCCATCCAGGCCGCCATGTCGAGCGCGACCGCGGCAAGCATGCGCGAGGTGATCCGATAGGCGACCTTGGGGTCGAGCAGAGCGTCGTGGAACTCGCCCGCGGTGACGATGCGCCCATCGCTTCGCCGCATGCGTGCCAGGGCCTCGACGCCGGCAATCCTGCCGCTGCCGAGTTCGATGATCGGCTGGTAATAGGGAACGATCCGTCCGTCGCCCAGCGCCTCTTCGACTTCGCGACGAATGCGGATGCGCCGCATCATGGCGCTGCGCAAGCTGCGCCGGAAGCGGACGTAGCCGCCGCGCCGGGTCTCCTTGGCGTGATAGAGCGCGAGGTCCGCGTTCTGCCGCAAGGTGTCGCTGTCCGTTCCGGCATCGGCGATGGCACCACCGATGGTGACGCTCGCGGCGATGCTTTGCCCATCCGGCTCGACCGGCGGCGCCATGGCTGCAAGGATCGCGGCGGCGAGCGCTTTCATCCGGCCGGCGGTGTCGCAGGACGGGACCAGTACCGCGAATTCGTCGCCGCCGATGCGGCAGGCCAGATAGCCTTTCAGGACACGGCCGAGACGGAAGCCGATCTCGGCGATGAGCGCATCGCCGGCGGCGTGGCCCAGCGTGTCGTTGACCACCTTCAGGTTGTCGATATCGATCAGCATCAGGCCGATCCGCCCCGATGGGTTTGCGCACATCGCGGCAATCGCGTCGCCGAAGCGAGTTCGGTTGGGCAGCTTCGTCAGCGTGTCGAAATAGGCGAGGCGATGGTTGCGCGCACGCACCTCCTCATGCTCGATCGCGATCGCGCACAGATGCGCGCAGGTATCGACGATGCGGCGTTCGACGGCGCGGGGGCGGCCAGTCCTGCGGTAATAGAAGGCGAACGCGCCGACGATACGCCCATCGCGCGCTCTGATCGGCATCGACCAGCTGGCATGCAGGCCAAGCGGCAGCACCAGGTCCGTCAGGCCCTCCCACAGCGGATCGGTCGCGATGTCGGTTACCTCGACGGGTTCTCCGCGATGAATCGCGGTTCCGCAGGAACCGACACGAGGGCCGATCGGAATGCCGTCGATGGCCTGCGCATAGGAGGCGGGCAGGCTCGGCGAGGCGAGGGGCCGGAGCAGCCTGTCGTCATCGACCGCGACGACGGAGCAGACGACCCCCGGCGCGGCGGCCTCGGCGCGCAGGCACAGACGCTCCATGCAGGCGGTGAGCGTCTCACCCCGTGCAATGTGCTCCAGGATTTCATTCTGCAGGGCCTGCAGCCGGGCGGATGGTTTGGTCACGCGGTTCCCGACAGTTCTTGTCGAAGAGGGCCGCGACGGTACCGGGCGCGGGTTAAGATCCGTTTGCCCAGCTGCCCGGCAATTTAAGCGGTTGCGCCGAAGGGCTCAGGCGGCGGCGAGGCCGAGGCGTTCATCGCGACGGCGCAGCAGATGCATCAGCGGCAGCGCGAGCAGGATCATCCAGGCCTTGCCGATAATCTGGCCGGCCAGGAAGTCGAGGCTGCCGAAGGCGAGATAGAGGAAGACGATCGAATCCACGACGAGCCCGGCGATGCCGGAGGCCACCACGGCGGTCACGAAGCGGCGGCGCTGCAGCGGCGTGTAGATGGCGAAATCCGCCAGCTCCGAGAGCAGGAAGGCGGAGACCGAGGCCAGGACGATGGCCGGCGGAGCCAGTAAGGCGGAAATCAGCGTGCCGATCGCGATGGCACCGAGGCCGAAGAGCGCACCGAGCCGGCGCTGGACGATGTCGCGCAGCACGAGCGCCAGGCCGATCATCAGCACGCCGCTCGGCGCGTCGATGCCCGGCCAGACCGGCACCAGGCAGGGCCCCTTCGGCACGCAGACCGTGCCGACATGGCCCAGCATCCAGTTCGCGGCGGGGATGGTGAGGCCGAATAGGACGAGCGCGATGGCGCCTTCAGTCAGCCGCTGACGATCACGAGTCATAGGACGGTCCGCTGTTGCCGGGAGCGGCCAGATAGGCCGCATAGCCTTTCGCACGCAAATCGCAGGCCGGGCAATGGCCGCAGCCGTAGCCCCAGCCATGCCGCGTCGACCGGTTGCCGAGGTAGCAGCTATGCGTTTCCTCGAGAACGAGATCGAGCAGCGCCTGGCCGCCGATCTGCCGCGCGAGCGCGAAGGTCTCGGCCTTGTCGCGCCACATCAGGGGAGTATGCAGCGCGAGCCTGCGGTCGAGGCCGAGGCCAAGTGCGACCTGCATCGCCTTGATCGTGTCGTCGCGGCAGTCGGGATAGCCGGAATAATCGGTCTCGCAGACGCCGAGCACGATGTGCTTCAGGTTGCGCCGGTAGGCGAGGGCGGCCGCGAAGGTGAGGAAGATCAGGTTGCGGCCTGGCACGAAGGTGGTCGGCAGGCCGGTCTCGGCGAAGACGATCTCGGTCTCGCGGGTCAGCGCCGTCTCGGAGAGTGCGCCCAGCGCGGCGAGGTCGACGACATGGTCCGGCCCCAGCCGGCCAGCATAGGTCGAGGACAGGGCGGGCAGCTTCCCGCGGATCGTCAGCCGGCACTGCATCTCGACGCGATGACGCTGACCGTAGTCGAAGCCGACCGTCTCGACGGCGTCGAAACGGTCGAGCGCCCAGGCCAGCGCGGTGGTCGAATCCTGGCCACCGGAGAACAGGACCAGGGCGCGCGATGTCCCCGCGCTCGCCATCAGTCGAACAGGCTGGAGACGCTGGTCTCGCTCGCCGTGCGCTCGATCGCCTCGCCCATCAGCCCTGCGATCGAGATGACGCGGATATTGCGCGCGACCTTCACCGCCTCGGTCGGCATGATCGAATCGGTGATCACCAGTTCCTTGAGCTTGGAACCGGCGATGCGCGCCACGGCTCCGCCGGAGAGCACGCCATGGGTGATGTAGGCGTAGACTTCCTTCGCGCCCTGTTCGAGCAGCGCCTCGGCGGCGTTCACCAGCGTGCCGCCGGAATCGACGATGTCGTCGATCAGGATGCAGGAGCGGCCCTCGACCGAGCCGATGATGTTCATGACTTCCGACTCGCCCGGCCGGTCACGGCGCTTGTCGACGATCGCGAGCGGGGCGTCGATGCGCTTGGCGAGCGCGCGGGCACGGACGACGCCGCCGACGTCCGGCGAGACGACCATGGCGTTCTTCCACTCCAGCCTGTCCTTGATGTCGCGCGCCATCAGCGGGGCGCCGAACAGGTTGTCGGTCGGGATGTCGAAGAAGCCCTGGATCTGGCCGGCATGGAGATCGAGCGTCAGCACGCGGTCGACGCCGGCATGGGTGATCAGGTTGGAGACGAGCTTGGCCGAGATCGGCGTGCGGCCCGAGGCGCGCCGGTCCTGGCGGGCATAGCCGAAATAGGGGATCACCGCCGTGATACGCTTGGCCGAGGAACGGCGCAGCGCATCGGTGACGATCAGCAGTTCCATCAGGTGGTCGTTGGTGGGGAAGGAGGTCGACTGGATGACGAAGACGTCCTGCCCGCGAACGTTCTCCTGAATCTCGACGAAAACCTCCATATCGGCGAAGCGCCGGACCGAGGCCTTGGCAAGGGGAATGCTGAGATGGTTGCAGATGGCTTCGGCGAGCGGCCGGTTGGAATTGCCGGCGACGACTTTGAAATGAGAGGCCATGCCGTGGCGTACCGTTGCAGGAGGCGGGGCGCGAGCCGGCCATGCCGGCTCAATTGGAAGCGCTCTTAACAGTGCCGCCGCACGGAGTCGACCGCTGCACTGCAATATCCGTATGCAAAACAGATGACACCGGCCGTGGCCCAGGCCGCGCCTATCCGCCTATCCTGCAGGCGGGCAGACCTGCGTCAGAGCCGCTTGCGGTTGCCGGCCGATGCGGTCCGGGTCGCGGCCGCTTTCCCGCCATCCGCCTTGCTGCCGTTCTTGTCGGGCGAGCCGAGCGTCGCTTCCGCGGCGGGGGCCGTGACGAGAAAGCCGGCGATGGCATCCATCGAATCCGAGGCGGCCTTGGCGACGACGGTGCGGTCGATGCCGGCCCAGGGATCGGAGCCGGCACTGCGCTTGCCGATGCTCTCGCCCTGAACGCGCTGGGCCCGCTGCTTGGTCGAATCGTAGACGTCCCAGACGAAGGCGAGCGCGGTCTGTCCATCTTCGGTCGGTTGGGCCGTGAGATAACCCTTGACGCGGAAGCGGGCCGGCTTGTCGCCGGGGACGATTTCCATCTTGCGCTCGGCTGCAGCCTCGCCGAGCAATCCGGCGAAGCTCGTCGTCACGTCGTCGGGGGCGCCGGAAATGCTCTGGACCGAGACCGGGACGCCCGGCGCGTCGACGCGCGGGCGGGCAGCGGTCTGGGTGGTTTCCTGACAGCCGGCAACGGCGAGCGCCAATACCGGCCCCAGAGCGAGGCCGCTCAAACGATGAAACATGACGCCTCCCGCCCTTTGGGCTGTGGATCGTGCGAACTTCCCTGTGCGCTCTTTCTAGGCGGATCGCCGGGCGAGGTCCAGATCACGGAAGTCCGCGGTCGCGCCCGTCCCGTGCGCTGCGTTTCGATTGCGATGCGGACGGGCTTCTCCCATATAGGCCGCAGAAGCGGATCTTTCGGGTTCGCGCGGGAGATAATCCATGGCCGGCACCAGCAACCGCTTCCTCGACGACATCGCCCGCCTCGCCACCGATGCGGCCGGAGCGGCGCAGGGCGTGCGCCGCGAGGTCGAGACCGTCGTCAGGACGCAGATCGAGAAGCTGTTGCGCGAGCTCGACGTCGTGCCGCGCGAGGAGTTCGAGGCGGTTCGGGAGATGGCGCTGCTCGCTCGCGAGGAGAACGACAAGCTTGCGGCGCGTCTCGCCGCCCTGGAAGCCAAGCTCGACAAGGCCTGACCGGCGCCACCCGTCCCGGCTTCACCCGTGTCCACAGCCAAGTGCTGTGGACAGTGCCGGCGAGGGATTGAGCCCGGCGCCCGAATCCGCGGAGCTTCGCCACCGTGTTGGGGGCGTCACAGCGCCTGCGCTATCGTCGGTGGAAAGAATTGATTCGCCGGGCAGATTCGCTCTGCCGAGGTGGACGGGAGCCCTTCTCCGGAAGCGCTCCGGAGGTGAGTTGCGTTCCTTCGGCTTTCCAGTCGCCGTGTTCCTCTTCTCGAACGCGCCGGATGCGCCAGCACCCGGAAGGTGGACCCTAGGGCATGATGGATCTCGATATGGATGCCGATTTCGATCGGCCTTCCAACCCTCTCGACCTGTTCGAGCGACTCGCCTCCCTCAACAACTGGACTTTCGACCGCGACAGCGACGACGAGCTTTCGGTCGCGGTGACCGGCGGCTGGTCCGAATATCACGTCGCGATCACCTGGCTGGCGGAGGTGGAGGCGCTGCATATCGCCTGTGCCTTCGACCTCAAGGTGCCCGAGCGCCGCCGTGGCGAGGTGCTTCAGCTCGTCAGTCTGGTCAACGAGCAGCTCTGGCTCGGCCATTTCGATCTCTGGAGCAGCGAGAGCGTGGTGATGTACCGCCATGCGCTGCTGCTGTCCGGCGGCGCGGAGCCGACCGACGAGCAGGCGGCCGCCCTGATCAAGAGCGCGATCGAGGCCTGCGAGCGCTATTATCAGGCGTTCCAGTTCGTCGTCTGGGCGGGCAAGACGGCCCGCGAAGGGCTCGAGGGCGCCATGCTGGAGACAGCCGGCGAAGCCTGAGGCGGCCGCGGCATCAGCCGCGGGCTTGACCGCCGGAGGCGGGACGGGGAAGGCTTGCGCCAAGACAAGAAGCCCGAGGGGGCGTCGCCTCGGGCCCTGCCAGCCGCCGAGGACCCGTCATGACCGCTTCCCTGCCGCAATCGCTCGTCCTCATCGGCGCGGGCAAGATGGGCGGAGCCATGCTGGAAGGCTGGCTGCGCATCGGGATCGACCCTGCCGGCATCAGTCTGATCGACCCCAAGCCGTCGGACGAGATGGTCGAGCTCGCCGGCGAGAAGGGCATGAGGCTCAACCCCTCGGCGAAGGAGATCGTCCCCGCCGAAGTGCTCGTGCTGGCGACCAAGCCGCAGATGCTCGACACGGCCGCTCCGGCCGTGCAGGCCTTCATCCATCCAAAGACCCTGCTGATCTCCATTCTCGCCGGCAAGACGCTGGACGATCTTGCCGCGCGCCTGCCGAACGCCACGGCGATCATCCGGGCCATGCCGAATCTGCCGGCCTCGGTGCAGCGCGGGGCCACGGCCGCCGCACCCGGCAAGGGCGTGAGCGCCGCGCAACGGGCGACCGCGGATGCGCTGCTCGCCAGCATCGGCAAGGTCGAATGGCTCGCCGACGAGGGGCTGATCGATGCGGTGACGGCGGTCTCGGGTTCGGGACCGGCCTATGTCTTTCATCTCGTCGAATGCCTTGCCGCGGCTGGCGTCGAGGCCGGGCTGCCGGCGGATGTCGCCGAGCGCCTGGCCCGGGCGACGGTGGAGGGCGCGGGAGAACTGCTGTTCCAGTCGCCGTTGCCTCCCGGCACGCTGCGCCAGAACGTGACCTCGCCGGGAGGGACGACCGCGGCGGCGCTGGAGGTGCTGATGGCGGAGGACGGAATGAAGCCGCTGATGCGCAAGGCCGTCGCCGCTGCCAAACGTCGCGCCGCCGAGCTTTCCGGCTGAATCGCCTTTCGCCCGCCACGATAGCGGCCTAGCTTCTAGTAGTCTCGAAGCGAAGGAGCAGAGCCATGGCCCGCAAGCCCGTTTCCAGCAAGGCCGAACCAGCGGCGAGCACGCCGGAAGCCGCCAAGCCGGTGGATCCGCGCAAGCGCGCCGTCGACGCCCTGATGAGGCTTGCTGCCGATCGGCCGTGGGACGAGATCGAACTTCCGGACATTGCGGCAGAGGCCGGGCTGACGCTCGCGCAGCTGCGCGGCTTCTTCCCGTCCAAGCTCGCGATGCTCGGCGGCGTCACTCGGATCGCCGACGATGCCGTGCTGGCCGGGGTATCGGACGATCTGGCGGGCGAGCCTGTGCGCGAGCGCCTGTTCGACCTGGTGATGCGCCGGCTCGACGCGCTGGCGCCTTACAAGGCGGGGCTGCGCAGGATCGTCCCCGTCATTCGCCGCGACCCGCTCGCGCTGGCGGCGCTGAATCGCGGGGCCGTCAACTCCTGGCGCTACCTGCTCGCCTCCGTCGGCATTCCGACCGAGGATTCGCTCGGCAGCCTGCGGGTCCAGGGCGCCGTGTTGCTGATGGCGCGGGTCTCGGACGTGTGGCTCGACGACGACGAGCCCGAACTCTCCAAGACCATGGCACGGCTCGACCGTGAGCTGAAGACGGCCGGGCGCATCATGGCGCGGGTCGAGGACGTGCACCGGTTGACGGCGCCGTTCCGCGGGCTGGCACGCGCGATCTGCTCGGGCCGTCCGCTCACGGCGCGGCGGCGCGAACGCGCTTCCGAGCGCGGCGAGGACAATGACGACTACGCTCCGGCGATCTGACCGCCCGGGCGCAGCGGCACGAAGCGCAGCCGGCTCCCGCTTCGACTGCGGCAAAAACATGGCGATCTTAAGCGCCTTTTAGTTAATTCCATGGGACAGGACGACATTCTCCCTACGCGCAGGATACGCGGATGTCGTTCTCCACGAAGATTGCATCGCTCACGATCGGCCGGTCCTTCGCGCTGATCGCGACACTTGCCGTGGTCATCGCCGCCGGCGGAGTGGGCTACACCCTGAACGCCGCGCGCCACGAGATGATCGCGCTGAAGCGCGCCGAGATGAAGAACACCGTCGAAGCCGCCGCGACGACGATCAAGGGCTATCTGGCGCGTGTCCAGAAGGGTGAACTGAAGGAAGAGGACGCCAAGAAGCTGGCGATGGACGCTCTCGGCAGCGCGCGCTTCGATGGCGGCAACTACTACTTCCTGATCAATTACGACGGCATCAGCGTCCTGCACGCGAACAAGAAGATCCAGTCGACGGACATGAAGCCGCTCAAGGACGCGGACGGCAAGTTCTTCGTCCAGGAGATGATCGCGCTGGCGAAGGCCAAGACCGAGGGCTTCGTCGATTACGGCTGGCTCAAGCCGGGCGACAAGGAGCCATCGCTGAAGATCTCCTACATCATCGGCATTCCGCAATGGCAGTGGGTGGTCGGCTCCGGCCTGCACGTCCACGACGTCGATGCCGCCTTCATGGGCATGGTCGGCGGCGTCGCCAAGGTCCTGGTGCCGCTTGGCCTCGTCATGCTCGGCTTGGTCATCCTCCTCAGCCGTCGTGCCTCGCGGATGCTGAGCTCGCTCTCCTCGTCCATGAACGAACTGGCGACGGGCAACCTCCAGGCCGAGATCGAACATCAGCAGCGGCCGGACGAGATCGGCTCGATGGCGCGGGCGCTCGTCATCTTCCGCGACGCCGCCTTGGCCAAGGAAGCAATGGAGGCCGACAAGCTGCGCGTCGAGCAGGAGGCGGCCGGGCATCGCAGCGCCGCCGACAGTGAAAGGCGCAGGAGCGAGGCGGAGCGTACCGAACACGCCCGTGCGCAGGCCGACGTGGTCCAGGCCCTCGGGGCCGGGCTCGAGAATCTCGCGGGCGGCGATCTGACCTATCGGATCGAGGCGGCGTTCTCGAGCGAATACGTCAAGCTGAAGGATGACTTCAACGACGCCATCGCAAAGCTGCAGGACGCGATGCGCCAGATCGCGACCAATACGGAGAGCATGAAGGCGGGCTCCGTCGAGATCAGCCAGGCGGCCGACGATCTCGCCAGCCGCACCGAGCAGCAGGCCTCCTCGGTCGAGGAGACGGCGACGGCGCTCGACCAACTCACCGCGACGGTGCGCCAGACCGCCGAGAGCGCGCGCCTCGCCAATCAGGCGACCGAGCAGGTCAAGGGCGAGGCCGAGCAGTCCACCAGCATCGTGCGCGAGGCGGTGACGGCGATGGGCGGCATCGAGAAATCGGCGCAGGAGATCTCGCAGATCGTCGGCGTGATCGACGAGATCGCCTTCCAGACCAATCTCCTGGCGCTCAATGCGAGCGTCGAGGCAGCCCGGGCCGGCGATGCCGGAAAGGGCTTCGCGGTCGTCGCCTCCGAGGTCCGCGCGCTGGCGCAGCGCTCCGCTTCTGCCGCCAAGGAGATCAAGGCTCTGATCGACGCCTCGACCGTCGAGGTGGAGAAGGGTGTCGCGCTGGTCGGACAGACCGGCGGCGCGCTGCAGCGGATGGCTTCGGAGATCGCCCGCGCGACCGGTCTCGTCGCCGAGATCGCCGGCGCGGCGCAGGAGCAGGCATCCGGCCTCCAGGAGGTCAACGCCGCCGTCGGCGAGATGGATCAGGCGACGCAGCAGAACGCGGCGATGGCCGAGCAGTCGACCGCCGCGGCGCATTCGCTCTCGCAGGAGGCCGACCGGCTTTCGTCCCTCGTCGCCCGGTTCCGGATCGGCGGCGATGCCGCGCGGCTGCAGGCGATTGCGCGGACGATGCAGGCGGCCATCGCACCGAGCCCCGCAGCGCCCCCTGCGACGCGTTCCGCTCCAACGCGCAGCGTCAAGGTGAACGGCGCCGCCACGGCCGGCGTCCGCAAGCGTGATCTCGGAACCCGCGAACAGGGGTGGGAGGAATTTTGAGCCCGTCTCAGGAATCAGCCGCGCCGATCGGCTTCGACGATTTCCTCAAGGTCGACATCCGCGTCGGCACGATCGTCGAGGCCGAGCCTTATCCGGAAGCCCGCAAACCGGCGATCAAGCTCGTGATCGATTTCGGCGGCGCGATCGGACGGAAGAAATCATCGGCCCAGATCACGAAACATTACCGGCCGGAAGAGCTGGCCGGCCGGCAGGTCCTGGCGGTGGTCAATTTCCCGCCGCGGCAGATCGGCAAGTTCATGTCCGAGGTGCTGACGCTGGGCGTTCCGGATGCAGACGGAGAGGTCGTGCTGATCGGACCGGGCCACACCGTGCCGGAGGGTGGGCGGCTGTTCTGAGGCTGTGCCGCTGAGCTCGTCCCGCAGCGTCAGCGCAGCGAGCCGGCGAAACCCGTGATCGCGGCTACGACCTGTCCCTCGCGTCCGATGAAGCCGTGATGCGCGCGGGCCTGGCAGGGATTTCCGGTGGACGAGCCGCCCTCGATCCAGACGAGGCGGGCCCGGCCGCCGGCCCATTGCCGGAATTCCTCGGCCGATTCCGGTAGGGTGAGGCGGCAGCTGTCCTGCCGGTGGTGAATGATCAGCGTTGGCGGCAGCCGTGCGGGATCGCCAATCATGCTGCGGGCATCGTTCAGCATCGAGGAGGCGAAGACGACGCCGTCCGGCCTTTCCGACAGTGTTCCCGCGACCTTGAGTGCGCCGCGGCTCATCGCCACCACGATCACACGCGGCGCGATGGCGCGCATGTACGCGACCGCCCTGGCCGGATCGGCATTGGCATCGAGCGTGATGCTGGCGATGCCGCTGCGGGCGTAGGCGCCGCGCGTGCGGACGATCCAGTTGCCGCCGCGCTGGACGCTGCCATCGGCGCCGATGCCGATATAGCCGTCGCCGCCGGTGAGCAGGACAAGCGCGGCCCGGGCCTTCCCGGCGGGCCTGTCGAGCAGCGCCCTTCCACCGCCGAACAGGCCACCCCCGAGATCGACGACCTCCTCGGCGCCCGCCCCGGTCACCGAAACCAGGAAAAGGCCGGCCAGAAGCGCTGTGGTCTTCCAAAACATCCGCATGGCGTGGCCCCTGCCGCGATTGGACGCATCTAAGATCGCATCAGGACGGCTGTCGAGCGGTTCCAGCCCCTAGACCGGCAGCCGCACCGTCGCCCTCAAGCCGCCGAGAGGCGCTTCGCTCAGCATGATGTCGCCGCCATGGGCGCGGGCGATATCGCGGGCGATAGCGAGGCCGAGCCCCGTACCGCCGCCGTCGACGTTGCGGGCCTCGTCGAGGCGGAAGAACGGACGGAAGACCTCCTCGCGCTGGTCGGGCGGGATGCCTGGGCCATCGTCATCGACGGTCACGATCAGGTAGCGCGCATCATGGGTCGCGCGAATCGCGATGCGGTCGCCGTAGCGGGCGGCGTTGGAGACGAGATTCGTCAGCAGGCGCCGGAAGGCGTCCGGCCGCACGACGACCAGCGGATCACCCACCACCTCCAGCGCGGTCTGGTGACCCTGACGCTCGGCGTCGGCCTTCAGCTCCTCGAGCTGACCGCGAATATCGGTCTCGACCGGAACCTCCCCGGCATCCCCGCGCGCGAAGGCAAGATAGTCCTCCAGCATGCGGCTCATTTCGTCGACGTCCTTCTCCAGCGCCTCGATCTCTGAGGTGCGCTCCATCAGCGCGAGGGAGAGGCGGAAGCGGGTCAGGATGGTGCGCAGGTCGTGGCTGACGCCGTTCAGCATCGTCGTGCGCTCGCCGATCGAGCGCTCGACGCGGCGCTTCATCTCGATGAAGGCGTTGCCCGCGCGGCGGACTTCGCGGGCGCCGCGCGGCCGGAACTCGGCATCCCGGCCCTTGCCGAAGGCTTCCGCAGCGTCGGCGAGCTTCAGAATCGGGCGAATCTGGTTGCGCAGGAACAGCACCGCGATGGTCAGCAGAATCAGCGAGGTGCCGATCATCCAGAGCAGGAAGATATGGCTGTTCGAGGCATAGGCCGAGTTGCGCCGCGTCAGGATGCGCATCACGTTCTTGCCGAGCTTGATGCGGATCTCGATCAGGCTGGAGCGGCCGACCGTGTCGAGCCAGAAGGGGCGGGCGACCTGCTGGCTGAGCTCGGTCGAGAGCGCATTGTCGAGCAGCGAGAAGAAGGGGCGCGGTCCCGGCGCAGGCAGGTCGGAATCGGGGATGATATCGACATCCATGCCCAGCCGTTCCGCCGCAATGCGCGAGAGGGTGGTGATGTCGGGATCCTGCGGGTAGCTCTCGTAGACGTCGATCAGCATGGCGATGTCGGCCGATACGGCGGCCGAGAGCCGCTGCGTGACGAGCTGCCAGTGCCGTTCCATGAAGACATAGGCGATGACCGATTGCAGCAGCACCACCGGTGTGATGACGATGACGAGCGCGCGCGGATAGAGCCCTTTCGGCATGTAGCGCGCGACGATCTGGAGCGGACGCCCGATACGCTTCAGCACCGGCTTGATGACGGCATTGGCCTGACCGGCAACGTGGGACACGGCGGCGCCGGCGCGGCCCAGCCACGCTGTCGCGATCCGTAGTGCTCCCGGTTTCGTCCCGCCTTGCCGAACCGGCATCACGTCCTGTCCGTCAACAGCCTGTAGCCAACGCCGCGGACGGTCTGGAGATAGAGCGGATCGGCCGGGTCGCGCTCGATCTTGCGGCGCAACCGGTTCATCTGCACGTCGACCGTGCGGTCGTTGGCAGCTGTCCCCTGGGCGGCTAGCTCCTCGCGCGGCACCACCTCGCCGGCGCGCTCGGCGAGTGCGGTCAGGATCTCGCGTTCGCGCTCGGTCAGCCGGATGGTCTCGTCGCCCTTGCGCAGCTCGCCGCGGGCGAGGCCGTAGAGGAACGGGCCGAAGCGGACGAAATCGGGCCGCGCGCCTGACTGTGCGGCTTCGACCACGACCGTTCGTTTCAGGATATTGCCGAGGCGCAGCAGCAATTCGCGCGGCTCGAAGGGCTTGGCAAGATAGTCGTCGACGCCGATTTCCAGGCCGTTGATCCGGTCCTTGCCGTCCGCGCGGGCCGTCAGCATCAGGATCGGCACGGCGGAGGCGCCACGGAAGCGGCGGGCGAAGTCGAAGCCGTTCTCGCCCGGCATCATCACGTCGAGCACGATTGCGTCGAAGACCAGGTTGCCGAGGCGCGTATCCGCTTCGGCCGCATTGGCTGCGGTGGTGACGCGATAGCCATTGTCGCCCAGGAAGCGGGCGAGCAGTTCGCGCAGACGCCGGTCGTCATCGACGACGAGCACATGCGGAGCTTCGTCCGGCAACACCTTGCGGGCCGGCCTTGCCGGCGCTTCCGTTGCGATCATCCCAGCGTCTCTCCGCTGCGCCGCCGGCGCGATGGCTCCTCTTAGCACAGGGGAGAGGCGGGGTCGTCAATCCATCAGGTCAATAGGAGCCCGACCCGCCGCGCCCTTGCCGGCCAAGGACGGTTCCTGCCGGACCGGCTGCCAGGGGGGCGACGGCTGCGATGCCCTCAGGGCCTGTCGAGCAGGCTGTGGACCTTCAACCGCTCCGACGGATCGATCAGGGCCGCGAGATAGCGCGCGACGGTTTCGGCCTTTTCGGCGCCGATGCTGTCGAGAGCGGCCAGGATCCGCTTCGACTGGAGCTGGACGAGGCGCTGCGCCAGATCGTGCCCGGCGGGCGTGGTGTGGAGATGGCGCTGGCGCTTGTCCTGCCGGCCCGTGCGCTGCTCGATATAACCCTTCTCGACCAGCTCCTTGAGCACGCGGTTCAGGCTCTGCTTGGTGATCTGCAGGATGTCGAGCAGCTCGGCGATGGTCAGTCCCGGCCGGCGCTCCACGAAATGCAGCACGCGGTGATGGGCGCGGCCGAAGCCGTAATCGGCCAGGATACGGTCGGGATCGCCGACGAAGTCGCGATAGGCGAAGAAGAGCAGCTCGATGAGGTCGAAGGGCACGGACAGAGCCGGGGCCGCGACGGCCGCTGCCTTCGGCACGATCGCTTCCGGGCGGGTCAGGCTCTCGGCCAAAGAAGCTCTCCGAAAATTTAGGTCAATGTTGTTGACATATCTCAGACGGAAGATTACCAGTCAAGCGCGCTGAGCGAACGATTATTTCAAAGCGCGTCGCGGCAGCGCAGCTTTAGACCCAGGCTTGCGTTCCAAAAGAGGCTGTGCCGGAGTTCGGAGCAGCAAGCACCCAGGAGAAGGTCCCATGTCAGTCATTCCTTTCGACCAGCGCGATGGCGTCATCTGGTTCGACGGCAAGCTCGTGCCGTGGAAGGACGCGAAGATTCACGTACTGACCCATGGGCTGCACTACGGCTCCTGCATCTTCGAGGGCGAGCGCGCCTATGACGGCGTGATCTACAAGTGCACGGAGCATTCGAAGCGCTTCCACAAATCGGCCGAGATTATGGATTTCACGGTGCCGTATTCGGTCGCGGAACTCGACGAGGCCAAATATCTCTGCCTGAAGGAGAACGGACTCAAGGACGCCTATGTCCGCCCGGTCGCCTGGCGCGGCTCGGAGATGATGGCGGTGTCCGGCCTGAACAACTCGATCCACACCGCGATCGCGGTGTGGGAGTGGCCGAGCATGTTCGACATGGCCGCGAAGCTGAGGGGCATCCGCCTCGATGTCGCGGATTACCGCCGGCCCGACCCCGCCTGCGCACCGGTCCATGCCAAGGCGGCGGGGCTCTACATGATCTGCTCTCTTTCCAAGCACAAGGCCGAGCGGGCGGGCTATGCCGACGCGATGATGCTCGATTTCGAGGGCAATGTCGCCGAGTGCACCGGCGCTAACATCTTCTTCATCAAGGACGGCGTGATCCACACCCCGCTGGCCGACCGCTTCCTCAACGGTCTGACCCGCCAGTCGGTGATCGAGCTGTGCAAGCAGCGCGGTTTCGAGGTGGTGGAACGGCGCATCCGGCCGGAGGAACTCGAGAGCTTCAACGAGTGCTTCATCACCGGCTCGGCCGCCGAAGTGACGCTGGTTTCCGAGATCGGACCCTACAACTTCGTCACCGGCAACATGGGCAAGGTGATCATGGAGGACTATTCGGCGGCGGTGCGCCCGCAGTCGAAGGCAGCGTAAGCCGGTTGCGTCGTGCCCCAGGCTCGGTCCGGGCACGTCGCAATCACTGACCTCGGTCTCAAGGCTCTCGGGCCGGAGTTCTGCTTCGCCCGAGAGGTTGGCACGCTACTTTGCCGTGCTGCGATACAGCGTAATCCAGTCCTCGGGCGCGATGCCCCGGCATTCGCCCATGATGGCCAGCTCGGTGCGCAGGAAGCCCTTGCCGTTCCAGGCATAACCGCCGCTCACCCCGCAATCGCCGATTCCGCGGCCCTTGGCGAAAAAGCCGAGATGCCCGGTGCGCGGATCGAAGCTCGCATTGGTCAAATCGTTGCCGTCGTCGCCGTCGCCATCGGCGAAGCGCAGCGGCGTCGCCCTGGCCGGGTCGTTCTCGGGCATGATGAAGAAGGACGAGGAGAAGTTGTAGGCGCCGCGCGAGCAGGATAGCGCGACCAGCACCCGCTTGTCGCCGAGCGACCAGGCGCTGTCGCCGTCGGCCCCGTCGTCCTCGCAGGCATCCGGGCTTCGTTTCTTCAGTTCGGCACGCAGGCGGGCGGCCTGCTGCTTCGCGGCCTTCATGTCGAGCATGGGCGGCACCGGCGTGGCCGCGACCAGAGGCAGGGCCGGTGCGGGCGCGGCTCCTGTCTTCTCGCCCTTGCGGATCAATGCCGTCGTCGTCCCGAGCCGTCCTTGCTGCTCGTCGATCCAGAGCATCGCCGCGACGGAGCCGGCGAGCGAGATGCTTCCGGACACACCGGGAGCGGACGCCGTCAGCTTCGTCGCCTTGCGGGCGGCCTCGATCAGAGCGGCGGTATCTTTGGCCGAAAACGTCACCGTGATCACGTCGCCATCGGCCGTGGCGGGAAGCGGCCCGCCGGAGGCAGGGAAGGCGGCACCATCGAGCCTGAATTGCAGCGCCGCCGGTGGCTTCTTCCAGTCGCCGCGCAACCTGAGAAGAAGTCGCGGGGCGCCGTCCGGCCCGGCGGGGCGCTCGAGCCGCAGATAGGCGACGGTCTCGGCCGCCTCCGGCGGCAGCGACAGGGCGGCGCAGGTCCTGACGTTGTCGCAACCCGCCATCCAGTCCCGGAATGTCCGGGGCTCGTCGGCGGCAGCGGCCGCGGCGGTGAGGCCCAGCCATAGCCCGGCCACCAGGGTGGCTCGCCTGTGTGCATTCGACCTGTTTCGAACTCTACCGGCTCCAGCGCTCTGCCGCATCGTCGTCCTCGCCCTTGGCTTCGACCCAGCCGCCAAGCGTCCCGTCGGCGCGGTGCTCGCGCTTCCAAAAGGGGGCGCGGGTCTTGAGGTAGTCCATCATGAAATCGGCGGCCTCGAAGGCGGCCCGACGATGGGCCGAAGCGGTGAGCACCAGCACGATCTGCTCACCCGGCCGGATCAACCCGTAGCGATGGATCGCGACCAGGCCGAGGAGCGGCCAGCGCGCGACGGCCGCCTCGGCGACCCGGCCGATCTCGGCCTCGGCCATGCCAGGATAGTGCTCCAGTTCGAGTGCGGCGAGCGTGCCAGCCTCGTCACGGCAGAGCCCGGTGAAGGAGACCACGGCGCCGATATCGCTGCGTCCGACAGACAGCGCGTCGATCTCGTCCTGAAGCGAGAAATCCTCGCGCTGGATGCGGATGAGCGGGCTCATGGCGGCCTCAGCCGCCGGTCATCGGCGGGAAGAAGGCGATCTCGCGGGCATCGCCGAGCGGGCTGCCCGGCTTGGCGTGGACATGGTCGAGCGCGGCGCGCACCAAGGCCTCCCGGGCGAAGGCGGCTTGGTAGTTCTCGCCGCGTGCCTTCAGCCAGCGCACCAGGTCGGTCACCGTGGCGAGATCGGTCGGGATGTCGAGCGTCTCGTCGGGAATGCCGACACGTTCCCGCACCCAGGCGAAGTAGACGAGCTTCACCGTGCGGGTGCCCGTCGCGGTCATGGCAGGGGCGGCGGTCATGGCATGCGCTCGTCCTGCTCGACGAGGTGGCGGATACCGGCGTTGAAATAATCCCAGCCGGTATAGATCGTCAGCCCCGCCGCCGCCCAGAGCAGCACGATGCCGATCTGGGTGTTGCCCGGCAGGACCTTGTCGCCGGCCGGGCCGGCGATCAGGAAGCCCAGCGCGAAGAGCTGCGCCGTCGTCTTCCATTTCGCAACCTTGCTGACGGGAACGCTGACCTTGAGGTCGGCCAGGAACTCGCGCAGGCCCGAAACGAGGATCTCCCGGCAGAGGATCACGATCGCGGCCCAGAGCGTCCAGCCCTCGATCTGGCCGGTATAGACCAGCATCAGCAGCAGGGCTGCGACGAGCAGTTTGTCGGCGATCGGGTCGAGCATCCGTCCGATCGCTGATTGCTGGCTCCAGGCGCGGGCGATGTAACCGTCGAGATAGTCGGTGATGGCGGCGGCGGTGTAGATGCCCAGCGCGATCCAGCGCATCCAGTCGTCGCGCGGCCAGAACAGGATCGCTACCAGCGCCGGGATCGCGAGGATCCGGCCGTAGGTGAGAAGGTTGGGCAGGGACCAGGGCCCGCGCCGCCTGATGGCGTCTGGAAGAATCGTCACGTCGAGCACCAAAGCAATCCGGCCATCGCAGCGTCAACACGCAAACCTGCGAATGTGGCAGGAGTATCAGCCATCGTGAAAGAAATCATGCACGGCCTTGGCGGTGGCCGCATTGACGCCGGGCGTGCGCATGAGGTCATCGAGCTTGGCGCGCTGGATCGCCTTCACGGTGCCGAAATGCAGGAGCAATGCCCGCTTGCGCGAGGGGCCGATGCCGGGGATCTCGTCGAGCGGGTTCTTCATGGTCTCGCGCTTGCGCTTGGCACGGTGGGTGCCGATGGCGAAGCGGTGGGCCTCGTCGCGCAGGCGCTGGATGAAGTAAAGAGCCGGATCGCGCGGCTGCAGCTTGAAGGGCTCGCGGCCCTCCATGTGGAAGGTCTCGCGCATGGCGTTGCGGTCCTCGCCCTTGGCGATGGCGACGAGCGGGATGTCGGCCGCGCCGAGCTCCTTCATGATCTTGAGCGCGGCGCTGAATTGCCCCTTGCCGCCATCGACGATGACGAGGTCGGGACGGGAGGGGAACCCGTCCTCGTCCCGGCGCGGCTTCGGCGCCTTGCGATCCTTCTTCGGCGGGGCTTCATCCTGGGGACCGCCGTCAGGTATCTCTCCGAGCGCGATCGCCCTGGTTCCGTCGCGATCCGGAGCATCCTTCGAGACGGCCGCCTTCGCGACCTCCTCAGGATGAGGGCTCAGGGCAATGCCCTCTTCTTTCGCCAGCTTCGCGAACCGCCGCGTCAGCACCTCGCGCATCATGCCGAAATCGTCGCCGGCGATGGTGTCGGTCGAGATATTGAAGGTGCGGTACTGGTTCTTCACGAAACCGTCCGGCCCGGCCACGATCATGCCGCCGACCGCGTTCGTGCCCATGATGTGCGAGTTGTCGTAGACCTCGACCCGGCGCGGCGGCGCTTCCATGCCGAAGGCGGCGCCGAGTGCGGCGAGCAGCGATTGCTGGCCGGCATTCTCGGCGAGCTTGCGCGAGAGCGCCTCGCGCGCGTTCTTGACGGCATGGCCCATCAGGTCCGCGCGCTCGCCGCGCTTGGGATGCGCGACCTCGACCTTGCGGCCGGCGCGGGCCGAGAGCGCCTGGCCGATCAGTTCGATCTCCTCGACCGGATGCGAGAGCAGTACCAGCCGCGGCGGGGGCTTGTCGTCGTAGAACTGGGCGACGACGGAAGCGAGCACCTCGGCCGGGGTCAGCGAGCGGTCGGCGCGGGGAAAGAGCGCGCGGTTGCCCCAGTTCTGATGGTTGCGGAAGAAGAAGATCTCGACGCAGAAATGCCCGGCCTGCTCGTCGATGGCGAAGACGTCGGCCTCTTCCACGCCTTGGGTGTTGATGTCCTGCCCCGCCTGCACGGCCGAGAGCGCCGCCAGCCTGTCGCGGTAGCGCGCCGCCTTCTCGAATTCGAGCTCCTCCGCTGCAGCCTGCATCCGGGTCGAGAGCAATTGCTTCACCGCCGAGGAGCGGCCGGAGAGGAAGTCGCGGGCCTGCCCGGCGAGTGCCTGATAGTCGGGAATCGAGATCTCGCCGGTGCAGGGGCCGGAGCAGCGCTTGATCTGGAAGAGCAGGCAGGGACGGGTGCGGTTCTCGTAGAAGGAATCCGAGCAGGTGCGGATCAGGAAGGCCTTCTGCAGCGCGTCGATGGTGCGCGTCACCGCCCAGACCGAGGCGAAGGGACCGAAATAATCGCCCTTGCGCTGGCGCGAGCCGCGATGCTTCAGGATCGCGGGCGCGTCATGGTCGCCGGTCAGCAGGATATAGGGGAACGATTTGTCGTCGCGCAGCAGCACGTTGTAGCGCGGCCGGAGCTGCTTGATCAGGTTCGACTCGAGCAGCAGCGCCTCGGTCTCGGTGCCGGTGGTGACGAACTCCATGTTCGCCGTCTCGGCGATCATCCGGGCGACGGCGTTGGTATGCGCCATGCCGCGGGCATAGGAGGTCACGCGGTTCTTCAGGCTCTTGGCCTTGCCGACATAGAGCACCTCGCCGGCGCGATCGAACATGCGGTAGACGCCGGGCCTGTTCGGCAGGTGTTTGGCGAATTGCTGGATGACCTCGATGCCCGCCTTGAGCGCGCCAGGGGCCGTCTCGGCAAGATCGAGCGCCGGTTCGGCGGCGGGGAGGGCGTCCTCCTCGTCCTCGAACTCGTCCCGTGGCAGATCGTCCTGGCGTTCGCGACTCATGGGGCTCATGTAGGATGCCGCAGCCGCTTCGTCATGTCAGGACCGACGACCGACATGCGCTGAACCGGCCGCCCGAGCCAGATTCATCGAGGTGTTGCGCGCATGACAGACGCCACGCGGCCCACGGGCGGCCGCATCATCCTGCTCAACGGCGCCTCGAGCAGCGGCAAGTCTTCGCTCGCGCGTGCGTTGCAGGCCCGGATCGACAGCCCGTTCTGGCACATCTCGATCGACCATCTGCGCGATTCCGGCGTCCTGCCGACGGCGCGCATCCGCAGCAAGGAGTTCGACTGGCACGCCATGCGCGAGCCGTTCTTCATCGGCTTCGAGCGCTCTTTGCTGGCCTATGTCGAGGCCGGCAACGATCTGATCGTCGAGCACATCATGGAGAGCGAGGATTGGTTGCTGCGGCTTGCCGACACGCTCGCGGAACAGGACGTCTTCTTCGTCGGGGTTCATTGCGATCTCGCCGAACTGGAGCGACGCGAGCTCGCGCGAGGCGACCGGCGGCTCGGCGATGCGCGGCGGGATCATTTTCGGATCCACACCTACTGCCTGTACGACTGCGAAGTGGATGGGGTGGACGGGCCCGCCGCCAACGCCGACATCGTCATTGCTGCCTGGAAGGACCGTGTACGCCCTGCGGCCTTCGATCGCTTGCGAGAGCGCCGCGATCGGCGCTGAATGCCGGGCGACGGCAGTTTTCGCCACCTCCGGAAGGTTTCCGGTCCGGGCCCCGAAAGGCCGGCCGCCTGTACCGCCATCCGCCCGGAGGCGCACCCATATGGCCACGGCGCTCTCCGGAGCGCGCTTATCGAGGATCGCAGCCATGTCCCAGCTCGACAATGTCCGGATCGCGCTTGCCTCCCGTCCGGAGGGACGCCCGGGACCCCAGAACTTCAGAGTGGAGCGCGTGCCTATTCCCGCGGTCTCGGAGGGGCAGGTGCTCCTCAGGATCCTCTACCTCTCGCTCGATCCCTATATGCGCGGCCGGATGAGTGCGGCGAAATCCTATGCCGCTCCCACCGAAATCGGCGCGGTCATGGAAGGCGGTACCGTCGCCGAAGTCATCGAGAGCCGCGATCCTGCCTTCAAGCCCGGCGATATCGTGCTGTCCCATTCCGGCTGGCAGACCTATGCGACGGCGGACGCCACGCAATTGCGCAAGCTCGACCCAGCGCGGGCACCGGTGACGACGGCGCTGGGCGTGCTCGGCATGCCGGGGTTCACCGCCTATGCCGGGCTGCTCACCATCGGCCAGCCCAAGCCGGGCGAGACGGTCGTCGTGGCGGCGGCGAGCGGGCCGGTCGGCTCGGCGGTCGGCCAGATCGCGCGGATCAAGGGCGCGCGGGCTGTCGGAATCGCTGGAGGGCCCGAGAAGTGCGCATTGGTCCGCGACAGCTTCGGCTTCGATGCCGTCGTCGACCATCGCGATCCCGATATGGCCGGCAAGCTCGCAGCCGCCTGTCCGAACGGCATCGACGTCTATTTCGAGAATGTCGGCGGCCATGTCTGGGACGCCGTCTTTCCGCTGCTCAATAGCTTCGCGCGCATTCCCGTCTGCGGCCTCGTCGCGCAATATAACGCGACCGGCGCGTTCCCGGGACCGGACCGCCTTCCGGTTCTGATGCGGCAAGTGCTGTCGAAGAGCCTGACGATCCGCGGTTTCATCCAGCGCGAATTCATCGCCCAGGCACCAGCGTTTCGGGAGGAGATGGCCGGCTGGATCGCCGCAGGCGCGGTCAAATACAAGGAAGACATCGTCGACGGGCTGGAGAATGCGCCGGAGGCCTTCATCGGCCTGCTCGAGGGCCGGAATTTCGGCAAGCTGATCGTCAAGCTCTGAGGCCGGGTGCCGCGGGCCAGCCTTTTTCCTTGACCACTCGGCAGGCGCGCGGCCATCACCATGCGCCCGGTTCCGGAACTGCATGATGCCAGTCTTCGCCATTCCCTTCCCGATGATCGATCCCGTCGCGGTCCAGATCGGGCCGCTCGCGATCAAGTGGTACGGGCTGGCCTATGTTGTCGGTCTTCTCGGCGGCTGGTGGTATGCGAGGCTTCTGGTCGGCACGGATCGGCTCTGGAGCGGGCGTCCCAGGCCCAAGCCGGTCGAGCTTGACGACATGCTGCTTTTCGTCGCCTTCGGCGTCGTGCTCGGGGGGCGCACCGGCTTCGTCCTGTTCTACGACCTGCCCCGCTATATTGCGCGGCCGCAGGACATTCTGGCGATCTGGCAGGGCGGCATGTCGTTCCATGGCGGGCTCGTCGGTGCGACGCTGGGCCTGTGGCTCTTCGCCCGGCGGCGCGGATACCCGGCGCTCTCGGTGTTCGATCTCGCCGCGGCGGTGGTGCCGATCGGGCTCTTCCTCGGGCGTATCGCGAACTTCATCAATGGCGAGCTCTGGGGCCGGCCGGCGCCGGACTTTCCCTGGGCGATGATCTTCCCGAATGGCGGGCCGGCGCCGCGCTATCCGAGCCAGCTCTTCGAGGCGTTCGCCGAGGGCATCCTGTTGTTCGCGATCGTCAACGCGCTCGTCTGGACAGGCTGGTTCCGCCGGCCGGGCTTCGTCGCCGGGATCTTCGGCATCGGCTATGCGGTGGCGCGCATCGTCTGCGAGTTCTTTCGCGAGCCGGATCCACAGCTCGGCTTCCTGTTCGGCGCCAATGTCGATGCGCTCTCCGGCGGCATCACCATGGGCATGCTGCTCTCGGTGCCGGTGCTGATCGTCGGGATCTGCCTGGTCTGGCGCAGCGGGCGCGAGGCGCGGGTGTGAATGCGCTCAAGGCCGAGATCGTCCGCCTGATCCAGGATGAAGGGCCGTTGCCGGTCTCGCGCTACATGGCGCTGGCTCTCGGCCATCCCCGCCATGGCTATTACATGACGCGCGACCCCTTCGGCCGGGAGGGCGATTTCACCACCGCTCCCGAGATCAGCCAGATGTTCGGCGAATTGCTGGGGCTCTGGGCCGCGCATCTCTGGCAGGCGATGGGCGCGCCTTCGCGCTTCCGCCTCGTCGAACTCGGGCCGGGGCGCGGCACGCTGATGGCCGACGTCCTGCGGGCGACGCGAATCGTGCCCGGCTTCCACGGCGCCTTGTCGGTCCACCTCGTCGAGACCAGTCCCGTCTTGCGGGCAAGGCAGGCCGAGACACTGAGCGGGGCCGGCGCCGTCTGGCACGATACCGTCGTGTCGGTCCTCGACGGCCCGGCGATCGTGCTGGCCAACGAGTTCCTCGATGCGCTGCCGCTCGACCAGTTCGTGATGACGGCCGAAGGCTGGTGCGAGCGCCTCGTCGGGCTGGGCGAGGATGGCGAACTCGCCTTCGGGCTTGCACCAACCGGCGACGGGGTGAAGGCGAGGGCGCCGGTGGGGACCGTGCTCGAGCAGCCATCGGCAGCCCTCGATGTCGTCGCCGGGATCGCGCGCCATCTCTCCCGCGAGGGCGGAGGCGCCGCCTTCATCGACTACGGTCCTATCCGCTCGGGTTTCGGCGACACGCTGCAGGCGATGAGGCGCCATGCCTTCGTCGACCCGCTGGCGGAGCCGGGCGAGGCTGACCTGACGGTGCATGTCGACTTCGAGCGGATGGGGCAGGCGGGGCTGAGGGCAGGCGCAGCGCTCCATGGGCCGGCGACGCAGCGCGACTTTCTGCTGGCGCTCGGGTTGGCCCAGCGGGCACAGATCCTCTCGCGGAGCGCTGATGCCGCTCAGCGCAAGGCGATTTTCGAAGCCTTCGATCGATTGATCGAGCCCGGCGAGGCCGGCATGGGTGATTTGTTCAAGGTTATGGCGTTGTCTCACCCGGCCCTGCCGCCGCTGCCCGGATTTGACCTTCATCGGGTGCCAGAGCAGGTCTGAGAGAGACGGAGGCCGGACATGCCGGCATTCGTGCAGACGGGACGATGCCATGTTCATCACCTCCTCCGAACTCGCCGGCGAAACCGGTGTTCGACACGCCTTCTTTACGCGCGAGGGCGGAGTCTCGACCGGCATCTACGCCTCGCTGAACGGTGGGCTCGGCTCCTCGGACGATCCGGCTGCGGTAGGCGAGAACCGCGCGCGGATGGCGCGCTTTCTCGATGTCGAGCCCGATCACCTGGTCAGCGTCCACCAGGTCCATTCCCCCGATGTCGCGCTCGTCACCGGTCCCTGGCAGGACGAGAGGCCCCGGGCCGATGCGATGGTGACGATCTCGCAGAAGGTCGCGCTGGGCATCTCGACGGCCGATTGCGGGCCGATCCTGTTCGCCGACAGCGAGGCACGGGTGATCGGGGCCGCGCATTCCGGCTGGAAGGGCGCGTTTGCCGGGGTGGTCGGCGCGACCGTCACCGAAATGGAGAAGCTCGGCGCACGACGCGAGCGGATCGTCGCGGTACTCGGGCCGACGATCAGCGCAGCGGCTTATGAGGTCGGCCCGGAATTCGTGGAGCGCTTCAAGGCGGAGAATGCGACCTATTCGCGCTTCTTCACGGCCTCGACCCGTCCCGCCCACGCGATGTTCGACCTGCCGGCCTTCATCGCCCTCAAGGCGCAGGAAGCGGGGATCGGTCGCTTCGTCGATCTCGGCCTGTGCACCTATGGCGATGAAGAGCGGTTCTTCAGCTATCGCCGCACGACGCATCGCGGCGAGCCGGATTACGGGCGGCTCATCGCCGCGATCACGCTGGATTGACCGGACGCTGGGCGGCGCCCCTCAGAACGCCCTTCTTGTCGCGGGATTCAGCCAGCGCCCGAACCCGACAGTGCGGCGGCTTGCCGCATGGCCGCAGCTGAGTCATCCTCGCTGATGCCGGGCCGAACGCATCGCCTCCCCGGCGCGAGAATGCGGGCGATGCCTGTGCATGCGGGGGGCTGCTGTGGAACAGATCCTGATGAATCTCGTCGCCGGCGCGATCGGCGGCAATGCGGCAGGCAAGGCCAGCCCGAGCTTCGATCTCGGCACGCTCGGCAACACGCTATCGGGGCTGGTCGGCGGCGGCGTGCTCGGGCAGCTGATTCCGCTGTTGATCCCGGCGATCAGCGCCGCTGCACAGGGCGGCAACCTCAGCGTCGGCAGCATCCTCACCAATCTGATCGGTGGCGGTGCGGGCGGCGCGATCCTTACCGCGATCATCGGCGCGTTGAAGAACCGCGCGGCCTGAGGCTCAGCCTCAGCCGACGATGTCGGGCTTGCGCCAGCCCAGATGCTGCCCGGGCTCGATGGCGATCATCAGCCTCGTGATCGAGCGGGCGCGGGCCAGGTACAGCATGGCCCCGCAATCTCTTCCGGTTCGACCCAGCGACCGAGCGAGGTGCCTGCCGCCTCACGGTCCAGTGGACGCCCGCCGTCATACGAACTGGCGAAGGTCGGTCCGGAGGCGACGGCATTCACCCTGAGACGGGGCGACAGGGCTTGGGCAGCGACGTCGGCGCAACCAGCAAGGCTGCCCTGGAGAGCGTGCAGGACAATACCGAGGCGTCAGCTGCCGGACGCGCTGGTCGAGGAGGTTCACGATGGCGCCCCCGATTTGCCGCGCCCAGCTCGTGACCAGCGCCACATCAGCTATCGTTCGGTCGCTTGCCTGCGGGCGTGATGCCGGCATTGCGCTGGAGGCGCCTCTCCCAGTGCTTCGCGGCACGCAGATAGCGGTAGAAGGCATAGTTCATGGCGGTCATGAAGCCGTAGAGGCCCCGCAGTGCGTGACGGCGGCCGACATAGGCCTTGACGAAATTCGCCGGGAATTCCGCGATCAGGCGGAAGGCCGAGACTGTCGCCCCCCGTGCATCGAGATCATCCGCCTGAGCGTCGCTATAGGCGTTGAGCTTGTCCATCTGCTCGCCGAGTGACCGCACCGAGAAGTGATGGATCGTACCCTTCAGCCTGCCGACCCTGGCACCCGGCACGAGATCGACGCGGTCATGGACCGGCGAGGCAGAGTAGCGGCCCTTCGACTTGCGATACAGCCGCACGGGTGAAAGGGCATAGGCGAAGCGGTGCGGCGCCTTCTCGCCGGGGAAGATTTCGGCGATTCTGGTCCGATAGGCGTCGGCTGGTGGGGGACCCTGCGCGAACAGGGCGCCGATCTCGGCGACCATGTCCGGAGGCAGCACCTCGTCGGCATCGAGATTGAGCAGCCAGTCGTGCCGGCACTGCTCCTCGGCGAAGCGCTTCTGCTGGCCGTATCCCGGCCAGGGGTTGAAGATGACCCGGGCCCCCAGAGCTTCGGCAACGCCCTGCGTCCCGTCGGTCGAGCCGGAATCGACGACCACGATATCGTCGCTCAAGGGCCGGGCCGCGGCGATGGCGAGGCCGATCCTGTCGGCTTCGTTGAGGGCAATGATGAAGATGGAAAGAGGTGGCACAGTCTCGTTCGACCCGTGGGATTTCAAGGCTTAAGCATGCGCAGTCGGGAGCGGCAAGGCGAAGGTCGAAAGTTTTTGACCCGGCAAGGAACCTTGCGGGAGAACGCGCGTTCCTCGGCGAGCTTCCCGCTGTCGCCGTAGCCTCGGCGGCGTTCTATTAGTATTCGATTTACCATGACGGGCTTAGGGCTGGTGGTTAACTGGGTTTTACCTATTTGAGTTCAGTTATCGCATTCGTGCCGCATTTCTGCCGCGGTCTGCAAAGCAGATGTGTTGCCGGTGCAACAGACAAAAGCGACGACTGGTTCTATACAGTCATCATCGAAATCACCCGCCGGGCCTTCCGGCGATCGCGACGACTAAGGAGTATGTCATGAAGAAGTACCTGCTTGCGAGCGTTGCCGCTCTGGGCATCATCGCTGCCGGCGCCGCCTCGGCCGCCGACCTGCCGTCGCGCAAGGGCCCGGTTGCCGCTCCGGTCTACATCCCGCCGGTCTTCACCTGGACCGGTTTCTACGTCGGTGCCAACGCCGGCTACGGCTGGGGCAACGTGAACGCCAACGGCTTCGCCAATGTCGGCGATCTCGACGGCTTCGTCGGTGGCGGCCAGATCGGCTACAACTACCAGATGGGCCAGTTCGTGCTCGGCCTCGAGGCGGACCTGCAGGGCGCTGACCTCAGCAGCGGCAACAACCTCGGCCTCGTTCGCGTCAAGACCGACTACTTCGGCACCGTCCGTGCCCGCGTCGGCTTCGCGATCGACCGCTTCATGCCGTATGTCACCGGCGGTTGGGCTTACGGCAACGTGAAGACCTCGATCCCGGCTCTGGCCTTCTCGAACGACAGCTCGCACACCGGTGGCTGGACCGTCGGCGGCGGCATCGAGTACGCCATCACCAACAACCTGATCGCCGGCGTCGAGTACCTCTACGTCGACCTGGGCGAGAAGAACATCCTTGGCGCAGGCACCAAGGTCGGCACCGACTTCTCGGTCGTCCGCGCCCGCCTGAGCTACAAGTTCTGATCCGACCACAATCGGATTTGAGCGACCCGGTGGCCTCGGCCACCGGGTTTTTTTGTCCGGTTGCCAGTTGGGCCCGGCACGTCGAGGCCCGGCGCTCGCAAGAGCGCCGGGCCTTTTCTGCAGTCGGTCTGTGGTGGTGATGCGCCCGCCGGAAGCGAGCCCGGCTCAGCCCTTGAAGCGGGTGCTCTCGAAGGCCGGTACACGCGCGGCGAAGTCGTCGAGCCAGGCGACCAGGCGGGGGTGGCCGGCGCGCCATGTCCCTTCGAAACGCAGGTCCAGATATCCCAGCGCGCAGGCGAGGGCGATCTCCCCGATGCGCGGGCGGCCGCTGAAGGCCGGCGGCGCAGCCTCGAGCGCGGCGAGTCCGCGGGAGACCTTGCCGGCCTGATGCGCAAGCCAGTCGGCATTGCGATTCGATTCGGGGCGGAACCGCCCCTCGTAGACCTGAAGCAGGGCTGCATCGCAGATGCCATCGGCGAGCGCCTGCAAGCGCAACTGCTCGAAGCGGCCCTCGTCCCGGGGGATGAGCCGGCCGCCGCCGGCGAGGAAGTCCAGATAGTCGACGATCACGCGCGAATCGAACAGCGTCGTTCCGTCCTCCAGCACCAGCGTCGGAATCTTGCCGAGGGGGTTCTGCAGGCGCAGCGGCTCGGAGGGGTCGCTGGTATCGGCCGCGACGATGTCGATACGGTCCATCAGACCCAGTTCGAGGGCCGCCATCTTGACCTTGCGGCCGAAGGGCGAAGCGGGAGAGGAGCGCAGGACGAGCATCGGTCGGAAACCTCGGGACAGGAGAGCGGGCGATCAGCCGTCGGGGCGGATCGGCTCGCATAGATAGCGTGGCCGCTGCCCCTGGGCGAGCCGTTCGGTCAGTGCCGGCAGCAGGATCTCGGCCTCTTCTGCCAGCTTCCACGGCGGATTGGCGATCAGCAGGCCGGTCGCTCCGAGACCACCGGCCGCCTCGGGCCGATCGACGTCGATCTCGAGACGGAGCAGGCGGCCGATGCCTGCTTCCAGTACATCATCGAGCATCGTGGCGGCGGCGCGACGATCCTTGATCGGATACCAGAGCATGTAGATGCCCGTCGGCCATTTGCGGTGGGCGGCGATGAACTGTTGCGCCAGCGTCGCGAACTCTTCCTTGTCTTCAAAGGGCGGGTCGACGAGCACGAGGCCGCGCCGTTCCTTCGGCGGGATATTGGCGCGCAACGCGGTCCAGCCGTCGATCGCCAGCGCCTTGCAGCGCGCATCGCGTGCCAGCACCTCGGCAAGCTTTCGATAGGTCGGAGGATGGAGCTCGGCGGCGATGAGCCGGTCGAACGGGCGCATCGCGTGGCGGCAGAACCAGGGCGAGCCTGGATAGGCGTTGGCCCCATGCTCGGCCCGAATCGCGGACAGCGCCGTGCGATAGGGTTCGAGCAGGGCTTCCGCCGCCGCTGGAAGCGGCGAGCGGTCGAGCCGCGCAATGCCGTCCTTCCACTCATGCGTGCGCAGCGCCTCCTCGGAACCCAGATCGTAGCGGCCGACACCGGCATGGGTATCGATCACGCGATAGGGGGTGGGCTTGGCCGCGAGATGCTGCAGGACGCGCGCGAGCATCGCATGCTTGAGCACGTCGGCGAAGTTTCCGGCATGGAAGCCGTGGCGGTAGTTCATGCGTCGCTTCTATAGCATCGAAGCGATGCCGGAAAATCGCGTCTTCCGACAAATCCGACGCGATAACAAAGAGATAGTTTGAGCCGGTGCGGAGCGTCGTCGCTCAACGCGGGGCGACGACCGTGAAGTCGCGCGCGCGGCAGCCGGAGCGATCGACCTGCGGGCAACTGCGGAAGCCGCGCAAATCCTTGTCGAGACAGATGCGGACCTCCTGCAGCACGCCGCGCTTGCAGGCAACCGACATCATGTCCGTCCGCAAACCGGGATTGGCCGCGACGAAGGCGCGCTCGAGATCGAGGACCGTCCAGCTGCGGTCGCGCTCGGACTGCGCCAGCGCCGGCGGAATCGCGACCTTGTCGCGCGCGCGCCGGACGTCCCGAAAATAATCGGCGGGGGCGGAGCCGCTGCAGGTGCCGTGCTTGCGCCATTCGTAGCGGGCCAGCCCTTCGCTGGGGAAGACGCCTTCGGCTTCGGACATCGCCATGCGCGACGGCGCGCGGCCAGGCCCGCAATCGCTGGGATAGCCGCGTTCGTATTGCGGCCAGAGGCCGTGAACGACGAAGCGAAGGCCGGCGCCGTCGGCGCATTGCTCGCGATTGCGTCCGCGATCGCCATCGAGCGCGCAGAAGCCCGGCGACCAGGACAGCGCCAGCACGTAGAAGTCGAAATCGCCCGGCGTGCGGCCGCGTTGCCCGAACCCCTGTGCCTGCGCCGCGCCGGCGAGGCAGAGCCAGGCCAGGGTCGCGGAAATCAGATGCCGCAGCATGGTGCTCAGGGGCGCGCCATTTTGCAGTTGGGTGCGTAGGACAGTTCGCGGTCGAGCCCGGCGACGCACCAGTTGACGTTCCAGCCCCTGCCGAAGAGCCCGAGATTTTCCCGGACGGAGTAGTCGACCCGGTGATAGACGCCGTTGTTCAGCATGACGCGCGCCGTGCAGAAGCGCCGTGGAATGAAATCATCGCCCCAGGGGCGGAAGCCGATCTGCACGACATGGTCATAAGCAAGCGCCTGAAGCGGCCCCCAATAGGTGGACTCGCGCGAGTCGAACGAGCCGCTCAGCCGCGACAGCACGGCCGGGTCCTCGCAGCCGGGCAGGTCGCCATACATCGGAACGATACGCTCCTCGGCACGGTCCAGCGGCGCGACATAGCGCCGTCCGGCAGCCTCGGCCGAGACGAGGCCCGCCAGGCAGGCAAGGGAAGCGAGGGTGGTGCGAAGCAGGGCGCGGCGCATGGAATCGGGCCTCATAAAGGCGGATGCGAGTTTCGCTTACGATGGCTGGCTGCCCGGCGGGGGTCAAGGCGTGAGCGCCGGCCTGGGTCGCCGCGCCGGCCCGATGTGGCATTTCGGCCTATCGGAGCGTGCGCCCGCCCTGCGCACTACGCTGGCTGCGGCCGGCATGAGCGCTGTGGCGGGAAGGTCGCCTATCGGCGACAGTCACCGCAGGGAGGTGAGGGCATGGACGATTGCTTCGACGATCCGGCTGCGCGTATCGAGGATGCGGCATCGCTGCGCAGCCATATCGGCGCGGTCAGTCCGGTGGTGCAGAACAAGGTGCTCGACCGGCTCGACCGCTTCTGCCGGGACTTCATCGCCCTGTCGCCGTTTCTGGTGCTCGCGACCAGTGACGGCGCCGGTGGTGTCGACGCGAGTCCGCGCGGCGACGGCCCCGGCTTCGTGCGCGTGCTGGACGACCGCACCCTTCTCGTTCCCGACCGCCGCGGCAACAACCGCATCGACAGCTTCGGCAATCTCGTTGCCTCGCCCGGCATCGGCATCGTCTTCATGGTTCCGGGCATCAACGAGACGCTGCGGGTCAACGGCAAGGCGCGCGTGACGCGCGATGCGGGGCTCCTGGAGCCCTCGACGATGCAGCAGCGGCCACCGATCACGGGCATCATCGTCTCCGTCGAGGAAGCTTATTTCCATTGCGGCAAGGCGTTGATCCGGTCGAGGCTATGGGACCCCGCGACGCAGGTGCCGCGCCACAGTTTCCCCACGCTCGGCCGCATCGTGGCCGAGCAGACCAGGCTGGTCGAGGCGGATGCCGCCGATCGCAACCTCGAGGAGGCCTATCGCGATCGGCTTTATTGAGGCCGCGGATCGTCAGAATGAAGCTTCCAGCATCGCGGCATAATCGGCTGCCGTCGCGGGGCGGGGATTGGTGGCGCTCGAATGATCCAGCGTCGCCGCCGCAGCGATGGCGGGAACGACCTCCCGCGGCACGCCCATCGCCGTCAGCGTGCCGGGCATGCCGAGGCTAGCGACCAGCTCGGCGACCCAGGCGGCGAGATCCGCATCCGGCGCGAGCCCCAGGACCCGGCGGATCTCGCGATATTTCGCTGCGGCCGCGGGCGCGTTGAAGCGCAGCACCGCCGGCAGCAGCACGGCGTTCAGCGTGCCGTGGTGCAGCGAGACCTGTTTCAGACCGCCGAGCGGATGCGAGAGGGCGTGGACCGCGCCGAGCCCCTTCTGGAAGGTCATGCCACCTTCGAGGGCGGCCATCATCATCTCCCTGCGCGCGTCGCGGTCGGGGCCGTCGCGCACGGCCCGGGCGATATGGGCGGCGGCGCGCGTGAGGCCGTCGAGCGCGATCGCCTCGGCCGGCGGATTCTCACGCGGGCTGAGATAGGTCTCGATGCAATGGGTGATCGCATCCATGCCGGTTGCCGCGGTGAGCCAGGCCGGGAGGCCCATGGTCAGTTCCGGGTCGCAGATGGCGAGCCGCGGAATCAGATGCGGCGAGATGAAGCCCAGCTTGCGGCCGTCCTTGAGCGTGATCAGCGCGGCGCGGCCGACCTCGCTGCCTGTACCGGAGGTGGTTGGGACCGCGACCACCGGCGCGACGCTCGCGGTGACCTTCGCAATGCCGCCGAGGATTGCGGCGTAGGTCTCGAGCGGGCCGTCATGGGTCGCGAGCAGCGCGACGCCCTTGGCGAGGTCGATCGGCGAGCCGCCGCCGATTGCGACAATTCCGTCGCAGCCATGCCGGCGATAGCAGGCAAGCGCCGCCTCGACCGCCTCCTCGGTGGGATTGGTCGGCGTGTCGCTGAAGACCGGCGCTTCCTTGAGCCGGCCGGCATTTTGGCCGATTGCGTCGATCAGCCCTGCCGCGACGATTCCCCGGTCGGTGACGATCAAGGGTTTCGCGACGCCGAGCGTGGCGAGGTCAGCCTCGATTCCGGCGATCTCTCCGAAGCCGAACTTGATTGTGGTGAGATAGGTGATCAGTGCCATGGCGTCCTCCGGCCGGCTTGGGATCGTCGCCGGGGTTGGGCTTTCTCGCCCATCGGCGCCGCCGGTGCCAAGCCTCATGCGCTCAGATCAGGGTTGCTGCGGGATCGGGACCTTCCGGACGGGGAGGGAAGGCGCGCGCACCGAGCGCCTTTCGAGCAGGATCAGCGCAAGGCCTGCGGCTACGATCAGGGCGGCTCCGCAGAGCATCGGCACGGTGGGCCAGTCGCCAAAGAAGAGCCAGCCGAAGAGCAGCGCCCAGATGATGAAGGTATATTGATACGGTGCGACGACCGAGGCTTCCGCCAGTTTCAGCGAGCGCGTCACGCAGAGATGGCCGAGCAGGGCAACGATGCCGAGCAGGGCGAGCAGGCCGAAATCACGGGGCGTCGGCATCACCCATCCGAACGGTAAGAGGGCGATGCCGAGCAGGAGCGAGCCGAAGGTCTGCCAGGCGACGAGCGTGACGTCGGGCGTGCCGCGCAGCTTGCGGCCGGCGATCAGCAGGGCTGCGAACAGGATGCTGCCTGCCAGAGCAAGCAGTGCGGGAGGCGAGAAGCTCGCTCCCGTCGGCGCCAGCGCCAGGGCAACGCCGAGGAACCCCAGGCCCGCCGCGACCCAGCGGGCGGGATCGACCTTCTCGCCGAGCAGCAGTGCGGCGAGCAGCACGGCCCAGATCGGCGCGGCCATCCAGAGCGTCATCGTGTCGGCCAGGGGTAGATGCGCGACGCAGACGTAGAACAGCGTCGATTCGGTGGCGCCGATCGCGACACGCAGCCATTGCAGGCGGGGCCGCTCGGGCCGCAAGGTCCGGCGCAGGCCCTGCTTCAGGATGAAGGGCGAGAGCACGAGGAGCGCCGCGGCGCTGCGGACCAGCATGAGCTGGCCGGGCGTGTAGGTCGAGACCAGCCACTTGCCCATGACGTCGTTGAGCGAGAACAGCAGGATGCCGAGCAGCATCGTGGCGATGCCGATCAGGGAGGCATTGCGGGTGGTCATGGCGGCTGGCGTTTCCTCGGGCGCATCTCCCTGGCCCGGCCCGCCGATCCTGGCAAGCCTCTCGCCGCATGGGCGTCATTCCGTCGTCTGATGCCGAGCGGCGGAACCGTGCCGCAGGGCGCGCGGGCCGCACCGGGATCGATCGGCAGCATGTCGGTGCGGTCGCATTCGTGCCGCGACATGATCATGAAATGACCCGGCCGGCTTCAGCTTCCGAACCCATTCGGACGATGGAATTGGCCTTCATCCGCAACCGAAGGAAGGAACTCCGATGCGCATGATGATGCTTGCCGCCGCCGGTACCGCGTTTGTCCTCGCCGGCGCGGCGCAGGCCCAGTCGCCATCGCCGCAGCCCGGGCCGAACCCGTCCCAGGCGCCTTCGCCGACGCAGCCGCCGTCTCCGGCGCCGGCGATCAGATCGGTCAAGGTGGTGGATTTCAACGAGCTTCCCGACGCCACCAAGACGCAGGTCGACGCGCTGGTGGCGAAGCGCTCGGCCGAGGACCGGGAGCGACTGCAGAACGCCGTCGAGCGTGCGCCGATGATAAAGACGGCGGTGGAAGCGAAGGGGTTCTCCGCCCGCGACGTCCTGATCGCCCAGATCGACCAGAACGGGGCGTTGACCGTCATCACCCGCAGGCAGGCCTAGCGGCAGCGCCGATGCCGGATCCGGGACGGGCCAGCTTCCTCTGATCCGTGACTTCTACCGCTGCAGATCCGTCAGGAAGGCGCTCAGCCGGCGGAGCGCCTCCCGGCCCTCCGGCCGGTCGAGGTCGAACTGGTATTCATGGGGCAGAGCCGGCTCGGTTCCCGCTTGGAAGAACAGCGTGTCGACCACCACGCCGCGATCGCGCAGCGCCTGGGTCATGGCCACCGATTGCGGTGCCAGCGGATCGCCATTGCCGGCCGAGATGAAGCTGCGCGGGAACGCGGAGGTGACGTAGCGCGGCAGCGCGGCTTCGGTGATCCGAGGATCGTCAAGCGGGTTTGCCGAGCCGAAATAGGCGAACAGGACCGATCGGACGAAGGTGCCGAAAGGTCCGGTGAAGTCGAAAGCGGTCGGATCGAAGGCCCCGCAGAACAGGACGACGGCCCGGAGCCGGTGCGGTTCCATACCCGGCGGCAGGCCGAGCTGCTCGGCGTAGTCTCTGCCGGTCAGCCCGGCGGCAAGCTGCGCTGCGATATGGGCACCGGCCGAATCGCCGGCCAGGACGATCCCGGTCGGGTCGATACCGAACCGCTCGCCTTCCTTCTGGAGGAAGGCGAGCGCCGTGTTCGCCTGAAACACCGGCGTGGGGTAGCGCGCGCCCGGAGCGCGGCTGTACCCGATCGCGACGGCGGCATAGCCTCTTCCGGCGAGAATTTTGAGATAAGGGGCGACATCCTGCCGGTCTCCGCCGACGAAGCCGCCGCCATGGATCCAGACCAGCGTCGGCGCGCCTGGCCGGGCGCCGCCCGGCGGCAGGTAGACGTCGAGGCGCTCGTCGGCTCCGGCGCCGTAGGCGATATCGCGCTGCTCGCCGATGCCGGCCGGGACATGCCTCGCGAGCGCTTCGCCGCTTTTCAACGCGGTATAGGCGAAGACACCCCGGATCAGCAGCGCCGACGGCCAGGGCGAGAGTACGAAGGCCGCGTAGCCCGCGAAGATGATGCCAAGACAAAGCAGGAGAAGGCGGATCGCGCGTGGTCTCATGAGCGAACGCTAGAGATTCGCCATGTCATTGGCCAGAGCCCGCCGCCCGGGGATTCGATCCGCCGTTGCAATGAGAAAGCCTCCTCGAGATCGGGGCGCGAAACGTCGATTTCCCGGCTAACTATCTGAATATTCGTGTTTTATTTTTCTCCGTTAACCCCTCGTTCGTTCGCGCCTGCGAAACAGGCGGCGGACGACGGACGGTGACGATGAGACGGCGACTGGGACTGACGGCGAAGATCATGATGCTCTTTGCCTTGCTGAGCGTCGCCGCCGCGCTCGGGCTCGTCAGCGCGCTGCGCGGGCTCGACGACGTCAGGCGCATCGACCGCGAGGCCTTCTCCGGCATTGCGCTCGCCAGCAGCGCTTCCCTGCTCGCGAGCCGCGTCGCCCATGCCGCGCTGCTCGGGCGGCTGGACGAGGAGGCGACGACCGCGGAGATCGAAGCCTCGCTCGAGAGGCTGGATGCGGCGATCGAGCTCGTCGACGCGGCGCGCGCGCACTTCATCGCGACCCTGCCGAGGGCAATGAGCGACGCAAATCCCACGCTCAACGCCCGGATCAACACCTTCATCGCTTTCCAGCGCAGTATCGTCGAGATCGGCCGGCGCGTCTCGGCAAAGGCCGCGATCCTGGAAGCCGGCGCGCAGGAAGCACGCCTCAACGTCAGCCAGATCATCGCGACCACGTCGTCGATGAGGGACGAGTTGGCGAAGAGGGCGAATGGCGCGGCCGTCAGGGCCGGGGAAAGGGCGGAGAGGGTAAGGCTGCTGACGATCGCTGTCGCGCTGCTGCTGCCGCTCGGCGGAGGGCTGATCGCGCTGCTGGTGATGCGCCGCCATCTGACAGGGCCGCTGCGCGAGCTCATGGCGTCCATCCGCACGGCCACGCGTTCGAACGAGGTCATCGACGTACCCCATTGCGCCCGGTCCGATGAGATCGGCGAGCTCGCCCGCACCGTGCGGCAGCTCAGCGAGGTTCGGGCGACGCTGGTGACGCGCGAGACCGAGGCCGGGCAGGCGCGCCAGCATCAGCGGCTGCGCAGCCAGGAACTGACCCGCATCGCCGATGATTTCGAGGCGCGGCTCGGCGTTCTGCTCGGCGAGATCGGGCGGGCGAGCGAAGTGCTGCGCGCGACGTTGCAGGATGCGGCCGTTCGGGTCGAACAGGTGTCGAAGAGCTCCGAGATCGCGGCGGCGTCGGTGACCGGCGCGGGCATCGAGGCCAATCGCACGACCGAGGCGGCGCTGCGGATGGAGCTGGTGATCGGGCAGATCAACGATGAGGTCCGGCGCGTTTCGGAGATGGCGAGCGCCGCGAGCCAGGAGGCGACCGGCGCGCACAAGCTGGTCGCCGAGCTGACCGAGAAGGCCGCGCAGATCCGCGACGTCGTCGGAATCATCGAGGCGGTCGCGCGGCAGACCAACCTGCTGGCGCTCAACGCCACGATCGAGGCCGCGCGCGCCGGCACGCATGGCCGCGGCTTCGCGGTGGTCGCGTCCGAGGTCAAGGCGCTGGCCGGCCAGACCGCGGAGGCGACCTCGCGCATCGTCGGGCGCATCGCTCAGGTCGACCAGGCGCTTTCGCATGCGGCGGGTGCGGTCTCCACCATCGGCAACAGCATCCTTGCCGTCGAGCAGACGGGCACCGAGATCGCGACCATGGTCGGATCGAATGCGGAGCTGCTCGGCTCCCTGGGCGATACCGTGGCGCGGATTTCCGACGTCACCGGCACGGCCGTGATGGCGATGGCCGAAATTGCCGCCGCCAATATGCAGACGGTCAATCAGGCCGACATGGGCGCGCTCAGCGCGCGCGACCTCGACGAGCGCATCGCCGCCCTGCAGGTCGAGGCGGCCGCCTTCGTCCAGCGGCTGCGCGCCGCCTGAGCGCCGGCGGGCTTGCCTTCGGCGCGCGACTCGGCCCCATCTGCGGCATGTCCGCCGTGATTGCCTTCCGATGAGCTGGTCGCTTCAGCAGGATGCCGCCTTGTCCGAGGTGGCGCGCTGGCTGCAGGCGGGCACGCCGCAGGTGTTCCGCCTGTTCGGCTATGCCGGCACCGGCAAGACCACGCTCGCCCGGCACATCGCCGAGGCGGTGGACGGCGATGTCGTCTTCGCCGCCTACACCGGCAAGGCCGCGCTGGTGCTGCGCAACAAGGGCTGCGGCGAAGCCCAGACCATCCATTCCCTGATCTACCGCTCGCGCGGGGTCGACGAGGAGAGCCCGACCTTCGTCATCAACCGTGAAAGCAACGCGGCCAAGGCCAAGCTGATCGTCATCGACGAATGCTCGATGGTCGACGAGGAACTGGGCCGCGACCTGCTCTCCTTCGGCACGCCGGTGCTGGTGCTCGGCGATCCCGCGCAGTTGCCGCCGGTGAAGGGCGGCGGCTTCTTCACGGAGCAGGAGTCCGACGTGATGCTGACGGAGGTCCATCGTCAGGCGGCCGACAATCCGATCGTTCGGATGTCGATGACCGTGCGCGAAGGCGGGCGGCTCGACTATGGCGATTACGGGCCGAGCCGGGTGATCCGTCGCGCGGAGGTCAACCCCGAGATCGTGATGGCGGCCGACCAGGTGCTGGTCGGCATGAACAAGACGCGGCGCGGCTACAATGCCCGCATCCGGCAGCTGATGGGGCGGACGGAAACCAATCCCGTTGCCGGCGAGAAGCTCGTCTGCCTGCGCAACGACAAGAGCAAGGGGCTGCTCAATGGCGGCTCCTGGATCGTCCAGGAGATCAAGACCTCGAAGAAGGGGCTCGTCACCATGCGCGTCACGCCGGAGGACGACACCGGCGCCCGTGCGGTCAAGGTTTCGGTGCTGCCCAACTTCTTCGACGGCACCGAGGAGGAGATTCCCTGGGAGCTGCGCAAGCACACCGATGAATTCACTTTCGGCTATGCGCTGACCGTTCACAAGGCGCAGGGCTCGCAGTGGGACGACGTCGTGCTCTTCGACGAGAGCTTCGCCTTCCGCGAGCACCGGGCACGCTGGCTCTATACCGGGCTGACGCGCGCGGCAGAAACGATCACGGTGGTGATGTAGGGCGGCAGGCCCTGATCAATCCACGATGCCGTCGCGGCCCTCGATCGTCATCAAGGTCGCGGTCAGCAGGGCGACGAGCCGCTCCTTGCCGTCATTCTCGGCGAGAACCTCGCTCTGCGCCAGGGTCAAGGTCCGGCCGGCCTTGACCACCTTGCCCCGCGCGACGATGCGCGTGCCGGCAGCGGGTGCGAGCAGGTTGATCTTGAATTCCGTCGTCAGGATGCCGCGATCGGCAGGCATCACGCTGAGTGCGGCATAGCCGGCTGCGCTGTCCGCGATGGCGCTCACCGCGCCCGCATGCACGAAGCCATGCTGCTGCGCGATCTCGGGCCGAGGCGTCAGAGCGATTTCCACCTGACCGGGCGAGACATGGACAAGGTTGGCACCGAGCGTTTGCATGAGGCCTTGCTTGGCGAAACTGGTCCGGATGCGGCGATCAACGCTGGTCTCGTCCATGGTCGTGAAGATCCTCCCGGTTCGCACGGTGACAGCGGCGTGGCGCTGCAATGGTTGTGCCGGAAACGCCCCGCGGTCGAACATTGCCGATTTGTCATAGAAGCTCCCCGCTTTTTGCCATAGTCGCACAGGATGCTGCAGCCGTGATCAGGGGAGATCGGTTGCATGGCAGGGCCGGACGATCCGAAAACGGGAGCCATCGCCCTCCAGCGCTTCGGGCTGGGGCCGCGGCCGGGCCAGGGCGAAGCGATGCGTCGCGAAGCACGCGACAGACTGCTTGCCGAGCTTGAAAAGGGTGGCGCCCCACAGCCCCCCGGCGCGCCCTTTCCGGGCGTGACCGAGATCGGGCGAGCGCTCTTCGCCTTCGAGGACCAGCAGAAGATCGAGCGCGAAGCCAAGCGTGCCGCGATGCCGACGGGCCCCGAGAACCCGCAGGGAATGCAGGTCGCCGGCGTCGCGCCAATGGCCGGCCCCGACAGGCCGGGCGCGGAAGCCAGGCCGGCTTCCCAGAACGAGACGGCACGCGCGGCGCGGCCGAGGCCGGACGAACCGGCTCTGCCCTTCCGCACCTATCGCGACGAGGTCAAGGCGCGGGTCGATCTCGCGCTCGCGGCCGCAACCGGCTTCGGCGAGCGGCTGACGATGTTCTGGTCGAACCATTTCTGCATCGGCGCGACCAAGAGCAATATCGGCCGGATCATGGCCGGGGTCTATGAACGCGAGGCGATCCGCCCGCATGTCTTCGGTCGGTTCGAGGACATGCTGATCGCCGCCGAAAGCCATCCGGCGATGCTCGACTTCCTCGACAACCGGCAGTCCATCGGGCCGAATTCGCCTGCGGGCCGGCGGCGTGGCCGCGGACTCAACGAGAATCTCGCGCGCGAGATCATGGAACTGCACACGCTCGGCGTTTCGGGCGGCTACAGCCAGGGCGACGTCACCAATCTCGCACGCATCCTGACCGGCTGGACGATGGCGGGCCGCGACGGCCGCCTCGGGTTTCCCGGCTCGTTCGTCTTCAATCCGGGGCTGCATGAGCCGGGCGCGACGCCGCTGCTCGGCCGGCCCTACGACCAGCCGGACCTGGCGCAGGGCGTAGCAGCCCTGACCGATCTCGCCCACCATCCTGCGACGGCGCATTTCATCGCGACCAAGCTCGTGCGCCATTTCGTGGCAGATGATCCGCCGCCGAAGCTGGTCGATCTGCTGGCCTCGACCTTCCGGCAGAGCGGCGGCGACCTGCCCGCGGTCTATCGCGCGCTGATCGGGAGCGACGAAGCCTGGAGGGCGCCGGCGACCAAGCTGCGCTCTCCGCAGGAATTCCTGCTCGCCTCCTATCGTGCCACGGGGCTGCAACCGAATTTCGGCCAGATCCTCGGGCCGCTGCAGGCGATGGGCCAGCCTTTCTGGCAGCCTTCGGGCCCGAACGGCTATGCCGACACCAATGCCGCCTGGGCCTCGGCCGAAGGAATCAAGACGCGCATCGACGTGGCCGCCGGCTGGGGACGGCAGCGAGCCAATGCGGTGACGGACCCGAACGGGCTGGCCGCGGATGTCCTCGGGCCGCTGCTCTCTTCCGAAACCAGGCAGACGGTGGCGCGGGCGGAAAGCCGGCCGCAGGCGATCGCGCTGCTGCTCATGTCGCCCGAATTCCAGCGGAGGTGACCGCCATGGATCATCACGACGACGGTTGCCAACGCATGACACCCTCCCGGCGCGCGATCCTCGGCGCGGCCGGGGCGCTCTTCGCCTGGTCCTTCGTGCCGAAGTTCGCCTATGCGGCGGCGGGAGCGCGCGATCCGCGCTTCGTGGTCGTGGTGCTGCGCGGCGCACTGGACGGGCTCTCGGCCGTGCCGCCGATCGGCGATCCCGACTATGCGGCTTTGCGGGACGGGATCGCGCTCACCAGGGACGGCCCGGAAGCGGCACTGCCGCTCGACGGCTTCTTCTACCTGCATCCGGCGATGCCGAACCTGGCGCGGCTCTACCGGGACGGCCACGCGGCCATCATTCATGCCGCCGCCACAGGCTACCGCGAGCGCTCCCATTTCGACGGGCAGGATGTGCTCGAGAGCGGCCAGCCCGGACCAGGGCACACGGCGACCGGCTGGCTGAACCGGCTGCTCGCCAGCCTGCCGCCCGGGGAGGGGATCGCTCGCAACGGTGTGCTCGGGGTCGGGGTCGTGCCGCCCCTCGTCGTGCGCGGGGATGCGCCCGTCCTCGGCTGGGCGCCGCCGCGCATGGCGCGGGCGGGAAGCGACCTGACGATGCGGCTCGCCGATCTCTATGGCCAGCGCGACGCGCATCTGGCTGCTGCACTGCAGCAGGCGATCGAGACGGAAGGACTGGCGCAGCGGCGCGGAATGGACGGCAAGCCGATGGGCGGCGGCGGCCCGGATTCGGCGGACGGCATGCGACGCATCGCCGAAGGAGCGGCCGCGCTAGTCGGCGCCGATGACGGGCCGCGCATCGCGGCGCTGGCCTTCGAAGGCTGGGACACGCATGCCAACGAAGGCGGTGCCAAGGGACGGCTCGCCACGCTGCTCGGCGGGCTGGACGGTGCCTTTGCCGCCTTCGAAACCGGGTTGGCGCCGGTCTGGAAGGACACTGTGGTGATGGTGGTGACCGAATTCGGCCGCACGGCCGCCGTCAACGGCACGGTCGGCACCGACCATGGCACCGGAACGGTGGCCTTTCTGGTCGGCGGCGCCGTCAAGGGCGGGCGGATGATCGCGGACTGGCCCGGCCTGAAGCCCGAGGCCCTCTATCAGAGCCGCGACCTGAAGCCGACCAGCGATGTTCGCGCGGTGGCGAAGGGCGTGGTGGCGGACCTGTTCGGGCTCTCCGGGCCGGTGCTGGCGGAGAAGGTGTTCCCGGGGACGGGCGATCTCAAACCGGTGCAGGGCCTGGTCGTTTAGTGACCTGGCTCCGGCTGGAGCAGATGTCCCAACGCCCTTTTGGGTTGCGTAACGACAGCCTCGGGGGCGTGGCCCCCGAGGCCGAGCCTCCGCTCAGGCCCATTCGCGCTGCTTCAGCTTGTCCTCATAGGCGTCGATCTTCGCGCCCTTCTCCATCGTCAGGCCGATATCGTCGAGGCCGTTCAGCAGGCAGTGCTTGCGGAAAGGGTCGAGCTCGAAGCGGATCTCGCCGCCGTCCGGGCCCTTGATCGTCTGGTTCTCGAGGTCGATCGTCAGCGTCGCGTTGGAGCCGCGCTCGGCGTCGTCGAACAGGGCGTCGAGCTGCTCGGGCGTGACCTTGATGGGCAGGATGCCGTTCTTGAAGCAGTTGTTGTAGAAGATGTCGGCGAAGCTCGTGGAGATCACGCAGCGGATGCCAAAATCGAGCAAGGCCCAGGGGGCATGCTCGCGCGAGGAGCCGCAGCCGAAATTGTCGCCGGCGACCAGGATCTGCGCCTTGCGGTAGGCTGGCTGGTTCAGCACGAAGTCCGGGTTCTCGGAGCCGTCCTCCTTGTAACGCATCTCCGAGAACAGCGCGGTGCCGAGACCGGTGCGCTTGATCGTCTTCAGATACTGCTTCGGGATGATCATGTCGGTGTCGACATTGACAACCTTCAGCGGGGCGGGGGTCGAGGTCAGGGTGGTGAAGGGCTGCATGGTTCCGTGTCCTTGCTCTGGCCGGGCTCAGCCGGCCGCCTGTTCGATGGCTTCCATGTCCTCGTCGGAGAAGCCGAAATGGTGGCCGACCTCGTGGATCATGACGTGGGTGACGATGGAGCCGAGGCTTTCGTCGTGCTCCGCCCAATAGTCGAGGATCGGCCGGCGATAGAGGTGAATGGTATTAGGCATCTGGCCGGTCTGGGGGCCAAAACCCTGCTGCGGCAGGCCGACGCCGGTGAAGAGGCCGAGAAGGTCGAACGGGCTTTCGGCCTCCAGCTCCTTCAGGACATCGTCCTCCGGGAACTCGGTGACGTTGAAGATCACGTCGGCGCAAAGCGCACGGAACTCCTCCGGCAGACGGTCGAAGGCGGCCTGGGCCAATTCTTCGAACGCCTCCAGCGACGGGGCCTTGGCCCCGTCCCAGTCGATCTGCATCGTCTTTGCCACCGCGGCATCCATATCCGTCACCAGAACTTGAGCTGGTGGCCGAGCCACCAGCCCAGCACGATCACGCCGAGGAGCGAGAGGGTTCGGCCGATCCGCCGGCCCCAGAGTTCGATCCTGTCGCCCTCCGGCGCATCGGCGCCGGAGAAGTGATCGGCGGCCCGTCCCATCGAGGTTCCGAGCAAGGTCTCGCTGTCGCGCTTCACGCGTTCGAGCGCGGCCCTGGCCTCGGCTTCGCGGGCGGCTTCGCGGGGATCGTTCGACATGGCGTCCTCCCCGCGTGCCTGATCAGCCGAGCGTGCGCACGTCGACGAAGCGGCCGGTCAGGGCCGCCGCCGCCGCCATCGCCGGCGAGACCAGATGGGTGCGGCCGCGATACCCCTGACGGCCCTCGAAGTTGCGGTTCGAGGTCGAGGCGGCGCGCTGGCCGGGCTTGAGCTGGTCGGGGTTCATGCCGAGGCACATCGAGCAGCCCGGCTCGCGCCATTCGAAGCCGGCGGCGATGAAGATCTTGTCGAGACCCTCGGCCTCGGCCTGCTCCTTCACCAGGCCGGAGCCGGGAACGATCATGCCGTAATCCAGGCTCTCATGGATCTTCTTGCCCTCGACGATCCTGGCAACGGTGCGCAGATCCTCGATGCGGCCGTTGGTGCAGGAGCCGATCCAGATCACGTCGAGCGGGATGTCGGTGATCTTGGTGCCGGCAGTGAGGCCCATATACTCCAGCGCGCGCTTCTTCGAGGCGCGCTTGACCTCGTCGGCGATCAGCTCGGGATCGGGAACCGCGCCGGTGACCGAGATCACGTCCTCGGGCGAGGTACCCCAGGAGACGATCGGCGGGAGGTTGCCGGCGTCGAGACGTACGATGCGGTCGAAATGCGCGCCCTCGTCGGAGCGCAGCGTCTCCCAGTAGCGGACGGCGGCATCCCAGGCGGCGCCCTGCGGCGCCTTCGGGCGGCCCTTCAGATAGGCGAAGGACTTCTCGTCCGGCGCGACCATGCCGGCGCGGGCGCCGCCCTCGATCGACATGTTGCAGACCGTCATGCGGCCTTCCATGGTCAGGCCGCGGATCGCCTCGCCGGCATATTCGATCACCGAGCCGGTGCCGCCGGCGGTGCCGATCTCGCCGATGATCGCGAGCGTGATGTCCTTGGCGCCGACGCCCGGAGCAGGCGTGCCGTCGACCTGGACGAGCATGTTCATCGCCTTCTTCTGGATCAGCGTCTGGGTGGCGAGCACATGTTCCACCTCCGATGTGCCGATGCCGTGGGCGAGCGCGCCGAAGGCGCCATGCGTCGAGGTGTGGCTGTCGCCGCAGACGATGGTGGTGCCGGGCAGGGTGAAGCCCTGCTCGGGGCCGACGATGTGGACGATGCCCTGACGCTTGTCGAGCTCGTTGAAGTACTCGACGCCGAAGTCCTTGGCGTTCTTCGCCAGCGCCTCGACCTGGATGCGGCTTTCCTCTTCCTGGATGCCCTTGGAGCGGTCGGTGGTCTGGATGTTGTGATCGACGACGGCGAGCGTCTTCTCGGGCGCGCGGACCTTGCGGCCGGTCATGCGCAGGCCCTCGAAGGCCTGCGGGCTCGTCACCTCATGGACGAGGTGGCGGTCGATATAGAGCAGGCAGGTGCCGTCATCCTGCCGGTCGACGACGTGGTCGTCGAAAATCTTGTCATAGAGCGTCTGGGGACCCTTGGTCGCAGTCATGGCTTGTTCTCGGTCTGCGGAAATCTGATCTGGAAACGAGAAAGCCGGCTTTCGAGCCGGCTCGCAAAACGGTTCGCCTGTCGCCGGCCGCGCTGGGGCGGCCGGTCTCAGGCGCCGGTAAGGCCTGCGGCGATGGAGGCGGTGAAGCGGCCGAAAAAGCGCCAGGGCAGGCGGGCATGGTCATGCAGCGCGACGAAGTCCTGCGTCGTCGGCAGAGGCGGCAGATGGCCTTCTCCCTGCACGGCGCTGAAGCGCTGGAACTGATGCATGCGCGACGACATGGCTACTATGTAGCAGTTCCAGGGTAGCCGGACAATCGACCCGCTCGCCTAGCCGTCATCTGCCGGACGCGGAGCCCGCCGCCGCGGTGTCGACGCTGACGACGACCGACATGCCGGGCGCCAGCTTCCCCGCCGGAGGCTGATCTGGGTCTATGGCGATGCGGACCGGTACGCGCTGGGCGATCTTGACGAAGTTGCCCGTCGCGTTGTCCGGCCGGATGACGCTGAACTCGGACCCCGCGGCCGGCGAGAAGCGCTCGATCCTGCCGGTAAGCCTCGCGTGGCGGAGAGCATCGACGGTGAAGCTCACCGGCTGGCCGACGCGCATGCCGGCAAGCTGCGTCTCCTTGAAGTTGGCGATGACCCAGACCTTGCTGGGCACCAGCGCCATCAGTTGCGTGCCCGCGGCGACATATTGGCCGAGCCGGGCCGAGACCTCCCCGAGGCGCCCGTCCTGAGGCGCGAGGATGCGGGTGTTGCTGAGGTCGATCTCGGCGAGATGCACGGCGGCCTCGGCGCCCTCGACCGCGGCCACGAGCGACTGGCGGTTGACGATGGCCGTCTGGATGTCCTGCCGCGCCACCTCGGCGGCGGCATTGCTGGCGGCGAGGGAGGCGCGGGCCTGGTCGAGCGCCTGCTGGCTCTGGTCGGTGCTGGTCTGGCTGACGACGCCGCGCTCGCGAAGCGGCTCGATGCGGCTCCAATTCGCTTCGGCCGTGCGCAGGGCGGCTTCGGCGCTGGCGACGTTGGCGACGGCCGCGCGCAGGCGCGCATCCGCTGCCGCGCGCGACTGGTCGGAATTGGCGAGAGCGGCGCGTTGCGCCGCGAGCCCGGCCCTGGCCTGCTCCAGCTTCTGGGCGTAGATGCGGTCGTCGATGCGCAGCAGCAGGTCACCCTGCTTCACCGTGGCGAAATCCTGCACCGGCACCTCCGCGACATAACCGGCGAGTTGCGGCGCGATCACCGTCACCTGTCCGCGCACATAGGCGTTCTCGGTTGTTTCGATGGTGCTGGCGAAGGGGGGCAGCCGCCAAGCGTAGAGAATAACGGCGAGGCCGACGAGGCCGATCGCCAAGGCGATGTAGGTCGAAACCGAGCGGAGGGCATTGGTCATGGCGAGGCTTGCGGGTCAGCCGACCGGGGCTGGCCGGGGCGCGGCAAGGCGCGTCTGCAGCCGCCGGACGGCGAGATGGAGGAGGAGGCCGGCGAGGGCGATGCCCGCGATCAGCGAGATGAGCAGGAAGGCGTCGTTATAGGCGAGCACCGTCGCCTCGCGCGCCGCCCGCTGGGCCAGGAGCGACACGCCCTCGGCGCGCGTCAGCGCGGGATCGGTCAGAACCTGGCCGTAAGCACCGCCGAACTGGCCGATGCGCTGGGCCACGATCGGGTCCGACAGCGAGAAGCGTTCGGCGAGCACATTGTAGTGGAAGCTGGTCCGCAAGGTGATGAAGGTGCCGAAGACCGCCGAACCGAGCAGGCCGCCGATGCTCTGCGTGAACAGGAACACGGTGATGAAGCTCAGGATGTAGAGCGGGCCGCGTGCGATGGCGGCTCCCATGCCCTGCGCCATCGCCGCCGGCAGGAACAAGGCGGAGCCATAGGCCACCAGCATCTGGCTGAGCCGGATGTCATGCGGGCGCGTCAGGCTGGTGGCGCCGCTGTCGAGCCAGGCGCCGAGCGCGACGCAGGCCAGCGCGCTACCGTAGAACCAGATCTCGCGGCCGGGGCGCAGCAAGGCGGCGCAGGTGATACCGCCGGCGAGGATGGCGCAGAGGATGATGCCGTAAAGCGGCACTGTCTGCTCGTTCTGGAGGCCGAGCGCCTGGAAGAAGTTCGAGGCGCCGACCGTCTGCTCGGCGAGGACGAGCCGCATGGTCAGCAGGGCGCCGGCGAAATGCAGCGTGGTCGGGCTCGTCAGCCACCGGATGTCGACGAGAGGGCTCTTGCGGTGCAGCTCGGTGATGCCGGCCAGAGTGAGGCAGAGCACGGCCAGGGCGAAAAGCCAGCCGAGCCAGGGCGCCTCGAACCACCAATAGATGCGGCCGAGGCTGAGCGCGACCGCGATGGAGCCGAAGCCGATCGCGATCAGGAGGTAGCTGACGATATCGAGCGGGCCGATCCATTTGACCCGCGGCGGGGTGGTCAAGGGCAGCGCATAGACGAAGCCGAACGCCACCATGGCGAGGCCCATCTCGAAGAGGGTGAGGCCGTGGAAGCCTGCGATGTCGAGCAGATGCGGCGAAATCAGGCGCGTCACCGGGATGCCGAGCGTGCTGTTGGTCAGCGCCAGCGAGAGGCCCGCGGTGAGCTTCCGCTGCGGCTGCATCGGCTCGATCATGTAGAAGAATGCGAGGGAGGACATCGGCGATGCCGCGATGCCGCTCATGAAGCGCACGGCGACGGCCGATTGCAGGTCGTGCACGAAGAAGTTGAGGACGGCCGCAAGCAACAGCCCGGCGATGCTGATCTCGGCGAAGTTGCGCAGGCCGTACTGCATGCGGATCTTGATCAGCGCGATCGAGAGCGAGACGTTCGGCGCCATATAGGCGGCGACCAGCCAATTGGTCTCGGCCACGGTTGCGCCGAGATCGCCCTGGATCTGGTAGACGTTGGTGTTGACGATGTTCTGGCCGATCTGCTGCGTCATCGCCAGGGTTACCGAGGCGAGCATGTAGCCGAGGGCGCGCGGCACCGGCATGGTGAACCATGTCGAGGCGGGCGGCGCTGCTGCCGGCGTCGAGGTGGCCTCGGGCGTGCTCATGAGGCGGTGCTCCGCCCGGCGGCGATGTTGCGCGAAGTCCGCCGCAGGACGCTCAGCGCCAATTCCAGATCCTGCGGGGCGATGCCTTGCAGGATATCAGCGCGCAGCTCGGCGAGAAATGCCAGGATGTCCTCCGCCTGCGCCCGCGCCATCGGCGTGAGGAAGACCTGGCGCGCGCGCCTGTCGCCCGCGACGGCACGGCGCTCGACCATGCCGTTGCGCTCGAGCCCGTCGAGCAGCCGCACCAGCGTCGGCTGCTCGATCTCCAGCAGGCCGGCAAGGTCGGACTGGATGAGCCCGTCTTCCCGCGCCAGCTCCATCAGCAGGCGGGCGCGGGCGAGGGTCAATCCCATGCCCCGCGCCCGCTCGTCGACGAGCGCGCGGAGCTTGCGGTTGACCGCTGCGAGCTCTGCCGTGAAGGCAGCTTGAAGATCCGTCAGGTTCATTGGACATTATAAGTAGCAAGCTAATGATTATCATACTTATCTAGGCGATGATTGCATATCAATTGAAAAATTTGTCGGCCGCCATGCGTTTTCAGAATGAAACGCGAGCGCGGCTTTTGGTCATGCGTAAAGTGGCGGGCTTCCCGAACGGCGCCCGCCTGTTCATCGATGACGCAATAAAAAACGCGGCCCCGAAGGACCGCGCTATCATTCTCTTTCGTCGAAGTGGTCGGCTTACTTGCCGGCGCCCTTCTGGCCCTTGGCGGGCTTGGCGTCGACGCGCTCGGCGATGCGGGCCGACTTGCCGCGACGATCGCGCAGGTAATAGAGCTTGGCGCGGCGGACCTTGCCCTTGCGGATGACCTTGATCGAATCGAGGTTCGGCGAGAACAGCGGGAAGACGCGCTCGACGCCCTCGCCATAGGAAATCTTGCGGACGGTGAAGCTCTGGTTGAGGCCGCCGCCGTTACGGGCGATCACGACGCCTTCATAGGCCTGGACGCGGCTGCGCTCGCCTTCCTTGACCTTGACGTTGACCTGCACGGTGTCGCCCGGCTGGAAGGCGGGGATGGCCTTGCCTTCTGTGAGCTTGGCGATCTGCTCGGCGTCGAGCTGCTCGATGATGTTCATGGGTCTCTCCATGGCCGTGTTCGCGCGGAAGCGCGGGCTTTCGGCTCGCTGTTTTCAGTTGAGTGCGGGGCCATACAGGAGCGCGGCGGATTTGTCGAGCGGCAAAGCCGGACAAGCGCATGCGGGACGCCCGGCTTGCGGCCGGCGCCCTGCGAGGCATAGCCTCCACGCCATTCCCTGCCTTGTTCGATGTCATTCGGGTTTCCCATGAGCAGCACCCATTCCAAGGTCGTCCTCGTCACTGGCGCCGCGCGTGGCATCGGGCTGGCGACCGCGAAGCGCTTCCTCGCCGATGGCTGGCGCGTCGGCCTGCTTGATATCGACGGTGCCGGCCTGGAAAGAGCGGTCGCGGAGCTCGCCCGGCCTGGGGAGACGCTGGCCTTGACCTGCGACATCGCCGATCCGCGGCAGGTCGCGGCGGCCTTCGAGCAACTGGCCGCGCGCTTCGGGCGGCTCGATGCGCTGGTCAACAACGCCGGCACGGCCGTGTTCAAGCCGCTGCTCGAGACCACCTATGAGGAATGGCAGCGTGTGCTCGCGGTCAATCTCTCCGGCCCCTTCCTGACGACGCAACTTGCTGCCCCGCTGATGGCCGATGCGGGCGGCGGCGCCGTCGTCAATATCACCTCGATCTCGGGCCTGCGCGCCTCGACATTGCGCGTCGCCTACGGCACCTCGAAGGCGGCGCTGAAGCATCTGACGAAACAGCAGGCGGTCGAACTCTCGGCACTCGGCATCCGCGTCAATGCCGTTGCGCCCGGGCCGGTCGAGACGGCGATGGCCAGGGCCGTGCACAGCCCTGAAATCCGCGCCGATTATCGTGACGCCATCCCGCTCGGTCGCTACGGGCTGGAGGAGGAGCTGGCGGAGTCGATCTTCTTCCTGTGCTCCGAGCGTGCGAGCTACATCACCGGGCAGGTGCTGGCCGTCGATGGTGGCTTCGACGCGGCCGGCATCGGATTGGCGACGCTGCGCGGGGAACGGCGGAATTTATAGGAGGCTGGTTTCGGCCCATGGCAGACCTTGCATCGCCTCTCCATATTGCCGCACGACGCCGCAAGGTCGTTGGGAACGAACGCCGTGGGTCACATGAGTTCCAACAATAAGTTATCATTTGCTGTATCTGGCATATTGGTAATTATTTTGATTTCGAATGACGTATTCGAGATCAAATATGTTTGGCTCTTTTAGTATTCGTGCTAACTGCATTTGTCATAGACGCAATTATATATGTTAGTAAGGATAATAAATCTTTATCGTAGATTTATTTAGATCGATATTGCCATATCGCTCTAGGAAAGCGCTGCATAAAAAGTTCTGCTCTCAATCGGTTATCGACGTTCTCTCCACCAGAACCATAGAGCGCCCAAGCAAGACAAGGATGCCAATAATAAAACGAATTCTATGCCTCTATAAGGCTCTTTTATCGCTGCATTGAAAAACAAGATCACGCCAAGGAGTAATAAGCCGCGCCAACTAGCCCAGAGGCGGCAGCTTTCCTTAAACTCTTGGACCAACGCTCTCAGCAAGTCAGCCACGGCTATCTCTCACGAAACAATGCCGTTAAGATAGCGGGCTAAAGTATAGACACCAAGTGTCCTCTAGCCATTCCATTAGCCGTTTCGCTGGCGAGGCGGCAAGGCTTGCATTCGACCCATAGCGGTCACGCGTTGCGGCACCTCGCTCGCCAAACCCCTCGCTACTTGTAAAATCCCTCGCGCAGATTCAGGCCGTGCTCCAGCCAGGCCTTCATGGCGCAGAGCATGCCGGTCCAGCCCTCGCAATTGCCGTAGGAGGCCTTGAGCCCTTCCTGCGTCTGCGACCAGCCTTCTTCCGAAATCCGGACAAGGGTTCGGCCGTCGTCGAGCGGCTCGAAGGTCATGGTCACGGTGGTTTCGCGGCTGCCGGCAGGATCGGGCGTCGCCTCGGCCGAGCCCCAGCGCAGGACGATGCGCCTGTCCTTCTCGACTTCGACGACCTGGACCGGAAAGGCGCCGGGGAAGTCGTGGAAATCCCAGGTGACGACCGCGCCGGTCTCGATCCGGCCCTCGGCGCCGCCGGTGGTGAAGAAATGCGAGAGGCGGTCGGGGTTCACCACCGCCTCGAAGACTTCGGCGACCGGCTTGGCGATGCGCCCGGCCACCGAAAATTTCAGATCCATCTGCGGTTCCATCGGTGCCCTCCCTTGCTGTGCCCGCTATTATGTTATAGATTTATAACATGTCAACGGATGACGAAGACGACGCCCTCTTCAAGGCTCTCGGGCACCGCACCCGACGCCGTATGGTCGATGTGCTGAAGGGCGGCCCCCGCACCACCGGTATGCTGTGCGAGCTCCTGCCGGAGCTCGACCGCTGCACGGTGATGCAGCATCTCAAGGTCCTGGAGGAGGCGGGGCTGGTGATCGTCGAGCGGCGCGGTCGCGAACGCTGGAACCATCTCGACGCGCTGCCGATCCACGGCATCCACGAACGCTGGATCGGTCCTTATGCCGCCTATGCGGCCGCCATGCTCAGCCGGCTGAAACGGATGAGCGAGGCCGGGCAGGCCGTTGCGCCCGCGCCGCGAGAGCATAAGGAGACCGGAGGCGTCTGACGGCTGTGCCGCAGCGCGGCACATAATCTCCTTGCGGCCGGCTGCGAACGGCGCGAACCTTACCTGACATGCCTCTTCGACGGCCGCCCGGCGCGTTCGGGCCGGTGCGACCGCCGCCCGACCGGTGCCGCGGGGCTTTCTCCCGATGCGCCGGCCTCCAGCCGCGCCGATGCGAGGTCAAAACCTTTCGTCCCCGCGGTCCAACCCGAAGGAGGACGTCATGGCCACCCAGAACGGCAAGGGAGACGCAGCACCCGGCACCCGAGGCGCGGGGCCGCGATGCGTCGCGCTCGTCGGCCCCTTCCAGAGCGGCAAGACGACGCTGCTCGAAAGCATCCTGATGCGCTGCGGCGCGCTTTCGCGCACCGGCTCGGTCAAGACCGGCAACACGGTCGGCGATGCCTCGGCCGAGGCGCGGGCGCATCAGATGAGCGTCGAGCCCAATGTCGCCAGCGTCGACTTCCTCGGCGATACCTTCCAGTTCATCGATTGCCCGGGTTCGGTCGAGTTCCTGCACGAGATGCGCCATGTCCTGCCGGCGGTCGACGCAGCCGTCGTCGTCTGCGAGGCGGACGACCGCAAGGCGCCGGCGCTGGAACTGGTTCTGCGGGAGCTCGAAGAGGCCGACATCCCGCGCTTTCTCTTCCTCAACAAGATCGACACGGCCGCGCGCCGGGTACGCGAGACGCTCGCCATCCTGCAGCGCGCCTCGCGCACGCCGCTGCTGCTGCGCCAGATTCCGATCTGGAAGAACGGCATCGCGGTGGGGTTCATCGACCTCGCGCTGGAGCGGGCCTTCATCTATCGCGAGCATGCCCCGAGCGAGATCGTGCCGCTCGCGGTCGACGAGAGCGGCCGCGAGAAGGATGCCCGCTTCTCGATGCTGGAGAAGCTCGCCGATTACGACGACGAACTGATGGAGGAACTGCTCGGCGACATGGAGCCGCCCCGGGACCGCATCTTCGACGATCTCGCCCGCGAGCTGCAGCATCGCCATGTCGTGCCGGTGCTGATCGGCGCGGCCGAGCGCGGCAACGGCGTGACGCGCCTGCTCAAGGCTTTGCGGCACGAGGCGCCGGGGCTTGCCGAGACGCGCGGCCGCATCGGCGTCGTCGAGGACGGGCCGCCGCTGGCGCAGGTGATGAAGAGCTGGCATGCGGGGCAGGGCGGCAAGCTCTCGCTGGCCCGCGTCATGCGCGGCAGGCTCTCCGAGGGCGACGTCGTCACGTCCTCCGGCGGGGTCGAGACCCGGATCGCCGGCATCGTTGCGCTGAAGGGCAGCGAGCAGAGCCGCAAGCCCGCCGCCGCGGAGGGCGAGGTCGCCGGTTTCGCCAAGCTCGACGGCATCGGTACGGGCGAGGCCTTCATGCTCGGCAAGCAGCGCGCCGCCGTGATCAGCGCGGTCGCGCCGCCCGAGCCGGTGCATACGCTCGCCATCGCGGTGAACGACCGAAAGGACGATGTCCGCCTGGCCGCCGCGCTGCAGAAGATCGCGGAGGAGGATACCGCGCTGCTCGTCACCCAGGTGCCGGAGTTGGGCGAGACGCGGCTCTCCGGCCAGGGCGAGATGCATCTGCGTGTCACGCTGGAGAAGCTTGCGGGGCGCTATGGCGTCACCGTCACCAGCAAGCCGCCACAGATCGGCTATCGCGAGACGATCCGCGGGCAGGCGGGCGCGCGCGGGCGGCACCGCAAGCAGAGCGGCGGCCACGGCCAGTACGGCGACGTGGTGATCGAGGTGGCGGGGTTGCCGCGGGGGGAGGGAATCCGCTTCGTCGACAAGATCAGCGGCGGGGTGGTGCCGCGCCAGTATATCGGCTCGGTCGAGGCCGGCATGCGTGACTATTGCGAGCGGGGGCCGCTGGGCTTTCCGGTCGTCGATGTCGCCGTGACCTTGACGGACGGCTCCTATCACACGGTCGATTCCTCCGACATGGCTTTCCGACAGGCCGCGAGGCTGGCCATGCAGGAGGCGATGCCGCAGGCCAAGCCGGTGCTGCTGGAGCCGGTCCTCTCGGTCGAGGTCGTCATCCCCTCGGAGGCGATGTCGCGCGCTTCGGCGCTGATTTCGGCCCGACGCGGGCAGATTCTCGGCTACGATACGCGCCCGGGCTGGCGCGGCTGGGACCAGATCAACGCCCTGCTGCCGGAAGCCGAGATGCCGGGGCTGATCGTCGAGCTGCGCTCGGCGACTTCGGGGGTCGGTTCCTTCAGCGCCCGCTTCGACCATCTGGCGGAGCTCGCAGGCAAGCCGGCGGATGCGGTGGTATCGGCCCAGGCGCTCGCGCAAGCGCGCTGAGCGGGCCCGCCCGATACGGATAACCCTGCGGCGGGCTCGCAGCAGGGCTTGTCTCTTTCCGCGATGAAAGGTTTATATATGAACGTTTCGCGGAACGATGGAGACGGCGCTTGCGCACGGACCCGTCGTTCCGCACTCTAACGAATACAAAAAAGCCTGCCGCTGCGTTGCGCGAGCAAGCCGGGCGGGCGAGAGGGAGGAGTCCATGACTGCGACCGGCGTCGCGCAATCCGCCCAGGATGCGCGTCCTTGGCTTGCTCACTATCCGCCGGCGGTTCCGCATGAGCTCGACGAGGCGAAAATCGGCACGCTTGCCGATCTGATCCGCTCGTCCTGCGCAGGCTATGCCGGCCGGCCCGCCTTCGAGAGCTTCGGAAAGACGATCACCTTCGCCGAGACGCTGCGCGCCGCGGAGGCTTTCGCCGGGTGGCTGCAGGCAAAGGGTCTGCGGAAGGGGGACCGCGTCGCGCTGATGATGCCGAACATCCTTGCCTATCCGGCGGCTCTCTTCGGGACGCTGCTCGGTGGCTTCACCGTGGTCAACGTCAACCCGCTTTATACGGCTCGCGAACTCACGCACCAGATCAACGACGCGGGCGCACGCATCCTCGTGGTGATCGAGAACTTCGCCCATGTGGTCGAGGAGGCGAAGCCGCATCTGAAGCTCGATGCCATCGTCATCGCGACGGCCGGCGATCTGATGGGCTTCAAAGGGGCTATCGTCAATTTCGTCGCTCGCCGAATCAAGAAGGTGGTCAGGCCCTTCGTCCTGCCCGGCGCGGTGACGCTGCACCGGATTCTGCAGGAGGCGGCGAGGATCGAGCCGGTCGCCATCGCGCCGGAGGACGTCGCCTTCCTGCAATATACGGGGGGAACGACCGGCGTCGCCAAGGGGGCCACTCTGACGCACCGCAACGTCGCGGCCAACGTGCAGCAGGCCGGCCTGTGGCTCGAATGGGTCCTGGAGCCGCCTCAGGGCCGCACGGCCTATCAGCACGTGATGGTGACGGCGCTTCCGCTCTATCATATCTTCGCGCTGACCTGCTGCTGCCTGTTCCTCCTGCGGATCGGCGCCAAGAGCCTTCTGATCGCCAATCCGCGCGACATCCCCGGCTTCGTCAAGACTTTGAAGGCCAGCCGCTTCACGCTGATCTCCGGCGTCAACACGCTCTACAACGCGCTCGCCAACCACCCCGACATCGGCACCGTCGATTTCAGCGAGTTGCGCTTCGCCGTGGCCGGCGGCATGGCAACCCAGGCGGCGGTCGCCAAGCAGTGGAAGGCGGTCACCGGCAGGCCGATCATCGAGGGCTATGGGCTCTCCGAAACCTCGCCGGTCGCGACGATCAACCGGCCGGACATCCAGGAGTTCTCGGGAACGATCGGCTATCCGATTCCCTCGACCGACATCGTGATCCGCGATGCCGACGGCAGCGACGTGCCGCCCGGCGAAGCGGGAGAGATCTGCATCCGCGGCCCGCAGGTGATGCGGGGCTACTGGAACCGGCCGGACGAGACCCTCAAGGCCATGACCGCCGATGGCTATTTCCGCTCCGGCGACATCGGAGTGATGCTGCCGGACGGCCAGTTCCGGATCGTCGACCGGATGAAGGACATGATCCTGGTCTCGGGCTTCAACGTCTATCCGAACGAGGTCGAGGATGTCCTGGCCGCGAATCCGGGCGTGCTGGAATCGGCCGTCATCGGCCTGCCCGACGAGCATTCCGGCGAAGTGGTCGCCGCCTTCGTCGTGCGCAGGGACGAGACGCTGACGACCGACGAACTTCGCGCCTACTGCAAGGAGAACCTGACCGGCTACAAGGTGCCGAAGCAGATCTTCTTCCGCGAGAGCCTGCCCAAGACCAATGTCGGCAAGGTGCTGCGCCGGGCGCTGCGGGAGGAGATCGTCGCCAAGCGTTGACGTGGCGGCGAGGTCGACAGCGGGCGAGGCATGGTGTCTGTTCGCGGGCGATGCCGCCACCGGAGACGACCCGCTCTTGCCTCGACGCCTGATCGAATTGCCGCTGCTGCGGAGGCTCAAGCCGGGCCTGCATGTGCATGACGAGGAGGCGTTGAACGCCGAGCCGCCGCTCGATCTGCTCGACGAGGCGATCACGCCGGTCGACGCCTTCTTCATCCGCAACAACGGCGCCTTGCCGGATATTGCGGATGAGAGTGCCTGGACCCTGACGATCGATGGCGAGGTCGAGCGGCCGACGGTTTGGACGCTGCCCGAACTCAAGGATGCCTTCGAGACCGTCACCGTAACGGCCGTTCTGGAATGCGCCGGCAACGGCCGCTCGCAATTCTCCCCGGCGACGGACGGATTGCAGTGGCGGCTGGGGGCGGTCGGCTGCGCGCGCTGGACCGGGGTCAGGCTGGGCGAACTGCTGAGGCATGCGGGCGTGAAGCCGAGCGCCGTCTATACCGGACATCATGCGCCGGATCGGCAGATCGACAAGCCGGAGAGAGCGGCGCTGTCGCGCGGCCTGCCGATCGCCAAGGCGCTGGCTCCGGAGACGCTGATCGCCTTCGCCATGAACGGGGAGCCCTTGCCTCGCCTGCATGGCGGGCCGTTGCGCATCGTCGCGCCGGGCTATCCCGGCTCGGCCTGGCAGAAGTGGCTGAGCGGCATCAGCCTGCGGCCGCAGGAGCATGACGGCGAGAAGATGCGCGGCACCGACTATCGCCTGCCGACGCGGCCTTTGCATCCCGGCGAACCGATCGACCCGAAGGATTTTGCCATCATCACCGACATGCCGGTGAAGTCGCTGCTCACGCGGCCGGCGGCGGGTTTCTGCGTCGCTGCGGGTGAATTGCTTACCATCGCGGGGTTCGCCTGGAGCGGCGCGACGCCTGTCGTGGGGCTCGAACTATCCTGCGATGGCGGCACGAGCTGGACCGAGACGCCACTCCAACAGGGCGAGGGGCCGTTCGCGTGGCGCCGCTTCGAGACGCAGCTCCGGGCGGAGCAGCCGGGGCCGATGACGATCCTCGTCCGCGCCCGCGATGCCGGCGGGCAGCGACAGTCGCTCGAGATGCCCTGGAATCCGCGAGGGTACTGCAACAACCAGGCGCAACGCGTCAGCGGGAGAATCACGGCGGCAGACTGAATGCAGGCCGGAAAGAACATTGGGGTAGGGATGAACCTTTTCCGGTGCTCGCGCGTCTAATCGCCCGAGTCTGCCGTTCGGGGCACGGCTCTGCCGCCTCGGTCACTCCCCCTCCCATCGGCGACCGGGGCGGCTCCCTTTTCGGATCGGCGGACTTCAGGCTGCGAGCAAGGCGCGTCCGTCGCTGGCGTGGCCGGTGGCCAAGACGATCCGCCCGGCCTCGACCTCGCCGACGAAGCGGACCAGCGTGAAATCCTCGGCGCGGCCGGTATTGCCGCGCTCGGTCAGCACCGATAGGGGGCGTCCCATGCGCGCATCGAGATGGCGCTGCTGGGCGACGGCCGCTGCCGCGCGCAGGCGCGCAGCACGCTCGGTCACCATGGAGCCCGGCAGTTGCGGCATGCGCGCGGCCGGCGTGCCGGGTCTCGCGGAATACGGGAAGACGTGGACATAGCTCAGCCCGCAGTCCTCGATCAGCGCCAGCGAGCCGGCGAACATCGCCTCGTCCTCGGTGGGGAAGCCGGCGATCAGGTCGGCTCCGAAGACGAGGTCGGGGCGTAAGGCCCGCATCTCGCCGCAGAAGCGGACGGCATCGCCGCGGCCGTGCCGGCGCTTCATCCGCTTGAGGATGAGGTCGTCGCCATGCTGCAGGGACAGATGCAGATGCGGCATCAGCCGCGCTTCGGTGGCGATCACTTCACGCAAGGCGTCATCGACCTCGATTGCGTCGATCGAGGAGAGACGCAGGCGCGGCAGCTCGGGAAGCTCGCGCAAAATCTGCCCGGCGAGCGCACCGAGTGTCGGCTCGCCAGGGAGCTCACGGCCATAGCTGGTGAGGTCGACGCCGGTCAGCACGATTTCCTGCGCACCGGCTTCGACGAGGCGTCGGCACTGGGCCAGAACGTCAGCTGTCGGGAGCGAGCGCGAATTGCCGCGGCCGAAGGGGATGACGCAGAAGGTGCAGCGGTGGTCGCAGCCGTTCTGCACCTGCACGAAGCCGCGCGTATGCCCGACGAGGCGGCCGGTCGGCGCCGCGCGCAGGGTCGAGCGGGTCATGATGTCGCCCACCGCGAGCTTGTCGCCAGGTTCCGCCGCATGCGTGCCCAGGCTGTTCGAGCGGGCGAGCGCCGCCCAGCTCTCGGGTCTCAGCTTCTCGTCATTGCCGAGGACACGGTCGGTTTCCGGCATTGCCGCGAAGCGGGCAGGCTCGATCTGCGCGGCGCAGCCGGTGACGATCACCGGCCGCTGCGGCTCGTCACGCTTGAGCCGGCGGATGGCCTGCCGGGCCTGGCGCGTCGCCTCGGCGGTGACGGCGCAGGAATTGACGATCGCGATGTCCCTCAGGCCCGCCGCTTCCGCCTGGAGCCTGAGCGCCTCGCTCTCGACGATGTTGAGGCGGCAGCCGAAGGTGACGACCTCAGGAGCACCTCCGCGATTCGAGGAATCGCGGAGGTGCTCCTGATTATTGGTTTGGCGCATTTTCTTCACGCGAACCGGTGTCCACTTCGCTCAAAAATGCTTTGGCGCCATCAGGCCGCGCTCGTGAACAGGGTCGGATCGAGCGTGCCCTCCCATTCGAACTCCGCCGCGCCGGTCATGAGCACATGGCCGTCATTCTCGCGCCATTCGATGGTGAGGTCGCCACCCGGCAGGCTGACCACCGCCTTGCGGGCAGACAGTTCCCGACGCACCGCGGCGACCAGCGCCGCGCAGGCGCCCGAGCCGCAGGCCTGGGTGATGCCGGCGCCGCGCTCCCAGACGCGCAGCACGATATGGTCCGGCGCCTTGACGGCGGCGAGCTCGATATTGGCGCGGTCCGGGAAGATCGGATGGTTCTCCAGCAGCGGGCCGATCTGCGCGAGATTATAGGCGTAGGGGTCGTCGACGAAGAAGATAGCGTGCGGATTGCCCATGTTGACCGCGCAGGGCGTATGCAGGATCGGGGCGTCGATCGGGCCGATCTGCAACTCGAAGCGGCTGGTGTCCTCGAACGGCTCGGCCAGGGGGATCTCGTCCCAGGCCAGGCGCGGCGCGCCCATGTCGACGGTGAAGACCGCTTCGCTCTCGCGCCGGACCGGCAGCAGTCCGGCCTTGGTCTGCAGGGTCAGGCTCGTCCTGGCGGGGTCGCCCATTTGCGGGTCCGCCATCATCGCCCAGCCGACGCAGCGGGTGCCGTTGCCGCAGGCGCCGGCCTCGGTGCCGTCGACATTGTAGATGCGGATGAAGGCGTCGGTGCCCGCCACCTGAGCGTCGTGCAGCACCATGAGCTGGTCGAAGCGGGCGCGCGGCTCGGAGGCGATGGCGCGGGCCTCTTCCGCCGTCACGACGAGCTTCGTGCCGCGCAGGTCGAGCACCGTGATCTGATTGCCGAGCCCGTTCATCTTCAGGAACCGGCGATGCGCCAGAGCGTTCATTTGGTCACACGTCCCATGAATTGCGGGTCTATGACCGAGGTGACGTGAAAAAGCCACCCTCGTACCCGTTCCTGAGAGAAGGTGGACATTCTATGTTCCGCTGCAAGGGCGCGAATCGCGAGATATTCAGGGCCGTGACGATGCGGTATTTTCGGATTTGTGTTCTGGCTTGCGCCGGCTTACTCGGCATTGCGTCGACGGCATGGGCGCAGGCGACGGTCGCCGCGCCCTCTGCGGTCCAGACGGCACCACTGGCGCCACCGCCGAGGGCGACGCCGGTGCAGACGCAATCCGGACCCAACCAGAACCCGCCGGCTGCGGTCCCGGACGCGCAGCCCGGCCCCCAGCCAGTTCAGCCGGCGCCGCCCGCACCGCGCCCGCTGACGCCTCAGCCGGTCCAGCCCGCGCCGACGCCGCAAGTGCCGTTGGAGCCGCAGCCGGTTCAGCCGCCGCCGACCTTGCCGGCGCCTGGCCAGTCGCCGCCGCCCGTTCCGCAGCAGCAGCAGACCGGCGTGCCTGACCCGAATGCGACGCTCGCGGGCAAAGGCGCCGATACCAGCGATGTCGCCGAGGTGACGCTCTCGCCCAAGCCGGTGCTGATGATGTCGGGCCAGGCCAGCTGGGACCAGGGCTTCCAGAAGCTTTCGGACAGCTTCAAGGCGTTGCGTGCCGAGGCGCAGAAGGCGGGCCTCGCCGTCGCGGGGCGGCCGTTGTCACTCTTCGTCGAAACCACGGATGACGGCTTCCGCTTCGAGGCGATGCTCCCGGTGGCCATTCCGTCCGGCGGGCAGGCGCCGGCGCTCGGCGCCGACTTCAAGATGTCGACCTCGCCGGCGGGGGCGGCCCTGCGCTTTCTGCACCAGGCGCCCTACGACGATATCGACTCCACCTACGAGACGATCACCGCTTACCTCGAGGCGAAGAACATCGTCGTCAAGGACGCCTTCCTCGAGGAATATGTCAGCGAGCTTGCCGACCCGGCCGATCCGAACCTCGAGATCAACGTCTACGTCCAGCCGAAATAGGCGGAGGCGTCAGGCGCTCCAGCTCAGTCCGGGGCGCATCGGTCTGAAGCGCTCATTCGGCAGGCCGGCGTCAGCGAGCGCCGCCTCGAGCGCCTGTGGCGGGCGCTCGATGCCCTCGTCGGTGAGCTGGAAAGTGCCCCAATGGTGGCCGATGGCTTCGTCGGCGCCGAGCGCCAGCATGACCTTCACCGCCTCTTCCGGGTTCATGTGGTTGTCCGACATGAACCAGCGTGGCTCGTAGGCGCCGATCGGCAGCACGGCCAGGCGAAACGGACCGTGCTCGCGGCCAAGCCGCTCATAGAGCGAGCCGTCATGATAGCCGGTGTCGCCGACATGGAAGATCTTCGTGCCGGCGGCTGCGAGAATGAAGGATGACCAGAGCGCCATGCGCCGGTCGAAGGCGCCCCGCGCCGACCAGTGATAGGTCGGCACAAGCGTGACGGCCAGCTCGTCCGACAGCGCGACCCGATCAGACCAGTCATACGCTTCGGCGCGGGCATCGGGAATGCGCGCGCGGATGATGGCGTCGTTGCCGAGCGGCATGATCATCCGCGGCCGGTCCCGGCGATTGAGGCGGGCCAGCGTCTCGATGTCGAGATGGTCGTAGTGGTTGTGTGTGATCAATACGACATCGATCGTCGGTAGGTCGTCGAAAGCGACGCCCGGCGCGTTGACGCGCTTCGGCCCCATGAAGCTGAAGGGGCTGGCGCGCTCGGAATAGACCGGGTCGAGCAGGAGGTTGAGCCCGGCGATCTGGTAAAGAAACGAGGCATGGCCGAGATGGACGATGCGCGCCCCGTCGACGCGTGCCGGCGGCTTGTCCTGCGGCGGCGTCTCATAGGCGGCGGGAAAGGGCTCGCGCTCGCGCTTGCCGGTCTGCCAGCGCAGCACGTCGATCAGCCCCTTGCTGACGATGCGCCCGTCGCTGAAGACGAGGCCGTCGAAATGGTCGCTGACCGGCCCCTGGTAATAGGGGTTGCGCGAGCGGGAGATCGCCGCCCAGGCGGCACCCGTCGAAGCCAGCAGCGCGCCGAGCCCGACGAAAGAAAGAAGCTTGCGGCGATCCATAGCCCAAGAGAGGTAGGTCGCGGCGCGGCATCGTCAAGACCGCCGGCGCCGCTGCCTGCCGCCCTCGGCTGTCAGTTGCTGCCGGAGCGGATCGCCACGGTCGCGATGCCGGCGCCGATCAGCAGCGTCCCGCCCGCCTTGTTGAACAGGCCGATCGCGCGAGGATTACGCACCACCGCCCGGGCACGCGAGGCGATCAGCGCGTAACCCATGGCGTTGGCGAAGGCGAGGCCGATGAAGGTCGTCTCGAAGATCAGCATCTGCATCCAGAAATCGGCCTTCGGATCGAGGAACTGCGGCAGGAAGGCGACGAAGAAGGTGATGCTCTTCGGGTTCAGCGCCGTCACCAGCCAGGCATGGCCGAGCATCTTCCAGGCGGGAGCCGCATCCTCGCGCGGCTTGGCGTCGAGCGTGCCGCCGGCGCGGAAGAGCTTGACGCCGAGCCAGATCAGATAGGCTGCGCCGAGCCATTTCAACGCGGTGAAGACTGTCGCCGAGGTGGCCAGCAGCGCGCCGACGCCGAGCATCGACAGCGTCATCGCCGTGAAATCTCCGAGCGCGACCCCCAACGCGATCGGGAAGGCGGTGCGCCAGCCCTGGCCGAGCGCGTAGGAGATGACCAGCAGGATCGTTGGTCCGGGAATGACGAGCAGGACGGCGGTGGCGGCGGCGAAGGCGGCCCAGGCTTCGAAGGTCATGGTGATGGCTCCGTTAAAGACGAGAGCCATCACCAGATGCGTGCCCTTGTAAAGGGGTCAGCGGCCGGGAGGCGGGTTATTGCCGAACCAGACTGCGGGCCCGGGCGCCGCAGCGCCCATTTCCCGCCGGACCTCGGGCTCGGCAGCAACCACAAGCACCCACCAGGCGCGATAGCTCGTCCGCGGATCCTTGGAGAGCGCGATGCCGTAACGGGTGGCGTCCTTCAGCCGCAGATTGGCATCGTGGCCCGGCGATTTGCGCCAGCCGTCGAAGGCTTCCTCCACCGAGAAATAGCCGCCGCCGAGGTTCTCGGCGACACGTGCAGAGTCGAGGCCGGCGGCTTCGACCCGCGTAGCGAAGCTGCCGCCTGCATCATGCGAGAGGGCGTTCTTCGCCACCATCGCATCGGCCTGGCGCTGCGCCATCGCCATCAGCCGCGGGTCGGGACGAACCGGGCCGAGGCCATGGCTGGCGCGATAGGCGTTGAGGATCCGACCCGCCTGGGCCGGATCGAGCGAGACGGCGCTCAGCTTCTCGACCATCCGGGCGTCGAGCGGCCCTTCCCGGCGCGGTTCGCCGGCGCAACCGGCGAGAAACGCGGCGAAAAGCAGGAGGGACAAGGCGGTGGAGCGTTTCATAGCGGCTTCGTCTCGAATCGGACGGGCAGCGATGCCGCCCGATCAGGGCCATTGTTGGGCCAGGGCGTCGTCAGCCGCGAGCGCCGCCGATCACGCGGCAGAAAGCCTTGCGGACGTAGTCTTCCGGTGCGACCTGTCCGGCCTGGACCACGAAGACGGCGTCGACGCGCGTGCCCTTGCCGCTCTTGCGGGCGGTGATCCGCAGCGTCTGCGGCCGACCGGAGCCGGACGTCTCCTGGATCGCGACGACGGCGCTGGTTTGCCTGTCGATCCGCATGTCGGCGAACCCTTCGGCCGAGACGGCGGCGGCGAGATCCTTCAGGACGGCCGCGGGAGGGCGGCTGATGAGATCCCAGGTGCGGTAGCTCAGCCCGGTGACCATCGGCACACCGTCGACCTTGAAATTACTGGCGCAAGGCTGGGCGAGGACCGGTGTGGCGAGCAGGAAAAGCCCGGCAACGGGCAAAAGCGATCTGAAAAGGGAGTTCATGATCTAATCCTTGATGCTGAAATGAAGCCTCGCAGAATTGCGGCAGGGCGTGCGCGGATGCAACCGCAGGTCCCTCCTCGAAGGGGCTTTGTCCCCAAAACTTGACTTTAGCTGCGATCTTCCGCTTTAAGGGCGCCATCCGTTTCGCCGACATCGCCGAAACCACATCCGCCGACCGGGCCGCCTCGCGGCTTCCACGAGCCCGGAGGTCAACGCCCGACAGCGCGATTGCGCCCTCGGGCGCGAAACCGCTTGGCGACGAGGTTGCGGCAGTGACGGTTTCCTGAGGCAGGCAGGCAGGTCCGCATGTTCGGCACGCTGAGCGAAAGACTCTCCGGCATCCTCTCGGGGTTGACCCGCAGGGGTTCGCTGACCGAGGAGGACGTCAACGCCGCCCTCCGCGAGGTGCGCCGCGCGCTGCTCGAGGCGGACGTCGCGCTCGAGGTCGTGCGCTCCTTCACCGACAAGGTGCGCGAGCGTGCGGTCGGTGCCGAGGTGCTGAAATCGGTCACGCCCGGCCAGCAGGTCATCAAGATCGTCAATGACGTCCTGATCGAGACGCTGGGCGGCGAGGGCGAGAGCATCGGCTTCGACGCCGTGCCGCCGGTGCCGATCCTGATGGTGGGTCTGCAGGGCTCGGGCAAGACGACTTCGACCGCCAAGATCGCCAAGCGCCTGACCGACCGGAACAAGAAGAAGGTGCTGATGGCGTCGCTCGACACGCGACGCCCGGCCGCCATGGAACAGCTCGCGGTGCTGGGCACGCAGGTCGGCGTGCAGACGCTGCCGATCGTCGCGGGGCAGTCGGCCGTGCAGATCGCCAAGCGCGCGATCGAAGCGGCACGTCTCGGCGGGTACGACGTCGTCATGCTCGACACCGCCGGCCGCGTCACACTCGACGACACGCTGATGGAAGAGGTCGCGCAGGTGAAGGCCGCGACCGGCCCGCACGAGGTGCTGCTCGTCGCCGACGCGCTGACCGGCCAGGACGCCGTCAATACGGCCCGCGCCTTCGATGCCCGCGTCGGCCTCACCGGCATCGTGCTGACCCGCATGGACGGCGACTCGCGCGGCGGCGCGGCGCTTTCGATGCGCGCCGTCACCGGCAAGCCGATCAAGCTCGTCGGCACCGGCGAGAAGGTCGACGAGCTCGACGACTTCCATCCCTCGCGCGTCGCCAACCGCATCCTCGGCATGGGCGACATCGTCTCGCTCGTCGAGAAGGCGGCCCAGACGGTCGATGCCGACAAGGCGCAGGCGCTGGCGCAGCGGCTGGCCAAGGGCAATTTCGACCTCGACGACCTGCGGATGCAGCTCCAGCAGATGGAGAAGATGGGCGGCTTCGGCGGTGTGATGGGCTTGCTGCCTGGCATGGCGCAGATGAAGAACCAGCTTGCCGCCGCCAAGGTCGACGACAAGATGATCGCCCGCCAGGTCGCGATCATCAACTCGATGACCCCGGCCGAGCGCAAGAACCCCGACCTGCTCAAGAACAGCCGCAAGAAGCGCATCGCCGCCGGCTCGGGCACCTCGCCCGAGGCGATCAACAAGCTGCTCAAGATGCATCGCGGCATGGCCGACATGATGAAGGCGATGCGCAAGCAGAAGGGCGGCATGCTCGGCAAGCTCGGCGGCATGTTCGGACTCGGGGGCGGCCTGCCGGCGGGCATGCCCGATCCTTCCAAGATGGACCCGGCCCAGCTGGCTGAGTTGCAGAAGCAGCTCGGCGCGGGCGGTGGCCTGCCCTCGATGCCGGCGGGCGGCTTCCCCGGCCTGCCGAAGGGCGTGACCCCGCCGGCCGGCATGATGCCGAAGCTGCCTGGCCTCGGCGGCGGTGGGCTGCCCGGTTTGGGTGGACCGTTCGGAGGCAAGAAGAAATGAGCGACTCGATCAGCGCCAAGGCGATGCTCGAGAAATTCTGGGCGATCCAGGCCAAGCTCAAGGCCGCCCAGATCGACCATTCCCTGGTCGTCTACCGGTTCGACGCGATTTCGATCGCAGCGACCGTGCCGGGAGAGAGGTGGGAGATCGACATTCTCGAAGACGGACGTCTCGATTTCGAGATTTTTAAGTCGACGCCGATGCAAGGAGAGGCGGAGCTGGAAGCAGCGATCGCCGAAATGAAACGACTGAACGAAGCATAAGGAAGAAGACCCATGTCCCTCAAGATCCGCCTGACCCGCGGCGGCGCCAAGAAGCGCCCCTACTACCGTATCGTCGTCGCGGACTCGCGCTCGCCGCGCGACGGCCGTTTCATCGAGAAGATCGGCTCCTATGACCCGATGAAGCCGAAGGATTCGGCCGAGCGCGTCGTGCTCGACACCGAGAAGGTCCAGGCCTGGCTCGCCAAGGGCGCCCAGCCGACCGACCGCGTCCTGCGCTTCCTCGACGCTGCCGGCCTCGCCAAGCGCGCTGCCCGCAACAACCCGAAGAAGGCTGAGCCCGGCGACAAGGCCAAGGAGCGCGCTGCCGCCAAGGCCGAGAAGGCCGCCGCTCCGGCTGCCGAAGAAGCCGCCGCCGAGTGAGCTCGAGGGCTCGCACGTCATTCCCGGATGGAGCACGGCTCCGATCCGGGAACCTCTCGATGGAGATGCCCGGGCTCAGCCCCGGGCATGACGTGTTGGCATGAGCGACCTTGTCCTGCTCGGCATCGTCGGCGCGCCGCATGGCGTGCGTGGCGAGATCAGGATCAAGACCTTCACCGGCGATCCCCTCGCGATCGCCGGCTATGGCCCATTGACCGACGGCAAGGGCCGCAGCTTCGAGATCACCGATATCCGCCCGGCCAAGGAGGTCGTCGTCGTCCGGCTCAAGGGCGTGGCGACGCGCGAGGCCGCCGAGGCGCTGAACGGGACCGAACTCTTCGTCGCCCGCGACAAGCTCTCGGCGGATGCGGATGAAGACGAGTTCCTGCATGCCGACCTGATCGGCTGCAGCGTGGTCGGCCCTGATGGAGCGGTGCTCGGCGCCGTCACGGCGGTTGAGAACTACGGGGCCGGCGACCTGCTCGACATCGAGACGCCGGATGGGCGCTCCGTCCTTATGCCGTTTACGAAGGCGTTCGCGCCGCGCATCGACATCGCTGCGCGCCGGATCGAGGCCGAGCCACCCCTGGGACTGTTCGAGCCGGACGATGGTCGCAAAGATGATGCCGAGCGATAGGCCCGCCCGCGCGCTGATCTTCGACATGGACGGCACCATCGTCGACAACATGCGTTTCCATGACGATGCCTGGGAGAGCTGGCACGTCGCCAATGAACTGCCCTTCGACCGCGAAACCTTTTCGGCGCGCACGGCCGGCATGGCGCTGGCCGAGATCGTTGGACCGTACTTTCCGCACGCCACGGCCGACGAGATCGCCGCGATGGGCGATGCCAAGGAAGCGCTCTACCGCGAGGCCTATCGCCCGCATGTCGCTGCGACGGCCGGCCTGCTCGAGCTGATGGCGCGTGCGGACGCGGCTGGGGTGCCGATGGCGGTCGGCACAGCCGCGCCGCCTGACAATATCGAGGTTGTCCTCGACACGCTCGGCCTGCGCCAGCGCTTCGCGACGATCGTTTCGCCGAGCCAGGGTTTTCGCGGCAAGCCGCATCCCGACATGTTCCTCGCCGCGGCCGAGCGGATGAAGGTCGATCCCGCCGATTGCATCGTCTTCGAGGATGCGCCGCTCGGCGTCGAGGCGGCGCGCCGCGCCGGCATGCGGGCCGTCGCTTTGCTCACCCTGCTCGGCCCCGAGGGCTTCGCGTCTTACGCCAACCTGATCGCCTCGGTTCCGGACTTCACGGCGCTGGACGGTTTGTCGGCGCTGCGGTTTGCTTGAAGGCATGCCCTTCCGCGCTTCGATCCTGACGCTCTATCCGGAAATGTTTCCGGGGCCACTCGGCGTCTCGCTCGCGGGCGAGGGGTTGCGCAAGGGGCTTTGGTCCCTCGACACCCATCAGATCCGCGAGCACGGCATCGGCCGGCATCGCAATGTCGACGACAATCCGGCCGGCGGCGGCGCAGGCATGGTGCTGCGCTGTGACGTGCTGGCGGCAGCGATCGATGCTGCCGTGCCGGCGGATGACGAGCGCCCGCGTCTGCTGATGTCGCCGCGCGGACGGCCGCTCAAGCAGGAAAAGGTCCGCGATTGGGCTGAGGGCCCCGGCCTCGTCATCGTCTGCGGACGCTTCGAGGGCGTCGACGAGCGGGTGATCGAGGGGCGCAACCTGATCGAGGTCTCGATCGGAGACTACATCCTCTCCGGCGGCGAGATGGCGGCGCTGACCCTGCTCGACGCCTGCGTGCGCCTGATACCCGGCGTGATGGGCAAGGTTGCATCCGGCGAGGACGAGAGCTTTGAGAACGGGCTGCTCGAATACCCGCATTACACGCGACCGCGCGAATGGGAGGGCCGGGGCCTGCCCGAGGCGCTGCTCTCCGGCGACCACGCCCGCATCGCGAAATGGCGGAGGGCTGAGGCCGAGAGGATCACACGGGAGAGGCGGCCGGACCTGCTCGCCAACCGCGATCAGGGGTAGGCCATCACCGGCAGCTTCTCGGCCAGCCAGCCGCCCGGCCCGAGCATGCCGCCCCGCACGCCTGCGAGTTCACGCCAGCCACGTCCGGCGAGCTTCTGCGCGACGGCGATCGCCTGCGCGCCGGTCCGGTCGATCAGGACGATGCGCTTGCCGGGATGGTCGAGGCGCAAGCCCGCCAGCCTGACATCGAAGGCGGTCGCATCGACATCGAGCGGCACGGCGCCTTGCGGCAGGCCGGTATCGGCCCATTCGGCCGCGCTGCGGATGTCGACGAGAATGATCTCTCCCGACCGCGCTGCTTCATACGCTTCGCGCACGGAGAGGGACGCAGGCGCCTGCCCGAAAACGACAGAGGCCGGGAGCATGAAGCTCCCGGCCAGAATAGTCCGGCGCGTTGCGGCGCCCTTGGTCATCGTGCTTAGCGCAGCTCGGCGCAGAAGCGCTGGATGCGGCGGCAGGCCTCTTCCAGCTTCTCGTCCGAGGTCGCGTAGGAGATGCGGAAGTTGGGACCGAGGCCGAAGGACGAGCCGTGCACGGCGGCGACGGCCTCCGCTTCGAGCAGGCCCATGACGAGGTCCTCGTCCGTCTCGACCTTTTTGCCGTTCGGCATGGTCTTGCCGATCAGGGCGGAGCAATCGGGATAGACGTAGAACGCGCCTTCCGGCACCGGGCACTTCAGGCCGCGGGTCTGGTTCAGCATCGAGACCACGAGGTCGCGGCGGCGCTCGAAGGCCTTCTTGAAGACCGGAATGTGCTCCTGCGTTCCGTCGAGGGCCTCGACCGCGGCCCATTGCGAGATCGCCGAGGTGCCCGAGGTCTGCTGGCCCTGGACGAGGTCCATGGCGTTCATCAGCTGCTGCGGGCCGGCCGCGTAGCCGATGCGCCAGCCGGTCATGGCGTAGGACTTCGAGACGCCGTTCATGGTCAGCGTGCGCTCGTAGAGGGCGGGCTCGACCTGCGCCGGAGTGACGAAGGTGAAGTCGCCGTAGACGAGGTGCTCGTACATGTCGTCGGTCAGGACCCAGACATGCGGATGGCGCATCAGCACATCCGTGAGCTTCTTCATCTCGGCATGGCTGTAGGCGGCGCCCGAGGGGTTCGATGGCGAGTTCAGGATCACCCACTTGGTCTTCGGGGTGATCGCCTTCTCGAGGTCCTCAGGCTGCAGCTTGAAGTCGTTCTTGAGATAGGTCTCGGCATAGGTCGGGGTGCCGCCGCAGAGCGCGACCATCTCGGGGTAGCTGACCCAGTAGGGCGAGACGCAGATCACCTCGTCGCCCGGGTTCAGCGTGGCGAGCAGGGCGTTGTAGATGACGTGCTTGCCGCCGGTCGAGACGATCGTCTGGCTCGGCTTGTAGTCGAGGCCGTTCTCGCGCTTGAACTTGCGGGCGACGGCCTCGCGCAGTTGCGGAATGCCGGAGACGGGGGTGTACTTGGTCTCGCCGCGGCGAATGGCGGCGATGGCCGCTTCCTTGATATTGTCCGGGGTGTCGAAATCGGGCTCGCCGACGGAGAGCGAGATCACGTCCTTGCCCTGGGCTTTGAGATCCCGGGCCTTCTGCGTGATCGTGATGGTCGCCGAGGGCTTCACGCGCTTCAGGGCATCGGCAAGAAAGGCCATGGGACTGGTCTCCGGGGGAGCGGACGGGACGCGCCGTGCTTTTTGGCGCGCGCGTGGTTTATGACTCGCGGGCAATGATCGCAAGCGCAACTGCTTGATGTTTTGCAGAAGCGTCATGAATTGGGGGCGGTTTGCGCTTGCGGCGCCGGTATGCGAAGGCCGGCCCATGACGAACGCTGCGGGACCGATCGCTGTATATGTCGATGCCGACGCCTGCCCGGTGAAGGACGAGGTCTACCGCGTCGCCGGCCGCCACGGCCTCCACGTCTTCGTCGTCTCCAACAGCTTCCTCAACCTGCCGCGCGAACTCTGGATCGAGCGCGTCGTTGTGCCCGGCAGCTTCGATGCTGCCGATGACTGGATCGCCGAGCGCGTCGCGCGCGGGGCGATCGTCGTCACCGCCGACATCCCTCTGGCCGATCGCTGCATCAAGGCGGGCGCCGACGTCATCGGCCCCACGGGCAAGCCATTCACCGAGGCCTCGATCGGCATGGCGCTGGCGACACGGGACATGATGGAGGATCTGCGCGCGATGGGGGCGGCCAGCGGCGGGCCGAAGCCGTTCTCACAGAAGGACCGCTCGGCCTTCCTGCAGGCGCTCGACCTCGCGATCCAGCGGCTGAAGCGGGCGGGTTTCGCCACCTAGAAGCGGTCCCCGACGCTTCAGATGTCGGAGAAATCGCCGCCCCGCCCTTTGCCGGCGGCAAAACGACCGGCGCCGGCGGCGCCTTCGGCCGCGATGGTGTGGACGCCGCGGTTCCATTCCCGCATCAGCGCCTCGCGGACCGGCAAGCCGTGTCCGGCGATCACGCTGGCCCTGTCGGCCAGCATGGCGCCTTGCGGGAAGCGGACGATCTCATGTGCGAGGCTCTCGGCCGCGCGCCGCGCATCTCCCTTCGGCACAAGTTTCTCGCAGAGGCCAATTCGCAGGGCTTCCTCCGCCTCGACCTTGCGTCCCGTCATGACGATCTCCAGCGCCCGGCCCTGGCCAACGAGGCGGGGCAGCCGTACGGTGCCGCCGTCGATCAGCGGAATTCCCCAGCGTCGGCAGTAGACGCCGAAATAGGCGTCCTCCGCCATCACGCGGACGTCGCACCAGAGCGCCAGCTCCATGCCGCCCGCGACCGCCGGGCCTTCGATCGCGGCGATCAGCGGCTTGCTCATCTCGAGCCGTGAGGGTCCCATCGGCCCGCGTGGAGAGAGCCCCGAAGCCGGAAAGGCGAGGCCTGCGACGATCTCGTGCTGGAAGCGGGCGGGATCGGTGAAAGCCTGGGCGTATTTGAGGTCCCAGCCCGCGCAGAAGGCGCCGCCTTCGCCCCAGAACACGATCGCCCGGGTATCGGGATCGGCGTCGAGCTCCGCGAAGGCCCGCACGAGCGCCTCCGCGCTTTCGGGATCCATCGCGTTGCGCGCCTCGGGGCGGCTGTGAACGACGGTTGCGACATGGCCTTCGCGTTCGATGCGGACTGTCATGAGGAATCTCCCTGGCGTGCCGGCCCGCGTCCAGGTTACGCGAGTTCGTGCCGGAGGGCTCCGCCGCTGGACGCATGCGGCCTTTGCCCGTAAATCTCCGACCAATTCAGCCCCGCCATTCAGGCGGGCGTCCGGGAGGAATTCGATGTCGTTGACCCGCCGTTCCGCGCTCGGCCTGATGGCCGGCGCCGCCCTTGCCCCGTCCCTGGTCCGCGCCGAGGGCTTTCCCGAAAAGGTCGTGACCATCGTCGTGCCCTATCCGGCGGGTGGGCCGACCGACGCGATCGCGCGCTTCGTGGCGCAGGATCTGTCCGTCGCCTTCGGCCACAACGTACTCGTCGACAACCGGGCGGGAGCTTCCGGCGCCGTCGGGACGCGCGCCGTCGCCCATGGCGCGGCCGATGGCTACACCATCGTCTTCGGCAACAACCAGACGCACGGCAACAACATGTTCCTGCTGAAGGACCCGGGCTACGACGCGGTGAAGGACTTCGCGCCGCTCGCCGGCGTCGGCGCCTTCGAGCATGCCTTCGTCGTTCGCAACGACCTGCAGGCCAAGACCATCCTGGAGCTGATCGCTCTCGCCAAGGCCGAGCCCGGCAAGCTCAACTACGGCTCGACCGGAGTGGGCTCCGGATCGCATCTGGCGATGGAGCTGTTCATGCAGCGCACCGGCATCAAGATGACCCATGTGCCCTTCCGGGGAGCGGCGCCGCTGGTGCAGGAAATCGTCGCCGGGCGTATCGACATCGCCGTTTCGACGTTGCCCAGCGTGCTGGAGCAGATCAACGCGGGGGCGCTGCGGGCTTTGGCCATCGCCAGCCCCGAGCGCAACCCTCAGGCAAAGGCCATCCCGACGCTGCGCGAGCAGGGCGTCAGTAACGCCGACGCCGATTCCTGGGCTGCGTTCTTCGCGCCGGCCAAGACGCCGCAGCCGGCACTCCACGTGCTTTCCAAGGCGATCATCGCCTCGCTGAACAAGCCGGCGACGCGCGACGCCATCATCAAGCTCGGCTTCACCCTCAAGGTGCGCGATCCCGAGGCGTTTCGCCCGTATCATGCCAAGGAGATCGAGACCTGGAAGCAGATCATCGCCGAGGCGGGAGTGCAGCCGGCCTGACCGGGCTCCTGACGAGGTGAAATCATGAACCTGATGCCAAAGCTCGCCGCCCGCCGCGAGGCGGGCAAGCCTGTTCGCGTGGCGCTGATCGGCGCCGGCAAATTCGGCTCGATGTTCCTGTCGCAGGTGCCGCATATCGAGGGGCTGGAGGTCGCGGCGATCGCGGATCTCGACCCGGATCGCGCAAGGGCAGCCTGCCGCAACGTCGGCTGGGACGAAGCCCGGATCGCGCGGACCCGCTTCGTCGACGACGGCAGGGCTGCGGCGCAGGCGGACGGCGTCGAGGTCGTGCTGGAAGCGACGGGGCACCCTGCGGCCGGTGCGCGCCACGCTCTGGCCGCGATCGAAGCCGGGCGGCACGTCGTCATGGTCAATGTCGAGGCCGACGTGCTGGTCGGGCCGGTGCTGGCACGCAAGGCGCAGGCGGCCGGTCTTGTCTATTCGATGGCCTATGGCGACCAGCCGGCGCTGGTCAGCGAGATGGTGGACTGGGCACGGGCGGCGGGCTTCGTTGTCGCCGCCGCCGGCAAGGGCACCAAGTACCTACCAGCTTACCATACCGTCACGCCTGACGACGTCTGGACGCATTACGGCCTGACGCCCGAGGCGGCGAAGGCTGCGGGCATGAACCCGCAGATGTTCAATTCCTTCCTCGACGGCACCAAATCGGCCATCGAGATGGCGGCGATCGCCAATGCCTGCGAACTCGACGTACCCGAGGCCGGGCTCGCCTTCCCGCCTTGCGGCGTCGACGATCTCGCCCATGTCCTGCGGCCGCGGACGGTCGGCGGGCAGCTCGATCACGACGGTATGGTCGAGGTCGTCTCCTCGCTGGAGCGCGACGGGCGGCCGGTGTTCCGCGATCTGCGCTGGGGTGTCTATGTCGTGCTCAAGGCTCCAAACGACTACGCTGCCGCCTGCTTCAAGCAATACGGCCTGCCGACGGACGTGACCGGCCGCTATGCCGCGATGTACAAGCCCTTCCACCTGATCGGCCTCGAACTCTCGATCTCGGTGCTGAACGCGGCGCTGCGCGGTGAGCCGACAGGCATGACGCGCGGCTGGCGGGGCGACGCCGTCGCGGTCGCCAAGCGCGCGCTTAAAGCTGGCGAGATGCTCGACGGGGAGGGCGGCTACACCGTCTATGGCCGGTTGATGCCGGCCGCGGCGAGCAAGACCTGTCGCGCCTTGCCGATCGGGCTCGCCCATGGCGTCAGGCTGACGCGTGATGTCGCGGCTGACCAGCCGGTGACCGAGGCTGACGTCACGCTGGACGAAAGTCAGCCGATCGTCTCACTTCGTCGTGAGCTGGCCGCAACGGCTTGGTGATCGGCGGCGTTGCCCTCTATCTCCGGTCTCCGATCGGGTGAAGCAGGGAGCGGATGATGCTGCGGTTCGGACTGGTTGGCGCGCTCGGGATCATTCTGGCGATAGCGAGCCCGGCGTTGCCGGCCGCCGCACAGAAGCGCTTTCCGTCGAGCGCCGGTGAACTGACGGTCGACACCGTCGCGAGCGGGCTCGAACATCCCTGGGGGCTCGCCTTCCTGCCGGATGGGCGCGCACTCGTCACCGAGCGGCCGGGACGGCTTCTGCTGGTCGAGACCGACGGCAAGCTCTCGCGGCCGATCAGCGGCATACCAAGCGTGATGGCGCGGGGGCAGGGCGGCCTGCTCGGCATCGCGCTGGATCCGGAGTTCGCGCAGAACCGGCTGATCTACCTGTCTTTCTCCGAGCCGCGTGCCGGCGGAAACGGCACCAGCGTCGCCCGCGGCCGGCTGAACGAGCAGGGCACGGCGCTGGGCGACGTCACGGTGATCTTTCGGCAGATGCCGACGGTCGCCTCGAACATGCATTTTGGATCGCGGCTCGTCTTCGACCGCACCGGAGCCCTCTTCGTCACGGTCGGCGAGCGCTATACTCAGCGCGACCAGGCGCAGAATCCGGCCAATCATCTTGGCAAGATCATCCGCATCCGCCCTGACGGCAGCGTCCCGGCCGACAATCCCAGGAAGCCGGGCTGGGCGGGGGAGGTCTGGTCGATCGGGCACAGGAACGTGCAAGGCGCGGCGCTGCATCCCGATACGGGCCAGCTCTGGACGGCGGAGCATGGCGCGCGCGGGGGCGACGAGATCAACACGCCCAAGGCCGGGCTGAACTACGGCTGGCCGGTCATCACCTATGGCGTCGACTATTCCGGCGCCAAGATCGGCGAGGGCACGGCGAAGCCGGGCATGGAGCAGCCGCTGTTCTATTGGGACCCATCGATCGCCCCTTCCGGCGCGGCCTTCTATACCGGGACGGCCTGGCCGCAGTGGAAGAACTCGCTGTTCGTCGGCGCGCTTGCCGGCGGCCTTTTGACCAGGCTCTCCACCGAGGGCGAGAAAGTCACCGGCGAGGAGCGCCTGCTGACCGATATCGACGCGCGAATTCGCGATGTCGTCCAGGGACCGGACGGCTTCCTCTATCTTCTCACCGACGAGGAGGACGGCAAGCTGCTGCGCGTGCGGCCAGCCAGATAGCGGCGCGAACGGGTCAGGGCCCACACTCCCATTCGCTGTCGAGCGCGAAGATGTTGCGCATCGCCAGCTTGCCCTGGGCATCGTAGAGATCGCCGACGTAATAGGTCATGCCGGCATCGTCATGATCCTCGCGCCGGACCTGGAGCGACCAGCCATAGCCGACTTTGCGGCCGTGCCAGGCCGGGTGCACGTCGCCGATGGTGGCGGAGCCGAGGATCTGGGCATGCGAGTCGCTCGGGCTGCAGGTCGGGCCAGCCAGGGCGGGCAGGGCGCCGGCAGCGAGGCAGGCGGCGGTCAACAGCGTTCTCAAGGCGAGGTCCTCACGAATCGGAAACGAGCGCGGCGAGCGGTATCGACTGCCGTGTGCGAACGGCCAAGCGCCGGCGGCGCGCAGCACCGTTGTGCTGCAACCGTGGCGATCCAGTCCATGGCCTGCGCGGCCGTTTCTCATTGCGAACGCTCTTCTTCGTGCCGCCATTCTCGCTGGTTAACCTCCGTTAACCACGCTCGCCTAGCTTGCCGGCGAACCCAATCGAATCGGCGGAGACCCATGCGCGCAACCACATTGGCCTTGCCCCTCGTCCTCATCGCCTCGGCGGCCGCGGCCCAGCCGGGCTTCCAGTCCTGCCTTTCCGGCCTGCGTTCCGCTGCTGCGGCGAAGGGTGTCTCGGGAACGACCTTCGACAGGGCCATGGCCGGCGTCGAGCCGGACATGAAGATCATCGAGGCGATGAACAACCAGCCGGAGTTCAAGACGCCGATCTGGGACTATCTCGGCACGCTCGTCGACGACGAGAAGGTCGCGGAGGGGCGCAGCATGCTGCGCCAATATGCCTCCGTCTTCGCTGCGGCCGAGCGGCGCTTCGGCGTGGACCGGCACACCATCGCGGCCGTCTGGGGCGTCGAGAGCGATTTCGGCAAGGCGCGCGGCAAATGGCCGCTGGTGCAGTCGCTGGCGACGGGCGCCTGCCTGGCGCCGCGTCGCAACGCCTTCTTCAAGGGCGAACTGATCGCGACGCTGCAGATCATCCAGCGCGGGGACGTCAGGCCGGACCGGCTGGTCGGGTCCTGGGCCGGCGCCTTCGGGCATACCCAGTTCATCCCGTCGACCTATCTGCGGCTTGCCGTCGACGGCGACGGCGACGGCCGGCGAGACCTGGTCGATTCGATCCCCGATGCGCTGCATTCCACGGCGAATTTCATGGACAAGGCCGGCTGGGTCACCGGTGCCACCTGGGGCTACGAGGTGCGGGTGCCGGACGGCTACCGCGGCACGACCGGCCGCAACCCGAAGCGCCCGCTGGCGCACTGGGCGGCACAGGGTATCGTGAAATACGACGGCTCGCGGCTGGACGGGCACGGCAATGCCGGGCTGCTGATGCCGGCGGGCCGCAACGGGCCGGCATTCCTCGTCTTCAAGAACTATGATGCCGCCTACAGCTACAACGGAGCTGATTCATACGCGCTGGCCATCTCGCTGCTGTCCGACCGGCTGCGCGGCAAGCCCGGCGTGCAGGGACGGTGGCCGACCGACGACCTGCCGCTTTCGCGCGAGCAGCGGCGCGAACTGCAGCGCCTGCTCATTTCCCGCGGCTACGATGTCGGCGAACCCGACGGCGCCGTCGGTTCGCTCACGCGCGCCGCGATCAAGGATATCGAGGCGAAGCTCGGCATGCAGCAGACCGGCCGGCCAGGCGAAAAGGTCCTGCGCGCGCTCAAGAGCGGGCGGGTCTGATCTCGTCAGGAAACGGGTGGCGTGGCGCGGCTGCTCCGCGGAGGATCCCGCGTTCATCTCCGGAGATACCGCCATGACGCGCCACCTGATTTCCACCGGCTCGCCTTTCGAGCGCTCGTTCGGCTATTCGCGCGCCGTGGTCGACGGAGATTTCGTCTTCGTCTCGGGGACGACCGGCTACGACTACGCCACCATGACGCTGCCGGAGGATCCGGCCGCACAGGCGCGCAACGTCTTCAAGACGATCGGCGCGGTGCTGGAGGAGGCCGGCTCTTCGCTCGCCCGTGTCGTGAGAGCGCAGTATTTCGTCACCGACCGCAGCTATTGCGAGCCCGTCCTGGCAGTCTGCGGCGAGGTTTTCGGCGAGATCCGGCCCGCCGCCGGAATTTACGTCGTGGCGGGTCTGCTGAAGCCCGAGATGAAGCTGGAAATCGAGGTCACGGCGCGGATCGGCTGAAGATGGCCGCCGTGGTCAGCCGAGCGGCTTCAGGTAGGCGTAGCCCTTCTGGACCAACGCGGCCGCCTCGGCGATGCCCGCCTTCACGATGTCGTCCGGACCGACGCCGTAGAGCGCCTCGGCCGGATCCAGATCATGGCCGGTGATGGTGTTCCGGCAGACGAGAAACCGTACCCCGTCGCGCTTGAGGGCATCGATCCTGCCGGCGATGTCGCGGTCGCGTCGGGCGAGTTCGAGCAACTCGATCCCGTCGCCTTGCAGGATGATGCGCAGATCGAGTCGTCCGGCACCGACTGCGTCGACATGGTTGCGGGCGATCTGCAGAAGGTTGCGATAGCGACTGCGCGGGAAGAAACCCCCTCCTTCCGTGACGTGATAGACGGCCTTCTGCGGCGCGTAAGGTGCGAAACGGAGGGTCCGGATGGCGTCCGGCGTATGAGGATGTGTGCTGCCTCTGGCGTAGTGCCAGCCGCCGCTCGCCGCGACGACGAGAATGGGCAGCATCCAGAGCAGGCGCCGTGTCTGTCTCATCATGGCTCGCCTTCCGATCGGTTTCGGCACGAAGCCGCGCCGCCGCGCGTCGGCTGCATGCTTCCTAAGACGCGCCGGGCAAGCTCCGTGCCCGAGTCCGGATTGCGGATCGGGCCTCCGGAAAACCGCATTCCCCTTTCGGGAGCGATGCTCTAAGCAGCCTGCCGAGGAAACGGATTTCTGCGACGAGGCACGACGATCATGGCGACCCACAAGCTCCTGCTGCTCCCCGGCGACGGCATCGGCCCCGAGGTGATGGGCCAGGTCGAGCAGATCGTCTCCTGGTTCGGCAAGCATGGGCTCGGCTCCTTCGAGATTGAGAAGGGCCTCGTCGGCGGCGCGGCCTATGACGCGCATAAGCAGGCGATCTCCGAAGGCGACATGAAGCTCGCGCAGGACGCCGACGCCGTGCTGTTCGGCGCGGTCGGCGGCCCGAAATGGGCGGATGTGCCCTACCAGCACCGCCCCGAAGCCGGTCTGCTGCGCCTGCGCAAGGACCTGGGCCTCTTCGCCAACCTGCGCCCGGCGATCTGCTATCCCGCGCTGGCCTCGGCCTCCTCGCTCAAGCCCGAGGTCGTCGAAGGGCTCGACATCCTGATCGTGCGCGAGCTCACCGGCGGCGTCTATTTCGGCGAGCCGAAGGAGATCGTCACGCTGGAGGACGGCTCCAAGCGCGGTGTCGATACCCAGCTCTACACTACGCCCGAGATCGAGCGGATCTGCCGCGTCGCCTTCGAGCTGGCGCGCACCCGCCGCAACAAGGTCTCCTCGGCCGAGAAGCACAACGTGATGAAGACCGGCGTGCTCTGGAAGCAGACGGTGACGGCCCTGCACGCGGCCGAGTACAAGGATGTCGAGCTCGAGCACGTGCTGGCCGACAACTGCGCCATGCAGCTCGTGCGCTGGCCGAAGCAGTACGACGTCATCGTCTGCGACAACCTGTTCGGTGACATTCTCTCCGACGTCGCGGCGATGCTGACCGGCTCGCTCGGCATGCTGCCCTCCGCCTCGCTCGGCGCCGAGGATACGGCCACCGGCAAGCGCAAGGCGCTCTATGAGCCTGTCCACGGCTCGGCGCCGGACATTGCCGGCAAGGGCCTCGCCAACCCGATCGCGATGATCGGCTCCTTCGCCATGGCGCTGCGCTATTCGTTCGGTGCGGGCGAAGCTGCGGACCGGCTCGAAGGCGCGATCGCCGACGTGCTGGGCTCGGGCACCCGCACCAAGGACATCGCGGCTCCCGGCGCCAACGCGGTTTCGACCAGCGATATGGGCCAGGCGATCATCAAGGCGCTGGAAGCGCGGGGTTGAGATTCGGAGGAAGGGAGAGGCGCTCGCCGCGCCTCTCCCCCTCGTGAATTGCCGTGAATCCGCTTTCGTGGCCTAACAGCTGCCAACGAAAACGGAGTGTGTCCGTCATGCTGATCAAGCGCCGGGCCGGCTGGGAACTGCCGGAAATCCAAGCCACGCCGGAGAGCGTCTTTCTCAATCGCCGCCAACTGATGGCAGCGGGGGCAGGGCTGATCGCGGGGGCTGCTTTACCGGGCATCGCAGCGGCGGAAGTCCCCGACCCGACGCTCGACCTCTATCCGGCCAAGCGCAATGAGACCTACAAGCTCGACGTCCCGCTGACCAAGGCGGAGGATGCGGCGAACTACAACAATTTCTACGAATTCGGCATGTCGAAGGACATCGTCGACGCTTCGCACCGGCTGGCGACGCGGCCCTGGTCGATTCAGGTCGACGGCATGGTCGATAAGCCCTTCGAGATCGGTTTCGACGATCTCGTGCGCAAGCTGCCGCTGGAAGAGCGGCTCTACCGCTTCCGCTGCGTCGAGGCCTGGGCGATGGCGGTGCCATGGACCGGCATCCCGCTCAAAGCCTTCGTGGCGATGGCGAAGCCGCTTTCGGGCGCCAAATACATCCGCTTCGAGACCTTCCTGAACCCGCGGGTCGCGCCGGGCCAGAACCAGCGCTGGTATCCCTGGCCCTATGTCGAGGGGCTGACGATGGCCGAGGCAGGGAACGAGCTGCCGCTGCTCGTCACGGGCATCTACGGCAAGCCGCTACCGACCCAGCATGGGGCGCCGATCCGCTTGATCACGCCGTGGAAATACGGCTTCAAATCGGTGAAATCGATCCGCAGGATCAGCTTCGTCGCCGAGCGGCCGAAGACCTTCTGGGAGGCGTTGCAGGCCAGCGAATATGGCTTCTGGGCCAATGTGAACCCGGCGGTGCCGCATCCGCGCTGGAGCCAGGCAAGCGAACAGGTGCTGGGCTCGCGCGAGCGCCGGCCCACCCTGATCTACAACGGCTATGGCGAGCAGGTCGCCGGGCTCTACAAGGGGCTGGAGGGCGAGGCGCTGTTCATGTGAACCAGCCGCCCTGCTGCCAGCTTTCGGGTGCCCTCGGCCTTATTCTGCGTGCTAGACCGGTTCGATCCAGTTCGCGGAGCCGGGAGAGCAAGGATGGCCAACCAGCATTTCCATCTCTTCGAGACGGCGATCGGCACCTGCGCACTGGCCTGGGAGGGCGAGCGCTTCATCGGCGCCCAATTGCCCGAAGGCGATGAGGGCGGCGCCCGACGGCGGCTGGCACGGCGCTTTCCGGAGGCTGAGGAGACCGAGGCACAGGGCTTCGTCGCGGAGGCCGTGGCCGGCATCCGGGCACTGTTCGAAGGGGAGAAGCGCGACTTGTCGCATCTGCCGCTCGCGACCGAGACCGTGACGGAGTTCAACCGCAAGGTTTACGAGGTCGCGCTTTCGATCCCGCCGGGCGAGACGCTGACCTATGGCGAGGTGGCGCAGCGCATCGGCGAGCCGGGCGCAGCCCGGGCGGTCGGGGTCGCGCTCGGCCAAAATCCGTGGCCGATCATCGTGCCCTGCCATCGCGTGCTGGCGGCGGGAGGCAAGACCGGCGGTTTTTCGGCCGATGGCGGTGTCGAGACGAAGCTGCGGATCCTGACCATCGAGAAAGCCCGCACCAGCGCCGAGCCGAGCCTGTTCGAGGCGCTGCCTCTTGCAGCCCGGCCACCGCGGCCCTGAGGCCTGCTCGCCCGCCGCGGGCCGGGGCCAGCTTGAAGCGCTGCAATGACGTCCTTGCAGAAGGTCGCCTTGCCTCGGGCTCGCGGAGCCTTCTAGACTCGCGGCATTGACGCCAACCCTGAGGAATCTCATGGCCAAATTGAAGCTCGCCATCGTCGTCGGCAGCACCCGTCGCGAGTCGATCAACCGCAAGCTGGCGCAGGCCCTGGCCAAGCTCGGCACGGACGCGTTCGAACCCTCCTTCGTGCGGATCGACGATCTGCCGCTGTTCAACCAGGATCTCGAGGCTGACCGCCCCGAGCCGACGCTGAGGCTGAAGCGGGAGATCGAGGCGGCCGACGCCATCCTGATCGTCACGCCCGAGCACAACCGCTCGATTCCGGCCGCGTTGAAGAACGCCATCGACTGGGCGTCGCGCCCCTACGGCAAGAATTCCTGGGCTGGAAAGCCTGTCGCCGTTACCGGCACCAGTGGCGGCGCGGTCGGCACGGCCGTCGCCCAGAACGAGTTGCGCATGATCATGACGAACCTCGCCGGTGTCGTCGCGGGCGGTCAGGTCTTCATCACCTTCAAGGAGGACCTGATCGACGCAAACCACGAGATCACCAACGAGGGAACCCGCAGCTTCCTGCAAGGCTTCATCGACGGCTTTGCCAAGATTGCGGGCAAGCTGGCCGCCTGAGAGCCGCGGATCACCGTCCTCTCGAAGGCACCGCCGTGGCGGTGCCTTTTTTGTTGCCAGCGGCTGCGTCGCGAGCCGAAGCCGTTGGTCGAAACGGGCAAAAAAAGAGCCGGCATCCCCGAAGGGAGCCGGCTTTGTAAGTTTGAAACATCTGGCAAAATGCCAAACATCTCAGAGGGGAACGGCTGAAACGAACTCAACGCCGGGAGGAGATTGCGGAGCCCGTTCCGAACAACCGTGAGTTCAATATCGTGCAGGACCTGCCATTTTGCAATGCAGCATTGATTGGAGCCGCCATGCGCAAGCTGCATATCTCATTCTCATATGCGACCAATTTAAGCCTAAATGATTGAGAAATATGCATTCACTGCAGATTGGATCGCTGGTGAAATGTCTCTGAGCGATCATGTTGGATGCTATTGCGCGCATCGCGTGCATCGTGATGCCGCACCTGTCATGCATTTGCCGGATTTCAGAAAGCTGGTTCCGTGATCTGCCTTCGAATCGGGCACCTGCCGAATGAGCGCGGCCGGCAAGTAGCCCGCGCGGCAGATAACTCCCGCCAGCAAACGCCGGGAAGGCGCACGCCTCCCTCCGCGGCCCTATCGGGCGGTTCGCACAAGGAAGGAGGCGGCTTTTTTCTGACGAGGCCCCGCTGGTCAGTAGGTCCAGCGCTGGGCCTTCTGGATCAGGAAGTCGCGGAAGACCTGAACGCGGGCGACCGACTTCATCTCTTCCGGATAAACCAGGTAGCTCTCGAGCTGAGGCATCTCGGATTCGCGCATGAGCTGCACCAGCGGCGATCCCGTCTCGATCAGATAATCGGGAAGCACCGCGATGCCGGCGCCGGAATCGACCGCGCGCTTCATCGCCGTGATGTTGTTGACGACGAGGTGGAGCGGGCGCGGGTTGCGCTGATCGCGGCCGATCGTGCCGAGCCAGTGCACGGCCGTGAGATAGGATGGCGAGGTGCCGCCAAATGAGATCAGGCGGTGGTTGTCGAGATCCTCGTAGCTCTTCGGCTCACCAAAGCGCTTCACATAGGCCGGCGAAGCGTAGACGTGATAGTGCACGGTGAAGAGCTTGCGCTGGATCAGATCCGGCTGCTGTGGCTGGCGCAGGCGGATGGCGATGTCGGCCTCGCGCATCGAGAGGTCGAGCTCCTCATCGGTCAGGATGAGGTCGACCTTGATGTCGGGATAGAGGTCGAGGAATTCGGCCAGGCGCGGCGTCAGCCAGTGCCCGCCGAGGCCGCGCGTCGCCGTGACCTTGAGCTCGCCCGACGGATGCTCGCGCGTCTCGGAGAGCTGCGAGCGCGTCCGTTCGAGCCGCTGGGTCATTTCGCGCGCGGCGCGCCACAGCAGCTCGCCCTGTTCGGTGAGGATCAGGCCGCGCGTATGCCGGTGAAACAGCGGTGCCCGCAGCTCACGCTCAAGCGCGCCGATCTGCCGGCTCACGGCGGATTGACTCAATCCCAGAACATCGCCAGCTTTGGTGAAACTGCCTGACTCTGCGACGGTATAAAAAATTCGAATGCGGTCCCAATCCACCGCGTTTCCCCCGCTATGCGTTTTGCGCATGATGGGGGATAAACTCCTTGTGCGTCAACGCCTCAGGAGCAGAGATTGTTCTTTTTGGCACTGAATCTGGTGAGGGAACTCATCAAACTCGGTGATGAGTTCCCGAAAGAGCCCTATTCGGCCGCTTCCCGCTGGTCCAGCGCGCTGGCGAGTAGCCAGCGCTCGGCGTCGAGCGCGGCCATGCAGCCCATGCCAGCTGCGGTCACCGCCTGGCGGTAGTGCTCATCGGTGACGTCGCCTGCGGCAAAGACCCCTGGGACGTTCGTCTGAGTCGTGCCGGCCTCGACCTCGAGATAGCCGCTTTCCCGCATGTCGAGCTGGCCGATGAAGAGCTCGGTCGCCGGCTTGTGACCGATGGCGATGAACACCCCATCCGTTTTAAGCTCGCTCTCCGCTTCGGTCTTGGTGTTCTTCAGGCGCAGATGCGTGACGCTGGGCGGGGTGGTGCCGCCGCAAATCTCGGCGATCTCGCTGTCCCAGACCACGTCGATCTTCGGGTGCTTGAACAGACGCTCCTGCATCACACGCTCGGCGCGCAGATGATCGCGGCGATGGACCAGCGTGACCTTGCTGGCGAGGTTGGCGAGGTAAAGCGCCTCCTCGACGGCGGTGTTGCCGCCGCCGACGACAGCAACCTCCTTGTTGCGGAAGAAGAAGCCGTCGCAGGTGGCGCAGGCCGAGACGCCGAAGCCCTGGAAGGCCTGCTCGGACGGCAGGCCGAGCCATTTCGCCTGGGCTCCGGTGGCGATGATCAACGCGTCGCAGGAATAGGTCTCGCCGCCATCGCCCCAGAGCCGGAACGGGCGCTGCGAGAGATCGACGCGGGCGATGTGGTCGGAGACCATCTTCGTGCCCACATGCTCGGCCTGGGCCCTCATCTGCTCCATCAGCCATGGCCCCTGGATGACGTCGGCGAAGCCGGGATAGTTTTCGACATCGGTGGTGATCATCAGCTGGCCACCGGCCTGCATGCCCGAGATCAGGACCGGTTCCAGCATGGCACGGGCGGCATAGATGGCAGCTGTATAGCCGGCCGGGCCGGAGCCGACGATCATGACGCGGGCGTGGGTGTGGGCCATCGTCTCGTTTCCTTTTCGCGGATCCGCCGCGTTCGATTCCGACAGATACGGCGGCAACGCCCCGAAACAAGAGGTGGAGCGCTTTACGAGCCTGGGAGCCCGAGCGTCGCCCTGTGGCGCAGCCAACCTTCGCGTATGGCATCGGCTATGATCGGGGTGGAGTCTATCGGTGGATAGCGCCCGCCATCAAGCTGTCCACGGAAAGGATGCACGGCACCCTGGCGCGTGAGTGAGCCGATCAGGGCCGAGATCTTGGCATGCCCCCCCGTAGGCTCGAAAACCAGGATCGGTACGCCTGTCGCCGCCGCCTCGCCGAGCATGTTGGTCGAGTCCGCGGTCACCACGACAGCGTCGGCGTTGGCGAGCAAGGCGAGGTAGGGGTTATCGCCCTTGCCGTCCCACCACCATCCGCCATGGCGCGCGAAGGCCGCGGCGACTGCGGCGGAGAGCGCGGGCGGCGTGCGGCGCGACGGGGAGCCCATCAGCCGGGCACCGGAGGCCGCGAGGGCGTCGAGCTGGCTGGCCAGGCGCTCTGTGTCGGCTGGGGTGAAGCGGTGGTGCCGGCTGTCTCCCCCAATCAGAACGGCGACGCGCGGCGCGGCGAGGGCGGCGATCGGTGCCGGCGGCGCGTGGCGCGCGGCGGCGAGCTTGTCCTGCGTCAGGCGGTGCGGCGAGGTCGTGGTGACCAGGATGTTCTCGCCGCGTAGCCGGTCATGCTCCGAAACCCAGATCAGGTCGGCCGTGCCGGCACCGGTGCGCGGATCCTTGAGGAAGACGGTGAAGGTCCGGCCGTTCGACGCCTTCTTCACAGCGCGCAGATAGGCGACGGCGCGCCGCCCGGAAGCGATCGCAATGTCCGGGAAGGGCGGCCGGATCGGGCTGCCCGGCCTGTCGGGCGCCTCGCGAGGGTCGATGGGGCCACGCGGCATCAGCCAGGCGAAGGGCTTCCGGGGCGCGACGTGGCGGCGCTCCGGGACGACGCCGAGGCGCTCGGCCACGCCCAGGCACTGCAGCTCGTCGCCGGCCTTGCCGTCGGTCAGGATCCAGATCGTCGGATCGGTTTTCGGGTGCATGGTCGTCGGTGCCCGTGGCATGCGCCTTGTATCGCCTGCCGCCGCCGTCTACACCAGCGCCACCCGCCTCAGAGGATGTTCATTGCCGGCGAAACTCGACGATATCGACCTGCGCATCCTGCGCGAGCTCCAGGCCGATGGTCGCATGACCAATGTCGAGCTGGCGAGCCGTGTCGGCATCTCGCCGCCGCCCTGTCTCAGACGTGTCAGGGCCCTCGAGGAGGCCGGGTTGATCCGCGGCTATCACGCCGATCTCGACGAGCGGAAGCTTGGCTACGAGGTGGTCTGCTTCGCCTTCGTTCATCTGGCGAGCCAGGCGGAGGCGGACCTCGCCGCCTTCCAGGCCCGCATCCGGGACTGGGCGACCGTGCGGGAGTGCTGGACGCTTTCCGGCGATATCGACTACGCGCTGAAATGCGTCGCCCCGGACCTGAAGGCGTTTCAGGATTTCGTCGCGGACCTCACCGCGACTCCCAATGTCCGCAATGTTCGCACCGCGCTGACACTGGAGCGCGTCAAGGACGAGCCGATCGTGCCGTTCGGCTGAAGTCCGCTCAGCCGGCGACGTAGCGCTTGATCCACCAGGCGTTGTTGCGTGCGAGTGCCTTGAGGCGGCGCTGGTCGATGTCCGGCCGGTACCAGGCGCCCGCTCCTGCCGCGGATTCCGTCGACATGATCGGCCAGCTGCCGAGTTCGCGGCCCGAGCGGTCGTAGAGCGTCGCGACGCTTTCGAGATAGTCGTTGCTGCCGCCGCCATTCGCCATCCGGCTGCCGCCGCCGCCGGCATAGCTGGCAAGCCAGAGACTGTTGACCGTCACGACGAGGCGATTGCCGGCGCCGGGATGGAAGGCGCCTCCGAGAATATCGGCCAGGGTGCGTTGGAGCTCGGCTGCGACAAGGTTGACGTGGTCGCCCCAGGCATCGGTGACGTTCCGGGAAAAAGCGATCCGGATCGAGCCGATGGCAGCGCCCTGTGCCAGCGCGGGCCGGGTTGCGGCCGGCAGCAGCGCCGCAAGGGCGGCCCCGAGCGAGAACACCAGGAAACGGCGGCGCGTCGTCATGATCTTCATCTCCGATGGCTCCTCTACCGAATGTAGGTGCGCGCGAGCGATAATCCACGGCCGCGGTGTAAACTGGCGCTGCCGGCCTCAGTGCCGCCGAACGCTGCCTGCGCAGACGGCGGTCTCGCCCGGCATCCCGGCATGCTCTAAGCCGTTGCAGGAGGGGAGAATCGTATGGAACGTTGGCTGACGGAGTTCGTGAAGCTGTGGGTGGTGATCGACCCGATCGGCACCTTGCCTGTCTTCCTGGCGGTTACGGCCGGAATGGCGGCGGGTTCCGCGCGCCGTGTCGCCATACAGGGGACGCTCGTTGCCTTCGCGGTGCTGGTGTTCTTCGTGGTGCTCGGCCAGATTCTGCTGAACGCGATGGAGATCGAGCTCAGCTCCTTCCAGATCGCCGGCAATATCGTGCTGTTCCTGTTCGCCCTGACGATGATCTTCGGCGAGTCCAAGCTCGAAGAGGACCAGAAGCTGCTGCGTTCCTCCGATCTGGAGAAGGCCGTCTATCCGCTGGCGATCCCCAGCATCGCCAGCCCCGGCGCGATGCTGACGGTGATGACGGTCACGGACAATTCGAAGTTCAGTATCCCCGAGCAGATGGAAACGCTGGTTCAGATCGGCCTGATTCTCGCCCTGCTGCTGCTGTTGCTGTTCGGTGCGTCACGCATCATCGCGGTCATCGGTAACGCCGGCGCGAGCGTGATCAGCCGGGTCATGGGCCTGATCCTGGCCAGCGTCGCGGTCGATGGCATCATCAAGGCGCTTCGGGTGGTCCTGACGGGGTAGGGTCCGGCACACCGGGAACCCCCCGGACAGCCATCCCGCCATGCCCCTCAGCGGAAGTCGACGCCGACGATCTCGTAGGACTTGCCGCCGCCGGGCGTGTTGACCTGCACGGAATCGCCGACCTTCTTGCCGATCAGTGCACGCGCGATCGGCGAGCCGATCGAGACCTTGCCCGACTTCACGTCGGATTCGGGCTCGCCGACGATCTGGTAGCTCTTCTCTTCCTCGGTGTCGTCGTCGATCAGCTTGACGGTCGCCCCGAACTTCACCGTGTCGCCGCCGAGCTTGGAGACGTCGATGATGTCGGCTCGGCCGATCAGAGACTCCAGCTCCATGATGCGGCCTTCATTCAACGACTGCGCTTCCTTCGCCGCATGATATTCGGCGTTTTCGGAGAGGTCGCCCAGCGCGCGCGCTTCGGAGATCGCCGTGATGATGCGTTGGCGCTCGACCTGCTGGCGGTGCTTAAGCTCCGTTTCCAAGGCGGCGAAGCCGCCCGCAGTCATTGGAACCTTTTCCATCTTTCCGTCCCGTAAGCTTCGAAAGCGCGGGTGCCGCCGGCCGCATGGGCCACCGGCGGTTGCCGCGCTTCCACTCGATATTTGAACCTCGGCGCGAGCGGCCCCGTCAAGCCGCACGTTCGAAGTAGGACTGCAGCGACCGTACTTCGAGATCACCGCGGCAATAGGCCTTGATGCCTTCGGCCGCGGCGATCGCGCCTGCCAAGGTGGTATAATAGGGCACCTTGTGCAAGAGGGCGGCGCGCCGGAGCGATCGGGAATCGGCGAGGGCCTGCGGGCCTTCGGTGGTGTTGAAGATCAGCTGGATCTCGCCGTTCTTGATCGCGTCGACGCAGTGCGGGCGCCCCTCCAGCACCTTGTTGATCCGGGCCGCGTCGATGCCGGCCTCCTGCAGCAGCTTGAGCGTGCCGCCGGTGGCGAGAATTCGGAAGCCGAGATCGGCAAGGATCCGGACTGCCGGCACGATGCGGGGCTTGTCCTCGTCGCGCACCGAGACGAAGACCGTGCCCTTGACCGGCACTTTCGAGCCGGCGCCGAGCTGGCTCTTGGCGAAGGCGACGTCGAAGGAGCGGTCGAGGCCGATGACCTCGCCGGTCGAGCGCATCTCGGGGCCCAGCAGCACATCGACGCCGGGGAAGCGGGCGAAGGGGAACACCGCTTCCTTGACACCGACATGGCCGAGGCTGGCGGGCTTCAGATCGAAGGAACCCAGCGTCTCGCCCGCCATGACACGCGCGGCGATCTTGGCGATGGGCTGGCCGATGACCTTGGCGACGAAGGGCACCGTGCGCGAGGCGCGCGGATTGACTTCCAGGACGTAGATCACCCCGTCCTTGATGGCATATTGCACGTTCATCAGGCCGCCGACATCGAGCGCGAGCGCCATCGCACGAGTCTGGCGCTCCAGCTCGGCGATGATATCGGCCGAGAGCGAGCGCGGCGGCAGCGAGCAGGCCGAATCACCGGAATGGATGCCGGCCTCCTCGATATGCTCCATGATGCCGGCGACGAAGACGTCGCGCCCGTCGCTGAGGCAGTCCACATCGACCTCGATCGCATCCGACAGGTAGCGGTCGAACAGCAGCGGGTTCTTGCCGAGAACCGTGTTGATCTGGCCGGTCTTGTCGTTCGGGTACTTGGCCTTGACCTCCGAGGGGATGAGCGAGGGCAGCGTGCCGAGCAGGTAATCCTCGAACATCACCTCGTCGCGGATGATCGCCATGGCGCGGCCGCCGAGCACATAGGAGGGGCGCACGACGAAGGGCAGGCCGAGCTCGCCGGCGATGATGCGGGCCTGCTCGACGGAATAGGCGATGCCGTTCTTCGGCTGTTTCAGGCCGAGCTTGTCGAGCAGGCGCTTGAAGCGGTCGCGGTCCTCGGCGAGGTCGATCATGTCGGGCGAGGTGCCGAGGATCGGGATGCCGGCCTCTTCCAGCGCATTCGCCAGCTTCAGCGGGGTCTGGCCGCCGAACTGGACGATGACGCCGTGCAGCGTGCCGTTCTGCTTCTCCGTCTCGAGGATCTCGAGCACGTCCTCGACCGTCAGCGGCTCGAAATAGAGTCGGTCGGAGGTGTCGTAATCGGTCGAGACCGTCTCGGGGTTGCAGTTGACCATGATGGTCTCGTAGCCGACGTCGCGCAGCGCGTAGCAGGCGTGGCAGCAGCAATAGTCGAACTCGATGCCCTGGCCGATGCGGTTCGGCCCGCCGCCGAGAATGACGACCTTTTTGCGGTCGGAGGGATTGGCCTCGTCGGCAGCCTTGCCGGCGAAGGGCATGGCATAGGTCGAATACATATACGCGGTCGGCGAGGCGAACTCGGCGGCGCAGGTGTCGATGCGCTTGTAGACCGGGCGGACCTCCAGCGACTTGCGCAGGGCGCGCACCTCGGCCTCGGTCTTGCCCGAGACGGCGGCGAGGCGCTTGTCGGAAAAGCCCATCGCCTTGACCTGGCGGAAGGCGCCCGGCGTCTGCGGCAGGCCGAATTTGCGGACCTTTTCCTCGGTCTCGACGATGCCGCGCATCTGGGCCAGGAACCAGGGATCGATCTTGCAGGTCTCGTGAATCTCGGCGTCGCTGAAGCCGAGACGCATGGCCTGCGCGACATGCAGGATGCGGTCGGGCGTCGGCGTCGAGATCGCGGCCTTGACGGCGTTGCGGTCGTCGCCGAGGCCCAGACCCTCGACCTCGATCTCGTCGAGCCCGTCGAGGCCGGTCTCCAGCGAGCGCAGCGCCTTCTGCAGGCTTTCCTGGAAGGTGCGGCCGATCGCCATCGCCTCGCCGACCGATTTCATCGCGGTCGTGAGCGTCGGTTCGGAGCCCGGGAACTTCTCGAAGGCGAAGCGCGGGATCTTGGTGACGACATAGTCGATCGTCGGCTCGAAGGAGGCGGGCGTCGCGCCGCCGGTGATATCGTTCTCGATCTCGTCGAGCGTGTAGCCGACGGCCAGACGCGCCGCGACCTTGGCGATCGGGAAGCCGGTCGCCTTCGACGCCAGCGCCGAGGAGCGCGAGACGCGCGGGTTCATCTCGATGACGATCATCCGGCCAGTGGCCGGATCGATCGCGAACTGCACGTTGCTGCCGCCGGTCTCGACGCCGATCTCGCGCAGCACCGCCAGCGAGGCGTCGCGCATGATCTGGTATTCCTTGTCGGTCAGCGTCAGCGCCGGGGCGACCGTGATCGAATCGCCGGTATGCACGCCCATCGGATCGAAATTCTCGATCGAGCAGACGATGATGCAGTTGTCCTTCTTATCGCGGACGACCTCCATCTCGTATTCCTTCCAGCCGAGCACGCTTTCCTCGATCAGGACCTCGCTGGTCGGGGAGGCGTCGATGCCGCGCTCGACGATGTCGATGAACTCGCCCTTGTTGTAGGCGATGCCGCCGCCGGTGCCGCCCATGGTGAAGGACGGCCGGATGATCGCGGGCAGGCCGATATCCTCGAGCGCGTCGAGCGCCTGGCCGAGCGTCTTGATGTGATGCGAGCGCGGGGTCGAGAGCCCGATCTTGGTCATCGCCTCGCGGAACAGCTCGCGGTCTTCGGCCTTGTCGATCGCCTCGGCGGTGGCGCCGATCATCTCGACGTTGAACTTCTCCAGCACGCCCATCTTCTTGAGCGAGAGCGCGCAGTTCAGCGCGGTCTGGCCGCCCATGGTCGGCAGCAACGCGTCGGGGCGCTCCTTCTCGATGATCTTGGCGACTACCTCGGGCGTGATCGGCTCGACATAGGTCGCGTCGGCCAGTTCCGGATCGGTCATGATCGTCGCCGGGTTCGAGTTGACCAGGATGATGCGGTAGCCCTCGGCCTTCAGCGTCTTGCAGGCCTGGGTGCCGGAATAGTCGAACTCGCAGGCCTGTCCGATGATGATGGGGCCGGCGCCGATGATCAGGATGGACTTGATGTCTGTGCGCTTGGGCATGGTCTCGACCGGTCTTGAGCAGGCGCGCGCAAGGCCGGTCCGATCGGGCGAGCGGAGCCGAGGCGAGCGTCTGAATGAATGCTAGGCGCTCGCTATAGACGGGCAAGGCCGCGGAAGGAAGGGAAAACCGCGGCCTATCCGCATCAACGCACAGGCCGCGGCGCCGGCAGTACCAGATCGACCTCGAGCGGTCGCGCCGTGGCGCGCTTGCGGCGCAGGGCGATGAACAGCAGCCCGAGCGCAACGACCTCGCAGGCTGCACCGACGAAGCCGAGCGGCCAGGTGCCGGCGTGGCGCATCACCTGCTGGCCGAGCGCCGCGCCGGCCGCGATGCCGAAATAGAGCGCCGAGGCATTGAGCGAGAGGGCGACGACCGCGGCGTCCGGCGCCATCGCCGCCAGCCTGGACATCTGCGCGGGATGTCCGGCCCAGCCCGCACCGCTCCAGACCATGATCACGAGCGGCAGCAGATAGACCGCGATCGTGGGCGGCAGGGTCACCGCGACGAGCGAGGCGGCGACCAGCGAAGCCGCCAGCAGCGTCAGCACCACGGACAGCGAACGCTCGGGGCCGAAGCGATCGCTCGCCATGCCGCCGAACTGGTTGCCGAGCGCGGAGCCGATGCCCGAGAGCACGAGCGTCGCCGCCAGCCAGGGACCGGCGATGCCGGCATGGTTGGTGAGGAAGGGCGCGATGTAGGTGTAGAGGACGAAGGCACCGGTGGTCCAAAGCATCGTCGTGCCCAGCGCCAGCAGCACGTCGCCGCGTCCAGCCACCTGCAGGCGCTCGCGCAAGGTGTTGGTGCCGTGCGGCAGGCCGGACGGCAGCTTGGCGAGCAGCCCCGCCAGGGACAGTGCGCTCAAGGCCGCGACGATCAGGAAGGCCAGGTACCAGCCGCCGAAGCCGACGACGGCGGTGCCGATCGGGATGCCGAGAATCAACGAGACGGTCATGCCGCCCGTGACCAGCGCGATGGCGCGGCCCCGCCGCTCGGGCGGCGAGATCGCCACGGCGACGGCGTTGGCGGCAGGCATGAACACACCGGCGGCCAGCGCCATGACGATGCGCGCCAGGACGACGACGGCGAAGTCGGTGGCGAAGGCGGCGCCGAGATTGGCGAGGCCGAAGACTGCCATCGCACCGATCAGGACGCGCTTGCGGTCGGCATCGCCGAGCACTGCGGACAGGATCGGCGAGCCGATCGCATAGGCCAGCGCAAAGATCGAGATGAGGAGCCCGGCGGTGTCGATCGAGACGCCGAGGCCGGAGGCGAGATGGGGCAGGATGCCGGTGACGATCAGGCTGCCCGTGCCGATGGCGAAGGCGCCGCCGGCGAGCGACAGGAGACGGATATCCATGGGAGTGATCCTTGCCTTGTGAAGGCGATCTTAGAATTTCAATGATCGTTGAATTTTAAGATCGCCCCGCGATATCTGCAAGGTTAATTTCAAGAATCGTTGAATCTTGTCAGGAGCGGTGGCTTCGCCTATCTGGTCGGATATGAAGCCGCTGTTCCATCCCGATATCGACGATGTCGCGCCGGCGGACATTTTCGCGGCCCTGGCCGATCCGATCCGACTGGGGATTCTCGTGGCGCTGTCGAGTGCCACCGAGATGGACAAGGCGCGCTGCAGCAACTTCGTCGGGCTCGCTTCGCCCTCGCTGCTCTCCTACCACTTCGCCAAGCTGCGCGAGGCCGGGATCACCCATATGCGCATCGAGGGGACGTCGCGCTATCTCAGCATCAGGCGTGCGGATCTCGATCGGCGCTTCCCGGGATTGCTCGACAGCGTCATCGAGGCGGCCCAGCGCGATCCCGGCCTGCCGCGAATCTCCGAGGAGCCGGCGACGAAGCCCTGAGCCCGCCCGCATTCGCGTTGACAGGCTTCCGCAAGGGTATACCGTTCCCGCTTCCGCGATGGCGTCGAGCCGGATCGCGCGAGCATGCTCCGGCCACGCCCGAACCCGAGGAGCATGGCCATGCGTGCAGCCGACCCTCAAAAACTCGATGATCTGATGGGGCGTCTCGTCGGTGACGTGGGCGCCTCCGTGACCGGGGCCCTGATCGTCCTGGGCGACCAGCTCGGCCTCTACAAGGCGATGGCGGATGGCAAGCCGGTCACCTCCCAGGCGATGGCCGCGAGGACGGGCTTCAAGGAACGCTATATCCGCGAATGGCTCGCCGGGCAGGCCGCTGCCGGCTATGTCGACTACGACGAGGCCAGCGACAGCTTCAGCCTCTCTCCCGAGCAGGCGATGGCATTTGCGGAGGAGGACAGCCCGGCCTTCTTCGCCGGGGCCTTCGAGGTCGTCCAGTCGATGTGGGTCGACGAGCCAAAGGTCGAGGAGGCCTTCAGGAGCGGCAAGGGGCTTGGCTGGCACGAGCACAGCACATGCCTGTTCCGCGGCACCGAGCGGTTCTTCCGCCCTGGCTACAACGCCCACCTGACGGCGACATGGATCCCGGCGCTCGACGGCGTCGAGGACAAGCTGCTGCAGGGGGCGAGCGTCGCCGATGTCGGCTGCGGACACGGCTCCTCCACCATTCTGATGGCTCAGGCCTATCCAAAATCACGCTTCTTCGGCTTCGACTACCACGGGCCGTCCATCGAGCGGGCGCGCGAAGCGGCAGAGCAAGCCGGCGTCGGCGACCGCATCGTCTTCGAACGCGCCTCGGCCAAGGACTTTCCGGAGGGGAAATACGATCTCGTGACGATGTTCGACTGCCTGCACGACATGGGCGATCCGGTCGGGGCGGGCCGGCATGTCAAGGAGGCGCTCGCGGCGGATGGAAGCTGGATGATCGTCGAGCCCTTCGCGTGCGACAGCCTGAAGGAGAACCTCAACCCCGTGGGGCGCATCTACTACGGCGCCTCGACGATGATCTGCACGCCGGCTTCGCTGTCGCAGGAGGTCGGGCTCGGTCTCGGCGCCCAGGCTGGCGAGATGCGCTTGCGCAAGGTGGCGCTCGATGCCGGATTTTCGCATTTCCACCGGGCGACCGAAACGCCCTTCAACATGGTGTTCGAGGTCAAGTCCTAGTCCGTCGCCATGCCTTTGCCGCCGGTCGGAGGCGGCGGCGCTCCCGGCAGCGGCGCGGCTTGGCGGCGAGACCGGCGCGAGGCAAAAAATCATTCGCCCCGCGCCGCCGATGCTCTAGGAAGCGCGGATGCCGTTTCGCCGTTATCCGCGACAGTTCCGCCAGCTCGTGACCTATGCCCTCGCCGGCGGGCTGACGGCGGTGGCGCATTACGCCGTGCTGATTGCGCTGGTCGAGGGCGCGCAGCTCGATCCCGTGCCGGCGACGCTGGCCGGCTTCGTGGTCGGCGCCCTCGTATCGTATACGCTGAACCGCTGGATGACCTTCGATGCCACGCGCAGCCATGCCGAGGCGGGCTGGCGGTTCGCGCTGATCGCCGCCGGCGGCTTCGTGCTCACCGGCCTGCTGATGCATCTGTTCGTCAGCCGCCTCGGATTGCCCTACCTGCCGCTGCAGCTGGTCACGACCGGGATCGTGATGGTGTTCTCGTTCCTCGGCCATAAGTTCTTCAGCTTCGCCGATCGCACGGCCTGAACGGGTACACCCAGCCTTCGCAGCCTCACTGCGGCGCGACGGTGAGCGTCAGTTGCCGCCGGCCGACGCGGCCTTCCTTGTCCGTCGCTTCGATCTCGAGGACATGCTTGCCGGGGGGAACCACGACCGAGGGGGCTTCGATGCCGGCGGGCGTGATGTAGGGCTTGACGCGGTCGGTGATATCGACCGGTGGCTGGCGTCGGTAGAAGACGCGTACCGTCGCAGGGTCGACGGGGACGCCGTTGCTCGACAGGAAGCGCACCGAGAGGCGGAACGGCTTGCCGTCCACGCCTTTGTCCGGCGTCGGCAAGGTGTCGATCGCGGGACCGCGCGTCAGGTTGCGCGTGCTCGCCGCGGCGGTCGCCGCAGCAGGCAGACCGGCCTCGGCGCGAGTGATCAGCTGAATCGGTTCGGCTGCGTACGAGGCACCAGAGAGGGCGGAGAAGACGACGGCGGCAGGCAGAATGTGCCGGATGAGCACGGACTCGATCATCCTATTCTATTTCACTCCCAGAATTCCGGCGACGAGGCCGGCAATGGCAGAGATCGCGGTGGTGGCCATCAGAATGGTGGTCTCGATGGTCTTGAGGGTTTCCATCGGGATCTTGCCATGAACGGCCTGCAGCCCCCGTCGCAATTCCGGCAGCGAGACGACGCCGCGCGCGCTGAGCGCCGCCTGCGTCACGCGCAGCAACATCCCCGAGAAAAGGGAGGCACCGATGCTCAGCGCGTAGAAGAAGGTCTCACGCCAGGCTGCCGGCCCCTGCGGAAGGAGCGGTATATTGTCGTGCCAACCCAGCCACGCGTTCATGGTCGCGACGGAAATAATCGCGAAAGCGATGACGACGGCAATGTCGAACGTGATCAGGCGCGGTCGGATGCCGAAATAGATCAGGCCCGTGGCGAACGGAATCGCGATCGAGGCGAGACGCAGCGCCCAGAGCGGCAGGTCGAGCCACAGCACCACGGAACCATAGGCACCGAGCAGCAGCAGGAAGCCGAGCGGCAGCACCCAGAAGCGTCGACGCGAAGCCGTGTGAGGAGCCGGCTCTTCGGCTACGGGGATGTCTTCGGGCAGTGCGGGGGCTATCGTCGCGGTCCGCGATGGCGGTATCGCGGCACGTGCGGCCTTCTCTTCCTCGGCCCGTTTTTCGAAGGCGCAGAGGCGCGTCTCCAGCGCTTCGAGGCGGCTGAGAAGCGGCAGGACCGGCGTCAGGTCGCGGCCGCAGCAACGGCAGGACAGCACGCCCCGATTGAGCATGGCGTCACAATAGGGACAGGCGAATTGGTCCTGCACGGCCATTCCGGGCTTCACGGCAAGCGCGCTCAAAGCCATATCCGCCGCTGCGAATCAAGGGCTTCTGACGCATCCAGCTACGGAACGTCTTGGAAATGGCGTCTGGGAGCAGCTGTGCTCCGCGGTTCAGGCGGGCCGCAAGGCCTTGAAGGTCATCCGGTGCGGGTTGTGGCCGAAATTCGACGGCCGCTGGACATCGACGAAACCGGCTGCCCGGAGGAGGTCGCCGAGTGCTTCGGGCGTGTAGGTCGAGAGGCCGTACTGCGCGCGCAGCTTGCGATAATCCGAGAAAACCGTGCGAACAAGCCCAGCCAGCGCCGCCAGGAAAAAGCCGCCGCGCCAGCCGAAGGCGAGGAGTTGCGTGGCGTCGGTCAGCGGGCTGACATCGGGTGGAATGACATCGGCGACGACCAGGGCTCCGCCGGGCGCGAGCTTGGCATGCCAGGTCGCCAGCAGCGTCGTCAGCTCGTCGCGGGAGAGGTACTGGATCAGCGAGTTGGCGACGATGAGATCGAGCGTCGCTTCCGGCAGCGCCGCGACCTCCTCCGGTGAGACGACGACGATCCTTTCCAGTCTGCCGAACTGCCCGCGCAGCTTCTCCCGAACAGTCGGCGCCGCCTCGCAGAGATAGAGCCGGCCGCAGGCCGCGGCGACCCGAGATGCATCGAGCGCTTCGCCGCAGCCATGATCGAGCACCGTCGCGCCAGGCGAGGGTATATGGACGATCAGATCGGTCGCGATCCGCCGATAGTGCAAGGTCTTGTGGCGCGAAGAGACATAGATCGCATGCTCGCCGTTCCAGAAATCGCGCCAGGACATGGGTTCGGTCGCTCCTCCGAGACACTGGCTCTAGCCGCATGCGGGCGCCCTCTGCAACTGGCGGGTTTCGGGGCGGTGCCGTTTCCGCTTAACTCGCACGCGGCGCTGATACGACCGAGTCTGGACGGAGACGCCGATGCTGCTGCTGCCGCGATTGCTCAAACGGTTCATCCGCCACGGCCGCCTGACGGTCATCACGCCCGACGGCAAACGGCATGTCTTCGGCGCCGGACCGGCGGAACTGCTCTTTGCTGGCGTCACCAAGACGGCGCCTGCCGTCACCGTGCGCTTCCACGACAACCGCGTCGAGCGCGAGCTCTTCCTCAATCCCGAGCTCGCCTTGGCTGAAGGCTATATGGACGGGCGGATCGATTTCGAGGAAGGCACGATCCACGACCTGCTGACGCTGTTCTGGCTGCAGCGCCGCGAGATGCGCAAGGATCCGCTGCAGCAGGCGATCCGCAAGATGCGCTTCAAGATCCGGCGCTGGCGGATGCATAACCCGCTCGGCGTCGCCGGGAAGAAGGTCAAGCATCATTACGACATTCCGACCGATTTCTACCGGCTCTGGCTCGACGAGACGATGACCTATTCCTGTGCCTACTGGCACAGTCCCGAGGTCGGGCTGGAGAACGCGCAGAAGGCGAAGCTCCGCCATATCGCCGCCAAGCTCAAGATCGAGCCCGGCATGAGCGTGCTCGACATCGGCTCCGGCTGGGGCGAATTGGCGATCTATCTCGCCAAGGCCTGCGGCGCGAAGGTCACCGGGCTCAACGTCTCACCTGACCAGATGGCGGCAGCCCAGAAGCGAGCCGAGGCGGCCGGCGTCGGCGATGCTGTGACGTTCATCAACAAGGACTATCGCGAGCTCGGTGGTACGTTTGATCGCGTCGTCTCGGTCGGCATGATGGAGCATGTCGGCGTCGCGCATTACGGCGAGTATTTCGAGAAGATCCGCGACCTGCTGACCCCGGACGGGATCGCGCTCGTCCATTGCATCGGCCGCGTCGGGCCGCCCGGCTTCACCGGACCGTTCTTCGACAAGTACATCTTCCCCGGGGGCTATGCGCCGGCATTGTCGGAGGTGTTCGCGGCGCAGGAGCAGACGGGCCTGTGGGCGTCCGACTGCGAGCTCTGGCGCCGGCATTATCACTGGACACTGGAGGCCTGGCGCGAGCGCTTCATGGCGAAGCGCGAGGAGGTCGTCGCGATGATGGGCGAGCGCTTCGCCCGGATGTGGGAATTCTACCTTTGCGCCTGCTCGATCTCCTTCGATATCGGCGGCGACATGGTGTTCCAACTCCTGCTCGGTCAGCACAAAAGCGCCGTCCCGATCATCCGCGACTACATCGCGGATGACGAGAAGGCGCTGGAGGCAAAAGGATTCTGATCAGCGCTTGAGGTTGACGACCACCACCCCGGCGAGCGCCATGGCGCCGCCGATCAGGCCGAAGACCGTGGGGATTTCGCCCAGCCACAGAAACCCGATCAGCATCGCCATCGGCGGCACCGCATACTGGAAGTTCGAGGCGCGGGCCGCCGGCAAGCGCGACAGCGTGATCGCCCAGGTGCCGTAGGCGACCAGGCTCGGCACCACCGCGAGATAGACCACCGACCAGAAGGAGATGCTCGGCGCGGCTTTAGCCTGCTCGATGGCCGAAGGTAGGAAGGGCAGCAGCACGAAGCCGCCGATCGCCATGTTCCAGGCAGCGACATGGAGCGGCTTGTAGCGGGCGAAGAGCGGCTTCTGCACGACCGTGGTGATGGCGTTGCAGAAGGCGGCGCCGAGGATCAGCAGCACGCTGATACCGATCTCGACATCGAGCCCCTTGCCGAGCGCGATCACTCCGATGCCGGCGAAGGACAAGGCCGTACCGACCCAGGCGGTCAGGCTGAACCGCTCGCCCAGGATCATCATGGCGAGTACGGCGGTCATGATCGGGTTGGTGTTGATGATGAAGGCGGCGGGGCCGGCCGGCACGACGCGCTGGCCGAAATTCAAGAGCAGCGCATAGCCCGCGATGAAGATCACGCCGCCGACGAGGAAGCGCCAGATGTCGCCGAGCTCGGGCAGCTTCGCGCGTGTCGCGATGAGGAAGAGCGCGGCGGGACCACCTGCGAGCGCGAAGCGCAGCGCGGCCATCTCGGCCGGGCCGAAACCGGCGAGCCCGGCGCGGATCGCCGGGAAGGAGGAGGCCCAGGCCATGACCGTGAAAGTGACCGTGAAGACCAGCGTCGGATCGAGGCGCTGGGAGCCTGAGGCGGCGAGGGTGGGTGAAGCGCAGCTTGAGGAGGACATGGCGTCGATCCATCGGTGATGAGCAGTTGCTCCCGATAAGCGCCTCGGCGAGCTGATTGACAAACGAACAATTCGCGCATGAGCTGTGAGAATGGATCACAGCTCGAACCTGCCGCCGCTCGATACATTGCGCGCCTTCGAGGCGGCCGCGCGCACCGGAAGTTTCTCTGCCGCCGCCGAGGCACTGAACCTGACCCATGGTGCCGTCAGCCGGCAGATCGCCAAGCTAGAGCATTGGCTGGGCCTGCGCGTCTTCCTGCGGCAGGCGCGCGGTGTTTCGCTGACGCCGGAAGGCCAGCGCCTGCTTCAGCGCACGCAGGAGGCTTTTGCGCTGATCGCCGATAATTCCGAGCGCTGGCGCGAGGTGCGGGGCGCTTCGGTGGTGCGGGTCAGCGCCCCGCCTTCGGTCTGCGCGCTCTGGCTGATGCCGCGGCTGGCCGTGCTGGAGGCGGGGACGCCCTCGCTGCGGATCGTACTGCAGGTCGAGCATCGCAAGGTGGATTTCGAGGAGGAGGGCGTCGATCTCGGCATTCGCTGCGGGCGTGGCGGCGCGCCGGACCGGCTCTCGCTCAAGCTGTTCGAGGAATGGTGCTTTCCGATCGCCTCGCCTAGGCTTGCTGAGGCGATCGGGGAGGGCGCGCCGGAGCGCCTGCTGGCGCAGCCGCTGATCCACGATTCCGATGCCGCCGGCTGGAAGGCCTGGTTCGCGGCGCAGGGGCTGGATTATCGCCCGCGCCCGCAGGATCGGCGTTTCGAGGACTATAATCTCGTGCTCGACGCGGCCGCGCATGGGCTCGGCATCGCCCTGGCGCGGCCTCCGCTGGCGCGCGAGCAACTGGCGGCGGGGCGGGTTGTCCGTGTGGATGAGCGTGAGGCGCTGAACCCGGTCTCCTACTGGCTCGACCGGCCTTTGGGGGCGCTGCGACCCTCGGCGGCGGCCTTGGCCGAGCGGATTGCGCTCGAAGCGGGAGCCGATCGCGGGGAGATCGCGGCCTTTCTTAGCCGGGAAGCCAGAGTGGCTTGATCAGCGCAGGCTGTGCCGCGGCGCCGCGAACTCGCCACGCTGGCTGGCGCGGGCCATCTCGAAGCTGTCGGCGATGCGCCGCGCCCGGACGATGAAGGCTTGCGCGATATCAGGCGGGCAGACTTCGTGCGCGGTGATCTCGAACAGGTCGAGCCAGCGGTCGAAATGCTTGCCTTCCAGGGGCAGGATCAGATGCGGGCGCATCGGGCGGCCGTCGTAGCGGCCCGTGCGCAGCATCACGCCGCTCCAGAAATCGGTGATCTTGCCGATATGGTGGTCCCAGTCCTCGACGGCGGCCGCGAAGACCGGGCCGATCAGCTTGTCCTCCCGGGCCCGCGCATAGAAGGTGCGCACGAGCTCCGCGATCATCGGCTCGCGCAGGTCGGGATGGGCGGCGCCCGGGTAGAGCAGGGGATTGTCAGACATCGCTGGGGTCTTCGCGTTTCCGGCATTCTCTTAGGAGAGGCTCGCGAAGGCTAGGCCTGCGCGACCTCTGCGACCTTGTGAGGCAGGGCGGAAGATGGCGCCGCTTCGGCATGGCCATGCTCCAGGAACAGACGCATCTCCTCGGCGAGGGCAAAGAAGCGATCGCGCACCGCCTTGGCATGCGGGTTGGCGCGCTCGATCGCCATGAAGACATTGGGCGCGTCGTAGCGGACCATCTCGGTCGCCTGCATCAGGAGGTCGAAGCTTGCCGTGGTCATCGTCCGGGGCAGGGGCTCCATGCGGACCAGGATCTTGGCGATGAGGTGTGTCAGCCCCTGCACCATCGCAACCTCGCGGTCATGGGCATCGGCGGTGGTGACGACGACCTTCAGCTTCAGGACATGGCGCAGGAAGGCAGCGATGCGCGGAGTGCTGCGGCCTCTGATGGGGCATAGCGCGATCTTGAGGCCGGCGAGCCCGTTGCGGGCGCTCTGCGGGCCGAATAGCGGGTGCGTGCCGATGATCTCGACATTATCAGGCAGCGCCGCCTGCATGGCGCGAGCCGGGCCGATCTTGACCGAGCCGACATCGAGCACGATGGCGCCGGCCTTGAGATGCGGGCGCAAGGCTGCAATCGCCTCGGGGATCGCCGGGACGGGGACGGCGAGGATGATGATGTCGCAGGCCGCGACCTCCGCCGCGCTGGCTGGCTGTAAGCCCTTGCCGCTCGCATCGGCTGCAGGCGCGCTGTCGGGATCGCAGACGCGCAGGGCAAAATGCGGCTGGAGATGGCGGGCCATCAGGCGTCCGAAGGCGCCGAAGCCCATGATGCCGATGGTGGTAATCGCTCTGATCTTGGAGGACATCGTTCTCGCTCGGTTGAGAGCCGCGATGCCGGGTGATCTGCCTGAATTCAACCGCCAGCGCGGCGGTTGAACATGGGAATGCCACCGCCTCTATGAGGACGGGGCGTAATAGCCGTGAAGGAAGGCGTGCAGGCCGATCATGCTCCGCTTAAAGCGCGCGTGACCAACCCTTGTCAATCCAGCGGCGGCGAGTAGGGCGTCGGCGTGAGAATGCGATCTTCGATCGCGCCGACCATGTCGCCATGCTCGATCCTGGTGACGCGCTTGATCTCGGCCCATTCCGGATCGGCCATGAAGCTCGCCCAACTTTTGGTCTTCGTCGCGATGTCCGGCCAGGCAAGGATATAGGCGAATTCGGTACGCCCGGCGCTTGCCGTCTCCCACATGGCGACGATACGGAAGCCATGGCGGGCCATGATGCGCGCGGCATGGTCGCGAAAGCGGGCATGGAAAGCCGCCTTGTTGCGCTCGAAGATCTCGTAGATGCGCAACTGGTGGATCACGCCCGCCTCCTGCAACGCTCAGGCCGCCTTCTTCGCCTTCTCGGCCGCCATCAATTCGATGAAGCGGTTGAAGAGATAGTGGCTGTCCTGCGGGCCGGGCGAGGCTTCCGGGTGGTGCTGGACGCTGAAGGCCGGGCGGTCGGTCAGCGCGATGCCGCTGTTCGAGCCATCGAACAGCGAGACATGGGTCTCGACCGCGTTATCCGGGAGGCTTGCCGGGTCGACCGCGAAGCCGTGGTTCATCGAGACGATCTCGACTTTGCCGGTGGTCTTGTCCTGCACCGGATGGTTGGCGCCGTGGTGACCCTGCTTCATCTTCATGGTCTGGCCGCCGATGGCGAGCGCCATCATCTGGTGTCCCAGGCAGATGCCGAAGGTCGGGACCTTCTTCTCGAGCAGTTCCTTGATGACGGGCACGGCATATTCGCCGGTCGCGGCCGGATCGCCCGGGCCGTTGGAGAGGAAGATGCCGTCGGGATTGAGCGACAGGATGTCGGCGGCGGTCGCGGTCGAGGGCACGACGGTGACGTCGCAGCCGGCCTTGGCGAGCAGGCGCAGGATGTTGCGCTTCACGCCGTAGTCGATGGCGACGACCTTGTAGCTCGCCGCCTCGCGCTTGCCATAGCCCGCTGGCCAGATCCAGGGCGTCTCGTCCCAGTCGTAGCGCTGGGCGGCGGTGACGAGCGGGACGAGGTCGAGGCCGGCCATATCGGGCAGTTCGGCGGCCTGCTTCTTGAGGCGCTCGACGTCGAAGACGCCGTCCGGGCTATGGGCGAGGATGGCGTTCGGCATGCCCTTGTCGCGGATGAGCGCGGTCAGCGCGCGAGTGTCGACGCCGCAGATGCCGACGATGTTGCGGGCCTTCAGCCAGGAATCGAAATGCCGGTTCGCGCGCCAGTTCGAGGGCTCGGTGATCGCGGCATGGAGCACGCAGCCGCGCACGCCGGAAGAGGCGGCGGCGTTCACGGTCTCGGTGTCCTCCTCGTTCACGCCGACATTGCCGACATGCGGGAAGGTGAAGGTGATGATCTGCCCGGCATAGGACGGGTCGGTCAGGATTTCCTGATAGCCGGTCATCGCCGTGTTGAAGCAGACCTCGCCCGGTGCCTCGCCGACGGCGCCGAGGCCGAAGCCTTCCAGCACCGTGCCATCAGCCAGCACGAGGAGTGCGGTCGCGCGCGGTTCGGTCCAGCCGGTCTCGGCGGGGTTTCCTTCGGAAGCGCTCATGTCTATGTCTCGGTCCAGGCCGCGCCAGCGGCAGAATGCGGGGGCGGGGTTGCAGAAATCCACTCCGCCGGTCTGGAACGCGAGCCATAAAGAGCCGGGCGCGACCCGTCAATGAAGCTTGGCGCAGGCCGCACAGGACAAAAGAGCAAGAGAAAAGGACGAATGCGATGACCAGCCTGCGCGAGCGCTTCACGGCCGACATGAAGGAAGCGATGAAGGCCGGCGAGAAGGCGAAGGTCGCGGCGATCCGCCTGATCAGCGCCGCGCTGAAGGAAAAGGACATCGAGGCGCGCGGCGCCGGCAAGGGCGAGGCCACGCCCGACGAGATCCTCGGCGTGCTGCAGAAGATGATCAAGCAGCGCCAGGAGTCGATCGCGATCTACGACGCCAACGGCCGCCCGGAACTTGCCGAGGGCGAGCGCGCCGAGGTCGCGGTGATCGCCTCCTACCTGCCCAAGCAGATGTCGGAGGAGGAGGTGAAGGCCGCGATCGCCAAGGCCATCGCCGAGACCGGCGCGACTGCCGTCAAGGACATGGGCAAGGTCATCGGCGTGCTACGCGCCGCCTACGCCGGGCAGATGGATTTCGGCAAGGCCAGCCCGATGGTAAAGGCGGCGCTGGGCGGCTGAGCGCTGCTAGCTGCGAACTACTTGCCGGTCATGCTCGGGCGCGACCTGAGCATTTCGCAAAGCAGCGCCCTTTGGTCATGAGATTCTCGGGTCAGCGCTTCGCTGCGCCCGAGAATGACAGCTTCGTCCCGACGACGGCGCTTGTGGATATTGCCGACAAGCTTCGTCGCGACCGTGTTCGAGGTTGGCTTTCCATCGCTTAGGGGCCACATCAGACAACATGAAGTTCCCGCCCTCCGTCCTTGAGGAAATCAAGGCGCGGCTGCCTGTCTCGGCGGTCGTGGGCAAGCGCGTGCGCCTGCAGAAGGCGGGGCGCGAATGGAAGGGGCTCTCGCCCTTCAACGCGGAGAAGACGCCATCCTTCTTCGTCAACGACCAGAAGGCCTCCTTCTTCGATTTCTCCTCCGGCAAGAATGGCGACATCTTCAAATTCGTGATGGAGACCGAGGGGCTCTCCTTCCCGGAAGCCGTCGAGAAGCTTGCTGCCGAAGCCGGAGTCGTCCTGCCGAAGGTCACGGCCGAGGCGCAGGTCCAGGAGGAGAAGCGGAAGGGGCTGCACGAGGTCGTGGAGCTCGCGGCGCAGTTTTTCGAGGCCGAATTGATGGGCGAGCGCGGCGGGCCGGCGCGGCGCTATCTCGCCTCGCGCGGTCTCGATGGCGAGGCGCGCACACGCTTCCGCCTTGGCTACGGCCCCGCCGACCGCTTCGCTCTGCGCGACCATCTGGCCGGGAAGGGGGTCCCGGCCGAGCTGATGACGGAGGCGGGGCTTCTGGTGCATGGCGAAGAGATCGCGGTGCCTTATGACCGCTTCCGCGACCGGGTGATGTTCCCGATCCATGACGCGCGCGGCCGCGTCGTTGCCTTCGGCGGGCGGGCGATGAGTTCGGAGGTTGCGGCGAAATATCTGAACTCGCCGGAGACGCCGCTCTTCCACAAGGGCCATCTGCTGTTCAACCACCACAACGCCCGCAAGGCCTCGCACGACACCGGGCAGGTGATCGTGGTGGAGGGCTATGTCGACGTCATCGCGATGTCGCTCTCGGGCTTTCCGCAGACGGTGGCGCCGCTCGGTACGGCGCTGACCGAGGACCAGCTCGGCCTGCTCTGGCGCATGGCCGACGAGCCGGTGATCTGCCTCGACGGCGACAAGGCGGGCCGCAAGGCCGCGAGCCGCGCGATCGATATCGCGCTGCCGATGCTCGAACCCGGCAAGTCGCTCTCCTTCGCGCTGCTGCCGGACGGGCAGGATCCCGACGACCTCGCTCGCTCGGGTGGACGGCAGGCGATCGCAGAGGTGGTCGCGGCGGCGCGTCCACTGGTCGACATGCTCTGGCAGCGCGAGGTCGAGGCCGGCCCGCTCGACACGCCGGAGCGGCGCGCGGCATTTGAGCGGCGCCTGAAGGAGCCACTCGGGCAGATCCGCGATGAGACGACGCGCAAGCACTACCGCCGCGAAATGGACGAGCGGCTCGCTCAGCTCTTCGCCAGCGCCGCTCCGACGCGTGGCGAGCGTGGTGGGCGGGAGGGCCATTTCCAGCGTGGGCGTGGCGGCGGCGGGGCAGGGCGCGGTGGCTTCCGGCAGGTTCCGCCCTGGCTCGCCGGCCCCTTGCGGGCTTCGAGCGCGCTGACGCAATCGCGGCTGGTGACGAAGCTGCGCGGCGAGGATACGCGCGAAGCCTTCATCCTGCTGGCGCTGGCGAGCCATCCCGAGCTCATCCTGCGCTGTGTCGACGAGATCGCGGAATTATCGCTCGACGGGCCGGCGGCGGAGCGCCTGCGGCAGGCGCTGCTCGACGCGGTGGAAGATGCGCTCGACCGCGAGACCCTGGCGAATCGCCTGGCGCAACCGCGGGTGCGGGAGGCCTATAACCAGCTCATGGCGGTGACCGGACCGGCCGAACGGAGAAAACTTGCGCAAGACGCTGATCCTGAATCGGTTTTCGACTCGATTCATCAAGCGCTCGTCTTGCATCATCGCGCGCGAACGCTAAATAGCGAGTTGAGAGCAGCCGAGCGCGCATTGGCTGACGAAGCGACCGAAGCCAATTTCGCCTGGATCAAGGACGTAAAGGCCCGCCTCGAGACGATCGAAGGCACGGAGGCCATGTCCGAGGATTGATTGCCCAGCGAATGGCGGGAGCCGTCGATGCGTGCGCAAGCTGCAGGGTGGTTCACGATTCGTCAACGACGTTGCGTGCCATCTGCAGGTGAGTGATTTGGGTGGGTGAGCGCGCCGGGCCTGCGGTCGCGCCGCCCTTTTATGCGTCGGTATGGAGCCTTGTCTCCGAGGCCGGCGCGCGAATGCGGAGCGCTGATTGATGGCGACGAAAGCGAGCGAACGGGAAAAGACCGATCAGGTCGTGCCGGATGCCCCCCCGACGACCGACGGCCCCCTGCTCGACCTGACCGATCAGGCCGTAAGGCGGATGATCAAGCTCGCGAAGAAGCGCGGCTATGTCACCTATGACGAACTGAACGAGGTTCTGCCTTCGGAGGAATTCTCCTCGGAACAGATCGAGGACGTGCTCGGCCAGCTCAGCGAGCAGGGCATCAACGTCGTCGACAACGAGGACCCGGAAGCCGCCGGCGAAGAGCGCGCCAACCGCAAGGAAAACGGCGCGGCCGACGAGGACGAGGTCGAGGGCGGCGACCTGGTCGAGGCCTCGCGCCAGACCCTGCCGACCGAGACCAAGCGCAATCTCGAGCCGAGCGAGCGCACCGACGATCCGGTGCGGATGTATCTGCGCGAGATGGGCTCGGTGGAGCTTCTCTCCCGCGAGGGCGAGATCGCCATCGCCAAGCGCATCGAGGCCGGCCGCGAGGCGATGATCGCGGGGCTCTGCGAGAGCCCGCTGACCTTCCAGGCGATCATCATCTGGCGCGACGAGCTCGTCGACGGCAAGGTGCTGCTGCGCGACATCATCGATCTCGAAGCGACCTATGCCGGCCCCGACGGCAAGAATCCGACCGTCGCCGGCGAGGAAGAGGCCGAGGAAGGCGAGCAGGCCGAGACCGCGGAGGGGGAGACCCCGCCGGAGATGGACGACGACGACATGGAGAACAACGTGTCGCTCTCGGCCATGGAGTCCGAGCTGAAGCCGCGCGTGCTCGAAACCTTCAACGCCATCGCCGACGACTACAAGAAGCTGCGCCGCCTGCAGGACCAGGACATCGCCAACCGGCTGGAGAACACCAAACTCTCGCCGTCGCAGGACCGCAAGTACAAGAAGCTCAAGGACGACATCATCACCGCGGTGAAGTCGCTCTCGCTCAACAACAACCGCATCGAGGCGCTGGTCGAGCAGCTCTACGACATCAACAAGCGCCTGATCGGCCATGAGACGCGCCTGCTGCGCCTCGCCGAGAGCTATGGCGTCGCGCGCGACGATTTCCTGAAGCAGCATGTCGGCGGCGAGCTCGACCCGAAATGGCTGCTACGGGTGTCGAAGCTCGGCTCGCGCGGCTGGAAGGAATTCGTCGCGGCCGAGAAGGACCGGATCAAGGACCTGCGCGAGGAGGTGCACACGCTCGCCTCCGAGACCGGGCTGGAGATCCAGGAATTCCGCAAGATCGTGCTGATGGTCCAGAAGGGCGAGCGCGAGGCCCGTCAGGCCAAGAAGGAGATGATCGAGGCCAACCTGCGCCTCGTGATCTCGATCGCCAAGAAGTACACGAACCGCGGCCTGCAGTTCCTCGACCTGATCCAGGAGGGCAATATCGGCCTGATGAAGGCGGTCGACAAGTTCGAGTACCGCCGGGGCTACAAGTTCTCGACCTACGCGACCTGGTGGATCCGGCAGGCGATCACCCGCTCGATCGCCGACCAGGCCCGCACGATCCGCATCCCCGTCCACATGATCGAGACGATCAACAAGATCGTGCGGACCTCGCGCCAGATGCTGCATGAGATCGGCCGCGAGCCGACCCCGGAGGAACTGGCCGAGAAGCTGGCCATGCCGCTGGAGAAGGTCCGCAAGGTCCTGAAGATCGCCAAGGAGCCGATCTCTCTGGAGACGCCGATCGGCGACGAGGAGGATTCGCATCTCGGCGACTTCATCGAGGACAAGAACGCGATCCTGCCGATCGACGCGGCGATCCAGTCGAACCTGCGCGAGACGACGACGCGCGTGCTGGCCTCGCTCACCCCGCGCGAGGAACGTGTGCTGCGCATGCGCTTCGGCATCGGCATGAACACCGACCACACCCTCGAAGAGGTCGGCCAGCAGTTCAGCGTCACCCGCGAGCGCATCCGACAGATCGAGGCGAAGGCTCTGCGCAAGCTGAAGCATCCGTCGCGGAGCCGGAAGCTCAGGAGCTTCCTGGATAACTGAGATCAGAAAGGGCGCCTCGGGCGCCCTTTTTTGTTGCCGCAGATCGGGCCTTGCGATGCAGGTTTGCGGCAATCCTCCGGCAGAGCCGTTTTTCGGCGCCGGCAGCGCGACCATCCCACGATCGGATGATGTTTCGGACTTCCGAGCCCGCCAGTTTCAGGCCGGTCGAGCGCGCGACCAACGGCGCGTTCGGGTCTCGCATCGTTCCGATTGTTCCGGAGATTTCCATGCTGCCTTTTGCCTATTCGGCGCTGGAGGAGCGCTTCGCCACCATTCGCCCCTGGGCCAAGACCGCGATCGGGGAGGCGACGAACCGCTGTGCCATCTGCATGGGCTACACGTTGCGGCTGACGCCTTCCGAGGACGATGCGACCGTCGCCAGCCTCACGGGTGCAAAGGCTTCGTTCTCCTCGGCGCCGGGTTTGCGCGGCGCTCCGGTTCCCGTCGCATTCGGCGGGGCTGCGCCACGCCCGCTCAGCGCGCAATTCTTCATCCGGGCCTCCGAATTGCTGCCCCGCGTGCTGCGCGCCTATGGGAAGCCCGACGTGCAGGGCGTATCGAACCAGGCTGCCAAGTCGGTGATCGGCAGGAAGGGCGTGCTCTATCTGGAGAACTGCTACCAGACGCCCGGCGACAAGCGATTCTCGTTTCCCTTCCTGCAAAGGACGACCGGCGACCACTGGGACCTGTTCAACGGGGCCGCCATGGTGGCGGAAGGATTGATGATCTCGGGCAACAATCACGAGGGACAGCTCTATTTCTGGCAGGCCCGCTAGCCGGCCGCAGGCTGCCGCGGCTCTGAGCGGGAGGACTTGATCTCGACGGCGGAAGCGGGCTTGCTGGACCGGCGCGCGGTTCGGGAGCCCCCCTCATGTCGATCGAGTTCCTGCTGACTTCGCTCATCATCGTCGCCTCTCCCGGCACCGGCGCGATCTACACCATCGCCGCAGGGCTGACGCGCGGGCCGCGGGCTAGTGTCATCGCTGCGCTCGCCTGCACGCTGGGTATCCTGCCGCATCTGATGGCGGCGCTGATGGGGATCGCGGCCGTGCTGCATGCCAGCGCGCTAGCCTTCGCCGTCGTGAAATATGCCGGCGTCGCCTATCTGCTGTTCATGGCCTGGCAGACGCTGCGGGAACATGGCGCGCTGAAGGTCGAGACCGGGGCGGATACGCGTCCGGCCTGGCGCGTGCTGCGCGACGGCATCGCCATCAACCTGCTCAATCCGAAGCTCTCGATCTTCTTCGTGGCCTTCCTGCCGCAGTTCATCGCGGCCGGGGAGGCTCATCCGCTGGCGCGCATGCTTGAACTCTCGGGTGTGTTCATGGCGATGACCTTCGTCGTCTTCGCTCTCTACGGGCTGTTCGCGGCGGCGATGCGCGACAAGGTCGTCAGCCGTCCGGCGGTGATGGCCTGGCTCAGGCGCAGCTTCGCGGCGGCGTTCGTCGCTCTGGGCGCGAAGCTGGCCCTGACCGAGCGCTGACGCAGCCATGCGCCAGACGATCCTGAGCATCGAGACGCGCGGCCCGGGGCTCTACGAGTTCACGGACCGCGTTGCAGCCTTCGTCCGCGCCGGCGATCACCCGCAGGCACTGCTGACGCTGTTCGTGCGGCACACCTCCTGCTCGCTGCTGATCCAGGAAAATGCCGACCCCGACGTGCAGCGCGATCTCGATGCGTTCTTCCGCCGGCTGGTGCCGTCCGCGGATGATCCGGCGATGGACTACCTCGTCCACCGTGCCGAGGGGCCGGACGACATGCCGGCCCACATCAAGGCTGCGCTGACGCCGGTGTCGCTGTCGATCCCGGTGATAGACGGGAGGCTCGCGCTCGGCACCTGGCAAGGCATCTATCTGTTCGAGCATCGCCAGGCGCCGCATCGGCGCGAAGTGGTGGCGCATCTCGCCGCCTGAGACTCAGGCGGGCGGGGAGACGACGAGCGCCACCAGCCGCCTGACGAGCGGAAGAACGAGCAGCAGCGTCGGAAACGCGACGAGCCAGGACAGCGCCCAGGAGACGGGCCAGACCCGCAGCAGCTCGCCGTCGAGGCCGAGAGCCTTGACCGTCGAGATGCCCGAGACGACGAAGGTCATCATCACGGACAGGATGAACGGCATCACGACCGCGCCATAGCGGGCCGGGAGGCGGCGGAAAGTGGAATTCGACATGGGGGTGCTTTCGTAAGCGGCAGGCCATCCGATGCGCATCCTGACGGCCGGGCCGGGGAGGATGCGTTGCCTGACGTGAGACGCTTACGAACGGGCTCGGCGCCCGATGGAGACCGTTTACGCGAGGCTCGCGTGCCTGGCAACGGGCTTCCGTTCGGGATGGCTGCTTGGCAGGGCGGACTGGCGGGGTTAGTTCTCGGCCATCGCGTCGTCACCCGCCGGAGGAAAACCGCATGTCCTTCCTGAAATCGCTCTTCGGCGGCCGCAAGCAGGCCGAGGACAAGCCCGCGGGCCCGGTGAAAAGCATCGAGCACAATGGCTTCACCATCCATGCCACGCCCTATCAGGAAGGCGGGCAGTACCAGCTCTGCGGCATCATCGAGAAGGTGGTCGACGGCGAGGCCAAGAGCTATCGCTTCATCCGCGCCGACCGTTTTCCCGGGCAGGCGGAGGCGGCCGACTTCACCCTGACCAAAGGCCAGCAGATCGTCGACATGGAAGGCGAGCGCATCTTCCGCTGACGCCGAGCGGCGCGACCTTTTGACCGGGAACGCTTCGAGAGCCGGTCCGTTTCCTGAACACACGAACGTTCAGGAGGATGCCATGAAGGATCTTACCGGCAAGAAGATCGCGATTCTCGCGACCCACGGCTTCGAGCAATCGGAGCTTGACGTGCCCCATGCCGAGCTGCGCAAGGCTGGGGCGAGTGTCGACATCGTCTCGCCCGAACCCGGCGAGATCAGGGGCTGGAAGCACAAGGACTGGGGTAGCGCCGTCAAGGTCGACAAGGCGCTCGATCAAGTCAGCGCGGTCGACTACGATGCCATCGTGCTGCCCGGCGGGCAGATGAACCCGGATACGCTGCGCGGCAACGACAAGGCGCTTGCGCTGATCAAGGACTTCTTCGCACAGGGCAAGACCGTCGCAGCGGTCTGCCATGGGCCTTGGCTGCTGATCGACACCGGTATCGCCAAGGGGCGAAAGGTGACTTCCTGGCCCACCGTGCGGCAGGACCTGATCAATGCGGGTGCGTTGTGGGAGGATCGCGAGGTCGTCACCGACAAGGGAATCGTGACTTCGCGGAAACCTGCCGATCTTCCGGCCTTCGTCGCCAAGATCGCCGAGGAGATCAACGAGGGCCGGCACTCGCGGCAGGCGGCCTGAGGCAGAACAAGCCTGATCATCGTCATCCGCGGCGCCCGTCGGCCTTGGCGGGAGCTTTTTGACGAGCCATGCCGGCACAAGCGCGACAGGCATACGCCGGAAGCGCTTGTGCCGGCCTGTCGCGCTGCTAATCCTCGCATCAGGCCGCCGAGAAGCGGCCGTCGAGGAAGCATGATCCAAGGCCTTTCGAGCGATGCCGGGCGCTACGAGCCCGATTCCCCCTATGCCTGGCTGCGGCTGGCCGTGGCTCTGGTAATCGGCACCGTCGCCTGCGTCGGCTCCTGGTCGGTCGTCGTAGTGCTGCCGGCGATGCAGGGCGAGTTCGACACGCTGCGCTCCGGTGCGACCCTGCCCTACACTCTCGCCATGCTCGGCTTCGGCGCGGGCAACATCGCGATGGGCCGCATCGCCGATCGATACGGCATCATGGTGCCGATCGTGATGGGGGCGCTGCTGCTCGCGGCCGGCTACGCCGCCGCCGGCCTCTCTCACTCTCTCTGGCAATTTGCGCTGGCACATGGCCTGCTGATCGGGTTCGGTACCGGAGCCGGCTTCTCCCCGCTGATCTCCGATCTGTCGCACTGGTTCCGCAGGCATCGCGGACTTGCCGTCGTCTGCGGCGCCTCCGGCAGCTACCTTGCCGGCGTCGTCTGGCCACAGGTTATCACCTGGGGCCTGGCGCATTACGGCTGGCGCGTCACCCATTTCGGCATTGCCGTCACCGCGCTGGTCGTGATGTTGCCCCTTGCACCCTTTTTCCGCCGCCAGCCGACGGCGGCGGCGCTCGCCCACGCCGATAGCCACAGCGCCGGGGCACGTAGCGACCTGGGGCTGAGCGCCAACCAACTGCAGGCCCTTCTCTGCCTCGCGGGCTTCGCCTGCTGCGTGGCCATGGCGATGCCGCAGGTTCACATCGTCGCCTATTGCGGCGATCTCGGCTACGGGGTGGCGCGAGGCGCCGAGATGCTCTCCTTGATGATGCTGCTGGGCATCGTCAGCCGCATCGGTTCAGGCTTCGTGGCGGACCGCATCGGCGGTACGGCGACGCTGGCTCTCGGCTCGCTGATGCAGGGCGTGGCGCTGTTTCTGTATCTCTGGTTCGACGGGCTTTCGTCGCTCTACATCGTCAGCGGCCTGTTCGGTCTGTTTCAGGGCGGGATCGTGCCGATGTATGCCGTCGTCATCCGCGAATACCTGCCGGCGCGGCAGGCGGGGGTACGGATCGGGCTCGTCATGTCGGTGACCGTGCTCGGCATGGCCACCGGCGGCTACCTCTCCGGCGTCATCTTCGACTATTTCAGCTCGTATCGGATGGCCTTCCTCAACGGGCTTGCCTGGAACCTGATCAACCTGAGCATCGTCTGCTGGCTGATGCTGAAGACGCGGGCGAAGCCGGAGCCGGCGGTTCAGGCCGTCGGGCGATAGGTGCCGAAGCACCAGACATGGCCCTCCGGATCCTTGCCGCCTGGCTCGACTCCGAGCGTGGACAAGGACGAGCGCCGCTTGCCGGCTGTGGCGGCGCCCGCCATCATCGCCTCCGGATTCCCGATCCCGAGGCGACGAGACGACAATGACCCAAGCAGCCGAAGCCCCGGATGAGCAGCCGCGCGGCGAACTGACGGTGCGAACGATCGCCATGCCGAGCGACACCAATTCGAACGGTGACATCTTCGGCGGCTGGGTGATGTCGCGCATGGACCAGGCAGGTGGCATCGCGGGCGTCGACCGGGCACAGGGCCGCGTCGTCACGGTCGCCGTCGAGGCGATGACGTTCATCCGGCCGGTCAAGGTCGGCGATGTCCTCAGCGTTTATACCGAGATCGAATCGATCGGCCGGACATCGATGCGCATCCATATCGAGGCGTGGGCCAAGCGCTTCCGCACGACGCTGCACGAGAAGGTCACGGAAGCGACCTTCGCCTTCGTCGCGATCGACGAGGAAGGCCGGCCACGGCCGGTGCCGCAGCTGCCCGAAAATCCTAACGGCTGATGAAGTACCGGTTCGGCCCGGTGATTCAAAAGAATCCATTTTAAGCGTTCTTTAAAAGCGGCCGGCGATAGTGCCGCCCGACAAGACCGGAAAACCGGTCCGGGGTGAATGCATGTCCGTCCGATTTTGCCAGGCCTACCTGCCAACCGGCCCCTCCGGCCGGGCGGGCGGGGGATTCTGCGCCGAATGCGCGGCATCGATACCTGCCGGACCAGGCTTCCGTTTCTGAAATCCTCCTCCTGTGTTGCGTGTTTCCCGGAGTACGACTTCATGACGAAAGCCAGACCCGCGCGTGAGCGCAAGCCGAGGCGCATCGGCATCGCGGCCCGGATCTACGCGGCACTGGGCACGCTGACGGCACTGACCCTGGTGTCGTCCACGGTGGCCTGGCTCTCCTACAACCGCGTCGAAGCGACGGTCGACGATCTCGTCACGCAGAAGATGCCTGTCGTCGAGCTGGCTCTCGAACTGTCGCAGGCGGCGACGCAGTCGACGGCGCTGGCCGCCCGCTTCAGCGAGATCGAGACCGTCCAGGAGCGCTCGGCGCTGACGGCCGATCTCGACAAGGTCGAAGGCCGCCAGATGGATCTGCTGCGCCGCATCAGCCAGCAGGGCAAGGTCGACCAGGCGAAGGCGCAACAGGCGATCGACGGCCTTTCGCGCCAGATCAACGACATCAACGATCTGACCGGGGACCGTCTGCGCAACGCGACCGAGCAGACCAAGGCGCTCGAGAAGCTTTCCAAGGCCCGCGAAGGCTTCACGGCGCTCGCCGATTTCGAGACCGGCGATGCCCAGTTCAACGTCAAGATGAACATCGCGAGCGCAACCCAGCTCACCGGCAAGGAGGTCGAGGAGGCGCTCTCCAACATCATCGACAAGGACCTCGCCGCGCTGCAGACGGCGCAGGCGCTGCAACTGCAGGTGAGTGAGCTGGTCGGCCTGCTCCGCGAGATCTCGCAGATCGAGAACCGCGCTGCGCTCGACAACGGCAAGGCGCGCTTCACCGCCATCCTCAGCCAAGTCCGGGGTTTCCTGGCGCAGGCCGAGAAGCTTCAGCCCAATCCGGCGCGTGCGGATGCGGTCAATGCCGTGATCGCGCTCGGCGAAGGCGCCGAAGGGCTGATCGCGATCCGCGAGCGCGACCTGAAGACGCGCGCCGCCATCCAGGCCGGATTGAAGGAGACTCAGCAGGCGGCCGATGCGGTGCGTCGTGAGGTCGGTGAGCTCGTCACCACGGCCCATACCGGGGCGGAGGCCGCAGGTGCCTCGACCGGCGCCCTGATCGACCAGAGCCGGCTCTGGCTCGGGAGCATCGGCGCAGGTTCGCTCCTCATCGCACTGGCGCTCGGCTTCTTCTATGTCCGGCCGATGATCGTCGGACGCCTCAACCGGCTGTGGGCTGCGACCAAGGCGATCGCGGACGGCGCTCTGGAGACCGTGGTCGACACCAAGGGCAATGACGAGATCTCGGACATCTCGAAGAGCGTGCTGCTGTTCCGCGACAATGCGGTCGCGCTGCGCGCTGCCGAGGAGGCCAAGGTCGAGGACCAGAAGCGGGCCCAGGAGCAGCGCCGCCAGATGATGCAGGAACTGGGCGAGGCCTTCGGCGTCGTCGTTGTGGCCGCCGCCGCGGGCGACTTCAGCCAGCGTGTCGCGGCCCAGTTCGCCGATGCGGAGCTCAATGCTCTGGCGGACTCAGTCAACACCCTGCTGGAAACCGTGCAGGCCGGGCTATCCGAGACCTGCGAGGTGCTCGCCGAGCTTTCCGCCGGCCACCTCTCCACCCGCATCGAGGGCCTGTATCAGGGCGCCTTCGCGGAGCTGAAGGACGGCACCAATGCGCTCGCCGAGGAATTCGAGGGCACGCTGGCGCGCCTTTCCGAGACCGTCTCGGCCGTGCGCAGCGCCACCAGCGAGATCCTCGACGGCGTCACCGACCTCGCCGAGCGGACCAGCGAGGAAAGCAACGCCGTGTCGATGGCGACGAACCAGCTCGGCGCTTTCGCCGGTACGGTCAAGAAGACCGCGAGCGAGGCGGCGCAGGCGACCGGCATGGCCCAGGGAGCCGAGGAACGCGCGCAGCAGGGCGAAAAGGTCGTCGCTTCGGCGCTGGAGGCGATGCAGCGCATCCGCCAATCCTCCAGCAAAATCTCCGAGGTCATCGCGATGATCGACGAGATCGCCTTCCAGACCAACCTGCTGGCGCTCAACGCCGCGGTCGAGGCGGCGCGCGCCGGCGATGCCGGCAAGGGCTTCGCGGTGGTCGCGACCGAGGTGCGCAGCCTCGCCAAGCGCTCGGCCGATGCCTCGAACGACGTCAAGAAGCTGGTCGAGGCGGCGCATGGCGACGTCAAGGTCGGCGTCGGCCTGGTCGAGGAGACCTCGGCGATGTTCGGCGCGATCATGGGCTCGGTGAACGAACTGACCAAGCTGATGAACGGCATCGCCCAGACGGCGAAGAGCCAGGCCAGCGACGTCTCGACGATCAATACCGAGATCGACGGCATCGGCACCATGGCGCACCAGAATGCGGCGCTGGTCGAGGAGACCAACGCGGCGCTGGCGCTGACCGACGAGCAGACGCGGGCCCTCACCGAACACATCGCCCGCTTCCAGTTCCGGGAAGGACATGCCGGCGGCCACGAGGCGAAGCAGGATCTTTCCGAAGCGGCCTGACGCGGGTTGCGCGAAGACAACCGAGCAGGCCCCGCGGGCGACCGCGGGGCCTGCCGCATTTCGGGACCCCCTCCGCTATGCTTGCGCGCCGGGCGATCCCGATGCTAGGCGAAGTGTGGGCCGGTAGCTCAATGGTTAGAGCTCGCTGCTCATAACAGCGCCGGTGCCGGTTCGAGTCCGGCCCGGCCCACCAATCTCTACCGCACGTCCTGGTCGGACGCTCCGCCGCAGATATCAGCGGCGGATTTCAACGCCCGATCCGACCTGTCCCGCGCTGGCCTAGGGCCGCCGCAACTGAAAGCTGCGCGACAGCAGCGTACGGCCCTTTTGGCCGAGGCTCATCACCCACGCGCCTTCCAGGCGCGTGTCGGCCTCCGCTTCGGGATTGCTGTACCAGTACCAGGGATCGAACGGCGGCCGGGAGAGGAAAGGCACTTTCCAGACCGTCGTCTTGCGCTCGACACTGCCGTCCTTGGCGATTTCGGGGCGCGTCAGCGTCTCCTCGATTTCGACGCGCTCGCCTTTCGGCGGCGTGGGGAAATGCATCCGGAATCCGAAAGTGACCCATGGAGCGAGGCCAATCTCCAGGCGACGCTCCATCTGGCGCACGTCGAAACGCTGAGCGTAGAGGGGACGGCCGTCCCGGTCATGGTCGCGGACGAAGGTGCGGGCGTTCGACTTGAAGATCAGACCCCAATTCTCAAGGGCCATCATCAGCGGGGTTCCCTCGTCGGTGAAGAGCAGTAGCTTGATCGTTCCATCGGGGCGCTTCCAGCCCTCGATATTGGCTGCTGCCTGCCGCAATCGCTCCAGCAGGGCGGCATCGAGGCGTTGTGACTGACCGGTTTTGCCGGCGAACGCGGCGGCCTGGCTTCTCGTCCTTGCCGTCGGTGACCCGTTCGGCTCGCCGACATCGAAACCCAGCTGGTTCAGCCTGAACTGAAGTTCGAAAATTCCATTTCGAGAAAGCTCCCGGCCCTGTTCCCGACCGTCCCTTGCGGCAAGCTGGACCGTCCCGGAGGCGGCTTGGGCCGGTCGTTCATAGCGAATGCTGAGATTCCGGAAGGGCGCGTCTTTCCCGGCGCAATGACCACCGGCATCGACCGAGAATGCCTGGGTGTCGCCGGCACCTGTCGTGACGATTGCCAGATCGCATCCATCATGCCGATACCGAAAGACGTCGTCGGCGTGCTTGCGCCAGACGGATAGCTCGACGCCACGGAGGACGAGAGTGAGCCTCTGACCGTCGTTTACGGGAACTTCCTCGACGAGCAGCGTGCTGCCGTCATTTGCGGCATAGGTGCCATTGAGTGTTGCGGCAGGGGCAGCGGAGGCTCCTGCGGCCAAGAAGATCGACAGGCAGGTTGCCGTAGCGGAAACGAAGAATTTCACCGGATCAGGCATTCATCCCTCCGTGAAAGGCGTCGCGAAAATCCTACCAAGATTGAAGGCTTCTTCGATATTTCGAGAAGTCGGCAGTGAAATCAACAGGCTGGAAACGCGATGGCCGGAATCGTGGCCTTGGCCGATAAGCCTCAAGGATCGGTGTCAGACCGGCTTGGCGCGCTGCTCTGCTTCCGGGCTGCCCGACCGGGCTCGCGCCGCGTGCCGGCGCCTGCTCAGCTTGCTCATCCAGAGATAGATGATCGGCGTCGTGTAGAGCGTCAGAATCTGGCTGAGGATCAACCCCCCGACGATCGTGATGCCGAGCGGGCGGCGCAATTCGGCACCGGGGCCGGTCGCGATCATCAGCGGGACCGCGCCCAGCATCGCGGAGAGCGTCGTCATCAGGATCGGCCGGAAGCGTTCGAGGCAAGCCTCGAAGATCGCCTCGCGCGGGGCCATCTCCCGCCGGCGTTCGGCGCTGATCGCGAAATCGACCAGCATGATACCGTTCTTCTTGACGATGCCGATCAGCAGGATGATGCCGATGAAGGCGATGATGGTGAGGTCGGCTCCCGCGATCCTGAGCGCGATCAAGGCGCCGAGACCCGCCGAGGGCAGGGTCGAGAGAATCGTCACCGGGTGAATCAGGCTCTCGTAGAGGACGCCGAGGATGATGTAGACCGCGAGGATCGCGACCAGGATCATCATGCCCTGGCTGCCGGCGCCCTGCGTGAAAGCCTTGGCATCGCCGGCGAATTCCGCCCGAAGCGAGGCTGGCAGGTGCAGACCTTCGACGGCAGCGACGACAGCGTCGCTCGCCTCCTGCAGCCCGACGCCGGGCGCGAGGTCATAGGTGATCGTCACGGCCGGGAACTGGCCCTGATGGTTGATCACGAGCGGCGCGGTACCGCGCTCGACCTTGACGAGGCTGCGCAGCGGCACCTGCGCGCCGTTGCGGCCGGGCACGTACAGATCGAGGATGTCGTTCGGATCGCGGCTGCGCGAAGGCGCGACTTCCAGCACGACGCGATACTGGTTGCGGGCGCCGTAGATCGTCGAGATCTGGCGCTGGCTGAAGGCGTCCGCCAGGACATTGTCGATGCCCTGGATCGCGACGCCGAGCTGAGAGGCCTTGTTGCGGTCGATCACGACATTGGCCTGCAGCCCGCCCTGCTCACGATCGGTCGAGACGTCCACGAGCTCCGGCAGGGTGCGCAGGCGCTCCAGCACCTTCGGAACCCACTCCTGAAGCTCGGGCAGATCGGGGTCCCACAGCGTGAACTGGTACTGCGAGCGGCCCTGCCGCCCTCCCGCTCTGACGTCCTGGATCGGCGTCAGGAAGATGCGCAGCCCCGGGATCGAGGACAGGCGGCCGCGCAGGCGGTTGACCACCTGGGCCGAACTCAGCCCACGCTCCGTCAGCGGCTTCAGGCTGACGAAAAAGCGCCCGGTATTCACCGAGCCGCTGCCGCCGCCGATGAAGGAGGCGACGCCGGACACTGCCGGATCGGACGAGACGATCGCCGCGCCACGCTGCTGGAGCTGCATCATTGCCGGAAAGGAGATATCGGTTGAAGCCTGGGTGAAACCGATGATCAGCCCGGTATCGTCCTGCGGAAAATAGCCCTTGGGCGCGCTGCGGAACATCTGCACGGTCAATGCCACGGTCGCGATCATCACCACGAGCATCAGCCAGCTATGGCGCAGCGCGATCGTGAGCGTGCGGGCATAGAAGCCCGCCAGGGCCGACAGCACACGCTCGACGATGCGGTCGAACCGGCTGGGCGCATGCGGCCCGGCCTTGAGGAAATGGGCGCAGACCATCGGGGTGACGCTGAGCGAGACCGCGGTCGAGACGAGGATCGCGAAGGTCAGCGTCAGCGTGAACTCGCGGAAGAAGCGGCCGGCGACTCCATCCATGAAGAAGAGCGGGATGAAGGCCGCGATCAGGGACAGGCTGATCGACACGACGGTGAAGCCGATCTGGCCGGCGCCCAGCAGGGCGGCCCGCAGCGGCGAGATGCCTCGTGCAACGTTGCGCTCGATGTTCTCGATCATGACGATGGCGTCGTCGACGACGAAGCCGACCGAGATCGTCACTGCCATCAGCGAGAGATTGTCGAGCGTGAAGCCGGCCGCCCACATCGCCGCGAAGGTGCCGGCGATCGAAAGCGGCACCGTGACGCCCGCGGCGACCGTCAGCGTCGTGCGGCGCAGGAACAGGAAGACGACCAGCATGACCAGCGCGATCGAGATCAGCAGGGTGTGCTGGATATCCGCGATCGAGGCGCGGATCGTCACCGTGCGGTCGGCCATGATCGAGAACTGGATGCCGGCCGGCACCCAGCGCTGGATCTCCGGCAGGAGCGCCTTCACGCGGTCGACCGTGTCGATAACGTTGGCGTCGGCCTGCTTGGTGATGGTGATGAGGATGGCGGGCCTGCCATTGTACCAGCCGGCGGCGCGGCTGTTGCGCACACCGCGCTCGACGGTCGCGACATCGGCGAGCCGGACCACCGTGCCCTTGGCCGAGCGCACGACGATATTGCCGTAATCCTCCGGCTGGCGGATCTGGTTGTTGGCCGAAAGGGTCTCGCTCTGCCGCGTCCCGTCGAAGGAGCCGACCGCCGAGACGGTATTGGCGTTGACGATAGCGGTGCGGATCGTATCGAGGCTCAGGCCCATGGCGGCGAGCTGGGCGGGGTCGACCCGCACGCGGATCGCCGGCTGCTCGGCGCCGGCGACGGTGACCTCGCCGACGCCCTCTACCTGGGAGATGCGTTGGGCGATCACGGTGTCGGCGGCGTCGTACATCGCGCTCGGCGTCATCGTGTCGGAGGTGAGGGCCAGGATCAGAACCGGTGCGGCGTTGGGGTTGGCCTTGCGGAACTGAGGCAGGGTCGGCAGGTCGCCGGGGAGGTCGGTCGCAGCGGCGTTCAGAGCCGCCTGGACGTCGCGGGCGGCGCTGTCGGTATTCCGCGTCAGGTCGAACTGCAGCACGATCGAGGTCGAGCCGAGCGAACTCGTCGAGGTGATCTCGGTGACGCCGGGGATGGAGCCCAGCCTGCGTTCCAGCGGCGCGGCGACGCTGCCGGCCATGGTCGCGGGATCGGCTCCGGGCCGGCTGGCGAAGACGCGGATCGTGGGAAAGTCGACGCTCGGCAGGCTCGCGACCGGCAGGAAGACATAGGCGACCATGCCGACGAGGAAGAGGCCGATCGCCATCAGCGTCGTGCCGACCGGGCGCAGGATGAAGGCGTCCGAGAGGCCCCGGACCGATTTCCAGCCCTTGTCCTCGTCGGTGGCGTCGCTCATTCGGCCGCCTCCGGATCGGGATAGGGAACGACGCCGTCGGGGCCCCCGCCGAGGCGCCGGCGGATCTTCTCGAGCGCGAGATAGATGACCGGCGTGGTGTAGAGGGTCAACAGCTGGCTGAGCAGCAGGCCGCCGACGATGGTGATGCCGAGCGGCTGGCGCAACTCGCTGCCCGTGCCGGTCGCCAGTGCCAGCGGCAGGGCACCCAGCAGCGCCGCCAGCGTGGTCATCATGATCGGCCGGAAGCGCAGCAGGCAGGCCTTGACGATGGCGGCGTCGGGGGAAAGGCCCTCGTGCCGCTCGGCCTCCAGCGCGAAGTCGATCATCATGATCGCGTTCTTCTTGACGATGCCCATCAGCAGGATGATGCCGATCAGCGCCACGATAGAGAGCTCGCGGCCGGTCAGGACCAGGGCAAGGAGGGCGCCTACGCCGGCCGATGGAAGCGTCGTCAGGATCGTGAAGGGGTGGACGTAGCTTTCGTAGAGGATGCCGAGCACGAGATAGATCGTCACCACCGCGGCGAGGATCAGCCAGGGCTGGTTGGCGAGCGAGCGGTTGAACTCGGCCGCATCGGCGCTGAAGGAGCCGGAGATCGAGGCGGGCATGCCGATCTCACGCTCGACGGCGGCGATCATCGTCACCGCGTCGCCCAGCGCTTCGCCCGGCGCCAGATCGAAGGAGATGGTCGCGGCCGGGAACTGCTCCTGATGGGCGATGGAGAGCGGCGCGGTCTCGCGGATCAGCCGGGTGAAGGAGGAGAGGGGCACCTGCACGCTGTTCTGCGTCACCGTCGAGGTGCCGGCTGAATTGGTCTGGCCCTGCGTGTTGGTGTTGCCGGTGACGTAGAGCTTCGAGAGCGCGCTCGGGTCGCGCAGATATTGCGGCGCTGCCTCGAGGATCACGCGATACTGGTTCGATTGCTCGTAGATCGTGGCGATCTGGCGCTGGCCGAAGGCGTCGTAGAGCGTGTCGTCGACGGCCTGGATGGAGATGCCGAGCCGGCCGGCCTTGGCCCGGTCGATCTCGACATGAGCGCGCAGGCCCCCGTCCTGCGTCTCGTTGGCGACGTTACGGACGATCGGCTCGCGCCGCAGCGCGTCCGAGAGCCTGCGGGCCCAGCCCATCACTTCCGTCTGGTCGGCGCCGGTCAGGGGGTACTGATACTGCGAGCGGCTGGCGCGGGTGGTGATCTGGATGTCCTGCACGGGCTGGACATAGGTGACGACACCGGGAATGGCGGCGGCGACGCCGCGTAGCCGCTCGGCGATCACGACCGCGTCGTCGTGGCGCTCGTCCTTGGGCCGGAGTGTCACCGTCATGCGGGCGGTGTTGAGCGTGGCGTTGGCCTGGCCGATGCCGAGCACGGAGACGACGCCGGTGACGTCGCCATCCTGCTCGAAGGCCTGCGTCACCTTCTCCTGCAGCCGCTTCATCTCGTTGAAGGAGACGTCCGGCGAGGATTCCAGCACGACGTTGAGCAGGCCGGTATCCTGGCTCGGCAGGAAGCCCTTGGGGATGACGATATACATCCAGACCGTGAGCACCAGCGTGGCGAGCGTCGCGAGCAGCACCAGGCCGCGCGCCTTCAGCGCCCAGCCGAGCGTGACCTCATAGAGCCGCGCCATTGCCGAGACCGGCCATTCCGCCAGCCGCATCAGCGGATTCTCGCGCCTGCCGTCGTGATGGCGCAGGAGCCGCGCGCACATCATCGGCGTCAACGTCAGCGAGACCACCGCGGATACGACGACGGCGATGGTCAGCGTCAGCGCGAACTCGCGGAACATCCGGCCGACGAGCCCGGTCATGAACAGGAGCGGGATGAAGACCGCGACCAGCGAGACCGTCAGCGAGATCACGGTGAAGCCGATCTCGCGGGCGCCGTCATAGGCAGCCTGCAGCGGCTTCTTGCCCTGCTCCATGTTGCGGACGATGTTCTCGATCATCACGATCGCATCGTCGACGACGAAGCCGGTGCCGATGGTCAACGCCATCAGCGAGAGGTTGTCGAGGCTGAAGCCGGCGAGCCACATCACCGCGAAGGTCGCGATCAGCGAGAGCGGCAGCGCGACGCCGGCGATGATCGTGGCGCGCACGGTGCGCAGGAAGAGCAGCACTACCAGCACCACCAGAGCGCAGGCGAGGATCAGCGTGAACTGAACATCGGCGATCGAGGCGCGGATCGTCTCGGTGCGGTCGCTGACCACCTGCAGTTCGACGCCGGCCGGCATGCCGTTCTTCAGGCGCGGGATCTCTTCCTTTACCCGCGCCACCGTGTCGACGATGTTGGCGCCGGGTTGCCGCATGACGTCGATCACCACCGCCGTCTTGCCGCGGAACCAGGCACCGATCCGGCTGTTCTCGAGGTCCTCCAGCACGACCGCGACGTCACGGAGAAAGACCGGCGCGCCGCTGCGATAGGCAACGACGATGTCGCGATAGGCGGCGCCGCTGCCGATCTGGTCGTTGGCCGAGATCGTGTAGGCCTGATGGTTGCCGTCGAGCGCGCCCTTGGCGCCGGCGACGTTGGCGTTGACGATGGCGGTGCGCAGATCCTCCATGCCGAGCCCGTAGGCGGCGAGCCGCGCGAGATCGGCCTGGATGCGGATCGCGGGCCTGACGCCGCCCTCGATCGAGACATGGCCGACGCCGGAGACCTCCGAGAGACGCGGCGAGAGCAGCGTGTCCGCGAGGTCGCTGAGCTGGCGCAGCGAGACCGTGTCCGAGGTCAGCGCCAGCACCATGATCGGCGCATCGGCCGGGTTGATCTTCGCGTAGGTCGGCGGGTAGGGCAGGGTGCGCGGCAGGGTCGAGCCCGCGGCGTTGATCGCCGACTGGACGTCCTGGGCGGCGGCGTCGATGTCGCGGTCGAGATCGAATTGCAGGGTGATCTGGCTGAGGCCGAATGAGCTCTGCGAATACATCGTCGAGAGCGCCGGGATCTGGCCGAACTGGCGCTCCAGCGGTGCCGTCACCAGCGAAGCGATGGTCTCGGGATTGGCGCCCGGCAATTGCGTGGTGATCTGGATCGTCGGGAAATCGACCTGCGGGAGGGCCGAGACCGGCAGGCGCAGATAGCCGAGGATGCCGCAAAGCAGCACCGCGATGCCGAGCAGGGAGGTCGCGATCGGCCGGCTGATGAAAGGCGCGGACACGCTCATCGCGGCTGCCCCGTCATGGCTGCGCTGGCTGTCTTTGTGCACCCGATCCGCTGGCGGGGGAACCCTCGCCGGCGGGGCGTCCGCCCTCGCGGCGGGGCGCGCCCGGCGCGGCACCATCCGGGCGCGGCCGGCCCTGGCCCGAACCGGGCCCGGCCGCCGGGCCGGAGGGCGCGTCCCGTGCCGGGGCCGCGGAGCCGGCGCCCGCGGCATCGCCGCCGCTCTGGTCGCGCTGCCGGCGCGGACCCTGGCCCGGCTCGCGCGTGCCGCGGCGGCCGGGCGCCGCGGCCGGCGGCTGGGCGGCCTCCTCCGGCGTCGAGACGCGCACCTTCGCCTTGTCGGTCAGGCGCGCGAAGCCGGTGGTGACGAGTTTCGCCGGCGGCTCGACGCCCGACGTGATGACCGCGGTCGTTTCGTCCTGCTGGCCGACGGTCACGGTGACCTGCCGCACCGTCTCGTCGTCGTTGACGGCGAAGACATAGGCCCCGTTCGGCCCACGCTGGATCGCGGCGGTCGGGGCGATGACAACATGCCGGAGCACGTCGACGAAGACCCGGACATTGACGAACTGGCCGGGCCAGAGCTGGAGTCGTTCGTTCGGGAAGCGGGCCTTGACCTTGATCGTGCCGGTGGTCTGATCGACGACGTTGTCGATGACCTCGACGACACCCTTGTCGATGATGGTCGTGCCGTCCGAATCGAGCGCATCGACCTCGACCGGCCCGCGCGCGACCGCAGCGCTCACCGCGCGCAGTTGTTGCTGCGGCAGGTTGAAGACCATGGCGATCGGCTTGAGCTGCGTGATGACGACGAGGCCGTTCGAATCCGAGGCGCGGACGATATTGCCCTGGTCGACCTGGCGGATGCCGAGCCGGCCGTCGATCGGCGCGCGCACCGTAGTGTAGTCGAGGATGGCCTTGGCGTTGTCGATCGCGCCTTGGTCGGCACGGACCTGTGCTTCCAACTGCGCGACCGTGGAGCGCTGGGTATCGGCCTGCTGGCGCGAGCCGTAATCGGTTTGGGCGAGCTTGGCATAGCGTTCGAGGTCGGCGCGGGCATTGGCGAGCTGAGCCTCGTCCTGCGCCTTCTTGGCGACGGCCTGGTCGTACTGCGCCTGATAGGTCGTGGGGTCGATCTTGGCGAGCACGTCGCCCTTCCTGACGTCCTGTCCGTCCTTGAAGGCGATCTCGATCAGCCTGCCGTCGACCTGCGTGCGCACGGTCACGGTGTTCAGGGCCTGGATCGTGCCGACGGCATCGGCGGTGACCGGCACGTCGCCATAGCGGGCCGGCGTCGCGATCACCGGGATCGGCCCCTCATTGCCACCGAAGCGGGCGCGCCGGCCGCCACGTCCGCCGGCCTGCTGTGCCGTCGAGACCCCGTCCTTGCCGGCCGGCATCCAGCCGCCATTGTAGCTGTGCCAGCCCCAGGCCGCGGCACCGAGCAGGACGAGGATGAACAGAAAGCGCTTCATTCAGCCGCCTCGGTTGCGGTGATGGCGGCGCGGCGGTCGGCCTGGGTCCAGCCCCCGCCCAGCGCCTTGAACAGATCGACATAGGAGATAAGTTTCTGGAGCTTGACCTGCGAGAGCTGGTCCTGCGCCTGGAACAGCGTCTGCTGGATATTGAGCAGCGTGACGATGTCGATGGTGCCCTCGCGCAGCCGCTGCTCGGTGATGGCATAGGCCCGCCGCGCCGAGGCCACCGTTTCCGCCTGTAGGCGCTCGTGGCGGGTATTCTCCTGGATCGCGATCAGCGCGTTCTCGACATCGGCGAAGGCGCTGACGATGGTCTTGCGATAGGTCGCGATCAGTTCGTCGGCGGTTCCGCGCTCCAGCTCGACGCGGGCGCGCAGGTTGCCGCCGTCGAGGATGGGCTGGACGAGGCCTGCCGCCGCCGAGGCGAAGGCGGCGTCGGGGCGCAGCAGGTTCTTCAGCACCGCGCTTTCGAGCCCGCCCTGGCCGGTCAAGGTGATGCTCGGATAGAGCGCGGCGCGGGCGGCATAGAGCGTCGCCTCCTGCGAGGTCAGGCGCGCCTCGGCCTCGGCGATGTCCGGGCGCCGCTGCAGCAACTGCGAGGGCAGACCGGCGCGGACCGCCGGCACGGCGATCGCGTTCAGGCTGCCGCCCTTGATCGCGACCGCGGCCGGCGTCTCGCCGAGAAGGACGGCGAGCGTGACCTTGGCCTGGCGCAGCGAGAGTTCGAGAGCCGGCACCGAGGCCTTCTGCTGCGCCACGACGCTTTCCTGCTGGGCGATGTCGAGCTGGGTCGCTGTGCCGACGGCAAGCCGCGCGCGGATCGCGTTGAGGATGCGCTCCGCAGCCGCGATGTTCTCGCGCGCGATGCGCAGGCGATCCTGCGCCGCCAGCACCTGGAAATAGGTGCTGGCCACGCTGGCGACGGCAGTGAGCGCGACCACGTCACGGTCGAAGCGTGTGGCTTCCGCGGCGAAACGCCCGGCATCGGCAGTCGAGCGGTTCTTCCCCCAGAAGTCGAACTCGTAGCTCGCGGAGAGCCCCAGGCTGAACGTGTTGCCGATGCTTTCGCTGAACGGTCCGCGCTTGGAACCCACCGTTCCCGACCTGAGGGCGCGGGAGGCATCGGTCGAGCCGCTTAGCGTCGGATAGAGCGCCGCCGACGAGATCCGCGACTGCGCGTCGGCCTGCCGGATTCGCGTCATGGCGATGGCGATGTCGAAATTGTCGCCGGCCGTCCGCTCGACCAGTCGGTTCAATTCGCTCGACCGGAACAGGCGCGGCCAGCCCGGCGAGACGGCCGGCGCGGCGCGGCGCTCCCCCGCCGCGAAGCTGCGCGTCACGGCGACGCCGAGGTCGGGGCGCTGGTCGGCCGGCAGGCAGGCGCCGAGGCCGGCGGCGAGGAATGCAGCGGAGGAGAGACGAAGGAGCGAATGCCCGAACGCGTGTCCCGCAAGATCACGCCTGTAGCCCGGCACCATTCCGCTCCTCTCCAGCCTCGATTCGAAAGAACGCGGAACACGACGCGACCGAAGCCGCTTCTAAAGTGAACGACCGGGGAGAGAAAGTGAATTTCTCTTCATCTTTGCGGCGATGGCGTTGCGCGAGGATTGCTGGCTCGGCGTCGCGCAATCCTGCCTGCCTTTGCAGTTGCGACGAGGCGCGAAATGAGCCCTTCTGGACGTAGGCCGCGTTGCGGGCCCGGTTTCAAATGAGGTGATGCCGGATGCGGAGCCGAGATCAAACCATCCTGCCGACAGCGCAGCCCGGCCGTCCTGAACTCCGGGCCCGGTCGTCCTGTCCTCCATGCCTGCGGAGCAACCCGTGAGAAGTCCCTACGAGGTTCTCGGCGTCGCGGCCACGGCTTCGGCTGCCGAGATCCAGAGCGCCTATCGCAAGCTCGCCAAGAAGCTGCACCCGGATCTCAACCCCGGCGACAAGGCGGCGGAAGAGCGATTCAAGGAGGTCGCCGGTGCCTACGACCTGCTGAGCGATGCCGACAAGCGCAAGCGCTTCGATGCCGGCGAGATCGACGCTTCCGGCGCCGAGAAGCCGCCGCCGCAACAACACTATTATCGGCATTATGCCGGGGCGGACCACGGCAATCCCTATGCCGATGTCTCCGGCTATGCCGACTTCATGGACGGGGAGGATGCCTTCGCAGAATTGCTGCGGCGCAGCCAGCAGGCGCGGGCGAACCGGCGTGGGCAGGACCTGCATTACCATCTCACCGTCGATTTCGTCGATTCGATCACCGGCGCGACGAAGCGGCTCAACCTGCCTGACGGCAGCACGATCGACGTGACGATTCCTCCCGGGCTGGTCGATGGCCAGACGCTCAGGCTGAAGGGCAAGGGAGCGCCGGGAACGGGCAAGGGCGGGGCGGGCGATGCGCTGATCGAGGTCGAGGTCCGGCCTGACCGGCGCTTCACCCGCGCGGGAGACGATATCACGATCGAGGTTCCGATTTCGCTGACCCAGGCGGTGCTCGGCGGCGAGGTTCGTGTGCCGACTCCGACCGGGGAAGTCAGCATGAGGGTGCCGAAGGGGGCGAACACGGATACGAAGCTGCGCCTGCGCGGCAAAGGCGCGCCGCGTCGCGGCGGCGGTCACGGCGATCAGTTCGTCAGCCTCAAGGTGATGCTGCCGAAAGCACCCGATCCGGAGCTCGAAGCCTTCGTGGCGGGGTGGAAGGACAAGGATTACGATCCGCGCGAGGGCCGGACGTCATGACGATGACCAAGCAGGAATTCCTGACCTCGTCGGGGCTCAAGGTGAAGGTGCTGGAGTTCTGGCTGGAGCAGCGCTGGCTGGTGCCGCAGGAGGCGGCTGGCGAATTGCACTTCCGCGACATCGACGTCGCGCGCGCGCAACTGATCCGCCAGCTCAAGGACGATTTCGGCGCCAATGATGCCGGCATCGACGTGATCCTGCATCTGATGGACCAGCTCCATGGCGTGCGGCAAGCGCTCGCGGAATTGCGCGAAGAGGCGCGGAGGGACCGGTCCTAGGCTGGAATCCACGACTGGCAGTCGGGAGCGGAGCCAAGCGAAGGAGAGCGGAGATGAGGGAAGCGCTGACCGGGCAGGGGCGAGGGAACATCGACGGGCTCGTCCTGCGAATGCTGGTTCGCGAGCTCGTCGCGAAGGGCGTGCTGACGCAGGACGAGGTGCGCGCACTGCTGTTCGATGCGGCGAGGCAGATCGACGAGGTCGGCAGCCCGCAGACCGACCAGGCCGCCTGGAGCATGGTCAACGAGGATCTGGCGCCCGATTTTCTCGGGACCGGTTGACCGCGCGGCGGAGCGGGAACCCGGACAAAGCGGCCGGCGTTACGGCTGTGGTGGGTGCCGGGTGCCGCCGGGATGGTCTTGGTGACGGAAAGGCTCGCGCAGCCGCAAACGGCCCGAGGAGGCGAGACGATGCACGACAAGGTCAGGGAGAACATGGAGGTGATCGGCGCCGACGGCGTGCATGTCGGCACCGTCGATCGCATCGAGGCCGGGCGCATCAAGCTCAAGAAGAGCGATGCCCATGGCCGGCACGAAGGCCATCACCATTTCATCGAGTTCGGCTTCGTCGCCGGCGTCGAGGGCGATAAGGTGAGGCTGTCCGCCAATGCCGACGTCGCCGTGACTCTCGAAGAGGAGGTCTCCGGCAAGCCGGTGGAGCTTTGACATCGGGGCTGCGGTCGCCGGGGCGTCGCGATCGCAGCCTTCTGTTCGGGAGGACTGGGGCGATGCAGCTGTACGACCTTTACCTGAACGCCAAGAAGCCCGGGATCGGCCTCTATGTCGCCAGCGGTTCGGACCTGCCGGATTTCGCCGATCCCAAGGAATGGATCTTCGACGGAACGGCGGCGGCGGACTTGCTGCCGCCGAGCGTGATCGAAGGCGTCGCCAATGTCGGCCACGCATTCCGCGACATGGATTGAGATTCAAAACCGGGCGGGTCAATCTCGGCGCGATGTCTTCGAGTGCACGGCCCATGGACCTCAGCCAGGCTTCCGTCGTTTCGCAGCCGGTCATGGCAGTGCTGGCGCGCATGCTCACCTCGGAGGCGGCGGTTCCCCTTGCGCCGGGCACAACGTGAGCGCCGCGACGGAGCATCGCGTCGTCATCGTCGGCGCCGGCTTCGGTGGGCTGGAGGCTGCCCGCCATCTGGCCCGCATGCCGGTCAGGATCACGATGATCGACCGGCGCAACCACCATCTTTTCCAGCCGCTGCTCTATCAGGTCGCGACTGCCTCCTTGCCGACCTCGGAGATCGCCTGGCCGATCCGTTCCCTGCTGCGCAGCTACAGGAACGTCACGACGCTGCTCGGCAGCGTCACCGGCGTCGACCGGGCGGGCAAGCAGGTGCTGCTCGAGGGCGAGCCGCCGATCGCCTTCGACACGCTGATCCTCGCGACCGGAGCGCGCCACGCCTATTTCGGTCATGACGAATGGGAGCCCTATGCGCCGGGCGTCAAGACGCTCGAGGATGCGACGCGGATCCGGAGGCGCATCCTCTCGGCCTTCGAGCAGGCCGAATGGGAGACCGACGAGAATCGCCGCGCCGAATGGCTCACTTTCGTGATCATCGGCGCGGGGCCGACCGGGGTCGAACTCGCCGGCACCATCGCCGAACTCGCGCACGACACGCTGCGCGGCGATTTCCGCCATTTCGATACGCGCAGCGCCCGCGTGATCCTGGTCGAGGCCGGGCCACGCATTCTGGCAGGGTTCACCGAAGACCTCTCGGCCTATGCCGAGCGCGCGCTGAAACGCCTCGGCGTCGAGGTCAGGCTGGGCCAGCCGGTCTCGGAATGCCGGGAGGATGGCATCGTGCTCGGCGGCGTCCTTCTGCCGGCGCGGACGATCCTGTGGGCGGCGGGCGTTGCCGCTTCGCCGGCCGCGGAGTGGCTGCAGGCGCCCGCGGACCGAGCCGGGCGGGTGCGTGTCGAGCCCGATCTTTCGGTGCCCGCGGAACCGGACATCTTCGTCATCGGCGATACCGCCTTCGTCGCGGATGTCGACGGCAAGCCGGTTCCCGGCGTTGCGCCTGCGGCGAAGCAGGAGGGCGCCTATGTCGCGCAGGTGATCGGGGCGCGGCTGCAAGGCAAGCAGCCTCCAGCTCCCTTCGCCTACAGGAATGCCGGCAACCTCGCGACGATCGGCAAGCGGGCGGCGATCGTGGATTTCGGCTGGATCAAGCTGCGCGGGCGCCTGGCGTGGTGGATCTGGGGCATCGCCCACATCTTCTTCCTGATCGGGCTGCGCAACCGGCTCGCCGTCGCGCTCAACTGGCTCTGGATCTATGTCAGCGGCCACCGCAGCGCCCGACTGATAACCCAGGGCCAGTCGACGACAGTCCGCAAGGCGGACTGATGGCCGGCGGCGGGTCCGGACTCCAGAGAGGCTCCCGGTCCAGTCCGTCGCGCGGCATAGAGCATCGGCCCGAAAAGTGGAACGCGGCTTTCGGAAAAGGTCGATGCAACAACAATGCTCTAGCCACGCAGTCCGGCAACCACCTGCTGGCGATAGGCGAGGGCGGCAGGCACCAGAGCGAACAGGCTGCCGATCAGCGCGAGACCAAGAGCCGGCAGCAACTCCTCGAGGCCGATGGCGGGCGAGAGCAGCAGTCCGGTGCGCTGCGCGACGAGCCCTGAGACGGCCTGTGTCGCGAGCGCGCCGAGGCCGAGACCCAGCAGGCAGCCGAGCGTCATCAGCGTGACCTGTCCCAGCCAGACCACCAGCATGACGTAGCTGCGCGGCGCGCCGAGTGCGCGCAGCACGGCATAGCGCCGGCGTCTCAAACCGGCGACGGCGAGCAGGAGCAGCAGCACGGAGGCGAGGATCAGCACTGTATTGAGCGCCGAGGCGACGACGAGGATGTCCCGGATATTGCCGAGCGCGCCATAGAGCGAGACCAGCACTTCGGCGGGGAAGAACGCCATCGTGCCGCCCTGTCGATATTGCGCGCGCAGCTGATAGGCGCCGGCCACACTCTTCGGCTTGACGACGATCGCAGGCACTCCGGGAACGCGCTTGCCGTCGAAGGGCAGGCCGATCCGCTCTTCAGCGCCTGCGGGGCTGCTGCCGGCAGCCGGACCCTGCTTCCAGAAGGGCGAGTCACCCTTCGTTTCCTCCGAGGCATGACCATTGCCGAGGCCGTGGATCTCCCAGACGCTCTCGATCGGCACGAGGATCGCGCGATCCCAGGGAGAGCCGAGGCGCGGCAGCCGGCCGACGACGGTATAGCCATGGCCTTCGTGCTTGTGGCTGTCCTCTTCGGCATCGGTCTGGCCCGGCGCTGCGACACGGCCGGCGACGCCATGCGACGGCGTGATGGTATCGCTCATCCGGTAGAGGACATCGGCGCCGAGCACGGCCTCGCCCTCCGCTGCGAAGAGGCGCCCCTCGCTGGGCTTGATCCGGTCCCAGCGGCCGGCGAAGGCGGCGGTCGTGCCGACGATCGGATAGCCGCGGCTGACGTCGCCGAAGGCGATCGGTGCGACCTGCGCGACACGCTCGTCCTTGAACAAGGTGTTGAGCAGGCGGCCGTCGACCAGCGGCAAGGCGTCGGGCTGGACATAGACTGTCGACATCAGGAGCTGCGTCTGGCTGCCGGGCGCGCCGATGATCAGGTCGAAATCATCGGCGGCCGCGGCCGAGCCGCGGCGCAGCGCCCGTTCCTGCGCAGCGATGGCGACGCCGGTCGCGATGGCCAGCGCGACCAGCAGGACGATCGCCGGTGCGGTCCAGCGCAGCGCGCGCAGATCGGCCAGCACCATGGGGAAGGGATTCATCACGCGGCCCGGCGCTGTGGAGCATGGGACAGGTCGAGGCGCTGACCGAAGCGGGCGAGCAGAGCCGGATCATGCGTTGCGCAGATCAACGTTGCGCCGCTCTCCATGGCCGTCTCGAGCAGGAGATCGGCGACCTCGGCAGCGTGGCCGGTATCGAGGCTGGCAGTGGGCTCATCGGCGAGGATCAGCGCCGGCCGGGTGAAGAGCGCGCGGGCAATGGCGACGCGCTGCTGCTCGCCCCGCGAGAGGAGGGCGGCGCGGCGGCGCGGGTCGGGCAGCCCCATGCGGCGGGCGAGCGCGGCGGCGCGTTCCTTCTCGGCCGCGCTCAGGTTCCAGGCCGAGAAACACGCCGGCAGCGCGACATTTGCGGCTATGTCGAGCTCGGGAATCAGATGAAAGTCCTGGAAGACGAAGCCGATGGTCTCGCGGCGCCAGCGGTCCCGGCCGGATTCGGAAAGGTCGGAGACAGCACGGTCGCTCCACAGGACGCGGCCCTGAGAAGGCCGCAGCAGGCCGGCGATCAGATGCAGCAGCGAGCTCTTGCCACAGCCGGAAGGGCCGCTGATGCCGATGCAGCTGCCCGGCTCGATCGTGAGCAGCGGCAGCTCGAACAGGCGGAAGGGCTTGCCGTCGGCGTCGCGGTGGTCGAGCGCGAGGCCTTCCAGCGTCAGCCGGCCGGAGGGCTGCTCAGGCGAGGGTGAAGCCGGCATCGACGATCCTGATCTGGCTGACGAAGCCGGTCTCGACGTCGGTGGCGGAACCGATCTCCAGCCGGCCGGTCACCGCGACCTTGCGGCCCGCGCTGACCATCGCCGTCTCGTTCTTCATGAAGACGACGACGATATCGACGGGCCAGTCCGCGTCCGACTGGCAGAAGGGACAGATCGCCAGAGGTTCGCGGGTCAGCACGAAGAAACGACTCTCGGCTTTCAACGGGGGCGCCATGTAGCCGAGCATGCGAACCTCGTGGCCGCGCAGCGCCGTGACCCGGTCGGAGAACTCGAAGCCCAGCACGCCGAAGGACTTGTAGAGCCCGTCGAAGGCGATCGATTCGGTCTCGGCGGCGCGAGCCTGTCCGCAAAGGCCGGCCGCCGCGAGGCCGAGCATGGCTTCGCGGCGGGACATCGGCAGAAGGGAGGGGATGCTCGGCATCGCGGCCTTGTTCGCCTGCGTGATACGACCTGTTTTGATTTTATCACGCCGATGTGACGGAGTTGAGCTTACTTGCCGCCGAGCGCCAGCGATTCCGCCATGACGCGGAAGACGTAGGTGTTCGGCTTGTGACCGCGAAACTTCTCCGCGCCCGGGCCCATCGCCGTCAGGATGACGTCGTCGGCGGAATGCACGCCGCTATTGGCGTCGAAGGGCAGGTTGCCCGTCTTGCGGGCCGCGAGCGGGCCGGTGCAGTCCTTCTCATTGGCGATGTTGGTCTTGCCATCCGGACCCTTCACGGCCGGGACGCGTTCGCCATTCATGGCGGGCCGACCGGTATCGCAGGTGTCGGGATAGGAGCCGTAGACGACCGCGAGGCGGCGCGACGTGTCGACGTCCGTGGGGTAGCCGTCGGCGTCGACCGGGCCGTAGTTCGGCACCGCCGACTCGGCGTAGACGCCGAGCTTGTCGCGCAGGAGCTGGCCCGGCCGGTCGTCGTCATAGGTGCCGATGATCGAGATCGGGTGGGCATGGTCGGGTACGACGATGATCAGCGTGTCGTTGCGGTCGCCGGCGAAGTCCTTTGCGACCTTGACGGCGTTGTCGAGCATGATCGTGTCGAAGACCGAGCGCTCCCAATCCAGCGAGTGGCTGTACTTGTCGATGCGGGCGGACTCGACCATCAGCAGGAAGCCTTCCGGGTTGCCCTTGAGCATCGCGATGGCGGCCTTGGTCTGCTCGACGACGTCGGGCTGGTCCGGGAACTTGGAGGTCGTGCCCTTCTTGGCAAGGCGCAGGTCGAAGGCACCGTCGATATTGCCGGTGTTGTAGAGGCCGAGCAGCTTCTTCGAGCCGCCGGCGACGGCGGCGTTCATCTCAGCCTTGGTGGTAACCAGCGTGTAGCCCGCCTCCTTGAACTTCGCGATGAAGTCCTCGCCGTCGGTGCGCTTGGAGCCCGGCGTGGTCTTGGCGAGGAAATTCGGCGAGCCGCCACCCATGATCACGTCCGGCTTCACATCGTAGAACATCCTGACGATGTCGTTGAAGTCGGAGCGGCGGCGGGTATGAGCGACCATCGAGGCGGGCGTCGCGTCCTCGATTTCGGAGTTGGTGACGACGCCGACGGCCATGCCGGTCTTGCGCTTGACGAGTTCGGCGATGGTCTCGACCTTCGGGTGGTCGAGGGTCAGCGCGTTCTTGGCGCAGTAGACGCCGAGCGCGTTGACGCAGGATTTGTGACCGGTGGTATAGGCGTGCGCTGCATTGGCGCTGTCGGTGACGACCGAGTCGGTACCCGAGGTCGAGATCAGCGCCATGTCGGACATGTCGTCCATGGCGAGCTCGCCGTTGTAGCGGCCTTCGACCAGACCCTTCGACAGGATGCGGGCGGCGGTGCGGTTGGCGACCGACATGCCGTCGCCGATGAAGAGGATGACGTTCTTGGCGCGGCGGGGCTGGGCGGTGGCGAAGACCTCCCATTTGACCGTTGCCTTCCTGTCGGCGCCCTGCGTGGCCTCGACCGTATAGCTGCCGGCCGGCAGGCTCGCGCCGCGCAGCCACAGCGCCGAATGCTTCTGACCCTCTTCGTTCTGCAGGAAGGTCGTCGGCTTTCCGAAGACCTCGTCGGCGGACTTCCCGTTGATCGTCACCTTGACGTCGGCGGAGGCGGGCGCATCGGGAAACTCGACCTTGAAGTCGAAATGCGAGCCTTCGAGGATCTCGGCGCGGTTGATCGGATAGATGGTCTGGGCCGCCGCCGGCGCGGCCGCGGCGAGCGAGCCTGCCACGGTCATGATCAGCAATCGTTGCGCCTGCATAGGTATCTCCGCCGTGGCGTCAGTTGAAAGAGGGCGATCCGTGCTTAGGCAAGGCGAATGACAGTACGATTACCGTGCGAAATACTCCATAATGTTATGTTATTACGTGTCTTTTATCGACATGCGGCGCGCTTCGCCGTGTCGCGCCCGCGGAAGCTGCGTGCCGCGTGCATGGCCGCTTCCCTCCCGGCGTGGGCCACTCAAATTGTGGCAGGGGATGGGATCGTCTACTAGGCTTCATAAGCCAGCTTCCTAACGCCAGACTCAGCCAGACATCCCGATGACAGCCGCGGCCCAGGTTTCGACAGCACAGCGCGCGATGATGCCCGTGCTGATCGCACTCAGCTTCACGCATCTGCTCAACGACATGATCCAGTCGCTGATCCCGGCGATCTATCCGATCATCAAGGAATCCTACCGGCTGGATTTCGGGCAGATCGGCCTGATCACGCTGACCTTCCAGGTCTCGGCCTCGCTGCTGCAGCCGGCGGTCGGGCTCTACACAGACAAGCATCCGATGCCTTATTCGATGGTCGTCGGCATGGGCTTCACGCTCTCGGGACTGATCGGGTTGGCCTATGCCGGCAGCTACGGACTCCTGTTGCTGTCGGCCGCCTGCGTGGGCATCGGCTCCTCGATCTTCCATCCGGAGGCGACGCGCATGGCGCGCAACGCGTCCGGCGGGCAGCACGGTCTGGCGCAGGGCATCTTTCAGCTCGGCGGGCAAACGGGCGGGGCGCTCGGACCTCTCCTGGCGGCCTTCGTCATCGTGCCGCGGGGGCAGGGCAGCCTCGCCTGGTTCTCGGTCGCAGCGCTTGTCGCGATGATGCTGATGGTCTGGACGGCGGCCAGCTATGCCAGGCTCGATCGGGCACGGCCGCCGAAGCCTGCCGGCGTGGCCAAAGCTGCGGCGCGGCCGGGCAAGGGCTCGGTCGCCTTTGCGATCACCATCCTGATCGTGCTGCTGTTCTCGAAGAACGCGTACACGGCGAGCTTCAGCTCGTTCTACACCTTCTACCTGATGGGCAAGTTCGGTGTCTCGATCCAGCATTCGCAGGAGATGCTGTTCCTGTTCCTGGCCTCCTCGGCCGCCGGCGCCGTCGGCGGCGGCATGCTGGGCGACCGGATCGGCCGCAACAAGATCATCTGGTTCTCGATCCTGGGCGCGCTGCCCTTCACGCTGATCCTGCCCTATGCCGACCTGTTCTGGACCGGCGTGCTGACGGTGATCATCAACATCATCATGTCGAGCGCCTTCGCGGCGATCCTGATCTATGCGCTGGAACTGCTGCCCGGGCGGGTCGGGCTGGTCGGTGGCTTCTTCTACGGGCTGTCCTTCGGGCTGGGCGGCCTCGCGGCGGCGCTGCTCGGCGAGTTCGCCGACCTTCTCGGCATCGAGATGGTCTACAAGATCTGCTCCTTCATTCCGCTGGTGGGCCTGCTCGCCTGGTTCCTGCCGCGCCTCAGCGAAGAAGCGCATGGCGCGAAGGTCGGGCATTAGGCGCATTCGGGAACGCCGCGTCCATCGCGGCCGTTCGCTTCGCCCGGGCCGGGATGATCCGCGCCTTCCGGTGCGCGGCTAGATCGCGAGCTTGCCGGCCTTGGCGGCGGCGTAGCGTTCCTCGATCTTGGGCCAGTTCACGACGTTCCACCACGCCTTGAGATAGTCGGCGCGTCGGTTCTGGTATTTCAGGTAATAGGCGTGTTCCCAGACGTCGTTGCCGAACAGCACCTTGTGGCCGGCCATGATCGGGCTGTCCTGGTTGGGCTGTGGCAGCAAAGCGAGCTTGCCGGCCCTGTCCACCGTGACGAAGACCCAGCCGGAGCCGAAGACCTTCAGGCCTGCCGCCTCGAAATCGGCCTTGAACTTGTCGAAGCCGCCGAGGTCGCGCGTGATCGCGGCCGCGACCTCGCCGCTCGGCGCACCGCCGGCTCCGGGACCCATCACCTCCCAGAACATCGTGTGGTTGGCGTGGCCGCCGCCATTGTTGCGGATCACGGTACGGATGCTCTCCGGTACTTGGCCGAGATCGGCGATCAGCTCCCCGACCGAAGCCTTGGCGATCATGCCGTTGTCCTTCGCCGCGCCGTTGAGGGCCGCGACATAGGCTGCGTGGTGGCGGTTGTAGTGGATGTCCATCGTCGTGGCGTCGATATGCGGCTCGAGGGCATTGGCCTCGTACGCGCGTTTCGGCAGCGAGAATGGGCCGGTCGGCGCTGCGGGCGCGGCGGCCTGGGCCCAGACCTTCGGAGCCGAGGCAACGAAGGCGGCGCCGGCGCCGAGGATAAGGAGGCTGCGGCGCGAGGGAGCGAGGATTGCTGGCATGGCGGCATCTCTCCTTTGAAACGGGAGCACGGTACAAATCCGCGTTCGTGCCGCGGCCGCGCCGGATCACAACCACGACTACGTGTCAAAGCCGCCGGTGTTCCCTTCGGCACCTCATGCAGGCGAAACCCGGCGCCGCAACCAGGCGCTGGCAGACCTGCAGCGTCCGATGCTCTCGACCTTAACCGCCAGTTTACCGCGTTTGACTACGTTCCGGAAGGAATCCAGCCGAGGATCGCGCCATGCAGGCACAGGCTCTCAAGGTCGACGGACTGCCGTGCGAGGCCGCGCCGGCCGTTCCCGTGCCGGCCGCGATCCGGCCCGCCAACGAGGACGCGCCGGCCGAGGCGGGGGCCGCCCGCGCGGTCCGCGAGATTGCGGAGCGCTTCGGCAAGCTCGGTGCCGAGATCACCGATGTCGCGGGGCGGATCGTCGACGTCAGCCGCCAGCTCGAGAAGCAGACCACGGGCCTGCGCCGCGTCGTCGGCGCCGTGGACCAGGTTTCGCACGCCAATCATGCGATCCAGCAGGCTGCCGAAGGCGCGCAGACCGCGGCTTCCGCCGTGCGCAGCGGGCTTGAGCGCGTCACCGGCTCGGTCAAGCTCGGGTTGAACGCGGCGCAGAACGACATCGAAGCCTTGTCCGAGGAAGCGCAGTCGATGTCGCAGGCCCTGTCGCAGGCGGTTGCCGATGCGCACAAGGCCCGCGCTTCCAGCGACGCGATCCAGGCGATCACCCGCGAGATCCAGCTGCTGGCGATCAACGCCGGGGTCGAGGCAGCGCGGAGTGGCGAGGCGGGCCGCGGCTTCGCTGTCATCGCGGCCGCTGTGAAGGCGCTGGCCGAGCAGACGCGCGAGGCGACGGCGGCGAGCGCGATGCAGCTCGACCTGCTGGTCAAGTCGGTCGACGGCCTCGCCCGGCGCAGCGAAGGCAATGCGCAGACGGCACGACGTGCCATCGACGGCAGCCGGACCATTTCGGCGCAGATCGGCGAGCTCGACGATTTCGGGCGCTCGGTCGTCCAGTTGATCGGCGGCATCGAGGCGATCTCGCAGCCGACGCGCGAGAACGCCGCCGCATGCGCCAAGGCCGGGCAGGACCTGGCCGGGCTGGTCGCGGGGGTGGACCGGTCGACCGAAAGCCTGGAGCGTGCTGCGCAGCGGACGGATGCGCTGGTGGCGATCAGCGAGGGCATCCTTGGGTCAATCGCCGCCTCGGGCGTGCGCACGGCACAATCGGAGCTGATCGCGACGGCGATTGAGACGGCGGGCGTCATCGCCGGCCTGTTCGAGCAGGCACTGGCGTGCGGCGAGATCGGCATGGCCGAGCTGTTCGACGAAAACTATGCGCCGGTGCGGGATTCCGATCCGCAGCAACATCTGACCCGCTTCGTGGCGCTGACGGACCGGCTGTTGCCGCCGCTGCAGGAAAAGCTGCTGGCGTCGAACGGGCGCATCGTCTTCTGCGCGGCGGTGGACCGCAATGGCTTCCTGCCGACGCATAACCGCAAATATTCGCAGCCGCAGGGCGCCGATCCGGTGTGGAACAACGCCAATTGTCGCAACCGTCGCATCTTCGACGACCGCACGGGGCTGGCAGCGGCGCGAAACCGCAAGCCTTTCCTGCTCCAGAGCTATCGCCGCGACATGGGCGGCGGTGAATTCCTGGTGATGGAGGATCTGTCGGCGCCGATCGTGGTGCGCGGCAGGCACTGGGGCGGCTTTCGGATCGGGCTGAAGGTGTAGCCGGGCGTCGGCGCCGCGGGATTTCAGTGGCGTGCCGAGCCCGAAGCCGGATTGGCTTTCGGCCGGGCGCCAAAGTCGAGTTGAGTGAGCGAGTTTCGAGTCAGCGCCATGCATATAGCGCCGTCCTTCCCCAACCTGTCCGTGCTGGTTGTCGACACCAGCCCGCACTACCGGCGCATCATCCGGACGATGCTCTACCAGGCGCAGCTGCACCGCATCTTCGAGGCGGCGGACCTGCCTTCCGCTGCGGCGATCTTCATCCAGAAGCAGCCCAACATCGTCATTCTCGACTGGGATCTTCCCGATGGCGGCGGGGCGAAGTGCCTTGCCGCCATCCGCTCCCAGAAGACGTCCCCGTTCGCGAAGGCGCCTGTCCTGGTGATGATGGAGCGGCCGGACAAGCGTTCCGTGGTCCAGGCCGCCAAGCTCGGCGCGCACGAGATCATCACCAAGCCGATCTCGCCCAACAATCTCTGGCTCCATCTCTCAGGCATCATCAACATGCCGCGCAAATATCGCGAGACCAACGGCGTGGTGACGCTGGTGCCGCGAGCCATCAGCAACGCGATATTCTGACGGACCCACGTTTCGCCGCCGAAACGCCCGAATGATTGACGGGGATCGCGGCGTTTAGCGAAATTTTTACCAGTCTGCCCCGATGCTGCCGGCATCATCCAGGGTCGCGCCTTCATGGTCATCACCGTTTCGCTTCCGCCCTTCCTCGGACGTTCCGAGGCGGCCGCCTTCCGTAACCAGCTTCTGGTCGCCCTGGAGCAGAACGAAAGCATTGCCGTCGAGTGCGCGGACGCAGGCCCGCTGCCGAGCCTGTGGATTCAGCTGCTCCATTCCGCCGCCGTCAGCGCCGTCGCGCGCGGGCTGTCGGTGACGCTCAAGGCGGCCTCCTCCGAGTGCCGCGAATCCTTGCGGGCGATCGGCTTCGATGCCGCGCGAAGCCCCCTCGTTCTGGAGTGACAGGCATGAAGATCCTGGCCATCGACGATACCAAGACGCTGCTCAGTCTGCTCAGCCTGACGCTGCGGAATGCCGGCCATGAGGTCGCCGAGGCGGAGAACGGCGAGGACGGCCTGACCAAGTTCGACCAGTTCAAGCCCGATCTCGTGATCACCGACCTCAACATGCCGGTCATGGACGGCATCGAGTTCACCCGCGCCTGCCGCTCGCGGCCGATGGGGCAGAACACGCCGATCATCGTGCTGACCACGGAGAACGGGGCCGAGATCAAGGCGGAAGGCCGCCGCGCCGGCGCCAGCGCCTGGATGGTCAAGCCCTTCGAGCCAAATACCCTGCTCGGCCTCGTCGCGCGCTACCAGAACTGAAGGCTGGCCGATGGATCCGTTGGCAGAACTCAAGCAGACCTTCTTCCAGGAGTGCGAGGAGCTCCTCGGAGCGCTGGAGCAGAAGCTCCAGGCTCTCGACGAGGGCTCCAACGACCCCGAAGACGTCAATGCGGCCTTTCGCGCCATCCATTCGATCAAGGGCGGAGCGGGCGCCTTCGGCTGCACCGAGCTCGTCGCCTTCGCCCATGTCTTCGAGGCGTCGCTCGACCATCTGCGCTCCGGCCGTGTCGCGATCGAGGACGCGCCGTTCACGCTGTTCCTGCGCTGCTCCGACGCTGTCGCCGATCTGGTGGCGGCTGCGCGCAACGATGAACAGGCGGTCGAGCGGCCCGATCTTCTCGCCGCCCTCGAGCAGGTCGGCCAGGAGCCGCAGGCTCCGGCGCCCGTAGCGGTGGCCGCACCCGCGCCGGCTGCGCCACCCATTCCCGCTTCGACGCCTGCCGCCGAGGCAGACGCACCCCCCGGCATCGCCGCACTCGGCAACCTCCTCGCCATGGTCGAGGCCAAGACCGGCACGACGCCGGCGAAGGCTGACGATGGCTGGGACGACGAGGAGCCTGCCGCCGCGCCGGAACCCGCAGCTGCCAAGCCCGGCCGCGACGTGAAGCTGAGGATCGCGCCCGAAACCGATCTCTTCCGCCGCGTGATCGAGCCGCGCGTCGTGCTGGGTTCGCTGCCGGCCGACGACGTCGTGGAAATCCGGTGCGACCTCAGCCAGGTCCCGCCGCTGGAGAGCCTCGACGTCACAGATTGCTGGATGCGCTTCGATGTCGCGCTGCGCACGCAGCTTTCCGTCGAGGAACTGCACGGACGGTTCGACTTCAGCCTGGCCAACGAGGAGTTCGAGATCGCCTTCTCGGCGGAGCAGCCGGCGGTGACCGAGGTGCCGGTCGCGGAGGCGGCCCCGGCGGCCGAGGTGTCGAGCTCCGTCGCGGCCGATCTCTCCGCCATCCTGGCGAAGCTCGGGCCGGCGCCCGAGGCCCAGCAGGCCGAGCCCGAGATCCAGCCGGCGCCGGTCGCCGCCCTGGCGGCGGCTCCCGCACCTGCCCCCGAGGCGGCACCCGTGCTGCGCACGCCGCCTCGTGCCCCGGCCAACGATCAGGCCGCTGCGCGCCAGCGCCAGGCGGTCAGCGTGCGCGTCGACCTCGACCGTATCGACAAGCTGATGAATCTCGTCGGCGAAATCGTCATCACCCAATCGATGCTGGTCGAATGCGTCCGCTCGCTGCCCTATGACGTCTATGCCAAGACCGCCGAGGGCATCCTGACCCTGTCGCGCCAGACACGGGAACTGCAGGACCACGTCATGGCGGTGCGCGCCCAGCCGGTGAAAGCGGTGTTCCAGCGCATGCCGCGCCTCGTGCGCGAATTGGCCCAGACGCTGGGCAAGGAAGTGCGCCTCGTCCTTGAAGGCGAGAACACCGAGGTCGACAAGACCATCATCGAGGAACTCGCCGATCCGCTGACCCACATGATCCGCAACTCGATGGATCACGGGCTGGAAACGCCGGACGAGCGCGTCGAAGCCGGCAAAGCCCGCGAGGGCACGATCAAGCTGATCGCCGAGCATCGCGCCGGCCGCATCGTCATCTCCGTTACCGATGACGGACGCGGCATCAATCGCGACCGGCTCCTGGCAAAGGCCCGCTCACGCGGCCTCGTCGGCGCCGATGAGCGGCTGCAGCCCGAGGAGATCGATCAGCTCATCTTCGCCGCCGGCCTGTCGACGGCGGAGGTCGTCAGCGATGTCTCCGGCCGCGGCGTCGGCATGGACGTGGTGCGCCGCAACGTCGAATCGCTTGGAGGGCGCATCAGCGTCGATTCCGAGCCCGGCCGCGGCTGCAAGTTCACTCTGGCCCTGCCGCTGACGCTCGCGGTCCTGGAGGGCATGGTCATCCGCTGCGGGGACGATCGTTACGTCATCCCGATCGCCTCGGTGATCGAGACCCAGCACCTGGCCTCGACGCCGATCGAGCGCCTGCCGTTCGGGCAGGAGGTGCTGCGCTGGCGTGGCGAGGTGACGCCGCTCTATCGCCTCGGCGACGTGATGGGTTCGATGGGCACCACCCACGAGAATATCGTCATCATCGCCGAGACCGAGCGCGGCAACAATGTCGGCATCGCCGTCGACGAGATCGTCGGCCAGCAGCAGGTCGTCGTGAAGAGCCTCGAGGCGAATTACGGCGCGGTCAACGGCGCTTCCGCCGCGACCATTCTCGGCGACGGTCTCGTCGCGCTGATCCTGGACATCGACTCCATGCTGCGGCTCGCCGCTTCGGGCGAGCGAAACCACCCCCTATCTGACCTCAAGATGGCTGGATGACCATGACCCTCCAACTCGGCGAAAAGCACTTCTCGTCTGCGCAGCCGGAAGCGGCGGCGCGTCGGATCGTCACCTTCAAGGTCGGCGATCGCACCTTCGGCATCGACGTCGGCATGGTCCGCGAGATCAAGGGCTGGCAGGCAACGACTCCGCTGCCGCACGCGGCCCAGCATGTGCGCGGCGTCCTCAACCTGCGCGGCGTCATCCTCGCGGTCTATGACCTGCGCACGGCGATCGGCATGGGCGTCACCGACGCGACGGCCACTCACGTCATCGTCGTGGTCGACGTTGAGGACAAGACGGCGGGCCTGCTGGTCGATTCCGTGTCGGACATCGTCGATGTCCCGGTTTCCGCCGTGCGCCCGGCTCCCGATCTGGAGCGCGACGAGCACGGCCTGATCGAAGGGCTCGTCCTGCTCGACACCGACATCGTCGCGTTGCTCGACCTCGCCGCGGTCATCCGCGACGGGGGTGCCGAGACCCAGCTGAAGACCAGCCGCGCCGCCTGAATATCCAGCGACCAGCCCGGTGTAGCGTGAGAGAGCGGGCCAGACCAAGAAACGACCAGACTGCATGGGCAACGCCCTCGGCCCTCTCTCCCATCTGACGCTCAGCCAGCCGCTGACGGCGGCCGGTTCGGCCCTGCTCGGCGGCGGCGTCGCTTATGCGGCGGCCTCCTCGGCCATGCCTGCAGCCGTCGTCGGTGCTGTCTCGGCGGTGGCCTTGCTCGGCGGCCTCGCCTCCTGGGCGGCGACGCGGCCGCTCGGGCCCGCGCGCAAGGCCCTGTCGAGGCTGCTGGCCAGCCGTGCGACACCGGCGCCGGAGCGCCGGGACGCAGGGCTCACCGCGGTGCTCGAGGGTCTCTGCGAGCAAGTGCAGGCCGATGGCCGCATCCGCGCAGCGCTCGATCACGCCGGGTCCAAGCTGATGATCTGCGATGGCGAAGGCGGCGTGGTCTACGTCAACAAGGCGCTGCTGCGCTTCTTCGCGGAGGCGCAGGAGGATTTCCGCGCCGCTTTCCCCGGCTGCTCCGCCAAGGACATGCTCAGCCGCGTGATGGAGCGCGTGCAGGGCGAGCAGGGTTACGGTGCCGTGGGCGCGCCCGTCGAGATGGTCCTCGGCCGCCGCAGGATACGCTTCACGCTGACGCCGGTCGCCGGCACCGATGCCGTCGAAACCGGCACTGCGGTCGAATGGCGGGAGCTGAACGAGCCATTATCTGCCGCTGCGCTTGCAGTGAAGGATGTCGTCACGGCGGCACAAGAAGGCGATTTCTCGCGCCGGATCGCCATCGATGCGAAGGGCGGCGCGCTGGCCGAGTTCGCTGAGGGCGTCAATGGCGTCAGCGCAATTGCCGAGGAGGCCTTCGAGGACGTCGCCGACGTGGTCGCCGCTCTGGCGGAAGGTGACCTTTCCCGGCGCATGACGGGCCGCTACCGCGGCCGTCTCGCGGCATTGCAACATGACTTCAACGATGCGCTGGACTGGCTGGGCGAGACGGTTCGCTCGGTTCAGGCGACGGCGGGCGAGACGGCGCGGGTGGCTGCCGAGATCGTCGCCGCGACAGGTGATCTCGCTGCCCGCACCGAACGTTCCGCGAGCGATCTCGGGGAGGCTTCCGCGGCCGCGGGGCAGATTGCGGCTTCGGCGCGCCAGAGCAATGTCCGCTCGCGGGAGGCAACGGATCTCGCCACGGAGACGATGGGCGTGGCTCAGGATGGGCAGGCCGTCGTCGGGCAGGCCGTCGGCGCGATCGAGCGGATCGAGACCTCCTCGACACGGATCGCCGACATCGTCGGCGTGATCGACGAGATCGCCTTCCAGACCAACCTGCTCGCCCTCAACGCGGCCGTCGAAGCGGCCCGCGCGGGCGATGCCGGCAAGGGCTTCGCGGTCGTCGCTTCCGAGGTGCGGGCGCTGGCGCAGCGCTCGGCTCAGGCGGCGAAGGACATCAAGGGGCTGATCGCGACCTCCAACGGCCAGGTCGCGGAAGGCGTCCGCTGCGTCCGAGACACGGGCACGGCGCTCGGGCGGATCGTGGCCGCCGCCGGCAAGGTATCGGCGACGGTGACCGATATCGCCGCGGAAGCGTCGGAACAGAGCAAGGGCGTCGAGGCGATGAGCCGTAGCGTCGAGCACATCGACGGCAGCATCCGTCAGTACGGAGCGCTGGCGCAGAGCAGCGCGCAGACCGCGGAGACGCTGGTCGGGCAGATCCAGTCGTTGGGAGAGCTCGTGGCCGGTCTCCGGACAGAGGCGGCACCGGTGGGGCAAAGGCGATCCGTCCGACGCGCCTTCGCCTCCGAGCCCACGCCGCTTCCAGCGCCCACGCCGCGCCGTGCCGCGCAAGGTGGCCAATCCCTCAACCGGCGGACAGGATACTGAACCATGTCGCGGCTCGGGCTCATTCCACCCATGCCTCTCGCTCCGGCGATCGGCGCCGACGTCACGTTGACCCGCGACGACATGAAGTTCATCGCCGCGCTGGTCTACGAGCAGGCGGGCATCGTCATCCGCGAGCACAAGGAAGCGATGACGCGTGGCCGCCTGGCGCGGCGCGTCAAGGCACTCGGCTTGAACTCGGTGGCGGAGTATTGCGCCTTCCTGAAGACGCCGCAGGCGGCCGGCGAACTGCCCGAACTGATCAATGCGGTGACCACCAACCACACCGCCTTCTTCCGCGAGCGCCACCATTTCGACCATCTGCGCAAGGAGGTGATGCCGCGCCTCGTGCAGGAGCGCGGCGGGCGGCGCGGGCGCATCCGGATCTGGTCCTCCGCCTGCTCCTCCGGCGAGGAGCCCTATTCGATCGCCGCCTCCTGCCGCGAGGTGATCGGCCCCCGCAGCGATCTCGACTTCAAGATCCTGGCGACGGATATCGACACCGATATCCTGATGCGGGCCGAGGCCGGCCTCTATCCGGCGGAACTTTTCGAGCGCCTGCCGGCCGATGTGAAGCCGCTGATGCGCCTGGAGGCGTCGCCTGGGCGGGGTGAGGCGCGCGTCGCGGAGGAGCTGCGGCGGATGATCGCCTTCAAGCAGCTCAATCTGATCCAGGCCTGGCCGATGAAGGGGCCGTTCGACGTCATCTTCTGCCGCAACGTCTTCATCTATTTCGATACGCAGACCAAGGCCTCGATTCTCGACAGGTTCGTCTCGCTGCTGGCGCCCGGTGGCTTCCTCTATCTCGGCCATTCCGAGTCACTGCCGCAGCCGCATGCCAATCTGCGTTTGATCGGCCGCACCATCTACGAGAGGACTCCATGAGCGTTTCCCGGTCCTCCCGCCGCTACTACGATCCGCGCTTCGCGGCGACGATCATCACCGTCGCGCCCGGCGAGCACGAGATCACCTCCGCCAAGGACGAGATCGTCGCGACCGTGCTGGGCTCCTGCGTCTCGGTCTGCATGCGCGACCCCCAGGCCGGGGTCGGCGGGCTCAACCACTTCCTGCTGCCGAAGAATAACGGCAATGCCGACGCCAGCGCCGGCGAGCGCTACGGCGACACGGCGATGGAGGTGCTGATCAACGACCTCCTCAAGCGCGGCGCAAGGCGCGGCAATTTCGAAGCCAAGGTCTTTGGCGGCGCGCGTGTGCTTTCGGGCGCGACGATGCTGGCGATCGGCGACAACAACATCGCCTTCGTCAACGACTTCCTGAAACGGGAGGGCATTCCCGTCGTCTCGAAGGATGTCGGCGGCACGCGCTCGCGGCGCATCCACTATCAGCCCTCGACGGGACGGGCCTGGGTCCAGCATGTCCAGCCGACGGCGCGCGACAGCGGCCAGGAGCAGGAAATCGCCTACCTCAACCGGCTCAAGACGCAGCCGGTGGCGGGTGAGGTGGAGGTCTGGTGATGAGCGTCGCGCCTTCAGCCGCAGTCCCGGTCAAGGTTCTCGTCGTCGACGATTCCGTCCTGATGCAGAAGCTGATGACGCAGATCATCGACTCCGCGCCCGGCTTCAAGGTGATCGGCGTCGCCGGCAGCGCCGAAGAGGGCTGGGACGCGATCCAGGACTTGCGCCCGGATGTGGTGACCCTCGACCTCGAGCTGCCGGGCCGGCACGGCCTGAAGCTGCTGGCCCGGGTGCTCAAGCAGGATCCGTTGCCGGTGCTGATCGTCTCGGCCTTCGGCGGCCCCGGCGCCGACAACACGATCCAGGCGCTGGAGCTGGGCGCGATCGACTTCATCGAGAAGCCGGACGGCACCACCCACACGCTCGAAGGCTTTATGAAGCATCTCGTCGCGGCGCTGCAACGCGCGTCGGCGAGCCGCAAGATGATCGCAGCCGCCCGGCAAATGGCGCAGGTCGCTGCGCCTGTCCGCCCGGCCAGCCCGCCGCGCGAGCCGGCGCGCGCCGGCAAGACGTCGCTGATCGCGATCGGCGCCTCGACCGGCGGGGTGCCCGCGGTCCAGACCGTGATGCGCGACCTCGCCCATCTCCGGCTTCCGATCGTCGTCGTGCAGCACATGCCTCCGGGTTACACGGCGAAGTTCGCAGCCCGCCTTGCGACGGCGACCGGGCTCGACGTGCACGAGGCCATCGACGGCGACAGGCTGAAGCCCGGCATGGCGGTCGTTGCGCCAGGCGGACCGCGCCATCTCGAGATCGAAGAGCGGCGCGGCGAATTCGTTTGCGTGCTCAAGGAGGGCCCTCTGGTCAGCGGCCACTCGCCCTCCGTCGATGTCATGTTCCATTCGGTGGCTCGCAGCGCCGGAGCCCATGCGGTCGGTATTCTGCTGACGGGCATGGGAAGGGACGGCGCTGACGGTTTGTTAGCCATGCGCAAAGCCGGGGCCGAGACGTTAATCCAAAGCGGGGAAACCTGCGTGGTAAACGGGATGCCGAAAGCGGCCTTCGAGCTCGGAGCCGCCGACAGGGTTGTCCCGCTGAGCCAGATCGGTACGGCGGTCAGCCAGCTGATCGGCGAGCGGCCGGGTCTGCGGACCGCGTAAGGAGCAAAAGTTATGTCAAAGGCCAGAAGCGAGTACCGCATCCTGGTGGTCGACGACCAGAAGAGCATGCGCGGTCTGGCGACCTATTTCCTGAAGCAGATCGAATTCCAGGATATCGACGAGGCGGAAAACGCGCGCGAAGCGCTGATGAAGATGCAGCAGAAGCGCTACGATCTTCTGCTGCTGGACTGGAACATGGAAGGCATGAGCGGCATCGACCTGCTGCGCGCCATCCGCTCCGTGCCGGAACTCAACCAGATCAAGATCATCATGGCGACCTCGGAGCGCTCGGTCGACAAGATGGACGAGGCGACGAACAACGGGGCCGACCACTATGTCGTGAAGCCCTATGAACTGCGCGACCTCGAGGTGCGCGTGAAGAAGGTTCTCGCCTGCTGACGACCCCTTCCCGAGCCAAGCTCGCGGACATGTGCATTGCCGACGCGCCCCGGAGCCGGAAGGTTTCGGGGCGCATCCGTTTGCAGGTCGCCGACGTATAAGATCGGGGACAGGGAGGCGAAGATGGACAGGCGGACATTGATGGCGGGTCTCGGCGCGCTGGCGGCGTGGCCCGGCGTGGCCGCGGCGCAAGGCGCAGGCGCCTACGGTTTCGCGTTCGACCGTCCGGGGGGCGGCGTCAGGCTCGCATTCTCCGACTATCGCGGCCGGCCGATCCTCGTCGTCAACACGGCGACGCGCTGCGGCTATGCCGGGCAGATGGCGACCCTGGAGCAGCTCTGGCAGCGCTATCGCGAGCGGGGCCTGATGCTCGTCGCTGTTCCCAGCAACGATTTCGGCGGACAGGAGCCGCTGGACGGGGCGGCAATCGCCGAGGCGGCGCACGACAATTACGGCGCGACCTATGCCTTCGTCGAGAAGACCGTGGTGAAGGGTCCGCAGGCGCACCCGTTCTATCGCTGGGCGGCCGAACGCAAGCCGGCCGAAGTGCCGCGATGGAACTTCCACAAATACCTGATCGGCAGCAACGGCGAACTGATCGGTGGATACCCGGCGGGAACCGATCCGCTTTCGCCGCAACTCGTCCAGGCAATCGGCCGGGAACTGCAGGCGGGCTAGATCGTCGCGCGTCCTATCGGACGCGGTGACGATGATCTATCTCATTGCTGGAGCATCGAATTTCTTCGAAAAGTGGATTCCACTTTTCGGTCCGACGCTCTAGCGATCGGCTGCTATTTCTTCGGCCGGAAGGCCGCGATCACCGCCGGGTCGGTCTCGAGGTAGGGGCCCTCGATCAGATCGATGCAATAGGGAATCGCCGGCATCACCGCGTCCAGGCATTCGGCGATAGCGCGCGGGCGGCCGGGGAGATTGACGATCAGCGTACGGCCCCTGATGCCTGCGGTCTGGCGCGAGAGGATTGCGGTCGGGACTTTGGTGAGGCTGACCTGGCGCATCAGTTCGCCGAACCCCGGCATCGGCTTCTCGACCACGTCCTCCGTCGCTTCCGGCGTGACGTCGCGCGGCGCCGGGCCGGTGCCGCCCGTGGTGACGACGAGGCAGCAGCCTTCGCGATCGGCAAGCTCGATCAGCGTTCCCGCAATCAGCCCGCGGTCATCGGGGATGACGCGTGCGACCGGCTGCCACGGCGAGACCAGGACGCGCTTGAAGTATTCCCGTATGGCCGGACCACCCTCGTCGTCGTAGACGCCTGCCGAGGCACGGTCCGAGACCGTGACGATTCCGATCCGTGCCGTTTCGCTCATGCGATCCTCCCGTCCGTGTCGCTGTTACGGGCAGGGCAAAGGTCCGGTCAAGCCGATGCCCGGAGGCCGGAGCCCGTCGCGGATCGGCCTCGCCGGGGAGCGCGCAAGCGGCGCAGCCACATCCGGGCGAGGGCACCCGCTCGCGCGAGGCCGATGCGCTTGCGGCCCAGGCCGACCAGGGCGTTGCCAATGGCGCGCCGCTCGCCCCAGACATAGGTGCCCGCGTCGACGCCGTCGCCGGCTCCGCTGTCGAAAAAATCCGGTGGCGTGCCGTCGAGATCCGCACGCAGCATCGCGATGGTCAGCGTGCGACCCGGCGAATGCCGGGCTTGCGTCTCGTCGTAGGCGATCTTCAGGAAGTGCCGCCGGCCTGCACTTTCGACCAGCAACCCCATCGCAAGGGCCTGCCCGTCGAGCAGGAGCGCATCGATCTGGACGCCGTCCTCGGCGGCGAAGAGCGTGACGAGGCGGCGGAAATAGGCCGTGTCCTCCGGCAGGCAGGCGATCGCCGTGCCGACCTTGCCCTTCCAGCCGGAGGCCTCCAGCGCCAGAAAGCCGTCGAGTGCCTCGACGGCGGACGGTCCGCGGCTGCGCCGGAAGGTCAGCGCACCACTCTTGATGACGGCGCGGAACTGCTGCATCCGCTTCTTGTAGGCGGAGCCGAGCGCCCGGCGGAGATAGCGTTCGGGATCATCTCCCGGCTGCGGGATCATCACCGGCCGGGCCCAATGCTCCGCGACCGCGATGGTGCTGCCGGTGCTGTGACAAGCTGCGGCGAACGCCTCGGCCCCGGGGCCATCGAGCGGCAGCAGGGGCAGGGCGAGCGTATGCGGCAGGTCGCTCGATGCCCGCAGATAGCGGAGCAGGGCGCGCGAGGCCTCGATCGCGTGGTCCCGGTCGACCACCGGCAGGGACGAGACCTCGTAGAGCGGCAGCACCGGCGACACGAGCAAGGGCGTGAAGGCGCTGCGCCAGTCCCGGGCGCGTCGCAGCGCCCAGACGCCGACCAGCCGTTCGAAATCCAGGGCTTCGCTGTGCCAGGCGCAGAGAACGACGATATCATCTTCGTCGACCAGCACGGTGGCAGCGGAGACGGCGGCAGGCGCCATGTGCGGGTTCGGCTCGAGCGCACGCCGCGAAAGCTCCGCGAACAGCGGCCCCAGCCCCTCATATGCGGCCGGGCCCATGCGCCTGACGATGATGCCGCTCACGTCCGGACGCCGTCCCGGTCGCGGCGGCCGAGTTCGCCGCGCAGCGACAGCACGAAGGCGATCACCTGCGCCGTGGCGCGATAGAGCTCCTGCGGGATCTCGTCGTCGAGCTCGACGGCGGAGAGCGCCTGGGCGAGCACGGCGTTCTGCTCGACGGCGACATCGTGAGCGCGGCCGGTCTCGACGATGCGCTCGGCGAGTTCGCCACGTCCCTTGGCGGTGACGCGGGGCGCGCCTTGCCCGTCATATTCGAGCGCCACGGCGATGCGCGGGGGACGCGGCGCGCTCATGACAGACGATCCAGGAACTGGCCCGCGGTCGGCTGCACGACGCGAGGCTGCCCGGTATGGATATCGACGGACCCGGTAGCGAAATCGGCGTCATGCAGGGCGGTCTCGAGGCCGGTCGCCGCGCCGCGCAGCAGGCTGCTGGTTTCCTCGCGTTCGGCCCAGAGTGTCACGCCGACCTCACGGCCCTGCAGGGTGACGACGCCCTGCAGCGGCCCCATCGGCTCGACGTCGAGCGCGAAGCGGATACGCCAGAGCGGCGGCGAGATGCCTTGCGCCTCGCGGCGCGGCGGATCCTTCTCGACCTGGAGTGGCAGGATCGCGGTGCCGTGCTGGAAGGTCAGCGGAACTTCCGCGAGCCAGCGCTGCGGCTGAGGCTGTGCCGGGTCCGGGCGCGAGACCTCGAGCGGCAGCGAGGCGAACTGCGACAGCTTGATCCGGTCGAGTGCCGCGTCGGTCTGGGCAAGCAGCGTGGTCGCGATGCCGAGCGGCTTGTCGCCGGGGTGCAGCGTCGGTTCCGCGACCGGCTGGGCCGCGAGGGCGCCGTCGCGGCGCGGAGGTGCGGCGGCGCCGGCGCCGTTCGATGCCGGCTCGAATGCGGCGGGCGCACGGTCCGGTTTCATCGCCGCCGTCTGCGGCGACAGGCTGTCGATGATCGGCAGCAGCTTGTCGCGCAGGGCCAGCAGCCCCGCCTTGAGATCGTTCTGCGGAGGCGAGGCCCGGCCCGCGGCGGCGTGGGCCTCCATGAACAGGCCCGAGCCCTGCAGGGCGCTCTGCAGACGCGAACCGGTCATAATCTGGCGATCAGCCGGGAAGGACTGCCGCAGCAGCTGGTCGATGGCGCCGAGCAACGGTTTCGGCAGGGTGAGCGCGACGGTGCCGTCGGCGAGACCGCGCAGATTGGCGAAGAGCGGGGCCAGGCTGTCCTGCCGCATCAGTGCTTCGCCCAAAGTGGGGCCGATGGCTGCGCGGGGCGAGACCGGGGGGGGGAGGGTCTCCTGGCGGGCCTCGCCCGGCACCGCCGCTCGGGCCGGTGCCGGGGGCGCGGCCGCCTTCGAGAGGGCTTCGGGGTGTTCGAGCGAGCCCGCCGAACCCGGCTTCTGCGAGATTGTGGGGAGCGGAGCGCGGCCAGACGCGATTTCGGTGGCCAGCCGGGGCCGGTGTTCGGACGGAACGACGGTGGCCGATGGTAAGGACGTTCCGGCCTGTGTAGGCGGTTGCGCAAGGGGGTGGGAAGCCGTTGCAGAGGCCGTGTCGCCGGCGGGAGCCGGCAGTGAAGGTGCAGCAAGTCCGCCGGAGGGTGGCAGCGTCGACGCAGGAGCTTGCGCCGTAGGAGGAAGCTGTGCCCCGGTCGGCGCGCCGGCAGCGGGCGGGCTGCCCGGCTGCCGGATGTCGAGGAGGGTCGCGCGCAGGTCGCCGCCCGGTTGTTCCGGGGCTTCGAGATGCAGGAGCAGCGTCGCGCCGGGCTGCAGTGCGGCCTGTTTCGCCTGTGGGCCGGCGAGCACGAGCGTGATCTTGGCATCGCCTATCGCTGCCGTAGCGGTGCCGTCGGGATCGAGTGAGAGCAGGCGCGCCCGGACCGTCGTGCCAGCCGTCAACTCGCCGGCGGCGTCGAGCGCCTGCAGCAATCTGGCAAGGTTCTGGCTCTGGATGAGCTGGGCGAGGTTCATCGGGTGACCATGAATCGGTGCGCCAGCCTCTCAGGAAAGATTAAGGATTCTGTTGCCGCACGGGACCTGCAGGGCTGCCGCGCGTCGATGGCGCTGGCGCGGGCGGTTTCGCTGACGCAAGCTTGCGCCTTCCTTTCAAAGGATCATTGCCATGGATTATCGCCGCCTCGGCCGTTCCGGTCTCAAGGTCTCGCCGCTCTGCCTGGGCACGATGATGTTCGGTGGGGCGACGGAGGAAGTGGAAGCGCGCCGGATCATCGACCATGCCCACGATGCCGGCATCAATTTCATCGACACGGCCGACGTCTACAACGAAGGCCGCTCAGAGGAGGTCACGGGGCGCGCGATCGCGGCGCATCGGCAGGACTGGCTGCTGGCGACCAAGGTCGCCAATCCGATGGGTGCGGGCCCCAACCGCAGCGGGCTGTCACGCCGCTGGGTCATGCAGGCCTGCGAGGACAGCCTGCGCCGGCTCGGCACCGACGTCATCGACATCTACTACCTGCACAAGGAGGATCACCAGACGCCGCTGGAGGAGACCGTGAACGCCATCGCCGATCTCGTTCGGCAGGGCAAAATCAGGCATTTCGGCGTTTCGAACTACCGCTCCTGGCGCCTGGCGGAGATCTGCCGGCTCTGCGACGAGAGCGGCATCGACAGGCCGGTCGTCAGCCAGCCCTACTACAACGCGATGAACCGCATGCCGGAGGTCGAGCACCTGCCGGCCTGCGGTCATTTCGGGCTCGGCGTCGCTTCCTATTCCCCGCTGGCGCGCGGTGTGCTGACGGCGAAATATGCGCCGGGCCAGGCTCCGGCCGAGGGCACGCGGGCGGGCCGCGGCGACAAGCGGATGATGCAGGCGGAATGGCGCGAGGAAAGTCTCGTCATTGCACAGACGATCAAGAAGCATGCGGCCAGGCGCGGGCTCACGCCCATCCAGTTCGCGGTGCGCTGGGTGCTGAACAATGCCTTCGTGACGGCGGCCATTGCCGGCCCGCGCACCTTCGAGCAGTGGCAGGCCTATCTTTCGGCGCTCGATGCGGGCTTTACGCCAGAGGACGAGGCGCTGGTCGACTCGCTGGTGCCGCCGGGCCACCCGTCGACGCCGGGATACAGCGATCCGGCCTATCCGCTGGAAGGGCGTATCAGTCGGGTCTGACGCTCGCTCAGTTCATCATGCAGAAGCCGCCGACGACCACCTGCGTGCCGCACCAGGGCTGCTTGCCGTCGTCGTTCGTGCTCAGGCGCAGCGGCACCGGCCCGGCGCTGGACGGCGGAAACGGCACATGCCGGGGTTCCTCGGCGGCTCCCGCCCCTTGCGGCCTGCTGGCCGCCGCGACGCCCGGGACGATCACCATGCCGCGGCCGGTCTTGGCGGCGGGCGCGCTGCTGTGCGCGCCGAGACGGAAGCGTCGGGCTTCCGCCTGGAGCGGCAGCATGACAAGGGTGGCGACAAGGCAGGCGAGGGCGGCGGTGCGGCGCATCGTGCGGATCTCCTGGGCTCACGATGATGCCGCGCTCGGCCACGGCCGCAAGGAAAGCCGGACATCAGCCTGACCGAGGCGTTAACGGCGGATCAGGCTGCAGCGCCGCGCGGCAGGACGAGCCCGTCCCAAGCGGCCATCGCGGCCCGTGCGATCGTTTCGAGTGCCGACCTGGAGGCGCCGTCGCGGGCCTGGATCGACATGCCCTGCTGGACGGTGACGTAGTAGCTCGCAATGGATCGCGGATCGAGCGAGGCGGGTAGCTCGCCCTCCGCCATCGCCCGCTGCAAGCGTTCCTCGATCATCGCGACGCTGCCCGCCCGCATCTCGCGGAGGATGCGGCCGGTCTCCTCGCCGACGCCGACGGCATTCACCGCCGACATCACGACCATGCATCCGGGGGGGCGGCCGGGACGCGTGAAGGTCGCGGCGCTGGCCAGCAGATAGCCTTCGACGGCGCCGCGCGCCGTTTCCGCTTTGCGCAGGGGCGAGAGGATGGCGTCGCTTTCCGTTGCGGCAAAATGGCCGACGGCCTCCCGGTAGAGCTCCTCCTTGCTGCCGAAGGCAGCGTAGAGGCTCGGCGCGTTGATGCCCATCGCCTCGGTGATGTCGGCCATGGAGGCGGCCTGGTAACCGCGCTCCCAGAAAAGCTCCATTGCCCGTTGCAGTGCCGCCTGCCTGTCGAAACGGCGCGGACGGCCACGTTCTGCCATCTTCGCGATCTCCTCGAAAGATTTTGTACCGATCGATATATATTTCTCTTGACGGTGCGGGGCAAGCGCGTCAGCTATTTGTGTATCGATTGATACATAAATGGAGATCCCCATGTCCCGTCTTGCCGGAAAGCGCGCCCTCGTCACCGGCGCCAGTCGCGGAATCGGCGCCGCAATCGCCCAGCAGCTTGCCGCCGAAGGGGCCGATGTCGCCATCACCTACGAGCGCTCCGCCGAGAAGGCGGCCAGCGTCGTCAAGGCCATCGAGGCACTTGGCCGGAAGGGAGCCGCGATCGCAGCCGACAGCGCCGATCCGGCGGCCGTGAAGCGCTCGGTCGATCAGGCGGCGCAGGCGCTTGGCGGCCTCGACATCCTTGTCAACAACGCCGGCATCTATCGGGGAGGGCCGGTCGAAGACTGGAGCCTTGCGGATATCGACACGATCATGGCGGTCAATATCCGCGCGGTTGTGCTCGCGTCGCAGGCCGCGGCGGCGCATCTCGGCGAGGGCGGGCGGATCATTTCGATCGGCTCTTGCCTGGCGGACCGGGTGGTCGAGCCCAACGTCACGCTCTACGCCATGACGAAGGCAGCGCTGATCGGCTTCACCAAGGGGCTGGCGCGCGACTTCGGCCCGCGCGGCATCACCGTCAACCTCGTTCATCCCGGTTCGACCGATACCGACATGAACCCCGCCGACGGGCCGCGGGCAGCAGCCCAGCTCGCGCGCATGGCGATCCCCGCCTACGGCAAGCCGCAGGACATCGCCGCGGCCGTCGCCTATCTCGCGAGCGAGGAAGGCCGCTTCATCACGGGGGCGGGCCTCGCCGTCGACGGCGGCGTCAACACCTGACGCGCCGCCATCGACGGTTCAGCGCCCGGGCAGAACGACCAGAGTGGGTCTGCCCGGCAGTGCCGCCTTGCTCAATCTGATCGTCGCCTCGTTCCGGCGGTCCACCGGCCAGAGGTCGCGCGTGCGGGAGATGAAGCGTTCCAGCGTGCCGCCGCCGAAGAAATGCATCGGGATCATCACCCGCGCCTGCAGCGACTTCAGAACCTCGACCATGCCTTCCTGGTCGAGGGTATAGCTGCCGTCGACCGGGAACAGCACGATGTCGACGCGGCCGAGCGCGCGCAGATGGCCGGGCTCCAGAGGATGGTGCAGATGGCCGAGATGGGCGATGCAGAGATCGCCGATCTCGAAGACGAAGATCGAGTTTCCGTCATAGTCGGTGCCGCCCTCGTAGGTGCGGATATTGGTCGGCACGTTGCGGACGCGGACATCGCCGAGCGTCACGTCGTGATGGGCTGCGCCCTTGCCCTCCGGGTCCCAGCCGCGCAGCACCCGCTTGATCGCCGGGTCGGGGCGGTTCGAATAATGCGTCGAATGCGCCTTGTTCATCGTGGCGATGTCGGGCGTCACCGGCGGGCGGACATAGTCATTGTAGTCGGTCGCGATCCTCACGCCGCCCGGCGTCTCGATCAGGAAGGTGGCGTGGCCGACGAAGGTCAGCCCGACCTCGTCCTTCGCGAACTGGACCCGCTGGATCGGCAGGCCGAGGCTCGCCATCTCGGGCCGACAGCCGGGCTCGCTCGACTGGGCGAAGGCGGGCAAGGCGGCGAGGCCTGCGAGAGTGGCGGCGAAAGCCAGCCCGGCAAAGAAGCTCGACAGTTTCATCGAACGGTTCCCGCTTCCGGAGATCCTGACGATCACGCAAAGGGCGGGCCATGAAAAGCGCTCTGCCGGTTTCGTGAACCGACGCCCGGCCGCCCCTGTCCGGCGCTCCCGTTCAACCCGCCGAGGGCCGGACTTCGACCCTGGCCTTGGCGAGCCGGCGGAAGAGGCGTCTGCGTCGCAGGATCGGCACCCAGTCGTAGAGGAACATCTCGGCCGGACGCCAGATCACCACCCAGCCGATGATGATCAGGCTCTCCTGAAAGATGCGGGCGAAAGGGCCTTCGAGGCCTCGGGTAAGCAGCCAAGTCAGGAGCAGGCAAATGGCGAGCCCGACGAAGCCGATGGCGAAGGCGAGGCGGCCGTCGCGGAAAAGCTCGCGCAGCGCGCGGGTTTCGGCATTCGCCCGACCGGCGAACCAGTTCGTGATGGCGGCTGCGAGATCGGGCATCGGGCTGCCGGGCGGGGCCGGCCGTTCGAGATGAACGACGATCCTGATCGGTTCATCCTTGGGCAGGTCGCGTGCCCAATCGACGATATAGGCCTCGGCATCGGCGGCGAGGTCACCTTCGCGAAAGGGGAATGGGTCGAGCATGTTGAAGAGCTGCGCGCCATCGCGCAGCCTGAGTTCGATCGTCGCCTCGCCGTACCGCTCGGGCATGCCGGATGTCCTGGTCCAGTTGAAGCCGCATTGTTCGGGATCGGCTGGCGGCCGGCAATCCACCCGATGCGGTTGCGGCGGGCGGCGGCGCTCGCTACATAGCGGCCAGATTTCCCGACATCCCGTGTCGCAGCGCCTGAAAGCGGAGCCCGCTCGCCTCATGTCACGCCAGTTCATCTACCATATGCGCGGCCTGTCCAAGACCTATCCGGGCGGCAAGCAGGTCCTGAACAACATCCACTTGTCCTTCTATCCGGATGCCAAGATCGGCGTGCTCGGCGTCAACGGCGCCGGTAAGTCGACGCTGCTCAAGATCATGGCCGGCATGGACAAGGAATGGACCGGCGAGGCCTGGGTCGCGGAAGGCGCGCGCGTCGGCTACCTGCCGCAGGAGCCGAAGCTCGACGAGAGCCTGACCGTGCGCGAGAACGTCATGCTCGGCGTCGCCCCGCAGAAGGCGATCCTCGACCGCTACAACGAGCTCGCCATGAACTATTCGGACGAGACCGCCGACGAGATGACCAATCTCCAGGACGAGATCGAGGCCAAGGGCCTGTGGGATCTCGATTCCAAGGTCGACCAGGCGATGGACGCGCTGCGCTGCCCGCCGGATGACTGGGCCGTCGACAAGCTCTCGGGCGGCGAGCGCCGCCGCGTCGCCATGTGCAAGCTGCTGCTGGAACAGCCCGAGCTGCTGCTGCTCGACGAGCCGACCAACCATCTCGACGCCGAGACCACCGCCTGGCTCGAAGGCCACTTGAGGACCTATCCGGGCGCGATCCTGATCGTCACCCACGATCGCTACTTCCTCGACAACGTCACGAGCTGGATCCTCGAGCTCGATCGCGGCCAGGGCATTCCCTACGAGGGCAACTACTCGGCCTGGTCGGTGCAGAAGCAGAAGCGCCTCGCCCAGGAAGGCCGCGAGGATGCCTCGCGCCAGAAGACGCTGGAGCGCGAAGCGGAGTGGATGGCCGCCTCGCCGAAGGCGCGCCAGGCCAAGAGCAAGGCCCGCATCCAGCGCTATGACGAGCTCGTGCAGAAGGCCTCGAACAAGGGGCCGGATACGGCCCAGATCATCATTCCGATCGCCGAGCGGCTGGGCAACAACGTCGTCGATTTCGAGGGGCTGTCGAAGGGCTTCCAGGACAAGCTGCTGATCGACGACCTGTCCTTCAAGCTGCCGCCGGGCGGCATCGTCGGCGTGATCGGCCCCAACGGCGCCGGCAAGACCACGCTGTTCAAGATGATCACCGGTGCCGAGAACCCGGACGCCGGCACGATCAAGGTCGGCGAGAGCGTCCAGCTCGGCTATGTCGACCAGAGCCGCGACTCGCTCGACGACAAGAAGAACGTCTGGGAGGAGATCTCGGGCGGCAACGACGTGCTCTATCTCGGCAAGCGCGAGATCAACTCCCGCGCCTATTGCTCGGCCTTCAATTTCAAGGGCGGCGACCAGCAGAAGAAGGTCGGCTCGCTCTCGGGCGGTGAGCGCAACCGCGTCCATCTCGCCAAGATGCTGAAGTCCGGCGCCAACCTGCTGCTGCTCGACGAGCCGACCAACGACCTCGACGTCGACACGCTGCGGGCGCTGGAAGAGGCGCTGGAGGATTATGCCGGCTGCGCCGTCATCATCAGCCACGATCGCTGGTTCCTCGACCGCATCGCGACCCATATCCTCGCCTTCGAGGGCGACAGCCATGTCGAGTGGTTCGAGGGCAACTTCCAGGAGTACGAGGAGGACAAGAAGCGCCGCCTCGGCATCGACTCGACCATTCCGAAGCGTATCCAGTACAAGAAGTTCTCGCGCTGAGGATCGGCGTCTGTTCGAGAAGGCCGCACGGCGTTCCGCGCCGTGGGGCCTTTTTCTATGGACGCGATGCCTATTCCTCCGAGCGGCTCGTCCCGCGGCGGTCGCGCTCGTAGCGCTTCCCGAGCGGAAACGGCGGTAGCCAGGCTTCGCGGCGGATGGTCCAGAGCTCGTAGGTCGGCACGAACTGGTCGGGAGCGTCCAGCGAGCCCAGATTGACCTCGATTTCGTCCCCGCTGCGCGCGAAGACGGACGAGCCGCAGCGCGGGCAGAAATGCCGCCCGGCATAGTCGCGCGTTTCGCCGTCGATCATCACCGCCTCCTGCGGGAAGATCGCCGAGGCGTGGAAGAGGGCGCCATGGTGCTTGCGGCAGTCGAGGCAGTGGCACAGGCCGACCCGGTAGGGACGCCCCGACGCCACGATCCGGACGCTTCCGCACAGGCAGCCGCCGGTGAAACGATCCATGCCGCGCTCCTCCGATTTCCGAGGGGGAATGCTCCCGGCCGTCAGTGGCCGGCTGCGAGCGTTCCGTCGCGCTTGTCGTGCACCGCCAGCCGCTCGACCATGGTCGCCGTCGCCTGATTCATGCCGACGATCTCGACGGCGATGTCGTGATGGCGGAACTTGAGCACGACGCGGTCGAGCGCGTTGATGGCCGTGATATCCCAGAAATGCGCGGCGCTCAGATCGATGACGACGTGCTGCACCTCTTCCTCGCGGAAGTCGAAGGCGGCATGGAAGGCCTCGGCCGTCGCGAAGAAGATCTGCCCGGAGACCCGGTAGACCCGCTTGTCGCCCTCGCGTTCGGACGCGACAGCGAAGAAGCGCGTGACCTTGTGGGCGAAGAACAATCCGCTCAGCACGACGCCGAAGAGGACCCCCTTGGCGAGGTCGTGCGTGGCGACAACCACCGCGACCGTGCCCAGCATGACGACGCTTGAGCTCTTTGGATGGATCAGGAGCGTCTTCAGCGAGCGCCACTGGAAGGTGTTGATCGAGACCATGATCATGACCGCGACCAGTGCCGCCATCGGGATGCGGGCGACGTAAGGCCCGAGCACGACGATCAGGAAGAGCAGGAAGGCGCCCGCCCAGAAGGTCGAGAGCCGGCCGCGGCCGCCCGAGGACACGTTGATCACCGACTGCCCGATCATCGCGCAACCCGCCATGCCGCCGAAGAAGCCCGCCACGATGTTGGCGAGGCCCTGGCCGGCACATTCGCGGTTCTTGTCGGAGGTCGTATCCGTCTTCTCGTCGACGATGGCTGCCGTCATCAGGCTTTCGAGCAGGCCGACCATGGCGAGCGTCAGGGCATAGGGCGCGATGATCCGCAGGGTCTCGAAGGTGAGCGGCACGGACGGAATCGCGAAGACGGGCAGCTCGCTCGGCAGCGCGCCCATGTCCCCGACCGTGCGGATATCGAAGCCGAAATACATCGAGACCGCGGTCAGCAGCACGATCGTCACCAGCGGAGAGGGGACGGCGGTGGTCAGCCGCGGCAGGAGATAGATGATCGCGAGGCCGGCGGCCGTCATCGCGTAGACCAGCGGGCCGCGCCCCAGCAACTCCGGCATCTGCGCAAGGAAAATGAGGATCGCGAGAGCGTTCACGAAGCCCGTGACGACCGAGCGCGAGACGAAGCGCATCAGGTTGCCGAGCTTCATGAGGCTGGCTGCGATCTGTAAGAGGCCGGTCAGCACCGTGGCGGCCAGCAGATAGCCGAGGCCGTGCTCCTTCACCAGCGTGGTCATCACCAGGGCCATCGCGCCGGTGGCGGCCGAGATCATGGCCGGCCGGCCTCCGGCGATGGCGGTGACGACAGCGATGCAGAAGGAAGCGTAGAGACCGACCTTCGGGTCGACGCCGGCGATGATCGAGAAGGCGATCGCTTCCGGGATCAGCGCCAGCGCCACCACGGTGCCGGCGAGGATCTCGCGCGTGACGTTCGGAGCCCATTCGCTCCGCAGATGAGAGATGGTCATGACAAGGGTTTCCCGCCCTGGAAGGTGCTTGCTCCCGGGCACATCGAGATCTGCCGCGTGCCTGCGGCTGCGGATGTGGGAAAGCCGGGGTCCTAGGGCGGGGTCGGGCGTGTACGCCAGAACCGGATGAGCGCGATCATGTCCGAAGGCATAGCAGGTCGATGCTGCAGAGCAACAACGCCGGGGGCCTAGGCGCCATGCAATAGGGTGGAGGGGTCCCGCCGCAGCGAGCCGCCCTGCGGGTATGGCCGGCATGAGCGGCAAGCGCGCGGTCTTTGCCTCTCTTTAAGGCAGACTAAACCGGTAGCTCCTACGAGAGGAGCCGCGGCCAGGGCATGAAGCTTTGGCCCAAGTCACCGTGGCTCGATCCGGTCTATTCAGCCGATCTGCATCTTGCCGATACGATACGAAGGTTAGTTATGGGTAGTCAGTATATCCAGGATATGGTGCAGAATCTGAAGGAAGGCCGCGTATCGCGCCGTTCCTTTATTCAGAGGATGGCCGCTCTGGGCGTCACCGCTCCGATCGCGACGCAGATTTTGGCCTGGAACGACGTTGCGATGGCGAATGCCACGCTCGAATACAAGCCGACCAAGGCCGGTGGCGGCGGGCCGCTGAAGATGCTGCTCTGGCAGGCGCCGACCCTGCTGAACCCGCATTTCGCCTCGGGCACCAAGGACCAGATCGCCTCGCGCATCTTCTACGAGCCGCTCGCCGGCTGGGACAAGGAAGGCAACCTCTTCCCGCAACTCGCCGCCGAGGTGCCGAGCAAGGCCAATGGCGGCCTTTCGGAGGACGGCAAGGTCGTCACGTGGAAGCTGAAGCAGGGCGTGAAGTGGCATGACGGCAAGCCGTTCACGGCCGACGACGTCGTCTTCACCTGGGAATATGCCGCCGATCCGGCGACCGCCGCCTATACCACCGGTGCCTACGCCAACATCAAGGTCGAGAAGGTCGACGACCACACCGTCAAGGTGATGTTCAAGGAGCCGACGCCGTTCTGGGCCGACCCCTTCGTCGGCGTTGCCGGCATGATCATCCCGAAGCACCATTTCGGTGACTACAAGGGCGCCAAGTCGCGCGAGGCTCCGGCCAACCTCAAGCCGGTCGGGACAGGCCCCTACAAGTTCGTCGAGTTCAAGCCGGGTGACATCATCCGGACCGAGCGCAACACCGAGTATCACGTCGCCAACCAGCCCTATTTCGACACTTTCGAGGTGAAGGGCGGTGGTGACGCGGTCTCTGCAGCGCGCGCCGTGCTGCAGACCGGCGAATACGACTATGCCTGGGATTCGCTGGTCGAAGAGGACGTGCTGAAGCGCATGGAGACCGGCGGGCGCGGCAAGGTCAGCGTCGCGGTGGCCGGTGACGTCGAGTTCATCACGCTGAACACGACCGATCCGTGGACCGAGGTCGATGGCGAGCGTTCGAGCAAGAAGACGAAGCATCCGACGCTGTCGGACCCGGCCGTGCGCCAGGCGATCAACCTGCTGATCGACCGCGACTCGATCCAGAAGTTCATCTATGGCCGTGCCGGCATCGCGACGGCGAGCTTCGTCAACCAGCCGAAGCAGTTCAAGTCGCAGAAGCTGAAATACGAATTCAGCATCGCCAAGGCGAACCAGATCCTCGATGAGGCCGGCTGGAAGAAGGGTTCGGACGGCATCCGGGAGAAGGACGGCAAGCGGCTGAAATACGTCTTCCAGACCTCGATCAACGCCCCGCGCCAGAAGGTGCAGGCCATCATCAAGCAGGCCTGCCAGAAGGCGGGCATCGAGCTCGAGCTGAAGTCGGTCACCGCCTCGGTGTTCTTCTCGTCGGACGTCGCCAACCCCGACACCTACACCAAGCTCTATACCGACATGGAGATGTACACGACGACGCAGCCGCAGCCGGACCCGGAGCGCTTCCTCAACCAGTTCACCTCCTGGGAAGTCGCCAGCAAGGAGAACAAGTGGCTGGGCCGCAACGTCTCGCGCTACACCGATCCGGAAGCCGACAAGGCCTATCGGGAAGCCCAGAAGGAGCTCGACCCGGCCAAGCGCGCCGCGCTGCTGATCAAGGTCAACGAGATCTTCTGCGAGGCTAACGTCATCCTGCCGGTCCTGTCGCGGACCAAGGTGGTTTCCGCTGCGCAGAATCTGGCGCATGACCATTCGGGCTGGGATGTCGATACCTGGAACCTCGCGGCCTGGTACCGCACCTGAGTGGAAAGGCCCCCTTGCGTGGAGCGATCTCCGCAAGGGGCACCACCGTCTAACGAAAGGCCCGGCGGATCCGATCCGCCGGGCCTTTTTCTGTCGTCGCCGATGGGCCGGCGAGAGCCGCCCGCAAGCACGCTTCGTCAGCCTGCCAGCCGCTTCAGGGCTCCGGCGCGGCCGCCGACGAGGATGCGCTCGTCGACGTCCTTGATGTCGCGCAGGCCGCAGAGCGCCATGGTGACGTCGAGTTCTTTGCGGATGATGTCGAGTGCGGCGGTGACGCCCTGCTCGCCCATGGCGCCGAGCCCGTAGAGGAAGGCGCGGCCGATGAAGGTGCCCTTGGCGCCGAGGGCGACCGCCTTCAGCACATCCTGTCCCGAGCGGATACCGCCGTCGAACAGCACCTCGATGCGGTTGCCGACCTGCTCAACGATGCCCGGCAGCGCCTCGATCGAGGACAGCGCGCCGTCGAGCTGCCGGCCGCCGTGATTGGAAACGATGAGCGCGTCGGCGCCGCTCCTGGCAGCCATCTCGGCGTCTTCCGCATCGAGGATGCCCTTGAGGATCAGCTTGCCGCCCCATTGCTCCTTGATCCACTGCACGTCGTCCCAGTTCAGCTTGGGATCGAACTGGCTGGCGGTCCAGGAGGAGAGCGAGGACATGTCGGCAACGCCGGTGACATGGCCCACGATGTTGCCAAACTGCCGGCGCGGCGTGTCCAGCATCTTCAGGCACCAGCGCGGCTTGAAGGCGAGGTTGATCAGGTTGGCGATCGTCGGCTTCGGCGGGGCGGAGAGGCCGTTGCGGATGTCCTTGTGGCGCTGGCCGAGGATCTGCAGGTCGAGCGTCAGCACCAGCGCCGAGCAGCCGGCCGCCTTGGCACGCTGGATCAGGCGCGAGATGAAGTCCCGGTCCTTCATGACGTAGAGCTGGAACCAGAACGGCGCCTGGGTGTGGTTCGCGACATCCTCGATCGAGCAGATGCTCATGGTCGAGAGGGTGAAGGGCACGCCAGCCTTGGCGGCGGCCTTGGCCGCGAGGATCTCGCCATCGGCGTGCTGCATGCCGGTGAGGCCGGTCGGCGCGAGTGCGACCGGCATGGACACCGCCTGGCCGATCATCTCGCTGGCGAGCGAGCGGTTGGTCATGTCGACTGCAACGCGCTGGCGCAGCTTCACCTTGGCGAAATCGGTCTCGTTGGCGCGGTAGGTGCCCTCGGTCCAGGCGCCGGAATCCGCGTAATCGTAGAACATGCGCGGCACGCGGCGCTTCGCCAGCAGGCGCAGGTCTTCGATGGTCAGGGGCTGGGCCATGGTCGTTGCGGCTCCGCATTCCTCTCGGGCACCGCTGGACGAGCGGCTGCTTTTGCCTCCCGCGCAGTGCCCCGGACAGTCAAGATTTGCTCGGTCGCACAGATGGCCGCGGCAGGCAACCGCGCGGCGCGTCGAGCTGGCGCGCGGCCACCCCGAGGTGGTCTGATCCGAAATAAGTACTCATCTTGGCGAAGACTTGAATCGTCCGCGCCGGTGCGGCCGAAGCTTTGGTCTCGACAAGGTCAAAATTTCGGACAATTCTTGCTCGCCGGCTCGTGGATTGCGGTCTGCGGGCCTGCGGGCGCGGCTTCGAGGGATTGGCTATGGCGACCGGAACCGTCAAATGGTTCAATACTGAGAAAGGATATGGCTTCATACAACCGGCGGATGGCGGCAAAGATGTGTTTGTGCACATCACTGCCGTAAAGGAAGCTGGGCTGATGACGCTGGCGGAAGGGCAGAAAGTCTCGTTCGAGCTCAAGACCGAGCGCGGCAAGACCGCCGCGGGGGATCTCAAGGTCCTCTGAACCGCCTATCTCGCAGAGCTCCCGAACGCCGCCCGAGCCCGGGCGGCGCGGCCAGGGCCTGCGATACCAACTGCGCGGACGGCGTGGGCCGCCGCCCGCGCCGGCATGCGGTCCCGAGTTCCCCAAGCGCGGATCGCCGTCAGAGGCCGGGATAGCCGGCCGTCCCTCGCAGAGGCCGGTGCGCTGGCTGCCCTGCGTGGCGATTCTCCCCGCATCGAAAGTCGCTTCTGGCAGGTGTTTGAGCCGTCCTTTGCACAGGGATCGCCAAGCCCGAGCGAAGCCGGCCACGCCCCGGCTGCCGCCGGATCGATCCGAATCCTCATTCTTGAGTGTCTGGAGTCGGCTCGGGAGCGCTGCCGTAGCTTCGTCCTGTTTTCCGCACGATAATCCGCTTGCACGAACGACACTTTCGACATAAAGATATCTTTATATCTTTTCGTGTCGTGAGGGAGTGCGAAGACGTGCGGCAGCCGACGACATTGTCTTCAGATGTGCTTCTCGCGGGCCTGCGGGCTGCGGGCGAGGAGACGCGGCTGCGCATTCTCGCGCTGCTCTCCGAAGGCGAGCTTTCGGTCTCCGATCTCACCGATATTCTCGGCCAGTCGCAGCCGCGCATTTCGCGCCATCTCAAGCTTCTCGCCGAGGCAGGATTGGTTCGGCGCTCGCGCGAGGGCGCCTGGGCGTTCTTCCGGCTCGACGAGACCGGGCCGGGGGGCGCCTTTGCCGCCTCGCTTGCCGCCTGGCTCGACCTGAGCGATCCGGTGCTCGCCGCCGATCGCGAGCGTCTCGCGGCGGTACGCGCGACGCGGGCCGAGGCTGCGCAAAACTATTTCGCCAGCGTCGCGCGCGACTGGGACCGTTTGCGCGGCCTGCATGTGCCCGATCATGCCGTCGAGGCTGCGGTCGAGGAGGCGGTGGGCGAGGGTACGCCCGGCGCCATGCTCGATCTCGGCACCGGCACGGGCCGGATGCTGGAGCGGATCGCGCCGAAATTCGGCCGCGCCGTCGGTGTCGACGCCAACCATGCGATGCTGGCGGTGGCGCGGGCCAATCTGGAGCAGGCGGGGCTGTCGCGCGTCGAGCTCAGGCAGGGCGACATCTATGCATTGCCCTTCGCGCGCGGCTCCTTCGACCTCGTCGTGATCCATCAGGTGCTGCATTTCCTCGACGATCCCGGCCGGGCGGTGCGCGAGGCCGCCGCGATGCTGGCGCCCGGCGGGCGCCTGATCGTCGTCGATTTCGCGCCGCACGACATGGAATTCCTGCGGACCGAGCATGCGCATCGCCGGCTCGGCTTCTCCCGCCAGCAGATCGCCGCCTGGTTCGCCGAGGCCGGCCTGTCCTGCGATCTTTCCCGCGAAGTCACCCTTGCCGATGGCGGCTCGGGCCAGCTGCCGGTCATGCTCTGGCGTGGCCGCGACCGGCGCGTCCAGGCCGATCCGCCGGTCCGCACGATCAATCTCGAGGTTGCGTGATGAATGCTTTCCGCCCCAGCCGCCACGGCTCGCGCCGTCCGCGCGTCTCCTTCGAATTCTTCCCGCCGAAGACGGAGGAGATGGAGGTCGCGCTCTGGGACAGCGTGCGCCGGCTCGAGCCGCTCGGACCCAGCTTCGTCTCGGTGACATATGGCGCCGGTGGCTCGACCCGCGAGCGCACCCACGCCACCGTCAAGCGCATGGTCGAGGAGACCGGGCTGAAGCCGGCGGCGCATCTCACCTGTGTTTCGGCCTCCCGGTCCGAGGTCGACGAGGTCATCCGCTCCTATTGGGATGCCGGGGTGCGCCATGTCGTGGCGCTGCGCGGCGATCCGGCCGGGGGGCTCGGCACGGCCTACGAGCCGCACCCGGACGGCTATCACCAGACCTCGGACCTCATCGCCGGCCTGAAGCGGATCGGCGATTTCGAGGTGACGGTATCCGCCTATCCGGAGAAGCACCCGGAAGCGGCCTCGCTCGATGCCGATATCGATGCGTTGAAGAAGAAGGTCGATGCCGGCGCGACGCGGGCGATCACCCAGTTCTTCTTCGATAACGACGTCTATTTCCGCTATCTCGACAAGGTGCGGGCCAAGGGCATCGAGATACCGATCCTGCCCGGCATCGTGCCCGTCCAGAACTTCAAGCAGACCGCCAATTTCGCCCGCAAGACCGGCGCCAGCGTGCCGCAATGGCTGGCCGACCGCTTCGAGGGGCTGGAGGACGATGTCGCGACGCGCCGTCTCGTCGCGGCGGCCGTCTGCGCCGAGCAGGTTCTGGACCTGATCGATCGCGGCGCCACCGACCTGCATTTCTACACGATGAACAAGGCCGATCTCGTCTATGCCATCTGTCATCTCGTGGGGTTGAAGCCCGAGAAGGCGGCGGCGCAGGCCGTGGCGGCGGAGTAAGCCTATGTCCGACTTCATTCCCGCCCCCGTCGACGGCGCCGAGATCGAGCGCGCGCTGCGCCAGGCCGCACGCGAGCGCATCCTGGTGCTCGACGGCGCAATGGGCACGCAGATCCAGAACCTGAAGCTCTCCGAGGCGGATTTCCGCGGCGAGCGCTTCAAGGGCTTCAACCACGACCTCAAGGGCAACAACGACATCATCGCCCTGACGCAGCCCGAGGCGCTGCGCGACATCCATCTCGCCTATTTCCGGGCGGGCGCCGATATCGTCGAGACCAACACCTTCTCCGGCACCTCGATCGCCCAGGCCGATTACGGCATGGAGGCGATCGTCTATGAGCTGAACGTCGAATGCTCGCGGCTCGCCCGCGAGGCGGCGATGATCGCCGAGAAGGAAGACGGGCGCCGCCGCTTCGTCGCCGGGGCGATCGGACCGACCAATCGCACGCTCTCGATTTCGCCCGACGTCAACAATCCCGGCTTCCGCGCCGTGAGCTTCGATCAGGTGCGCGATTCCTATGCCGAGCAGGTGAGGGGCCTGATCGATGGCGGCTCGGAGCTGCTGCTGATCGAGACGATCTTCGACACGTTGAACGCCAAGGCGGCGATCGTCGCGATCGAGCAGGTCTATCGCGAGAAGGGCATCCGCCTGCCGGTGATGATCTCCGGCACGATCACCGATCTCTCGGGCCGCACGCTCTCCGGCCAGACGGTCGAGGCCTTCTGGAATGCGGTGCGCCATGCCGCGCCCCTGACCATCGGCCTCAATTGCGCGCTCGGCGCACGCGAGATGCGGGCGCATATCAAGGACATGTCGCGCATTGCCGACACGCTGGTCTGCGCCTATCCGAATGCCGGCCTGCCCAATGAATTCGGCCTCTATGACGAACGGCCGGAGGCGACCGCCGAGATGCTGGCTGAGTTCGCCGATGCGGGCTTCGTCAACATGGTCGGCGGCTGCTGCGGCACCACGCCCGGCCATATCAAGGCCATCGCCGAGGCCGTCGCCGGCAAGGCGCCGCGCCAGGCTCCCGAGGTGAAGCCCTATCTCAGGCTTGCAGGGCTGGAGCCGTTCACGCTCGACGAGACCATTCCGTTCGTGAACGTGGGCGAGCGCACGAACGTCACCGGCTCGGCCAAGTTCAGGAAGCTGATCACGGCCGGCGACTATGCCGCCGCGCTCGACGTGGCGCGCGATCAGGTCGCCAATGGCGCGCAGGTCATCGACATCAACATGGACGAGGGCCTGCTCGATTCCGAGAAGGCGATGACCGAGTTCTGCAACCTGATCGCCTCCGAGCCGGACATCTCGCGCGTGCCGATCATGGTCGACTCGTCGAAATTCCCCGTGATTGAGGCCGGCCTGAAGACGATCCAGGGCAAGCCGATCGTCAATTCGATCTCGATGAAGGAGGGCGAGGAAGCCTTCCTCGAGCAGGCGCGCATCTGCCGGCAATATGGCGCGGCGGTCGTCGTGATGGCCTTCGACGAGGTCGGGCAGGCCGACACGTTCCAGCGCAAGATCGAGATCTGTACGCGGGCCTACAAGCTGCTGACCGAGACGATCGGCTTCCCGCCCGAGGACATCATCTTCGACCCGAACATCTTCGCGGTGGCGACGGGCATCGAGGAGCACGACAACTACGGCAACGACTTCATCGACGCGACCCGCGCCATCCGCGAGACGCTGCCGCATGCCCATATCTCGGGCGGCGTCTCGAACCTGTCCTTCTCGTTCCGCGGCAACGAGAAGGTCCGCGAGGCCATGCATTCCGTGTTCCTCTACCACGCCATCAAGGCGGGGATGGACATGGGCATCGTCAATGCCGGCCAGCTCGGCAGCTATGACGATCTCGATCCCGAATTGCGCGAGCTCTGCGAGGACGTCGTCCTCAATCGCCGCAAGGATTCGACCGAGCGGCTGCTGGAGGCGGCACCGCGCTTCAAGGGCGACGGCTCGGTCGCGGCTTCCGGCAAGGATCTCGCCTGGCGCGAATTGCCGGTCGAGAAGCGGCTGGAGCATGCGCTGGTCGCGGGGATCACCGAGTTTATCGACGTCGATACCGAGGAAGCCCGTCAGCGGGCCGAGAAGCCGCTGCACGTGATCGAGGGCCCGTTGATGGCGGGCATGAACGTGGTCGGCGACCTGTTCGGCTCGGGCAAGATGTTCCTGCCGCAGGTGGTGAAGTCCGCCCGCGTGATGAAGCAGGCCGTCGCCTATCTTATGCCTTACATGGAGGAAGAGAAGCGCCTGAACGGCGGCTCCGAGCGCTCGGCCGCCGGCAAGGTGCTGATGGCGACGGTGAAGGGCGATGTCCACGATATCGGCAAGAACATCGTCGGCGTCGTGCTCCAGTGCAACAATTACGAGGTGATCGACCTCGGCGTGATGGTGCCGACCCAGAAGATCCTGGAGACAGCGCGCCGGGAGAAGGTGGATATCATCGGCCTCTCCGGCCTGATCACCCCCTCGCTCGACGAGATGGTGACGGTCGCCTCCGAAATGGAGCGCGAGGGCTTCGACATCCCGCTCCTGATCGGCGGCGCGACGACCAGCCGCGTCCATACGGCGGTGAAGATCCATCCGGCCTATGAGAAGGGCCAGGCGGTGCATGTGAACGACGCGTCGCGCGCCGTCGGCGTGGTGTCGAGCCTGCTCTCGTCCGAGCAGAAGCCGGGTTATGTCGCCGGGGTGCAGGCCGAGTACGCCAAGGTCGCCGAGGCGCATCGCCGCTCGGAGGCCGACAAGCAACGCCTGCCGCTGGCCAAGGCGCGCGCCAATCCCTTCAAGACGGATTGGGCTGCCTATCAGCCGCCGAAGCCGAGCTTCCTGGGCACGCGGACCTTCCGTACCTACGACATCGCCGATCTCGTGCCGGTGATCGACTGGACGCCGTTCTTCCAGACCTGGGAATTGAAGGGCCGCTACCCGGCGATCCTGCAGGACGAGAAGCAGGGTGAGGCGGCGCGCGCGCTCTGGGACGATGCGCAGGCGATGCTGAAGCGCATCGTCGAGGAGCGCTGGTTCAACCCGAAGGCGGTGATCGGCTTCTGGCCGGCCAACGCCGTCGGCGACGATATCCGCCTCTATACCGGCGAGAGCCGGCAGGAGACGCTCGCGACCTTCCACGGCCTGCGCCAGCAGCTCTCGAAGCGCGACGGCAAGCCGAACATGTGCCTGTCCGATTTCGTCGCGCCGGAAGGCGTGGCGCCGGACTATATCGGCACGTTCGTGGTCACGGCGGGCGCCGAGGAAGAGCGCATCTCCGAGAAGTTTGCCCGCGACAACGACGATTACCGTTCGATCATGGTCAAGGCGCTGGCGGACCGCTTCGCCGAGGCCTTCGCCGAGCGGATGCACCAGCTCGTGCGCAAGGAGTTCTGGGGCTACGCGCCGGACGAGGCCTTCTCGAACGAGGACCTGATCCGCGAGGAATATCGGGGCATCCGCCCGGCGCCGGGTTATCCGGCCCAGCCCGATCATACCGAGAAGGAAACGCTCTTCCGATTGCTGGAGGCCGAGCGCCGCGTCGGCGTGAAGCTGACCGAGAGCTATGCGATGTGGCCGGGCTCCTCGGTCTCCGGGCTCTATTTCGCGCATCCGGAGGCGTATTATTTCGGCGTCGCCAAGGTCGAGCGCGACCAGGTCGAGGACTATGCCCAACGCAAAGGCATGAGCGTCGAGGAGGTCGAGCGCTGGCTGATGCCGATCCTCAACTACGACACCGCCGCCTATCGTTTGCAGGCGGCGGAATAGGGGCCCGCTTCCGGGCGGCGCTTTTGGCCTACCGTTCGGCAGGTGCGCGGCGGCAGATTATACAGACGCGGCTTGTTGAATTATCCTGCCGGCTCGTTTAACGCCGGCTCTGTCGGGGCTGCCCGGCAGTGACGGGGCGAGCGGAACGGTCATGGCCGACGATGATTACGTTTATGACGATGTGACGGGCGAGTGGCGGCCGGCCTCGGAGGTTGCGGCTGCGGCTGCCGCCGCGACGCGGGTCGAGGTGCGGGATTCCGCCGGCAATGTCCTTGCGGACGGCGATTCCGTCGTGCTGATCAAGGACCTCAAGGTCAAGGGCGCGGGGCAGACGCTGAAGCAGGGTACGGTGATCCGCTCGATCAGACTGACCGACGATCCGGAGGAGATCGACTGCCGCCACGACACGATCAGGGGGCTCGTGCTGCGCACCGAATTCGTACGCAAGCGCTGAGGCTTCCGGCCCGATGATCCGCAAAGCGACCCTCGCCGACCAGCCGCGCGTCCACGCGATCCGCATGGACGTGCGCGAGAACGTACTGAGCAATCCGGCGCTGGTGACGGCCGCGGAGATCGACTGGTATCGCGAGCATGCGATCTTCCTGGTCTGCGAGGAGGCCGGCGAGGTTTCTGGCTTCGCCTGCGCCAACCATCAGACCGGTCTGGTCTGGGCGCTGTTCGTCGATCCGGAGCGGGAAGGACGCGGCCACGGCCGGGCGCTGCTCGACGAAACGCTGGCGCAACTCCAGGCCGCCGGCCACGCGCAGGCTTGGCTGACGACGGGCGCCGGCACCCGGGCCGAGCGCTTCTATCGCCGGCATGGCTGGCGCGAGATGGGCCGTTCGCTCGACGGCCAGATCGTCTTCATCCGCGCGCTCTAAAGGCTCCGTCGCGCTCCACTGGGGAATCAGCTCGCAGGCAGACTTCTGGTCCCGTTCACCGGAGGCCTGTCGAACATGCGCAAGGTGTTGCCGCCTGCCATGCTGGCGACGTGAAGGGCCGCCTGCGCCTCGGCGAACAGCGTGGCCGGCTCACGCCTGCGGTTGCCTTCGAGGGCAGCGCCGCCGATCGAAATCGTGAAATCGATCACCATATTGCCGCGCGAAACCGGCCGGCAGAGCAGGTGCTGGGCATTGTCGAGGCTAAGCGTGAGCCGGCGCTGCCCGGCTGGCATGCGCAACAGCAATGCGAACTCGCTCTCGCCCATGCGGCCGCTCGCCAGCGCATCCGGGAAAAGCCGATTCAGCCGTTCCTCGAAACGGCAGAGCAGTTCGTCGCTGGCCGCGCGGCCAAAGGTCTCGGCGATGTCGTGAAAATCGTCGATGTCGAACAGCACCAGGGCGAAGCAGTCGCGCTCGAAACGAGGATCGAACAAGGCCCGGCCGAGGCGGTTTTCGAAATCATCGCGGGTCGAGGCCTCGATGATCGGTTCGTGACGCGACAGCGCGGCGAGCCCGCTCCACAGCCCCTTTTCCGCCGTGACGTCCTGCTTCGAGCCGAAGATGCGGATCGGGCGCCCATGCTGATGGCCGACGCCGACGATCAGCCGCATCCAGCGCTTCTCGTTGCTCGCGGTGCGGATGCGGCAGTCGAGCGAGAAAGCCCCGCCGTTGCGGATGACGCTGCCGCGCATCCGGTTCATTTCGCTGCGCGATGCCTCCTCGTAAAGATCGAGGATCGACGAACGCTGGATCGTCGAACCGCGCGCCAGGCCGAACAGGTCATAGACCCCGTCGGTCCAGCTCAGCGCCTCGTTGGCCAGGTTGCACTCCCAGGCGCCGATGGCGGACGATTTGCCGGACAACCGGCAGAGTTCGCTGGCCAAGTGTTGCTGCTGGATGTTCAAGGCTGCCCCCTGCGGTCTGCCCTGCGGGAAAACTACACTAAAACGAGGGGGTTAAGCGAGCCTTGCTGTTCATCACGGAAATGCGATCAGGCGCTGCGCGAGCCACGGCTGGCGGCAAGCAGGTCGCGCAGGGTCGTGATCGTCGAGGAATCGGCGACACCGTCGACCTTTTCCGGCCGCCAGTGACGCTGGAAGGCCGCGACCACGGCTTCCAGCTTGTCGTCGAAGATGCCGTCGACGGTGACGCCGTAGCCGAGCATGGCGAACATGGCCTGCAGCGCCTCGACCGGCTGGCCGGCATCGCCGCGGGCGAAGTATCTCCCACCCCGGATCGGGGCCGGCTCCGCCCAGAGGCCGACGCCGGCTTCGGCGAAGTGCCGCCAGGGGAATTTCTCGCCGGGATCGATCTTGCGGCCGGGCGCGATGTCGGAATGGGCGAGGACCCGTTCGGGCAGAATCGACCAGCGCTCGCAGATATCGCGGCAGAGGTTGAGCGTCGCCGCGATCTGCTCGTCCGGGAAATCCGGCAGGCCGCCGGGATGGCCTGGATTGGCGATCTCGATGCCGATCGAGCAGGAGTTGATGTCGGTCTCGCCGGCCCAATGCGAGGCGCCGGCATGCCAGGCGCGGCGGCCTTCCGGCACGAGCTGGAGCGTGTGGCCGTTCTCGAAGACGAAATAATGTGACGAGACCTGCGAGACCGGGTTGCACAGCCACTGCAATGCTTCGCCTGCGATCGGCATGCCGGTGTAATGCAGGATCAGCATGTCGGGCCGCCGACCCGGCGTTCCGTCGCTCAGCTTGCGCTCGCCGTGATTGGGGGAGGGGAAGATCTTCGCGGCGAAGCGGCTGTCAGGCCTTGCCGCAGCGTCGGTGGTGTCGCTCATGGCGGTCAGGCAGGCTGATGCGAAAGCCGGCGGTGGAGGCCGCGCTCGCGTTCGATGGCGTCCCAGGCGGCGTTGATCGCGGCGAGCCGCCTCGTCGCGATCGCGATCGCTTCCGCCGGAAGGCCCCGAGCGATTCCCCGGTCGGGGTGGGTCTCCGCCACGAGACGGCGATAATGCCGCTTCAGCTCCTCGTCGCCCATCTCCCGGCTCGCACCGATGACCAGATAGGGATCGTCCGGGCGGCGGACGTGACGTGCCTCGATGCGGGCGAAATCCCCGTCGGCAATGGCGAAGATGCCGGCAACGGCACGCAGATAGGCGTGCTCGGCCTCATGGATCGCGCCGTCGGCCGCGGCGATCAGGAACAGCCCGTCGAGTACGTCCTCGAGCAGGGCGGGCTCGTCGTGGAAGGCATCGGCGATCTGCGCGGCATAGGCTTCGAAGCCGGCGCTCGTCTGCTTGGCGAGATCGAACAGCGCCTCGACACGCTGCTGCTGCTCGGCCGGCACCTCGACGATGCGCCGGAAGGCGGTGACCTCGTCGCAGGTCACGACGCCATCGGACCGGGCCATCTTGGCCGCCAGTGCCACCAGCCCGGTCGTGAAGACCAGTTCGCGCGGGGGGGACCCGAAAGGCGCACCCTCGCGATCGATCAGGACATGCCCGGCAACGGCGCCGACAAGCGCACCCAAAGGGCCGCCGAGCGCGAGCCCAAGGCCGCCGCCGCCAAGCGCACCCCAGAATGATGAAGCCATGAAGGGCCGGGTCTCCGGTGAATCGGTCGGGCGCCGAAGCGCGGCTGCATGATGTGAGGGGAGCCGCCCTCCAATCAAGGGGCAGGGCGCCGTCGCGACCGCCTGCCGCAGGGAATCACGCATTTTCCGGAGATTGTGGCGGGAACGGGGCGCGCGAGCCGTTTTTCTGATTCGCGCCGGAGCGGGCTGCGCCGGCAAAGCTTATGAGGGCGCCGAATACCTGGGAATACTTCATGGTTAAATATAGAATAAATTCCTGTATACGCACTTTTCTACGCGCTTTTCTTACGCATGTGTCAGATTATGGACACATTCTATCAGCAATTGACCGCGCCTTCTCATCAGATCTGAACAGACGAGGTCCGGTTCATCATGCGGTATATCTTCGGCGGTCTGGCTGCGGCGATTCTGATTAGCCTCCCCGCGATGGCGTCGGCGGAGGAATTCGTTAATTCGGAGATGGATCCCAGAGCACTCCTTATGCGCGATGCCGAAATCGCCCGCGAAAAGGCCGACCAGTCCGGCGACGCGGGCGAGGCCCGGGCCGAAGCCCAGGCTTCGAAGAAGGCTGCAGGAAAGGCCGATGCGAAGACGGCCAAGGCCGAACGGCGCGGCTCCGTGCCGCTTGCTGCTCCGGCCGGTACGGAAGGTTTGCGCGCGCTGGTCGCGCGCCATGCCGCAGCCAACGGCGTGCCGTTCTCTCTGGCTGACGCGGTGGTCCGGATCGAGAGCCGCTACAATCCGCGCGCGTCCCATGCGGGGAACTACGGCCTGATGCAGATCCGGCATCAGACGGCGCGGGGCCTCGGCTATTCCGGCAGCGCGAGCGGTCTGCTCGATGCCGAGACCAATGCGCGCTACGGCATGAAGTACCTTGCCATGGCCTACAAGATGGCCGGCGGCGATACCTGCCGCACCGTGATGAAGTACCAGAGCGGCCATATGACCACGCGGATGAACGGCGCAAACCGGGTTTATTGCGCGAAGGTGCGCACGATCACCGCCCGGAACTGACGATTGTCGGGCGGTCACGCTTGACGCAGGCCGCGGCAGCGCGCATTTCCCCCTCGCCAGTCGGCCGGACGGCCGCTCTCGCTCGCGAGGGAGGAAAGTCCGGGCTCCACGGAAACACGGTGCCGGATAACGTCCGGCGGGGGCGACCCCAGGGAAAGCGCCACAGAGATCGAACCGCCCGGCGCTTCGGCGCGGGGTAAGGGTGAAAAGGTGCGGTAAGAGCGCACCGCGGACCCGGCAACGGGGACGGCACGGCAAGCCCCACCGGGAGCAAAACCGAATAGGGACGATGCTTTCCGCGCAAGCGGAGAGGGGCAGGTTTCTGTGCCCTGTCGTCCGGGTTGGTTGCTCGAGGCGCGCAGCGATGCGCGCCCCAGAGGAATGGCCGTCACGTCGGGGGAGCGATCCTCCGGCCATCCAGAACCCGGCTTACAGGCCGGCTGGCGCCTACCGCTCTCAATTCCTGCTCCAACGGGATGCCTGAAGCGATCACCTGCGCTTCCGGTGCCGACGGTCTGTCGCCTGCACCGGTTCTCGGCGACCGCGCCAACGGTCACGCTGGAGCGGATTTTCGGGCGTCAAGCAATCGATGCCGAAGCAGTCGGTCCCTTGCCTCAGGCGACCTTGAGTTCGACGTCGATATTGCCGCGGGTGGCGTGGGAATACGGGCAGACGATATGGGCCTTCTGGACGAGGTCCTCGACCACGGCCCTGTCGACGCCGGGGACCGAGATCGTCAGCTTGGCAGCGATGCCGAAGCCCTGCCCATCGTCGCGCGGGCCGATGCCGATATCGGCACTGACGCGGGCGTCCTCCGGGATCTTCACCTTCTCTTTGCCGGCGACGAACTTGAGCGCGCCCAGGAAGCAGGCGGAATAGCCCATCGAGAAGAGCTGTTCGGGATTGGTGCCTTCGCCGCCGCCGCCGCCGAGTTCCTTCGGCGTGTTCAGGACAAGCTTGACGTTGCCGGTGTCGGTCGCGGCCTGACCTTCGCGGCCGCCGGTGGCGGAACCATGGGCGGTGTAAAGGATCTTCATGATCGTTTCCTTCGTTTTCGAGTGAAGCCGTGCTTGCTATTCATATTGTGCACAATTAGATTGTCAACAATTCAATATGAGCGATCACGCGGAGTTGATTGTCGCTTCGGTTTCCGCTTTGCGTTGAATGGATGGTGGCAGAGGCATGACAGTGTCCGAAAACGCATCCGATGGCGAGGTGAGGGCGGGCGATGCTCCCCGGCTGGAACAGCAGCTCTGCTTCGCCGTCTATCAGGCCGGGCACGCCTTCAACCGCGTCTATCGGCCGGTGCTCGCGGCGATCGGACTGACCTACCCGCAATATCTGGTGATGCTCGTGCTGTGGGCTGACGACGGGCCGACCGTGAAGGTGCTCGGCGAGAAGCTTCTGCTGGATTCAGGAACCCTGACGCCGCTGCTGAAGCGCCTTGAAGCGGCCGGCTTCATCCGGCGCGAGCGTGACGCTGCCGACGAGCGGCAGGTTCGTATCCATCTGACCGCGAAGGGGCAGGCCCTGAGCGCCGAAGGGCGTCGGGTCCAGGAAGCGATCGGCTGCGCGCTGGGCTCGAGCGCCGCAGGGGCGACCGAGTTGCGCGAGCGTCTCGGGCAGATACGCGACGCGCTGCTCGCTGCCGCGCGCGAGGGGTAGACGCGCCACTTGCCGTGCTGGCTTTCGATGGCCTCGTCGAAGCGCGGCTTTTCTCGATCCGTGGCGCTCGCGGCTGACTTTTTTCGGTTACGCCTGATCTGCCGTGGCCGGTGGAATATCCAGCTGCCGGCACGGAATTCCCCGCGCTTACGGTTGCTTAACCATAACGGGATGTGATGGCGGCGAGCCTTCGCAAGCATCGACTCGTGCTTACGATTCCATTGACGCCCATGTTCTCCCATGCTATCCCAAATCATCCCGTCGAAGCCGACAGGCAGTTCTCAGGTCAGGGTCCGTGTGCCGCGCGGATTTTGGTCGCCGGGTACTGCTTGCCTGCTTCGACGGGGGGATTCTTGGCCGCATGGACGGGCGTCCGGCGGTGATGTGGAGAGCAGGCCGGGAGGCGGCGTTGACGGACCGCTTCGTCTCGAACTTCACCAACCGGCTCGACGCCAAGGGGCGCGTCTCAATTCCCTCGAGCTTCCGCTCGGTTCTCGCCAAGGACGGCTACGAGGGACTCTATGTCCACCAGGGGCTGGACCTGCCGGCGCTCGATGCCGGCGGCAATGCGCTGCGAGCCACGATCGACGACATCCTGGCGCGGTTCTCGCCCTTCTCGGACGAGTGGGAACTACTCTCGACGGCGCTGAACGGCACCTCGGAGGTGCTGAAGGTCGATCCGGAAGGGCGTATCGTGCTCAGCGAAGCGCTCAAGGCCCATGCCGGCATCGGCGATGCGGTGACCTTCGTCGGGCACGGCCACAAATTCCAGATCTGGGAGCCGGAACGCTTCCGGGCGCATCTCGATGCGGCGCGGTCGCGGCTGCGCGACGTGAAGCGGACGTTGGGCGGACTCGCGGGTTCGGCGGGAGGTTCGGGTTCATGACGGACCAGGTTGGTTCGACCCGCCATGTGCCCGTGCTGCTTGCAGAAGTGCTCTCGGCGCTCGCGCCCAGGGCAGGCGGGCGCTATCTCGACGGTACCTTCGGGGCAGGGGGCTACAGCAAGGCGATCCTCGATGCGGCGCCCGGCTCGATCCTGCTCGGGCTCGACCGCGACCCGAGCGCGATCGCCGGCGGGGCCGATCTCGTCGCGGCGATGGCCGGGCGGCTGACGCTGTCGCAGGCGCGCTTCGGCGATCTTGCCGAGGAGGCGGAGCGCTTCCGGATGGTCCCGCTCGACGGGGTGGTGCTCGACATCGGCGTCTCGTCGATGCAGATCGACCAGCCGGAGCGCGGCTTTTCGTTCCGCTTCGACGGTCCGCTCGACATGCGCATGAGCGGCGAGGGGCAAAGCGCGAGCGATATCCTCAACGAAGCCGAGGAAGGGCTGCTCGCCAACATCTTCTACCATTACGGCGAGGAGCGCCGCTCGCGCGCCGTCGCCCGCGCCGTGGTCGAGGCGCGGCGCAAGGCGCCGCTGAGCACGACCAAGCAATTGGCCGATCTCGTCGCCGGCATCGTGCGGACCGAGCCCGGCGGCGCGCATCCGGCGACGCGGGTGTTCCAGGCGCTGCGCATCGCGGTCAACGACGAGCTCGGCGAGCTCGTCCGGGCGCTGCACGCCGCCGAGGCCGTGCTGGCGCCGGGCGGGCGTCTCGTCGTCGTCACCTTCCATTCGCTGGAAGACCGTATCGTCAAGCAGTTCCTGGCAGAGCGCTCGGGCCGCCTGCCGTCCGGCTCGCGTCACGCGCCGGCGGTCGCCGCAGCGCAACCGACCTTCCGCCTTGTCGAGAAGGGGGCCATCGGCCCGTCCGAGGCGGAAATGCGGGCCAATCCCCGGGCGCGCTCCGCCAAGCTGCGCGCCGCGGAGCGCAACGAGGCCGCGCCGCGCCGCGCGGAGGCTGGCCTGGTCGCGCTCGCCGGCATCCCCGAACCTGCGCCGCGCCGGAGATCCTGAGCGTGATCAAGTTTCTCCACATCATCGCCATCGGCGCCCTGGTTTCCTCGGCGGTCTATGCCTACTCGATCAAATACGAGACGACGCTGGCGACCGAGCATCTGCAGAAGCTGAAGGCCAAGACGCAGCGCGAGCGCGACGCCATCCAGGTGCTCAAGGCGGAGTGGCAGTTCCTCAATCGTCCGGATCGTATCCAGGTTCTGGCGGACCGCCATCTCGACCTGCAGCCCTTCCAGGCGACGCAGGTGGTGAAGCCGTCGGAAATTCCGAACCGCGGCCCGAAGGTCGACGCCATCGGCCGCAAGCTCGCCGATCTCGGCCTCGGCCTGCCGACGGAGACCCCGCGAAGCGCCAAGTCGGGTGCGACCACGCCTGGAGCCATGCCATGACGGAAACGCATCGGGTCGAGCCTGGCCTGGAGACCGAGGCCGAGACCGTCGCGGCTCCGGCCATGCCGCGCTCGCGCTTCGCCTGGTTGCGCGACGTCTTCCGCATGAGCGGCGAGAAGGCCCAGCCGCGCGTCGGCCTGATCATCCTCGGATTTTCGGCCCTGTTCATCGCCATCACCGGCCGGCTGGCCCTGCTGGCGACGTTGCCGAACGAGCAGGTCGGTATCCGCCGCGCGAGCTCCAATGCCATCTCCGCCGCGCGGCCGGACATCGTCGACCGCAATGGCGAGATCCTCGCCACCGACATCAACGTGGTCTCTGTCTTCGCCGAACCGCGCAAGATCCTCGACAAGGACGAGGCGACTGAACTCCTGACCGCGGTCCTGCCCGACCTCGACGCCAAGGAGCTGCGAGACAAGCTTGGCACCAAGAAGGGCTTCGTCTGGGTCAAGCGCGAGATCACGCCGCGCCAGCAGGCTGAGGTCTACCGCCTCGGCATCCCGGGCGTCGGCTTCCTGCCCGAGCACAAGCGCTTCTACCCGAACGGCCCGGCCGCAGCCCATGTGCTCGGCTTCGCCAATATCGACAATATCGGCATCGCCGGCATGGAGAAATATATCGACTCGCAGGGGCTGCAGGACCTGAACGGGGCCGGCCTGGCCACCGAGGCGAGCGACCTCAAGCCGGTCAAGCTCTCGATCGACCTGCGCATCGAGCACCTCCTGCGGGACGAACTGGTCAAGGGCATGGAGCGCTTCCGTGCCATCGCCGCCGCCGGAGCGATCCTCGACGTGACCACCGGCGAGGTGCTGGCGCTGGTCTCGCTGCCGGATTTCGACCCTAACAACCCGGTCGATGCGCTGGAAAAGGACCGGATCAACCGGATGAACGTCGGTGTCTACGAGATGGGCTCGACCTTCAAGGCGCTGACCATCGCGATGGCTCTCGACTCCGGCAAGGCAACCATCAATTCGACCTATTCGACGGCCGGCGGAATGATGCGGTTCGGCCGCCAGGTGATCAAGGAGTACCATGGCACCGGGCGGACCCTGACGGTCCCCGAAGTCTTCGTGCATTCCTCGAACATGGGTTCGATCAAGATGGCGCTCGCCGTCGGCGTCGAAGGGCACAAGGCCTTCCTCAAGAAGATGATGCAGCTCGACCGCATGCAGACGGAGCTGCCGGAAAGCGCGGCGCCGATCGTTCCGCAGCGTTGGGGCGAGATCAACACCGCGACCATCGCCTTCGGCCATGGCCTCGCCGTCGCGCCGATCCAGGCCCTCGCCGCCGTCGCTGCGCTGGTCAATGGCGGTTACCTGATGAAGCCGACCTTCCTGAAGCGTTCACAGGAAGAGGCGATGAAGGTCGCGACGCGTGTGATCAAGCCGGAGACCTCGGAGGCCCTGCGCTTCATCATGCGCATCAACGGCGAGAAGGGCTCGGCGCGCAAGGCCGACATCCCCGGTTATTTCGTGGGCGGCAAGACTGGCACCGCCGAGAAGGTCATCAACGGCCGCTATGCGAAGAACAAGAACTTCACGACCTTCACAGCGATCGTGCCGTCCGACAAACCGAGGTACCTGTTCCTGACCATCTACGACGAGCCGAAGGGCTACGCCGAGAGCGGCGGCTATTCGACGGCCGCGTGGAACGGCGGCGTCACCACTGGCAAGCTGATCGAGCGCGCCGCTCCCCTGCTCGGTATCGTGCCGCGCTTCGATCCCCCGCCATCGCCCTTCCCGCTGATGGCGAAGCTCGGCGCCTGGGGCTCGCGCTGAGGCTTGACCTTGGCCCGCGCGACCGTCCAGTTGAGCCGGGTTGCGGATGCGCCTCGGCTTGAGCCAAGCGGAGGCTCCGGGACGGCAGCGGAATGGTGAATGCGATGTCCTGGAGACTAGACGAGCTTTTCCCCGAGATATTCGATCCGGAGGCGGCCAGCCAGCAGGTGCACGCCGTCGCGTTCGACAGCCGCAAGGTCACCGGGGACGACGTCTTCGTCGCGCTTGCCGGCGCCAGGACGGATGGCGAGCGCTTCATCCTGGATGCGGTCGGGCATGGAGCCGTCGCCGTGGTCTCGGGCGGACCGCGCCCGGCCGACCTGCCGGCCGGCGTCGCCTTCGCGCAGGTCAAGGATCCGAGGCTGGCGCTGGCGCTGGCGGCCGCGACGATCCATCCGCGCCAGCCCGAGACCATCGTCGCGGTGACGGGAACGAGCGGCAAATCCTCCGTGGCTGACTTCACCCGCCAGATCTTCCAGGCCCTCGGTCATGAATCCGCCAGTCTCGGCACCATCGGCGTGGTCACCGCGAAAGGTGCCGATTACGGCTCGCTGACCACGCCCGACCCGCTGTCGCTGCACGCTTCGCTCGACAGGCTGGCCGGAGAGGGCGTGACCCATCTCGCCATGGAAGCTTCCTCGCATGGGCTCGACCAGCGTCGGCTCGACGGGGTGCGGCTCAAGGCCGGCGCCTTTCTCAATCTCGGGCGCGACCATCTCGACTATCATCCCAGCGTCGAAGACTATCTTGCCGCCAAGCTGAGACTCTGGGAGTTGCTGCCGGCCGGCGCGCCGGTCGTCATCAACCGCGACGAGCCTTATGCGGAGGAGGCCTCGCGAGCTGCCGAATCCGGCGGGCACCCGATCATCGGCATCGGTCGCAAGGGCGAGACTCTGAGGCTGCTGGCCAATGAGCGGGACGGTTTTGCACAGCGCCTGACTGTCGGCATCGACGGCGAGCCGGTTTCCGTCTCGCTGCCGCTGGTCGGCGATTTCATGGCCGGCAATGCGCTGGTCGCGGCGGGATTAGCCATCGCGACCGGCGCCGATGGGCGCAAGGCTTTGGAGGCGATCTCCGGACTCACAGGCGTCGCCGGCCGGCTTGAGCGCGTGGGCGAGGCGAATGGCGGGCTCGTCGTCGTCGACTATGCCCACAAGCCCGATGCGCTGGCGGCGGTGCTGGCCACGCTCAGGCCCTATGCGACCGGGCGGCTGATCTGCGTCTTCGGCTGCGGCGGAGACCGCGACAAGGGCAAACGGCCGCTGATGGGCGCGATCGCCGCCGAGAAGGCCGATATCGCCATCGTCACCGACGACAATCCGCGCAGCGAGGATCCGGCGACGATCCGGGCCGAGATCATGGCCGCCTCGCCGAAGCTCACGGAGATCGGCGACCGCGAGGAAGCGATCCGCGCCGCCGTGACGATGCTGAAGCCTGGGGATTTGCTGGTGGTGGCCGGAAAAGGCCATGAAACCGGCCAGATCATAGGCGAGCGCACATTGCCTTTCTCGGACCATGAGGTCGTGCGGAAAGCGCTGTCGGAGATTCAAGGATGAGCGCCCCGCTCTGGACCGGAGACAAGCTGATTGCGGCGCTCGGCGCGAAGCCTGAGGGCGCGGTGCCGCCGGTCGTGACGGGCGCCTCGATCGATACCCGCACGCTGGAGCCCGGCGACATCTTCTTCGCCATCACCGGCGAGGCGCGAAACGGGCATGATTTCGTCAAGGGCGCGCTGGAGAAGGGCGCGGCGCTGGCCGTGATCGACGAGGCGCATGCGGCTGAATTCGAGGGCGCAGGCGCGCTCGCCGTCGTGCCGGACGTGTTGAAGGCGATGGAGCACGCGGGTGCGGCCCGCCGCGCCGCGCTCAAGGCAGGCATCGTCGCGGTCACCGGCTCGGTCGGCAAGACCGGCACCAAGGAAGCGCTGCGCCTCGTACTTTCGCGCCAGGGCAAGACCCATGCGCCGGTCGCCTCCTACAACAACCATTGGGGCGTGCCGCTGACACTGGTGCGTACCCCGGCCGAGGTCGCCTATGGCGTCTACGAGATCGGCATGAACAGCCCCGGCGAGATCCTGCCGCTGGCGCGCATGGTGCGGCCGCAAGTCTCCATCATCACCACGATCGCCCCAGTGCATCTGGCGGCCTTCGCCTCGCTCGAAGGCATCGCGGAGGAGAAGGCCGGTGTTTTCTGGGAACTCGAGAAGGGCGGTACGGCGATCATCAATGCCGATATTCCGCAATCGGAACTGCTGCGCGACATCGCCCGGTCCGGCCCGGCCGGGCAGATCGTTACCTTCGGCGAAAGCCCCGACGCCGATGTCCGGCTGATCTCCTGCGCTCTCAAAGCGGACATGTCGACGGTCGAGGCGCGGGTGCTGGGTCAATCGGTGACCTACAGGCTTGGCAGTCCCGGCAAGCATATCGTGCTGAATTCGCTCGCGGTACTGGCGACGGTGCAGGCGCTCGGCGCCGACCTCGCGCTGGCGGCTCTCGCATTGGGCGATCTCAAGCCGCCGGCCGGGCGTGGAGCGCGGCAGACGCTGCAGGCTCCCGGCGGGCGCTTCACGCTGCTCGACGAGAGCTACAACGGCAATCCGGCCTCGATGCGCGCGGCGATCGAAAATCTCGGACGCCTGCCGGTCGAAGGCAGGGGGCGGCGGATCGCCGTGCTCGGCGACATGCTGGAACTCGGTCCGAGCGGAGGCGAGCTGCACAAGGGCCTGGCCGAACCGCTCGCCGCCAACGGAATCGACAAGGTCTTTGCCTGCGGACCGCTGATGAAGGAGCTCTATGAGAGCTTGCCTTCGGCCATGCGGGGGGCTTATGCCCCCGCATCGGGCGCTTTGGAACCGCTCGTGCTCGATGCAATCCGCGCCGGCGACGTCGTCACGGTGAAGGGATCGCTGGGCTCGCGCATGGGGCCGATCGTCAAGGCGCTCCTTGCGCGCTTTCCTGCCGTGCCCGCCGACGACTGAAGCATTTTCAAGCGAAGTGGATACCGGTTCGCGTGAAGAAAATGCGACATACCAAACGATTCTGATCCGACCTTTCCGACCGTTTCCCGAGAGATCGCCCGCCCATGCTCGCCTGGCTCGCCGAATTGTCCGGCACCTTCCCGGCCCTCAACGTCTTCCGCTACATCACCTTCCGAGCGGGCGGGGCGACGGCGACGGCGCTGCTCTTCGTCTTCTTCTTCGGGCCGGCGGCGATCTCCTGGCTCAGGATCAAGCAGGGCAAGGGCCAGCCGATCCGCACCGACGGGCCCGAATCCCATCTCGCCAAGCGCGGCACGCCGACCATGGGCGGGCTTATGATCCTGACCGGCCTGTTCGTCGCGGTCCTGCTCTGGGGCAATCTGCGCAACCCTTATGTCTGGATCGTGCTGTTCGTCACGGCGTCCTACGGCGCCATCGGCTTCTATGACGACTATCTCAAGGTGACGAAGCAGTCGCACAAAGGCTTCTCCGGCAAGGCCCGCATCGCCATCGAGGTCGTGGTCGCCGTCGTCGCCTGCTTCTTCGTGATGCAGACGCAGCCGCCGGCGATCGCCTCGGGCTTCGCCATGCCCTTCCTCAAGGAAGCGATCATCCCGCTCGGCATCCTGTTCCCGCTGGTCACAGCCTTCGTCGTGGTGGGCGCCGGCAATTCGGTGAACCTGACCGACGGGCTCGACGGGCTCGCCATCGTGCCGGTGATGATCGCTGCCGGCACCTTCGGCTTCATCTCCTATCTCGTCGGCAACGCCATCTTCGCCAATTATCTGCAGATCCACCATGTGCCTGGCGCGGGCGAACTGGCGGTGATCTGCGGGGCGGTGATCGGGGCGGGGCTCGGCTTTCTCTGGTTCAACGCGCCGCCGGCCCAGATCTTCATGGGCGACACGGGGTCGCTCGGTCTAGGGGGCCTGCTCGGCACCATCGCCGTCGCGACCAAGCACGAGATCGTGCTGGCCGTCGTCGGCGGGCTTTTCGTGGTCGAGGCGCTTTCGGTCATCATCCAGGTCTTCGTGTTCAAGCGCACCGGCAAACGGGTCTTCCTGATGGCACCGATCCACCATCATTTCGAGAAGCTGGGCTGGACCGAACCGCAGGTGGTGATCCGCTTCTGGATCATCTCGGTCGTGCTGGCGCTGGTCGGCCTCGCCACGCTGAAGCTGCGCTGAGAGCGAGGGTATGAAGGGTATGATGTCCCCCGAAAACCGGTTCCCACTTTTCGGCATCATACCGCGATGACGCCCGTCACCGTCTTCGCCGGGCATAAGGTCGCCCTGTTCGGCCTCGGTGGCTCGGGGCTCGCGACCGCACAGGCGCTCAAGGCCGGCGGCGCCGAGGTCGCGGCCTGGGACGACAGCGAGAAGAGCCGCGACAAGGCCGTGGCCGAGGGCATCGCGGTCATCGACCTGGCGCGTGCGGACTGGTCGGGCTTCGCCGCCTTCGTGCTGTCGCCGGGCGTGCCTCTGACCCATCCCGAACCGCATTGGACGGTGGCGAAGGCCAAGGCCGCAGGCGTCGAGATCATCGGCGACGTGGAGCTATTCTTCCGCGAGCGGGCGGAGATCGCTCCGGCCGCACCGGTCGTCTGCATCACCGGGACCAATGGCAAGTCGACGACGACGGCGCTGATCGCGCATGTGCTCAAGGCGGCAGGCCGCGACGCGCAGATGGGCGGCAATATCGGCACTGCCGTTCTGGCGCTGGCGCCGCCGGCCGCGAACCGCGTCCATGTCATCGAGTGCTCGAGCTACCAGATCGATCTCGCTCCTTCGCTCAAGCCCACCGTCGGTATCCAGATGAACCTGACGCCCGATCATCTCGACCGGCACGGCTCGCTGGAAAACTATGCGGCCATCAAGGAACGGCTGGTTTCGGCGGCCGACATCGCAGTGGTCGGCGTCGACGACGAGCCCTCGCGGCAGATGGCGCTGAGACGCATGGCCGGGGGGCGATCGCTGGTCGAGATCAGCGGCGAGCGACCGCTCGACGAAGGCGTCTTCGCCGAGGTCGTCGAGCATGAGGGGCGGCGCGAGACGCTGATCGTCGTGGCGCAGAGCGGCAAACGGCGCGTCGTCGCCAGCCTGGCGGACATCGGTTCGCTGCGCGGCTCGCACAATGCCCAGAACGCGGCGGCCGCCTTCGCCGCCTGCGCGGCGCTGGGCCTGAGCGATGCCGAGATCGCCGCCGGCTTCCGGAGCTATCCGGGGCTGGCGCATCGCATGGAGGAACTCGGCCGGATCGGCCGTGTCGTGTTCATCAACGATTCCAAGGCGACCAATGCGGATTCGACCGAGAAGGCGCTGACCTCCTTCCGCGACATCTTCTGGATCCTCGGTGGCAAGGCCAAGGAGGGGGGTATCGAATCGCTGCGCCGCTATTTCCCGAACATCGCCCGGGCCTACCTGATCGGCGCGGCGAGCGACCTCTTCGCGGCGACCTTCGACGCTGACGGCCGCGTCGCCTATGAGCGCAGCGTCACGCTCGACAAGGCGGTGGCCGATGCGACGCGCGATGCGCTGGCACAGCCGGGCGAGGGTGAGATCGCTGTGCTGCTCTCGCCGGCCTGCGCCTCCTTCGACCAGTTCCCGAATTTCGAAGTGCGCGGCGACACCTTCCGCAAGCTGGTGGCGGCGCTGCCCGGGTTCGTGCCTTTCGGGGCGGCCAGAGCCACGGACCGCCCCTAGGGATAGCGTGCCGCTCAGGAGGCCGGGCAGGCCGCGCCGCTGTCGGCCCAGGCCTGCATCAGTTCGCCGAATTCAGCCGGGGTCCCTGGCGCCGGCTCCCGCCCCCTGCCGGGCTTCCAGCCCCAGAGCACGAGGCTGTCGCTGGTTACGTGCTTGATCAGCGCAGGGATGTCGCGGCTGCCGTTGCGGTTCCGATCCTTCAACTGCTCGCAGATCTGCGCAAGGCTCTTGCCTTCCCAGGCCATGGAGGCCGATGCCAGAGCCCAATGTTCGTTGCCGGGGATGCGGGCGGGGTCGAAATTCTCCTTGCCGTGGCAGGTCGCACAGTGGAGGCCAGGCGCGCCGTGTCCGTCCTTGCCGCGGACGACGATCGGCTCGTGCAGCTTACGGATGTCGCCCTGACGCGGCCGCTCGGTCGCCGGGTGGCAGTTCATGCAGCGCGGATGCTGGAAGACCTTGCCCATCTCGGTGAAGAGCGCGACCGAGCGGTCGCGCTGGTTGGCGATCGCGGCGAAGCTCGATGCCGGGCGCAGGCTGGTGCCGCCGGGGTGGGCGGCGTTCTGCGCCAGCGTGAGCGCGCTGCCGGTGACGCAGACCACGAGTGCCGCGGCAGCCGCGAGGATCAGGTTGCGGCTCATCAGACGGTGCCTCCCTGCATGGGCAACTGGCGCGGCCGGCCATGGCCGAGCGCGGCCAGCGCATTGGCCACGGCGGGGCCGATCGGCGGCACGCCGGGCTCGCCGATGCCGCTCGGCTTCTCGGTCGAGGCGATGATCCGGACCTCGACCTCCGGCATCTCGTTGATGCGCAGCGAGCGATACTCGTGGAAGTTGGTCTGGACCGGCCGGCCGCCATCGAGCGTGATCTGGCCGTAGAGGGCATGGCCGAGGCCGAAGCCGATGCCGCCCTCGACCTGCGCGCGGATGATGTCCGGATTCACGGCGACGCCGCAATCGACCGCGCACCAGACCTTGTGGATCTTGGGCTCGCCCTCCGGCCCCATCGAGACCTCGGCGATCTGGGCAACGAAGGAGCCGAAGCTCTCGACCACCGCCACGCCGCGGGCGCGCCCGTCGACCGGCCCGGGGCCCTTCCAGCCGGCCAGATCGGCGACCGCCTTGAGCACGCCGGCGGCGCGCGGATGCTTGTCGCCCATCAGGGTAAGCCTGCCCTGGACCGCATCCTGCCCGGCGGCCTGAAGCAGTTCGTCCACGAAGCATTCGACGGCATAGCCGGTGTGGGTGTGGCCGACCGAGCGCCACCAGAGGGTCGGCACGCCGACCGTCGGGTTGTGAACGTCGCAGCGAAAGTCGGGTACCTCGTAGAAGATTTCGTTGGCGCCCTCGACCGACGTCGCGTCGATGCCGTTCTTGACGACCATCGCCTCGAAAGGCGTTCCGAGGAAGAAGGACTGGCCGACCAGCGTGCTCGACCAGGCCGCAATCTTCCCGTCCTTCACGGCGCCCCGGAAGCGGTGAACGAAGAGCGGGCGATAGTAGCCACCGGTCAGATCGTCCTCGCGGGTCCAGACGATCTTGACCGGGCGTTTGGGGCCGATGGTCTTGGCGACTGTGGCAAGTTCGGCTGCCAGATGCTGGCTGACCTGGGCACGCCGGCCGAAGCTGCCGCCGGCGAACATCGTCTCCAGCGTGACCTTCTCCGGCGGCAGGCCGAGAATCTTCGCGATCGTCTGGTGTTCCGTCGTCTGGAACTGGCTGCCGAAGCGGGCATGGGCGGTCTGCCCGTCCCATTCGAGATAGCCGTCCAAGGGCTCCATCGGCGCATGCGCCAGATAGGGGAAGACGAACTCCGCCTCGATGACGCGCTCCGCCTTGCCGAGCGCCGCCTCGGCGTCGCCGCGGCTGCCGGCGACCGTGCCGGGCTGCCGGACCAGCTTGCGGTACTCGGCGATCAGCTCGGGACTGCCGCGTTTTTCCGCGGCGCTATCGTCCCAGGTCACCTTCAGCGCCTCGCGCCCCTTGAGGGCCGGCCACATGCCGTTGGCATAGACCGCGACGCCGTAGCCGATCGACTTCACGTCGACGACGCCTTTGACCTTGAGCGCCTCGGCCGCGTCGAAGCTCGCGACCTTGCCGCCGAAGCGCGGGGAGCGGGCGATGACGACCGTCAGCATGTCGGGTGCATGGATATCGATGGTGAACTGCGCCTTGCCGCGTGACTTGTCGGCACTGTCGAGCCGCTTGGTCGCGCCCTCCTTGCCGATCAGCTTGTAGGCCGAGGCCGGCTTCAACGGCGGGTTTTCGGGGACGGGCAACCTGGAGGCCGCCTCCGCGAATTCGCCGAACGAACCCTTGTGGCCGGAGGCGTGGCTGATGACGCCATCCTCGACCTTGATCTCGCCGGCCGGCACGTTCCAGGCGGTGGCCGCGGCCTGCACCAGCATCACGCGCGCTGCGGCGCCCGCCTTGCGCATCTGTTCCCAGCTATTGGCGATGGCCGTCGAGCCGCCGGTACCCTGCACGCCGAAGGCGAGATTGGCGTAGAGCTTGACGTCGGCCGGGGCATGCTCGGCGCGCATCTGGCTCCAGGCTGCGTCCATTTCCTCGGCCGCGAGCGTGGCAAGCCCGGTGAACGGGCCCTGGCCGAACTCGATATGCTTGATCAGGACGGTCACGGTGGAGTCGGGCGCGACGCGGATGAAGGCGTTCGGCGCGAAAGTGGCGTTGCCGCCGGGCCGATAGGCCGCGCCGGCGCCTGACTGCGCCTTGGCGTTGCGCGGCAGATGGAAGCCGATGACGAGCGCGCCGGCTCCAGCCAGCAGGGCGCGACGGGAGAGTTTGGGATCATGCGCGGTCATGGCTCAGATCTCCAGCGCGCGGGCCGCGTCATGGATCGCGGCGCGGATGCGGACGTAAGTGGCGCAACGGCAGATGTTGCCGTTCATCGCGAGGTCGATGTCGCGGTCGGTCGGCTTCCTGTTTTCCTTGAGCAGCGCGATCGCGCTCATCACCTGGCCGGACTGGCAATAGCCGCATTGCGGTACGTCGCGGGCGATCCAGGCGGCCTGGACGGCATCCGCCTCCTTGCCGGCGAGGCCTTCGATCGTGGTGATCTCGCTGGTGCCGACGGCGGAGACTGGTGTCACGCAGGAGCGGAGCGGCTGGCCGTCGATGAAGACGGTGCAGGCGCCGCATTGGGCAATGCCGCAGCCGAACTTCGTGCCGGTGAGGCCGAGATTGTCGCGGATGGCCCAGAGCAGGGGCGTGTCGTCGTCGACGTCGACGCTGTGCGTCGTCCCGTTGACCTTGAGAGAGACCATGGCTGCCTCCGATGCTGGCAAGACGCAGCGCGGCACCATGGTGCGGATCGGGGGGCTCGCCCCCGATGTCCCGATCTGACATATCAGATACGGGCGATGGATCCGTAGCCCTGGGTCGCGCGACTGGACTAGTTAGACGGTTTAAGTCTAGTTAGGATGGTCGCGCGCAGATTGGATTTTGTCAAGGCTGCAATGTCGGACCGAAGCGAAAGTTCCAGCTCCGTTTCTCCGGAGGATGCCCGCATCGACCAGATCGCCGATGCGGCGCTGCGGCTGTTCGCCCGCTACGGCTACAAGCGCAGCTCGATGGACGACATCGCCAAGGAGGCCGGACTCGCCAAGGCGACGCTCTACCTGCATTTCAAGGGCAAGGACGATGTCTTCCGGGCGATGTTGAGACTGCTGGCGCGCCGCGTCGAGGCACATTGCCGTGAGGCGGTCGCGGCTGAAGGCGCTTTTCCGGAGCGGTTAGCCGCCTTGATCCAGGCGCATCACGGGCAGGCTTATGCGAGCTTCGGTACGGGGGAGCACCTGGTCGAACTCAAGGCAGTGATGAACGCCATCGCGACCAGCGAACTTCAGGCGTTCGAGCAGATCTTCGTCAGGCTCGCGCGGCAACTGCTCCAGGAGGCCGAAGCCCGCGGCGAGATCGCGTTGTCCCGTGCTTCCGTCACTGCCGAGGACTGGATCGCCGGATTGATGTTCGCCGCGGCCGGGGCGAAGACCGGCGCACCGCCAAGCTGTCAGGCCTATGCGGAGCGGCTTGCCGGCATCGCCCATATCTTCGCGGCGGCCGTCACCATCGGCTGACGGGGTTGCGGTTCGCGGCGACCGGCCCGTGCAATCCGCCGCATCGGAATCAATCGGTTAACCATTCATTGACAGAGTGATTCGTCACTCAAGGCGCGGTTCATCCGCGCCGGATTTGCCGATAGGACGCGCTGTCATGGTCTCCCGCGCCGAACCTTCCCTGAGCGGCCGCTGGTGGTGGTCGATCGACCGCCTGATCCTGGCCGCGCTCATCGCGCTGATGGTTTCGGGCGTCGTGCTGCTCATGGCCGGCGGGCCCCCCGTCGCTGAACGCCTGGGGCTCTCGACCTTCCATTTCGTCAACCGGCAGGCGGCGTATCTTGCCGGCGCGATCGTCATCTTCCTCGGGGTGTCGTTCATGACGCCGCGGCAGGTGCGCCGCGCTGCGCTCATCCTCTACGTGGTCTCGCTGGCCATGGTGGTCGCAACGCTGTTCTTCGGCGTCGAGGTCAAGGGCGCCAAGCGCTGGCTGACGCTCAGCATCCTCGGCTCGGTGCAGCCCTCCGAGTTCCTCAAGCCGGCCTTCGTCGTGCTCGCCGCCTGGGCCTTTGCCGAGGGCACGCGTCGTCCCGATCTGCCGGGCACGATCCTCGCCCTGCTCATCCTGCCGGTCTCGATCGTGCCGCTGGTGCTGCAGCCGGACTTCGGCCAGACCATGCTGATCAGCCTGGTCTGGGCGGGCCTGTTCTTCGTCGCGGGGCTGCACTGGTTCTGGGTGATCGGGCTGGGCGGCATCGGCGCCACGGGCATCTTCATCGCCTATGAGCTGGTGCCGCATGTCCGCGCCCGCATCGAGCGCTTCATGGACAAGGGTTCCGGCGACACCTTCCAGGTCGATACCGCGCTCGAAAGCTTCGCCCAGGGCGGCTGGTTCGGGAAGGGACCGGGGGAGGGCACGGTGAAGCGCATCCTGCCCGACGCCCATACCGACTTCATCTTCGCCGTCACGGCCGAGGAGTTCGGTGTCATCGTCTGCATGATCCTGGTCGCGCTCTTCGCGATCATCGTGATCCGGTCACTGCTCGTGGCGCAGAAATCCGAAGATCCGTTCACCCGCCTCGCCGTGACGGGGCTTGCGCTGCTCTTCGGCATCCAGGCCGCGATCAACATGATGGTCAACCTGCACATGATGCCGGCCAAGGGCATGACGCTGCCCTTCATCTCCTACGGCGGCTCCTCGCTGCTTTCGCTGGCGGTGGGCACCGGCTTCCTGCTGGCACTGACGCGGCGGCGGCCGCGCTCGGCCGAGTTCGGCTCCTACGGGCGCTGAGATGGCCGCGGGCAAGCTCATCATGTTGGCCGCCGGCGGAACCGGCGGCCATCTTTTCCCGGCCGAGGCGCTGAGCCATGCGCTCCATGCGCGCGGGCAACGCGTCGTGCTGATGACCGATACGCGCGCAGCCGAGTACGCCGGAAGCTTTCCGGCCGAGGCCGTGCATGCCGTGCCGGCCGCGACACCGTCCGGCCGCTCGCCGCTCAAGATGGCCGCGGCGCTGATTAAGCTCGCCCAGGGCACCTTCGCGGCGCGGCGGATCGTCGGCAGGCTCAAGCCCGACGTCGTCGTCGGCTTCGGCGGCTATCCGACCGTGCCGCCGGTGCTCGGCGCTTCGCTCGCGGGCGTCAAGACAGTGATCCACGAGCAGAACGCCGTGATGGGGCGGGCCAACCGCTTCCTCGCCGGGCGGGCGACCGTCATCGCGACCGGCTTCGCCGAGGTCGGCGGCATCGCCGAGCCGCTCAAGGCGAAGTGCCGCCATGTCGGCAACCCGGTGCGCCCGGCCGTGCTCGAGGTGGCGGACCGGAATTACGAGTGGCCGGGCGAGGGCAAGATCCGGCTGCTTGTCTTCGGCGGCAGCCAGGGCGCCCGGGTGATGGCCGATATCGTGCCGCCGGCGATCGAGCTCCTGAGCGAGGCCGAGCGGGCTCGGCTGACGATCGTTCAGCAAGCGCGGGCCGAGGATGACCAGCGCGTCCGCGGCATCTACGAGAAGCTCGGCATTCGTGCGACGATCTCGCCCTTCTTCAAGGACCTGCCGGCGCAGATGGCGGCGGCTCATCTCGTTGTCGGGCGCTCGGGCGCCTCGACCGTTGCGGAGCTGACCACTATCGGGCGACCCGCCATTCTCGTGCCGCTGCCCGGCTCGCTCGACCAGGACCAGGCTGCGAACGCGGCCTTCCTCGAAGGGGTGGGCGGAGCGATCCGCATTCTCCAGCCGGAATTCACACCGCGCCATCTTGCCGCCGAATTGTCGAAGCTGATCGCACAGCCGGCGCACTTGACGACGATGGCGGCAAACGCGAAGAGCGCCGGCATCCCCGACGCTGCCGACCGCCTGGCCGATCTCGTGATCGCGACGGCCAACTTTCAGAACTGACAGGACACGCAGGACCATGAAGCTGCCGCCGAAGCTCGGCTCCATCCATTTCATCGGCATCGGCGGCATCGGCATGTCCGGCATCGCCGAGGTGCTGCACAATCTCGGCTACAAGGTGCAGGGCTCGGACGCCTCCGACGGCGCGAATGTGAAGCGCCTGGCGGAGAAGGGCATCACCACCTTCGTCGGGCACAAGGCGGAGAATCTCGGCGAGGCCGAGGTCGTCGTGGTCTCGACCGCGATCAAGCGCGACAATCCCGAGCTTCTCGCCGCGCGCGAGTTGCGCCTGCCGGTGGTCCGCCGGGCCGAGATGCTGGCCGAGCTGATGCGGCTGAAGAGCTGCGTCGCCATCGCCGGCACCCATGGCAAGACCACCACGACTTCGCTGGTCGCGACGCTGCTGGAGAAGGGAGGGCTCGACCCGACCGTGATCAATGGCGGCATCATCAACGCCTACGGCACCAATGCGCGCATGGGCGAGAGCGACTGGATGGTGGTCGAGGCCGACGAATCCGACGGCACCTTCCTGAAGCTGCCGGCCGACGTGGCGATCGTCACAAATATCGATCCCGAGCATCTCGACCATTTCGGCACCTTCGATGCGATCAAGGCGGCCTTCCGCTCCTTCGTCGAGAACCTGCCGTTCTACGGTTTTGCGGTGATGTGCATCGACCATCCGACGGTGCAGGGACTGGTCGGCCAGATCACCGACCGCCGCGTCGTCACCTATGGCGAGAACCCGCAGGCCGATTTCCGCCTGATCGACATCGATCTCTCGGGCGGGCAGGCTCAATTCACGCTGCTGATCCGCGACCGCAAGACCGGCCGCGACGAAGTGATCCGCGACCTCGTGATGCCGATGCCCGGCCATCACAACGCGCTGAACGCCACGGCCGCGATCGCGGTCGCCTATGATCTCGGCATTCCCGTGCCGCGGATCCGCGAGGCGCTGGCCGGCTTCGGCGGCGTCAAGCGCCGCTTCACCAAGACCGGCGAGTGGAACGGCGCGCTGATCTTCGACGATTACGGCCATCATCCGGTCGAGATCGCCGCCGTGCTGAAGGCAGCGCGCGCCTCGACGAAGAGCAAGGTGATCGCGATCGTGCAGCCGCATCGCTACACCCGCCTGTCGAGCCTGTTCGACGATTTCGCCGCCTGCTTCAACGATGCCGACACGGTGATCGTGGCCGATACCTATGCGGCAGGCGAGGCGCCGATCTCGGGCGCCGATCGCGATTCGCTGGCCGCGGGCATCAAGGCACGCGGCCATCGCCATGTGCTGCCACTGGAGGCGCCCGACAAGCTCGCCGGCATGGTGGCGGAGCTGGCCGGGCCGGGCGACTACGTCGTCTGCCTCGGCGCCGGCAACATCACGCAATGGGCTTATGCGCTGCCGGGGGAACTGGCCGCGCTGGGCTGAGGCCTTCCCGCTGCATTGCGCACAGGCTAAAGCGACGCCATGGCATTCCAGGACCTCACCTCCGACATCCGCGCCGCCGCGCCCGCTCTTCGGGGGCGGCTCCTCGCCAATCAGGACCTTTCGGCCCTGACCTGGTTTCGCGTCGGCGGGCCGGCGCAGCTTCTGTTCACGCCGGCGGACGAGGAAGACCTCGCCTATCTGCTCGGCCGGCTGCCCGAGGAGATCCCGGTCACGGTGATCGGGCTTGGTTCCAACCTGATCGTGCGCGACGGGGGCATTCCCGGGCTCGTCATCCGGCTCGGTGGCAAGGGTTTCACAGAGATCGCCCCGGAGCCGGACAGCCGCCTGCGCGCCGGAACGGCGGTTCCGGACGTCAAGGTGGCCCGCGCGGCGGCCGATGCCGCGCTCGACGGCCTCGCCTTCTACCGTGGCATTCCCGGCTCGATCGGCGGCGCGCTGCGCATGAACGCTGGCGCGCATGGCGGCGAGACCACCGATGTGCTCGTCTCGGCGCGCGGCGTCACCCGCAAGGGCGAACTCGTCACGCTCAGCCACGCGCAGATGGGCTTCACCTATCGCAACAGCGCGGCCTCTACCCGCGACATCATATTCACCTCCGCCCTGTTCCAGGGAAGGCCGGGCGATCAGGTCGCGATCCAGGCCGAGATGGACCGGGTGACGCAGGCGCGCGAGGCGGCCCAGCCGATCAAGGAGCGCACCGGCGGCTCGACCTTCAAGAATCCCGAGGGCGGCAAGGCGTGGAAGCTGATCGATGCCGCGGGCTGCCGCGGTCTGCGCGTCGGCGGGGCGCAGGTTTCGGAGATGCATTGCAATTTCCTGATCAACACCGGCGGCGCGACGGCGGCCGATGTCGAGGGGCTCGGCGAGGAGGTTCGCCGCCGGGTCAAGGAGAACTCCGGCTTCGAGCTGCAATGGGAGATCAAGCGGCTCGGGATTGCGGCGTAACCACTTCGGCGCGCGGCGGTAACCGGAGCACGCGCCGGTTAACGCGCTGTTAACCATGTTTAACGAGGTTGGACCCAACGCAGCGGCGCGGGGCTCCGATGGTCGAACATGTTGCAGTGCTGATGGGCGGATGGTCCGTCGAGCGGGAGGTCAGCCTCAACAGCGGAGCGGCCTGCGCGCGGGCGCTGGAAGGCCAAGGCTATCGCGTCACCCGCGTCGACGTGCAGCGCGACATCGCCGAGGTGCTGGCGAAGTTGAGGCCGGACGTCGCCTTCAATGCCCTGCATGGCCGCTTCGGCGAGGACGGCACGATCCAGGGTGTGCTCGAGATCCTGCGCATCCCCTATACCCATTCCGGCGTGCTGGCCTCGGCGCTGGCGATCCGCAAGGACCGGGCGAAGACGGTCGTCAAGGCGGCAGGGGTGCCGGTCGCGCACGGCGTCAACGTCTCGCGCTTCGCCGCCGCCAAGAGCCATGTGCTGCCGCCGCCCTATGTGCTGAAGCCCATCGACGAGGGCTCCTCCGTCGGTGTCGTCATCGTCAAGAGGGACAGGGAGCATCCGCCGCAGGAGATCGCCCGGCCGGACTGGCCCTGCGGCGAGATGCTGCTCGCGGAGACCTTCATCGCCGGGCGCGAGCTGACCTGTGCCGTCATGGGCGACCGGGCCTTGGGTGTGACCGAAATACAAGCCGCAACCGGCGAATTTTACGACTACGACGCGAAGTACGCCAAAGGCGGCTCGATTCACATCTGCCCGGCTCAAATTTTACCGAAAATTTACCAGCAGATCGAAGAGTGTGCGTTAACGGCGCATCAAGCAATCGGATGCCGGGGCGTCAGCCGATCTGACTTTCGCTACGACGACGAGACCGACACGCTCGTCTGGCTGGAAGTCAATACGCAGCCCGGGATGACCGAGACCAGCCTGGTGCCCGAACTGGCTGCCCATGCGGGCCTGAATTTCGGTGAGCTCGTCAAATGGATGGTGCAGGACGCCTCCCTCGATCGGTGAATGCGATGAAGGCGAAACCCTCTTCGCGCCTGCCGGTCGCGGCGACCGGCCCGCAACTGCTGATCGGCAGCGAGCGGCAGGGGCGTTGGCTGCGCCGCCAGCGGCGCTCGGTCCAGCCCTTGGCGGAGCGGGTGCCGCGCGGCATCGGCTCCTGGCTCGCCCTCGGCTTCCTCACGCTCAGCCTTGGCTCAGGCTTCGTCATCGGCGGGCAGTATCAGGCGATGCAGGATACCTATGGCGAGCCGCGGCACATCATCGCGCGCATGCTCGGATTCGGCATCGACCGGGTTACGATCTCGGGGCTCTGGGGGCTGTCGGAGCAGGAGGTGCTCGTCGCCGCTGGCATCGATGCCAAGACCTCGCTGGTGTTCTTCGACGCCGATGCGGCGCGCCGCCAGCTCGAAGCCAACCCGCTGATTCGCGAGGCTCAGGTCCGCAAGCTGTATCCCGGCGAGATCTCGATCTCGCTGACCGAGCGTGAGCCCTACGCGCTCTGGCAGGTCAAGGGCGAGCTTTTCGTCATCGCGGCCGATGGCACGGTGATCGACAAGATGGATGACGGCCGCTTCGCCTATCTGCCGCTGGTCGTCGGCAAGAACGCCAACAATCGCGCCAGCGAGTATCTCGAGCTGCGCAAGCAAGCCGGGCCGCTGGCCGAGCATATCCGCGCCGGCATGCTGGTCTCCGATCGGCGCTGGGACATCAAGCTCGACAACGGCATGGATGTGCGTCTGCCCGAGACCAAGCCCGAAGTCGCGATGCAGCGGCTTGTTTCGCTAGAGGAGAGCGACCGCATCCTGGACAAGGACATCCTGGCGCTCGATCTGCGCCAGCCCGACCGGGTGGTGGCACGACTCTCCGAAGAGGCGGCTGCAGCGCGTGCCGAAATGCTGAAGAACCGCAACAAGGCCAAGAAGAAGGGAGGGGAGGCGTGAACCACTTCACCTCCCAGGGTCTGACGCCGCGCATGCGCCCGCTCTCGGCGCGCAAGAGCGCGACGCTCTCGATCCTCGACATCGGCACCAGCAAGGTCGTCTGCCTGATCGCCGAGCTCAACCCGGCCGAGGCGAACGAACGGCTGCGCGGGCGCACCCATGTCGCCCGTATCATCGGCATCGGCCATCAGCGCTCGCTCGGCCTGAAGGGCGGGGCGATCATCGACCTGGAAAGCGCCGAGCGCGCCATCCGGGCCGCCGTCGACGCCGCCGAGCGCATGGCCAAGGTCGAGGTCCAGTCGGTCATCGTCAACCTCACCGGCGGGCGCATCGGCTCTCAGCATTATGCCGCCGGCGTCGACCTGCGCTCCGGCTCGGTCGGCGATGCCGACATCAAGCGCGTGCTCGCCACGGCAGCGACCCATGCGATCCGCCCCGGCAAGGCCGTGCTCCATGCGCTGCCGACCGGCTATGCGCTCGACGGCGTGCCGGGCGTGCTCGATCCGCGCGGGCTGATCGGCGGCAAGCTCTCGGTCGACATGCATGTCGTCGCCAGCGAGGCGGCGGCGGCGCGCAACGTCATGCTCGCAGTCGAGCGCTGCCATCTCGAAGTCGAGGCGGTGGTCGCAACGCCTTATGCCTCTGGCCTGTCGGTGCTGGTCGACGATGAGGCGGAGATGGGCGTGGTCGTGGTCGATCTCGGCGGCGGCACGACGAGCCTCGGCGTCTTTTCCGGTGGTCATATGATGCATGCCGACGCCATCGCCGTCGGCGGAAACCACATCACCATGGACGTTGCGCGCGGCCTCTCCACCCGCGTCTCCGCGGCGGAGCGGCTGAAGACGCTGCACGGCTCCTGCATCGCGAGCGCCTCCGACGAGCGCGACATGATCGCCGTGCCGCAGGTCGACGATGACGAGCGCGACATGCCGAACCACCTCGCCAAGTCGCATCTCATCCGGATCATCAAGCCGCGCGTCGAGGAAATCCTCGAACTGGTGCGCGACCGGCTGGCCCATGCGGGCTTCTCGGCCCAGGCAGGGCGGCGCGTGGTCCTGACCGGCGGTGCCTGCCAGCTCACCGGCCTGCCGGAAGTGGCGCGCCGCATCCTCGGCGGCCAGGTCCGCACCGGGCGGCCACTCGGCATCAAGGGCCTGCCCGAGGCGGGCAAGGGCCCAGCCTTCTCCGCAGCGGTCGGCCTGCTGGTCTACCCGCAGGTCGCCCATGTCGAGCATTTCGAACCGCGCGCCGCCGGCGGGCGCTATTTCGCGACCGGGACGGACGGCTACTTCTCGCGCGTCGGGCGGTGGCTGAAGGACAGTTTCTAGGACGCGGCTAAAGCCGGGTTCGAGATTTGAGTGAGTACCGCCCGCTCCGGTGGGCACGGCGTCAAACGTAGCAATCAGACGGCTCCCGCCAGGCGCCGGTCAAAGGGATCAGAAGAGGCAATCATGGCGATGAATCTGCAAGCCCCGGACATCCGGGAACTCAAGCCCCGGATCACGGTCTTCGGTGTCGGCGGCGCGGGCGGCAATGCGGTCAACAACATGATCGAGGCGGGCCTCGACGGCGTCGACTTCGTCTGCGCCAACACCGACGCCCAGGCGCTGGCGCTGTCGCGCTCCTCGCGCATCATCCAGATGGGCCTGCAGGTCACCGAGGGCCTCGGCGCCGGCTCGCAGCCGGAAGTCGGCCGGGCCGCGGCCGAGGAAGTCATCGACGAGATTCGCGATCACCTGGCGGGCGCGCATATGGTCTTCATCACCGCCGGCATGGGCGGCGGCACCGGCACCGGTGCTGCTCCGGCCATTGCCCGGGTCGCTCGCGACATGGGCATCCTGACCGTCGGCGTCGTGACCAAGCCGTTCCAGTTCGAGGGCCAGCGCCGCATGCGCATGGCGGAGGCCGGCATCGCCGAGCTGAACGAGGCCGTGGACACGCTGATCGTCATCCCGAACCAGAACCTGTTCCGCGTCGCCAACGAGACCACCGGTTTCGCCGACGCCTTCGGCATGGCCGACCAGGTGCTCTATTCCGGCGTCGCCTGCATCACCGACCTGATGGTCCGCCCCGGCCTGATCAACCTCGACTTCGCCGACGTGCGCGCCGTGATGCGCGGCATGGGCAAGGCGATGATGGGCACCGGAGAGGCGCAGGGCGAGAAGCGCGCGCTGACTGCGGCCCAGGCCGCGATCAACAACCCGCTGCTCGACGACATCTCGATGAAGGGCGCGCGCGGCCTGCTGATCTCGATCACCGGCGGGCGCGACATGAAGCTCTACGAGGTCGACGAGGCCGCCACCCGCATCCGCGAGGAGGTCGATTCCGAGGCCAACATCATCGTCGGCGCGACCTTCGACGAATCGCTTGAAGGCACCGTGCGCGTCTCCGTCGTCGCCACCGGCATCGACAAGCCGATCTCGCAGGTCGGCGAGGTCGACGAGACCGAGGCCCGCATCGCACAGGTCGCCGAGCGCCTGAAGCAGGAAGCCCGCCTGCGCTCGACCGCCACTCCGCAGGCCGCCCGCCCGGCGCCGCAGCCGGCCGCCATGCCGGTGGTCGAAACGGCCCGTGTCGCGCCCGCCGCCGAGCCGGCGCCGGCCGCGCAGCTGCAGGACATCCGCATCGAGCCGGTGCAGCCGCGCCCGGTGATGGTCGCCGCGCCGCCTCCGCAGCCGACGGCTCCGGCCGAGCCGAGCCTGCATCTCGAGGAGAGCTTCATCCCGCCGATGCCGGAGCGGGCAGTGCGCCCGACCCGCATGCCGCGGATCGAGGACCTGCCGGCTCCGGGCCAGGCCCAGCTGCATGCCCAGCGCGGTGCCCAGCCCGTGCCGCAGGCGCCCACCGCCGAGCAGAAGCGGATGTCGCTGATGCAGCGTCTCGCCTCGGTCGGCTTCGGCCGGAAGGAGGACGAGGCCGAAGCTCCCGCGCAGGCGCCCGTCCCGGCACGGCAGGCTCCCGCCATGCCGCAGGCCGCGGCTCCGAGCGCTGCCCATGCCGAATACATGCGCCGCCCTGCCCAGCCGGTCTCGCGCCCGGCCCAGGGTCAGCTTGATCCGCACGGTCGTGCGGCGCCCGCCCGCACCGAGGACGATCATCTGGAGATTCCGGCCTTCCTCCGCCGTCAGGCGAACTGAAAACCGGCTTTCTCACGGCATTGCAACAATGCCCGTCGCGCCATTCGCGCGGCGGGTTTTGCACGTTAAAAAATCGTTATCTTTCAGTCTGTTATTGTTCCCACGCGCGATCCTTCCGACTGTAACACAGCGAAAGAAAGCGTGATTTTGATCGGCTGCCGCGAGGGCCTATGTTGCGGCCGCATCAAGGATGAGCATACCGGATTCGGCTGGTGCCGGGTTCGGACATGTCGCCGCCAGAGATCGTCGCCCCGGGGGCGGTCCGCGGTGACCGGGATTGGATAACGGAATGAATTTCGATCGGCAGACGACCCTGCGGGCTGCAGTGACCCTCACCGGGATCGGTGTCCATTCCGGCGCGCCCGCCAGCATCTGCCTGAAGCCGTCCAGCGCCAATTCGGGCGTCGTCTTCCTGCGCACCGGCATCGAGGGCATGCCGCCCCAACTCATCCACGCCAAGCACACGAAGGTCAGCGCCACCGAGCTCTGCACCGTGATCGGCGACCGCGGCCCGGCATCTGTCTCGACCATCGAGCACCTGATGTCGGCCTGCTCGGGCCTCGGCCTCGACAACGTGCTGGTGGAGATCGACGGTCCCGAGATGCCGATCATGGACGGCAGTGCCATCGAGTTCGTCCGCGCCATCGAAGCGACCGGCATGGTCTCGCTCGCCGCACCGCGCCGCTATCTCAAGGTTCTCCAGCCCGTCCGTATCGAGCAGGGTCGCGCCTTTGCCGAGCTGGCGCCGGCCGAGCAGGGCTTTCGGCTCGATGTGGAGATCGATTTCGACACGGCCGTGATCGGCCGGCAGCGTAAGATCTTCGATCTCGAGGCCCAAGCCTATGCCAGCGAGATCTCGAAGGCGCGGACCTTCGGCTTCATGCGCGATGTCGAGCAGCTCTGGAAGGCGGGCTTCGCGCAGGGAGCGTCGCTCGACAACACGGTCGCGATCGGCGAGGACAAGGTCATCAATCCCGAGGGCCTGCGCTATGGTGACGAGTTCGTGCGTCACAAGGTGCTCGACGCCATCGGTGACCTCGCGCTCGCCGGCTACCCGATCATTGGCGAGTTCCGCTCCTATTGCGGCGGTCACCGCATGAACGTCCGCATCCTCGAGGCGCTGTTCGCCGATCGCGCGAACTTCGCGATCGTCGAATCCCAGCCGGTCTTCGCTCCGGCCCGCGCCGTGCAGATGGCCGCGGTCGCTCCGGCGGCCTACGCGCCCGATCTCCACTGAAATCGCAGCGGCAAACGCGGCTTCGCCTTTCCTTCGCCCGGTTTTTGTCCGAGATGCCGCAGTGCTGCGGAATCGTGCCATGACCGGCTTTCGGCAGTGGCGCGTGGGAAGCGTCTGAGGTAAGGCATGCTTCCCGCAGGCAGGGACGAAGCGAAAGAGGACGGACGACGTGAGCGTGACGCGGCAAAGCCTTCCGGCAATCCATCGCGGCCTATCCCCGCGCAAGGGCATGGCCCTGGCGCTCGGTGCCGCCATGCTGCTTGGCGGCTGCGATACGCTGTCCTCGCTCAATCCCTTCGACAAGCCCGAGGTCTACAAGCCGGACCTGACACCGCCCACGCCGGCCGACAAACTCTACAATGAAGGTCTCGCGCGCCTGCAGAACGGCGACAGCGAAGGGGCTGCCAAGCGGTTCGAGGACATCGACAAGACGGCGCCGTTCTCGCCCTATGCCCGCAAGGGCCTGCTGATGACGGCCTACACCAATTTCCAGGCGAACAAGTGGGAAGAGGCGATCACCGCCTCGAAGCGCTTCATCGCCCAGAACCCGGCCAGCCCGGACGCGGCTTATGCCCAGTACATCCTGGCGATGTCCTACTATAACCAGATCCCCGACACGACTCGCGACCAGGAACGGACGCGCCAGGCGATCCAGGCGTTCGAGGAACTGATCGGCCGCTATCCGAAGTCGGAATACGTGGTCGACGCCCGGGAAAAGCTCCTGGTGGCGAAGGACCAGCTCGCCGGCAAGGAGATGAATGTCGGGCGCTACTATCTCGAGCGGCGCAACTATACCGCGGCGGTCAACCGCTTCCGCGAGGTCATCATCAAGTACCAGACCACCCGCCATGTCGAGGAGGCGCTGGAACGCCTCACCGAAGCCTATATGGCGATGGGCATCACCAACGAGGCGCAGACCGCCGCCGCGGTGCTCGGGCACAATTTCCCCGACAGCCCGTGGTACAAGGACGCCTACACGCTGCTGCAGAGCCACGGACTGGAGCCGCGCGAGGATCGCGGGTCCTATATCAGCCGGGCCTTCGACGGCTTCCAGCGCGCGGTCGGCGGCATCGTCGGGCTGCGCTTCTGATAGCCCGCGCATGCCCCGCTGCGGACATCCCCGCCGGCTCCAAAGTCTGAGCTGAGCGCCATGCTGGCGCAGCTCTCGATCCGCGACATCGTCCTGATCGACCGGCTCGACCTGAGCTTCCGCGAGGGGCTGAGCGTGCTGACCGGCGAGACCGGTGCCGGCAAGTCGATCCTGCTCGATGGCTTCGCGCTGGCGCTCGGCGGGCGGGGCGACGGCTCGCTCGTCCGCCACGGCGAGGCGCAAGGCCAGGTCAGCGCCGTCTTCGACCTGCCGCTCGATCACGCGGCGCGCAAGCTCGCCGAGGCGCAGGCGATCGACACCGACGGCGATCTGATCCTGCGCCGCGTGCAGTATGCCGACGGGCGCACCCGCGCCTTCGTCAACGACCAGCCGGTCTCGGTCCAGATACTGCGCTCGATCGGTTCGGCGATCGTCGAGATCCACGGCCAGCATGACGACCGGGCTCTGACCGACCCGGCCCAGCACCGCGCCCTGCTCGACGGGTTCGGCGGGCTTGAGGGGCAGGCGCAGGACGTCGCCGAAGCGAGTGAGCGGCTGAAACGTGCGCGACAAGCCTTGCAGGCGCAGCGGCTACGTGTCGAGGCGGCGCGCAAGGAGGCGGATTTCCTGCGCCATGCGGTCGAGGAACTCGGCAAGCTCGCGCCGAAACCCGGCGAGGAGGACGAACTCGCCGCGACGCGCCAGGCGATGATGCAAGCCGAGAAGGTCGCGCGCGACCTCAGCGAGGCCCATGAATCCGTCGGCGGTCAGGGCTCGCCGATGCCAGCGCTGGCGGCGGTGCTCCGCCGGCTCGAGCGCCGCGCGGGTCAGGCCCCCGAACTGGTCGAACCGTCGCTGGCGGCGCTCAACACCGCGATCATCGCGCTGGAAGAGGCCGGGGAGGCGCTCGCGGTGGCGATGCGCGCCGCGGAATACGATCCCCGCCAGCAGGAGCGCGTCGAGGAGCGGCTGTTCGCGCTGCGCGCCGCGGGGCGCAAATACGACGTGCCGGTGGACGGGCTCAAGGCTCTTGCGGAAACTATGGCGAGCGACCTTGCGGCGCTCGACGAGAGCGAATCGTCGCTCGGCCGCCTGGAAGCCGAGATGCAAGCCGCCGAGGCTGCTTTCCTGGCCGGAGCGCAGGCGCTCTCGCAGGCGCGCCGGGGGGCGGCTTCTCGCCTCGACCTCGCCGTGAAGGCGGAGCTGCCGCCGCTCAAGCTGGAACGGGCGCGCTTCATCACCCGCATCGAGAGCGACGAGACGGCGCGTGGCCCGGAAGGCTTCGACCGGATCGAGTTCTGGGTCGAGACTAACCCCGGCACGCGGCCGGGGCCGATGATGAAGGTCGCATCCGGCGGCGAGCTCTCGCGCTTCATGCTCGCGCTCAAGGTCGTGCTCGCCGAGCGTGGTTCGGCTCCGACGCTGGTCTTCGACGAGATCGATACCGGTGTCGGCGGCGCGGTGGCGGATGCGATCGGCGAGCGGCTGGCACGGCTCGCGGACCGGGTGCAGGTGATCTCCGTGACCCACGCACCGCAGGTCGCGGCCAAGGCCCGGCGCCATTTCCTGATCGCCAAATCGGCCGGCGAAGGCGATGCATCGCGTACCGTCACCAGGGTCGAGGCCTTGGCCGATCAGGCTCGAGGCGAGGAGATCGCCCGGATGCTCGCCGGCGCCTCGATCACGGAAGAGGCGCGGGCGGCGGCGCGGCGTCTGCTTGAGGCCGCACTGCGCGGCTGATCAGCCGATCGGGACGAGCCGATACCCCGCACCTTGCCGGCGCACCTGCTGGAAGCCGGTGATATGTCCGCCGGAGACCGTCCAGCCGTCCGCGGCGGCGCGCTCCAGGATCTCCCGGCGCGAGCGCGCCGCTTGGGCGGCATCGAGATCATAGACCACGCCGATATCGGGATCGGCAGCCTGCAATGCCCCGAGATGCAGCGCATCGCCCCAGAGAAGCAAGGCTTTCGCGTCGTCGCCGACGAGGTAGCTGCTATGTCCGAAGCTGTGGCCCGGCAGCGGGAGAAGCTCGATGCCGGGCATCACGGCGCCCGGCCCCACGGCACGGACGCGGCCGCCATAGAGGCGCTGCAGCGTCGCGGTGATGTCGAAGGCGCCGCGTTTGCGCTCCGGTGTCCCGGCGCGGTTGGTTTCGTCGCTGTAGTAGCCGAAATCGGCCTGCGGCACGATCACCTCCGCCCGGGGGAGCCATGGCTCCCCGCCATCGAACAGGCCAAGAGCGTGGTCGCCGTGAAGATGCGTGATCAGCACCCGGTCGACGTCGTCCGGCCGGACCCCTACCTTCTGCATGGCGGCGCGGGCATGGCCGAGCGCTTCGCCCCAGGCGCTGCCCGTGCCCGCATCGACGAGCGTGATGCCGCCGGGCCCGCGCAGCAGGAAGCAATTGACGTCGATGCTGATCTTCGGCTGCCCGAAACGAGCGATGGCCTCGGCCCGGGCCGTCTCTCCGCCCTGATGAACGAGAATGTCCGCAGGGGCTTCGAAGATGCCGTCGAGCAAGGTGACGACGTCATATCCGGCAAAGTGAAGAGTCTGAGCGTTCATCGGGCGCCTCCTGTCTGTCGTCGACCTAGCCGAGGGCGTCGGGCATCGGCAACGCCGCCGGGCAAGGAGCAGTCCTGCGGTCGGCGCTCGGTTCCGCCATTTCCTTTTGTGTCGCTTTGCTTTATGAGCCGCTTTCGATCGACGGCCTGCAGGTGCTGTCAGCACCGCTTTCCCGTCCCCAGTTTCGCGACGTTTCGCGTTTCGAGCCGTAGAACCAGGCCTTCCGCATGTCCTTTTCCCTCACGAGCCCGCCGCTCGCGCGCGCGCTCGCCGACCGCAATTATTCCGAACCCACGCCGGTGCAGAGCGCCGTGCTGGAAGAGGGCGCGCGCGGGCGCGACCTGCTGGTCTCCTCGCAGACCGGCTCGGGCAAGACCATCGCCTACGGGCTCGCCATCGGCGAGACCCTGCTGGACGGTGCCGAGAAGCTCGGCCGCGCCGAGCAGCCGCTGGCGCTGATCATCGCGCCGACGCGCGAACTCGCCTTGCAGGTGCAGCGCGAACTGGCCTGGCTCTATGCCCAGGCAGGCGCGCGCGTGATCTCCTGCGTCGGCGGCATGGATCCGCGCCGCGAGGCGATGCTGCTCGAGGAGGGCGCGCATATCGTCGTCGGGACGCCCGGGCGCCTGCGCGACCATATCGAGCGGCGGCGCCTCGACCTGTCGGAGCTCAAGGCCGTCGTGCTCGACGAAGCCGACGAGATGCTCGATCTCGGCTTCCGCGACGATCTCGAATTCATCCTGAAGAGCGCGCCCGAGAGCCGCCGCAGCCTGCTGTTCTCCGCGACCTTCCCGAAGGAGATCATCCAGCTCGCGCAGAACTATCAGCACGACGCGCTGCGCATCGAGGTCCAGGCCGCGGCGCGCGGCCATGCCGACATCGCCTACAAGGCCGTGCGCGTCTATCCCAAGGAAGCGGAGCTGGCGGTCGTCAACTTGCTGCGCTTCCATGATGCGCCGGTGGCGCTCGTCTTCTGCAACACGCGCAACGCCGTGCGCCATCTCGAAGCGATCCTGCTGGAGCGCGGCTTCACGGCCGTGGCGCTCTCCGGCGAGCTCGGCCAGAACGAGCGCAATGCCGCGCTGCAGTCGTTGCGCGACGGCCGGGCCCGGGTCTGCGTCGCGACCGACGTTGCGGCCCGCGGAATCGATCTGCCCGGTCTCGACCTGGTGATCCATGCGGAACTGCCGCACGACTCCGAAGTGATGCAGCATCGCTCGGGCCGTACCGGCCGTGCCGGCAACAAGGGCACCAGCGTGCTGCTGGTGCCGCCCTCGCGCCGGCGCAAGGCCGAGCGGCTGCTCCTGGAAGGCAAGGTCGAGGCCGACTGGATCGGTCCGCCGACCGCCGAGGAAATCCGCGCGCTCGATCAGGAACGGCTTTTGAAGGACCCGCTGCTCGAAGGCGAGGAAGGCGAGGACGATGCCGGCATGGTCGAGGCGCTGATGGCGGGCCGCGAGGCGCGCGAAATCGCGGCCGCGCTCGTCAGGCTCTATCGCTCGCGCCTGCCGGCCGCCGAGGAAGCGGCCGATCCGGGCTTCGGCCGCGAGGAGCGGCGGGCTCCCCGCTCGAATGAGGATTATGCCGCGCAGCGCCGGCCCTTCGGTGCAGGCCGCGAGGCGGATGACGGCGAACGGCCGCGCAAGGCGTCCGGGCCGCGCGGCGACACGGTCTGGTTCAGGCTCGATATCGGCCGCAAGCAGGGCGCCGACCCGCGCCAACTCCTGCCGATGCTGTGCCGGCGCGGACGCATCACCCGCGACGAGGTCGGTGCCATCCGCATCTTCGACCGCGAGACCAAGGTCGAGATCGACGCGGATGTCGCCGATCGTTTCTACGAATCCGCCAAGGTGTCGGATCGCGACCGGATCACGATCGAGCCGGCAACCGAGGAGCGGCGCGCTGCGCGCTCTTTCGAGGACAAGCCTGCCGAGCGGCGCGCGCCTTCGCGCAAGCCGGGCGCGGATGACGACAACAGCGGGGAGAGGCCGGCGCGCGGCGGCAAGTTCGACCGCGCGGGCAAGCCGGAGCGGGCGGCGGCGCCCTACCGGGCGCGCGATCGCTTCGACGAACGCGACGCAGCCGGGCCGCGTCGAGCGGCTGCCGGCCGCGAAACCGGCGAACGGAAGCCGTATGAGGATCGCGGAGAAGGCCGTCCCGCCGGCAAGAAGACATTCAACCCGAAGGAAAAGCGCTTTCCGGGCAAGGCTGAGCGTCCTGGCGGCGGCCGCCCGGCCGGAAAGCCTTTCGGCAAGGGCAAACCTCCGCGCCGCGGCTGATCGTCGAAACCCGATCGCCCGCGCCCGGCCTCCGGCGGCGAAGGCCGCCGCTCCTCTCCATGCCCGTCAACGCAGGCCGAGGAACGAGAGGATCGCGAGGACGACGACGATGAGGCCGACAAGATAGATGATATTGTTCATGAAAACCCCCTGACTAGATCGGCCGCGAGGCACGATTTCTGGGGGTGAACCGCTTTCGGCGGTGAAAGGTTCCGCTCGGCGCGGAGCTTGGCCGGGCGGGATGACACCCGTCCGGCTCGTCATCCTGCGCTGACGGCGCGGCGGCTCAGGCCACCACCTTGCGGTAGAGATGCCAGGTCGCGTGGCCGAGCACCGGCATCACCACGACCAGCCCGACCAGCACCGGCAGGCAGCCGAGCACCAGAAGCCCCGTGACGACGAGGCCCCAATACATCATCACCCGCGGATTGGCCTCGACCGCCGCGATCGAGGTGCGCACCGCTGTCGGCACATCGACATGCCGGTCGATAATCAGCGGGAAGGAGACGACCGAGATCGCGAAGGCGAGGATGGCGAAGAGCAGACCGATCGAATTGCCGAGAATGATCATCACCCAGCCGTTGAAGGTGGTGAAGGTGGCGCGCAGGAATTCCGCCGTCGAAACGTCAGCCGGCAAGCCGAGCTGCGCGCGGTAGATCAGCCAGGCGCAAGCCAGCCAGGCCAGGAACAGACCGGTCAGCATCAGCCCGAGCAGCACGATCTGGCCGATGGCCGGAGATTGCAGGACCTCGAAGGCATGGCGCCAGGACGAATCCAGCCCCTGTTCGCGCCGCCGGCTGATCTCGTAGAGGCCGATCGCGGCGAAGGGGCCGAGCAGGGCGAAGCCGCCGAGCAGCGGGAAGAGCAGCGGGAATATGTTGTAGGTGACGGTGATCTGCCCCAGCAGCACGCCGGCGACCGGATAGATCAGGGCGATGAAGACGAGATGGCTCGGCTGCGCCTTGAAATCCTCCCAGCCGCGCCAGAGCGCATCGCGCAGGTCCATCGTCGTGATGGTGCGGACCTGCGGTTCCGCGGCCCTGCCGATGTGATGGATGGTGCCGTCGAGATTGGCCATGGCGTAACTCCCGGTTCCGGCCCGGTTCGCCAAAAGCCGTCGACATGTTCCTTGGTGTCAACGGCCGTCCGGCGTCGAGCTTCCAATTCCCAGCCTCGGAACTATACACGCGGCGACGGGATTTGCCGCAACCTTTCGCGCAGATGTGAGACGCACGCCGCGCAGGAGACTGCTGCCCTTCCTCGTCAGCGGCTTCTCGCCTAATGCTTCCCGCATGAGCGACGTCGACGACACCGCCTCTCCTGAAACGCCGGTAGCGGACCTGACTCCGCGCCGAGCGAAGCTCGAGCACAAGCGACTGGCCGCCGAGGTCCAGGCGGCGAACGATGCCTATTTCCAGGAAGACCAGCCGATCATGGACGATGCGTCGTATGACGCCAAACGTCGGCGGCTCGTCGCATTGGAGGCGGCCTTTCCGGAGCTGAAGGAGGCGGGTGGCGTCAGCGGGACGGTCGGTGCGAGGCCTTCCGGCAAGTTCGCGAAGATTCGCCATCGCGTACCCATGCTGTCGCTCGACAACGCCTTCTCGGATGAGGCCGTCGCGGAGTTCGCGGCACGCGTCTACCGCTTTCTCGGCCGCAAGGAAGACGCCGGCGGCATCGCCTTTACCGCCGAGCCGAAGATCGACGGGCTCTCCCTGTCGCTGCGCTACGAGCGGGGCGAGCTCGTAACCGCCGCGACGCGCGGGGACGGCGAGGAGGGCGAGGACGTCACCGTCAATGCCCGCACCATTTCCGAGATTCCCCAGGCGCTGACCGGGCCGGGCGTGCCGGAGATCGCCGAGATACGCGGGGAGGTCTATCTCGGCCATGCCGATTTTGCCGGGATCAACGAGCGCCAGCGCGAGAGGGGGCTGCCCGAATTCGCCAATCCGCGCAATGCCGCCGCCGGCTCGCTGCGCCAGCTCGACGCGAGCATCACCGCCTCGCGGCCCTTGCGCTTCTTCGCCTATGCCTGGGGCGAGATGCCGGTGCTGCCGGCTGCGACCCAGATGGGCGTGGTCGAAGCCTTCAAGCGCTGGGGCTTTCGCACCAATCCGCTGATGAAGCGCTGCGAGAGCGTGGCCGAGATGGTCGCGCAGTACCGGCTGATCGAGAGCCAGCGCGCCACCCTCGGCTACGATATCGACGGCGTGGTCTACAAGGTCGACGATCTCGCGCTGCAGGCCAGGCTCGGTTTCGTTTCGCGGGCGCCGCGCTGGGCGATCGCGCACAAGTTCCCGGCGGAGCTGGCGACGACGATCCTCGAAGCCATCGACATCCAGGTTGGCCGTACCGGCGCGCTTTCGCCGGTTGCGCGGCTCAAGCCGGTCACGGTCGGTGGCGTCGTCGTGACCAATGCGACGCTGCACAACGAGGATTATATCCGCGGCTTCGATTCGAAGGGGCTGCCCATCCGGGACGGAGTCGATATCCGCATCGGCGACACGGTGACGGTGAAGCGTGCGGGAGACGTCATCCCGCGTGTCGAGGCTGTCGATCTGACGAAGCGGCCGGCGGATTCGAAGCCGTACGAGTTCCCGACGCTCTGCCCCGTCTGCGGCAGCCATGCGACGCGCGAGCACAATCCGCGTTCGGGCAAGGAGGACGCGGTGCGCCGCTGCACCGGCGGACTGATCTGCGCGGCGCAGACGGTCGAGCGGCTCAAGCACTTCGTCTCGCGCGATGCGCTCGACATCGACGGGCTCGGCGACAAGCAGATCGAGTTCTTCCATACCGATCCGGACCTGCCGGTGAAAGAGCCCGCCGACATCTTCACGCTCGCCCGGCGCGACGAGGCCAATTTCAAGAAGCTCAAGGACAAGGAGGGCTTCGGTGCTGTCAGCGTCAGGAAGTTGTTCGAGGCGATCGAGGCCGCGCGCACGCCGCCGCTCAACCGGCTGATCTTCGGGCTGGGCATCCGCCATGTCGGCGAGACCAATGCGCGGCTGCTCGCCCGCAACTACGGCTCGTTCGAAGCGTTGCGGGAGGCGGTCGCCGCCGCGGCCGACCCGGCCTCGCCGCAGCGGCAGGAGCTGGACGCGATCGACGGCGTGGGGCCGACCGTCGTCGAGGCGCTGCTGCAGTTCTTCGGCGAGCCGCACAACCAGGCATTGCTCGACCGGCTGCTGGAGCAGGTTCAGCCGCAGCCGCTGGAGGCGGTCACCACGACGAGTCCGGTCGCGGGCAAGACGGTCGTCTTCACCGGCGCGCTCGAACGGATGACCCGCGACGAGGCCAAGGCGATGGCGGAGCGGCTGGGGGCGAAGGTGGCGGGCTCGGTCTCGTCGAAGACGGATCTGCTGGTCGCGGGGCCGGGTGCCGGCTCGAAGCTCAAGGATGCGGCCAAGCATGGCGTCGAGGTGATCGACGAGGCCGGCTGGTTCGATCTGGTCGGTGGGTGAGGATTATTCCGCCGCCTCTGTGGACGGTCCGAACATTGCCGCTGGCGGCGCTTCGCCCGCCGACCTCACCTGGCTTGGCGCGGCGCCGGTAATGCGTTTGAAGGCGCGGCTGAACGAGGCTTCCGACTCGTAGCCGAGGCGCTGAGCCACGATGGCGATCCGCAGCCTGTCGCGGGCGAGCCATTGCCTCGCCTGATGCATCCGGACCTGCGCGACATAGCGCGCCGGCGTCTCGCCGACCACCTCGGCGAAGCGCTGGGCGAAGCCGGAGCGCGAGGCGCCCATCAGTTCCGCCAGGCTTTCGACCGTCCAGTCGGTTTCGGGATGGGCGTGGACCGCCGCGAGCACCTTGCCGATCTGCGGGCAGCGCGCCGCCGCGACCCAGCCCTTGCTGGTGCCGCAGCCGCTTTCGACCCAGGCGCGGATGATCGTCGCGGCCAGCACGTCGGCGAGGCGCGCCATGATGCCGCCGGCGCCGACCCGGTCCAGCGCGACCTCCTGACCCATCGCCTCGAGCAGATGCGGGATGCCGGGCTCGTTGGCGATGAAGTCGGACATCCGCATCAAATCCGGCATCAGCCTGAGCAGCGGGTGGCCGGTATCCACATTGAAGGTCATGCGGCCGGTGAAGACCAGCATGTGCTCGCCGCTGCCGCCGCCTTCGACATCGAAGATATTGCCGTAGAACTCGCGCACCCGGCAGTTGCAGGGAGGGGAGGGCACGACCTCCGGCGAACTGGCGAGGACATGGCCGCCGCCGCGCGGCAGCAGCACGGCGTCGCCGTCCTGCAGCTCCAGCCATTCGCCCGCGGAAGTCTTCAGCCAACAGTTCCCGCGCGAGACGAAATGGAAATAGGCCTCATGGGTCTGGGGGAAGACGACGCCCCAGGGCGCGGCCATCTGGCAGCGGCTGTAATCGACCCCGTCGAGCCTCAGGCCGCGGAGCATCTCGGTCAGATGGTCGACGGGAACGGTCATCGCAATCCTGGACGAACAGTCATGAGATGCGGATTATATAGCATGGAAACTCCATGGCGCTACTCCCATCTTCCGGCGACTTCATGGAGAACCCCATGTCTGACGCTCTATCCGCTCCCTCCTTTCAACTCGATGACACGCAGGACGAGACCCGCGAAAGGCCCGCCTGGGCCGCGGTCGTCTCGCTGACCTTCGGCGTCTTCGGCCTGGTCACGGCCGAGTTCCTGCCCGCCAGCCTGCTGACGCCGATGGCTAACGACATCGGCGTCTCGGTCGGCGCCGCCGGGCAGGCGGTCACGGCCACGGCCGTGGTCGGCGCCATTGCCGGCCTCGCCGCCGCCATCGTCACCCGCGGCATCGACCGCCGCGTCGTGATCTGGTCGCTCACCGGCCTGCTGATCCTGTCAAGCGCCATCGCCGCGATCGCCACCAACCTGCCGACGCTGCTGTTCGCCCGCGTACTGCTCGGAATCGGGCTCGGAGCGTTCTGGTCGATGGTCGCTGCGACCGCGATGCGGCTGGTGCCGCCGAGCGCCCTGCCAAAGGCGATGTCACTGATCTTTACCGGCGTCTCGGTCGCAACCGTCAGCGCGGCGCCGATCGGCGCCTATATCGGCAACCTGATGGGCTGGCGCTTCGTGTTCTGGCTTTCGGCCTTGATCGGCGTGGTGACGCTCATCGTCCAGATGGCGGTGCTGCCACGGCTGCCGGCGCGCGGCTCGCCCGATATCCGCACGCTGTTCCGCCTCCTCGGCCAGCCCAGCATCGCTCTCGTCCTCGCCGGCATCGTCGTGGTGATCTCGGGGCATTTCGCGGGCTTCACCTATGTCCGCCCGTTCCTGGAACAGATCCCGAAGCTCTCCGTCGAGGCGATCTCGCTGGTGCTGCTGGCCTATGGCGTCGGTGGGTTCTTCGGCAACTTGCTGGGCGGGGCGATCACGGCGCGCAGCGCCAAGGCCTCGGTGATCTTCGGCGCCTTCGCGATTGCGCTGATGGGCGCGAGTCTGCTCCTGATCGGGACATCACCGATCGCCTCGGCCGTCGCCGTCGGGCTCTGGGGTTTTGCCTTCGGCGCGCTGCCGGTCGGCTTTCAAACCTGGCTGGTGCGCGTTGCGCCGGAGGACGAGGCCGAGTCGGCCGGTGGCCTGCTCGTCGCTGCCTTCCAGGTTGCGATCGCCAGCGGCGCCGTGTTCGGCGGGCTGCTGGTCGACGGCTTCGGGACGCTCGGCGTGATGGCCTACGCGATGATCGCAACGTTGGTTGGGGGGCTCGGCGTGCTGCTGCTCGGAGGGAAAAGCCCCGAGCGCGTCGGAGCCGCGGCCCACGCCCTCTGACCCTATCGGCAGGCCGATAGAACAGATCGGGCGCGTGATGCGCCCGATCACTTTTCTTCAAGACAGCGCCGCCGCGGGAAGGTTTATGCTCACGGCATGGAAGCAGTCACCCAAGGCGAAACATTCTGCCTCGAACCGCTCGTCGCCGGCGAGCGGGCGAAGCTGTTTCCGGCCGCCCGCTTCGACGGGCTGGACTGCCTGGCCGCGACCTTCCGCCGCCACGCCTATGCGCCGCACCGGCATGAAAGCTATGTCCTCGGCACCATCGAAGCCGGCTGCGAAACCTTTCGCGTGCGCGGCGCCCGCCACTACGCGCGGCCGGGGCTGATCACCTTCGTCAACCCGCTGGAGACCCATGACGGTGAGCCCTACGGGCCCGGCTACAGCTATCGCATGACCTATCCCGAGATCGGGCTGATTCGCGAGGTCGCGGCTTCGCTCAGCGGCCGGGAGATGAACGGGACGCCGTTCTTTCCCGAACCTCTCGTCGAGGATGCGGAAGGCGCGGCGCTCTTCACCGCAGCTCATCGCGCGATCGAGGATGGCGAGGACCTGCTGGCGGGCGAGGAAATGCTCCTGCGCTTCTACGCGCATTGCCTGGCCCGTCATGCCGAGCTGACGGTTCGGACCGTCGGCGTGGAGGAGGGACCGGTCGCCAAGGCGCGTGAATTGTTCGAGGCTCGCTACGAGGAGGACTTGTCGCTCGCCGATCTGGCGCGGTTGACCGGCCTGCCGCGACACCATCTGATCCGGGCCTTCCGTCGGGAAACCGGGCTGACGCCGCATGCCTACCTCGTCGACGTCCGCGTCCGGCGCGCCCGGGAGCGACTCAGGCGCGGGGAGATGCCGGGCGATGTCGCGGCGGCGACCGGCTTCTGCGACCAGCCGCATCTGACGCGGGCCTTCAAGGCGCGCTTCGGCGTGACCCCCGGCGCCTTCCGGGCAGCGCACGCCGGTTGAGCCGGCCCTTCGAGAGAACCGAAACCATGTCCACGATGCGCGACGACATCAGGCGCGGCCTGAGCGATATCTGGCCGGCTGCGGTAGCGGCGGCCCCGATCGGCCTGCTGTTCGGGGCGGTTGCCGCCAGCAAGGGGCTCTCGCCGCTCGAGGTCTTCCTGATGAGCATCATGGTTTTCGCCGGCGGGGCGCAGTTCGCTGCGATCGAGCTCTGGGCGAGCCCGGCGCCGGTCGCTGCGCTGGTGTTCTCGACGCTGCTCATCAATGCGCGCCATGTGCTGATGGGCGCGTCGCTCGCTCCGAAGCTGCAGGGCTTCGGCCGCTGGCAGAAATTCCTCGGCCTCTACTACATGGCCGACGAGAACTGGGCGTTGGCCGAGAAGCGCGCCCGTACGCACCGCCTGACGCCGGCCTACTGGTTCGCGATGGTCGTTCCCTTCGTGGCGGGCTGGCTGGTCAACTCGACGCTCGGGGCCGTGATCGGCGCCGTTCTCGGCGATCCGAAGCGGCTCGGTGCCGATTTCGCCTTCACGGCACTGTTCATCGCGCTCGTCGCGGCGTTCTGGAAGGGGCGGGTGACGTTCTGGACCGTGACTGCAGCCGGTGTCGCTTCGGCCGCGACCTATCGGCTCGCCGGACCGCCCTGGCATGTCGCGGCCGGCGCACTTTGTGGCCTGCTGGCCGCCTGGCTCGCGGCGGGCCGCGAGCCGCGGGCGCGAGCCGTCGTCATCGAGGAGGCCAAGGCGTGAGCGTCGATCCGATCAATCTCGTCGCCTTCCTCGGCATGGCGATCGTGACCTATTTCACGCGTGTCGCCGGGCTGGCGCTGGTGGGACGCCTCAATCTCTCCCCGCGTGCGCAGGCTGCGTTCGACGCGATTCCGCCTGCCGTGCTCGTCGCGGTGATCGCGCCCAGCGCGCTCGCCACCGGCTGGGCCGAGACCGCCGCCGCAGCGATCACGGCGCTGGCTGCGACGCGGCTGCCGCTGCTGGCCGTGGTGGCGGTCGGCGTCGTCGCCGTGGTGGCCTTCAGGATGGTCCTGTGACCGGCGTCCTGCTCTTCAAGAGACACGGACGAATCGTCACAACGGCCGGCAGGCCGCCTCCAGCCAGGCCTTTGCCTCGCCTTCGACCTGCGGTGATAGCTTCGCCCGGACCTTGGCGTGATAATCGTCGATCCACGCGATCTCGCCGTCGTCGAGCAGATTCAAGTCGATCAACGCCCGTTCATAGGGGCACCAGGTGATCGTCTCGAAGCCGTAGATCGTGCGCTCCGCGCCGGGGATATGACGCTCCTCCACGACGATCAGGTTCTCGATGCGGATGCCGTAATCGCCTTCCTTGTAGTAGCCGGGCTCGTTGGAAAGGATCATGCCTGGCTCCAGCGGCGTGGTGCCGAGCTTCGACAGGCGCTGCGGCCCCTCATGCACCGAGAGATAGCTGCCGACGCCATGGCCGGTGCCGTGGTCGAAGTCGAAGCCGCCCTGCCAGAGCGGCAGCCGGGCGAAGGCGTCGAGCTGCGCGCCCGATGTACCCTTGACGAAGACGAGCCGCGAGATGGCGACATGGCCCTTGAGCACCCGGGTATAGCGATCGCGCATCTCGGCCGTCGGCTCGCCGACGACGATGGTGCGGGTGATGTCGGTCGTCCCGTCCTCGTACTGGCCGCCGGAATCGACAAGAAAGATGCCGGGCTCGATCGGCCGGTTGCTGGCCGCGGTCACGCGGTAATGCGGCAGCGCCGCGTTGGGACCCGCAGCGGCGATGGTGGTGAAGGAGACGTCCTTCAGCAGGCCGGTCTTCAGCCGCTCGTTCTCCAGTGCCGCGACGGCGTCGATCTCGGTGAGGCCGCCCTTCGGCGCCTCGCGCGCGAGCCACGACAGATAGTTCGCCATTGCCACGCCGTCGCGCAGGTGGGCAGCACGGGAGCCTGCAAGCTCGGCCGCGTTCTTGCGCGCCTTCATCAGGGCGATCGGATCGGCGCCGGCATCGGGCGTGCCACCGGCATCGCGGATCAGGGTCGCCAGGGCTGAGGCGGCTGTCGCCGCGTCGAGCCGGACCCTGGCCCCCGCCGCGCCGAGCCTCGCGATCTGCCGCTCGAGATCGCTCGGAGGCGCGATCTCGCCGACGGCCCCGATGGCGTCGCCTGCCTCGTTGGTGATCTTTTCCGGCGAGAGGAAGACGGTCGGGCGCCCGGTGCGCGGAACGATGGCATAACCGAGCGGCAGTGGCGTGTGCTCGACATCGCCGCCGCGGACATTGAAGGTCCAGGCCAGTGCATGCGGATCGGAGACGATCAGCGCATCGACCTTTGCCTCGGCCAGCGCCTTCTGGATGCGCGCGAGCTTGGAGGCGGCGTCCTCGCCGGCATAGTCGGCGCGGTGCGCCTTGACGGGTGCGGCAGGCGGGGCAGGGCGGTCCGACCAGAGCGCATCGATCGGGTTTTTCGCGACGGGTACCAGAGAGCCGCCGGCCGCCGCGGCCGCCTTTTCCAGCCGCGCCACGCCGTCGACGGTGTGGAGCCAGGGATCGTAGCCGAGCTTGCCGCCAGCCGGCAGATTCCGCTCAATCCAGAGGTCCAACGGGGTCTCCTCCATGCGCACCGGCGTGACGACCCTGGTGTCGGTCTGCTCGGCCGACTGGATGGTGTAGCGGCCGTCGACGATCAGCGCTGCCTTGTCGGCCAGCACCACGGCATTGCCGGCCGAACCCGTGAAACCGGTCAGCCAGGCGAGGCGGGCCATATGCGCCGGCACGTACTCGCCCTGATGCTCGTCGGCACGGGGCACGACGAAGCCGTCGAGTCCCAATGCGATCAGAGCCTGACGCAAAGCTGCGATCCGGCCGGCGACCTGGGCGGGGTCGCTCGGCTCGGTGAAGGATTGGAAGCGGCAGGTCGGAGAAGACGATTCGATCATGGCAGGGTCCGGCGCAACATGCGCGATGGTTGCGCCCCCGGGACGAAAGCGCCAGCGCAAATACGGCGGCAGGGCGATGCCCATTTGGCGGGAGCGCGCTGCCCGCTGAAACCGCATTGTGCCGTCTCGTTATGCAATCTGCGCAAACATTAAAGAGATCGAACTTACTGCATGCGTTTTGTGCATATCTCGCATATGCGAACACATCTTCTCGCACATGCGAAATGCATCCACTTTAGTCGTACAAGAGAACGAGGAAGCGACCGGGACTGTCCTTCGTTTCGATCGGAGATAGACCCATGACCTACGTACTGAACAACGCCGATGTGCTGCCCGTGCCTGTCATGGCCGAGACGGACGCGAAGCGCACGGGGAAGCCGGGCCTGCTGCAGCGCCTTTATGCCGCGATTCTGGAGAGCCGCATGCGCTCGGCGGCGCGCGAACTGCGGGCCCGCAACATCGTCGTCAACGAGGCAGGCATCGTGCTCGGCGGTATTCCGTTCACGCGCCTGTCGAACGACGCCACGCTCCCCTTCAACCGCTGATTTTCCGGTGCGCCCGACAGGGGCACCATAACCGAACGGATCAAAGCGATGATCGCTGTCATCAAGCATACTGTCGAGCGGATTGCCGATGCGGTGAAGTTCGCCGCCGCCGTCTGGCACGACGCACGCGGCCTCCAGCGCGAAGCCGAGCAGAAATACGGCCTTCTCGGTTTCTGAGCCGAAGGATAACGGCCTCGCGCCGCCGGCCAGATCCGGCGATGCAGCAGGTCAGGCAGGGCGGCGGGGCCTCGGGGCCGCGCCGCCCTTTTTCATGACCAGCGTCGCCCAGCCTTCGCGCAGGGACCGGCTTGCCAGCGCGAGGCCCTGGTGCCTGTAGGCCGAGACGACACCGGCGACATCCATCGCGAGCAGGCCGGACAGGATGAGCGTTCCGTCCGCCGCCAGGGCGCGGGCCAGAGCCGGCGCGAGGCGCCTTACCGGCCCAGCCAGAATATTGGCGAAGATCAGATCGAAATGGCCGGGCCGGTCGGCCTTGGCGTGGCGCAGACCGGGCGCGACATAGAGGTCGAGCGCGCCTGGGGCATGGTTGAGACGGGCGTTGTGGGCCGAAACCTCGACCGCCACCGCATCGATGTCGCCCGCGACCACCTTGCGCTTCGTCTGCTTGGCGAGCGCCAGCGCGAGGATGCCCGTGCCGGTACCGACGTCGAGTCCGTGGCGGGGGCGGCACTTCTTCAACTCGGCGTCGAGCGCGAGCAGGCAGCCTGATGTCGTGCCGTGATGGCCGGTGCCGAAGGCGAGCGCCGCCTCGATCTCGATGGCGATGTCGTTGGACCGAACCGTGCCGCGGTCATGCGCGCCGTGGACGAGCACGCGGCCGGCCCGCACCGGCTTCAGGCCGTCGAGGCTCGTCGCGACCCAGTCCTGCTGGTTCACCGTCGTGAAGGGGGTTGCGTCGACGACCTCGCCGACGATCGGCCGCAGCAGGTCGCGCACAGCCTCTTCATCCGGGTGGCTGGCGAAATAGATCTCGACCTTCCAGGGCGCATTGAGCGAGAGCGTGGTGACGCCCTCCTCGACCTCGAAGGAGGAGATCGCCGTCTCCGTCGGGTCGAAGACCTCGCCGAGCAATTCGGTCAGAGCGCGGGCGTTCTCACCCGAGGTGGAGAGTTCGAGGACGGTCGCAACCGTCGCTGGCAGGAGGCCTTCGCGCATGCGCTGCCATAGCAGGGCGCGCGCGGCATGTCATGATCGTCCGGGAAGGTCTAGGCTGTCGCCGATGAAGCGGGGAAACAGCCGGTGTTTTCGCATGTCTGTGTCGGAACGAATGATTTTCCGCGGGCGGAGGCGTTCTACGCAGCTCTGTTCGAGGTGCTGGGGCATCCGCTGCGCTTTCGCGACCCCGGCAATGCCGCTGCGGCCTGGCAGCCCGGCGATGCCGAACGCCCGCTGTTTTTTCTGACGAAGCCATTCGACGGCTTGCCAGCCTCTCCCGGCAACGGGCCGATGACCGCCTTTCTGGCGCCGAGCCGAGCCGCGGTCGATCGGTGCCACATGGCGGCCCTCGCCTCCGGCGGCACCTGCGAGGGGCCGCCGGGATTGAGATTGCACTACCACCCGCACTACTACGGTGCCTATTTCCGCGATCCCGATGGCAACAAGCTCTGCGTCTGTTGCCATCGCGACGAATAGGCCCGGTAAGGGTCAGCCGTGTCGGGCGTTCAGCGCGGCGAAAACCTGCGCGAAATTGCCGCTCGCCTCGGCATCGCGCAGTGGCTTGCAGCGTTCGACGATCACCTCGGTGGCCTCGGGCTGCGTTTCGAGGATCGTCATGACCTCGCTGATGAAATCCGCGAGCGGCATCGCCGCCGGATCCGCGGCTTGCTGTGCGCCCATCAGCTCGGTCTGCACATAGGGCGGCGCGATCTCGACGACCTCGACCGATGTATCCTTGAGCTGCTCGCGCAGGCCGATCGACCACGAATGGATCGCGGCCTTGGTCGCGCTGTAGGTCGGGGTCAACGCCAGCGGCACGAAGGCGAGGCCGGACGAGACGGTCAGGACAGTGGCGCGCGGTTGCTTCAGGAAATGCGGCAGCAGCGCCGTCGTCAGGCGGATCGGCCCGAGCAGGTTGGTCGCGATCGTCTCCTCGGCGATGGCGAGATTGTCGGCGGCGGGTACGTTCTCCGGCTTCATGATGCCGGCATTGTTGATCACGGCGTTCAGGCTCGGGAAGCGTTTGACCGCCTGCCTGGCGAAGCCAGCGATATCGGCCCCGTCCTGGATATCGAGCAGCATCGATTCCATGCCGGGATTGGCAGCGGTGACCGCGTCGAGCACGGCTTCGCGGCGGCCGGCGATGACGACCTTGTTGCCCTTGGCGTGCAGCGCCTCGGCCAGCGCCCGGCCGATGCCCGAGCCGCCGCCGGTGATGAGGATGGTGTTTCCGGAAATCTTCATGGCAAGGCCCTCTCGTGGTTGCGTGAGACGAGATGGCGCCGTTACTCTTCAATGGAAAGAAGGCGCGTAAAAGTGCCATACGCACCAAAAGGAGAGTGTCGGATGCAAGCGATCCGGAACGCCATGGCGGCGATGCATCAGCGTAGCGATGCGATCCCGCCGGTCAGCCCGGCGGTGGAGTCGCTGGTGCGACAAGTCATCGCGCAAGTGGCGGACAAATGGACGATGCTCGTGCTGGAAGCGCTGGAGGAGCACGGCACGCTGCGCTTCACCGAGGTCGGGCGCATGGTCGGCGGCATCAGCCAGAAGATGCTGACCAAGACCCTGCGCGAGATGGAGCGCGACGGGCTGGTCGTGCGCACCGTTCATCCGGTGATCCCGCCGCATGTCGATTACACGCTGACCGAGCTGGGGCGGGAGCTGAGCGCCGCATTCTGCGGCGTCTGGACCTGGGCCGAGACCTATTACGCCGAGGTCTCGGCGGCGCGGAAGGCGTTCCGCGAGCGGGAAGGCGGGGCGTGAGGCACGTGTTCCCGGCCGCCCGCTCTCCCGAGGTTTATGCTGTGGCGCTCCTTCCTCGTCTGCGAAGGTAAAGGATCTGCGCGGTCAGCCCGACCACGAGCGCGGCGAGGATGGCCGCTTGCGTCCCGAGGAGAAGCGGGGATTTCGGGTCGGTGACGATGGGGTGTCCGTCGGGAACGCGGCGGAGGATCTCGCTGACCGTGGGGAGCATGAGCAGGAACACCGTAATGCTCAGCGTGATCGTCTCGACATAGGTGACCAGCCGCGCGGGCAACCGCGTCAGGCCGACGGTATAGCCGACGATCAGCATCAGGAGCGTCAGCACGCCGGCGATGTGGCCCGCGGGGATAGGCGTGACGAGGAAGACCGTGACGGCACCGATCAGCATCGAGATGAAATAGATCCTGCCGGCGAGGGAGCGAGGCACGATCCGGCCATGGGCCGCGAGCATATAGGCTGCGGCGGGAATGGCCGGGAGGCTGCCGAGGGTATGCACCCAGCCGAGGGGGGAAATGCCGAACATGGGAGAGTCTTTCTGACGTGGGAGGCAGGGGTGGGGAATGCTACGTGGCGAGCGTCGTAAAGATTTCTATCTACTAGTCGGTAGGTTCGAGAGGCAGAGATTGCCAGGGCGTGGCACCCATATCAGTGCGGCGGAACGATCCGCTGCAGGATCGGGCGCGTGATGGCGCCGAACATGCCGGGATCGCCATAGGCGCGGGCGGACAGCATGGCGCCGTGGACGGTGGCCATGAAGATCTCGGCTTCATCGCGGGCAGAGCCGGTGAGCCGCAGGCGGCCGAGATCGGCGCCGCGTACCAGAACCGATGTCAGCCAGCCTGAAAGAGAACGGAAATAGGCCCGCACCTCGACGACGACGTCCTCGGGCAGGACGGGGATTTCGCCGGCGAGGAGGGCGCAGAGGCAGAAGGAAGCGGATGCGTCGCCGATGCAGGCTTCCCAGTGGCCGATATAGGCCTGCAACTGCTCGACGGGGTCCGACACATGCCGCTCCAGATTAGCGAGTCCGGCCTCCGACTGCTCGCGATGCCGCGCAACGAGCGCGCGGACCAGATCCGACTTGCCGGGGAAATGGTGGTGAATGCTGGCGTTGCGAATGCCGACGACCTTGGCGACATCGGCATAGCTGAAGCCGTTGTAGCCACCCTGAACGATCAGGGAGCGGGTGCATCGCAAGATGTCGTCGGAGGTCGTGGATGCGGTGGCCATAATTTTTTTCTACCTACTAGTAGATAGATAGTCAAGCGACGTGCTGGCCTGCAGATTTTCGCAGCCGACGCTATCCCGCCTTCTGGACGAAGCTATCGAGCACCATCTTCCGCCCGGCCTTGTCGAAATCCACCGTCAGCTTGTTGCCGTCGACGCTGGCGACGGAGCCGGGGCCGAACTTGACGTGGAAGACGCGGGCGCCCTCGCCATAGGCGGATTCGCCCGATGATTTCGCTGTCAGCTCGCCTTCGATCAGCAGTGGGCCGCGCTGGCGGGAGGAGTTGCCGAAGTTGCCCTGACCGAAGCCGCGGCCGCTTTCGGAGAAGCCGCTGCCACCGCCGCTGTTCTTGGCCCGGTTCTCCTGCGCGCGCTGCCAGCCCGGCGTGTTGTAGCTGGAGCCGAAGCTCTCCATCCGGTCGAAGCGCGAGGCGCCGTAGCCGCCTTGGCTATAGCTGGTCGGGGCCTGCTCGACCTCGACATGCTCCTCCGGGAGCTCGTCGATGAAGCGGGAGGGCAGGCTGGTCTGCCAGAGGCCGTGGATGCGCCGGTTCGAGGCGAAATAGAGCTTCAGCTTCTTGCGGGCGCGGGTGAGGCCGACATGCGCGAGGCGGCGTTCCTCCTCCAGCCCTGCGCGGCCGCTCTCGTCGAGGGCGCGCTGGTTCGGGAACAGTCCTTCCTCCCAGCCGGGCAGGAAGACCGTGTCGAATTCAAGCCCTTTGGCGGCGTGGAGCGTCATGATCGAGACGCGGGCCTCGGCCTCGCCGTCGCCGACATCCATCACGAGCGAGACGTGTTCGAGGAAAGCCGGCAGGTCGGGGAATTCGTCGAGCGAGCGCACCAGCTCCTTGAGGTTTTCCAGCCGCCCGGCGGCGTCGGCCGAGCGGTCCTTCTTCCACATCTCGGTATAGCCGGACTCTTCCAGAACAAGCTCTGCGAGCTCGCCCTGCGGCATGTGCTCGGCGCGGGCTGACCAGCGGCCGAAGGCCTCGACCAGTTCGCGGAGCGCCGTGCGGGCCTTGGGCTTCAGTTCGTCGCTTTCGACGGCGGCACGGGCCGACTGCATCAGCGAGAAGCCGGTGGCGCGGGCATGGTTGTGCAGGAGCTGCACCGTAGCGTCACCGAGGCCGCGCTTGGGGACGTTGACGATGCGCTCGAAGGCGAGGTCGTCGGTCGGAGAGACGACGCAGCGCAGATAGGCCAGCGCATCGCGGATTTCGGCGCGCTCGTAGAAGCGCGGGCCGCCGATGACCCGATAGGGCACGCCGGCCTGGACGAAGCGCTCCTCGATCTCGCGCATCTGGGCGGAGATGCGCACGAGCACCGCGACCTCGGCGAGATTATATTTCTTGGCCTGCATCGCCTCGATCTCGTCGGAGATCAGGCGGGCTTCCTCCTGGCTGTCCCAGGCGCCGGTGATGGTGACCTTCTCGCCGAGCGCATCCTCGGTACGGAGCGTCTTGCCTAGGCGGCCTTCGTTGCGGGCGATCAGCTTTGAGGCAGTGGCGAGGATATGACCGGTGGAGCGGTAGTTGCGCTCCAGCCGGATCACCGTTGCGCCCGGAAAATCGTGCTCGAAACGCAGGATGTTGTCGACCTCGGCGCCGCGCCAGCCATAGATCGACTGGTCGTCGTCGCCGACGCAGCAGATATTGCGACGGCCCTGCGCCAGCAGACGCAGCCAGAGATACTGCGCCGTGTTGGTATCCTGGTACTCGTCGACGAGGATGTAGCGGAAGCGATCGTGATAGGTCTGGAGCACGTCCGGATAGTCGCGGAACAGCGTCAGGCAATGCAGCAGGAGGTCGCCGAAATCGACGGCGTTAAGCGCCTTCAAACGCTCCTGATAGGCGGCATAGAGCTTGCCGCCCTTGCCGTTGGCGAAGACGGCGGCCTCGCCTGCGGGAACGTCCTTGGGGGAGAGGCCGCGGTTCTTCCAGCTATCGATGAAGCCGGCCAGCATGCGGCCGGGCCAGCGCTTCTCGTCGATGCCCTCGGCCTGGATCACCTGCTTCATCAGGCGGATCTGGTCGTCGGTGTCGAGGATGGTGAAATCGCTGCGCAGGTCGAGCAATTCGGCGTGGCGGCGCAGCAGCTTGGCCGAGATCGAGTGGAAGGTGCCGAGCCAGGGCATACCCTCGGCGACCGGGCCGACGAGATGAGCGACGCGCTCCTTCATCTCGCGCGCCGCCTTGTTGGTGAAGGTGACGGCGAGGATCTGCGAGGGGTAGGCGCGGCTGGTCGAGATCAGGTGGCCGATGCGGGTGGTGAGCACGCGGGTCTTGCCGGTGCCGGCGCCGGCCAGCACCAGAACCGGGCCGTCCGTCGCCTCGACTGCCTGCCGCTGCTCCGGATTCAGGCCCGCGAGATAGCCGGCCGCCGGCTGCGCGGCAGCGCGCGCGGCGAGGCCGCCGGGGCGGGGCGGGGGAGCGGAAAAGGGGTCTGCGTCGGACAAGAGTGTGCGCTGCTCGTGCGTGATTCGTTCTCCGGCGAATATAGGGCGTCGCTGTCAGGATTGCGCCCTGCCGGAGCGATCATTTTATATCCTGTTCCACAGGGAGGTGGCAGCAATGACCGGAGAGGGCGAAGCGGCGCGCTGGGAGGTCACCAATCAGGTGCCGGTGCTGGCGGAGTACAACGCTTTCGCCGCCGATCCGGTGCTGCCCGGCATCGTCTCGGCCTTCGGAGCCGACTGGGCGCGCGACCGCCTGCATGAGGCGGGGCGGACGGTGGGCTCGGCGCGAGTGCAGGAACTGGCTTATCTCGCCAATCGTTACACCCCGGAACTCAAGGCCTTCGATCGCTTTGGCAACCGCATCGACGAGGTCACCTTCCATCCGGCCTGGCATGAGTTGATGGGGCTCGCGATCGGGCAGGAGACGCATGCGCTCGCCTGGAACCGGCCGGAGCCGGGCGCGCAGGTGGCTCGCGCTGCCTTACAATATCTCTGGTACGGCGCCGAGAGCGGCATCTGCTGCCCGATCAGCATGACTTATGCCGCCGTGCCGGTGCTGAAGCAGGACGCTGCGCTGTGGGAGCAGTGGGGCTCGCTGGTCACCTCGAACCGCTACGATCCGCGGCAGGGGCCGGTGCATCTCAAGACGGGCGCGACCGTCGGTACGGCGATGACGGAGACGCAAGGTGGCTCCGACCTGCGGCAGACGCAGACGACGGCCGAGGATAATCGCGACGGTACCTTCTCACTGCATGGCCGGAAATGGTTCTTCTCGGTGCCGCATTCCGATGTCTTCCTGACGCTGGCGCGGACGGGCGAGGGCATTTCCTGCTTCGTCGTGCCGGGCTGGCTGCCGGACGGATCGCGCAACGGCGTCGCGATCCAGCGGCTGAAGGACAAGGTCGGCAATCGCTCGAACGCCTCCTCCGAGGTCGAGTTCCGGGGCGCCATAGGCCATCTGATTGGCGAGAAGGGGCGGGGCATCCGCACGGGCCTGTCGATGAACCATAATTCGCGGCTCGACATTGCCGCCGCTTCGGCGGGGTTGATGCGGATGGCGGTCTCGCTCGCGGCGCATCACGCCCAGCATCGACATGCCTTCCAGAAGGCGCTGATCGACCAGCCGATCATGCAGAACGTGCTGGCCGACATCGCCATAGAGGCCGAGGCCGCGGCCTGGCTCGCCTTCCGGCTCTTCGCGGCGCTCGACCGGCAGGATGAGTCCGCCAGCGAGCGGCTCTTGGCGCGGGTCGGGGCGCCGATCGCGAAATACTGGATCTCGCGCCGTGCGCCGGCCGTCGTGACCGAGGCGCTGGAATGCCATGGCGGCAACGGCTTCATCGAGGAGAACCCGATGGCGCGGCTCTATCGCGAGGTGCCGCTCAACGCGATCTGGGAAGGCTCGGGCAACGTCATCTGCCTCGACATGCTGCGTTCGCTGACGCGCGACGAGAGCGCGGTCGATGTGCTGCGAGCGGAGCAGATGGCCGCGGCCGGAGCGGACCGGCGCTATGATGCGGCGCTGAAGCGGCTGGAAGGCGAACTGCCGGAGATGATCCGCAATGAGGGGCAGGCGCGGCGCTTGACCGAGCGGCTGGCACTTGTGCTGCAAGGGTCGCTCTTGTTGCGGTTCGCCCCGCCTGCGGTGGCGGACGCCTTCATCGCGACGCGGCTGGGGGAAGGCTGGTCCGGGCAGTTCGGAGATCTGCCGCCGGCGGCGGATGCTGCGGCGCTGGCGCGTCGGGCGGTGCCAGCCATCTGAGGCGTCATGCCCGGGCTGGACCCGGGCATCTCCTCATCGCTTTTCCGGCCCAAGATACGCGGGCCAAGCCCGAGCATCACGGCGTGTCAGCCCGCGTCCGGCGCGAAATTCATCGCTTCGCCGTTGATGCAGTAGCGCAGGCCGGTGGGCGGCGGGCCATCCGGGAAGACGTGGCCGAGATGGCCGCCGCAATTGGCGCAGTGCACCTCGACGCGGTGCATGCCGAAGCTGAAATCCTCCGACGTGCCGACAGCGCCCTCCAACGGCTGGTCGAAGCTCGGCCAGCCGGTGCCGCTCTCGAACTTCTTGCCGGACTTGAACAGCTTCTGGTCGCAGCCGGCGCAGGAGAAGGTGCCGGCGCGCTTCTCGTAGTTGAGCGCGCAGGAGCCCGCCCGCTCCGTGCCATGGCCACGCAGGATGCGGTACTGCTCGGGCGTCAGACGCTCGCGCCATTCGGCATCGCTGAGCTGGAAGGGAAAGGTCTCGGCCTGCTTCTTTTCGGTGCCGAACATGCGCGTCAGACCCATGATGATCTCCTTCTCGGCGAGTGGCGCGGACTGCCACCGGCCCGTCGCACCAAATATGGCGCTTCCGGCAGCGTTTTTCAGCCCCCGCCGATAGGCCGTCGTGCTTCACGATGGTGACACGATCGGGTCGTCACCGCACCGTCATGCGACTCCTCTAGTCGGCTCGCCACCTTGAACGGGAGGCGGGAACCAGTGACCCAGACGGCACGCACGGTTCGTCGGACAACCACGCTGGGCCTGAGCACGGCGGTCCAGCGCAGCAGGCGGCTCTCCAGGGAGGGCGTGCTGGAATGGATGTTCACGCGCGCCTTCTCCGGGCTGGTCTATCCGCAGATCTGGGAAGACCCGGTCGTCGACATGGCGGCGCTGCAGCTCAAGGCCGACGATCATGTCGTCGCCATCGCCTCGGGTTCCTGCAACATCCTGTCCTACCTGACCGCGGCGCCGATCCGGGTCAGCGCCGTCGATCTCAACGGCGCCCATATCGCGCTGGGGCGGCTGAAGCTCGCGGCGCTGGCCCGAATGACCGATGACGCGACGTTCCGGCGCTTCTTCGGAGCCGCCGATGCCCGCGAGAACGTGACGTTCTACGACCGCGAGATCGCTGCCCATCTCGATGCCGTCACGCGCGGCTATTGGGAGGGGCGGGGGCTCAGTGGCCGGCGCCGGATCAACCTCTTTGCCAGCGGCTTCTACCGCTACGGGCTGCTTGGCCGGTTCATCGGCACCGGCCACGTGCTGGCGCGGCTGCTCGGCGGCCATCCGCGCGCGATGCTGGCGGCGCGCGACATGGCGGAGCAACGGGTGCTCTACGAGAAGCATCTCGCGCCGGTGTTCGAGCGCAAGCTGGTGCGCTGGCTGGTACGCCAGCCGGCCTCGCTCTACGGGCTCGGTATCCCGCCGGCGCAGTACAAGGCGCTCGCCGCCGACGGCGATGACGGAATCCTCGGCGCGCTGAGGCTCCGGCTGGAGCGCTTGGCCTGCGGTTTCGATCTGAAGGAGAATTATTTCGCGCAGCAGGCCTTCGGGCGCCGCTATGGCGCGAGTGCCGACGCGGCCTTGCCGCCCTATCTCCAGCCGCGGAACTTCGCAGCGGTGAAGGCGCGCGCCGCAGCGGTCAGCTATCGGCAAAGCGCGATTACGGCCTTTCTCGAGGACCAGCCGGCCAAGAGCTGCGACGCTTATGTGCTGCTCGACGCGCAGGACTGGATGAACGACGCCGAATTGACGGCGCTGTGGTCGCAGATCACGCGTACCGCCCGGCCGGGCGCGCGGGTGATCTTCCGCACCGCCGCCGACGAGCGCCTTCTGCCGGGCCGGGTGCCCGCGGCGATCCTCGACCAATGGCGCTACGACGAGGCGACGAGCCGCGAGCTTTGCCGGCAGGATCGTTCGGCGATCTATGGAGGCTTTCACCTCTACGCGCTGCCGGAGCAGGCGGCGTGAGCGCGGCTGGGACGGCCGGTTCAGCAGCAGGGCTGATGGACCGGATCTACCGGCATCAGCGCCACATCTACGACGCCAGCCGCAAGTTCTACCTGCTTGGGCGCGATCAGTTGATCGAGGGGCTCGAGCCGCCGCCCGGCGCAACGATCCTCGAGATCGGTTGCGGCACCGGGCGCAACCTCGTCAAGATCGCGCAGCGCTATCCGGGCTGCGATTGCTATGGGCTCGATGTCTCCGCCGAGATGCTGGCGACGGCGCGGGCTTCGGTAGCGCGGGCCGGGTTGACCGACCGGATCAGGCTGGCGCAGGCCGACGCGACCGGCTTCGATCCGCAGGCGCTGTTCGGCCGGCCGGGCTTCGACCGCATCGTGATTTCCTACGCCCTGTCGATGATTCCGCCCTGGCAGCCGGTGTTGGCGGAAGCGCTGCGGCGGCTCGGCGCCGGCGGCTCGCTGCATATCGTCGATTTCGGTGATCAGGCTCGGCTCCCCCAGGCATTCAAGCGCCTGCTGTCGCGCTGGCTCGCGCTGTTCCATGTCGCACCGCGTGATGATCTGCCCCAGATCATCCGCGAATTGGCCCAAGCCGTCGGCGCCAACTGCCAGGTCCACGCGCCGTTCCGCGGCTACGCGGTCCGCGTGGTTGCGGAGATGCCGGCCGCCTGACCGAACAGGACGCTGCGCAAGCAGGGAGCCGGCAGTGTTGGTCAAGAGACGCCGGACCGTTAGCCTCCGGGGTATGGCAAGCGTCGATTCTCCCAGGTCCGAGGCCCTGCTCGAGCGGATTCGGGGGCGGCTTCGCCAGCTCTATCATGGCCGCTCGCCCGTCGCGCTGCGCTTCCAGATCGCAGTGACGGTCGTCGATCTGCTGATCATCGCCTTCTTCATCGCGACACCGGTCCTGCGCGATGTCTCCGCCTTCCTGTGGATCGACTATTCGGTCGCCGTCATCGTCACGCTGGAGATCGCTGCACGCTTCCTGGCTTCGTCGAACATGCCCCGGCTCATGCGGCAGCCGGCGATCCTGCTCGACCTCTTCATCCTCGCCACGCTGCTTGCCCCGCAATGGCTCGAGAATTTCGGCTTCCTGCGGATTCTGCGCCTGTGGTCCCTGTCGCAGAAGGGGTTCATCTGGGCGCAGCTGCGCACGACGCGCTACCGCGAATGGGAAAACGTCGCCCGGGCGCTGATCAACATCCTGACCTTCCTTTTCGTGGTCACGGGCTTCGTCTTCACCTTCTTCTTCCGCGAGGCCGGCGGCCTGGCAGGCTATGTCGATGCGCTCTACTTCACCGTGGCGACGGTGACGACGACGGGGTTCGGCGACCTGACGCTTCCCGGGACAGCGGGCAAGCTGACCTCGATCGTGGTGATGATCGTCGGGATCTCCCTGTTCGTGAAGCTGGCGCAGTCGCTGGTTCGACCCAACAAGGTCACCTTTCCATGCCCGGAATGCGCGCTGCAGCGCCATGAACCGGATGCGGTCCACTGCAAGGCCTGCGGCCACAAGCTGAAGATCCCCGACCCCGGCGACTGAGGCAGGACTGGCGGGACGAGTGTCAATGAGCGGGAACCTGGGCCCGGTCAGTGCCGGGTTTCGGTCTCCGGTTCCCTTGCCCTGTCCTCCACCTCGATCGTGCGGCGATGGGGCATGCCGATGATGCGGCCGATGGCGGAGGGCAGCGGCATCATGCTGTGCGCAGCCTTCATCAGCGCCAGATTGGCGAGAATGTCGGGTGGGAAGGGCGCGACCTTGCGATCGATCATGTCGACATGCAGCGACAGGTTCTCGCTGGTGGCGGCCAGCCAGCCCTCGTTGGCATGGCGCATTTCCAGATAATAATGCAGCCGCTTGTCGTCGAAGGCGATCAGCTGGGCGGTGACGCGGACGAGGTCGCCCTCGGTCAGTTCGCGCTTGTAGAGCACGTGGCACTCGGCCGCGAACGTCGAGGCATGCCGTGTTTCGACATAGTCGCGGGTGAGACCGACGAGCGAAAACACCTCGTCCACCGCGCGGTCGAACAGCACATGGTAGTAGGCCATGTTGAGATGGCCGTTATAATCGATCCATTGCGGCTCGACGCGCATTGCCGACGAGACGAAAGGCGCGAAAAACAGCGCCGGAGCGCGAGTCTCGTTCTTCATGATCCGCCCTCCTTGTCCAGCGCCCCATTCAGGGCACGTCAGCATTATTTCTGCTGCCCATCCAGCGTTTGCGTGCTCTAGTATGAACCGATCCTGACCGTGCCGGCCGGCACGGCGCAGGCAGAAAACAACATCTGCCGGAACGCTCCCGCGATCGTAACCGGAGAGGATGTCGATCTGTTCCAAATCTAAGCGCCAAACCCGGATATTGACAATGAGCCTGCCTGCTGTGTCGCACCCCGCAAATCCCGATGCCGGCGCCGCCCTGCCGCCATCGCGAGAGGCCGTCGAGGCGGTGACGCAGGCTCTCGCGGCCCGCTTCGGCAATCGGCTCGTGACCAGCCTCGCCGTGCGCCAGCAGCATGGCCATACGCTGACCTGGATTCCGAACCAGGCGCCGGACGCGGTGGTGTTCCCGCAGAGCACGGAAGAGGTTTCCGAGATCGTGAAGCTGTGCGCCGCGCATGGTATACCGGTCATCGCCTTTGGCACTGGCACGTCGCTCGAGGGCCATGTCAACGCACCCTTCGGCGGCGTCTGCATCGACATGTCGCAGATGAAGCGGATCATCGCGGTGCATGCCGAGGACCTCGATGTCGTCGTCGAGGCCGGTGTTACCCGCAAGGAGCTCAATGAGCATCTGCGCGACCAGGGGCTGATGTTCCCGATCGACCCCGGCGCCGATGCTTCCATCGGCGGCATGGCGGCGACGCGCGCATCCGGCACCAATGCGGTGCGCTACGGGACGATGAAGGACAATGTGCTGGCGCTGAAGGCGGTAATGGCGGATGGCTCGATCGTCCAGACCTCCACGCGTGCGCGCAAGACCTCCGCCGGCTACGACCTGACCCGCCTGCTCGTCGGTTCGGAAGGAACGCTGGGCATCATCACCGAGATCACGCTGAAGCTGCACGGCATTCCGGAGGCGATCGCCGCCGGCGTCTGCCCCTTCCCCTCGATCAAGGCTGCCTGCGACACCGCGATCATGACGATCCAGACGGGTATCCCGGTGGCGCGGATCGAACTGCTCGACGAGGTGATGATCAAGGGCTTCAACCTCCACTCCAAGCTCGGCCTGCCGGAGACGCCGATGCTCTTCGTCGAGTTCCACGGTACCGACGCCTGGGTTAAGGAGCAGTCCGAGCGCTTCGGGGAGATCGCTGCGGATCATGGCGGCGGCCCGTTCGACTGGGCCACCAAGGCGGAGGACCGTACGCGGCTGTGGGAGGCGCGCCATAACGGCTACTGGGCCGGGCGGGCCCTGCGCCCGGGCGCGGATACGCTGGCGACCGATGTCTGCGTGCCGATCTCGCGGCTTGCAGACTGTGTCGACGAAACGAAGCGCGACATCGAGGAGAGCGGCCTGATCGCACCGATCGCAGGCCATGTCGGCGATGGCAACTTCCATACGCAGCCCTTGCTAGACCTGGCCGATCCGGAGGAGGTGGCACGCGTCCAGGGCTTCATCGACCGCCTGGTCAAGCGGGCGTTGGCCATGGGTGGCACATGCACGGGCGAGCACGGCGTGGGCCAGAAGAAGATCAAGTATCTGGAATTAGAGCATGGCGCCGAGGCGGTGGGCCTGATGCGGACGATCAAGCGGGCGCTCGATCCCCAGAACATCCTGAATCCGGGCAAAATCATCGCTCTGTGACATCGCGGACGCTTGCGCCGCCGGCACGCTTCGCCGAAATGTCGTGATCTCGCCGCGACTTGCCGTCATCCTGCTGACAGCATGAGCGTACATGGCGGTGCCGGCCCGGCCGGCACTGCCCGCTGGGTGCGAAAGGGGCAGAAAGCGGACGTTGCGTGAAAGTCTGACAGTTCTCGCGGCCTTGCTGGTGCTGGCACTGCTGACGGCCCTGATTGGCCCCGGCTTCGTCGACTGGCGCGCCTACAGGCCTCAAATCGAAACGCGATTGAGTGAGGCGCTCGGCGTCGAGACCGCGATCGGTGGTGATATTCGCGTCCGCCTGCTGCCGTCGCCGCGCGTGACGCTGGGTGCTTTGCGGATCGGCGAGCCGGGCGAGGCGAGCTCGGCCACGGTCGAAACCGCGACCGTCGAGCTCGCGCTGGCCTCGCTGGCGCGTGGCGAGTTCCGCTTCTCCCAGGCGAATTTCGACGGCGCTACCGTGGCGCTCGTCCTCGACAGCGACGGCGCGATCCGGCTGCCGCAGCGCAGCGGCGGCGGCTTGCCGGCCCAGGCCAGCCTCGACCGGCTGACCATCAGCCGGTCGGCCCTGATCTGGCGCGATCCGGCGAAGGAGCCGGTCACGATCGCGCCGATCGCGGCGGAGGTCTCGGCCGTCAGTCTTGCGGGGCCCTGGCGCTTCGAAGGCGAGGTCGCGGGGGTCTCGGTTCGGGTATCCACCGGCGAGATCGAGGAAGGGGGCCGGCTGAGGGCCAAGGCCTTCCTCACCGGCGACAACCTGCAGTTCAATTTCGACGGGGCGCTGCTGCTGCCGCGGCAGGGCGGCAGCGTCGGAGTCTCGGCCGACGGCCTGTTCAACCTGTCGCCGGGGGGAGCGGTGGCGCTTTCGGGCCGGGTCCGCGGCGGCAGCCGCCAGCTCGACCTGTCCGGGCTTACGCTCGACCTTGCCGGCGGGGCCGCACGGCTGGAAGGCGAGGGTCAGTATCTCCCCGTCAGTGGAACCGGTTCGGTCGCGCTGAGAGCCCGCAGGGTGGATGCCGATGCGCTGGCGACGGCGCTGGCGGAGCGCAAGGGCTTCGAACAGGCGCTGCAGGGCTTGCCCGGTAGCTTCGACATCAGCCTCGACCTCGACCAGATGGTCTGGCGCGGCGAGGATTTCTCAGCGCTCGCACTGCGTGGGAAGATCCACGATCGCGGGCTTTCCGATGCCACAGCCTCGCTGCGCGTCGCGGGGGCCCTGATCGGCGCCAGCGGCCGTCTCGGTGAGGGGGAGGCTTCCGGCCGGCTGACAGTCAAGGCCGAGGATGCCCGCCGCATCGCCCTGGTCCTGACGCGCAACGGGCTCGATCCCGCGCTCGGCGACATGGTCGCAAGGCTCGGTCGTATCGATGCCGACGCCACCGGGAGATGGAACGGGTCCGGCCTGGGATTCCAGCACCTGCTGGTGTCCGGATCCTCCGGCCTGAGGCTCGAGGCTTCGGGCGACCTGACCGAGAGGAGGCTTTCCGCGAAGGTGGCGGTCAACGGCCTCGACCTCAACAGCCTGCCGCCTGGGACGAGTTTTTCCGGGCTGCTCGGCGCGCGTGATATCGCGCTCGATCTTTCGCTCGCCAATGCGCGCTTTCGCAATGCGCCGCCCGGATCCGGTACGCTCGATCTGAGCCGTGAAGGCGAGAGCTGGCGGCTGAGCCGACTTTCGGTTGACGGCTTCGGCGGCTTGAGCGTGACCGGCTCCGGAGCGCTGCTGGCCGAGGGGGGCGAGATCTCGGGGCGTGTGAAGGCGCCGCGCTTCGAGACGCTGGCTGCGCTCGCCGGCCCGCTGCTGCCGGAGGCGGCCGCCCAGGTCCTCGCCCGGGCCGGCGACGGGCTGTCGCGGCTCGATGCCGGCTTCCGGCTGACGCGGGCGGCCTCGGGGGAGACCGCCCTGTCGGCCCGGGGAATCGCGGCGGCAGGAACGCTGTCCGTCGAGGGGCGGCTCGACCGCGCTGGAAGCTGGCAGCAGGCCACGCTGGGCTTCGATCTGGCCGACCGGCGGCTGGCCTTCGCCGCGCTCGGGCTGCCAACCCCCATGCTCGGCGGAGCGGGCAAGCTGACGCTCGATCTTGGCGGCGGCCGGGTCTCCGGCTCGCTCGCCGGGCCCGGCCTGTCGGTCGTGGTGGAGAAGGAGGAGAAGGATTCGCAACTCAGCCTGCAGGCCGACGGCCCCGGCCAGCTTCTTGCCGAAGGTCCGGCGCGGCTGCTGCCAGACGGCGTCCTCGATGTCCATGCCCGGCTGCAGGCGAGCGAGGAGGCCGTCAAGCTCGATGCCATCGTCGCGAATCTCGACGGTGCATCTGCGACGGGCTCGCTCGTTCTGCCGCGGGAAGGCCGCTATCAGGGCCGCTTCACGGTCCCGCGCGTAGACCTGCGCGGGCTGCTGGGCGCAGCGCTCGGCCGCGCGCCGGCAACGGCGGGTTCGATCTGGTCGACGGCGCGGTTCGGCCGGGTTGCCGACCTGCCGGCGATGGACGTCGCGGTCGAGGCCGGAGCGTTGACGCTGCTCGACGGGGTCGTCATCGAGAAGGCGCGTTTCGCCTTGAGGTCCGATCAGGACGGTCTGCGTCTCGAGGATGTGGCTGGTACCTATGCCGGCGGACAGGTTTCCGGACGGCTTGGACTGCGCCGCGACAGCGGGCTGGCGCAGCTCAACGGACGGATCGACCTCTCCGGGATCGATCTCGCCGGGCTGACGAAGGGCGGCGTCGGCGGCAAGGCTTCAGGGCGGTTCGAGTTCGGTGGGGCAGGCGAAACACCCGCGCGCCTGGTCGCCGGCCTGAGCGGTGCCGGCAGCCTTGCGCTCGCCGGGGCGCGCCTCGCACGCTTTGATCCGCGGGCCTATGATCGAGTCATCGCCAATACCGGTGAGGACGCTTCCGAAAGCGATGCCGTGCGGCTCCGCGATCGCCTGGCCGAAGCGCTCGACCGGGATTCCTGGGTGCTGGGCGACGTGACGTTGCCCTTCACGCTCGCCGGGGGGCTGATCCGGCTGCAGCCCTTCGGCTTCGAGCGCAGTGGCCTGAAGGCGGAGGTCAGTGGCACCGTCGATCTGCGCGGTCTCACCGCCGATCTGAGATTGGGTCTGCGGCCAACGGGTCCGTTGCCGAAAGGCTGGCCAGGCGATGCGCCGCAGATCGGCATCGCCTGGCGCGGCCCGCTTTCGGGGCTCCGGCGTGAGAGCGATGTCAGCGCATTGTCGAACACGGTCGCTGCACGCGCCCTGGCGCGTGAGATCGAGCGGGTCGAGGCCTTCGAGGCCGACGCGCGCGAACGAGCGATGCATGCGCGCCGGCTTCGGGCCGAGCGCGAGATGCACGAGAACGAACGGCAGCTCAATCTCTTCCTGAAGGCACAGGAGGAGGCCCGGCTGGCGGAAGAGAAGCGGCAGGAGGAGGCGCGCAAGGCCGAGGAACAGCGCAAGCTCGCCGAGGAGCAGCGCAAGCAGGCCGAACAGGCGAAGGCTGAGCTGGAAGCGAGACGCCGCGCCGAAGCCGAGGAACGCGCGCGCGCGGCCGCCGAGCGCGCCGCGGCGCAGCCGGCTCCGCCCGTTCCACAAGCGCAGCCTGGGCCGCTCGTGCTGCCGAGCGCGCCACGAGCCAGCTCTCCCGAAGGCACGGTTCAGACCCCATCATCCGGCGCCGTGCCGGCGCCGTCGGCGCCGATTACCCCCGGGGCCAGACCGCAGCCGCGTAGCACTCCGTTGAATTGAGAGGCTGATTCAACTGCTTGCCGCGGTGATTCCGGTTCCCGGCGTAAGCTGTTATTTGTGCTATGTTTTCGTTGCGGTGTTGACGCCGCCCGCTGCTTCGCGGGACGTGCGCCCTCGGTAATGCGCCAGGGCATGGAGGCGCAGAGCAGCGGAGAGGTTGATATCGCCGCGAGCCGTGTCGATCTCGGCGATCAGCGCGGCGAGGCTGCGGCCTTCAACGGCCGCGATCTCCTTGAGCGCGTCCCAGAACTCGTCTTCCAGCGAGACGCTGGTCCGGTGACCGGCGATGCTGAGGGAGCGCTTGCGCTCCACTGTCATGGTTCCTCAGGCGAGTCGTCCCGCGACAGGCGGTGGCCCTCGACATGGCGCTCGTCCTTCCGGCGCCGTGCCTCCGCCAGGCTGCGCTCGGCCTTGCCGAGGCCGAAGCTGATCCGGTTCTGTTCGGCGAGCTTCCCGGCCTCGGCGCGGGCCTTCTGCTTGCGGATGCGGCGCAGGTTGACGATCTCGGCCATGGAAGAGCCTCCGTTCAGGCGGGGCTGAGCATCTTCTCGGGGCGCACCGTCTCGTCGAAGAGCTTCGCGTCGACGCCGGCCTTCAGCGCTTCTTCGCGCAAGGTCGTGCCGTTGTGATGCGCCGCCTTGGCGATGTTCGCCGCCTTGTCATAGCCGATCGCCGGGGCGAGCGCCGTCACGAGCATCAGCGAGCGTGCCAGCAATTCCTCGAGCTGCGCTTCGTTGGGAATGATGCCTTCGACACAGTTGGTGCGGAAGCTGTCGGCCGCATCGGCCAGGAGCCGCACCGACTGCAGGAAGGCCGCGGCGATGACCGGCTTGAACACGTTGAGCTCGAAGTGCCCCTGCGACGCCGCGAAGCCGATCGTCGTCTGGTTGCCGTGGACCTGCGTCGCGACCATCGTCAGCGCTTCGGCCTGGGTCGGGTTGACCTTGCCGGGCATGATCGACGAGCCCGGCTCGTTCTCGGGCAGGCTGATCTCGCCGAGGCCGGAGCGCGGGCCGGAGCCCATGAGGCGGATGTCGTTGGCGATCTTGAACAGGTCGGAGGCGAGCGCCGCCAGCGCGCCATGGGCGGAGGCGAGAGCTCCGTGGCTCGCCAACGCTTCGAACTTGTTGTCGGCGCTACGGAAGGGCAGGCCGGTCAGCGTCGCCACCTCCTTGGCGAAGAGCGCGGCGAAATCGGGGTGGGTATTCAGCCCGGTCCCGACCGCCGTGCCGCCCTGCGCCAGCGCATAAAGCCCGCCGAGCGCTGCCTCGATGCGGCCGATGCCGAGATGGAGCTGCATCGCATAGCCGGAGAATTCCTGGCCGAGCGTGACGGGAGTGGCGTCCTGCAGATGCGTCCGGCCGATCTTGACCAGATCCTTGAACGCTGTGGCCTTGTCTGCCAGCGCCTTTTCGAGATTACGCAGCGCCGGCAGCAGGCGGCGGGTGATCTCCAGCACGGCGGCGATGTGCATCGCGGTGGGGAAGGAGTCGTTCGAGGACTGGCCACGGTTGACGTGGTCATTCGGATGGACAGGGCTCTTGGCGCCGAGGCCTGCACCGAGCAGCTCGTTGGCGCGGTTCGCCAGCACCTCGTTGGCGTTCATGTTCGACTGGGTGCCCGAGCCCGTCTGCCAGATCACCAGGGGGAAATGGCCGTCGAACTTGCCGGCGAGCGCTTCGTCGGCGGCCTGGCCGATCGCACCCGCAAGGCGCTGGTCGAGCAGGCCGAGGCGCGCATTGATCCGCGCCGCCGTCTTCTTGACCAGCACGAGCGCATGGACAAGCGGCAGCGGCATGCGCTCGCGCTCGCCGCCGATCCTGAAATTCTCCAGCGAACGCTGGGTCTGCGCGCCCCAGTAGCGATCCGCCGGCACGGCGATCGGGCCGAAGGAATCGGTTTCTGTGCGCGTCTCGGTCATCGAATCGGGTCCGTCGGCTGGCAGTCAGGTCTTCTTGCGGAACGAGTCCAGGCTGACGACTTCGGCGGTGCCGCGGCTGTCGCTGTCGCCCTCGTCGGCCGCTGCGTCCTTGTCGGCGCCCGCAATCTCGGCTTCGACCGGCTTGGCCTTCGTCGCGGGAACGGCGGCGGGCAGGACCTTGGCCGGCAGCGGGGTCGAGGCGTCCGCGGTTTCGGCTTCCGGCTGCGTGCCGGCGTCCTCAGGCGCGTCCTGGGTCTCGAATTTCAGGCCGAACTGGACCGAGGGGTCGAAGAACGTGGTCACCGCATCGAAGGGCACCAGAAGTCGCTCCGGCACGCCCGAGAAGGAGAGGCCGACCTCGAAGGCATGCTCGCTGACGCTGAGGTCCCAGAACTGATGCTGGAGGACGATCGTCATTTCATCCGGATGCTTCTCTCGCAGGCGCTGCGACAGGCGCACGCCCGGAGCCCCGGTCCGGAAGGTGACATAGAAATGATGCTCGCCCGGCAGCCCGTCCCGCGCGGCCTCCGACAGGATCTTGCGGACGACGCCCTTGAGCGCCTCCTGGACCATCAGATCGTAACGAAGGACATCCTTTGACATGTGCGTCGACGTTTCCGCTTCCCTCACCCGGCGGGGACAGCCGGCAGGCCAACATGAAAGTGGAGGCTTCTGTTGCCAGGCGCCTCCGAGCCCCGCCTTACGCGGCTAAGCGCAAGGGCTTTGGTTTGGGAACCAGCACCGCTTACGCGGCGACGGCAACCCGAGCATTGTTGTCGTTGGCAACTATGCTTTGGCCCGATAACGGCGGAACCATGCCGAGCAAAAGGACAACCTTTACACCCTCGTCGATCCTATTTCGCCCCCGCCGAAACCCTGTCTCATCAGGGCTTTGGTGGAGGCGCCGGGTACCGAACTTTACATTAGGGTTCCCATAGTTCGCCGACAGTGAAAACGCCGATTCCTCCTAGCTCCACCGCGTCGCCAAGCCAACTACTCAGGTAGCCGACATAACGCGAGCATTCTAGTCGCATAGACGGGAGGGTCAAAAGAAAGTTCGTTGTCTCTGCCGTCTCGCTCACAGGCTTGATCCCGCGACCGCGCTCATGAGCGTGCACCAATCACAGCCACCATCCAAAAAGAGAGTGGAGGTTTCTGTTGCCAGGTACCTCCGAACCCCGCCTTACACGGCTAAGCGCAAGGACTTTGATTTGGGAACCAGCACCGCTTACGCGGCGACAGCAACCCGAGCATTGTTGTCGTTGGCAACTATGCAATGGCCCGATAACGGCGGAACCATGCCGAACAGCAAGCTGAACTCTTCAGCGCCCGTCGAACCTAATTCGCCCCCGCCAAAACCCTGAGTGCCCGCAGGGCTTAGGTGGAGGCGATGGGAATCGCACCCATGTCCGAACGCCTATCATGTTCAACCGTCTACTGTCGTAGCCGTTGAAGCGGCAACCCGAATATAGGTGACCAAGACATTGGCTTCAAGCTGCAAAGGGGCGGATGTCCTCGATCCGGAGCTATTGGCGGGTGCACCCTCCACAAAGCGCGGTCACTTCAACTGTCAGGCAAGGATTGAATAAGGGGTTCTCGCGTTTCCCTCCTCCCTGGGGGTATCCGGCCTGATTTGATACGATCTGTGTCGTCCCGACGAGGTAGTTATGCGAGCCATGATCGTGACCGTGAATCCAGAGCTCCGGCCGAAAGCGTTCAATGATCTCTCCGAGGTCGGACGCGAATGCGGGAGAAAGCGGATCACCCCGATATCGCGGTTGGACAGATTTTGGATGCGGCGCGTGATGCGTCACCACCACCGTTGGCCCAGCAAACGGCTTCCCGAGAACGCCGGTGATGTGGGCCAGGTCCCGCCGATGCATCGATAGTGCGTGAGCTGGCCGAAACGGCATGCGCCTCCTGCCTTCGGTGATCTTGATCCGTCGATGGTCGTTCATCCCGTCCTGGGCGGCGTGACAGGCTAGCCTCGGATCTCCAAGGAGCTTGTAGTCCGTCCATAAGGTAGCGCCGACGAACCGCGTGCCTGCTATCACGGTCATTCCGGGGGCCAACAGATGGATGCCCGCCGTTTTCGCTCGGCTTCTGGCATCCTCCAAAGAGGAAATAATCTCAGTTCCATAGAACTCGTGGTTTCCGGGGACAAAGACGACGGGCCGCTCTCTCAGAGGGCCTCGCCTTTGAAGGTCGATCCAATCGATCGAGCTCGCGATCGGGCGGTCAATATCGCCCGCGAACACCGCGACATCGAACTCTCCGATGTCATGCGGAAGCTCAAACGGGCCGAACTCGCGATGGATATCAGACAGCACCAAGAGCCGCATGCATACTCCAATGTCCCGGAGAAAATGAAAATCGAGCTGCTGTTGCTGTTCGGGCAGGAGAGCTATCTCGTCGGATTCCGTCGATTTCCCCGTGGCGTCTTCGGTTGAGGTCTCAAAGCCGTTTCGAACGCTATTGCGGTCATTGCTTCTCCGAATGAGAGCGGTTTCGCGACGGCTTCGAGCAATTCAGCCAGCTCCTCCAGGGAGATCACGACCACCGGCTGCCCGTCATGGTCGGCAGCTCTCGATAGGCCTCGACTGCCTACCTCGCCTTCTAGAGCGTGCGGTGCACGTTCAAATTCTGCCCTCACGGAGGGCTGGGTGACCTCGGCGAGCACATCGATCAATGCCGCTTTCGGCTGTCCGGCAGCCCAGGCGGTTGCGCGAATGCGTTGAATATCCTGCTCTCGCATGGTGACCTCACATGGGTTGGACGATTTCCCAGGCAGCCGATTCATGGTCGGCCGTGAGCTCGAGGGGCTCTGAATTCGAGATCAAGGCGACAATGGGCGCGAACCCGATCTTCCTCTCTTTGAGGAGCTCGTTCGCGACCTGCTTCGTCCCGATCCTGTGATGTTGAATGATTGAACGCGCCCGGGTCATTTGCTCGGCCAGGATGCCCTCGATCCGCTCGCGAACGGTTGGCGACATGTGCAGTGTTCGCCAGAGATCGGCCTCCCCGTCCGCTGCCAAGAAGGCGAGGCCTTGACCAAGGCCGTAGGATGTTTCGAGCCGGAGCGCGGTCAGGGTAGCGAGGTGAAGGTCGCTGCCGCGCGTCCCCCCACCTCCAATCGACCTGCTGCCCAGGAAGACATCCTCCGCGGCCGTGCCACCGAGCAAAAAGCAGATCTCGTCGAGAAGGCTCTGGGCCGTCGTGTCGACAACGGCCCTCGGACCGACCAAGACGCCACCCAAGGGCTGGACAGACAAGGCTGGTTCGACGACGTCGCGAATCTCCACGGACTCAAACCGCCTCCCGAGCGCGATTGCCACGGTGGCATGTCCAGCCTCGTGGACGGCCGTGCGGCGCATCAACTGCTCCGGGATCGCAATCGTCGGCGGAAGCGAGGCCGTGAGATCCTCGATCGCGATGGCCCTGCGCGCGCGGCGAGCCAGTCGGCGGGCGTCACGGACAAGTCGCTCCAGTGCAGCGCCGCTCCAGCCTTCTGTCCGCGCAGCGATAAACGATAAATTCTCGCCGACGAGTGCGTTATCGAGATGCCAGCGAACGATGCCTTCACGGGCGCCTGCATCCGGGAGTGGAATCTGGACGTGACGGTCAAACCGGCCGGGCCGTACGAGAGCAGCATCGAGCCGTTCCGGATAGTTGCAAGCGCCTACGACGACGACACCTTCCCGCTGCTCGATGCCATCCAAACATTCGAGCAGGCCAGCGACCACCTCGATGTTGTACTGCGCATTCTCGCCCCTGAACGTCTCCCGGTCGCCGAGGGCGTCGACTTCGTCGATGAACAGAATGCAAGGCGATCGGCGGCGTGCTTCGTCGAACGTCGCCCGCATGGCCTTGAGCAAGTCCCCGAGGTGGCCGCGCGCCTGCCAGCGCGCAAGCGATCCCACAACCAAATTGACTGCGCAGGTGGTTGCCAACGCCTTTGCGAAGGTAGTTTTGCCTGTTCCGGGTGCCCCGCTCACGAGGACACCCTGATCCACGTCATCCCAGCCGATCTTTCCGTCACGCCAATCCTTCAAGTCGATGGCGAGCTCTCGCGCCCAGCTTCCCGCCTCGCCGAGTCCGTGAAGATGCTCGATCCGGAGTTGGCGCACCTCGACCGGTGGCGGCTTCTCCATCGCCTTCCGCATGCGCTCGAGCGACTGCGAAACAGGGCGCCCGCGTCGAAGTATGGTGCTGATCACCGCGAGCGGCATCGATGCAAGCTCGTGGGCCTGTTCCTCGCTCACGCTTTGGCCAAGGCAGATCTTGCCCGCAGCGATGAAATGGCGAGGCTCCGGTGCTGCGAGATGGATGATGCCATCGACCGCCGCGAGAACCATCGCCGGCAACTGGGCCGTGTCCGCAGCCAAGACAACCCAGCGGTCCTCTTTCAAAAGCCCGACGCCGGCCGGATCCTTTGAGCCTTTGCTCCAGTTCTCCTCGGCTACGACGATCTTCGCAGCCGTGTTCGAGCCCAACCGAATGGTCCGACGGGATCGCAACGATGCAAGATGAACCGCCTGCCTGTAGTCGTCGACATCGACGTCTTCCGGCATGATCAGGACGAGCGACACCGGCTCACCACAACGCAGTTGCGGATAGCGTCGGCAGTCGCGGATGACGGTGCAGTAGGCTAGGAATCGACCCAACTTCCTGGTTACCGGAAACCGCTCCCGGAGCGCAGTGGACCTCCGATCCATTGGGAACTCCTCTTCGAGCCAGTCGGTATCGGGCCCCTCGTGACGACGAGATATCCTGGGAGGGCTCGCGGCCGATCTTGGAAATTGCTCAGCCGAATCCACCGCACCGCGCCTCGCGACATTTGGGATGGAATTCGCAGCCGTCACCGGACCTCGAATCCGCATGGATTCGAGCCACTTGATGATCTCGCTCGCAACGGCGATGAACGATCTTAGGGCTGGTACGTTTCGGCCGGCAATCACTAGTTTGGATCGCTTGCCCGGGGGCGGCGTGACCGACCGGGTTCGGCTAGAACGCATCGTTCGGAACGGGCAGCAACGAGCTGCCCGTCGCCTTCAGCATCGCATAGGCAATCCCCTCCGTCGCAGTGGCCAGCCTCGGCGACAAGGATATTCGGCCGTCCACGACGGGTGGCGCTGACCTGATTTCAAACGTCGAGATCCCACCCGGCTGGATCACACGATCGCTCGACGGCGCGAGAAGCCCAGATCGGCTCATGGCGCGATTGAGTACCGGTTCGAAATCCGAGGGCTCCATGGCCGGCGGCCAGCCCACCGGCAGTATCCACGGAAGGACCAAATCGGGTGACACGAGTGAGGCTGCGATTGCGTGGAAGTCGCGAGCGGTTCGTTCAGCTTCGGCAGCGCCGGTGGCCATCGGCAAGAGGATTCGAAATGCGGGGTCGGCGATCCAGCCATGGTCAAACGCGGATACCGGGAGGTCGACGACGACCGCCTCCGCCGTTGCGGATTGTCTGATCCAGTCCCAGATCGCCGCCGAGCTTGGCGGACGTTCGGTTGCCGGGAACCAAGCGGTCGCGAACGGCGCAGGCATCTCGCCCGTTAGGACTGGCCGCTCATCCCTGCCCGTAAGCTGGATATGAACCGTCTCCAGGCCGAGCAATTTCAATCCGAAAGCCATCAGAAGGCTCGTGTTGGTTCTGATGGAATTCGCGTTCGAGCCGCTGATCAGGAAAACCTCCATCTCGCTTCCTTTCGAATCCTTAACGCTTCCGATTCGGAAGGAAGCTATCAGTGGTCAAATCCGAGATCCAGCTAAAAAGACAAATTTTCGTCATTTAAGAGCAAATTTTGTCCTTATAGACAAATTGTTGACAAGGTGGATTCCGGGCTCTTCCTGTGCTTTTTCAACGAAATGTTTCCTTCCGGACGGATTTTGAAGGCAGCCCGCGTTGGCATGGGATTGAATCCCGACGAGGTCGCTGAGGAAGCGGGAATCAGTCGCGCTTCCCTGAGCCGACTGGAGGCGGGGTCATTGTCCGTCAGCGTGAAAGTGGCCGATTCCGTCCGGAAAGTTTTGGAAAATTACGGAGTGAGGTTTCTCACTGGCGACGGGGCTGTCGGGCCAAGCATTCGTTTTCCCGTGGACTACCAGGGATAGAGGCGTCTCCCACGTAGACTGGGCATAGGAGCCATATCAGGTCTGGAAACTCTCGACTGAGGTGGGCAACTTTCCTTTGCAGCCGAGATCAGCCATTGAGGCTGGCATGTGCGGTTCCGGCGGCACTGCGTAAACCCGAGTGCCGCTATACTTGGGTATTGTCCTTGTGGCTGAGGGGACTGTTATTGACAGTGCTTTGCGGGCGGCTCCTTATGACAACGGGGGGGCAAACATTTGACTGCGAACCGCGACACTGCCGTCCCACTGAAGGACGGCGTGGCAGATTATTTTGCCGAGATTGCGTCGCCGCCATCGAGCTCTACCATGCTCTCGCCTGCGCACGTCCAGAGCGGGCCGCCGATCGAACCTCTGGTCCGCATCGTCACATACGATCCGTCTCAATGGGAGGCATTCGTCGACGAATGGGTGTCATCTCTCAAAACGAAATATGAAAAGGTCCTGCGTTACACCGGTGCCAATGACCACGGCATCGACGTGGCGGGCTTCGCCGACAAGAATTACCTGCAAGGCATCTGGGACAATTACCAGTGCAAGCACTACCGCGACGCCATCACGCCGGGCACCGCCTGGCCCGAAGTTGGCAAGATGCTGTGGTATTCGTTTTGCGGCGTTTTTACGCCGCCGCGCGCCTACTATTTCGTCGCCCCGCGCGGGACGGGCACGACGCTCACCCAGTATCTGACGAATGCTTCCGCGTTGAAGGCGGCTTTGATCGAAGCCTGGCCGAAAGCCGTCGCAAATAAGATCACGGCAACGCAGCTCGTAACCCTCGACGGCAAGTTCGCCGAGTATGTTGACGCCTTCGACTTCTCGATCTTCCAGCCCATGTCGCCGCGCGAAGTCATCGAGCAACATCGCGCTACGCCCTATTTCATTACGCGCTTCGGCGGCGGTCTGCCGCCGCGCCCCGTCGTCGGCGCGCCGCCAACCGATCTGGGAACTCACGAGAGCGTCTATGTCGCTCGTCTGCTGGCGGCCTATTCCGAACACATCAAGGCAGAAGTTCCCGATGTCGCCGGGCTGAAGGCGTGGAAACCGCTCGAAGATCATTTCAAGCGGCAGCGCGAGTGCTACTTCCACGCAGAAGCTCTACGCATTTTTGTTCGGGACAAAGTGGAGCCCGGCGCGTTCGAGGGCTTGCAGGATGAGATCTACCATGGTGTAGCGGACACCGCCGATGGCGATCACGCTGACGGGTTTGAGCGCGTCAAGGCTGTAACTCAGGCGGCGCAGAACGTGCCACTCGACGCCCATCCGCTGGGTGCGAGTGCGCTGGTGAAAGACAAGCGCGGCATCTGCCATCAGCTTGCCAATGAAGACCGTCTAAGATGGACGAAGTAGCGCGCGACCAGTTTTCGTTGACGTTCAACGGCCCTCTCGAGGCCGGTGTCCGTGCAGTCGCTGTTCTGGGCTCCGCGTTTCCGCGCGCCTATGACATTCAGCGGCTGACGGCGTTCGACTATCTGCTCGTTCGAACGCATCAATTGGGCGGACCCGATGACCTTCATCCGGCGACACCAATTCAGACGCCCGCCACAGAAGTCCGCCGACGCGTGGTCCAGGATGCGCTGCATCTGATGATGACGCGCGAATTGGTCGCACGAATCGTCGACGAGAACGGTATCTCCTACCGCGCCGGCGAGGGCGCGGCGATGTTTCTCGATTCATTGCGCACGCCCTATCTCGCGGCGCTGAAGGACCGCGCCGACTGGCTTGTCTACCATCTTGCTGACTACACCGATTCCGCGCTCGAGGGGGTGATGCGCAAATTCTTCGATAGGTGGGTCGTGGAGTTTCAGAACGTCGAACGCAGCCTCGGTGCGTACGCATGAGGAAAGGCTTACGGCTGCGCAGTCTCAGCTTTCACGGGCCGGCGCGCAAATTCGCTACGATACCCTTCGGACCTGGCCTCAACGTCATCCACGGCGCATCGAACACCGGCAAGTCTTTCATCGCCGACGCAATAGATTTCATGCTCGGCGGCAAGGGACCTCTGCGCGACATCCCGGAGCGGGTCGGTTATGATAAGATCCTCCTCGCGATGGAAACGCTGGACGGCCATCAGTTCACGTTGCTTAGAAGCACGGAGGGTAACGCTTTTCGTCTTTTCCAAGGTCTCTATTCTGACACCCTCCCCGAGGGTGAAGGCACGCCGCTCGCCGACACCCATAGCGACCGCAACGAGGAAAACCTCTCGGCCTATCTGCTAGCAAAGCTCGATCTCGCTCATAAACGGGTAAGACGGAACAAGCGCGGCGACACCAACAGCCTTAGCTTCCGCAATCTTGCCCGCCTCGTTATCATCAACGAGGAAGAGATTATCCAGCAGCGCTCGCCACTATCCGATGGCAATTATACGGCCGACACGACCAATACCTCAGTCTTCAAACTGCTGCTGACCGGCGTCGACGATTCTGCACTTGCGACCGCACAGCCGCGCAGCCCGGAAGAACAAAGCCGCAGCGCCCAACTCGACTTGCTCGATCAATTGATCGAAAGCCACCGCCGCCAGGTCAAAGAGTTGGCTGGACCACCGGACGAACTGGAAGCCCAGCGAGAACGCCTCGGCGAGTCCATGCGATCTCAAGGAGAACTTCTCGCCGTCTCGGAAACCGCATTCAGAGACGCCGCCACGCGCCGCAGGGACATCGCACGCCGGGTCGAAGAAGGAAGGGATCGGCTAACTGAGATCACGGCGCTTCTAGAACGTTTCACATTGCTCGACGCGCACTACAGTTCCGACAAGGAAAGGTTACGCGGTATCGAGGAAGCGGGCAGCCTTTTCGGCGCGCTCGGCACCGGCACCTGCCCATTCTGCGGTTCGGCACCTGAACATCATCGCAAAGCCGAATGCGATTTCGATGTCGAGAAGGCAGTCGCAGCCGCACAGTCCGAAATCCGCAAAATCGAAATACGCCAAACGGAGCTGACACAGACGATTGCGACATTGCGGAAGGAAGCTGTGAGCTTCGAGCGGCGCCTTCCGATGCTCGAAGAGCAGCTTGATACCGTATCCGGCGAGATCGACCGAGTCGTTGCGCCCAATTTGCGCCAGCTTAGAACAGCCTACAGGCAGTTGGCCGACAAGGATGGCGAGGTGCGCGAAGCGCTCGCGATACACCGCGGTCTATCGGACCTTGAGCAGCGCAAGGCCGCGCTGGAACGCGAGGGCGAAGTATCCGGCAACGGTGGCAACAGCCTCAGCGATGTCGACTTGCCGAGCTCGACCGCTGACAAGTTCGCCGGCATCGTCCTGTCCACCCTGAAAGCTTGGCATTTCCCTGAAATCGATCGCGTCCATTTCGATTCCAAGACGCGGGACCTTGTCATCAACGGCAAGAATAGGACCTCGTTCGGTAAGGGGCTTCGCGCCATCACCCAGGCAGCATTCACGGTCAGCCTTCTCCAGTACTGTCGACAGTTTGAAACCCCGCATCCGGGATTCATCGTTCTCGACTCTCCCTTGCTGTCCTACAGGGAGCCAGAGGGAGACGGCGACGATCTAAGAGGCTCCGATCTGAATTCGCATTTCTTCGAATTCCTAGCGAAGCTACAGGCCGACAGGCAGGTGCTCGTCGTTGAAAATACTGATCCTCCCGCGGAGATTCAGGCCTCTTTGCAATCGGTAAAATTCACCAAGATCGAAGGCGTGGGTCGCTATGGATTCTTTCCTATCGAGCCCGCGCCGCCAACCTAGGATGCAGGCTCGCAGCCGCCAGCGCAGCAACCCGAGCAAGGGCGTCGCCAGGGATCAGGCGCGGTTGACGCCGCGGTAGCGCGCGAAGCTTGTCCGGCCCGACGATCCGGCATTAGGTAGCAAAGACCACTGAGGGTTCGGTAAGTACCTGAATCCGAGAGGTTTCAGGCTCCTCGGTTCAAGAATTTCGATGACGCGTGGACGCCCCCGGCAGCCTCCCGAGGCCTTCGCATAGTGCGTGAGAGCCACTAGCGTTAGCTCGGCTCAGGCGAGAGAATGTCGAGCACTGGGCATTCGGGCGCGGTGCCGCCTTCGCAGCGGTCGATGGTCTGCCCAAGCAATCGTTCGAGTTTGCTGAGGTCGGCGATCTTTGCCCGGATATCGTCCAGGTGCTTCGTGGCGATCTCGCGAACCTCGCCGCACGGGGCGCGCTCCGGGCCGCCGAGCGCCAGAAGCGCCTTGATCTCGTCCGGGGTGAATCCGAGCTCGCGGCCGCGCCGGATAAAGGCCAGCACGCGCAGATGGTGCCGGTCGTAGACCCTGCGACCCCCCTCGGTGCGGGGCGGCGCGGGCAGCATCCCGACCTTCTCGTAGTAGCGGATGGTCTCGATGTTCACCCCGGTGAGCCGTGACAGCTCGCCGATGGGGAGCGTCCCGCCTCGCGAATGCGTGATCGCGTCCATCGAAAATGCCCTTGCTCCTGTAGCCACTACAGGATGCACGGTCGCTCCATCGACGTAAAGGAGATTGTTCGATGGGTGAATTGACCCGTGCTGAGCCAAGCGGGCTGGCAAGCCGGCAGGAGGGCGCGACCTCCGCAAGAGCCAGCCAAGGCCTGCTGGCGGCCGGAGGCATTCTTGCCGCACTCGGGGCCTCGTCCTGCTGCATCCTGCCCCTCGTGCTCTTCGGCCTTGGAGCGAGCGGGGCATGGATCGGCAACCTGACCGCAATGGCGCCCTACCAGCCGGTCTTCGTGGCCGTGGCGGTGGCCTTCCTGACCTTTGGCTTCTGGCGGGTCTATCGCCAACCCAAGGCCGCCTGTGCGCCCGGAGGCTCCTGCGCGCGGCCGGGATCGAGCCGCATCGCCAAGATCGGCCTCTGGGCGGCCGCCGCGCTCGTCCTGGCGGCCGTCACCTTCCCCTATACCGCCCCGCTGCTGATCACCCTCTGAGGAGACCTGAGATGAAGACCCTGTTTCGTATTGCCCTGACCGCCTCGGCCCTGATGCTCGCGGGTGGGGCCATGGCCGCACCGCGCACCGTCACGCTCAACGTCGAGAACGTGAGCTGCGCCACCTGCGCCCCGATCGTGAAGAGGGTGCTCTCCCGCATCCCGGGCGTCAGCCAGGTCACGGTGGTCGAGGACAGCGGCATGGCGACGGCGACCGTCACCTTTGACGATGGGAAGGTCACGCCCGAGGCGCTGACCCAGGCGACGACCAACGCTGGCTATCCGTCGACCGTGAAGGACGGGAAGAGTTCCTCTTGAACCACCACGCCCTCACCAAAACCGGCAAGAGGTCTTCCTCCCCGACCGCCCGCTGCTGCGAGCCGGACGGGAACACATGAAAGTTGAGACCATGAGTGACTGCTGCGGCACGGGCGCGAAGAACGGCAAGGACCGCTACGATCTGGTGGTCATCGGGGCTGGGTCGGCCGGGTTTTCCGCCGCCATCACGGCCGCCGAACAGGGGGCACAGGTTGCCCTTGTCGGCCACGGCACAATGGGCGGCACCTGCGTCAACGTCGGCTGCGTGCCCTCCAAGGCCCTGATCCGGGCCACCGAGGCGGTGCACCACGCCAACGCGGCCTCCCGCTTTGCCGGGATCGACGGCAACGCGCGGGTGGCCGACTGGCAGGCGCTGGTTGCCCAAAAGGACGACCTTGTCGCGAGCCTGCGCCAGGCCAAGTACGTCGACCTCCTGCCGGCCTACAACAACGTGGCCTATCACGAAGGCCAGGCGCGCCTCGTTGACGGGGGCGTGCAGGCCGGCGGCAAGCGCCTCGTCTCGGACCGCATCATCATCGCGACCGGGACGCGGCCGGCCCTGCCGGCCATCCCGGGCATCGCGGACGTGTCCGCGCTTGACAGCACGACGGCGCTGGCCCTGACCGAGTTGCCCCGCTCCATGATCGTGGTCGGCGGCGGCTACGTCGGGGCCGAGCTCGCGCAGACCTTCGCCCGTGCCGGAGTGGACGTGACACTGGTCTTCCGCAGCCGCCTCCTGCCGGAGGCCGAGCCCGAGATCGGAGCGGCGCTCGCCGGCTATCTCACCGACGAGGGCATCACGGTCATGGGCGACCTGACCTATGATTCCGTTCGCAGGACGGAGGAGGGGATCGCCCTCACCGTCCTCAGGGACGGGCAACCGCAAACCATCGGCGCCGAGCGCATCCTGGTCGCGACCGGCCGCGCCCCCAACACCGAAGGCCTTGGCCTGGCGGAGACGGGCATCGCCCAGACCCCCATGGGCGCCATCCTTGTCGACGACCGCATGCGCACCACCAGGGCCGGCGTCTACGCGGCGGGTGACGTCACGGGCAAGGACCAGTTCGTCTACATGGCCGCCTACGGCGCGAAGCTCGCGGCGAGGAACGCGCTCAACGGCGACAGCCTCCGCTATGACAATTCGGCCATGCCGGCGGTGGTCTTCACCGATCCGCAGGTCGGCAGCGTCGGGCTGACCGAAGCGCAGGCCCGCGCCGCCGGACATGACGTGCGGACCTCGGTGCTCGCCCTCGACAACGTCCCGCGCGCCCTCGCCGCCCGCGACACGCGGGGCCTGATCAAACTCGTGGCGGACCGTGGAACCCGCAAGCTGCTCGGGGCGCACATCCTGGCCCCCGAAGGCGCGGACAGCATCCAGACGGCGGCCATGGCGATCCGGGGCGGGCTCACAATCGACGCCCTGGCTGAGACGATCTTCCCGTATCTGACCACCGTCGAGGGGCTCAAGCTCGCCGCCCAGACCTTCGACAAGGACGTCAAGATGCTGTCCTGCTGCGCAGGATAGCGCCTGACCACCCCATGGAGGATCGAGCCATGAACAGCACCGTGAACCCCACACGAGAGGTTGCCGCGGAGATCCGGCCGGGCGTGCGGCGCCCGGACTGGTCGGCCGTGACCACGCCGGCCGCCCGACAGGCCCTCGCCGGACGCTCGGCGGCCCGTTCGGGCCTGCTCGACATGTGGTCACACGCGCTTGAGGTCAGCGAGGACATCGTCTGGCGGACCGTCCTGCGGCTCTACGCGGCCCAGGGGCGGCCTCCAAACGTCGACGAAATCGCCGCCGCGGCGGGGATCGACGGAAGCCGCGTCTCCGCGCTGCTCCGCAAGCTGCAACTGCGGGACCTCGTTGGCCTCAAGGCGGGATCGGACGCCATCTGGCTGGCCTATCCGTTCACCGAGCATGCGACCGGACACCGGGTCGAACTCAATGGGCATGTGCTGAATGCCCTGTGCGCCATCGACGCCCTCGGCGTCGCCGCGATGTACCGCACCGACGTCACGGTCGAGTCGCCGTGCCGCTCCTGTGGCGAGACGATCCGCGTCACGACAGCGGATACGGGCAGAGCACTGCGGAGCCTGTCCCATCCCGGGGCGGTCGTCTGGTACGACCTTGCCTACACCGACAGCGCGGCAGTCTCATGCTGCCCGGCGATCGCATTCTTCTGCTCCGACGGGCACCTGAAACGCTGGCTCGACAGCCAGGCGGTCCAGCGCACCGGAGCCCGTCTGGACATGAGCGAGGCTCTGGAGCTCGGCCGCGCGATCTTCGGGCCGGTCCTCAGCGAACCCGTGCCGGCGGTCGTGTGAGGGGGAGCGGCATCATGCGGGCCACGAGGTGCCCGCGCCGGCGGCCGTGAGGAAACCGATCCGGGCGCGCCACACGGGCGAGATGCCAGTTCACATCCGACAGACTCGCATCGTGCTAAGTCCGCTGGAAGCCGCCGTCGGCAGCAAGTAGCGGTCGGTTAACCTCTCACCAGCGTCGCGATCGACTCCGAGCGCTCGTCCTGCCATGAGCTCCGATCATGCATCGGCTCATATGACAGCACTGACCTGAACCGCGAGGCCTTCCCGGGCTGTCGACCGTTCCCGCTGTTTCGACCATGACAATCCCAATACCGGACCGGACTCCGAGCATGACCATGCCGCTCATCACCATTGGTTTCAGCTTCCCTGCCTTCGCCGGGGGCTGGGAAATACCGCTCTCCCTCGCATCGAGGGGAGCGCTGAGCCATGGAGAGGTCCGGCCAGCACTTCCTGCTTTCGCCCAAGGTCCGCGACCTGACGGTCACCGAACTCTCCCGCATCCAGGAGAGGACAGCCTACAAGTGGTTCCGGCAGGCCCGCTGGCCTGAGACGGACGGCGAGGCCTACTGCCCGCATTGCGGCAACCTGCGCTGCTACGAGATGACCCGGAGTCGTTTCAAGTGCTCCGCCAAGGAATGCGGCTCCGTCTTCACGGTGACGTCCGGAACGGCGTTCGCCTGGCGCAAGCTGCCGTTCAAGAAGATGCTCTTCGCGATCTGGTTCGTCGCCAACTCCGTCAAGGGCAAGGCTGCCCTCCAGCTCTCCCGCGAGCTCGGCGTGCAGTACAAGACGGCCTGGGTGCTCCTGATGAAGCTCCGCGAGACCGTGGCGTCGCGCCGCGACGAGATGGTGCTCGACGGCGAGGTCGAGATCGACGGCAAATATGCGGGCGGGCATGTGAGACCGGAAAATCGAGCGGAGGATCGTGTCGACCGACGCCTGAAGGAGAACCGGAGCCCCGACCGCCTCTGCATCCTCGCGATCCGGCAGCGGGGCGTGTCCGGCCGAACCTTCACCCGGGTCATTCGCGAGGAGGACGGTGATGCGGCATGGGCCGCGGTTCGGGATCACGTCTCCCGGAACGCGAAGGTCTTCGCCGACGAGCACGGGAGCTACAACGATGTCGTGGGTCTGAACCGCATGGGCCGGGTGAACCACTCCGAGGCGTATTCCTCGGAGGACGGCACGAACACCAACGTCGTCGAGAGCTTCTTCAGCCGCATCCAGCGGGCCTATGTCGGCATCCACCACCGCTTCTCGACGCGATATCTCGACTGGTACGCGGCCGACATCGCCTGGCGCGAGGATATGAGGCGCACGAGCAATGGCGGGCTAACGCGTTCCCTGCTCGGGCAGGCGCTGAAGCGGCCGACGTCGCGGTCCCTGTGCGGCTACTGGCAGGGCAACAAGCCGCCTGACCTGATCTGGGAAGGCAGTGCCGCGGCCTAGGCCGCGATCTCCCAGAGATGCTTTCGGCCATCGACGGTGCCCGCTTGGCGCACGCGGCCGCGCTTGGTGAGGGCGATCAGAGCAGCGGACACCTGCGTCAGGAAACGCGGCATGGACGGATCGTCCGCGTCTGCACCGTTGCGCTCTGCGATCCGGGAGGTGCAGTCCGCTGTTGAAAGCGGTTGCTCCGCCTCGCGGAGTACCTCGAGGATGGCCTCGTTCTTGTTGATCCGTGCGAATTCGGGAGGGAGCTGTTGGGCTGCCCTCGGCCGCTGCGGCTTCGTTGCCGCGGACCCCCGCGGTACGTGGGCCGGATCGTAGATCGCGATCACCTGGTCGATCGCCGAGACCTGTCCATCGATCGCCTGAATCCTGGCCTTCAATTCCTCGACCTCGCCGAGCAGCTCGGCGCGCTTCCGCTTCAGTTCCTCGTCAACTCTCACCTGCTCCCGCTCCGTCAAAAGGAGCCGGAAGCTACCAAAGAACCGGGATCAGATCTGGTGGTTTTTGCTACCTAATGCCGCGACGATCCGAACAGGACGACCTCGTAGCTCTCCGGCGCCTTGCCGGCGACCTCCATGCCGGGAGAACCCATCGGCATTCCCGGAACGGCGAGGCCCCGAGCCTGTGGCTTCTCGGCCAGGAGGCGCTTGACGGCGTCAGCCGGCACATGACCCTCGACCACGTAACCGGACACCTCCGCCGTGTGGCAGGAGGCAAGGTCGTCCGGCACGCCGAGGCGGAGCTTCACCTGGTCGACATCCGAGGATGTGATGACCTCGACGGGGAAGCCGGCGGCCTTCATGTGCTCCACCCAGCCACCGCAGCAGCCGCAGTTCGGATCCTTGGTCACGATCATCTTCGGCAGGGTGGCCTGCGCAAAGGCTCGTTCGGCCATCATCGCGGCGCCAGAGGTTCCGAGAACGGCGAGGAAGCTGCGGCGGTTGAGCATGAGCATCTCCTTCAGGCTGCGACCGGGGTATAACCGGCCTTGGCGACCAGAGCCTTGATGGATGCCAGGTCGCTGCTCCCGCGGACGGACACCAACTTGGAAGCCGGATCGGCTTCGACCTGCGTGCCGGGCAGGCCCGTCTCGATCGCGTTCTTGATCGTGCCAGCGCAGTGACCGCAGGTCATGTCCTCGACCCGCAAGGTCAGGGCATTCGGATCACGTTCGGCCGCCTGGTCCGGCCGGGAGGAGTGGTTGTTGCATCCGCACATGGAATGATCTCCGTTTCTCATCGACGATGAGAGCAGTCTGCACCTTCCCATGATGGTAAGGTCAAGTGGCGTTTCATCACGACGCGCCGATGTCGCGACGGCACGTACCTTTCGAGGGCGCTCTTGCGAAGGCGGACAACCCCGTGTCCGCCCGTTTTCATTGGTTCGGAGCAGGACTGACCTCGTTGCGAGCCAGGCTCCATCCGGGCTGGCGCATCAGTGCTTGTTCGGGGTGTCGTCGTCAGCACCATCGGATCCGCCGGGCATCATGGCACCGCCGGGTCCCATCATTCCCCGCCCCATCATGCCTTGCCCCATCATGCCTCGGCTGCCCATCCGGACGAGGACCGGCAGCCGCCGCTTCTGGGCCTCGTCGAGGGTCGCGTGGAGCGGCGCGGCAGCGTCCGCGAGTTTGCGCATGGCGTCGGATCCCTGGCTCATATGATCGGCCATGGTGCGCAGCATGCTCACCGGATCGTTTGCCGTCGTCCCTCCTGTCTGGCGCATGGCCTGCATATGGCTGAGGTGAAGGGTCGCCAGATTCCGGAGCGCGGTTTCGACAGGGGGCCATAGCTTTTCCTGGTCGGCGGTCAGCCTCAGCCCGGCATGGATGGACGCGATATGGGCTTCGGCGAAGGCACTCATATCCTCGGTCGAGAATTGGCCCATCATCCCTTGGCTGCCGCCGGGCATGCCTTGACCCTGCATCATCTGGCCCATGGGCATCGGCATTCCGGATTGGCCGGGCATCGCCTGAGGTTTTCCCGGCGCTGTGGATTGGGCCTGCGCCTTGGGGGCATTACCTGGATGGTGCGGGTCACTGGAAGTCGGCGCCTGGGCCAGCGTGGGCCCGGCAAGGGTAACCAGGACGGTCGCGAGAACGGACATCTTCATGGCAGTGTCTCCTTTGAGCGGTCAAAAAGGGCAAGAACGGCGTCGGCGCAGCTTTCGCGGAATGGCCGCAGGCAGCGCCGATCAGGTTGCGTCGGGCGCAGCCATTGGTCCCGGGGCCGCAAGGGCCCCAATGTTCTCGGCCGGGCCGCAGACGGCCCGGCCTTGGGCGGTCACTCCCGCTTGTCGTGGTGGCCGTGGCCGCCGTGCATGAACAGATGCATCAGGGGGCAGGCCAGCAGCAGGAGGTAGGGCAGTGCGGTCACGATATGACCGCCGTGGTTCGCGAGGAGGTAGATGCCGAGAGCGGCCAACGCGAGCGAGCAGACCCAACCCAGGGGCGTGTTGATCAGCAGGGTCCGCCAGGTTCGTGGCGACTCGGGGGCAGGAGTCGGTGTGGTGGGCATGTCGATCTCTCCCGGTGCGGAGCGTGCCGATCTTGGACGTTGCTTGCGAACGGCGCCTTGAGCGAAATCAAGCGGGGTACCGGAAAGGCTCGTTCCGCCCACCCGGTCTGCTCCCGCTTCCTGACACCTAGCGGGCGGCGATGCCGTTCGGCCCCTTTCCGACCGGATAGGACTTCCCGGCCGAGAGGCTGCCGAGATCGATCGCGGAGATGGTGTTCGCGTAGGTGTTCGTGACGTAGGCCGTGCGACCGTCGCGAGCGATGACGATGCCGTGCGCTCCCTTGCCGACCGTCACGTTCCGGATCAGCTTGCCGTCCTCGATCGCGACGACCGACACCCGGTTGTCCGGTTTCGCCGCCGAGCCCTGGTTCGCGACCAGGGCGGCCTTGCCGTCCGGCGTAACGTAGACCTGCACGGGTCCGTTTCCGACGGAGGCCTTCCGCAGCACCTTGCGAGTGTCGACGTCGATGATGGCGACCTTGTCCTCGCCGTTGAGCGAGACCACGAGGATGCGGCCGCTCCGGTCGAACGCGACCTGGACCGGCCGCTTTCCGACGGAGATATGCATGGCCTTCTCCGGATTGCGCGTATCCACCAACGAGACCGTGTCGCTCTTCATGTTGGCGACCGCGAGCAGGTTTCCGTCCGGCGATAGGCGCAGTCCATGCGGGTAGTTCTGCACGGGGATGCGACCGGTTACCCTACGCCCCGGGATGTCGACCACCACCACCGAGTTGGTTTCGGCGTCGGTCAGATAGGCGAAATGCCCCTGTGCGTCGGGAACGACATGCGCCGGATGCCCTCCCACGGTCACGACCTGCGGCGCGCCGGGCGCGTCGCCAGCGACGTCCATGAGAACGAGTTGCCCGCCTGCGGAGCCGTGAGCCGCGTGGCTGCCGGACTGTGCCGCAGGCATGCCGGTCGCCAGGATGAGGCGGCCATCGGCGGTGACGTCGACGTTGTGCGGCGAGATCGGAATCGCCGCGGTGGTGGTTTTCGAGGTCTGCGAGTCGATGATTGAGAGGCTCTGCCCGTTCTCATTGGCAACGACGATCGTGTCGGCCCGGGCGCTGGCGGCACCAAGGGATGTGACGAGGGCGAGTGCAATCTGGGTTCCGCGTGCGAACATCGCATTGTCCTTCCGAATTCGAATTGAACAGGGTCCCGGTGCCCACGCAGGCCGCGACATCACGGAAGCGGCGGGGTCGGGATTCGGTTGGGTTACGCGATGGATTTTGGCGGTTTGAATCGCACCTCCGGGATTGCCCCGGCCAGCATCAGGTCATTCCCGGGCTGGAGGCAGATGGCTTCGGGCCATCCCGGGAAAGGGGCACCGGCACGGATCATCGCCGGGGGAACGACGAGGCAGCTCGAGGAAGCGCCGAGACAATCCTGGTCACAGGAAGGGCCGCCCGCCGTTCCCTCGGCGCTGTCTTGATCCGCGTTACGGCCGTGATGGATGGAGGCCGCCGCCGGGTCGACGTGCCCATGCTCCATGACCAACGACAGGTGCGTGGCAGGACCGGGCGCCGAAAAGGCAGGCGTCGCCATGCGACCGACCACGAGAACCATCGCGGCGACCGCGAGGAGCATGGCCATCAGCGGAGACAGAGCTTTTTTGCGACGCCTCTTCATTGCAGGAAGTCTACCCGGTTGGCGGACCGAAACCTTGCGCTGCATCAAACAGTCGGACGGACCGGGCGGCTCCCAATGGAACTGCCCGGCCCGGCAACTACAGTCGTACCGCGCGCAGGCGGATCGCGTTGCCGATCACGCTGACCGACGACAGTGCCATCGCGGCCGCCGCGATGATCGGCGACAGCAGGATGCCGAAGAACGGAAACAGCACTCCCGCCGCCACGGGCACGCCGAGCGCATTGTAGATGAAGGCGAAGAACAGGTTCTGGCGGATGTTTCGCATCACGGCCTGCGACAGCCGTCGCGCCCGCACGATTCCGGTGAGGTCGCCTTTCAGCAGGGTCACGCCCGCACTTTCCATCGCCACGTCGGTGCCCGTGCCCATGGCGATGCCGACATCCGCCGCCGCCAGCGCCGGCGCGTCGTTGACGCCGTCGCCCGCCATGGCGACCACCCTGCCGTCTGCCTTGTAACGCTGGACCACGGCACTCTTCTGGTCGGGCAGGACCTCGGCCTCGACCTCGTCGATTCCGAGCCGCCTGGCGACCGCCTTCGCGGTGGTCCAGTTGTCGCCGGTGAGCATCACGACCCGGATGCCTTCCGCCCTGAGCCCGGCGAGCGCCTCCGGCGTCGAACTCTTGACCGGATCCGCAATTGCGATGGCACCCGCCACCTTCCCGCCGATTCCGGCGAAGATCACCGTGGCGCCGTCCTCGCGCAACTTGTCCGCCTGCTCCGCCAGGCGAGCTGGATCGATGCCATGCTCGGTCAGGAAGGCCGCGTTGCCGAGCACGACGCGCCGTCCCTCGACGGTACCCAGCGCTCCCTTGCCGGTGGGCGAGTCGAAATCGGCGACCGGCGCGGTGGCGATACCCTGCTTGTCGGCGGCCGCGACGATGGCCAGCGCCAACGGATGCTCGCTTGCCCGTTCCACGCTGGCTGACAGGCGCAGGATTTCGGCTTCGTCAAAACCCGGAGCCGGAACCACGGCAGTCACGGATGGCTTGCCCTCCGTGAGGGTTCCGGTCTTGTCGACCACGAGGGTGTCGACCTTCTCCATGTGTTCCAAGGCCTCGGCATTCTTGATCAGAACGCCCGCCTGGGCGCCGCGGCCGACCCCGACCATGATCGACATTGGCGTGGCGAGACCAAGCGCGCACGGACAGGCGATGATGAGGACCGCGACGGCCGCAACGAGGCCGTAGGAGAACCGCGGCTCCGGACCCCAGAACGCCCACGCGATGAAGGCGAGTGCCGCAATGCCGATGACCGCGGGCACGAAGTAGCCCGAGACGTGATCGGCCAATCGCTGGATCGGGGCGCGGCTGCGCTGGGCCTCCGCCACCAGTTGGACGATCCGCGACAACATCGTGTCGTGCCCAACCTTCTGCGCCTCGATCACGAGTCCGCCGGACTGGTTCATCGTGCCCCCGATGGCCGCGGCCCCCGCTTCCTTGGTGACCGGCATCGACTCGCCCGTGACCATCGACTCGTCGACCGCGCTGCGTCCCTCGACGACGACGCCGTCGACCGGGACCTTCTCGCCCGGCCGCACCCGCAGACGGTCGCCGACCTGCACGGTGTCGAGCTGGACCTCCTGCTCGGTGCCGTCGGGCATGATCCTGCGGGCCGTCTTGGGCGCGAGGTCGAGCAGGGCGCGAATGGCCCCGCTGGTGCTCTCCCGTGCCCGCAACTCGAGGACCTGCCCGAGCAAGACGAGAACCGTGATGACGGAGGCCGCTTCGAAGTACACGGCCACCGAGCCGTCATGACCTCGGAACGCAGCCGGGAAGATCCCGGGCGCCAGCGTCGCCACCATGCTGTAGACCCAGGCCACGCCCGTGCCCATGGCGATGAGGGTGAACATGTTGAGGTTGCGCGAGACCAGGGACTGCCAGCCGCGCTCGAAGAACGGCCAGCCGGCCCACAGCACGACCGGTGTCGCGAGCAGCATCTGGATCCAGTTCGAGGTCTGCTGGCCGACATAGTGGCCCAGACCTGTCAGGTGACCGCCCATTTCCAACACGACCACGGGCAGGGAGAGCGCGAGTCCGATCCAGAACCGGCGCGTCATGTCGATCAGTTCGTGGCTGGGGCCGGTCTCCGCCGTCGCGAGCACCGGTTCGAGCGCCATTCCGCAGATCGGACAAGAGCCTGGTCCCACCTGTCTGATCTGGGGATGCATCGGGCAGGTGTAGATCGTGCCTTCCGGCACGGGTTCCGCCGTCCGGGCCGCCGCTGGCTCGACGTATTTGGCGGGCTCCGCCATGAATTTCGACTGGCAGCCGGAGGAGCAGAAGTAATAGGGCTTGCCCCCGTACTGCGCCCGGTGCGTCGTCGCGTGCGGGTCGACCGTCATCCCGCAGACCGGGTCCTTTACCTTCCCGGCTTCTCCCTCGTGCTCATGATGATGTCCCCCATGGGCGCCATGGTCATGATGATGGCCATGGCCCTTGCTGGTTGGGGTGTCGGTCATGACGGTTCTCCGCATATGCATCGATGAGCTGACGCAAGGTTGAGGATTCCCATGATGGGAAGGTCAAGTACTTGCCTCCGGGGCCTCTACATCGACGCGATCGAGGCGGATCTCGACCTCGGTGAACCACCCCAAGGCTTGCTCCACCCAGGTGTCCCGAATGGCCGATCCGGCGCAAGCAAACCGGGAAATGCCTGCGCCCCGGATCGGCCGTTTAGGTTACTTCGCCTTTTGAAGCTTGGTGACCGTGATCTGGCCGTTGACGCGGTCGGCGTCGAACTTGATCTTGTCCCCGGCCTTCAGCCCTTTGAGCATGGCGGGATCGCCAGCCCGGAACACCATGGTCATGGCGTCCATGTCGAGGTTCTTGATGGCGCCGTGGTTGATGGTGAGCTTGCCCTGAGCCTCGTCGACCTTGGTGACGGTGCCGCTGACCGACTGGGCGGCAGCCGGTAGCGCGACCATCAGGAATGCGAGGGTGGCGGTGGTCTTCAGCATGGGATGATCCTTTCCTCTGACGCTTACTTGACGATGATCTTGCCGGTCATGCCGGCTTCCCGATGGCCGGGGATCAGGCAGGAGAAGTCGAACTCGCCCGCCTTGGTGAAGGCCCAGACGATCTCGCCGGTCTTCTTCGGCGCGAGCCGCTTGGCGTTCGGATCGTCATGTTCCATGTCGGGGTTCTTCTGCATCTCGATGGCATGCTTGAGGTTCTCCTCCAGCGTGGCCAGCACGAGTTCATGGTCGAGTTCGCCGTTGTTGCGAAGCTGGAAGCGAATCTGCTCGCCGCGACGCACCTCGATCCGGTCGGGGATGAAGGCCATCTTGCCGTCCTTCTCGCTCATCACGACCTGGACGATCCGGGCCGGTTTCTTGGGATCGCCCGCCTTGCCGTAAGCCGCCTCGTCGCCATGGCTGTGGCCGGCCGCGCCGGGCCCGGCAAACGCGGCGCCAGCCGACATCAAAAGTCCGATCGCGGCAAATTTGAACGGTGCTGTCTTCATCTCTATCTCCGGAAGTGAATGTTCTGCGTCAGTGGTTGGAATGCGGGCTCTTGGCGGCGGGGCGCGGCTTGCCGTCGGGTCCGAGGCTCGGCTTACGCGGATCCTTCACGCGCCATTCGGTCGCATCGAGGCCGCTATCGGGCGATTTTGCGCGCGGCGCCTCGCTCAGCTTCTCGCCCTTGAGTTCGTAGGCGACGGTTCCTTCGGGGTGCTTGAACCAGCCGGGGTCCTTGTAGTCGTTCTTCGCCAGCCCCTCGCGGACCTTCACGACCGAGAACATGCCGCCCATCTCGACGGCGCCGAACTGGGCGAAGCCGGTCATCATCGGCAGGGTATTGTCCGGCAGCGGCATCTCCATCGAACCCATCTCGCCCATGCCGTTCGACCCCATCGGCATGTAGCCCGGCGCGATCTTCGCGATGCGCTTCGCCAGGTCCTTCTTGTTCACGCCGATATAGGTCTTCACCGAGTGGCCCATGGCGTTCATCGTGTGGTGCGACTTGTGGCAATGGATCGCCCAGTCGCCCGGCTCGTCGGCGACGAAGTCGAAGGCGCGCATCTGGCCGACGGCGCAGTCGATCGAGACCTCGGGCCAGGCGGCAGCGGGATCGACCCAGCCGCCATCCGTGCCCGAGACCTTGAACTCGTAGCCGTGCATGTGGATCGGGTGGTTGGTCATGGTCAGGTTGCCGAAGCGGATGCGGACCTTGTCGTCCTTGCCGACGACGAAGGGATCGATGCCGGGGAAGACCCGGCTGTTCCAGCACCACATGTTGAAGTCGGTCATGGTGTTGACCTTCGGCACGTAGGACCCGGCCTCGATGTCGAAGGCGTTGAGCAGGAAGACGAAGTCGCGGTCGACGCGGCGGAACGCCGGATCCTTCGGATGGACCACGAAGAAGCCCATCATGCCCATCGCCATCTGGACCATCTCGTCCGAATGCGGGTGGTACATGAAGGTGCCGGAGCGCCGGAGCTGGAATTCGTAGACGAAGGTCTTGCCCGGCGGGATATGCGGCTGGGTCAGCCCGCCGACGCCGTCCATGCCGTTGGGCAGGCGCTGGCCGTGCCAGTGAACGGCCGTGTTCTCCGGCAGCTTGTTGGTGACGTAGATGCGGACCTTGTCGCCTTCGACCGCCTCGATGGTTGGCCCCGGCGACTGGCCGTTGTAGCCCCACAGATGGGCCTTCATGCCCGGGGCGAGCTCTCGCACCACCGGCTCGGCGACGAGATGAAACTCCTTCCAGTCGCCGTTCATCCGCCAGGGCAGGGACCAGCCGTTCAGGGTAACGACCGGCTGGTAGTCCGGCCCCGTGGTCGGCACGAGCGGCGACTGCGTCGTCGCGTCCTTCATGGTCGGGGCCTCGGGCACCGCCGCGAAGGCGGTGCGCCCCGAAACGGCGGTCGCACCGGCCAACACGAGCCCGGACGAACCGATGAAGCCTCTGCGGGATAGGGATGTCATCTCGGAAAGCTCCTTCAGTGCCCGCCAGCGGCGTCACCGCCGGCAGCCGCCGCGGTGACCGTGGCGCCGCCGCCCCCGCTGCCGCCACCGATCAGCGCGTGCTTGAAGTCGGTATGGGCGATCCAGAAGTCACGCCGGGCGTTGATCGCCGCGACGTTCGACAGGATGCGGTTCCGAGCGTCGGTAATCAGATCGGTCACGTCGTTCAGCATGCCGCTGTATTGCAGCAACGACTCGTCCTGGATGATCTTCCGAAGCGGCAGCACGTTGTTCTGGTACTGGCGCGTGATGTCGTAGTTCGCCCGATAGGCGGTATAGGCCTCGCGCGCCTCGGAGCGGATATTGACCGCCTTTTCCGCCAACTTGTTGGCAGCCTGCATGTAGGTCTGCTCGGCGAGGGCGACCTTCGACTGGCCGAAATCATAGATCGGAATCTCGATCTCGAGTTCCAGTGTCTTGCTGCGGCTCGACTCGCGCTCGACATGGCCATGGTCGTTGATGACGCGTCCACGATCATAGGTGCGGCGGCCGAGCAGGTCGACATCGTTGACGAAGCGCGTCGCCTGGGTGAGCCCCAAGGACTTCGCCAGAACGTCGAGTTCGGCGCGCGCGACGCGCAGATCGATCCGCTTGCGCAGAGCTTCCGCTTCGACCGCCTTCACCGATTGCAGCTTCGGAAGGGGAGGCAGGCTGCCAAGCTGGAATTTGAGATCGTCGCCCCAGAGCCCAAGCTGGCGGACGAGGCGCTCGCGTTCCTGTCGCTGCTGCTGGCGCGCCTGTGCGAGCTGCACCGTCAACTCGGCTTCGAAGGCGTATTCCCGCGCCTGGTCGAGCTTGTTGACGCCGCCGGTTTCGCCGAGCCGCTTGAAAAGCTCGGAGGCAGCGTCGGCGGAAGCCTTGGCCTCCTGATAGAACGTGACCTGGGCGTTGGCGGCGACCGCCCGATAATATTGGCGGCGGGTATCCGCCGCCAACCTGAGCACCGCTTCGGCGGCACGCAGTTGTGCCGCCTGGAAGCGATCCTGAGCGATCTCCGCTCGGGCAGGCAGTGTCGCAAGCGCCAACAAACTCCCCGCGATCTGTCGTTCGATCTCGATCTCGAAGCGGCCGGAGAGCTTGGAGATGCCGAAGCTCGGATTGGGGGGCAGGCTGGCCGCAACCATCTGGGCCTCGGCCATGCCGAGCTCATTGAAGGCGGCCTGAAGGCCCCGGTTGTTGAGCAAGGCTATCTGCACGGCTGCATCCGCCGTCAGCGGCTTGCGCAGGAGTTGATCGACCCGGGCCTTCGTCGTGAGCTCCGCTTGATCGTCGCCGATCTTGACCACCTGCTTGCCGATATCGGCATAGGTTGCGGACTGGATTGCCCCCATGCCGCCGTCGGCCGAGAAGCTGGCGCAGCCTCCGAGAAGCGCGGCCGCCCCGATGAGCAGGGTCCAGCGCAACGAGCGGCGGCCGATCGGTAAGGTCGAAGGAAGCAAGGTCGGCCTTTCGGGGTCGGCTGGAAATCGTGGAATGAACGAAGCGGTCGGCTGGTCAGGCAAGGTCATGACTTCGGTCCGACCTGGCGGTTGAGTTCCTTCCAATCCTTGGGCTCGGCCGGGCGGAAGGTGGAAGCACCGGCCGTCACGCTGCGATAGGCGACGGCGGGAACGCGGACGTTCGGATCGGCAGGTCGCGCCAGATGGTCTGGAACCGTGGCGGAGCAGGCACCGAGTGCCAGACCTACCGCCATCAGCAACGGCACCTTCATCAAGCTCACGATTCGGCTCCCTGTCATGATGCAACAGGGGTAACAGCGGCCGTCCGTCGGTGTCCGTTACAAATTGTTTCAATCCGGCAGGCGGCACTCCCTTCCGGGCGCGCTATACAAGTCCGGCTCGGCAGAAGCCGAGGCGCATTGCGGACTGGAATCGACGCGCGTGACGAACACGGCTTCCGAAGACCACGGGCATATCCTGGTTGTGGATGACGATCCGCAGATCAGGCTGCTGGTCGCCCGTTTTCTCCAGCGCTACGGCTACCAGGTCACCGGGGCTCCGGACGGGCGCGTCATGATGGATGTCATGGCCCACTCCGCCATCGACCTGATCGTGCTCGACCTGATGCTGCCCGGTCGCTCCGGCATCGAGCTTTGCCGGGACATCCGGGCGACCTCGCAGCTTCCGATCGTAATGCTGACGGCTCGCAGCGAAGAGAGCGACCGGATCATGGGATTCGAAGGCGGGGCGGACGACTACGTCACCAAGCCCTTCAGTCCGGGCGAGCTGCTCGCCCGGATACGCGCCGTGCTGCGTCGGTCACGCGCCGCGCGCGGTCCGGCCGAAGCGAGTCCGAGCGAGGCGGTCAGCTTCGACGGTTGGCGCGTGGATCTGCGTCGGCGTGAACTGGTTTCGCCGAGCGGCACGCTGATCGATCTCTCTACGGGCGAGTTCGACCTGCTCGTTGCCTTCGTCGAGCACGCCAATCGCGTCCTGTCGCGGGAGGCGTTGATGCAATTCGCCAAGGCGCGGACGAGCGGCGATCCGTTCGATCGCACGATCGACGTGCAGATCAGCCGCCTGCGCCGCAAGCTCGAGGCCGATGCCCGCGGGGGGCAGTTGATCAAGACGGTGCGCGGCGCCGGCTACATCTTCACGTCCCAGGTCGATCATCGGGAAGGACGATCCTCTTGAGACGCCCGGCGAAATTGCTTTGGCCGGATACGGTCGCCAGCCGCGCCATCCTGATCCTGGTGGCGGCGCTGCTCGCCTTTCATCTGCTGGGCTATTGGGCCTATCGCGTCAGCGTGGAGAATCTCGCGACCCTCGGGCAGGATCGCGGCCTGGCCGAGCGCATCGTCTCGATCAAACGGGTGATCGCAGGCCTTCCGGAGGCGCCGGACCGCGACCGCGTCGCCCACGATCTGTCGAGCGCAAGCCTGGAAGTGCATTGGAGCAAGGTCAGCCTGGTCCTCGGCAGCGCTCCGGGAACGGAGAGGACGCGAACGATGGAGGCGCGGCTCGAGACGCTCGCGCCCGAACTCGCCGCGGAATCCTTCAGGGTCGGTTTCGCCGACGACGGAGCGCTGGCAGCAGGCGAGGCGGACGCCTATCGGCACATGATGCTGGTTTCGGTGCGGCTCGATGACGGTTCCTGGGTGAATTTCTCCTCTTCCGCCCTCGGAGTGAACCAACATGCCGACTGGAGCGTCATCGCGGCGACGATCTGCTTCGGGGTCGGCATCGTCGTCGTCGCGCTGCTTCTGTTGCGCTGGGCGACGCGTCCTCTGAAGGATCTCGCCCTCGCGGCCGAGCGCTTCAGCCTGGATCAGGCGCCGCAACCCCTCTCCGAGGGTGGCCCGGCCGAAGTGCGCCGTGCCGCCCGCGCCTTCAACACCATGCGGGAGCGGATCCAGCGCCTCGTTGCCGAGCGCATGCAGGCCATGGCCGCGGTGTCGCACGACCTGCGCACCCCGATCACCAGGCTTCGGCTTCGTTCGGAACTGCTTGACGATGAAGCCACGCGAGGCCTCATCGACGCGGATCTCGGCGAGATGGAAGCGATGATCGACTCGACGCTGGAATACCTTCGCGGTGGCGTTTCCAGCGAAGCCATCCGGTTGATCGACCTCGCGTCGGTCATCGAGACGATCGTCGACGAGCATGTCGACCTGGGGCACGACGTCTCACTGGCGGGCATCACATCCGCCCCCGTCTCGGGGCGCTTTCTGTCCCTGAAACGGGCATTCTCGAACATCATCGGCAACGCGATCAAATACGGCGCGAAAGCCCAGGTCATGATCGCGGACATCGGCGATAGCCTCGTCATCACCGTGGAGGATGAGGGCCCCGGAATCCCGGAGACCGATATGGAGCGGGTGTTCCATCCTTTCGTCAGGCTTGAGGAATCCCGGGGGCGCGAGACCGGCGGGACCGGCTTGGGGCTCACCATCGCGGCATCCGTGATCCGCACTCACGACGGGAAGATCGATCTGGCCAATCGAGCCTCCGGCGGCTTGCGCGTCATGATCACCTTGCCGAAGGCCAAGCCCCAGGGGGCGATCACGGCGAGATCGCCGAACTCCGTCGAGCTTGCGAAGCTCGGGGTCTCGGATCGAGCAGAGCGATCGCTGGCGGCCAAGAACTAGGCAGCCTGATCGGGAAGGCCCCGCTGCCGCGATATCGCGGCGGGTCTTGACCTTGCCGTCGTGGGAGGGCGCACGGTTCCGGATCTTCAGCGAAAGAGGTCGCCATGACCATCAAGAAGCGGAAGCTCGAAACAGTCGCCCTTGCCGCCCTGAAGCAGGCCATCACGGAAAACAGGCCAGATGTCGCAGAGTTGTTCTTGCAGGCTCTGGAGGTCCTGGCTTCGGCACCCGAGGCGTTCAGGGGACGGTCATCGTCACGGTCGAACGGACGGCACCGTTGATCCATCCGGCATCCTCCCACGCAGGGATCGACGCCGTCGTAATCCTCCTGCGGTGGAATGTCCGGAACGGCGTCGGTCCCTTGCCGAAGGTTGACCCGGGAGGGCTTGGAGGAGAGAGGTTCGCGATGATCGATTTCGAGATCGAAGCCGATGATATGGGGTCGCTTGGCGGCCTGGATGAACGAGATTCCGCGCGCGACTCCCTGCCTCATGCGTGACCGCGAGCGCCAGGAAGTCGAAGCAGCACTGCCGGAATCTGGTTTACATCAAGGCGGTTTCGTCACGGGGCGTCCTACAGCCGACCTCTTATCGCCTCCATCTGCTGGATCTCCTCGCGTTGTGCCTTCGTGATCGCCTCGCACAACCTCTTCAGATCCAGATTGGCGAGCTTCGCCTCACGGCACATGAGGATCGCGCCGGAGTGATGCGGGATCATCGAGTCGACGAACTGGCGATCATCGATCAGGGTCTGGCTTCGCGTTGCGTAGAGCGATGCGACCGTGAGCAACGCAAGGGCGACGTAGTGAACGACGTTGGCGCTCTTGTTCGGGAACATGCCCGGCATCGTCGCCAGCATGAGGATGCCCATCGGCGCCCACATCGTGATCGCCATGTAGAACATGTTCAGATTGTTCCGGAAGTCGCGCCAGCCGTCGATCATCGAGAACATCACGACGTACATGACGATCAGGCCGAGGATCATGTTCAGCCAGAACATCAGATAGGGTCTGCCATGCGAGCCGTGACCGCCTTGCGAAGGGCTGCCGTGGGCCCGGTGGTGGTTCTGCATATCCGTCTCCACTCGGCGTGAAAGCGGACGGTTGCCACACCCGTCGCGATGAGAACGAAGGTGGCCAGCGCCCGCAGAAGGCAAGGGCTACTTGCCCTTGGCTTTCAGCCACTGCTCGATCGTTTCGACCTCGCGCTGTTGACTGCTGACGATTTCACCCGCCAGCTTTTTGACCGATGGGTCCGTGCCGTTCGCGAGTACGATCTTGGCCATCTCGATCGCACCTTGGTGGTGAGCCTTCATCTGCGTCATGAAATCGACGTCGGCATCGCCCGTGAAGGTCGTCGGCATGGACTGCATCATATGCATCATCGCCGCCTTGTATTCTTTGGTCGACGCGGAGTCCGATGCATCCGGCATCATCATCTTCATGGGCATGCCGTGGCCCGTATCGGGCTTGGGAGCTGGCTGGGCGAAAGCGACGGTCACGATCGATGCCGCAAGGCAAGCAATCACTGTGAGGTGTTTCATGTGAGTACTCCCGGGATAAGGAGGGGAGCGGCTATGCCGCCATCTTCCGGCAACTTTCGGCACACCGCCGACAAGCCCGGACGCAGTCGTCCATATCTCCGATCCGTTCGCATTCGTTGGCGCAGTCTTCGCAGATATCGGCGCACTCGGCGCAGAGATGCTTGTGATGCCGCGAGCCGATGATCATGACCTGGGCGCTGGCACGACAGGTCTCGGCACAGGCGAGCATCAATTGGATGTGATCCGGGCTGGCATGGTCGCCACCGAGCTTGAGGCAATGGTTGGTGCTCATGCCCAGGCAGGCCTGGTAGCAGCGCAGACACTCGTCAATGCATGCCTGCATCTCGGGGGACGGTTGGTGCACGATCGTTCTCCTTGAGCCTGTCGCCATTGCGTTGAAGGGCTACTGGGGGAAGACGCGTGCGACCATGAGGAGTTCCTGTCTGCAACAATCTGTAACAATGCGCCGCCGGACACGCGCGAGGGTTATTGACGGGGCGCAACGACGATGGTCGAAGGCCCGGCGATGACGAACTGTTGAAAGTTCCATCCTTCCTCTGTTTTGGCCGCTGTGCCATTTTCGGTGTCATGACGCTTCGGCTCGTTGCGCATTGTCTGATTCTGGCCCTGTTCGTCGCGGCCACCACGTTGGCTGCCTTCGTCAGCCCGGCGAGCGCCGGATTCGAGCGGGCCGATACCGTTGAAATGGCGATGCCGATGGACGGCGGCGCCATGCCGTGCTGTCCGACGGATCACGACAAGGCCAAGGACTGCACGACCAACTGTCCCGCGTTGAGTTTCTGCCTGGCGAAGTGCTTTGCCAGCGAGCCGGCGTCGTTCGTCACGCTCGCCAGGGCGTTCGTCGCCGAGCTCAGCCTGTCGGGAGACGAGGCCACGCGTCAGTCTCGTCCGTTCGAGCCACCCGCGCGACCTCCACGAAGCTGAGCATCGTCAGCGCGAATTGCGCTGGATTCGTCCGCACGGAACTTCCGGGCGGACGGTGAGCCGTGGCCAGGGCCACGTCTGAGGCTGTGCGCCCATGCGGCAGCCTGATGCACTCAGGACTACGAACATGACCCTCATCAACACGTTGCGCGTGCTTGCCGCAGCGCTTCCGCTCGCCGCCGTTTCGCTCCCGGCGCTCGCGGACATCAAGGATTACGAGTTCCGGCTCGTCCAGAACGAGATCAAGCAGGGCAACGGCGTCGTCGTCGCCGTGACGCTCATCGACAAGCGTTCGGGCAAGCCCGTCCCGGACGCGGTGATCTTCGCCCAGCGCATCGACATGGCACCCGACGGGATGGAGATGATGGCCTCGCTGATCGAGACGATGCCGTCGACCGAGCCGGGCACCTACCGCTTCAAGACGAACCTGACGATGGCCGGCGGTTGGCGGCTCTCGCTCGGCGCCAAGGTACAGGGCGAAACCGGCGCGCTCGAAAACAAGCTGATCCTCAAGGCCGTGCCATGAAACCCATCGCCCTCACGGGCCTCGCTCTTGCCGCCATTCTGGCGGCGGGAGGTGCGGGCTACTGGGCCGGACATCGCGGCCTTGCCGTCGGCTGGCGTGGTTGGCTCGGCATCGAAGGTTCGCTCGCGGCAAACGAGCCCGTCGGAACCGGTCCGGTCATCTACTATCAGGACCCGGACCGGAAGCCTGTCTATTCGGCACAGCCGCGCCAGACCGTGGACGGCAGGCCCTTCACGGCCGTCCACGCCAGCCAGGACGTCAGCTTCGAGGTGAAGCCTCCGAGCGAGGAGCGGACGGCGCAGGCCGACCCGAAGCGCGTCCTCTACTACCGCAATCCCATGGGGCTTCCGGATACGTCCCCGGTGCCGAAGAAGGACTCGATGGGGATGGATTATCTCCCCGTCTACGAAGGCGAGGGAAACGAGGACGGCGTCATCAAGCTCTCGCCCGGGCGCATCCAGCGCAGCGGCGTGCGCTCCGAACCTGTCCGGCGTCAGAGCATCGTCCAGACGATTCACGTGCCCGGCGTGGTCCAGCTCGACGAGCGACGGGTTTCGGTCGTGACGATCCGAGCTGATGCCTTCGTGCAGGAGGTGGCGCCGATCACGACGGGCGACCGGGTCACGAGAGGCACGCGACTGGCGCGGATTTATTCGCCGGAGATCAGCACCGCGGGCGCGCAGTTCATCACCGAGCTCAATGCCGCCGCGCGCGGCGTGCCCGAAGGCGGCGCAAGGCAGCGCTTGGAAAACCTCGGCGTCCCGCCGGAGGTCATCGCCGAGATCGAGCGCAGCCGGAAGGTGCCGCTGACGATCAACTGGTCGGCGCCGCGCGACGGCATCGTGCTGGAGCGTTCGGTCAGCGACGGCATGAAGATGACGGCCGGCGGCAGTCTGTTCCGGCTCGCCGACATCTCGACGATCTGGGTTCTGGCCGATGTTCCGGAACGCCAGTTGGCCGCCGTCGGCATCGGCGCGCCAGCCACGGTGCGGCTGCGCGGCCGTCCGGGGAGTTCCTTCGAGGGACGCGTCGGCGTGATCTACCCGGAGATTGCCGAGGCAACGCGCACGGCGAAGGTCCGGATCGAGCTTGCCAACCGCGACAGCATCCTGCTGCCGAACATGTATGCCGACGTCGATATCGGCTCCGATGACGCAGCTCCGCAACTCGCGGTTCCCGACAGCGCCGTGATCGACAGCGGCTCGCGCCGGGTCGTCATTCTTGATCTGGGCGAGGGTCGGTTCGAGCCGCGCGAGGTCAAGCTCGGCCGTCGCGGCGACGGCATGGTCGCGATTACCGAAGGCGTCTCCGAAGGCGACCGCGTCGTCGTCTCCGCCAACTTCCTGATCGACGCCGAGAGCAATCTCAAGGCCGCCCTGAGCGGCTTCGCGCAGCCGGAGGCCAAGCCATGATCGCCCGCCTGATCGCCTGGTCGGCGCGCAACCTGATCCTCGTCTTCGTGGCCGCTGCCTTCGCCGTGGCGGCGGGTGTCTATGCGCTGAAGACCCTGCCGCTCGACGCCATCCCGGACCTCTCCGACGTCCAGGTCATCGTCTACACCGAATATCCCGGCCAGGCGCCTCAGGTGATCGAGGACCAGGTCACCTATCCGCTGACCACCTCGATGCTGACCGTGCCGAAGGCGCGCGTCGTGCGAGGCTTCTCGTTCTTCGGAGTCTCCTTCGTCTACGTCATCTTCGAGGACGGCACCGATCCCTATTGGGCGCGTTCGCGCGTGCTCGAATATCTCAACGCGGCCGCGCGGCGCCTGCCGCCTGGCGTCTCGCCGACGCTCGGGCCGGACGCGACCGGGGTCGGCTGGGTCTACCAGTATGCGGTCATCGCGAAGAACATGACCCTCGCGGAATTGCGCTCCCTACAGGACTGGGTCGTGCGCTTCGCGGCTTCTCGTGCCGAGGGGGTGGCCGAGGTTGCCAGCGTCGGCGGCTTCGTCAAGCAATACGCGATCGTCGTCGATCCCGTGCGGCTGCGCGCCCAGGGCGTCTCGCTCTCGACGCTGCGCGAGGCGGTCCGCAACAGCAACATGGACGTCGGCGGACGCACCGTCGAGCTCAGCGAGTTCGAGTTCATGGTTCGCGGCCGCGGCTACCTGAAGTCGATCGCGGATATCGAAAACATCGTCCTAAAGAGTGACCGCGGCGTACCGCTTCGTTTATCCGACGTCGCCCGCATCGAACTCGGTCCCGACGAGCGGCGCGGCATCACCGAGCTCAACGGCGAGGGGGAGGTCGCGAGCGGCATCATCCTGCAACGCTTCGGTGCCAACGCGCTCTCCGTGATCGAACACGCCAAGGCGCGCCTTTCCGAGGTCGCGGCGAGCCTGCCGGGCGGGGCCGAGATCGTGCCGGTCTATGACCGCTCCGGGTTGATCGAGCGGGCGATCGAGACGCTAAAGGGCACGCTGATCGAGGAGAGCATCATCGTCGCGCTGGTCTGCATCGTGTTCCTTCTGCATCTGCGCAGCGCCCTGGTGGCGATCATCATGCTGCCGGTCGGCATCCTGATGGCCTTCGCGGCGATGAAGGCGCTGGGGCTTGGCTCCAACATCATGAGCCTCGGCGGCATCGCCATCGCCGTCGGCGCGATGATCGACGCCGCCATCGTCATGATCGAGAACGCCCACAAGCACCTGGAACGGGCTCAGTCGAACAAGCCACGCGTCGAGATCCTGATCGAGGCGGCTAGCGAGGTCGGCCCGGCGTTGTTCTTCAGCCTGCTCGTCATCACCGTCTCGTTCCTGCCGATCTTCACCTTGGAAGCGGAGGAGGGTCGCCTGTTCGGGCCGCTCGCCTTCACCAAGACCTTCGCCATGGCAGCCGCGGCGCTCCTGTCGGTGACGCTCGTCCCAGCCCTGATGGTCATCTTCGTCAAGGGAAGGATCATTCCGGAGAGCCGCAACCCGATCAATCGGGGCCTGATCGCGCTCTACCGTCCGATGATCCGCGGCGTTCTCGGCGCCAAGACCCTGACGATCCTGGCTGCGGTGGCCGTCCTCGGGCTCAGCCTCTGGCCGGCGCGGCAGCTCGGCTCGGAGTTCATGCCGTCCCTCGACGAGGGCACGCTGATGTACATGCCGACGACCTTGCCAGGGATTTCGGTGACCAAGGCGGCCGAGCTGCTCCAGACTCAGAATCGCATCATCCGCTCCTTCCCGGAGGTTGCCTCGGTCTACGGCAAGGCCGGACGCGCCCAGACGGCAACCGACCCGGCGCCGACCGAGATGTTCGAGACCATCATCAACCTGAAGCCCAAGACGGAATGGCGCGAAGGCGTCACGCTCGACAGCCTCAAGGCCGAGATGGACAAGGCTCTCCAGTTCCCCGGCGTCTCCAACGCCTGGACCCAGCCGATCCGGGCTCGCATCGACATGCTGGCGACCGGCATCCGCACGCCCATCGGGGTCAAGGTCTTCGGCACCGATCTCGCCCAGATGGAGGCAGTCTCCCGACAGATCGAGACGGTGCTGAAGGCCGTCCCGGGCACGAGCAGTGCCTATGCCGAGCGCGTTATCGGCGGCTACTTCCTCGACATCGTGCCGGACCGGATCGCACTCGGCCGCTACGGGCTCTCCGTCGGCGACGTCCAGAATGCGGTCGTGATGGCGATGGGCGGCGAGACTGTGACGACGACGGTCGAAGGGCGCGAGCGCTACGGGGTGGCGATCCGCTATCCCCGCGACCTGCGCTCCGATCCGCAGGCGATCGCGCGCGAGGTCCAGGTCTCGACCTCGTCCGGCGCCAGCGTGCCGCTCGGCGAGGTTGCGAGCATCGAGTGCAAGCGCGGCGCCACCTCGATCCGCACCGAGAATGGCGAACTCGCGGTCTACATCTTCGTGGATACAGTCGGGCGCGATCTCGGCGGTTATGTCCGCGATGCCCAGAACGCGATCGCGCAGAGCATCAAGCTGCCCGCGGGCTATCGCATCGCCTGGAGCGGTCAGTTCGAATACCTCGAACGAGCCGAGGCCCGCCTCAAGCTGGTCGTGCCGGTGACGCTCGCGATCATCTTCCTGCTGCTCTACCTGAATTTCCGCAGGTTGACCGAGACCTTCATCGTCATGCTCTCGCTGCCCTTCGCGCTGGTCGGCGGTGTCTGGCTGCTCTGGTGGCTCGGCTTCAATATGTCGGTCGCCGTGGCGGTTGGCTTCATCGCTCTGGCAGGCGTCGCCGCCGAGACTGGGGTGATCATGCTGATCTACCTCGATCACGCGCTCGGCGAGGTGCGGGCACGCTGCGAAGCGAAGGGGCGAGCGTTCACACGCGCGGACCTGCATGAGGCGATCATGCTCGGTGCCGTCGAACGCGTGCGGCCGAAGATCATGACCGTGGTCGCGATCATGGCGGGACTGCTGCCGATCCTCTGGAACACCGGCACCGGCTCGGAGGTGATGCAGCGGATCGCCGTGCCGATGATCGGCGGAATGGTCTCCTCGACCGTGCTGACGCTGCTGGTGATCCCGGCGATCTACGGACTGATCAAGGGCTGGCGGCTGCCGTCGACCGTGGCGCCTGAGAAGGCAGCATCGGAAGCCGCCTCAGCGCCCCTTGTTGCCGCTGTCGAATGATGGAGGGACCGGGCATGCACGACATGATGGGTGAAATGGGCTGGGGCATGGGTCTCGCGGGCCTGCTCGGAATCGCGGTTCTGCTGCTCGTGATCGCCGCGCTCGTAAAATACGTCTTCTTCCGGTGAGGGTGCTGGACGCCCAACTGGAGAAGGACCTAACCAAGGCAAAGGAGACAATCGTGCCGATCGAGCTTTCCCTATCCCGCCGCGCGCTGTTGATCGGCGCCGCACAGGCGGTTTCAGCGTTCGCGCTGCGGCGCCCTGTTTCGGCCGCCGAGACGCCTCCGAAGATGGTCGTGACCCGGGATCCCAATTGCGGCTGTTGCCGCGGCTGGGTCACGCATATGCGGAAAGCAGGCTTTCCGGTTGAGATGGTTGAGGTTGCCGACGTCACGCCGCTTAAGACCCGGCTGGGTGTGCCCGATAGTCTGATGTCCTGCCACACCGCCGAAATCGGTGGCTATGTCGTCGAAGGCCACGTTCCGGCCGAGGCGATCAAGCGGCTTCTGATCGAGCGCCCGAAGGTGACGGGCCTCGCGGTTGCAGGGATGCCGGTCGGTTCACCCGGAATGCAGGTGCCCGGGCAGGCGCCCGAGGATTATGACGTCGTCATCTTTTCCGCCAGCAGGCAGCATGTCTTCGCGCGCTATCGGGGGCTGCAACAGATCTGATGGCAATGGCGTCCATCCTCGCCGGATTGAAGCCGGTCATTCGGGAACTCGCGGCGGGCGAGACTCTATTCGCGAGCGGGGATGCGACGCGGGGCTTCTTCCTGGTCCGCAGAGGGCAGATTCGCCTTGCGCGCTTCAGCGCCAGTGGGCGCGAGACCCTCCTCTTCGTCGCCGGACCGGGAGAGCGTTTCGCCGAGGCCTCGCTGTTCGTCGAGACATATCATTGCGATGCGCGGGCCGTGGCGGAGAGCTCGGTCGCCTGCTTTCCCAAGTCAGCGGCGCTCGCCCTGTTGGAGGGCGATGCGATCGCACGGTTGGAGCTAACGGCGGACCTTGCTCGGCAGGTGATGGAACTCCGGTCCGCCTTGACCCTGCGCGATGTTCGCTCGGCGCGAGAGCGGGTGCTCGGCTACCTCGTGGCGCGAACCGGCGTCGACGGCCGCACCATTGCCATCGGCGGGCCGCTGAAGGACATCGCGGCGATGATCGGTCTGGCGCCTGAGGTTCTGTACCGGACGCTCGCGCAGTTGGAATCCGAACGGATCATACGGAGAGGAAACGGCATTATCGAGCTGACATGATTTCAATCATGTTGCGGCGCTTCCGACACCCTTATCGGAATGATCGAGGAGACCGTTCCATGATCATAGCAATCACGTTCAGCCTGCTCATCCTGGCGATCTCCGGATGGGTCGCTCCCGTCTCGGCTCAATCCGTGAGTCCTTACGCTGGCCAGGAGGCGCGCGAGATCAAGGCTCTCTCACGAAAGGAGATCGATGACCTGTCTTTGGGGCGCGGCATGGGTTTGGCCAAGCCCGCGGAACTCAACCGATATCCCGGTCCACTTCACGCGTTCGAACTGGCGTCCGAACTCCAGCTTTCGGCCGAACAGCGCAGCGGCTTGAAGGAATCCGAGGCGCGCATGAGAGCGGGCGCGATGGCGTTGGGTGCCGAAATCCTGGACTTGGAGCACAAGCTCGACGTGGCCTTCGCACGGCGCACGATCGAGCCATTGCGCCTGCGTGAACTGACGGTCCAAATCGGCACCAGGCAGGGCTCATTGCGGGCGGTACATTTGCAGGCCCATATCGAGACGGCTGGCCTGCTCACCTCGGATCAGATCGCGCGATATGATGTTCTGCGTGGCTACCGCAATCCATCGCCGGCGGCGCCGAGCGGCCACCATCTGAAGCAGCACCGTTGAAGTCGTTGTCCGCGACGGCATCGCCCCTTTGCCGCAGTGGGCGCAGAACCGGCTATCATCCACCGTTGGCGCACGATACGCGTGTCTGTTCCATGTAGAGTACGCCATCCCTGACGGAGATCGCGAAAGCTCGACGAAGGCCGCTGTCGAACGTGACTACGATCGAATTGTCGGCGACCACATAGCTGCCAGTGGTCTGCCATAGCCCGTCATACGCGAAGTGTCCGTCGGCTCCGAACGCGAACCTCGCGCCTCCCGGCGTAGTGCATAGCTTGCCGTGAACCGCTTGCGTGATCTCTTGGGCGCCCAATCGCAATCCCGAGGGATGAGCTTGAGCGATCTCAGTGGAAGCGGCGAGGAAGGGCAGCAGTCCCGCCGCTGCGAAAAGGACACCCTGGAGACCCATTCTCGCCTCCTTGGATCAAGGAACCGTGCCTCGTACATTATACCACAAGATTGGATTTCTGAGGGACCGCGGCATGGAAACTTTCGTCCACCGGACGCCGGAGCCAGGGTAGTCGAGATCGACGAGAACGCCCCATGAATGGACGCTTCAGTTCAGGCGAGCGCCCGGACAGGCCATGTGCACGGGTCCGGGCGCCGAAAGCTGAGTCCAGATGCGGGGACGCGCCGGCCGAGGCTAGCCGATCCCTTCATAGGCAAGCTGGGCCATCATGCCCGTCGCCATGTGGTAGAGGTGGTGACAATGCAACGGCCAGCGGCCGGGATTGTCGGCATCGAACGTGATCGTCACGGCTGCGTCCGGCGGTACGAGGACCGTATCGCGCACGGCTCCCGGGAGCGATACCCCGTCGATGGCGGTGACCTGGAAATGATGACCGTGCAGGTGCATCGGATGCGACATCATCGATGCGTTTCGCATCGTGACCTCGATCCTCTCGCCCTTCCGGATCCGGAGATCGTCCGCGCCGCCGATCCCCCACGTGTAGTCCTGCATCCGGCCGGTGAGGGTCAGCGCGAAGCGGCGATCGGGAGCCCGGACGGGAAGCGAATGTAGGGCCCGCAGCTTCCGCTCGAGTCCGAGTTCGACGATCGGACCGGCGTGCTCGGCGCTTCCGGCGACGCGTTGCACCGAGGCTCCCTGCGTGGCGAGGATCACCCCGGTGCGCTCGCTGGCCCCTTCACGCAGCGCGAGAACGGGATAGGCGCCCGGACCTTCGGGCAAGGACAGCCGGATGTCGAGCCGCTGGCCCATGCTGAGCGGGAAGGCCGTGCCGACGATCGGCTCGACGTCCCTGCCATCCACCGCAAAGAGCGTGCCGGGAACCGATCCAGTCTCGATGGTGAAGGCCGTCGCGGTGGCGCCGTTGATGATGCGTAGGCGGACGCGGCCGCCACGCTCCACCCGGATCACGTCGGGATCATCGAGAGTGCGATCATTGGCGAGATAGGCATCGTAGTCGATGTCGTTGAGGTCGCTGGCCGTCGCTTGGCTTGTCGTCGCAGGCTGGTGCGTGTTGCCCCCGTGGCCCATCGCGGAATGGTCCATCGGCGCGGCGTGACCTCCGCCGCCCTTCAGCTTCGCGAGCAATTCCTCGGCGGGCTTGAAGGAGAAGTCGTGCAGCAGGACGACCACCTCCTGCTCGTCGCGCGCGAGATCGGCGGCCGTCCTGACGATGAGGGGGGCCGCCAGCAGGTTCTGTTCCTGAAGCGTATGAGCGTGCATCCAATGTGTGCCGCCAGCGCCTACGGGGAAGGTGTAGCGGGCGACATCGCCCGGCTTGAGCAGTGGCTTCGGATTGTCCGGCACGCCGTCCTGGTGCCAAGGAGGGGTCAGGCCATGCCAGTGGATCATCGTGGCCTCGCCGATTTCGTTGGCAAGGCGGACGTCGAAGTTCGATCCCGCTTCCAGGATGAGCCCATGGCGGCCATCGGGTTGCAGAAGGCCGAACACGCGGGCGCTCCTCCCGTGGACTTCGATGGTCCGGCTGACGACCCGGAGGTCGATCGGTGATGGGCTGCTCGCTCCCTGGGCGAGACTGGCGGCGGGGCGCATCAAGGCGTTCGCGCCGAGCGCCGCGGCCCCGGTCATTGCGGCAGTGAGGAATCTGCGACGGTTCATGATGAATGTCCTGTTTCGGCCTGCGACGGCAGGGTCGTTGATCAGGTGTGTTGGCAGACATGCGTTGAGCTGGACGACCTGGATGTCAGACGGACCGCTCTGATCGGTATCGAGGAGGGCCATGGGGTGGACGGGCCACGAGGCCACCGGGTTGCTCCTCCTGTCGGCGATACGCGACCGCCTCGACGGTGGTGCTTGAGGATCTCGGGGCTGCTGCAATGGCAATGCCGCAGGCGTTGCACGCCGCCGCGCAGCATGGACCTGACGGCGTTCCGGCCTCCGGGTTGCCGTGCCCATGTTGGTGTTGGCTCGCTGTGGTCTTCGATGCGTCGACCTGGGAGAACCCAGCCGTCGGCTCCTCCAGGCAACGGACGGGATGGGCGCTGATCGTCGGTACCGCGATCAGCACGAACGCGAGCGCCGCGATCAGCGCTCTTCTCTGTCCGGCAATGGTCTTCGCCAAAGTCCGCATCCGCTCAACGGTGGATCCTCGGACCCAAAGCTAGCGCAATGCCCGACGTCGCGAATTAACCTCGATCAAGGATTCGGAGTGCCCAGGAGGCCCGCCCATTCGAAATGCGGCAAGGTGACGAATGCCGCGTAACCCGACGCAGCCGCGACGATCGTGGCGCCGATGTATGGCAACCAGAAGCGGACAGGTCCGGTTGCGATCGCGACCGAGATGCGCCCGACAGCATTGCTCGCTAGCGCTAGCAGGACAGCGTGGCCGACGGCCTCGGGCGATGCCGACTGCCCGAGAAGCCGCAAGGCGCTGAGCACGGCGACGTCCACGTCGAAGAGCCCCGAGATCGCGGAGGTCGCGATCATTCCGCGGCTGCTTCCGATCGACAGCACGGCGCTGATCGTCGAGACGACGCCGAAGAGCACGGCGAAGGCCAGGAGCGGTCCGAGCTCGAAGGGATTTCGGGGCGGTTCCGTACCGTCTCCGTCCACCCGTCCCCGCGACAGAAAGAGGGCGCCGGATGCCCCGAAGCCGACAATCGCGGCAAGCATCGCGGTGCCGGAAACGCCGAGCAGCGATGGCGCGACGATGGTTACGATCCCCGCCACGCGCAGCACGGAAACGCCCGCGGCGAGCGCAGCCGCTCCGGCGAGCGGCCAGGGACTTCCTCCCGCTGCCGCCGTTCGCGCCAGCGCGACGGTGACGGCGGTCGAGGAGACGATCGCGCCTGCCAGGCCGCCTACCAGGACGCCGCGAGCGGTACCGAGGGCCCGGACGGCGATATAGCCGAGATAGGAAATCGCGGCCGTCAGCACCGTGAACAGCCACACTTGCCGGGGGTTGAAGCCTCCCCATGGATCGATCGTACGCGCAGGCAGGAGGGGCAGGACGATCGCGGTCATCACGGCGAGCACGAGTGCCGAGCGCAGTTCGATCCAGGAAATCCTCCTGAGCAGCCCGTGCAGGAGATCGCGACTGGCAAGAACGGCCGCGAGCGCGGCTCCGCCCGCCGCCGCGACGCGTTGATCGCCCGTGACCGCGAGGGCGCCGAGCGCGAACACGCCGAGAGCGGCGATGACACCGGTCACGCTGAAGCTCTCGTCGTGCATGGATTCGCGCGCCTGGTACCACGCAAAGACGGCGGTGAAGGCCAGGAACGTGGCGATGAGGACCGAGGGCGTGTTCAGGCTGAGGCTGAGGGCCGCGGCGACGCCGCCCAGCAGTCCAGAGATCCCATAGGTGCGTATACCCGCCGTCCGGCCGCCATCGGGCGTGTCGCGTTCTCGCCACCCACGCTCCAGTCCGACGAGCAAGCCGATGGCCAGAGCAAGGCCGAGCTGCGGGATCAACGAGTCCATTGTGCGTCCGCTCCGGAGCCGATCTCCGACGCCCGGTTCCTGGCGACGGCACGCCTCATCAGCCCTTGATCATCCTGCGCAAGACGTCGTCCCGGCGATAGAGGTGATGCCAGAGCGCAGCGACGATGTGGATGAGGACCAATGCCAGGAGCAACCAGCTCAGGTATCTATGGAGAGGCGCGACCCGGAAGGTGAGATACATCGCGATCGTTCCGGTCACCGGCAGCGCGATCAAGAGGCCGTACAGCGCTATGTGTGTGACTGAAGCTACCCGAGCTTCCAATCGCGAGGTGCCATCGGTAGGAAGGGGCTTGCCGCGGACGAGCCGTATCGCAAGCTGTAGCAGCGCCATCAGCAGGATCAGCCATCCGCTCCAGGCGTGAACCTGATGCAGGAACAAGTCGATGGGAGCAGGCTTGAGGAAGCCGTGCGCCAGGTGCGTGCGCTGGATCGCCCAGGCCGTCGGCACCTGGATGATGCAAAGGAGCGGCACGATCCAATGCATGGCTCGTTGGTAGACGTTGAACGCCTGCGTCCCGGGACAAGCCAGCGTGGAAGGCCATAGCTCGAGCCTCACGGCTCGACCTTGACGATGTCTCCGGCACGCGAGGCGTAGTCGAGCGCGTAGGATAATTCCGAAGCCGTTTCGGCGTGGACATGCAGGAGGGGCTGACCCCTGTCGATCGTCGCGCCCAGCCGGACCTCCATATGGACGCCCGCGGCCTTGGCCTCCGGCGCTCCCGCCAGCTTGGCAAGCCTGGCGACCTTGCGGTTGTCGATATGAACCACGCGACCAGCGCTTGGGGCGACGAGCGCGTGGACGCTCGAGGCCTTTGGCGGTGCGCGCAACCCGCCCTGCGCCCGGCAGATTGCCTCGAACTTCGTCCAGGCCTTGCCGCTGCTCAACGTTTCAAGGGCCATCACGGTGCCGCGTCCTTGTTCGGCCTTGCCACCGATCTCAAGGGCCGCGCCCGCGAGCAGGGCGGCACGGTGGCGCAGATCGTCGGGGGCAGCGGGTGCGTTCTGAAGCACGGCGAGGACATCGAATGCCTCGAGGGCCGGGCCGATGCCGCGCCCCACGGGCTGTGCCCCGTCGGTCTGGATACATGTCGCGCTGAGACCAAAACGTGCCGCGACCGCGCGCATGCGATCTGCGAGCTGATCGGCAGCTTCACCACTGCGGACCTTGGCGGTAGGCCCGACGGGGATGTCGATGACGACATGGGTTGAGCCGGCGGCGATCTTCTTCGAGAGGACCGATGCGATGAGCTGACCCTCGGTGTCCACGTCGAGCTCACGCTCGACGCGCACGAAGATGTCGTCCGCGGGGCTCAGATGCACGGCTCCGCCCCATGCCACGCATCCGCCCTCGGCCTCGACCACTCGCCGCAGCGTCGCCATGTCGAGATCGACCGGCGCGAGCGTCTCCATGGTATCGGCCGTTCCCGCCGGAGAGGTGATGGCGCGGGAGGAGGTCTTGGGCATGACCAGGCCGTTCGCGGCAACGATCGCGACGACGATCGGGGTCGTTCGGTTGCCGGGAAGGCCGCCGACGCAGTGCTTGTCGACCACGATCGGCGCATCCCATCGCAGATGGCCGCCGACCTTGACCATCGCATCCGTCAGCTCGGCCGTCTCGTCCTCGTTCAGTGGCAAGGCGGCACTGGCCGTCAGGAAGGCTGCCAGATGGACGTCGGTGTAGCGTCCGGCCACAACGTCCCCGACGATATCGGAGAACGCCTGCGCGTCGAGCCGATTGCCGTAGATGCGACGGCGCACGCTTGCCAGTGAGGAGATGGCGGGCGGATGGCTTACGCTGATCGCCTCACCCTCCGTGACGCCGAGGAGGTCCCAGGCCGTCTCGGAAAGCCCGGCCTCATCTGGCGCGAGGAGCGAATCCCCCTCGACCTGGAACAGCGTCGCCTGGACATGCCGCTCACCATAGGAAAGCAAGACCTGGGACCGAGCGGCCAATCCCTCGGAGCGACAGACGTGGCAGTCGGTCCGCATGACGACAACCGCCTGGTGCTGCGAGTGCAGGTGTAGCCGCTTGACGCGCAATGTCGGCTGGATGATGGGGGGATCGCTGGGCATCGTCATAGGTCGAAGGACTGGTTCATGCGGGGGACGGTGGCGTTCCAGCCGAGCTCGCGGTCGATCCGTACGCGCAGGGCCTCCGAGGCGTCATCTTCGCCGTGAACGATGAAGGCGCGGCTGGGCGCGCGCCGAAAGCCGGACAACCAGCGCATCAGTTCGTTCGCGTCAGCGTGGGCCGAAAGCATCGACAACTCGGCGACTTCCGCCTGGACGGGAATCCACTCGCCATGGATCTTGGTCTCGCGTGCGCCTTGCAGCATGGCGCGGCCTCGGGTGCCCGCAGACTGGAAGCCGGAGAACAGGATCGTATTCTTCGAGTCGGGGGCAAATGCCTTGAGATGGTGGAGGACGCGTCCGCCGGTCGCCATTCCACTCGCCGAGATCACCACCTTGGGATAGGGGCTGGCCGTGATCGCCTTGGAACCCTCTACGTCCCGTGTATAGGTCGCGACCCCACAGATTGCGGCGCACATCTCGGCAGGGAGCCGATGGTCCGCGCGATGGTTGTGCAGCAGATTGGTTGCATCGATCGCCATGGGACTGTCCAGGTAGACCGGGATGTTGGCAAGCTGCCCGTTCGTCTTGAGCTTCCACAAATGGTAGAGCAGCGATTGCGCGCGCCCGACCGCGAAGGCCGGGATCACTAGCGTGCCGCCCCGCTCGACCGTTCTCTTGACGATGGCGCCGAGCGCCTCGGTGGGATCAGCCGGGTCGTGGAGGCGGTTACCGTAGGTCGATTCCACGAGAACATAGTCCGCATCGGGCACGACCTCTGGATCGGGAAGTACCGGGTCGTCGTAGCGCCCGATGTCGCCGGAGAAGGCGATGCGGCGTCCGCCCCATTCGATATCGGCGGTGGCGGCACCCAGGATGTGCCCGGCGTGCCGGAACCTCAGCGTGGCCCCGCCAGGGAGCCGAACGACGTCGCCGAACGGAATCGATGTGAAGCATTCGAGAGCGCGCTCGGCATCATGACTTCCGTAGAGCGGCAGGGCTGGCTTGTGCTTCGAGAAGCCCTTCCTGTTGGCGTATTCGGCGTCCTTCTCGTTGAGATGGGCAGCGTCCATCAGGATCAACTGGGCGATGTCGCTTGTGGCCGCAGTTGCGAAAATCTTGCCGCGAAAGCCCTCCCGAACCAGCCGCGGTAGATAGCCGGAATGATCGAGGTGGGCGTGCGTCAGCACCACCGCATCGATGCTCGACGGGTCGATGGGCAGCGGTTCCCAGTTCAGATCGCGCAGGTTCTTGAGACCCTGGAACAGGCCGCAATCGATCAGGATGCGGGTGTCGTTGTGGGCAAGAAGATGCTTGGAGCCGGTAACCGTACCGGCGCCGCCGAGGGAGGTGAGCGTGAGCATGAGCGTGACGGCCCTTCAGGTCGTTGAGATTAGGAGGTGGGCCGGGTCGCCGCGTCCATTAATGGCGTCGCGCTCGTCGGGAGTGAGCAAGTCGTCTCGGGACCAACCAGCGAGCGGCGCCGCCGCATCCACCAGATGCGCCCACGAACAACGATTGGCGAAGAGCATCCCGGGCACGTCGAACGTGCCGCCGCGGCTGATATAGCCGAGCGCCGTGGTCCGCCGTGGTCCGCCGTCCAGCCGCCGCAACAGGCCAAGCATGGGTTCAGGCCTCGTATGGGTCACGATCACGCGCGGCAGATCCGGCGGGAACAACGCCGCGACTGCATCGTCGCCTGCCGTAAAGGCCGCCTCGATAGGATCGCGCGGTTGACGAAAGCGTCCGGGTTCGCAGATTCCTGTGACTAGGACTCGATGACCGTGCCGTCCAAGTCGGCTGGCGGCCTTCAGCGCCTCTTCCAACTGATAGGCGCCGATCGCGACGATCTGTAGGTCGGCTGCGTCCGGCACGCCCTCGAAATGGGCCGCGCCGTCCTCCACGAACCGGGTGGCCGTCTCGGCTTCGAGCCGATGCGGCATGTCGCGCTTGGAGACGATCAGGCAGGCCACCTGTCCGCGGCCGCCATAGACCGAGCGCAAGGCGGCCATGGCGGTGTTGGCGTCGACCGGGAACAGGACGCGTGCGGTGTCCGACATCTCGCCGAGTAGTGCCTCGCCGATCGTGGGATCCTGATGCGACTGCTCGTTCTTGGAATTCTCCCAGGTGTGGGAGGTGACGACGAGCGGCACGGATATCCAGCCTGGCTGCCGTCCGATCTCGCGCTGTCGCCGGGCGAAGACGATTTCCTGTCGCAGGCCGCCGAGCATCTTCATGGCGAAGGCCTCGTAACTGACGATCAGGTTGAGGCCGCCTTTGTTGGCAAGCGCCGCGCCCGCCACCGCTTCCTCGTTTAGGGCGGTGATGACCGCTCCGTCCACGGCCTCCGAGGTCCCGGGTTCGCAGACGTTCACGCGATGGCGCAGGCGATCGAGCGTAGCGCCCATGTGATTGGATCGCAGTTCGTCGGGGTTTCCGACGCGCGACCTCAGTTCCGGGTTGTGGTCGACCAGGCGCACGAACCACCGGTCGAGCGCATGCATAGCGCAATCTGCCGGGCTGCCGGCCCTCGTCCAATCGGGCTCAGGAAGTCGAGGGGAGGGCGGGTGCCGGAACGCCAGCGGGTGCCGACTCTCGGGCGGGCGGTTCTGTTTCCCGTGAACCGCCAGCGCGCCGATGGCACGATCGAGCTCGTCCGACGGCACGAAGAGGGACCGCGCGGCATCGTTGAACGCTTGGCGCGCGACCTCGTCGTTCGACGGGTTGCCGCCGAGCGGCAGGTTATGCGCGGCGTTGGTGCCCGCTCCAGGGAACCCGAAGCCCTTGACCGTCTCGGCGATGACGTAGGGGATCGGCGCGGGATAGCGGCGGTCCGGGCGGGCCGCGAAGCGTTCGAGCCGCTCCTCCGCCGTGAGGATCGCCCAGGCAAAGGCTGCTGGATCCCGCCCGTCGATCGAGAAAGGGTCGAACCCATTATGGCGCAGATGGGAGGCGAGCCAGTCTGAGCCACCCTGCTGTGCGATTTGGGCTCGCTCCTCGATCCTGCGACCGTTGAGGATCATCACCGGGACCGCGATGCCGGAATCCTCGGCGCGCCACCAGCGCGGCGTCCAATCGGAACCTCGTTGTTCCTCGAAGGCGCCGTCGCTCAGGAACGCGACCAGCCGCTCGCCGGGGAGCGGCATGTGAACGTATTGGACCTCGGCAAAGCCGAGGTACCCTCCCTCCGAGATCGCACCGGCCGTGTTGGGGCCGGCGTGGCTTCCGAGGGGAACCGAGGCGTGTCCGCTTGCGTCGATCGCATAGGAATAGAAGTCGGCGGCAAGCCTCGAAAGCCCGGCTTCGCTACGATCGTAGCGGCCCTTTTGGACGGCGGACACGTCTCCGGTAAGGGCGTTGATCGCCTCGATGGAGGCGACGCAATGCCCCTGTCCCATGAGCCAGGAGCGCGTCGTCGCGGTGATCGCGTTGGCGACGAGATAGCCGACGAATGCGGGAACCATGTTGAGCGAGCCGCCGGTATGTCCCTCCGGTGTGGCCTTGAAGGCCTCCGGCGGCAAAGGCGCGCCGGAGAGGTCCATCCTTCGGGCATAGGTCATGTGGACGACGGCCCACATGGCGGCCGACGCGAGGCGGTCCGCTGCCGCGAGCAAGCGGTAATACGCATCCACTTCGGTCGTTCTGCCGGCCGCGATCAGCCGCGCCCCCAGGGCCCGGACGCGATCCCTGGTTTCGGACGAGTGCTCGATGACGCCGTAGCCATTGGCCCAACGCAGAAATTCGGGAGATGGGTCGTGGTTCACTCGCTGGACCTTTCTGCGCGGATTGCTCTCAGGAGAGAAGAGCGCCTGCTGCTGCGCTGGCGGATACCTGGACCGAAGCCGCATAGAGGAGCGCTCTCAGAATGATCGTGGCAGCCACGCCCGCCAGAACCAGCCAGCACAGCCAGTACAACGCCCTCATCCACGGAGCCTCGGGCCGCCCCAGGTCCCGCTCGATTGCGTGCTTGTCGTACATTCCCCAGGCATGGACGAGCGCTCCCGCCAGCAGTAAGGGACCCGTAAGGTCGGCAACGTAGCGGGCGACCAGCAATCCGAGGCCGCCGCCGAACAGAGCGGCGCCTAAAGTAGAGGCCAATTCGGATCGCTTGAGCCTCGCGCTCGTCACCGCATTCGGCCTGCCCGGGACCTCGATTTGCGTGGGAGGTTTCATCGGCCGGACGTCCAGGATGGCGGGTCACTGGCCGGAAAGGAGTCATATCCGGCTTGCTCAACCTCGTCGCGCGGCTCGGGCGGCCTGCGCCGCCGCACGAGTTGTTCCGCTGTATTTTCCGCGACCGACAACTCGCCTGCGATCAGCGAGGCAAGACCGATGGCATTGCTCTCGTGCTCGACTGCGTCCGCGGAGACGATCCTTTCGGATAGAGCACGCAGGCGGGCGTAGGAGTTCTCGGCGAAGATGGGATGGACGACCGCAATGACGGGCTTGGGAAATCCTTGCGGCGGGAGCTTGCGCGCCGCCTCGATCAGGGTGTGGCCGGACGAGGCGATATCGTCGACGAGGACGGGTTGACGCCCCTGCCATGCGGACAGGTCGGGCACATCGACATCGACGCTGCGATCCCCATGCCTCACCTTGCGAAGAACCGTCCAGGGAGCGCGTGCTCGCTCGGCAATCGCCGAGACCCATTGCTCGCTTTCCTCGTCCGGGCCGATGACGAGGGGCGAGCGGACTTCCTCCGCGATCCAGTCGGCGAGAAGCGGGGCCGCGTGCAGCGTATTCGTGGGAATGGCGTAGAGGGAGGAAAGCGCCGGATAGCGATGCAGGTGCGGGTCGACGGTTACCAGCCTGTCGAAGCTCGACGAGATGAGCCGCGCAAAGCTTCTCGAGGTCACGGCCTCTCCGGCCCGGAAGCGGCGATCCTGCCGCATGTAGGAGAGGTAAGGCGCGATCAACGACACCGTCCGTGCTCCGAGCGAGCGGGCCGCATCGGCAGCGAAGACCAGGCGCAGGAAGCCCTCGTCCGGCCTGGCCAGCGTGCAGACGAGATAGACCGACTTGCCCACAACGTCCGACAACAGGCGCACATAGCTCTCGCCATCGGGAAAACGTCGTACTTCGAGCACGCCGAGCTCCCATCCGCCAGCGTTTGCCAGCCGTTGCGCGAAGGTCTCGTTTCCGGGCAGGGGAAGGATCAGCCGCATCGCGGATTCCTGTGAGGCCGTGGAGGTCATGCCTGGCGCCTGTAGAAGCGCAGGAACTGTGCGTTGATCGCGACGATCACAGTACTGGCGGACATGAATACGGCGGCCACGGCCGGGGTCATCAGGAAGCCCGTGCCGAAGGAGATTCCGGCGGCCATCGGGATAGCGATGGTGTTGTAGCCGGTCGCCCAGATCAGGTTCTGAACCATCTTGCGATAGGTCGCGCGCGACAGGCCAAGGATCGCCGCGACGTCACGCGGGTCGCTTCTGACGAGCACTACGTCGGCCGATTCCACGGCGACGTCGGTGCCTGCGCCGATAGCGACTCCCAGATCGGCCTGGACGAGGGCTGGCGCGTCGTTGACGCCGTCGCCGACCATGGCGACGGAGAGCCCGCGCGCCTGAAGCTCCTTAATCTTCTCGGACTTCTGGTCGGGGAGTACCTCGGCGAAGAACTCGGCGATGCCGAGTTCCTTGGAGACGGTCTCTGCAACACCTTTGGCATCGCCCGTCAGCATCACAGACCTGATGCCGAGGCGAGTGAGTTCGGCGATCGCCTCCCTCGATTCCGACCTGACAATATCAGCGAGCGCGAACAGGGCCGTGGGCTCCCCTCCGCGGACGAGGACGACGACGGTCTTGCCCTCGGTCTCGAGCCGCTTAAGCTCCGGATGCCTAACGGGCTTGCCCTGCCGGGCGAGATTGCCAGGACTGACGATGCGCACTTCCTGATTTGCGACCTTGGCGACGAGGCCTTCGCCGGTAATGTTGCTGACCTCGGTTGCCTTGGGCAGCGCGATGTTTCGTGCCTTTGCCTCGGCGACGATGCCATGGGCTATGGGGTGCTCGGACTGGCTTTCGGCCGCGGCCGCGAAGGCCAGCTCCTCCTCGACCTTGCCTTTTCCGAGCAGCACGATGTCGCTGACGCCGAAGCGGCCTTCAGTCAGCGTGCCCGTCTTGTCGAAGACGGCGGCATCGAGATTGCGCGCCCGCTCGAAGGCGGCGCGATCCCGGATCAGCAGGCCATTGCTGGCGCTGAGCGAGGTGCTGACCGCAACGACGAGCGGGACCGCTAGGCCGAGCGCATGCGGGCACGCTACGACCATCACCGTGACCATCCGCTCCAGCGCGAATTCGAGGGGAGCGGACAGAACTAGCCACCAGACGAAGAGCGTTCCAAAGCCGACAATGAGGGCGATGTATGTTAGCCAAGCGGCCGCCCGGTTGGCGATGTCTTGCGTACGCGAGCGCGTCGCCTGGGCCTTCTTCACGAGGTCGATGACCTGGGCGAGGTAGGTCGAGTCGCCCGTCGCGGTCACCTCGATCGTCACGGCGTTGGCGCCGTTGATGGCGCCGCCGATCGCCGTCGCGCCGACCGTCTTGGTGACGGGCCTGGATTCGCCCGTGAGCATGGCCTCGTTGAAGCCCGACGAACCTTCCAGGATCTTGCCATCAACGGGGACCTTGGCACCCGGCCGGACGATCACACGGTCGCCTGGCTTGAGCGCCGAGATCGGGACTTCGCGCGTGCTGCCGTCGGCTTCGATCCTGGTTGCGCTGTCGGGCAGCAGCCGTACCAGCTCCTCGAGGGCGCGCGAGGCGCCCATGACGGAGCGCATCTCCACCCAGTGCCCGAGCAGCATGATCAGAATGAGCGTCACGAGCTCCCAGTAGAAGGCCTCCCCGGGAAAGCCGAAGGTGACGGCGGCGGAGAAGAAATAGGCCGCCGAGATCGCCAGCGCGATCAGGGTCATCATTCCGGGCTGACCCTTGCGCAGCTCGGATACGAAGCCCGTCAGGAACGGCCAGCCGCCGTAGAGATAGGCGGCCGTGGACAGTGCAAAGAGAACATAGCCGTCACCCGGGAAGGCGAGGGCGCTGGCAATGCCGAGCCAGTGCTGGATCATCGGCGACAGCAGCAGAACCGGCGGTGTCAGGATTAGCGTTACCCAGAAGCGTCGGCGAAAATCGGCGACCATGGCGCCATGGTCGTGTCCGCCATGCCCAGCATGCTCGGCATGGCTCGATCCGGCGGCCATGACGACCTTCGGGTTGTCGTGACGGTCGTGGCCCGAGTGCCCGCTCGCCTGGTGTCCCTCATGGCCGGGATGCCCATGATGGCCATGGTCAGAATGGGGCGAACTCATAGTCTGTTCCTTGGCACGGCCGCGGAGGATATCGCGGGACAGCACATCGGCGGCGAGCATTTCGGTGGCCGCGAGGGTCGTCATTTCGCGACCGGGAATCTTTGATCGAGATTAAGGTCCAGTGCCGGGCGGGCTTTCTCGCACTGTCGCTGCCGCCGCAGGGATTGGTGAGGAGCAACCGCCGGCGTCGGGTGGTCCTCCTTCCGTCATGCTGCGATGGGAAGCGTTGCGGATGCACGATATCGTTTTCTCGCAACCTTGCTCCCTTTGTACGTGGAGGTCGCGGGGCGCCTACCTGCGCTTGGACCGCAAATCCGGGGCCACCGACCACAATGCAACTCTCCGAACCCGTCCTGTGCGGAGACGCTCCTCGAAAGCGGTCCCTCTACCGCTCGAGCGGAGTCCGCAGTTCGTTGTGTCCGCCGACCGAGTATCGGTTGGCGTTCCGTTGCTCACTTAGACTTGGATACAGACAGCTCGAAATTCTTAGGCAGCGGCGGAATTCCGAGGTTCGATAACGGGACCGGAGGGCCGCTCGCCTAGCTCTTCACGCTCGACTTCCGCGCGATCAGCGATCTTTTCCGTTGCACCTGCGATCCGCTTAATCGGCGTGATCACATCGGGGATATCGATCAGTGCAAGAAGCAAACCTGCGATCCAGAATATGTGCATGTGGGTGAACATGGCCAGCAGACCCAACACGCAAGTGACTTCTAACTGCACTTTATTGTGCGCGAGGCGATCGGGCAGCGCATGCAGTCGAAGATAGAGGATGCCAACCGCGAGGACGAAAAGAAGCAGAAACATGCCCATTGCAATCATGAGCCAGTCTGTCTCGCCGGGGGCCGTAATGAATGCCGGCAAGTGCGTGGAGGCTGCGGCTGGATGAACGGATTGGCCCACAAGCTCTCCTGTGCTGGAACCGATCAGCCCCCTAGGCAGATTCAGTGTGAATGCTAACGCATGCACGGTGATGCCGCCAGCGCTGACGAACGGCTGCATCCCGTGAAATCCGCGTCGGGCAACTCCGGGTGCGGCGGCGTGCCGGGCTATCAAGGTCGAAGCATTGCTCGCCGTTAGACCCTCAGATCAAACCACGCCGGGAACTCGATTTGGCTAGCGGCTCGTCGTTTCGGTCGGATGGGACGAAAGTCGCGGAAAGTAGCCGGGCACGTCCTGCATGTATCGCGCATAGGCCTCGCCGTGCTCGGCTAGTGCTTCCTGCTCCTCGTGCCGCGCGAGCCGCCAGTACATGAAGGCCAGGACGGGGAACATCGCGACCGTCAGCAGCGTCGGCCATTGCAGCAGGAAGCCGAACATCACGAGGACGAAGCCGACGTATTGCGGATGCCTGATCCGGGCGTAGATGCCAGTGGTGGCGAGCGTGCCGCGTCGCTGAGCCTCGTAGAGCACCCTCCAACCGGCCGCGATCAGCATGAAGCCGCCGCCGATGAACAGGAAGCTCAGCAGGTGAAAGGGGCCGAAATGCGGGTTCGCTCGCCAGCCGAAGAGTTCCTCAAGAAGATGTCCTGCGTCGTGGGAGAGCCAGTTGACGTCCGGATATCTGGACTGCAACCAACCGGATAGGAGGTAGATCGTCAGCGGGAAGCCGTACATTTCCGTAAAGAGGGCCAGGATGAAGGCGCTGAAGGCCCCGAATGAGCGCCAGTCGCGCGGCGATTTCGGCTTGAAGAAGCTGAACGCAAAAAAGATGAAGACTACGGAGTTCAGAAGAACAAGGGACCAAAGCCCGTAGGCGGGAACGTTGTCGTGCATGGGAGCGCTCCGGGAGCCTGATCAGTGTTCGTGCGGAGGCTGCCGCCAACCTGAGGACGGCTGGATTGATTGGTTGCCGTGGCCTCCATGTCTTCCATGCATGAACACATGAAGCAGCGGGCACGCGAGGAATATTAGCAACGGGAGCCAGCCGAGGAGATGGGCGCGGTGCTCCGCAATCAGATAGAAGGCAGCGACTGCAAGAAACCCGACGAGAGCGATCTTGAACGACGTGGATCGGCGCTTCTGATCCTGGGCGTTGGGGTGGTCTGCACTGTGTTCCATGAGGTCGCGTCCGCGCTGGAGACCATCGAGGGTAGGAGCTGCCTCTGCGGATCATCGTAGGGTCCCGGATCTGGCGGGCCACGGGAGCCTTCGACGTGCGGTGGCGTGATCCTGGCTCAACAGATGAGGCGAACCGGGACGCAAATCCTTGATCTCGGTTAAGCTGATGCGGCGAAGTGACTCAGCTTTCTGGAAGCCCGGACATGGCGTGCTCGGGCGGGATGTTCGAGTCGATCCTGCGCCCGGCGAAGCCTCAAGCCTTCGGCAGGACGTCAAATTCGCGTGCCAGCAGGGTCACAGGCCGTGAACAGGAGCCGAGCCGGATATCCACCCCGAACGCTGAAAGGCGGTTGCGATCGGCTTCATCGATGAAGCCGCATATGAGCTTGGTGATGCCGGTTGCGAGCACGAGGTCACAGGTGGCTTCGCCGGTTCGTTCGCAGTTCGCGCGGAACTCATGTTTCTGCGCTTCGTCAGGGTCGATCAGTAGCACCCCATCGCATTTGGCGAAGAACGGACTGAGCATCGCCTTGCGTCGCCCCCGCGCGACGAGCACTGCTATCCGGTGCCTTCGATCAATTCGGGGCAGGGCTATTGGTGCCATCCTTGGCCCGCGGGAGAAATCTTCTACACCGCAAGAGATCAGCACAGCCTTCTGCGCGACACCTTAATTTCGATCAATCGCGCATCCGGGCAGCGATTTCGACGTGGCCACGTGCAAGCAGCGCTTTTGACCTCGATCAAAGCAAACGGCATCCTGCCGTAGTGGAATGGATCGCATCGCGTATCTGGATCACTCGCCCCCCGGATCCGCGGCTGATGTTCGGCGCAAACGAACTTTCGACGGCTGTGGTGCGGATGTTCAGGTTCATTGCATTGGTTGTCGTCTGCATGGTCTCCCTACTGTGGCTGGGGGAAGCATCGTGGGCGCACGAGAACCGTGCGGCGCGAGAGCAGGTCAGTCCGGCGATGCATTCGACCGTCATCATGACGTCCGCGGGCGAAGATGGTTGTCTGCCCCGGCACGCTTGCTGCCAGACAGTCTGCGCGCAATGTCAGGTATCTCAGCATCCATATCGCTGTGACATCATTCGAGCGTCGCTTACGTCTGCGGTAATCGTGGTTTCTCTCGAAGATCACGTACACTCGGTTATTGTCGGTCGCGATCCGCCCGTCCCCAAAGGCCGCCTCCTTTAGGCCGCTGCGCTCGCATTCGGTGCGCCACCTGCCGACACAGGTCGGCCAGCGCACAATCGTGAGCCTTGTCGTGCCGACCGAGGGTGTCCGACGCGCTGAGCCGAGGAGCTCGGGATTTCATCCGGAGTGCTGATGGGCTGCCGAGGCAGCCACCGCAACGGGCCAGGTGCGCCCGGGAGGTGCAATATGAATTTGGATCGAGCGTCTTTTCCTGAGGAGATCGCCCGGTCGTTCCCTCGCCACGATTGGGAGAATATCGGGCGCGAGCGGAATGGACCGACCTTTTGCGAGTTGCCGTTGCGTGAACTTGATCGTAGCGCAGGTGCAGCGGTTAACGACTTGACCAAATGTCCCCGCCATAACTCGACGGGCGTCGATGGCGCATCGTGGTCCGCAGCCGCCGCACCTTCGTTAACAGAGGGGTATCGGTTGTTGCCGCGCCACCGGTCGGGCGATCGAAAGATCGAAGCAGGCCGCGACCTCTTCAGCGTTGGGTCGACGGGCAACGCCATCTTCAATCTGATCGATGGCTGGGTGGCCCTCTATACCCAGCTTGAGGATGGCAGGCGCCAGATCGTCCAGTTCGCGCTACCCGGTGCCATACTGGGGGTCCTGCCATCAAATCGGTCGCAGGCAACGTTTGGGGCGTTAGCGCTAACCAGCGTCGTGGTGTCCGTGATCCCTAACTCAATGCTAGCGACACTGTCCCGCGATGAGCCGGAGCTGACCATGCGTCTGGCGCGCTCGCTGGCCCGCGATTGCAGCCTGGCGTTTGATCACCTGACGAGCATCGGGCGCCGGTCCGCGCGAGAGCGGGTCGCCCACCTCATATTGGAGCTGTTTACCCGCTACCGTGCTCAATGGCCGGGCAATCGCATCGAGGAAATGCCGCTCCCGCTCACGCAGGAGCAGATCGGTGACGCGACGGGGTTGACGTCAGTCCACGTCAATCGGGTCCTCAGCACGCTGCGGAAGGAACGCATCGTCGAGTTCCACTATCGGCGGCTTCGGATCCTTGATCCCGATAGGCTGATTGAGGTGGCGGGAGTCGAACCGGAAATGGCCACGGCCTGGCTCGAGCAAGGGCTGTAGCCAATGAATGATCATTGACCGCCATCTTGCGAACGCCGATGTCGATACTGCCGCGGGCGGGCGTTTCAAAAGCGCAACCGCGTTTCTGCCCGCTCGGCAGCGCGCTGGCGGTTCTGTTCGTCTCTTCCGCCCGGGCGAGCGGCGCGTCGTCGTTGCCCAGGCACGGACGCAAGGGCGGGACGGTCATCACCCTGAGGTCGAGCGAAATCGCTGAATACATGCTGACGATGATGGCGAGCTCCAAGGTTAACGTTTCATGGGCTGCGGAGGGTAGCGTCGTGAATTAGGATATGCGTGGACGTGACGATCACACCGAAAACCAACGACGCCTATGCCTAGATCAAACGCATGATCTAAACGGGTGCGTGCTCAGTCGGTCACTTTCTGATCCGGTTGAGTACGGCCCTGATACCTTGGGCAGCCACCATTGCGCTACCGCTTATGATTAAAATTGCGGATATTCCCAAATTCAGCTTGTTTTGCACGAATCACTCTGGATTGGTCGCGCATGCGATGAAACCAGATATTGAAATGCCTCGCAAGTTTTCGGTACCTATCCTCCCAGTATTTTGCTTCAAGTTTGGCTTTATCCAGTTCTGATTGCTCGATATTCTCACCTGGTTCTGGTTCTAGTTTTTCCCATTTTTCATTTATCTTTTCAATCCTGCGTTGGATTGTAGGTTTAGTAGTGTCTTTGTGTTTGGGGCCATAGAGGAATTTTTCGCCTACGCCCGCTCGGGTTTGAACATGTTTCAGGTCGAGTGGTTCAGCGAGGCGGCGGATGTCGCGCTCGACGTCCTCAAGAACGGCGTAGATTGCGTTGAGCTTGTCGTTTGTCCGCGCTTGAGCCGATTGTCTCAGGCCATCGTTCAGTTTGCGATTGTTGGACATGCATCAATCCCCAAAATCATCCGCTTCAGCGTGGTCGGCATCCCAGGAAAATCATCCAGTCGGACGGCCAATTCTGGCCAAGCACGAATCTGATCACGGCACTGCGCTCCCCAATATGTTTGCTGAAGCAACGACCAAGACGTCCACTTCTGAGCGATCCTCCGCGTCATGAAGAAGACGACCTCGCGTCGATGAGCTTCCTGCACTTGCCAGGTGCAAGCGGCTGAGCATCGAGCGGGATCTGCCAGGCGATCTCCTGATGTTGTCGCGCAGGCGCCTCTGGCATTCGCGGGCTTCATGCAGAGGACGCCTGGCATAACAGGGATAGGCAACATGTTCTGTCGGAGCATCTCTTCAACGAACTCATCGATCGTTTTGCCTACGTCAATTTCGGTAATGTCGGTGGCAAAGAGTTCGCTGAAACGCCGCTCCATTTCCTTTCCGTGTCTTCCTCCGAGCCCAGGCCCGCCAAAAACAGAGAGACTTTCAAGCAAGGTTTTTCCCGTTTTTCTTACTTCATCGAGTGTTAAGTCGCGTATTTCTTCTCGTATGAATGGGGACGCCAGAATGTATCGGGCGGTCATTGAGAGGCTTGCGTGACCGAATAGTTCCTTTAGGTGAATTGATGCGTTAGTAAAAACGCGAACGGCAAGGGCTGCGACAGTTTTTCGCCACCTGTGCCCTGTCAATTCGATGTCCAAATTGTGAAGCTCGCAGAATCTTCTGAGGACGGTTTTGTTCCAGCGCTTCGTGATATATGGTCTCGACTCTCCAGGTGGCGTGAATAAATACTCTCCCGGAATCCCTAGCGCATGACGAACTTCCTCTAAGGCGGCTGAAATAGCAATGAGCTTTGGATGAGCTTTTACTGCTCTCTGGCGCCCTTGTAGACTGAGCACCGTCTTATACGTTGTAAAATTCAGCAGCAATTTCCTCGTGTCGAATATCGCCTCCGATTGATCTGTGCTTATGAATCCGGTCTTTATTGAAAGTAGTTCTGATACTCTCAATCCTGCGTGAAACGAGATAAAATTGCTGCACGAGGAGTAAACAAGCCCGCACAGATTATGCAAAAGTTGTCTTCCGCCGAGCATTTTTGAAAGCTTTAAGCCGCATGGTAAGTTAGATCTTGCCCAAATCAGTACCTCATGCCTTCGAGATTCAGGGTCTCTCCGGAGGTAATCGATCCATTTGGCGATGTCGTGAACGTGGTCCACGTAGAATTCGGATACTCGGATAATCTCCGAGACATTCAAGTCACTAATGGGTTGCCATCCGCGAGGACCTGACAAGTCGGGAAAGGTCTCGGTGGGTGGCGAAATCTCAAAATCTAGGTCGAGAAGACCCTCACTAATAAGACCATGGCGGCAAGCGCATAGAAGGTCTGTGAAGGTGGTCGCGAGGTTGTCAAAGGCGTTTGCAGATGGCTCGATCATTGCCAGCGTCTCCGCCAGCACTGCCGGATTCACTTCCCTTAAAGACCGGCATCCGCATCGTTTGAAGGCAACGAATAAACGGCGCAGCGGTTGCAGTAGGCTATAGACGCCTGTTGGTCGCAGGTGGCGTACGCGCGTACGCTCGGAAGTCAATATCCCGCGACGGTATGTAAGGGCAATGAGCGCCTCCTTGAGCTGCCGAATCAAAATGGCGTCGGTGACTGGGGATAAAGAAAGTCGAGTCCCATCCGGAAAGGTGCCATGCCCCAGGAAATCTAAGAAAAGACAATTGCGGTTGTTTTCAGAAGCCCACGTCGTGGGGTACTCCCAAGTGTCATCCCTAAATTGAGATAGAGGAGTTGTATGAAGTTCATCTTGGTATGGTGGTTTAGATGGCATAGAATTTCGGGCATGCACCACCCACATTCGAGAATCTTCGAACTCAGTAAACCACGGGGTCGTTTCATTCATCAGATGGATCCAAAAAAAAGATCGGGCTCTCTTTCCATTTCTGACTTTGCTGCCTCAAGAGCTTTGTTAACGGTTGCGGTAGGCCATCGAGTAAGAAGTTCTCGACAACGATTTATGCGGCTCTCCAACGAGCTGCCTTCGGTTGACTGAAGGCTTAATCTTTCATGCAGTCGTTCTGCATTTATCAATTCGCGACAGACGTATTCGACGCTGTCTGCGAACCAACGTGCGTGAGGGCACCCGTCAATGCAGTCTTGCAATTGGCAAACTCCCGCAGCATCTCTGGCGAAATTTTGGGGCGGATTCTCTGGGTCGGCGCACCGATTGCCCCATCGTGCTCGATTTTCCTGATTTGTCAGGTTGTCAATCTGATGCGAGGTGAGGCCCTGTTGCTTCAGGATCGCCCGCACCCTGTCGGTGTTAAAGTCGCCTGATTGGATCAAGCTGAGCGAGGCATCGAATACCCGGACGGCGTCGTCCCAAACCCTCTCTTGTGTCAGTCTTCGACGAACATAGAGGGCGGTCGTTTCTCGATCTGTGTGATTTGCGACAATCTGTGCAACAAATAAATTCTGCCCGGATGTTTCATAACTGAAGAGTATTGTTGCATCGCGTAGATCCCTCACGCCCGCGCCTGAGCCGCATCGTTGCAAAAATGCCTGAATTCCTCGGTGTTGACCGTTTCTAATTTCCCAGTATAAGGAAGTTATTCCTCTCTCGTTTTTATATATAAAAATGTCGTCCTTGATCTGCGATAGCTTATTCAATTCATCTTCATCGGATTTATCAAGCTTACCTTTCTGAAGAATGGCGTTCAATTTTCTATGTATTTCCTTTCGTAATGCGAGCGTTAAATAGTCCAAATATTTGAGTAGGCGATATGGATGCGACCAAGGTCGTTTTGATGACGGGACTTTGACAACAGCGCTGGATTGGAGGCGGTTGCTGCGGCCACGCGTCTTGTATGAGACAACGTAGACATGGTCCTCCCCGGTTCGTCCGCTCAACCGAAATGGAAACGGCTCGACCCAGGCGCGGGTGCGCAATGCTGCGACAGTGGATAGATTCCAACCGGTACGAAGCATAAGAAGTACGATGAACGGAGCCATGTCATCCGCCCACGGGAAGAACCACCGTAGGTGGCCCATCCAACCCACCATTCTCTGGATTGTCCCGTCGGGTGCGACGTATTCTGCTGCTGGCCGTCCCTCAAGACCGCGGAGCAATGTGTTTCGGCCGAGATTGCGGCGTAGGTCTTCGAAAGAATGGATCTCTCTCTTCAGCAGGCGCTTTATGACCCACGCTCGGTTTTCCACTTGTTGCCAATCGCCATGTCGTCCGCCTGCGTTGCGGTGGGGGTCGTGGCCAGATCCTGCAAGACGATGTGCCTCTTGGGTCCGGCGCTTGACGATTCCGATCTCGAATTTCGCTTGATTGACGATCTTTCTCGCCTCCGCCTTTGACAAGGTGTCGCCAGGCGTGGGGAGATCGTTGTCGTGAAAGGGGTTACTCGGAATCAGGCTAGGGGAGGCGCCTACAGCGCGCAAAACTCGTATGAAGAATCGCATCGCGGTTGCAAGCGAGCTTTGCGGCTGCCCCGGGAGAACCAACCATGCGGCGAAAGTGTTGCAGAAATGATCATCGATTTCTGCTGCCGTCTTGGGTGGAATGGCCTGAAATGTATCGGAGTACCATAGAATATATCGCTCGATATGCCTCAGCTTTGCCTTGTATGAATCAACGGTCTCTGGGGATGCATTCATAAAAATATTTCTGATCCCGCGAGAGTTATTCCCAAACAAATGCACGCGATCAAGAATATCGAGTTGAATGCTCGATGTTCTTGACACCCCATGTCCGATGCTGGCAGAAATAACGAGCGGATGCCTCCCCTGTCCTGGGTCGGGCGGCGAGGCAATATTCGCGATATTGGATTGAGATTCCGAGAAATCTCCTTTTCTGTATCTCCTAGACATCAAGCTGAACTTCATCCAGGAATTGGTTCCACGTTTGATGGGCTGACATTCGGATCCAACCTTTGGCGACCTGTTCGAGGTACTTTTTGGTCGATTTGGCTTCCGAATGCCCAAGATCAGATTGTATAGTAAGAAGAATCGTGCTCCCGTGCTCCAATATAAGCTCGGGTGGAATAGAATTCCTGTCGTATCCTCGATCTTGACCTTCTTTAATTATTGCTGCTTCCAAAAAATAGCAGGCATATGCATGCCGCATAACGTGGGGCGTAAGACGTAATGGTGACTTGATCGCGTGATTGGCCGCGTCGAAGGCTTCCCAGATTGCATGGTACGACATTTTTTGCTGAAATCTATTTAGGTAAACGTGCGCGGAATCTTCGTTACTGCGACGCGCTCCGTTGATGTAGGCCCACATGGCTAGGAGGAGCTTGGGCGGAAGATGTGCCAGGCGAACCTTGGGGCCCTTTCCAATAATCCGATAGTTGCACTGGTAACCGTAGTCCAATCTGCTGCCGGGAGTTGATTGGCGATCCCAGCCCGAGCCTGGCTTCAGTTTCCATTCCACCATCTCCAGTGGCGGTATTACGCCGATCATTCGATCGTCACCCAAAGACCATTCGAGTGTTAGCGGTTGATCTGACCAGCTCGGATGTACGTGCCACTTCGACCGATCCATACAGCGTTGGTGAACGCGCCCTGGGATCAGTGTGTTCTCGATGACCTCCGTTGCACGCATGCCGGTTTCGAACATTTGCAGCGCGATCAGCCTGTGCGGCCCGGGTGCCAAAGCCGAAAAGAACGCGTGGAGATGGGGCAAAGTCGGTAAAGGCTGATTGCCTGGCGACTTTCGAAACGCTCGAGCGGCGACTGGGACCGAATTTGTAACCGCCTGTTGCAGCTCCCTGCGATACGAGAGCAGGCAGGCGTCCTTCGAAAGAGTAATCGTTTGAAGAGCGGGCTCGTAATCGAAATTCGTGACAAAGCCGTTGTCCGCCATCCACTTGAAGCAGCCTAAGGCATGGCTGATTTTTGTCCGGACTGTCTCAGGGGCAATGGGCGACGGCGACTTCGTTCTGAAGAAGTTTTCTGACCAGTATCCGCGAATAAGCGCATCCTGGTACATCTCAAGGATGTGCCAGCTTTTTAGTTGATCCCATCTGATGGTGCCCTGCGTTGGATGAGCTCTTTCTGTTTCACCCCAGGTCAACAGGTCCGCGAGATTATAAGCGATCTTGCGACGTGCCTCCCGGTCGAGAGGGCGCAGGCGAACACGCGGAGCGGCGCCGTGAAGAGCGGAGACTTTTCCGCGCGCTCTTTCGAAGATGAAGGCGTTGATGCCATCGGGAAATTCCTCGTCGCCAGTCATGATGAAGGGAACGCCGATGAGGTGCGCGCGTTTTGGTACGCGAGCGACCTCGTTCCCCGGCCAATGGACCGTGGCCATGGTGAAGTCTCCATACTTGCAGATCGGCAAGCTTGCTTCCGGGACGATTGAGGTCCCTGGCTCGCTACCCTGTCACCGGTCGAGCGAGTTCGAGGGAACGCTAACTGAGACTGGTCGCACTGGGCTCGTCGCTAAGGAGTGTGCCGCAAGCGAGTGGCGGTCTGTTGGTCTTGGCGGCTTCGTCACTTGGTTTTCCCCTGGTCGAACAATCTGTGATTGTACATACGTTGGGCAAGGGGTAGCAGAGAATGAGTGACAAGGCAAGCGTTGTGATTTCTAACCAATTGATATTGCAATCGAATCCTTGAATTCAAAAGTCGGTCTTTGCAAATGAATCCTACAACTAATGGGCGAATCCTGGGCGCGCCGGTTGGGATTCAGGGAGGAGCTTTCGGGGACGAATCCCCAGAATGCGGGATTGAATCCCAACTCGCCGAGATAGCGGTCTGGTGAGCGCCATACCCGCTCCTACAGACTTTTCTCGATGGATCTCGCGCGGAGCCCGATCGCCGTCCGCGCGCCTCTAGCTCGCACCTGTCTTTGACGCAGGTGCCTCTTGTGGTGAGTGCCGCGGCGACCATCCCAAGCCGCAGCAGGCGTACGCTTCCGGAAATCTTGACTTGGCAATCTCGCGCCGTGAACGGAGAAAGGAGCGTAAGCGGCGTCCCGGCCCCACCTTTCGGGATGGGGCATGAGCGTTGATGTTCCGAGCCTGGAGGGCTTGGACATATGACGATTTCAGAGCTTACGCTTAAATCGAGCGTCGAGATCGACGAGCCGGTTAGGCGGTTTGAGGTGCGGGGCGCCGTCGGGACTGGTCTGCCGAGGACAAGGCGCGATCGTGGCGGAGAGCTTCGAGCCTGGCGCGAGGGTGAGCGTTGTCGCCCTCCAGCGCATCGCCGAGTTCTATCGCATCGAAGCCGCGATCCGTGGCCATGATGCCGATGCACGTCGGGTAGCGCGCCCGGAAAAGAGCACGCCGATCCTCGAGGCCATGGAGCCATGGCTGCGCGAGAAGCTCAGCCTGATCAGCCAGAAGACGAAGCTCGCCGAGGCCATCCGCTATGCGCTCTCGCGTTGACAGGGCTTGAGCCTCTTCCTCGCTGACGGCTGCGTCGAAATCGACTCCAACACCGTCGAGCGCTCGATCCGGCCGCTCGCCCTGACCAGGAAGAATGCGCTCTTCGCCGGCTCCGACGGCGGCGCGGAGCATTGGGCCGTCATCGCCTCGCTCCTCGAAACCGCAAAGCTCAACGGTGTCGAGCCGCCCGCCTATCTCGCCGACGTCATCGCCAGGATCGTCAGCGGCCATCCCAACAGCCGCATCGATGAACTGCTGCCTTGGGCCTATCCGGCTCAGGCCGCCCTCAGGGACGTGGCCTGACGACGACGCTTACAAAGGAGCTAGGGGGGCGAAGCGAGTACTGACGGAGGCAAGCGACTTCCCTGGTCGAGAAACGACCAGCCCAGACATGACTTGAAGCTCGTCACCGGTCGAATTCGGAATGTGGTCAACTTGCAAAAGCTCGGCTGAACCGAGGGAGGCGTGCATGGGCCCAAGCGTCTCAAAAGGCAGCGCCAAACTCAACCTGCGCATCCCGATCGAAGGCGCAAGAGCTCAAATGGCGAACCTAACGGTCCAAGCCGAAACCGTACGGATACTGCTGCACGGTGAGCTCTTCACTTCGCTGACGTTTCTCGAGGGCTCTACAATCAGTGGCTGGATAACAATGCCGATTGGGCTCGATCACCAACTCCCAGCTCCGATGTCGCGCTATGGCCGGCTGCGCAACCCCGACCAGCTTCGCCGGCCACTCGACGGTCGCGCCAGAAAGCAGCACCAAGCAAGCCCAGTGAAGATTGCAAACGGATTGTGTCGACTACACAATTTCTGAACCTAAGGTACCGCCCCCGGGTCCGAAAGGCTTATTTCGAAATCCGTTTATCGCCATAGCCGTTCTTGCGAGCGGCAGCCGGAATATAGGCATAGCCGCGGCCCGGGGAAAGACCGCCGGCTCGATTTCGACAGCATCTCATGCCGAGCGCCCGGGAGTGAGGATTCCATGCCTCAATCGAGAATTCGGCCGTCTCGCGCATCGATGTCGAGGATGATCTCCTCGTCGTCGGCGGTGCGGCCAGCCAGTTCCCAGCGATCGCCGGCTCGCATGATTTCCTCGACATGGACCATGCCCGCGCTCCAGGCGATGGCCCGTGCGCGGCTTTCCGTGATGACCTGGTCCGCATTCAAGGTTTGCCCGACTTCGGCTCTGCGCGAATCACCCTGCGCCAGCGAGGGCAGGCCCGGAAGGGCCACGGAACCACCGATCAGGGCCAGCGCCAGCAAGTGAGCCGAGCCATTCATTCGCATAACGCGCCTCGTGAATCAGGGACGCGAAGAATGCGGGGGAATGAGGCAGGTTTCGGACAGGAGCCTTCACGGGCAGTCGCAATGACGTGAGGCGGTCAGTCGCCCGCCCTGGCCGAGGCCGGCCGCTCCCGTTTGAGCTTCAGGATGGTGCCGTCGCTGGCCCTCAGCTTCATCTCGATGCCTGAGCCCAGGCTGTCGCGCCCTTCCACGTTCCAATGACCGGAGTCGAACTCGATCTGCTCGATTCGGGCAATGCCGTTGTCCGTGGCGATACGGCGAGCATCCTCGGCGGAGATCGCGCCGTCCGACGGCTTTGGCGCTTGAGGACTCTGGGCCACGGCCGACGCCGACAGCGCGAGGACGGCGAGCGGGCCGAGCGATATCGATCGGCGCGAGAGCATGATGGCATCTCCTCGTTCGGTATGGCTCACGAGGGAACGGTACCCGCCCGGCATTGTTCCAGCCACCACCTGTCGTAAAGCTGGGGAAGTCTGGGAGCGAGGCAGGACCGCCGGCCCGGCGACCGGCTATGGTGATCGCAGAGTGCTCGTCGGTTCGGTTTTGACCCTCCCGGCGGGTTGCGGAGACGGGGCCGGCTCGGGCAAGGCAGGGCGGACGAGACGATCAGGGTTGGCCGACAATCGCTCGGGCAATCCCAGGAGACAGGAATGAGCCGCAGGCACCCGGAATACCAGTATCTCGACCTGCTCGCCGACGTGCTGGAGCGAGGCGACGAGCGGCTCGACCGGACCGGCGTCGGCACGCGGTCGATCTTCGGCGCCATGGCACGGTTCGATCTGTCGGACGGAACGGTGCCGATCCTGACCACGAAGCGCGTCTTCTGGAAGACGGCGGTCAAGGAGATGCTCTGGTTCCTGACCGGGCAGACCAACATCCAGCCGCTGGTGCGCCAGAACGTGCGGATCTGGACCGACTGGCCGCTTGCCGCCTATCGCCGCGAGACCGGCGAGACCATCAGCCAGAGCGCGTTCGAGGCGCGTATTGCCGAGGACGACGCCTTCGCGGCGCGCTGGGGCGATCTCGGGCCGGTCTACGGGAAGCAATGGCGGCGCTGGCTGGGTGCCGACGGCCGCGAGCACGACCAGATCGGGACCCTGATCGAGACGCTGCGCACCAACCCGTCGAGCCGCCGCATGCTGTTCCATGGCTGGAACGTGGCCGAGCTCGACCGAATGGCGCTGCCGCCTTGCCACATGGTCTATCAGTACCATGTGACGTCCGACGGGCGGCTGAACTCGCTGTGTTTCCAGCGCTCGGCCGACCTGCTTCTCGGCGTGGGGTTCAACTGGGTGAACTGCTGCGCCCTGCAACTGATGATTGCGCAACAGGCGGGCTTGAAGCTCGGCGACTTCGTCTGGTTCGGCGGGGACGTGCATCTCTACCTCAACCATCTCGACCAGGCACGGGAGCAGCTGGGCCGCGAGCCGCGCCCATTCCCGACGATGCGCCTGACGCGGCATGCCGCCAGCATCGACGACTACCGGATCGAGGATTTCGAGGTGGAGGGCTACGCGCCTCACGCCGTCATCAAGGCCGACGTCGCGGTCTGAACCCAGCCACGCTCCGATCCTGGCGCCGCATGCATCCGCTGCAGGGCGGTCGAGCTTGCGAGCGGCTCGACGGCGCTCCCGACTTACGGGAAGACCTCTGCAAGGCAGCAATCTGCGGGCGTGAGCCCCGGTCAGCGCCAGCAGACAAGGCCGGCGCCGGGACGCGACTGGGAGGGATGGATTGACGCTGCCGTTGTGGTTGAGCGCCTTGGGCGCGACCCTGTTGTTGCAGGTCGTCAGTTCGTTCGCCGGAGCCGCCGTGCCGCTCCTCGGGCCGGTCCTGACATTGCGGTGGGGGCTGGCGCCGCAGGATATCGGCTACGTCTCGGCTGTGGTTTCCGCCGGCATCTGCTGGTTCCTGGCCTGCGGCGGTGCAATGCTCGGGCATCACGGCCCGATCCGCACCTTGCAGTTCGGCCTTCTCTCGGTCGCTGCCGGTCTGGCGATCCTGTCGCAGACGGGCGTCGCGGTGGCGCTTGTCGGCGCCTTGATGGTCGGGCTCGGGCTGGCGCCGAACACGCCCGCCGGCAGCCAGATCCTGATGCGTGCCGCGCCGCCCGGGCATCGTACGCTGGTTTTCTCGATCAAGCAGGCCGGCGTGCCGCTCGGAGGCGCGCTGGCGGGTCTCACCGTTCCGCCGATGGTGCTGGCGTTCGGCTTCACAGGAGCCATTGCGGCGATCATCGCCATTGCTCTGCTCTGCGCCTTGTCGGTGCAGGGCTTTCGCCACAGGCTCGACGAGGAGAAGGGGCCGCAGAACCCTGCCTGGCCGCGCCTCTTTCTGTCGCCCTCATCGCTGACGCGCTCGGCGCGCGTGCTCGGCACCGATCCTTCCCTGCCGATGCTGACCGCGATGGGGGTGTCGTTCTCGATCACCCAGGCCTGCATCACCGCGTTCACGGCGACCTACATGGTCACGCAGCACGGGAAGAGCCTGGCGGAGGCCGGCCTTTACATGTCCGTGCTGCTGGCGGCGAGCACCGTGGCGCGCATCTTCTTCGGTTGGCTGGCCGACCGGCTGGGAACGGGACTGGTGCTCCTGTCCGCTCTCGCGCTGGGTGCCGGCGGCGCCATCCTGCTGCTGGTCTGGCTCGCCGGTACAAGCCCCTGGCTGGTCTATGGCTGCATGATCCTGGTCGGAGCGACCTCGATGGGCTGGAACGGCGTGCACATGGCCGAGCTCGCCCGTGCCGCGCCCGCGGCGCTCATCGGCGAGATAACGTCGGGCGCGAGCCTGTTCGGCTTCGTCGGCTCGATCTGTGGGCCGCTCGCTTTCGCCATCGTCGCCGGCAAGACCGGAGGCTTCACCTGGCCGTTCGTTCTCGTCGCCGGACAGTTGATCGCCTTCGGCGCCTTCGCGCTGGGGCGTAGAGGTATCGCGGCATTGACCCGCTAGCGCCGGGCCGGAGGGCGGAGAGGCTGTCCGCTCCGCCCCACGAGGAACGCGCGATCATTTCGCGGCGTAGATGTCCTTGTACTGGTCGCGCAGCAGGTTCTTCTGGACCTTGCCCATGGTGTTGCGCGGCAACTCGGGCACGATGAAGACCTGCTTCGGCAGCTTGAACTTCGCGAGTCGATCCTCCAGCGCCTTGGCTATGGCCGAAGCCGTGATGCTGGCGCCCGGCTTGCACACGACGGCGGCCGTGACGCCCTCGCCGAAATCGGCGTGCGGCACGCCGAAGACCGCGCTTTCGACGACACCATCCATACCGTCGATCTCGGTCTCGACCTCCTTCGGATAGACGTTGTACCCGCCCGTGATGATCAGGTCCTTGCCGCGTCCGACGATGTGGACATAGCCGCGCTCGTCAATCTTGCCGAGGTCGCCGGTGATGAAGAAGCCGTCGGCCCGGAATTCGGCCGCCGTCTTCTCGGGATTGCGCCAGTAGCCCTTGAAGACGTTCGGGCCCTTTACCTCGATCATGCCGATCTCCTCGGCGGCCAGCGCCTTGCCGGTCTCCGGATCGACGACGCGGGCGCTCACGCCCGGCAGCGGGAAGCCGACCGTGCCGGCGACGCGATCCCCGTCGTAGGGGTTCGACGTGTTCATGTTGGTCTCGGTCATGCCGTAGCGCTCGAGAATGGCGTGGCCGGTGCGCTCGCGCCATTCGCGATGGGTCTCGGCGAGAAGCGGTGCCGAGCCGGAGACGAAGAGCCGCATATGCTTCGTCGTCTCCCGGTTCAGCCGCGCATCCTGCAGCAGGCGGACGTAGAAGGTCGGGACGCCCATCATGCTCGTCGCCTGCGGCAGGTATCTGAAGATCTGCTCGGGATCGAACTTCGGCAGCAGGATCATCGAGGCGCCGGCGAGCAGAATTGTATTCGTCGCGACGAAGAGGCCATGGGTATGGAAGATCGGAAGGGCGTGCAGCAGCACGTCGTCCTTGCCGAAGCGCCAGTAGTCGACCAGCGTCAGCGCGTTCGACGACAAATTGTCGTGGCTGAGCATCGCCCCCTTCGAGCGGCCGGTCGTGCCCGAGGTGTACAGGATGGCGGCGAGGTCGTCCGGCCCGCGCGCCACATCGACGAAGCTGCCCGAGGCGGCGTTCGCCTTGTCGAGCAGTGTGCCGGTGCCGACCCCGAGCGTCTCCAGCTTGGCGCCGGCCTTTTCCGCGAAGGGCTTGAGGGCCGGGGCCTTGGCCGGGTCGCAGACGAAGACGGCAGGCTCGGCATCACCCAGGAAATACTCGATCTCGGCCGGGGTGTAGGCGGTGTTGAGCGGAAGGAAGATGCCGCCGGCCCGGACGGTGCCGAGATAGAGCATCAGCGCCTCGACGCTCTTCTCGACCTGCACGGCGACACGATCGCCCGGCTCGACGCCAAGCGCCGCCAGCGCGCTGGCGAACCGGGCGGAGCTGTCGAGCACGTCCTGGTAGCTGTATTCCCGCCCGTCATCCAGCAGCGCGAACCGTGCGCCCGGCGAGGGCATGCGCGCGCGGATCAGGTCGAACAGATGGTTGGTCATACGGTGGGTCCTTGAATGTCCGAACTCATGTCCTGCGGGCGGCAGAGGCCGGGGTCGCCCGCTTGCGGCTGCCGATAGCCGATGCCGAAGGGCTGAGCCTTCTGACGGCCTGGGCGGCTGCGATCGTTCCGTTCTGCACGAAGGCCTCGTGGTTAGCCTCGATCGCACCGAGTTCATAGAGGTAGTTGACCATCAGGCCGCCGGCTTGCCTGAGGCCGTTGGCCGAGACGTCGCCACGCCAGTTGATCCGCTCCAGCCGCGCGCCGTTGCCGAGATGGAAGCGCGCCACCGGGTCGAGCGGCTTGTCGCCGGCTTTCGCCTCCAGGAAATACCAGGCGGCGGCGGCAAGCTCGGCCTCCCGGAGCTGATTCTGGTGGGTGCCGGCAGGGCGCGTGCTCCAGCCGGGGTCCTGCAGTGTCGCGAGTTCTCGCCAGTCGAGAGCGGGGCGATCGGCCTCCTGCGCCTTCAGCATCCGGCCGAGCCAACCCATGAAGCCCGGCACGGGCGAGAGCGTGACGAAGGTGGTCAGGCTGGGGAGCTCCCGCTTCAGTTCCTCCACCACCTGCTTGATCAGGAAATTGCCGAAGCTGATGCCTCTGAGGCCCGCCTGGCAGTTCGAGATCGAATAGAAGACGGCGGTGGTGGCGCGGGTCGCGGGCAGCGCCGTCCGCTCAAGGTCGAGCAACGGTGCGATGGCTTCCGGAATCTCGCGCGTCAGCGCGACCTCGACGAAGACCAGCGGCTCGTCGCCCATCTGTGGGTGGAAGAAGGCGAAGCAGCGCCGGTCCCCCGGGGCGAGGCGATTGCGAAGATCGTCCCAGCTCTGGATCGTATGGACGGCTTCGTAGCGGATGATCTTTTCGAGGATATTGGCTGCGGTCGTCCAGTCGACGCGCTTGAGCACGAGAAAGCCGCGGTTGAACCAGGAGGTGAAGAGATGCACGAAGTCGCGGTCGACGACCGCGAGCTCGCCGTGCTCGCGCAAGGCCAGCAGCAGGTCCTCGCGCATCCGCACCAGCGCCTCGGTGCCGCCCGGGGCGCGGTTGAGGCGCCGCAGAAGCTCCTGTCGGCGTGGCTCCGAGGCCTCGTTCAGGGCCGCGGCCGCTTCGGCGCTGCGGTCTCCGAGGTAGCGGGCGACAGCTTCCTCCAGCCGGATCGGATCAGGACCGAAATCCGCCGCCAGGGTCTTCAGGAAGGCGAGCCGCTGTTGGGCCGGAGCCCGCGCATAGCCGCCGAGCAGCGCGTCGGCGAGGGCGATGCCCGAGGCTTCGCCACGGACGCCGAGGATGTCGTGAGCCAGGGCGGACAGGTCGGCATCCTCCACCCGCCTTCCGATGCGATCGAAGGCGAACCCGCGGCTGCGGCTCGTGATCGTCGACACGAGATCCTGGATGAAGCCCCGGTTCATGGGAGCGTGCCTCCGTTGTCGGCCGCCATTGCCGCTCAGCCCATGATCGCGGTCGGCAGCCAGGTCACCAGCCCGGGGAACAGGCAGACGAGCACGACCGCCAGCGTGATCAGCAGCACGAAGGGCAGGGTGCCCCACATGATCTGGCTCAGCGGTATGTCCGGCGCGATGTTCTTGATGACGAAGATGTTGAGCCCGACCGGGGGATGGATCAGGCCCATCTCCATGACGATCGTCATGACGACCCCGAACCAGATCAGGTCGAAGCCCGCAGCCTTCAGGGGCGGCAGCACGATCGGCGCGGTCATCAGGATGATCGAGACCGGCGGCAGGAAGAAGCCGAGGACGACCACGAAGACCAGGATGGCGGCGAGCAGTACCCATTTCGACAGGTTCAGGCCGATGATCCAGGCGGCGGCCGACTGGCTGATGTGCAGATAGCTCATCACATAGGCGTAGAGGAGCGACATGCCCACGATCATCAGCAGCATGGTCGATTCCTTGAGCGTGCCGGAGACGATGGGCATCACCTTGGAAGGGCGCCAGATGCCGTACATGATGCCGATCACGACCAGGGCCAGAACGGCGCCGACGCCAGCCGTCTCGGACGGCGTCGCCCAGCCGGCATAGAGCACGATCATGACGCCGGCGAGGATGGTGACGAAGGGGGCGACCCAGCCGATCATCTTCAGCTTCTGGCGCAGCGTGTAGTGCTCCTCGTCGAGCAGGGCCGAATGCTTGCCGGTGGCCGTGGCCTCGGCGAGGGCGAGCCGCTTCTCCTTGCTGTAGCGCAGCATCGAGTACCCGGCGAAGAGCAGCATCAGGAGCAGGCCCGGCCCGATGCCGGCGAGGAAGAGCTTGCCCAGCGAGACCTCGGCGGCGACCGCATAGAGCAACATCGTCACCGAGGGCGGCAGCAGGATGCCGAGCGTGCCGCCGGCGGCGATGATGCCTGCGGCGAAGCCCGGCGAATAACCGCGGGCCCGCATCTCGGGAATGCCGGCGGAGCCGATCGCCGAGCAGGTCGCCGGGGAGGAGCCCGCCATCGCCGCGAAGAGGCCGCAGGCGATGGTGTTGGCCACCCCAAGTCCACCCGGAATGCGATGCAGCCAGGCGTGCAGCGCCGAGTAGAGGTCGCGGCCGGCATTGGAGCGGCCGATCGCCGCGCCCTTCAGGATGAAGAGCGGGATGGCGAGGATGATGACGTTGGCGAGTTCCTCATAGAAGTTCTGCGCGATCGTATCGAGCGAGGCCGCCGGCATGAACAGGACCATGAAGCCGACGGCGACCACGCCCAGCGCGAAGGCGATCGGCATCCCCGAGAACATCACCAGCAGGGTGACGACGCAGTAGGAGACACCGACCAGCCATTGTGGGAGACCGCTGACCAGCGGCAGGGGGGAGCGCGGCCAGAAGATCACGGCCGCCGCGAGCGCCAGCACGGCAAGGCAGAGCAGGGGCGAGCGCGTCGCGACCTGCACCGCCACCTGCAGCGCAAGGAGCAGCATGCCTGTCGCAAGCAGGGCATAGGGAATCCAGAGAGGCGGACCCCAGGCCGATTGCGAGGTCTGCCCGTCGACATAGGCCTCGTGCAGGAGCATCGCCGTCTTCCAGGCGAAGATCAGGCAGAAGCAGAGCATCACCGCGTCGACGACGAGCCGGCGACCCGCCGTCGAGCCGGGAAACCAGTGATCGAGCAGGTCGATGCCGACATGGCCGCGGCCGGCCTGAACGGTCGCGGCCGAGAGGAAGATCGCACCGGCGATCAGGAAGATCGTCACCTCGTCCTGCCAGAGCACGGACGACTTGGTGAGATGCCCCGTCACCACGCCGAAGGTCAGGACGAAGGCGGCCGCGACGAGCGCGACCGCCGAGAGCCGGAAGGCGAAGCGGTTGACGAACGCGAGCAGCGCCGCAGCGCCACGCTCGTCGGCGACGTTCCGGGGACCGTCGGCGGCCAGAATGGCGTCGTGCTGCAGCGCTCCGCTCATCTCAGGAAACCTTCTGCGCGAGCTTCATAAGCTCGGCTGCTTCGGTGGAAGCGGCGGCGTAGTCCTTCCAGGCGCTGTTCTCGGCGATCTTGCGCCAGGCTGCGAGGTTGGCCTCGCTCATGTCGGAAACCTTAACGCCCTTTGCCGCATAGACCTTCGCGACCTCCTCGTCGTCGGCCTTGGCCTGGGCCGTCGCCCAGCTCTCCATCTCGGCACCGACGTCGAGGATCGTCTTGCGCTGGTCGGCGGGCAGGGCGTCGAAGATCGCCTTCGACATCAGGAGCGGTTCGAGCATGAACCAGAACGAGCCCTTGCGGGCCGCCGTCAGCGATTTGGCGAGCTCTTCCAGGCGGAACGAGATCAGGCTGGTCGAGGAGGTGACTGCCGCATCGAGCGCGCTGGTCTGCATGCCGATATAGATCTCGTTGGAGGGCATCGTCGAGACCTGGCCGCCGGCCGCCGCGAACATGCGGTCCATCTCGCGGCTGCCGCCGCGGATCTTGACGCCCTTGACGTCCTCGGGCGCCAGTATCGGGGCGCTGCGCGACGCGACGCCGCCAGCCTGCCAGACCCAGGAGACGAAGACGATGCCCTTGCTCTCCAGGATCTTCGCGAGTGCCTTGCCGACTTCGGCGTTCTTCCATTTCGCGCCCTGCTCGTAGCTCGTGACCAGGCACGGCATCAGGCCGAGATTGCAGGCCGGAACCTCGCCGCCGGCGTAAGGCACGGGGAACAGCGACATGTCGAGCGCGCCGCGGCGCATCGCCGAGAACTGCGCATTCGTCTTCATCAGCGACGAGTTGGCGTAGATATCGAACTTCAGCGCGCCATTGGTGCGCTTCTCGACCTCGGCGGCGAAGCGGCGGCACATCCGGTCGCGGAAATCGCCCTGGTCGACTGTGCCGCCGGGGAACTGGTGCGAGATCTTCAAGGTTGTTGCGGCTTGCGCCGTTGCGGCCCTGAAGAGGGTGGGAGCGGCGATCGCGCCGGCGAGAGTCTGCCTGCGGGTCAGGTTCATTGGCGTTCCTCCTGAATGTCGGGTCATGGCCCGTCTTGTCGTTGGGTCGATCAAGGCAGCGTCTCCTCGCTGTGTCAATAGATCGCATACAATCGCGAAGAATTTGAATGCAGGTCTTGCGAGCTCGCGTACGATTGCTCACAGTAGCGGCAGCCGCCGCAGCCTTTCGGCCAACCAGAAGCGCGCTGATGAACGAGCGACAGTCCAATCTCCTGCGGGACCGGATCGAAGACGAGATCGTCACGGGCGCCTATCGGCCCGGCGACCGGCTCGACGAGGCCTCCCTGGCGACCCGCTTCGGGGTTTCCCGCACACCGATCCGCGAAGCCTTGCAGCAACTCGCGGTGGCTGGGCTGGTCGAGGTGAGGCGACACCGTGGCGCCATCGTCAGCGCTCCCGATCCGAAGCGCCTGATCGACATGTTCGAGATGATGGCGGAGATCGAGGCGATCTGCGGCCGGCTCGCGGCCCGCCGCCTGCTGCCCGAGGACGAGCTGGCCCTGAAGCGGGCTCTGGAAGCCTGCCGGATAGCTTCCGAACAGGCCGACCCCGATGTCTACTACTATGAGAACGAGCGCTTTCACCGTGCCATCTATGCGGCGAGCGGCAATCCGTTCCTGGCCGAACAGGCGCATGCGCTGCATCGCCGGCTTGCGCCGTTCCGCAGGCTGCAACTGCGCGTCCGCAACCGGGTCGCGGTGTCTCAAGCCGAACATGAGGCCATCGTCGCGGCGCTGCTCGAAGGCAAGGGCCAGCTCGCGGCGCAGCGCCTCCACGCCCATATCGCCGTGCAGGGCGAACGTTTCGCCGACCTGATCGCCTCGCTCAACCGCAGCGCCGCCTGACGGCGTCGCCATTCGACCGGACGTGACGGGTCGGCTTCCCGCGCCATCGGAAAATCCGATAGCGGCATCGTCTCATTCCGTTTTTCGGAGACGTCCTGCCGTTGGAAAAGCGCCTTCATCCGATACGGAAGGAAGGCGACCATGATCGATACCGATTCGAAGCTCCTCATCGCGGGCGGCAGTTCCGGAATGGGGCTCGCTCTGGCCCGGCTGAGCCTTGACCTGGGAGCACAGGTGGTCCTCGTCGGGCGCGACGAAGCCAAGCTGGCCCGCGCCGGAACGATGCTCGGCGGCCGCGGCCGACTGGAACTCCTCACCGCCGATATCACGTGCGAGGATGCGGTCGCGAAGCTGTTCGAGACGGTGGGTGACCTCGATCACATCGTCTGCACTGCCGCGGACATCCGGGGCGCCTATGAGCTGTTGCCCGCGCTCGACCTTCAGGCCGCCCGGCAGGCCATGGAGAGCAAGGTCTTCGGGCCGATGCTGCTGGCGAAGCACGGCGCGCCGCGGCTGCGGCCGTCAGGCTCCATCACCCTCACATCCGGGATTGCGGCCTATCGGCCGATGCCGCGCGGGACGGTCGTGGCTGCGATCAATGCCGCATTGGAAGGTCTCGTGCGGGCTCTGGCGGTCGAGCTCGCGCCGATCCGCGTCAACGCGGTCTCGCCGGGGTGGGTCGATACGCCGATCTGGGAGTTCGTCGCCGGCGATCGGAAGGATGCGATGCTCGCCGGCATGGCCGAGCGCCTGCCTGTCGGCCGTGTCGGCCGGCCCGAGGATATCGCGCAGGCCATCGCCTTCCTGGTCGGCAACGGCTTCACGACGGGGACGGTGCTCCATGTCGAGGGCGGGCATCGCCTGATCTGACGTCCCCTCGCCATTCCCCGGCTTCGGCCAGGAACCGCTGCAAGCCCGGCGGCTGGACCCGGCGGCGGCGCCAGACCAGGACGAGCGGCGCCGTGCCGAGGCGGCCCGGCCAGGGAAGCTCGGCGACCTCGCCTCGCGCAAGCAGGTCCTGCGCGGCCATGCGCGGGACGACGGCCTTGCCGGCTCCGGCCGCGACGAGCCGCCCGATGGCGGCGATGCTGCCGACTTCGGAGGCGATGGCCACCCTCGCGAGGCCGGCCTCGGCGAGGGCCTTGTCGAACAGGTGGCGATAGATGCATCCGGGTTCGGTCGCGATGAAGCGCGACGCGCCGAGCTCGCCGAGCCCGAAGTCTCCGGCCGCCGCCCCCTCGCCTGGCGGCCCGATGAGCACGAGCCGTTCGGCCGCGATGACACGCCGGCCGAGGCGCTCGTCGAACGGCTCCCTCTCGAAGCAGAAGGCTGCATCCATCGCGCCGGTTGCCACAGCCCGGAGCAGGTCGCCGGTGCCGGCGATCTTCAGGTGCAGCCGGATGTCCGGCTGGCGGCGCCGGAAACCCTCGAGCCAGAGCGGCAGCCTCGTCGCGCCGATCGTCTCCAGCGCGCCGATCTGGAGCGTCGCTCCGCTGCTTTCGCTGGCGGCCCCGACCGCGGCACGGGCCTCGTCCGAAAGCGAGAGGAGCGCCTCGGCATAGGGCTTGAGGGCCTCGCCGGCCTCGGTCAGCCGCAGGCTCTCCCGAGTCCGCGCGAAAAGCGAAGTGCGCAGATCCGCCTCGAGCGCCTGGATCTGATCGCTGGCGCTCGACTGGGCGAGGTGAACCTCCGCGGCCGCTCGCGTGACGCTTCCGGTGCGCGCGGCAGCCAGGAAGGTCTTGAGAAATTTCGGATGCATGCGCGGGCCAGCTTATCGGGTTAATCCGGCCCATCAAGCGCAAGGGAGCCCCGGTCGCGCGAATGCGCTTCGGCGCTGGCCGCGCCGCTCGTGCACAAGCGGCGATCGTGGTGTAAGGCGTGGTGACGGCAGCCACCGATTCCGTCCCCTGTGGCGGCTCCCGCATCGGTTCGCCACGAACGTTCCGGCGGGATGTTCCGGTCCGAGGTTGCGATATTCTTCGATTGCCGAGGCTTCACTGCGCATGACCCTGAGCATCCGTCCCGTCCGCCCCGGCGAAGCCGGGCTCGTGCTGGGCTTCATCAAGGAACTGGCCGAATACGAGAAGCTGCTTCACGAAGTCGTGGCCAGCGAGGCGGATATTGCCGACTCCCTGTTCGCGGAAAGCCCGCGCGTCTTCTGCGAGATCGCCGAATGGGACGGCGAGCCGGTCGGGTTCGCGCTGTGGTTCTACACCTATTCGACCTTCAGGGGGCGGCATGGCATCTGGCTGGAGGATCTGTTCGTGCGTCCGGCACAGCGCGGGCGCGGGATCGGCAAGGCGCTGATGGCGCGGCTGGCGCAGCGATGCGTCGACGAGGGCCTGCCGCGGATGGCCTGGTGGGTGCTGAACTGGAACGAGCCCTCGCGGGTGTTCTACCGTTCGATCGGCGCAAAGGCGCAGGACGAGTGGACCGTCAAACGGCTCGAGGGCGAGGCGCTCGCGCGACTCGGCGCGGAGGGCTGAGGGACGATGACAACTCTTCCCATCGTCCTCGTCGCCGCGATTGCCGACAATGGCGTGATTGGCAGCGACAACCGGCTGATCTGGCGGTTGAAGACCGATCTCAAGCGCTTCAGGCAATTGACGATGGGCTGCCCGATCATCATGGGCCGGAAGACCTTTCACTCGATCGGCAGGCCTCTGCCCGGCCGCCAGACGATCGTGCTGACGCGCGATCCTGCGTTTTCAGCGGAAGGCATCCACGTCGCACACAGCGTCCGGGATGCGCTCGCCCGGGCGCAGGAACTGGGCGGCGCGATGGGCGCGCATGCCGTGATCATCGGCGGCGGAACCGAGATCTACGCACAGATGCTCGCGCTCGCCGACCGGTTGGAGCTCACCCTGGTCCATGCGAGGCCGGAGGGCGATGCCACCTTTCCGGCCTGGGACGAAGGGACGTTCGTCGCGGTGGCGCGGGAGGACCACCCAGCCGATTCCGACAACGAATACCCCTTCAGCTTCGCCACCTATCGCCGGCGGAACGAGGCAGGGCGCGGCTGATCGCCGCTTTTCCATTCGCGACGAGTGGCTTGCGCCGTTGACGAAATCATGGCCCATGACCAAGTGAGGCGAGCGTCTCTCCCCGGGACGCTGACAAATGGCCGCCATTGACCTATGGCTCGGCCCCAGCACAACGAACGAAAGGGAACGGCCCAGGTATGCCTTGGAGTAACCAGAGCGGCGGCGGCAGCGGCGGGGGCGGACCCTGGGGCCAGCGCGGAGGCAGTGGCGGCGGTGGCCCGTGGGGCGGCGGCTCCGGCGGAGGCAACGGCAATCCTCCCGATCTGGAAGAAATTCTCCGGCGCAGCCAGGACCGGCTGAAGAATCTCGTGCCGGGCGGCGGCCTCGGCGGGCGCGGCCTGGTGCTCGGCGCGCTGGCGCTGGTGGCGATCTGGCTGCTGTCCGGCGTCTACTTCGTGCGACCCAACGAGGTCGGTCTCAACCTGGTGTTCGGCAAGTTCATCGGGAAGACGGGCGAGGGCGCCAACTGGAACTGGCCCTATCCGGTCGGCAATGTCGTCAAGCCGCAGGTGACGAACGTCAGCACCACCGAGGTCGGCTTCCGGACCGTCGAGTCGGTGCGCCAGTCGCGCCAGACCGACGTGACCGAGGAAAGCCTGATGCTGACCGGCGACGAGAACATCGTCGACATCGACTTCATCGTGCAGTGGCAGATCGATCCTGCCGTTCCGGAGAACTACGTCTTCAACATCCAGGACCCGCCGGGCACGGTGAAGGCCGTAGCCGAGAGCGCGATGCGCGAGATCATCGGCAAGCGCAACATCCAGCCGGTGCTGACCACCGATCGCGGCGCGATCGAGACCGAGGTGCGCCAGCTCATGCAGGATACGCTCAACGGCTACAAGGCCGGCGTGCAGATCCGGCTCGTCCAGCTCCAGAAGGTCGACCCGCCGCAGCAGGTCATCGATGCCTTCCGCGACGTCCAGGCGGCCCGCGCCGACCAGGAGCGCCTGCGCAACGAGGCGCAGACCTACGCCAACCGCGTGGTGCCGGAGGCGCGCGGCCGCGCCGCCCAACTCGTGCAGTCGGCGGAAGCCTACAAGGAGCAGACCGTCGCCGAAGCGCGCGGCCAGGCCAGCCGCTTCACCGCGGTCTACGAGCAATACAAGAATGCTCCGGGTGTGACGCGCGAGCGTCTCTTCCTGGAGACGATGGAACGCGTGATGGGCGGAACGGACAAGATCATCCTCGACTCGACCGGCAACGGCCAGGGCGTGGTGCCCTATCTGCCGCTGGAGCAGCTGCAGAGGCTGCCCGCCCGGGGCGGCCAGCAGCAGGGAGCGACGCGATGAACGGCTCCTTTCTCAAGGCGGCTCTGCTCGTCGTCCTCGTCGCGGTCGCGGTCGTCTTCTACGCCTGCACCTTCATCGTCTCGCAGACCCAGTCCGCGCTCGTGTTGCGTCTGGGCGCCGTGCGCGCGATCAAGACGGAGCCGGGCCTCTACCTCAAATGGTTCGCGCCGATCGAGACGGTGACGCTGCTCGACAACCGCATCCTCGACCTCGACCTGCCGGCGCAGGAAATCATCGCCTCCGACCAGAAGCGTCTCGTGGTCGATGCCTTCACGCGCTATCGGATCTCTGATCCGCTGCGCTTCTACCAGGCGGTCAACAACATCCCGCGTGCCAACTCCCAGCTTGCCTCGATCGTGAACGGCAATGTCCGCTCGGTGCTGGCGGATGCGACCTTCGTTGACATGGTGCGTACCGAGCGCTCGCGGTTGATGGGCCGCATCCGCGACGATGTAAATCGCGAGGCGGCACGGTTCGGCATGACGGTCGTCGACGTGCGCCTGCGCCGCGTCGACCTGCCGGCGGCGAACTCGGCGGCGGTGTTCCAGCGCATGCAGACGGAGCGCCAGCGCGAGGCGGCGGAAGCCCGGGCCCTCGGCGGCCAGCAGGCGCAGGAGATCCGCGCTCGGGCCGACAGGGATTCAACCGTGATCGTGGCCGAGGCGCAGCAGCGCTCCGACGTGATCCGCGGCGAGGGCGAGGCGGAGCGGAACAAGGTGTTCGCCGAGGCCTATGGCAAGGATCCCGAGTTCTTCGCCTTCTATCGCTCGATGCAGGCCTATGAGAACAGCATCAAGCCCGGCGACACCCGGATGGTGCTGACGCCGGATTCGCCGTTCTTCCAGTTCTTCAACGGCCCCAACGCGCAGCGCGGCAACGGGACCTCGCAGGCTCCGACGACGCTGGCGCCGGGCGCGGCGCCCGCGCCGGCACGGCCCTGATCAGAGCGAGCGACGCCGATGTTCGATTTCATCGCGGCGCTCGGCCTGGTCTTCGCCATCGAGGGTATTCTCTTCGCCGCCATCCCGCATCTGGCGAAGGATGCCCTGCGCAGCGCCGCGGAAACGCCGCCCGATCGGATGCGACTGATCGGGCTCGCCTCCGCGGTGCTGGGCGTGGCCCTGGTCTGGATCGCGCGCGGAAGCTGGTAAACAATGCCGCGATCGTGTTCGATGACACGATCGTGCGTCGCCCTTCCGCCGCATTTCGGGGTTCAATTCGCGGCGCGTTTTGTGCCGCATCGATCGGCCTGCCTTTTCCGTCATGGGGATTCAGATGGCATTGAAAACCGTTTCCGTTGCTGCCCGGCCAGTCCGCATCGCGCTCGCGGCCGGCGTGGCCGGTCTGGCGCTGATGACGCCGGTGCTGGCACCGGTGCAGGCCAGGGCGAACACCCCGCTGTTGCAAGGCCAGACCTCGCTCGCCGATCTCGTCGAGAAGGTGATGCCGGCGGTCGTCAACATCTCCGCGGTCACCACCAGCGACAGCAAGGGGCGCAACCTGCCGCAATTGCCGCAGCTCGGGCCCGACACGCCATTCGGCGACCTGTTCGAGGAATTCTTCAATCGCCGTAACCAGCAGGGCGAGCGCCAGGCGCCGCAGCAGCGCCGCTCGCAATCGGCCGGCTCGGGCTTCGTCATCGACCCGGCGGGCATCGTGGTCACCAACAACCACGTCATCGGCGACGCCAACGAGATCACGGTGATCTTCAGCGACGGCACGCGGCTCAAGGCCGAGGTCGTCGGCAAGGACACCAAGGTCGACCTGGCCGTGCTGCGCGTGAAGCACGACAAGCCGTTGCCCTTCGTCAAGTTCGGCGATTCCGACAAGATGCGGATCGGCGACCCCGTGATGGCGATCGGCAACCCGTTCGGCCTCGGCGGCTCGGTCTCCTCGGGCATCGTCTCGGCGCGCAACCGCGACATCAGCCAAGGGCCCTACGACACCTACATCCAGACCGACGCGGCCATCAACAAGGGCAACTCCGGCGGCCCGCTGTTCAACATGGCCGGCGAGGTCATCGGCATCAACACGGCGATCCTGTCGCCGACGGGCGGCTCGGTCGGTATCGGCTTCGCCGTGCCCTCGTCGCTCGCCGCGAATGTCGTGGACCAGCTCAAGCAGTTCGGCGAGACCCGGCGCGGCTGGCTCGGCGTGCGGATCCAGAGCATCGACGATGCGACGGCCGATGCGCTCGGCCTCGGCACGGCGCGCGGCGCACTGATCGCCGGCGTCGACGAGAAGGGCCCGGCCAAGCCCGCCGGGCTCGAGACCGGTGACGTGATCACCAAGTTCGATGGCAAGGACGTCAAGGATTCGCGCGACCTGCCACGCATCGTCGCCGCGACGCCGGTCGGCAAGGATGTTCCGGTCACGATCATCCGCAAGGGCAAGGAAGAGCAGAAGATCGTCAAGCTCGGCCGGCTGGAAGATGGCGAGAAGGTCCAGACCGCCTCCGCCAACAAGCCGGCCGGCGAGGCGGCCAAGCCGGCTGTCGCCAACGCGCTCGGCCTCGAGCTCTCGGCCCAGAACGACGATTTGCGCAAGCGCTACTCGATCAAGGACGGCCTCAAGGGCGTCGTGGTCACCAAGGTCGATCCGAACTCCAACGCGGCCGACAAGCGCGTACTGGTCGGGGAACTGATCGTCGAGGTCGGCCAGGAGCCGGTCAACACGCCGGATGAGGTGACCAAGCGTCTCGACGCGCTCAAGAAGGAGGATGGCAAGAAGCCCGTCCTGCTTCTGGTCTCGAACGGACAGGGCGAGGTTCGTTTCGTCGCGCTGGCCCGGAACTGACAGTCGGCCCGTACGAACGTTTCGCGAGGGCGGCCGCCAGGCCGCCCTTTTTCGTATCCATTGGGGCATGGCGCGCATCCGCTCCGGACCATGGCGGGAGCCGATGCGGACTGGCAGGATGAAAGCCCCGTACCCCCGAGGACCGGCTCAGTCCGGAATGCAGCATGAAGCTCAGCGAGATTTCCTTCGTCACCACCGACTGGTCGTCCGTGCCGGCCGAACGCCATGCCGGCGACACCGGGGAGGCGATCTGGCGCACGCAGCATTTCGGGCCTGCCGACAACCGCATCCGGGTTCGGATGGTCGAGTATTCGCCCGGCTATGTCGCCGACCACTGGTGCTCCAAGGGCCACATCATCCTCTGTCTGGAGGGCGAGATGGAGACGACCCTGGAGGACGGCCGCGTGATGCCTCTGAAGGCCGGGATGAGCTATCAGGTCGCGGATGGCGCCGAGGCGCATCGCTCCGCGACCAAGACAGGCGCGAAGCTCTTCATCGTCGACTGATCAGCGCCGCACGATCTCGCTGCCGGTATAGCCCTGGGCATAGAGCAGGGCGGTGAGATCGGCGTGCTCCAGCCGGGCATCGGCCGCGGCGGCGACCGCGGGCTTGGCGCGGAAGGCGACGCCGAGCCCTGCCTCGCCGAGCATGGCGAGGTCGTTGGCGCCGTCGCCTATGGCGAGCGTCTGCGCAGGCGACAGGCCGAAGCGCCTGCGCAGCTCGATCAGCGAATCGAGCTTGGCCTGCTTGCCGAGGATCGGATCGGCGACCTCGCCGATCAGGATGCCGTCCTGCGCCAACAGCAGATTGGAACGGTGCTCGTCGAAGCCGATGGCTGCGCCGACCGGCCCGGTGAAGACGGTGAAGCCGCCGGAGACCAGCGCCGTATAGGCGCCGTTCGCGCGCATCGTATGGACCAGTTCGTAGCCGCCGGGGGTCAGCGTGATGCGCTCCCGGATGATCTCGTCGACGACTGCAAGCGGAACGCCCTTCAGCAAGGCGACCCGCTCGCGCAGCGCCGGCTCGAACGCGATCTCGCCACGCATCGCGCGCTCGGTGATGGCCGAGACGAGATCCTTCAAGCCGACATAGGCGGCGAGCTCGTCGATGCATTCCTGGCCGATCATGGTCGAATCCATGTCCGCCAGGAACAGCGCCTTGCGCCGGCCGGCCTCCGGCTGGACGATGACGTCGACAGGCGCGCCGTCCAGGGCAATGCGGAGCTCGGCTTCGAGCTTGCGCGCGTCGGTTCCATCCGCGAAGAGATCGGCGGCAATGGCGTCGTCGAGCATGGCCGTGCGGCGGGTGCCCGGCACCGCGCTGGCGAGCCGAGCCAGCATGGCTTCATCGACAAGCGCCTGGCCATGGGCGGAAACGAGAGTCGCGACGAGCATGGGAAGACCGGTGCAGCAGGCTGGAAGGACGATCAGGGCGGTGCTCATCGCAGGTCCGACCGCCAGCGGCAAGTCTGCGCTTGCGATCGAGATCGCACGCCGCTTCGACGGCGTCGTGGTCAACGCCGATTCCATGCAGGTCTATCGCGACCTGCGCATCCTTTCCGCCCGGCCGAGCGAGGCCGAGGAGGCGATGGTGCCGCACCGGCTCTACGGCCATGTCGACGGCGCCGTGAACTATTCGGCGATGCGCTATGCGGCGGATGTCGCGGCGCTGCTCCCCGAACTCTGGGCGCAGGGCAAGCTGCCGGTCCTGGTCGGTGGGACGGGGCTCTATTTCAAGGCTGTCGCCGAGGGATTTTCCGCCATGCCGCCTGTGCCGGAGGCGGTCCGCTCGGCCTTCCGGGCCCGAGCGGAGCATGCCGCGACCGAGGCATTGCACGCCGAGCTTGCCGGCCTCGATCCGGTGATGGCGGAACGGCTGCGGCCGTCGGACCGCATGCGGATCATGCGGGCGATCGAGGTCCATCTGGCGACCGGGCGTTCGCTGGCGAGCTTCCAGGGCGAGCGACAGCCGGGCCCCCTCGATGGTCTGCCGTTGCTGCGCCTCTTCGTCAGCCCGGAGCGGGAAGCGGTGCGGGCGCGAATCGACCGGCGCTTCGAGACTATGATGGCGCAGGGTGCGCTGGAGGAGGTCGTGCGGCTGCGTGACCGCAGGCTCGATCCGCTGCTGCCGATCATGCGCGCTCATGGCGTGCCGGGGCTAATCGCGCATCTCGACGGTGCGATCCCGCTGGAGGATGCGATCCGCCGCGGGCAGGCCGATACGCGCGCCTACGCCAAGCGGCAGGTAACGTGGTTTCGGCATCAGATGGCGGGCTGGCAGGCGGTGGCGCCGGAGGCGGCGCTGGAGACGGCGTTGCGCGAGCTGGAACGCCAGGACATCGGACCGTAGAGTGGAATCCGCTTTTCGGAAAATCCGATGCCCCAGTAATCAGATAGATCATCGTTACCGCGTCCGGTCGAACGCGCGACGACCTGGAACTCAGGCCGCGTCGGCGACGGCATCGGCCGCGGCGAGGCCGATGCGGTTGCGGCCCTCGCTTTTGGCGCGGTAGAGCGCCTGGTCGGCGCGAGCGAACAGAGCGGCAAGCGGTTCGGCGGCCTGGCGGGTCGCAATGCCGTAGCTGGCCGTGATCCTCAGCTCGAGCGTCTCGGAGACGGGCAGGGCGCGGCTCGCCAGAGCCTCCTGAATCTCGGCGGTTCTCGCCATGGCCTCGGCGGTATCGACGCCGCGCAGCAGGATCGCGAATTCCTCGCCGCCGACGCGGGCGACGAGATGCGGTTCGCTGCGCAGCAAGCCGAGGAGGAGATCGGCGAAGGCACGGATGATGGCATCGCCGGCCGGATGGCCATAGGTGTCGTTGACCTGCTTGAAGTGGTCGAGATCGACGATCACGATCGAGACGTCTTCCTGCATGCTTGCGGCCATTGCAGCATGAGCGCGCTCGGTGAAGGAACGGCGGTTGAGCAGCGCCGTCAGCGGGTCCGTCTCGGCGAGACGGCGCAGCTCCTTCTCGCGCTCCTCGCGATGGCTGATTTCTTCGGACAATGCATGGCGCGTCGCGCGCTCGCGCCCGATCTCGAGCGCAAGCGTCGCAGCCCGCAATTGCAGCGTCTGGTTGGCGACCGTGAGCTCGGTGATGTCGGTCAGCGTCAGCAGCAGCCCGTCGCCGAGGGGGGCGACCGCAAGCTGCAGCCAACTCGTCTTGCCGTCGCGGATGAAGGCCGTTTCGAAGCTGTCGGGGCGTTGCTCCTCCATGGCCGCGCGGCAACGTTCCCAGACTGCCGCGTCGGCCAGGAATGGCAAGGCCTCGAGGGCGTCTCGATCCAGCAGGGCGGCGCCGGGCCGCCCCGCCAGCAGCGCGGCTTGCCGATTGGCCGTGACGATGATCGTCTGGTCGATGCAGCCGTCGGAGCCGCGAAGCGCCCGCAACGCGACGATGCCGCTCGGCGAGTTTTCGAGCACGGCGTTGAGCAGGTCCTCGCGGAACTGCAGCGGTCGGCTGAAGGCGACGAGCATCTTGTCGCCTCCGCGCGTGAATGTCGGGAGCAGGAGGCGCTCCCAGAGAGCCACGCGGACCACCTGCTTTGCGCGGTGCACGGTGTAGAGCGGCCGGTTCTCGGCAAAGGCGCGCTCGGCGCAAGCCCGGGTGAAGGCGGCCAGTTGCGGCTGCATCGCGGAAAGCCGCTCGCCGAGCCGCGTGCCCCCGATATAACGAACGATCTCGCGGCCGTAATGCACCCAGCGATAGTCGCCGTCTTGGCTCGGTTCCAGGACGATCAACTCCTCGCCGAAGAGAGGCATGACTTCGGCACAGAAGGCTTCGTAGGAAACCGGCAGGCCCTCGCGGCTGTGAATCTCGAACCGATTCAGCAGTTCCGCGATCCGGGGCGCATGGGCACGAGCGGCGATGTTGTCGGTGTGGACTTCCTGATACATAGCCGTCCCGGTTCGAGCGGGCCGGACGCTAGGGCAAACGCATTGACAATCCGTTCCCGTGCAGGCGCGGTTTTTGGTTGATCTCGTCAACCATTCGCTTGCCAATGTGGTTAGTGCTTGACCGCCTGCGCGCGCTCCGCTAGCGTCCGGCAACTTTCGTGAAGGATCATGAGCGCGATGCGCAAGCTTATTCTCGTAGAGGTGCGCTGGTAGGGGCCGGTTTCAAGACCGGGCGTCCCCGACGCCAGCGCACGCCCAGGCCCCTCCGAGGGCCTTTTTTATTGCCCGTTTTCCGTCAGACCCAGATCCTTCGCAAAGCCGAAGACAAGCCGCAGGAGAGCCTCATGAGCGAGATGATGACCGGAGCCGAGATGGTCGTCCGCGCGCTTCAGGACCAGGGCGTCGAGCATCTGTTCGGATATCCGGGCGGCGCCGTGCTTCCGATCTATGACGCGATCTTCCAGCAGGACAAGGTCAAGCATGTCCTCGTCCGCCACGAGCAGGGCGCCGTCCACGCCGCCGAGGGCTATGCCCGCTCCGGCGCCGGCAAGGTCGGCTGCGTGCTCGTCACCTCCGGCCCCGGCGCGACCAATGCCGTCACCGGCCTGACCGACGCGCTGCTCGACTCGATCCCGGTCGTCGTCATCACCGGCCAGGTCCCGACGCATCTGATCGGCTCCGACGCCTTCCAGGAATGCGACACGGTCGGCATCACCCGCTCCTGCACCAAGCACAACTATCTGGTGAAGAGCATCCACGACCTGCCGCGCATCCTGCACGAGGCGTTCTATGTCGCCGCCAACGGCCGTCCGGGCCCGGTCGTGATCGACATCCCCAAGGACATCCAGTTCGCGACCGGCGCCTATAGCCGCCCGCGCGACAACCAGCACAAGACCTATCGTCCGGTGGTCAAGGGCGACCTGAACAAGATCAAGGCCGCGGTCGAGCTGATCGCCGGCGCCAAGCGGCCGGTCTTCTATACCGGCGGCGGCGTGATCAATTCCGGTCCGCATGCGTCGGCGCTGCTGCGCGAGTTGGCGCGGCTGACCGGCTTCCCGGTCACCTCGACGCTGATGGGGCTCGGCGCCTTCCCGGCGGCCGACAAGCAGTGGCTCGGCATGCTCGGCATGCACGGCACCTACGAGGCCAACCTGGCCATGCATGACTGCGACGTGATGATCGCGATCGGCGCGCGCTTCGACGATCGCATCACCGGGCGCATCGACGCCTTCTCGCCGCGTTCGAAGAAGATCCACATCGATATCGATCCCTCCTCGATCAACAAGAACGTCAAGGTCGACATCGGCATCATCGGCGATTGCGCCCATGTGCTGGAGGACATGGTCCGCATCTGGCGCGAAACCTCGCCGCAGGTCGACAAGAGCGCTCTCGCCGCGTGGTGGACGCAGATCGAGGGTTGGCGCGGACGCAGGAGCCTCGCCTACAAGCACTCGGACACGATCATCAAGCCGCAATATGCGCTCGAGCGGCTGCACGCGCTGACCAAGGACCGCAATACCTACATCACGACCGAGGTCGGCCAGCACCAGATGTGGGCGGCGCAGTACCTGCATTTCCAGGAGCCGAACCGCTGGATGACGTCGGGCGGGCTCGGCACCATGGGCTACGGCCTGCCGGCGGCCATCGGCGTGCAGATGAAGCATCCCGACGCGCTCGTCATCGACGTCGCCGGCGAGGCCTCGATCCTGATGAACATGCAGGAGATGTCGACGGCGGTGCAGTACCGGCTGCCGGTGAAGATCTTCATCCTCAACAACGAGTACATGGGCATGGTGCGCCAGTGGCAGGAGTTGCTGCATGGCGGGCGCTATTCGGAGAGCTATTCGCAGTCGCTGCCCGACTTCGTGAAGCTCGCCGAGGCCTATGGCGGCCATGGCATCCGCTGCGACGACCCGGCCAAGCTCGACGCCGCGATCATGGAGATGATCGAGACGCCCGGCCCGGTGATCTTCGACTGCCATGTCGCCAAGGAGGAGAACTGCTTCCCGATGATCCCGTCGGGCAAGGCGCATAACGAGATGATCCTGCCCGATTTCGAAGGCGATACCGGCGAGATCATCGACGCCAAGGGCAAGCAGCTGGTTTGAGGGCAGGCAATCGGCAGTAGGCCGTCGGCAATCGGATGTATCCGACCGCGGACGGCCGATTGCCGACTGCCCGGGGAGTAAAGCGACTATGGCGACCATCGGCCTGATCGGCGGAATGAGCTGGGAATCCACGGCGGTCTATTACCGGCTGCTCAACGAGGGCGTGCGGGCGCGGGCGGGGGGACTGCACTCGGCCGATGTCCTGCTGCATTCGCTGGACTTCGCGCCGATCGCCGAGATGCAGGCGGAGGGCGACTGGGCTGCGGCAGGCGTGGCGCTGGCCGACAGCGCCCGGCGCCTCGAGCGGGCCGGTGCGGCCTGCCTGCTGCTCTGCACCAACACCATGCACAAGGTCGCCGATCAGATCATCGCCGCGACCAAGCTGCCCTTCCTGCATCTCGCGGACGTGACGGCGCGGGCCATCAGGGCGACGCCGTCGCGGCGGCCGCTGCTGCTGGCGACGCGCTTCACCATGGAGCAGGCCTTCTACCGGGACCGGCTGAAGGCCTTCGGCGTCGAGGCTTTGGTGCCGCAGCCGCAGGAGCGGGATGAGGTCCATCGCATCATCTACGAGGAATTGTGCCGCGGCCGCGTCGAGGCCGCATCCAAGGAGCGCTACCTCGCCGTCGTCGAGCGGGCGATCCGGGACGAGGGTGCAGACGGCGTCATCCTCGGCTGCACCGAGATCGGGCTGCTGGTCTCCCAGGCGGATTTTGCGGTGCCGGTTTTCGATACCACCGCGCTCCATGCCGCGGCGGCCCTGGACTATGTCGCCGAAGTGAAGAGCGTCGCGGCATGAAGCTCCTGATCGGAAACAAGTGCTATTCATCCTGGTCGCTGCGGGCCTGGCTCCTCATGCGCGCCAAGGGAATCGCCTTCACGGAGGAACTGGTCCCGCTCGACGAGCCTGGCTTCAAGGAGGCGATCTTCGCTGCTGCGCCCGGCAGCGGCGGTACGGTTCCGACCCTGGTCGACGGCCAGATCGCCGTCTGGGAAACGCTGGCGATCGCGGAATACCTGCACGAGACGCATCCGGATGCCGGCATCTGGCCGGCCGACGCGACGGCGCGCGCCCATGCCCGTGCGATCTCCAGCGAGATGCATGCGGGTTTCACCGCGTTGCGCAGCGCCTGCCCGATGAATCTGGGCAAGCGCTACGGCAGGCGCGATCGCGGCGAGGGCGTCGCCCGCGACGTCGTCCGGATCACCGCTCTCTGGCGACAGGCGCGTGAGCGCTTCGGCCAGGCGGGAGGCGGGCCTTTCCTCTATGGCGCCTTTTCGGCAGCGGACGCGATGTACGCGCCGGTCGTTACCCGCCTCGATACCTACGGAATCGCGGTCGATCCCGTCTCGCAAGCCTATATGCAGGCCGTCCTCGATTTGCCCGGCTATCGCGAATGGCTGGCCGCCGCACTGACCGAAAGCTGGATCGTGGCGCAGGACGAGGTCGACGAGCCGGCTCTCGTCGACCTTCGCCAGCCCTGAGCCTCCCAACCGCACATTCCCCGTTCCAACCCGCCTACAGGTCTCCCATGTCGAAGCCCGCCACCCACTATCCGAATGCTCCCAAGTCGCAGCCGACTGCGCGTCACACGCTGGCGGTGATCGTCGACAACGAACCGGGCGTTCTTGCCCGCATCGCGGGGCTGTTCTCGGGCCGTGGCTACAATATCGAGAGCCTTACGGTCTCCGAGACCGAGCACGAGAAGCACCTCTCACGCATCACGGTGGTGACCTCCGGCACAGCCAATGTGATCGACCAGATCAAGGCTCATCTCGACCGGCTGGTGCCGGTGCACCGCGTCGTCGACCTCACCGAGCAGGGCGAGGCGATCGAGCGGGAGCTCGCACTGATCAAGGTCGTCGGAAAGGGCGAGCAGCGCGTCGAGGCGATGCGCCTTGCCTCGGCCTTCGGAGCGCGGGTCCTCGACGCCTCGCTGACCTCGTTCGTCTTCGAGCTCACCGGTGCGACGGAGGAGATCGAGCGCTTCATCAAGACGATGACCGCGGTCGGTCTGACGGAAGTCTCGCGCACCGGCATCGCGGCGATGAGCCGCGGCCCGGAATCGATGTGAGCATGGCGCTGACTCCGGAAACGCTCGGCCTGATCGCGCTCGGGCTCGGCATTGCGGGCTTCGCCTGCCTTGCCGGGCCGGTGATCCTGCGGCTGACCGGCCGTGCGCAGGCGGAGCCGCCCGGCAGCGGCAAGAGCCTGCGCTCGCCGCTGTGGTGGGCGGGCTTCCTGCTGACCGTCGCCGCGATCTTCCTGCAGCGCATCGCGAGCCAGCAGGTCGCAGGCGGCTAACCAGCCGCCTCGATCAAGCCGACTTGTTTCGTGAGAGACGGGCGCGCATGATTTCGCGCGTGACCTGGCGCATGTTTTGGCGAGGAGGGGCGCCCGATGTCGATCCAGCTCGAGGTCCGCAGCTATCGTGGCGGCGATCGGCATCATCACGATTTCAGCCAGATCCTGCTCCCGATGCAGGGCGCGATGCGGCTGGACGTCGAGGGGCGCCGTGGCGTCGTCTCGCATAGTTGCGTGGCTCTGATCCCACGGCATCGCGAGCACGGCTTCGAGCCGAGCAGCGATTGCAGCATGCTCATCCTCGATGTCGACGTGGCGGGGCTGGGCGGCGAGATGCCGCCGACGCTGCTCGACAGCCCTGAGCCTTCGCTCCTGCCGATCGCGCCCTGGCTGTGGCGCATGTTCCGCCAGCTCGGCACGGAGGTCGAGACTGGAGCCTGCCCGGCGGAGGCTGCCGCGCGCATGGCCATGACGGCGCTGCATCTGGTCGAGCCCGAGCAGCGGCCGCAGCCTTGGTCGCGCGCCGAGCGGCGCGTGCTGGACGTCGTGGAGAGAGGGCAGGCGTCCGGCGTGGCGCAGATGGCGCGGATGGCCGGGCTCGGGCAGAGTCAGTTCCATGCCCTGTTTCGGGCGACCACGGGTCGATCACCGAAGCAGTTGCAACTCCAGCGCCTGTTCGAGCGGGCCGCCGAGCGGCTGGCGACGACGTCCGCACCGGTCTCGGAGATCGCCTATGATCTCGGCTATCAGAACGCCGCTTCCTTCAACCGGCAGTTCAAGCGCCGCTTCGGCCTGACGCCGAGCGAATTCCGCGCCGCGAACCGCGGGCCGGCAAGGGGCTGACCCCGGCATCGCAGTTTCGGTCAAGCCGTTCGCAGTTTCGGCCCATCACAGCCGTCCCGGCGCTTGCTAGCCTCGTCACTGGCAATGACCGCACGCGGAGAACCCGGCGATGAAGCTGACCGATTTCAAAGTCCTGACATTCGATTGCTACGGCACCCTGATCGACTGGGAGACCGGCATTTGGAATGCGCTGCAGCCGCTCCTGAGCGCCGGTGGAATCGCACTGGAGCGCGAGGATGCGCTTGCCCGCTTCGGTCGCTACGAAAGCGAGCAGGAGGAGGCGACGCCGTCCCTGCGCTACCCCACGCTGCTCGCCGCCGTGCATGCGCGCTTCGCCCGGGATCTCGGCCTGCGTATCCATGCCGATCTCAATGAGCGTTTCGGCGCTTCGGTGCCGGACTGGCCGGCCTTTCCCGATTCAGCCGAGGCGCTCGCCTATCTCAAGCGGCACTACAAGCTCGTCATCCTGTCCAATGTCGACCGCCAGAGCTTCGCCGCCAGCAACAGGAAGCTCGGCGTGACCTTCGACGGTATCCATACCGCCGAGGATATCGGTTCGTACAAGCCAGATCCGCGCAACTTCGCCTTCCTGCTGGAACACCTCGAGGCCGATTTGGGCCTCGGCGCACACGACGTCCTGCACACCGCGCAAAGCCTGTTCCACGACCATGTGCCGGCGCAGAAGGCCGGGCTGGCGCGGGCCTGGATCGACCGGCGCTTCGACAAGGCGGGAAGCGGCGCCACGCTGATGCCCGAGCAGCGCCCGAGCGTGGATTTCCACTTCAAGAGCCTGGCCGACATGGCGCGGGCGCATCGCGAGGCCATGGCCTGAATCGGAAGCGCGGCGGCACCTTCCGGCGGCGCTGTCTCAGCCGCTGAAGCCGCCCTCATTGAGAAACGCATGTTCCTCTGCCGTCGTCTCGCGGCCGAGAACCTCGTTTCGATGCGGAAAACGGCCGAAATCGCGGATGATGTCGCGATGGATCTCGGCGAACTTCACGCCTTCGGCGTCGTCGGCCGCCGCGCAGAGCGCAACGCAGTGCTCCTGATCGCGCAGCGCTTCCGAGTGCATGAATGGCATGTAGAGGAAGCGCTGCTCCGGCGGCTGATACGCTTTGTCGAACCCCTCCGCGACGGCATGCCGCGCGATGGCGAGCGCCTTGGGGTCGGTGGCAAAGGCCTGCGGGCTGCCGCGGAACAGGTTGCGGGGGAACTGGTCGAGCAGGATCAGCAGGGCATAGGCGCCTTCGGGAGTGTCCTGCCAGTCGTCCAGCTGGCCCGCCGCCGCCGCTTCATAGGCCGGCAGGAAGCGCTGCCTGATCTCGGTGTCGAAAGCGCTATCCTTGGCGAACCATTTCTCCGGGCCGGCCTTGCGCCAGAAGGCGACGATGTCGGCGGGGCGGGGCAGGGACATGGCAGGCTCCGTTCGGCGAGACAGTGCCCCGGAGATAATTCCTCAGCAGCCGGCCGTCAGCCCCGAATAGGACTTGCGAGGGGCCGGTACCTGCGCTAGAGCCTGAACCGTAACGTACGGTACGGACTTTCGATCACCCATGACCCGGGCCCCGGCAGAGACGCAAGGCGAGGCGCTGACAGCGCGCCAGCAGGCCGTGCTCGACGCCGTTCTCAGTCTGATGGTGGAGAAGGGCAGCGGGCTGACCATGACCGCGGTGGCGCGGCGGGCGAGCTGCTCCAAGGAAACCCTCTACAAATGGTTCGGCGACCGCGACGGCCTGCTGACCGCGACAGTGCAGTGGCAGGCCTCGAAGGTGAGGGCGGGCAATTTCGACCGCCAGACCCTCGATGCCGGCGCCCTGCGCGAAAGCCTGAAGCGGTTCGCGGCCAACTGGCTCGAGGTGATCTCCTCGCCGACCTCGATCGCGCTGAATCGCATCGGCGTCAGTCAGGCAGCGGCGCGGGACGGCAATCTCGGGTCGATCGTGCTGGCCAATGGCCGCTTCGCCATCGGCAAGCGCATGATGCCGGTGCTGGAGGCGGGCCGCGAGGCGGGCCTCCTCGATTTCGACGACACCGAGACGACCTTCCGCACCTTCTTCGGCCTGGTCGGCCGCGACATCCAGATCCGGCTGCTGCTCGGCGACCCGCTGACGCTGGGCAAGGCCGAGATCGCACGCGACGCGGAGCGCGCCACCGACCAGTTTCTCACCCTCTACGGCACGGCAGCGAATGATCCGGGCCGGACGAACAACGCGTGACAAAGGAGACACCCATGCGCGTCTATTACGATCGTGATGCCGACATCAACCTGATCAAGGGCAAGAAGGTCCTCATCGTCGGCTACGGCTCGCAGGGCCATGCTCATGCGCTCAACCTGCGCGATTCCGGCGTCAAGGAGGTCGCGATCGCCCTGAAGGAAGGCTCCGCCACCCGCAAGAAGGCGGAAGGCGCCGGCTTCAAGGTCTTCACCCCGGCCGAGGGTGCCAAGTGGGCCGACGTCATCATGATGCTGACGCCGGACGAGCTGCAGGCCGACATCTACCGCGACGAGCTCGCCGCCAACATGAAGGAAGGCGCTGCGCTCCTCTTCGCGCACGGCCTCAACGTTCATTTCAACCTGATCGAGCCGCGCAAGGACCTCGACGTGCTAATGGTCGCCCCGAAGGGCCCGGGCCACACCGTCCGTTCCGAGTATGAGCGTGGCGGCGGCGTGCCGACCCTGATCGCGATCCATCAGGACGCGACCGGCAACGCCCATGACCTCGGCCTGTCCTACGCCTCGGCCAATGGTGGCGGCCGCGCCGGCATCATCGAGACGACCTTCAAGGAAGAGTGCGAGACCGACCTGTTCGGTGAGCAGGTCGTGCTCTGCGGCGGCCTGGTCGAGCTGATCAAGGCCGGCTACGAGACGCTGACCGAGGCCGGCTACGCTCCCGAGATGGCCTATTTCGAGTGCCTGCACGAGGTGAAGCTGATCGTGGACCTGATCTACGAAGGCGGCATCGCCAACATGAACTACTCGATCTCGAACACCGCCGAGTACGGCGAGTACGTCACCGGCCCGCGGATCATCACGGCCGAGACCAAGGCCGAGATGAAGCGCGTTCTCAACGACATCCAGTCGGGTAAGTTTACCCGTGACTGGATGCTGGAGAACAAGGTCAACCAGACTTCGTTCAAGGCGACCCGCGCCCGCATGGCTGCCCATCCGATCGAGGAAGTCGGCAGCAAGCTGCGCGACATGATGCCATGGATCAAGGCCAAGGCTCTGGTCGACAAGTCGAAGAACTGAGCTTCACAATCTGATTCAAATGCCTGCGGAACCGAATCCGCTTCGGGTCCTAAGCTTTTGATCTTGCTTTATGTCTGACTTTGGGAAGGCGGCGCTGAAAGGCGCCGCCTTCCTCCGTTCAGGAGGGGTTGGGGAACACGTCGCGGTTCGCGGCGTTCTGTTTGCTGGGTGTGGCCGACGAGGCTGGCCCGACGCAGGGGAGAGACGATCATGGTGGTCGAAACGAAGCCCGAGGCGCCGGTCGCGGAGGCGGAACGTCGCCCGGATCTCGAGCAGTTGCGTGGCGGCGAGCCTCTACCCAGCCTGCAGGCAGATCGTCACAGCGAGGGCGATCCGGCGGTCGAGACGCCGGTGGAGGCCAGGCAAGGGTTCCTTGGCCGGCCTGTTCTGATGGTGCTGATCGGTGGGCTGGTGCTGGCGATGATCGCGTGGCTCGCCGTGGAGATGAGCGTCTACTGAGTGCGGCAGCTTGACCTGAAGCAGGTCCCCCGCCGATCTGGAATGGAGAGGTGCCGATGCGAATGTCGAGGCTTGTCCATCCATCCATTGCCGCGCAGATAGCGCTGCTGGCATCGCTTGCGCTGATGATCTGGGTGATCTTCACCTGACCCGGGCAATGCCGCCGCCTTGCCGCCGATACGGCGGGGCGCCGCCGAGATTTCAACGCGCGGCCGACGGCTCAAAACCTCTGCTTTGCGGACGCTGAGCGACGCAAACCAACGATGCGTTCTTCCACTGGCCGTCCAGAGGGACGATGTCGATCAGTTTCCCTGTGGGCACGTCCGCGTGCGTCTTTTGCGGCCGACGCTTTCGTTCCGGCAAAGGCTCTGCCTGAATGCTCATCCTGTCCGCACGAAGCCGACGACGTGCATTCGTATGAGGTCACCCTTATCAAGGACGCTCATATTCCTACGATTGCGGCGGGGGCTGGGACATGACCGATTTCGAGACGCGATTCAACCGCGCGCTGGAAGAAGTCAAATATTCTCCTTTTGGAGACAGCAAAGTCTACGCAAAGGCTCAGGTTCGGCGCGAATTTCGCGATAGTGTCTTTATCTACGGTACCGTAGGCCCCAATGCATTGCACAACGGAGGCGCGGCGAAAGGCAATACCGTCGCCTGGGCCGCTGCGCACTGGGTGCGCATGACGAAGCAACATCAGCAGCATCACTCGCTGATCGCGCAGCGGGAGTTCCATTTCTACGATCCCGGCCCTCGGGCCGCGCAGCTGATACTGGGCGAGTATCAGATGATGGACATGTATTACGGTATGAACAACGATCTGTTCCGGAACAGAAAGCTCAATATCGCTGAATTCATCCACAAAGTTATGGAGTTCGACCGGCGCGGCGTTGCGTTCGATCCGAACCAGTCCGGCCGCGATGCCTTCATGGCGGCTTTTCCCGGTGCCGGAGAGGGTTGGAAAAAGCACCCCGATACCGACGCCGCCTATGGCCACTCCGCGACCAAGGAAATGTCGAAGATCATTCGCGAGGGCATCAAGACTTTCGGTGGAAAGCTGATCTTTGAAGGAAAATCGGTCTTCGGCGCCGGAATCTTCGATCCGCGAGCCTATCAGGGAGATACCGACCTCGAAGCGCAGGAGCTATTCAAATACTTCAAATGGCCGGTGACGCCGGACACGCCATTTGGTGATGGAAGCCTCGAGTTCCATTGGGGAGGGAGGCCGACGTCACCGACGCGCGCCCATTTCCTGACGAACTGGAACTATGCCGGCATCCACAACGTTCATCGCGCCGGCAATCGCGTGAATCAGGACGACAACCGCAAGGCCTGGCGGGAGTATCTCGAGAAGGTCATGGGGCATCGGCATGGGCTTCGACAGATCTGGAACAATTTCCGGAACTTCCCGCCGGGCATGATCGTGTCCAATCCGGCCATGGTGGCCAGGCTGAACCTGCATTCGGATTTCGCGAAGATGGAGATGGTGATCGCCCAGCTGAGCGCGCTCATCGCACAGCATCGGCGCCCTCCCGGCTAGCGCCGAATGTCCGGCCGAGGCTGCCAACTGCGCTCGGCGGCGGTCAGGAGCCCTGGGTGACGAACTCGGCGAGGCGGCCTGCGCCGTAAAGCAGGCCGAAGCCCCAGGCGAAGGAGGCGAGCCAGTTCGCCAGGTGGAACTGCCAGGCCGGCATCGCGACCAGGCCGGCGACGATGGCGATCACGGCGCGCAGCGGTCCGAAGAAGTGGCCGATCAGGATGCTGGCCAGCCCCCATTTCTCGAAGAAGCCGTGGCCTCGATCGAGCAATTGCGGGTTCTTGGTGAAGGGCCAGTAGTCGTGCACCCGCGGGCCGAGGATCAGGCCCGCCCAGTAGGACACCCAGAAGCCGCTGCCGGCACCGAGCGAGGCCGCCAGCGCAAGCGGAACGAGATTGAGCCCCGAGGCTCCCGCCACCGCCCCGAACGTCGTGAAGAATACCGTCGCCGGCACCAGCCAGGACAGGATGGCGACGCATTCGCAGAAGGCGACGAGGAAGACGATCGGGATCGCCCATTCCTGGTTGACCCGCATGAACTCGACGAGCGTCTGCATGGCGTGTTCGAGGGCTGCCATGATGTTCGCTCGTATTCCCTAGGCCGAAGGTGGACCGCCGGGATATGGCCTGCGGCAAGGCGCGAGGCAAGCGCCCCCATCCGCTCTGTTCCGCGGCTTTGCCTTCCAGGAACGATCGCCTATTAAATTCGCCAACGCAGAAAAGGCCGGTCGCGCCGTTCGGGCACCCGCCAGTGGGGAAACGGATTTCATGGAGTTGCAGGACAGCCCGCAGGCAGGGGCGGGAGCGGCACAGGTGTTGCCGGGCGAGACGGCGGTCGCATTGTCGGGCGTCGATATCACCTTCCATCTGGCCGACGGCGGACGCTACCAGGCGGTGAAGGGGATCGATCTGAGGGTTTCGCCCGGGGAGTTCGTTTCGATCGTCGGGCCGACGGGATGCGGAAAGTCGACGCTGCTCAACGCGGCAGCCGGCTTGCTGTCGCCCTCGGCCGGCAAGGTCGGCATCTTCGGCAAGCCCCTCGTCGGGCTGAACCGGCGCGCCGGCTATCTCTTCCAGCAGGACGCGCTGATGCCCTGGAAGACGGCCCTCGACAACATCAAGGTCGCGCTGGAGCCGATGGGCGTACCCGAGCGCGAGGCTGCGGAGCGTGCGCGCGAGTGGCTGGCGCGGGTCGGGCTTCGCGCCTTCGTCGATCGCTACCCGCACATGCTCTCGGGCGGGCAGCGCAAGCGCGTCAGCCTGGCGCAGATGCTGATCCGCAATCCCGAGATCATCCTGATGGACGAGCCGTTCGGGCCGCTCGACGCACAGACGCGGCAGATCATGGGCAATCTCCTGCTCGATCTCTGGTCGCGCGACCGGAAGGCGCTGATGTTCGTGACGCATGATCTGGAGGAGGCGATCGCGCTTTCCGACCGCGTCGTCGTGATGTCGGCGGGACCGGCGGCGGGGATCGTCGCGGATTACAGGGTGAGCCTGCCGCGCCCGCGCGATATCGCCGATATCCGGCTGGAGAAGGCCTTCCACGAGATCCATCGCGACATCTGGTCGTCGCTCAGGGTCGAGGTGCAGAAGGCCTATGCGATGGGCGAGGGACGAGAACTCGTCGGGGGAGACGCATCATGAAGCGGATAAGGCTTCTCGCCCTCCAGGTCCTGGTGATGCTGGTCTTCCTGGCCGTCTGGCATGTGGCGACCACCACCAGCCTGTTCGGAGACGTCAAGACCAGCCAGTTCTTCTTCTCCACCCCGGTCGCGGTGCTGGCGCGCACCTTCAAGGAGCTGACCGGGCCCGACATCTACTGGCATCTCGGCATCACGCTGACGGAAACGGTGCTCGCCTTCGTCATCGGTTCGGCAGCCGGCATCCTGTTCGGCTTCGCCTTCGCGCGAAATGCCCTGCTCTCGGCGGTTTTCGACCCTTACATCAAGGCTGCGAACGCCCTGCCGCGCGTGGTTCTGGCGCCGATCTTCGCGCTCTGGTTCGGCCTCGGCATCTGGTCGAAGGTGGCGCTCGGCTTCACGCTGGTCTTCTTCATCGTGTTCTTCAACGTCTATCAGGGCGTGCGCGAGGTCTCGCCGACGATCCTGGCCAATGCGCGCATGCTCGGCATGAACGAGCGCCAGCTCTTCAAGCATGTCTACTGGCCTTCGGCCCTGACCTGGATGTTCTCTTCGCTGCACACCTCCGTGGGCTTCGCGCTGGTCGGTGCGGTGGTCGGCGAATATCTCGGCTCCTCGGCCGGGCTCGGCTACAAGATCCACGAGGCGGAAAGCGTCTTCGACGTGACCGGGGTGTTTTCCGGCATGGTGATCCTCACCATCTTCGTCATCGCCATCGACACGCTGGTGACGCTGGTCGAGCGGCGCCTGCTGGTCTGGCGTCCCGCGCAGAGCGCGACGACCACGACGTAAGGCGAGTTGCCGGTTCGGACCCATCTCGCCTATCGTCGCGCCCAAGCACCTACCAGAAGTGCTTTCTCAACCGGAGGTTACGCCATGAAACTGACCCGTCGCGACGCGCTGGCCGCGCTCGCCGCTTCCACCGCCGTCGGCCTGTCGCCCGCGACCGTCCTGGCGCAGGCGGCCGAGAAGCCCAAGCTCACCCTCGGCGTCGGCGGCAAGCCGCTGCTCTACTATCTTCCGCTCACCGTCGCGGAGAAGAAGGGCTTCTTCAAGGACCAGGGGCTCGATGTCGAGATCAACGATTTCGGCGGCGGGGCCAAGTCCCTGCAGGCGCTGGTGGGCGGCTCCGTCGACGTCGTGACCGGTGCCTATGAGCACACCATCCGGATGCAGGCGAAGGGGCAGGACATCCGCGCGGTGATCGAGCTCGGCCGCTTCCCGGGCATCGTCATCGCGGTCCGCAAGGACCTGGCCGACAAGGTGAAGACCGCTGCGGATTTCAAGGGGTTGAAGGTCGGGGTGACCGCACCCGGATCCTCGACCTCGCTGACGGCGCAATATGCGATGGTCAAGGCCGGTCTCAAGCCGACGGACGCGGCCTTCATCGGCGTTGGCGGCGGCGCCAGCGCGGTCGCGGCGATCAAGCAGAAGCAGGTCGACGTGATCTCGCATCTCGACCCGGTCATCTCGAAGCTGGAGGCCGACGGCGACATCGTCTCGCTGATCGACACCCGTACCGAGGCCGGCACGAAGGCGCTGTTCGGCGGCTCCAACCCGGCGGCCGTGCTCTATCTCAAGAACGATTTCGCCGAGAAGAATCCGGTCACGACGCAGAAGCTCGTCAATGCCTTCATGAAGGCGCTGAAGTGGCTGGAGACGGCGAAGCCGGAGGAGGTCGCCGATCTCGTTCCGCAGGAATATCTGCTCGGCGACCGGCCGCTCTATATCCGTGCCGTCAAAAACTCGCTCGAAAGCTATTCCCGCACGGGCATCGCGCCGCCGGACGGCATGAAGAGCATGTACGACTCGCTGAAGCTGCTCGATCCCGAGCTGAGCAGCTCCAATGTCGACCTGTCGAAGACCTTCATCGACAGCTTCGCCAAGAAGGCCGCATCAGGCGCCTGAGACGGCGGAAGAATCTGGTTGTCAACGTCTTTTGGCGTCGCGTTCCTCCGCGGTTCGGTGCAGGCTGCAGCGAATCGCGGGGGTATAGCGAAAGTGCCGGAGCGGACAGCGTTTCTGGATGGCGGTGGCGAGATGGCCGCCGCCATCCGCAGTTTTGACTGGGCGGCGACGGAGCTCGGTCCGATCGCGGATTGGCCGGTGGCGCTGAAGACGGCCGTCGGCATGATGGTCAACTCGCACTTCCCCAAATGCATCGTCTGGGGCGCGGATCTGGTCACCATCCATAACGACGCCTTCCGGCCCATTCTCGGCGACAAGCCGCCTGCGCTCGGCACGCCGTTCAACCTGGTCTGGCCCGAAGTCTGGGACGAGATCGGCCCGCTGGTCGCCAAAGCCTATGCCGGCGAGGCAACGTTCATCGAAGACTTCCCCTTGACGATCAACCGCTTCGGCCATCCCGAAGAAGCCTGGTTCACCTTCTGCTACAGCCCGATCCGCGACGAGCGCGGCCGCGTTTGTGGCATGATCGACACCGTGATCGAGACGACCGGCAAGATGTTGGCGGAGCGCAATTCGCGGCTTCTCAACGCCGAGCTTGCACACCGGATGAAGAATACGCTGGCCATGATCGCCGCCATCGCCAGCCAGACCTTCCGTTCGGCCGAGACGCTCGACGAGGCGCAGGCGACGCTGAGCGAGCGGATCGCGACGCTGGGCGAGGCTCATTCCATCCTCACCCGCGAAAGCTGGAGCAGCGCGCCGATCCGAAGCGTCGTCGAAGGGGCTCTGGCGCCCCATCGATCCGGAGTCGGCCGGATTCGCGTCGAGGGGCCGCCGGTGCAGCTCGCTGCCGACCAGGCGATGACGCTGGCTCTGGCGATCAACGAACTCGCGACCAATGCGGTGAAATACGGCGCCTTGTCGGTCGAGAATGGCGAGGTTCTCCTCCGCTGGCGGACGGGACGCCCCCAGAGCGAGGACCCCTTTGTCCTGGAATGGTCAGAGAGCGGAGGCCCGCCGGTCGTCAGGCCGCGACGGCAGGGGTTCGGATCACGGCTGGTCGAGCGCGTGATGGCCCAGAAATTTCAGGGCGAGGTCGCGCTCGACTATCGGCCGGAAGGGCTTCGCTACAGCCTCGCCACCACCATGGCGAGCATCGCCCCGCGCGAATGAACCGCTGCGATCACCCACCTTCACCGCTTTCGATTGGCTCATTGCGTCCGAGTGGTTAGGTTCGCGGCTCTCTGCCGTGAACACGGGTGCGACTCCAGCTTATGAACATCCTCTCGATCCAGTCCCATGTCGCCTATGGCCATGTGGGCAACGCCTCAGCGACCTTTCCGATGCAGCGGTTGGGTGTCGACGTCTGGCCGATCCATACGGTGCAGTTCTCGAATCATACGGGCTACGGAAGCTGGAAGGGCCGTGTCTTCGACGGCGGCATGATCGACGAGGTGATGGAGGGTATCGCCGAGCGTGGCGTCCTCTCGCAATGTGACGGCGTTCTCTCCGGCTATATGGGGTCGGCCGATATCGGCCATGCGATCCTCTCGGCCGTGGAGCAGGTTCGCGCTGCCAACCCGAAGGCGCTCTATTGCTGCGATCCCGTGATCGGCGACGTCGGCCGCGGCGTCTTCGTGCGGCCGGGCATCCCCGAATTCATGCGCGAGCAGGCGGTACCGGCCGCCGATATCGTGACGCCGAACCAGTTCGAGCTCGGGCTCCTCACCGACATCGAAATCAAGACGGTTGCCGACGCACACCGGGCGGTCGAGGCACTACGCGACACCGGGCCCAGGGTGGTCCTGGTGACGTCCCTTGAGACCGAGGAGACGCCTGCGGACGCGATCGACCTGATGGCTGCGGACGGGGAGGGCAGTTGGCGCGTGCGCACGCCGCGGCTCGAAGTCAGCATCAACGGCGCCGGCGACGCCATCGCGGCGCTGTTCTTCACCCATTATCTGCGCGACCGTTCGGCGGCCTCCGCCCTCAGCAAGGCGGCGTCCTCGATCTACGGGCTGCTGCGGCGCACCAAGGAGGCGGGCTCGCGCGAAATCCTGACCGTCGCGGCGCAGGACGAGTTCGTCTCGCCCTCGCAGGTCTTCGCGCCGGAAGCGATCTGATCAGCTGGCCATGAAACTGCGCGTCGGCACCTTCAACGTCGAAAACCTGCTGACGCGCCATCGTTTCGAGGCGGGCGGGCGCACTGAGACCGCCGCTGCGATGTCGCTGTTCCATTTCCCGCGCGCCGACGAGCGGGACGCCGTAGAACGTTCTCTGGCGGTGGCGCTGGAAGACGACAAGCGTCAGATGACGGCGCTCGCCATCGCAGAGGCGCAGGCGGATCTATGGATGCTGCAGGAGGTCGATTCGCTCGCCAGCCTCCAGGCCTTCTTCGCCAATTACGTCCACCGCATCGCCGACCATCGTTACGGCCATTTCACGCTCGTCGACGGCAATGACCGGCGCAACATCGACATCGGCTTCGCGGCCCGGCGCGACCTGCTCGGACAGGGGCAGGTCAAGGTGCGTTCGCACAAGGAGCTGACCTTCGCCGAGGCCGGCGTGCACGACCGCGATCTCGCCGCACTCGGCATCGGCGCGCATGGCAAGGTGTTCGCGCGCGACTGCCTGGAGATCGAGCTCAGCCTGGACGGGCGCCGGCTCAGCCTGTTCGGCTGTCATTTCAAGTCGATGAACAATGGTCGCGACGACGGGCGGGCGATGACGCTGCCGGTGCGGCGGGCCGAGGCGCGGGCGGTGCGGTGGCTGATCGAGCAGCGTTTCGGCGGCGGCTGGCGCGAGACGAACTGGATCGTGCTGGGGGATTTGAACGGCTATCGCTACAGCCTGGGACCGCATGCCGTTCCGGTCGACGAAGGGCTAAGCGGCATCGAACCGCTGCTGGACGGTTTCGCGACGGATCCGATGACGACGCTGCCGCCGCATGAGCGCTGGACGCATTTCCGGCGTTACTGGTCCGAGAGCCAGGACAGGCTGATCGACAGCCATATGCCGCTCGACCACATCCTGCTCTCTCCCGCGCTGGCCGCCGCCAATCCCAAGCCGGCGATGCAGATGATCCGGCGCGGCCTGCCGTATCGCGTGCCGCTCGATCCACGCCAGCCGGACCGCTCGATGGCACGGCTGGCGACCTGTGCGGATCGCTATCCGCGCGTCGGCTGGGACCGGCCAAAGGCTTCGGACCACAGCCCGCTCACCATTGATCTCGAAATTCCGGCAGGATGATCCGATGAAACGCCGCTTCGTCACCCTCGACGTCTTCACCACGCGGCGCCATGCCGGCAATCCCCTGGCGATCGTGCTGCAGTCGGAGGGGCTGGACACCGAAGCCATGCAGGCGATCGCACGGGAGTTCAACCTGTCGGAGACGGTCTTCGTCTCGCCGCCGGAAAGGCCGGAGCACCGCGCCTCCGTCCGCATTTTCACGCCGGGCGGCGAGCTGCCTTTCGCGGGGCATCCGACGGTCGGGACCGCGGTCTGGCTGGCACTCACCGACGAGGCCGAAGGGCGGCCCGCCGAACTGCTGGTCCTGGAAGAGAAGGTCGGGCCGGTTTCCTGCGCCGTCGAGGCGAAAGGCAGCCATGCCGGCCATGCCGTCTTCACGCTTCCGCGCCTGCCGGAGCGCTTCGCGCAGCCGGTCGCCGACACGTCGCTGGCCGAGGCACTCGGGCTCGATCCGGCCGATCTCGGTTTCGATGCGCATCGCCCAAGCGCCTTCTCGGCCGGCGTCGCCTATACGCTGGTCCCGCTGGCAAGCCGCGAGGCTGTTGCCAAGGCACGTGTAGCCGGCGCTGCCTTCGAGCGTGCGCTCGCCGCGACGCCGAACGGCAACGCCTTCGTCTATTGCCGCGAGCCGGCCGAGACCGGGCATCACTACCACGCCCGGATGTTCTGGCCGGGATCCGGAATCGTCGAGGACCCTGCGACGGGCAGTGCGGCCGCCGCCTTTGCCGGCGCCGTCATGGCCTACGACCAGCCGGGGGATGGCGACCATCGCCTCGTCATCGAACAGGGCTACGAAATGGGCCGGCCGTCGCAGATCGCGCTCGAGCTCAGCGTCCGCAACGGCGCGCTCGCCTCGGCGCGCATCGGCGGATCGGCGATCGTGGTCAGCGAGGGCGTGCTGCTGTGAACGATGGCGTCGAGAACAGCACGATCGTCCGATTGTCGCGGGTCGAGGCCAGAGTCGAGCCCTACGACTGGGCCTTCGCCCGCGAGAACGCGGCGCTGATCGCGGCGCATTGGGCGGAGATCAGCGCCGGCAAGCCCGCGATGTTCAACGGCCGCGTCATGCTCCAGCATCGCGCCGCGATCCGTGACGGGGTGTTCGAGGCTGGCTATTTCGAGACCGATTATGCGGCTTTCCTGACTTGGCGCGACGTCGGCCACCCAGGCCCGATCATCAGAAACGGCTTCGCCATGGCGGCGCTCCGGGCCAATGACGGGGCCTTCCTCTGCGGCAAGATGGGCGAGCATACCGCCAACGCCGGCAAGGTCTATTTCGCCGCAGGCACGCCCGACCGCGAGGATATGCGCCCGGACCGGACGCTCGACCTGGCCGGCAGCGTCACCCGCGAGCTCGGCGAGGAAACCGGCCTGCGGGTCGACGAGGTCGCGGTTGGCGAGGGGTGGACGGCCCTGATCGAGCCGGGGCGCGTTGCCTTCATGCGCGAGGTCCGCATCGACCTTTCCGCCGAGGCGGCACGGGCCCTGATGCTGGACCGGATGAGCGAACTCGAAGAAGAAGAACTATCCGACATCGTGATCGTGCGGGATCTGGCCGAGACGGAAAAGCACGACATGCCGCCCTTCATGCGCCGCTACCTCGCACATATGTTCGACGGCAAGTGACCCGCCTGCCTTCACGAAAGCACCCCGATGAACTCCGCCGAGACCGCCTATCCCGAAGCCCATTATCCTGAGGCTCTTGCGCTGCCGGCGGAGAACCCGTTCGCGACGCGCTGGGAGACGCCGTTCCGCCTGCCACCCTTCGCTGCGATCAAGCCGGAGCATATCCGCCCGGCCTTCGACGCGGCGCTGGCCAAGCACAAGGCGGAGATCGCGGCGATCGTCGCCGACGAGGCAGAGCCCGATTTCGCCAACACGATCGAGGCGCTGGAACGGGCGGGCCGCGCGCTCAGCCGCGTCGGCGGCGTATTCTACAACCTGACCGGGGCCGATACGAACGAGGCGCTGCAGGCGATCGAGCGCGAGATGTCGCCGATCTCCTCGCGGCACTGGTCGGCGATCATGATGGATGAGGGCCTCTTCGCCCGCGTCGACGCTGTCAATGCCAAGCGCGATGCGCTCGGCCTGAGCCCGGAACAGGCGCGCCTGCTGGAACGAAGCTACAAGGGCTTCGTCCGCGCCGGCGCCAAGCTGAAGCCGGCGGAGAAGAAGCGCCTCGCGGCGATCAACGAGCGGCTGGCCGGGCTGGGAACGCAGTTCAGCCAGAACGTGCTGAAGGACGAATCCTCCTACGCCCTGTTCATCGCGGACGAGGCGGGACTCGCCGGCCTGCCGGAATTCGTGAAGGCCGCGATGGCACGCGCCGCTGCCGATCGCGGCAAGCCGGGCCAGCACGCGGTGACGCTGTCGCGCTCGATCATCGAGCCGTTCCTGACCTTCTCGACCCGCCGCGAGCTGCGCGAGGAAGCCTTCATCGCCTGGAGCAAGCGCGGCGAGAACGGCGGCGACAGCGACAACCGCGCCATCGTCGCCGAGATGGTGAAGCTCAGGGCCGAGAAGGCGACGCTGCTGGGCTATCCGACCTTCGCGCATTTCAAGCTCGACGACGCCATGGCGAAGACGCCGGAGCATGTGCGCGGGCTGCTGGAGCTGGTCTGGAAGCCGGCCAAGGCGCGCGCGGCGCGCGAGGCGGCGGACCTTGCCGCGCTCGCGCAGGACGAGGGCGAGAACGGTCCGATCCGGCCCTGGGACTGGCGTCACTATGCCGAGAAGGTCAGGCAGAAGACCTACGCGCTCGATGAGGCCGTGCTGAAGCAGTATCTTCAACTCGACCGCGTGCGGCAGGCGGCTTTCGACGTGGCGGGGAAGCTGTTCGGGCTTTCCTTCGCCGAGCGGCCGGAGCTTCAGGGCTACCATCCGGACGTGCGCATCTTCGAGGTGACGGAGACCGCGAGCGGGCGCCATATCGGCCTGTTCGTCGGCGACTACTTCGCCCGCGCTTCGAAGCGTTCCGGAGCCTGGATGAGCGCCTTCCGCGGCCAGCGCAAGCTCGACGGCGAGACCCGGCCGATCATCGTCAATGTCTGCAATTTCGCCAAGCCGGCCGAGGGCAAGCCCGCGCTGCTCTCGCTCGACGATGCGCGCACGTTGTTCCACGAGTTCGGCCACGCCTTGCACGGCCTGCTCTCGGACGTGACCTATGGCTCGCTCGCCGGCACGTCGGTCGCGCGCGATTTCGTCGAACTGCCCTCGCAGCTCTACGAGCACTGGTTCTTGACCCGCGAGGTGATGCGCGAATACTGCCACCACGCCGAGACGGGTGAGGCGATCCCGGAAGCGCTGATCGAGAAGATCGAGAAAGCTCAGACGTTCAACCAGGGTTTCGCGACAGTGGAATACACCTCCTCGGCCCTGGTCGATCTCGCTTTCCACTCGCTGGAGGCGCCGGCAGAGGTCGACCCGCTCGCCTTCGAGGCGGCGGAACTCGCCCGCATCGGCATGCCCGCCGAAATCACCATGCGCCATCGCACGCCGCACTTCACCCATGTCTTCTCCGGCGACGGCTATTCGGCCGGCTATTACAGCTATCTCTGGTCGGAGGTGATGGACGCCGACGCCTTCAACGCCTTCACCGAGACGGGCGACGTGTTCTCTCCGGCGATCGCGGAGAGGTTGAAGCGGTACATCTACTCGGCTGGCGACACGCGCGATGCCGAGGAGGCCTACACCTTGTTCCGCGGTCGCCTGCCGACGCCGGATGCACTGCTGGAGAAGCGGGGGCTCGCCGCGTAGCTCCCTCGGCGGTCCGATCGCCGCAGGGGGCATCCGCGCGCTTCGTCATTCCGCGCGGATGTTGCCAGCGAGACGAGCAGGGCGCTGGCGGCTCAGCCCGGATAGCCGAACCTGGCCTTGGCCGCATGGAGCTGGCCCAGCGCCGCCGCCTCGTTGCCGGCAGAGCAGGTCGCGCGGGCCCGGTCGAGATCGGCGGTGGCGCGGTCGTGCACGCCCTTGGTCGTGTGGCCGATGGCGACGTCGTTGTCGAGAACTGCCTGGAAACGGGCGATCTCCCCGGAGCAGCCAGCGCCGGTCGGCATGTGGAAGGTCGAAGGCGTGACGCCGGGATAGGCCTTTTCCGGTGGAGGCGCGGGCGGCGTGGCGACAGATACCGTCTGGCAGGCGCCGAGCAGGAGGCCGGCAAAGGCCGTGGCGAGGATCGGGGACGCGCGCATCGGGAGGCTCCGGCTGTCAGGGTTTCACCATGACCGATTCCATGGCCTGCTCAAAGCCGGCGGGCGTCACTCCTTCTCGGGCATGAAACAGGCGAGGGCAGTGAAGAGGGCCGCCGCGCCGGCCGCGAGCCAGATCGCGTCCAGCCCGATGCGGCCATAGGCGAGAGCGCCTGCGATCGCGCCGCTGAGCAGGCCGAGCCAGAGGATGAAATGGCGCAGGAAGGCGAGCTTCGGTCCGCCGAGCAGGGCGCCGGCGATGCGCTGGCCCATCTTGACCAGCGTTCCCGTCATGTAGGTCAAGCCGATCGTGACCTCGCCGTCGCGCTGGAAGACGCCGTTCTCCGCGCCCATGGCCAGCGCCAGCACACCGGCCCCGGCCATGCTGAAACCCATGCTGTCGAGCGAAGCGGATGTCAGCAGGGCCGCCGTCACGACGGCGAGGACCGAGGCCTTGCGGCGCCTGTGTCCGAAATGCCCGGCGAGCGAACCGCAGACCACACCGAGGACGAAGAGCCCGAGGATCGTTGCGGCAACGGCGATGCCGCCGGCATGACGCCCGGCCAGCTCGATCGCGAAGCGGGTGGTGTTGCCGCTCATGAAGGAGACGAAGAAGCCGCCGAGGCTGAGGAAGCCGAGCGCATCGACGAAGCCGGCAAGCCCGGTCAGGCAGAAGGCGAGCCCGATGGCGGGGCGGTCATAGCGCATCATGGCGCATGTCTCTGGTACGAGGCCGGAGGGAGGGAGGGCGCGACGACCGGCCGAATCACGCCGCGACAGCATAATCCACAGAGGGGGTCTGTCATTTGCCCCGGAGACCACGCGACATATGCTTGCGCTGCGCCTGATGTTCCGGTTACATTCAGTCGTGCCGATTTGAGGAGCGACCGTGGTTTCGACCGCCCGCCATGACCTGACGAAGGACTGCGCCGTTGCGCAGGTCGTCGGCATGCGCGCTCGCGCCTCTCTCTCGCTTCTTGGCCTTCTTCTCCTTAGCTGCCCCTGAGGGCCGGCCGGGCATGCTGCCTGGGCGCTCAGGGGATTGACGAGAACCGCCAATAGAAACCCCGCGCCCCATCATCCGCAGCGGCGCATCGACACCGGAAGAAGACCATGACCAATTCGAACCAGAGCGGCTCCGCCAAAGAGCGCGTGCTGATCTTCGACACCACGCTGCGCGACGGCGAGCAATGCCCCGGCGCCACCATGACCTTCGAGGAGAAGCTGGAGGTTGCCGAGGCTCTCGACGCGATGGGCGTCGACATCATCGAGGCCGGCTTCCCGATCGCATCCGAGGGGGACTTCGAGGCCGTCTCCGAGATCGCCCGCCGCCTGAAGCGCGCCACCGTCGCGGGCCTCGCCCGCGCGATCAGCGCCGACATCGCGCGGGCCGGAGAAGCGGTGCGCCATGCCGCGAAGCCGCGCATCCATACCTTCGTCTCGACCTCGCCGATCCATCTGGAGCACCAGATGCGCAAGACGCAGGAGCAGGTGCTGGAGATCATCGTCGGGACGGTGACGCAGGCCCGCAACCTGGTCGACGACATCGAATGGTCGGCGATGGACGCGACCCGCACCCCGATCGACTATCTCTGCCGCGCGGTCGAGACGGCGATCAAGGCCGGCGCCACCACGATCAATCTGCCGGATACGGTCGGCTACGCCACGCCGGACGAGTATCGTGCGATGTTCAAGGCCGTGCGCGAGCGCGTGCCGAATGCAGACAAGGCGATCTTTTCGGCGCATTGCCACAACGATCTGGGCCTGGCCGTCGCGAATTCGCTGGCGGCGATCGAAGGCGGCGTGCGGCAGGTTGAATGCACGATCAACGGCATCGGCGAGCGCGCGGGCAATGCGGCGCTGGAAGAGATCGTGATGGCGCTGCGCGTCCGCGGCGATGTGCTGCCCTACGAGACGGGAATCGATTCAACCCACCTGATGCGCGTCTCGAAGGCCGTCTCCACCGCATGCTCCTTCCCGGTGCAGTACAACAAGGCGATCGTCGGGCGGAACGCCTTCGCGCATGAGAGCGGCATCCACCAGGACGGCATGCTCAAGAACAACACGACCTACGAGATCATGACCCCGGCCTCGGTCGGCGTGACCAAGACCTCGCTGGTGATGGGCAAGCATTCCGGCCGCGCCGCTTTCCGCTCCAAGCTGAAGGAGATGGGCTACGACCTGGGCGACAACCAGCTCGAGGATGCCTTCACCCGCTTCAAGGCCCTGGCCGACCGCAAGAAGCACGTCTACGACGAGGATATCGAGGCGCTGGTCGACGAGAACATCGCCACCGCCCATGACCGCATCAAGCTGGAGTCGCTGACGGTGATCGCGGGCACGCGCGGCCCGCAGCGCGCGACCATGAAGCTCGATGTCGAAGGCCGCCTCGTCACCGAGGAGGTCGAGGGCAATGGGCCGATCGACGCCATCTTCAACGCCATCAAGGCGATCGTGCCGCATGAGGTGGCGCTGGAGCTCTATGATGTCCACGCCGTGACCGAAGGCACCGACGCGCAGGCCGAAGTGACCGTCCGCCTGTCGCGCGACGGTTCCTCCGTCACCGGCCGCGGTGCCGATCCGGATACGCTGGTCGCCTCCGCCAAGGCCTATCTGGTCGCGCTCAACAAGCTGATCGCGCGCGGAGGGCGCCTGCACGCGCAGGCGGCGGAGTAAAAGAGCTCGCGATTCCGTAGCATCGTCCCGGACGTGCCGCCGCGGCGGCGCGTCCGGGACGACTGCGGTTGCTCGCAAACATCACCGAATCCGGTGGATGACGCCGCGGCGATCTGGCGCGGCCTGCGATCTTGCCCTCATCTGCTGTTCCGGTGCGGTCGCTCCTCCGGCGACCCTGGGGAGCGATCGCGATGGGCTATTTTCCGAACTGGACCCTGAAGACCTCCGGCGATGTGCTGCCGGACGAGAGGCTGCCGACAGGGCAGACGGTCGTCGCCGGCCTGCAGCATGTCGTCGCCATGTTCGGCTCGACGGTGCTGGCGCCGGTGCTGATGGGCTTCGATCCGAACGTGGCGATCTTCTTCTCCGGCGTCGCGACGCTGCTGTTCTTCGTCATCACCCGGGGGCAATTGCCGAGCTATCTCGGCTCCTCGTTCGCCTTCATCGGCGTCGTCATCGCGGCGACCGGCTATGCCGGCTCCGGCCCCAACGCGAACATCGCGGTGGCGCTCGGCGGCATCGTGGCCTGCGGCGTGGTCTACGCGCTGATCGGCCTGATCGTGCAGGCAGTCGGCACCCGCTGGATCGAGGCCCTGCTGCCGCCGGTCGTGACCGGTGCCGTCGTCGCCGCGATCGGCCTCAACCTGACGGCCGTCGCGATCAATATGATCTCTGCCAGCCCCTACACGAAATGGATCGCGCTCTTCACCGTGGTGGCGGTCGCGCTGGTCGCGGTCTACGGGCGCGGACTGCCGCAGCGGCTGCCGGTGCTGATCGGTGGGCTTGCGGCTTATGTCCTTTATGCGGTGACGGCGCCGAGCTTCGGCGCGCCCGCCGTCGACTTCGCCAAGATCGGCGCCGCCGCCTGGTTCGGCCTGCCGCATTTCGTGGCGCCGGTGTTCGAGATAAAGGCGATCACGCTGATCGTGCCGGTCGCGATCATCCTCGTCGCGGAGAATCTCGGGCACATCAAGGGCATCTCGGTGATGACCGGGCGCAATTTCGACCATCTGATCGGCCGGGGCTTCTTCGCCGACGGGCTCGGCACGATCATCGCCGGCGCCGGCGGCGGCACGGGCGTCACCACCTATGCCGAGAACATGGGCGTGATGGCGGTGACGCGGGTCTATTCGACGCTGGTCTTCGTCGCCGCCGGCATCATTGCCGTCCTGCTCGGCTTCTCGCCGAAATTCGGCGCGGTGATCGGGACAATCCCGGTCGCGGTGCTGGGCGGCCTGGCGGTCGTCGTCTTCGGCCTGATCGCCGCGACTGCCGGCCGGATCTGGGTGGAGAACAAGGTCGACTTCTCGCAGCCGAAGAACCTGATCACCGTCGCCACGGCGCTGATCCTCGGCGCTGGCGACCTCAAGCTGCCGATCTTCGGCTATGAACTCGGCGGAATCGGCACGGCGACCTTCGGCGCGATCGCGCTCTATCACCTGCTCAATCGCCGCCCGGCCTGAGGAGCGGCCGACGCGCCGTGGAAATCCTGCGGCGCTGCAAAATTTCTGTCATGGATGGGTGGACAGGGCAGGGGGCGTTTGCTACACGCCCCCTGCCTGACGCGGCCGACACCGCCGCGACGGCGACGCTTCGTGGCGTATGGGTGATTAGCTCAGTTGGTAGAGCAGCTGACTCTTAATCAGCGGGTCGTAGGTTCGAGCCCTACATCACCCACCACGACTTCCTTCAGACAATCGATTTGCTGAGCGGAACGACCGGACAGGTACCGCGATCACGCGGCTTGTGGTCGGCCGTCCCGTCGTCCCCGGGACGTCATCGGCCTCACCGAGCGGCCACCAGAGCCGCGATCAGGCCCGAGACGCCGTTGATCAGGATGAACTGATTGTCGACGCGAACCTAGCGCTGTCCGGGAGCCGGCGCACGCAGATGGTAGCGATGATAATCGGTGACATAGTTCCGGCGGTAATGCGAAGGAAGCGCGTGGCCGCGCGCCCAGCGATGCTTCTTGACCACCACGATCTTCTTGGTGACGACGTGCTTCTGCACGTGGGTCGAACCGCGATGCGGAGAGTGATAAGGTTGAGCGAAGGAAACAGCGGGCATCGCGAGAAGCGAAGCGCCAATGATTCCCGCGGAAATGAGCTTTTTCATAATGTAATTCCTTTCTTTCGACGTAACAAATCTGCGGTTTGATAATTGAATGGTGGCTGAACAGCTTGATTAAATCTCTGTAATGCTGCCGTAAGCTTCCGTTCTCCGCGCCGGATCGGTCTTTGTGATGCGTGCCGCTCCGGATAGGAAGCAAGGCATCGCCGGCCGGATCGACAGGGCGCTGGACGCCACGGCCGTTTCGGCGTCTTCTCGAATGGCTATCCCGGAGGGCAAGCTTGGATATCGATCTGCTTCTGCGACTGATCGCGGGACTGGCAGCCGGTGTCGCGGTGGGCTGGCAGAGAACCCTGCGTCGCAAGAATGTCGGCATCCGGACATTTGGACTGGTCGGCCTGGGGACGGCCACTGCCGCCTGCCTTTTCAGCGAGAGCCTCTTTCCCGATGCGGCGAGCCGTGTGGTGCAGGGCGTGCTGACCGGGATCGGCTTTCTCGGGGCCGGGCTGATCGTGCGGCGCGGCGACGACGTCAATCCGCACGGCCTCACGACAGCTGCCGCGATCTGGGTCACCGCCGCCCTGGGCTGCGCGGCGGGTCTCGGCCATTGGGCGGTCGTCGCGACGGCGACCGCTCTGGCGATCGGCCTGCTGATGCTCGATCACTCGCTCGAGCACTGGCTTCAGAAGCGCTATCCGCCCGCTCAGGATTCCGCCGACACGCCGAATTCCGACTAGGGCCGGTGGCGAACCTTCGGCGCAGTGCAGCGTTGCTGGGGCAGGAGGTTCAGTTTGCCCATGATGATCGCTGCAGAGGAATGGCGCGCAGGCCCGGGTCAGGCTCCGGCGGTTCCCGACCCGCCGCCGGAGGCGCCGCCGCTGACGCCCGGCGAGGTCTCGCCCGTTCCACCGATCGAATCGCCACCCGATGAGGAGCCGCAGGGCATCCCCACCGAACCGCCGCAAGAATTGCCGCCCAACGTGCCGCCCGAGGCGCCGCCAGCCACGCCGATCGATCTGCCGCCGGCGCGTGATCCGCGCGAGCCTCAGGAGTGATCCGGGCGCGGACCGGTGTCTCGATCGTCAGAAGACGTAGCCGACGCGCACGCCGTAATTGGTGATGCCGGGATTGTCGTGGCACAGCCCGGCGTTCGACATGTGCTCGACGGTCGCCATCACGCTCCAGTTCGGGCTGAATCGGTATCCGAGAGAGGCGGATTCGCGGAACAGCGGCGAGCAGCCCAGCGAAATCCGGTCTGCCGGAACGAAGCGGGACGTCTTGCCGTTGTGGAAACCGGCGCCAGCGCTGACTTCGGCGAAGAGCTTGTCGGTGAAGTCATAGGTCCAGGTGAAGCCGGCATAGACCGAACTCGTGTCGCCCACGGTGTTGATCGTCGTGCCCAGGTGAATGCGGGGCACGAGGAACGCCATCACCGGGTTTGCCGGCTGGATCGGTTTCACGAAGAGAAGTTCGAGATTGACGTCGGCGCTGCCGTTCTCGCGCCCGGCCGGGTTGTGAGCCAGCACGCCGCCGCGCAGTTCAGAAATCAGGCCAACGCCCAGGGTTGGAGGGGCATAGGCCAGCGGCGCGGTGAGATCGGCGGCGCTGGCCTCACAGGCGAGCACTCCGGCCACCATCAGGAGCGCGACGCCGAGAGACAACTGCAAAGGTCGCATGAGCCGAATCTCCGCTTCGATTCGCCATGGTTAACGAATCCTGCCTTCGCAGCATCGTCAAAAGATGGTTTGCGATGTCTTAAGATTGCGCATGGTGAGCGATTTGTCCGCAGGGTCGGGCTTGCTCGGCGAAGCGCCAGGCCATCCCGGATAACCGGGATGGCCTGGACAGAATGACTGCGTCACAGCGCGGGCGCATCACCCGTGCCGATATCCCAATAGAGGCCGGCCATCGCGGTCAGCCCTTCGCGCGCGATGGCGACAGGCAGGTGCTCATCGGGCGCATGTTGCTGGCAGCCCGGATAGGAGTGCGGTACCCAGATGGTGCGCAGCTTCAGCACCTCGGCGAAGATGTCGTTCGGCAAGGAACCGCCGAGATTGGGTAGTAGCGCCGGCTTCTTGCCCGTGCTCTTCGCGATCGAATCGATGGTGAACTGGACCCATGCGTCGTCGGGGTCGAGCCGCGTCGCGCCGAAGCGCTCGGTGCCGGGTGTGACGATCTCGACCATGGGGAAGCCGTGGCGGTCGAGATGGCGGCGCAGCGCCGGGATGACGTCATGCGGGTCAATGCCGACGACGAAACGCAGGCCGCAGCGGGCCCAGGCGCTCGGCGGAACGGCGTTGACCGGCGTCTCGGGCACGCCGGACTTCATCGCCAGCACATCGAAGGAGCACCAGCCGAAGACCTGCTCCGCGGGGGAGAGGCCGGCCTCGCCCCAGTTCGGGTCGATGGTCGGGCCATCGGGGCCGCCATCGACCTCGCAATCGGCAAGTGCGCGCCGCACCGAGGCAGGCAATTCCTTCGGGACCCATTCATGGATGCGGATCTGGCCGGTGGGGGAGGTGATCGAGGCGATGGCGTGGACGAGCTGGATCGCCGGATCCGAGAGCAGGCCGCCCCAGTTGCCGGAATGATGGCCGGCGTCGCGGGCGTCGATCCGCAGGTCGAAGGTTATGACGCCGCGGGCGCCGAGAAAGACGGTCGGGCGCTCGGCGTTGAGGCGGGGGCCGTCCGACGCGATCAGGATATCGGCCTTGAGCAGCTCGGCTTCGTCGGCGCAGAGCTCGCGCAGGCCGGGCGAGCCGGATTCCTCGCCCATCTCGATCAGGTATTTTGCGTTGAAGCCGAGCTTGCCGCGCGTCTCGAGCACAGCGCGCAGGCCGTTCAGGTTGATCAGGTGCTGGCCCTTGTTGTCGACCACGCCGCGGCCGTACCAGCGGCCGTTCTTCTCGACCAGCTTCCAGGGCGAGAGGCCTTCGCTCCACTGCGCGTCGAGGCCGCGGATGACGTCGCCATGGCCGTAGCCGAGGATGGTCGGCAGGGCCGGGTCCTCGATGCGCTCGGCATAGAGGAAGGGGCCCTTGGCCTTGGGATGGTTCAGGAGGCGGCAGGTGAAGCCGAGCGTCTCCAGCAGCGGGCGCATCTCGAGATCGAGATATTCGGAGAGGACCGGGGCACGATCGGGATTCTGGCTCTCGCTCGGCATCGCAACGAGGCGGCCGAGGTCGCTCTTCATGCGGCCTGAATCGAAATAGTCCTGTGCGGTCGCGATCGCCTGCGCGCGGGTCATTCTGGTCTTCTCCCGGATTCGAGCCCGGCACAGTGCCGGTGGACGCGAGGATGCGCCAGTGCCAAGAGAGCGGGATGCGCCATGCCGGACGATCAGGGCACCTGCGGCGGCGGCTTCCGGGATCTCGCTTCGTCACCCATGACTTTCGTTCCGCATCCTCACCAGCTCGTCGCGCGCGACGCCATTCTCGCCGCGCGGACCAAGGGCGCGGCCGGCTTCCTGCTCGGCGACCTCACGGGCCTCGGCAAGACGCTCTCGGCCTGGCTCGCGCTTTCGGCCATGCCGGAGGAGGAGGTGCTGGTGATTTGCCCGAAGGGCGCGATCCCGCAGTGGCGGCGCACCATGGCGCTCTCCGGCCTGCCGGCGAAGCGGGTGACGCTGATGAACTTCGAGAAGACCAAGTCGCTGCTCGCCCCGCCGGCCGACTCGAAGAAGCGTTCGGCGCGAGCGAAGAACAACGAACTCGCCAAGCTCGGCACGCCGAAGCGGGTCTGGCCGCTGGTGGTGATCGACGAGGCGCATCGCATCCGCAACCCGTATTCGCAGCAGGGGCTGGTCTGCCGCCAGATGGCGGCGCGTGCCGATTTCACGATCTATATGAGCGCGACGGCCGGCCAGTCGCCGCACGAACTCTCCTATCTTGCGCCGCTGCTGGCGAAGGCGGCGGGCATGCCGAGCGCCGATCTTGATGGCTTCCGGACGCTGATGAAGCGACTGAAGATCGGCAAGGCCAAGGGGCGCTGGAAGAACTGGAGCTGGGAGCCGAACGAGGCCGACCGCAAGGCGATGGCGGCTCTGCTCTATCGCGGCCAGCACGCTATCGGCCTGCGGCGCCGACCGGAGGAGATCGCGGGCTGGCCGGAGGTGCAGCGCGAGCTGGCGCCGGTCGGGCTCGATGTACCGTCCCGCAAGCTCTACGAGGCGACCTGGCGCGAGTTCCGCAAGGAGCTGGGGCTCGCCGGCGGCTCGACGCGCAAGCCGCAAGGCTGGGCCGCCGATCTGCGCTTCCGCCAGAAGGCGAGCCTGCTGCGTATCCCCGGTACCGCCGACTTCTGCGAGGACCTGCTCGGCAACGACGAGCAGGTCGCGATCTCCGTCGCCTTCCTGGAAACCAGCGCCATGCTGGCGGAAACCTTGCGTGCGCGCGGCTGGCGCGTCGGCGAGATCAACGGCGAGCGCTCCGGGGCACAGAACGAGGAGACCCGCATCGCCTTCCAGACCGGGACGCTCGACGCGGTGATCTTCACCGTGACCGAGTCGATCTCGCTGCATCGCGGCGAGATGCCGGGCGGCGAGCGGGAGAGGGGGCTGGTCATCCACGACATGCGCCATAGCGCCATCCAGCTGCAGCAGATCGAGGGCCGCTGCCATCGCGACGGCCAGCACGCGACGATCTTCTATGCCTATGCCGAGGACAGCGTTGAGGAGGCCATCGCCGCGACCGTCATCCAGCGCATGGCGGCGATGGAAGGGCTGGCGGGCGACGACACGCGGATGCTGGAGGCGATTGCGCAGATCGTCGAGGGGCGGGCGGCATCCTGAGCCTGCAGGCGCGCCGTCAGTTGCGGGCGCGCTCGCCCAGATCCCTGGCTCCTTCCACCGAAGACTGGGTCAGCCGCACGATGCTGTTCCAGGCGTCGCGCGTATAGGCGCCCTGATGCACGACGGCGTCGTAGCCGACGATCAGCACGATGACGAGCAGAAGCACGCGGAACATCGAAAAGTCACTCCCTCCGGATCTGCCGACCAACGGCGATCCGGCAACCGCGGTTCCCGGGCATGGAAGGGAACTTGCGGTCGGCTCCATTGTTTTGTTAGAACAAAACGCGAACAAAGAGACATGACATGAGCCGGCTCACAACGCTCGAAAAGCTGGAGATCCTCAGCGATGCGGCAAAATACGATGCCTCCTGCGCATCGAGCAGCACGACCCTGCGCAATTCCCGTGACGGCAGGGGCCTCGGTTCCACGACCGGGGCCGGCATCTGTCATTCCTATGCACCCGACGGGCGGTGCATTTCTCTGCTCAAGATCCTGCTGACCAATTTCTGCAGCTTCGATTGCGTGTTCTGCATCAATCGTTCGTCGAGCAATGTTCGTCGCGCCCGTTTTTCGGTCGATGAAGTGGTGAAGCTCACGCTGGACTTCTACCGGCGCAACTACATCGAGGGGCTGTTCCTGTCCTCGGGCATCATCCGTTCGCCCGATTACACCATGGCCGAGATCGTGCGCGTCGCCGAGGCGCTGCGGCTGCAGCACGGCTTTCGGGGCTATATCCACCTCAAGCTGATACCGGGCGCGTCCCAGGACCTGATCGAGCAGGCCGGCCGCTTCGCCGATCGCGTTTCCGTCAATGTCGAGCTGCCCAGCGAGGCGACGCTCGCCCGTTTCGCACCCGAGAAGAGCCCCGTCGCCATCCGCAGCGCGATGGGAGGCCTCAGGCTGAAGATCGACGAGGCGCAGGAGGCGCGGGAGGCGAGCAGGAAGGCCCCGGTTTTCGCGCCGGCGGGGCAGAGCACACAGATGATCGTTGGTGCCGATGATGCGACCGATGGCGCGATTCTGCGACGCAGTGCCCTGCTGTATGGCAGCTACGGGCTCAAGCGGGTCTACTATTCCGCCTTTAGCCCGATCCCCGACGCGTCGCGGCAACTGCCTGTCGCCGCTGCGCCGCTCATGCGCGAGCATCGGCTCTACCAGGCGGACTGGCTGACGCGCTTCTATGGCTTCGAGACCGAAGAGATCATCGCCCCGGGCGAGATGCTCGACCTTGATGTCGATCCGAAGCTGGCATGGGCGCTGCGGCATCGGGGGCGTTTCCCGGTCGACGTCAACCGGGCCGATCGGGAATCGCTGTTGCGCGTGCCGGGGCTGGGAACGCGCAGCGTCGATCGCATCCTCGCCTCGCGGCGCTTCCGCACGCTGCGGCTCGAGGATGTCGGCCGGCTGACGCGCTCGCTGCGCGTCGCCCGGCACTTCCTGACGGCAGCGGGCTGGTCTCCCGGGAAGGGCCTGGACGAACCGATGCTGAAGGCACGACTCACGCCGCGGCCGCAGCAACTGAGCCTGTTCGCATGATCGCCGTGCGGCTTTCAGGGCCTGCCGACTTTGCGGGCTGGCGCTCCGAGGCGCGCCGGCTCGCCTCGGAGGGCGTGGCGCCGTGCGATGTCGCATGGCGGTTGGGAGCCGAGGCGGACGATTTGTTCGCGAGCGGTGGCGCGAAGGCTGGTTTGCCCGACCCGGCCGGCGGCCAGCTGACGGTGCCGCGAGGCTTCCTGGAACTGGCGGAGACGGTCATCTGCCATAGCGACGCGGGCCGGTTCACGCTGCTCTACCGCATGCTGCTGCGCCTGCAGCGGGAGCCGGCACTCCTCGCCGACAAGGTCGACTCGGATGTGGCCCGGACGGAGGCGATGGCACGTTCGGTCCGGCGCGATCTCCACAAGATGACGGCCTTCGTCCGCTTCCGGGCGGTGGCCGGTGCCGGCCGGGAGGGTCCGTTCGTCGCCTGGTTCGAGCCCGAGCATTTCATCCTGGAGCGCGCGGCCAGCTTCTTCACCGAGCGCTTCGCCACGATGTGCTGGTCTATCCTGACGCCGCAGGGCTCGCTGCATTGGGACGGTGCCCTGCTTCGGATGGGCCCGCCTGCGCATCGCTCGGATATCCCCGATGACGATCGCATGGAGGACTACTGGCGAACCTATTATGCGGGCATCTTCAACCCGGCTCGCCTCAAGGTTTCCGCGATGAAGAAGGAGATGCCGGTACGATACTGGCGGAACCTTCCGGAGGCCGCGTTGATTGGTCCCTTGATCGCCGGCGCGGGCCGGCGCGCGGAGGGCATGATCATGCAGCCACCGACCGAGCCTCCCGAACGACACCTGCGCGCCCGGCAACGCACGGAGGTCGCCGAAGACCCGGCGACAGAGAGCTTCGAGGGCTGGCGGGACGCCGCGACGGCGGCGCGTGACTGCCACCGCTGCGATCTCTGCCGCAATGCGACCCAGACCGTCTTCGGCGAAGGGCCGCTCGATGCTCCCGTCATCTTCGTGGGCGAGCAGCCGGGCGATCAGGAGGATCTGGCCGGCAAGCCTTTCGTCGGACCGGCCGGGCAGATGTTCGACCGTGCGCTCGCGGAAGCGGGTCTCGACCGGCGACGAGCCTATGTCACCAATGCGGTGAAGCACTTCAAGTTCAGCCTGCGGGGCAAGCGCCGCATCCATGAAAAGCCGAATGCCGGGGAAATCAAGGCTTGCCGGTTCTGGCTCGATCTCGAGCTGCGGTTCATCCGGCCGGGGCTGGTGGTGGCGCTGGGGGCGACCGCTCTGCGGGCTCTCGTCGGGCATGCCGGTTCGCTGGCCCAGGCACGCGATCGCGACCTTGCTCTGGACGACGGAACGCCCCTTCTCGCAACGGTGCACCCATCATTTCTGCTGCGCGTACCGGACGAGGCGGCCAAGCGGCGCGAATATGCCCGCTTCGTCGCCGATCTCGAGCGCGTGGGCGCGCGAATGCCGGCATCGAGGCTCGACCGGGCGGCATGATGCTGAGCTTCGGGCCGGGCGGGCGTGCGCAGTGGGCCTCCGCTGCCGGTTCTCGTTCTCGCCCTAGCGGGGTCGGGACGGCAGCAGCTCCCTCAGCCTCAGCAGGGTGATCGTCTCCACCTGCTCGAGGGCGGCCGCGAATTCCCGCTCCGGCGCGTGCTGCAGGCGCTCCTCGAAGGCGGCAAGTATGGCGGCCTTGCTCGCCCCCTTCACCGCCATGATGAAGGGGATGCCGAAACGCGCCTTATAGGCGTCGTTCAAGGCGGTGAACCGGGCGCGCTCGTCGCTGCTGAGGCGGTCGAGCCCGGCGGAGGCCTGTTCCTGCGTCGATTCCTCGGTCAGCTCGCCTGCGGCGGCGAGCTTGCCGGCAAGATCGGGATGGGCGTTGAGCAAGGTCCTCTGCTTCTCGGCCGGGGCGCTGCGCATGACGGCTGCCATCGCGGCGTGAAGCCCCTCGGCGCTGTCCTGCGGCGCCCCGATTCCGGCATCGTAGGCCGCTTCGGCAATCCATGGGGAATTTTCCCAGACCTTGCCGAAGACCTCGACGAAAAGCGCCTTCGGCAAGCTGGAAGGCTGGTAGCCGCCTGCAGGCGGATGCGTCCTGACCCAATGGCGGGCGATGTCGAGCCGGGTCGCGACCCAGACCCTGTCGTGACCTTTCACGTAGTCGAGGAAGCGGGCAAGGGCGGCGGCGCGGCCGGGCCGCCCGACGAGGCGGCAATGCAGGCCGACCGACATCATCTTCGGCGCGGTCTCGCCCTCGGCATAGAGCGTGTCGAACGAGTCCTTGAGATAGGTGAAGAACTGCTCGCCGGTGTTGAAGCCCTGCGGCGTGGCGAAGCGCATGTCGTTGGCGTCGAGCGTATAGGGCACGGCGAGCTGCGGCCCCTTCGGCCCGGCAAGCCAATAGGGCAGTTCGTCGGCATAGACGTCTGCGGTGTAGAGGAAGCCGCCTTCCTCCATCGTCAGGGAAATCGTGTTCTCGGAGGTGCGGCCCTGGTAGCAGCCGAGCGGGCGCTCGCCGGCAAGCTCGGTCTGGATGCGGATGGCCTCGAGGATGTCGGCGCGCTCGCGCTCCCTGGGCGTGTCGCGATAGTCGATCCATTTCAGGCCGTGGGTCGCGATCTCCCAGCCGGCTTCCTGCATCGACCCGACAATCTCGGGATAGCGGGCGAGCGCGCTGGCGACGGCGAAGACCGTCACGGGCAGTTTCCGCTCGGTAAACATCCGCCAGAGCCGCCAGTAGCCGGCCCGAGAACCGTATTCGTAGATCGACTCCATATTCATGTGGCGCTGGCCCGGCCAGGGCGCGGCGCCGACGATCTCGGAGAGGAATGCCTCGGAGGCTGCATCGCCATGGAGGATGCAGTTCTCGCCGCCTTCCTCGTAGTTGATCACGAATTGGACGGCGATGCGGGCCTCGCCCGGCCAGTGCGGATGCGGCGGGGTGCGACCATAGCCCTTCATGTCGCGGGGGTAGGGAGGCTGGGTCATGGTCATCTAGCTGCCGCGATAGGTGGAATAGCTCCAGGGCGATGCGAGGAGCGGGACGTGATAATGGCCTTCCGGCTCGGCGATACCGAAACGGAGCGGAACCACATCGAGGAAGGCCGGCTCGGGCAGTGGAATGCCGAGCCGGCCGAAATAGGCGCCGATAGCGAAGCTGAGTTCATAGATTCCGGTCTCGAGCCTGCCGGAAAGCAGCGGCGCGTCGGTGCGGCCATCCGCGTTGGTCACCGCCTCGGCGACCCGCTCGCGCAGGCCACCCGGTCCGAGCCGGTCCAGCGTGATCGCGATACCGGCCGCCGGCCCGCCGTTCACCGTGTCGAGCACATGCGTCGAGAGGCGTCCCATTCCCTGCCATTCTCCTGCGGGCGCCGGCGACTCCGCGAGCGATGCCCGACGCGACTGTAGAGCGCCCGGCGCAAAAGGGGATACCGGCTTTTGCGACAAGCTCATGTTCCGGGAATCCGGTCTCCGTCGAGGGCTCCCCGGTTTTGGCGCGCGCGAAATCGGGCTAGCGTGCAGACGCCGGATCACCCTGTTCCGGATTCGCGCCACCACCAGCCCTCGCGGAGCGAACCGCCATGCTCAGCGCCTATCTGATGGAATGGGGCAGCATGATGCTGCGCTGGCTCCACGTCATCACGGCCATCGCCTGGATCGGCTCCTCGTTCTTCTTCATCCACCTCGATGCGAGCTTGCGGCCGGCTCCCGATATTCCGGCCGGCACGGGTGGACGGGCCTGGCAGGTCCATGGCGGTGGCTTCTACGAGATGCGCAAATACATGGTTGCGCCCGCCGTGATGCCGGCCGAGCTGACCTGGCACAAATGGCAGAGCTACTGGACCTGGATTTCCGGCTTCTTCCTGCTGGTCTGGGTCTATTACGCCCAGTCCGAGCTCTACCTGATCGATCCCGCGGTGATGCAGCTCTCGCCCGTCGTGGCGGGAGCCATCGGCATCGCCGCGCTCGTCGTCGGCTGGCTGATCTACGATCTGCTCTGCAAGTCGCCTCTCGGCAAGCATGACGTCTGGCTGGGCCTCGTCGGCTTCGGTTATGTCGTCGCGGCGAGCTGGGCGTTCGCCAACGTCTTCTCGGGACGCGGGGCGCTGATCCATACGGGCGCGCTGATGGCGACGATCATGACCGCCAACGTCTTCTTCAACATCATGCCCGGGCAGCGGAAGGTGATCGCCGCGCTGACCGCCGGCGAGAAACCAGACCCCAAATATGGCAAGGCGGCCAAGCAGCGCTCGACGCACAACAACTACATCACCCTGCCGGTGCTGTTTCTGATGCTCTCGAACCACTACCCGGTGACCTACGCCAATGCGACCGTGATTCCGCTTCTGGTGGCGCTGGTGATCGTGGCTGGCGCGCTGATCCGGCACTTCTTCAACGTCCGGCACGCCGACCATGCGAAATCGCCCTGGTGGTGCTGGGCGGTCGCGATCCTGGCGCTGTGGTTCGCCTTCTGGGTGGCGATGTCGTCCTCGCCGGGAGGGCGCGAGCAGCTCGGCCTGAAGCCGCGCGAGCCGGGTGTGCCGATGCTGTTGGCCGGGATGACGCTGCCTCCGGCGGAGGTGACCAACATCGTGACCGGGCGCTGCGCCATGTGCCATGCGCCGGAGCCGTCCTGGCCAGGCCTCCAGATCGCGCCGAAGGGCGTGTTGCTCGACGGCCCAGAGCAGATCGCCCTGCACGCCCGCGCCATCCGGACGCAGGCCGTGATGACGCATGCGATGCCGCCCAACAACCTCTCCGGAATGACGCCGGGGGAACGCCGGATCCTGGCCGCCTGGCTGGCTGAGAACCGGCGCTGAGCCGCTGCCTGCCGCGGAACCACTGCCGGCCGAAAGCCGTTGTTCCAGCAATTGGATTTCGCTTTCATTCAGCCTTTGCGCGATTAGCCGGCGTGCATGTCGTTACGTTCAGATTCGGTTCATCTGCGTAACACCAATGTCCGCCCCGAAATCAGGCTGGAGGCAGGCTCCATGAAGGAGCCGTCCGCGCCTTGGGACCGTGGGGGTCCACTTGAGACGTTTGGACGCAAAGGCCGCCGGATACCTGCTGGCGGGCGCCGCTTTCGTGATCGCATGGGTGATCCTTTGCTGGCCCTGGCTTTCCGGGTCGGTCACGATTCCGTTCGATGCCAAGGCGCATTTCCAGGCGCAGGTCGAGTTCCTGGCGCGGGCAATCCATTCCGGACAGTCGCCTTTCTGGAACCATAACGTCTTCGCGGGTTCGCCCCAGGTGGCCGATCCGCAATCACTCATCTTCTCGCCGGCGATTCTGCTCGCATTGCTGTCACCGGCGCCGAGCTTCCGCATGGTGGACGCGTTCGTGCTGCTGCATCTGCTGGTGGCCGGCTTCGCCGTTCTCATGTTCTTCCGGGATCGCGGCTGGCACCCCGCGGGCGGGCTGCTGGCGGCGCTGGTCTTCGCTTTCGGCGCCTCCGCCGCCTGGCGCGTACAGCATATCGGGCAGATCGAGAGCCTGGCCTTCTTCGCCGTTGCCTTCTGGCTGACGGCGCGGATGCTGCAGCGCAATTCGGCCTGGGCGGGCGTCTGCGCCGGGCTGGCCTCCGGGCTGATGGTGCTGGAACCGGACCAGGTCGCGATGCTCGGCGGCTATGTGCTGATCGGGATGGTGGTGGCGCACTGGCTCTCGGGCGGCTGGGTCGCCCTGCGCGCCTCGCTCGTGCCGATCGCCCTGGCGAGCCTGGCCGGCCTCGCGGTCATCACCGTGCCGCTGCTCTGGACATGGCTTTTCGCGGAGGCGACGACCCGCCCGGAAATCAGCCTCGGCGTCGCGACCAGCGGCTCGCTGCATCCAGCCTCGCTCCTGACGGCCTTCGTCGGCGACCTGTTCGGCGCGAAGAGCCCGCAGGTTGATTTCTGGGGGCCCTATCTCAATCCCAACTGGGTGAAGGATCTGGCGCTCTCGCAGAACATGGCTCAGGTCTATATCGGCGCGTTGCCGATGCTGCTGCTCATCGCCCCCGGACTGACGCGCGGCTGGCTCTGGGACAGGGCGATCCGCCCGCTGACGCTGCTCTTCCTGTTCATGGTGCTGTATGCGCTCGGGCGCTATACGCCGCTCTTCGAGGCAGCCTACGACTATCTCCCCGGCGTGAAGATGTTCCGGCGCCCGGCCGATGCGACATTCCTGATCGGCGCGCTCGGAGCGGTGCTCTCGGGCTACGTCCTGCACCGGATGCTGACCGCGGAGAACATCTCCTTCCGTCGCGACCTTGCCATTGGCGCCGCCGCGGTGCTCGCCGCGGTACTTGGGGCGATCCTGCTGTCGCGCAACGAGGGCCATCTCGGCGACGCCTGGCAGCCGGTGCTGGCGGCGGTGGCCTGGTTCGGCGCTGCGATCATACTGCTGCTCGCGCTGCAGCGCTGGCGCGGCGCCCTCGGTCCAGTCGCTGCGATCGCTCTGGTTACGGGCGTCGTCGCTTCCGACCTGGGAGCCAACAACGGCCCGAACGAATCGACGGCGCTGCCACCACAGCTCTACGACGTGCTGAGGCCGACGACCCGCAACCAGACGATCGCGCTGCTCAAGCAGCTCACGGCTCAGCCGGCCGGATCGCCGCGGCGTGACCGGGTGGAACTGCTCGGCATGGGCTTCGAGTGGCCCAATGCCGGCATGATCCACGGCTTCGACCATACGCTCGGCTACAACCCCCTGCGGCTGGAGGACTTCTCCGAGGCCGTCGGTACTGGCGACGGCATCGCCCGGCCTGCCGACCGGAAGTTCACGCCCCTGTTCCCGTCCTATCATTCCCGGCTCGCGAACCTGCTTGGCCTGCGCTACATCGCCTCGCCGGTTCCGATCGAACAGGTCGACCACACGCTGAAGAGCGGCGACCTCAAGCTGCTGGCGCGCACCAAGCAGGGCTTCATCTACGAGAACCCCCACGCCCTGCCGCGGGTGCAGTTCGTCGGCGGCTGGGCGCTTGCCGACTTCGAGAGCATGAAGCTGTCGGGCCATTGGCCCGAGACCGATCCGGAGCAGACGGTCCTGCTCGACACCGAACCGCCGGTCGCCACGCCGGAGGGGCCGGCCGCGGTGCAGGCCGAGGTCAAGCTCGTTCGCTATCGCAACACCGTGGTCGAGATCGAGGTCACGAGCCCCGCCGCCGGCTTCGTCGTGCTCAACGACATCTGGCACCCCTGGTGGAGCGCGCAGGTCGACGGAGTCGACAGCGAGATCCTGCGGGCCAACGTGTTGTTCCGGGCCGTGCAGGTGCCGGCCGGAAGGCACAAGGTCGTCTTCAGCTTCCACCCGCTTTCTGGAGCCATTGCCGAGTTGGAGGCACGGCTTGCGCCGAAAGAGCCGGCAGATACCCTGCCGCTGCCGCCTCGGCCGGAGCGCGGCGAGCCGCAGGTCGTGTCGAGCCCGGGGGAGGAGCCCTTGCTGTCCGGGCTGTCCCCCGCCGTGCGCGACACGCTCGGGCTTGGCCCCGCCCGTCGCGGCGCGGCGGTGCGCGACGGGACGGCCTCCGCCCAGATCTTCGGCGAGCCTCAGGCCCGGTAAGCGCGCGCTGCCATGCCGCAGGCGCGGCACGGGGCCCATCTCACGACCGGGCGCCGGCTCAGGCGACGCCGAGCTTCTTCTGCAGGCTGCTCGACGAGGTGGTGTACTGGAAGGTCAGCCGCTTCTCCGGATAGACATAGCGATGGACCTTCTGGGCGCAGAGCGCGCCCTCGTGGAAGCCCGAGAGAATCAGCTTCAGCTTGCCCGGATAGGTGTTGATGTCGCCGATGGCGAAGATGCCCGGCACATTGGTCTCGAACTTCTCTGTGTCGACGGGGATCAGGTTCTCGTCGAGGTTCAGCCCCCAATTGGCGATCGGGCCGAGCTTCATGGTCAGCCCGAAGAAGGGCAGCAGCGTGTCGCAGGCGATCTCGAAGCTGCCACCCTCGTTGTCGCGGCCGATGACGGCCTCGAGCTTGCCATGCTGACCCTTGAGCCCGGTGATCTGGCCGAGCTTCATGTCCATCGCGCCATCCGCGACGAGCGCGCGCATCTGCTCGACCGAATGCGGCGCGGCGCGGAAGTCGTCGCGGCGATGCATCAGCGTGACGCGGCTGGCGATCGGCTGGAGGTTGAGCGTCCAGTCGAGGGCGGAGTCGCCGCCGCCGACGATCAGGATGTTGCGGCCGCGGAAGGACTCCATCTTGCGCACGGCGTAGAAGACCGAGCCTCCGAGCTCATATTCCTCGATGCCGGGGATCGGCGGCTTCTTCGGCTGGAAGGAGCCGCCGCCGGCGGCGATGATCACGGCCTTGGTGTCGAAGACCGTGCCAGCGTCGGTGGTGACGCGGAAGCGCGGCGCCTGTGCCGTTCCGGTCGGCTCGAGGGCCTCGATCATCTGGTTGAGATGGAAGGTCGGGCCGAACGGCTTGATCTGCTCCAGCAGGTTGTCGACCAGCGCCTGGCCCGTGACCAGCGGGAAGCCGGGGATGTCGTAGATCGGCTTCTCGGGGTAGAGCTCGGCGCATTGCCCGCCGACCTTCGGCAGGATGTCGACGAGATGGGCCCGGATGTCGAGCAGGCCGAGTTCGAAGACGGCGAAGAGGCCGCAGGGGCCCGCGCCGACGATGACCACGTCCGTTGAAATGACTTCGCTGTCGCTGGCCGCGGCGTCGCTCATGATCCTACCTTCGATCCGGTCCAAACCGTGCGTTTTGGCGAACCTTCCTGAGGCAGCAGATGAGGCCTCATGCGCCGCTTGGCAAGCGCCGGCAAGGCTCAGGCGCCAGTCTCGGCATGCAGGCCGGCCGCGGCGATGCCAGCTGTGGCGGCAGCCTCGTCATTGTCGGAGGTGTCCCCCGAGATGCCGATGGCGCCGAGCAGATCGCCCTCCGCAGAGCGGATCAGCACGCCACCAGGCACCGGCACCAGCAGCCCGCCGACGGCATGGGTCGCCGCCTCGATGAAATAGGGGCGCTCCTGCGCCATCTTGTGCAGCGCGCGCGAGCCCAGGCCGAGGGCGACGACCCCGTGAGCCTTGCCGAGCGCGATCTCGCCGCGCTTCAGGCTGGTGCCGTCCTGAGCGGCGAAGGCCTTCTGAGCGCCGCGCGCGTCGATGATCGCGATGGCGAGGGGCTTGAATCCGTTCGTGGTCGCGTGCGCGAGCGCAGCGGACAGAATCGTCTGGGCCTGGACGAGCGTCAGCATCGAGAAAACTCCGGTTGAGGAATGCGGCTCTTATTGCCAGCCGGGAAGGGCGCGGGGAAGGCGGTTTGCAGGTAAACTGTTGTGTAGCCTCGGAGACAATGGCGGTGCCGGACGGCCCCGCCGCGGCGTGGCGCCTCCATTTGCGCGGACGTCTTGCGCAAGACACGCGGACAAGGCTTGATGGCCTGCCAAGCCAAGGAGGTACCCATGGGTCTGTTCAGTTTCATCAAGGAAGCGGGGGCCAAGATCTTCGGGTCGAGCCCGGCCAAGGCCGCGACGGCCGACGATCTGCAGAAGGAACTGGCCGGCCACGGGCTGCCGTCCGACGTCGCGATTTCCGTCGATGGCGACAAGGTGAAGGTCTCGGGCAAGGCGATGACGACCGAGGAGGCCGAGAAGATCATCCTCGCCCTCGGCAACACCGCGGGCGTAGGGCAGGTGGAATCCGACCTGATCGTCAACAAGGAAGCGCCCGCCGCCGTGTTCTACACGGTCAAGAAGGGCGACACGCTCTGGAAGATCGCCGAGGAGCATTACGGCAAGGGGCAGGGCGCGAAATACACCGAGATCGTCAAGGCCAACACGCCGCCGGTCAAGAATCCGGACCTGATCCAGCCGGGTTGGGTGCTGCGCATCCCGCCGCTGGGCTGAGGGCCTGCATTACGGCCAAGGCCCTGCCTGCCGCGCGGCTTCGGAGCATGATCGCCGATACCCGATGCGAGCGCTGGGCGGAGCTTCGTGCTTCGCGCGGCGCCATCGGGCATTGGCGGTTTGCTGTTTCCGCCCTATCTCCGCGTGGCAGCAGCGTGGGACATCATCCGTCATGACCGTGAACGACCTCGATATCGACGACCTCAAGGCCGGGCTGGCCGACGGGTCGATCCTGCTCGTCGACGTTCGCGAGCCGCACGAGTTCGCAGCGGGGCATATTCCCGGCGCGGTCTCGCGGCCGCTCTCCGTATTCGACCCGGCCGAGCTGCCGAGCGAACCGGGCAGGCGCGTGGTCTTTTCCTGCGCAGCCGGCGTCCGTTCGCGGCACGCGCTGGCCTTCGCCCAGGCGGCGGGGCTCCCCATCGACAGCCACTATGTCGGCGGGTTCAAGGACTGGGCGATGCGCGGCGAACCGGTTTCTTTCGATTGATCCGACAGGCGGCCGCGTTCCGGCCGCCTCTTCATGACCAAGGCTATCGTTACCATGCCCATCCGTCGCATTCTGTTCGGCACCGCTTGCGCCGCCGCGCTGGCCGCGGCCATGCCTTTGGCCGGGCGCGCCCAGGTTCCGGCCCCGAGCGCCGCCTCCGCGCCGACCGGCGAAGCCGAGTTGCAGGCCGCCATCACCAAGTCGAACGCCTATACCGCGTTGATGAACCGCACGCTGCGCGCGATCCAGTCCTGGGAGCGCTATGCGAGCTGGGTCGACATGAAGAAGGGGCCGACCGGCAAGGAACGCTACATCTCCTATGGGCTCTACAGCCTCTATGACGTGACCGGCGAGATCAGGAAGGCCGAGGAAGCGGCGGCGCGCGATCCAAAGCTGCCCGAGATCGACGCAACGGTGCTGGGCTACATCAAGGCCTATCAGGAGCTGGCGCCGCTGATCACCCGTGCCGAACGCTATTACGATCGCAAGGATTATCGCGACGACGACCTGGCCGAGGGGCGGTCGCTGCATGCGCAGATGGTGCCGGCAGCGAAAGCCTTCCTCGATCAGCGCGCCAAGCTCGACGCCGAGATGCGTGTCTACAAGACGGCGCTCGATGCCCAGGAACTCGCGGCGATCGCGCAGCGCGAGGGCAAGTCCGTGCGCTGGGTCGTCCGCAACGTGATGATCAACGCGCGCGCCGTGATCGATCTGATGCCGTCCAACGAAAAGCCGGTCGTCGACCTCAAGGCCTTCGACGCCGCCGTCGCGAACTATGCCAAGGCCATCCGCGAGATGGACGATTTCAAGGACGCGAATCCGGGCAAATCGCTGTTCGTGGACAGCCAGGCGAGCTCCTGGCTCGGGAAGCTGCGCGACTTCTCCGCGAAGCTCGCCAAGAGCAAGGGCGATGTCCGGCGCGGCGCAGCCAACGACGCCAACTGGATCGTCAGCAGCTACAACACGATGATCACGCTGTCGGAAACGGCGATCCGCTTCCCCAGGTAGAACGATGCGTCGGACGCAGCCCGGGCGCGTAAGGTGCCGGGGCTGACGCCAGCGTGTTTCTGAGCCAGTCTTTCATTAGACGATCTGAACGAGGATATGCCTCATGCGTCCCATGAAATTCGGTTTCGGCCAGCCGGTGCGGCGGGTCGAGGATCAGCGCCTGACCACCGGCACAGGCCGCTATACGGACGATATCGCAGCCGAGGGTGCGCTGCACGCCTATGTGCTGCGCTCGCAATATGCCCATGCGCGCTTCACCATCCGCGACAAGGAAGCCGCGCGCAGGATGAAGGGTATCAAGCTCATCCTGACCGGCGAGGATGTCGCCGATTACGGCGATCTGCCCTGCAAGGGGCACATCAAGACCGTGTCGGGCGAGATGTCGCAGTCGCTGCCGGTGCCGGTGCTGCCGCGCGACACGGTGCGCCATGTCGGCGAGGCCGTTGCGTTCATCGTCGCGGAAACCCTGGCGCAGGCGCGCGACGCGGCCGAGGCGATCGAGATCGACTGGGAGCCGCTGCCGGCCGTGACCGGCATCGCGGAGGCGCTGGCGGAGGGCGCGCCGCGGGTCTGGGACGACCGGCCGGGCAATGTCGCGTTCGAAGCCGAGCAGGGCGACCGCGCCAGGACCGAGAAGGCCTTCGCCAAGGCGGCGCGCACCGTCTCGCTGACGATCGTCAACAATCGCCTTGCCTCCAACTACATGGAGACGCGCGCCTGCATCGCCGATTATGACAAGGCCGAGAAGCGCTGGACGCTGACCTTGGGCAGCCAGGGCAGCCACGGCATGCGCGACCTGATCGCGAGCTATGTGCTGAAGGTCGATCCCAAGCGCATTCGCGTGGTGACGCCCGACGTCGGCGGCGGCTTCGGCACCAAGATCTTCCTGTACCGCGAATATCCGCTGGCGATGATCGCCGCGGAGAAGCTGAAGCGCCCGGTGCGCTGGGTCGCCGACCGCAACGAGCATTTCCTCGCCGACACCCATGGCCGGGCAAATCTCTCCACCGCCACCATGGCGCTGGACGCCAAGGGCCGGTTCATCGGCCTGAAGGTCGATCTTTCGGCCGATATGGGCGCCTGGCTGTCGCAATACGGGCCCTTCATCCCGTGGGTCGGCACGACGATGACGCCGGGTTGCTACAATATCCCTGCCGTGCATGTGCTGTTCCGCGGCGTGCTGACCAACACCACTCCGGTCGACGCCTATCGCGGGGCGGGGCGGCCGGAAGCCGCCTATCTGATCGAGCGGCTGGTCGACGCCATCGCCCGCGAGACCGGCAAGACACCCGATGCGGTCAGGGCAGCGAACTTCGTCAAGCCGTCCGAGATGCCGCACAAGACCCAGACCGGGCCGGTCTACGATTCCGGCGAGTTCGAAGGTCACATGCGCCACGCGATGGAAGTGGCCGATTGGAAGGGCTTCAAGGCCCGCCACAAGGCTTCGGCCAAGGCCGGCAAGATCCGTGGCATCGGCATGGCGAGCTATATCGAGGCCTGCGGCGGCGGCGGCCCGGAGAGTTCGACGGTCATCCTCGAGAAGGACGGTACCGTCACGGTCCTGATCGGCACGCAGTCGAACGGGCAGGGGCACGAGACGGCCTATTCGCAGCTCGTCTCGCAGCATCTCGACATCCCGATGGACCGCATCCGCGTGGTGCAGGGCGATACCGACCGAGTCGAGACCGGCTCCGGCACCGGCGGCTCGCGCTCGATCCCGGTCGGCGGGGCGGCGCTGAACAAGGCCACGGAGATCCTGACCGACAACCTCAAGCAGCTCGCCTCCGAGAAGCTGGAGGCCGCGGTCGGCGATCTCGAGATCGCGAACGGTGCGGTCCGGATCGTCGGCACCGACAAGGCGCTCGACCTCGCTGCCATCGCTGCACTGCCGGGGGCGACGCCGACGATGCTGAAGGTGCATCAGAGCTGGACGCCGCCGGAGGCGACCTATCCCAACGGGACGCATATCTGCGAGCTCGAGGTCGACCCGGGGACCGGCCACACCGCAATCCTCAACTACGTCGTGGTCGACGATTTCGGCGTGACGCTGAATCCGCTGATGCTGCAGGGTCAGGTGCATGGCGGCGCGGTCCAGGGCATCGGCCAGGCGCTGATGGAGGAAATCCGCTTCGATCCGGACGGGCAGATGCTGACCGCGACCTTCATGGATTATGCCCTGCCGCGGGCCATCGACGTGCCGAACTTCCACTTCGAGACGCGCAATGTCCGCTGCCTGACCAACGCGATCGGCGTCAAGGGTGCGGGCGAGGCCGGAGCCATCGGCGCCTGCCCGGCGGTCATGAACGCCATGGTCGATGCGCTCGACCGCGCTGCCGGCATCAAGGCGATCGACATGCCGGCGACACCGGTCAAGGTGTTCAACGCCCTGAAGGAGGCCGGGTACCGGCTCTGACGCAAGAGTGGGCTTGCAGGTCTGCAAGTCCACTCACGCAAACGCGACTTGGCGGCGCCATGATCATCGTTTGATCTGGAAGCGTTCGAAACGGCGCCGCCCGGCGCGCGAGTCACGTCCAAGGGGTACTGAATGATCCGCACCGCTCTCGTCCTTGCCGGCCTCGGGCTCGGCCTCACCGCCGCGATGGCGGATCTGAACCCGGTCGTCGAACGCCAGCAGACGATGAAGCATGTCGGCGCAGCGACCCGCGAGGGCGCGGCCATGGCGAAGGGAGAAGCCGCCTTCGATGCCGCCAAGGCGCAGAAGATCTTCAAGACCTATGCCGATGCGGCGAAGAAGATGCCGACGCTGTTCCCCGAAACCTCCAAGACCGGCGGCGAAACCACGGCCTCGCCGAAGATCTGGGAGGATCAGGCCGGCTTCAAGGCGGCTTTCGCCAAGTTCGAGGCCGATGCCGAGGCCGGAGCCAAGGCGACGGACCTCGCCGACTTCCGCACGGCCTTCGGCGCTGCGACCAAGAACTGCGGCGCCTGCCACGAGGCCTATCGCGTCAAGCGGTGAGCCGGAGAGCTCGCCGGCATGTCAGGATCGGAAGGCGGGTGCCATCGCTGGCGGCCCGCCTTTTTCCTCTGCGGCAGGAGCATTCTGCCGGCTGTCGCGTTAGATTTCGGCTGATTTGCGATAGGCTGTCGGCCTGACGCCGCGGGTTGGAGCGATCCCGGCGTGGCCGTCAACCCATACGGAGCTGTCGATGCTGCTGCTGCGCCGCCTTCTGGTCACCCTGGTCTTGCTGGCGGCTGTCGCTCTGGGGGGCTTCTATGTCCTGACCGACCCGCGCATCGTCTCGCCGGCGCCGGAGGTCGGGGCGCTGCCGGCCCCCGACATCGAGAACGGCAAGCTTCTGTTCGCGGCCGGCGGCTGCGCCTCCTGCCATGCGACGCCGGGGCAGGAGGACCGTACAAAGCTCGGTGGCGGGCTGGCGCTGGCGTCGCCCTTCGGGACCTTCCACGCGCCGAATATCTCGCCGCATACGCGGGACGGCATCGGCAACTGGGGCGTCCAGGACTTCGTCGATGCGATGGCGGCTGGAGTCGGGCGGCAGGGCGAGCATCTCTACCCGGCCTTTCCCTATACCTCGTACCGATTGATTCCGCCCAAGGCACTGGCCGATCTCTTCGCCTATATCCGCACCCTGCCGCCGGTCGAGGGGCGGGCGCCGGCGCATGAGCTGCGCTTCCCCTTCAACATCCGCCGGCTGGTCGGCGGCTGGAAGCTGCTGTTCTTCTCGGGCGGCTCCTTCCGCCCCGATCCGGCGAAGAGCGAGGCCTGGAACCGAGGCGCCTATCTCGTCAACGGACCTGGCCATTGCGCCGAATGCCACTCCAGCCGCAATGCCTTCGGCGCCATCATCCCGGCGACACGGTTTGCCGGCGGTCCGGACCCGGAGGGCAAGGGCTTCGTCCCCAACATCACCCAGGACGAGGCCGACGGACTTGGCAAATGGTCGGAGGAAGAGATCGCGGAACTGCTGAAAACGGGCTTCACGCCGGGCTTCGACAGCGTCGGCGGCCCGATGGCGGAGGTGGTGCGCAACATGGCGCAGCTCTCCGACGCCGACCGGGCCGCGATGGCGGAGTATCTCAAGTCGCTGCCGGCGGTGGCGACCCCGCCGCGGCCGCAGGCGAAGTAGCACCAGGCGGGCTGCCCCGGGCGGAATCCCGAGCTTCGCTCGCCTGCCGGTTGCTCCTTCGGCTGACTCCATGCCTCCGAGATCGCTTCTTCGCGGCTGGCGGATGAAGTCCGCTTGTCTCGCGCCTAGGCAGCCTTGGCAATCTGCCGGGGTGCCGCGATTTCCACGCGGTTGCGGCCCGCCATCTTCGCCCGATAGAGCGCGCGATCGGCCTCGGCGAGCAGGGTCCCGAGATCGCCGCTGCCAACGGTTTCGGCGAGGCCGATGCTGACCGTTGCCGGAATGCCGAGCCCATCATGCTGCGCCACGGCTTCGGCGAAGCGGGCGGCGACGCTGCGACCAACGATATGGGCATCGTCGATGCTGCTGCCGGGCAGAAGGACGGCGAATTCCTCGCCGCCAAGGCGGGCGCTCAGCGCTTTCGGGCAGGCGATCTCGCGGACGATGTCGGCGAAGAGCTTCAGCACGCGGTCACCGGCCTCGTGGCCGTATCTGTCATTGATCGTCTTGAAGTGATCGAGGTCGATCGCAAGCAGCGCTGACGAAGGCTTGTGAGCAGCTTGGCTCAAACGCGCCGGGGCAAGCTCGAAGAAGCCTTGCCGATTGCAAAGTCCGGTCAGGAAGTCGGTGCGGGCGGTCGCCAGAAGCCGCGCGCGATCCTCTTCGCGCACAAGCGCAAGCACAGACATCGACATCGTCACGATGAAGAGGACAGCTTCGTACATCGTGATCTCGGCGATGATCGAGAGCGTGTCGTGGCCATAGCGCGCCGCCAGAAACGGCGCGGCGAATGTCCGGGCCGCATAGAACAGCGCATGGCAGGTGAAGGCAGCGATCGCGATCGGGCGGGAGCGCAGCCCCGCCGCCGTGGGGCTGCGCAGCAGCGACAGGGCCGCGAACGCACAGACGATCGCGATCGGAAAAGCACTGACATGGTTCCAGAACAGGCTCGCTGCCGCGCCTCCAGCGGCGAACCAGGCCGCGGCGATGGCCGCGAGCAGCGCGGTGACGAGGCCGGGATGGAGCCTTTTGCCATCGAGCGCCAGCACCCCCTGCAGCGCCAGGAAATAGCCGAGCATCATCACGACATTGGTGACGGCCGGGCCGGCGACGCCGGGCAGAAGGCCGCGGTTCATCGCCAGCACGCAGCCGACTGCGAAGACGGCGTAGGCTGCGGCGAAGAGACCGAGCTCACGCGCCCGCTGGACCTGCGCCTTGCGCTCCCAAAGGGTCATGGCGGCCGCGACCAGCAGCGTGCCGGTGGTCAGGTACCAGAGGGTCGCAAGATCCATGTCTCGTCGTCAGCCGTGCCCGTGTTCGAATCAGGCCTATCGCTGGCTCGGCCAGCGAGATGCAGCGTGGCCCGGACAGGTTAATGCCAGCTTGTGGCTCCGTAAAATTTCCGGGTATGACGTTTAACGGGGACATATACTCACTACGTGAACAATCATGCAGAATTACTTAAAGTAACAAAAATATAAATACGTAATAGTTTACGTAATTAAATGTAATTTGACTTCAAAAATTGAGTTTCGTTGCAAATTCTATAAGTCATGATCGGGCGCGTCAGAGGCCGAGACGCCGGCGCAACTGCGGGCGCGCGCCTGTCGATGACGTCCGGGAAGCGCAAACCGGTCCAGATTCGCCGGGACGCTTGGTCACTTTGTCAAACGCACGCGCCCGGCCGCCCGGATGAGCCGGCAGCACCGAAAAGCGCCGGCGAAACGGCCGTGTCAGGCCGGCCCGCCCGCATATTGTTCGTCGGTGACGTGCTCCAGCCAGTCGACCGGCGAGCCATTCAGCTTTTCCTGCAGCGCGATATGGCTCATCGCGGTCGTCGCGGTGGCGCCATGCCAATGCTTCTCCCCCGGTGGGAACCAGACGATGTCGCCCGCCCGAATTTCCTCGATCTTGCCGCCTTCGCGCTGAGCCCAGCCGCAGCCTGCTGTCACGATCAGGGTCTGACCGAGCGGATGGGTGTGCCAGGCGGTGCGGGCGCCGGGTTCGAAGGTCACGAGTGCGGTCGCGATCCGGGCCGGCTCGGGCGGGTTGAACAGCGGGTCGATGCGGACAGTGCCGCTGAAATATTCGGACGGGCCCTTGCCGGAGGGCTGCGAGCCGTTGCGACGGATTTCCATGCTTGCCTCCGACCCGACCGCTATTCCATCACCGCGGCCTTGAGGATGCAGACCATCAGCGCCGAACCGGGTTCCGTGCCGACGCAGCGGACGATGTGGCGGCGGTCGCAGCGATAGCGCAGGGTCTCGCCCGCCTTGGCGCGCTGGACGATGTCGCCGACCTCGACCTCGAACTCGCCGGCGGTGACGGAGAGGGATTCGATCGAGCCGCGCTGATGGCCTTCGGAGTCGAGTTCGCCCCCGGGCTCCGACGACACCTCGTACCATTGCAGCCACTCGACGGTCTTGATCCAGCCGATGATGGCGAGCTTCAGCTTGCCGTCCTCGGAGACGAGGATCGGCGTGTCGGCGCGCGTCGTCTTGTCGATGAAAGGCTCTTCCTCGCCGCTGGAGAGAACGCGCTCGATCGAGATGTCGAGCGCCTGGGAGAGCCGCCAGATCGTCGCCAGCGTCGGATTGGTTTCGTTGCGCTCGATCTGGCTGATGATGGACTTGGCGACGCCGGATTGCTCGGCGAGGTCCGAGAGCGAGAAATTGTAGGCCTTGCGCAGGCGCTGGATCGTCTTGCCGAGCTGGCCCGAGATCACCTGCGCTCCCGATTCGAGCTCCCGCCCGCCGCGCTCTTTCGTCTCGATGCCCATCCGCTGCCCTGCTCGCGTGCCCCGATCGCCTGCCTCGCCAACGATCTTTATAACGAACGGAGCATGCCCGTTCTGCGGCGGCGGAGCAAGTATCGCGGCCGGTCAGGCGAGGCGGCTGGGGCCGGCCTCGCGCTGGGCGCGCCGGGCGAGGCCGAGCTGCCGTTCGCGGAAGATGACATAAATCCCGGAAGCGATGACGATGAAGGCACCGATCAGGATGGTCGATGCCGGCCATTCGCCGAACCAGAACCAGCCGATCGCCACGGCCCAGAGCATGGTGGAATATTCGAACGGTGCGACCAGAGAGGCATCGCCATAGCGATAGGCCTGGACGATGAGGATCTGGCCGAGACCGCCGAGGATGCCGATCAGCACCATCAGCGCCGCGTCCTGGTAGCTGGGGATGTTCCAGCCGATCAGGATGGTGGAGAGGCCGAGCAGGCTGGTCAGGAGCATGAAATAGAAGACGATCGCGCCGGTGCGCTCGGTCTGGGTCAGGAGCCTGACCTCGACCGAGGCGAAAGCGGAGCAGAACGCGCCTGCCAGGCCGAGAGCGGCGCCGAGCGCTGCTCCCGGGCCAAGCTGATGGGCGCCGGCGCCGAGATGGGGCGATAGCATGATCACGACGCCGAGAAAGCCGATGCACACCGCGCTCCAGCGATAGATCCGGACACGCTCCTTGAGCACCAGCGCCGCGAGGACGACGACGGCCAGCGGAGCGGCGTAGCCGATGGCGACGGCCTCCGATAGCGGCAGGAACTGCAGGGCCGCGAAGCCGCAGAACATGCCGGTCGAACCCATGATGCCGCGCTTGAGATGGCCGCGCAGATTGTCGGTCTTCAGCGCCGCGGGCAGTTCGGCGCGCCAGGCGAGCCAGAGCAGCAGCGGGATCATGGCGAAGAATGAGCGTGCGAAGACGATCTCGCCCGTCGGATAACGCGTCGAGATGGCCTTGATGCCTGCCGACATCAGCGTGAAGGCCAGCGCCGAGAGCAGCTTCAGACTGATGCCGAGAAGAGGGGACAAAGCGGCGGTGCGGCGGGAGGGCGGGGACGGTCTCGCGCGAGACCGTCCCCGCTTAGATCATGCCGGGCCGGGGTTGCGAAGCGTGAACTCTGCAAGGCCGCCAAGCCCGGGGCGCGCGGCTCAGAAGGTGCCGCGGAACGAGCCGCCGTCGATCAGAAAATTCTGCCCCGTGATGTACCCGGCGTGCTGGCTGGCGAGGAAGGCGCACAGCTTGCCGAACTCGTCAGGCGTGCCCAGTCGGCCGGCGGGAACCGCGGCGAGGCGCCGCTTCGTCGCCTCTTCGATGCTGATGCCCTGCATCGCGGCGACCTTGGTGGTCGCGGTCTTGATCCGGTCGGTATCGAAGACGCCGGGCAGGATGTTGTTGATGGTGACGTTGGCGTGGGCGACCTCGCGCGCCACGCCCGAGAGGAAGGCGGTGAGGCCGGCGCGGGCCGCCGAGGAGACGTCGAGCCCGGTCAGCGGGGTCACGACGCTGGCCGAGGTGACGTTGACGATGCGGCCGAAGCCGCGCGCGATCATGCCGTCGATGACGCGCTGCACCAGTTCGAGCGGCGTCGCCATATTCTGGACGACGCCTTCCAGCAGGCCTTCGCGGGTCACGTCGCGGAAGGGCTTCGGCGGCGGACCGCCATTGTTGTTGACGAGGATGTCCGGCGCGGGCGCCGCCGCGAGCAGCGCATCCTGCCCTTCCCTGGTCGAGACGTCGGCCGCCACCGCGATCACGGTTGCACCGGTGCTGGCACGAATCTGGCTCGCGGTCGTTTCAAGAGTGGTGGCGTCGCGGCCATTGATGACGACCGTGCAGCCGGCTTCGGCCAAAGCCTGCGCGCAGCCGCGGCCCAACCCTTTGCTGGAGGCGCAGACGATGGCCGTGCGGCCCGCAATTCCAAGATCCATCCATTATCTCCGTCGGCTGGGCGCGCTGCCAAGAGCCGGCAGCGCTCTGGCTAGGCAGAGCATGGATTGGCTGCGCCGTCATCAAAGCGCAACGCAAATCAGACACACGCCGCAGGCATCGCAACAGAACGGGCCGCGGGGCATGAGCGACGAGGACGACGCGAAGCAGGTTCGCAGCATCTTCATCTCGGATCTGCATCTGGGTACCCGCGGTGCCCAGGCCGATCTGGTACTGGAATTCCTGCGTGCCTACGATGCGCCGACCATCTACCTGGTCGGCGACATCATCGACGGCTGGCGCCTGAAGAGTGGCTGGTATTTTCCGCAGAGCCACAACGACGTCGTCCAGAAGCTGCTGCGCAAGGTGCGCAAGGGCTCGAAGCTGATCTACGTCACCGGCAATCACGACGATTTTCTGCGCGACTTCACCGGCCTGCAGTTCGGCGGCATCACGCTGGTCGACGACATCGTCCACGAGACGGCCGACGGTAAGCGCCTGCTCGTCATCCATGGCGACCTGTTCGACCTGGTGGTGCGCAATGCCAAATGGCTCGCGCTGCTCGGAGACTGGGCCTACACCGTCGCGCTCGCCCTGAACATGGTGATCAACAAGGTCCGGCGCTTCCTGCGGCTGCCGCACTGGTCGCTGTCGGCCTGGGCCAAGCACAAGGTCAAGAACGCGGTGAACTACATCGGCGAGTTCGAGACCTGCCTGGCCGAGGAGGCGCGGCGCCATCAGGCCGATGGTGTCATCTGCGGCCATATCCACCACGCAGCCTATCGCGAGATCGAAGGGCTGACCTACATCAACACCGGCGATTGGGTGGAGAGCTGCACGGCCTTCGTCGAGCACCAGGACGGGCGCTTCGAGCTGATCCGCTGGCCGCAGGGCCGTCTGAAGGGCGACGCGGCGGTGCCGGTGGTCGTGCCGGCTCGCTCCGGAGCGCTGCCGGAACTCGTCGAGGCGGCCCGCAGCATGCTCGGGCCGATGGAGCTGGCACGCATCCTGGGCAGGCGGCCGGGCAGCCTTTCCGAGAGGAAAGCGCGCTGATGCGCGTGCTGATCGCGACCGACGCCTGGCGGCCGCAAGTCAACGGCGTCGTGCGCTCGCTCGAACGGATGATCGCGGCGGCGCCGGACTTCGGCGCCACGGCCGCCGCGCTGACGCCGGAGGGGTTCCGGCAGATCGCCATGCCGAGCTATCCCGACATCCGGCTGGCGCTCGCCACCCGCCGTGCGCTGGCCGGGCGGATCGCGGAATTCGGGCCAGACCACATCCATATCGCGACCGAAGGCCCGATCGGCTGGCTGACGCGGGCGATCTGCCTGGCGCAGAAGCGACCCTTCACGACGAGCTACCACACGCGCTTTCCGCAGTATGTCGCGGCGCGCTGGCCCATTCCGGAAAGCTGGAGCTACGGGTTGCTGCGGCGCTTCCACGGCCCGGCCGCGGCCGTGATGGTCTCGACCGCGACGGTGGAGGAGGAACTGCGCGGCCACGGCTTCGAGAAGCTGGTGCGCTGGGGCCGGGGCGTCGATCTCGATCTTTTCCACCCGCGACCGCGGAGCGTGCTCGACCTGCCGCGACCGATCTTCCTCAGTGTCGGGCGCGTGGCCGTGGAGAAGAATCTCGATGCCTTCCTGTCCCTGCGGCTGCCGGGCAGCAAGGTGGTCGTCGGCGACGGCCCGGCACGGGCGGACCTGCAGCGTGCCTTTCCCGACGCGCACTTCCTGGGCGTCAAGGAGGGCGAGGAGCTCGCCGCGATCTATGCTTCCAGCGACGTCTTCGTCTTTCCCAGCCTGACCGATACCTTCGGCATCGTCCTGCTGGAGGCGGCGGCGAGCGGGTTGCCGGTCGCCGCTTTTCCGGTGCAGGGCCCGCGCGACGTCTTCGCCGGCAGCGGTGCGGCGGTGCTGGACGAGGATTTGCGCAGCGCCGCGATGCAGGCGCTGCGGATTGCGCCTGAAATCTCGCTGGAGCTGGCTGCGCGCTACAGCTGGACGAGCAGCGCGGCGCAGTTCTACGGCCATATCCGCCGGATCGCGCAGCAGGCGGGCTATCTGCCGCGCGAGGCGGCGGCAGCATCGACCGGCGTCAGCAGCGTTACAGCCTTCGGGAGCGGGCGTGGCGTGGAAGGGCGCGGGCTGCCGCGGCGCCTGCCGGCTTGAGCTCGGCACGAAAGCCGTCGCGCCGCTCATGCACCGAGGCGATGACGAGCCCCATCGGCACGCCCAGGCCGACGAGGGCGGCCTCCGACAATTGCAGGCTCGCCTCGATCGTCTCGGGCACGGCGTCGTTGACGCCGATCTCGTAGAGATGGCGGGCATGGGCGGCATCGCGTGCGCGGGCGACGATGACGATGTCGGGTCGCAGCGTGCGCGCCGCCTGCACGGTGGCATCGACCGCCCGGGAATTGTCGATGGTCACGATCAGGGCCGTGGCGTCCTCCAGCCCGCACAGCTTCAGGAATTCGGTCTGCGTCGCATCGCCGTAGAAGGCCGGGCGCCCGGCGCGGCGCTGGGCGGTGATCAGCGACGCGTCCGAGTCGATGACGATATGGGACTTGCCGTGCTCGTCGAGCATCGAGGCGACGAGGCGGCCGACGCGGCCACCGCCGACGATGATGGCGCGCGGCGCATGATCGTGCGGCGGCAGGATCTTGGCCTCGTCCGGCAGGACGACGGGGGCAGCGAGCTTCTGCGCGAGATGGCGGGCGAAGCGCGCCTGGAACGGCAGCGTGACCATCGTCAGCGAAACCGCGGCGAGCGCGATGCTCGTCGCGCCATGGCCGACGAGCCCCACATCGGAGGCGCCGTTCAGCAGCACGAAGGCGAATTCGCCGCCAGGACTGACCATCAGCGCGGTTTCGAGCGCCGTCGCGGAGGCCAGCCGGAAGCGTTTCGCCAGCGCGAAGATGATGAGGCTCTTGATCGCGACCAGACCGACCGCGACTGCCAGGATCGCGACAGGGTGCGCCGCGACCTCCGCAGGGTTCACACCCATCCCGACGGTAAGAAAGAAGACGCCGATCAGGAGCGACTTGAACGGGTCGATCGTGACCTCGACCGCCCGGCGGAATTCCGTTTCGGCCAGCAGCAGCCCGGCGATGAAGGCGCCCAGGCCCATGGAGAGACCGGCCGCGGCCGCGATGAGGCCGGTGCCGAGCGCCGTCAGCAGCGTCGCAGCCATGAAGCTCTCGGTCGAATCCGTCGAGGCCACGAGCCTGAACAGCGGCCGCAGCGCAAGCCGGCCTATGACGACGATGGTCGCGATCGCGGCCGCCGCCTGGATGAACGCCTGTGCCAGCCCGGCCAGAAGCGAGCCGGAGCCGTTCTGGGCACCCAGCACGTTAACCACGAACAGGAGCGGGATCACCGCCAAGTCCTGGCAGAGGAGGATGGCGAAGCTGGCGCGCCCGGCCGAGGTCGTCATCCGCCTCTTGGCCGCGAGGAGCTCGACGATCATCGCGGTCGAGGAGAGGGCGAGGGCGGAGCCGATCATCAGGGCCGCCGTCGCGGGCTGGCCGATCGCATAGGCGATCAGGCCGATCGCGGCCGCCGACAGGACGACCTGGCCAAGGCCGAGGCCGAAGACGAGCCGCTTCATCGTCATCAGGCGCTCGAAAGAGAGCTCCAGCCCGATCACGAAGAGCAGGAAGGCGACGCCGAGCTCGGCCGGACCGGCAAGCGCGGCTGCATTCGAAACCGTCACGGTGCTGAGCAGAGGCACTTTGGAGACCAGACCGCCGAGCCCGTAGGGGCCAAGCAGTGCCCCGCAGGCCACGAAGGCGATGACCGAGTTGACCTTGAGGCTCTTGGCGAGAGGCACAATGACGCCTGCCGTCGCCAGCACGACGACGACGTCCCGATAGGCGGAAGGATCGACGGTTCCGGCCAAGCCCTGTCCCTGCGATTCGAAGAAGATGCGATGGTCCGGCATTCTTGCGGCCCGCGGGTGCGATGCACAACCGCAGATTCGAGCGGCCTGGCGAAAATGCCTTGCCGCAGGACCGCTTAGGCAAAAGCCTTCGTCTGGCTTGCGCGAATGGCGGTTTCCGTGACCCGCGTCGATGCGCTAGCGTGCCGCCGACAGGCCAGAAGGATCGTCCATGCGTTTTGCCGGCACCGAGAACTATGTCGCGACCGAGGATCTCACGGTCGCGGTTAATGCCGCGATCCGGCTGGAACGGCCGCTTCTCGTCAAGGGGGAACCCGGCACCGGCAAGACGGTTCTCGCCGAGGAGGTCGCGGCTGCGCTCGGCGCGCCGCTGATCACCTGGCATATCAAGTCGACGACCAAGGCGCAGCAGGGCCTCTACGAATACGATGCGGTCAGCCGCCTGCGCGACAGCCAGCTGGGCGATCCCCGCGTCTCCGACATCGCCAATTACATCAAGCGCGGCAAGCTCTGGGAGGCTTTCATCTCCCCGGCAAGGCCGGTGCTGCTGATCGACGAGATCGACAAGGCCGATATCGAGTTCCCGAACGACCTGCTGCTCGAGCTCGATCGGATGGAGTTCCATGTCTACGAGACCGGCGAGACGATCAAGGCGGCGCAGCGGCCGGTGATGATCATTACCTCCAACAACGAGAAGGACCTGCCGGACGCGTTCCTGCGTCGCTGTTTCTTTCACTACATCCGCTTCCCCGATGCCGGAACGATGCAGCAGATCGTCGAGGTGCATTTCCCGGGCATCAAGAAGCGGCTGATGGAGGAGGCGCTGCGCCTGTTCTTCGAGGTGCGCGAGGTGCCGGGCCTGAAGAAGAAACCTTCGACCTCCGAACTGCTCGACTGGCTGAAGCTGCTCGTCGCCGAGGATGTCGGGCCCGAGGTGCTGCGCGAGCGCGACCCGCGCAAGGTCATTCCGCCGCTCCACGGGGCGCTGCTGAAGAACGAGCAGGATGTCTCGCTCTTCGAGAAGCTCGCCTTCATGGCGCGGCGGGAGAGCCGCTGAGCGCGCCTATAAGCCGATGCCGAACAACGGACGGGCGTTGAGTGCCGCGACCAGCGCCAGGGTCGTCACGCAGGCATAGCCGAGGGCAAAGGCATCGACGGCTCTCGGCGCTGCGGCCGGTCGAAGCGTCGCGGCAAGGAGCGCGAAGCCCGGGACGATCTGCATGGCGTGCAGCGCCAGGAAATGGGCGACGCGCAGATCGCCGACGCTCAGCGACCAGCCGAAGAACGGAATGACGGCAGCCGATGGCGGCGGCGTGCCGACCATGTGGCCGCCGGCGCCGCTCAGCACCGCGCCCGAGAGGATGCCGAGCACGGCGGTGAGGCGAGGCCGAGAATGAGCGAGCGGCGCAGCACCGCCGGCAGCGGCGCTGCGTCCTTGCGGGCCAGGCCATAGGCGAGGATGCCGCTCGCGGCGGTGAAGAGCACGGCCGCGATCCCCATCGCCGCATAGAGAGCAACCGCAGCCGGGCTGCCCTGGTTATAGTGCGAGGCTTCACCGCGCGAGGCGCGCCAGGCGATGTAGACGAGCTCGAAGAAGAGCAGTCCGATCACCGGCCAGACCGTTGACCGGCCGAGTCGCGAGCGCTGGAAGGCTTCGCCGGTCAGCGGCAGCAGCAGCGCGAAGGAGAACAGGTAGATCGCGATCGAGATCTCGAATTTCAGCGGCTTGAGCCAGACATTGTCGCCATTGAAGAGCCGCGGGTCGACGCCGTAGGCGAGCAGCGTCGGGACCACGAGAAGCGTCATAGCGATGCCGGCTGCGGTCAGGCGCGGTTCCCATTCCAGGGCGCGGAACGGCGCAGGCAGCCGCGCAAGCAAACGCGGAATCCGATCCTCCAGGACGATGTCGCGGCTCGCCGCGACGAGGCAATAGAGCAGGTACCCGACCGGACCGAAGAGGAAGGTCAGGACGAGCACCGGCAGCATCACCCAATGCGGCAGGCCGGCGCGCTGCGAGCGGCGCAGCAGCCAGGCGCCGATCAGGAGGTCGAAGGCGAGGTAATGGGCCCAGCCGGCGAGCAGTAGCGGCCGCCATGCGAACAGTGCGGCGACGTCGTCGAGCGAGGAGAAGCCGCCTTGGGCCTCGTGCCAATACACCGCGATCAGGACGATGTAGCCGAGCGACAGCAGGACGGGGATGAGCAAGCCGGCCAGGGCCTGCCCAGCGCGCCAGCGCGGTGCCAGGAGCAGCAGGAGCCAGCCGCTGATCGCCAGCAGGTTCGCCCCGGAGAAGGCAGTGTCCCACGTCGAAGCCGGCATCGTCTCCTCCAAACTTGACAGTGTTCAGTTGCGGTGCGGTTCTGACTCGCTATCTTTACGTCGTCAAGATCATTTTGACGGTGTTAGGATTAGCGGAGGTCATCTTGGCTGGTGCCCCGGCTCGGGCTGCGCGCGAGCATTACCACCACGGCGCGTTGCGCGAGGCGATGATCGCGGCCGCGGAAGCGGTGCTGGCCGAGCGTGGGCTCGGGGGTTTCACGCTGCGCGAATGCGCCCGGCGGGCCGGAGTATCGCCGGCCGCGCCGGCTCATCATTTCGGCAATCTGACGGGACTGCTGACGGCGATCGCGACGCTGGGCTTCGAGGATCTTTCGAACGCGATGGAAGCGGCGGTTGCGCTGGCGCAGACGGAGGGAGGCAGCCGCCTCGCCGCGATCGCGCGAGCCTATGTCGAGACCGCGCTGTCCAATCCCGGGCGGTTCCGCGTCGTCTTCGGCCAGCGTGGCATGGACAGGGATGATCCGGCTTTCCAGGCGGCAGCGACGCGTGCCTTTGCAATCCTCGTTCGAGAGGTGCGGCTGAGCCGCGGCCTGCCGACCTCGCTTGCCCCCGGCGAGAAGCCCGCGGGCCAGGCTCTGGCAGCGGATCTACCGGACGTGTTGCTCGCCTGGTCGACCGTGCACGGCTTCTCGACCCTGCTGATCGACGGGGCGCTGGATTTCCTGGCCCTGGAAGGCGGACGCCAGGCGTTTCTCGACAGGCAAGCAGCGAGGCTTTTCGCTTTGCTGGTGTCGGCCCTTGCGACCGAGGCGGAGCCGGCCTGAAGACGATGTTGACAGGTCGCCTTGCACCGGTGCCGGCACGGCGCCGTACTGGGCAACTGCGGCGGTCCGAGAATGCGGCGCGAGGCTGATCAGGAATGTTGCTTCGGTAGTGCGTCGCAAGGCGGGATCGCAGTGGCGAGATCAATCTTGGGATCGATCGCCCGCGCCGCCGCGCTAAGATCGAAATCCTTCATCAGCAGCACATAGTCGCGTGTCTCCGATGTCCTGAGATAGCCGGTCATAGTGATCGGCTTGCCCGACAGCTCGCCGGTCCGGCAGGCCTTGTCCGCGCCGAGCGAGAGGCTGCCGCGATTGCCGTCGTTTTGCGGGCCGGCGAACATTTCCTCGCGAAAGGCGCCCAGCTGGGCGACGTCGCCGGAATTCAACTTGAACAGTGTGAACAGCCGCCCGGGTGCCACCAAAGTCGGCACCGAGGCGAGTTCCGCCGCGTCGTGCACCTCTTCCAGAACCACCTTTCTCTCATGGCGGCCGCCCGCCTTCGGCAGCGCGATGATCGTCAACGTGATGCCGCCAGGCAGCGGCCGGATACCAGCCGGCAGGCTGATCCCGGCACGCAGCTGCGACAGATCGGTGCTGCGCACGTCGATCTTGGCCAGCTTGGGCAACGAGGTCAGCGGGACATGGCCGCAGCCAGCGGACAGGCCGGCGATGAGGAGGCAGGCAAAGGGAACGATGCGCATCGGAGCTCTTAATGTTGATTGTCTTTGACATTTATAAATTCGTCTCTTAGTTTAATTTTGTCAACTGAAGGATCAATGATGTCGATCTCGTTTCAACCCGTGAGTGCATTCTCCGGAGAGGCTGCCAACCGTTTGCGGAGCATCAGCCGCTGGGCCTGCGTCTTCAGTTATGCCGCCGGATCGCTCATGGTCTTCGGGCTCATCTGGCTGTGGACGGATGCGGAGGCGCTCGCCAACTACGCCCGAGGCGCGGTCGGCCTCCGGGATGCCGTGCTCGCCCCGTCGCCGCGGGGATACTGGACGGCATTCGCTCTCGCCTGGGTTCCGGCCGGGCTCTTCGTCCTGGCGATGCTACGGCTGGGGCGCCTGTTCCGGGCGTTCGGCAACGGACAAGTTCTGGTCGAGGAGAATGCCGCCGGGCTCTTGAGCGTCGGCTGGCTGCTGGCCGGTTTCGGTGTCGCGACGCCGATCGTCCACGCCCTGCAAAGTGTCGCCCTGACCATCGACAACCCCCAGGGACAGAAGCATCTCGCGATCACGCTCGACCCAGGGATATTTGCGGCTTTGGCTGCGGCCGCCGCGCTCATCGCCTTCGGCTATGTGCTGCGGGAGGCGATCCGGCTGTCGGACGAGAATCAGAGTTTCGTGTAAGCCGGCATCATGCCCGTCGTCGTCGAACTCGATGTCATGCTCGCCCGCCGCAAGATGCGCTCGAAGGAACTCGCCCAGCGCATCGGCCTGACCGAGCAGCAGGTCTCGCAGCTCAAGTCAGGCAAGGTGCGCGGCATGCGCTTCGACACGCTGTCGCGCATCTGCGAGGTGCTGCAGTGCCAGCCGGGCGATCTGCTGCGCTATGAGCGTGGAGGCGATGCCGAGGGCGAATGACCCCCTCGCAAATCGAGGGCGGCATCGCTAGGTTTCTCTCATGCGACGCCTCATGCTCCTGCGCCACGCGAAATCGAACTGGCCGGCCGGCGTGGCCGATCGGGACAGGCCGCTTGCGGCGCGGGGACGCGAAGCCGCCCCGGCGATGGGGCGTTATCTCGCCGAGGAGCTACTGCTGCCGGATCTCGTGCTGATCTCGCCGGCAAAGCGCACGGTCGAGACCTGGGAACTGGTGGCGTCGATGCTGCCGGAGAAGCCGGCGACGCAGTACGAGCCTCGCATCTACGAGGCCAAGCCCGGCGCGCTGCTGTACGTCGTGCAGGAGACGGAACCCTCGGTGAAGACGCTGCTGATGGTCGGCCATAATCCCGGTTTCGAGGAACTGGCGCAGCGCTTGACCGGCCATGGCGACCGCTACGCCGCAGCGCGGATGAGCCAGAAATATCCGACGGCCGGCCTCGCCGTGCTCGACTTCGCCGTCGACGACTGGCGCGATATCGGCGAGCGGGGCGGGCGGCTCGAGCGTTTCGTCACGCCGGCCTCCCTCGGGGAAGGGCCCGACGAGTGAGCGCTGCGGCCTCGTGAGCGATTCCTCCTACATCGATACCGCGCGCAATGCGGCGCTGGCATTCGGCGACAGCCTGTTGGGCCTGGCGCGGCCCCGCCTGCGGCTGGGCGTCACCGGGCTTTCGCGGTCAGGCAAGACCGTTTTCACCACCGCCCTCATCCAGAACCTGATAGAGAGCGCGAAGCTGCCGGTACTGAAGGCGGCCTCGCAGGGACGGATCACCCGCGTGCGGCTGGTGCCACAGCCCGATCCCGACGTGCCGCGCTTTCCTTACGAAGCGCATCGTGCCGCGATGAACGGACCGGACCGGCATTGGCCGGAATCGACGCGGCGCATCTCGGAGTTGCGCGTCGAGATCGACTACGAGCGCGCGTCCGGGTTGTTCAAGGGGCCGGCGACGCTGACGCTCGATATCGTCGACTACCCTGGCGAATGGTTGCTCGACCTTGCCCTGATCGGGCAGGACTACAAGGCCTGGTCGGCTCAGGCGGTAGCCGACGCACGAAAGGCCCACCGGCAAATGGCCGCGGCCGACTGGCTGGCCGATCTCCCTGGCCGCGACCCGGATGGGCCGCCCGACGAGTTGGCGGCCGAGGCGGCGAGCGATCTCTTCAAGGGCTATCTGGCGAGGCTCAGGGCGAATCCCGAAGCGGTGGCCGTGACGCCGCCCGGCCGCTTCCTGATGCCGGGCGATCTCGACGGCTCGCCGGCCCTGACTTTCGCGCCGCTGGATCTGGGACATGATCGAGAGCCGAGACCCGGCACGCTCGCGGGGCTGATGGCGGAGCGCTTCGAAGCCTATAAGCGCGTCGTGGTGGCGCCGTTCTTCCGCGACCATTTCGCCAGGCTCGACCGGCAGATCGTGCTGGTCGACGTGCTGGCGGCGCTCGATGCCGGCGCGCCGGCGCTGGCCGATCTCGAAACCGCGCTGGGGCAGGCGCTTTCGGCCTTCTCGGTGGGGCGAAATTCCTGGCTCTCCAGCCTGTTCGCGCCGCGTATCGAACGCGTGCTCTTCGCCGCGACCAAGGCCGACCACATCCACCATTCCAGCCATGACCGGCTGGCGTCGGTGATGTCGCTGCTGGTCTCGCGGGCGCTGTCGCGGGCGCAGGGTGCCGGCGCGCGGGTCGAGGCGATGGCGTTCGCCGCCGTCCGGGCGACGCATGAGGTCCGCATCCGACAGGGCCGTGAAGAGCTGCCGGCCATTGCCGGGGTGCCCGAGGCGGGCGAGGAGATCGACGGGCAGGTCTTCGATGGCGTGACGGAGGCGGCGATCTTTCCAGGAGAGCTGCCGGAACGGCCGGAGGCGATCTTTGACCCGAAAAGCCATTGGCAGATCCGGGCGCCACGCTTCCGTCCACCGCTGGGCGAGGCCGATGCGGGCGGGCGGGTGAAGCCGCCGCCGCAGATCCGCCTGGACCGCGCGCTCGAATTCCTGATCGGCGACAGGCTGGCGTGAGGAGGGCACGGCGATGACGAAGGCTCCGCGCGCGATCCTTCTGGGCGAAAAGCCTGCGGACGACATGGTCGCCGATGACGGCATCGTCAGGACGGGCGATGTCGCGATCCTGCCGGAGAGCGAGCCGGTGGATGCCGTGGAGCCGACGACGCCGGCGCCGGCGAAGCGCCGGTTTTCCTGGGGCAGCCTTTTCGTCGGCGGGTTGTCGGGCTTCCTTGCGCTGGCCGCCGGCGTCTGGGTCGAGAACACGATCTCGTCGTTGATGAGCCAGAATCCGGCGCTGGGCTATGCCGCGCTCGTCTGCGCCGCGGTCGCGGCGCTGGCGCTGCTGGTGATGCTGGCGCGGGTGCTGCGCGACATTCTGCGCGAGCGCAAGGTCGAATCCCTGCGCGAGCGCGGCGCCGAGCTGCTCGTCGGCGGCACGACGGATGCCGCCAAGGCGCTCGCCGGCGAACTCTCCGGCCTCTACAGGAGCCGTCCCCAGACAGCCCAGGGCAGGGCGGAGCTCGAGGCGGCACTGCCGCAGCTTTTCGCGCCGCGCGACGTGCTGACCGTCGCGGAGCGCAGCCTTCTGGCACCGCTCGACAGGCAGGCGCAGGAGCAGATCGCGATCGCGGCGCGGCGGGTCTCGCTGGTCACGGCGGTCAGCCCACGGGCGCTCGTCGACGTGCTGTTCGTGCTCGTGGCCTGCGCGCGGCTGCTGCGTTCCATCGCCGGCATCTATGCCGGACGGCCCGGCACGCTCGGCCTGCTCAGACTGGCGCGGCAGGTCCTGAACCATCTGGTGCTGACCGGCGGCATGGCGGCGGGTGATGCGGTGATCCAGCAGGTGCTGGGGCAGGGGCTCGCTGCGCGGCTCTCCGCCAAGCTCGGGGAGGGCGTCATCAACGGCATGCTGACCGCCCGCATCGGGCTCGCCGCGCTCGCGGTCTGCCGGCCGCTGCCTTTCGTCGAAGCCGCGCCGCCGACCTTGTCCGATGTCGCAGGCGACTTCGCCTCCTGGCGCGGTGCCGGGACGGGGACGGAATAGCCCGGCAGAATCTGCCGGGTCCGGGCGTTTCTGCCCGGCGCCGGATGCCGCGAAACCCTTCGTAAACGATCTAACTCTCTGAAATACAAGCATCGCGCCACTGGCACGGCGCGTGCAGAACTCGCCTCGAGTTGTGGGCTGCGCCCGGGGGGCGCGCCGGTGAGGCGAGGGTGCCATGGGTGTTTTCAGTGCGCTGACGACAGCGGTTTCGGGTATGACGGCGCAGTCCTATGCGCTTGAGAACATCTCCGGCAACATCGCGAATTCGCGGACGGCCGGCTACAAGCGGGTCGACACCACCTTCGCCGATCTCGTGCCGGATTCCGCGCTGAACCGCCAGATCTCCGGCTCGGTCGCAGCCTTCAGCCAGGCGACGAACTCGATCCAGGGCGACCTCAACGCCACCCGCATCGATACCAATGTCGCCATCAACGGCGACGGCTTCTTCGTGGTCGACCAGCGCTCCAGCGGCGTCGGCGCCAACACCCAGTTCGCCAACCAGAACCTCTACACGCGCCGCGGCGACTTCGATTTCGATGCCAACGGCTATCTCGTTAACGGGGCCGGCTACTATCTCAAGGGCCAGAGGATCGACCAGGTCACGGGCCAGCTCATCGGCACCCAGCCCGAAGTGCTGCAGATCACCAAGGACCAGTTCCCGGCCAAGGCGACGACATCGATCGAATACAGCGCCAACATCCCGGCCTATCCGAAGACCAATACCGCCGACAGCAGCGTGCCGGGCTCGGAACTGCTCAATGCCGCGAGCTTCACCGCCAGCAACCCGCTCTCCACCACGCAGGGCGGCACGGGCATCGTCGTCGGCAGCGAGATCACCACCTTCCTGAGCCAGTCGATCCCGGGTGGCTCGGTCACTGTCTACGATTCGTTGGGCAAGGCGACCAATGTCGAGCTGCGCTGGGCCAAGACCACCAATGCCTCGGCCGGCCCGCCGGTCACGGTCGATACCTGGAACCTCTTCGTCGCGGAGAACACCGGCGCGACCGGCGGCGCAACCGCTTATCGCAACGCCAATATCGACGTCACCTTCGACGCGACCGGCAAGATGGCGACACCCGCGGGCGGGAGCATCGCGCTGCCAACGATGACCATCGCCGGCACCACGATCAGCGGCATCCAGATCACCACCAACGGCGGCAACGGGCTGACCCAGAACGGCGACGTCAGCGGCCAGATCGATGCCCGCAGCATCCGGCAGGACGGTTACACCGCCGGCACGCTCGACCGTGTCTCGGTCTCGGCCGAAGGACAGGTGATCGGCACCTTCTCGAACGGCCAGGTCGTGGCGCTGGCGCAGATCGCGATGGCCCGGTTCAACGCCGACAACGCCCTCAAGCGCCTCGATGGCGGCGCCTATGAGGAAACCATCGAGTCCGGTGCCCCGATCGTCGGGCTCGGGACCTCGCAACTCGTCGGCGGCAGCGTCGAGCAATCCAATACCGACATCGCCGACGAGTTCTCGAAGATGATCGTCACCCAGCAGGCCTATTCGGCCAACACGAAGGTGATCAGCACGGCGCAGGAGATGCTGACGTCGGTGTTCAACATCATCCGCTGATCGGCACGACGGCGCGCGACGCGGCCCAGGAGGGCTGCTGAGGACGACAGGAGTTGACGATGGGGCTGAGCACTTCCCTCAACACGGCGATCGGCGGGCTCAACGCCACCCAGGTCGGCATCGGCGTCGTTTCCCAGAACGTCGCCAATGCCGGCACGACCGGCTACGTCCGGCGCGTCGTCTCCAACGCGGACAGCCTTAGCGGGCTCACGATCGGCGTGCAGAGCACGCAGGTGCAGCGACTGCTCGACACGATCGTCCAAAGCCAGCTCTGGCAGGAGGCCTCGGGAGCCGCCTATACCTCGACCCGGGCCAAGGCGCTCTCCAACCTCGACCAGCTTTACGGCGCACCGGGCAGCGACACCGCGCTCGACACGATCTTCAACAAGTTCACCAGCGCGCTGACCTCGCTGCAGAACGACCCGTCCTCCTACAGCCTGCGCTCGCAGGTGATCGATTCCGCCACGCTGCTGGCGCGGCAGCTCAACACGCTCTCCAACGGCGTCCAGGCGCAGCGCGCGGCCGCCGAGACGGGCATTTCGACCGCGGTGACGAAGGTCAACGACCTGCTCGGCGCGCTGACCAAGGTCAATGCGCGCATCGTGGCGGCGCCGAACGACAGCACGACCGCGAGCCTGAAGGACCAGCGCGATTCGATCCTGTCGGAGCTGTCGCAATACGTCGACATCAAGACGACCCAGGATGCGCGCGGCTCGATCAGCGTCGTAACCGGGTCGGGCACCCAGCTCTTCGACGGGCAGGCGGCGGTCACCTTCAGCTTCGATGCGCATGACGGCATCGGCGCGGACGATCAATGGAGTTCGGATCCGGCCAAGCGCGGCGTCGGCACGATCACCATGAAGACGATATCCGGCGGCGCGTCGGACGCGATCGCCAATAACGTCTTCCGCTCCGGCGAGATCGCCGCAAACATCGAATTGCGCGACAAGACGCTGGTGCAGGCGCAGGCACAGCTCGACGAGATCGCCGCGCAGATGTCGAAGGCGCTCTCGGACCGCGAGATCGCCGGCACCCCGGCGACGGCCGGCGCCGCGGCCGGCTTCGACGTCGACATGAGCGGCCTCCAGTCGGGCAACGCCATCACGCTCGACTACAAGGTCACGCCCGGCGGCCAGACCCAGCGCTTCACCTTCGTCAGGGTCGATTCCGCCACGTCGCTGCCGGCCTCGGCCGGCGGCGATGCCAACAACCGCGTGGTCGGGATCGACTTCTCGGGCGGCCCGGCCTCCGTCGCCGCCCAGATCCAGGCCGCCGTCGGGAGCGGCTTCACGGTCAGCAACATCGGCTCGACATTGCGTGTCGTCGATGACGGCGCCGCTGGCACGCGCGACGTGGTCGGGCTGACGGCACGTCCCACGAATACGGCGCTGTCGTCGGCCGGCGGCACGGCCGAACTGCCCTTCTTCGTCGATGGCGCTTCTGGGGCCGCCTTCACCGGCTCCTATGACGGCGGTTCGCAGACGCTCGGTTATGCCGGGCGCATCCTTGTGAATCCGGCGCTCGTGGCGGATCGCTCGCTGCTGACCGTCTACGACAGCGCCACCCCGACCCCGCAAGGCGATGCGACCCGCGCGAACCTGATGGTCGACCGGCTGACCAAGAGCCAGCGCGCGATCACCAACGCGACGGGGCTCGACGGCAACACCGCGACCGCCAACTCGACGGTCAGCAATCTCGTCCAGCGCGTCGTCTCGTCCCAGGGCCAGGCGGTCGAGACCGCCCAGCGCCTGGACGAGGGCCAGCAGGTCGCGCTGGCCTCGATCCAGAGCCGATTCCAGGAGACGGCACAGGTCAATGTGGACCAGGAGATGTCGATGCTGATCGAGCTCCAGAACGCCTATGCCGCCAACGCCCGCATCATCTCCACGGTCAAGGAGATGATGGACGTGCTGATGAGAGTGTGAGGCAGCCATGACCATCACCGCCTATGGCACCGGCGCCTATCGCGCGGCCCAGTCGAACAGCTTCGTCTCGACGCGCGCCCAGTTCGACGACCTGCAGCGACAGCTCGACACGCAGAAGAAGGCGACGAGCTACGGGGATCTCGGCATCGATCGGCGCGTCAGCCTCGATCTCAACGGCAAGCTCTCGACACTGGACTCGCTGCTGTCGGGCATCCAGCTCGGCGACGTGAACCTCAAGCTGCAGACGAACGCGGCCAGTACCTTCGCGACGCTGGCGAGCAACTCGCGCAACGACATGCGCTCCAACAGCTACGTTGCCACGTCGACCGGGCGTTCGGCGCCGCAGGTGCTGGCAGAGGACCGCTTCAAGCAGGTGCTCGACCTGCTCAACACCAATGTCAACGGCCGCTACCTGTTCTCGGGAACGACCTCGGACAAGGAGCCGGTCGAAAGCTTCGACACCATCATCAATGGCGACGGCGCCGGCAAGGCGGGGCTGAAGCAGCTCATCGACGAACGCCGGCGCGCCGATCTCGGGAGCAGCGGGCTCGGCCGCCTGACCACCGGCACGGCAGGACCGACGACGGTTACGCTGGCGGACGGCGATCATGACTACGGCTTCAAGATCGGCAGCGTCACCTCGACGGGGACCGGGATCGCGGTCGCCGCCCAGGCGCCGCTTCCCGCCGGCAGCCGGGCCGCCTTCTCGGTGTCCGTCACCGGCCAACCCCAGCCGGGCGACAAGGTCAGCATCACGCTGAACCTGCCGGACGGCACGCAGACTCAGGTCACGCTGACGGCGCGAGCGGCCGGAAGTACGGGCTCCGATACCGATTCCTTCGAGATCGGCGCCGACGTCAATGCGACCACGGCAAATCTGAAGACGTCGCTCGACGCGGCGATCGGCAAGGAGGCGCAGACGACGCTGTCCGCCGCTTCATCGCAGGTGGCTGCGAAGGATTTCTTCGCTGGAAGCGTCAACAACCCTCCCAGGCGCGTTCCTGGTCCCGATTTCGAGAATGCGACCGCCCCGCCGACCAAGGTCGGCGCCATCGATACCACGGTCATCTGGTACAAGGGCGAGGACGGCATTCCGCCGCTGGACAAGACCGATCCCACGCTGGATACGCGCACGATCGCGCCGACTTCCGCCCGCGGCACGGCGACCGTGCAGGTCGATCAGGGCCAGAGCACGAATGTCGGTGCGCGCGCCAACGAGGAGGCCTTCCAGGTCGGTCTCGCGCAGTTCGGCATCATGTTGAGCGAAACCTTCCCGGCGGACGATCCGAACTCCCAGGCGCGCTACAATGCGATGGCGGAGAGGGTGGGCGACAAGCTCGGATTCGGCGGCACCACGCAGAAGCCGGCCGAGATCATCACCGAGTTCGGATCGGCCCAGACCGCGATGGCGAACGCCAAGCAGCGCCACCAGGACACGCAGAACTACCTGACGACGGCATTGGGCGATGTCGAGAACGTATCGACGGAAGAGGTCGCCGCGCAGATCCTGGCGCTGCAGAATCAGCTCACCGCCAGCTACCAGGTGACTTCGATGCTCTCGAAGCTGACGCTCACCAACTATCTCTGAGCGTCGCCCGGCTGCGGCTTGCGAGCTCAGAGCCACGCTGTTCACGCGCTTCGCCGAGCGCGCGCCTGGGCCGGGAGCGGGCAGTAGGAGCCGCAATCGGCAACGCCCGGCAGGAGATAACGCAGGCAGCAGATGCGCCGCTGGCACTGGTCGAGCGGCGTCAGCGGCGAGGGGCGCAGCGTGTCATGCAGGAAATTGCGCCCGCCGCCCTTGGCGTGGGGCGAGGTCAGCATTGCCTGCGCCTCCGCCAGAGCCGGACGGTCTACGCCCGCAAGCGCAGCGCATTGCTGGACGGTCCAGGCGAGGCTCGCAGCCGCATTGTTCCAAAGGAGCTTCTGCGAGACCGAGAAGGGGCCGGCGAGGCGATCGATCAGGACGGCGACGTGATCCTCGATCAGCTCGTCGAAACGTCCTTCGGCCGGCGACGGATCCAGGAGCTGCCCCGGTGATATGACGACGCCGGCCGTGCAACCGTTCTCGTGGAGCGCGAGCGTTGCCCGTCCCAGCGCGACCGGCAGATGCACGCGCCCCAGCAGCGTTGCGACCACCGAGGGCACGATGACCGCCGCGAAATGCCATTGCGTCCACATCGAGACGACCGCGCGCGGCTCTCCGTCTGGGTTGGCGGCACCGAAGCGCTCGATGAGCTCGCGCAGGGATGACGGATCGAGCAGCCGCTCCGAGTGGAGCCGCGGCGCGGTCCCGCCGGCGTGCAGCGTGCCGGCGAAGTGCTGCAGCGTGCCCGTGAAGCAGCCGGCGAGGTCCTCACCCTTCATGGTGGGGCCTAGGCGAGGGTCGCGCGGTCGTTCCGGCGCCGCAGCCAGGGCATCAGCGATAGTGCCAGAAGCCCGAAGAGGCCCGCGGCGCCGAAACAGAATCCATAGCCGAGCACATCGCCGAAGCTGCCGGCGAGCCGCCAGCCGATCAGGCTGACGATGGCGTCGGCACTCTGGAACAGGGTGAAGTCGACGCCAGCCTGGTCGAGTGAGGAACTGCCCATCAGCTCGGCGTAAAGCGCCGTGAAGCCGAGGGCGAGCGCCCCGGAGGAGGTCAACGACAGTCCGATGAGGACCGTGGCCGAGGTTCCGCCGAGCGAAGCGGTGAGCGCGAAGGCGAACATCACCGCAAGCTGCGCCGCCAGCGCCCAGGCCATCACCCGAAAGGCCGAGATGCGTTTCAGGACCCAGCCGCCGCCGAGCGCGCCTGCAAGGCCCAGAGCCGTGACGCCGATGCCGTTGACCGAGCCGATGGTCGTCAGGCTCAGTCCGGCGTCGACGAGATAAGGCCCGATCAGGACCATCGCCCATTTCTGGCCGAGCACGTAGACGGCGACCAGCAGCAGTCCGGCCTGGACCTGCGGGCGCCGGAACGCCCGCATCAAGGATTGCCGGGGGCGATCCGCCGCGGCGGCCGGCGCGTCGTCCGGCATCAGGAGGAACGGCGCGGCGAGGGCGACGAGTACCCCGGCCATGATCAGCGCCGACGGCCGCCAGCCCCAGTGATCGATCATGACGAGGAAGAGGCCGCCGCCGATGGCCGAGCCGAGATAGGCGCCGCCGACCTGCGCGGCGTTGCCCCAGCCGCGGTTCTGCTCGGCAAGGCTCTCCACGGCATGTCCGTCGCAGGCGATGTCGATCGTCGCCGAGGAGAACGAGGCGACCATCATCGCGATGGTCAGCGGGCCGAGCGCGGTTGGTCCGATCAGGGCGCAGGCCACGACCGCGCCGACGGCGAACGGCCCGACGAGGCCGATCGTCAGCCGCGAGCGGCGCCTTGCGCCGTGCGGCGAGCGGAAGCGTTCGAGCGCCGGCGCCCAGAGGAACTTGAACGACCAGGGCAGCACGGTGAGCAGGATCAGCGCGATGTCGTTGAGCGAGGCGCCGTTCTGCCGCATGACGGCGGGCAGTCCCGTGAAGATCACGCCGCCGATGACGCTCTGACCGACATAGAGGCCGCCGAGGCCGATGATCAGCCGCAGAGGCGGCGCGCTCATGGGCGCCGCGACGCGGGATGCGGTCACCGCACTCACCAGCGATACTTCAGGCTGGCAATGACCTTGCGTCCCTGGTTGAAGTAGCAATAGCCGGCGGTGCAGACCTGGTCGACCTTGTTCAGCAGATTCTGGGCGTTGACCTGCGCCGTGAGGCCCTTGAGCTTCGGGTCGAGTTTTTCGAAATCATAGGTCAGGCGCGCGTCGACGAAGGCTGTCGCCTTGTTGCGGATGACGAGCCGGTTGTAGTCGTCGCCGAAATTGACGCCGGTGTAGCGGATACCCGCGCCGAAACCGAGGCCGAGCAACGGGCCGGTGGCGACGTCATAGCCGCCCCAGAGCGAGAAGGCGTGTCTGGGCACGCTGTTGACCTGATTGCCAACCGTATCGGGCGAGAGCTTCAGGATGCGCGTATCCGTATAGGCATACGAGGCCTGGAAGCTGATGCCGTTGCCGAGCGAGGTGTTCGCCTCGAGCTCGAAGCCGCGCGAGCGGAAATCGAGCTGCGTCTGCTGATTGAATCCGTTGACCACGGTGTAGACGATGCCGTCCTCCTGCTTCAGCCAGAAGGCGGAGGCGTTGAGCAGCGTGTTGTAGCCGGGCAGGGCATATTTCACCCCGACCTCGGCCTGCTCGCCGCGGGTCGGCTTGGCGACGCCGCCATTCAGCACGGTCCCGGGATTGGCGTTGAAGGAAGTGCCGTAGCTGGCATAGGGGGTGAGGCCGAAATCCGTGACGTAGCTCAGGCCCACGCGGCCGGTGAAGGCACCCTTGTCCTGCTTGTCGGCGGCTGCGCCCGGCACCCTGTAGCTGCTCTGCAGCCAGTCATGCCGCCCGCTCAGCAGCAGGCGCCACGGGCCGGCCTTGATCTCGTCCTGGACATAGGCGCCGATCAGGGTCTGATCCTGCTTTGTCGGATAGGGCAGGATGGGGTTGGCGATGGCCGCGAAGTTGTAGCCGATCCGCGAGCCGTAACTCGCATGCCCGATGTCGAAGCCGGTCAGGATCGTGTGCTCGACCGGTCCGGTGCGCAGCAGCGTCTTGAGATATGTGTCGGCGGTGAGGGCGTCGAGATTCTCCTTCACCTGGCCCGCATAGGTCGTCCCGCCGAACTTCTCGTCGGTCGAGAGCGTCGACCAGCGCAGGTTCTGGTGGAATGAGACGGCCTCGCTGAACTTGTGCTCGAATTCGTAGCCGATGCGCCCCTGCTTCTGCGTGAAGTCGTTGTAGGCGGGGTTGAACAGCAGGGTCCGGCTCGCGCCCGTCGTCGGGAAGATCACCGTGCCGTCGCGCAGGCTGAAGGTGCCGTAGGTGTTGTCGTAGGCCGCGGAACCGCCGGTCTTCGAATCCATGTACTCGCCGAGGATGGTCAGCTTGGTGCTGTCGTTCGGCTTGAAGGTGATGGCCGGAGCGATATAGGTCCGGTTGTCCGGCACGCCGGGGAGATTGGTGTGGGCGCCGCGCAGGACGCCCGTCACCCGGTAGAGTACGGTTCCCGCCTCGTTGACCGGGCCGCCCAGGTCGAAGTTCAGCTGCTTGCGGTTGAACGACCCGCCCTGCACCTCGATCTCGCCAAAGCGGTACTCGGTCGGGCGTTTCGAAATCATGTCGATGACGCCGACCGAAGCGCTGGCACCGTAGAGCGAGGAGGCGGGGCCTTTCAGGATCGAGATCGAGTCGAGGCCATAGGGCTCGGTCCGGAACAGGCCGCTCGGGCTGTTGAACTCGCGCAGCCCGTCGCGAAAGACCCCCGTATAGGTGATGTCGACGCCGCGGATCGAAAAGCTGTCGAAGCGTGGGTCGAAGCCGTAGCCGCCGATGCGCGCACCCGGCGTGTAGCCCAGCGCCTCGGTCAGCGTTTGCGGCTTGCGCTCGGCCAGCTGCCGCTGCGTGACGGTGCTGATCGTCTGCGGCGTCTCGATGACCGGCGTGTCGGTCTTGGTGGCCGAGCGCGTGGTCCTGGCGACGTAACCGTCGTTGCTGATGACGCCAGCGGCGCCCCTGGTTCCGTCCTGCCGTGCAGCTTCGTTCTGGACGACGATCTCGTCGAGCTGGGTGACACCTTGCTGCTGCGCCTGGGCCGAAATGCCGGGAATGAAGGCAGTGGAAGCGAGCAGATAGGCGAGCGGACGGTTCACGGCGTCTCTCCAACGTAGGAAGTCGCCCCGCTCTATGACAGGATCATCGTATTGATCAACCGAATCTTCAGTACAAACCCGAGAATCGCAAGTTTTATTATTATTACAATTTCAATATATGAAGTAATTATGTTCTAGTTCTTGTATAAATATCGTTTTAGATCGAATAAATCTGGCAATTCTCTCGGACGTCTGTCCTCGGTGGCCCGTCTTCCCGATTGATACGGGAGCGCAGGCAACCGAGAGCGAAGGCCGCCAGCGGGCAAAGCGCATTTGTTCGCTCGACTGATAGAGCGGACCCTCGCGTGAGTCCCCAGCAGCCTGCTCAGGCCTGACGAGCGCGCAGGTCAGGCCCGGATCGCGGGCGGGTGCGTCAAGGAGGCCCGGCAACGGAACTCGGCGGCCGCTTCGTCGGCGCGTCGTTGCCTTCGGTCTGATGATTTCGCGACGCCAGGCGACCTGATGACGAGCGCCATCACGCCGGGCGCGCCGGACCTTCAGATCCGACGGGATGCGCGCCCACAGGCGATCGACGGGCTTGCAGCTGCCGGCCGGCATGGCCGGCGGAAGAAGGGGATGGAGGTCGAACGAGGCGATGTTCGGCGGTTCGCGCGCGGAGGGCGCTTCAGCGCCCGCGCAATCCCGCCGCTATGTCCCGGTTGATGCCGATGAGGACGGTCAATGCCTGGGGCTGTGGGTCTGCCACGACCTTGAAGGTATGATTGAAAATGAAGTTCGCGAGGCCGAGAATGTTGGTCTTGATGCCGACCGGAAGGGGATTGTCCTCCGCGATCACCGCCTTGACCAGCAGGGTCCAGAGCCGGCGGTTATAGGTCAGGGCTTCGTCCAGTTCCGGCTCGCGCTGGCTCCAGTCATCGGCGACGGACTGGAGCTTGGTCGCGGCCTTGATCAGCAGGGAGGCTTCGAGTTCGCGGGGGGAAACGACGGCCTGGGCCGTCTTGGCAGCGGCGGCGTAGGCGTTAAACCCGTTTTGCATGCTCGATCAGTTCCGCTTCGTAGGCGATCAGCTTCTTGGCTGCCTTCAGGGCTTTGTAGAGATCCCCGCTTAAGATGCGGTTATTGATCTCGTGAATATGCGGCAGAGCACTGGGCGCTGCCTGCACGAAATCGCGCACGAGCTGGAAGAACACTTCATGCTGATGCGTCGGATCCTGCGCCAGATACATCAGCTGGATCGCAAGATAGATCTTCTTGGCCGGGCTGTCGGCGGTCGTGGCGGTGAGAATGTCCTTCTCACGCAGGATCGGAGCCTCGCCCTCGATGAAGAAGCGCGTGCGCTGCTCGTCGTTGCGGATCACGACCTGGCCGATGATGATGCGCTCGCGCGGCTTGAGCTCGACCTTGAGAGCCATGTCTGTCCTGCCTTCGGGCTCGAGGAAGAAGCTGCCGGACCCTCGCGCGTCAGCCGAAGAGGCGCAGCACGCCCTGGTCGGCCTGGTTGGCGAGCGAGAGCGCCGTCTGCGAAAGCTGCTGGCGGGTGTTGAGGGCGAGCAGGCTCGCGCCTTCCGCGTTCGAGTCGGCCGCGACCAGATTGTCCGCGCCCTGGGTCAGGACGTTGGAGAGCTCCTTGGTGAAGTCCTGCCGGGTCTGGGCGACCGAGAGGTTGGAGCCCAGCGTCGAGGACAGCGACTTCAGCGAGGTCAGCGAGCCCGTCAGCGCCGCCGTCGCCTTGTCGAGATCGGCGTCGTTCTGGAAGTTGAAGAAGCCGGCGAGCTGGGTGTTCGTCGCCTGCGAGATGCCGAGGTTGTCGGCGCTCAGCGTCGAGCCCTGAATGTCGAGCTTGGTCTGGTTGGTGCCGGTCTTCTCGTTGAAGGTGATCGAGAGACGGTCGCCCTGCAGCAGGTTGATGCCGTTGAAGCTCGAATCCTTGGCAAGCTGGTCGATCTGGTCGCGCAGGTCGTTGAACTGCTGGATCAGGTTCGAGCGGACGGCCGAGGTGATGTTCGACGAGGTCAGGCTCGAGGTGGCGACGACGGCGTCGGCCGCGGCGAAGCCGATGGCGGTGTTGTTGCCGCCGGCGGCGGCGCTGGTCAGCGCGGTCGCGTCGTCGGTGCCGGAGCCGAAGCCGAAGCCGACCGTGTCGGAGCCGTTGCCCTTGACGTTGAGCTGGCCCTTCTCGTCGACGAAGGCGGTGGCGACGCCCGACTTGTTGATCTCGTTGACGACGTCGCGGACGGTGGTGTTCGCGGTGTCGAAGGTCTTGGTGTAGGTCGTGTTGCCGGCCGTGATCGAGATCGCGAGCTTGGTGTTGGCGGCGGCGATGCCGAGGTCACCCGAGCTGGAGGCGGTCGCGGCGTCGGCGGTGGCGGCGGTACCGCCCGTGATGTCGCCGATCGACTTGTCGAGCGCGATGTCCTTCAGGCTCTTGGAGGTGACGGCGGCTTCGGTCGCGGTGGCGAGAGCCGTACCGGCCTTGGTCGGGCGGTTCTGGGCCGCGTCGGCCTGGGCCTGCTTCACGGTCGACTGGAGCGACTGCACCAGCTTGGTGATGGCGTCGATGCCCTTGGAGGCGGCCTGGATGGTCTGGATGCCGTTCGAGATGCCGTCGAGCAGGCCGGTGAGCTGGCTCGAACGATCGTTCAAGGACAGCGCGGTGAAGTAGTTGACCGGGTTGTCGATGGCCGAGTTGACCTTCTTGCCGGTGGCAAGGCGGTTCTGGATGACGTTCTGCTGGGCGGTCGTCTGCTGCAAGGTCAGCAGGTTGTTGCGAACGCCGCTCGAGAGAATTGGTCCGGCCATGTTCGGTCCCCTGAAACGCGGATGCGCGCTCGTTCAGTTTGATCTGGCCCGATAATTCAGCGTTAGGGATAAAAAAACGTTAACGCTTCCGATCATGCGATCGCAGCCGTCCGACGCGCGAAAAAGGCGGCGGAGCTTGCGCCCCGCCGCCTTTTTGTCTTCGGCCCATATTCTATGGGCGAGCCCGCTTCTGCGGACGAAGGATCAGAACAGACGCAGGATCGCCTGGTCGGACTGGTTGGAAAGCGACAGCGCCGTCTGCGAGAGCTGCTGGCGGGTCTGCAACGCGAGCAGGTTGGCGGCTTCCTGGTTGCCGTCGGCGGCGACCAGGTTGTCGGCGCCCTGGGTCAGGACGTTGGTGAGGTCCTTGGTGAAATCCTGCCGGGTCTGGGCGACCGAGAGGTTCGCACCGAGCGAGGAGGAGATCGACTTCAGCGAGGTCAGCGCGCCGGTGAGGGACTTCGTGGCGGTATCCAGATCGGCATCGTTCTGGAAGTTGGTGAAGCCGGCGAGCTGGGTGTTCGTGGCCTGCGAGATGCCGAGGTTGTCGGCGCTCAGCGTCGTGCCCTGAATGTCCAGCTTCGACTGGCTGCTGCCGGTCTTCTCGTTGAACTGGATCGAGGCCTTGTCGCCCTGCAGCAGGTTGACGCCGTTGTAGCCGGCATCCTTGGCGAGCTGGTCGATCTGGTCGCGCAGGTCGTTGTACTGCTGGATCAGGTTCGAGCGGACGGCCGAGGTGACGTTCGACGAGGTCAGGCCGGAGGTGGCGACGACGGCGTCGGCCGCGGCGAAGCCGATGGCGGTGTTGTCGCCGCCGGCGGCGGCGCTGGTCAGCGCGGTCGCGTCGTCGGTGCCGGAGCCGAAGCCGAAGCCGACGGTCTCGGAGCCGTTGCCCTTGACGTTGAGCTGGCCCTTCTCGTCGACGAAGGCGGTGGCGACGCCCGACTTGTTGATCTCGTTGACGACGTCGCGGACGGTGGTGTTCGCGGTGTCGAAGGTCTTGGTGTAGGTCGTGCTGCCGGCCGTGATCGAGATCGCGAGCTTGGTGTTGGCGGCAGCGATGCCGAGGTCACCCGAGCTGGAGGCGGTCGCGGCGTCGGCGGTGGCGGCGGTGCCGCCCGTGATGTCGCCGATCGACTTGTCGAGGGCGATGTCCTTCAGGCTCTTGGAGGTGACGGCGGCTTCGGTCGCGGTGGCGAGAGCCGTACCGGCCTTGGTCGGGCGGTTCTGGGCCGCATCGGCCTGGGCCTGCTTCACGGTCGACTGGAGCGACTGCACCAGCTTGGTGATGGCGTCGATGCCCTTGGAGGCGGCCTGGATGGTCTGGATGCCGTTCGAGATGCCGTCGAGCAGGCCCGTGAGCTGGCTCGAACGCTCGTTCAGCGAAGCGGCAGTGAAGTAGTTGACCGGGTTGTCGATGGCCGAGTTGACCTTCTTGCCGGTGGCAAGGCGGTTCTGGATGGCGGTGGCCTGCGACTGGACCGAGGAGAGCGACGAGACGGCGCTGCGGACGCCGGCGGAGAGAGTAACGGCCATAATCATGAACCCTTCTGGGATTGTTGCCTTCTGGCGTCGCGGCCGTCCTGGCCGCGACCCGCAGACCCTCGTGCCCGATCCCGTAACAACGGGTAAATTTCCGCCGCCAAATTGTCGGCGCCCCCGGGTGCTCGCGAAGGTGGTTAACAAGCTGCCAATGTGAGGACGGAGCCGCGGCGCGCGTTCGCACAGGCGCCGCGACGCCAGCGAAAGCGCTGCGCCGCGAGCGGAGCTGCGCCTCATCGCGGCGAGCGCGGCTATTTCGAATGCTGAAGGCCGGGCGCTTCTGCCCGGGGTCGCTCAGGCGGTCCGCTCGACCCGCGGTAGCGTCTCGCTGGCCTCGCGGGCGCGTTCGGTGAGCTCGCGCGAATAGGCCCGCAGCTTCAGCGTGGCCTCGTCGGGAAGCTGCATGATCGTTTCGCCGGTTTCCCGATTCTTCTTCTGCAGCACGACGGCGCGGGTCCGCGGGTCGATGACGAGCTTGCGCTCGATGGTTTCGTCGAGCGCCCTGTCTGCGGCGCGCCCGTTCTGGTCGCGCTCGAAGCTGCGGCGTTCGCCGGCGGCGCGGCTGCGGGCGTCGCGTTCCTGGGCGCGGACGTCGACGTGAACGGCCTCGCCGGCCGAAGCGGATTGCACCGTCTTCTCCGGGGGGAGGTCGACGGCCACGCTGCCCGGCTGAGCGGTCACATCGGCACGGGCCACGGCAGGCGCGCCGGTTGCGGCGGCAACCTTCGGGACATTACCAAAGTCCATATCGCACTCCTTCTGGAGCTGTACACGGCGCCGTCGCGCCGCTTCGTCGCCGCGTTGCGGACAGGGCACACCCATCCGATCCTGACGATACTGCCGGAAATGATTGAATCCGACGTTAGAAAATTAGGTAAATATTGAGAGTGTCCATGGCAGCGCCCGATCTATACCGGGCGTTAACCAAAGCCGCGTCGCGGCGGCCGGCCGGCTTCTCAGGCAGGGCGTGCGGACCGGCTGCCTCGCGCGCGAGGCTCAGAGCCGCCGGGAGACCACCAGAGGCCCGGAGTTCGGGCGGGCGAAGACGCCGGCGCCGACCGTCGCCGTGGGGCCGTAGGCATTGGCCCGCATCGGCTTGTTGGCATCGGCCGCGAGGTCGCGGATCACGGATTCCGAGACGGCTCGCGCCGTCGCCAGCACGATCTGGTTGGTCTCGATCAGCCCCTGGAAGGCGCGATGGGCCTCTTTCAGCCGCTTTACCTGCTCGGGCGCGAAACGGGCGAGCGCCACCGCATTGAGCTTCACCTGCTCGACGCCGCGCATGTAGACGCCGGCGAGCTCGGTCTTGCGCGGCTCGCGCGTCATCGCCTCAGGCAACCGGCCGGCGCGCACCAGCTCGGTCTCCTCGCCGACGAGATGCGCCAGTGCCGCGAGCGCTTCCAGCACCGTCTCCACCAGGGTTCGGGCCTCGCCCACGCCGGAAATGCGCGGCCGCTCGTCGAGGATGCGTCCTGCCGTCGTCATCCTCACGCTCCGGCCGAGGACTGGGCTTGCAGGTTGAGCATCTCGCGCAGGATCTGATCGGAGACGCCGATGCCGCCCGATTGCTGGATCTGCTTGGCGTAGGCCTGGGTAAGCTGCGAACGCCAGACATCGCCGCCCGTGCCATTGTCGCCGAGCGGGCCCTCGGCACCCATGTTGGTGAACATGTGCTGGGTCATCTGCTCGAGGAACATGGTCTCGAAGTCGTCGGCCTGCTTCTTGGCCTTCGCCTTTGCGGGGTCGAGTGCGTTGGCGATGCCGTCGACGACCTTGCCGGCGACGCCGAGTGCGAGGTTGGCGGCGGGGAGAGCGAGCGCGGCGGTCATCACATCACCTCGATTTCGGCTTGCAGTGCTCCGGCCGACTTGATGGCCTGGAGGATCGCGATAAGGTCGCGCGGGCCGATGCCCAGCGCGTTGAGCCCGTCGACCAGTTCGGCCAGGGTCACGCTTTCCTTGACGAGGGCGAGCTTGTTGCCGCCTTGCGTGTCGACCTTGACGCTGGTCCGCGGGGTGACGACCGTCTGTCCGCGGGAGAACTGCTCCGGTTGCGAGACCTGCGGCTGCTCGCTGATCGTGACTGTGAGATTGCCCTGCGCCACCGCGACGGTGGAAACGCGAACATCCTTGCCCATCACGATGATGCCCGAACGCTCGTCGATGACGACGCGGGCTCCCTGGTCGGGCTCGACGCGCAACTGCTCGATATCCGTCAGCAGCTTGATCATGTTGCCCTTGAAGCGGGGCGGGATCTGCAGGGCGACGGTCGACGGGTCGGTCGGCTCGGCGGAATCGCCGCCGATGAAATCGTTGATCGCCGCGGCGACACGGCGAGCCGTGGTGAGGTCCGGGTTGCGCAGCGACAGGCGCAGCGTCTGGAGCTTGTTGAGCGCAAAATCGATCTCGCGCTCGACGACGCCGCCATTGGCGATGCGCCCCACCGTCGGGACGCCGCGCGTGATCTTGCTGGCCTCGCCCTCGGCCGAGAAGCCCGAGATCGCGACAGGCCCCTGCGACACGGCATAGACCTCGCCATCGGCGCCGAGCAGCGGCGTCACCAGCAGGGTGCCACCCTGGAGCGACTTGGAATCGCCCATGGCCGAGACGGTGACGTCGACGCGGGTACCCTGGGTCGCGAAGGGCGGCAGGTTGGCGGTGACCATCACGGCCGCGACGTTGGCGGTGCGCATGTTGGCGCCGCGGGTGTTGACGCCGAGCCGCTCCAGCATCGCCTGCAGCGACTGCTTGGTGAAAGGCGTGTTGTTGAGGGTGTCGCCGGTGCCGTTCAGGCCCACCACGATGCCGTAGCCGAGGAGCTGGTTGGAGCGCACGCCTTCGACCGAGGCCAGATCCTTGATGCGGGAGAGTGCGAAGGCAGGCTGCGCCGGCAGGCTGAGGCCGAGCGCGAGCAGGCCGACGAGCGGCCGCATCAGCGATCTCAGGGCGGGCAGGCGAAACATGGCTTCCGATGTCCTCGAGCGAATCCGGACATCGCCTTGCGAGGGGCGTGCCAGATCGTCGGGAAAGCGAAAGCGCTTTTTCGTCAGTCTCTTGCTCGCGTGCGGCGAGTGTCGCCGTGGCGGCTGCAGGCTGCCGATCCTGCCGGGGCGGCAGATTCTGCCGGGCGATTTACCGGCTGTTAACCCTGCCGCGCCAAGCTTTCGTTAACTGTTTGAGTTCGCGCGTCGGATGGCCCGAAGATCGGCTTTCTGCCCCGATCCGACGCTCCCGAGAGGCCGCCATGATCAGGATCGACCAGCGTGCGCCTGTTTCCGGCGCCGGCAAGGCCAACTCCGCGAAGCGTACGGGGGGATCGTCCTTCGCGCTTCCGGCCGCCGGGAGCGAAGCCCCCGTGCGCAACGCCGGGGTCGCGGCGGCTGGCCCGCTCGACACGCTTCTCGCGCTTCAGGCCGATGAGGATCAGCAGGAACGCAAGCGCCGGGAAGCGCGGCGTGGCCATGACCTGCTCGACGGGCTCGACCGGCTGAAGGCGGCGCTCCTCGCCGGCCGCGTGCTGCCGTCGGAGCTGGAGCGCATCCGGCAGGCGCTGGCGCTGCGGCGCGAGACGACGGACGATCCGCGCCTCGACGATGTCCTGGCGCATATCGAACTGCGCGCTGCCGTGGAACTGGCGAAGCTCGGGCGCTGAACCGCTCCGGCGACGACGCCACCTACCGGATGAACTGGTCGACATACTCCGCGCCGAGACCATTCCGCTCGTAGTGCGCCCGGCACTTGTCGATACGGGTGAAGACGTCGTCATAGCCTAGGCACTTGCCGTCCGGATCGACATAGATCATGGCGCCGTTGACCTGGAACATGGTGATCATCTCCTCGACGTCGGGGTCGACCACCAGCGTGTGCGTCTCGCCCGGAGCCTCGTAGACATAGGAGCCTTCGGTCGCGACCCAGTCGTGCTCGAGGTAGCGCCATTTGCCCTTGAGCACGTAACCATGGACCGGCAGCGGATGGCGATGACGCGAAAGCACGCCGGCACGGCGCACCTTGAGCAGGTTCATCCAGTATCCACGGGATACGCAGAGCAGCAGCGGACGAAACCAGACGTTGTCGTCGACGGGTACCCAGACGCGCTCGTCCGTCGGGATCACGTTCGGCACCACCAGCTCCGGCGGCGATTCCTTCGGCTGGGCGTGGCGATAGGGTGTCCAGCGCTCTTCCTGCGTGGCGGCGACGGGCATCGGGTTCGTGGTGCTCATGGCGTCTCTCCCGTTGAGCTTTTGATTCAACCGGTGCGCAGATCGATTCAGGATCTGCATTCAACCTGTTGAAATATCTTCACTTCAGAGCGTCAGATAGCCGCCGTCGACCGGCAGGATCGCGCCCGTGATGAACTGCGCCTCGTCCGAGAGCAGAAAGGCGATGGCGCCGCCGACATCTCCGGGCTTGCCCCAGCGGCCCATCGGCGTGCGCGCGAGAATCGGAGCGGATCGCGCCGCGTCCTCGACGAGCGGCCGCGTCAGCTCCGTCTCGATCCATCCGGGCGCCACCGCATTGACCCGAATGCCGGCGGGGGCCCAGGCCGCCGCGAGCGACTTGGTCAGTTGCCCGACGCCGCCCTTCGAGGCGGCATAGCCCGGAGCGAAGGGCGAACCGTGAAAGGTCAGCATCGAGGCGGTGTTGACGATGGCGCCGCCGGCCTGGCCCGCTCCGCCGGCGGCGAGCTTGTCCTTCGCGGCCAGGCACATCCGCATCGTGCCGTTGAGGTTGACCTCGATCGTCAGCCGGAAGGCGTCGATCTCGAATTCCTTGCCGCCGCGCTGGATCATGCCTGCGCAGTTCACCAGCGCATCGAGCCGCGGGCAGGCAGCGACGATGGCGGCGACCTCGTCGTCGCGGGTGACGTCGAGACGCGCGTGGCGGATCGCCGGATGAGCCGGCGCCATCGCGACCTCCTCGGCGGTGAGACCGGTGGCGAGGACTTCGTAGCCGGCCTTGGCGAGGGAAAGGGCGGCTCCGGCGCCGATGCCGCGCGTGCCGCCGGTGACGAGAGCGAATTTGGAGGGAGTGGACTGCGTCATGCCCGGGAGGCTAGAGCGCCGGCCGGTGCGGGGGAAGGGCGCCTGCCGCAGGCCGCCATGAGCCTGCGGCCTGCCTCAAATCACTGCCACTTGTATTTCAACGACAGCAGCGCCGTGCCGCGGGTCTCGTAGTCGCTCGCGACCAGCGGCAGCTTGCGCGCCAGGGCGAGGTCGAACGAGGCCTGCCAGGGCAAGTCGGCCATTCTCGCCAGATCGACCGAGAGCTTGACCTCCGGTGTCAGCGCCGAGTGGAAGCCATCGCCCGCGGCGAAGACATAGTTGCCGGCCATGCCGAGCTGGGTCGTCAGCATCAGGTGCGGCAGGAGCTCCTGGCGGTAGCCGATCATTGCGTCGCCGGTCTGCTCGGGATTGCCGCCGACCGCTCCCGTGCCTCCGGTCGAGACGCCCCAGATCAGCCCGGGACCGGCCGAGGCGGGCTGCGCCCAACGCCAGTCCAGGCGGGCGTCGCGCGACGCCCCTTGCTGGGCCGGCGTGGTCAGGCTGGTCGAAAGCGAGAAGACGTCCTTGCCGAGCTTGAACCCGACCGAGCGGTCCTGCTGGGGGAGGGCCATGCTTTCGCGCGCGGCGAAGCCCTTGCGAATGATATCGACCGGAATCGGCGCGCGGGCGCGCAGATGGGCGCCGGAAGCGACATTGGCGCGGCCGATCGCCGCGAGCGCGGGGTTGAAGACGACCGCGTCGGGATCGGTGGCGGCCGGCGCACCGGCATCCATGGCATTGGCGTCCGGATCCATCAGGGCGCCGCGCGGAATGGGCAACTGGATCGCGCCGTCGGGCACCGGCGCCTGCGCGCCAGCGGGGCCGGCGGACAGCAGGCCGGCGATCACGCACGCCGCCGGAAGGGCTGCCTTGGGAAACACGAGGCGGTGGGACACGTCGTTCGTCCTGTCGCTATGACGAGCGGCATTGCAGGCTAGGCGAGGAAGGTGCCGATTTTGCGGCAGTGCAGCAAGGCTGCGCGGACAGCGGCATTGCCCGAAAGCTGCGCTTTCCCGTTTGCGGAACATGCTCTAGGAAGCCACCAGCCGCGGGCCGTGGCGACACGCCAGGGCACGGACGTTCTATCTGGAGAGCACAGGGGTCATCGCATGAGCAAGATCAAGGTCGCCAACCCGGTCGTCGACATGGACGGCGACGAGATGACCCGGATCATCTGGCAGAAGATCAAGGACACGCTGATCTTCCCCTATCTCGACCTCGAGCTCGAGTATTACGACCTCTCCGTCGAGAACCGCGACGCGACCAACGACCAGGTCACCATCGACGCCGCCAACGCTACCAAGAAGCATGGCGTCGCCGTCAAGTGCGCGACCATCACGCCGGACGAAGCCCGCGTGAAGGAGTTCAACCTCAAGGAGATGTGGAAGTCGCCGAACGGCACGATCCGCAACATCCTCGGCGGCGTCATCTTCCGCGAGCCGATCATCTGCAAGAACGTGCCGCGCCTGGTGCCGGGCTGGACCCAGCCGATCGTCATCGGCCGCCACGCCTTCGGCGACCAGTATCGCGCCACCGACTTCAAGTTCCCGGGCAAGGGCACGCTCTCGATCAAGTTCGTCGGCGAGGACGGCAATGTCATCGAGAAGGAGGTCTTCAAGGCTCCCGACGCCGGCGTCGCCATGGCGATGTACAACCTCGACGACTCGATCCGCGACTTCGCCCGCGCCTCGCTGAACTACGGCCTGATGCGCAAGTACCCGGTCTATCTCTCGACCAAGAACACGATCCTCAAGACCTATGACGGCCGCTTCAAGGACATCTTCCAGGAGATCTACGAGAAGGAGTTCAAGGCCGAATTCGACAAGCTCGGCATCACCTACGAGCACCGCCTGATCGACGACATGGTGGCCTCGGCGATGAAGTGGTCGGGCGGCTATGTCTGGGCCTGCAAGAACTACGACGGCGACGTGCAGTCGGACACCGTGGCGCAGGGCTTCGGCTCGCTCGGCCTGATGACCTCCGTGCTGATGACGCCGGACGGCAAGACCGTCGAGGCCGAGGCCGCGCACGGCACCGTCACCCGCCATTATCGCGAGCACCAGAAGGGCCGGGAAACCTCGACCAACTCGATCGCCTCGATCTTCGCCTGGACGCGTGGCCTCGCCCACCGTGCCAAGCTCGACAACAATGCGGAGCTCGCCAAGTTCGCCGCGCTGCTGGAGAAGGTCACGGTCGACACGGTCGAGGCCGGCGACATGACCAAGGATCTGGCGCTGCTCGTCGGGGCCGACCAGAAGTGGCTCTCGACCACCGGCTTCCTCGAGAAGGTCAGCGAGAACATGAAGAAGGCGATGGCCGCCTGAAGCTGCCGCCAGCGTGCTTTGAGAAAGCCCGGCCGCGAGGCCGGGCTTTTTCGTGCGCGGCTCCAGGCGGTGACGCCGAAAAGATATCGAGCAGGGCCTGCCAAGGCGGGCGGGCCGATCCGCATCGCATCGGCCATGCGGCTGGATTCCAGCCACGCCCATCCGGCTCCGGTCGGCCTACCCCGACTTTCGGCCGACTGTGACGATCCCGTCGCCGATGCTAGCGTTGCTCGAAATGGGGGATCGTCGATGACGCGCTGCGCCGCTCTGGGAGTTGTCTTGTCGCTTGCCTTGCTGGCGGGACCGGCTGCAGCCCAGCAGATCTATCGCCGGGAACCTGCCAAGGGATTGATCCTGCCGGGCCACAAGGTGCTGGTGGACAATGGCAGGTGCCCGCGCGGCCAGATTCTCGAGGTCACGGGCGGCACGAATCCGGGCCTCAGAGGCCGGCACGGCCAGTCCACGGAACGCCAGCGTCGCTGCATCCAGCGCTTCTGATACGGCTCGCTTGATCGGTCCGGCGGGGGGCTCCGCCCGGCCGTTCGCGGGGCAGCCTCAGGCCTCGGCGGTTTTGTTCGTCGCCCGGCGGTTGCGCGGGCGGAGCGAATCCCTCTCCGCCGCAGGTCGGGTTCGCCTCGCCCCCTATCAACGGCGCTTCCGGGCGACGATGTAGGGACGGCGGTCCCGGCCTTTCGTCGCATGGTTCTCGATCGCCAGAATGTCGAAGCCGGCCGCGACGATCCGGGCCCTCAGCATGTCGGCGCGGAAGACCGCGGCAAAGGGCGCGAGGCGAAGCGCCCGCATGAGCGGCAGCGCGACGCGGCCGACCAGCGGGCCCATATCCCCGACGCAGGGCGTCTTCGATATGAACAGGCCATCGTCGGAGAGCAGGGCGTGGATGTGCCGCAGCGTGCCCGGCAGATCTCGGACCAGATGCAGATAGTTGAAGCCGAGGACGGCGTCGAAGGATGCGGCATCGCGCTTCAGCGCCTCCGCCGTGGCCACGCGGAAGCGCAGGCCGGCGAGGGCGCCGGTGCCGCCGGACTGGCGTTCTTCCGCGATGGCGATCATGCCGGGCGAGAGATCGGCGGCGACGTACTCCCTGACGTCCGTTGCAAGGCGGAGGGCCGTCGTGCCGGTGCCGCAGCCCAGTTCCAGAACCCTGCTTTCCGGCTTCAGCAGGGCACGGGTGCGCGCGAGCGTGCGGTCATAGCCGGCCTGGTCTGCAATGGCAGCGCTGGCATAACGGCGCGAGGCTCGATCCCAGAAACGGGTATCCCTCTCGATGCTCATGGCCGACCTCCCAACGTTGCGGCCGGACAGCAGGGGCGATGAAGATTGCCGGAGCCTGATCGCTGGCGTGGAGCCCCGGCTTATTCGACCCTGATCGGCCGGCGCGCCAGGATGGTCAGGCCGCTGACCGGCGCGTTCATCAGATAGCGCAGTTCATAGACGCCCGGCTGTTCCGGAGCGTCCAGCGTCGCCTCGACATTCTCCGCCGGGAAGAAGCGCGGCCCCTCTGCGTCGAGCGGTGCATCGGGTTTCACCAGCATGACGCGGTCGTGCTCGCCATTCGGACCGATGCCGCGCACCGGCAGCGCCTGGCTGTGCCCGACGCGCTCGGGAGCGGCCAGCGTCGCGCTCGGCTCGGTGGTGACGAGCGGCTGGCGAGCCAGGATGTGCGGCACGCCGTCCTTCTCGACAGTCAGCCGCAATTCGTAGGAGCCGACCGCGCCCGGGGTCTGCAGGGCCGGCACGGTATTCTTCGGCTGGAAAACCACGATCGCCTTGTCGTCGGGATCGTCCGGCCGGGCGATGGCAAGGCGTGCGCCCTTCGGCGCGTTGCTCAGGAAGACGCTGAGCGGGGCACCGGCCATGATGCTACGCGCCGCCGAAAGCGAAGGCTGCGGCGGACGAGAAGCCGGCTTCTGCTGCTTCTGGGCCGAAGCGGCGACCGGCCAGAGGCCCGTCGCCATCAGCAGCGCGCGGCGGGAGAGGGCGCCCCGAGAGGTCGCGCTCTTCCCGGTTCGCATCAGCCCATCGCGGCGGCGACGGCGTCGAGCGCGGCCTGCGCCCTGCTGCCGTCGGGGCCACCGGCCTGGGCCATGTCGCGGCGGCCGCCGCCGCCCTTGCCGCCAAGCTGTTCGGAGGCCGCGCGCACGAGCGCGACCGCGTCGAAACGCTCGGTCAGATCGGGCGTGACGCCGACGACGACACCGGCCTTGCCGTCATCGGCGACGCCGACGATGGCGACGACGCCGGAGCCGACGCGCGCCTTGGCCTCGTCGGCGAGGCTCTTGAGGTCCTTCATCTCGATGCCCGAGACGGCGCGCGCCAGCAGCCTGGCACCGGCGATCTCGCGGACCGGATCCTCGGTCGCGCCGCCGCCGCCCATGGCGAGCTTCTTGCGAGCCTCGGTCAGTTCGCGATCGAGCTTGCGACGCTCCTCGATCAGGGCGGCGAGGCGGTTCCCAGCCTCGGAAGCGGGAACCTTGAGCAGGCTGGCCAGCCCTTCCAGCAGGCGCGATTCCTCGTTGAGGCGCAGGCGCGCGCCCTTGCCGGTCATGGCTTCGAGGCGGCGCACGCCGGCCGCGACGGCGCCCTCGCCGACGATACTGACAAGGCCGATATCGCCGGTGCGCGAGGCATGGGTGCCGCCGCAGAGCTCGACCGAATAGGCTTTGCCGACGGGGTTGGTGCCCATTGCGACGACGCGGACCTCGTCGCCGTATTTCTCGCCGAAGAGCGCGCGGGCGCCCGAGGCGATCGCCTCGTCGACGCTCATCAGGCGCGTCGTCACCGGCGCGTTCTGGAGGACGATCGCATTGGCGATCTCTTCGACCTCGCGCAGCTCCTCGTCGCTGATCGGCTTGGGATGCGAGAAGTCGAAGCGCAGCCGATCCGGCGAGACCAGCGAGCCCTTCTGAGCGACATGGTCGCCCAGCACGAGGCGCAGCGCCTCGTGCAGCAGGTGCGTCGCCGAATGGTTGGCCCGGATCGCGGTGCGGCGCTCATGGTCGACGACGAGCTCGACGGCCGCGCCGAGCTTCAATTCGCCTTCCTTGACCGTGACGCTATGGGCGAAGACGTCGCCGAGCTTCTTCTGGACATCCGAGACCTCGGCCACAGTACCCGGCGCCTTGACGATGCCGGCGTCACCCACCTGGCCGCCGGACTCGCCGTAGAACGGGGTCTGGTTGACGAGCATGAAGCCGCTCTCGCCCGCCTTCAGCGACTGGACCTCGGCATTGTCGCGGATCAGCGCGGTGACGACGCCCTCGGCGGTCTCGGTGTCGTAGCCGAGGAATTCGGTCGCGCCGACCTTGTCGCGCAGCGGGAACCAGAGGGTCTCGGTGGCAGCCTCGCCGGAGCCGGACCAGGCGGCGCGCGCCTTGGCCTTCTGCTGCTGCATCGCGGCATCGAAGCCCTCGACGTCGACCGTGATCTCGCGGGCGCGCAGCGCGTCCTGCGTCAGATCGAGCGGGAAGCCGTAGGTGTCGTAGAGCGTGAAGGCGACGTCGCCCTTGAGGCTCTGGCCGGCGGTCAGGTCCTTCGAGGCGTCGTCGAGCAGGGTAAGGCCGCGGGCCAGCGTGGTGCGGAAACGGGTTTCCTCCAGCTTCAGCGTCTCAGTGATCAGCGCCTCGGCGCGCAGCAGCTCGGGGTAGGCACGGCCCATCTCGCGGGTGAGCGCCGGCACGAGCTTGTAGAGCAGCGGCTCCTTGGCGCCCAGAAGCTGCGCATGGCGCATGCCGCGGCGCATGATCCGGCGCAGCACGTAGCCGCGGCCTTCGTTCGAGGGCAGCACGCCGTCGGCGATCAGGAAGGCGGAGCAGCGCAGATGGTCGGCAATGACGCGATGGCTCGCCTTCATCGGGCCGTCCGGATCGACCGAGGTCAGGTCGGCGATCGCGGTGATCAGGGCGCGGAAGAGGTCGATATTGTAGTTGTCATGCGTGCCCTGGAGCACGGCCGCGATGCGCTCCAGCCCCATGCCGGTGTCGATCGAGGGGCGGGGCAGGTCGGTGCGGATGCCGCCCGCGGCTTCCTCGTATTGCATGAAGACGAGGTTCCAGATCTCGATGAAGCGATCACCGTCCTCCTCGGGCGAGCCCGGCGGGCCGCCCCAGATGTGGTCGCCATGGTCGTAGAAGATCTCGGAGCAGGGGCCGCAGGGACCAGTATCGCCCATACGCCAGAAATTCGCCGAGGTCGGGATGCGGATGATCTTGTCGTCGGTCAGGCCGGCGATCTTCTTCCAGAGCGCATGCGCCTCGTCGTCCTCGGAATAGACGGTGACGAGGAGCTTGTCCTTGGGCAGGCCGAACTCGCGGGTGACCAGCGTCCAGGCGTGGTTGATCGCCTGTTCCTTGAAATAGTCGCCGAAGGAGAAGTTCCCCAGCATCTCGAAGAAGGTGTGGTGGCGGGCGGTGTAGCCGACATTGTCGAGGTCGTTGTGCTTGCCGCCGGCGCGGACGCATTTCTGCGCGGTGGTGGCGCGCGAATAGGGACGCTTCTCCTGGCCGGTGAAGACGTTCTTGAACTGCACCATGCCCGAATTGGCGAACATCAGCGTCGGGTCGTTGCGCGGCACGAGCGGGCTCGAAGCCACGACCTCATGGCCCTGGGACTTGAAGTAGTCGAGGAAGGTCGACCGGATATCGTTGACGCCGCTCATCGCTTCTTGCGCTTCTCATAAACGGGCAAGGCCGGGCGAGAGCCCGGCGGGAACGACCGGTTCTAGTCAGGCGGCCCGCGCCTGTCCAGAAAGCTTGACGGGGCGCATGGCCGGGAAAGCTCCCAGCGTTCAAACGAAAAGGGCGGCCCGCAGGCCGCCCCTCCATTCGCTTCGGGCCGGTTGCGTCTCAGGCCTCGCCTTCGTCGAGATCGTCGTCGGTCGGATTGGCCTCGTCGAGGATGCGGTCGGCGACCAGCCCGGAATTCTGGCGGATGGTGGCCTCGATCTTCGCAGCCATGTCGGGATTGGCCTTGAGGAAGCTCTTGGCGTTCTCGCGGCCCTGGCCGAGACGCTGGCTGTCGAAGGAGAACCAGGCGCCGGATTTCTCGACCATGCCGGCCTTGACGCCGAGGTCGATCAGTTCGCCGACCTTGGAGATGCCCTCGCCGAACATGATGTCGAACTCGACCTGCTTGAAGGGGGGCGCGACCTTGTTCTTGACGACCTTGACGCGGACCTGGTTGCCGGTGGCCTCGTCACGCTCCTTCAGCGTTGAAATGCGGCGGATGTCGAGACGGACCGAGGCGTAGAACTTGAGCGCGTTGCCGCCCGTGGTCGTCTCCGGCGAGCCGTACATCACGCCGATCTTCATGCGGATCTGGTTGATGAAGATGACCATGCAGTTCGAGCGCGAGATCGAGGCGGTGAGCTTGCGCAGGGCCTGGCTCATCAGACGGGCCTGGAGGCCGGGCTGGACATCGCCCATCTCGCCCTCGATCTCGGCGCGCGGCGTCAGCGCCGCGACGGAGTCGACGACGAGCACGTCGATCGCGCCGGAACGGACGAGCGTGTCGGTGATCTCGAGCGCCTGCTCGCCGGTGTCGGGCTGCGAGATCAGCAGGTCGTCGAGATTGACGCCGAGCTTGCGGGCATAGACCGGATCGAGCGCATGCTCGGCATCGACGAAGGCGCAGACGCCGCCCTTCTTCTGGGCTTCGGCGATGGTGTGAAGCGCGAGCGTCGTCTTGCCCGAGGATTCCGGCCCGTAGACCTCGATGACGCGCCCCTTGGGCAGGCCGCCGACGCCGAGCGCGATGTCGAGGCCGAGCGAACCCGTGGAGATTGTCTCGATCTCGATCGACTGCGGGTTCTTGCCGAGCCGCATGATCGAGCCCTTGCCGAAGGCGCGTTCGATCTGGGAGAGCGCCGCATCGAGCGCCTTGGCCTTGTCCATCGAGGAACCTTCCACGAGTCTGAGATTCGCCTGATTCACGGTTCGGGCTCCTTATGGCAGGGCGGCGGGGACATCTCAATGCGTCTTGACAGGAGAATGGTCATGCTTTGTTCCTGTCCGCAAGTTCTTTTTTTGTTCTCGATGTCAGCCTGTGTCAGGAGGGATGTCAGCAGCTGTCACGCGATGCATGTCCCGGAAGCCCGATCGGGACACCGGCCGCTTCAGCCCTCGTCCTGAGGAGCAAGCCGAAGGCTTGCGTCTCGAAGGATGCTCCGGATGCCGCCGGAGTCTCCTGGAGTGTCCTGCGAGACGCCATTCCAAACGGAATGGCTCCTCTAGATGAAGGCTGAAGGAGTTCGGAGCGGGCTTCAGCCCATCGCCGCCTTCACGGTCTCGACAAGCTGCTTCATCGTGAAGGGCTTGGGCAGGAAGTGGAAGCCTTCGCCCTCCGGCAGATTCTTGCGGAAGGCCTCTTCGGCATAGCCGGAGACGAAGACCACCTTGGTGTTGGGATTGCGCTGGCGCAGCTCGCCGAGCAGGGTCGGGCCGTCCATCTCCGGCATCACCACGTCGGACACGACGAGATCGATCTGGCCGTCGTTCTGCAGGAAGATGTCGAGGGCCTCGACGCCCGATGCGGCCTCGTGGACCGTGTAGCCGCGGGAGACCAGCATGCGGGCGTTGAGGGCCCGCACGGCGTCCTCGTCCTCGACGAGCAGGATGACGCCGGCACCGGTGTGGTCTGCGGCGAGCTTCTTCGGCGCTTCCCTGGCGGCGGCCTCGGCCGCGACCTCTTCTTCGCTCGGGACGTGCCGCGGCAGGAAGATCTGGAAGGCCGTGCCCTTGCCGACGGTCGAGTCGACGAAGACGTAGCCGCCGGTCTGCTTGACGATGCCGTAGACCATGGAAAGGCCGAGCCCGGTGCCCTTGCCGACTTCCTTGGTGGTGAAGAAGGGCTCGAAGATCTTGTCGATATGCTCCTGCGGAATGCCGGTGCCGGTGTCCTCGACCTCGAGCAGCACGTAGTCGTCGGCCGGCAGCGAATCGTGCCCAAAGTCCTTGCAGTCGTCGCGCGGGACGTTGCGGGTGCGCACGGTCAGCTTGCCGCCGTCGGGCATGGCGTCGCGGGCGTTGACTGCGAGGTTGACGATGACCTGCTCGAGCTGGCCGAGATCGGCCTTGACGGGCCAGAGGTCGCGGCCCTGGCGCACGTCGAGCGTGACCTTGTCGGCGACCACGCGCTTCAGCATCAACGAAAGATCGGAGAGCACCTCGCCGAGTTCCAGCACCTGCGGGCGCAAGGTCTGGCGGCGCGAGAAGGCGAGCAGTTGCCGCACCAGCGCCGCGGCGCGGTAGGCGTTCTGCTTGATCTGCATGATGTCCGGGAAGGACGGATCGGTCGGCCGGTGGCTCGCCAGCAGAAACTCGGAGGCGTTGATGATGACCTGCAGCACGTTGTTGAAGTCGTGCGCGATGCCGCCGGCGAGCTGGCCGACGGCCTGCATCTTGCCGGCCTGGTCCATGTTGTCGCGCAGCTTGCGCTCGGCCGTGGTCTCCAGCGCGTAGACGATGGCGCGCTCGCCGTCGCCGTCCTCACCCGCGGCGACGGGGGAGAGGTAGAGCCGGGCGGAGCGCCCGTCCTCGCCGTTCAGCGTCACATCGAGCGGGCTCGCGCCGGAATGGCCTTCCATCGTCTCGGCGACGGCCTTGTCCAGGCCCGAGCCCGGCGCCACGAGATCGTGGATGGTGGCGACCTGCACGCCGGGAGGGACGAGCCGGGCGAAGGCCGCGTTGGAGCGCAGGATCGTGCCGGCCTTGTCGATGGTGGCGATCGCCATCGGGGTGGAATGGAAGAAGCGCGCGAAGCGCACTTCCGCGTCGCTGCCGGTGTCGGCCCCGGCTTCCCCGGCTGCGCGATTGAGGACGAGAGTGCGCGAGGGGCCGGCGCGCCCGTCCTGGCCGAAGGCGACCTGGTGATGCAACCGCACCGGCAGAGGCGAGCCGTTGCGGCGCTTCAGATCGACGTCGAGCACCTCGACACGGACATCGCCGGGCTGGCCGCGGATCGCCTGAATCAGGGCGGCGGCAGCGGGCGTGCAGATGTCGTCGAGATGCAGCCCGCCGGAGCCGAAGCGGGCAAGGTCGAAATCGAGCCAGCTCGACAGCGTGGCATTGAGATAGGAGACCTCGCCATCGGCGTCGATCGAGACGAAGCCGGCGGGGGCGTGGTCGAGATAGTCGATGGCGTGCTGGAGCTCCTGGAAGGCGTTCTCCTGCCGCTCGCGCTCCGGTGTGACGTCGGAAACCGTCCAGAGCGTCGCCGTCGAGGCCTCGCGGCGCACCGGCGCCACGCGAACGCGATACCAGCCGACCTCGCCGCGTCCGTTCAGGGCCGGCTCCAGCCGGACCTCCTCGACCAGCCGGCGGTTTTCGCGCGCGGCGGCGGCGAGCCTGTAGATCGCCTCGGAGACGTCGGCGCGGCCGGTCAGCAGGCGGCCGACCGGCTTGAGGTCGTTGGGGCCGGTCGCGCCGGCGAGCTTGAGATAGGCCTCGTTGGCGTAGACGATGTCATTCTCGCCCTCGGTGACGACGATGCCGTCATCGGCACTGTCGACCACCGTCTTGGTCAGGTCGTTGCGGGCGGCTCGCCCGGCGAACTGGATGAGGCCGATCGCGTAGGCGAAGAGGCCGAAGACGCCGACGACGGAGAGGATTGCGAGCAGGCCGAGGATCAGCGGTTGCGCCCATTCGTTGGCGATGAAGCCGAGCGCCACGGCAGCACCGACGAGCAGGCCGGCGACGAGCAGGATCACGCCGATATGGCCCGGCTTGTCCGAGCGATCGATCGTGCTGGTGGCCGTGCTTCCGCTCATTGCGGTCGAATCCGTTTCCTTGCTGCCAGCTCCGCCGGGCAGGCGGCAGGCTGGCGGCTTCCGTTCATGCGCATCCGCCGCCGAGTTAGGCGCGGCGACCCTTCAGGCGCAAGACGTAACCGATGACTTCGGCAACCGCCTGATAGTGTTCGACAGGAATTTCTTCGTCGATGTCCACCGTTGCATAAAGGGCGCGGGCGAGCGGCGGGTTCTCGACGATCGGCACGCGGTGCTCGCCGGCGACCTCGCGGATCTTCAGCGCGACTGTATCGACGCCCTTGGCGAGGCAGAGCGGGGCGGGCATGCCGGGCTCGTATTGCAGCGCGACGGCGAAGTGGGTCGGGTTGGTGATGATGACGGTGGCCTTCGGCACCGCGGCCATCATCCGCTTGCGCACGCGCTGGGTGCGGATCTGGCGCAGCTTGGCCTTGATCTCGGGATTGCCTTCGGAGTTCTTGAATTCCTCCTTGATCTCCTGCTTCGTCATCTTCTGGCGCTGGTACCAGCTGTAGCGCTGCCAGCCGAAGTCGCCGATGGCGATCACCGCAAACAGCGCGAGCACCGCGCCCATCAGCTTGATGGCGAGCGAGAGCGTCGCCGGCATCAGCGCCGCCACGTCCATCTCGGCAAAGGCCTCGAGCCGGTCGTGCTGGCCCCAGAGCGTGTACCAGACCACGACGCCGATCAGGGTCGTCTTGGCGAGGCCCTTGGCGAAATTGACCCAGGCCTCCTTGCCGAGCAGCCGCTTGAAGCCGGACATCGGGTTGATCCGGTCGAATTTCGGCATCAGCGGCTCGAAGGTCCAGAGCGGCTTGTGCTGCAGCAGCGTCCCAGCCAGCCCTGCGCACAGGATGAAGGCGAAGGGCATGCCGAGCGCCATGAACCCCGTCAGGATGCCGCGCTCCGTCACCTGCATGAAGGCGGCCCCGTCGGAGGGGATCTGGTGGGCGTTCATCAGGAAGGCGCGCAGCGAAAGCATGGCGTCGCGCGCAGACCAGCCGGCCGCGACCAGAAGCGCCAGGGTGAAGCCGCAGAGCACGAAGAAGGTGCCGATCTCCTGCGATTTGGGGACGTCGCCCTTCTCGGTGGCCTCGTCCAGCTTTCGCTGGGTCGGGTCCTCTGTCCGATCCTCATTGTCGGCTTCGTCCGCCATTGCCGGCTCAGCCTCCCGTGAACTGGCGCAGGAAGACGCCGAGCCCGTTCATGAAGACGCTCATCATCACGCCGATGACGACGAGTAGCACCAGCATGCCGCCGAAGATCGAGGCGGGCACGGCGAGGAAGAAGACCTGGAGCTGCGGCATCATCCGGGCCAGCACGCCCAGACCCAGGTTGAAGAGCAGCCCGAAGACGATGAAGGGTGCGGAGATCTGCACCGCGAGCGAAAAACCCTGCGCGGTGGAGCGGATGGCGAGCGTCAGCACGTCGGTCAGGTCGGGCGCGCCGCCGGGCGGCAGCAGGCGGTAGCTCTCATGGATCGCGGCGATGGCGATGTGGTGAAGGTCGCTGGCCAGCACCAGCGTAATGCCGAGCATGGTCAGGAAGTTGCCGATCGAGGGGTTCTGGTTGCCGGCAGTCGGGTCGACGGTCATGGCGAAGCCGAGCCCCATCGACTGGGCGACGATGGTGCCCGCCGTCTGCAGCGCCGCCATGACCAGCCGGGCGCAGACGCCGATCATCAGCCCGATCAGCAATTCGCCGATCAGCAGGGTGCACAGTGCCGGCAGGCTTTCGGGAATCTGCAGCGACGGGCGCGCCACCGGCAGGATCACCAGCGCGATGAAGAAGGCGAGGGACAGCCGGGCGCGGGAGAAGATGAAGCGCTCGCCGATGCCGGGCATCAGCATGACCAGCGTGCCGACCCGCGCGAAGACGAGCACGAACAAGGCGCCGATCTGGGGCAGAATCGCGATCTGCATCGTGCCGCGGGCACCTTCGCGCCAGATCTGAGACCGCGGGCCGGCACCGCAGAGAAGGGCGGGGTGCAGCCGCGGCAGGCTCATCCGCCCGTGGCGATTCGGACGGCGACCCGCCCCATATAACCCGCCAGCGCGTCTCCCATGAACGGGAGAAGCAGCAGCAGTGCGGCGAAGACCGCGAGAATCTTCGGAACGAAGACCAGCGTCTGTTCCTGAATCTGGGTCAGGGCCTGCACCAGCGAGACGATCAGGCCGACGGCGAGCGCGATGGCCATCAGCGGGCCGCCGACCTTGAGGAAGGTGACGATGCCGTCACGGGCGATGTCGAGAATGGCTCCGGAGGTCATGAGTTCGCTCGCCGTCAGACCGGCATCCGCATGATTTCCTCATAGGCCGCGATGACCTTGTCGCGCACCGCGACCAGGGTCTGGATCGCGGTCTCGCTCTCGGCGACGGCCGTCACTACGTCGACCACGTCGGCGCGGCCGGTCGCGACGCTCGCGGTCTGCACATCGGCCTTGTGGCCGGCTTCGGCGGTGGCGTCGAGCGCCTTGCCGAGCAGGGCGGAGAAATCGGGCCCGCCGGCCTCCGCGCCGCCTGCCGCCAGCGGCTTCTTCATCAGATTGCCGGCGCCGAGCCCCTTGATCGAGGCATAGGCTCCCGCCGCGAAACCCGGTGTGGCCATGTGTCGGTCTCCTTCTGGAGCTGGCGGCCGTTCAGGCGCGCAGGATGTCGATGGTGCGCTGAATCATCCGCCGGGTGGAGGAGATCAGGTTGAGGTTGGCCTCGTAGCTGCGCTGGGCCTCGCGCATGTCGACCATCTCGACGAGCGAATTGACGTTCGGCATCTTCACATCGCCATTGGCGTCGGCGGCGGGATTGCCGGGCTCGTGCTTGGTCTTGAAGGCACTGGGATCGCGCTGGACCTTGCCGAGCGCAACGAGCTGAGCGTCGAGATCGCGGTCGAGATGGCGCTGGAAGCTGACGACCTTGCGGCGATAGGGATCGGCGCCGGCCCGCTCCGGCCCCGAATCGGCATTGGCGATGTTTTCGGCGATGACCCGCATGCGGCCGGACTGGCTGCGCAGGCCGGATGCCGCCACGGCGATGCTCTTGATCAGGTCCATGATCGCGCTCCCTGCGTCAGCCGCTCTTGCCGATGGCGATCCGCATCAGCGCCAGCCCCTTGCTGTAGAGCGAGGCGGCGAGCTGATAGTCCGACTGGTTCTGCGCCACCTTCAGCATCTCGTCCTCGAGGTTGACGGCATTGCCGTTCGGGGTCGTCTCGAAGCGTGGCGCGCCGGTGTTGTCGAAGCCGCCATTCCCGCCGGTCAGGCTCATATGGCCGGCGCTGGTGCGGGCGAGGGCGACGCCGCGTTCCCTGTCGAAGCTCGGCGGCTTGAGGTCGACCGGCCGGAAGCCGGGGCTGTCCGCATTGGCGACGTTCTCGGCGAGGACCTTCTGGCGCGACTGCTGATAGTGCATGCGCAGTTTCAGCGCCTGCATCAGGCCGCCGCCGATCGAGCCGTCGTTCGCCATGAAATCCGCTCCGCGAAGGCGCGATCGCGCGCCGGTTCACTGGGCAAATCTTGCCGGGCGCATGGTTAACAGGGCGTTAAAGGCCCCGTCTTTCGGAGATCGGATTAACCACACGTTCACCATGTTTCCCGTTAAGGAAAGCGTTATGCTATAGCCAAGGTGTTGAACCTTGAGCGGAACTTCTGCCGCCCGGGGGCGGCCGTCGCAGAAGAGGCAGACCTTGCAGAGCTTGTTCGGATTGGAACTCACGACCGCGCAGAAGGTGATCGTCGCCATCGTGGTCAGTCTGGTGCTTCTGGCGCTGTTCGGACTGTTCATGCGGCGGATCACAGGAGGGCGCCTCAGGATGCACGGCCAGGCCGGCGGCCGGCAGCGCCAGCCGCGCCTGGGAATCGTCGATACCTACGATCTCGACCGCCAGCGCCAGCTCGTGCTGATCCGCCGCGACAATGTCGAGCATCTGATCATGGTCGGCGGCTCTTCCGATGTCGTCGTCGAGACCAACATCCTGCGCAGCGGCTCGCGCGCGGCCGCTCCCGTCTACAGTGAAGCGGCGGCGGGCGATCGGCCGTTGCCGCCCTTCGAAACACTGGTTCCGCCGAGCGAGCCCGCGCTGCGAGGCGGCGAAGATGCCCGCCGCGGTGGGCCGGCGCCGGAAATCCTGCCCCATCTGCCGACCCGTCAGGCGCAGCAGACCCATGCCGAGGCCGCTGCTGCAGCGAGCGCCGGTGTCGCAGCGGCGCTCGGCCTCGAGGCCATCGAGGCTGCCGGACGCGCCGCCGCAGCGGGTCCGGCCGTCGCGCCGGTGCTGTCCGCCGCGGCCCCGAGCCCCGCGGCTCCGGTCACGACCGGCCCGGCGCCGAGCTTCCCGCGCGAGCATGCGCCGGCTCCGGCGGTGAGCGCGGACGAGCTCGACGACATGACGAAGCAGCTCGAGGCGGCGCTGAAGCGCCCGTTCTCGGCAGTGCGCCCCGCGAACGTCGCGGTGGAGCCGCCGGTCGAGCCGGCCGCCGCGCCGGTCAAGCCTGCCGTCGCCGCCGCTCCCGAGCCGGTTGAGCGCGTGGAGCCGGTCGTCCGCTCGCCCAAGCCGGCGGAGCCGCTCAAGGGGCCCGTGGAGCTGCCCAAGGCCTTCGAGCCGTCGAAGCCGCCCGCCCAGGCCAAGCCGGTCGAGGCGCCGAAGCCCGCCGAAGCGCCGCGGCCTGCGGAGACGGTGACGCCCGCCCCGGAACCGGCGGCAGCGGAAGCCGCCGCCAGGCCTGCGGAGCAGCCAGCAGCCCCTGCGCCGTCGCAGGCGGGCGCGAGCATGGCGGATATGGAGGCCGAGCTCGAAGCGGCGCTTGGGCTGAAGCCGGCACGTGTCGCGGCCAAGCCGGCGGAACCGAAGGCGGTTGAAGCCAAGCCGGTCGCCAAGGAAGAGCCGCCTGCCGCGAAGGTGCCGGAAGCGTCCGAGGAGCCGAAGGCTGCCGCGCCGGAGCCGGAGAAGAAGCCCGAACCGGCCAAGGAGATCGATCCGTTCTCCGTTGATGCGATCGAGGCCGAGTTCGCCCGTCTGCTCGGCCGGAATCCCGCTTCGAAATCCTGAGGCGGCGGCCGGGGTCGGCCGCGCCATCAACAGGAATGTCGCCGATCGCGTGGCGGGCCGATCCGCCGCAGTTGCCTGAGGCGTCGCGCCCGCTAGCTTCGTCTCGCCCGATCGGTTGAGTCGGGCGGCAGCGGCAAGCGCGCGTGACGTTCCATCTCCTGACGGCAAGACGGCGAAGGCTCGGCCGCTCCCTGGCGGGAGCCGTGCTGCTGCTTGGCCTGCTCGCGGCGACGCCGGCGCTGCCGCAGACGCTGTCGCTCGATCTGGGGCAGGGAGGCGGCGTGGCGGAGCGGGCGCTTCAGCTCGTCGCCGTCATCACCGTGCTGTCGCTGGCGCCGTCGATCCTCGTGATGGTGACGTCCTTCACGCGCATCGTCGTGGTGCTGTCGCTGCTGCGCTCGGCGCTCGGCACGCAGACGGCGCCGCCGAATGCGGTGATCATCGGGCTGTCCCTGTTCCTCACGGGCTTCGTCATGGCGCCGACCTTGCGCGAAGCCTACACCAATGCCGTGCAGCCGCTATTGGCAGGGCAGATCCAGCCGCAGGAGGCCTATAACCGCGGCATCGTGCCCTTCAAGACCTTCATGCTGAAGAACGTCCGCGAGAAGGACCTGCAGCTCTTCCTCGACATGTCGCAGGGGCCAAGGCCGCAAACGCCGCAGGATACCGGCATCGAGGTGCTGGTCCCGGCCTTCATGATCTCAGAGCTCAGACGGGCCTTCGAGATCGGCTTCCTGCTGTTCGTGCCGTTCCTGATCATCGACCTGGTGGTGGCCTCGATCCTGATGTCCGTAGGCATGATGATGCTACCGCCGGTGACGGTGGCGCTGCCGTTCAAGCTGATCTTCTTCGTTCTGGTCGATGGCTGGGGCCTCGTCGCCGGCTCGCTGGTGAAGAGCTATGGCGGATGATTCCTGGGCTGAAGTGTGAATCGGGCCAGGGGCTTGGCGGGATTTCCTCCGGGCCCGATTCAGATTCTGCGAGGCGGTCCGACACTGCGCGTCCGGCGTCGAAAGCCCGATCATAACGCAGGCCGGCGGCGGGAGATGGCGCCTTCGACAAGCGAAGGGCTGCCCGGGCCGGACCGGCCCGACTATTTCGGCATCAGCACCGTATCGACGACATGGATGACGCCGTTGCTCTGCTTCACGTCCGGGATCGTCACCATCGACTTGCCGCCCTTGGCGTCGATGATCTCCAGCTTGCCGCCGGCCATCGCGACCTTCAGCGTCTCGCCCTGAACGGTTTTCAGCATCGCCTTACTGCCACCGGCCTTGGCATCGGCCATCAACTGGGCGCTGGTGAGATTGCCCGGAACGACGTGGTAGGTCAGAACCGCGGTCAGCTTAGGCTTCTGGTCGGGCTTCAGCAGCATGTCCACGGTTCCCGCCGGCAGCTTCCCGAAGGCGGCATTGGTGGGCGCGAAGACGGTGAACGGCCCGGGACCCATCAGGGTGTCGACGAGGCCGGCGGCCTTCACTGCGGCGACGAGCGTGGTGTGGTCCTTGGAATTGACGGCATTCTCGATGATGTTCTTGCTGGGAAACATCGGCGCGCCGCCGACCGTGACGGGCTCTTGCGCGAAGGCCGGAGCGAGAGAAGCGTTCGTGCCGAGCACAAGCAGGCTCATTGCGGCGCCGAGCGCCACATTCACTGTGCGTTTCATGGGATGATCTCCAGAATTTGCGGCAGGAAATCTACCGCAAAACCCGAATGATCCAGGTCGGTCGTCATGGCCGGTCTGGTTTCGGTAATCCGAATACGTTCGCTGGAGCCCGTTGGATCGAATTACTTCTGCCGGCCGCGAGACAAACGTCAGGCGACGACGACGCGCCCGCGCTCGATGCGCAGGGCGAGCCGGCCGTTCTTCAGTGCCAGCGCCTTCTCGCCGAAGACCTCACGGCGCCAGCCCTTCAGCGCCGGAACTTCCGACAACTCGTCGGAGGCGATCGCTTCGAGATCGTCGCCGGTGGCGATGATCTTGGGCGCTACCCGCTCGGCATCCGCCACCGCCTTGAGCAGCACCTTGAGCAGGTCGAGCACGGCGGCGTTGGTCGGGCGGCCGCGTTCGCGCTCCAGCCGGGGCAGGGTCTTGGGGTCGATCGCGGCGGCGCGCTCGATCGCGGCCAGCACCTCGCCGCCGCTGCGCGAGCGTTCGAAGCCGTTGGGCACCGAGCGCAGCTCGGCAAGCGCCTCGACCGAGCGGGGACCGCGCTGGACGATGTCCATCAGGGCATCGTCCTTGAGGACGCGCTGGCGCGGCACGTCGCGGGTCTGCGCCTCGCGCTCGCGCCAGGCGGCGACTTCCATCAGGATCGGCAGTTCGCGCGCTTTGCGGACGCGGCCCTTGAGGCGCTGCCAGGCGTTTTCCGGCTTGACCTCATAGGTCGCGGGCGAGCTCAGCACCGCCATCTCCTCGGCGACCCAGGCTTCGCGCCCGGATGCGTCGAGATCGGCCTTCAGCGCCAGGTAGATCTCGCGCAGATGGGTGACGTCGGACTCAGCATAGGCGAGCTGCGCCTCCGTCAATGGGCGGCGCGACCAGTCGGTGAAGCGCGAGGACTTGTCGATGCGCGCCTTGGCGAGGTCGTTGGCGAGCTGCTCGTAGCCGACCGAGTCGCCGTAGCCGCAGACCATCGCGGCGACCTGCGTGTCGAAGAGGGGCGTCGGCAGCACGCGGCCGAGCAGCCAGACGATCTCGAGGTCCTGCCGGGCGGCGTGGAAGACCTTGACCACCCTGTCGTCGACCATCAGCCCGAAGAAGGGGGCGAGATCGAGCTCGGGCGCCAGCGGGTCCACCAGCACGGCCTCTTCCGGCGAGGCGAGCTGGATCAGGCAGAGTTTGGGATAATAGGTGGTCTCCCGCAGGAACTCCGTGTCGACCGTGACGAAGGGGTGGGTCGCGAGGCGTTCGCAGGCGGCGGCGAGCTCGGCGGTGGTGGAGATCAGATGCATGGAATGGGCTTAGCGGAGGAAACGGGCCGGCGTCGAGTCCGTCGATGCTATCGGCTGATCCCGCAGCGGCTCCACAACTCGCCCTGATAGGCGCGGCTGGCGGTCGCCACCCAGTGACCGCGCCGGGCGTCCTGATGCGGGCGTGCGTGGCGGGCGAATATCTGCGCGAAGCAGTGTGGATTCGGGTAGTCGCGCTGGCGGGCGATATTCAGGCCTGCCCGGTAGGCGCTGCCCGGCTCCTGCGCGGAACCTGTGCCGCCGACAGCCGCGAGCAATGCGGCCAGGGCGACGACCGCGAGCGGTTTCCGGATCGACGCTGCCATTCCGTAACCTTTCCCCAGGACGCTGTCCGTAGCCGCCGTTCAGAGCTAGCAGCAGGCGGTCCGGATGTCGCGGGCGTTCTTGACATTTCGCGCCCGCGCGTGTGGTTAGCCGCAAGCTGCCGCCGGCTTTCGCCGGCCTTCGACGCATTTCCGAAAGACCGACCCCGTGACCCTGCATCGCTACCGTTCCCACACCTGCGGCGCGCTCCGCGACAGCGACATCGGCTCGCAGGTCCGGCTTTCCGGCTGGTGCCATCGCATCCGCGACCACGGGGGCGTTCTCTTCATCGACCTGCGCGACCATTACGGCATGACGCAGGTGGTGGTGGACCCGGATTCGCCGGCCTTCGCGGACGCCGAGACGCTGCGCTCGGAATGGGTCGTGCGCATCGACGGCAAGGTCAAAGCGCGGCTGGAGGGCACCGAGAACGCCAACCTGCCGACCGGCGCCGTGGAAGTGTTCGCGACCGGCATCGAAGTGCTCGGCCCCTCGGCCGAGTTGCCGCTGCCAGTCTTCGGCGATCTCGAATATCCCGAGGATACGCGCCTCAAGTACCGCTTCCTCGACCTGCGCCGCGAGAAGCTGCACAACAACATCATGCTGCGCACCAAGGTCATCGACTCGATGCGCCGCCGCATGAAGGAGCAGGGCTTCTCCGAGTTCCAGACGCCGATCCTGACGGCCTCTTCGCCGGAAGGCGCGCGCGACTTCCTGGTGCCGAGCCGCCTGCATCCCGGCAAGTTCTACGCGCTGCCGCAGGCGCCGCAGCAGTACAAGCAGCTGCTGATGATGGCGGGCTTCGATCGCTACTTCCAGATCGCGCCCTGCTTCCGCGACGAGGACCCGCGCGCCGACCGCCTGCCGGGCGAGTTCTACCAGCTCGACGTCGAGATGAGCTTCGTCGAGCAGGAGGACGTGTTCGCGACGATGGAGCCGGTCATCACCGGCGTGTTCGAGGAATTCGCCGAGGGCCGCAGCGTCCAGAAGAACTGGCCGCGTATCCCCTATGCCGAGGCGATCGCCAAATACGGCTCCGACAAGCCGGACCTGCGCAACCCGATCGAGATGCAGGACGTGTCCGAGCATTTCCGCGGCTCGGGCTTCAAGGTCTTCGCGCGCATCCTCGAAGGCGAGAAGAACCGTGTCTGGGCAATACCCGCGCCGGGCGGCGGTTCGCGCGCCTTCTGCGACCGGATGAACTCCTGGGCGCAGGGCGAAGGCCAGCCCGGCCTCGGCTACCTGATGGTCAAGGAGGACGGCGAGGGTCAGGGTCCGATCGCCAACAACATCGGGCCTGAGCGCGTTGCCGCGATCATCAAGCAGATGGGGCTGAATGGCGGCGATGCCTGTTTCTTCGTCGCGGGCGATCCGGACAAGTTCTACAAGTTCGCCGGCAGCGCCCGGAACAAGGTCGGCCAGGAGCTCAACCTGATCGACGAGAACGTCTTCGCCTTCGCCTGGATCGTCGATTTTCCGATGTTCGAGTACAACGAGGACGAAAAGAAGGTCGATTTCTCGCACAATCCCTTCTCCATGCCGCAGGGCGGCCTGAAGGCGCTCAACGAGGAAGACCCGCTCTCGCTCAAGGCGTTCCAGTACGACATCGCCTGCAACGGCTTCGAGCTCGCCTCCGGCGGCATCCGCAACCACCGCCCCGAGGCGATGGTGAAGGCCTTCGAGATCGCCGGCTATGGCGAGGAGACGGTGATCGAGCGCTTCGGCGGCATGTATCGCGCCTTCCAGTACGGCGCCCCGCCGCATGGCGGCATGGCGGCCGGCGTGGACCGCATCATCATGCTGCTGGCGCGTGCGACGAACCTGCGCGAGGTCGCGCTGTTCCCGATGAACCAGCAGGCTGTCGACCTGCTGATGGGGGCACCGGCCGAGGCGACGCCGAAGCAGCTGCGCGAGGCGCATCTGCGCGTCAACCTGCCCGAGAAGAACGGCTGACGGCCATGGCTTCGCTGCCTGCCGGGCGGGTCCTTCCGCTCGCCGTCCTACTTGCGCTGCCGCTGCCAGCCTGTGTCGCTGCCGGCAACGAGAGCAGTGCCAGCCGGGCGTCCGCGCTGGCGACGACGATCTCGCGGGCAAGTGCCTGCCGCGCCGGCGCCCCGCAGCGCTCGACGCTCGCGCGCTTCCTAGCGGCGGAAAGGGAACGTGGCGCCGGCCCCGATCAGATCGCCGCGGCGCGCTCGGCCTATGTCTCGGTCTCCGAGGCGGAGATGGTCAACCAGGCCGCCCAGCCGCAGGCCTGCACGGCGGAGGAGCGCGCGGCGCTGAAGCAGCGCATGGGCCGGATCAGGGCCGGGCAATTCGACGAACTCTGACACGGCGGCGCCAAGGCCATGGTTGCGAAACCGCTTCTGGGCTGCGCGGCCCTGCTCGGGCTGGCCGCATGCACGACGGCCGGCCCCGTTCCCGGTTCTGTCGACTATGCCGCCGCGACCGTCTCGCGCGGCTATGATTGCGGGCTGCGCGTCGATCGCGGCCGCATCATCGCGCGGTTCGGAAGACAGGAACGCGCCAGCTTCCTGGCCGCGAATGCCGGCTACGCCGTGAAGTCCTACAAGGCGCCGCATGCCTGCGGAAGCGCCGAGCGCGAGCGCGTGCAGGGCGAGCTCGCGGCGCTGTCGCGGCGCTGAATTCGCTTGCCTCCGGCCGGTTCGCGTGGCCAGAAGGCCGCGATGCCCGCCAACGCGATCACCGCCATCGTCGTCAGCCACGACAGCGCCGAGGTGCTGCCCGCCTGCCTCGCCGCGCTGGCGGGCGAGGGCGTGCCGACGATCGTCGTCGACAATGCCAGCGGCGACGATAGCCGCGTCGTCGCCGCGCAGCGAGGCGCGCGCGTCATCGCCAATGCCCGCAATGAAGGCTACGGCCGCGGCAACAATATCGGCATTGCGGCGGCCGCGACGCCCTATGTGCTCGTCGTCAATCCCGATCTGGAGCTGAGGCCGGGCGCCGCGGCGGCGCTGCTGGAAGCGGCCGGGCGCTATCCCGACGCCGGCATGTTGGCGCCGCGCATCGTCGAACCCTCGGGCCGCCTGTTCCTGCAGCCGCGCTCGCTGCTCTCGCCGTCGCATCTCAACCGCTCCCGCACGATGGCGGCACCGGAGGGCGATGCCTGCCTGCCTTTCCTTTCGGGCGCCTGCCTGCTGATCCGACGGGAGCTCTTTCTGGCGCTGGGCGGGTTCGATCCGGCGATCTTCCTGTTCTACGAGGACGACGATCTGTGCCGGCGCATGCGCGATGCCGGTCAGGCGCTCGTCCACGTCCACGAGGCCGAGGCCGGGCATGGACGTGGACGATCGAGCACGCCCTCGCCACAGCGGCGGTTCAAGACGCGCTGGCACCTCGCCTGGTCGGAGCGCTATGTCGCCCGGAAGTACGGATTGCCGCAGCCAAGCCCGGTCCGGACGCTGGAAAATCTCGCCAAGGCGCTCGGCTACGGGCTCATTCTCAGGCGCGAGAAAATGTTCGCCCATGCCGGCTCCGCCGCCGGCGCTCTTGCGTGGGGACGCGGCGAGACGGCACTGGCGCGCGAGGGGTTGACGGCGCTGCCTTGATCGGCGGCGACAGCGAGACGGACTACGCCGATCTCGCAGCGGCGACGAAGTCGTCGATGCGGCTGCCGAGCAGGAGCGGCAGCAGCGCGTCGATCTGCGGTTTCGGCAGGTCCCACCAGCGCGTCGCCAGGAGCGCGGCGATCGTCGCCTCGTCGAAGCGCAGGCGCACCACGCGGGCAGGATTGCCGGCGACGATCGCATAGGGCGGCACGTCGCGTGTCACCACGGCGCGCGCGGCGACCGCCGCGCCATGGCCGATGGTCACGCCGGACAGGATCATGCATTGCGAGCCGAGCCAGACGTCGTGCCCGATGACGACGTCGCCCCGGGTTGCGTCGCTGCCGGGGATGTCGGCGGCGGCCGGCCAGAGCCGGGGCATCGCCGGAAAGGGATAGCTCGTCACCCAGTCGAGCCGGTGGTTGCCGCCGAGCAGAATCTCGACGCCGTCGGCAATCGAGCCGTAGCGACCGATCACCAGCTTCGCCCCGCTTTCGGGAAAGCGAATCTTCGGTCGTCCGTAGGTATAGGCGCCGATGGCGAGCTGTCCGGGCCTCCGGGCGACCAGATGCGCCAGGTGCAGCCGGGTCTGGTTCTCGCGGTTCAGCCGCTTGCGCAGCAGGCTGCGCGCAGCCTGCGGCAGGCCCGCCCACCAGGCCTGCAGCCCGGAAGGCCGCCAGTCGCGATCCTCCGGCAGGAGCGCGGCGATCGTGTCGTCCGGGCGCGCGCCTGTCACGCGAGCCGGCTCTCTTTCGGCGTCAAGGGGCGGGGGGTCACCGGGCATCAGCCTTGACGTCGATCTTGTCGAAGATCTCGGTCGGCTGGGTGATGGTCAGCACATCGGCGAGACCGAGGCCGCTCGGCGACTTCGACGACGCGTCGATGGTCAGCGTGCCGGGCTTGGCGACGAAGCGCGATGCCGCCGAGGCGAGCGTCTTGGCGGCATCGGACGGGCCGAGCATGGCGGCGAGCCCCACGCTGGCGACCATGGTGAACTGCTGGCGCACCTCCTCGACCTTGCGCTTGGTCTTGCGCGCCTGGTTCTCGATCAATTTCTCGACGAGGCCGAAATTCTGGAGCTTGACCTGCAGGTTGCGTGCAGTGGCGCCGAGCGCCGCGACCTGGGCGAGGGCGAGGTCGCTCGAGAACAGGTCCTGCGTGACGTTGCCGAGGGTGCCCTTCGCGTCGAGCTGCACCAGGCCGGCGCTGCCGAGAGAAAGCGTGCGGATCGCGATCTCGTTCTTGGCCGCCTCCCAGGCGAGGTCCAGCTTCGCCGAGAGGTCGAGCCTGTCGATCCCCATGGCCAGCATGTCCTTCAGCGCCGGGTTGTCACCGGTGTCGACGACCGGCGTGACGAGCTTGTCGATGGTGAGGCCCAGGCTCGTCGGGATGCCGTTCAGCGGCTCGCCGCCCTTGAGCTCGAAGGTGCCTAGCGCGATCTTGATCGGGGGCTTGCCTGGGATGATCGGCGGCGCATCGACCGAGAGGCCGGTCAGGCGCATCGTTCCCAATTTGGGAATGAAGCGGCGGTAGTCGATCTGCTCGAGATCCTGGTCGGGGCCGGCAAGCGCACTGCGCAATTCGCGCAGCGACTTCGCGAAGGAAAAGCCGGAGTAGCTGAGCGAATCGACCCGGCCCGTGCCCGCGCCGCTGGCGAAGGACATGCCCTGGATCGCGAAGCCGGACTTGTCGGGCGCATCCTCGCCGAAGGCGATGCGGTCGATCGCCCAGGAGACGGCGTCCTTCTCCTTGGCCCCGTCCGCTGCGGGCGGGCGGATGGTCGCCTTGAAATCGCGCGCCTCTCCGCTGCCGTAATCGACCATGTCGAACAGCGTCAGCATCGAGAACGCGAAGCGCTTCTGCAGGTCGCTCTTCCCGCCGCTGGCACCCGGCGTCTTGTCGTCCGCCTCCTTCTCGAGCTCCTCGGAGGCCTTTCCGACCGTCTGAAGCAGGTCGAGAAGCGGCTCCGGCCCGAGCTTCGCGGCGAAGCCCCGTGCCGTCGTCCGGCCGATCGACATGCTGCCGGCCTGGCCGAGGTCGAGATCGTAGCCGTCCTGCTCGAAGCTGGCGATCACCGGCACATAGGGCTCTTCGACCCCGGGAGCCGCCTTCTCGGTGAGGACGCGCGCGGATTGCTTGAGGTCGAGCCCGTCGAAGGCGGTGCGCTTCAGCGTGCCCGTCATCGAGCCGGTGGCGCCGCCCTTGGCCTCGATGCTCGCACTGGCCGATTCGCCGTGGCCGATCTTGCCGCCGCGGATGTCGGTGAAGCGGATATCGCGGTAGGTCGTGGTCTGCTTCTGGTCGCCGAACGCCTGTTCCATCGTCAGTTCGGGCGCGCTGATCTCGGAAGCCGTCAGCTTCGCGATTCGCACGGCGGGCGGCTCGTTAGCGCCCTTGGCGAAGAGCGCGAGAAAGGCGTCCTTGTCGAGGTTCGAGCCCTTCACCGCCACCCGCGGGATGCTGATGACGAGCTGCCCGAGGTCGAGCTTGACGTTGTCGACCTGGAAGTCGGCGGCCCAGGCGGGGGCGGACAATGCCACGAATACAGCCGCGAGAGCCGTGCTCCCCAGTTGCGTTGGCCAGCGAAGGCGCGCAGCGGTCATGAAAATCTCCTGTTCGATCCCGGCCGAACCTGCCGCAACCGGATGGCGAAAGAAAGCCACGGCCGGCGTCGAAGCGTCATAGGAGCGAATGATCGTGACGGAAATCTTGACCTGATGGGATGGAAGGCTGCTTTCTGCCGAAGATTTGCCATCGGCCCCTCCTAGATCGGCGTCGGGCGATGGTGATCGTCATGGAGTCGAGAAGCGATGCACGCCGTTCGGACAGTCTTTGCCGCCATTGCGCTTCTGCTGGTAGCGCTCGCTCCCGCCGGTGCCCGGGCGCAGGCCCAGCCGGCCGCCGGCGAGGCGGCCGGGCTGGAAGCGCTGACGATCGTCAGCGGCAGCGCCCGCCACGCCTTCCATGTCGAGGTGATGCGCACCCCGGACCAGCGGGCTAAGGGATTGATGTATCGCAACTATCTGCCGCCGGACCGCGGAATGCTGTTCGATTTCGGCGCGAGCGAGCCGGTGGCGATGTGGATGCAGAACACCTATATTCCGCTCGACATGCTGTTCATCCGCGCCGACGGGACGATCGCACGCATCGCGGAAAACACCGAGCCGCTCTCGACCCGGACCATCCCGTCCGGAGAGCCGGTGCTGTCGGTTCTGGAGATCAATGGCGGCGTCAGCAGGCAGCTCGGGATCAAGCCCGGCGACAGGGTGGAGCACAAGCTGTTCAAGCACTGAGGGCCATGCCGGCCTGTCGGGTCCGAACGCGGCTTTGGCTTGCGGTTCGAGGTCATGGCATGATAGCGAACCGCATCGTTTCGAGTGCCGTCGGGGTATAGCGCAGCCCGGTAGCGCATCTGCTTTGGGAGCAGAGGGTCCCAGGTTCGAATCCTGGTGCCCCGACCACTGGAAACGGCAGCCGCGGACCGGGTTTCGGGCCGCATGAGATTTGGTGACGGCAGAGCGCTTCCATGACCGCACGCATCTATCGCCCCGCCCGCACGGCCATGCAGTCCGGCACAGCCAAGACCGAGCGCTGGCTGCTCGAATACGAGCCGGAGGCCCCGCGCCAGATCGAGCCGCTGATGGGCTGGACCTCGTCCTCCGACATGAAGAGCCAAGTCAAGCTCTGGTTCGACAGCGAGGCCGAGGCGGTCGCCTATGCGACGCGCAACGGCATCCCCTACCGCGTCGAGCAGCCGCACGATCCCAAGCGCCGCTCGATCTCCTATTCGGACAATTTCAAGTTTTCCCGCCTCGGCCAGTGGACGCACTGAGTCGGCAGGCGACGCAACACCCGCTTTCGGGCCCGTAGCTCAGTTGGATAGAGCAGCAGCCTTCTAAGCTGCTGGTCGCAGGTTCGAATCCTGCCGGGCTCGCCATCGCTTCAGGATGCAACCCTCCGCCTGGGAGCCGTTGCCGGCCCGGCCTCGCCTTGATCGTGCCCGAAAGGCGCTGCATCGGGAGCGGCTCTTCGGCTTCTCGTTCCCATGACAAGCGCGGCACGGCGTCGCGAGGATGGATGATGTTTTCGCTCACGCCAGCGATCGACCGGCTCAGTGCCTTCGTCTCGGCCAGCCACGCGCGGGCCTGCGCCTTTCTCCTGCTCCTTTCGCTCGCCGCATTCCTGCCGGGGTTCAGCACGCTCCAACCCATCGACCGCGATGAGCCGCGCTTCGCCCAGGCCAGCAAGCAGATGCTGGAGACCGGCGACTTCATCGACATCCGCTTCCAGGACGAGGCGCGGCACAAGAAGCCGGTCGGCATCTACTGGCTGCAGGCGGCCGCGGTGAAAGCCGGAGCGGCGCTCGGCGTGCCGGAGGCGCGCACGCAGATCTGGCTCTATCGCATCCCCTCGCTGATCGGCGCGACCGCGACCGTGCTGCTGACCTATTGGGCGCTGCTCGCCTTCCTCTCGCCGCCGCTCGCGCTTCTGGGCGGGGCACTGATGGCGACGGCGGTGCTGCTCGGCGTCGAGGCGCGCATCGCCAAGACCGATGCCGTGCTTGCGGCCTGTGCGGTCGCGAGCATGGGCGCGCTCGCCCGGACCTGGCTGGACTGGACGCGGTCGCTCGCCTTCGTGCCGAGCCGGCGCAACTGGCTGGTTTTCTGGGTCGCCACCGCGATCGGTCTCCTGATCAAGGGGCCGATCGTGCCGATGGTCTGGGGGCTCGCGATCCTCGTGCTGAGCGCAAGCCAGCGCTCCTTCCGCTGGCTCCGGCCGCTGCGCTTCGGCCCGGGTCTGCTGCTCTGCCTGATTGTCGTGCTGCCCTGGTTCGTCGCGATCATGATCAAGACCGGCGGCAGCTTCTTCGCCGAGAGTGTCGGGCAGGACATGCTCGGCAAGGTCGCCGAGGGACAGGAAAAGCACTGGGGGCCACCGGGGCTCTATCTGATCTTCTTCTTCGCGACCTACTGGCCCGCGGCGGCCTTCGCGGCGATGGCGGTGCCCTTCGCCTGGGTGCGGCGCAAGGAGCCGCAGATCCTGTTCCTGATCGCCTGGATCCTGCCGTCCTGGATCGTCTTCGAGGCGGTGCCGACCAAGCTGCCGCATTACGTCCTGCCGCTCTATCCGGCGATCACGGCGTTACTGCTGCTGGCGGTCGTCAACGCGGGTATCGATCGCCACAGGCGTGGCGCGGTCGCGACCGCGACGCTCGTCGTGACCGTGCCGCTAGCGCTGATGGTCGTCGTGCTCTTCGGCAACTGGACGCTGGATCACGCCGTTCCGTGGCTCGCCCTGCCGTTCTTTGCGCTCGTGCTCGCGGTCGGCGTCGGGATCGTCTCGGCGTTTCGGCGTCAGGAATTCGAGGGCGCGCTCTGGCGCTGCGCGCTGGCGGGCCTGCTGCTGACCCTCGCGATGTATCCCTTCGCGATCGAAAGCCTGCGCTCGCTCAAGCTTTCGCCGCGCCTCGCCGCGGCGGCGAAGGCGGTGGGCTGCGCCGATCCGGCGGTGATTACGCTGGGCTACCGCGAGCCGAGCCTCGTCTTCCTCACCGGCACCGACCTGGCGATGGCGGCGGACGGGGCGCAGGCGGCCAATTTCCTTGCCCAGCCGGGATGCCGCGTCGCCTTTGTCGAGAGCCGGTTCGCCGGCGCGTTCACCACGGCCCTTGCAACCCTGCCGCAGAAGCCGCGCCTGCTGACCACGATCGACGGGTTCAACCTCAATGGCGGGCACCGGCTCTCGATCGCCGTCTATGCCAGGACGCCGGACTGACGCCCGGGGACTTGTGCGAAAGTGGTTCCCACACCGGCATATCTTGCTCTAGAGCAATGCCAGCCGTTTTCCGGATGAAGCCGTTTTGACCGAAATCCCTTCCCCCCAGCCCTTGCTCAGCGTCGTCGTGCCGGTGCGCAACGAGCAGGGCAACATCGCGCCGCTGGTCGCCGATATCGAAAAGGCCTGCGCGGCGATCGGTGCCTTCGAGGTGGTTTACGTCGACGACGGGTCCACCGATGGGACCGCAAGGGCGCTTGCGGACCTGGCCGTGGCCAAGCCTTGGCTGCGCGTCGTGACCCATGCCCAGTCCTGCGGGCAGAGCGCGGCGGTGCGCAGCGGCGTGCGTCATGCCCGCGCGGCCATCGTGGCGACGCTCGACGGCGACGGCCAGAACGATCCCGCCTTCCTGCCGGCGATGCTGGCGGCTCTTCAGGAAGCCGGACTCGAGACCGGGCTCGTGCAGGGCCAGCGCGTCGGCCGCAAGGACACCGGATTCAAGAAACTGCAGTCACGGATCGCCAACAAGGTGCGCGTGAGCGTGCTGAAGGACGGCACGCGCGACACTGGCTGCGGGCTGAAGTGCTTTCGCCGCGAAGCCTATCTGGCATTGCCCTATTTCGACGCGCTGCACCGCTTCATGCCGGCGCTGATGGTGCGCGAGGGCTACAAGGTGGCGCATCACGATGTGCGCGACCGGCCGCGGCTGACGGGCGTCTCGAATTACGGCTTCTTCGACCGGCTCTGGGTCGGCATCCTCGACCTCGCCGGCGTGTGGTGGCTTATCCGGCGGCGCAAGCGCGTGCCGCGGGTCGTGGCGGAGGCGCCGTGATGCTGATCGATCTGCAGCACAAGGTCGGTGGCTATTTCCACGACGTCTTCGTCAACAATGTCGACTGGTGGGTGCTGCTCGGCGTCGTGGCGCAAGGGCTCTTCACCATGCGCTTCGTGGTGCAGTGGTGGGCGAGCGAGAAGGCCAAACGCTCGGTCGTGCCGATGACGTTCTGGTGGTTCTCGATCGGGGGCGGGGCGCTGCTGCTGCTCTACGCGCTCTATCGGCGCGACCCGGTCTTCATCCTCGGGCAGGGCTTCGGCGTCTTCGTCTATGTCCGCAACCTGCAGTTCGTGCTGCGGGCCCGGGCGCGCGGCGAGGACACGAATTCGGGCCCGGGCTGAGGGGCCCGATCAGCCGTTCGACGGCTGCGCGCCTTCGGCGGCTGCGCCCTGCGCCGGGCCCGGTGCCGGCGGGGCGGCCGGCTTGGTGCCGGGTTGCTGCGGCGGCTGTGGCTTGCGCATCGCCGCGGAATAGGCCGGGTAGCGCTCGCGATAGGCCCTGAGGAAATCGGAGATCGTATCGGCGCTGGCGGCGGCGCGCGCCAGCTCGCGGATGTCCGAAGCCCTGGCGCGGTTCGCCCCGGTGATGAAGGCGAAGGTGCGCGCATCGGGGCTGCGCGCCATCTTCGGCGCGAACTTGCTGCGCAGACGGTCGAGCGAAAGCGCCTCGTTCGCCATGACGTAGGAGATGCCGGCGCGCATCGCGTCGCCCCGCTGACCGTCGCTGAGCGGATCGTCGCCGCGCCAGCTCTCGTCGAGAATGCGCTCATAGGCCTCGCCGGCCTCGCGCCAGCGGCGCCCGGTCCAGAAGATGTCGGCGCGGAGCCGGTCGACCTCGGGGCCGCTTTCGCGGTCGAGCATCTCGAGTGCCTGGTCGGTGCGCGACAGGTCCGAGAGCGCCTTGACCTCCAGCAGCAGCCGCGCGCGGCGGACGTCGGCGGGCAGCTCGACGAGGCGGGTGGAATTGATGGCGCGAACCGCATCTGCCGGCTTGCCGTTCATCAGGTCGATCATCGCAAGCCGCGCCGCGACCGTGGAGCGCGCCGCGCCGGTCAGGCGGCGATCCATCTGGTACTTCAGGATCTCGGCCGCCTGGTCGAGCAGGTCCAGCTCGACCAGCCGGTCGGCGAGCAGCCGGGTGATCTCGTCGCCGCGCCGGCCGATCGGCAGGAACTCCTTGAAGTCGTAGAACAGGGCCAGCGCGTCGATCCGGGGCAGCTTGTCGGCCCCGCCATCGGCGAACAGCTCGGCGAAGCGTTGCGCCGTCTCGTCGTGCATGCGGCGCGTCAGAGGGTCGTCCGGAAAAGTCTCGTTGGCCCGGCGCGCGATCATGAAGGCGTCGCGCCAGCGCCGCTGGTCGGTATAGAGGCGGTTGAGCTCGGCCAGCGCCTCGATCTCGATGCGCCCGCCGCGCCAGACGACGGACACCGTCTCCAGCCGGGCGACAGCCTCGTCGCTCTTCAGGTCGCTGCGCTTGTCGGCGTCTGCGAGCTTGACCGCCCGCAACTGCGCTTCGGCCGCGATGGGGCGGCTCTTCGCCTCGAACAGCGGCCGATAGCCGCTCATCGCGGCATCGGCCCGCCCGCTGGCGTCGTCCAGCATGGCCCGCAGCAGCGCGAGCTTCTCCTGGTCGAAGCTGCCGGGCGGCATGTCGGCCAGCGCCTGGACCTGCCTCTCGGCCAGCCCCATGTCCTGCGTCGCGAGCGCGGCGCGCACCATCGCCTCGCGGAACTCGCCCTGCAGATCGGCCGGGTAGCGCTCCAGCAGCGGTTCGCCACGACGAAAGCCGACGAGAGCCTGGGCGTTTCGATCGAGCCGCTGTTCGATCAGGGCCCGCCAGAGGCCGGCTTCGACATCCTCCTTGATCGGAGGCGCATCGAAGGCTGCAAGCGCCGCCATATTGCGGTGGAGCTGCGCCTCCGCGACGCCCTTCAGGAAAGGGACCTCGCGATTCGCGCGCATGGCGGCGTCATCGGCCGTCAACGCGCCGAGCGGGCCGAGGGCTTCGACGGCAAGATCGTTGGCGGCATAGAAGCGCGCGAGCGCCAGCCGGGCTTCCGACTTGTGCGTGCGCGAGGCTCCCGCGACCTCCTGCATCAACGCGCGGGCCTGGTCGCGCTGCGAACCGAGCCGCAGCCTGGCCCAGCGTTCGGGGTCCAGCAGCGGCGGTGCCGGCGGCTTCAGAACCTCCGCTCCGCCATCGGCCCGGCCCGGCCCGGCAACGTCGAGCGAGACGGTCAGGCCGCCGCTGCGGCCGATGCGGACCTCGTCCGTACCGGCGCGGGCGATCACGTCGTCGGAGCGCGGCTGGATGGCGAGGCCCTGCGCCGTCGGCAGCAATCCGAACTCGACGAACTGATAGGGCTTCGGCGTCAATCGCGTCGGCCCAAGGGCCGTGGCGACGGCGACCGGCAGGCCGGCGGGCCCGGATTCTAGCCAATGCACGCCGGTGAGCCCAGGCATCGGCACGACGATATTCGTCTGGCCACGCTCGTCGACGCCCCGGTGCGGCTCGATAGCCGCGGCGGACCCGCCGCCGGCGTCGCTGAGGTCGAGAGACCAGCTGTCGCCGTCGGCGAAGAAGCGTGCCAGCGGCTGGCCAGCCAGGCGCAATCTGACGAGGGTGACCTTGCCCTCGCGCGCGACGGTGCTGTCAGCGATCTGCTGGGGCAGCAGCTTCGCGAGATCGGCGGGGTCGATGGTGTCGCGGGTGTCGAAGGCGAGCGTCATCGTGCCGGCATCGAGGAAAGCAGCCGCGCCGGTCGGGCGCGGAAAGCGGAAGTCGAGACGCTTGTCGGCGGCCGTGATGACGACCTTCGACGGGGCAGGATCCGGTGCAGCCGGCACCACGGCCGCGGTCGCGGCCGCTGCCGGCTTGGCCTCCGCCGTCGCGGCAGGCGCTGCCGCAGGGGCGGACGCGGCGGCCGGCTCCGAGGCGGGCTTGGCGGGCGGAGCCGCGGGCTCTTGCGGCTTTGCCAGCTCGGCAAGCGAGAGTGCCTTGGGATTGGCCGGCCTGAGCAGATCCACGACCAGGCCGGTCTCGTCGTCGAAGCTGCGCACCTGCCAGTCCTTGGGCAGGGTGAGCGTCAGGCCGAGCTGGTCCTTGCCGGCATCGAGCGCCGCCAGTCTGACGTCCTCCGGCAGGGCGCCGCGCAAGGCTCCCTCGTCGGCGTTCATCGCCCGGTTGAAGGTCAGCTTCAGCCTGCCTTCGGACAGGTCGGTTGCGAGAGCGGTCCCGGACGGCGCCTTGAAGATGAGGCGATCGAGCGTCGGCAGGCTCGCGGTCTGCATCGAAAGCACGGCGGGAGGGGCCGGCGGCTGCCGCGTCGCCTCCTTTGCACGCGCCTCGGCCAGCCGCAGGCGCTGGGTCAGTTCGGCGATCACTTCCGGTGGCGGGCCGGGCAGCAGCCCCTTCCAGTTCTGCGGCAGCAGGTCGATGAAGGCCTTGTCGCCGGCCTCGATCAGATTGGCCTTGTAGCTCTGCGTCAGCGCAAAGCGCATGCCGCGCCCGTCGGGATCGACGCGGGCGATCGAGACATAGTTCGGCAGCTCGCGAGCGATCTTGCCGACATCGATCGTGACGGGGTCGTCGAAGGCGACGATCAGCACGCCGTTCGCGACGCGCGCGCGCATCTGCGTCGGCTGGTCGAAAGCGAGGGAGAGGCGACCAAAGCCGGCCGGCATCGCCTCGCCGCGCAGGGTGGCGCCGGCGGCCAGGGCATGGGTGTTCAACCCGGCCGCAAGCGCAAGCGCGGTCAGCCCGATACCGAAAGCGAGGGAGCGCGACAGACGCAAAACCGGAGACTCGACCCAACGCAACAGGCCGGGCGCATGCCCGAAAAGGACACGCCGGCCTGAGGACAGGTTATCGCGTCAAGCATAATGGGTGCTTAACGCGCGCTCGGCCGACACTGCGGGGGCTCGGGCGGGCCGGCTGCCGAAGTGCTCAGCGCGAAGCGGGGGCGATCGCCGGGAGTTCGTTGCCGGGGAGGGGGGATTCGCTCGCGACCCGGTCGAGCGCCGGGGCCCGGCCGCTCGTCGCCAGCGCGACCGTGAGCTTTTCGGCCTTGTCGGGAGACATCGAGGCCAGGACCTCCGACATCTTGCGCGGGTTCATCTGCTGGACGACCGGCACGAGCACGTCGAGATTCAGACGGTCGAAGACGCGGGCGGCATCCTTCGGCTTCATCGCCTCGTACATGATGACCAGGCTCTTGATCGCCTTGGTCTCCTCGGCGGCGGCCTTCACGGCCGGGTTGGCCTTCTCCTCGAGCGCCTTGAGGTCTCCGACCCGGCCGTCGAGCTTCTTCTCGGCGGTGTCGAGCAGGCGCTCACGCATCTCCAGCTCGCGCATGCGTCCGTCGAGCTCCTCGCGACGCTCGCCGAGCCGCTCGAGGATCGCCTTCTCGGATGGCGAGACGGGCTGAGCCGTGCCGTTCATGATGCCGGCCTTGTTGTTGGGATCGTTGGCCATGCGGGCGGCCGCAGCCTCCGCATCGGCCTTCTCGTTCTCGGCCTTGGGAGCGGGGGCGGGCACGGACCCGGTCGTCTCGGGATCGAAGAGGCCGGGCGAACGGGCGGGGGCGACGAGCTTGGCCGGCCCGCTGGGCTCGGACTTCGCGGTCGCGGCGGCGGCGAAGAGCGGGGCGCTGGCCGGCACCGTTCCCGGATAGGGCTCCGCCGTCCAGGCGAGCAGCTTCAGCGCCAGGAGACTCATGGCGCCGAGGATGACTGCCGGCAGGAGGCGGGGGCGTTCGATCACGCAGCCTGGCCCTCGAGGCGGCGGGCGGCGCGGGCGGCGGCGCCGCAGCAGGCTGCGCGTCGGGCGCCGGCCTGGCGACCAAGGTCGCGGCGGAAACGATCTGGCCGATGCGCTCCATGACGGCCTGCCCGGCCTCGACCTGCGCGGCGAGATCGGCGGCGTAGCGCTCGGCGGTGCGCAGGCGCTCCTCCAGCGTGCGGTCGCAGTCGCCCAGCGTGTTCTTGAGGCCGGCGATGGCGCGCTCGGCATTGTCGGTCGCGGTCACGAGAGCCCCCACGGTCTGGCGCATGCCGGCCTCGTCGGCCTTCAGGCGCTCGATGCGCTTGGCCAGGATGTAGCAGGTGATGATGGTTGCGACGAGCAGGCTGGCGACGAGGGCATCGGCGATGAGGGTGATCGTCATGGGCTTCCTGCTCAGTTGGTCGCGCCGAGATGGCTGGCGAGGCTGTCGAAGGCGGCGAGCGTGGTCTTGGAGCGCCTGAGCGGGCTGACGACCTGCACGGCGATCTTGCCGTCGACCCGGCCGATGCGACCTTCGGTGACGATGAAGTCGCCGCAGCGCAGCGACACGGTCGAATCGGGGCGGGCGTCGAACATCAGCGTGTCGCCGATCTCGAGCTTCATCACCCGCTTCAGAGGCATCCGGGTCTCGTGCAGCACGCAGGTGACGTCGACGCCGGCCTGCCAGACCTCGGTCGCGAGGTGGTTCTCCCAGATCGGATCGCGCCCGAGCTTCTCGCCCATGAAGCTTTCGAGCAGCAATTCGCGGATCGGCTCGATGGTCGCATAGGGCAGCAGGATGTGCAGCGAGCCGCCGCGTCCTTCCATGTCGAACTTCAGTTCGACGCGGATCGCGGCGTTGGCGGGCCGGGAGATCGAGACGAAGCGCGGGTTGGATTCGACGCGGTCGAGCGTGAAGGCCACCGGGGAGAGCGGCCGGAAGGCGGCCTGTGCGTCGCCCAGCACCAGCTCGATGACCCGGCGGACCATGCGGATCTCGATGGAGGTGAAGGGGCGGCCGTCGATGCGCGGCGCCGGCTGGCCGCGCTTGCCGCCGAACATGGTGTCCAGCACCGAATAGATCAGGGCCGATTCGATGGTGACGAGGCCGAAATTGTCCCATTCCTCCGCCCTGAAGACGGAGAGCATCGCCGGCTGCGAGATCGAGTTGATGTAATCGCCGAAGCGCACCGAGCGGATGCTCTCCAGCGTCACCTCGACATTGTCGGTGAAGAAATTGCGCAGGCTCGTCGAGAGCAGGCGTACCAGGCGCTCGAAGATGATCTCGAGCATCGGCAGGCGTTCATAGGCGACCGAGCCGGAATCGACGATCGCCTGGATGCCGTTGCGGGAGGCTGAGTCCTCGCCGCTGGAGAAACCGAGCATCGTGTCGATTTCGTCCTGCGACATCAGACGGTCGGTGCCGCCCTCCTGCTCGCCGTCCTCCTCGACGGCGGCGGGCATCGTCGCCCATTCCGCCGCCATCGATTCGGGCGTCGGCTGCTCGTCGCGCGGCTTGTCCGGGTTGTCGCGGTCGAGGCTCATCGGGAGGTCGTCACTTCTTCTCGGGAGTCTGGGCGGCAGCGGCGCTCATTGCACCAGCAGTTCCTTGAACAGCACGGCATCGACCTTGGCCGGGTAGACCGTCATGTTGACGCGCCGCAGCAACTCCTCCTTCAGCCGGTACATTCCGGCCGAGCCCTCGAGATCGGAGGGGCGCAGCTCGCGCATGAAGACCTGGAAGGCGTCCTCGACGCGGGGGAGCAGCGGCTTGACCTCTTCCGAGACCTTGGGGTCGCCGATCTCCAGCACGACCTTGATCTTCATGATCGGGTGGCGCTCCTGCTGGCCGCCATTCGACATCCCGATCATCATGTCCTTCATCTCGATGAAGGTGGCGGGTACCTTCGGTTTCGCGGCCTCGGCCGTCGGGGCGGCGGCATGCCCCTTGAAGAAGAACCAGTAACCGGCCCCGCCGCCGCCAGCGAGCAGGGCCACCGCGGCAGCGATCAGCACGAGCTTCTTCTTGCCGCCCTTGGGTGCGGTCTCGCCGGATGCGCCTGCGTCTTCGGTCTTGGCCTTCTTCGCCATCGCTTCGGGTCCCGGGGGCGGCTGGTGCGGCGTCCTGCCGACCTCGTCCTCACCTTCTCCGGTTACGGTTAACGCGTCGTTAAGGGCGGCATATTTTGCCGGGCCGTTCTTGCCGGCGGGAAGTGTCGTGCCGAGTTCGGAAACAGCTCGATCGTCTAAAAAGATAAGCAAAAACAACTGCTTGAATGGATTAACCATGCTGGCACGGGGCTTGCCGGATGTCAGGGGTGGCGACTGCGCTGGGGAGCGTCGAGGTCGCCGCGGGACATGATCGGGAGACAAGCCGTGGAGAACGCGCTTCTCATCGGCCTCTCGCGCCAGGTCGCCCTGTCGCGGGAGCTGGACGTCATCGCCAACAACATGGCGAATGTCGGCACGAACGGATTCAAGGCGCGCAGCGCGCGCTTCAACGAATTCGTCATGCCGAAGGCCAAGGCGGAGGCCTTCAAGCCGGCCGACCAGCGGCTGTCCTACGTCATCGACAAGGGCACCCCGCTCGACCTGTCGCAGGGCGCGGTCGAGTTCACGGGCAATCCGCTCGACGTGGCGCTGAAGGACGACAATTTCCTGGTCGTCCAGACACCCGCCGGCGAGCGCTATACCCGCGCCGGCTCGCTGGTGATCAACCGGCAGGGCCAGCTCGTTACGCAGTCCGGCCAGCCGGTGATGGGCGAGGCGGGGCCGATCAGCTTCGGCAACACCGAATTCGACATGCGCATCGCCGCCGACGGCACGGTGACGAGCAACCAGGGCACGCGCGGCAAGCTCCGGCAGGTCCGGTTCGCCGATGCCCGGAGCCTGGTGAGCGACGGCGCCAACCTGTTCTCGTCGCCGACACCGCCGCAGACGGCGCCTGCCGGGACGCGGCTGGAGCCCGGTGCGCTCGAGCGTTCGAACGTCAAGGCCGTCACCGAACTGACGCGGCTGATGGAGGTGCAGCGCGCCTACCAGAACGTCGCCAACATGATCAGCCGCTCCGACGACCTGCGCAGCAAGGCGATATCCCGCCTGGCTGACCAGCAGGCCTGAGCCGGAAAGGAGTTACTCCCATGCGTGCCATGCAGACCGCCGCCACCGGCATGATGGCCCAGGAGATGAACGTCCAGGTCATCTCCAACAACATCGCCAACGTCCGGACCACGGGCTACAAGCGCCAGACGATCAATTTCCAGGACCTGCTCTACGAGAATTTCCGCAGGGCCGGTTCCGCGACCTCCGACCAGAACACCCAGGCGCCCGCCGGCACCTTCATCGGCTCCGGCGTCAAGACGGTCTCGACCGGCCGCGTCATGACGCAGGGCAACATCAGCCCGACGGAGAAGCCCTACGATCTCGCCATCCGCGGCGAGGGCTTCTTCAAGATCCGGATGCCGGACGGACGCACGACCTATTCCCGCGACGGATCGTTCGATCTCGATTCCCAGGGGCAGCTCGTCACCCGCGACGGCTACATCGTCGAGCCCGGCATCACCGTGCCGAACAACGCCACGGCGGTCAGCGTCAACGCGCAGGGCATCGTCGAGGCGACCATCCCCGGGCAGACCGCACTGCAGCAGCTCGGCCAGATCCAGCTGACGCGCTTCGTTAACAAGGTCGGTCTCGAATCGATCGGCGACAACCTCTTCATCGAGACCGCGGCCTCGGGCCAGCCCATCGACGGTTTCGGCGGCGGCGAAGGCTTCGGCACGCTGCAGCAGAACTACCTCGAGGAAGGCAACGTGCAGGCGGTGACCGAACTCTCCTCCCTGATCGCCGCGCAGCGCGCCTACGAGATGAACTCCAAGGTCATCACCGCCGCCGACCAGATGATGTCGGCGACGACGCAGATGTTCCGCGGCTGACCGGGAGGGCGCTCAGCATGATCCGGTTTTCTCTCGTCAGCCTGCTGGTCGCGGCAACCCTGCTCGACGCGGGCGCGGCATCGGCCCAGCCGAAGCGGCCGCCGGCGGTCGCCGTCGCGTCGGCGGACCCGGCCCAGGCACAGCCGGCGGACCGCAGATTGCGGCTGCGGCCCGAGGTCAATCTCGGGCGGGATCTCGTGACGTTCGGGGACCTGATTCCCGGTCTTTCCGGCGATCTCGCCAGCGTTGCCGCGTTCCGCGGGCCGGCGCTCGGCGAAACCGGCACGATCCAGGTCGGCCGCATTGTCGAGGCCGCGCGCGGCGCCGGCATCATCCACGACGCGGCGGAGCTCGAAAACCAGGGGTTCGCCCAGGTCGTGGTCACGCGCAGTGCCCGGCGCATCGGCGCCGCGGAGATGGAGGCGGCGGTGAAGCTCGGGCTGCAGCAGCGCTTCGGCGTCGATGCCCGCCTGTTCGCGCTGGCCATCGACGGCGGCGCGCCCTCGGTGGCGATCGAGCCGGAGCTGACCGGCGCCGTGACGGTGTCCGATCTCACCTTCGACGCCCGCAGCCGGCGCCTGCAGGCGCGGCTGGCGGTGCCCGGCAGCGCCGCGATGCGGCTAAAGCCGCTGCATATCTCGGGGCAGCTCGTCGAGACCATCGAGGTCGTGGTGCCGAAGCGGGCGATCGCCCGCGGCGAGACGCTCGGCAAGGACGATGTCGCCGTCGAGCGGCGCCCGCGCGACGGCCAGGGCAGCGAAGTCATCGGCGATGCTCGCGCCGCGATCGACAAGGTGGCAAGGCGCGCGCTGCTCGCCGGCGTGCCGCTGCGCAACGGCGACGTCCAGCGCGAGGAGATCGTCGCCAAGGGCGAGCTCGTCACGATCGTCTACGAGGCGCCGGGGTTGCTGATCACGATGCGCGGCCGGGCCAGCGAGGCCGGCGCGATGGGCGATGTCATCTCCGTCACCAATCCCCAGTCCAAGCGCACGCTGCAGGGCACCATCACCGGTCCCGGCCGCGTCTCGGTCAGGCCGGCCATCGGCCGCGTCGCCCGCGCGCAGTGAGCATCCCCGTGGAAACCGTCATGATCCCGAACCGCCTCGCAAAGCTCTCCGGCCTGCTGCTGCTGACCGCCTCGCTCGGCGCCTGCGGCATCGGCGACCGCCTTGCCAATGTCGGCCAGGCCCCGACGCTGTCGGCGATCGAGGACCCGACCGCTGCCAAGGGCTACAAGCCGGTGCAGATGCCGATGCCGGCGATGGAGCACGCCTCCTACGCGCCCAACTCGCTCTGGCGCACGGGGTCTCGCGCCTTCTTCAAGGACCAGCGGGCCCGCAATGTCGGCGACCTCGTTACCGTCAAGGTCAAGGTCACCGACAAGGCCCAGCTCAACAACACGACCTCGCGCTCGCGCAAGAACGGCGAGGACATGGGGGCCGAGAACGCCTTCGGCTTCGAGAACAAGCTCGACAAGTTCCTGCCGGACGGGGCCAAGGCCTCCTCGTTGCTGAAGCTCGACTCGGATTCCTCCAGCCAGGGGCAAGGCTCGATCAACCGGTCCGAGACGCTGGCGACCAACGTCGCGGCGGTCGTCACCCAGACATTGCCGAACGGCAACCTCGTGATCGAGGGCAAGCAGGAGATCCGCGTCAATTTCGAGGTGCGCGAGCTGATCGTCGCCGGTGTGATCAGGCCCGAGGACATCGAGTCCGACAACACTATCGATTCCACCAAGATCGCCCAGGCGCGCATCGCCTATGGCGGCCGCGGCCAGATCACGGATGTGCAGCAGCCGCGCTACGGCCAGCAGGTGATGGATATCCTGCTGCCCTTCTGAGCCTTCGCTCTCTTCCGGAATCCGGCCGGCGCGGAACGCTCCCCCTTGTCTCCGCTCCGGTTCGGCCGGCGGTTCCTCCCGAGCCGCCGACAGCCCCGGCCACCCGCCACGCTCCCCAAGCTTCAAAGGTTGGCGGCCAGAAGCCCCGCGTCCTCCCGGCGCGGGGCTTCCCATCTCAGTCGTCCTCGATCTTCAGGATCACTGCCTGATCAGGCCCGATGGCGCGGCCGTCCTCGGTGCGCACGTCGAGGCTCACGCGCTGGCCGGTCTCGCGCTCGACGAGGCGGGAATGCTTTTCCTCCGGTGCGAAAAGATGGCGCTCGCCGAACTGGCGCAGCGCGACCATGACCGGGAACAGGTCCTTGCCCATGGCGGTCAGGCGATATTCCACGCGCGTTCCACCATCGCCCAGCGGAACCGCGTCGAGAATCCCGCTCTGGACCAATGTCTTCAACCGATCGGTCAGGATGTTCCGGGCGATGCCGAGACTCTTCTGAAACTCGCTGAAGCGGGTCATGCCGTCGAAGGCATCGCGAACGATCAGCAGCGACCACCAGTCTCCGATCACGTCGAGAGAGCGGGCGCTGGGGCAGTAATCTCCCTTGAGGCTCTTACGAGCGACCATCGGCTTGGCCCCCATCTGCGAGCAATCGATCTGTCGATTTTTGGTTGCATGATGAAACTCATGCCGTTATGCATGAATTAGTTTCATCATAAAACCAGTGCCTGAGGGCTGCAATGGATTTAGATCAGGGCGCGGCGCGGCCCGGCGCAGCGAAAGAGAGCGTTCGTCCTCGAACCGGGGACAGTACCGTTCAGGCCACAGGCTGGGTCGCAGGGGAGCCGCTGCCCGAGACGCCGTCGTTGAATGGCCGCACCATTCTGCTGTTCGCCGCGGCGAGCGGGCTTGCCGTTGCCAACGCCTATTTCGCGCATCCGTTGCTCGATGTGATGGCAGACGATCTCGATCTGTCCCGCGGCGCCGCTGGGCTGATCGTGGGGACAACGCAGCTGGGTTACGGGCTGGGTCTGCTCCTGCTCGTTCCGCTGGGGGATCTTCTCGATCGCCGCAGGCTGATCATCGGCCAGTCGCTGCTTTCCGTGCTGGCTCTTGCCTGTGTCGGCGTCTCGAATTCGGCCGCGATGCTGCTCGCCTCGATGGCGGCGGTGGGCCTTCTCGCCGTCGTGACGCAGGCCCTGGTGGCTTATGCCGCGAGCTTGGCGCGCCCGTCGGAACGCGGCCATATCGTCGGCGTGGTCACGAGCGGGATCGTCCTGGGCATCCTGCTGGCGCGAACCATTGCCGGATCTCTGACCGACCTGTCGGGCTGGCGGACGGTCTACTTCGTCTCTGCGGGGCTCACACTGCTGATCGTGCTCATGCTCTGGAGAATGCTTCCGCGGCAGGAGCGGAAGCCCGTGGGCCTGTCCTATGGCCGCCTCATCGCCTCCCTCGTCACCCTGATCGCCACGGAACCGACCCTGCGCATCCGTGGGGTCATCGCCATGCTGATCTTCGCCAACATCACGACCTTGCTGGCCCCGCTCGTCCTGCCGCTCAGCGCGCCGCCCTTCTCGCTTTCCCATACGGAGATCGGTCTCTTCGGCCTGGCGGGTGCTGCGGGGGCGCTCGGGGCGACGCGGGCCGGGCGCTGGACCGATCGCGGCCACGGCCAGCCAACGACGGGGATCGCACTCGCGATGATGCTGTTGGCCTGGGCGCTGATGGCGCAGCTCCAACAGTCGATTCTGTGGCTGATCGCCGGAGTGCTGGTGATCGACTTCGGTCTTCAGGCTGTCCACGTCACCAATCAGGCGATGATCTACCGTGTCAGGCCCGATGCGCAGAACCGCCTGACGGCGGCCTACATGATCTTCTATTCGGTCGGTAGTGCCGTCGGTTCCTCAACCTCGACGGTCATCTATGCCCATGCTGGCTGGCCGGGAGTATGTACGGCGGGTGCGTTGATCAGCCTTGCGACGCTGGCTTTCTGGGCACTCACGCTGAAGTCGACCCCGGTTGCGGCGACGAGAAGGGTCGTCGCGTAGCAGCTGGCGTTCCCGCCGGATTCGTCATTGCTCAACGCAAAAGGCCCCGCACGATTGTGCGGGGCCTTTCGAAACCAGGCGATGGCCGGCCAATCTCAATCGTCGCGGAAGACACGCTCGTTGCGCTCGTGGCGCTCCTGGGCTTCCAGCGAGAGCGTCGCGATCGGGCGGGCTTCGAGGCGCTTCAGCGAGATCGGCTCGCCGGTTTCCTCGCAATAGCCGTAGGAGCCGTCGTCGATGCGGGCGATGGCGGCGTCGATCTTGGCGATCAGCTTGCGCTGGCGGTCGCGGGCCCGCAGCTCGATGGCGCGGTCGGTCTCGGAAGAGGCCCTGTCGGCGATGTCGGGATGGTTCTCGCTCTCGCTCTGGAGGGCGACGAGGGTCTCCTTCGCTTCCTTCAGGATCTCGTCCTTCCAGGCGAGGAGCTTGCCACGGAAATACTCACGCTGACGGTCGTTCATGAACGGCTCGTCATCGCTCGGCTTGTAGTCCGCATCGAGGATGATCTGCTTCGACATGGGCGCGCTCTCTGAGTTGTCCGCTCACGCGCCCGTCGGCTTTGCCGGGGGAGGGTGAGCCGATTTGGCGCCCTTATAGCGATCCGTTTCAAGCGGAACAATCGCTTCCGACACGACTTCAACTGGTTCGTGCAAGAACGGGGCAAACGGGCGGAAATCTCCGCGCGAGAGCATGATCCCGGCCTATTTCGCGACCTTTCCGAGCGCGTCGGCGATATCCTGCTCCAGCAGGCGCGCGATCGGCTGGCGATAATGGCCGTGATCGAAGAAGAGATTCGGGTCGTGCAGGGGCGGCCGGTCGACCCGCCAGTCGACGAGAGCCGTCTTCGCGCGCCGCGTGGCGAGCCCGGCAAAGGCCTCGCGGCAGGCCGCGTCCGCCGAAGCGTCGCGTGTGCCGGGCCTCGGGAGCGCGGTGACGTAGACCGGAGGGCGGACGAGGATCAGCGCAGTCTGCGGCGCCGCTGCCATCAGCGCTTCGAGGCCGGCTGCGGCCGGGAAGGGACCTGCGACATTGCCGCCGCCGGTCTCGATCGGCGTTTCCAGGCTGGTCCGGGTTTTCGCACGCGGAGGAGAACCGGCGGCGTCATAGTCCCAGTAGCCGTCGGGCCGGCCGCGCCCGGCCTTCTCCGAAAGCAGATAGGCGACCCGGCGCGGCAGCGCCTCGATGAGGTCGTAGCGCATCAGCCCGCCGAGGTAGGCGGCCGTGTCACGCGACAGCAGCCAGAACGGGAAGGGATGGTCGGGGAGGAGGGACGGGTCGGACGTGCACCAGCTCCTGTCGACGCCGACCACGATCGCCTGGGCCGGGCTGCTGCGATGGTGCCGGAGGAACCAGTCGATCGTGGCAAGCGACTCCTTCGGCCTGGTCGCCGGCGCGATCAGCGAGACGAAAGGGATGCCGGTCTTCTCGCGCAGCCGCTCGGGCGAAACGAGCTGGATGTGGGAGTTGCCGATGATCGCGCCGGTGAACCGCGGATCGCGGCCGCGGCTGGCCAGCGCGGTCCGCGGTCCCTGCGGAGGCACGCCGGCCTTCAGCGCCAGCGGCGAACGGCCGGTGTCGTAGGGGTCGATCAGGAAGGCGGTTCCGAGGAAGGCGGCCGACAGCAGCGTCGCGGCGGCGACGAAGGTCAGGGCGAAGCGAGCCCATTCCGCAGGCCTCTCGGCGCCGCCGGCCTCAGAACTGGAAGTAGATGAACTCATAATTGGCGTCTTCGCCGATCTTGAGCAGGATGAGGACGAACAGGAGGCCAGCCAGCACGGCCAGCCAGCGCGCCGGGGGGAGCCGGTGCACCAGGTTCCAGGCGGTCGGGCCGATGATCGCGAAAGCGGCGGCCGGCAGCAGCGCGCGCCATTTGAAGCCGGTCCCGATCGGAGCCAGGCCGAACAGGCCCTTGTAGATCGCCAGCGCGGCTTCGAAGCTCGGGGCCCGGAACAGCACCCAGCACAGCACCACGAACAGGAAGGTGAGGAGCCAGCCGAGCGGGGCAGGCATCGGCCAGCCGGCGCGGCGCCAGAACAAAGCGACGATCAGCGCCAGGCCGTGCGCCACGCCCCAGGCGACGAAGGTCAGGCCGGCTCCGTGCCAGAGGCCGCCGAGAGCCATGGTGGCGAAAAGCGCCCAGACCTGGGTGGGTAGGCCGCTGCGCGAGCCGCCGAGCGGAATGTAGAGATAGTCGCGCAGGAAGCGCGACAGGGTCATGTGCCAGCGCCGCCAGAAATCCTGGATCGAGAGCGAGCGATAGGGGATGTCGAAGTTCTGCGGCAGCACGACGCCGAACAGCAGGGCGATTCCGAGCGCCATGTCGGTGTAGCCCGAAAAGTCGAAATAGATCTGGAAGGTGAAGGCGAGCGTCGCCTGCCAGGCTTCCATCACGCTCACGACCTTGCCGGCGGCGGCGGCCGCGAAGATCGGGTTGGCGTACTCGGCCAGCGGGTCGCCGAGCAGCACCTTCTTGGCGAGGCCGAGGGTCAGCAGCATCAGCCCGCGCGCGATCCGCTCGGCCGCGTCCGGGCGCTGGTAGGGGCGCTCGTCGAGCTGGTGCATGATCTCGCGCCAGCGGACCAGCGGCCCTGCCAGGACCTGCGGGAAGAAGGCGATGTAGAGCGCATAGCGGACGAGATCGTAGCGCGGCGCCTGGCCGCGCCTCAGATCGGTCAGGTACATGATGTGGTGGAAGGTGAAGAAGGAAATGCCGAGCGGCAGCGCGACATCGAGCTTCGGAACCGGCAATCCCGGAATCATTCCAGCGAGCTCGGCAAAGAAGTTGAAGTATTTGAAGATCGCCAGGACGGCGAGGTTGAGCACGATGGCGAGCGTTATCAGACCCCCGGCCCGGGACTTCTGGAAGGCTTCCGCGATCAGCCAGTTGATGCCGATGGACAGGATCAGCAGCGGCAGGAAGCGCCAGTCCCAGTAGCCGTAGAAGGCGAAGGACAGCAGGACCAGCACCGGCAGGCGCAGGCTCGGCGCGAAACGTTCCGCCAGCCAGTGCAGCGCGAGCGCCAGCGGCAGGAAGGCGAGCAGGAAGGCGAAGGAGTTGAAGAGCATTCGGACGGCAGTTCGAGAGGGTGGCTGCCGCCTTAGCGGATTATGCCGCGGGTGTCATGCCGGAGCCCGGAGCTCGGCTCCCGGCCGGCACATCATCGGGCCGGATCGACGGGAGGGTTCGATTGGCTTCTCGCGACCGCCGCGGCGCGTCGTGGCCATGGGCCTCAGAGCGGGATGTTGTCATGCTTGCGCCAGGGGCGTTCGACGTTCTTGGTGCGGAGCATGGCAAGCGCCCGGGCGATGCGGCGGCGGGTCGAGTGTGGCATGATGACTTCGTCGACATAGCCGCGCTCGGCCGCGACGAAGGGGGACATGAAGCGGTCCTCGTATTCCTTGGTCTTGGCCGCGATGCCATCCGCGTCCATGCCGCGGAAGATGATCTCGACCGCACCCTTGGCGCCCATCACCGCGATCTGCGCGGACGGCCAGGCGTAGTTGACGTCGGCGCCGATATGCTTGGAGGCCATCACGTCATAGGCGCCGCCGAAAGCCTTGCGCGTGATGATCGTGACCAGCGGTACGGTGCATTCGCTATAGGCGAAGAGCAGCTTGGCGCCGTGCTTGATCAGGCCGCCATATTCCTGGGCGGTGCCCGGCAGGAAGCCGGGAACGTCGACGAAGGTGACGATCGGGACTTCGAAGGCGTCGCAATAGCGCACGAAGCGGGCGGCCTTGCGCGAGGCGTCGGAATCGAGGACGCCGGCCAGAACCATCGGCTGGTTCGCGACGATGCCGACGGTGCGGCCCTCGATGCGGGCGAAGCCGGTGACGATGTTCTTCGCGTAGGCTTCCTGAATCTCGAAGAAGTCGCCCTCGTCGACCGTCTTCAGGATCAGTTCCTTGATGTCGTAGGGCTTGTTCGGATTGTCCGGGACCAGCGTGTCCAAGCTCATGTCGACGCGGTCGGGCACGTCGAAGCTCGGCCATTCCGGGACGCCGACGGTGTTGTTGGCCGGCAGGAAGTCGATCAGCCGGCGCACCTGCAGCAGCGCCTCGACGTCGTTCTCGAAGGAGCCATCCGCGACGGAGGATTTCGAGGTATGGACCTTGGCGCCGCCGAGTTCCTCGGAGGTGACGGTCTCGTTGGTGACGGTCTTCACCACCTCGGGACCGGTCACGAACATGTAGGAGGTGTCGCGGACCATGAAGATGAAATCGGTCATCGCCGGGGAATAGACGTCGCCACCGGCGCAGGGGCCCATGATCACCGAGATCTGGGGGATGACACCCGACGCCTGCACATTGCGCTTGAAGACCTCGCCATAGCCACCGAGCGCCGCGACGCCCTCCTGGATGCGGGCGCCGCCGGCATCGAACAGGCCGACGATCGGCGCGCGCATCTTCAGCGCCATGTCCTGAATCTTGATGATCTTCTGGGCGTGGGTCTCGGAGAGCGAGCCGCCGAAGACGGTGAAGTCCTTCGAGAAGACGAAAACGGTGCGGCCGTTGACCGTGCCCCAGCCGGTGACGACGCCGTCGCCGGGGATCTTCTCGGCCTTGTCCATGCCGAAATCGACGCAGCGCTGCTGCACGAACATGTCGAACTCCTCGAAGGAGTCCTTGTCGAGCAGGAGCTCGATGCGCTCGCGCGCCGTCAGCTTGCCGCGCTTGTGCTGCGCCTCGATGCGACGTTCGCCGCCGCCGAGCCGTGCGCCCTCGCGGCGGGATTCGAGCTGTTCGAGAACGTCCTTCATGGCGGGAACCCCGGAGCCGACGAAATGGTCGGCATCCGGATTAAGGGGCCTGACGGCGCGAGTCTACGCCCGGCCTGTTCGGCTTTCGGCTAGCCATGTTCCAACAACAGCACGGCGGCGTCGAATTCGCGCCGCCGGATGGCGCGCCGCTCGGCCGCCTCCTCGTCCTGGCCCCAGACCGAGATCTGGTAATCCTCGTCGAGATGAGCCGCTTCCCAGGTCGCATCCGGGCCGACCAGCCGGTGCGCGAGCGCCAGCGTCAGGATCGCGGAGCCGGTCAGGGTCATGACGTTGTGGGCGCCTGCAAGCGCGAGCGGGGCGGGGATGGCATCGACCTTTCGGGCGAAGGCCGCCAGCGTCTCCACGGGCTGCTCGGCAAAGACCACGCCCTGGCTCAGCACGAAGCGGCCTCCGATCAGGGCCTCGACCTCGCGCAGAACAGGCTGCCAGACGGCATCCTGCAGCGCGACCAGCTCTGCCGGTTCTCCGGCCCGATAGCAGAGCGCATCGGATGCGGCGTAGCGGACGATTTCGGCGCGTACGGCCTCCTGCTGGTCCGCCACGCCGTCCAGCGCCGAATTGACGAGGCGGGTCAGAGGCATCCGGGCCGGATCGATGCGTTCGCTTTGGGCTTCCCACTCGGTTGCAAGGGCTTCCGCCACCGGGCGCGAGCCGACGGCGAGGGGTTTGCGGGCGGGGGTACGGGCCGTCCTGCCGTCGAGCGCGACATGGAACAGCCCGTCCTGCTCCAATGTGCCCGCCAGCTTGTAGAAGCGCGCCGGCAAGGGGTTGCGCATCGCCTGCTGGGCTGCGGCGACGGGGTCGGGCTGGCTCGCGCCGGGCGAGCCGAAACGGGCGAGGAAATCGTCTGTGGACATGGTGCTGCCTGGGATCGCGTGCGCAGATGGGCGCGGTCGATCACGTTTTCAGTGTGCCGGATCGTTCCGGAAAGGAGATTTCACCGACCGGCCGATGCTATAGCCGATTTCGCGTTTCCGGAACAATTCCCTCAGGCCGCGCGGATGTGGCCGAGGAACTGCGCGACTTCCTGGTCGAGGTGGGTCGATTGCTGCGAAAGCCGATCGGCCGAATCCGCGATCTGGCCGGCGGCGACATCGGTCTCTGTCGCCATGCGGCTTGCGAACTCGATATGCTCCCCGGCGACGACGGTCTCGTTCGCGACGCGGCCGATATTGGCGGCGAGCCCCACGGCTGCGGCCGTCTGCTGCTCGACCACCGCGGCGACATGTCCGGAAATGCGGTTGAGCGAGCCGATCGTGTCGTTCATCGCATCGATGGCGGAGATGGCGGTCTTGCTGGAGGTGTGGATCGCGTCGATCTGTGACTGGATCGCCTCGGTCGCCTGCGAGGTCTGCTCGGCGAGCATCTTGATCTCCTGGGCAACCACGCTGAACCCGCCTCGGGAATGGCCGAGCCGGGCAGCCTCGATCGAGGCATTCAGCGCGAGCAGGTTGGTGTGCTGTGCGATCGTGGAGATGGTGACGACGATCGTGCTGATCTCGTCGGCCTTGCGCGAGAGATCGGCGACCGACTCGAGCACGGCCCCGGCCTGCCGCGTGGTGTCGCCGACGACGCGCGTGGTTTCCCCGACCTGACGGTCGACCTCGGCGAAGGAATCGGCGAGCTCGGTCGTGACCTGCCCGACCGCCTGCACATTCGCCGACATTTCGCGGGACGACCGCGAGGCGACGGTGGAGCGCTTGGAAACCTCGCCCGCACCGCTGCGCATCTCCTGCGAGGCGAGATGCAGCGACTGGACCGATTGCACCAGGTCGCGGGTGATGCCGGTGATCCTCTGCTCGAATTCGTTGGCGATCCGATGCAGAATTTGCCGTCGCTCGCCGGCGGCGCGGGTGGTCGTCTCGGCGACGTCGCGCCGCGCCTCGTCGGCGGCCTTGCGGGCGATGTCGGCTTCGTGGCGCTCCTGCTCGGTGGTCTGCATCGAGCGGTTCAGCGCATGCACGATCCAGCTCAGCGCGGCCGCCTGGACGACCACGATGGCCGCGTGCAGCAGGACGCGGTTGACGTCGCTGCCGTTCGGGAAGACGCCGGCGGCGTAGAACAGGCTGAGCAGCAGGTGGTGCAGTCCGATCACCGCCGTCGCCGGGACGAAGATCCGCCAGTCGAGCCAGCCGGCGAGCACGGCCAGCATGGCGAAGAAATACATATGCATGTCGGCCTGGTAGGGATGCTGCCGGAAGGCGTAGACGAGCAGCATCACCTGGCCGAGCACGGCGACGCTGCTGGTCTGCCGGGTGACCCAGCCGGTACGGTCGATCATCCAGGCGAGCGTGGCCATGGCCGCGAAGACTGCGCCCGCGATCGGGATCATCCCATCGCCACGGGCGGCAATCAGGCCGAGAAGAGCGAAATTGGCCCAGAGCACGGCCATGAGCAGCGGCGCGAAGCGACGGCGAAAGCGTTCGACGCTGCTCATCAGGTCCTCCAGCGGCGGAAGCGGGCGCAAAGCTGCGCGACGGAGCCGTCCAGAACCAGCCAGGCCCCGGAGCGGTAGAGGGCGGTCGGAAAGCCGGCGTCGTCGGCAATGGTCGTGATCGTTGCCGAGCCCGTGTCGATGTCCAGAAGGCTGCCGCCGGCGCGCGCCACCGCTTCCGACATCGCCCGCGCGGAGCTTCCGGCGGGAAAGAAAGCGACCAGCGGCCGGCCCGGCTCCGGCCACATCGCCGCCAGGAAGGCGGTCACGACGATCGCCGCTGCCAGAAGCAGGCCGAAGGCTATCTCACGCATGCGAAGCCCCCCCCGGCTTGCCGACGCTGCTCGATAGTACTCGCCCAGGTTGCGCCGAATTGGTTGCCGGCCGGTTAAGTTCGGGGGCCCGCGAGCGGCCTCGTTCAGCCGCCGAAGCGGTCGCGCCAGGCCGGCAGCGCGCCCGGGAAGGGCAGCGCCGTCGCGGCATGGACGCCGCGCCCTATCGCACGCGCCAGGACGTCGGCCGCGGTGGCGCAGAGCTCGGTCAGAGCGAAGGCATCCGAGGGCGCGCCGCTGTAGCCCGTCGCGGCGGCGAAGACGATGTCGCCGTCGAGCGGGGCGTGGGCCGGGCGCAATGCCCGGGCGAGGCCGTCATGGGCGGCGAGCGCGAGCCGCTTCGCCTGCGCCTTGGTGAGTACGGCATCGGTCGCGACCAGGGCGATCGTGGTGTTCCGCCCGGTGCCTCCCTTGAAGCGCAGCGCGGTCTCGGCAGGGGTGATCGCCGCCGGCCAGCCGAGACCGCCGAACTCGGCGCTGTGCTCATAGGGCGCCGCCCAGAAATGCGGCCCGTCGCCGATCGTGGCGCTGCCGACGGCGTTGACGGCAACCAGCGCGCCGACGATCTGGCCGGTTGCGGCGCGGGCGCTGGCCGAGCCGACACCGCCCTTCAGGTTCACCGTCGTTGCGCCATAGCCGGCGCCGGCAGTGCCGAGCGCGAAGTCCGGCCCGGCCGCCTGCGCGGCCTCGGTGCCGAGCCGGCGATAGGGCGTCTCGCCGTTACCGCGTGCCCAGGGCTTGTCGCCACCGTTCATCAGATCGAACAGGATCGCCTGCGGCACGATCGGCACGCGAAAACTGCCGACCGGGAAGCCGCGGCCCTGGCTCGCGAGCCAGCCCATGACGCCATCGGCGGCGCCCAGCCCCCAGGCCGAGCCGCCGGCAAGCACCACCGCGTCGATATGCTCGACGGTCATTTCCGGCTGCAGCAGGTCGGTGTCGCGGGTGCCCGGCCCGCCGCCGAGCACGGCGGCGGAGGCGACCGCCGGGCGCTCGAACACCGCCGCCGTGACACCGGTGGCGGCGGTTGCATCGTGAGCCTGGCCGATGAGGACGCCACGGACATCGGTGATGAGGTTGCGCATGGAGATCCGAACCGAATCGCGCCGGACGCGTTGGCGTCACATTACGATCTTTTCATGCGCGAGCCATCGCCGGTTCACGCGCTGGAAGCGACCGTGATGCCATCGCCAATCGGCTTCGAGACCCGCTGAGCGACACGTTACAGGCTGTCCCCCGAGGAGACCTCCATGAAACCCATCGTCCTGATAGCCGCATCGTCCATCGCGGCACTCGCCAGCACCTTCGCCCTGGCCCAGCCGCAGACCGTCCCTTCGGCGGGCGGCGACAAGAAGCAGGAGCAGACCTCCCAGACGCGCGAGCAGCGGCGCGAGGAATGGCGCCAGCGCCGCGCCGAGCAAGCCAAGGCCCGGATGGAGCAGCGCTTCGCCAAGGTTCGTGAGGATCTGAAGCTGAAGCCCGAGCAGGTTCCGCTCTTCGACAAGGTCGAGGTGCTGGTCAAGCAACGCTCGGAGCAGCGCCGCGAGCACTGGGCCGCCCTGCGCGAGGAGCGCGAGAATCTGCGCAGCGCCGACATGATGGAGCGGATCGACGCGCGCGCGAAGCGCCTGGGCGAGAGGGCCTCGGCAGCGAAGGAACTGGCCGACACGGTGAGGCCGCTCTGGGCGACCTTGAGCGACGAGCAGAAGACGGTGATGCGCCGCTCGGTGCGGCAGGCCATGGCCGATGGCCGCGAACGCTTCCGCGAGATGCGCGAATGGCGTGGCCGCCACCATGGCGGCGGCCATGGCTGGGGCTGGCACCGCGGGAACGGCGATGGGCCGGATCGCGGCGGTTACGACGACTACGAGTGACGATTTCCCGCGCTGACGGGAAGAGGCCGGCCCTTTGGGCCGGCCTCTTTTCTTATCCAGTCTTATCCAGGCCTGGCTTCCGTAGCGTTCGGCGCGATCAACCGCCGACGGCGTCGGAGACGCATTTCTTGGTGAAGCTGGCCTTGGCGGCGCCGGCCAGCTTCTTGTCGGCCGCCTGCTTGTCGCAGGTCGCGGTCGCATCCTTCTCGCATCTGGTCATGAAGCTCGTCTTGGCGGCGCCGGCGAGCTTCTTGTCACCGGCCTGGACCGAGCAGCTCTGCGCATGGGCAAAGCTCGCGCTGCCGGCCAGCACCAGGGCGATCAACAATGTTCTGGTCATGCGAATCACTCTCCGAGCGTGGGACCTATCCATGACGCTACGGCATTGCGGCTTGATTGAGAACGGAAGCGGCGATGCCGGCCGCAATTCCGCCAAACTTTCTAACACACGGAACTGACAGCGAATTTCGATATTCACCATATCTGTTCAAGTTGGATTCATGGCTTCCCGTTTACCCTTTGTCAGTCAATGCAATGCGAGGGGTGAGCCATGAAGAGCATGTGGCTGACATGGGGAATGCGGAGCTTCATCGGTTCCGTTTTCGTCATCTGTCTGTTCGGACCTTATGCGCTGTCGATCCTGATCGGCTGCCTCGGCCTCGGCTGCTACTATTTCCGCGACGAGGTCGGTTCGCATCTGTAAGCGCTGGCGCGATCTGCCCGGCGAAGGGCAATGAAAAGGGGCGCCGGACCGGGCGCCCCTTTTCATTGCGTGCGATGGTCGGATCAACGGATGCGGCGCAGATGGCAGATCTTGACCTTTCCGCCCCGTCCGTCGGCGCGCCAGACACAGCCGGAGTGGCGTGGCTGGCGGTCGTAGAGATGAATGACGGCGCGGCGGTTGCGGTTGAAGGTCTGGTTCGAGAAGTCGTGGCCGCCGACGCGGACATTGCGGCGCAAGCGCACCTCGGCCTGCGTCGTGCCCGCCATCAGCACAAGCCCAGCCGCGATGGCGAGTCGAGCCAGCTTAACGATCATCGGCTTCGAGGCGCTGTGCGCGCTGCGGCAGGTGGGCGGGCAAAACGGGCATGCGCATGCGGCGAGGATAGGTTCGCTGGCGCGCCGGTTCAAGATTTGGCCGTTTGCGGCCTGGACGGAGGACGGGCGAGCGGCCCGAGACAAGAAAAAGGGGACGGCGACACGCCATCCCCCTGCATATCGTGACTGGCGGCGGCGAGCCACCGCGACTGCATCAGCGCGAGTAGAACTCGATGACGAGGTTCGGCTCCATCTGCACCGCATAGGGCACGTCCGTCAGCGTCGGGGTGCGGGTGAAGGTGGCAGAGAACTTGGTATGGTCGGCGTCGATGTAATCAGGCACGTCGCGCTCGGCCAGGGCGGCCGACTCGATGACGATGGCGAGCTGCTTCGACGAGTCCTTGACCGCGATCACGTCGCCCGGCTTCACCTGATAGGAGGCGATGTTGACGCGCTTGCCGTTCACGGTGATGTGGCCGTGGTTGACGAACTGGCGGGCGGCGAACACGGTCGGCACGAACTTGGCGCGGTAGATCACGGCGTCGAGACGGCGCTCGAGCAGGCCGACGAGGTTCTCGCCGGAGTCGCCCTTGAGGCGGATCGCCTCGGCGTAATAGCGGCGGAACTGCTTCTCGGAGATCGAGCCGTAATAGCCCTTCAGCTTCTGCTTGGCGCGCAGCTGCGTGCCGAAGTCGGAGGGCTTGCCCTTGCGGCGCTGGCCGTGCTGGCCGGGGCCGTACTCACGGCGGTTGACCGGGGACTTCGGACGGCCCCAGATGTTCTGACCGAGGCGGCGGTCAATCTTGTATTTCGCCTCATGGCGCTTCGACATGTCGCGTGTCCTCTCAGGTTCGCGAGTTGAGGACCGCGCCCTCCTGTCCCTGGCTGCTTGCCGGCATCCGACGGATGCCGCTTTGGCGAAGCTGCCATTTTCTCTGCACCGGACATATCCGAAAGGCGGAAGCCGCTTTTCGATCCGATGCACCGGGGCGACAGATCCAGCTTCCGAAGAAGAGCGGATCACGGGTGCGGAAAAAACCACGCGGCCCCGTGAGGAGCCGCGCGACGGCGCTCTAGAACCACGCGCCGGGCGATTTGTCAAACAGGGACTGCGAAAGTCTCCCGGACGATCGCTCAGTTGCCGAGCGGCATCGGCTCCAGCAGGATCTGCGCCAGGCCATAGCCCGCGAGGGCGATGCGCAGCGGCCCGGTCAGGCTGTCGCCGCCCGTGAAGACCGCGGCGGCGTCGTGGCCGGCGAGCCCGGCCTCCCGAGCGGCCGGCAGCAGTTCGGCGATGCGGCGGGCGATGGCCGGGGCCGGGTCGATCCACTCGACAGGCCAGGGGGCGAGCCGTTTCATCCGGTCCAGCAGCAGCGGATAATGCGTGCAGGATAGCGTGACGACATCGGTACGCCGGCCCGCCGCCTCGACGAAGCAGGGCGCGATTTCCGCTGCGAGCACCGCATCGTCCACGGGCGCGCCCTTCAGGGCCTGCTCGGCGAGGCCGGCGAGCCGCGTCGCCCCCACCAGCGTGACCTGATGGTTCGCGGCATAGGCCTCGATCAGGCCGCGGGTGTAGTCGCGGGCGACCGTGCCGGGCGTCGCCAGCACCGAGATCAACCCGCTGCGGGTCGCGGCCGCAGCCGGCTTGATTGCAGGGACCGTGCCGACGAAGGGGATGGCGAAGCGCGCCCGCAGCGCCGGCAGAACCAGCGTCGAGGCGGTGTTGCACGCGATGACGACGAGGTCGGGGTGGAAGCGCGCGACGAGGCGCTCCATCACGGCCAGCACCCGGGCGACGAGCTCGTCCTCGCTCAGCCGCCCATAGGGAAAGCCGGCATCGTCGGCGGCATAGACGATGTTGGACCCGGGGCAGGCGCGCGTGGCGCGCCCGAGCACGGTCAGGCCGCCGAGGCCGGAATCGAAGACGAGGATGGTGGGTTGGGGGCGGGGGATCGCGAGGGGACGATGGCCCGTTCCGGCGAGGAGATCGACCTGCATGACAGCGCCGCGAAATGTCAAAGCCCGATACCGCCAGAGAGCCGTTAAGCGAGCGTCAACGCTTGCCGAACCGCTTGTGTCAATTTTAGTTGACTCTGTCTACTAAATGGAAGTCTGCTCTTCAGCAGGAGGGACCATGGCAGAGTGCGAGACAGAGGCCGTCGCGGCCATCCGCCGGTTCAACCGGTTCCATACAAGCTGGATCGGCGCGCTCGGCGGCAACCTGCACGGAGCGGGCTTCGCGCTGACCGAGGCGCGCGTGCTCTATGAACTGGCGGAGCGGGGCGGCTGCCTGGCGGTGGAGCTCTCGCGGGATCTCGATCTCGACCCGGCCTATCTCTCGCGCATCCTCAAGCGCTTCGAAGCACAGGGTTGGCTCGAGCGGCAGCGCTCGGATCTCGATGGCCGTGCCTTCCGCCTGCGCCTGACGGCGGCGGGGCTGGCCGCCTTCCGGCCGCTCGACCAGGCTTCGCGTCAGCAGGCCGAGGCGCTCCTGGCGAGGCTCTCTCCGGCGGAGCGCGGCAGGCTCGTCGGGGCGCTGCGCGACACGGAGGCTCTCTTCGCGGGCCGGAGCGCGGCGCGGCCGCGACCTTCGATCCGCGAGCACCGCGCGGGCGATATCGGCTGGGTGATCTCGGCGCATGGCCGGCTCTACGCCGAGGAATACGGCTGGGACCTGAGCTTCGAGGCGCTGGTCGCCGAGATCGCCGCCAATTTCCTGCGCGGCTTCAAGCCGGGGCGCGAGCGCTGCTTCATCGCCGAGCTCGAGGGCGAGCCGGCCGGATCGAGCTTCGTCGTCGAGCACGATGCCCACACCGCCAAGCTGAGGCTCGTCCTCGTGGAGAAACGAGCGCAGGGGTTGGGGCTCGGCAAGGCGCTGGTCCGCGAGGCCGTCGGCTTCGCGCGTGCCGCGGGCTACCGGCGCATGGTGCTGTGGACGAACGACATCCTGCATGCGGCACGGGCGATCTACGAGGCCGAGGGCTTCCGGCTCGTCGCCGAGGAGAGGCATCATTCCTTCGGCCGGGACCTGGTGGGCCAGAACTGGGAGCTCGTGCTCTGAGCGTCAGGCCTTGAGCCGCATCAGTGCGGCCGCCGCCGCGCGGCCTGCCAGCGTCGCGCCGCCAACGGTCATGGCGCCGCCGCCCGCCGTCGCCTCGCCCGCGATGAGGAGGCGGCCGCCGATCGGCAGGGCAAGCGCCTCCCGTGCCGCGTCATGGCCGGGCGCGCAGACCGAATAGGAGCCGCGCGCGAAGGGGTCCGTCCACCAGGCCGGAAACGCCGCCGCCTTCACGGTCTTGCGGAAATCGCCGCCGATCATCTTCGCCAGCAGTTCGGTCGCGTGGGCCCGCGCCTCGTCCGGCCCGGCCTGCGAAAGCTGGCGGGCGAAATCGCCGCCACAATAACCGATGACGATATCCTTGCCGTCCGGATACATGTCGAAGTTGATCAGCCCCTCCGGCTTGCCCGATTCGAGAAGGCTGGCGCCGGGCGAGATGCCGAAACGATCGCCCTCGACCTTCAGCGCGATCTTGGTGAGCGCACCCATGTGGAGCCCGTCCAGGGCGTCACGCGTGGCGGCGGGCAGGGCAGGCGAGAAGCGGATCGCCTCCGCCTTCAGCACCCCGACCGGCACCGTGACGATGCAGGCCTTGGCCCGCAACGTGCCCGAGCGGGTGGTCACGGCCACCGCGGAGCTGCCCCAGTCGATCGCGTCGACCGGTTCGTTCAGGCGCAGGTCGAGGCCGGCGCCGGAGCGGGCGACCAGATTGCCATAGCCCGACGGCACGACGAGGTCGTCGCCCGACCAGAGCCGCTGGTAGTCGCGGGCCGAAATGCGGCTCGATTCCTCGCCGATCGACAGCAGCAGGCCGGAGGTGGCGATAGGTGCCATCTCCGGCCCGAGGTCGCCCAGCAATTCGGCGATCGACATGTCCCGCGCGCCGATGTCGAGCGTCTCCAGCCGGCGGTCGATCTGGCGGAAGGCGTCGCGGCGGCGCGCGCGGTCGGCCGCCGCCATCGGCCTGCCGTCCGCGAAGGCGCGGAAGCCTCCGCCGCCGGCTTCGGGCGCGGTCTCGATGCCCAGCTCCCGGGCGATGGCGACCCAGGGATTGCGCTCGGCCCAGTGGATGTACATCGCACCGGCGTCGTAGGCCGGGCCGAGAGACGCGTCGGTGAAGGCGCGCCCGCCCGTCCGGCTGCGGGCCTCCAGCACGACAACGCCGCGGCCCGCCGCCTTCAGGGCCTGTGCCGCGGCGATGCCCGCGGCGCCTGCGCCGACAACCACCACATCGATGTCGGCCGCGCGCGCGGGAACACGGGCGAGCGAGAGCGCGGCGGCCATGGCGCTGCCTCGGGTCAAGAGCTTGCGTCGATCGATGGAGACGTAGCCTGCGTTCATGACGGGAAGATGCGCTGCTTTTCGTACGAGGCAATGACCTGCCGGACGCCGGAACCTCTCTGCGCGATCACGAGATCGGGAGCCGGTAGACGGCCTCTGCAAGGTTCGATGTTGTTCTACATTGGAATAGTTATTTGTTAGACGATTTCTATTGTTATGCTTTAACCTTCGACTCCAATTGACATGATGTTTCGTAAATAATAACGCAACTCAAGTCTTATGAATCATAAGACTCTGTTTTTATTCATTTTAAACTGCAAGTTCCGCTGCGAACCGGCATCGGCAGAATGGGGTTGGGCGATGAGTGTCGATTTTTGCAGGCTTCGCGGAGGCGTGGCCTTGGGAACCATGGCGATGTTGCTGGCGATGGCGTCATCGGCCGAAGCGCAGCAAGCCGGCCGGCAAGGGGCCTCGACTCCGCCGGTCTCGACGAGCGACGCCGTCGTGCTCGACCAGATCAACGTGCAGGGCGAGAGCGAGGCGGGCGGCGCGCTGGTGAGCGGGCCGACGACGACGCGGGTGACGCGCCAGGAACTCGACCGCGAGCAGGTGCAGAGCCTGACGGATCTGTCGAACCGGGTCGAGGCCGGCATCACCTTCAACCGGCAGACCAATTCGCTGAACATCCGCGGCCTCGACGGCGCCCGGGTGCTGACGACGATCGACGGCATCCGCCAGCCCTTCCTGGTCGACACGCGGATCAACCGCGGCGCCCAGAACGCCTTCGACTTCGATTCGCTTTCCACGCTCGACCTGCTGCGCGGCGGCAGCGGCGCGAGCACGCTCGGCAGCGGTGCGCTCGGCGGCGCGCTCGCGGTACGCACGCTCGATCCGGAGGACCTGCTGCGCAACGGCCGTTCCTACGGCGCGCTCGCCAAGACCGGCTACGACAGCACCGATAGGGCCTGGTTCGGCAGCGCGGCGGCGGCGGCCAGGATGGACAACACCTCCGTGCTGCTGCAGGGCGGTTTCCGCAACGGCCACGAGACCGACAACCGCGGCGACGTCAAGACGATCGGCGCGACGCGGACCGCGCCCAATCCGGGCGACTTCAATCAGTACAACTTCCTCGCCAAGATCTATCAGCAGGTCGGAGAGCACCGCTTCGGCGTGACCGGCGAGTTCTTCAAGCGCTCCGACCGCACCCAGACCCGGACGAGCACGGTTTCGCCGACCGGCAATTTCCGCCCCGGCTCACACCAGACCGGTGAAGACGTCGAACGCAATCGCGTCTCGCTGAGCTACGATTACAAGCTCCCGGGCTCGTTCTTCGACGAGGCCCATGCTGTCGCCTACTGGCAGAGGCTGAAGCGCAACGACCTCGTGAATGCGTGGCGCTACACCAGCATCGTCGGCCCCTATGGTCGCGACAACCAGAGCGAGGAGAACGCCTACGGCTTCAACGGCCACCTCATCAAGAATTTCCAGACGGGAGCGATTTCGCACCGGCTGATGCTCGGTACCGAGCTGCGCATGTCGTCGCTCGAGCAATACTCGTCCGGCATCGACAACTGCCCGGCACGCCCGGCCTCCGGCATGTTCTCCGCGCCGTACACGACCTGCAACAACCTGCATACCAATCAGGCGGACCAGCCCAAGGTCGACGGCAGGCTCGTGGGACTGTACGCGCATGACGAGATCGGCCTGCTCGACAACCGGTTGCGGGTGACGCCGGGCGTCCGCTTCGACTGGTACGAGGAGAAGCCGCAGAATACGCCGGCCTATTCGGCCGGTGGTTCGCAGCCGAACGGCCTGCCGCCGTCGTCCAGCGATTCGGCCTGGTCGCCGCGCATCCGGCTCGAATACGATATCCTGAAGAACGCGCCCTGGGCGAAGGACGTGACCGTCTTCGCACAATGGGCCAAGACCTTCCGCGCGCCCACCGCAAACGAGCTCTACGGCCGCTTCGGCGGACCTGGAACCTATCTGCGTACCGGCGATCCCACCCTGCGGCCGGAGATCGGCAACGGCATCGACGTCGGCCTGCGCTTCGGCGACAAGCAGCTCGGCGGCTCGATCACCTACTTCCACACCAACTACCGGAACTTCATCGAGCAGGTGCAGGTCGCGCCGCCCGGTGGCCTGTATCCGCAGGGTGGCGTCTTCAGCTTCCAGAACATCAATCGCGCGGAAATCCAGGGGGTCGAGATCAACGGCCAATACGCCTTCGCGCCGAACTGGCTGGTCCGCGGCTCGTTCGCCTATACCCGCGGCCGCAACAAGGACGACGACACCTTCCTGAACTCGATCCCGCCGATGCAGGGCATCGTCGCGGTGGCCTACGGCACGGAGCGCTGGGGCGCCGAGGTGTCCGCCAAGCTCGCGGCGGCGCGCAACGACGTCGCGGCGACGACCGGGACCGATGCCGGCTTCCGGGCGCCGGGCTATGCGATCTTCAACGCCTCGGCCTGGTGGCGGCCGATGCCGGAGATCGCCGACCTCGAACTGCAGGTCGGCGTCTACAATATCTTCGATCGCAGATATTGGGACGCGGTCAACGTGCCGACGGGCACGCTGGCGCAGGCCCGCGACTACTATTCGGAGCCGGGCCGCACGGTGAAGGCGACGCTGAAGTATCAATTCTGACCGGGATGTTTCGAGACCCCCCGATCAGACGAGCCGGCCCTTCGGGGCCGGCTTTTTTCATTCCGAGCCTTGCTCCTGGGCACCGGCCTGGCGCGCGATGAGCCGCGCCTTCCTCGGCCCCTCGACCAGAGACTTGAAGACGCCGCGCAGGGTGCGGGCTTCCTGCTCGGTCATGTCGAGACGGTGCAGGATGTCGCGCAGGTTCGCCGTCATGATCGGCTTCTTGCCGGGCGGGAAGAAGCCGCAGAGGTCGAGCTCGCCCTCGAGATAGTCGAACATCGACAGGATCATCTCGCGCTGGGCCGGCGGGGAGGGGTTGTTCTCGCGGAAGGGTGGCTCGCCATTGGTCGTCTTGAACCATTCATAGCCGTTGAGCAGCACGGCCTGGGCAAGGTTCAGCGAGGCGAAGGCCGGGTTGACCGGGAAGGTCAGGATGGCGTCGGCGAAGCTGATCTCCTCGTTGGTCAGGCCGATGCGCTCGCGGCCGAACAGGATGCCGACGCGCTCGCCCCCGCCGATCCGCCCGGCGATTTCGGGCATGGCCTCGGCCGGGGTCAGCACGCGCTTCATCTGGCCGCGCTCGCGGGCCGTCGTCGCCAGCACGTGGTTGAGATCGGCGATCGCCTCGGCGGCGCTGTCATAGAGCCGGGCATTCTCAAGAATGTGGGTCGCGCCGGAGGCGGCGGCGGTGGCGCCCTTCTTGAGGCCGCCGCCGCTCGGCCAGCCGTCGCGCGGGGCGACGAGGCGCATCTCGGAGAGGCCGAAATTCGCCATGGCGCGCGCGCACATGCCGATGTTCTCGGCCAACTGCGGCTCGACCAGGATGACGACGGGCGCGGCCGCCTGGACTGCGGGGCGGGTGCGGTCGGTGCCGGAACCGGTCATGATCTCTGCTGTTTGGTTTGGAACGATGCCGCTATCCTGCGGCGGCGTTCCTGTCTGCCGCTGCGGGCCTGGCGTCAAGCCCCCGGCGCAAGGTGACCGCCAAGGGGGGCCGCATGGCTGGCGACGGCAATTTCGTGATCTGGATCGTGCTGGCTGCGGTGCCGATCGGCCTGCTGCTGATCTCGCTGTGGGCGCGCGCCCGCCCGCCGGGAGAGGCCCGCGCGCGAACGCTCGAGCGCGAGCCGGAGACGACGGAGCGCGATTGAGACAGGCTCAGCCGGCCGCCGCCTCGACGGCACGCAGGACGCGCAAGGTGTTGCCGCCGGCAAGCTTGGCGAGATTTTCCTCCGACCAGCCGCGGCGGATCAGTTCCGCGATCACCGACGGGAAGGTCGTGGTGTCCTCGAGCCCGTCCGGATTGACCCAGCCGAAGAAGTCCGAGCCGATGCCGACATGGTCGTGGCCGATGCGTTTGGCGAGATAGTCGACATGGTCGCAATATTCGGGGAGCGTCGCCTTCGGGCGCGGGCCGGACTTGGCGGCGATCTCGGACTCGACCTTGGCGTAGTCCGTACCCTCGGGCGTCTTTCCGTACTGGTCCTTGGCCGGGCGGTGCCAGTCGCGGGAGGCCTGGCTGATGAAGTCCGGTACGAAGGTCGCCATCACGATGCCGCCATTGCCGGCGACGCGGTCGAGCACGTCGTCGGGCACGTTCCGCGGATGGTCGCAGAGCGTGAAGGCGTTGGAATGTGACCAGACCAGCGGGGCGCTGGAGACGTCGAGCGCGTCGTGCATCACCTTCGGCGCGACATGGGCGAGGTCGATCACCATGCCGAGCTTGTTCATCCGGCGCAGCACGTCCTTGCCGAAGCCGGTGAGGCCATTATGGCGGGGAGCGTCGGTGGCGGAGTCGCACCAGTCGGTGGTGTCGTTATGGCAGAGCGTCATCAGGCGCACGCCGAGATCGTAATAGGCGTTGAGCGCATCGAGTTCGCCATCGACCGCCGCGCCGTTCTCGATGGTCATGAACAGCGCGATGCGTCCTTCCGCCTTCGCCGCTTCGACATCGTCAGCCGACAGGCCGGGCCGGAAGACATCCGCATGGCGCTTGAGAATGTCGCGCATCAGCGCGATCTGGGCGAGCGCGAAGCCGGCGGGGTTCGGCTGGTTGGGCGGGACATAGGCCGCGAAGAACTGGCCGGCGAGCTTGCCGGCCTGCATGCGGGGGATGTCGGTGTCGACCTCGGCATGGAGCTGGTCGAGACCGTAGGCGGCGACGTCGCCCTTCGCGTTGCGATCCTTGCGGATGACATAGGGCAGGTCGTTATGGCCGTCGATCAGCGGCACGCGGTCCAGCAAGGCGAGCGCTGCCGCGTAGGCATTGTCCTGGACGGGCGGTTTGGCGAGGGCCATGGCAGGGTCTCGGGCAGGAATCGGGAAGCGCCATCCTGGCAGGCGCCGTCCCTGCACGCGAGGGCGCCGGGCGCAGGGCGGTCATCCCGCACGCGGCGAGGTGCGCGCTCCTAGAAGCGCGACGGCGCGAAGGGGGAGGGGTCGACGAAAACCTTCTGACCCGTGACCATCTCCGCGATCATTCGGCCGGTGACGGCGGCGAGCGTCAGGCCGTGATGGGCGTGGCCGAAGGAGAACCACAGGCCCTTGTGCTTCGGGGCCGGGCCGATGATCGGCATCATGTCCGGCGTGCAGGGCCGGCGGCCGAGCCAGGGCTCGGCATCGACCCGCTCGCCCAGCGGGAAGAGCTGCTTGGCGATCGGCTCGGCGCGGGCGAGCTGGACTGGCGTCTTCGGCGCGTCGCGGTCGGCGAATTCCGCGCCGGTGGTCAGGCGGATGCCCTGCAGCATCGGCGCCAGGAAATAGCCGCGCTCGGTATCGAGCACCGGGTGGTTCATCACGGCGTTGCCGAGCGGCTTGTAGTGCATGTGGTAGCCGCGCTTGACCGCCAGCGGCAGGCGGTAGCCGAGCCTGTTGGTCAGCACGTCGGCCCAGGGGCCGAGCGCGACGACGACATCCTTGGCCATGGCCGTGGTGCCGTCCGAGAGCGTGACGCTCCATTCGCTGCCGTTCTGCTTCAGCGTACCGGCATCGCCGAGTGCGAGCTTGCCACCGAGCTTCTCGAACAGCGCGACGTAGGATTTCGACAGGCCGAGCGGGTCCACCACCGTGACGGGATCGGTCCAGTGCAGGCCACCGATCAGGCTGGCGTGGTCGAGATGGGGCTCCTCGGTCTTGAGGGTCGCCATGTCGAGCGGGCGGTAGTTCACGCCGAAGTCGCGTTTCCAGCGAGCGGCCTCGGCCAGGCGCTCGTCGCGCTCCTTCTCGGTGCGGAAGACCTTCATCCAGCCCTTGCGGCGCAGCAGGCCCGTGGCGCCGGCCTCCTGCGCAAGCGCGTCGTGCTCGGTGACGCAGTGCTCGATCAGCGTCGCGTATTTGCGGGCAATGGCCTCGTGATGCGAGGCGCGCGAATGCATCCAGTAAGAGAACAGGAAGGGGGCGAGCTTGGGGATCGCGTTCCAGTGGTAGTGCGCGTCGATGGTGTTGTTCATCGCGTAGCGGATGAGCGCACCGAAATCATGCGGGAAGCCGTAGGGGTAGACGCCCTCGCGCTGGATCAGCCCGGCATTGCCGTAGCTGGTCTCCTCGCCGGGGCCACGCCGGTCGACGAGAAGGGTGGATCGGCCCGCCTTCTGCAGGTGAAGGGCTACCGAGATGCCGACGATGCCGGCCCCGAGAACGATCGTATCCACGCGCATGACCTGCTTCCGCCAACCCCTGTCCGCAGTGCCTTGCCGAGCAAAATACCGCTTTGCGCGGGGTTGTCAGCGTCGCGATGGATTTTTGCGGCGCACCGGCTAATCTTTCGCAATTTCTGCGCCAGATTGCAGCCGCTGGTCTTCACGGCCAGCATTTGGCGCCTGCACCCGCAATTTCATGCCAACGCAGGGGGCGTCTGCAGAGATCGCGGGTGACGCGCGGGCGCCGTTCAGCCAGTGTGCAGCCTCGTTTTGCGAATGATTCCAGCACGGTGCCGATGAATCCAGCAACCCTCCTCGCCGCCGGGCTCGCCTGGCTGGGGCGCCACGGCACGCAAGGGTTCGCGCTCTCGATCTTCCTCGGGCTGGCGCTGCCGCAATTCTCCGCCGCGGCGCGGCCGGCGCTGCCGGTCACGATCTTCTGCTTCACCACGGTGGTGTTCCTGCGCCTCGACCTCGCCGTCACCGCCGCACTGCTGCGGCGGCCGGCAAAGTTCCTGGCCGCCTGCCTGTGGCTGGTCGCCGGGCCGGTGCTGATCATCGGCGCGGCGCTGCTCGTCTTCGGGCGCGGCAACCTCGATCCCGGCATCGTGCTGGGGCTCGCCATCATGGGGGCTGCGCCGCCGATCATGTCGTCGCCCGCGGTCGCGATCCTCTACGGGTTCGAGCCGTCCCTGATCATCGCGAGCGTGATCGCGACGACGATCGCGAGCCCGGTCGTAGCGCCCTATCTCGTCGAGCTTCTGGCGGGCTCCGCCGTTCCGCTCGACCGCTGGCTGCTGACGCTGCGTCTCCTGATCTTCATCGGCGGCGGCATGGCCGTCGCCTCGCTGCTGCGCTGGTGGCTCGGCTTCGCCCGCATCAAGGCGATGAAGGCCAATCTCGATGGTTTCGGCGTGCTGATGTACTTCATCTTCGCCATCGCGGCGATGGACGGGGTGACCCACGCCGCGATTGCCAATCCCCGGCTCGTCCTGACCCTGCTGGGATGCGTCTTCGCCGTCTCGGCGGCCGGGCTCCTCGGATCATGGCTGGTGCTGCGGCTGCTGCCGGGTTCGGAGCGCTTCATGATCGGCTACGGCACCGGGCAGCGGAACATGGGCCTGCTCGTCGCGGCGCTCGGGGCCGGCGTCTCGCAGACCACCTTCCTCTTCTTCGCGCTGGCGCAGTTCCCGATCTACCTGCTGCCCTGGCTGCTGCGCGGTATCGCCGGCCGGATCCGGCGCCGGGAAGCTGCTGACGGGGCTTGACGCATGGGCTTGCGAGGCTTTCGGCCATCGCAGGAGTTCGCGCCATGATCACATTGTATTCCGGGCCGCTGAGCCTGTTCGCGCGCAAGGTCGAGATCGCGCTGCGAGAGAAGGGACTGGCCTTCGAACGGATCATGGTGCCGTTCAACCAGACGACGGGCTACGATCCGAAGCATCCCGAGGTGCTGGCACTCAATCCGAAGGGACAGGTGCCGGTGCTGAGCGATTGCGGGCTCGTGCTCTACGACTCCACCGTCATCCTCGAATATCTCGACGAGGCCTATCCCGAGCCGCGGCTGATGCCGGAGACGCCGGTCGAGCGGGCGCGCTGCCGGCTCGACGAGCTCTATGCCGACGAGATCATGCTGCAGGCACTGCGCCCCCTGATGCATCGCACCGGCCCGCCATCGCCGGACCGCGACCGCCGCATCGCGCAGGAGGCCGATGCACTGATCGCCGAGGAGGCGCTGGCGCGGCATTACGAGGTGCTGGAGCAGAAGCTGGCGGGGCGCGACTTCTTCGGAGGGCGGCTTTCGACGGCCGATATCGCGCTGTTCATGAGCGTGCTGTTCTCGCTTCGGCTGGGCGGGCCGCCGCTGGGTGCCCATCCGGCGTTGTCCGCCTGGTTCGCCCGCCTGAGGCAGCGCCCGGCCTTCGTGCAGGCGGCGGCCGAGATCGCGGAAGCCGACCGGCGCCTCTCCTTTCCGGTGAAATCGCGCAGCGCCTGATTGCGATAACGAGGTCATGGCGCTACATCGCCAGCCATGACCCGCCCCGTCCGCATCGCCCCCTCGATCCTCTCGGCCGATTTCGCGAAGCTGGGCGAGGAGGTGCGCGCCGTCGATCAGGCCGGCGCCGACTGGATCCATTGCGACGTGATGGACGGGCATTTCGTGCCCAACATCACCTTCGGACCCGACGTGCTGAAGGCGATCCGTCCGCACACCCAGAAGTTCTTCGACGTGCATCTGATGATCGCGCCCGTCGACCCCTATGTCGAGGCCTTCGCCAAGGCCGGCGCCGATCTGATCTCCTTCCATGTCGAGGCGGGCCCGCATCCGCACCGGACGATCCAGGCGATCAAGTCGCAAGGGAAGCAGGCCGGCATCGTGCTCAATCCGGGTACGCCGGCGAGCGCGGCCGAGGCGCTGATCGCGGATGTCGATCTCGTCCTGCTGATGACGGTCAATCCCGGCTTCGGCGGGCAGAGCTTCATCCATTCGGTGGTCGACAAGGTAGCGCAGGTGAAGGCGCTGATCGGCGACCGGCCGATCACGCTCGAGATCGATGGCGGCGTGACGCCACAGACCGCGCCGCTGGTGGTCAAGGCCGGCGCCGATACGCTGGTCGCGGGCTCGGCCGTGTTCAAGGGCGGGCCTTCGGCCTATGCCGGCAATATCGACGCGATCCGCAAGGCGGCGGAAGCCGCCCGCGGCGACTGGGTTTGACGAGACCGCAGCCCTCATCCTGAGGAACGCGCCTTCGGAGCGCTCCTCAGGATGAGGGCTCGCTGGGTGACAAGGACGAGACGATGATCCCGCGCTATTCCCGCCCCGAGATGGTCGCCATCTGGGAGCCGCAGACCCGGTTCCGCATCTGGTTCGAGATCGAGGCGCATGCGACCGACAAGCTCGCCGAGCTCGGCGTCGTGCCGAAGGAGGCCACCGCGACGATCTGGGCCAAGGCCAGGGACGTCGAGTTCGACGTGGCCCGCATCGACGAGATCGAGCGCGTCACCAAGCACGACGTTATCGCCTTCCTGACGCATCTGGCCGAGATCGTCGGGCCGGAGGCGCGCTTCGTCCACCAGGGCATGACCTCCTCGGATATTCTCGACACGACGCTCTCGGTCCAGCTCGCCCGCGCCACCGATCTCCTGATCGCCGATGTCGATGCGCTGCTCGCCGCGATCAGGCGCCGCGCCTTCGAGCACAAGCTGACCCCGACGATCGGCCGCTCGCACGGCATCCATGCCGAGCCGGTGACCTTCGGGCTGAAGCTCGCACAGGCCTATGCCGAGTTCGACCGCTGCCGCGAGCGGCTGGTGGCGGCCCGCAAGGAGATCGCGACCTGCGCGATCTCGGGCGCCGTCGGGACCTTCGCCAATATCGATCCTCAGGTGGAGGAATATGTCGCGCAGAAGATGGGCCTGACCGTCGAGCCGGTCTCGACGCAGGTGATCCCGCGCGATCGCCACGCGATGTATTTCGCCACGCTCGGCGTCGTCGCCTCCTGCATCGAGCGGCTGGCGATCGAGATCCGCCACCTGCAGCGCACAGAGGTCTACGAGGCGGAGGAGTATTTCTCGCCGGGCCAGAAGGGCTCCTCGGCGATGCCGCACAAGCGCAATCCTGTGCTGACCGAGAACCTGACCGGCCTCGCCCGCCTGGTGCGCGGCATGGTCACACCGGCGCTGGAGAACGTGGCGCTCTGGCATGAGCGCGACATCTCGCACTCCTCGGTCGAGCGCATGATCGGCCCCGATGCCACGGTGACGCTCGATTTCGCGCTGGCGCGGCTGACCGGCGTCGTCGACAAGCTGCTGATCTATCCGCAGAACATGCGCAAGAACCTCGACCGGCTCGGCGGGCTGCACAATTCGCAGCGCGTGCTGCTGGCGCTGACACAGGCGGGAGCGAGCCGCGAGGATGCCTATGCCATGGTCCAGCGCAACGCGATGCGGACCTGGGAGCATGGCGAGGACTTCCTCACCAACCTGCTCGCGGACAAGGACGTGGCCGAGAAGCTGTCAGCCTCGGAACTGCAGTCGATGTTCGACGAGGGCTATCACTTCAAGCATGTCGACACGATCTTCCGGCGCGTCTTCGGAGAAGCCTGAGCGGTTATGCGTATCGCCGTCCTCGCCGACATCCATGGCAATTTCGACGCGCTCATGGCCGTCGTCGAGGATCTGGAGTCGCTTCGCCCGGATATTGTCGTCAATCTCGGGGACTGCCTGTCCGGGCCGCTGAAGGCGCGCGAGACCGCCGAGTTCCTGATGACACGCGACTGGCCGACGGTTCGCGGCAATCACGATCGCTACATCGTCGAGATGCCGATCGATGAGATGGGGGCGTCGGACCGGGCCGCGGCGGCCGAGCTCGATCAGTGCCACCGCGACTGGCTGGGCGCGCTGCCGATGCAGGCGCGCGCCGATGGCGAGGTCGCGATGTTCCACGCGACGCCGACTGACGACAATCGCTACCTGACCGAGCACATCGTCGGCGGACGCAGCGTCGCAAGGCCGGTCGGGCAGGTGCAGGCCGAGACCGCAGGCATCGACGCCAGCCTGATCCTGTGCGGTCATTCGCATCTTGCGCGCGTCGTGGAACTGCCCGACGGGCGCTGCGTGTTCAATCCCGGCAGTGTCGGCCAGCCGGCCTATGACGACGTGCTGCCCTCGCCGCATGTGATGCAGGCCGAAAGCCCGCATGCGCGCTATGGCGTTGCCGAGCGCTTCCGGGCGGGCTGGCACTTTTCCTTTCGTGCACTACGTTACGACTGGCAGGCCGCAGCAGCGCTTGCCGCTGCGCGCGGCCGGGCCGACTGGGCGCATGCCCTGTCAACCGGCTTCGCGCTCCAGCCCGACTGATCGCATCATGAAATCCTCCGATGCCGACATCCTCATCATCCCCGGCTGGTCGGGCTCCGGCGCCGATCATTGGCAGAGCCGCTGGGAAGCCCGGCTGCCGACGGCGAGGCGCGTCGAGCAGGAGGACTGGTACAAGCCGACGCGCGATGGCTGGGCGAACCGGATCGTCGCGGCCGTGCGCGGTGCGGCACGGCCGGTCGTGCTGGTGGCGCATTCGGCCGGATGCAGCGCGGTCGCCCATGCGGCGGAGCATCTGAAACCCGGCGAGGTCGCCGGCGCCTTTCTGGTGTCGCCCGCCTCCGAACGGGCCAAGCGCGCGGTTCCCGGCATGGCCGAGGATTTCATTCCGCACCGGCGCGAAAGGCTGCCTTTCCCGTCGGTGCTGATCGCCAGCGCGACCGACCCTTACTGCACGCATGATGAGGCGAGGGAACTGGCGCAGGCCTGGGGCTCGGAGTTCGTCGATGCCGGCGACAGCGGCCATCTCAACAGCGAGTCCGGGCACGGCCCCTGGCCGGACGGTCTGCTGCGTTTCGCTACATTCCTCAAGGGATTGGGCGCTGTTCCGGAGACGGTGATTCAAGTCTGAACGCGAGAAGGCGGGTTTCGGCCTTCGGCCCTTTTCCCAAAGCTTCTTTGACGGGCCACCTCAGGGACACCGTGCGGAGTGCAACGATGTATGTAGTGGTCAACGGAGCGCGCATATTTTTCGACGTCGACGGCCAAGGCTTGATTCCCGACGGGAAGACTATGCGGCAGAAGCCAACCGTCATCATGGTTCATGGCGGCCCTGGGGCTGATCATTCCATCTCAAAGCCCTACTTCTCGCAACTCAGCGATATAGCGCAGGTCATCTACTACGATCACCGGGGCAACGGCCGGAGCGATCTCTGCGATGAAACAAGCTGGAACCTCGCTCAATGGGGCGACGATCTGAAGGGCCTGTGCGATGCACTTGGAGTCGAACAGCCCATCGTCATTGGGACCTCGTTCGGGAGCTTCGTCACGCTTTCATACGCGACTCGCCATCCCGGTCACGCAGCCGGTCTCGTCCTCATCAGCGCAGCGGCCAAAGTAGATTTTCAATGTGTCTACAGTGCCTTTGAGCGGCTCGGAGGGAGTGAGATACGCGATATTGCTGCCGCCTATTGGAACACTCCTACTCCGGAGGGGCGCACTCTATATCGGGAGCGCTGCGTGCCGCTCTACTCAAGAAACAAATCAGCCTCGGCAGACTGGCTGGAGCGCATTGTCTGGAAGAACGAAACTGCGCTTTGGTTCAATGGGCCGCACAATGAACACGGCCGCATGGATTTCCGGCCGGACCTAGGAAAGATCAACTGCCCGGCACTCGTTCTAGTCGGGAACCAAGACCCGATCACACCGCCAGAGTTTAGCGATGAAATTGCTGCAGCTCTCCAACTTGATGCTGATAACTACCTAAAATTCTCGGAATGCGGTCACGGCGTTGTCGGAGATAGACCGGAAGAGGCTATGGCCGCGCTGCGCCGTTTTATTCTGTCAGTGGCTCTCTGATGGGGCCGGACGTTCTTACGACAGATGAGCAATTGGGTCCCTGCTTCCGGCCCGTTGCTGACATCTTTTACAACTCTCCCTCATCGCGTATGTCGAAAACAAAACCGCCCCGGCTTCCACAGGGGCGGTCCTGTCTCACGCGTTGAGGCAATCAGCCGCCGAGATCAGTTCTCGACGTAGGTGATCTTGCCGTCGGGCTGCTTCTTCCAGGTGTAGACGACATAGTCCGGACGGGTGATGTCGCCCTTCTTGTCGAAGCCGATGTCGCCGATCACGGTCTTGACCGGCTCGCCCTTGTGCAGCGCGTCGGCGATCTTCTTCGGATCGGTCGAGTTCGCGCGCTTGGCGCCCTCGGCCATGATCTGGACCGCGGCGTAGCTGTAGAGCGTGTAGGCTTCCGGCTTGAACTTCTTGGCCTCGAACTTCTTGATGACGGCGGCCGCCTCGGGACGCTTCTGCGGGTCCGGCGGGAAGGTCATCAGCGTGCCTTCGACGCCGGGGCCGCCGATGGTGGCGAACTCGTCGGTGGTGATGCCGTCGCCCGAGACGAGCACGGTCTTCAGGCCCTGGTCGCGCATCTGGCGCACGATCAGGCCGCCTTCCGTGTGCAGGCCGCCCCAGTAGAGATACTCGGCACCCGAGGCCTTGATCTTCGAGACGAGGGCCGAGAAGTCCTTCTCGCCGGCGTTCACGCCTTCGTAGAGCACTTCCTTGACGCCGCCGGCATTGAGGCCCTTCTTGGTCTCGTCGGCGAGGCCCTGGCCATAGGTCGTCTTGTCGTGGACGATGGCGATCTTTTTGTCCTTGAAGTTCTTCAGCAGATAGGCGGAGGCGACGGCGCCCTGCTGGTCGTCACGGCCGCAGGTGCGGAAGGTGTTCCACAGCCCGCGCTCGGTGATCTTCGGGTTGGTCGCCGAAGGCGAGATCATCAGGACGCCGTTCTCGGCATAGACCTCGGAGGCCGGCATCGCGACGCCGGAGTTGAACGGGCCGACGACCCATTTGACGCCGTCGCCGACGAATTTGTTGGCGACCGAGACGCCCTGCTTGGGATCGGAGACGTCGTCGCCGACGCTGACCTCGATCTTCTGGCCGAGGACGCCGCCGGCGGCATTGATGTCCTCCGCCGCCTGCTCGGCGCCGTTCTTGAGCTGGGCGCCGAACGCCGCGTTCGGCCCGGTGATCGGACCCGCGACGCCGAGCTTGATCTGGGCATTGGCCACGCCCGAAAAGGCGAGGACGGCACCGAGCGCGATGCTGCCCAACAGCAGTTTCTTCATGAGATGCAACTCCCCTCTAAGGATCCGTTCAACGGGCTATCTCCTCGGCCCGTCTCGGCGCGCTTTGCCGCCCAAACCGCAGTCTTGCGTGTTTCAAGCAGGCTGTCACGCGACAAGCTCGTCAATCTTTCAGCTCAGCTCCGGCTTGATCACGGCACCCGGCCGAGGCTTCCAGCCGAAGGGGCCGGCCTGCTCGAAGAGCCAGTGATACTGCCGCGTCATCTGCTTGGCGCGGGTGTAGCGCCAGCCGGCGAAACCGAAGGCCAGCAGCACGATGGCGTCGACGATATAATAGTGCAGCGTCAGCAGCGTCGCCTGGAACAGCGCGAAATGGATGAAGCGCACGAAGAGGCCCAGGATCAGCATGTAGACGACGAGCTGCCAGCCGGGCCGCCAGGTCAGCGCGATGGCGCGGCCGGCCATCCAGGCCAGCCAGCCGCCCATCACCACCGTGACCAGCAGGAAGAGCCAGATCGTGGGTTCTTCGTAGAGGATGCCTTGCATCTGCTGCTCCAGGCTTCACCGGGCTCCGGGCCGCCGACATCGCCCCAAGCGATGGCATGACCGGCGGAAGCCGTCTCTCATCAAAAAGTTGCAGCGGGATCGGCGACCCCGCCGTGCGGTCTCAATGCCGGCCGCCTTCCAGATAGGCGGCGCGGACCTGCGGGTCGGCGAGCAGGTCCTTGCCGCTGCCGCTCATGGTGATGACGCCGTTCACCATCACATAGCCGCGATGGGCGAGCTTCAGCGCATGGAAGGCGTTCTGCTCGACCAGGAAGACGGTCAGCCCCTGCGTTCGGTTGAGCTCGCGGATCGCCTCGAAGATCTGCTTGACGATCAGCGGGGCGAGGCCGAGCGAGGGCTCGTCCAGCAGCAGCAGCTTCGGACGCGCCATCAGCGCGCGGGCGATCGCGACCATCTGCTGCTCGCCGCCCGAAAGGGTGCCGCCGCGTTGCTGCAGGCGTTCCTTGACGCGCGGGAAGAGCGTGCAGATCCTGTCGAGATCCTCGTCGAAATGCTCGAAATTGCGCACGGCGGCGCCCATCTGCAGGTTCTCGAACACCGTCATGCGCGGGAAGATGCGCCGGCCTTCCGGGGACTGGGCGATGCCCATGCGCGCGATCTCGTGGCTCGGCATCCGGGTGATGTCGCGGCCCTCATAGGTGATAGTGCCTTCGCGGGCCTGCGGGTTGCCGAAGATCGTCATCATCAGCGTCGATTTGCCGGCGCCGTTGGCCCCGATCATCGTCACGATCTCACCGGCATGGACGTCGATGTCGATGCCCTTCAGCGCGATGATCTTGCCGTAGTAGGTCTTGACGCCCCGGGCGGAGAGAAGAGGCTGGGTCATGGTCACGCGATCCCGACCTCCGCTTCGACCTCGTCGACCTCCTCGTCGTCGACGCCGAGATAGGCGGCGATGACCTTCGGGTCGGCCTGCACCTCGGCCGGGGTGCCGTCGGCGATCTTGGTGCCGTAGTCGAGCACCACGACATGGTCCGAGATTTCCATGACGACCGACATGTCGTGCTCGATCAGCAGCAGGGCCGTGCCAAGATCCTGGCGGATCGAGAGCAGCAGCGTGTTGAGGTCCAGGCTCTCGCGCGGGTTGAGGCCGGCGGCGGGCTCGTCGAGGCAGAGCAGGACCGGATCGGTGCACATCGCGCGGGCGATCTCGAGCCGGCGCTGGTCGCCATAGGGCAGGTCGGCGGCAGGGTCGTCGGCACGGTGGGTCAGGTTGATCTTGTCCAGCCAGAACTTGGCCTTCTCGATCGCCTGGCGCTCGCTCGCCTTGTAGCGGCCGATGCCGAGCACGCCGAGGAAGGTGAAGCCCGAAGCCAGCATCAAAGGGTTGTGCTGGGCGACGAGCAGGTTCTCCAGAACCGTCATGCCGCCGAAGAGGCGGATGTTCTGGAAGGTGCGGGCGACCTTGGCGCGCCAGGCGATGCGGAAGTCCGGCATCCGCTCGAGGAGATAGCTCGCGCCGTCGTCCTGGGTCAGCGTGATCATGCCCTGCGTCGGCTTGTAGAAGCCGGTGATGCAGTTGAACACGGTGGTCTTGCCGGCGCCGTTGGGGCCGATCAGCGCCGTGATCTCGCCCTTGCTTGCCGCGAAGGAGAGGTCGTTGACGGCTGTGAGGCCGCCGAAGCGCATGGTGATGTGCTCGACCTCGAGCAGAGGCCGGCCGTGTGCGGCGGGAGCGCTCATCAGCCGTGGCCCTCCTGCACGAGGTCGGAGGAGATCTGCTTCTTCTCCTTCAGGAAGGCGGTGGGCTCGCGCACCGATATCAGGCCACGCGGCTTCCAGATCATGATCACGACCATGGCGAAGCCGAAGATCAGCATGCGGTATTTGGTCGGGTCGAAATCGGCGCCGAAGATCGCCTTCATCCACTCGAGCTCGCGCAGGAGCTCCGTGCCGCCGATCATCGCTATGGCCGCGATGGCGACGCCCCAGAGCGAGCCCATGCCGCCGAGCACGACGATGGCGAGGATCACCGCCGATTCCATGAAGGTGAAGGATTCAGGGCTGATGAAGCCCTGGCGGGCGGCGAAGAAGGAGCCCGCGAAGCCGCCGAACATGGCCCCGATCGAGAAGGCGGTCAGCTTGGTGTTGGTGGTGTTGATACCGAGCGAGCGGCAGGCGATCTCGTCCTCGCGCAGCGCCTCCCAGGCGCGGCCGACCGGCAGCCGGCGCAGGCGCAAGGTGACGAAGGCCGTCAGGAGCGCCAGGCAGAGGATCAGATAGTAAAGGAAGATCGTCCGGTAGAGCGGCGAGAATTCGAGCCCGAACCGCGCGGCGAAGCCTTCGTCCGCCGCCGTGAACGGGATGCCGAAGAAGGTGGGCCGCGGGATGCCGGAGATGCCGGCGTAGCCGTTGGAGAAATCGGTCCAGTTCACCAGCACGAGACGGATGATCTCGCCGAAGGCCAGGGTCACGATGGCGAGGTAGTCGCCGCGCAGGCGCAGCACCGGGAAGCCCAGCAGCATGCCCCAAAAGGCAGAGAGAATGCCGGCGAGCGGCAGCAGGATCCAGAAGGACAGGCCGAAATTCTTGGCGAGCAGCGCGTAGGAATAGGCGCCCACGGCGTAGAAGGCGACGTATCCGAGGTCGAGCAGGCCGGCGAGGCCGACGACGATGTTCAGGCCCCAGCCGAGCATGACGTAGATCAGGATCTGGACGCCGAAATTGTCGATCCACTTCAGCGAGCCGCCCCAGCCGGCGAGGCCGATCGCGATCGCCGGGAAGGCGACGAGAAAGCCGAGGCCGAAGAGCGAGAACAGCCGGGAATAGCGCTGGAAGAATGCGAGGGTGCCGGGGGGGAGGAGGCGCACCGCCGTCTTGCCCGGCGTGCGGGTCTGCTGGCGCAGGGCGACGAGGAAGCGGCCGACGAAGACGATGCCGACCGCCCAGGCCACCGCGTCCCAGCGCGGATCGAGCACCAGCACGTTGTCCATGTTCTGGCGCGTGCCCCAGGCGATGATCGGGATGCACAGGCCGAAGGTGACGAGGGCGGCGAAGCCGGCTTCCTTGAGGGCCGCCTTGAAGTCGAGGGGGCGGGCGGGGGCGGCCGCGGCGGCGGAGGTCGTCTGGATCGTCGCCATGGCGTCAGACCTTCTCGACTTCCGGCCGGCCGAGGATGCCGGACGGCATGAAGACCAGCACGATGGCGAGGATCGCGAAGGCCGCGACGTCCTTGTAGTCGATGGTGAAATAGGCCGACCACATCACCTCGATCAGGCCGATCAGCAGGCCGCCGAGGACGGCGCCGGGCAGGGAGCCGATGCCGCCGAGCACCGCCGCCGTGAAGGCCTTGACCCCGGGGGTGAAGCCGTCGGCGAAGTTCACGACGCCGTAGAGCACGAGGTACATCACCCCGGCCACGGCCGCGAGCGCCGCTCCCATCACGAAGGTGATCGAGATGGTGCGGTCGACGTCGATGCCGAGCAGGCCGGCCATCTTGCGGTCCTGCTCGCAGGCGCGCTGGGCGCGGCCGAGAGGCGTCTTCTGGACGATGTACCAGAAGGCGAGCAGCAGCACCGCCGTGGTCACGATGATGACGATCTGCTTGTAGGAGATCTGGACCGAGTAGACCGTGCTCTCGATCAGCGTGATCGACTTGTTCAGGATCGGGGGGATCGACTTGTTGCGCGGGCCCTGCGCCACCTGCACGAAGTTGGAGAGGAAGATCGACATGCCGATCGCCGAGATCAGCGGCGCGAGGCGGAACGAGCCGCGCAGCGGCCTGTAGGCGACGCGCTCGATCGTCCAGTTCCACAGCGAGGTGAAGAACATCGCCAGGCCAAGCACGATGATCAGCGCCAGCATCACCATGCCGGCGCTGGTGCCGAGGATCGCGGTGACGAGCATGAAGAAGATCAGCGCGATGAAGGCCGAGAGCATGAAGATGTCGCCGTGGGCGAAGTTCACCATGCCGATGATGCCGAACACCATCGTGTAGCCGATGGCGATGAGACCGTAGATCGATCCCAGTGTCAGCCCGTTGATGAGCTGCTGCAGAAAGACTTCCATTGAAGACGCCGACCCCTCGAACCAGCTCCCGTTCTTGTCGTCAGCATGTCGCTGGCGCATGCGGGATGCGATTGCCATGCAGAGCTACCAATGGCTTGCGACAGCGACAATCACTCCGGGCCATATTTCTGTCAAAAGCAATCTCGCGCGAATTGCCTCGCGAATAGGCAGAATTCTGTGCGGAGCCGCGCGCATTTCGCGCATGATGATTGTGCGGCGAGCGCCTGCCGCCCTGCGCGAAATGCAGGGCGATCCCGGTTTTTGCCCGGTCGGTGACCGCTCCGTGGTATCCGGACATCGGGATCGGGGCAGGGCCCGCAGGACTCCGCGCAGGGCCGGGAGTGCGGCCGGCAAGCGGCAATCCGTTCGCCGAAGGTATGATGCCGGCCATGCGCAAGGGGGATGTCCACCGCATGCGCCGCGCGGGCGTCGATGCGGGCGAGCGACCGACTCGAACGAGGACGGCGGGCGGCGCCAGGGGTGCGGGGTCAGGGCGGCCTCGTCTGGCAATCGCGGCCACGAGCCGCTACATGGGCGGGAGCTGCGATTTTTCTGCCGCGGCGCGAGCCACGGAGCCGATGACACGAATCGTCCAACCCTTCCCGCCGGTCGCGGAACCGCCCCCGGGGCAGGCCTTCCGCGATGCCATGGCGCAGGTCGCCAGCGCCGTCCATGTCGTCACGACCCGCGGCGCGCACGGGCGGTTCGGCCTGACGGCGACGGCGGTTGCCTCGGTCTCGGACGCTCCGCCGACGGTTCTCGTCTGCATCGAGCGTTCCAGCCGTACCCTGGCCGCGATCGAGGCGAGCGGCGTCTTCTGCATCAACACCTTGCCGGCGCAGCTGGTGGAGACGGCCGAGATCTTCGCCAACCGGCGCGGGCTGCAGGGCGAGGACCGCTTCCTTGCCGGCCGCTGGGACGAACTGGTGACCGGTGCGCCGGTCCTGCTCGACGCCATCGCCGCCTTCGACTGCCGGCTCGTCGCGGCTCATGACGTCGCCAGCCACCGGGTGCTGATCGGAGAGGTCGCCGGGCTCGGCGGCGCCGGGCGGGGCGGCAGCCTGATCTATCGCCGCAGGCATTTCGAGGCTGTCTGAGATCAAGCGCCGTGGGCGGATCGCCTGCGGGGCGAGCCGGCGCGCCTTCAGCCGGGCGGCGGTGGAAGGCGGTCCTCGCAACTGATCCGGCCTGCGGTGGACAGGACGATCCGGCGCCCGGCAAGGGCCGGCTGCGCCGCTGCCGGCAGGCGGAAGGCCGGCGGCGTCGGCCAGCCCATCTCGCGAGCCACGACGAGGCCGAGGAGCAGGATGGCGTCGGGCGCGTCGAGGAGCAGCGCGGCGGGTGCCTTTCCGGCGTGGACGAGTTCCAGCAGCACCGCGGATGCCGAGGAGGAGCCGATCGTGCCCGGCAGCGCCAGCACCGTGCCGGCGATGCAAAGGCCGCGTTCGGGATGACGCGCGTCGATGATCGTGCCGCTGCGCGGGTCGACGCCGCCCCAGAAGCTGATCGGCGCCGAGAGGGCGAGGCACGGTCCGCAGGCCGCCGCGCCAGGGATCAGCGGTTCGGCCGTCAACTCCATTGTCTGGGCTCCCTGACCAGCCTGCCTGCAACCGCGCTCTCGACGCATTCGCGCAGAGAGCCGTAGGTCACCGCGTAGCCGGTGTTGCCCGGGGCGTAATGGGCGAACTTGCCCGAATTGGTCATCAGCACGGCGCCCGCGATCTGCGGCAGGATCGGCGTCACCACCACGCAGGTGTCGGCGACGAAGACGACGCCCGCCGTTTCCAGGGCCTTGCGGCGGCCCGCCCTTTCGAGCGGCGCGAGCACATGGCGGCCGGTGTTGGCATAGAGCGGGATCGCCAGCCGGCGGCCGGCGATCAGCCGCTCGAGCGCATCGATCTCGGCCAGCGACAGATGCGGCGATCCGATGGCGACCGCATCGATCCGCTCGCTGCCGCCGGCGGTGGACAGGCCGGCGAGCGCGGCGGCGACGTCCTGCGCCGTCAGCGCGATCCGCTCGCGTGGCGGGACATGGCCCAGGGCGCCGGCGAGGTCGGGCGCCTCCGGCGTGACGCCTGCGACATGGAACAGCCCCACACCGCCGGCCGAAGCCGCGGCGGCGCCCAGCGCCTTCAAGCGATCCTCGTTCGTACAGCCCTGCAGGCCGTCGATAACGGCCACGGCGCTGCCGGCGCGGCGGCCCAGAATCGTGCCGAGCACCGGGTAGAACACGTCCGAGCGGCGCAACTCCTGCGAGAGCCCGGTCACGTCGATCAGCAGCGTCGCCAGCCGGTTGGCGGGGCGATGCAGGCCGTAATCGGGCGCCCGCCCGCTGACGGCGCAGGCAATGTCGAGGAAGTCGCCGTAGCGGTTGGTGCGGGCGCCGAGAACGGAATTGCAGAAGACGACGGCATTGGATTCGCCCCAGGCGACGTCGCTGCCGGCGGCGGGGCGGTGCCCGGCCTGATAGGGCGCGCAGGTCCAGCTCGGTTCGCAGCCCATGGCCTCATAGGCGCGCATCATCCGCCGCGCCATGTCGCGCTCATGCGGGGGCAGGCGAACGGCAGCGCAGCCCGCCGGCGCGAGCGCGCCGACATTCAGGCTGGCGCGGACCGCGACCCGCGCGCCATCCTGGACCAGCCTTTCGGCGAAGAGCGTGCCGGAATCGCCGTGGTAGAGCGCGCCGTCGATATGGGCGGATGCGATCGGGATGAGGCGAGGCGCAGCCATCAGCCGCGCGGCTTCGGCGACGATGCGCAGCGCCATCGCGGCGCCTGCGCCCCGTTCGCCCGCTGCGATCGCGCGTTCATCGGCTGAGAGCTCGACCATTCGACCCGATCAGCGAGCAGCCCCGCGCCTCTTGTGCAGGCGAGGGGTTTTCGACCATGGATAGAAGGATTGGATACCGCGCGAACCGGGGCTGCGGCAACCGCCGCGTCCGGCCGGGACAGTATGGAGATGCGCCATGGCGATGACGATGAATGGCGAGGCCACCCTGCCTGCTGGCAAGGATGTCGTCTGGGCGAAGCTCAACGACGCCGAGGTCCTGAAGGCCTGCATCCCCGGCTGCGAACAGCTGAACAAGGATGATGACACCCATTTCTCGGCCGTGGTGAAGGTCAAGCTCGGTCCGGTCAAGGCGACCTTCAAGGGCAAGGTCGAGCTCAGCGAGCTCGATCCGCCGAACGGCTATCGCATCGCCGGCGAGGGCGAGGGCGGGATCGCCGGCTTCGCCAAGGGCGGAGCGCGCGTCGCCCTCAGCGACGCGGATGGCGGCCAGACGCTGCTGCGTTACGAGGTCGAGGCCCAGGTCGGTGGCAAGCTGATGCAGCTCGGCTCGCGCCTGATCGATTCGGTCTCGAAGAAGCTGGCCGACGAGTTCTTCGCGAATTTCGCCAAGGCTGTCAGCGAGGGCTGAGGCCTTTCCGAACTCCGCCGCGCCGGGCGCGCCTCGGGCATAGCGGCCGGCGGCTGCTCAGGACGCCTTGCGCAAGGCCTGCAGGGCCTTCGAGACCGCGGCCTCCGCCGATCCCACCTGGAGCGCGACATCCGCCGCGGCGGCGTTGGCGCGCTCGAGCGTCAGATGGGTCGCGGCGAGGCTGTCATTGACGGCGTTGGCGCTGTCGATCGCCTCGTCGGAGCTCTGTGCCACCAGTGAGGCGTCCCGGGCGATGCTGGCGGTGACGGCGCTCTGCAGGGAGACCGCCTCCGAGATCGCCTCGGAATCCAGCCGTATGGCGTCGACCGTCGCCGCGATGGCGGCTGCGTGCTTGGTGCAGGCTTCCGCGCTCGCCGCCAGCTCGGCGATCTGGCCGGCGATGTCCTGCGTGGCGCTGGCGGTCTGTGTCGCCAGCGACTTGACCTCGGCGGCGACGACGGCGAATCCGCGCCCGGATTCGCCGGCGCGCGCTGCCTCGATCGTGGCGTTGAGCGCCAGCAAATTGGTCTGGGCGGCGATGTCGGCAATCATGCCGACGACCTTGCCGATGCTGTCCGTCGCCTCGCGCAGCCGCAGGATCGCGCCGTTCATCTGCGCGGTGTCGCTGACGGCCTGATGGGTGACGGTGAGGCTCTGCATGGCGCGCTGGCCGATATCGGCGAGGTTGGCCGACATTTCCTCCGTCGCCGCGGCCGTCTGGAGCGACTTCTCGCGGACGACGACCGAGGCCTTCGCGACCTTGCCCACCGTGTCCTTGATGAAGGCGGTGGCGCGGCCGGTCTCCGCAGCGGTCGAGACGAACTGCTCCACGGCGGTACTGATCGTATCGTCGAGGCCGCCGATTCGGATCTTGAGGGTTGCGGCGGCTTCGTCGAGCGCGATGTCGCGGCGCTTCGCGTCCCTTGCCTCGATCTCCTGGCTGATGGTCATCGCCGTGTTGACGTCGAAGGTCAGGATTCGTTCGATGATGAAGAGATCGTCGGCAAACTGGCGGGGGGAGAGCAGGGCCCTGCGGCGGCTTGCCAGGCCGATCGCCCGGAGCAGCGCGAAGGCGATCGAGACGCGTGCCCTTGTCCGCACGTTCGCCTGCCGTTCGAGCTGGCAGAGGCGATCCATCGAGGCGACGTAGGCATCGTCGAAGATGCCGGTGAAGAGACGGCGGAAATGCTCCGCTTCCGCCATGTGGATCGCCTCCGAAACCGGAGCGACGCTTTCGCGCAGCGGCGGATGGATCAGGAAGGCGCGCTCGAAATCAGCCGCGACGATGCCCGCGATCGCGTGATCGACGAGGGGCCGGTAGAGCTCCAGGCGCCGGCGATGCTTGTCGCCAAAGCCGATCGCGTCCAGCCGCCGCTGAATCTGGTCCATGATCAATGGCACGGCGCTACTCGCTCGAGGGGCCGGTCGCCCGGGCCACGACAGCCGATCCTGCGTGAGGCGCATTAAGAATTTGCCAATGGCGCATGGCGCACTGTCGGGAGCCGGGATCGCCGTTGAGGAGCGGGATTGGCGCGAAAACGTGCCGAAAGCCCGCCTTTCGACTGAGCGTGTTTCGCTTGACCGACGAAAAGCGCGGGTCCACATTCCATTTTGATCCATTCCAAGGAAAAGCTGCCCGAGGGGGCAAGCGCTTCCGGGAGGGGAGCCGGCTCTACCGAAGAGGTCGCTCGCAGGTGCGCCGGGGGAGGGTCACAGGAGATGTGCTCATGACCACTGTTTCGCTGACGGTGAACGGCAAACCCGTCACCGCCAATGTCGACCCGCGCACCCTGCTCGTGCAGTTCCTGCGTGAAAACCTGCGGCTGACCGGCACCCATGTCGGCTGCGATACCAGCCAGTGCGGCGCCTGCGTCGTGCATCTCGACGGCAAGGCCGTGAAGTCCTGCACCACGCTCGCCGTCGCCGTCGACGGTTCCAGCGTGACCACGATCGAGGGGCTGGCTGCGGGCGATGCGCTGCATCCGATGCAGGAAGCCTTCCGCGAGCATCACGGCCTGCAATGCGGCTTCTGCACGCCGGGCATGATCATGGCCGCCGTCGACATGGTGAACCGCCGCGGCAACCTTCTCGACGAGAAGACGATCCGCGAGGATCTCGACGGCAACATCTGCCGCTGCACCGGCTATCACAACATCGTCAAGGCGATCGCCGCCGGGGCGGAGGCGATGGGCCGGGGCGGCGCGCCGGCTCGCCAGGCTGCCGAGTAAGGCGCCCGCGCCCCGACGGCGCAGGTTCTTCAATCCGTGATGCGTTCCATGCAGTGAGGCGTCCGTGAGAGGCGCCGTGCGAGGAGGGAACACCATGTCCGCCACCGGAATCGGCGCCGCAGTCCGCCGCAAGGAAGACCACCGCTTCATCACCGGCCAGGGCCGCTATACCGACGACGTCAACCGGCCGGGCCAGGCCCATGCCTATTTCCTGCGCTCGCCGCATGCGCATGCGAAGATCAAGTCGATCGACACCAAGGCGGCTGCCGGCATGCCTGGCGTCATCGGCATCTTCACCGGGGACGACCTCGCCACCGACAAGATCGGCGGGCTGATCTGCGGCTGGATGATCCACAACAAGGACGGCTCGCCGATGCGCGCCGGCCCGCATCCGGCGCTGGCCCAGGGCAAGGTGCGCTATGTCGGCGACCATGTCGCCGTGGTCGTGGCGGAGACGCTGGCGCAGGCCAAGGACGCCGCCGAGGCGATCGCGGTCGACTATGAGGAACTGCCCGTCGTGGCCGACACGGCCAAGGCGGCCGGCGCCAAGACCGTGATCCATGACGAAGCGCCGGACAACACGGTGTTCAACTGGCATCTCGGCGACAAGGATGCGACCGAGAAGGCGTTCAAGGCGGCAAAGCACGTCACCAGGCTCGACCTCGTCAACAACCGCCTTGTCCCGAACGCGATGGAGCCGCGCGCGGCCGTCGGAGACTACGACGCGGGCGAGGGCATCTTCACGCTCTACACCACCAGCCAGAACCCGCATGTGGCGCGGCTCGTGCTCTCGGCCTTCATCGGCATCGCGCCGGAGAACAAGCTCCGGGTGATCGCGCCGGATGTCGGCGGCGGCTTCGGCTCCAAGATCTTCATCTATGCCGAGGAGACGGTCTGCGTCTGGGCGGCCAAGAAGGTCGGGCGACCGGTGAAGTGGACCGCGGACCGCACCGAGGCCTTCCTCTCCGACGCGCATGGCCGCGACCATGTCACCCATGCGGAGCTCGCCACCGACGCCGAGGGCAAGATCCTCGGCATGCGCGTGCACACCACCGCCAATCTCGGCGCCTATCTCTCGACCTTCTCCTCCTCGGTGCCGACCTATCTCTACGCGCCGCTGCTCTCGGGCCAGTACGACATCCCGGCGATCTACTGCGAGGTCGACGCGGTCTATACCAACACCGCCCCGGTCGACGCCTATCGCGGCGCCGGGCGGCCGGAGGCGACCTTCGTGGTCGAACGGCTGGTCGAGGTCACCGCGCGCCAGCTCGGCAAGGACCCGGCCAAGTTCCGGATGCAGAACTACATCAAGAAGTTCCCGCATCAGACGCCGGTGATCATGATGTACGACACCGGCAATTACGGCGCCTCGATGAAGAAGGCGCTGGAGATGATCGACTACAAGGGGCTGGGCAAGCGCAAGCGCGACTCAGGCCGCGCCGGCAAGCTGCGCGGCATCGGCTTCTCCTCCTATATCGAGGCCTGCGGCATCGCCCCCTCGGCAGCGGTGGGTTCGCTCGGTGCGGGTGTCGGCCTGTGGGAATCGGCCGAGGTCCGGGTCAATCCGGTCGGCACGGTCGAGGTTCTCACCGGCTCGCACAGCCACGGCCAGGGTCACGAGACGACCTTCGCCCAGCTCGTCTCGGATCGTCTCGGCATTCCGATCGACAATGTCTCGATCGTTCATGGCGACACCGACAAGGTGCAGATGGGCATGGGCACCTATGGCTCGCGCTCCGGCGCGGTCGGCATGTCGGCGATCTTCAAGGCGCTCGACAAGGTGATCGCCAAGGGCAAGAAGGTCGCCGCCCATGTGCTGGAGGCGGACGAGGCCGATATCGATTTCGCCGACGGGCATTTCGCGGTGAAGGGCACCGACCGCAAGCTCGATTTCGGCTCCTGCGCCCTGCAGGCCTATGTCGCGCACAAGTTCAACGGGCAGGAGCTGGAGCCGGGGCTGAAGGAAGGGGCGTTCTACGACCCGACCAACTTCACCTTCCCGGCCGGGGTCCATATCTGCGAGGTCGAGATCGACCCCGCGACGGGCGTGACGACGATCGAGCGCTGGGCGGCGGTCGACGATTTCGGCAACGTCATCAATCCGATGATCGTCGAGGGGCAGGTCCATGGCGGCATCGCCCAGGGCGTCGGCCAGGCGTTGCTGGAAGGCGCACGCTACAATGCCGACGGCCAGCTCGTCACGGCGAGCTTCATGGATTACTGCATGCCGCGCGCCGACGATCTGCCGTCCTTCGAGGTCGGCATGACCGTGACGCCGTGCCCGTCGAACCCGCTCGGCATCAAGGGTTGCGGGGAGGCCGGCGCCATCGCCTCGCCGCCCGCCGTGATCAACGCCATCACCGATGCGCTCGGCCATGAGGACATCGCGATGCCGGCCACGCCGCAGGCGGTTTGGCGTGCGGCGCAGAAGTCGATCAGCCGCCAGGCGGCCGAGTGAGCTGAAAGGACAGGACGATGTACGCTTTCACCTACCACAAGCCCACCAGCGCCCGGCAGGCGGCGACGCTGCTCGCCAAGAAGGAGGACGCCAAGCTGATCGCCGGCGGCCACACCCTGCTGCCGACGATGAAGCAGCGGCTGGCCTCGCCCTCGGCGCTGGTCGATCTCGGCGCCTGCGCCGATCTCAAGGGCATCACGGTCAAGGGCCGCAACATCGTCATCGGCGCGATGACGACCCATGCCGAGGTCGCGGCCTCGCCCGAGGTGCAGACCGCGATTCCGGCGCTGGCCTATCTCGCCGGGCATATCGGCGACCCGCATGTGCGCCATCGCGGCACGATCGGCGGCTCGGTCGCCAATAACGACCCGGCGGCCGATTATCCCGCCGCGCTGCTGGCGCTGGGCGCCACCATCGTCACCAACAAGCGCAAGCTGACGGCCGAGGAGTTCTTCACCGGGCTCTACGAGACGGCGCTCGACGAGGGCGAAATCGTCACCAAAGTCTCGTTTCCGGTCGCCTCCAAGGCCGGCTACGCCAAGTTCCGCAATCCGGCCTCGCGCTATGCCATGGTCGGCGTCTTCGTCGCCAAGCGCGGCGGTGAGATCCGCGTCGCGGTGACGGGGGCGGGCGAGGGCGGCGTCTTCCGCTGGCCGGAAGCGGAAGCTGCGCTGAAGACGCGCTTCGCGTCGAAATCGCTCGACGGGCTGAAGCATACGGCGAACGGCATCAACGGCGACATACATGCCGACCCGGAATACCGCGCCCATCTGATCGGCGTCATGGCGAAGCAGGCCGTGGCGCAGGCGACCGGGAAGTAAGCAGGCGCCTTGTCTGCGCACGCGTTCTGGCCGGGCTTGACCCGGCCATCTCGTTTGGGACCTTACTTGCCTTCGATCAGAAAATGTCCGGGACATGCCCGGGCATGACGCGAGTTGTCATGTCTTCTCCTCTGCCTTCCTCCATCGACGCCGCGCTCGCACTGCTTCAGGGGCAGGGCTATGTCGCCGATCGCTCACTGGCCACCGTGCTCTTCCTCGCGCTCCGGATGAAGCGGCCGCTGCTGCTGGAAGGCGAGGCCGGCACCGGCAAGACCGAGATCGCCAAGGTGCTCTCGGCCGGGCTCGGGCGCCGGCTGATCCGGCTGCAATGCTATGAGGGGCTCGACCTCGCTTCCGCCGTCTACGAATGGAACTATGCCGGGCAGATGATGGCGATCCGGCTGGCGGAGGCCAGCGGCGTCGCGGAGGATCGCGACCGGCTGGAAGGCGACATCTTCTCCGAGAAATATCTGGTCAAGCGGCCGCTGTTGCAGGCGCTGGAGCCGCAGGAGGGTGGGGCGCCGATCCTGCTGATCGACGAGCTCGACCGCACCGACGAGGCCTTCGAGGCCTTCCTGCTCGAGGTGCTGGCCGATGCGCAGGTGACGATCCCGGAGTTCGGCACGGTCAAGGCGGCCGAGCCGCCGATCGTGATCCTGACCTCGAACCGCACCCGCGAGATCCACGACGCGCTGAAGCGGCGCTGCCTCTATCACTGGGTCGGCTATCCCGATGCCACCCGCGAGCTCGCCATCCTGAAGGCGAAGGTGCCGGATGCGCCGGCAAAGCTCTCCAAGCAGGTCGTCTCCTTCGTGCAGGCGATCCGCAAGGAAGAGCTGTTCAAGGCACCCGGCGTGGCCGAGTCGCTCGACTGGGCGACGGCACTGGTCGAGCTCGATGCCGTCGCTCTCGACCCGACGGTGGTTTCGGATACGCTGGGCGCGCTGCTGAAGTATCAGGACGATATCCAGGCGATGCAGGGCTCGAAGGTGAAGGAGCTGCTGGACCAGGCCAAGGCCGAGGCCGGGCGCTAGCTCCTCAGCGGCGACAGGCCGGCCTGACAGGCGGGAGGCGGTGCCATGAATGCGGACATCAAGGCCGTCGAAGCGACGGTGCGGACCTATCTTGACGGCCTCTATGAAGGCGATGCGGAGAAGCTCGCCCATGTTTTCCATCCGACCAGCGCGCTGACTACGGCGCGCGAGGACGGCACGATCCAGATCCTGCCGCGCGAGCAATGGCTGGAGGCCGTCCGCAACCGGCCCTCGCCGCAGAAGGCCGGCCTGCAGCGCGACGATCATATCCTGACGATCGACCTGGTCGGCCCGACACTGGCGATGGTGAAGGTGAAGTGCCAGATGCCGCCGCGCTATTTCACCGACCTGCTCTCGCTGCTGAAGATCGAGAGCCGCTGGCAGATCGTCCAGAAGGTCTTCATGACGGAGACCGCCGGGGCGTGACCGGCAAGCTTCCCGAGAACGTCGCCTATTTCGCCCGTGCCCTGCGGGCGGCGGGCCTGCCTGTCGGGCCGGGTGCGCTGGTCGAGGCGATCGAGGCTTTGGGCAGCGGTGCGCTCGGCGGCCGCGACGACGTCTATTGGGCGCTGCATGCGATCTTCGTGAAGAAGCATGAGGACAGTCCGCTCTACGACCAGGCGTTTCGCCTGTTCTGGCGACGGCGAAACCTGATCGAGAAGATCATGGCGCAGATGTCGCCGGTCTCGCCCGGTGCCGATCGGCAGCCCGAAAAGGCGGAGGCCGGCGCGCTGCGCGTGGCGGAGGCCTTCTCGCCGCCACCGCGGGAAGACGAGCCTCCGGTGGAACTGACGGAGCTGACGGCGCGGCTCACGGTGTCGGACCGCGAGATGCTGAAGTCGCGCGATTTCGCCCAGATGAGCGCGGCCGAGATCGCCCGCGCCAAGCAGCTCATCGCCGAGCTCAGGCTGCCGGACGACAGCGTGCCCACGCGGCGGTTTCGGCCCCTGGCGCATGGGCGGACCATCGACCTGCGCCGGACCTTGCGGCAATCGCTCAGGGGAGGCGGCGGCTCGATCGACCTCGCCTTCCGGGAGCGGCGCGAGATGCACCCGCCGGTGGTCGCGCTCGTCGATATCTCCGGCTCGATGGCCGAGTACTCCCGCATCTTCCTGCATTTCCTGCACGCGCTGACCGAGAAGCGCCGGCGGGTGCATTCCTTCGTCTTCGGCACGCGGCTGACAAACGTCACCCGGATGCTGAAGGCACGCGATCCGGACGAGGCGCTGGCGCTCGCCGGTAAGGCTGCGCCCGACTGGGAGGGCGGCACGCGGATCTCGGCGGCGCTGCACGAGTTCAACCGGGTCTGGTCGCGGCGCGTGCTGGCGGGCGGGGCGATCGTGCTGCTCTTCACCGATGGGCTGGAGCGGCATCTCGACGACAGTCTCGCCTTCGAGATGGACCGGCTGCACCGCTCCTGCCGGCAACTTGTCTGGCTCAACCCGCTCCTGCGCTACGATGCTTTTGCGGCGCGGGCGAGCGGCATCCGGGCGATGCTGCCGCATGTCGATTCCTTCCGGCCGATCCACAACCTCGCGGCGATGGCCGATCTCTGCGCCGCGCTGTCGCTGGATGCAGGGCGGGAGAGCGATCCGCGCCAGTGGTTGAAGAAGGCCGGTTGAGGCATGATCTGTTGAAGGCTAAGCCTCATCCCGAGGGAACAGTCAGCATGATCAGCACCGAAACCGATATCCTGCGCGCCGCCGAGGAATGGGCCGCTGCCGGCCGCGGCGTCGCCATTGCGACCGTGGTCGAGACCTGGGGCTCGGCGCCGCGCCCCGTCGGCTCGCATCTCGTGATCGACGGGGAGGGGAATTTCCTCGGCTCCGTCTCGGGCGGCTGCGTCGAAGGGGCGGTGGTGGCCGAGGCCGCCGACGTCATCGCCGACGGCAAGCCGCGGGTGCTCGAGTTCGGCGTCGCCGACGAGACGGCCTGGAAGGTCGGGCTCTCCTGCGGTGGGCGCATCAAGGTCTATGTCGAGCCGGTCCGCGGGGAGGCGGCGCGCTGATGGCTTCCTGGGAAACCCTCGTCGCCTTCGCGACGGTCACCATCCTCGTCGCCTATTTTCCGGGACCGGCGCTGCTCTATACGGCCGCGCAGACGATCAGCCATGGCCGCAAGGCCGGACTGATGGCCATGCTCGGCATCCATCTCGGCTGCTATCTGCATGTCTTCGCCGCGGCATTCGGGCTCTCCGCCGTGTTCCGGCACGTGCCGGAGCTCTACATGGCGGTGAAGATCGCCGGTGCGCTCTATCTGGTCTGGATCGGCATCGGCATGATCCGCTCGCGCCTCGGCGCCGCCGACCAGCCGCTGGCGCCGGCGAAGACCGTGAAACGGGCGCTGCTCGATTCCTTCATCGTCGAGGTGCTGAACCCGAAGGTCGCCTTGTTCTTCATCGCCCTGCTTCCCCAGTTCGTCGATCCGGCGGGGTCGCTGCCGGTCTGGGCACAGTTGCTGATCCTCGGCGTCATCGTGAATTTCGCCTTTTCGTCGGCCGACCTGGTCACCGTCTTCGGCGCCTCTTTCGTTGTCGGGGCAATGAAGAAGACCAGGGCCGGCTTCGCCCTCGGGCGCTGGATCGGCGGCTCGCTGATGATCGGGCTCGGCCTCAAGCTCGCGACCGACAGGGGCTGACGGCGTGGATCTCGCCATTCTCTCGGCGCTCAATGCCGAACGCGCGGCGCGACGTGCGGCCGTGCTCGTCACCGAATCCGCCAGCGGCGCGCAACGGCTGGTCCGGCAAGGCGAGATTGCGGCCGATCCGCTCGCGGAGCTGATCGAGAAGCAGCTGCGCACCGGCAAGAGCGGCACGGTGGAGGCGGAAGGCGTCTCCTATTTCCTCACCGTCCAGGCGCCGCACCCGCGCATCGTGGTAACGGGCGCGGTGCATATCTCGCAGGCCATGGCGCCGATGGCGAAGGCGCTCGACCTCGACCTCGTCGTGATCGACCCCCGTACCGCCTTCGCCACCCCGGAGCGCTTCCCGGGCGTGACGCTGCTGCCGGAATGGCCGGAGGAGGCGCTTCCCCGGATCGGGCTCGACGGCTACACCGCCTTCGTCGCGCTGACGCATGATCCGAAGATCGACGATCCCGGCCTCATCGCGGCGCTGCGCTCGGATTGCTTCTATATCGGTGCGCTCGGCAGCCGAAAGACGCATGGCAAGCGGCTGGAGCGGCTTGCTGCGGCGGGCTTCGACGCGACCGCGACGGGGCGCATCCATGCCCCGATCGGGCTCGACATCGGCGCCGTCTCCCCGGCCGAAATCGCGCTCGCCATCCTGGCCGAGATCGTCAGCAGCCTGCGCGGCCCGCGCCGGAAGCCGGCGTGAAGGGCAGCCCGCCATGAAGTTCGGTCCCGTCGCCATCGCCGATTCCGTCGGCTGCATCGCCGCCCATACCATCCGGGCCGGCGGCGCGACGGTGAAGAAGGGCGCTTCCATCACGGACGAGATTGCCGCGAAGCTCGCGGCGGAGGGCATCCGCGAGATCGTCGCGGTGCGGCTGGAGGATGGTGACGTCGCCGAGAACGAGGCTGCGTCCCGGCTGGCGGCGCGCCTGACCGGCGGCAACATCACCGCCGAGGCCCCGTTCACCGGGCGCGTCAACCTGTTCGCCGCCGTGGCGGGCGTGTTGCAGGTCGATGTCGCGTCGATCGACGGCTTCAATGCGGTGGACGAGGCGATCACCGTGGCGACGCTGCCGGCGCTGAAGGCCGTCGTCGCGGGAGAGCTCGTCGCCACGGTCAAGATCATTCCCTATGCCGTCTCGCACGCTCGGGTGGAGCAGGCGCTCGCCGCGCTCGGGGCGCGGCCTGCCGTCGCGGTCGCGGCCTATCGGCCCTCGAAGGTCGGCGTGATCTCGACTACGCTGCCGGGCCTCAAGCCGAGCGTTATCGACAAGACGATGCGCGTGATGAGGGACCGTCTCGAGCCGTCGGCGGCGGTGCTCTCCGCCGACGAGCGGGTGCCGCATGACGCAGCACCGCTGGCGGCGTGCATCTCGGCACTGGCCCGGGGCGAGAGCGACATCGTCGTCATCTTCGGAGCCTCGGCCATCACCGACCGGCGCGACGTGATCCCGCAGGCGCTGGTCGAGGCCGGCGGCCGGGTCGAGCATCTCGGCATGCCGGTCGATCCCGGCAACCTGCTGATGCTGGGCGAGATCGGCGGCAAGCCGGTGATCGGCGCGCCGGGCTGCGCGCGCTCGCCCAAGGAGAACAGCTTCGACTGGGTTCTGCAGCGCCATCTGGCCGGCATTCCGGTGGGCCGTGCCGACGTGCAGCGCATGGGCGTCGGCGGCCTGCTGATGGAGATCGTGTCGCGGCCGCAGCCTCGCGCGCCCGGGCAGAACGGCCCAGGGACGGTGGCGGGAATCGTGCTGGCGGCGGGGCGTTCCACCCGGATGGGTGCGGACAACAAGCTGCTGCAGGAGCTGCGCGGCCGCCCGATCCTACGGCACGCGGTCGAGGCGCAGCTCGAGGCCAGGCTCGCCCCGGTGCTGGTGGTCACGGGCCATCAGCGCGAGGAGGTCGAGGCTGTCCTCGCCGATCTGCCGGTTCGCTTCGTCCACAACCCCGACTATGCCTCCGGGCTCGCCGGTTCGCTGCGGGCCGGCGTGGCGGCGCTGCCGCCCGACGCCGAGGCAGCGGTGGTCTCGCTCGGCGACATGCCGAACGTGACGCCGCAGGTGATCGAGCGATTGGCCGAGAGCCATCTCCGGCAACCGGACGCGCTCGCCGTCGTGCCGACGCTGTTCGGCCACCGCGGCAACCCGGTTCTGCTGGCGCGGGCGATCTTTCCCGCGGTCTCGCTGCTGAGCGGGGATCGCGGCGCACGCCGGCTGCTCGACGAGGCCGGCAATCGCGTGGTCGAGGTGCCATTCGAGGATCCCGCGATCGCCATCGACGTCGATACGCCGGAGGCGCTCAAGGCCCTGCAGGGCTGAGGCGGGGCGCGCCCTGCGCTATCGCAGCCAATGCAGGCCGAGCGTCGTATAGAAGGCGGCTGCGCGGTCGCTGGTCTGTTGCCAGCCGCCGGAGAGCCGCCATTCGAGGCCGAGCAGGCGCAGGCTCGTCAGATGCAGGCCAAGGCGCAGCTTCCGGTAGCCGCGCTCGCGATAAGCTTCCAGCTCCGGTCCGGCGTAGAAGCCGAGCGGCAGCCGCCAACCGGGCGCTATGCGGCCCCAGAGCCGCCCGTTCAGCGTCGAGACATAGGCGCTGGCCTGGAGCATCATGCCGGGCAGCGGCGTCGACCAGAGGTCGCCCTGCAGCCGGACGCCGTACCGCGTTTCGACGAAGGCCAGGCCGAAGGGCTCCATGCGCTGCTCGCTCTCGGTGTCCGAGCCGGCATAGAGTGCGAGGAAGCTGTCGCCGATGCGCCATTCATAGCCGATCAGGGCCTGGCTCTCGGCCTTGTAGGTGGTGCCGTGCGGCACGCGGCGGCGCGTCTCCTCCTGGGAGCCGCCGGCCTTCACGAAGAGGCGGAAGCCGCTCTGCGCCAGGCCGCCGCCGAGCGCGCGCTTCATGCCGACAGACAGGAAGGTCTTGCCCGGGCCGGCCTCCATCGATCCGAAGATGACCATCGAGACCGGAGAACGCTCGGTCTCCGTCTCCTCCTCGTCGGCGCGGGCGGCGGACAGGGGGAGGGCGGCGACGAGCAACGCCGCCCCGGTCCGCCCCAGCTGAAGCCAGCCACACGCCACGCCCGCCCCCGGCCCTGCCGCTCCGGCGGTTCCGCTCTGGCGGCAGGCCCGGCAATAGCAGCAGTTTGGCAGGAGACTTGCAACCTTTCGTTAACCAAGCGGGCGCAGCCTTGGAGGGGCCGGCTAACTTTCATTCCGAGGCAGGAGGGGAGGTGACGATGGTTTCAGCGGATTTCATCAGGCAGCTGGAAGGCTACGGGCTGACGACCGCGACGATCCTGTACCGCATGCCGGATCATCGCAGCGTGCTGCAGACCTTTATCTGGCAGCAATACGACGTCGCGCCGCGCTTTCCCGTCCTCAAGGATTTCCTCGACTTCTGGCGCCGCGAGCTCGAAGGGCCGGTGCATTCCGTCACCGTCGCGCATGCCCGCCTGATCCGCCCGGCGGAGATCCGCACGGTCAACGGTGTGCTGACGCTGCATTGAACGGCTGCGTGGCGCGTGCTTGTTGCTGGTCGCCCGGGCGTGCTAGGCGGGCGGCTCAAACCGGCACGGCCTGGCTCTCTTGTCATCTCCCTTACGCACATCCGGACTTCTGAAGGCGTTGGCTGGCCTGCCCGGCGAGCGCGTTGCCGTCGAGACGATCATCGCGGCGCTGCAGGACCGCGCCTATGCGCTGCTCGTGGTCCTGCTCGGCCTGCCGAACTGCCTGCCGATGCCGCCGCCGATCCCGCTGGTCTGCGGGCTGGTGCTCGCCTTCGTCGCGCTGCAGATGCTGCTCGGCCGCAAGACGCCCTGGCTGCCGCGGGCCCTGCTCAACCGCAGCATCGGCAAGCCGGAGCTGAGCCGCGCCGTCGGGCGCGCCCTGCCGCCGCTGGTCTGGCTGGAGCGCTTCTCGCGCCCGCGGTTGACGATGCTCGGCGGCGCCTATGCGGTCCCGGTGCTCGGCCTCGTCATCCTGATCCTGGCGCTCGGGCTGATCGTCGCGGCGCCGTTCATCGGCCAGATCCCGCTGGGCCTGGCGGTCTGCCTCGTCGGGCTCGGCCTCGTCGAGCGTGACGGGGTGCTGATCATCGCCGGGGCGGTGCTGGGGGCGATCGGGCTGCTGCTCAGCGCCGGCTTCGCCTATGCCATCTTCAGCGGCATTCACGAATTGCTCTTCTGAGCCGCGCCGGCGCGGTCAGGCAGCCAGAGCCTCAGCAAAAGGGTTGTTCACGGTCAGCAGGCGGTCGATTTCCTCGGCCGGCACCGCCTTCGAGAACAGGAAGCCCTGCAACTCATGGCAGCCGATGGCCTGCAGGAAGCGGTGCTGCTCGGCCGTCTCGACACCTTCGGCGCAGACGCGCAGGCCGAGCGCGCGGCCCAGATGTGCCATGGAGTGGACGAGGATCGCGGATTCGCCGGCCTCCTCCATGTATTCCAGGAAGGTGCGGTCGATCTTGATCTTGTCGAAGGCGAAGCGGCGCAGATAGATCAGGCTGGAATAGCCGGTGCCGAAATCGTCGAGCGCCAGGCCGACGCCATGGGCACGGATGTCCATCATCGCCGTCTCGGCGGCGTCGGCGTCCTCGATCAGCACGCCTTCCGTCAGCTCGAGCTCGAGCTGGGCCGGATCGAAGTTCGTCTCCTCGATGATCCGGATGACGTTGGCGACGAAATCCTTGTGCCGGAACTGGATCGGCGAGACGTTGACCGCCAGGCGGATGCCCTTCCAGCGCTTCGCCTCGCGGCAGGCCCGTCGCAGCACCCATTCGCTGAGCGGCACGATGAGGCCGCGCTCCTCGGCGATGGTGATGAACTCCGATGGCGGGATCATGCCGTGCACCGGATGCGGCCAGCGCACCAGCGCCTCGACGCCGATAATGGTGGCGCCGTCGATCGAGACCTGGGGCTGGTAGTGCAGCGTCAGCTCGTCGCGCTCGATGGCGTTGCGCAGGTCGTCCTCGACCATGCGCTTGACCTGCAGCGAGCGGTTCATCTGCGGCTCGAAGAAGGAGAAGCGGTTCCGGCCGCTGTTCTTCGCCTCGTAGAGGGCGGTATCGGCGAGGCGCAGCAGGGTCTCGCGGTCCGTGCCGTCGCGCGGCGCCACGGCGATGCCGACGGAGCAGCCGATCGTCACTTCGACGCCCATGACGGCGAAGGGCGCGGTGAGGGTCGCCAGGATGCGCTCGCCCAGCGCGGCGCTGTCGGCCGGCGAGGCGTCCGCCTGGAGGATGCCGAATTCGTCGCCGCCGAGGCGGGCCACGGTATCGCTCGCCCGGACCACGCCGAGCAGCCTGTTGGCGACCTGACGGATGAGGTCGTCGCCCGCCGTATGGCCATAGGTGTCGTTGACGGCCTTGAAGCGGTCGAGGTCGATCAGGATGACGGCAAGGCCGCCATGCTCGCGATCAAGCCCCGCCAGGGCCTGGTCGAAGGTGAGGTCGAAGCTGCGGCGGTTCGGCAGCCGGGAAAGCTCGTCCTGTCCCGCCAGACGCTGGATCTCCTGCTCGCGCAGCGTGATCTGCACTGCTGCCGAGCGCAGGCGCTGCACGGCGAAGACAATGATGCCCGAGAACAGCAACCCGACCGCGATCAGCGCCCAGAGAAACCGCTCCAGCATGATGTCGCCGGGCCGGCCCGGCGTCCAGGTCAGCCAGGTGCTGACCGACGCGTCGGGTGCCGGGATGGGCAGGCTCGACAGCGGGTCGGCCGGCGGCTTCTCCACCAGCCGCATGCCCGCGACGCGATAGCCGTCCGCGAGCTCGGCCAGCATCGTGCCGGACAGGCGCCGATAGGCGACGAAGGAGAGTGGCCCGAGATCCGGGGATACGACCGGGGTGGCGATCCGCGAGAGATCGATCACCATGAGCAGGATGGTATCGCTGCCGTTGCTGGCAATGGTGGACCAGGTCGAGTTCCGGTTCGGCGCCGGATCGAGCAGGGCGGCCTGGCTGTCGCCGCCGGGAATGAACTCGCTGAAGTGGCGCAGCCCGTCATAGCCTGCCTGGCCGGCGGGCGCGTTCCCCTCCAGCCCGGCCAGGACGGTTCCGGGGCGCGAAACCACATAGGCTCCGTCGAACTCGGCGAACTGGGCATGGAGGCGCGCGAAGGCGAGCTGGAGGCCCGCACGCGGCGCCGGGCCGCGCAGGGTCTCCTGGAAATCGCCGGCGATCACCAGCCTTTCCAGCCGCAGCTCGCTCGAGCGGGTCTGGGTGTTGAAAGCCGCCTCGATGCGCTCGCGCTGGCGCTGGGCCTCGAGCTGGTTGGCCTCGCGGGTGATCGCGATCACCACGGCCGCGCCCGCAGCCATGAGCAGCAGGAAGGCGCAGCCGAGCGTCGCCACGGTGCTCGCGAACATGCGAGCGGATGAACCCGCATTCGTCATCTTCGCGCTGGCAGTCTGAGACATTCGATGTCCGGCTTCGGTCCTTCCCTGCGACCTAACTGCCGAAAGATTGACATCCCGTTGCCTCGGCCCGCCGATTTGCCCGCGATGTCATGTCGGGCCCTGCCCGTAGGGCGGGCGCGGGATGGCCATGTGGGCGGCCCTGAGCGCAGCTGACCAGCGCTCGCGGAGGTCGTGGAAATAGGGCTCTCCTGCCTCGATGCGATGGTTGAGCTCGAAGTCGTCGGCGTCGCGGCGCATGACGATGAGGTCGATCGGCAGGCCGACGCCGAGATTGGAGCGCATGGTCGAATCCATCGAGATCAGGCCGACCTTGAGCGCATCGTAGAGATGGGTCTTGAAGGTGACGGCGCGGTCGAGGATCGGCTTGCCGTATTTGTGCTCGCCGATCTGCAGGAAGGGCGCGTCGATGCCGCATTCGATGAAGTTGCCGGCGCTGTAGATCATGAAGAGCCGCATCGGCTGGCCCTTGATCTGCCCGCCGAACAGCATGGACATCTCGAATTTCAGGCCGGCTTCCTCGAGCGCCGGCCCGTCGACGTCGCGGACGTGGCGGACGCAGCGGCCGACGAGCTGCGCGGCCCGGAACATGCTGGTCGCGTTCTGCAGCGTCTCGACCTCGCCGGTTTCCGGGTTCGCGAGGCCCTCGTGGAGGAAGCTGACGACCGATTGCGTGATCGAGAGATTGCCGGCCGTGGTGAGCCCGAAGCTGCGGTCGCCGGGCCAGGAGAAGACATGGAGCTTGCGGAAGGTCGAGATGTCGTCGAGCCCGGCATTGGTCCGGGTGTCGGCGATCATCACCAGCCCGTCCTGCACGAGGATTCCGGCGCAATAGGTCAAGGTCTCGATCCTTCAATCGCCTGGCCGAGGCGCCGGCGGGCTCGGCTACTGGCTGGCCTGCCGGCCGGCTTCCCGTGCCGTGACGACGACATTGAGGCTCTCGCCGCCACCGCCCTGGCGCGAGCCCCTGACGGGAGCCGCATCGGCAAAGTCCAGACCTACCGCGACACGGACATGGGTGTCGATGGGGCACAGCCCGTTGACGCAGTCGAAGCCGATCCAGCCGTAGTCGTCGAGATGGACCTCGGCCCAGGCGTGCGCGCCGCTGCCGCTCGTCAGCCCGTCCTGCTGCGCGACGTAGCCGGAGACATAGCGGGCCGGCTGGCCGAGATGGCGGGCGCAGGCCATGAAGACATGGGCGATGTCCTGTGCGATCGCATCTCCCGCCGCGAAAGCCGCCGGTGCTCCGACGCCGGTGCGCCCGCTGGCGTCGAGGCAGGTCATGCGCTCGCCGAGCGCCGCCATCAGCGCATGCATCTGCGAGAGCGGCGTACCGGCGCCGGCTGCGGCCTCCTCGGCGAAGGCACGCAGCGCATCGTCCTGTGCGGTGAGCAGCGTGTCGCGCCGGTAGACGTCGCACGGCACGCGCTCCAGCCCGCCGCGGACGACGCCGGCAAGGTCCGTCGTCTCGATCAAGCCATCGATCCGGATCGCCAGCGCCGAGATCGGCCCGTCGGCATAGAATGTGTGGACGATATTGCCATGCGCGTCCTGGCCGGCCCGCAGCCGGCCGTCGATGCCGGGCTCGATCCGCCAGGACATGACATGCTGGCCGTCATGGTCGCGCGGCGTCAGGCGCAGGATCTGCGTGATGTGGCGCGCCGGCTCGGCATATTCGTAGCTGATCGCGTGGGAGATCCTGATCCGCATGGGTCGTCGGCCATTTCGCGCGCGGCGCTGTTGTTCTGTCGGCCTGCCCGCGTCGGGCGAGGCGGGCGGGTCACTGCAGATATTGCTCGAAGATGGTGTTGCTGAGGCCGTTGTTCTCGGTGATGAAATCCTCGATGAACTCGTGCAGCCCGTGCTGGAAGACGCCTTCGATGCGGGTGTTGTTGAGATTCGCCAGCGTCTTGCGGGCCTGGCGCTGGGCCGGGCCCTGACGGCCGTAGGCGTCACCGAGGGAGTCGAGGAAGCGCGAGATGCTCTCGTAGCAGGCGGCCAGCGAACGTGGCATGCGGCGGTTCAGGATGAGCAGGTCCGCGATCAGGATCGGCTTCACCGCCTCGCGATAGACCCAGTGATAGGCCGTCAGCGCCGAGACCTCGCGCAGCACCGTGGTCCACTGGAAATAGTCGAGCGAGCCGCCGACCTGCTCGTTGGCCGGCAGCAGCACATGATACTTCACGTCGAGGATGCGGGCGGTGTTGTCGGCGCGCTCGATATAGACGCCGAGCCGCGAGAACCAGTAGCCGTCGTCGCGCAGCATCGTCCGGTAGGCCGAGCCGTCGAAGACCAGCGAGACGTTCTTCACCCAGTCGAGGAAGCGGGCGAATTCCTCGCGATCCATGCGCTTCTTCTCGAAGCGCTGGAGCTCCAGCCAGGCTCCGTTGAGCGCGTCCCACATCTCCGAGGTCAGCGCGGTGCGCACGGCACGGGCGTTGGAGCGCGCCTGGGCGAGGCAGTTGCGGATCGAGGACGGGTTGTCGGGGTGAAAGGTCAGGAAGTCGCAGACATTGCGCTCGTTGGCCTCGCCATAGGCGGCGGCGAATTCATCCTCGCAGCCGGCGGTCGACACTGCACTCTGCCATTCGGTGCCGGCGCCGCCATAGGTCGAGGGCAGGTTGGTGAGGCGGGTCGTGGCGTCGAGGATCCGGGCGAGGTATTCGGCCCGCTCGACATAGCGGGAGACCCAGTAGAGGCTGTCTGCGGTGCGCGAGAGCATGGTTAGCGAAGGCCTTTCCGCAGCGTGGCAGGCGATGTGCGGGACTGGGCGGGTCGGCAGCCGGTGTCCGTCATGCGTCGAGCACCCAGGTGTCCTTGGTGCCGCCGCCCTGGCTGGAATTGACGACGAGCGAGCCTTCCTTGAGCGCGACGCGGGTCAGCCCGCCCGGCACGCAGGAGATGCCGTTGGCGCCGGAGAGCACATAGGGGCGCAGGTCGACATGGCGTGGCGCGACGCCGGAGGCGACGAAGGTGGGGCAGGTCGAGAGCGCCAGCGTCGGCTGCGCGATAAAGCCCTCGGGGCTCGCCTTGAGCTTGCGCCGGAAGGTCTCGATCTGCGCCTTGTTGGCGTGCGGACCGACCAGCATGCCGTAGCCGCCGGAGCCGTTGACCTCCTTGACCACCAGCTTCTCGAGATTGTCGAGCACATAGGCATTGGCCTCGGGCTCGCGGCAGCGGAAGGTCGGGACGTTCTTCAGGATCGGCTCCTCGCCGGTGTAGAACTTCACGATCTCCGGCATGTAGCTGTAGACCGCCTTGTCGTCGGCAACGCCGGTGCCGACCGCGTTGGCCAGCGTGACGTTGCCGGCCTTGTAGGCGCCGATGATGCCGGGGACGCCGAGCACGGAATCGCTGCGGAAGACGAGCGGGTCGATGTAGTCGTCATCGATGCGCCGGTAGATCACGTCGACGCGCTTCGGCCCCTGCGTGGTCCGCATGTAGACGACGTCATCCCTGACCAGCAGGTCGGAACCCTCGACCAGTTCGACGCCGAGCTTGTCGGCCAGGAAGGAGTGCTCGTAGAAGGCCGAATTATACTGGCCGGGCGTCAGCAGGCAGATCGTGGGGTCGGAAGGGGCGCTGCGCGGCGCGACCGAGCGCAGGGTCGCCAGCAGCTGGTCGGGATAGTTGTCGACCGGCGCCACGCGGTGCATGGCGAAGAGCTCGGGGAAGAGCCTGAGCATCACCTCGCGGTTCTCCATCATGTAGGAGACCCCGGAGGGCGTGCGGGCATTGTCCTCGAGCACGTAGAAGGTGTCGGCGTCGACCCGGACCACGTCGATGCCGGCGATGTGGCAATAGACGCCGTGCGGCACCTTGAAATCGACCATTTCGAGCTGGTAGCAGGCGTTGCGGTAGACCAGATCGGGCGGGATGATGCCGGCCTTCAGGCATTCCTTCGGGCCGTAGACGTCGGCCAGGAACATGTTGAGCGCAGTGACGCGCTGGCGCAGGCCCTTTTCCAGCTTGGTCCATTCCGGCTTGGTGAGCACGCGCGGGATGATGTCGAAGGGGATCAGGCGCTCGGTGGATTCCTCGTCGCCATAGACCGCGAAGGTGATGCCGATGCGCCGGAAGAACAGTTCCGCCTGGGAGCGCCGCAGGGCCAGCATCTCGGGTGGGGCTTCCTTCAGCCAGCGGTCGAGCGCGTCATAGGCCGGCCTCAACTCATGCCCCGAGCCGGTCATCTCATCGAACGCAACCATGCGGCTGTCTTCTCCCTTTCCGTCAGCCTATGCGCATTCGCTGGCGTTCGGGAAGAGGGGGAAGGGGCAGCCGAACGGGCAAGGCTGCCTATTCGTTGTGCAGCCTAGGGCTTGCAGGCTTGGCGGATGGTCCAAGGTTCAACTGAGCGCCGAGAGGGTTTGAGATGACCCATCACTCAAGCTTCTGATGCGAACGGGGGGGAATCGTGCCTGGATGGCCGCCGAGATCGGGGCAGCTCATGCCTCTGTTGTTGGACCAGGCGGCATGTTGGAGGTTGGAGTATGGCGCTCAAGCGAATGGATAACGTCGGAATCGTCGTCGAAGATCTCGGCGGGACGATCGATTTCTTTCGTGACCTCGGGCTCGAGCTCGAAGGGCGGGCCACGGTCGAGGGAGAATGGGCCGGGCGCGTCACCAGACTGGGCGATCAGCACGTCGAGATCGCCATGATGCGCACGCCGGACGGCCACAGCCGGCTTGAGCTCTCCCGTTTCATCAGGCCGCCCGTCGTCGCAGATCATAGACGCGCGCCCGTCAACGCTCTGGGGTACCTGCGCGTCATGTTCGCGGTGGACGACCTCGACGAAACGCTTGAAAGGCTCCGTCCGCACGGGGCGAAGCTCGTAGGGGAAATCGTCGAGTACAAGGGCGCCTATCGGCTCTGCTACATCCGCGGACCCGAAGGGCTTCTCATCGGGCTCGCCCAGGAACTCGGCTGAGCTGCGCGAAAGCAATCTTGCGGTCAGGGCTTGGGAAAGCCGTGGCCGGCAAGCCAAAGTCGCAGGGCCTCGGCGTTGTTGCGGACCTCCTCCTTCGCCGCATAGAGCAGCGTCACCGGGCCGGCGGCGATCGTGTCCCTCAAGATGGCGAGGGTGGCCTGGGCCGGGGCGCTGCCGAGCTCGACCGCATAGGCGGCGCGGAAGGTCTCCCACTGCTCCGGATGGCCGTGGAATTCGCGACGCAGCGCATCGCTCGGCGCGAGATCGCGGAGCCAGAGGTCGATCCGGTCCTTGGCGACGCCCCGCGGCCAGAGCCGATCCACCAGGATGCGGGTGCCGTCCTGTGGAACGGCCGGCTCGTAAACCCGCTTGATCGCGATCTGCGCCATGCCGCGCCCGTCCCTTCACTCGTCGAACAGGCCGAGGCTGCGGAAGCTGGCGTGGCCGTCGCGGCCGACGATGATGTGGTCGTGGATCGCGATGCCGAGCGGCTTCGCGATATCGACGAGCTCGCGCGTCATCCGCATGTCGGCGCCTGACGGAGTCGGATCGCCGGACGGGTGATTGTGGATCAACCGCGTCGCATGCGGTAACCTATTGAATTAATGATGGTTTCTGGTAATGCCCGAGGGGGCGGGGGTATGAGTTTGGGGTCGGTAGATCGTGAAGTTGCGTGACATTCACTTTCGTTCAGCCTCTGTCTCAATGAGTTTATGCGAAGCACGGCAGATCACGAGATTCTTTTTGTCCCAATCCTCGAGTCCAGGCACGGGGTAAAGCACCGACTTGCCGATTTTGATGTATGGCGGACCGACGCGCTGTGCTCGCCAATTGCGAAGGGTGCCGACAGAGATCTGACCGCGGTATCGCTCGGAGACCTCTTCGGTGGTCAGAAATTTCTCTTCGGCCATCTGCACCTCCGTCGTAAATCCAAGACTATGACCCGGGATTTGGTCACCGGTCGCGCATCGAGCGGAAGCCTGCGCATGTCTCCGTCACATTGTGGAGGTGCTCGTCCCGGCTTGTCACGATGGCGCACGAGCAAGATGAGAGTTGATGCGGCTTGTGGGAAGTCGTTGTTGATTGCGATGGGGCCGCAGGATGGGCGAGGTTAGAAATCGGATGGCCATCGTACGAGACATGCCACCCGGACCTCTTGGCCCATCCTGCCTTCACGCCAATCGGTCGGCGCCGATCCGTGATATTGCGTGTCTTGGGGGCGGCCTCGTCAGCCTACCCGGCCGCATTCGAGAAGAGATTGCCTAGCGGCGCAACTTATTTAGACTTATTCGGATCATTATGAGGATAACCAGAGCGAAGGTGGCCAACGTCGCAAATATCGTGGCCTTTCCCGTAATTACCTCGTACCCACATACAATCGAGACGATGACGGACAATGTAGCCAAGGCAATGTAACTTGGAATCGGGCGCTTTATGGCGGCAATAACGACGACGATCATGGTGAAAAGATTTGCAACAAGCGTTATTTGCGTAGCACTCACTGTCGAATCCCTATCGTGATCGCTTTCATCTTGTTGCGCTGGCTTGCTGAGAATGCACAGGCGCTGAGGGATGAGGCGCTCTTACCTGCTCGCCGTATCAGACCACTTTAGGCGTGCTCATTCTCTTGAAACTCCGATGAGATTCCCGCGGCGCCAGATTATGCGGCATGACATCGTTATGCCGGCACTCGGTACGTCCAGCTCAAACTTGTCCGGGATGTGGATCGAGGGCTCGACTTCGAGACGGGCGCCGGACTCCGAAACATTTCGCACCATGCAATTGATGACCGAGGATTGCTGATTGAAAATTATTCGGCCTGCGAGGAGTGTGCGCCGGCGCGGAGAGTTGCGGCGATCGTTTGCAGGGACATCCCGCCGACCGCTGGAATTGTTTATCGGATTGCTCATGTATCGAGCAGCCTCAAACGTTCAGAGAGCCTATGAACTGTCGAGTGCCACCGTTCATAGGGTTGCATTGATTTCAATTCCTTCCCGCGATTTAGCTAGCCCTCCCGAGGGCACCAAGTCGTATACCGAGGTATATTGTGCGGTTGTATGCGAACCGCCTGTGCGAGAAGAGCGGTCGAGGTTGCCGTGCGTGCCAATACCAGGCCCGGAAACCATGATGACCTCGCACAAGATGGCAGCTTTCCGCCTTGCGGCGCCTCATCGAAATGCAAGCTTGAATCCCCAGGCGCGAATGCGATGTGCAGCTCGGAGCGTTGCCTTGGTAAAGCGTGCGTCGACCAAGCGGCGACGGTACAGCCACAGCGTTGCATGACAGAGACGGTCCGCACTCGCCAGCACGACGCCTGCCAGCCAAAGCTGTAATCGGACGGGGCGACGGCCTGCTCGGGCGCGCCGGCCCGTGTTGCCGGAACGTCTTGGTGGCTCGCGGTCGTAGAAATCTGATCCAAGGGAGGACCGCGCCAGTCGCTGGGCGGAATCGAAACCGTCGCGCGCGCACCGTTGTGGAACTGTATTCGGGGTGTTGACCTGAGCTGTACAGAGCGTGCGTAACTGTGGCTCAAAGAACGAAAATAGCGCTTGCCTAGTGCCGGTCGCTAAGTTGCGCGCAATACGAATATAGCTGGTCATAACATGCTCCCAAAGTGCGGGATGCGTCGCCAAATTCAAGGCGCGACTCTGTGTTGCTTACGGTGTCTGGTCGGTTTTCGTCTAAGTTGGGTCATCGAGACTGAACAGATCGGTGGTTTCGTGGTAGGCAAAGACCTCCGCGTATCGTGCCCATTGCGTCACTGCCTTAAGTGTTCGGCTGGCGTAGCTTTCGGACATGAAGTCTTCGAGCTCGTCGTGAAAACGCCGGGCTTGGGATTTGTGACTTGGGCGATCGTCGAGGACGCGCCGGATGTGTGCGGCCAGGGGCACATAACTGAGAAGCTGCTGCGCAAAGATCTTCTTGCGTTCATCGACATCGGCCAGTGCATAGCGTCTGCCCGCCGGAAGAAGTTTGATGTCCCCACCTACCAATTCGGCGAAGCGGAGCAACTGCAGAACCTCTGCTATCGGAAATAGATCGTCGGTCTCATAGAGGAGACCGCTCGCAAGTTCGGGCAGATCGGCTCGGCCGTTATTGGGTTCTGCATTTATGGCCTCGATCAGACCGGCCAACGCATTCGTCGAAACAACAGGAAGAGCCATCCCTATGCCGGATCCCGGAAAGAGGCCGTCTCGGGGCTGACTGTCGTCGTTCTTTTGCGTCATGCGGACGTAGATCTGTTCGACCAGCGCACGGAAGGTCGGGTCCTGTCGGTTGCGTGGCTGCGGAATCTCCACCTTGATTTCGCCGATGACGCGCCCGGGATTTGAGGAAAAGAGCAAGATGCGGTCACACATCAGCACCGCCTCTTCGATATTGTGGGTGACGATCAGGATCGATTTGAATTGGCATGCGCCCTTCGGACCAAAGGTCGAGAAGATCCGTGCGCAGCGTTTCCGCGGTTAGCACGTCAAGGGCAGAGAATGGTTCGTCCATGAGCAGGATGTCCGGATCGACAACCAATGCTCGCGCCAAGCCGACGCGTTGGCGCATGCCGCCCGACAGCTCTTTCGGATAAGCGCTTTCGAAACCGTCCAAGCCGATGAGGTCGATCGCCGCCAACGCGCGCTTGCGTCGGTCAGTCGGGGGCACGTTCTTCGCCTCGAGGCCGACTTCAACGTTCTGTAAGACCGTGAGCCATGGAAAAAGCGCGAAGGTTTGAAATACCATCGAAACGGTGGCGCGCTGTCCGTCTTCGATTTTGGGAAACTCAATGACGCCCTGTGTCGGCGTCACGAGGCCGGCAATGGACCGGAGCAGCGTCGATTTGCCGGAGCCGGATCGGCCGAGCAGCCCGACGATTTCATTCTCTTTGAGGGTGAGATCAACGTCGTCGAGGACCAGCAAATCGGGTCCCCCGGACTTTCCGTAGACCTGGCGGACTTTCTGCACTTCGACTAAATTGCGGCTCTCAATGACAACCATGAACTGATCCTCCTCTTAATCGAAGCGCAGCCGGCGCTCGGCGTACCGATAGAGTGGGCGCCAAAGCGTGCGATTGAGGGTGACGACGAAGGCCGACATCACGACGATGCCGACGGCGACCCGCGGCAGGTCGCCAGCAGCGGTCGCGTCGGCGATGAAGGAGCCGAGACCAGTGGCCTGCAGACGTTTGTCGCCCCAGGAAACGGATTCGGCGACGATGCTGGCGTTCCACGACCCGCCTGACGCCGTGAGCGCGCCGGTCACGAAGTAGGGAAAAATGCCGGGCAAGGCGACTTGGCGCCACCATTGCAGGCCGCGCATGTTAAACGTCCGCGCCGCTTCCCTCAGATCGTTAGGAAGTGCGCTAGCTCCAGCAATGACATTGAAGAGAATGTACCATTGCGTGCCCAGAATCATGAGCGGCGAAAGCCAGATGTTCGGATCAAGCCTCAGCCCGATGATGATCACGACCGCGAAGGGAAACAGCACATTGGCCGGGAAGGCGGCCAGGAATTGGGCGACGGGTTGCAGGCGCTCGGACCAGGTCGGCCGTAATCCGATCCACACGCCGATCGGCACCCAAATGATGCTGGCGATCGCAATGAGGACGGCGACGCGAACCAAGGTCGCAAAGCCCAGGCCAACAATTGATATGATGTCCGCCGCTGTCAGGGATGTCGAAATAAAGCGCAGCAGCCAGAGCGAGGCGCCGAAGCAGACCACGGCGATGAAACCGATCCAGAGGCCGTCGGGGACACGAATGATGTGTTTATTGGGGTGGAGCGTTTGACGTCGAGGTGGGGCCGACCAGCTCAGCGCACTCAGGGTTCGGCCAGCCACCAGCAGAAGCTCGATGATCGACGGCAGAAGGCGCGTGCGGCGTGCGAGGTCGTATACCCAGGAGCGCGGTCGTTCACGCGACGCGGTTTGCTCGAATCTGAACTTGTCAGCCCAAGCGACGATTGGCCGGAATATGAGGTGGTCGTAGAGGACGATGACGACGGCCATTGCGAAGACTGCGCAGGCGACAGCGCCGAAATCTTTCCGCTCAATTGCGAGCGCCAACCAGGAGCCGATACCGGGCAATGCGATCGTCGTGTTGCCAACCGCGATCGCTTCCGAGGCGACAACAAAGAACCATCCTCCCGACATCGACATCATGGCGTTCCAGACCAGACCTGGCATGGCGAACGGAAGCTCGAGGCGCACAAATCTGCGCCAGGACGAAAAGCCAAACTGCCTGCTTACCTCATCGAGATCCTTCGGGACCGTGCGAAGCGACTGGTAGAAGCTGAACGCCATGTTCCAGGCTTGGCTTGTGAAGATCGCAAAAATCGCGGCGCACTCGACCCCAAGCTGGCGCCCAGGAAACAAGTTCATGAAGAACATGACGGTGAACGTCAGAAAGCCGAGCACCGGAACCGACTGTAGAATGTCGAGAGCAGGAACGATGATCAGTTCGGCTTTGCGGCTCTTTGCTGCGAGGGTCGCAACAGTCAGAGTGAATATCAGAGATGCCGCAAGTGCCCCGAACATGCGCAGGGTCGAGAGAAGCGCATATTCAGGAAGGTGCAGGAGCTGAAGGTCGACGGGCGCGGCATTGAGAGCCGTCAGCGGTTGGCGCATTTGGCCAACCCCGACGATGACGAGCAATGCGATGACTAGCAGAAGGGCTATGGCGGCGAGGTCTGCCCAACTTGGCCCGGCGAGACGAGGCGCCAAGCTCCTATCGAAATGGCGGTGTTTGCCGTCACTCCTGGAATGAAAGACCATGGCGCCCTCGTGTCAGCCGTGCCGGCCGTCACGAGCGAGCTCTTGTCTAGGCTCGGCGAAACGTCCGTGGCGGCGTAAGCTGTCGACTACCGTCGTTCGGCATCGTTCGGTTTCCTAGAACTGCTCAAGCGAGGCTAGACGATTCCCGCCAAGCAGATTTGCTGTGTCTATAGAGTGCGATCGTTGTTTGCGCTACTTATACCCGGAGGCGTTCTTCGCTCGAAAAGTGTCTGAAGAATATACTCGGGTATATTCGGCGTGGCGCTTTGGCCGTCCGCCGCGCGGATTCGCCGGTGTTCAGCGCATCGTAGTCCAGCCGCTCAATGCAAGAGCAAGAAACGCGACGGCTTCGTGCCAGTAGTTCAGGCGCGCGAGCGTCCAGGCCTCACGACGCACGAGCGCCAGACCAATGCAGATCATGCCCGATAACGCCGTCAAAGCGACGAAGGCGTAACCGAACCCCCATCGCGACGGTATTTGCGCAAGGGCAAAGACGAGAAGTATTGCGAGCTTTAACGCAAAGCGCTTCACGACGTAGCGGATGCTCGGACTATCAGGTTCTCGTGGCCAAGCCTTGATCTTATGGTTGTTGATCGTCGTTGTTTCGATCCCGTTCAAAAGCCTGGGAACGAGTCGGCCGCTCGGCCCGAATAGCGAGGTGATCGCCGCTCGGCCGGTCGAGGTGAGTTCAAGCGTATATTGGTGTTCAACAACGAGGCCTTCGCGAGTCAGCTCTTGCTGACCGAGTTTTCGGACGTGAGCGTCGCCAATATAATCGGTGATCTCGTCGTATCTCAGAGTATCGCCGGCGCTCTTGTGGAGCTGTGCGAACACCGCCAGGATCGCTTGGGCCCTATGTCCTAACGTGGCGGTGTGGGGCACGATCTCCGCCCTTTTCTTCTCGGAGGTACGACTCCGATAGAGCGTTGCGACAAATCAGCTCGTCGCACAACTATCCTCGGGTATATCGAGCAGCAGCGATCCGACCGTGGCTTCTTCTACCGGAGCTCCGCGGGTCCGCTTCTCATCCTTTCCAGTTTCTCTGACATGCGTCCGAGGTCGAGCATGGAATTCGCCTGCATCTTCGTCATGATTTGCCGGCGGCAGACCTTAACGGTGATTTCGCTAAGGTTGAGTGTTGCCGCAATCTGCTTCGTGAGTTGACCCTTTGTAATCAGATCCATCACCTCTCGCTCGCGATTGGACAGCGATTGGTATCGAGCTTCCAATTCGGCATTCATCTCGAGCGCGTTACGGCGCATACGACTTTTCGCCAAGCCGCCGTTGATGGCGTCGAGGAGGTCCTGATCCCTGAACGGCTTTGTCAGGAATTCGATGGCGCCAGCCTTCATGGCGCGGACAGACATGGGAATGTCACCGTGCGCCGTGACAAACACGATCGGAATTTCAGCGTGAGACTTCGCTAGCTCGACTTGAAAATCCAGCCCGTTTTCGCCCGGCATGCGGACGTCCAAGACCATGCAGACGGGTGTCTCCGGAATCGACCAGCGCAAGAATTCGGCCGTAGAGGAGAACGCCACGACGTCGAACCCTTCGGATTCACATAGATTGCTAATGGCTTTCCGGACGGACGGATCGTCATCCACGATCGCCACGGTTGATTTCTGAGTGCGGGTGGCTGGAGCGCCGAGGTTCATTGGTTTGCCTCCTGAGTCCCAGGCAGCGTGAAGTGGAAGGTGGCTCCTGAAGGCTCGCCCTTTTCGGCCCAGATGCGGCCATGATGAGCTTCAATGATCGAGCGGCAGATCGAGAGACCGATGCCCATGCCCCCGGTCTTCGTCGAAAAGAATGCATCGAAGATCTGATTGACATCAGTCGTAGTCAGTCCGCCGCCGGTGTCCTCAATGCTGACCTCGACGCCACTCGGCCGTGTCTTGCGTGATCTAATGCGAATTTCTCGGGGGTCTGCTTGTGCAGCACCGATTGCGTCGATGGCGTTGACGATGAGGTTGAGAACGACTTGCTGTAATTGGATTCGGTCACCGAAGACGCTCGGCAGGCCGTTGTTAAGTTCAGCTCGGACCACGATGCGGTTTTCGTTCAACTGAGACTGGATGAGGACAAGCACCTCTTGTATCACCGCGTTGATGTCGACCCATGCGTTTTGGGGTTCAGCGCGTGTGGTCAGGGCTCTAATTCGAGCGATAATCTCACTCGCGCGCCGTGCGTCCTCGACGATGCTTTCGATCGAACTCGTGACCTTCTGCGGATTTGGCGGCTCACTGCGGATCCAGCGTGTGGCGGCATTCGCATTCGTGATGACCGCCGTCAGGGGTTGGTTCAGCTCGTGAGCGATTGAGGCGGAAATCTCGCCAAGTGTTGTCAGACGAGCCACGTGGGCGAGGTGCGCTTGCGCGCGTTCAGCCGTCTGGCGGGCGGTCTCGGTAGCCAGCGCGAGGTAAGCAGTTGCTGCGATCGCAGTCAGACTGATCGACGTGTTGATGACACCGAGACTGAAGGTGCTCCCGGCGGTTGGAACATAGCTCACGATGGTAAGTACGGCGCTGAGGATGCTGAGCGCGGCACAGCCTAGCGACACGAAGATGACGCCTTGTTTCCGGCAAAAGCGCAGGGACAGGAGGACGACCACGACCTGGAGGCTCGCGGCCGCGATTTCGTAGGGTGTGACCGTGTCGAAAATGAAGATGGCGATGGCGAGTGCTGCCGTGAAGATCGGTAGCATCGGCGAGAAGAGGGCCTGTGGTCGCGGGTCCAGGCGGGAGACAAAGTATGCCCATGGCCGAGCAAAGCGGCGCGCCCGGTTCGGGTGTGCGGGCGCGTTCGGCTCGTCAACGCCCTGAGCTTTGGCGTGAGGCGGCATCATTACGTCACCTAAGATATGTTCGCAGGACACTGACCAACTCGTCCGCGGCGTTTCGCTCGCTCTGGCTGGGCGCGCGGTTGGGGTCGACCATGTGGGTGCGGATGTGGCCGTTGATAACTTCCGCCATGATTCCGTTGATCGCTCCGCGGGTTGCAGTGACCAGGCGCATGACGTCGTTATAGGCTTCGTCGGCGATGAGAGCCCGCTCTAATGCGTCGACCTGGCCGCGCAAGCGGCGGACACGGTTAAGGAGTCGCTGCTTCTCGGCAACGACGTGCGATCTGCCCATTTCGTATACCCGGGTATAGTTGCAATATACCCCCTCGGGTATATATCAAAACCGTGGCGCTGTGAAGACCGGCAACGATTTCACGCGCCAAGGTCCAGCCTATGGTGGGCTGGATTTTCCATTGGCACAGCAAGGGATCGATATGAACCCGCGACCTAGCAGTCTGGCCGACGAATGCGACAGTAGACGCTCGACGTCTGCTCTCGTTTCGCTGCGGCTCGGCTATGCTCAGGGCGACGACACGATTGTCGAGGGCCGCGCGATCCACTTCGCGCTGCTTTGATGCGTGCCGCCTCCTGAGCCCAGGCATCAGGAGGCAAAAAATGACCTTCCAGTTTTCCAGTGTGCGTCCGCAAGGCGTCACTTCCCCAGCGAGCTCGGTTCTCTCTTTCAAGCGCAGGCGCCCGCGGTTGACAGCCCGTTGGCGACTGACGGCGGCAGGGCGCCTCGAATGCCGGTGGTTTCTGTCACCGGACTGAGCGCGGTCGCGTGTCGTGCGCGACAGGTCGAGCCGCACGACCGCTCCAACGCAAGAACCCTCAAGTCAACGCCATTTCAAAGGCGGTTAATCATGCTGTCTAACCTCGATACTCCCGTGCGTCACGCTGTGCTGGATGAAGCGCATATCGGCGACATCAAAGGCGCGCTCGGCACAATCAAGAAGAACGATACGGGTCCCAGGAACGGTTGGCGTGCTCGTTTGATGACGCTGCTGGCAATCCTTGGACCGGGCCTGATCGTCATGGTCGGTGACAACGATGCCGGCGCCTTCGGCACCTACACGCAGGCGGGCCAGAACTATGGCACCTCGCTGTTGTGGACGCTCATCCTGCTCATTCCCGTCCTGTACGTGAACCAGGAAATGGTTTTGCGGCTCGGCTCGGTGACGGGCGTCGGCCACGCGCGGCTCATTCTCGAACGGTTTGGCAAGTTCTGGGGCGCCTTCAGCGTTGTCGACCTTTTCTTGCTGAATGCTCTGACCATCGTCACCGAGTTCATCGGAATCAGCCTGGCGCTCGAGTACCTCGGGCTTCCGCGAGGCGTAGGCGTCATTGCCGCAGCGGCCGTCATTATCGCCGCGGCTGGGACGGGCAATTTCCGGCGATTCGAAAGATTTTCGCTGTTTCTCGTTTTCGGCAGTCTTCTGTTGGTGCCGGTGCTCGTCTGGGTTCATCCCCCGGTCAGCCAGATCGCCCATGATCTCGTCGTGCCGCAGTTTCCTGAAGGCGGGAAGCTGAGCGAGGTGATGCTCCTGATCATTGCCATTGTCGGGACAACGGTCGCGCCCTGGCAGCTCTTCTTCCAGCAGAGCTATGTGATCGACAAGCGCATCACGACGCGCTTTCTGAGCTACGGGCGCATCGATCTCGTCCTTGGCATTGTGCTGGTCGTCATCGGCGCAGTGGCGATGATGGCGTTCACCGCAGCGACGTTCGCAGGTCGTCCGGAGTTCGGGAATTTCCAGGACGCCGGAGCCGTGGCTGCCGGGCTTGGCGCCTATGTCGGGAAGACGGCTGGCGTCTTCTTCGCCCTTGCGCTGCTCGATGCCAGCGTGATCGGCGCGATGGCGGTCTCGCTGTCGACGGCCTACGCGATAGGCGATGTGCTGTCGCTGCGGCATTCGCTGCATCGGAAGCCGCAGGACGCCAAGGGCTTCTATGCGGTCTATGGCGGCCTCGTTACGTTGGCTGCTGCGCTGGTTTTGACCCCCGGCATGCCGCTCGGCCTGCTAACCAACGCCGTGCAGACTCTGGCCGGCGTGTTGCTACCGAGCGCCACCGTGTTCCTGCTGCTGCTTTGCAACGACAAAGCCGTTCTGGGTCCGTGGATCAATGGGCGGTGGATGAACCTGTTCACCGGCGCCGTCGTCGGTGTCCTCGTGATGCTGTCAATCATCCTGACCGCATCGGTGCTGTATCCAAACATGAGCGAGAGCACGATCCTCGCGATACTCGGGATCGGAGGCGTATTCACGCTCGCCGTCGCTGTCGCCTTCCTCTTCATCCACCGCGAAGAGCCGGCCAACGCGAAGAACGAGATGGTGCGCGCGACGTACCGCATGCCGCCGCTGGATGAGCTTCCGTCAGCTCGGATGACGCCGATGACTCGTCTCTGGATGCTGGTCTTGCGCGGTTATCTGATCTTGGCCGGCGGGCTTGTCCTCGTGCGGATCGTGCAGCTTTCGCTCGTCGGCCGGTGAAGGGGGGAGCATGTGCATACGTCATTCCACATCGCTGCGGCCTCACTCGACGACTGCGGCGTCTGGCCGGCGCCGACCAACAATCTGGGACCGGCTTGTATCGGGTTTCGCCCCGTTTGCCGATCCGGAGCTGTGGTTGCGCGCCTGCACGCTTGCGGCCCTCAGAGAGCGCGACGGCTCTGTTGGGCTGGAGGTCGTGAGCTTATCGGCTCTGTTTGGCGGAGGCAGCCATGATGACCCGCAAGATCCAGCATCGGGAGCGGCCTATCAGCGTTCGGCTGCAGCTCTGGTGGCTCGGGAAAGTGGAGGTCCTTGTTCTCAAACACGTGCCGAAAGGCCCGTTTGCGCGATCCGCTCTCGCATGGGTGGACCAGAGCCACGTGCGAATCCGGCAAAGGCTCGGTCGCAACGAAACCGGCGGGAAGCGCTGATGCGCTCTCCGCGGTCAATCGCGCGTCACTTGGAAGAACGGGCCTGCCTGTTCGGTGCGATCTGGGTTGTGAGGGTCGCGCGCATTCTTGTGCGGGAGGGGTTTCTGAACAGGCGTGGCGCGTTCGCGGCGTTTCGCCTTTCGTCGCGCCTTTCGAGGAGGTCGTGGCGCATTTGGAAGTCCGAGCGAGCCCGCCGTCGAAGCGCAATGTGGGGTGAGTCCAACTGACCTGGCTCGGTCGGCCAGCAGCGAAGTCTACTGAGGAGACGTGCAGTGCAAATGAGAAAGCGAGCTGAATTCTTTCATGGCGAAAGAAGCGCATTCGGCAGCCGGTTGGTGACCGAGCGGCGACGGGACATCGTGAAAACGCGGGGGCGCTCAAGCGCCGCACTTCGGGTTGCTGTCCGTCTGCGGGTCGGCGGGCTGTTGGCGGCGGGTGCCCATTGGCTCGCCCGCACTGCCTTTCAACTCGCGCGGGAGCGCTTGATTTCCGTTGCGCAAGCAAAGGCGCTTTTGCGCATGGCGGCGCAGGTCAATCGGCAAAGTATCCGCCTGCGGCAGCGGGAGCGTTTTAGAACAGATCGCTGGTGAGCAAACTTTGCGTACCAAATCGAAAGGAATCAACCATGCCAGAACCTCCTAGTTGCTGCGTGAGTGAATACTCACGCAGCGCCCCAATACCCCGAAAATAGAGCGGCCTCACGTCGATCACGAGATGGCTTGCTCGTCCCGTGATCAGTGGAGCTGCTGATGATCTGTGATGAAATTGAAGTTCGCAAGAAGGATGCGCCTGTACGGAATTACGGCCGTGAACCGCGGTTCGGTCGACGCGGTCTGTCGGCGCGCGCCTGCTTCCCCGTTCTGGTGCTTGTCGCCGCGACAGGCGCGGGAAACGCGCACGCCCAGGAGATTCCGGCCGGCGCCGACCGCTTGGGCACGGAACGGCGTCTTGATGTTCGGACCAAAGCGGATCGGCCGCCCAGCGAGGCCGAAATGAAGAGGGTTTATGACTGGACCGGCTTTTATGTCGGTGGTCACTTCGGCTACGGTGGCGGCCGCTTGGGCGATGACTCCCACCCCAAGCCTGAGCAGGGCGTCTTCCTGCCTCATAGTCCGACCGGCCTCATTGGTGGTTTTCAGGTCGGCTATAACCGGCAACTCGCCAATCATCTGGTGCTCGGTGTTGAAGCCGATGCGTCGTTCACGAGCCCGACCGACGAGCCGGCGTTGGCGCCGTCGCCGTTCAATTCTACGGTCGACTACGTAGGCACCGCGCGTGGCCGAGTGGGTTACGCATTCGATCGGTGGATGCCCTATGTCACGGGTGGCTTCGCCTGGGGGCATGGTCATATCGAGGTCAACGACGGCAGCGGTGCGCAGCTCGGCCGCTATCAGACGGGCTGGACCGCAGGCCTCGGTGCGGAATTCGCGGTGAGCGGCAATTGGACGGCGAAAGTTGAGTACGACTATGTGAATCTTTCTGCGGCTACTTATGATCTGGGCCGCTTCGATCTGCCGAACGCCCGTCTTGCTCCCGGGCTTCACCTCGCCAAAATCGGACTGAACTACCACTTCAACGATCTGCCGTGGGCGGCGTCCGGCTCGCAGAGCGCGACGCCACGCTTGCCGGATTCGAGTGACTGGAACGTCCATGCGCAAACGACGGTGATTGCGCAGGGATATCCAAGCTTCCGCTCCCCCCAAGCGGGTGCGAACAGCTTGCCGGGGGGCGGCGAGGTCCGCGAGACGTGGACGACGACCGCCTTCATCGGGGTGCGGCTGTGGCAGGGCGGCGAGTTCTATTTCAATCCCGAATTGGCGCAGGGATTCGGCCTGAATGGGACATTGGGTCTGGCGGGCTTCCCGAACGGCGAAGCGCAAAAGGCTGGAGCCGCATTCCCGAAGATTCGGCCGCAACGCTATTACTTCAAGCAGACCTTTGGCCTCGGCGGCGAACAAGAGGACGTCGACGACGGTCCCAACCAGCTCGCGGGCAAACGTGATATCGATCGCATCACGGTGATCGTCGGACGCTTTGCCATCGGCGATTTCTTTGACAACAACACCTATGCGCACGATCCTCGCGCCGATTTCATGAACTGGGCGCTGTGGTCGTCCGCGGCTTACGATTTCCCCGCGGATCTCCCCGGATACACGCGCGGCGCAATCGTCGAATTGAATAAGAAGGACTGGGCAGTCCGCGCGGCATTCGTTCAGGTGCCGTCCGAGCCCAACAGCGATGTCTTGAAATTCAACACGGGCGGCGCCGTGGTGGAGTTCGAGAAGCGTTACGCCATCGCGGGCGAGCCTGGAAAACTGCGGCTCGGCGTCTTCGGCACCCAGGGCGTCATGGGCAACTACCGCCAGGCACTGGCAATCGAGAGCCAGGATTCCGCGCAAGACATCAATACGGTAATGGCGAGTATTCGCCACGTGAATCCGAAATACGGCTTCTACGCGAACTTGGAGCAGCAGATTGCGCCTGGGATCGGCGTTTTCGGTCGCGTGAGCTGGAACGACGGGCAAAACGAGACGCTGTCGTTCACCGACATTGACCGCAGCCTGTCAGGCGGCGTTTCGATCAAGGGCAATCCTTGGGGTCGGCCGAACGATACCGTTGGGATCGGTGGGGCCATCAATGGGCTGTCTGCGGCCCATCGCGACTTCCTTGCCGCTGGTGGAAACGGACTCCTGATCGGTGATGGGGCGCTGAACTACAGCACCGAGCGGATTTTCGAAAGCTATTACGCGCTGGCGATCGGGAACGGGCTCACCTTCACCGCCGACTACCAACTGATCGTCAACCCTGCATACAACGCCGACCGCGGTCCGGTGTCGGTCTTTTCTGGCCGTCTTCACGCGGAGTTCTGAGCCATGGACCGCGTGTACTTGCCAGATGACGGGGGGTGGTTCTGATGACCGGGACCATCGTTCTGTTCGAGCTCGCCGGCTACGTCGGATTGCTCCTTTGGGGCACTCATATGGTGACGACCGGCGTCCAGCGAGGCTTCGGCCATGTCCTTCGGATATGGCTGGAGCACAATCTGACGCGGCGGTGGCGGGCGTTTCTTGCCGGCGTCGGCATTACGGCGCTTCTGCAAAGCAGCACCGCGACGGGTCTCATGGCCTCCGCATTTACGGCGAACGGTCTTATCGGGCTCGGGCCCGCCTTGGTGGTGATGCTGGGCGCCAACGTCGGAACCACGCTGGTTACGCAGGTGCTGTCGTTCGACGCCGGTGTCGTCGGCCCTCCTTTGGTCCTGCTCGGGGTCATGGCTTTCCGCTCGTTCGACGATGATCGGCTGCGCAATGCCGGGCGAATCGCGATCGGGCTGGGACTGATGTTGCTGGCCTTGTCGGGGATGGCGCATGAGTTTGCGCCAATCGAGAACGCGCCTTTGCTGAAAAACGTTCTCGCTGCAATCGGCAACGAGCCTCTCCTTGCGGTGTTGGTGGCAACGCTGCTCACCTGGGCTTGTCATTCCAGCGTGGCGGTCGTGCTTCTTATCGTGTCGCTGACTGCGAGTCAGACCGTTTCGCCGATCGGCGCGCTGGCGTTCGTTGTTGGCGCCAACATCGGCGGCACATTGCCCGCGCTCTTTGAGGCGGGTTCACCGGTTGCTCGTCGTCTTCCGCTCGGCAACTCCCTGGTTCGAATCGTGGGCGCGGTCGTGGCGCTTCCGTTGCTGGCAATATGCGTGACGCTTCTCGCCCACATCGATCCTGCGCCGGGGCGGATCGTGGTGAACTTCCACACCGCGTTCAACCTGATCCTGGCGGCGGTGTTTATCGGGCCGTCTCATTGGTTGGCGCGGTTGCTCGTCCGCATACTTCCCGACCCGCCGGCGCCTGATGATCCCGGAAAACCAATCTACTTGGAGGAGGCAGGATTAGGGGCGGCGACCGTCGCGTTGGCGAATGCCGCGCGCGAGACGCTTCGCATGGGCGACATGGTTGAAGCAATGTTGAAGGGCGCTTCGGAGGTGTTCCAACAAGACGATCCTCGGCGCGCCACCGCGATCAGCCGGATGGATCGATCGGTCGACCGTCTTGGAGCCGCGATACGCAGCTATCTGGCAGATCTCGGAAATGAGCAGCCGTTGCATGACGATAGCGAAGGCGCCCGGGTCCAGGAGATATTGTCAGCCGTCATCAATCTCGAGCACGTTGGCGATGTCGTCGCCAACAACCTCATCGAATTCGTGGTCAAACGGATCAAGCGGGGGAGGCCGTTTGCGAAGGACGAACGCGATCTCATCGTTTCGATGAATGCGGAAATCCTGGAAAGCCTCCACATGGGGCTTGCAGTGTTTCTGACCCGTGATCCCGCCGAGGCGAACCGGCTCATCTCGCGAAAGAGCGCTCTGCGGCGACTGGAGGCGCGTGCGACCGCGCTCCATGTGCAGTTGCTGCGGGTCGCGGCTACCACGGCGCGAGCGGATGCTGGCGAGGGAGTCGCTCGTGTCGCCGAAGATGGCGGCCAGTTTCTGCGTATTGTCAGAGACCTCCGGCGCGTTCACTCGCACATCGCAGCGCTGGCATATCCGATCCTGAACGGTGCCGGCACCGCTGATGGGACACCGGCGCGAGAAGGAACTGCAGAAGAAGAAGCCAACGAATCCGAGCTGCAAGGCGCGCAATGATAGCGGTGGTCGCGATCAATTTGCAGGATCGTCACGCCGCGGTCTTATGAAATGGACCTCGCCGACCTCCAGTTTGTGACGGCGGCGGTGGATGCAGGAAACTTTGCGCGTGCAGCGCTCGTGCTCGGGTTGCATGCGTCGACGATCAGTCGGCGTATCGCACGGCTTGAGGATGAGCTTGGCCTCACCCTCTTCGAGCGCAACCGTGCCGGTGTGCGGCTCACGCCGAGCGGACAGACGGTCATGCGGCACATTAGACGTGTCCTCGCTGAAGTCGATGCCGTGAAGGCCGCAGGTCATCACAACGGCCTTGGCACGACGGGCGAGATTCGTCTGGGCCTACGAATGCCGCCGATCGGAAAGCCTCTGGGGGATTTGTTGCGGTGCTGGCACGGACGATACCCTGGTGTTTCGGTGGTGCAATTCGAGATGCATGAACGGGAGATCGCCGCCGCGCTGGCCGATCGACGACTTGACGCCGCGTTTGTCCCGAGCTTCGCGTTGTGGCCGCATGCGGCGATGCTGCCCATCTATAGTGAGCGGCTGATGGCGGCGCTTCCCGCGAAACATTCCCTGGCGAGGCGTAAGGCGCTTGGTTGGAAGGAATTGTCGGGCGAGACGGTTCTTGTCGAAGGCTGGGGCGAAAGTCAGGCGCAGCGCGAATTCTTCGCCTCGCTTCTTGGCAGGAACGTAGACTTTCAGTCGCACGCCGCCAGCAAGCAATATATTCTCGCGTTTGTGGCAGCGGGCTTTGGCGTGACGCTCGCGGCAGAGAGCCAAGCCGAGCTCGGATTTCCTGACGTGGTCTTCAGGCCGATTTCGGAGGCGAATGCATCATTTTGTGTGAATCTCGTGTGGCTTCCTGAATGCGAAGAACCCGTTGTAGGACGGTTTGTCGCGTTTATGCGCGATGAAGCGAAGGATCGCGGGCTGCTTTAGCAGAGGCAGCCTCGGCACGTCATCACGATGTCTTCTGCGACGACGAGGTCCGGCGGGTCTTTCGGAAGGCTCGGTCCGTCGCCATGAAGCGCGCCAGCATCGGTGGAATCAGCTTGGCGGGCTCGATACCGCTCTGGTTGGTCTCGTGGGAGAGCGCTTCGGCATAGGCCTGGAGGTCACGATGAACGGCCGCCGGCAGCTCGATCGTCATCTTCACCGGTTTGTCGTCTTCCAATGCGCTTAGTTTGAGTTTGCTCATCGGGCACCTAGCCTTTGTAGGGTTCGAGGACCAGGTCGTGTGTGACCATGACCCGCACGGGGAAGCCCGGTCGGATTGTGATCGTCGGCTGGATATTGAGGGAGCGGCCTACGATCTGTTCGCCAGCCTGGTTGAAGCTTTGCGACGCGCCCATCCGGATCGCCTGGGCGAGGTTGTTCTCGCTATTGCTCGTTCCAGCCTCGGCGCCGACGGATAAGATGGTCGAGAGGATCGCAGCCTTGAACAACATGCCCCAATGGTTGTCGACCTCGTCTTCGAGCCCGGCATAGCCCTCGGTGTCGGCGCCGGGCTGGCGTTCGAGTACGATCGACTTGCCATTCGGCATGATGAGGCGGTTCCAGACGAGCAAGGCGCGCGACTGGCCAAATGCGATCTGCGCATCATACTGGCCGACGAGGCGCGACCCCTGCGGAATCAATAAGGTCTTGCCCGTCGGACTGTCGTAGACGTCCTCGGTCACCTGCGCGGTGACCTGTCCGGGCAGATCGGACCGCAGGCCTGTGATCAGCGATGCCGGAATCACGGCGCCCGCCTGCAATACATAGGGGCTTGCTGGCGGCTGGACGCGATCGGAGCTCGTTGTTCTGCGGTCGATGTTGCCATTGAGGAATGCGAGTTTGTGATCTTGCGACGTGAGATCAGACGATGTGCTCGCCGGCGTCTGTCCCGGCGAGACAGCCGTTGGAGATGGCGCGATCGGCATGCTCGGCGCGACGACGTTCGTTGTCGCGAAGAGATGACTGGTGCGGGCGGCCTCCATCTCCTGAGCGAGCCGTTGCTCCTCCGGTGTCGGTCCCGGCATTGGCATGCTGGGCGAAGGCGCTCCGGCGTTGAGGATGGGCTTGCCGAGATCACCGGGCAGCGGCGGTCCAAGCTGTGGCACGGGCTTTGGCAGCCCCGTATAATCGCGCGGCAGGTTCGCGAGACCATCTGGCGTGTTGCGGTTGTTGGTGTTGAAGAGTTCGGCGCCGGTTGTCTGATGCTGCGGCTTCAAGGCGAAGAGTAGTGCGCCTCCAATGCCAATGGCCGCGGCGGCGCCGACGCCAAGCAGGACCTTGCGGGACAGCCGGGTTACCGGCGGTCGCTTGGCGCGCAAGCGCATCTCCTCAGCCGGACGTGCGGCCGCGCTCGGCCCCACGTCATCCCTGGCTTCGTCCGTCACCGCGGCCTCCCATCGGTGCGGACGATGCGCACCAGCTCCTGGTGCTTGCCGCCGAGCTTCAGCTCCGCCGCAGCGAACAGGCGGTCGACGATCATGTGATTGCCGCGGACACGGTAGTTGACGAGCTGGCCGTCGCCTTCCGCGCCGATCACCCAGAGCGGTGGCAGCTCACCCTGTGAGATCCCGGTCGGGAATTCGATGAACACCTGCCGGCCGTCATCGAAGGCGCGCAGCGGCCGCCACGGCGGAGTATCGCCCTCGATGCGATAGCGGAAGTTCAGTGCATTGATGTCGACGCCGGTTGCGACGGGGGCAGCGGCCTCGGCGGCCGCATTCTGCTGGCGCAGCGCGATGAGCTGATCCTGCGCATAAGCCCAAGAGACCGACGCCATATACGTCTTGTCGTCGGAATGCAGCTCGAGGTGATAGGTCCGGCGGTCTGTATTGATGACAAGGTTGGTGATGAGATCCGCACGGGTGGGCTTCACCAGGATGTGGACACGTTTGGCTGGCCCGGCGCCGCTCTCGGTGTCGCCGATGATCCACCGCACGGTATCTCCGGCAGCGACAGGCCCTGAGCCCGTCAACTGCTCGCCCGGCTCGAGCGCGATGTCGGTGATTTGGCCCGGCGCGGCATAGACCTGATACAGCGCGCCATCGGAAAAGGGGTAGACCTGGATAGCGTTGAGATAGCCTGCCCGTGTCGGCTGGACGCGGGCCGCGCCATTGGCCTGATCGACGCGAGCATGCGGATCCGCAGGTTCGGGGGCGCGCTTCGTGTTCCCGGGCAGCGGCTTGAGTTGTCCGGGCAGCGGCAACGGCTTCGGCACCTCGACGATCTGAATGGGCTTGGGCGGCTCGGCCTGCAGCACCGCGGGCTTCGGCGTGTTGTCGTAGCTGATCTGCGGCGGTTTCCAGGCTGTGGCGCAGGCGCCGAGGGAGACAGACGCAAGTAAGAGCGACGAGATCGCAAGCGGGCGCATCAGCCGAGCTCCTTTGACCAATTGAGGGCGTGGACGTAGACGCCGAGCGGATTCTTCTTCAGCCGATCGGCGTCGGTCGGCATCTGCAGCGCGATGGTGAGGATGGCGCTCCATCGCTCAGTCGAGGCAAGCGCGCCGTCGATGTAATGACGCTCCGTCCATTCGACGCGAAAGCTGGAGTCGGAGGCGCGGATGACGCTCGCGACGTCGACGGAGACTTGGTTCTTGCCGACCTTGGAAAACGGATCGCTCGTCCGCGCATAGTCATTGAGCGCGAGCGCCCCCTTGTCCGTGACGTAGTTGTAGGCGTCGAGCCAGTTCTGACGCAGCACCACGGGGTCGGCGGGGATGCCGCGCACTTCCTGGATGAAGCGCGCCAAGTGCCACGCGATCTGCGGGTCGGTCGGCTGGTAGTCCGCGGTGGCGGGCGCGACGGCCTGGGCCTGGCCGAGCTTGTCAACCTGCACAACCCAAGGCGTGATGGTGCCGCGGGCCGATTGCCAGACCAGGCCGCCGGCGAGCCCACCGCTGAGAACGAGTGCGCCGAAGAAAGCCAGGCGCCAGTTCTTGGCCTGAACGCGCGCGGAGCCAATCCGCTCGTCCCAGACCTGGCCGGCCTTTTGATATGGCGTCTCCGCGTCCGGCGTCTTGCCATAGCGCACGGTCGATCGTCGGAACATGAGCTATTCCCCCTCGGAAAGATCGACCTGATGCCCGCCGCTTGCCCGATCACCGGAGCGGATTGCGTGGTCGGCGGCGGTGACGCCGCGGTTGATGGTCTGGCCGCGCTTCATGCGCTGGGCCCATGCTGGCGGGCTGTCCGACGCGGCGGACGCGCCGGCGGATGACGACGAGCGCGCGCCGCCGCTCATGACGGCACGCTCGCCAGAGGCGAAGCTTTCTTGAAGGCTGCTGGCGGCGCGGCGCAGTGGGCTCATGGCGACTGAGCCGGCAGCTTGGGCGACACCCGCTGCCCCACCCGCGCGATATGCGGCGCTGGCGCCGCCCGCGACCGCGGCTCCCGCGCGCGCCGTCCCGGCGATCGCGCCGCCGGCCGCGGCGACACCCCCGGCGGTCGCCGCAATGCCGGCCGCTCCGATCCCGGCCGCTCCCAATCCTGTCGCGACAGCCGCGCCGGCGCCGAGCTGCGGTCCGCCCGCGATCAGGCCATTGGCGATGCCTGGACCGAAGATCGTGAGGCCAAGGAGCGAGAGCGCTGCGAGGATCAGCGTCAGCGCGTCGGAAATTGTCGGCGGATTGTTGAAGCCGCTGGTGAATTGATTGAAGATCGTGGAGCCGATGCCGATGATGACGGCGAGCACGAGAATCTTGATCCCGCTGGACACCACGTTGCCCAGCACCCGTTCGGCGAGGAAGGCCGTACGGCCGAAGAGCCCGAACGGCACGAGTACGAAACCGGCCAACGTCGTCAGCTTGAACTCGATCAAACTCACAAAGAGCTGGATCGCCATGACGAAGAAGCTGATGACGACGATCAGCCACGCGACCAGAAGAATGACGATCTGCACCAGATTGGCGAAGACGCTGGTGAAGCCCATCATACCGGAGATGGCGGTGAGGATCGGCTTGCCGGCATCGATCCCGACCTCGGCGATCTTGCCGGGCTGCAGGAGCTGCGCAGCGCTCATCGTGCCGCCACCGGCCTTGATCCCGAGGCCGGCGAAGCTGTTGTAGATGATCTGCGCGAGATTGTTGTAGTTGCCGATGATGAAGGCGAAGAGGCCGATATAGAGCGTCTTGCGGATCAGGCGCGCGAGCACGTCCTCGTCGGGCGCCATCGCCCAGAAGAGCCCCGCCAGCGTGATGTCGATGGCGATGAGGACGCTGGCGAGCCAGCGCACGTCACCTTGAACGAGGCCGAAGCCGGAATCGATATACTGGGTGAAGGTGCCCAGGAAATTGTCGATGACTCCCGTGCCGCCCATGATGCTTACCTGTCGGTGTTCTTGGCTGGAGCCGGAGTCGGGTTCTTCGGTCCGGAGGCCGGCGTATAGGTGAAGAAGCGGCGGCGGTTTTCAGCCCAGGCCGCCTCGCAGGCCGGATCGTCCTTGGCCTGGTCGGCGATGAGCTGACACCGCTTGAGCTCTTCGGCGAGCGAGTCGGGCGTGTGTTCCTCCATCGCACGCGGCTCGAGGCGTGGAGGCGATGTGTGGAAGTGCAGTGCCGCCGCGACGATCGCGATGGCGACAAGCAAAAAGCCGACAGCCCGGCCGACAGCAGGCAGATTGAGAAGCCGGGTTCGCATCAATGGAACATCTGCGCGGAGCCGGCCTGGTAACCAGCGCCGTAGTTGAGGAATGCCTGTGTCTGCGCTTGTGCCTGCGCCTGCGTCTCAAGGGTCCGCGCGGCATCGAGGCTCTGCGCGCGTGCGATCGACGCCATCAGCGCGGTCAGGTCCGCAAGCTGCGTGGTCTGAAGCGCCACGAGCTGATTGCCCGACTGTGCGGCCTGCAGCGCGCCGGTCGCCGACTGGCTGGAGGACACCAAAGCGTTGATCTGCGTCCGCGTGGTGTTGAGATTGCTCACAACGCCGGCTTGCACGCGCATCGTATCCTGGAACCCGGCGAGTGCGTTCTGCCAGCGACTCTTCGCATCCGTGAGAAGCTGCTGCGACGACGTCCCGCTGGAATAGGCCTGCGGATAGGTCTGCGTGAACGACTGGTCGATGCTTGAGACGCTGTAGGCGATGCGCTGCGCCTGCGCGAGGAGCTGCTGGGTCTGGGTGATCTGCTGCTGAAGCTGCGTGAGCGACGAGTACGGCAGGCTTGCGAGATTGCGCGCCTGATTGATCAGCGACGTCGCCTGGTTCTCCAGCATCTGGATTTCATTGTTGACCTGCTGAAGCTCACGCGCGGCGGTTAGGATGTTCTGCGCATAATTGGTCGGATCGAACACGATCCATTGCGCACGCGCCGGTCCGCTGGCGATGGCCGTAATGGTGAAAGCGGCGGCGCCTGCGATGAGCAAGGCGCGCAAGCGGTGACGGATCATGACGTGGTCTCCTGGTTGTGGGTGAGCATGTCCGCTGCCCAGTCGAGATCCTTTCGGCGCAGCCAGGCGGCGGTGAAGCCGCCGCGGCCGTGTTCCGCGAGCAGCTCTTCGATGGCGGTCTGATCGGATTTCGCCGAGGCGGCGGTGAAGGCGAGCGCGACTTCGGACAGCCCGAGTTCGAATAGGCGATTGCCGCGTCGCGACTGGCAGTAATATTCGCGCTTCGGCGTCGCGCGGCTCAGAATCTCAATTTGGCGATCGTTGAGACCGAAGCGCTGGTAGATCGCCGCGATCTGCGGCTCGAGCGCGCGCTCGTTGGGAAGCAGGATGCGGGTCGGGCAGCTCTCGATGATGGCTGGTGCGATCGCACTGCCGTCGATGTCGGCAAGCGACTGCGTGGCAAAGATGACGCTGGCATTTTTTTTCCGAAGCGTCTTCAGCCACTCTCTCAGTTGCCCGGCGAAGCCGGGATCGTCGAGGGCGAGCCAACCTTCGTCGACGATGAGCAAGGTGGGTCGGCCGTCGAAGCGATCTTCGATGCGATGGAAGAGATAGGATAGGACGGCTGGAGCCGCGCCCGCGCCGATCAACCCTTCCGTTTCGAAAGCCTGGACTTCGGCCTCGCCGAGCCGCTCCGTCTCGGCGTCGAGCAGTCGTCCCCAGGGGCCTGCCACGGTGTAGGGCTGGATCGCCTGTTTCAGGGCATTTGATTGCAGGAGCACCGAGAGCCCGGTGATGGTGCGCTCCTGGATAGGCGCGGACGCAAGCGAAGTCAGCGCTGACCATAGGTGTTCCTTCAGTTCCGGAGTGACGGTGACGGACTCGCGACCGAGGAGCGCCGCGACCCATTCGGCGGCCCACGCGCGCTCTCCGGGATCATCGACCCGCGCGAGCGGTTGGAGCGCGACGGGCTCGGCGGCGCTGTCGGAGAGCGCTCCGCCGAGATCGTGCCAATCGCCGCCCATCGCGAGCGCCGCCGCCCGGATGCTGCCGCCGAAGTCGAAGGCGAAGACCTGTGCACCGGCATAGCGCCGGAACTGCAAGGCCATCAACGCGAGCAGCACACTCTTGCCGGCGCCCGTCGGGCCGACGATCAAGGTGTGGCCGACATCCCCGACATGGAGGCTGAGGCGGAACGGGGTCGATCCCTCGGTCTTGGCGAAGAGAAGCGGCGGCGCCTGGAAGTGCTCGTCCCGTTCAGGCCCGGCCCAAACCGCCGAAAACGGCATCATATGCGCGAGGTTGAGCGTGGAGATCGGCGGCTGCCGGACATTGGCGTAGACATGCCCTGGGAGAGACCCAAGCCAGGCTTCGATCGCGTTGACGCCTTCGCGCATGCAGGTGAAGTCGCGGCCCTGAATGGCCTTCTCGACCAGGCGAAGGCGCTCGTCCGCGATCCGCGGATCATCGTCCCAGACGGTAACAGTGGCGGTGACGTAGGCCTCGCCGACGAGGTCGGTGCCAAGTTCTTGCAGAGCGGCGTCGGCATCGAGCGCCTTGTTGGCGGCGTCGGAGTCCATCAGCACCGACGCCTCGTTGGTCATCACCTCCTTGAGGATCGCCATGATGCTCTTGCGCTTGGCGAACCACTGACGGCGGATCTTGCCGAGGAGCTTGGCCGCGTCGGTCTTGTCGAGGCAGATGGCGCGTGTCGCCCAGCGATAGGAAAACGCCAGGCGATTGAGGTCGTCGAGCAGGCCCGGCCAAGTCTGTGATGGAAAGCCCATGATGGTGAGCGTGCGCAGATGTGCGCGGCCGAGCCGTGGTTCGAGGCCACCCGTCAGGTCCTCGTCCACCAGGATGGCGTCGAGGTACATCGGCGTTTCCGGCACGCGCACGCGCTGGCGCCGCGTCGAGATGCAGGAATGCAGGTAGGTCAGGGTCTCGGCGTCATCGAGCCAATCCGATTCCGGCATGAAGCCTTCGAGCAGCGCGAGCACGCGATCGGTGCGGTCGACGAAACCTTCGAGCGTGGCACGCCAGTCGGCGGCGCCCTGGGCGCGGTTCTCATAGAGCCAAGCTTCCGCGCGGGCCGCGTCATCGGCGGGCGGCAGCCAGAGCAGTGTCAGGAAGTAGCCGCTCTCGAAATGCGCGCCTTCTTCTTCGAATTGGGCTCGACGTTCGGCATCGACCAGCGCCGAAACGGGATCCGGAAATTGAGTTGACGGATACCTGTGCGCCGGCACGCGCTGGGCCTCAATGAACACGGCCCAGCCGGAGCCAAGGCGACGCAACGCATTATTGAGACGCGACGTGATGGCCACCAACTCGGCGGGCGTGGAAGAATCCAAGTCTGGACCGCGAAAGCGTGCGGTGCGCTGGAAGGAGCCATCCTTGTTGAGAACAACGCCCTTGGCGACGAGCGCCGCCCACGGCAGGAAGTCGGCGAGGCTCTGGTTATGGCGACGATACTCGGCAAGGTTCATCATCGGGCGAACCTCACGAGACCATGTGCTGCGGATAACGCAGATGCCGACGCACGACGTCGACGAAGGCGGCGTCACGCTTCGCCGCCCAAACGGCGGCGATGTGACCGACAAGCCAGATGAGGCCGCCCACGATCCAGAGCCGAAGACCGAGCCCGATCGCGGCAGCAAGCGTGCCGTTCACGATCGCCACGGCGCGCGGCGCGCCGCCCAAGAGGATCGGCTCGGTCAACGCTCGGTGAACGGGCGCATAGAAGCCGGCGATGGCGCCATCTTGCTCCATCACACCGTCACCCCGCCGCCGAACTGGAAGAAGGTCAGGAAGAAGCTCGACGCTGCGAAGGCGATGCTGAGGCCGAAGACGATCTGAATGAGGCGACGGAAGCCGCCGCTGGTCTCGCCGAAGGCGAGCGTCAGACCGGTGACGATAATGATGATCACCGACACGACCTTGGCCACGGGCCCTTGGATGCTCTCCAGGATCTGGTTGAGCGGCTGCTCCCACGGCATGTTCGATCCGGCCGCATAGGCCGGCGCGGTTGCGAGGGCGACGAAGACGAAGGCGGTTGCCGTGGCGAACGCACGGCGGGCATCCTTGATTAACATCACGGTTCTCCTGCGGGGGTGAGGACGTAGTCGCCGGCGGGCGAGAGGCCCTTCACCGCTGCGAGCTCGGCGAGCCGGCGCGCGGAGCCGCGGCCGGTGAGGACCGCGATGAGGTCGATCGTCTCGGCGATGAGCGCGCGCGGAACGGTGACCACGGCTTCCTGGATGAGCTGTTCGAGCCGGCGCAGTGCGCCGATGGCGGAGCCTGCGTGCAGCGTGCCCACGCCCCCGGGGTGTCCCGTGCCCCAGGCTTTCAGAAGATCGAGCGCCTCTGCCCCGCGAACCTCGCCGATTGGGATGCGGTCGGGCCGCAGGCGCAGCGACGAGCGGACCAGATCAGACAGCGACGCAGCCCCGTCCTTGGTGCGCAGCGCCACGAGGTTCGGCGCGGCGCATTGCAACTCGCGCGTATCCTCGATGAGCACGATGCGGTCGCCGGTCTTGGCGACTTCTGCGAGGATCGCGTTGACCAGCGTCGTCTTGCCGGTGCTCGTCCCGCCGGCGACCAGCACGTTCTTTCGGTCGCGCACGGCCGCGCGGAGCAGCTCGGCCTGGTCGGCCGACATGATGCCGGCCTCGACGTAGTCGCCGAGCGTGTAAACGGCGACGGCCGGCCGCCGGATGGCAAAGCACGGCGCAGCCACCACGGGCGGCACCAGGCCCTCGAACCGCTCCCCGCTTTCCGGCAATTCCGCCGAGACGCGCGGGCTGCCGGCATGCACTTCGACCCCGACATGGTGCGCGACCAGGCGCACGATGCGCTCGGCGTCCGCGGGCGTGACGCGACAGCCGGTGTCTTCAAGACCGCCTGACAGCCGATCGATCCAGAGGCGACCGTCAGGGTTGAGCATCACCTCGACGATGCTGGGATCTTCGAGATAGCCGGAGATCGCCGGACCAAGCGCCGTGCGCAGCATGCGCGCGCCTCGGGCGAATACTTCAGATCGGAGGGAGATCGTCGTCACAAGAGCCCCGCAAATTAGCCTCCTGTGGAGGCGCAGATGTCAGCGGGGTTGAGTAGAAAGAGCCGGAACTGGGACTGCGCAACAACAACAAGGAGGCGGGAGGGCTCTGGGATAGAATGACAAGCGAGAAGGACGATCGCTATTCTGACTGCGTGTCTGCTGAACCCTCCTTTTGCGGCGGCACGTCGCGAATCACCTCGTCAGCTAGTTTGTGACCGCGCGCGAGACGACGGCCGAGCGCTTCGATGTAACCTTCGTAGCGCTCTCGTCCTTTTGTTTGCGCGGCGGCAAGCGCCGTGTCAGGCAGCGGCGGCGTGCTGGTCAGCCAAAACCGGACGAACACCGCGAGCGCTTCATTTGAGATCGTGACGTGGCGCTCGATGCGCTCCATGTCGCGGACCATACGGTCCAGGCGTCGCGCGAGCGCCGCTTCTAGTCGGTCCGCGGCATCGGGCGAAAGATAAGAGGCGAGCGCTGCCTCGACGATCAACGCCTGCGGCACGCGCTTGCGGGCGGCGTAATCGGCGAGCTTCGTAGCCAGGTCGGGTGGAAGCCGAAAGGTGTGCTTCGTGCGCACGGCTACATCTGCATGTCATCGTCCGCGTCGAGCGAGATTTGTCGCGCGCTGCCGAAATTGCGCTGCATGATCCGCTGGCGCTGGGCGTCGTCGTCTGGCTCGTCCTCGACGGGCTCGAATTCCTGCACCGGCTTTCGTGGCTCGGGAACAATCTCCTCATGGTCCGGAAGTTCGGGTTCGCGCCGGATTCCCGCATTGTCCGGATCGTCCGTCTCTGCGGCGGTTGGCGCTGACGCGATCGCGCCGCTCCAGGTATTCACCTGGGACATGTTGGGGGCTGGCGGTCGAAGAACAGCGTTTCCGCCCGATGATCTGGGCGGCGGAAGAATCCGCCCGGCGAGCTCGGGGTCTTCGTAATACCGAGCTTTCTTCGCCCGGACGGGCGCACTTCCCGATATCATGACGATCTCGTCGTCGGGCGGGAGCTGCATGATCTCGCCGGGAGTCAACAGCGGCCGCGCGGTTTCTTGCCGGGAGATCATCAGATGTCCAAGCCACGGACTGAGTCGGCTGCCGGCATAGTTTTTCATCGCTCGGATTTCGGTGGCCGTGCCAAGTGCATCCGACACGCGTTTCGCCGTGCGTTCGTCGTTGCTGGCGAACGAGACGCGCACGTGGCAATTGTCCAGGATGGAATTGTTCTGACCGTACGCCTTCTCGATCTGGTTCAGCGACTGCGCGATCAGGAAGGATTTCAATCCATAGCCCGCCATGAACGCCAATGCCGACTCGAAGAAGTCGAGCCTGCCGAGCGCGGGAAACTCATCGAGCATCAGCAGCAGGCGATGTCGCCGCCGCTTGTTCTCTAGCTCTTCGGTTAGCCGTCTTCCGATCTGGTTGAGGATGAGGCGCACGAGCGGTTTCGTGCGGCTGATGTCCGAGGGTGGCACGACGAGATAGAGCGTCACCGGATGCTCAGCCTCGACCAGGTGGCGGATGCGCCAGTCGCAGCGTTGTGTGACCGCCGCGACCACCGGATCTCGATAGAGGCCCAGGAAGGACATCGCGGTCGACAGTACGCCGCTGCGCTCGTTCTCGCTCTTGTTCAACAGCTCTCGCGCGGCGCTGGCGACGACGGGATGGACTCCCTTCTCGCCGAGATGCGGCGTGGTCATCATCGCCCGAAGCGTCTTCTCGATTGGTCGCTTCGGATCGGAGAGGAAATTGGCGACGCCGGCGAGCGTCTTGTCGGGTTCGGCGTAAAGGACATGCAGGATCGTGCCGACCAGAAGCGAATGGCTGGTCTTCTCCCAATGGTTCCTGCGTTCCAGTGCCCCTTCGGGATCAACCAGCACGTCGGCGATGTTCTGGACATCTCTGACTTCAAACTCACCGCGCCGGACCTCGAGCAAAGGATTGTAAGCGCTGCTTTGCGGATTGGTCGGATCGAACAGGACCACGCGGCCGAACCGCGCACGCCAGCCGGCGGTGAGCGTCCAGTTCTCCCCCTTGATGTCATGGACGATGCAGCTTCCCGGCCAGGTCAGCAGCGTCGGAACAACAAGACCGACGCCCTTGCCGCTTCGGGTCGGTGCGAAACACAGCACATGCTCGGGCCCATGGTGACGGAGGTAGGCTCCGTGCCAGCGGCCGAGCAATACGCCATCTGGGTGAAGAAGGCCGGCTGCGCGGATCTCGCGTTCCTCGGCCCAGCGAGCCGAACCGTAGGTCGTGGCGCGCTTTACCTCGCGCGCACGCCAGACCGACATGGCGACCGCGACGACGAAGGCAGCGACCCCGCCTGCGCCAGCGATGAAGCCGCCGGTGACGAAAATGTCGTGTGCGTAAGCGTCGAAAGAGAACCACCACCAGAAGAAGGCCACCGGGAAATAGACCGGCCATCCGAAGAGCGAGAACCAGGGGCTGCCGAGCTGCGGCTGGAAGGCAAGCTGCCACGCCGTCCATTGCGTCGCGGCCCAGACGAAGCCGAGCGTGGTCGAGCACACAACGAAGACTTGCAGCCAGAGTATTTTGGTCGGGTTCATGGCGCCACACCAGCGCTTCCGCGATCGCTTGCTGCAAGCACGAACCGTATGGGATCAAAGGGCCGGACACGCTGGGTCAGAAATCGGATGCACCGCAGGCGCGCCTTCACAGGCCCAGTCCCCGTTTCCGCCCCGGGTCCCAGTCGACTCGTCCGCCCGGCGCCATGACGCCACGGACTTCGCGGCCGAGGTTCTTTTCCAAAGCCGGACGCCACGGCACGAGTTGGAATCCCAACCCATCATCGATCATGGCGAAGCGCCCCGACGCGAGTGTCACCCGTTCGCGATAAACGCCAGCGACACGCTCGCCTTCAGCGGCCGGGTGGTACGCCAGACCCGTGTCGGCTGATAATCTGGCCGTGGCCTCCTCAAGCTCGCGTCGCTGGAGTGTCGAAAGGAGATCGCGGGCGACGATCACGCGCTGGCCCTGTCGTCTGGCCAGGCCTTCCTCGACCAGGTGATCAGCGCGGGCATCCATTGCGTCGCGGACTTCGGCGCCGAAGCCGCTGGCGCTGAGCGGTGGGTCTTTCGCAAGAAGCTGACGATCGAGCCAGGTCGCTCCCGATGCCCCGACCTGATCAGAAATGGACAGATCCGACCTGGTCGCGAGCGATAGTCGTCGTCGTCCATCGGGATCGTCATAAGCGCGCACCTCGACGATCGCGTCGGGCGTGGCATCGCCGGTGAATTCGAGGTCTGCAAACCGCAAATGGTGGGTATGGCCGTCGACGCCGGCGACGATGACGTAGGCCGTGCCCTTGAGCTCGTCATCGAGACCACGCTGGACGAGTCGGCCGAGCACCGGATGGGAAGGCTCGTCGCCATGCAGCGCGAAGCGGCTGACGTCCGGTTCTGATCCGCTTCGGCTCATGGCTTGGTGCATCGTCTTGATGATGTCGCCGCGGATACCGAGCTGGCGCAGTGTTCCGTCGAGGCCGGGCTTGAGGGTCCAGCAGGCCGGGCCAACCGGATCGGCCAAGCCGAGACGTTCGAGCTTGGCCGCCCGTCCGAGCAACAGGCGACGCAGCTCCGGATCCTCGGCGTTCGGACCAGGCCGAAGATCTGCGACGCCGCCGCATTCGTCCGAAATGTCGCGCAGCGCCCGATCGAGACTTGTCCAGCGCTCGGCCTCCACCTCGCGTTGAAGCGCGCTGTGGATTTGCTGTTCAGTGCGGGGACCAAGTTCGAGCGTGATCCGCTCGGCGGCCCGGTCGCGGATTCCTCGGCTGATATAGTCGCGGCTGATCACCAGATCCTGGCCGTCATCGGCGCGGCCGCGGATCAGGAGGTGGACATGGGGATTGTCGGTGTTCCAGTGATCGACGGCGACCCAGTCGAGCTGGGTGCCGAGGTCCCTTTCCATGTCGGTGACCAGCTCGCGCGTGAACGTCTTGAGGTCGCCGATCTCGGCCGCATCCTCTGGAGAGACGATGAAGCGGAAATGGTGGCGATCGTCCTTGCAGCGCTCGGCGAACGCACGCTCGTCGGCTTCGTCTCCGGCCGCATCGAACATCCGCGCCGGCTGACCGTCTTTGGTGACGCCTTCGCGTTTGAGATAGGCGATGTGCTTCGGCAAAGGCGCCGAGCGGAATCGCGGACCCTGGTGACGGACGACGCGCGCCTTGGTGACGACGCGCCGGGCATTCGAGCGCAGCCGGATCGAGACTGCGGCGCGCCGGCCACGGCCGAAGCGGGAGCGGCTCCGCCCCTGGCCGGAGCGGAAGCTGTTCCCGACATGCCCGGCCTTCTTTGCGGCCCGCATCACCTCGCCGACGAAGGTCTGCGGACGTTTGCCGCCGCGGTTGCCATGCTGGATGCGGCCGGGCCGGATGCGCAGGTCGTCGTCGCGCGTCGTCATCGGGCCGAATCCGGGTGTTCAGGCGTGCGACGGCGGTTCAGACATTGATTTGCTTGGACAAATCGAGGTGAGCGCCAGCAGGGGTAGTCGGTGATATCGGTAAATTGTCCAATACAACCAACCACATAAGCCGCGCCGAAGGCCGGCCTTTTCCCTTGCCGTCCGTGGTTGTGGTTCCTCTGCCGACCTTCCGACCCTCGCAACTGTCGGGGTACGCAGTTCAATGCACCTGCCGAACTGACACCGCTCATGGGGTTCGTCGATCAGACGACAGCACGACGAAGAGCCCGTCGGCTTGCGGTGCGAGTCCGGTCCAATCCTGCGGCGAACGGACGCTCGGCGCGTTGGACGACTGCGGCCCGCCGGTCTTCGTTGTGTCGTCCGATGCGGTGGACGGCTGTTTTGGAAACAACGATGCCTCGGTCCATGATCGGACGACGGACGCGAGCAATGTCGTGTCGTCGATCACGCTGCCACCGACAATGGGCGCGAGCCTGGTCAGGTAAGCGCGCGTTTCCGCCGGCAACGGGCGGCCGGTGGCGAGATGATCTTCCCAGCGCGCTGGACCGGCGTTGTAGGCCGCAAGGAAGCCGGGAACCCCATAGCGGTCGTGCAGTTCGCGCAGATAGCCGGCACCGGCGATGATGTTGTCATGGACGTCGTAGGGATCAGCGCCGAGATGGTAGCGTTGTCGCAGTGTCGCCCAGGTTTGCGGCATGATCTGCATCAAGCCCATCGCCCCTTTCGGCGATATCGCGTGTACGTCGCCGAAGCTCTCGGCGCGCATCACGGCCCGCATCCACGTTGTCGGAATGCCGAAGCGCTGCGAGGCCTCGGCCACGAACGCTGCAAAGCGTGTGGCATCTGGAACGCGCGCGATATGATGGATGGGCGTCGATTGGGCGCACACCGGCCCGCCAGCCGCGATCACCCCGGCGGACAGACAAGCGCTGATCAGCGCGATGCGAAGATGCGATGGCTGTCCGGATCGGCAGGCCGGAAAGGAGAAGGGGGATCGACCGTGCGCCGACGAAGCTCGGCCGCAGGACGGCTGGAGGTGAAGCACGGTCAGTCCTCCTCCCGCGTCCATATCGGGTCGGCGCGGCCGGCGATCGTCGTGCGGGAAAGCAGCCCGAAATAACGGCCGTCGAGCGAGTCTGCGGATTGCCAGTTCATGAGGAAGACCTGGCCGTCGGGAATGCGCTGGCAGCCTTGCCAGACGGGCAGCGGTCGATCGTGCGTGTCGCGATCGAGCGCATCGCCCATCGCTATGCCGTCGACGGTGATGGTGCGCTGGCGGCGGCATACCGTCTGGCCTGGAAGCGCGAGCACACGCTTCAGCATGGGCACGCCCTTGGGCAAATAACGGCGGTCGGAGAGGAATTGGGCCAGGGCGTCCGGTGGACGCACGACGACAAGTTGGGTGACGTGGAGCGCGCCGACAGAGTGGATGGCGTAGAGGCCGATCGGCACGCTGTCGCTGGCGTTCCAAATGAATTTGGGCGAGACAGGGAAGATCGCGCTGCAGGCGGAGACGAGCAGCACCAGATACGTCGTCATGACGTAGCCGAACCGCGTCACTTGAGCACCCGGTCGCGCAAGAGCCACGCGCGATGCTGGTCGCGGCTGTAGGGGCGGGGCTCGTAACCTGCCCCGAGGCGATTGTGGACGTGCCTCCAGTAGTCCGGCGCGACGGCTGCAGGATCAATGCCGAGCGTTTCGACCGTGTCGATTGTGGCGAGGACGCGCTCGACTTTGGGCCAGCCGCTGATCCGGAGCAGGATCTCGCCGCCGGGACGGACAAAAGGCAGCGTCTGATAGGCCTCGCCTGGCGCGATCGCGCGCAAGATGTCGATGCGTGAAACGATCGTGCCGTAATCGTTGGAAGCCCAGCGAACGAAGCCGAAGATCGTGTTCGGCGCAAAGGTGAGGACACGTCGGCGACGATCGATGATCGTTTCGCCCGTGTCGTGACCGAATCTTATCCAGTGCTCGATGCGTTTCTCGAGCCACGTCAGTTCGACTGCCGTCAGCGTGTCAGGCGAACCGGCTCGCGCGTGTGCGAAGGCGGGATTGGTCATCATGTTTGTTCTCCATCGGTGTTGGGGAATTCGCGCGTGAGGAGCGCCCGCAGCATGTCGGCGACCGTCTGGCCGCGTTGGAAGGCCGCGATTTTGATGCGGCCGCGGAGCGCGGGCGTGATGTCCACGGTGAGGCGCGCCGTATAGGGATCGCTCTCCGGCGTCGCACCGGCGCTGCGATCGGGCGCCTTGATCCAGGCGTCCGCATCGCGTGGTCGGGATGCGAAGCCGCCGTTCGAACGCCGCGCCGTCATGGTGCGAGCCTTTCGGTCTCGACAGCGAGGGAGGCGATCTCGCGGGCAGCGGCGCTCGTCGCGCTTTGCTCGAAGGCGAGCTGACCGGTGCGCGCGGCGTCCGCGAAAACCACACGCTGGCTGATGCGCGTGGCGAGCGCCGGCGGATCGTGGTCAGCGAGACTCTGCGCCGTGTCGCGGGCGATGACGGTGCGCGCGGCACAGCGGTTGAGCACGAAGCGTGCGACAAGGGCAGGACGGAAGATGCGCGCTTCGGCGATCAGGGCCAGCATCTCGGCGGACGCCCAGCCATCGAGCGGCGATGGCTGGGCCGGTACAAGAACGGCGTCGGCCGCGAGCAACGCCGAGCGCAACAAGGCGGCGATGCGAGGCGGGCCGTCTATGACAATATGGTCCGCATCGCGGGCAAGCTCGGGAGCTTCACGGTGGAGCGTATCGCGGGCGAGACCGACCACGCCGAACAAACGTGCGTGGTGGCGCCGGGCGCGCTGCTCGGACCAGTCGAGAGCCGATCCTTGGGGATCGGCGTCGATGAGGGTCACGCGCTTTCCGTGACGGGCCCAGTGTCCTGCGAGGTGCAAGGCGAGTGTCGTCTTGCCGACGCCGCCCTTTTGATTGAGCAGCGCGACGATCACGGCGCGTCACCATCGGTTTTCCACCCTGCGGGCCGATGGGAAACAACAGAATCGTTAGATTCTTGTTTGTTAGATTCTAAGTTAGGGGCGTCGTAAGCAGCGGATTTTCCGTTTGAAAATGCGCCTTCCGGTTCCTGATGGCACGGGCGCGCGGTTCCCGATGGCACGGGAACGGTGGTTCCTGATGGCACGACCGCTTCCACAGGCTGTCCACATGCTGCTGTGGACAAACGAGCCGGAAGGAAAACGAGCAGTTCATGTCCGCCGTGGTCGCGCTCGACATCGAGCCGATAGCCCGGAAGCGGCTGGCGGCGCGCGATGTCGCGCAATTCGAAGGCAAAGCGTTTGAACGGCGAAAGGCTTGCGGACTTGTCGTAGAGATGACGAAAGGCGAACCGCCAACCTGCACGCTGGCGACCGGCATGCTTGCGCACGATGCGATAAAGCCAGCGCTCCAGGCCGCCGGTCAGCCTGAAGTAGTCGCGGTCAATCGTGAGCACCAACGCTTCGTCGAGAACAGCTTTGTAGAACCAGTCCGGTACGATGAGATCGATGCCGTCGGCGCGCCCATGCGCATCCGCGCGCTCCGTCCATTCGTTGATCCACGAGAAGCGGTGCGCGCGGCGTTCGTTGGTCTGGCGCAGCGTCGTGGCGACGGTCGTCGATTGAAGGCGGTCGAGGGCCGCTTTCAGCCTGTGATAGTCGCGTGCGCTGTCACCGCGACCGATGAACGACAGAATCTCATAGGGTGTTGCCGCCATCAGGCGTGAGGTGCGCAGGCCGCTGTCGCGTGCCTGGACGATCTGGGAGGCGGCCCAGATCAGGATATCGGCGTCCCAGATGGTCGCCATGCCGTGCTCCGGCACGGCCTCGACGCGGATGGCAATCTCGCCGCTCCGGTAGTCGATCGGCGTGATGCGATGGGTCTTGGCGAGCGAGAAGAAAGGATAGGCCATGAGGTCCTGGGCGTCGCGCGGCGCGAGATCGCCTGGCAGCGCCCGAAACAGTTCGAGCTGCTCGCGTTCGGAGCGTGAGCGGTGGCGCGACGACATGGCGGTGATCAGCGGCGCGGATGACGCGCCTGCTCGAGCTCGGCAGGCGAATGGCGGCGCGCGGGCAGGACGACGGCTTTGCCAGGGTCGGACGTCGACGCCTTGGCGGCTGCGTCGACCCACTCCTGCAGGTCTTCGACGCGATAGACGACACGTCCGCCAAGTTTCGAATAGCGCGGGCCAGTGCCGTAGATGCGGTGCTTTTCAAGCGTGCGGATGGAAAGACCAACGAAGCGTGCCGCTTCGGGCGTACGCAGGTAGCGTTGCGGCACGCCTGCGAGAGTGGTGGACATGGGATACCTCGGTGATCGTTGGGGCGGCCGTCGGAGGACGGCGGCTACTGGCGATCACGGTGGCGGAGGGGTCTCGGCCAAAATAGTGCGATGTCGGCAGGCAGTGAGATCGCACCGGTCTCAGATGCGGCGCCGGTAAGGATAGAGAACAAGCTGCCGGTAGCCGCCCTTCATCATCTCGAAACCGAGCCGCACGAGACGGCCGGTCTGATCCCGCAGTTCGTGCGAAATCCAGTCACGTTTGGTGATAGGGGCGGTTTCGAAGAGACCAGCCGCGATGTCCGGATATGTCGTTCCGAGCAGGCGTGCATCGAGCGCGCGCAGCGCAAGGATGAAGCGCTTGCGGCGCTCTTGAGTAAGGGCGCCGGCATCCGGTGGCGTTCGACGCCCGCCGAGGCCATGCCAAAGGCGTAACGCGGTAGCGACGCGGATTTCGAAAAGCCGGTCGAGCGGTAGGAGCACAGCGTATGGACCATCCGTGTTGAGGAATTCAACACGGACCGGCGTGCCGCCGAGCGTTAGAGCCCGTGCGGCGGCCGCTCTTGCAATTGCGCTAAGAAGTCTCGGCGGCAAGCCGAGTTCAGGATTGACGAGTTCGTCGGGCGCATCTGTGATGGTGACGACGCGAGGGAGCGCTTTGGCTGTCCATTGAGCGGCCGTTGCGGGGAGGTCGGGCAATTCGGGGGCGAAATCGCACCCCCCAGCGTTCGGCGAACGCAGCCGTCTCGGCGTCCAAGGGATTGATAGCGCGGCCCCGGCTCCGGTGTGCAAGCCGCCTATGGTCTTCCTGAAATTCGGAGTTCCGGCGCAAGAATTCAAATGCGAAAGCCGGCGCGTCGAGCAACCGCAGTTCCTGGTACGCGTCCGCCGATCGCCAATCGGCAGCACTCATTGTGATGTCTCCTCCAGCGTCCGCTCATGCGCGGATGTGGATAGGAGAATGCACGTTCAGGTGGTGTTCTGAAACCCACAGCAACAGCAGCGCATGCTGCGCGGTCTGCACGGAACTATTTTCTAGTGCGGCGCTCCACCATAGAGAAGATGGCGGTAACCCTTCTCCGTCATCCATCGTGCGCGGGCGAGATGCGTCTCCCAGGCGCGGCGTGCGCGATCGGGTTCCGTCGCCGGGTCGATGCGCAACACGAGCTTTGCGACCTCTTGCCAGTCGGCGCCATCGGAGTCGGCATCAAGCAGACGGAGATATGTCACGAGGTGGCGCTCGTCATAGCCGGTCAGGATTGCGGCTGTCGGCGCGATATCATCCACTGCTGGATCCCGGGGTGGCGACTGCATCAAAGCTCCTCGACGACACGGTTTCTTAAACGTTAACACATGCTGGTTTCAACGTTTCAAGTTTGCCGACCTTCGCCCTGAAGCCGTTGCAGGCTTTGCCTCGTGAAGCAGCATGATTCCGCGGCCACGGTCGGATTCGACAAAAAGAATCCCCGCCGCCTCCAGCGCGCGGCGAACTTGGTCCCGCGTGCTCTCGTGCGTCGGGAGCCCGCGCTCGGACTCCAGACGTTTGAGGGCGGTCAACGCCACCAGGGCTTTTTCGGCGAGCATCTCTTGCGTCCAATTCAGCAAGGCTCGCGCCGCCCGCACTTGTCGGCCGGTGATCATTCATGATCACCTCCGACAGACGATCTGCGCGCACCAGAAAAACGACTATAATAGTCGTTATGGGTCGTCGCAACGGTGCGCCGAGGCCATATTTGGCCTCAGGAGCGGGTGGGCGGGGTGCGGGGTGATTCGGGTCAGGCCGGGACGGTTGTGAGATGCTCGGGGGCGATCCGACGCACCGCCTAGCACGGTTGTCAGGCCTGGTCGCCGCGGTTCTTGGCAGCCAGAAGACGCTGGATACGGTCCAGCACGAGGCGGTGATCATAAGGTTTCGATACGGCCGGCCCGTCCTGACAAAGATCCGCAGCTTTCTCGACAGAGCCCGTAATCGTTCCGGCGAGGATTACGCGTGGACCTGGGGCGCGATCGCGTATCCAATGCGCGAGAGCGAATCCGCTTTGGTCTTCAGCGCCGACATCGATAAGCACGACGTCAATGGGACGAGCCGTGTTGTTCAATACCTCTTTGGCTTCTACAGAATTGGTGGCTTCCAGCACTTGATAACCGCACTCGCGGAGATATTCGGCGAGCGGTGTGCGGACCAGGACGTTGCTGTCGACAATGAGGATGCGTGTGTCGCTCACGCGGGCGTTCCCGGCGGCGCGACGCCCAAAGTTACAAAAACCAATGCCACTGTCTGTGTGATGTCATATGGCTTCGCGATAAAGCGCCCGGGCATCGTCTCGCTGTTCAAGTGATCGTTTCCGGACGTGAGGATCACTGGGACGGTCGGAAAATCTGCGCGGACTCGCTCGGCGAGCTGCAGGCCGTTGAGGGAGCCAGGCATCTGGATATCGGAGAACATAAGATCGACCTTGCCGCCGGCCACGAGATAATCGAGCGCCTGGTCAGCGGAGTTGGCCTCGATGACGGCGCAGCCTGCTGTTCGCAACTCGTCGGCGATGAGTGCGCGCATAAGGACTTCATCCTCGACAACGAGCACATGAGGTTTCTCGCGATCCAACGCCGGCTCAGGCAACACTTTGATGCCCTCCTATTGAGCGAAAACGGAGGGCTTGCTGTGGCGTTCCTTGCGAAGACGAAAATAGTTGCTTTTTTCGGCGACTGTGGTGGTCGTCGGCGGAATTGGGTGAGACCGGGATTAGGGGGCGTCGGTGCGGCGCGAGGTTTCCTGCTGAGAACCTCTTGCTCCTCTAGTCACTAGAGGATTTAGGATCTCCTTCCAGCTTGGTGAAGGAAGGAGTTCTTTGCGATGGAGCGAACCGAAGGCACTGGCATGTTGTGCCCCGTCTGCCGTGTCGATCTCGTGATCAGCGAACGGCAGAACATCGAGATCGACTACTGCCCGAAATGCCGCGGGGTATGGTTGGACCGTGGTGAGCTTGACAAGATCATTGAGCGGAGCGCGGCCGAGACCTCTCAGGTTTCCCAGCAGAGGTCTTCCGCACCGCCTTCGTCCTCAGAGGCACCGAGCGCGCCGGGACCGTGGGGCGGATATGATCAGCACGGCGGTCATGGTGGCCACGGGTCACGTGATGGCCACGGCAGCCGCGGTGGTCACGGACGCGGCTTCCTCGGTCGGATATTCGACTGACGCCAACAACAACAAGAGCAACGAACAAACAATAAGGTGCTTGGGGTGGCCTCAGCTTGGCAATTCACCTTGATCCCGGCTGCGGCCGCAATGATCGGCGCCGTGATTGCGGTGAACGCGCGGCCGAAAGCAACTTTGGTCAGCGCGATCCAACATTTTGCTGCCGGCGTTGTATTCGCGGCGGCGGCTGGCGAGATCCTGCCCGATGTCATGCATCGAGGCTCGCCCTGGGCGACGGCGATCGGTGGCGCGATCGGCGTCGTCACGATGCTGCTGGTAAAACAGTTGGAAGAGTGGGCGAAAGGGCCAGCGGGCCTGTTGACGGCAATTGCCGTCGATATTCTGATCGACGGTCTGGTGCTTGGGATCGGATTCGCGGCGAGCCCAAAAGTTGGCATTCTGTTGACGATTGCCTTGACGATCGAGATTCTGTTTCTCGGCCTTACTGTGGCGACGGAGCTCGGAGAGAGTGTTCACTCCAAAGCCAGAATCGTCGGAATAACGGCCGGGCTGATCATCCTGCTGCCTGTCGGCGCTTTACTCGGGGCTCCGGTCGCGTTGCTGCCCGGTCCGATTCTGACCGGTTTCTTTGCATTCGGACTGGTCGCTCTTCTCTACCTTGTGACCGAGGAATTGCTGATCGAAGCTCATGAAACGCCCGATCGGCCGTGGGTGACAGCGATGTTCTTCTTCGGCTTCTTGGCGCTTTTGCTTGTTGAGGAGGCGATCGGCTGATTGTGCGGGTGCATGCACTGGCCATGGTCAGCTAGCACCTCGATGACACGACACTCCGCCAGGCGTCCGTGACTGCAACCGTCGATCATCACCTCAAGCTCGGCCTTGAGCGCACCTAGGCTCGCAATGCGCTGCTCGACCTCGACAAGGCGGGCTTTCGCGATTGCATCCGCCGTCGCGCAAGACTGATTGGGCTGATCCTGCAAGGTCAGCAAGGTCCGTATCGCTGGGATCTCGAACCCCAATTCGCGAGCGTGGCGAATGAACATCAGCCGGTGAAGATCGCGCGTATCGTACGTGCGACGATTGCCTTCGGTTCGGGGTGGGGCCGGCAGCAAGTCGATCTGCTCGTAATAGCGGATCGTCGGTACTTTCACGCCGCTGTGTCTGGCTGCCTCGCCGATGGAGATGTGGCGCACGACGGTCACTCCTCTAGTCACTAGAGGAATTGGCGATTGCGCACCAAAAATCAAGGGCTGCCAGTGGGGAGCTCTTTCTCGCCCGGGCTCTGCCCAGCCGCGAGATCGACAGCGCGCCGTGCGCATTTTCTATCCCGCAGCGGATCTTTGCCCTTGCTCCTCTAGCGACTAGAGGACGTAGCGCTATGGCTGAATCGAGGATTTGGTCATGACGAAGCATTCGCAACAGAGCCGCTATCGGGTCGATGGCATGGACTGCGCTTCATGTGCGGCAAAGATCGACACCGCGGTGCGCCGCGTGCCGGGTGTCGAAGATGTCTCCGTGTCGGCCACCGCCGGCACGATGACCGTGCGCCACGGTGACGATGAGGCAGTTGGTCCGGCGATCACGAAGACGGTGACCGGACTGGGATACAAGCTCAGACTGCTGACAGAACATTCGATCGGCGACGGCGGACCGAAGGCGGTCGAGGCCTGTGGTTGCCAAGGTCGCAGCGGCCCGGACGCTCACGCGCATGACGATGCCCGAAAGAGCGAGGGTCCTGAGCATCGTCATCACAACGGGCAGAACGACGGCAAGGCGTCTAGTGCCGAACTGCACGGTCACGACCATGGTCCGACAAACGGCCCATGGTGGCGGAGCGGTAAAGGACGGCTCACGATTGCCAGCGGCATCGCGCTGATCGCGGCCTACGCGATAGGCAAGTTGGTTCCAGGATTTGAACCCTGGATATTCACGGCGGCGATGCTGGTTGGACTCGTGCCGATCGCCCGGCGCGCCATCATGGCGGCTATCGCCGGCACGCCTTTCTCGATCGAGATGCTGATGACGATTGCCGCCGTCGGCGCCGTCGCCATAAGCGCAAGCGAAGAAGCGGCAACTGTCGTCTTTCTCTTTCTGATCGGCGAACTGCTCGAAGGGGTCGCGGCGGGCCGAGCGCGCGCCAGCATTCAATCGCTGACCGCGTTGTTGCCGAAGACCGCTTTGCTCGAAGAGGGAGGCAAGACGCGTGAGGTCCCGGCCGAGGACCTCATAGTCGATTCCTTGATCCTCGTGCGGCCCGGCGACCGCATTCCTGCGGACGGCTTGATCGTATCGGGTGAAAGCGCGATCGATGAGGCGCCCGTCACCGGCGAAAGCACGCCCGTCCGTAAGGGCGTAGACGCTATCGTCTTCGCTGGCACCGTTAATGGCGAGGCGGCGCTGCGCATCCGCGTGACGGCCGCCGCTGCCGACAACACCATCGCCCGCGTTGTGAAGCTGGTCGAGGAAGCGCAGGAGAGCAAGGCTCCAACCGAGCGCTTCATCGACCGGTTTTCGCGCTACTATACGCCAGGCGTCGTCGTGGTCGCCGCTTTGGTCGCCGTCATACCTCCGCTGCTGTTTGGCGGCGCCTGGAGCGAATGGATCTACAAAGGCCTTGCCATCTTGCTGATCGGATGTCCGTGCGCGCTGGTGATCTCGACCCCGGCGGCGATCGCAGCGTCGTTGTCGGCCGGCGCCCGGCGCGGCTTGTTGTTGAAGGGCGGCGCCGTTCTGGAAAAGATCGGAACGATTACCGCCGCCGCCTTCGACAAGACTGGCACGTTGACAGAAGGCAAGCCGCAAGTGACCGACATTGTCGGCTTCGGCCGGCCGGAGGCAGACGTGCTGAGGCTCGCCGCGGCGCTTGAAACCGGCTCAAACCATCCGCTCGCTAGGGCGATTCTGGAGCGCGCGGCGAGTGATAATGCTGCCGTGCCCCAGATCACCGACGCCAAGGCGATCGGTGGAAAGGGGATCACCGGGACGGTCGACGGCAGCGAGGTGTTCTTCGGCTCACCGCACGCAGCGGGCGATCGCACGGCGCTTACGCCCGATCAGATCGCACGGATCGCTGCCTTCAACGACGACGGAAAGACCGTATCGGTGTTGCTCGCCGATGGACAGGTTGCCGGCGCCATCGCGATGCGGGACGAACCGCGTGTCGACGCCAAGGCCGGTCTGAAAGCGCTGGCTGATGCGGGAATCAAGACCGTGATGCTGACAGGAGATAATCGGCGAACCGCGGACGCGATCGGCAAGCAGCTCGGTATCGAGGTGCACGCCGAATTGCTGCCGCAAGACAAGCAGCGTGTCGTCGGCGAGTTGAAGCGCCAGGGCTTCTCAGTGATCAAGGTCGGCGATGGCATCAATGATGCGCCGGCTCTCGCCGCGGCGGATGTCGGCATCGCCATGGGCGGCAGCGCGGACGTGGCTCTCGAAACGGCCGATGCTGCCGTCCTTCACGGACGGGTGGGGGACGTCTTCGCGATGATCGCCCTATCGAAGCGAACCATGGCCAACATTCGACAGAACATCGCGATCGCGATCGGGCTAAAGGCGGTGTTCCTTGTAACGACCGTCGTCGGCATCACGGGGCTTTGGCCTGCAATCCTCGCCGATACGGGGGCGACGGTGCTTGTGACCATGAACGCGTTGCGCCTGCTCAAGGTCGGGCAAGCTCAGGGTTCCTGAGTTTCGTAAGAGGCCGCCGTCTAATGCTTGCGCGTGCGAACCCCGCCCGGCGCGGCCGGGCGGGGTTGCTGCGAAGGCCTCAGTCGCCGTTCTTGCGGGGCCGCGACCAGATGAGGGTGTAGCCGTCGGCCTCTTCGTCATCGAACAGGTTCGCGTAGATCGGAGCGTTGAAGGAAGGGTCGTCGAGCTTGAGCGAGAGGTAGTCGCGGCCTTCTTCGGAGCGCTTCGACCACGCTGCCCCGATCTCGGCCCGGCCCACATAGACGCGGTGGCTGGGGGCGTTCTCGTTGGAGCGGTTGGTCTCGGCGACGATCCGGACGCCTTTCGTCTGCAAGCTCAGGGTGACGATCTCGCCCTGGAAGTCGCTGCCGACCTTCTTGAAAGAACCGATGTTAGCCATGTCACTTCTCCTTGCTGATTTCGAGCCCGCGACCACCGCGGCCTCGATGGCGATCGACAGGCCGGGGACGATCGACGACGCACCCGCTCGCGGGCCGGAGCGCAGCGGAGGATGACGGCGGTGAGACTTTCTTGCCTCGCGAGGAATGGGCTTTAGCCCAGGGGAAGAAAGTCGAGCCGACGGCGTTGCGGCTCAGGCGATCGAGGCGCAGCCGGTCTTCGGCCAGATCAGGCCATCACGAGGCCAGGTGCGTCCGTGCTCTGAACAGCATCCTCAGGAGGAGACGTGGCGGATATCGGTTCTCTTGCACAAGACGTCGGCGAGTTCAGGCGTAGAGAAAGAAGCCATGGCGTAGAAAAAGGCGGGATCGATTGCCGGGGACTCGCCGCGACTGAACGCCTTCATCCGTCTTTATGTGAGTGCCGGGAGATCGGTGCTGCGGGCTCTGCGCTTCGATAGGCCGGGGCCGTCCTCGTTTCTCAACCGAGACCCGATGGCGCTGGACCGTGCTTCGCGAACCTGTTCGATGACGAAGAGGCCGGCCTCTCAGCCTTCCCGTGTTGCGGCCGTAAGAACCGGCTGCGGCTCATCCGCATTTGCCCCGTCCGGTCGCAGCGGAAGGGGTTCGGCCAACACCGTCATGCGCGCCCAAGCCGTGCAGCCGATGATGATGGCGCCAACCCAAGCGAAGGTCTCCCGCCAGAACAGCGATGGCATGCCGATCTGCGAGAGCCCCAACACGGCGTGGTAGCCGGCGATCGCGGCCGGGATGGCGAAGGCCGCTGCAATGGCCGCGCGCAAGGGGATCGGCTTGACGAGCGCAAAAGCGACCTGGCCGACGCCCAGCGTCAACGCGCCCACGACGATGCCGATAAGGAGGGCGCCGAGGACGCCCGCGCCGCTGTGGAAGGCGGCCATGCCGGCGGTGAGGCCGACGAAGAAGGGCAGCGCATAAACCGCAAGGGCGAAGATCAGCCAGCAGAACAGGCCGATCCCAAAAATGCTGAGTATGAGTCCGATGACGAGCATCGCGGCGTCTCCGTGACAAAGCGTGTGACGGTCGCGCCTTCCACCACCACCACGGCGCGATCCGAACTATAACGAAAATTGGCCTCGAATGGGAGAGGAAACCCGTCCCACCAGACATCGGCGGTGTCCGCGACCGTGCCAGGGGCCTGACCCGACCGCAGGAGGAACGATGGCGAGACGCTCAGAAAAGCTTGATTTTCCGGTCTCTCAGGTTCGGCGCTACCTTGAGCCTGGGCCAATCGTGATGGTGTCGTCAGCGCTGGATGACAGGCGAAACATCATGACGATGGGGTGGCACACGATGATGGAGTTTACACCGTCACTCATCGGTTGCGTCATCGCCGGCGCAAACTACAGCTTTGACCTGGTCTGCAAGAGCCGTGAGTGCGTGATCAATCTCCCGACCACGACGTTGATCGACACCGTGGTCGGCGTTGGCAACACGACGGGCGCTGAGGTCGATAAGTTCGAGAGGTTCGGGCTCACGGCGCAATCGGCAACGCGCGTGAAGGCGCCGCTGATTGTCGAGTGTCACGCAAATTTTGAATGCCGTCTTGTCGATGATGCGCTGGTCGACAAATATAATTTCTTCGTTTTCGAAGTGGTGAAGGCGCATGTCGCCAAGTCGCCGAGGCATCCGGAGACGCTGCATTACACCGGCGATGGGGTATTCATGGTCGCCGGCAAGATCATCAGCCGGCGCCGGCTGTTTCGGCCGGAGCTGCTCGATACCTGATGCCGTAAGTGGCGGCGCTTACGCGCCGCCTTCGTCGTGCTTCCAGACCGGAATGCCGAGCTTGCGTGCCTTGTCGGCGAGGTTGTCCTGGATGCCGGTGCCCGGGAAGTGCAGGACGCCGATCGGCAGGACCGCCAGCATCGCGTCGTTGCGCTTGAACGGAGCCGCCTTCGCGTGCTTCGTCCAGTCCGGCTTGAAGGCGATCTGCGGCACGTTGCGATTGCTCGCCCATTTGGCGGCGATGAGCTCCGCGCCTTTCGGCGACCCGCCATGCAGCAACACCATGTCGGGATGCTTGGCGTGGACTTTGTCGAGTCGATCCCAGATCATGCGATGGTCGTTGAAGTCGAGCCCGCCGGTGAGCGCGATCTTCGGACCAGGCGGCAGCATGACCTCGGTCTCGGCCCGACGCTTCGCAGCCAGAAAGTCGCGGCTGTCGATCATCGCTGCGGTGAGCGCGCGATGATTGATCAGCGATCCTGACCGGGGACGCCAGGGTGTGCCGGTGTGCGTCTCGAAGTGTTCGGCGGCCTGGTCGCGGAAGAGCTCCATGCTGTTGCGGCGCTCGATCAGCGTGATGCCCTCGGCCGTCAGGCGTTCGAGCTCGACCGATTTCACTTCCGAGCCGTTCTGCTCGCGCTGGCTGCGCCGCTGCGCCTGTTCGTTATCGTCGAGTTCGCGCTCGATGCGATCGACGGCGCGGTGGAAGAGATTGACCGTTGACCAGAGCAGATCCTCGAGGTCCGGCTCAAGGCGCGTTTCACCCAGAGTCGAGATCAGGGCGTCGAAGATGTCGACGACGGCGCCGGCCACGACATTGCCTTCGGGAAGCGGCCTCGGGTCGGGTTCGCCCTGGAAGGGACGGTAGCCGTAGAGCTGAAGCTCGTTGAGGACGTGATCGGTCGGGGATGAGCTGTGCGGCGGTTCGAAGTCGATGTCGTCATGGTCGGTCGTCATGGTGAGGTCCTTTGCCGGATCGGCCGCGCCCATCGCGGCCTTCGTGGCGATCACTGGACCGGGAGCGGAACGGGCTTGCACCGCGGCGCCCTCGCGCCGCGGCCGAAGCGCAGCGGAGGACCGAAGGGGCCGGCTATTTTGTCTCGCGCTGTAAAGGCGGCTTCGCCGCCGACGGAAAATAGTCGGCCCTTGAGGTTGCTGGACCGGGGCGCTTCTGGTCCGATCGCCCTCTAGAAGGCCAGGGTGCGGACTCTTTCCGGCTTGCGGGGCCTCACCAGACCAACCATGGCGACACGCGAACCGTCGCCCTTCATCCCGTCTCGGCGGCGTCAACGTGCATGAAGCGCGCGACGTCCTGCGGGATAAGTTCGATCCGCAAGGCTGCTGCCAGCACGTCGACGCCGATGCCGCGCAGATCCTCGTTGAAGTCGCCCCGCCTCGGGGTCCAGGTGATCGCCTCGACCCCGGCCGAGCGGGCCCGCTCGGTCAACGCGATCGCGGCCCCGTCGCCGGCCGCATCGTTGTCGCGAGCGATATAGAGCCGGCGCAGCGTCGGCGGAAGCAACAAGGCTGCGAGGTGATTGGCCGAGAGCGCAGCGGCCATCGGCAAGGTCGGCAACACGCAGCGCAGCGACAGCATGGTCTCAATGCCTTCGCCGGCCGCGAGCACATCGGTGGCCACACCGAAACGGACGGCGTTGCCGAGAAGATCGCCCATCGCGCGCCGTGGCGTATCGATCGGCGCCTTGCCGAGACGGACGAGATCGAAGCCGGCGGGATTGAGCCAGGTGCGGTGCGCGCCGGTGATGCGCCCATCAAGGTCGGTCACACGTGCGATCATCGCTGGCCAAATTTCGGTCGGCGAGTAATCATCCGGGCGATAGTAGCAGCGCGGGTGGAATCGCAATGCGCCGGCTTCGTGCAAAGGCGTAATGCCGCGATTACGGAGATACGTCTCTGCGAGTGTGCGCATCATCGGCTGCGACATCGCAAAGAGCCGCCGTGCGGCCTCCGGCGAGCCAGTCTGCGCAGGTGGTCTGGCCGAGTTTGGCGAAGGCTCCTGTTCGCTGCGCGGCAGGTTCAAGAAGCGGCGCGCTTCGTCAGCAACATCGTGGAAGTCGACGAGGCCGCAGCTCTCGCGGATGATGTCGAGGAGATCGCCATGTTCGCCTGTTGCGGCATCGGTCCACTTGCCGGCTGGTCCTTTCGATGACTCCTTCAACCGAACGAACATGGATCGACCGGGTGTGTTGCGGGCATCGCCAACCTGCCAATAACGACCTTCGCGGCGGCCATTGGAAAGATAGTGACGGCACACCGTCTCCGCGTCGCGCGCGAGCCGGCGTGCCAGGTCGGAAGCGTCGCGCGGCATCACGCGGCCTCCCGTTCGCCGACGCGCTCGACCGGATAGCGATCGAGCACGCGATTGAGTGTTTCGACGCCGCTCGCATCGGTCGGCACGAACATGCGCAGCTTCCAGGAAATGATCTCGTGGAAGAGGCCATAGGCTTTCAGCCGGTCGCGCATCGTGTCGTCGAATCCCGACAGCTCGATGCGGTTGGCGCCCATGACGCGAACACGGCGAAGCTGCAGGCCCTCGGCGAGGTCGAGGATGGTTCGCCCCTCCATCAGTGCGCCGAACGCCATGTCAGGCGTCAGGGTCGGCGTGTCGGCCGCCAGCGCGTTCGCCGCCCAGGCGGCCGAAACCTTGCGGCCAATGATGCGCTCACCCGTATCGGTCTGGAGTCGGTAAACCCGGGTCGACTCGTTCGGCAGCCGCTTCCAGATCGGGAGGAGCAAGCCTGCCACCACATGGATGGTGCTGTCGGTGAAATCGGAAACTTCGCCGAGTTCGACGTGCCAAGCCTCCGCGAAGCGCTCACGGTTGGCCTCCATCCAATGGCTTTCCGCCATTGTCTTCAGCGGAAGGCTGTGATGCTCCATCGGCCGGATCAGCCGTACCCGCCGTTCAATCTCGCCGTCGTCGAGCATGAGGCTCGGCGCCGGGACCTGAACGGCGGCGCGTCCCGATCGCTCGTTGATCAAGAGCACCGCGCGCGGATCGGAGAGACGATCGAAGGCTTCCGCCAGCGTCACCGGAAGGTTGCGTCTGCGCTCGGTGATGGTGAGCAATCGCGTCTCGGCGCCGGTCGCGGGATGGCTGTAAATGACGCTTCGATCCGTGATGACGAAGCTCTCGGCGCGCAGCGTCTCGAGGCCCGCGTCATAGCTGCCGGATGCGATCGCCCCTTCGATGCGGGCGGTGAGCAACTGTTCGAACGCGGTGAAGAGGACGTTCTGCAGGTCGATGGTCAGCGCCAGCAGACGATTGAGGAAGGTGGTAATCGGCGGCAGTTCGTCCTTGATGCCGTTCGCATCCATCAGCTTCAGACCCGTGGAATCCTCGAAGGTCTGAAGCGAGCAGCCTTCGACCTTGCCACGCGCCAGCAGCATGTAGAGCTGACGGAGCGCATCGCGGCCGTAATGACTTTCGAGATTGTCTTCAGGCCGGAACAGGTTCTGGCCGCCGGTCTGACGCTGTCCGCGCGTGATCGCTCCGAGCGTATCGAGACGGCGGGCGATCGTGCTCAGGAAACGCTTTTCGGCCTTCACATTGGTCGCGATCGGGCGGAAGAGCGGTGGCTGCGCCTGGTTGGTGCGGTTCGTGCGACCCAGGCCTTGGATGGCGGCGTCCGCCTTCCATCCGGGTTCGAGGAGGTAGTGAACCCTCAGCCGGTGGTTCCGCGCCGACAGTTCGGCGTGGTAGGAGCGCCCCGTGCCGCCGGCCTCGGAGAACACCAGAATGCGCTTGGCGTCGTCCATGAAAGCCGCGGTTTCTGCAAGGTTCGCCGAAGCCGCGCGGTTCTCGACCATCAGCCGATCGCCCTTGCGGATGACGCGGCGCGAGCGTCCTGTCACTTCGGCGACCATGTCCGTGCCAAAGCGCTGCACGATCTGATCGAGCGCGCCGGGCACAGGCGGCAACGAGGCGAGCTTCTCGATCAGCCGGTCGCGGCGGGTAACCGCTTCGCGGCTTTCGACCGGCTGGCCGTCGCGAAAGACCGGCCGCGACGAGAGATTGCCTTCCGAGTCGGTGAAGGGCTCGTAGAGCTGCACCGGAAAGGAGTGGGCAAGATAGTCCAACACATACTCACGCGGTGTGATGTCGACCTGGACGTCGCCCCAATCCTCAGTCGGGATCTCCGCGAGCCGGCGCTCCATCAGCGCTTCGCCGGTCGAGACGATCTGGACCACGGATGCGTGGCCGGCCTCGAGATCGCGCTCTATCGAGCGGACCAGCGAGGGCGTTTTCATCGAGGTGAGCAGGTGGCCGAAGAAGCGCTGCTTGGCCGACTCGAACGCCGAGCGCGCGGCGGATTTCGCCTGCGCGTTCAGCGTGCCGCTGTCACCGGTGATGTTGGCGGCCTGCATCGCGGCATCGAGGTTGTTGTGGATGATCGAGAAAGCGCCGGCATAGGCATCGTAGATGCGGATTTGCTCCGGCGTGAGCTCGTGTTCGATCAACTCGTATTCGACGCCCTCATAGGAGAGCGAACGGGCGGCATAGAGGCCGAGTGCGCGAAGGTCGCGCGCCAGGACCTCCATCGCCGCGACACCACCGTCTTCGATCGCCTCGACAAACTCGGCGCGTGTCGCGAACGGAAAGTCCTCACCGCCCCAGAGGCCAAGGCGCTGGGCATATGCAAGATTGTGAACGGTGGTGGCGCCTGTCGCGGAGACGTAGACAACCCGCGCATTCGGCAGCGCGTGCTGCAGCCGTAGGCCGGCGCGCCCCTGCTGCGAGGGTGCCTGGTCGCCGCGTTCGCCCTTGCCGCCCGCGGCATTCTGCATGGCATGAGACTCGTCGAAAATGATCACTCCGTCGAAATCGGCCCCCAACCATTCGACGATCTGCCGGACACGCGAAAGCTTCTCGCCGCGCTCATCGGTGCGTAGCGTCGCGTAGGTCGTAAATAGGATGCCTTCTGCGAGGCGGATCGGCGTGCCCTGGCGGAATCGAGAGAGCGGCGTGACGAGCAGACGTTCCATGCCGAGCGCCGACCAGTCGCGCTGCGCATCCTCGATCAGCTTGTCGGACTTGCTGATCCACAGCGCACGCCGACGACCCTTCAGCCAATTGTCGAGCAGGATGCCGGCGACTTGGCGGCCCTTGCCGGCGCCGGTGCCATCGCCGAGGAACCAGCCGCGACGGAAGCGTACGGACGTCTCGGCGTCGTCGCGTGCGGCGGTGACGAGATCGAAGGTTTCGTCCACGGTCCATGCGCCGGCGAGGAAATCGCCGTGCGCTTCGCCGGCGTAAATGACGCTCTCGAGCTGCGCGTCGGATAGCAGGCCGCCCGTGACGAGGTTCACTGGAAGATGCGGCCTATAGGAGGGCTTCGGCGGTGCAACCGACGCCATCGCGGCCGATTGCACGAGTTTGGTCGGATGCGCCTGCGAGCCGGGAATACGGATCGACTGCAATCCGTATTCTTCATAAAGCGCATCGGTGAGGCGGGCGCCCTCGGGCGGCGCCCATTCGAGGATCTCGTAGGAAAGCTCAACGCCTGCAGGGTCCGCAAGCGCGGCGGCCGGTTGCCGCGAGGCGGCGCGGGCGAGATAGCCGCGAACGCTGCGAGGCGTGGCGACGCCGACGGCGGTCGGCGCGGCGAGTGATCTGGCGACCGGGCGGCGCGGGGGAACATGCTTGGTGATCCAGCCGAGCAGCGTGGCGATGTCCGGCGCGATGCCGGCGGACGCTGGAAACTGAGCCGGATCGGACGCGGGCATCTTGTCGATGACCATCAGCCGCGTGTCGATTGTCGTGCCATGCTTCGCGTAGACTGCGCCGTCGACCGCCGCGGTGAAGACGACAGTGCCGCGCTCCTGCAGACGGACGAAGGCGTCGCGCCACGCCGGCGTTTCCGGGCCGAAGTTCGCGCCGGTGATCGCGACAAGCCGCCCGCCGTCGGCGAGACGTGCCAACGCCGAGGCCACATGGCGGTAGGCGGCATCTGCCATCCGGCCACTGACATTCGCCATCGCCGAGAATGGCGGGTTCATAAGGACGACGGTCGGATCGATCGTGGAGCCAAGATGATCGTCGATCTGCGCAGCATCGAACCGCGTCACGGGGACGGCCGGAAAGAGGGAGGAGAGCAACGCGGCGCGGGCCTCGGCCAACTCGTTGAGTGCGAGCGCGCCGCCGGCGATTTCCGCCAGAATGGCGAGAAGGCCGGTGCCTGCTGATGGTTCAAGCACGTGGTCGCCAGGTGTGATGGCGGCGGCACAGAGCGCGGCGAGGCCGAGCGGGATCGGCGTCGAGAATTGCTGGAGCGCCTGGCTCTCCTCTGACCGCCGCGTATGGGTGGGAAGAAGGCTCACGAGCTTCACGAACTGCGGCAGCGCTGCCGACGCAGAACCGGCTTTACGGAAAATCGGCTTGCCGTATTTGCGCAGAAACAGGACGGATGCTGCCTCGCAGGCGTCGTAGGCCGTCTTCCAGTCCCAGGCGCCGGACGTGTCGGAGCGGCCGAGGGCTTGCTCCATCGCCGCACGCAAAATGGCGGCGTCGACGCGCCGGCCTTGCTCAAGGTGGGGAAGAAGAAGCTGCGCGGCCTCGGCGAGGCGTGGCGCAGGAGCTACCGTGGGAGTGCACGGGATTGGCGCGGCCGTCGGATCGGCCGCTGCGGAAGGATGCGACATGGGAAGGGACCTCGGGAGAGCTGGACACGGGCGAGCCGGCCGGCGCTCTCTCTGGTCCGCACCGGCTCAAACCCGTCCCGGCCACACTCTCCCTCTCGTCATCCCGCCAGCCTTGACGCCGCGCCACCACGCGATCCGCGCTTCGCGTGTCGCGTTCGCGAGCCGCAGCAAGAAATCGCCGTGGCATGGTCGCGGCGCGCAGAAGCAGACGAGATCGCAGCCGCGAAGCTCGTCGAGCGCGCGCAGGAGATGATGCTGGTCTGCGAGCCAGCGCTCGTACTTCGCGATGACGGCGGCGCGGTCGCCGTCGGGGCCAATTCGGAAAGGATTGCCCCATTTCGAGCCGCGCCCGACATAGACGGCGCTCGCCGGCACGCCTGCGTGATGCTTGTTGAGAACCCTGTACATTGTAGACCGCCTCCTGATCTCCGTTGCGACGGGGCTGGCGACCGGGATGCGGTCAAGGCCTGGCGGTCACGCATCGCGCGCGATGCGGAAACGGCTTGCCCGTTGACCGACGGGCCGCCGCGTCCAGACAGGTCACGACGCGGGGTGTCAGGAGGCTGATTCGTCCGATAGGTTCTCAGACGGCGGCACATAGGCGTCGTAGGGATTGCCATCGGCTAGGTGGCCAAAGGGCGTGAACAGGAAATCCGCGCCATCGCGTCCGACGGCGCAGATGACGTAACGGGTCTCGCCGGTCGCTGCATCGGCACATTCCATGAGGGCGAGGTTGCCGTCTGCCGCAGCGTGGAGCAGCGTCTGAAAGTTGGCGCGCGCGTGATCGGGAATGCTCATCGCGCACCGCGCTTTCCGCGGCCCGGCGACAAAGTCCGCGCGAGCCAGCCGCGCGTGTCGGTCCATGCGATCGTCTCGCGGGTGGCGAGATCGAGACAATGGGCCCCGCCGCTGAAGGCGTCGATGCGGGGCCGGGAGCATGTGTTGGCCCATTGAAAACCCCAGCGACCCTTGAGATCGAAGATCTCCGCACAACGAAGGACGAAGGTGATGACTGTTTGCGGATCGCCCGTGACATCATCACGGATCCACAGCACGGCGCCGCCGTGTTCGGGCTGGATGGAGAGCAGAAAAGCATCCGAGGGCGGGTCTTCCCGGGCGTTCTCTTCCATCAGCGCATTATAGAGTTCGAGCGCGCGCGCCGCGTTGTCGGGCGTGCCGACATCGAGCACGCATGAGAAGTGCGTGAAGAAATCAGCCATGATGGCCTCCTGAAACGAAATCGCCCAGCGCGATGGCCGGGCGGAGGGAATTCGATGGAGAGAAGTAAGCGGGGCGACTCATGCCGCCCCGCTCCTGGGCGTTACTCGGCGGCGATCACGACTGGCGCGTCGGTCTCGTCTTCGCTGGCTGTGTCTTCACCGTCGGCGAGAAAGGCGGGCAGTGCTTCCTCTTCGCCGCCGTTGGCGTCGGCATCGCCGATGTCGGCAGTCGTCGCTTCGGAAGACCGGAGCGGCTCGGGCAGCCAGCCGGTGCCGTTGAGCAGCCGTTCGGCCTCCTTCGCCATGTCCGCCTTCTTCAGATGGTCGATGAGCTGCGCCGACTGCTCGCCGTTCGCCTCGCGCACCGCTTCGAGGATACGAGGCTTGGTGACGCGGCCGAGATAATTCTCGACCGTTGGCCGCCAACCGGCGTCGACCATGTCGAGCCCGACGGCCCGTGCGAGGCGGTCAGCCTGGGCGAGACGATGTTGGACGCCGTGAACGGAGAGACCGGGACCGCCATAGCGATCGCCTTTCTCGTAGAGCGCGTTGACGCCGAAAGAGACGCAGTGCGCCAGCAGTGCGGCCCGGCTGGCGTCGTCCAGTGCGGCGAGCCAATCCCAGAGCGCGGCTTCATCCTTCGGCATGTCGGCCTTCCAGGCATCGTGCCGTTCGGTGACCGCCTTGGCGGACGGGCTTTCCTTGAGGTCGGCAGACTGGATCGAGAAGAACACGTGCCGCACCGACGCTTCGAGACAGTTGCCTGTCGCTGTGTGCTGGAAGGCGTCGAGGCAGAGTTTGTGCAGGAGCGCCGTCATCGCGACATGCGGATTGTTCGCCACGGCATCCCGCAGCGCCAGCGTGCGGTACGCGGTCAGTTCGCTAAGCAGCCGATCCGGCAACGGCTTAACGACGTCGTCCTCATCGTCTTCCGGCTCGGCCTGGCCGCCGATGGTGATGACGACACGCTGAACCGGCGACGTGTCGTTGTCGATCCTAACCTGCTCGAGATCGTCGCGGTCTTCCTGACCGGGCTCGACGACTGGAGCTTCATCCTCGGGGCGAACATAGCCACGATCGACCTGGAGCTGGCCGTCGTGAGCGATGCTGACAAACACCCCGGCCCGGGAGATGTCGGCCGGATCGAAGACGTGCGGTCGCGACTCGAACGCCTCAAGCGCGGTTTCGATCTCGCTGAGGCGCTGGTCGACCTCGTCGGGCAGTTCGTCGGCATCTTCGTATTGCGCCTGAAGCTGATCGAACTCGGTGCGCAGCGCTTCACGCGTGGCACGTTCGTCGTCGGTGAGATCGGCCGGTATGCCGTCGAGCTCGCGCAGGCCGTGGTCGTGACCGTAGGGGAAGTCCACTGCGACCTCGATCCATTTCCAGCCCTCGGTGGCGATATGTTCCGCGTCGGTCTTCAGTTTTTCGGCGACAAGGGTTTCGAGAAGCCCGATATTTTCAAGCCAGCCACCGTCGTCCTGCTGGAAGAGATCGCGCATGACGACACCGCCCGCGTTCTCGTAGGCGCCGATGCCGACGAACAGCACGCGGCGATCCGACGCGCGGACGGTTTTCTCCGTCAGCATGCGCCGGATCTGATAAGGCTCCTGGCTGTAGGACCGCTGGAGCGCGTCCCAGACCTGGAGCTGGCGCGCATGGTCCGTTGTCACGGTGAACGCCATGAGCTGCTCGAGCGACATGCCATCCTCGGCATAGATGTCGAGAAGCTTCTCCGACACCGCGGCGATGCGCAGGCGCTGCTTGACGACATTGACGCCGACGAAATAGGCGGCCGCGATGTCTTCGTCGCATAGGCCCTTGTCGCGCAGGGTCTGGAAGGCGCGGAATTGATCGAGCGGGTGTAGCGGCACGCGCTGGACGTTCTCAGCCAGCGAGTCGTCCTCGGCGAGGATCTTGGTGGAGGGATCGCGGACTACGCAGGGCACGGGCGCGGTCTTGGTAAGGCGCTTCTGCTTGACGAGGAGCTGCAACGCCTGGAAGCGCCGGCCACCGGCAGGCACTTCGAACATACCTGTCTCGACGCCCTCCTCATCAAGAACCGGGCGGACATTGAGGCTCTGGAGCAGGCAGCCGCGACGGGCGATATCCGCCGCGAGATCCTCGATCGAGACGCCGGCCTTCACGCGCCGGACATTCGACTGGGAGAGGATGAGCTTGTTGAGGGGGATGTCGCGCGAGGACGACAGGGTGATCTTCTGAACGGCACTGGCCATCGGGACTTACTCCGCGACGGGCGCCGAAAGACTCTCTCTCGGCTTTCAACCCGCCGCGAAGACCGGCGCAGCCCTCTTCCTCTTATGGGTTTTCGCCCCGGACATCGCCGCAGCCTTCCCGGCCAGACCCAAGTCTCACCGCCGATGACTGTCGTCGGGAACAGTCATTTTGCCTGGACGTGCGTATGCCGATGATGCAGGTCGGGGTAATGGGCGTGACCGTGGCGCAAGGGTGCGTGCCGATGCCAATGCGAATGCGGTTCTGTTACCAGACCATCATGCTCATGTTGGTGGTGCTCGTCGTGCACGTGCACATGCTCGTGCGCTAGGGCATCGTGTAGATGCTCATGCTCATGCCGCTCCGCGAGGTGAAGCCAGAGCCCCACCATCATCAGCATTCCGGCGGCGATCAATTGGATCGTCAAAGGCTCGCCTAGCAGAACCACGGCGATGATCGCCCCAATGAAAGGCGCCAGCGAGAAGTAGGCGCCGGTGCGTGCGGCTCCGAGGTTGCGAAGCGCAAGCATGAAAAGAACGAGGCTTACACCGACGCCGAGGAAGCCGACGGCGGCCGCGGCCGCGATCGTGGTCGGCGTCGGCAGATGCGCGCCAAGCACCATCGCCAAGGCGACGTTCGTACTGCCGGCCGCGATACCCTTGATGGCCGCCGTGATCACCGGATCGGCCAAAGACAGTTTGCGCGTCAGATTATTGTCGATGCCCCACGCTAGGCACGCGACGGCGATAAAGGCACCGCCCGCGTCGATGCGTACACCTGTTCCATTCCACGCGAGGATCGCCGCTCCCGCAAGGATGGCGAAGGCGCCCAGCATTAGCCGCCGATCCACGTTTTCCCGGAACACGACCCACGCGATCGCCATGGTCGCGAGCCCTTCCAAGTTCAGTAGTAGGGACCCGGAGGCGGCGGACGTACGCGCCAACCCCAACATCAAGAGGAGCGGTCCGGCTACCCCGCCGCATAGGACGACGGCCGCGAGCCAGGGGAGGTCATGGCGCCGTAGGGGCGCCTCCGGAGCCGGAGCGCCGAAGGCTGCTCTGCTAGCGATGATGGCCACCAGACCGATGCCGGCCCCGAGATAGAGCAGTCCGGCGAGGAGCTGCGGCGGCATCGAGCCGAGCAAGAGCTTCGCGAATGGCGCCGAGGCACCGAAGAGCACTGCCGATATGAGCGCCAGTGGCACGCCTGGCCAGAGGGGAGAGCGCGACTGTGTCATGCCGCAAGCTTAGCAGAATAGAGGTGTGTCCACCTCCTTCTTCGCTGCATCGACGGCGGGACTGTCTTGTCTGAGCACTTGACGGGGATGACTTACAACTCGATCTGCCGCGCGATTTCCACGACGCGGTCGGGCGGCAAGCTGAAGCGATCAACCACCTTTACGGCATTGCGATAAAGAAAGGCGAACACTGGAAGACGCCAATGCGCAAACAGCGAGCTTCCGGCCCTTGCAACGATAATATCGCGTGTCGCGAAATAAATGGCGTGATCGAGATCGATCGACGGATCGAGACCCTTAACCCGCTTCAGAGCGGCGGTGAGGTCTGGTATTTCGACGAAGCCAAAGCGCATCGTCACGCGCCAGATCCCGTCGGCAATCTTTTCTACGCCACAGCGCTCCTCATCATCGATGCGCGGCGATTCCTCGAACAGAATCGTCAAGGCGATTACCGACTGATGGAGGGCGCCCATGTGTTTGACGTGGTCGATCAGCAGCGGCGGGATTTTCTGATAGGTCCGGGTCAGGAAGATCGCCGTGCCGGGGACACGGGGCACCTTGCCGGCGGCCAAGTCAGCGACAAATCTTTCGGGTGCTTCCGACGCTTGCGCCAGGCTCTCGCGAACCGCATCGATCCCCGACCGCCAGGTCAGCATCAGGAAGAAGACGAGCGCGCCGAAGGTCAGGGGCAGCCAGCCGCCTTCGGCGATCTTCAGCAGATTGGCGCCAAAGAACCCGACATCGACGATCAGGAAGAGTCCGGCGATTAGGATCGAAACCGCGAGCGGCCAACGCCATGTTTTCCGCATAGCCGTGAAGAGCAGGCAGGTGGTCAGCAGCATCGTTGTCGACACCGCCGTGCCGTAGGCGCCGGCAAGCCTGTCGGAACTGCCGAAGGCGATGGTGATCCCGATGGTCGCTACCATCATCATCCAGTTTACGACGGGCACGTAGATCTGGCCGTAAACTTTGTCGGACGTCTGGCGAATATGAAAGCCGGGCAGCCAGCCGAGTTGCATCGCCTGCCGTGTCATCGAGAACGAACCCGTGATGATCGACTGGCTGGCGATGATGGTGGCAATCATCGCCAGGAACACAAGCGGATAGACTCCCCATGTGGGGCAAAGCTGAAAGAACGGATTGCCTTCGATCGTACCCTTCTGGATGAGCAAGGCGGTCTGTCCGGCGTAGCTGAGCAGCAGCGACGGCAGCACGATCGCGTACCAGGACAGGCGTATGGGGCCGGGCCCGAAGTGTCCCATGTCGGCGTAAAGCGCCTCGCCCCCGGTGATGCAGAGGAAGACGCCGCCGAGCACCAGCATCCCGTTTCCTCCGCTATGGGCCAGGAAGCCGATTGCGTGACGCGGATCGAGGGCGGTGAGGACGCTGGGATTGCGAACGATCCCGGTGAGCCCAAGGACCGCGATAACAAGAAACCAGAGCAGCATGATCGGGCCGAAGGCGGCGCCAATTCTAGCCGTGCCGAACCGCTGGGCTGCGAAGAAGACAATCAGGATGGCGACGGCCGCCGGCATGACGAAGGGCTTGAGCGAACCCGTCACGACATTGACACCTTCGAGCGCGCTGAGCACCGAGATGGCCGGCGTGATGACGCCGTCGCCATAGAGCAAGGCCGCGCCGAGCAGGCCCATGACGGCCAGGATTTTGGCGGTCCCTTTGAATCTGTTGGCGCCGACCAGCGACATCAGGGCAAGGATTCCGCCTTCCCCATGGTTGTCGGCGCGCATGACGAACAGACAATATTTGATCGAAATGGTGATGATCAGGGTCCAGACGAGCAGCGACAGGATGCCTAGCGCGCTGGCGGTCGTGAAATGTCCGCCGGTTGCTTGGACGACGGTCTGGAGAGTGTAGAGCGGGCTGGTGCCGAGATCGCCATAGACGATGCCTAGCGCGCCGAGCGCCGCCCAATGCTGGGGTTCGCGGGTGCGTGTGGATACGTCCTGGGCGACAGTGGGGGTCATGAGCCATTCATGTAGGGCGGTGGCCCGCAGCATGGAGGAAGACGAGGATGGTCGTCTCGTTGGGCTGGAATCCGTGGGTGTCGGACATCATCCCAGTCGGCGTTGCGGCGAGCCACTTGCCCCCTCGCGCCGGGCCCAGTCCTGCGGGATGGCGGCTTCCAGCGCGTCGTCTACGGTCACCAACCCCAGCAATTTCCCCTCGGCATCAACAACCGGCAAGCTCAACAAGTTGAAGTCAGCCATCCGCGTGGTGACCGCAATGATGTCGTCATCAGGCGATGCGACGATTGCGCGCGCGTCGACTGCGTCGCGAAGTAACGTCGAGGGACTAAGTTGCAGGGCGCGCACAACGCTTAGCGTTCCGGCCAAGGCGCCGTCCGCATTCAGGCTGTGAATCGTCACCAAGGCCTCGGGCTGCACGGTTGTCAGTGTTCGCAGTTGCTCAAGCGCATCGCCGATCGTGCGATCCTCCGGCACGGCGAGGAAATCGGCGCCCATCAGGCCGCCCGCCGTCGCCGAATTAAAGCCGAGCAGCATGCTGACCTTCATCTTCGTCGCCGTCGGGAGACGATCGAGCACGTTCTGTCGGCGTTCCTGCGGCAACTCCATGATCGCGTCGGCCGCGTCGTCGGCGCGCATGCGCGACAGTACGTCGGCCACCTCGTCGTCGTTGCGCGATTTCAGCAGTTGCGCCTGCTTGTCATCGTCCAACTCCTCGAAGACATTGGCTTCCAGGCTGGGATCCGTATGCACCAAAGCCAGCAAGACATCCTGCTCTTGGCTCGGAGCGCGTTCAATAATATCGGCGATCTGAGCCGGCTTCAGCGCCTCGATGCGGCCGAGCGATGATGTAGATCTGGCCTGCGCTGCGTCGCGGGTGAGCGGCAGGAAGTCGTGCCAGTCCCGGGCCGGGTGGTGCTCATGCGAGCCGAAGTGCAGCCAGCTATGCTTGTGCACGTCCACGCTGACCATGCGCCAACCCGACGGGGTTGCGTCGAAGCGCACGTCGTGCGCCTTGACCAACACGCCGCGCGGCAGATCGACCAGACGCCGGCCGAGCATCTCGGCCTTCAGCAGCGTTTCCCCAGCCTCTTGTGAGAAGGGTCGTCGTTCTCCCGCCGCGATCCGCACAGCGCCATCGGGCTTGATCTCGATGACGTCCGCCATCGGCACGAATACCGGGCCGCTGCCGACCAGGAGGCCTTTCAGCAGTGGATAGTCATTGTCCCGCAAGACGGCGACAACGTCTTCCAGGCGGCCGGCCGGGGCGCCGTTGGCGTCCACGACGCCATGCTTGAACATGGAGACCAGGGAGACCGTCTCGTGGACGGGCGCATGAGGGGCATCGGTGGCGTTAGGAGTCATGGCAAACCTCTTCAACAGGATGAGCCCGGTGGAATGCCTTGGCGAGAAGGCTGGTGACGGCAGGGTCAGTGGCCAAGGGCAACCTCCACGACACGAACGATCACCAGGATCATCGCGATCAACAGATAGGTGCGGAGGACAGTCAGACCGATCCGCACCTCGGCGGAGAGCTGCGGCGCCTTAAGGAGCGCCAGCGGGGCCATCCGCCAGGTAGCGCGGAGGCTGGTGTCGACGGCGACCTTGGGCGCCGCGGGATGCAGGCGCCGGTAGGTGAAGAAAGCTGCGGCGCTGACCGCGGAAACCGCTGCGCCGATCTCCAGGATCAGGATGATGGTTTGGGCGCTGATGTCGGGGAACAGCACGCTGGCGGTCAGCACCAGGGACAGCACGACCAAGACGGCGATGACTGCGGATGTGAAGAGGTTGGCGAAGAGTCCATTCACCCACGGACCCACCACCTCGGTGTCGTTGCAGAGGAGCAGCAGGAACACTGTCGCCGAGGGCAACAGAACGCCGGCCAACACTTGCACGCCGACGGTCAGCAGGCCTAGCGGACTACCGGGGACCAGAACGACAATCGCCGATACGAACAGGATACCGGCAAAGACGGCGTAGAAGCCCTTTGCATCGGAGATCTTACGATGCAGCGAGTGCTTCAGCCCCAGCACGTCGCCCAGGGCATAAGATGTCGCAAGCCCCACAGCCGCGGCGCCGATGATCGAGGCGTCAATCAGGGCCAGTGCGAAGAGCACGCCGGCGACGTGGCCAACATACTTCTGCAGCCCCTGGGCGACCCCTTCGGCGTCGGTGAAATTGCCGAATTCCGGATGGCCGGCGAAGGTCGCGGCGGTGAAGGCGATGATCGCCGCAGCGCCTATGATCACGATGGCGATGCCGATCCACAGGTCGGTGCGCTCATAGTTCATGAAGCGCGGCGTGATGCGCTTGTCGATCAGGTAGGACTGCTGGAAGAAGAGCTGCCAAGGCGCGATGGTGGTGCCGATGATGGCGATGATCAGCAGCACCACGGCCGACAGGTCCGAGCCCTTCGGCAGGCCGGGAACGACGAAATCGTGCAGCATCTGTCCGCCGCTTGGGTGAGCCATCACAAAGATCGGCACGAGCAGGAGCGATCCCGCCACCAGCGCCATGCAGACTTGCTCAAAACGCTTGAACGACCCTGTGCTGGCTGCGGCGACAATCAGTACCGCGGAGATCGGCACGCCGAACATCTTCGGGATGCCCAGGTAATCCATGCCCAGACTGATGCCGATGAACTCGGTGACGATGGTGAGGGCGTTCAGGATGAAGAGGTCGATGACGCTGAAGGCGCCCCAGAACTTGCCGAAGCGTTCGAGAATGAGCCGCGCGTGACCGACGCCGGTCACCACGCCGAGCCGCAGCACCATCTCCTGATTGACGTAGAGCACAGGTACGAGAACCAGCAGTACCCACAACAGGCGCGTGCCATAGACTTGGCCAGCCTGCGTGTAGGTACCGAAGGCGCCGGCATCGTTGTCGCCGACCATGACGATCAGACCCGGCCCAATGATAGCCAGTAGGGTCGTGAGGCGGGCTTTGAGGCTCGCGCGCGGCAGTTCGTCGCCGCGTTGGATCGAGCCGAATGCGCCCTTGATGTCGCCGATATGCGCTTCATCGAGCACTGCGGCGCGCGCGTGATTGTCGCGTTGATTTTCCGGGTCTGCCAGCACGAGGAGCGCCTTCCCAATGGGCGTTGATGTATGGGGTTAGGTATCGACGGCGAGCGACCGTGGCGCCCGCCGCATGGAGCGCAGCGCTCAGCTTGGTTGTTGGCGCCACCCGCACCCGAGACGCCGGCGCGCCAGTGCGAGACGCGGGCGGATCTCCGATGAGCTGGCGCCGCGCAGGCGTGCGCTGAAAAATTGGTAGGTCATTCCTGCCTCCTGATGCCTGGCTCAGGAGGCGGCACGCATCAAAGCAGCGCGAAGTGGTTCGCGCGGCTCTCGACAATCGTGTCGTCGCCCTGAGCGTGGCCGAGCCGGCGATAGACGAGTGCAGACGTCGAGCGTCTGCTGTCGCAATCGTCGGCCTGACCGCTAGGTCGCGGGTTCATAGCGATCCCTTGCTGTGCCAATGAAAAATCCAGCCTTTGCAGGGCTGGATTCCGGAGCGTGAATTATTGCTGGTCTTCAATGCGCGCCGCGGGTTTCATACATACCCATAGGGGTATATTGCAACTATACCCGGGTATAGAAATGATCGATCGCGGCGCTGCTTGCGAAGGGGGCCGCGCGGCCGGGGATAGGCTCGCGTTCTTGACGGGCGGCAGCCGTGGGCCGCGATGGAGGCGTCGGTGAGACGCGGCAAGCCAATTTGAAGCTGCGTCTTGTCGACCTATTGTGGTGAGGATGTCTTACGCGAGCAGATCTCGGCGGTTCGTGTTTGTCCACGGTGCTTGGCACGGCGGTTGGTGTTGGGCGACGGTTCGACAACTTGCTGACGATCGAGGTCACAGAACTTGGGCGCCGACACTATCCGGCATGGCAATCGACGAACCTTGCGCTCACGTCGATCTCGATGCCCATATCGAGGACGTGCACAATCTCATAATTCGAGAGGACATTCGCGATGTAACGCTGGTGGGCCACAGCTATGGAGGGCTTGTGATTACAGGGGTGGCAGACCGTGTGCCGGATAGGATAGAGCGGATCGTGTATCTCGACGCCTTTGTGGGCGCGAATGGGCGATCCTTCGCCGATCTCGCGCCGATACATGATATCGAAGCGCTGGTCGTCGAGGACCGCATCGCTCCGATGATCCCTATCGAGAAACTTGGATCGTTCGATAGGGAGATGGCAGTGATCTTGGCCAGTCGTTTGGTGGGGCAACCGTGGCGCACGTTTGCGCAATCCCTCCACTTCTCTGCGAGGGCTCTCAACCGTTTGCCAAGGGCGTACATTCGGACTTCAGATCTCATTCCCGAACAGGCGGAGCACGCCATGGCTCTTGGGATTGAGATGATTGACGCACGGCCGGCGGGACATGACGCGATGCTCACGGAGCCCGCCAAGATTGCGATGCTGCTGGAGCAAATCGAGGGGCTTCCTGTACATCGGGCGGAGGAATGATGTTGGCCGTGGAAGAGAAATACCTCAGCGCAGCAACGCGCCTCCCGGCACAGGATCTCGACCGCGCGCGACGATGGTATCTGGAAAAGCTCGGCGTGAGGCCAACGGAGGAACGCCCCGGTGGCCTGCGCTATTGTATCGGTGCGAGTGAGTTTTCGATATTCCTCTCAAGCGGCCGATCGGCCGGAGACTTTACACAGCTCGCGATCACCGTTGACGACGTCCGCTCCGTCGTCGATGAGCTCAAGCGTCGCGGCGTCAACTTTCTCGAGTATGAAAGCGGCCGGCTAAAGACCATCGATGGCATAGCGCACGTCGCCGGCAACTATCCCAGCAAGGGATCAGCGGAACTTGGCTGCTGGTTTCACGACAGCGAGGGGAATTTGATAAGTCTTGGGCAGTCCTTGAAAGAGGCTATGACGTAGGATGGCATTTCGCCATCGAAAGCGCTTCAAGGGTCCCAGAGCATTCGCGCTCGAGGCGCTTTTTGCGAGGCGGGCCGCGCGCGTGCTCGTACAGCGTTAGCCGTTGCCCGTGACGGACGAGCATCAGCCGTCCTCTTGCTTGGATCGATGGACGGCGTGAAGTACGCGCTCGGCTTCCCGGATGCTGCCGGTTCGCCGCGCCGTTTCGGCCCAGACCGAGATCGGAAACAGTCCCTCGAAGAGAATGTCGCGTTCGATGCCGAGACCGAGCGGAAGCCTGACCGCGATCATTTCGGCGAGGCTGAATGAGCCCAGCTCGGGCTCACCGAGATCGGCGAGGCCGAACAGGGTGTCGCCGTCCGCGTCAAGCTCGGTCGCGAGCCAGACGCCTTCGCCGAGCGGGTTGAAAAACTTGACGACAGGAACGTGATCGACGTCGCGATCACGGCCGTTGGCGAGGAGTTGCTCGCGCAGCTCGGGCGTGAGGAGGATCATGCCGCCCTCCTGTCAGTCGAAGGCTCCGCCTGCAGTTCGGTGCTGTCGGCCGGCACTAGACCGAGCAGCCAATCCGCCGCCTTGCTTGCCTGGGACGCGGCACGGACAATGGCGCGATTGTCTTCGCGCAGCACTTCGAGCCACGAACCGATGTAATCGGCGTGCCGCACGGTCGGTACGATGCCGAGCGATGCGCAACAGAAGGCAGCGTTCATCTCGGCGATTTATCTGAACAGTCAACCTGTCTCAGGCGGATTTTGCGGCGGCATTTGCCTGAAAACACACGCGCTTCCGCTCGACCTCGACGCATGAGACAGATTCGAGGGCCTAGAGACCCTCGAGCCTGCTCAACCGGCGCAGCAGGACAGCTTGGCGACGTCCTTGTCGAAGGCTAGCGCCGCAAGCTTCAGACCCTCGACGGTGGTGAGGTATGGAAAGATCGTGTCGGCGAGGTCGGCGACGCTGAGGCCCTGCCGGATCGCCAGCGTTGCGGTTTGAATGCTGTCGGCGCCTTCGGGCGCGAGTATATGGGCGCCGAGCAGGCGACCATTGCCGGCGTCGGCGACGAGCTTGATGAGCCCACGGGTGTCGCGGGCGGCAAGCGCACGGGGTACCTGGTCGAGGCCGATCGTCGACACTCGGACCGCATATCCAGCGGCGTGCGCGGCGGCCTCGGTCAGCCCGACGCTCGCCACCTGCGGATCGGTGAACACGATGGCCGGCATGGCACTGTTGTCGTAGCGCTGGCTGTCGCCGTTGAGGGCGTTCTTTGCCGCGAGCTTGGCGCCATAGGCGGCCATGTAGACGAACTGGTCGCGGCCCGTAACGTCGCCGGCGGCATAGACCCCGGCTCGGGTCGTCCGCATGCGGTCGTCGACGACGATGCCGCCCGTCGGCGAGACGGCGATCCCGTGCTCGGCAAGGCCGAGGCCTTCGATGTTGGGCGTGCGGCCGGTGGTAATCAGCACCTGGTCGGCGTCGATCGTGACATCCTGGTCGTCGCGCATGACAGTCAGTGAGATACCGCCCCCGGTCGTGCGGATTGCGCGGTAGGTGATGCCGGAGACGACGGTGATGCCCTCGTCCTCGAAATACCCCGTCAGCGCCGCGCCGATCTCCGGCTCGGCCTCAGGCAACAGGCGCGAGCGGCAGACGAGTGTCACCTTGACGCCGGCACGGGCGAACATCTGGGCGAGTTCCGCACCGATATAGCCGCCGCCGATGACGAGCAGCGAGTGCGGCAGTTCCTCGAGGTCGAGGGCCGACGTGCTGGTCAGATACGGCACGGCCTCGATGCCGGGAATGGCGGGGACCGCCGGCCGCGCGCCGGTGGCGATGACGATCTTTCCGGCGGGAATGCGCGTGCCGTTCACCTCGACACCGCCGTCGAACAGGCGCGCCGGCCCGTCGCGGTAGGCGATGCCATTATAGGCGGGAAGCAGGTCGACATATTTGGCCTGGCGCAGCTCGGATACGAGCGCGTCCTTCTGCCGAATGGTTCCGCGCCAGTCCGTCAGTTCGGCCTCCGCCGTGATGCCGGCAAAACGCGCCGCCACGCGCGCGTTGTGCAGCGTCTCGGCGGCGCGGATCAGGGTCTTCGATGGTACGCAGCCGACATTGACGCAGGTGCCGCCGATGGTGCCGCTGCCGATCAACGCGACTTGGGCGCCCTGATCGGCGGCCGTGATCGCGGCGGAAAAGCCGGCCGAGCCGGCGCCAATCACAACGAGGTCGTAGGCGCCGCCATTGCGGCCATTGGCGCGGAGAGGGTGCTCGGCGGCCGCCGCACTCTTGGACGCCACATCGAGACCGGCAAGGCTCGGTCCGAATAGGGCGCGGCCGGCCTGCAGTCCTTCCTCGATCGACAGCCGGAAACCCGGCTCGTCGGCGGAACGGTCGTCGCGCCAGGCGGATAGATGCTCGTCGGAGCAGAAGAAGGCGGTCGTCGCGCAGAGCGAGCTCGCCGCGCAGCCGCCTTCATAGCGGACACTCTGCCACATGACCGCCGTCGTCGGCTCGACCTCGGCCAGCGCCCGTCCTTGCTCCCGCGTCGTGATCCGGATCGGCGCGCCGCAATGGCGGCATTGCGAGGCAATAGCGATGTCACGATTGGTCATGGCGCCGATGCCGAGCGCGTCAACCGCACACATGGCGTTAAGAACGCGTCCGTCCAACGTGACCCGATGGCCCGTCTCCCGGTCGGTGAAGGGATAGGCACCGACGATGCGCTCGCCGTCGAGGACGACGAGGTCGCGCCGACGCAGTTCTTCGAGCAGAGACGGGATGGCCGTCTCGCTGAGTTCTGCACGCTCCGCGAGCGCGCCCGTGGTCGGGCCTCGTCCGTCTTCGGCATAGAGCTTAAGCAGCGCGACGCGCACGCGGTCCGTCGCGGGATCATAGCCGCTCCAGCGGTTGAGCACATGGTCGGAGCCGACCATCGCCTGCAGGGCGTCGCGGACCGCCGGCGATCTGACGACCGACCAGTCGGGAAAGGTCACCCCCGGCCGCACGGCAAAGCTCGGCGGTGTCGCAGGCGTAGAGATGCCAGCCTTGCCCGGAGAGGGGGAGGATGCGCAGCAGTCGTTCATGGCTTCATGCCTTCCTTGTGGATGTTTGTTTTGCAGGCCGCGGCTCTTGCCCGGCGATGATGAAGGCCCCACGCAAGCAGACCCAATCCCACGACCATCAGCGGAAGCACCACCAGACCCGCACCAGCCAGCCCGGCGCCAACACCAGCGAGCGGCAGACTCAAGGCGACGAGCGGCGCTGCGCAGCAGATCGCGGCGAGGACCGCGCCGATCATGCCGGCACGGGCGAGGGCGGGGTCGGTCATCTTAGCCGCCCTGCTTCGTCGGGTGGGCCGGGTAGCCGGCATTCATGCTGGCTGCCGCGATCACGTCCGGGTTTGTCTTTGCATCGTCAAAGGTCACGGTTGCCGTCTTCGCCTCAAAGGAGACCGTCACATTGGCGACGCCAGAGACAGCCGCCATCGTGGTTTTGACGATGTAGGGACACGTGGCGCAGGTCATGTTGTCGACGGCGAAGGTGACGGTGCGCTCGCCAGCCCAGGCGGCCGGGGCAAGCATCAGCGAGCCTATCAGGGTGCAAACACTCAAACTCTTCATGAGATGGGTCTCCTCTCGGTGTCAGGCGGAAAGCAGCAGCGGAGCGACGTAGTCGAAGGCGAAGGCGGCCGCGACGAGAACCGTTGCGATCCACAGTGCGATCTCGACGAGGTGACTGCGGACAGGGCGCGCGCACTCAGCGTCGTCGGCACAGGCGCGCCGCGGCTTCCAGTAGACGAGGTAGAATCCGTAGCCGAGAACACCTGTAGTCCCGGCGACGAAGAAGGGCTTGTAGGGTGCGAGCGCCGTCAGATTGCCGATCCAGGCGCCGCCGATGCCAAGGCTGAACAGGATGAGCGGAATGATGCAGCAGGAGGAGGCGGCGAGCGCTCCGAGAATGCCACCGGCGGCGACCAGGCGCTGCCGCGCTTCCTCGCCACGCTGCGACGTCGTCAGGCTGACCACAGTCGGTGTGACATCTGAAGTCCCATGTCGTGATGCATTCATGTCGGGCCACGCTTTCCTTGCCGAATTCCTATCCGAGCGCTAATGTGCAGTCTGTAGCAACTACAGGGTCAAGAGGGTTTTTGCGATGCGCGATCACGCCGGGGTGAGAGGTATGCAGCGGGCCGAGCTTGCCCGGCGCACGGGCTGCAATCTTGAGACGGTGCGCTACTACGAGAAGGTCGGCCTTCTGCCCGAGCCGCCGCGCACTACGGCGGGTTACAGAAGCTATGACGACACGCACGAGCGGCGGCTGCGCTTCGTCCTGCGGGCGCGCGAGCTCGGCTTCTCCCTGGACGAAATCCGCGAGCTCCTGCGTCTCGTCGACGAGCGCAATCGACCCTGCGCCGAGGCGAGCGCCGTTGCCGCCGCGCATCTCGACGATGTGCGGGCAAAGATCGCCGACTTGAGGCGGATGGAGCGGGTGCTCAAGGACGTCGTTGCCCAATGCGGCGACGGCACGCTCCCGGAATGTCCGCTGATCGAGACGCTGTTCCAGGAGCGAACTGTCAACTGATCGAGTTGAGGGGCGCCTATGCGGCGCCCCGGACCTCATGCTGGCGAGCGCCGGCCTGCTGCGCGTGCATCCAGTCGGCGATCTGCTGCGCCTTCGCCGCGGCGGTGAAGATGGCGCGCTTGTCGGAACGCAGCACCTCGAGCCAGGAGGAAATGTAGCGGGCATGGTCGGGGCGCGGCTCGACGCTGAGGTTGAGATCGGCGCAGATCATCGCGCTCAAGAGCTCGACTGTGCATTCCTCCATGGCGTAAGCGGCCGAACCGAATCGTCCGGAAAGGGCGCGGTCGAGGCGATGCTTTGCTCCGGAAGCGTGACCACACTCATGGAGGAGCACGGCGTAGTAGGCGACCGCGTCGCGGAAGCAGGCGAACTCCGGCATCTGCACATGGTCGGTAGACGGGCGATAGTAGGCCTGTGGTCCGCCGTGGCGGATGTCGATGCCGAGGGCGGCGCAGAACCGTTCGGCCTGTTCGATGCGCTCGGCCTCGGACAACGCCGGCATCGATGGCGGCGTGTAGCCGTCGACCTGGGTGCAATTGAAGACGGTGTAGCCGCGAGCGAACATGCGCCGGGCGGGCTCGTCTCGATCCTCGTCGCCGTGTTGGGGGTCCGCCTCGTCGTGGCGGTCGGTGGTCTTCCAGAACACCACGAGGTGGCCGTGTTCGCCCTTGCGAACCTGAGCGCCGAGCGCCTGCCATTGACGATAGGTGCCCCAGATGCCGGCGGGATAGCCTGCAGCGTGGGCCGCGGCCCAGAGCGAGAGGATGTTGACGCCGCGATAAGCCTTGCTTGAGGCGACGTTAACGGGCGTTGTGATGGCCGATCCGTCGTGATGCCAGGGCATCCGGTAGTCGCCGGCGCCGGCTTCGATGGCGGCGATGATCTGGCTGGTGACGCGCTCGTAGATATCGGTCGGTGTCTGGCGGTTGCGATCTGTGGTCATGGGTGCCTCCTTCAGCTCGCCCTCTCCGTCGAGGGCGAGGCGGCAGGGGCAGACGCGGGAAGCCGGCCCGTCACACCCTGTTCTCGGTGCTGGTGCGGAACAGGGTTGATGGGCTGGCAGCGTCTGCCACACCCGAGCCCTGCCTCGACGGGCGAGTTGAAGGAGGCGACCGTGACCGACGACCGCAGAAACCGGCCGTCGACAGGGATGTGGCGCGGCTCTCAGTCGGAGCCGTCTCGCGGCCGGTGTCGCAGCGGAACGACCTTGGCCTCGCGCGATCGGTCAAGCTCGTCCCGCAGACCAGCGATCACCGCATCCCGCTCGGCGACCTGCAGCGTCAGCACCTGGATGTGCTGGGCGAGCGTGCGGGCGATGCCGCGCAGTTCGGCGATCTCGGCGCCGCGCACGGCGCGCAGCTCGGCTTCGAGTGCACGGACGCGCTCCTTGAGGGCCCTCGGGGAGGACTGCCGGTGACGCACTTCGGCCGCCCGGAACTCGGCGAGAAGATCAGCCGCACGGTTCGCCGTCGCCCGGCTGACGCCGGCTTCGCGCGCGAGATTGGAGACCGTCAGCGCGCCGTCGGTGCGCTCGGGGCGGCCGTCGAGCAGCCGCGCCATCGCCGCCCGCAACGCCGCCTCGCTCTTTGCGCCGAGCGCGCTCATGCTTCACCGTCCACGAGCGGCGCGATGAGCCGGCGCTTGCGCTCGTTGTCGCGGGTTATGGCTTCGCGCTGCAACGGCGACAGGCGCCGGTCGGCAAGCAGCCCTTCGCCCTCGGCGATCGAAGCCAGCCACGGCTCACGATGCCGGGCGGTCAGACAAGCGTTCGGGCAGCGATCGGGACTACACCGGGAAAGCGCCGGCGCCGTTTGCTCGGAATCCGTGGAGCCGGCGAGGCATAGGGCGGTCGCCGCATCGAAGAGGCAGTCGTTGAGGAAGCCGACGTGCAGCGTCCGTCCGAGATGGGCAAGCATGGTGCGCAGCCGCTTGCGCTCCATGATCCGGCCGGGAAGATCGCCGAGCTCGTCCTGGACGCGGGCGAATTCCCGTCGCAATCGGACCGCACCCGGTCCGGCCGGACCTTCCTGGCGAAGGAACGCCTCGTAATGGGCAACGATGTCGTCGAGCTGCCCGAGCGCGCGCTCACGCTCGACGGCGAGGCGGAAATCGGCCTGACTTGATCCGGCATAACCTTCGAACATGGCGACGGAGGCGTGCTTGTACTGGATCTTGCCGGCGATGGTGCCGAACGGCCGGTTGGCGATGTACCAGGCGACCGTGCGGCGCAGCTGCCGCGTCGTGAACCTCCAGGGCTCGTCGCCGATGCGCGGGATGGCCGGTTCGCCTTCCGAACGCGCGTCGAGGCCGTCACGGAACAGATTGAGCGTTGTCGTTGCGCCCATGCCGAGGTGGTCGGCGCTCCAGGGCCAGTCCTTCAGGGTTACCCACAGGGACGAGAGCCCCTTCTCCTTGCGATTGCGCGCCGAGAGCGCCTCCATGACTTCCACAGCGCGGGCGACCGGCTCGATGGTGATCCAGTCGGCGGTGACACCGCGCGGTCCATGGCGCTTGTAGACGGTGCTGCGCACCCGATAGCGTTCGACCAGGCCGTCGGCGCTGCGCACCGGCGACACGCATCCCGGCTGCATCGCCTGAACCTCGCTGTCGCGCATGCCGGTAAGGTAGGCGCAGACGAGATAGCAGGCGCCCTGCAGCATCCGCTCCTCGCGGGCGAGACTGAGGCTGTCGAAGCGCTCGCGCCATGGCAGGCCAGTGTCCGGGTCGATGGAGATCGGAGTATCGAGACCGCCGACCTCGGTTCCGAACTCGGCAACCAGCTGTTCGATCAGTCGCGCAGTCGGCTCGGACTGACTGACGCGCCCGCTCTCCGGCGCGCCGGCATACAGACGCATCAAATGGAGATTGTACGGTGGCAGCTCTGCGCCGGTCTGCGGGTCGATCCGGCGGGCGGCGTTGGGCGCGCGCTCCCAGATTGGCACGCCTCGGCCGGCGGCCCGGCGCACGTCGAGCCACTTTGCCACGCGGGCACGATAGGTCGTGGCGACGGCCCGACCCGTGCGCGCATCGCGCGCCATCAGCCGGGCGCAGCCGGCCTCGAGAGCGTCCAGCTCAGCCCGCGCCGCGAGAATGTCGGGTACGTAGATCTCGACATATTTGAGCGCCCAGCGAAGCATGGCGCCGATGACCGGCTCGGGAATGCGCGGCGTGGCGTTCTCGGCAGGCGCCGGCGGCCGGCCGGCGACGCAGTGCGCGGCGCGCCCCCGCCACGGCAGAAAGCCGATGCCGCCGCCGGTCAGCCACGGCGCCAGGTGGTGCAGGTCGATAGGCACCTCGACGTACTTCACCGCCTCATGCGGCGTTCTCCGGCCGCCGACGCGCGCATGCACCAGATAGGCGTCGAGCTGAGCCTGGTCGACGCGGCCGAGGTCGACGGCGCCGATCTGCGTCCGAAGGAACGCGGCAAAGTGCTGGAGGTAGCGCAGAAGCCGGATTGCCGAGGTTGCCCCGCAGGGCGCACGATATCCCGGCACGTGGATGCGCAGACGAGCGATTACATACTCCTTTGCCAGACGGCGCGTGGCCGGATCGGCGATGCGGGCGAAATTGAGCCGGTAATTGCTGTAGCGGGCGTTCACCCTGAAGATGGCGGCGCTCAAATCCCAGTGATCGTCACCAAAGCGGGGAAGCTGCGCCCGGTCGGCATCGTCCCTGATCGCGACGCCAGCCAGCACAGGCTCGTCGTCACTGTAAACGGCCGAAGGCAAAGACGGTTGAGCGAGAAGTGTGATCGGTGCTGGCATCATGGCGCTCCCGCTTCAGGCGGCAGGTAGATCAGCTTCGGGTCCGTAGCCGCGGCCTGTCGTGCCTCCTCGATCTCGGCATCACTGAACCGGGGCAGGATCTGATCGGCGATCCGGTCATGAACGCGGCCGAACTTCGTCGTCCAGTCGGCTTCGGTGAGCGCTTGTCGCTGCGTTCGGATGAAGCTGAGGAACGACAGTAGGGCAGGCAGCTTGCGGGCGGTGATCACCGCGTTGCTGCATTCGAGACAGCCCCAGAAGGGCGACGGACAGGCTTCGCCCTCTGTGCCGAACGGGCTCGCATAGAACCCGCCGCAACTCGCGAGCCAAACATCCTGCTCGCCGCTGAACAATGCGGTGACGGCGGCGGCGCCGGAAACGGGAAGATCGGTTGCGTGGTCGGGATCGACCCGGACGGCCGCTTCCTCGTCCGGCGATAGCACGCAGGGACGCAAGGCAGCGTCAAGTGCATCGCTCATGGCGTCGGCGATCGCGGCTTCGTGGACATGGCGAAGTGCGGGAATGTCGGCGTAGTGATTGGCCGCAATCGCGGCGGTGTGGCCGACCGCGAAGCGATCGAGTTGGCCGCCCGTGCGCCGATACCATGCCGCCTTGTGGGTCTTGCGCAGGCGCGTCAGGTTCAGACGAAGGGGCTGGCCCTGTTCATCGCGGATGTCGTGCCGGCGGGTCCATGAAGCTACAGGCTCCTTCATGCTAAGCGTGCGTGGGATTATGCGGCCCCAGGTGTAATGTACCCAGAGCGTGTCGCTACCGAGCTTGTCTCTGGCCGGCTGGGTCCACTGCAGGACCTTGCGGATCAAGCCGCCCGGTGTTGATGAACCACCGTCGCGCACGCGCAGCCGCTTCCACTCGGCGCCGCGCGCCCGGCGCTTACAATACTCAATCTCGACATAGCCACCCGCCGGATTCTTCAGGCAATCTGCCCGCAGGTCCTTGATCGCTTCGATCTCGAGCCCGGTGTCAAGCGAAACGAGGACGATAAGCGACACGAGGTCGGCGGCGAGCAGGTGCCGGCGGCCATGCAGATCGTGGATCAGGCGATCATTCGGCAGGCCACTCTCACGGCGGAGCGTGTAGAGCCGCTTGAAGCGGGTGTGCCGGTGCCCGATGACGCCTTCCGCATCGAGCGCCGCCATGGTCGCCGCGTGTGCCGCCGCGAGAGTGCTGCTTCGATCGGCATCCTCGACCGTTGGCATCCGATCTGCGTCGGCGAAACGGCGGATGATGGCGGCGAGATCGGTGCGCGCGGCGGTCCGCAACGCCGTAGCGACATCGTCTCCATAGGCATCGCGTGGCCGGGCGCGCACCCCCGATCGGTCGCTCGTGTACATCAGCCGCCGCGACGCATCGGGCGGCAGGTGGCCGGGCTCGGCGGCCTCGGCTAGCCGCAGCAGGTTGAGCACCTTGCTCATCCTTTGCAGCCGGTGATTGGGATGCAGGCCGCTCTCCTCCATCCAGGCATCGAAGCCGTCGATGCAGGCGGCGCTCACGTCGGATAAACTGACGACGTGGGGACTGACGGCGTCGAGATACCGCCAGAACATCCGGAGCGCATTGGCATAGGCGGAGGCCGTCGAGATCGAACCGGCCGGACCCCCGACCTGGCAGGCGCGCCAGAGCGTGCCGGCAAAAGTCCGGGCCAGTGCCTTGCGACCGCTGAGCTTCGTCAGGTCGATTGTCTTGCTGCGGTCCGCCAGCATGACGGTGAAGCGCAGCGACCCGATCGCAGTGGCGGCCTCGCCCTCGGGATCGGGCAACGCCTCGGGAAACAGCGCACGGCGGCCCGGCCGCCGCACTGAGACAGTCGTCGCGGCGGTCATGCGGCATCTCCGGCCGTGTCGTCGGCCCAGCGGTCCGCGGCCGCGTCGACCAGCTCCTGCGCTTCGGCAAGACTATCGAGATAGATGTGGGTGCTGGTCACGCTCGCGTGTCCCAGGAGGTGCTGCAGCTTCTGCAGCGGATCGCCAAGGATCCGCCGATAGGCTGCGCCGTGCCGATCTTGCGGATCGAAGACCACGCCGATCTGTTCGCGGATCAGCATGGAGAGCATGTTGACGGCGAAGGTGTGCCGCAGCGTGTGCGGCGTCACGTCGATCTCGATGCCGAAGCGGCGACAGCGGGCGCAGGCCCGGCGGAAAACAGCTTCCCAGGTGGCCGAAGGTACAGGCTGGCCGCCTTCGGTCAGCCAGAGCACGGCATGCTGCGCCGACCCGGGGGCGCCGACCAGCACGCACCGGCGTTCGCGCGGCGTCAGCCGGTCGAGCCGAACACGCTTGCCTGCGGCGTCTCTTGCCTTCCTGTCCTCCGGCATCAGCCAGAGCGGATCAGACACTGCCGGTTCGGACCGGGAGGCGGAGATCGTGCGCTCAAAATCGACGTAGTCGGCGATCATCCTCAGTACCCTTCGGGGGATACGGATGCGTCGGGGCCGTCCGCCCTTCGCGATCGGACCGGGAAGATCGAACGGCACTGAGCGCGATCCAGGCTCGGCCGGGTGCGGAAGCTCCGTCAGGAGCAGGCTGCCGGCCTCGGTCAGTCGCAAACCGGTCGTGACGAGAAGCTCGGCGAACAGCGCATTCCGCTCGCCGTTGCGGCCACGCCACGCCGGATCCTCGAAGCCGTCGGGCAGACGTCCTCTCAGCCCGACGTCGCGAAAGAGCAGGTAGCGGCCAAGATCGATGTATCGGGTATCGTGCCGACGTACTGCGCGCTCGCGCGCCCGGTTCGTCGTGACGGCCACCATGGCGCGCATCCCGGCCGCCCGCCGCAGCGCGAAGCCATAGCCGAAGGGCGAGGTCGTGATGATCTCCTCTTCGACGGCCCAGCGATAAAGCTTCTCAAGCGCTGCAACGCTCCGGTTCCAGCTCGACGCCGAAATGCGGTATGGCGCGTCAGATAGGCGCCGTGCCCGATGAAACGCCAGCACATCATGGCGATCAGCCTGCCAGACCGTCTTGCCGCCACGGCGTTCGCTGAGGAACCGCGCCCACACGAGAATATCCCGTGCGTAGGAGCGCCAGGTGTTTGGCGAGCGTGCACCCATGGTGGGACAGGCGCGGAGGAAGCGGTTGAGATCGAGATCATAGCTGCCGTCATCCATCAGGATGAACGGCATGCCGTCGATCAGCCCGGCGCGCTCGGCGATGTCGAGCGCGCCGGAAGCAATGTTCGTTGCGAAACCATCAATGGAAAGCGGGCGCGAAACAGCGCCAAGATCGGTAAAATACAACTGCACGCACGATACCTGAACGGAGCGCCTTCGGCGCAACTTCTTTGTTTGGAATGCGAGGGGTTCCCCTCGCGCTCTCCCGCTCGCCGCGTGGCAGGGGTGCAGGACTTTGCCTGCACCCCATGAACAAGCTTGTGGAGTCGCCGCCGCGTCAAGCGTTGTCCTCGCTTACGCTGCGGGAACGCTTGACCCGGACGTCTGAAGAGCCTCACCGGGCCGCCGATGATGCCTCCCCATGCCTGATTCTGAGACAGGATCACAGAGTCAGGATAAGGCGACCAGTTCTTCGAACGCGTATTTCTTCGTGCCATACGAGCCGGACAGGTCGCGGCCGACTCGCGAGGCGTGACCTGTGGCATGCCCCAGTTCGTGCAGGGCCGTGCGATGCCAGTTGATGGGTTCGAAATAGGCCTGCGGCGGCGGGACCATGACGAAATCGGGCCCCGGCGCGTAGAAGGCGCGGTTGCCGCCGATACGGAAGTCGATGCCGGTTGCGCGGATGAGCGCCTCGACTCTGGGCTCGATCAATCCGGGCGGCGGAGGCGGCGCAGCAACGGCAACGTCATCGGCGAGGTTTTCGCACTGGGCGGCGTTGAACACCGTGAACCGCTTCAGGAACGGGATCGCCTGGGCTTCCTCGCCGGTTTCACGTGCGCGGCGTTTTTCATCGTCGGGCACGAAGCGGTCAGCGTAGACGACGGTCGTGCCGTGCTCGCCCTTGCGGACATTGCCGCCTAGTGCGAGCGCCTGGCGGAAGGTGAGCCAGGTCTGTGCGGCATAACCGTGTTCGATCACGGCGCCCCAAAGGATCAGCACATTGATGCCTGAGTATTGCCGGCCGGTGGCGGCATTCCTCGGCATGGCGAGCGGCGCCTTTACCGCCGCCGTCCCCCAAGGCTGCACCCATGGGACGCGGCCGGCTTCTAGCTCGGCGACGATTTTGTCGGTGATCTCGTCATAGAGGTTCGCCCGGTCTGAGCCGGCGCGAGCGCTTGCGGTCTTTCTGGACATCGCGGGTCTCCGCGACGGGCGCCGGAGGCCTCTCCTCCAGCCCTCAACCCGTCACGGCAAACCTGTCCGCACTCTTACTCTAAAGGGGGCGTTGCGGGGATCTCCCCGCAGAAGGGGGTGTGCCGGCGACCAAGGCGCCGGCCGGGGGGAAGGCATTCCCCCTCAACCCGTCTTTCCGTATTGCCGCAATTGAGACTTTCCGGCTGAGCACAGAGCCGCTGAGCTAGAATCAACCCGCGTGAGATCCGCGTGGATCAGATTTGGCGAACGGCGCGATCACTACAGGAGGGCTCGTGGCGGAGCTCGGCACTTCGTTTTTGCCACCCCTGATACTGGCGATGGCCACCACGCATCCATCGGGGATCGCGCAGCCAGATTCCCACCGAATGGGTGGAAGATCGATTTGAGCATCTTCAACAATCACCGCGCCAAGGCGCCGCGCCCAGCCGTCCGAAGCGGAGGGCGGCGAGGCGAGGCGACCTATGCCGTGGCCGCCGAATAGCGGCCCCGGACTTCCTGCATCCCGAGAATTTGGCCGCGCACAAGCGCGCGGAAATCGGACGCCGAATGAGTTTAACCGCAGGAAACGGGTGGCCGAGATATCTGGCGAATGTCTATGCTAGAATTATGGATGCACAAACACCGGCACTTCGCGCTCTGATGCGTTTCTATGAGGCGGAAGCCCGTTACTCTGCTTCGGGATTGCCAGCCGATAGAGCTGCACTGCTCGAAACGTTGCATCCCGACATCGTTCTACACCAGCCGGATTCCCTGCCCTATGGAGGCCAATGGAGAGGCCGCGAAGAGTTCGGGCGCTGGATCGACTCGTTCGTCGAGACTTGGGTCGATATCAAACCGACAGACCCCGTCTTCCACACATGCGGCGACGATATCGTCGTCTGCACCGTAACAATGCGGGCCACCGCAAGATCGACCGGAGCGCTGATTGACATGCCGATGTGTCAGGTGATCCGGATCGCGGCAGACCAACCCGTTGAGTGGCGAAACTTCGCCTGGGATACCGCAATAATGCTGAAGGCGCTGGGCGGTTCGGTGTAGGCGATCACTTCTACACGCGCGCGGCGACGCCCGACATTCCCTTGCACACCGATCGATATCGACCGGCTTGGCGAGAAGCATAATTATGCGGCTTTCTCCTGCCGGGCCCGGATATCTGCAATCCACTTCTCCAGTGCATCAATCTCAGCTTCGATGGCCGTCGGTTCGGGTAGCCGCGGATTGAGCTCTCCCGGCTGGCTGTGAAGAAGGGCGGAACAACGCCCAAACGCTAACCGCATCGCGGTGCAGTCGCCATCCGTTAGTACGGTGAGTTTGATCAGTCCCGTGGTGTCGACCTTGCGTGACAAGCGGCGGATCACCGGCCCGACGGCCTCCTCGACGGCGCGCTCCCACGTGGTTCGAAGTTGATCCTGGAACGACGTGACCTCGCGCAGCCATCTCGCCTGGTCGCCGCGTTCATGGTGGATCTTGACGTTTGCGAGGTGCGCTCTCATGCCGTCAATGACCTTGTCGAGCGGCATGACGTTGGCCGGGGGATCCTGATGGCAGTAACCAGCATTTTCGGTGCCGCGGCTGATCAGGCGATACGCCACAGGCGTCGCTTCTCGATCCTTTGTCGTCCGGCAGGCTTCGTCGAGCAAGAGCAGAAACGCCATGTCGTGGGTGAAGACGATCACCTGGCGAGTCTGGCCAGCTTCTGCCAGACGGGCGGCGACCTTGTCTCGATGCAAGTGATCGAGTGACGACACCGGATCGTCGAACACGATCGCCGATTGCGCATCGATGGTCGATAGCTCGGCGAGAAAGGCGGCGAGCGCGACGCAGCGATGCTCGCCTTCGCTGAGGACCTTTCCCACTGGTTCGTTCGGCTTGTTGATCAGCCTGACCTGGAAGAAGGGAACGCCGGCGGTGGTCTTGGCTTGCTGAAGCTCGATCGCGAGGCCGGCGACGCCGAGCTTGTCGACTTCGATTGCGAACCGTCCGCGCAGGCGGTTGGTAACGAGCGCCTGGGCAATACGGGCGCTCTGGGTGGTGATCTTGTTCGTCGCCGTGTCCTTGCTGGCCTTGTCGATCGCTTCGATGGCTTTGAGGCGATCGATTTGGGCGAGCACATCGGTCTTCACAACGCCGAGCCATTTGCGGTCGCTGAGGCCGTCACGTTCAGTGATGAGCATGGCGCGCTCCGGTGAACTGGCGTCGGATTGCAGGGCCTGAATGCGCCCGGCGATGCCGGCCAGCACTGCGCGTAGCGGATCAAGAGAGAGGGCGGCAGCAGGAGGAAGGGCCGGCGGTGTCGCGAGAACGTGGGTGCGCAGGACTGCTCGCAACCGCCATGCGAGGTGGAGCATGTCGCGGCGCAAAGCGCTTGCGAGATCCTCGCGACCGATATCGTCTCGTATCAATGAGACGATTGCAGCGAGATCTTTCATCGAGACTGCCGCGGCCGAGACGCCCTGCAGGGCGTCGTCATAGGAGTCCGCCGCCTCCTGCTCGCGACGTTTGCTTTCGTCCTGCACAAAGGCCTCGAAGCTGCTGAGCCGTCTCGAGGCCTCCTCGCTGAGCGGCTGTTGACATAGGACGCAGTGCGCTTTGCTACCGGTCACCGGGAAAGGCTGTTTGGGATAGGCCGCCGCGCGCGAATAGTCGCGGGCGGCTTCCCACAGGATCTTCCAGACATCCGAGCCGATGTCCGGCAACGGTTCCTTGGAGAACAGGTTGGCGGACGCTGCGGCGGCGGCCATGCGCGCATTCGCAAGGTTCGTGTGGGCATCGCGAAGGGCCGTGCGATTGTCATCCGTGGCGGATGCGGCCAGGCGCTCGAGCTGCGTTATGATGCCGGTGATGCGCGTCTCTTGGCCCTGAAGCTGGCGGATTGTGCGAGCCGGATCGCTCGACAAATCGGCGGTGAGCGTTTGAAGGCGCGTCTCGTCCTCGGCGGTGAGGCCGGCGAGTTTCTCGACGGTTTCTGGCTTCGTCTTGCCCGAGAGACCGGCGATCAGCTTGCCGACCGGAGTGTTCTGCTTGCAGTCCGGCGTCGTCAGGATGGTGGGCGTTTGCTCCTGGAGGGCCTTGATTTCGGCGGCCAGCTTGCTCTTCACGTCCTGGCAGACTTGCGCGAGGCCCGCGAGGATGCGTAGCGGCAGCGGCGTATACGCGAGGTCGTTGGTGTTCTCGACATGGATATTGGCCGTGCGCGAGTCGAAGACGCTGACGGCGGACAGCATGGCGTCTGGCGAGCTGCCCTGCGTCCAAGCGGCATTGCGTTTTTGGGCGCCGATGAAGAACTCGACGCTGGCGGCTGGCGCGCCGCTCGTGGCGGCGTAGATGTTTGGCAGGATCGCGTCGCCCTTTGGCGAGCGCGCCCGGCAGAGCTGCTTCAGGACGCGGGCATAGCCGGATTTGCCGGCTCCGTTGTCGCCGTAGATGATGGTGAGGCCCGCTTTGCCGAAGGACAGCCGTTCGCCGGGAGCGAGGGCGTTGACGTTGGACAGACCGTAAAGGGCGCCGAGCGTCACCACGGCATGGCTCGCGGCGGGATCGCGGATATGGCTGGCGTCGAGTGGGGTGCCCTGATCGAGGCCCTTGCAGATCGCGGCCAACTCCACGACATCCGTGGCTTCCAGTTTAGGTTGGTTACAGAGGCGGCGCAGCGTGTCGCGCTGCCAGGCTGGCAGATCCGCGGACCACTTCAGGATGTCTGCGAGCGCCGTTGCTTCATTCGAAAGATCATCTTCTTGCTTATTCATTTGTGTCCCCCACTTGCCACCCGTCCTAGCGTCATAGGATCAACGCCCGCTTGAGGTCGTCGTGCTCGAAGGCGCTGGCCATACGGGTGATCTCGGTGGCGCGGGCGCACACCGCCTTGGCGGTGTCCCGCCATGTCGCGGTCACGGTCGCAACCTCTTTGATGATCGCGCGCGCCTGCGGCAGTGTGAGCGCGAAATACTCGGAGGCGGCCTCCAGCAGTTCGAGCGAGCACGTGCCTTCGTCGAGATCGATGTTCGTCGTCAGCACCCGCGCCTTGAGATCGGTCGGGACGGGATTGAGATCGTAGGCCGGTGAGAGCGACCAGCCTGCCTTGCCCAGCCACAGGAAGCCGTGATTGCGAAGGTGATCGTCGACATTGGAGATCAGGACGTTGAAGACCACGCGCCGATAAAGGGCATGGGCATCCGTCTTGCCCTGGGCGCCATGTTCGGCAAGAGCGTCGACAATCTCCGGGTAGCTGCCGCGCTCGCCATCCTTCGCGCCCATCATCGCCATTGCCGAAAGGAACGGAATTCGGATGGCGCCCTCGCGATCAAAGCGTCGCGAAAGCATGACGGCCTTACCGGCTACGCTGATCAGCTCGTGTTGAGGAGTCGTGATGCCGGCACGGCCAGCCAGCCGCAGAGCAATCTCCTCCCAGGTCTCCATGCTATAATCGTCCGTCTCCTTCGGGAATTTGGCGATGGAGAGGTGACCGTGCTGGTCGATTACTGATGCTTTGGGGCGTGCGCCGCCGAGGGAGGAGCCGGGAGCGAAGATGAGCTGGAGATCTTCGTCCGTCTCCTCGTCGCGCAGGATGCGCTCGGTGATCTGGAGAAGTCGGCCAAGTTCGATCAAAGCTGGAACGCCGGCGCGGATTGGCGCCTGGAACGCGTCTTCGCCGACCCAGCGGAAGCGAAGCGCGCCGAGCCGGGTTTCGTCGGCGACACCGAGCAAATAATCGCTTTCGACAAGAGTGCGGACGGCACGGCCTTCGCGATCAGCAAGGCGGCGCTCAGCGCGCTGCATGAGGCGGCGTCCCCATGTGTCGGGTGCGGAATCGCCTATCGAGCCGAAGGTGGCAAGGCCGGCTGGCGGCGCGAAGGCGCCGCGGGTCAGCGCCAGAGCGGGCTCCAACGAGAAGCGCTCCGGGTCTTCCAGCCAAGCACCTTCATACTCAAAGAGGATGGTCTCGGCGCCTCGCACACGATTGCTTCTCGCCAATCCGATCAGGCGGGTGCGGCCGTTAAGGTCGATATGAACCTCGAAGTCAGCCATCGCGGGACGATCCCGCCGACCGCTTCAAGTGGATGTGCTTGGGCAGCTCGGCGCTGGCGAGCGCCTGGCCGACGCTGTCGTTGCTGATGTCGGCGATCCGGGTCAGACCGTCGAGCAGGCCGAGGGCTTGAAGCACGCCGGCATAAATGCCGACGCTAACGTTGGTGTCGCCTGCCTCGACCTTCTGCAGGGTCGAGCGCGACGTGAAAGCCCGCTCGGCCACGACCGCCATGGGCAGCTTGCGGCGACGGCGAGCGTCATGGATGTCCGCGCCGAGCTTGCGCAGGGCGCGCCGCACGGCTGCTGGAGGGTTATGGGGAGTGGGCATTTGACACCTTCACACTACATATTGAGCAGATATGTAGCAGGAAGATTACAATTTTCCTAGCTCCCAGCCGCAGGATGCGGCAGTCATCCTACCAGACCGCTTGGAGGCGGGCCGTCCGAAGCCTGAAGACCAAGGCTCCACCTGCAAATGAGTATTATAAGCGCAAGTATCTGATGGGTATCGACTTTTAGATTTTGACTTTGCCGATGTCGCTTCCTATCTCTTCCGCATCGGGGAGTAGCCACCGCTCAGACAGCGGGATCACGCCAACAGGCTCGCGCCATGCGCGTGGTGTGATCAGCCGGTTTTTCACCGGCCCGGCAAGACCGTGGTGAAACTCGCCTTTGTCGGACAGGTGAGGGCCACCCGGTTCAATGTCCGTTTGGTTATCCTGCTATGTCCCCTTTTGCAGTCGTCCTGCTTGCTTTCAGCATGTCCGTCGATGCCTTTGCGGTTTCCGTGGGTAGAGGCGCAGCCCTTGGCCGCCCGCGATATTCAGAAGCGCTACGCAGCGGTGCGGTCTTTGGTGTAGTCGAGGCGATCACGCCTGTTATCGGTTGGGTTGCCGGCGTTGCCGCGAGCAGCTTCGTCCAGGCTGTTGATCACTGGCTCGCCTTTGGCCTGCTCGCTGCGGTTGGTCTTCATATGCTCTATGCGGCCGTATGGAAGAAAGCCGACGCCAAGCCAGTGGGCCGATCGTTTACAGTCTTGATGGCAACCGCAATCGGCACGAGCCTCGATGCAATGGCCGTCGGCGTCTCTTTGGCCTTTCTGAACGTCAACATTGTTGTGGTTGCGACCGCGATTGGCCTTGCGACGTTCCTCATGTCGTCGGGGGGCATGCTTATCGGTCGGCTGATCGGCGAGCACTTCGGCCGCATTGCGGAGGCTGTCGCTGGGATCGCGCTTTTCGGTCTGGGATTGTCAATCCTTATAGAGCACCTGACGGCTTAGAGCGATTTTGCGGACGCCTCTCAGGCTGCATGTTGGGTGGCGCCTTCAACGCCCGAACGGATATTCGGTCTAGATGTCTCTCTTGCCGGCTTGGGGCGCTTCTTGGTTAGCATCGCTCGGACGAATGCATTCCACTTCTTCATGGCTGCCCGCTTCTCGGGCATGTAACTCCAACGATCGTAGCTCTTCGAACTGACATCCTGGAGCGTGTGGTTCTGTATGCGGTCGCGAATTTCTTTGGAGAGGCCGGCCTGACCTGCGAGCGTCTTCCAGGTTCTGCGCAGATCGCGGTTGGTCACGACAGGGATCACCTCGCGCTCGCGCTGACGCCACATGAAAGAGTACAGCGTGCCGTGGCTGACGGGCTTGGTTGGGTCGGTCGCGGAGGGGAAAAACCAGCCGTGTGCGTTGGGCTTGATCGATTCGATTAACTCCGCCGCCACTTCCGGGACCGGAATGGCGTGTGGCTTGCCATTCTTGGTCTTTGACCAGTCGATGATCCGCTCCTTCGCGTCCCACTGATCGACATGCAGGCGGGCGATTTCCTCCACGCGCTGCCCCGTGAGCATGAGAATGCGAACGGCCCGTGTGTAAGGCGGATGCACGGGCGCGTCCGGACATTCAAGCCAACGGTACAGGCGTAGGAATTCTTCTTCATCAAGCCAGCGAGTGCCGACTTTCTTGGGCTCTGTGGGGATGCCGGCGGCGGGATTGTAGACCAGCCGGAAACGCCGCTGCGACGCGTTGCGGTAGTCGTGTTCCGATTTCAGACCCCAGCTATATGCGGATCGGATGTAACTGCGGACGTGATCTGCCATGGAGCGCTTACCGCGGTCATAGATCGGTCGGATGAGATCGGTGATTTCGTCGGGCTCGATGTCGCGAGCGGGCCGATTGCGGCCGAGGGTGTCGGCGATCTTGTTGAGGCCTTTCTCAGCCTCTTTCCAAGATGACTTTTCGGATGCCTTCAGGTGAGCGACATAGGCTTCGAAGAGATCGGCCACGGTGCCGGGACGCGTGTCGCCGGCGATCTTGATGCTGCGGCCCTTCTGGATCATGTCGGCGAAATCGCGTGTGAAAACTTCGCGCGCTTTGCTGAGCGACATGGATGGGTATGAGCCCAGTTTCTTCTTGAAGCGCTTCTGATCGCGCCACTGCTGCGCCATCCAATCGGCGGTGACGCGCGTGGGCATGGGCTTCATGACCAGGACAAGGCGACCGGTGCCATGTCCTTCGCCATCGACCAGGCTTAGCTGTTTGCCGGTCTGCTCCACCTGCTTCAGCGCGCGGCGAATTTCTCCATCGGTAAGGCTTGGCACTGGGCTCTCCCATTGGCTTTCAAGTGGGGTCGCCAGACGGCTAGCAGGGGTCGGCGACTGGGGTCACAAGGGCGATCGATCCCCCTCAAAACCGACCCCAATATGCCACAACGTCCTGCGCTACGACAAGCCTAAAAGTTCAAGTGATTCAACGGTTAGGAGCGTGATCGAGCGTGATGGAAATAGGTTGAGTGGGATGGTTGTGGACGAGGATGATCGCCGAGGCCGAGAGCTCGAGCGCCCGGCGCATCACCTCGCGCGGATAGACCGGGGTGTGGTCGACCGTGCCGGTCTGCTGCACCTCATCCGCGATCAGGGCGTTCTTCTTGTCGAGGAAGAGGATGCGGAATTGTTCCCGCTCGGCGAAGGCCATCGCCATCCGGCAGTAATCGATGACCGAGGACCAGGAGGAGAGGACGGTGCGCTTGGCGACGGCGCCTTTCGCCATGCGCCGGAGCGCCGCCTCGACGATCTTGAGATCGAGCGCCACGCCTTCGCCGACGCCCTTGACCTCGGTCAGGCGGGCGATTGGAGCGGCCAGGACCTCGGCGAAGGAGCCGAAGCGCTGCACCAGTTCCTTGGCGAGAGGCTTGACGTCACGCTGCGGGATGGAGCGGAAGAGCAGCAGCTCCAGCAGCTCGTAGTCGGGCAGCGCATCGGCGCCGGCCTCCTGGAAACGGGCGCGCAGCCGCTCGCGATGGCCGTGATAATGGGGGGCGGCCGCAGCCATGGGGGCGGCCGACTCGGCGAAGAGACCCGCGGGCGAGGAGGCTTTGCGCGATCCCTTGCCCGGGCGCTGGCTCATCGCGCGGCGAGCGGATTGTCGAGGCCGCCCGGCGAGAGCGTGAAGATCTCGCAGCCCTGCTCGGTGACGCCGATCTGATGCTCGAACTGGGCCGAGAGCGAGCGGTCGCGGGTCACCGCCGTCCAGCCGTCGGAGAGAACCTTCACGCCCGGCTTGCCGAGATTGATCATCGGCTCGATGGTGAAGACCATGCCTGCCTTGAGCTCGACGCCCTCGCCGGGGCTGCCGTAGTGCAGGATGTTCGGCGCGTCGTGGAAGAGCTGGCCGATGCCGTGGCCGCAGAAGTCCCGGACGACGGAGCAGCGTTCGGCCTCGGCATAGCGCTGGATGGCGAAGCCGATATCGCCGGTGGTGGCGCCGGCGCGCACGGCCTTGATGCCGCGCAGCAGGCTTTCATAGGTGATCTCGATCAGCCTTTCGGCCTTCCGCGAGATCTCCCCGACGCCGTACATGCGGCTGGAATCGCCGTGCCAGCCGTCGACGATCAGCGTGTAGTCGATGTTGAGGATGTCGCCTTCGCGCAGAGGCTTGTCGTCGGGGATGCCGTGGCAGACGACATGGTTGATCGAGGTGCAGATCGACTTGGTGTAGCCGCGGTAGAACAGCGTCGCCGGGTAGGCGCCGTTGTCCATGGCGAACTGGAAGGCGAGATCGTCGAGGCGCTGGGTCGTCACCCCGGGCTTGACGTAGGCGCCGAGCATGTCGAGGCCCGCGGCCGTGAGCCGGCCGGCCTTGTGCATGGCCGCGAAGGCCTCGGCCCCGTGAATCTTGATGGCGGGCTCGCGCGGACGCGAGCGGCCGATGGTGTCTTCGAATGTCATCGCGCGCGGGGAACTCCTTGCCCCATATCTATTGCGTTTGGCGTTCGAGGCAAGCCGGAAGCGTGCAGGCGCACGCGAATGGCTGGCATTGCGCTGCCGCAGGGTGTATCAGGCTGCCGCAATGGCCATCACCACTCCATCCCCGGCGGAAGAGCAGCCCTTCGGCGCCTTCGCGCCGAAGCCCTTTCTGGCGCGCATCATCAACCGGACGCGCGCTGCGCCGGACAATTTCCTCGGCCGTAAGAGCGCCTACGCCTTGCGCCGGATCGGCCTGCGCTCGCTCGAGGGCACCCCGGTCGACATCGAGGCGCTCGGCGCCAAGATGCGGCTCTATCCGGACGGCAACGTCTGCGAGAAGCGGGTGCTGTTCACGCCGCAATATTTCGATCCGGTCGAGCGCGAGATGCTGGCCTCGCGGATGCACGAGGGCTTCACCTTCATCGATGTCGGCGCGAATATCGGCGCCTATTCGCTGTTCGTCGCGGCTCGGGCCGGGCGCAGGGCGCGCATCCTGGCGGTCGAACCCCAGCCGGACGTCTTCGCCCGGCTTGCCTACAACATCGCCCAGAACCCGTTCGGCACCGTCAAGGCGGTGGCCTGCGCCCTGGCCGACAAGCCCGGCGAGCTGACGCTGTTCATCGACCCGGCCAATCGCGGCGAATCGAGCGTGCGCATCCTCAACTCGACGACGGCGAGCCCGGTGAAAGTGCCGGCCATGACGCTGCTGGCGCTGGTGGAAGGCGAGGGCTACGAGCGCATCGACGCGATCAAGCTCGACGTGGAGGGCGCCGAGGACCTGATCCTGGAGCCCTTCCTGCGGGATGCGCCGCCTTCGCTCTGGCCCGGCTTCATCGTCATCGAGGATTCGCGCCAGCGCTGGCAGAGCGATCTCGCCGGGCTGCTGAAGCGCAGCGGTTACCGGCTGGTCCGCCAGACGCGCATGAACATGCTGTTCGAGCGCGAGGCCACCTGATCGCGCAAGACGGTCATGGCCGGCGTGCAACCGGTCATGCTTGAGCAAAGCCTCGCCGCATCATAGCTCTTGGTCCGTCAGGTCAGGAGCGCCACCATGTCCGCAAGCCAGAACAGTCAGCCCCCGGTGATCGTGACCGCGGCGATCCTCGTCATCGGCGACGAAATCCTGTCGGGGCGGACCAAGGACAAGAACATCGGCTACATCGCCGAATACCTGACCAATATCGGCATCGAGCTGCGCGAGGTCCGGGTGGTGCCGGACGTGACCGACGAAATCGTGGCGGCGCTGAACGCGCTGCGGGCCCGCTACACCTATGTCTTCACCACGGGGGGCATCGGCCCGACCCATGACGACATCACGGCCGATTCGGTGGCTGCCGCCTTCGGCGTGCCGATCGACTACGATCCGCGCGCGGTCGCCATGATGCGCGAGCGCTTTTCCGCCGAGGACCTGAACGAGGCGCGGATGCGGATGACGCGGATTCCCGCAGGCGCCGAGCTGATCGCGAACTCGATCTCGAAGGCGCCGGGCTTCAATATCGGCAACGTCTATGTCATGGCCGGCGTACCGTCGATCATGCAGGCGATGCTCGACGTCGTGGCGCCGACCTTGACGACCGGCGCCAAGATCCTCTCCGAGACGGTGCAGGCGGGGCTGCGCGAAGGCGATATCGGCGGGCCGCTCGCTGCCGTGGCGAAAGCCCATCCGGGCGTGTCGATCGGCTCCTATCCGTTCTGGTCGGAGACGGGGCCCGATACCAACATTGTGGTGAGGTCGCGGGATGCTCAGCAACTCCAGGCTGCAATGGCGGATGTGAAGAAGATGATCCGCGACCATGGCAGACCTGTTTCGTAACGAGCAGTAGGGGTTGCAACTTTTGCGCGTGTCGTCATTGCCGCTCTTCAGTGAGGCAGTGCCGTTCGTCGATTGCTGTCGTTCTTGCGATTGAATTCTGTCGATATTTTACTCGAAGACGATTTAGACTATTCTGATTGTATCATTATTGCACGACCTCTCTTGTCGTAAAGTATTCGTAAACCGTTTTCGAGGCACTTTAGATTTCCTAAAAATGAGTTCTGGCCGCTCCCGCGGCGTCGCGGGGCGGTATTCCCATCGGCTTTCATCTGACGACGGCCTGCGCGCCGATCGGCTGCGCGGCATGCCAAGGGGGTATGGATGTCGTTCTTTTCAGGTCTTTCGGCGGGCCGGCGCAATGCGGGGCAGATCGCCGCGATCAATCGCTCGCAAGCGGTGATTCACTTCGACCTCGAAGGCAGGGTGCTCGATGCCAACGAGAACTTCCTCAATGTCATGGGGTACTCCCTCGCCGAGGTGAAAGGCCAGCATCACAGCCTGTTCGTCTTGCCCGAGGAGCGCGGCAGCGAAGCCTACAAGCAGTTCTGGGCGGATCTTGGCCGAGGCGAATTCTCGCGCGGACAGTACCTGCGCGTCGGGAAGGGCGGCAAGCAGGTCTGGATCCAGGCGAGCTACAACCCGATCATCGGAGCGGGCGGCAAGCCGGTTGGCGTGGTCAAGTACGCTTTCGACATCACCGAGCAGAAGAACCGCCTCGCCGATCTGGAAGGCCAGCGCGCCGCGATCGACAAGGCGCAGGCCGTCATCGAATTCGGGCTCGACGGCAAGATCCTGCATGCCAACGAGAATTTCCTCGCCGTGCTCGGCTATTCGCTGCCGGAGATCGTTGGCCAGCATCACCGCATGTTCGTCGATCCGGCGGAACGCGAGTCGAGCGCCTACAAGGCTTTCTGGGATCGGCTCGGCCGCGGCGAATACGATGCCGGCCAGTACAGGCGCATCGGCAAGGGCGGCAGGGAGATCTGGATCCAGGCGAGCTACAACCCGATCCTGAACGCGCAGGGGCAACCCTACAAGGTCGTGAAGTTCGCCACCGACATCACCGCGACATTCAAGGGCAAGCAGCTCGAGGCGGCGGTCAAGGAAACCTCCGAGACCATCGCGCGCGCCAAGGACAAGGATCTGACGGGCCGCGTTCCGCTGGAAGGCAAGAGCGGCGAGGTCGCCACGCTCTGCGCCGGCGTCAACGACCTGCTCGACACGCTGGCCGGCGTCGTCGCTTCAGTCCGCGACATTTCGGAGCGGATCGACGGGGCGTCGCTGAAGATCACCTCGGACAGCCAGCAGCTCGCCGAGCGCACCGAGGCGAACGCCGCCAGCCTGCAGGAGACGGCGGCGACCACCGAGCAGCTCGCCGCCTCCGTCAAGCACAGCGCCGGCAATTCGCGCATGGCGGTCCAGCTCGGCAACGAGGCGAGCGAGGTCGCCGCACGCGGCGGCGCGATCGTCACCGAAGCGGTCGATGCGATGGGGCGCATCGAGAAGGCCTCCTCCGGCATCTCCGAGATCATCTCGATGATCGACGAGATCGCCTTCCAGACCAACCTCCTGGCGCTGAACGCCGCGGTCGAGGCGGCGCGCGCCGGCGACGCCGGGCGCGGCTTCGCGGTGGTGGCGACCGAGGTGCGGGCACTGGCGGCGCGCTGCAGCGAATCCGCCAACGGCGTCAAGACCTTGATCGCAAACTCTGCGCAGCAGATTCAAGCCGGTGTCGGGCTGGTCAAGGATGCCGGGACGACGCTGCGCGAGATCGTCGATGCGGCCTCGAAGGTCGCGGTGACGGTCAGCGAGATCTCGCAGGCCACGACCGAGCAGGCCAACGGCATTGACGAGATGGCCCGCACGGTCGCGCATATGGACGAGATCACGCAGCAGAACTCGTTGCTGGCCGACCAGAGTGCCAAGGTCGCGCGCGATCTCAAGCAGGAGACCGAGGCGCTGACGGCCATGGTCTCGTCCTTCACGCTCGGCGGCGAGCGCCGGCAGGCCGGTCCGCATCTCGTTCATCAGACTGCCGCTGCGGTCGGCGGCGTCGAGGCTGCGGCGCGGCCGGTGATGCGTCCGGCGCGGCGCCTCGCCGCCGGCGGCGGCGACGGCTGGGCTGAATTCTGAGGCCGGAGCGCCAGCGGAGGCGGTGTCGCTGGGGATCGCGGCGGGCGGGGTCTTGCCAGTCGCCCTGCAATAGGGTTTTCGGTCGAGAACGGGCGCCTTTGGCGCCGCGATCAGCCCGGAGCGCTCGCCATGGCCGAACCGACCTCGAACAAGGCCTTCCCGGTTTCCTGGGACCAGTTTCACCGCGATGCCCGGGCGCTGGCCTGGCGGCTGGCGGAGAAGGGGCCCTTCGAGGCGATGGTCTGCATCACGCGCGGCGGGCTGGTGCCGGCGGCGATCATCTGCCGCGAGCTCGGCCTGCGGCTGATCGAGACGGTCTGCATCGCGAGCTATCACGACTACAAGAACCAGTCCGAGCTCAAGGTACTCAAGGACGTCGCGCCGAGCATCAAGGCGGTCGGCGACGGCAAGGGGAAGGGCGTGCTGGTCGTCGACGACCTGACGGATACCGGCAAGACGGCGCGTGTGGTGCGCGAGATGCTGCCGAACGCGCATTTCGCCACGGTCTATGCCAAGCCGGCCGGCGTTCCCGTGGTCGACACTTTCGTCACCGAGGTCAGCCAGGACACCTGGATCTATTTTCCGTGGGACATGGGCCTCTCCTATGTCGAGCCGATCGCCAAGGGGCACCAGGGCTGAACGGCTGACCGAGCCGCGGCATCAGCCGGTCGAGGGCGAGCGGAACGCGACCAGCATCCCGGCGACGACGACCGCCATGCCGGCGATCTCGGCCGGCGAGGGGTATTCGCCCAGCACGAGGGCGCTGCAGCTCGCCGTGACGAGCGGCACCAGCGGCAGGAACAGGGTCGCCCGGGCCGCGCCGAGCATCGCGACGGTACGGGCATAGAGAAACAGCGCGACGACGCCGACCAGCACCCCCTGATACACCGCCTGGAGCAGCAGCTCGGCGAGCGGCGCCTGCATCATATGCACCGGCAAGGCGAGCGCCACGACGCCGAGCAGCGGCAATGCCAGCACGCAGGACGCCACCGTGACCTCGATCGAGCTCGCACCCCAGCGCCGCGCCTGCAGGCCGAAGACCGACCACATCAGGGCGATGAGAACGAAGAGCAGGTCGCCGATCCAGGCATCGGGCCGGGATGGCGTCGCCAGCAGCGCGTCGCGCGAGAAGATGGCGATGCCGATGACGATGACCCCGAGGCCGGCAAGCCGCATCCGCCCGGCGCGTTCGCCGGTGACGAGGAAGACCAGCGCGGCGGTGAAGACCGGGATCAGCCCCGGCGAGATGATCGAGGAGTGCAGGGCCGGCGCGAAGTAGGCGCCGCCAACGAGAATCAGGCTGTAGAGCGGGCCGACCAGCAGCGCCATGAACCAGGCGCGCTTCCAGCCGAGCGCGCCGACGGGGAAGGGGCGGATGCGCGTCGCCGCCCAGGGGATCAGCACGGCGGAGGCTGCGACGAAACGCAGGATCGTCACGTCGGCGGGCGACAACCCCGCCAGCATCGCGTGGCGGGAGACGACGGCCTGGACGCCCCAGATCAGCGATGTCGTCAGGCCGCACAGAATGCCGAGCCATTTCAAGCGGGTGGTCATGGGGCGGCGTCTGTCATGCGCGGAGAGGTGGTGGCGGCGCTATGCCCGGCGACCATGCCCCTGACAATGGCGCCGCACGCAGCCCGCCACGGCGTTTTCGTCTGCGAGCGGCGGGACGCTGGCCGTCAGGCGGGCAGGGGCGATTCGACGAGGGGCAGCAGCCGCGAATCCGCGACGGCGGCCGTGCGATGGCCGAGGCCGGCGAGATAGGCCGGATCGCCCGCGAAGGCGATGAAATCCTGCACCGATCTCTGCCGCACGAGCATGACGCGGTCCCAGCGCTCGGTCTGCGGGCCGATGAGGAGCGGGCCGCCCTCGGCCAGGAACAAGAGCGAGCCGCCGCTGGCCTCCAGATGCGGCCGGGTATGCGCCACATAGCGCTCGAAGGCTTCGGCGCCGCTGATCGGCCGGCCGGGCGCCAGCTCCGGCGTCGCGGCATAATCCGCCACCGGGCGCAGCCGCAGCAGGTTGAGCATCACCACCTCGCCGGGAATGCCACGGCGAACGAGGTCGCGCCCGGCTTCCCAACTAGGCTCCAGATAGGTCGGCATCGTCTCACCCGGCTGGCAGGGCATCGGCCGCGAGGGCTTCGGCATGGGCGCGGATATCCGGCGGCCAGCTGCGGCTGTGAGCGGCGAAGCCTGCCGCGTCGCCAGCGAAGAGCGCGCGGGAGGCTTCCTCGAAGCCTTCGCGGTTGCCGGCCATGGCGGAGATGAAGGCATAGGCCGTCTCCTGTGCCTGCCGGGCCCGGCTGCGGCCGCCGTCGCTGCGACGCGCTTCCTCGACGAGGCGTCGCAGGGCCTGGGATGCGCCGCCGGGCTGCGCCGCGAGCCATTCCCAATGGCGCGGCAGCAGCGTGACCTCGCGGGCGACGACGCCCAGCTTCGGACGGCCGCGGCCGCGCTCGGCGGGCGGTCCGGCGAGGGGTTCGGCAGGCGGGCGGGGCTCCTGCAGCCGCGCGACGATGTCTTGGGGGGTGCCGCGCAGGTCGAAGTCGACGGCGCGGCCGGTTCCGTCGTCGAAGACGAGGATCGTGGCCGTCGGATCGGATTCGAGCGCGGCCTTCACGGCCAGAGCGACCTCGGGACGGGGACCGTGCGCGAGGCGGGCATCGCCCCGGAAGGCCGTGCAGTTCGGGATGGGCGGATGGGGCATCGTGGTGCTTCCTGGGTTGGCGGGCCTTCTAGCGCGACGCTTTCCTCCTGGCAATATAATCCGGGTAAAAATATCGAAGCGCCGGCACGCGCCGGGCTTGCCCCGCACCGCAAGGAATGCTGCAATGCAGCAAGAAGAGCGCGGGCGGCGCGCCATGGGCCGGGATCGGGAGATATCGCCATGCCGGAAACGATCGAAAAGGCGCCTATCCCGGCTGTCGACATCGTTGCCCTGGCGGATGACCTGCAGGACAAGATCGAGCAGGCGCGGCTGGCCTCGCGCGACGATCCCTTCGGCAATCCGGTGCTGCGGGTGACGCTGTGGCTGACGCGGCTGATGGATTCGGGCGAGCTGTCGGTCGCGGCGGCCGGGGAGCTGGTGCGGCTGCTCGGGCGCCGGGCGTTGCGCGAGCGGGCTGGGCGCCTCGCGCATTATGTCGGGCTCGAGCGGGACGAGGCGGCAGCGTTCGCGGCCATCGCGCGGCGTCAGGGCGAGGAGGCCGATTCCTTCGCCGCCTTCCGCGCCGCGGTCGAGCGGCCGCGCTTCGGCGCGGTGTTCACCGCGCATCCGACCTTCGGCATGCAGCGCCGGCTCGCGCATGCGCTGGCCGATCTCGCTTCGGGCGACGAGGCTGCCGGCGCCGTCATCGACGCGCCGGCGCTGAGCTTCCGCCCCGACGGGCGCATCACCTTGCAGGACGAGTTCGAGCAGGCGCGCTTCGCCGTGCGCCATGCGCGGGACGCCATCGACCGGCTCAATGCCGCCCTGCTCGCCGAGGCGCGGCGGCGCTGGCCGGAAGAGTGGACGCACCTCGCGCCGCGCCCGGTCATCCTGGCCTCCTGGGTCGGCTGCGACACGGACGGCCGCACCGATATCGGCTGGTGGGACACGCTGCGCTACCGACTTGAATCGAAGGACGGGCAATTCGCCCGCATCCTCGAGAAGCTGCCCGAGATGTCCGCGACGGAGGCGCTGCGCAACCTCGTCGGCGCTGCACGGGACGCAGTCCAGCGACAGCTCGCTCTGGCTCCGCCGATCGGGACGCAGCCTTCGCTGGAGGCGCTGCAGGCCTTTGCCCTGGCGCTGGTGCATGAGCGCGAGACGGCGCTGCCGGATTCGTCGCGCCTGCTCGCGGTGCTGGACGAGGCCCTGGCGGCAACCGCCGACGACAAGTCCCGGTTGGTGCTGGCGCTTGTGCGGGCGGGCGTCGTCGCTCACGGCGTCTCGATCGCGCTGCCGCATTTCCGGCTCAACGCCTCGCAGCTCCACAATGCGCTGCGCGGGGTGATCCCCTCCGATGGCGAGCCGGCCGAGCCGGCTCAGCGACGCGCGTTCCTCGCCGCCGCCAATGCGGCGCTCGGCAAGGTCGAGCCGGTCGGCGTCGATTTCGGGGGGCTCGCTGCCGAGCGGGCCTCGGCGGCGCGGATGATGATGACGATCGCGCAGATCGTGAAGCATGTCGACGGCTCGCGGCCGGTGCGTTTCCTGATCGCCGAGACGGAGACCGGCTACACGCTGCTCTGCGCGCTCTGGCTGGCGAGCCGCTTCGGCATCGCCGACAAGGTCGAGATCTCGCCGCTGTTCGAGACCTCGGATGCGCTGGAGCAGGGGCCGCGCATCATCGACGAGGCGCTGCGCAGCCCGCATTTCCGCGACTATCTCAAGCAGCACGGCCGGCTCTGCATCCAGTTCGGCTACTCCGACTCGGGGCGCTATGTCGGGCAGGTCGCCTCGACCTTCTGGGTCGAGCGTCTGCGCATCCGCATTTGCGAACTGCTCGCCCGCTACGAGCTCACCGGCGTCGAACTCGTGATCTTCGACACGCATGGCGAATCGGTCGGGCGCGGCGCCCATGCCGACAGCCTGGCCGACCGGCTGGCCTATCTCGAGCCGCCCTATGCCAGGCAGGCCTTCGCGAAGGCCGGCATCGCCACGGTGCGCGAGACCAGCTTCCAGGGCAGCGACGGCTATCTGCTGTTCGGCACCTCCGCATTGGCGGGCGCAACGATCGGCCGGATCGCGGAAGCGGTGTTCGCGGCACCCGAAGCCGGCGACGATCCGATCTATGACGAGCCGGATTTCGCCAGCGAGTTCTTCCAGACCGTGCGCGAGGAAATGAACGCGCTCGTCGACGATCCCGGCTATGCTGCGCTGATCGGCACCTTCGGCCCCTCGCTGCTCGACAAGACCGGATCGCGCCCGGCAGCGCGGCAGACGGAAGGTGCGGGCCCCGCGCGCATCCGCCATCCCCGCGAACTGCGCGCCATCCCGAACAACGCCATCCTGCAGCAGCTCGGCTGGATGGCCAACAGCCTGCACGGCATCGGCCATGCGGCGGCGCGCGCGCCCGACCTCTTCGGTGCGATGCGCGAGCAGTCGGACCGCTTCGACCGGGCCTATCGTCTCGCCGCCCATGCGATGGGCCATAGCGACCTCGACGTGCTGCGCGCCTATCTCGACACGCTTGATCCGGGAAGCTGGTTCGACCGGGCGCGCCGGACGGTGAGGGAAGGGCGGCGCGACGAACTCCTCGCCGTCGCGGACGCGCTGTCGGGGCTCGAGCTCGCGCCGGCGCTCAGGCGGCTGTTCTGGCGGCTGAGCGCCGACGCGCTGAAGCTCAGGGCCACGGCCGACGACGTGCCGCGCATGCCGGTCAGGCTTGCGGCGCTGCACGCGCTGCGGCTCGCGGCGCTGCACCGGATCTGGCTCAAGGCGGTGCATGTGCCCGATTTCCGGCCGCATGCCGGCGTCACGCGCGAGGCGCTGTTCGAGCGCCTGCTGCGCCTCGACGTGCCGGCGTCGCTGGCGCTGCTCGGCGAGATCTTTCCCCGCGATCCCGACCCGACCCTGGGGCTCGACTTCGGCGAGCCGCCCGGGCCGCGCGAAGGCGGGACCTATGAGGCCCTGCACCGCGACGTGCTCGTGCCGATGGGCGAGCTGTTCGCCCTGATCCGTGAGATCTCGGGCGCGATCCAGCACGAGATCGGTGCATTCGGATAGCGGCTCCCCGGGGTGAGGGCTTCCATGGGTGAAGCCGGCCAAGCGTTGCAACCCGCGCCGATGGCACTACGTTGACCGGCCGAGGAACCGCCGACCGGAGACGAGCCAGGCATGGCCGCCACCACCTTCGACGCCGCCGCAGCCCGCGTCACCGTCTTTCGCGCCCTGCTCCAGACCATCGAACGGCACGGCAGGAGTCGCATCGCGCTGGAAGATCCGGAGCGGCAGCCGATCAGCTATGGGCGGCTGGTGCTGGGCGCGCTGGTGCTGGGGCGCAAGCTCGCGGCGCTGACGGACGAGCGCGAACATGTCGGGGTGCTGCTGCCGAACATGCAGGGCATGGCGGTGACGCTGTTCTCGCTCCTCGCCTATGGCCGGGTGCCGGCGATGCTGAACTTCACCGCCGGCGTGCGCAACCTGCGGGCGGCGGGGGAGCTGGCGCAGCTCAGGACCATCGTGACCTCCCGCCGCTTCGTCGAGAAGGGCGAACTCGACGCCGAGATCGCCGCGCTCGGCGAGGGGCGGCGCGTGATCTATCTCGAAGACGTCCGCAAGCAGGTGACCAGTCTCGACAAGGCCTGGGGCGCATTGCAGAGCCTGGCGCCCGGGCTGGCGCACAGGCGCTACGAGGCCAAGCCCGACGATCCGGCCGTGATCCTGTTCACCTCCGGCACCGAGGGCACGCCGAAGGGCGTGGTGCTCAGCCACGCCAACCTGGTCTCCAATGCAAGGCAGGTCTTCGCCCATGCCGGGGGCGCGATCTCGGAGCGGGACATCTTCATGAACCCGCTGCCGGCCTTCCACTCCTTCGGGCTGACGGCCGGGATGCTGGTGCCGCTGCTGCACGGCATGAAGGTCGTGCTCTATCCGAGCCCGCTTCACTACAAGCAGGTGCCGAAGCTGATCCGCGACATGAAGGCGACCTTCCTGCTCGCGACCGACACCTTCCTTCAGGGTTACGCCCGGGCCTCGGACAAGGACGACCTCAGCAGCGTCCGCTTCGTCGTCGCAGGGGCCGAGCGGGTCAAGGCCGAGACGAAGCGGATGTGGGAGCCCTACGGCACCACGATCCTGGAGGGTTATGGCTGCACGGAATGCTCGCCGGTGATCGCCGTCAATACGCCGCGGGCGCTGCGCGAGAGCACGGTCGGCCGCATCCTGCCGGGGCTCGAGGCGGCGCTCGACCCGGTCGAGGGCATCCATGAGGGCGGGCGGCTGCGGCTGCGCGGGCCGAACGTCATGGCGGGCTATCTCGATCCGGCGCAGCCGGGCCGGATCGTCCCGCCGGAAGGCGGCTGGCACGACACCGGCGACATCGTGGTGATCGAGGACGGCTTCGTCACGATTCGCGGGCGGGCCAAGCGCTTTGCCAAGCTCGGGGGCGAGATGGTCTCCTTGGCGGCGGTCGAGACGATGATCGCGAAACTCTGGCCCGATCAGAACCACGTCGTCGTGGGCCTGCCCGATCCGCGCAAGGGCGAGCAGCTCATCCTGGTGACCGAAAAGCCGGATGCCGACCGCGCCGCCCTGCTCGAAGGCGCGCGGGCACAGGGCTTTCCGGAGCTCTGGGTGCCGCGCGCGATCCTGGTGACGCAGGCGATCCCGGTGCTGGGCAACGGCAAGATCGACTACGGCGCCACGCGCGAGCTCGCCGCCTCGCGCCGCTCGCTGCTTTGAAAAGGGAGCCTCGGTTCGTTTAGGATGAGCCCAGGCAATGTTCGGCCACAATCGTAACTATGTTGCATCGCATGATGATCCCTGCCTCCATCCTCGCCACCCTCCGCGTCGCCACGCTCGCTCCCGTCCTGTCGCTGGCGGGACCGGGCGATCTCGCGGCGCAGCCGCCCGGCGCGCTCTATGTCCGGCGCGACGAATGCGTCGAGGCCGGCAGGCTCAGCGCGGAGCAATGCGAGTTCGCCTACCGCAATGCGCATGCCGAATTCCTGCAGAAGGCGCCGCGTTATGCCTCCCGTGCGGCCTGCGAGCGCAGCCACGGGCGCTGCGGCGCGCAGATGATCGCGTCGGGCGGGTGGGAATCCTTCGGCAAGGGCGGCGCGACCTATGTGCCGCGCTTCGTCGGGGTCCGGGTGACAGGCGAGGGCGCGTCGGCGCGCGCCCTGCCGGTCGTGGAGGGCAGGACCGCGATCGCTTTCGCCGGGCGGCCGGTTTCGGAACTGCAGGACAAGGTCACCGGCCAGCGCGGCGTGATCGGCCTGGTCAGCAATGTCGGGCGCGGCGCGCACCGGCATGCCGGCCAATCCTCCGGCGCCGCCACCCGGAGCGGGGACCGCGACGACACCGTGCGCGTGCCGATGAAGGAGGAGCCGATCGGCGCGAACGTGCCGCCCGGCCTCTACGTCAACCCCGACGGCGTCGAATGGTACAAGCCCGCGCATCCGCATTGAGGGCGCCCGGAGGGCACTGGTGCGGACGGCGGGGATCGAACCCGCATAGCCGAAGGCCGAGAGATTTTAAGTCTCTTGCGTCTACCAGTTTCGCCACGTCCGCGCGGTTCGAGCGGTAGCGGGCTGCGGCCTGCGATGCAAGCGTGGCAGGCTGCCCGCTAGCGGCGCCGGTAGACGAGGCTGAGATTGTTCGCCGGCATCTCGACGATCTCGGGGCGGGCAAAGCCGGCGGCGGTCGCGAGCGCGGTGACGGCTTCGAGGTCGCGCAGCCCCCAGGCGGGGTCGCGGCTGCGCAGGCTTTCGTCGAAGGCGGCATTGCCGGGCTCGAGGGGGCGGTCCGACCGGCGGAACGGGCCGTAGAGATACAGCATGCCCCCGCCGGCGAGGAGGCCGGCGGCATGCCGGAAAAGCCCCTCGGCCGCCGTCCAGGGCGCGATGTGGATCATGTTGATGCACAGGATCGCCGCCGGAGCCAGCGCGGGCCAGGCTTCGCCGCCTGCGTCGATCGCGATCGGCGGCAGGATGTTGGCGAGCCCGCAATCCTCGATCCAGGCGGCGATGCTCGCCCGCGCTTCCGGGCTCGGATCGCTCGGCTGGAAGGTCAGCGCGGGGAGCGCGCGGGCGAAATGCAGGGCATGCTCGCCCGAGCCGCTGGCGATCTCGAGGACGAGGCCTTCGGCCGGCAGGATCTCGCGCAGCACGGCGAGGATCGCGTCGCGGTTGCGCTCGGCGGAGGGCGCCCGCAGGCGCGCATCGCCGGCAGGGCGGGCGATCTCGGAGGGATTCCAGAAGCTCGGCTTGGCGGTCGTCATGGCTCGGTCACCGAATCTTGGGCGGGCCCCATCGCTTTGGAGGCGCAATACGCTATAAGGGGGCCGGAAGCAGGCTGCCAGATGTCGCGGCTTTGCAGTGTGCAGGCTGGTTTTGTTAACCGAAATCCTGATCGTCGTGGTGCTGACCGTCATCAACGGTCTGCTTTCCATGTCGGAACTCGCCGTCGTCTCCTCGAGGCCGGCTCGGCTCAAGGTTCTCAGCGATCAGGGCAACAGAGGCGCGGCGACAGCCATGCGCCTTGCGGAAGACCCCGGCCGCTTTCTCTCCACCGTGCAAATCGGCATCACGCTCGTCGGCGTGCTCTCGGGCGCGTTTTCGGGTGCCACGCTCGGCACGCGCCTGTCGGAATGGCTCGGCGCGCACGGCTTCTCGCAATCGGCATCGGATACGCTGGGCGTCGGCATCGTCGTCGTCGCCATCACCTACCTCTCGCTGATCCTCGGCGAGCTGGTGCCCAAGCAGATCGCGCTGCGCGATCCCGAGCGCGTCGCTGCCCGCGTCGCGCCGGCGATGTCGCTGCTCTCCAGGATCGGCGCGCCGCTGGTGTTCCTGCTCGATCTCTCGGGCAAGACCGTGCTCGCGCTGCTCGGTCAGAAGGGCGAATCGGAGGAGAGGGTCACCGAGGAGGAGGTGCGCACCATCATCGCCGAAGCGGAGACGGCCGGCGTGCTGGAGCGCGACGAGCGCGAGATGATCGCCGGCGTCATGCGCCTGGCCGATCGCTCCGCCCGCGCCCTGATGACGCCGCGGCGCGAGGTGGAGCTCATCGACCTCGCGGATGACGTCGAGGAGTTGCGCAGGCAGCTGCGCGAGACGCGCCGCTCTCGCCTGCCGGTGCAGGACGGCGAGCCCGACTCGATCGTCGGCGTCGTGCTGGTGAAGGATCTGCTCGCCTTCCTGTCGCAGGGCGGGACGATGGAGGATCTGCGCTCGCATGTGCAGGAGACACCGATCGTGATGGACACGGCGAGCTCGCTCAACGTCCTGCGCGAGATCCGCTCGAGCCGGGTGCACATGGCGCTGGTCTTCGACGAATACGGTCATTTCGAGGGCATCATCACGCCTGCCGACGTGCTCGAGGCGATCACCGGAGCCTTCCAGGAGGAAGAGGAAAGCGAGCCCGCCGTCGTGGCGCGGCCGGACGGGTCCTACCTCGTCGCCGGCTGGATGCAGGCCGACGAGTTTTCGTCCGAGTTCGGCATCCCGATGCCGCGCGACGCCGATTTCCAGACCGTCGCCGGCTTCATCCTGGCCGAGATGAACCGCCTGCCCAATGTCGGGGAGACCTTCGACAAGGACAACTGGCGCTTCGAGGTCGTCGATCTCGACGGGCGCCGGATCGACAAGATCCTGGTCAGCCCCATCGAGTGAGGCGGCCGGATCAGCGCCGCGGCGGCTCGCCGGGCTCGATGACGCGGTATTCGGCGTCGATGATCTCGATCCGGTCGGCGGCAGGCCGCTGGCCGGCGAAGGGATCTGCAGCGCGGTCGAAGCCGGCCGCCTTCAGCTTCGCCTTGAGGCGCCAGACGGCGATGGCGCCGGCGATTGCGACGACCGGAATCAGGATGAGCGCGAGGCTCGCCGCCACCAGGAACAGGGTGACGCCGATGACGAAGCTCGCCGCCATGACGAGCCAGGTCACCCAGCGCGGCGCCGCAGCGGCGCGTCCGTTCAGCCGATCGTGTAGATTGACGCGGATCATGTCGTTTTCATTCCTTCCCGCGCCAAGAGATAGGAACGAATTGCGGCGCTGACGAGATGGGACCTGCGACTCTTGCGCCGGGCCGCTTCGGTTCAGGCCGCGTCGCGCCAGTCGTAGAGCCAGCCATAGCGGCTGCTCATGCCGTCCGGGCCGAGGCGCTTGAGCACCAGGTCGCGCCCGATGCTCCAGGGCCAGCCGAGATGGAAGGTGCGGCCGTTCTCCCGGCTCGTCTCCTGCACCCGGGCGACGCGCCGGGCGCGGGTCGCGGCGTAGGCGGCCATGGCGGCCGGCACGCCGGCGGCGCCTTCCTGAGCCAGATGTCCGGCGAGCAGCCGGGCGAGCACGCCGGCATCCTCGATGGCGAGCGAGGCGCCCTGAGCAAGGAAGGGCAGGACCGGGTGGGCGGCGTCGCCGAGGAGCGCGATCCGACCCTTGGCCATCGCGGCGGGCTTGCGGTCGAACAGCGACCAGACCTGCCAGCCCGGGGCGGCGTCGGCGAGCTGGCGCAGGGCCGGTGCCGCCTCGGCGAGATGCTCACGCAGCGCGACGCGGCGGCCTTCGCGGCTCCAGCCCTCACGGGCCTCCTGGGCCTGGCGCAGGACGACGAGATTGATCTGCCGGCCGCTCGAGACCGGGTAGTGGACGGCATGGCGCCGCGGCCCGAGATGCAGGGTCACGCCGGGCTTTTCGCCGGCGAGATGCGGGGCGGAGGCCGTCGGGATCATGGTCCGCCAGGCTTCGTAGCCGGTGAACGCCGGCGCGGCTTCGTCGCCCGCCAGGCTGCGCACCCGGGACCAGAGGCCATCGGCGCCGATCAGGCCGAGGCCTTGCAGGCGTTCGCCGCCGTTCTGGCCGGTGAGCGCCACGGTGACGCCCGCCTCGTCCTGCCGGACATCCTCGACGCCGCGTCCGACGATGAAGCGGATGTTCGGCATGGCGCGGGTGGCATCGAGCAGGATGGTGTGCAGGTCGATGCGGCTGAGCAGGCGGAACGGCGTCGGTTGCCGCGCGGCATCGGCCGGCATCTCGACGATCGAACGGCCGTCGCGCCAGCGCCGGACCGTCAGGCCGTGTGATGAGACGCCGACCCGCTTCAGCGGCAGGGCGAGGTCGAGCGCATCGAGCACGCGGCCGGAATTCGGGGTGATCTGCAGGCCGGCCCCGGTCTCGCCGAAGCCGGTGCGCTTCTCGATGACGGTCGAGGCGATGCCGCGCCGCGCCAGCGACAGCGCCGCCGTCAGGCCGCCAATGCCGGCGCCGGCAATGAGGAGGTGAGGAGCAGTCACGGCGAAAGCCTTCGATCGGGCGGCGTGCGGGGAACCGTCGGGGAGCGCAGGTGCCCCTCAGAACCTGCGCGATGGGCTGGCCGGTCGGGTCGCGGAGATCAGGCCGCCTTGGCGGCGTCGTGATACTCGCATTCCGGCGGGTTCGAGGCGCCGCCCTTCAGCGAGGCGTCGTATTTGAACAGCGTCGAGCAATAGGGGCAAATGATCTCGGCGTCCGATCCCATGTCGAGGAAGACATGCGGGTGGTCGAAGGGCGGCTTGGCGCCGATGCACATGAACTCGCGCGCACCGATGTGAATCGTGGCGACGCCGGGGTCATTGTGGAAATGCGGGATGCCGGTCGCGGCCATGGCTGTTCGCTCTTCAAGGCTGGAATGCGCGCGCAACCTATCCCGACACGCAGCGAGATGCCAGAGGCTGTTGAGGGCGAGACGGGTGTGCGCCGCGCACCCCGGGCATGCCATCCGCCTCACGGGCCGCGCAGGCAGGCCTGGGCAAGCCGGGTCATGCGGGTGCCTTCCTCCGGCGAGAGCGTATCGGTGAGGGCCTTCTGCCAGAGATTTTCGCGCTTCAGGCCGTCGACCGTGCAGGCGCAGACCTCGCCGCAGGCCCGCCCGGACAGGGCGGGGCCGGTGCAACTGCGCTGGCACTCGGCCCGGAACGCCCGCTCGTCCGGCGAGAGCGGCGTGACGACATGGGTCGCCAGCATGATCAGGCCGATGAACAGCGGCTGGTGGACGAGGTAGACGAGCAGGCTGTGGCGCCCGCCCCAGCACAGGACGCGCGAGGCTTTCGTTCGCGGCCGCCAGCTCGCCGCAGCGGTTGCCTCGAGGCGCGGCAGGACAAGGCGGGCGAGCGCGATGCCGGAGAGGACGCAGCCGAACCACGGGAAGACCGGCACGAAGTCCGCCGTCTGGATCGGGGCACGGGAAAATCCGATCCAGACGGCCCAGGGCTGGTCGAGCAGCGGGCTTGCGACGAAGGCGGGCAGGGCGAAGGCGATCGCCGCCGCGATGACGACGAGGAGGACCGGCAGGCGCAGGAAGGGCAGGGCGAGCACGCTCGCCAGCGCGACGTGGTGCAGGATGCCGAAGAAGATGAAGTTGTCGCGCATCGCGAAGAAGGTGCCGAGCGTCACCGCAGCGGCAGCGGCGATGACCATGGCCAGCCGCTTCAGGAAGGCGGCGCGGTTCAGGCCGTTGCGCGTGGCCAGCACCAGGCTGATGCCGACGACGACGAGGAAGGAGCCGGCGATGCAGCGGGCGAACAGCCGCCAGCCCGGCTCGAACGCGATATCGGTCTCGATCAGCCCGAAATTCGAGAGGTCATAGGCAAAATGGAAGACGAACATCGCCAGCAGCGCGATGCCGCGGGCGAGGTCGACGAGCTGGATGCGCCTTCGCTTGGCGAGGGGAGCCGGGATCGAGCTGGAGGGGGTGGCGGCGGCAGGTTCGGTCATGGCCGTCGTTCATAAGCAAGCCGCGTGGCGCCCGCTACCCAAAGCCGGCCCGGCATGGCAGGGAAGGCGGCATCGAGAGAAGGATCGCGACGGGACCCATGCAGAGCTTTTCCTCCGACGGTGTGAACATCGCCTATATCGATCTCGCGCCCACCGGTGAGACGCCGAAACACGAAACGGTGATGCTCGTTCATGGCTTCGCCTCGACCCACGTCATCAACTGGGTCAACACCCAGTGGACGAAGTCGCTGACCCATGCCGGCTACCGCGTCGTCGCGCTCGACAATCGCGGCCATGGCGAGAGCGAAAAGCTCTACGATCCGGCCGCCTATTCCTCGCAGGTGATGGCCGAGGATGTGCGCCGCCTGATGGACCATCTCGACATCCCGCGCGCAGCGGTGATGGGCTATTCGATGGGCGCACGCATCTCGGCGCATCTGGCGCTGGCGCATCCGCAACGCCTGAATGCGCTGCTGCTCGGCGGGCTCGGCATCCATCTGGTCGAGGGCGTCGGGCTGCCGATCGGCATCGCCGATGCGATGGAGGCCCCCTCGCTCGATTCGCTGACCGACCCGATGCAGCGCATGTTCCGCGCTTTCGCCGAGCAGACGAAGAGCGACTTGCGGGCGCTCGCCGCCTGCATCCGCGGCTCGCGCCAGACCCTGACCGCCGAGCAGGTCGGCCGGATCGCCGTGCCGACCCTGATCAGCGTCGGCACGAAGGACGACGTCTCCGGCTCCGGTCCCGAACTGGCAAAGCTCATTCCCGGCGCGCAGTCCTTCGCGATCGAGGGGCGCGACCACAACCTCGCCGTCGGCGACAAGAGCCACAAGCAGGCGGTTCTCGACTTTCTCGCGCGTTTGTGAGAATTTCCGGCCGACGAGGGGCGTTCTGGAAAATGCGGGCGACGCCAATGTGTTGTCGACGGTTCCTGAAAGACTGAATCCGGCGCCTCGCTTTTCGATTCAATCCTGTTCGACGCCAGCCTTTGATGCCGTCCCCGGCGACGGCTAGGCTCTCCTTCCGACGACGACCCTTTCCGGAGAACGATCATGCCGTCAGGGCGCTCCGCCATCGAAGCCCGCGATCCCGCCACCGGCCTCGACCGGGTCGATCCCGTCTGGGCGCGCCTGCGCAGCGAGGCAGAGGCCGCGGTCGCGGCCGAGCCGGCGCTCGGCACGCTCATCGTCGCCTCGGTGCTCAACCAGCCCAGCTTCGAGGGCGCCGTGGCGCACCGCGTGGCGCTGCGGCTCGGCCACCAGGCCGTGACCTCCGATTTGATCGAGCAGGCCTTCGCCGAGGCGATGGCCGAGGATGCCGCCATCGGCTCCGGCATGCGCGCCGACGTGCTCGCCGTGCTCGACCGTGACCCGGCCTGCTACCGGGTGCTCGAGCCGGTCCTGTACTTCAAGGGTTTCCATGCGCTGCAATGCCACCGGCTGGCGCATTGGCTGTGGCAGCGGAACCGGCGCGATTTCGCGCTCTACCTGCAGTCGCGTGCCTCGGAGATCTTCCAGACCGACATCAACCCGGCCGCCCGGATCGGCAAGGGCGTGTTCCTCGACCATGCGACGGGGCTCGTCGTCGGCGAGACGGCGGTGATCGAGGACAATGTCTCGATGCTCCACGGCGTCACGCTGGGCGGCACGGGCAAGCAGGGCGGCGATCGCCATCCCAAGATCCGCAAGGGCGTGCTGATCGGTGCCGGCGCCAAGATCCTCGGCAATATCGAGGTCGGCCAGTGCAGCCGCATCGCGGCCGGCTCGGTCGTGCTCCAGCCGGTGCCGCGCAACAAGACCGTGGCGGGCGTGCCGGCCAAGGTGGTCGGCGAGGCCGGCTGCGCCGAGCCTTCGCGCTCGATGGACCAGATCCTCGCAGGCGATTGCGGCGCCTATATCTGAGCGGCTTCCGCCGAGGCGACGAGCCATTCCATCACCTCGATGCGGCGCGCATGCGCGCCGAGGTGCGTGGCCGGCGTCAAGGTCAGGCTGTCGGCCGTCGCAACCGCCTGCCGAAACGGCGCCGCCAGACGTCCGGCTGCCAGATGGGGCGCAATGAGACTCATCCGCCCCATCAGCACGCCGGCGCCCGAGAGGGCGGCGTCGAGCGCCAGGCTGTAGAGCGAGAAGGCGGGGCCGCGCGCCGGATCGACCCTCGACCCCGGAGCAGCAATGGCGAGCCAGCGCGCCCAGTCGCCGCGCCAGACGGCGTCGTGCAGCAGCGTCTGCCCCGCCAGATCGGCGGGCGAGACCAGCCTTTCGGCCAGCGGCGGCACGCAGACCGGCAGGATCGCATCGGGGCCGATCCGGAGCGCGGACGGCTCCGCCGCCGCATCCCGGTAGAACAGCGACAGGTCGTGGGAATCGCGCCGCGGGTCCGGCGGTTCCTCCATGGCCGAGACGGAGATCTGCAGCCCGGGAAAGGCCTGCTGCAGCCGGCCAAGGCGCGGCGAGAGCCAGAGCTGGGCGATGCAGGGCAAGGCGGCGATGGCGAGCGGGCGGTGTGGCTCGCTGTCGCGCAGCGCCTGCACGGCCTGGCCGAGCAGGTCGAAGCCGCGCGTCAGCTTCGGCAGCGCCTCGCGCGCCGCATCGGTGAGGGCGACGCCTTGGGGCATCCGCCGGAAGAGCGGGACGCCCAGCGTCGCCTCCAGCTGCCGGATATGCTGGGTGACGGCGCCGGCCGTCACGCCGAGTTCATCCGCCGCCTTGACGAAGCTTCCCAGCCGCGCGGCCGCCTCGAAGGCGCGCAGCGCGTTGAGCGGCGGCAGGCGTGGGCGCGGCGGCTTGACGGGCAGAGGCGGGCTCCGTGTCGAGACTGAGATTTCCTCAGGCTCCCAAGCAGCAATACTCATTTGCGCGGCGTGCGGCAAACCGCTGTTATGGCAGCATTCTTGAGAGCGCTGGTTTTTCGGAGGATGGCGATGACGGCATTGGGACGGCGCGACTGGGTGCCGCAGGCAAGCGAGGATTACATCCAGCGCATCGCCGCCGAGACGGCGGGCCAGCCGCTCGATGCCATCGCGGAGAAGATCGCGGCGCTGACCGCCGAGAATCGCATCATCCACGAGCGCGACTGCGTCAATCTCAACCCGGCGACCAATGTCATGAACCCCAGGGCCGAGGCGCTGCTCTCGGCCGGGATCGGGGCGCGCCCCTCGCTCGGCTACCCCGGCGACAAATACGAGATGGGGCTGGAGGCGATCGAGCAGATCGAGGTGATCGCAGCCGAGCTCGCGGCGGAGGTCTTCGGCGCGAAATATGCCGAGATCCGCGTGCCCTCGGGCGCCATCGCCAATCTCTATGCCTTCATGGTCGCGGCGAAGGCCGGCGACTGCATCATCGCGCCGCCGGGCGAGATCGGTGGCCATGTCACCCATCATGGCGCGGGCGCAGCCGGGCTCTACGGCATCGTCACCCATCCGGCGCCGATCGACCCGGTCGACTACACCGTCGATGTCGCGAAGCTCAGGGCCGATGCGCTGCGCCTCAAGCCGAAGCTGATCTCGATCGGCGGCAGCCTCAATCTCTTCCCGCATCCGATCCGCGCGATTCGCGCCATCGCCGACGAGGTCGGGGCGCTGGTGCTGTTCGACGCCGCGCATATGTCCGGCATGATCGCCGGCCATGGCTGGCAGCAGCCGCTGGAGGAGGGCGCCCATCTGATGACGATGAGCACCTATAAGAGCCTCGGCGGCCCGCCTTCCGGCCTGATCGTGACCAACGACGCCGAGATCGCCAGGAAGCTCGACGCCATCGCGTATCCGGGGCTGACGGCGAATTTCGACGCTGCGAAATCGGCGGCGCTCGCCGTCTCGCTGCTGGACTGGAAGGCCTATGGCCGCGCTTATGCGCAGGAGATGGCGAAGACGGCGAAGGCGCTGGCCGAGGCGCTCGGTGAGCGGCAGGTGCCGGTCTTCGCCCGCGACCGGGGCATGACGACCTCGCACCAGTTCGCCATCGAGGCGGCGCCTTATGGCGGCGGGCAGGCGGCGGCGAAGAAGCTGCGCGCCGTCAACATCCTCGCCTGCGGCATCGGCCTGCCGCTGCCGGCGGTGGAGGGCGACGTGAACGGGCTCCGGCTCGGCACGCCCGAGATCGTGCGCTTCGGCATGACGGCGGCCGACATGCCGGAACTCGCCGGCTATATCGCCGAGGGGTTGAACGGCTCGCGCCCGGCCGAGGCTGTAGCGAAGGAGGTGACCGCCTTCCGCAGCCGCTTCCGCACGTTGCATTTCATGCGCTGAGCGCCGCCGCTGCCTGCTCAGCGCGGTAGGTCTGCCGCATCGATCCAGAAGACCTCGCCCTCGCTCTCCTCGGTGTCGAGCCAGGTGAAGGGCAGGTCGGATTCGGCCTCGAGCGCCTCCCGGCCGGTGCCGACCTCGCAGATCAGCGCACCGCCGGGATTCAGGTGACGGCGCGCCTGAGCCAGGATACGGCGCGTGATGTCGAGCCCGTCAGCGCCGGCGATATGGGCCATCTGCGGCTCGCTGCCGTACTCCGGCGGGAAGGCTGCGACCTCTTCCGCCGTGACATAGGGCGGATTGGCGATGATGAGGTCGTAGCGCTGCCCTTTCAGCGGCGCGAACAGGTCGCCCTCGAAGAGATGGACGCGCTCTTCGAGATCGTAGTCCGCGACATTGAGGCGGGCGACCTCGAGCGCTGCCGGTGAGAGCTCGACCGCGTCGACGTCCGCATTGGGGAAGCGTCCGGCGGCGATGATGGCGAGGCAGGCCGAGCCGGTGCAGAGGTCGAGCACGCGGCCGATCTCCTCCGGCTCCGGCACCAGGCCGAGACCGTCCGATTCGAGCATGCCGCGCATCAGGATCTCGCCGATATAGGAGCGCGGGACGATGACGCGCTCGTCGACGCGGAAGCCGAGGCCGTGGATGTAGGCGCGGCCGACGAGATAGGCGGCGGGCTTGCGGGTGCTCACGCGCTTCTCGATGAGATCGAGCAGGTGGACGCGCTCCTCGCGGGTCAGCCGGGCCTCCAGCCAGGGATTGATGTCGTCGATCGGCAGCTTCAGCGCCTCCAGCAGCAGGAAGGCGGCTTCGTCGAGCGCATTGGTCGTGCCGTGGCCGAAACTCAGCCCCGCCGCATTGAAGCGCGAGACGGCGAAGCGCAGCAGGTCGCGCATGGTGAGGAGGTCGTCGAGGGCGGTCATGGCGTCCGGGCGGTTGCGAGCGTTCCGCCTCTTACAGGGCCGCGGGGGATCGCGCCAAGCTGCTCGTCGCAACCTGGCTCGGAGCATCTGGTGGCCCGGTCCGTGTCAGGAATCGCCCGGAGGCGCGAAGAAGCAGAGCAGGTCTCCGGCATCGTCGATGCAGAGATGCCAGTGGCCATCGGGCGATTGCTTCGCCTTGTCATAGGGGATTTCGAGAATCAGGGGCTCGCGCCGCTCCTGCGACCACATCGGGTGCTTGCCCGGCGCGATGGTGACGATGAAGCCGCCATGGCCTTCGCGCACGGCCTCGGGCGCGATCGGAGCACAGTCTGAATCGAGGCAGCAGTAGAACGGATACTCCCAGCCGCTGGGAGCCTCATGCGCGCGAACCGGCATCGCTCCCGCAGCCAGCAGCAGCACCATGGCAAGTGAAGCGATCAAGCGCATCGGTCAGCCCTCGCGGCAAGGATGGCGCGCCGAAGGCGGCGAATACGTGGCATTCCCGCGCGGCGTTCAGGCTGGGACAGAGAACTTGTCCCCGCCCTCACAAGCCGCGCCTATGATCGCTGCACCTCGTCCCCGAGGGGCAGCCATCCGGAGGTATGCCGTTGGTGGGGACGGGGGCGGCGCCTGCGGGTGGGTTTACGCCCCACTCCCGGGAGGCTTCGGGGCACCGCCCTGGGGGTACTACGGCCCCTGTGCGAGGAGCTCGCTGGACGGGCTGGCGGAAGCGGTCCTGTCCGACACCGCGGTGTGGCGCACCCTATGGGGCGTTGAGGCCGCAGGACGGCAGGGCAGGCCCGCCGCGCCCTTATAAGCGCGGCCCGGAGCCAAAAATCGCCGAAGGCGGAGCGCCACGGGGCGTGCGGAGGGTGGCTCAATCCCCCCGCGCCGCATCCTGGCTCAATGGAAGCGGCCCTATACACCTTGCGCCTCGCGGCGCTCCGCTGCCCCTCATCGCGACCGAACGCGCCCCGGCGCGGGCGGGCGAAGGCGTTCGCGCGGGCCAAGGTGCCTTCCGCGCGCGATTCCGGCGCGGTCAACCCGACGTTTTCTCCACATAGCGCGCCAGCATCTCGACCTTCATGTCCTCTTCGCCGATGAAGCGCCCGCCGCCGAGCCAGATCGATTGCACCGCGCCGCTCTCGTCGCGCACCAGCCGCGCCGGTTCGCCCGGGCTGTTGAAGCCGGAGGCGCGGGTGATGCGGCCGTGGTCGGGGCCGTCGAGCGTGATCTCGCCGGCATCGAGGAAAGGGGTGAACAGCGCGGGATTGGCGACGAGGACGTGCCCGGAGACGGGGACGAGATCGCCTGCGCCCCAGATGCACCAGCCGCGCCGGCTCCAGCTCTCGGTCCCGGCCGGCGGTGCGCCGCGCTCCGCGAAGGTCCTGAGGATATGGGCGACGCCGTCGAGCCAGGGATGGGCCAGGCCGTCGATGGCATTGGTCAGGACGGAGACGGTCAGGTCCTGTTCGGGAAAGACGCAGGTGCGGGTGATAAAGCCCTGGAAGCCGCCCGAATGACCGAACCAGCGCCAGTCGCCGTCGCCGCCGTGAATCGTGCCGTAGCCGTAATGCCGGCCGAGGCTCGCCTCGTCGTCCGGCCAGAGCCGGCGGCTCATCTCGCGCCGGCTGAGCGGCGAGAGCAGCGAGGTCTCCGCGCGCGGCGAGAGCTGCGCGAAATAGCGCGCGACATCGGCGGCGGTGGCGACGAAGCCGGCGGCGGAGACCATCGCCCGGCCGGGATTGTCGCCGGGAATGACGACGCGGTAGCCCAGTGGCTGGGTGCCGCTATGACCCTTGGCCAGCGGCCGCGGGCCCCAGAGCTCGATATCGGCCTTGGTTTCGAGCAGGCCGATTTTCGCCACGACCTCGTCGGTGATCCATTCGCTGTAGCTCAGCCCGGTCACCGCCTCGATGACGAGGCCGAGCAGGGCGAAGCCGTGATTGGAATATTTGAAGCGCTGTGCGGCCGGGAAGACGGGAGGCGCGGCGAGGTCGGCCAGCAGCTCGGCCCTGTCGCAATAGGGCTTGCGGTCGAAGAACTGCCCGTTGTCGGGCCCGTCGCGGGTGAGGCCGGCGCTGTTGGACAGGACCTGGCCGATCGTGACCGCGGCCACCTGCGGATGCAGCCCGTCGATCAGCGAGCCGACCTTGTCGTCGAGCCGCAGGCGCCCATCCTCGACGAGGCGCATGATGCCGGCGGCGGTGAAGCTCTTGGAATGCGAGGCGATGCGGAAGCCGTGGCGCGGCGTCAGCGCCTCTCCTGTCGCGAGGTCGGCGCTGCCGAACGCGGCTTCGAGCACGATCTCTCCGCCGCTCGCGATGGCCACGGCGACGCCCGGCTGGTCGTGCTGCCGGCGCTGGAAGTCGAGCCAGCCCGCGACATAGGCGAGGGCGGCGGGAAGCCAGGGAGTCATGAATGCGATCCGTCCTCAGGGTCGGGAGAGGCGCATGCTACGGATCGCGGAGCAGGGCGCAAGCCGGGTGCCGGCGCGGCGCGGGGCCCGCTTTCGCTTGCCCTGTGCGGCCCGGCATGGCATCGCTCCCGGCCGAAAGAAAGGGACACGCATCGTGGACAAGACAGAACTCGCCAAGCTGCAGGACTATCTGCGCCGGACCTTCAGCAACACCAACATCACCGTGCGGGCGCGGATGAAGAAGACCGACTCGGCCGAGGTCTACATGGGCGAGGAGTATATCGGCATCATCCACGTCGACGACGAGGACGGCGACCGCTCCTTCAATTTCACCATGGCGATCCTCGACGTCGACCTCGAGGGCTGACATTCACTGGGGAATGGCCCGAGCGCGTCGGGCCGCTCCGCTCAGCGGATCAGGCCGTCCAGCGTGCGGCGCACACCGCCGAGCATCACCGCCCAGTCGGCGATGATGGCGCGGGGGAAGCGGATGTTCACGTCCATGCCACGATGCTGGAAGGTGACGCGGCAGGGCTCCTCCAGCAGATTGCCGGTGTCGATCGGGCAGCGCGCGGCGAATCCGCGCCCATCCGGCACCGAGACGTAGAATTCGTCGCCCTCGAAGGGCGAGCCCTTGCGGAAGCCGCGGACCACCAGCCCGCCCGGATTCGACCAGACCATCGGCGTCAGGAAGCGGGCATAGGTGGCGAGCTGGCGCGAGGGTTCGTTGACCTTGTCCGGCGGGCTCAGGGTGATCAGGAGCTTGTAGCGATCCTGCGGGCCGGCCGGGCCGAGATTCGGCCAGGCGAGCCGCAGGCGCGCCATGCCGACCAGCTGGCTGCGGTCGCCATCGCCGTCGTCGACGCCCGTCAGGTTCCGCGGGATCATCAGCGCGACCTCGCCGACGCGGGCGGGCTGCAATTCGGCCGAGGGGACATCGCGGCGATGCGTCCAGTACAGCGCGGCGCCGGTGGCGAGCGCGCCGACGAGCAGGATGGCGAACGCTGCCTTCAGCACGGCGCCATCGGCGCGCGGCAGGGGCGGCGGCTGGCGGCGCAGCCGCTGGCGGACCATCGAGGTCAGGGCGGCGGCCTGATGCCCGGGCAGATGATGTTGAAGCGACGCAGCCATGTCCGGTGCCTTCGGAACGGGTTCGCGTCACTGAATCACCGCGGCCTTAACGGCGCGTAAACCATAAAGCGCCGGTTCAGCCGGCCGCCGTCCTGTCGCGGTGCTCGGCATTGCCGACGACGCGGTCGCGGCCGCGGCGCTTGGCGTCGTAGAGATGCCTGTCGGCATGGGCCAGGAGATCGCGGAGGGTCGGCGCGTCGTCGGGGAAGGTGGCGACGCCGATGCTGATGGTGGGGGCGGCGGCAAACTCCTGGGCGAGCGTGCGGTGGACCGCGACCCGCATCCGATCGGCATGGGCGAGGGCGGCGGCATGCGGCATGTTCTCGCAAAGGATGACGAACTCCTCGCCGCCATAGCGGAAGATTGCGTCCTCGCCGCGGATCTCGCCGCGCAGGCATTCGACCACGCGGCGCAGCACCTCGTCGCCGGCGATATGGCCGTAACGGTCGTTGATGCTCTTGAAGTGGTCGACATCGAGCATTGCCAGGCTGAGCGGCCTTCGCAGCGCGCCCGCTCGCGCCAGAATCGCCGGGCCGGTGGTGTCGAAGCGCTCGCGGGTCAGGGCGCCGGTCAGCGCGTCCTGCCCGCTCTTCCCGAGCAGTTCCTCATATTTGCGCCGGTAGGTCAGCTTGTAGAAGACATCGGCAAGGGGCTGAGGCGCGGCCTCCTGGACATCGCGCTCGAACAGCAGGAGGTAGAGGCCGATCAGGGCGCTGTACACGACGGCGGCGCCCATCTTGGCGATCCAGCCGCCGAACAGCGCGTCCCAGGGGGTACCGCTGATGGCGTGGAGGCCGATGAAGAAGCTCACCTGGTCGAAGCTCAGGATCAGCGCCAGGCTCAGGCAGGCACGCGGGACGGCCGCATGCGGCAGCAGCCGGTGCAGTCTCTCGTAGAGCAGGATCAGCGCGATCGAATCGACGAAGAGCAGCGTCGTGCCCCAGACCATCAGCGCACCCATCTGGTCGATGAGGGCGAGATCGGGGTTGTACCCCGGCAACGCGACCGGCGATCCGTAGAGGCGCAGCGTCATGACCAGCGCCACCATCAGGAAGTTGCCGACCAGCAGGCCGTAGATCGGCTGCCGGACGGTCTCCGCATCCTCCCGGATGTAGAAGAGCAGGATGATCGCCAGCTTGCCCGAGAAAAGCACCGTCGAGCCGGGCGACAACAGGCCGAAGGGCAGCTGGATGAAGAAGACCGCGGCCAGATAGGTCTCGAGGAAATGCATCACGCCGAGCGCACAGAGAAAGGCGCCGAGGCCCATCACATGGCGCAGGCGGAACAGAAAAGCCATGACGCCGAAATAGATCAGCGCCTGAGCCAGAAGCAGGGTGATGCCTGACATTGCCGAAGAATCGAGCCGTATTCTGTAGTCTGCGACACTCATACGACGAAACTATCGATATTTCACGCGGTTTGATGCGGATTGTGCCAGAGATCATATCGCGACATGCGCAGCCTTGCCGGTCTGGATTGACGAAACGTTAACCGTGATCATTTACTATTCGTTAAGGATTTCCTTTCCCGCCGCCGGCTCGCAGGCCAGTCTCCCGCGCGATACGCTCGATGAGGCTGCGCGCCATGACGATCCAACCTGCCGCTCTCGAGGCGCTGCAGTCCATTCTCCTCGGCTTTGCCTTCGCAGGACTTCTGGCGAGCGCGTTCGAACTGTTCACCGCCCGCCGGGCCGACTTCAAGCTGTTGCAGGCGGGAGGATTGACCGCGCTCGCGAGCGTGCCGGTGGTCGTGTTCAGCGCGCCGTTCCTGATCCTGCGCAACACGGTTCGCGGCCGGCGGATCGAGGGGCGTCCCCTTGTGTTCGCCCTGCTGGCCGGCATGATCGCGGCGCTTTGGAGCATGGCCTCGGGCCGCGTCGTCCTCGATCTGCTGCAGGCTCTCGCCGCTTGACGGCAGGGCGCCGGCGCCTGCAATCCTCGACAGCTCAGGCCAGGAGGATCCGATGCCGCTCTATTCGCTCGACGGCGACAAGCCGGAAACGCCCGCCGAAGGGCAATGGTGGCTGGCGCCCGATGCCCATGTGATCGGGCGGGTCCGGCTGGCGGCCGGCGTCGGAATCTGGTTCGGCGCCGTGCTGCGCGGCGACAATGAATGGATCGAGATCGGCGAGGACAGCAATGTCCAGGAAGGCTGCGTCTTTCATACCGACATGGGCTTCCCGCTGACCGTCGGAGCCCGCTGCACCATCGGCCACCGCGCCATCCTGCACGGGTGCACGATCGGCGAGAACAGCCTGGTCGGCATGGGGGCGACGGTGCTGAACGGCGCCAGGATCGGCCGCAACAGCCTGGTCGGCGCCAACGCCCTGGTGACGGAGGGCCGGGAATTCCCCGACAATTCGCTGATCGTCGGCGCTCCGGCCAAGGCCATCCGGACGCTCGACGACAAGGCCGCGGCCGGCATCGCGGCTTCCGCGGCGGGCTATGCAAGGCGCTGGCGGCAGTTCGCAGCCGGCCTGAAGCGGCTGGATTGAGCGCTTCCCTGAAAGAAGTGGGCCGGCTCTCCCGTCGGAAAGCCGGCCCTGGCGAAACCCGATCCTTGGGGACGGGTGGGTGGGGACGTGACCGAGCCTCGCCTTTCCCGTGAGCGACCTGACCCTTGAGCCGGTCGCCAGCCTGCCCGAGCCGCAGCGCGGCCGGGGCGCTCCTTCAGCGCTGCACCGAGGCGACCGTCGGCGTCTGCGCGCCGCCGAGCGAGGTCCAGCCCGTCTGGTACTGCGACTCCCGCTTGACGTAGACGTAACCGGTCTGGCTCCAGGGCAGGATCGCATTGCGCTTGTTGTCGAGGACGAAGTCGCCGCGGTCGGTGCGGATCATCAGCACGGCGTGGCCGGCGTTCTCCTCGTCGATGACGACCGTCGCCAGCATGGCGCGGCGCGGCAGCCCGGCTTCGGCCAGGCGCTTGCGCTTGAGCAGGACGTAGTCCTCGCAATCGCCCTTGCCGTCGGTGGGGATGTCCCAGCGGTCGACCACGCCCCAATGATCCTGATCGGTGATCGGCTCGATCTCGCGATTGATCCGGTTGTTCATCGCGACGATGGTTTTCCAGAGCTTCGGCGTCAGTTCGACGTGATCGGGCTCACGTGTGTCGACCCGGCATTCCGACGGCATGCGCTTGCAGAAGTCCGTCCAGGCATAGGGAGCGCGTGCGTCGCCGTTGGCGACGGCGGGGGCGCTCGCTACCGGAACGCCGGACGAGGGCTGCGCCAGCGCCGGCGCGCCGGCCAGGCCGATGACTGCGATAAAAGCGCTGCCGATCAAAGTACGATGAAGAGAAAACATGTCGTCCCCTTTCTGTCCCGGGGAGACGATGCTGCTCAGCCGATGGATTTCACTTGAAGTGAAAGCGTACAAATTTATGCAATTCGCCCAGCAACGGCGGCGGTGAATATCAGGGGCAATCTTGTTGAAATCGAGAAGTAACGATTTGCTTCAATGGCGGAACAAAGGATTAACCATTAATGCTTCGTTCGGCGGCAAGAGGCGGTTAACTTACCGGATCATTACCAGAAGTCGACGGCCCCCGAAGCCGCCGCCGCAGCTTTTCCCCGACATTCGATTCCGCCAGGCAGGGCGCGGCTGCTCGCCGGGCACGATGCGGGGAGAGAGGCATGGCGGTGCGAAAGGCGTTTTGGTCGCCAGCCCGACAGCGGGAGCGGCCGAGCGCTGCATTGGAAGACGGACTTGGAGGTCGGGCCGGTCGAGACGGGAGCCGCGCCGGCCCGCTTCAGAGCTCGAGATTCTCGTCGAGCAGGTCGGCCGAGAGCGGGAAGCGGAATTCGACCGCATAGCCGCCGTCGAAACGACGCACGATCCGTGCCGGCGTGCTGCCCAGCCGAACCGGCGTGTTCATCGGCAGATCGAGATCGCTGGAGACGGCGGCGCCGGAGAGCGAGATGTCGATGATGCGGACGGGATGTTCCGAACCGTCGCTCAGGCAGAGGAGGGAGCGCGGATTGCGCGGGACGATGCGCTCGTGGCGGCGATCTTCCGGCAGGCCGAGTTCCTCGCGGTTGGCGAGCCAGGTGAGCTGGGCGGTGAACTTCTCGCGCTTGCGGCTCGTCGCCGTGATCGTCATGGCGAACCCTTCCATGGTGGTCCGCACGCAGCTGCCTTCGATCCGGCCGAGATGTTCGAGATAGGCGATGACGCGCTCGCCGGGGGCCGCCTTGACCGGCGCGGCGAGATGGACCCCGCCCGGCGAGATGTCGATGCTCTGGCAGGGGTATTCCATCCGGTTGGGCAGCATGTAACGGCCCAGCAGCACCACCTTCATCCGGTGGTGCCGTCTGCGTTCGACCGGAACGGCCGCCGCCCGGGGCGTTTGGAGCGCGCTCAACATCAAAGACCAGCCTGGATTCGGGGCGATCCTAGGCAGGTGCGGTTAACGGAGGGTTAGAGGACGCGGGCTTCGCCGCTCGCCGCCGCCCCCGTAGCGAGCCGGCTCAGGCCCGGCCGCCGGGCAGGACGACGAGGCGCGGCGGGCCCGCGCGCTGGGGCTCGGGTGCCGCGGGGCGGGCGGACGCTGCCGGCCACAGCATGCGCAGCGAGATCATCCGCATGCTGGCGACGGTGTCGAGCCCGAGCCATTCCGGAGACAGGGCGGGCGACAGGGCGCCGAGGATCCGCGCATGGGTGCGGCCGCGATAGCGCAGCGGCAGCAGCAGCAATTCCAGATAGATCGGCGTGCCGGTGCTGCTTTCGCCGGAAAGCCCGGCGACCGCACCGGCCGTCTCGTCCATCACGGTCTGGACAAGGCGGCGCATGTCGCCCTGGGCTTCGACATCCGGCCAGAGGGCGGTGAAGGGGCGGCCGCGCAGCTCGTGGCCGATCAGGGCGCAGAGCCGCGTGCCGGCCAGGCGAAAGACCGGGCCGATCGGCTCGTTCTCGAGGATGAAGGTATCCGCCAGCGCATGGCGCAACGCTCCGGGCTCGATCTCGCCGCGCTCGGGCGCCGAGCGTTCGCCGCGCAAGGCGTCCCAGTAGTCGAAGACCAGTCGTGTGCTCGTGTTCTTCATCCTGCGCCCATGTAGCCGGTTGACCCAGTCGTCGATCCTGCGTCCAGCGATGGCGCAGATCCGTCCGAAAGGGAGACGAATCGTTCTCCGAGGTGATCGAAGACGCACCCGTCATGCCGTCTTGCCACTGCCGACTGAGTCGGGGGAGGCGCCGGGCCGGTTAGGGTTAATGAAGTCTTGCTTTTGTGGAAGACGCTTAAAATGCGTATCAAATGCCGTGGAATTCGGGGCGGCGGCAGGTCGCCTCGAGCGGGCTGGAGGGGGGCGTGACACGTCGTCCGGACATCCGGGCGGCGGCACAGCCGGCGGAAAGGGAGAGGGTCTCGCGCTCTCTCCCTTTTCGTGAGTGAAAGCCTGAAACGCCGCGCGCCCCGCCGATGCGCGCCCGTCCCGGAGCCGCGGTTGCGGCCAGCCACATGCCGCTCCTTGGGGGCGGTGCCTTCCGGCATCTTGCGCGCTCCCGCCGCTTCGGCAAATGTTGCGGCGCAATGGCCTCCCATGATCCTCGCCCCCCGGCGCGCGAACCCGCCTTCAACCTGCCGCCCGTGGTCGTCCAGCTCCTGGCGGTGCTGGCGCTGATCCATGCCGGGCGCAGCCTTCTCTCCGACTACAACGACTATGTCGTGATGTCGTGGTTCGCCTTCGTCCCGGCGCGCCTGACGCTGTGGCTTTCGCCGGGCCGGCTCGACGACGTGGTGGGGGCGCTGGCGCAGTCGACTGTCGGCCAGGATGTCGGCGACCGGCTTCAGCTCGTGCAATTGCTGCTCGCCGATGGCGGGGTCCGGCTCTGGACCTTGCTGAGCTACGGCTTCCTGCACGGTTCCTGGCTGCATCTGGCTTCGAACGGGCTCTGGCTCGCCGCCTTCGGCAGCCCGGTGGCGCGCCGCCTCGGCCGCGGCCGCTTCCTCAACCTCATGGCGCTGGCGACCATCGGCGGCGCGCTGCTGCACTGGTGGTCGCGCGAACTCGACGTGCTGCCGCTGGTCGGCGCCTCGGCCGGCATCTCGGGGGCGACGGCGGCGGCGATCCGCTTCGTCTTCGCGCCGGGGCTGCGCTTCGGCGATCTCGGCGACGATGCGGTCGTCCGGGCGATTCCGGTCGAGCCGCTCGGGCAGCTCTGGCGCAACTCCCGAGCCCTGCTGTTCACCGGCATCTGGTTCGTGACGAACATCCTGTTCGGCGCTGGCCTCGTGCCGATCTTCGGCGAGGAGACCAGTATCGCCTGGGAAGCGCATATCGGCGGCTTCGTCGTCGGGCTGTTGCTGTTTCCGCTGTTCGATCGCGGCCGGCAAAGCCGCTGAGCGCCGCAGAGCGCCTTGCCTGCGCCGCGGTCTTATCTCACACTCCCCTGCATTGCGAAGCACTCCTCGGGCCTGTCCGGCACTGCGTGTTCGCCGGCAGCCCTGGAGCGTCAGCGGAACCGCGCGCCGCGGGGCGGCGCGCCATGGCAGGAGGAGCGTTCGATGAATGTCGAGCAGTTGCTGAGCGACAAGGGCCGGGAGGTGATTTCGGTGCAGCCGCACCGCACCCTCGCGGAAGCGGTGCGCGTCCTGAGCGAGAAGCGGATCGGCGCCGTGGTGGTGATGGGGGCCGATGGCGCGCTGGTCGGCATCCTGTCCGAACGGGACATCATCCGGGCGCTGGGTGCAGAGGGAGCCGCTGCGCTGGATAGCGCCGTCTCGCGCGTGATGACGGCCAAGGTGGTGACGTGCCGGGCGCAGACCAGCGTCGACGAGCTGATGGAGATCATGACGACCGGCCGCTTCCGCCATGTGCCGGTGATCGAGAATGGCCGCGTCATCGGCATCGTCTCGATCGGCGACGTGGTGAAGCATCGCGTCGCGGCGATCGAGGCGGAGAGCCAGGCGATGCGCAACTACATCGCGATGGCGTGACGAGGGCGATCGCCGCGCCGCCCCTCCGGCAGCGGGCGGCGATCCGCTTTCCGATCCGCGGTCTCAGCCGACCGAAGGGATGTGGTTGGCGGCGACGACCGTCGCGATCTCGTCGAGGGCGCGGTGAGCGGCCTGGCGGCCGAGGTCGATCGTCTCCTCCGCGCGGTGGAAGTCGAACAGGCCGACTCGGCCGAGCCGCGGGCCGATCATCACGTCCGGCGGGTCACCGGCGAGGCGCGAGCGCGAGATCCGGTCCTGGGTGATGTTGAAGGCGTCGATCATGACGCCGGCAAGGCCAGGCCGGTTATCGTTCGGCCGGCCGACGAGGTTGCGGACGCGCTTGGCGGCGTCGCTGATGCCATCGAACCAGCGCGGCGACGGGCGATGCATCTCCAGATCGGTCGCGTCGCCGTTCTGCTCCGAATCCGGGTCGGGATCGGAGGCGTAGTTCTGGATGACCGTGCCGCGGCCGGCGAGGTCGTTGTTGAGATTGACGCAGATCACGACATCGGCGCCGAGCGCCCGGGCGGCCGTGACCGGCACGGGGTTGACCAGCGCCCCGTCCATCAGCCAGCGGCCGCCGAGCTTGACCGGGTCGAAGATGCCGGGAAGGGCATAGGAAGCGCGCAAGGCCTGGATCAGCGGGCCGTGCGTCAGCCAGATCTCGTGACCGGAGCCGAGCTCGGTGGCGATGGCGACGAAGCGCTGGTCGAGCTCCTCGATCCGGACGTTGTCGAGATGGTCCTCGAGCAGCCGCTTCAGCCGGCCGCCGGAGATCAGTCCGGCTCCGCCGATGTGGAAATCCATGAGCCCGACGACGCGCCGCTTGGTCAGCCCCGTCGCGAATTCCGCCAGCTGGGAAAGCTTGCCGGCGGCATAGCAGCCGCCGACGACCGCGCCGATCGAGGTGCCGGCGATGACCTCCGGCGCAAAGCCCGCCTCGATCAGGACTTCGAGCGCGCCGATATGCGCCCAGCCACGCGCCGCGCCGCCGCCCAGCGCAAGGCCGATCTTCGGCTTGCGCCGCATCGGCAGCTCAGGCGCGGACGACATCTCGTTCATGGTGCTTCCACCTCCGCCGAGACCGACGGCTCGTCGCGCGGCTTTGTCCCACAACATGGATGCGTCCCTCCGCAGAGGTCCAGAATCCCGCAATGCGATGAGCGAAACGTGAACGGCATGCCACTCTGCACTATCCGCCTCGTTTGACGGAAAGGTGAAGGCACGGCGGAGCAGGGCAGCCCTGCCGGCGGCTCACGCGAAGACAAGCGGAGCCGAGCCCTCCGCCCGCAGCGGCTGCCGGCGATAGAAGCAGGAGCGGCGGCCCGTGTGGCAGCAGCCGCCGTCGCCCGCCACCTCGACCTTCAGCCAGACCGCATCCTGATCGCAATCGATGCGCATCTCGACGATCGTCTGAATCTGGCCGGAGGTTGCCCCCTTGTGCCAGAGTTCCTGGCGGGAGCGCGACCAGTACCAGGCCTCGCCGGTCTCGATCGAGCGCCGCAGCGCCTCGGCGTTCATATGCGCGACCATGAGCAGCTCTCCGCTCGCCGCATCGGTGGTGACGCAGGTGACGAGGCCGCTCGCGTCGAAACGAGGGCTGAGCACCGTGCCCTCCTCGAGGGTGCGCTTGTCGGCCGGGGCGGGAAAGACACTCATGGCGACTCCAGGGTAATGCAGGTCCCGGACCTTCTAACGGCGAGAGACCCGCTCGGAAACGCCGGGGTTGCCGCCGGCATCGACGCGGGCTCTCACAGACCGGGCGACTTCACCATCGTGAAGAAGCGAAGCTGCTCGGCCGGGTCGTCGCGGAACAGGCCGCGGTACTGCGTCGTCATCGTCGAGGAACCCTGCTTCTGTACGCCGCGCATCGACATGCACATGTGCTCAGCCTCGACCAGGATCGCGACGCCGCGCGGCTCCAGCGCCGCCTCGATCACATCCGCGATCTGGGCGGTCATCGTCTCCTGGGTCTGCAGGCGGCGCGCGAAGACGTCGACGATACGGGCGAGCTTGGAAAGGCCAACGACGCCTTTCGACGGGTAGTAGCCGATATGCGCCTTGCCGACGAAGGGCACCATGTGATGCTCGCAATGCGAATAGAACGGGATGTCGCGCACCAGCACCATGTCCCGGTAGTCCTCGACCTCCTCGAAGACGCGGTCGAGGATATGGTGGGGATCCTCGGCATAACCCTTGTAGAATTCCTTGTAGGCCTTGGCGACGCGTCGCGGCGTCTCGGCAAGCCCCTCGCGCGACGGATCGTCCCCGGCCCAGAGAAGCAGGGTACGGACGGCGGCCTCGGCCTCCTCCTGCGTCGGCTTGCGCACCGGAAACTTGTCGGCGGAGGGGCCGACGGGCCTCTCGACGGACAAGGACTTAACCACAGGGACCATGTGGCGCCTCCCGTTGGGACGATAAAAGGCCCCGCCCTCCGGCCAGAACCGACCATTGCAGCGAGGCCGTTGCGACAAGTTCGATGCCTCGCGGCGGAAGAGGTTCCCATGCCCTCCCGTTTTGCGGCGATCAACCCTATATTGTGGCCCGAGGCCGATCATACCAGACCGGCGAGAGACTTGAGCCATGCTGGACGACGTCTACAACACGCGCATCCTGGCGCTTGCCGCAAACATCCCGCTTCTGGACCGGCTGCCTGCGCCCGACGCGACCGCCAAGGCGCATTCGAAGCTGTGCGGCTCGACCGTGACAGTCGATGTCACCATGGACGGCGATGTCGTCACCGGCTTCGGCCACGAGGTGAAGGCCTGCGCGCTCGGGCAGGCCTCGTCCTCGATCATGGCGCGGCACGTCGTCGGCTCCACGGCGCAGGAACTGCGCGACGTGCGCGAGCAGGCCCGGGCGATCCTGAAGGAGAACGCCGAACCGCCGCAAGGCAAATGGGCCGATCTCGCCGTGCTCGTGCCGGTGCGGGACTACAAGGCGCGCCACGCCTCCACCATGCTGACCTTCGATGCCGTGGTCGACGCCATCGACCAGATCGAGGCCAAGCGGAAAAGCGCGGCGGCCTGACTATTTCGCCCCGAGCGCCAGGCGGATCTCCGGGACCGTCTCGTCATAACGGGCCTTGAAGGCCTTGTCCGCGAGCAGTGCCTTGGCGACGGCGCGGCCGACCTTGTCGCCTGCTGCGAGGTCGCTGGGATAGTGGAAGCCGCAGACCAGCCTGCTCTCGTCATAGCTCTTCACCCGCTCTTCCAGCTTCTCGCCGGCCTCGGGCGCCGCCGTCTTGAGCAGTTCGGCATAGAGCGCGGCAGTCGCGGCGTGGGCGGATGGGAAGGACGTGCCCTCGGGCCTGGCGCCGGGGCACGGCTTGACGCGCACCTTGTTCCAGACGGCAAAGGGGCGCGGCCGGCTGGTCAGGCGGTGGACGCTCTTGAGCAGGATCGCCAGTTCGATCTGCGCCTCGCGAAAGAGCAGGCGGACCTCGCGATGGGTATTGTCGACATAGCGCGTGTCCATGCCATTGAGGAAATTCACCAGGCCCTGGCGCTGATCGGCGATGGCGGCCTTCTCGCGCTCGGGCGTGCGGGCTTGCGAGATGCGCAGGACCTCGTCGAATTCGGCCTTCGCCTCGGGGCTGTTCTGCGCCGGCGGCAGGCCGGTGATCTTGGCGATGTCGAGCTTGGCGCCGTCGAGCCAGAGCAGATAGGGGCGCTGCTGGGCCTCGGCGCTCGTGGCGAGGGCCAGGCCGAGGAGAAGGCCGCAACCGGCCAGGGCATGGCGAAAATGATTGGCGCGCATCATGTTATGAAATCGATCGATGAAAGCGGTTGACGTGGCGGATCGGCAAAACGAAGGAGACGCCTTATTTCAGCGTCTCTTTGTTAAACAAAGATGTTCGCGGTTGCACAAGATAGATCGCTGGCCGCGCTGGGCCGCGCATGTCGCGATCCGTGCCTATCAGCTCAGCCTGTCGATGCTGGTCGGCCGGCACTGCCGGCATTGGCCGAGCTGCTCGCGCTATACGGACGAGGCGATCCAGCGCTTCGGCCTGTGGCGCGGCGGCTGGATGGGAGCGGCGCGGATCTGCCGCTGCCACCCTTACGGCACCAGCGGCATCGATATCGTCTGCGAGGAATTGCCGGCCGATGCGCGCTGGTACAGTCCCTGGCGCTACGGTCGCTGGCGCGGAACGCTGAATCCGGAGGCGCAGGCCACCGAAACGACCAAGCCTACCGGCCCTGGCGCTGCGCCCGGGCCGTCCTGAGCGCGTCGATGCAACCGTCGGAGAAGGAGGCCTGCTTCTCGCGCATGCAGGCGACCAGGCGGCCGCCGCCGGGCTTGATGCCGGGGCAGTTCTTCGCGAAATCGGCCTGGCAGGCGGCGCGCAGCGCGCCCCGGTTCTGAGCGGCGGCCGGAAGCGCGGCGGCGAGCAGGAGCGTGGCGAGTGCGATGCGGATCACGGGCGGTTCCTTCGAAGGCGGCTGAGGGGAGCATCCAGGGTGATCGCGGCATGATTGCGGGCCGCTGACCACCGCATGACAAATCGGCAAGGTCGGCTTCTCGGCGATTGCGCAGTGCGGGATCGTCGTATAGGCGAGGGGCCTCGCGCGCGCCGAACCGGCTGCGGGCCCGCGCGCTCTTCCGACAGGCAGCCGGTCTGACTTACGGGGTCCGTATCCCCGAGTGAGCAGGAGCACGATCGATGACGATCTCCCTGACATTTCCCGATGGCGCCAAGCGCGAGTTCCCCTCCGGCATCACCGGAGTCGAGATCGCCAAGGGCATCTCTCCCTCCCTGCTGAAGCGAACCGTCGCGATGGCGCTCGACGGCACCGTCGTCGACCTCGCCGACCCGATCACTGCGGATGCCAAGATCGAGCTCCTGAACCGCGAAGACCCGCGCGCTCTGGAACTGATCCGGCACGACACCGCCCACGTCCTCGCCGAGGCCGTACAGGAACTGTTTCCCGGCACGCAGGTGACGATCGGCCCGGTGATCGAGAACGGCTTCTTCTACGATTTCGCCCGCAACGAGCCCTTCACCCCGGAGGACTTCCCGGCGATCGAGAAGAAGATGCGCGAGATCATCGCGCGCGACAAACCCTTCACCAAGGAAGTCTGGAGCCGCGACAAGGCCAAGGATTTCTTCGCCGCCAAGGGCGAGGCCTACAAGGTCGAGCTGGTCGATGCGATCCCCGCCGACCAGACGCTGAAGATGTACGCGCAGGGCGACTGGATCGACCTCTGCCGCGGCCCGCACATGACCTCGGTCGGCAAGGTCGGCAACGCCTTCAAGCTGATGAAGACGGCCGGCGCCTACTGGCGCGGCGACTCGAACAACGCGATGCTGACCCGCATCTACGGCACCGCCTTCGCCAAGCAGGAAGAGCTCGACGCCTATCTCAAGCAGATCGAGGAGGCGGAGAAGCGCGACCACCGCAAGCTCGGCCGGGAGATGGATCTGTTCCACTTCCAGGAGGAGGGGCCGGGCGTCGTGTTCTGGCACTCCAAGGGCTGGCGCCTGTTCCAGGAGATCATCGCCTATATGCGCCGGCGCCTCGCCGCCGACTATGAGGAGGTGAACGCGCCGCAGATCCTCGACAAGTCGCTCTGGGAGACCTCGGGCCACTGGGGCTGGTACCAGGACAACATGTTCGCGGTGAAATCGGCGGCGGCCTTCGAGAATCCGCAGGATGCCGAGCGCGACCATCGCGTCTTCGCGCTGAAGCCGATGAACTGCCCGGGCCATGTCCAGATCTTCAAGCACGGTCTGAAGAGCTATCGCGACCTGCCGATCAGGCTTGCCGAATTCGGCAACGTCCATCGCTACGAGCCCTCCGGCGCGCTGCACGGGCTGATGCGCGTGCGCGGCTTCACGCAGGACGACGCGCACATCTTCTGCACCGAAGAGCAGCTCGCGGCCGAATGCCTGAAGATCAATGACCTGATCCTCTCGGTCTACGAGGATTTCGGCTTCACTGACGACCTCGTCATCAAGCTCTCGACGCGGCCCGAGAAGCGTGTCGGCTCCGATGCGGTCTGGGACCATGCCGAGCAGGTCATGACTTCCGTGCTGGAGAAGATCGCGGCCCAGTCCGGCAACCGGATCAAGACTGAGATCAATCCGGGCGAGGGCGCCTTCTACGGGCCGAAATTCGAATATGTCCTGCGCGATGCGATCGGTCGCGACTGGCAGTGCGGCACGACGCAGGTCGACTTCAACCTGCCGGAGCGGTTCGGCGCCTTCTATATCGGCGCCGATGGCGAGAAGAAGCAGCCGGTCATGGTCCACCGCGCGATCTGCGGCTCGCTCGAGCGCTTTACCGGCATCCTGATCGAGCACCATGCCGGACATTTTCCGCTCTGGCTGGCGCCTGAACAGGTCATCGTCGCGCCGATCACCTCCGAGGCGGATGGCTATGCCGAAGAGGTCACGATGGCCCTGATGGGTGCCGGCCTGCGTGCCCGCGCCGACCTGCGCAACGAGAAGATCTCCTACAAGGTGCGCGAGCATTCGCTGGCGAAGGTCCCGGTCATCCTCGCCGTCGGCAAGCGCGAGGCCGAGGAGAAGACCGTGACGGTCCGCCGCCTCGGCAGCCAGGCCCAGACCGTGATGCCGCTTTCGGAGGCGCTCGCAGCGCTGACGCAGGAGGCGCAAGCGCCGGATCTGGCGCGGATCCGAAAATCGAAGGCGGCCTAGCACCATCCGCCGCCGCCCTTCTTCCCTCTCGGCGAGAAGGGCGGCTGTGATGGCTGCCTCTGGTAAAACCCGGTCGGCTCATGGCAGATACGGGCGATGCTGACCGGTTCCTATCGCAAACGGCTCGAAGCCGATCTGATCCGCTGGGTTCATGAGGGCTGGCTGACGGCCGACGGCGCCGGCGCGATCCGGCGCGATGTCGCGCGCGAGCACGCCGGCTTTCGCCTGCCGGCCCTGCTCGGGCTGTTCGGCGGACTGCTGATCGCCTCGTCAGTCGCGGCCTTTGTCGCCGCGAATTGGGAGGCGATTCCGCGGCTGGTGAAGCTCGCGATGATTCTCGCCGCGATCGCCGTGGCCTTCCTCGTCGCCTACCGGTTGCAGAAGGCGGGCTCCGAAGGCGGGGCCGACGCGGCGACGACCTGTGGCGTGCTGATCTTCGGGGCCGGGCTCGCGCTGGTCGGACAGATGTATCATCTGCCGGAGGACTGGCCGGGCGGGGCGATGCTGCTCGCGATCGGGTCGCTGGCGGCCGCATTCCTCATGCGCTCGAACGGCGCGCTGGCGATCGCCTTCGTCGCGCTCTGCGCCTGGAGCGGTGGACGGTGGGACGAGGCCGCCGGGCGGACGCATTACGGCTTCTTCGCGCTCTACCTGCCGGCACTGTGGATCGCGCTCTCGCGCGGCAACAGGCTGGTGCACCACCTCGCCGTGCTCGCGGCTGCCTTCTGGCTCGGCACGGCGCCCGGGGTCTTGCTCCAGCATTCGTTCGATTACGGCCTGCTCGCCTATGGTCTCGCCATCGCGGTCTGCTTCGTCGCGCTGGGCGCTCTGGCGCTCGCGCGCGGCGGGCCGGCCGTGCTGACCGCTTGCCTGCCCTGGGGGCTGATCGGCCTCGTGGTCGCGCTCAATGTCGAGCTGGCCCGTATCCTCGACGCGCATGAAGCGCGGGCGGGGCACGCCTTCCTCTTCGTGTTCTATGCCTATGCCGCCGCCGTTCCCCTGAGCGTGCTGCTCGGCGCGGTTGCGCGCGAGCGGCGCTTCGCCTGGCCGCTGACGGCAGGGCTGCTGCTCGCGCTGCTGGTGCCGGTTGTGTTCTGGAGCGACCGCGTCGCCGGCATGCCCGGCCGGATCGCGGTGGCGAGCCTCATTCTCCTGTCGGCCACGGCGCTCGTGGTAGCCGGGGCGGCCGGCGGGATCCGGCGCATTCTCACCGCGGGTTCGGTGCTGTTCGGCGTCGCCATCCTGATCCTGCTCTGGCAGACCATCGGCACGCTGCTCGACCAGTCGCTGTTCTTCCTTGCCGCCGGAGCGGCACTGCTCGCCACGGCCTGGGGGGCGAGGCGGCTGTTCGCGCGGCTCAATGGTCCGGCAGGGGAGGCGTCATGATGCGCAGCGTATCCGCCGACGCCGTTGCCGCGAAGGTGCCGCCGCTCTGGCGGGCCGTCGCGAGCGCGCTGCTCCTGATCGCCGGCCTGCTGGCGCTCGTGCAGCAGCGGGCGGGCATCCTGAGCCATGGCACCGAAATCCGCCTGAGGACGGTGCCCGTCGACCCGCGCGACCTGTTCCGCGGCGACTACGTCGTGTTCGGCTATCCGATCAGCGTGGTCGACACCGGAGCCGGGGCTGGCGCATTCAAGACGGGCGAGACCGTCTATGTGACGCTCGGGCGCGACGCCGAAGGCTTCGCCCGTGCAGCGAGCGTTTCGCGCGACTGGCCCGCAGTGGGGGGCGGGGCCGTCGTGATCGCCGGGCGCGTGGTCTCGACCAGCGCCTGCGCCCTCGACGATGCGGGCCGGTTCGATTGCTCGGGCGACCGCAGGCGGCTGCGCATCGCATACGGCATCGAGAGCTATTTCGTGCCGCAGGGCGAGGGCCGGGCGATCGAGACGACCGACAAGGCCCGCATCGAGGTGGTCGTCGCCGTTTCCTCCTCGGGAGAGGCCGCGATCAAGCGCCTGCTGATCGACGGCAAACCGCTCTACGCGGAGCCGCCCTACTAGGCCTGCGCGCCAGGCGGCGCCGCAACGAATTGATCACATTTCAGCCGCAGGAAAGAGGTTCCTGTGATTCGTCGCAGGCCCGCTCACACGGGCTTGTGACTTCGCGCCGCGTGACGGCGAACCGACCGAGTTATATGAACGGCAGATGAACGGTTCCTGCGGGAGACCTTCGCCGGCCGCCCCCGTCTGGAACCCGTGTCGAGGGGTGCGCGTTGCGCCTTCCGCTCGGCGAAGCCCACCAAAGGACCGTCTTTCGTGCCGTCAGACCCGTCACTGCAGCGCTTCATGCTGTTCGGCCGCCGCGCCGAAAGCGGATCAAGGCGCCGGCCGGGGCGGGACATGCGCATCGACATGGTGCGCGGGCTTGCGCTGCTGATCATCTTCATCAACCACATGCCGGGGAACGTCCTCTCCGCCTACATGCCGAACAATTTCGGCTTTTCGGACGGCGCCGACGCCTTCGTCCTGCTGGCTGGCGTGTCGGCGACGCTGGCCTATGGTGGGCTGATAGAGACGCGCGGCCTTTGGATCGCCGCCCTGAAGCTCGGCGCCAGGATCTGGACGCTGTACATCGCCCATATGGCGGTGTTCATCATCGTCTGCGGCGTGATCGCGGCGGCGGTGACGCGCACCCAGAACCCGCTCTACATCGAGGCGATCAACATCCAGCCGTTCTTCCGCGACACGGTGGACGCGCTGATCGGCGCGCTGACGCTCACCTACCAGCCGTCCTATCTCGATATCCTGCCGCTCTATATCGTGCTGCTCGCCCTGTTCCCGGCGCTGTATTACGGCGTGCGCTTCAGCCCGGCGCTGACGCTGGCGCTGTCGCTGATGGTCTGGCAGGGAGCGCTCGCGCTCGATCTCAACCTGCCGAATTCGGGCGGACACTGGTTCTTCAACCCCTTCGCATGGCAGGTGATCTTCACGCTCGGCATCATCCTGGGCCGCGCGGCGCAACTGGGACTGACGGCGCCGCGCCTGCGCTGGCTCGACCTCGCCGCCGTCACCTTCCTCGTCTTTGCCTGGCTGGTGAAGATCCCCGCCGGCAATCCGACTGGCATCGCGGCGTTCAACGACTGGTTCGATTCCGTGCAGCTCGGCTCCGACAAGACGAACCTCGCCTGGAGCCGGCTCCTGCACCTTGGAGCCCTGGCGTGGCTGGTGATCCGCTGGCTGCCGGCCGAGGGGCGGCTTGCGCGCTCGCGTGTCGGCCGGGCTCTCGCCTGCTCGGGGCGCAACTCGCTGCACGTCTTCTGCGTCGGCATCGTGCTGGCGATCATCGGGCAGATCGTGCTGGCGGAAACCTCCTTCGCCCTGGACGTCCAGTTGCTGCTTTGCGCCGGCGGCGTTACAGTGTTGACAGGGCTAGGAATTTTCCTCTCGTGGTACCGTTCGATCACGACTCGCGATCAGCGCGCGGAACCGGCCGAGGCATCCGCCGCCTCAGCGCCGCGGCCGTCCTTCTCGCCGCGCTGACCTCGGTCGCCTCGGCCAAGCCGTTCGTCGCGACTGCGCCGACCGATCAGCGTTGCCGTGCCGGCGCGCTCCAGACGTTCAGGCCCGCGCTGCCCGCGGCGCGCAAGGCGATGCAGGAGACCGGGCGGCTGACCATCGTCGCGCTGGGCTCCTCGACCACGGCGGGCTCCGGCGCCAGCGCCGAGGACAAGAGCTATCCCTTCGTCCTGCAGAGCGAGCTGCGCCGGCGTTTGCCGGGCGCCGAGGTCCGCGTCGTCAACAAGGGCGTCGGCGGCCAGTCGGCCTACGACATGCTGCTGCGCATGGATGGCGACGTCATCGACGAGAAGCCTGCGGTGGTGATCTGGCAGACCGTCGTCAACGACGCGATCCGCGATATCGGCGAGGAGAAGCTCGCCAAGATCCTGCGCAAGGGCATCGCCAAGGCCCGTGCCGCCGGGATCGACATGATCCTGATGGATCTGCCCTGGCTGCCCCGCGAGGGGCGCTATCCGCATTTCGACGATTACCGGGCCGTGCTGGCCCGGACCGCGGAGCAGCAGGGCGTCTCGCTGTTCCCGCGCTATGCGATGATGAAGGGCTGGTCGCGCTCGAAGCAGTTCACCGAGGAGGAACTCGTCGGCATGAACGGGCTGCACCTGGTCGATGCCGGCTATCGCTGCCTCGCCTCGCGGCTGGCGGACGGGATCGTTTCGGCGGTCGGCGACATCGAGATCCAGACGATTCGCGCCGAGTCTCCCCCGACCGACTGAGCGCCGCGACCGGGCAGGCTATTTCGCCAGGACCTCGATGTCGCGGTCGATGCCGGATTCGACCTTGAAGTCGCGCGAATAGACCTGCCCCTCCTGCCGGGCGATCAGGACATAGTCGCCTTCCGCCAGGATGACCTGAGGGAAGGCGCCGATCGCCTCGCGGATGACGTCGCCGCCCGGCGTCAGCACGCTGAAGGCCGTGCCGGCGAAGGCCTCGCCTCCCGCCTGCGCGACCAGCTTCAGCGTCACCTTGGCGGCGCGGTGGTGCAGGGTGGCATCGGTGATCTTGCCGGTCTCGACACGGACGTCGGCGCGTTGGATCGCGTTCGAATCGCCATAGGTCGAGACCACATGGTAGGTGCCCTCGGGCAGGCGGATGAGGTCGCCGGCCTTGGCGTCGCCGGTGACGAGGCGGCCTTCCGAGTTGCCCTGCAGCGGCACGAAGACCTGGAAGGTGAGCTGGGAGGCCGGGATGGGCGTATCGCCGATCGAGCCGGCGAGCGTGAGAGCCCCCGCACTGATCGCGACCTGGTCGTTCAGCCCCTGCGCGCCCAGGGTGATCCGCTTGGTGCCGCTGGCGAAGCCATAGGCGGCATGGACGATATAGCTGCCCGGCGGCAGCGTGAAACTCGGATTGGCGCTATCCGAGCGGGCGACGATGCGCGGCGCCGAGCCGTCGGCGGTCTCCGACAGCACGCGCCAGTTCAATCCCGAGCGGATCGGCTTGCGATCATTGGCGAACTGGGCGCCGAGGGACAGCTGAACGGGGGCCGCCGGCCAGATGGATTGCTGCGGCGCCGGCTGCAGGGCCGGCGGGTCGCCGGGCGTCTGCGCGGGTTGTGCGTCCTCGGGGCGCTGCGGCGGAATCTGGGCGGGGGAGAGAGTGGGCGCAAGCAGGGCCGCGAGCAGCGCGAGCGCACCGAGGATGCGGCGGCCGGCCTCGAAGCCATCCAGTTCAACCATGCGTCTCGTCCTCGGCGCCTCGATCGCCCGCCTCGATGGAATCACCGAAAGCCGTGCCAGCGATCCAGCTCTTACAACCGGAGCAGTCCTCGGGCAGAAGACCGGCTCCCGCCTTTCCGCAGAATGCTCTTGCGGCGATGTCTGAGCAGGTTCGCTTGTCCTGATCAAGGCAAAGCCCTAGGTCAGGCTCTGTTCTCATCGTCGCGGATGTTTCATGACCGATACGCTCTCCCTGCTCAAGCTGCGTCGCTCGGTGCCGCCGCAGTTCCTCACCGCTCCCGGCCCCGAAGGCGCGCAGCTCGACGAGCTCCTCGCGATAGCGGCGCGGGTGCCCGACCACGGCAAGCTCGCCCCATGGCGCTTCATCGTCTTCAAGGGGGAGGCTCGCAACGAGGCTGCCGAGGTGGTGGCGCGGGTGTTCCGCGAGCGCAACCCGCAGGCCAGCGAAGATCAGGTCGAGTTCGAGCGCAAGCGCCTGACCCATGCGCCGGTCATCGTCGCGGTGGTGTCGCGGGCGCGCGAACACGCCAAGATCCCGCTCTGGGAGCAAGAGCTCTCGGCCGGCGCCGTCTGCATGACGATGCTGATCGGCGCCTATGCGATGGGCTATGCGGGCTCCTGGCTGACCAACTGGTTCTCCTTCGACCGGGAGGTGCTGACCGAATTCGGCCTCGACGCCGACGAGCGCGTCGCCGGCTTCGTCCATATCGGCACGCCGACCGCGCCGATCAGCGATCGCGACCGGCCTGTGATGGCCGATATCGTCAGCTATTTCGGGAGTTGAGGAATGATCTATTCGGCGACGCGGGACGACCTCGGCTTCGCGCATGACCCGTTCAAGGCCATCGTCGCGCCCCGGCCGATCGGCTGGATCACGGCTCTGAGCGCCGAAGGGGCGGTCAACCTCTCGCCCTACAGCTTCTTCAACGCCATCTCCTCGCGGCCGAACATGGTGATGTTCTCGTCGGAGAACAAAAAGGATGCCGTCTCCTTCATCGAGGAGACCGGGGAGTTCACCTGCTCGCTCGTCTCGGGCGCGTTGATGCAGCAGATGAACCTGACCTCGGCGCCGCTGCCGCGCGGGCAGAGCGAATATCCCCATGCCGGGCTCGCCATGGCCGCGTCGCGCTTCGTCAAACCGCCGCGGGTGGCCGGCACGCCCGCTGCGCTCGAATGCAAGGCGGTCTCGATCCAGCAACTGAGGGACATCGACGGCAACGACGTCCCACGCTGGATGGTGATCGGCCAGGTCGTCGGCATCTTCATCGACGACGACTTCGTCAAGGACGGACGCTTCGATACCGCCGGCGCCAACCCGATCGCGCGTTGCGGCTATTCGGACTATGCCGAGGTCACCAGCCTGTTCTCGCTGCAGCGGCCGGCCGGAGGCTAGAGCGCCGGACCGGCAGGTGGAATCCACTTTTCGGGAAAATGCGGCGCTCCAGCAATGAGATGGATCATCGCGCGTCCGGTAGGGCGTGCGATGTCCAGGCGTCGTCAGCCGCCCTCGGCCAGCGGCCCCCTGACCCGGTAGTCACCGAGCTGCGCCAGGGCCTTGTTGATCGTCTCGGCGTCGAGCCCGGCGCCTTGCGGCAGCGTCAGGCGCGGCGGATCGAGCGTGACTGTCGCGCCCGGCGCCAGGCCTGCCGCGGCGCGCTCGACGCGGGAGGCGCAACCGCCGCAATGCATGCCGGACACTTCGAAAACCTGAGTCATCGGAATCACCTGCTGTCGATCATTCAGCCAGTTTGCGAGCGCGGGCGACGAGTCGCTCCGCCCGGATCAGATGGGGGCGGTCCAGCATCTCGCCATGGAGGCCGATCACGCCCGCGCCGGGGTTGGCGGCGAAGAGCGCAATGATCTGCTCGGCCTTGGCGAGCGCTTCCGGCGAGGGCGCGAAGACCTCGTTGATCGGCGCGACCTGCGCCGGGTGGATCGCCATCTTGCCGGTGAAGCCGTCGCGGCGGGCGGCAACGCATTCCGCCCTGAGCCCGGCCTCGTCCCGGAAGTTGGTGAAGACGCTGTCGATCGCGTCGACCTGGGCCGCGCTCGCGCCGAACAGGGTCAGGGTGCGGGCCAGGCGGTAGGGGTCGGCATAGGAGCCGTCCTCCAGCCGGTTGGTCTCGGCGCCGAGATCGGCGGAGAGGTCCTCGGCGCCCCAGGTCAGCGCCATCAGCCGGTGCGAGGCGCGGGCATAGGTTCCGAGGCCGAAGACGCCCTTGCCGTTCTCGGTCGCGATCGGGAGGATGCCGGTGGCGCCGTCGGGAAGATCGGCCTCGGCCTCGCGCACCGCGATCTTGGCGGCGAGATGGCCGACATCGATGCCGCCTTCGGATTTCGGCAGCATGATCGCGTCCGGCGCACCCGGCATCACGGCGTCGAGATCGGCCTCGCTCAGACCCGTGGTCAGGCCGTTGATCCGCACGATCAGCCGCGGGCGGCTGGGCAGGGCCCGGGCCGTGCGCAGAAAATCGAGGGTGATGGCGCGGGCCTGCGGCTTGGCATCGAGCGCGACGGAATCCTCGAGATCGAGTATCAGGGCGTCGGCGCCGCTCTCCAGGCCCTTCTGCTGCTTCTTGGGGCTGTCGCCCGGCACGAACAGGAGCGAGCGCATCGGCTTCAGACCGAAACCGTCGCGGGGGCGGGGTGCTTGCGCATGAAGGCCTGCCGGCGGCATTGCGCAACCAGCGTGCCGTCCTGCTTGTAGGCCTTGTGCAGGAACTCGACGATGCCGGCATCGGGCCGGGAGCGCGACTCGCGCTTGGCGACGATCTCGGTAGTGCAATTCACCGTGTCGCCCTCGAAGAGCGGGGCGGGAAAGGCGACGTCGGTCATGCCGAGATTGCCGATCGTGGTCCCGACCGTCGTGTCGTTGACGGAGATCCCGATCATCAGCCCCAGGGTGAAGAGCGAGTTCATCAGCGGCTTGCCCCATTCCGTCTCGGTCGCGCAGAAATGCGCATCGATGTGAAGGGGTTGCGGGTTGAGCGTCATGTTGGAGAACAACATGTTGTCCATCTGCGTGACGGTCCGCGTCAGGCCGTGCTCGATGACGGCGCCGACCTGGAAGTCCTCGAAATAGATTCCGCCGCGCTTGTGACGCACCAGTTCGGCCATCGATCCTCTCCGCATCGTCCAGTACCGGCCACTGAGCCGGCGCGGAAAGTCGTAAAGGGCGCCGTGGGCGGAGGGAAGCGGAAAGCAGTCCGGCCGGCGCGGACGGCGGCGCCTTAACGCTTCGCTTACCATAATGGAGGAAAGCTTTCGATGCGTCCCCGCAGCGTCGCGGCGCGGCGCGCCCGAGACCCCTGATGTTCCTGTTCACCACGCCGCCGAGCCGCGAGACCCAAGCCGCCGCCAACCCGGTCGTCAGCGCCATCCGCGAGGGCGCGGAGCGGACGGGGACGGGCTTCGACTACCTGCTCAAGACGGCGCAGCGCGAATCGGCGCTGGCGCCGGACGCCAAGGCGAAGTCGTCGAGCGCGACCGGCCTGTTCCAGTTCATCGAGCAGACCTGGCTGTCGATGGTGAAGCAGGAGGGGCCCAAGCAGGGACTCCAGAACTATGCCGATGCGATCAGCGAGAATGGCGGGCGGCTGACCGTCAACGATCCCGCCCTGCGCGAGAAGATTCTGCAGTTGCGCAACGATCCCCAGGTGGCCGCGGTGATGGCGGGAGCCCTGACGCAGAAGAATCGCGACCAGCTCTCCGGGGCGCTGGGGCGCCAGCCGCAGGCGGGCGAGCTCTACATGGCCCATGTGCTCGGCGCGCGCGGCGCCGCGGACCTGATCAAGGCCGCCGCCAGCGATCCGAGCCGCGTCGCCGCCCGGGACTTTCCCGATGCGGCTGCGGCCAATCGCGGCATCTTCTACGACAAGGCCGGCCGGGCGCGCAGCGTCCAGGAAGTCTATGGCGTTCTGGCCGCCAGCCATGCCAGCACCCAGATCGCGGCGACGACGGCGAGCGGCAGCGTGGCGAGCGACGATTCCATGCCGGTGACCGAGATCGCGGCAGCGCTGCAGCCGGGCCGGGCGCATGGTCTGATCGGCCTGTTCTCGACCGGGGGCTCGCGCGAGCCGGTTTCCAAGGCCGTCTCGAATCTATGGACGTCGCCGCGCGCGAACGGTACCCGCACGGCCTCGCTGGACGGGGCAGAGCGCTATTTCCCGCGGATCAAGAGCGACGCCTCGACGGCGGCCGAGGGCGCAGCCGCCCGGCCGTCGGAAGGGCAAGGCGCCGCAGTGGCCGCGCCGCTGCCGCCGCAGCGCCCGGCCGATCTCGGCCTTCCGCAGGCCGGTGCCGCCCAGGCCGGAAAGCCGCGGCGCGGACCGCTGAACCTGTCGTCCTTCATGCTCCAGGGGGGCGACGCATGATCGTTCGTCGCTTTCTGCTCTGGGCCCGCACGGCGCCCGCCGAGGCCCGCGCATCCGGCGCGGCCGCGCTCGCAGGTGCCTATCTCCGGTCCAATCTGGCGCCGGAGGATCAGCACGAGGCCGAAACCGCGCTGATCGCGCTGATCGACGACCCTTCGCCGCTGGTGCGCCGCGCCATCGCGGAGGAAATGGCGGCTTCGCCGCGCACGCCGCGCAATCTCGCGCTCGGCCTGATCGCCGAGCAGGGCGATGTCGCAGCGCTGGTGCTGGCTCATTCGCCGGTGCTGACGGAGGCCGATCTGGTCGATGCCGCAGCCGTCGGCGACGTGCTCGCCCAGCGCGCCATCGCGATGCGCCGCTGCCTTCCGTCCAGCGTCGCCGCGGCGCTGGCCGAGGTCGGGTGCGAGGAAGCCCTGCACACCCTCGCAAGCAACCGGACCGCCGATATCCCCGACTTCTCGTTCGAGCGGATGATCGAGCGCTGCGGCGACAGCGGCGTACTGCGCGAGGCCCTGCTGGAGCGGCAGGATCTGCCGCCCGGGCTGAGGCAGGTTATCGCCGCCCGGGTCTCCGACGCACTGGCGCATTTCGTCTCGGGCTGCGGCTGGCTGACGCCCGAGCGCAGCCTGCGGCTGGCCCGCGAATCGACGGAGCGCGTCGCCGTCGCCCTCGCGGCTGGCGGAGAGCCGACGGACGCTCCGGCGATCGTCGAGGTGCTGCGTGCGACCGGCCGGCTCACGCCCGGGCTGATGCTGCGCTCGCTGCTGAGCGGCGAGCCGGCGCTGGCGGAGGCGGCTTTCGTGATCCTGTCGGACCTGCCTGCCGCCCGCGTCGCGGCGCTGCTGCGCGACCGGCGCGGCGCCGGCCTGAAAGCGCTTTGCCGCAAGGCGGGGCTACCGGCGGCGCTGGAGCCGGCCTTCGTGGCCGCAATCCTCGCGCTGAACGCGCGCGGCTTCGATGCCGGCGCGGCGCGCCAGGGCATGGACCGCAGCCTGCTGCGCGAGGTGCTGCTCGCCTGCGAGGCGATGGAGGGCGGCGAGGCCGATGCGCTGATGGCGCTGCTGCGGCGCCTGGATGCCGAGGCGGCACGCGAGGAGGCCCGGCTGATGGCCGATTCGCTCGCCGACGACGCCGCCTTCGCCCTGTTGGTCGAGGCCGATCCGTCTTTCCTGATCGAGCTCGAGAACACCGACCTGCGCGACGCCGCCTGAAGGCTCAATAACCGAACTGCTCGCGCAGGATGCGCTCGTCGAGGCTGTGGCCGGGATCGTGCAGCATGACGAGGTCGACCGTGCGGTCGATCTCGATGGAGACCGAGGCGACCTCGTCGATCTGGGTATGGTCCGCCACCGCGCTGACCGGGCGCTTGTCGGCCTCCAGCACGTCGATCGTCACCTTGGCATAGTCGGGCAGCAGCGCCCCGCGCCAGCGCCGCGGCCGGAAGGCGGAGATCGGCGTCAACGCCAGCAGCGGCGCATCGAGCGGCAGGATAGGCCCGTTGGCAGAGAGGTTGTAGGCGGTCGAGCCGGCGGGGGTGGCGAGCAGAACGCCGTCCGCGATCAGCTCGGCGAGCCGGACCTGCCCGTCGACGGAGATGCGCAGCTTGGCGGCCTGATAGGAGCGTCGCAGCAGCGAGACCTCGTTGATCGCCTTGGCCTCGACCTGCGCGCCCTTGCGATCCACCGCGTGCATGGAGAGCGGATGGACGACGCTGCGCTGGGCCGCCTCCAGGCGCTTGCGCAGGCCGCGCTCCCTGAACTCGTTCATCAGGAAGCCGACGGAGCCGCGGTTCATGCCGTAGATCGGCGTGCCGGTGCCCAAGAAGCGATGCAGCGTCTGCAGCATCAGCCCGTCGCCGCCCAGCGCGACGATGACATCGGCCTCGACGGGATCGGCATTGCCATAGCGCTCCACCAGCTTCGCCAGGGCCGCCTCGGCTTCCGGGGTTTCGCTGGCGACGAAGGAGATCGCGCCAAATCGCTCGGTCATGACGGGTCCTGAAGCGGCGGGCCTTACGGCATCGCCACCGGCTTAGCATGGCCCGGGCGGAAGGCGCGAGACTCGGGGGCGATGAAAAAGGCCGGGCGAGCCCGGCCCCATCCTTCGCCTCGCCGGGCTCTCAGACCGCCGAGCTCCACTGCACCGGCACCATCTCGAAACCGTTGCCCTCCTTGGCGATGAAGCCGACGGCCGGGAAGGGCGCATGGTAGAAGGCCACCTGCATCCGGTCGGCCGCCACCATGTCGAGCAGCTTGCGGCGCGTCGCGGCGGCCTGCGGGCCGTCCATGTCGAAGACCGCCGACCAATCCGGATTGCGGACGAAGAGGGCCGGATGGTTGGTCGTATCGGACATGATCATCATCCGATCGTTGCCGGAGGCGAGCGCGAAGACGGTGTGGCCGGGCGTGTGGCCGGGCGCGGCGACCGGCGTGAGCCCGGGCAGGAGTTCCTTGCCGGGCTCGAATCGCCTCACATCCTTGGCGACCGGGCCGAAGACACGGCGAACCCCGGCGAAGGCACCCTTCATGCCGTCGGGCGCGGCATTCATCTTCGCATCGTCCATCCAGAACGCCCATTCGGCCGCCGGCACCAGAACCTCGGCATTGGGAAAGACGGCGCTGCCGTCTTTGAGGCGGAAGCCGTTGATGTGATCGCCGTGGAAGTGGCTGAAGACGACGCTCGAGACATCCTTCGGGTCGAGGCCCGCGGCCTTGAAGTTCGCCATCCAGGTGCCGGAGGTCGGTGCTCCGGAATCGCCGTTGCCCGTGTCGACCAGGGTCAGCTTGCCGCCGTGCTGGATCGCCAGCGTGGTGAAGGTGATCTGGAGCGCATCCTGCGGCAGGAAGGCTTCCGCCATCGCCCGTTTCACATCCGCCAGCTCCGCGTTGCGGACGAACCCTTCGAGCGGGCGCCGGCCGAAGCCATCATGGATCGCCGTCACGACGATGTCGCCGATCTTGTAGCGATAGAAGCCGGGGGCCTGTGCGCCCGCGGGAGCCTGGGCCTGCGCAGGCGACAGGACTGGCAGGCCGAACGCTGCCGAGGCGGCCAGCGCTCCGGCGCCGGCGAGAGTGTGGCGGCGCGACAGGCGCATGGTCTGCATCGGTTCCTCCTCGTTGCTGGCCGAGGAAGGTAACGGCGCAAGCGGCGGGTTCAACCGCCGCGGCCGCGTGCCGGGTCAAGTTTCCGTGATGAGAAACCCGCTCATTCGGATTCCGCCGGCCCCTTGCGTGCCAGCGCCCGCAGCATAGCGGCGCAGAGTGCGAGCGAGCCCATCACGCCCTGTCCGGAGCACTCCGCGACGAGCGCCTGGAAGGCCAGGGGCTCGTCCGAGGCCAGGCATTGCAGGCTCCAGCTCCAGCCCGGGGCCTTCTCGCGCAGCAGCGAGACGGCAACGTCGATATCGGCGCTGACCGCTCCGAGCGACTTCCAGAAATTGCCCTGCTGGTAGATGCCGCCCGCAGGGGTCCGCCGGGTGGAGAGGCGCGCGGGCTTGCGCCGCACGGTGAAGCCCAGCGCCTCGTAGATATCGGCGTCGAGCTCGCGGTTAGGCTTGCTCGAAGCCTCGCAACGCTGCGCCAGCGCCAGAAGTTGATTCCGGTCGTCCATTCGGTTCCGCGACACGATCAGGAGGCCGGCGGCCGCGACGCAGCTTCCGGCAGGCATTCTCCGCTTATCCTACCGCATTGCGGCAGGCGGCGGCCAGCCTCCGATGACAGCTGACCCCGCGCCCGAAATCGGGGTCCGGATCAGGGGCCGACGACCGTGCCCCGCGCCCGGCCACCCGGCACGCGGCAGGAGCAGCCGATGCCGAGTGGCGCCCGCTCGTACAGCGTGCAGACCTTGACCGGCGTGCTACAGCGGCCGCCCGAGGCGGCGGGAACGGCGCCATAGGCCGGATAGACCGGGTAAGCCGGATAATCGTAATAGTCGGGGTAGACCGGATAGGTCGCGAGCGCGCCGAGGGTCGCCGCCGTCGCAAGACCAGCGCCCCAACCCCAATAAGGATAGCCGCCCCAGCGGCGATGATACGGACGGTAATAGCTGCCACGCCAGGCGCCGAGACGCGCGACATGGCCGGCGCGGTAACCGCCACGCCAGCCGCCGCCACGCCAGGCTTGGGCGCCGCGGAAGCCGCCGTGCAAACCGCCCGGATGGAAACCGTGCCCTCCGGGGCGATGCTGGGCGATCGCCTCGGTGCCGGCGGCGAAGAACAGCGGCGCCACCGCAGCCGCGATCAGGAACAGGCGACGCATCGCGCATCTCCTTTGCTCATATCGCCCCGGATCATCAACGGCCGGACCGGCCGGCAGTTCCGTCCGGCCTCGCCTCAGTCATCCCAGAAGGTGCCGGCCTTGCAGCGATAGCCGACGAAGCAGGCCGGCATGTCCCGGCTCGGCACCCAGGCGGGCTCGATGACCTCGTCGAACTGGCAGAAGCTGCGATCCCGCACGAAGCGGTCATAGGTCTGCCCGCCGGTACCCAGGACGGCGGCTCCATGTGCGAGAACCTCCTGTCGGCTCGCGGCGCAGGGGCGCGTCACCGTCGAGGGGCGCGATTGAGCGAGGGCTGCATGCGGCCCCAGTGCCAGAAGGAGCGCGATTGCGATCGGTTTCATCGACCCCTCCCGGGGTTCGTCGAATGGAGGCATGCCGGTGCGCCGGCTTCGATACGGGAGATTATCACCACCGGCGATCCCGGTCTCGGATGACGCGCGAGATGCGGTGAAGGTTCCAGGCGGGAGCCGCGGAGATAAAGGTTTGCAGGGCGCCGGGGATCGATCCGGGACGGGAAGCGGGCGTCCGCCAGGAGAGGGATGGTGCCGGAAGAGGGGATCGAACCCCCGACCTTCGGTTTACAAATCTGTCGGCAAAATGTGAGTTTTCAATTCGCTGCGGAGCAGATCGGCCGATTTTGTACAGATTTTGTCGAGGCGCCCGGCGGGCAGGTCTAGTCGCCCGCCGGGCGGCCGCCGAACAGTTCTGCCTCCATGCGCTCGACCTGAGCCCGCCGGCGGGCTTGAGCTTCGGCGCTCTGGAACAGGTGGCCGTAGACGTCATAGGTGACCTGGATCGACGAGTGGCCCATGCGGGTCTTCACATCGAGCGGGTCTGCGCCGGTGGCGATGTACTGCGAGGCATGGAAATGCCGAAGCGAGTGGATGGTGAAGTCGCACTCGAGATCAAGCGTATCCTCGTCGCCGGCCGGGACCATGCGCGCCGACCCTATGGCCTGCATCAGCGGGAGCCAGAAGCGGCGGCGGAAGTTGGTGTAGTGCTCAACGCCTCCGGACGCGTTGGGGAAGACCAGATCGAGCTCACCCTTCGGCCGCTGCAGGATCCACTCCCGGAGTTCCTTGACGACGTCGCCGGGGATATCGAGCGTGCGATATCCGGCTCTCGACTTCGGCTTGCCGATCTTGCCCGATTGGGAGAGGCGCTGTGAGACCGTGATGGTGCCGGCGGACAGGTCGACATTGCTGCGGGGCAGTCCGAGGATCTCCGAAATTCGCATGCCGGTCGCAACGGCAACGCGGAGCAGCACGTAGAGCATGCGCCCGCGTTCCTTGGCGAAGCGGGGGTTGTTGGTGGTGCGCCCTTTGATGACGATCGCCGGCGGCGCCTGGCTCCAGAGCCGGGCCCGTGCGACGAGATCCCGGACCCGGTCGGCGTCAGGAATCTCGACACGCTCGTCATCCTCGTCGACGTCGCGGGTCCTGGTCGCGACCTTGACGCCGCGGGCGCGATTGACGGCGACCAACTCGCGGGACATCGCCTCGTCGATGATCGCTCCGAGAGTGCTCACCGCGCGCTTCGTGGTGAAGCGCGTCACGCCGTCGGCCAGCAGATCGTCGCGGAAGGCGGCGATCGCCGCTCTCGACAGCTTGCTGAGCTTCACCGAGCCGAGACGGGGCTCGATCTGATTGCGAACCGTGCTTCGGTAGGTTTTGTAGGTGTGTTCCTCGACTGGAGCTCGGCCGTCCCGGCCGTTGAGTGTCGCCTTGAGCCAGATCTTGGCCGCCTCTTTCACCGTGATGGTGTCACGGTCATGGACGTGCGTGCCGTCGGCGACCTGCGAGGTGACGGTGTCGCGGAATTGTTTGGCGTCGGCGCGCTTCTCGAACTGCTTGGTCCGGATCCGGCCGCTCTGGTCGGTATAGGTGACGCGCCAGGCCGTCGAGATCTCGCCGGTCTTGTTCGTCCAGGTCCGCTTCTGCAGCGATGCCATCAATCAGCCCTCGTTTCGCGAACTATAAGGGAATCCCATGCAATGCCGCCAGAGACCGGCAGATCGAGATGCCTGCAGCGACGATTGACGGCACGCCTGGCCTTCGTCAGAAATGGAACATAAAGAGAACACGGCATCGGGTCGTCAACGGTCAGGAGTGCAACATGCCCGCCGCAACGGAGAAATACGCTTTCGTTATCGCGATCGGCCCGTCGCATGCCGCTTCGGCGGCGACCGACCAGGACCAGGTGCTGGCAACCCTGACCCGGTGCTTCGACGATGCCAGTTTCGAGATCGTCGTCATCGATGCCGACTTAGTCGACGGCAACTACATGCTGGTCCCCCGCCGGGGCACGATCGGCGCCGGCGATGCCGCGATCAAGCCGCAGCCACCGTCAGCACTCTATCACGCCATCGATGCCAAGCTCGCCGAGATGCGCTTCCTGCAGCCAGCTACGGCGCACTGACCATGTCACGCGCCGCGCTCGTTCTCCGGCGCAGTTACACCGGCCACCCTCGTCCCGAGGACGACGACAAGTTCTGGAAGGTCATCTATCGGGGCCTCTATGTCGGCTCGATCGCCCAGCAGCAGGGTCCGAGCGGCGACGAGCCGCATTGGACTTGGACCATCAACATACACGCTGGGGAGCTCGCCAACGGCGTCCGGCAGGCGACGCCGACGGAAGGCAGAGCAGCCACGCGCGAAGGCTGCCTCCCGGCCTTCCGCAAGGCCTTCGAACGCTACCTGATCTTTATCGGCGAAGAAGGCTGGGCAGCCCACGTCGAGCACATGCGCCGGATCGGCAGCAACGCCGAGACGAAGCGGTATTGAAAAAAGAGGCCCCGCCAGCGGGAGCTGACGGGGCCGAGCTATTTACGAGATTAAGTTTCTCGCAGCGTGCTTCACCAGCTCGCTTACCAGCCCTACGAGGCCGGCGCGGACGAGCTCCAGCACAAGGGCTCTCGCCCAGTGGCCAGATCGCGCCATGTGGCGCTTCTCCATGTTTGATTGCCGAGCTTGGCGGTGGCCAAGCGCATTTGCGATGGACGCTCATCGCCGCGGGAGACCAAGCCGCATTAAAATCGTCACGGTTGCGGATTGCGAGCCCACGATACGCCGGTCTGCCTGGAAACTACCTTGGAAGCGCGAATGCCACAACAAGAAAGAGCGCCGGGCCCCTTTCGGAGCCCGGCTCACGGTCTACGGAGGAAAACGCCCAGTGAGGCGGTTGATAATGCCGGCCAGACGATCGCCGAGGCGATCGCGGCGTCAGTCAGCCGGCGTGAAGTCGAGGAAATAAGCCTTGCCGATCGCGAACTGCTCGATGGCGCCGGGATTGGTGACGGTCATCTTGAGCTCGCCGGAGGGCGTGTATTTCGACCAGGTCTCATTAACCTTGCCGTCTCCGTAGCTGCCGAACACCGGCGCCATGGCGATCTCGGCGACGGGGTCGCTCCCTGGCGTTCCCATGTGGTTGATCGACTTGACGAAGAACTTGGCACGGACCGTCATCGGTCTTCTCCTTTGGTGATGGCCGGAAGCCGCCGGCGCGGATCGGCTGATGCCGAATTCAGTTGCGCCGCCCCGGCCGGGGCTTGCGCTCGACCCGCTCGATCGTGTCGCGCAGGGAATCCATCTCCCGGGCGTGGCGATCGGTCATCTCGCCGAGGCGAGCATTGGTCTTGATCTGCTCGTCATGAAGATCATCCATCCGGGCGGACATCCGCCGGACGCCCTCCGCGACGATGCTGAGCTGTGCGAGGATGGAATTGCCGAGGACGACGAGGCCGAAGGGGTCATGCCCCTGCGGCGCGAGGTGGCCGTCCTTCTTGTTGTCCTTCGCCCCGCGCAGGGTCATGAAGATCGCCAGGATGATGACGACGACGCCGCCGGCGAGCTGCAGCAGCGGGAAGGGTTTCAGAATCTCAGCGCCTGCGAAATCCGCCATCTCTCACCGCCCGGTAAACGGAGATCAGCTCTCCGAGTGTCAGCATTCCAAGGAGCGGCACGAAGATCGACACCTTGCCGGATAGCAGGCTGTCGTAGACCAGTGGCAGCATCAGCATCATCCAGACGAAGGCGCCGACGAAAGAGCCGGCATAGCGCATCAGCGGCCCGTAGACGGGCAGCTTGCCATTGGCGAAGAGAGCGATCGACCGCATCGAGCCGATGCAGGCCAGCGTTACCGCCATGGCCTCCTCGCTGGCGCCGTTCTCCGCCAGCAGCCGCAGCGTCCCCCTGTCGAGCGAGTCACCGGGGAGCGCCAGGGTGAAGGCGATCAGCAGCAGCCCGCCCGCCATGATCCATTCGAACAGGCGGTTCGAGCTGTATGGGCCGGCCGAGGGCCGGGGCCGCGCGATCATTTCCCGGGCATCCACCCGCAGACGCGCGCGCCGACCGCGTTGTTCTGCTTGGTCTGGGCGATCGTCGCGTCGGTGTCGCTCAGCGACCAGCGCACGGGGCGGAACTGGTCGCAGAGCGCGGCCCTAGTCTCGCCGCCACCCGTCGTCGTCACGCAGCTGCTCAGGAGCAATGGCAGCGCCAGCGCGAGCGTCCGCGCCCTGCTTGCGGATGTCGTTCGCATCGCGGAGATCCTTCGTTTCGGTCTTCGATTTCTGGTCGGAGCGGCCCTTGCCATAGGCCGTCAGCACGGCGACGAGCGCGGCGCCGGCTGCGGCGAGGTAGGGCCAGAGCGCAGAGAGCAGGCCGCCGAGGAGCGCGCTCATGCCGCCACGCCCTCGGGAAGGTCGAGCGCATCGGCCCGGCGCGCTGCCCTGCGGGCGGCATACCAGCGATAGGCATAGCCGCCGGCGGTCAACAGCACGCCGGTGACGACGAGCGCGGTGACGACATAGCCGATGACGGTGGAGGAGGCCGCGAGCGGATCGAGTTGCTGGCGCGCCGCCTCAATCACGCCGCCGAGCGTGCCGGAGGTGACGCCGGCGCCAGTCGTCGCATCGGCCGGGCCCTTGGCGGGCAGCGGCTTCGCCTGGTCGATCGTCGCCTTGGCGTTGCCGCCGAGGAAGAAGGCCGGCTGCGGCCCGATGGAGCCCGTCGCCCAGGCCTGGCCGATCTGCTTGACCTGCGCCACGCGGCTCGCCCAGCCGCGCCCGAATACGGGCCAGGTGCGCAGCGCCTCGAGGAAGGCGAGGCGCCGGCCGATCATCAGGGCGATGAGCTGGTCATGGTCCGGATGGGCCTCGACGGCGGCCAGCGTCGCCTCGCCGATGACGCCGTCGACCTTGACGGTGCCGAGCGCGCGCTGCAGCCACTTGGCCGATTGAGACGGGCCGGAATGCACGGCGCCATCCATCACGACATAGTCGACGCCGGCCGGCAGCTTGTCGCCCTTGACCGCGTCCCAGTACTGCCGGCGATAGATCGCCTGCAGATCGGCCTCCTCGATCGACGCCACCGAGCGCTTCGTGAGGTTCCGGCGGGTGCGATAGGCGTCGTAGACGCGCTGCGTCACGCCCTTCATCGTCGCGCCGCCCGGGTCCTGCGGGTGATTGGCATAGCCGCCCTCATGCACCAGGACGCGCGCAAGCGCCGGCGCGAAATTCTGAGCCGTCATTGATCTCTCCGGTGGGTGAAGCTGTGGCGCCGGCTATTTCGACCGGATAGGCAGGATCACGGTCCTGTCCATGGTGCGGCCGCCGTCGTCAGGATGACCGCAGCCGGCATCTGGACCGCCTGATAGGAGGCGACGGCGGCGGCCATGAGCGCCGCAGCGATCGCGGCCTTGCCCCGCTTTGTGGCGATGATCTTATTGATCGGCATCGCCGCCTCCCGACACCGACTGCTGGGCGACGAAACGGGCAACGAAGGCGCCGGCTGTGACGGCGAGCGATGCAGCCGCGAGCCAGCCGCGAGCCAGCCGCGCGGCACGGGCAGTACTTCTTGCACCAGTGGGAGAGCGGCCTCGGCGCCGGCGAGGACGCCTGCCCCGATGATGAAGCGGATCGACCACGCATGGCGAAGCACCCGCCGCCAGTTGCTGACGAGGCTCATCGGCCGAGCCCCGGAACTCGCCAGAGATCGCCACCAGGTGGCTGGTGCGGCGTGCAGCCAAGCAGAAGCGCGAGCGCCAAAGCGCCCGCGAGAACGACGCGGATCATGGGTAGCTCCGGACAGAAAAAACGCCGCCCGTAGGCGGCTGTGGCTGGTGGGGCGGGAACGTGCTAAGCGCCAGATATGAAGCGGCGCATTCTGGAGCTCGACGGCCTACGCGCGATTGCAGCGCTGGCGGTCTTTCTGATCCACTCGGGGGGCTTCGGGCTTCGCGCCTTCGGAGAAACCGGGAACGCCTTCGTCGACCACGGAAAATACGGCGTGACGCTGTTCTTCGTCGTCTCTGCCTTCTGCCTCTGCCTGAGCCTACCTCAGGCGTTCGAGGGGACACCCGTCGACTGGCGCGCCTTCTTCATCCGTCGCTATTTTCGGATCATGCCGCTGTTCTACGCCGTCTGCGCCGTGACCGCGGTGATCAAGATGCATGGTGGCATGCCGGCGCAGCACATTGCCGAAGTCCTGGTCCGCGAGGTGACGCTCATCAGCATCTTCGACCCCACGACGAGGAATGCCCTGATAGGCGTCGAGTGGTCGATCTTCGTCGAGTTCCTGTTTTACTTCATGTTTCCGTTCGTGCTCGCCTGGCTCATCACCGCGCCCTGGAGCATGGTCGCCGTAACCGCGATACTGATGTGGCCGCCGGTCTGCGAAGCCATCACGACGTTCCTCGGCATTCAACAGCCTAACTTCACGATCTTCTGGCACTTCCACTCGTTCTTGACCGGGATGCTGGTCTACCGGCTCCTGATCACCGACGAGAAGCAAAGGCCTACGATCGGGTCGGCGCTGTTCCTCGTCGCCATCGGATTGAGCATCGCTGCCGTCAGTAAGCACGAGAACGGCTTCAGCGTATCCGCCGTTTCCTTGGCCGCGGCATGCACCATCGCCGCAGCCCATTACGGGAGCCCGCTGGTCATATGGTTGCGCTGGAAGCCGCTCACGCTTGCCGGGCAGATCAGCTTTTCGATCTACCTGCTTCACCCGCTCGTTATGGGAGCGGTCGGCGAGTTCGGCTTCTTGACGCCGATCCAGGCTGCGATCGCGCTGGGCCTAACCCTTGCTGCTGCCTACTGCAGCTATCGTTTGGTCGAGATGCCGGCGCAGAACTTCGCCAAGCGGCTCATTTCACGCTGGCCAGAGCGACCGGTAATAGTCGATTAGCCGGCCCTCGAACCTGGCGTAGTTGTTGAACGCCCAGGTCTTCTGATCACCCGTCATGTAGACGTAGTGGACAACCCATCCGCCTTCCGGGAAGCCGGGGCGCGGCATCGGGTCGAACCACTCGGCCAAATCGACATCGGAGTTGTTGACGCCTTCGCAGGCATCCGGCGACATCAGCGGCGCATGTGCATCAACGGTCGGGCTCCCGTGGAAAACGTCATATGAGGCGAAGTCCGCAGAGATCCAGAAGGTGCCGCTCTCGAAGATGATCTTGAGCGGATGATCGTCCGGAAGTGCAGGGTCCTTGTTCTGCCAGAGGAAGGTTCCCATGAAACGCCCAGCCTCAGGAACCCAGCGGATGGAGGGACAGGCGAAATAGATGTCCGGGTAGAACAATCCGCCCGCGGGGGCCCAGGTGTGCAGATCGGTGGAAGTGACGATCCGCATGCTGAAAGCGATGGGCTTACCGTCTGGCCCGATGTTGCCCTCATCTGTCTCCACCGCCAGCGCGTACCCGCCTGGATAAACGCACGCGCTGGAATTGAAGACGCTGAACCCGACGGGCGCTTGGAATGCCTCCCACTCCTCGCCGACCCAGGTCCACGTCTCAGGGTCGACTTCCCGCGCCATGACGCTGTTTTCAGTGAAGGCGACGTCCGTCGTCGTGAAGACGATTACGCGGCCATCGTCGAGCGTCAGGACGCAGCCGAGATAGCGATCGGTCGGCAGGTCGCCGACTTTGTAGAAGCATCGGCGCACCGCATCGAATTTCTCGATGATGATGCCGTGGCCACAGGTCGCCGACCAGGCCCGCCGGAAGCCGGCATGATAGAGATCGCCATTCAGCACGAACGGCGTCTGCTCCCATGCCGGGATTTCGGCTTTGGCAATCTTGGGATGGGTGAAATACTCAGTCCTGGCCATCTGTCGCCTCCTCCGGAACGACCGGACCCGGCGCGGTGAATTTGCCTCCGGCTACCGTCCAGCCCTGACCGACGGCCTGACCGCAAGGAATGAATTCGGCAGCGATGTCAGGATGGAAGCAATCCCCGATTTTGCCGCCCTCCGGAGGCGTAAAGGTCTCGACGACATGGTCATCGATGACGCGAGCGTACTTCTGCATCGAATCGCTCCTCAGTACTCGATGATGACCATGCCGTCGGCGCCGTCGGTGGCGTTCGTGACGATGCCGGCAACGCCTGACGAGCCTCCGCCGGGCTGCTGACCTTTGAACGAGTTGCCGCGCGAGGCGGCCGTTCCTGGAGTGTTGTAGGTGCCGGCACCAGCCGAGGCCATGTAGACGGCCCCAATGACGTAAGCATTTGCTGCGACTTGACCATCGAGATTGATCTGGCCCCCAGTCCCGACCCCTTTGATCACCGAAGCCAGTGCTGCGTATCCGGCGTAGCCAGAACCACCCCCACCACCGCCTGTTGCGGAGAGCAGAGATCCAACGGATGAGGTCCCCCCCTGAAGCCCATTGGTGCCGCCCCCGGCCACGGTGCCCTTGGCGCCGCCGGCCCCGACGACGATAGCGATGACGTCCCCCGGCGTGACCGAATAGACGCCTTCGGCGTACCCTCCGCCGTTGCCGCCGGCGCCGGCGCCGTCGGCGCTGATCATTGAGCCCCCGCCTCCGCCAGCGCCCCAGACCCGCGCACGAATCTTGAAGACGCCATCCGGAACCGTCCAATTGGTGGTGCCGGGCACACCGTAGACATCGACGCTACCCGGCGTGCTCTGCGTGATGCCTGCCATCTGGATCGAGGTGCCGTCGTACATGCCGCGGAACACGGCGCCGGCGACAAGGTCGGAGGCTTTTAGCGCCGCGCCGCCGGGGCGAACGATCGGCTTCGTCCCCGCAAGCCCGGAGACCGCCAGCGCGGCCGGACCAGTATTGGTAATGCCGACAACGAAGTTGATATCCGCTCCGACAAGCGCCGACCAATCGGTCGGCTGTGGGACCAGCGTAATGCTCGGGGCGTTAGCCGTCCCCGCCGAGGTGCCGCCGAAATTCACGCGGCCCGACTGAATCGCGAGGGCCAGCAGTTCGTCGGCATCGAAAGTAAGCCCGGCCGCCTGGAACAGCGTAATGAACTGAGCCTTCAGATTGTTGAGGAACTCCGCTCCTAGCGGGGTCCCGTCCTCAGAATTCTCATCTGTGCAGTCCCTGAACCAGCTGAAGCCGTCGCCGGCGGCATCACCCGTACGGCCAGGGCGGCTGCTGACGCTCTGAGGCGTCGTGAGGTAGGGGCCCAGGACGTCGACGGCGGGCGGAATGAGTGGCTTGACCACGGTCAGGCTCCTGTCGGCTGGATAAGGATCTCGGCATGTGCCGGGACGAAGGGCTCGAGAACACAGCGCAGCTTGGCAACGTCGAAACCGCAGCGCCTCAAAAGGCCCGACCGGTATCGCCCAGAGCGGGCGGGGCGGAAGGCCGGCAACTGCTCCATGGCAGCGATGTCGACCAGGATGACGAGTGTTGAGCGAGGCCGCCCGGCGCCGCCGGCGCGGGCCCGGCCCGCGCGGGCGCGGCCAACGCGCTCGCCGCAATAGATCGCGGCGCGGGAGCAGACGATGCTGAAGCCCGCCGATGCGGCGGTTCTTTCCAGGAGATCGCAGAGATCGCCCAAGATCGGATGACCCCGAGGGCAGGGGTCCTGCTCGACGCCACAGCCATCGGGCAGTCCGACCTCGGCCGCCCATTCCGGCTTGGTTTCGACGGCCGTCGAGCAGAGCAATTCCAGTTCAAGCGCACAGCCCCGGTCGTAGAGCCGCTTCACCTCGTCGGCGACCGCAGACCAATACCCGTAGAGAATTGAGCCGGGATGCGGACCGCCGCTCCTGGTCTGCCAGGCCCGGCCGCGGGGCAGGTAGGCGAATACGGCGGCTCGGACATCCTCGATCGACGGGCAGAGACGTCCGAGGATCACGAAAACACCGGGTCGCTGTAGGTCGCGATGCTGCCCGCCGAGACGGTGACGTTGCTCGCCGGCAGAATGAGGTCATGCCGGTCCTCGCCCGCAGCGTTGGAGATGGCCTGCCCGATCCAGGACCGGGAGAAGCTCTGCGGCGTGGCCAGAAACGGCATGGCGGGGTGCGGAGTATCGGAGCCGGCGACAACGCCGCGGCGGCGGACGGTTGCGCGGATCTCGTCACGGATGACGTTGCGGACACCGATGAGATTCGGCTTCAGCTCGTCGATTTCGACCGGGATCGGCTGCGCGACCGGGGCCGCGACGATGATGTCGGCGACACCGGAGGCGCCGACGACGTCGAGGTAACTCTGCACGCGGGCGATTTCGCCAGCGGGCGGAATCCCGTCCTCGTAGATCCCGTCGAAGAGCGGGAAGACCCGAACCGTGCCGGGGCCATAGGGGCGGCGCTCGACGAAGACGCGGCTGACCCCGCTAACCTCGCTGGCCCAGATCACATAATCCGACGGCCGGGCGTGGCCGGGGCGGTAGGCCTTGAAGAACAGCAGCCGCTCCCGGTAGCTGTCATAGCTTTCCCGATCCGCCCCGCCGGTCAGCCCGGCACCATCGACCACAGCGCCGTCGACGCCGGCGATCGTCATCACCGTGCCGGGCAGGGCGACACCGCCGGCGCCCGGCTCGACGGCCATGACCTGGATGGCGATATCACCAGGGCCGGAGGTACCGATATCGGCGACGACGCTGTAGCTGCGGCCGTCGCCCCTGGTGACGATGGTTCCGGCGGAGACAGCGATTGCCGCGGAAACTGTTCCGACGACGAGCCCCGTTGCTGCGGTCGCCTCCCGGATCGGCAAGTCGAGATCGGCGCCGTGATCCTCTAGGACCTCATCGGCGCAAGTGCGGGTGAAGATCTGGTCCTTGATCCAGGCCTGGTAGTCGTAGACTTCGGAGAGCCCGCCGCCGAAGACCTTCGCCGAGACCGAGACGTTGTTGGGCCATAAACGGGCTAGCGCCCCGTTTAGGGCGCCGTCGAACCCGGCGCGCAGCCTGGCCGCGATTTCGCTTGGTGTGGAGATCGGCCAAGGCATGTCAGACCTGGTTCCAGAGGATCGAAAAGCGCTGGGAGAACACCACGGTGCCGTCCTGACTGAAGGCATCGACGAAGAGGTCGATCGTCTCGGCCGCACGGTCCATGTCGACCGCGACGTCGAACCGGGCGACGGCGCCCTGCAACCGGATCGGCTCCAGCGCATCGGTCGCGGCGTCACGGATCTTCTGCGGGAGATCTGCGGTCAGCGCCGAGCGCTCGTAGATCCATATCCATGAGCCGAGGTCGGTTTCGCCGAGGTCCTCGCGGACATCGATGCGGTCGCCGAACCAGCCGCCGCGATCGGCGGTGTCGAGGACGACATGCTCCGGGGCCCGCTTGTCGGTGAACAGGGCCAGCAGGATCGCAGTGGCGAGACCGGCGCGAGAAGCAAGGCCGCCCTGCGTCCCCGCGCTTCCGCTAGGGTCGGTCAGCGCCCAGTCACCCTCGGAGAATTCCGGGTTCCAGACGGTGTCCCAATAGGCGGAGAGCGGCACCGCGGTGCCGTCCGTGACGATGCGGATGTCCATGGGTTCAGATCGAGCCGGCCGGGCTGTCCGGAGCCGCGGGGCCGATGCCGGCAAAGACGTGCTGCGATGGTCCGTCTTGCGTCATCACCGGGGAGTACGGGGGCTTCCCGAGATAGACTGCCGAGCCGTCGAGCTGGATCCAGTCGGAGGCCTCGACCTTGACCTTGCCGGCCCCACGGGCATGCAGGTTCTTGCCGCCGTGATCGAGATCGGCCTTGTCGGCGAGCAGCTTCCAGACCAGGCCGAAGGCGTTGTAGAGCGCCGTCGCACCGACCGGCAGACTCCTCGGCCGGGCGCCGAGGAGCTCGAACAGGATGGCGATGGTACGCTCTGCGCGGCCGCCGAGACGCAGCAGCAGTCCCTCGGATCCGGGCCCCGGATTCGACGACAGCCCGAACTGCTGATGGCGGACAATACCCTCGAGCTCCTCACGGGCGAAGCCGCGCGCCGTGATCTTCTGATAGTCGCCGCTGTCGTCGCTGCCCATCAGCCGGCCGCGGCTGATCATCGCGCGGGTCTGGTCCTGGCTCATTCGTCCTCGCTCATCGTCCAGGAGGATCCCGACTTGTTGCCCTTGCCCTTCTTGCCCCCATAGGCGCGGGGATCGACGAGGCTGAGGCTGGCCTTCGATCCGCCGCCGTTGCCGTCGCTCTTCGTCTGGGTGCCGGAGACTCTCTCGATCAGCAGGTCCTGGCGCACATCGAGCCAGGGCGATTCAACCCAGACCAGGTTTCCGGGCGTCCACAGCGTCCCTGCTTCATCGCGCCAGCCCGGCTGCTCGAGCGAAGCCTTCAAGGCGTTTCCGGCCGCACGGTCGCGGAGATGCTGCGCATACTCCTTGGCATCACTCTTCTGCAGGTCCTTGTCGGCGATCAGAACGCGGGTGCGCGGTCCTTCGACACCGTCATCCTCGCTTTGTTCTTCGATTTCGGTCGAATCGGCGCCGGTGCCGTCCGGGCTCTGGCCGCGCACGATGTATTTGTGATGCCGCTTCGAGAAATCGTGGGTCGCCGAGGAATCGCCGAGCGTCCGTCCCTCGATGAGGCCGCCGGCATGGCGGCGCCCGGTCGCACCCTTGGTGATGGCGACGGCCCCGTCGGCTTCGCCGCGAAGCGTCAGCCGGCGATCGCGAGTCATCCGCTCCAGGGCGGCAAAGACGGTCTCGCCAGGTGTGATCTGGAAACGCGGGATCACGATGCCGGCGCCGGTATCGGCCACGATCCGGCAGTTCGTCTCGTCCAGTGCTTCGGCGATCTGCTTCGGCGTCATAGACCGGAAGCGGCCGGTGCTGTGCACTGCTGCGTTGTCGACCAGCGCTGCGCCGGTGCCCCGGGCAGCGATCCGGAAGCTCCGACGTCCCGACGTCATCCCGGGCATCTTGCTGTCCAGCTTTCCGGTGAAGACCAGATCGCCTTCGGCGCCATCAACGTGGGAGCTCCGAACCACGATCGGCGCCCGCCCGGAGAAATAGGCGTGGATCTTCTCCAGGTTGGCGTTGTCAGGCGCGACGTCGAGGGTCAGTGATCGTGCCGCTTCGTTGATCGCCGCCGTCCAGGTCAGGCTTTCCCAGTCCGGCCATGGCTCGCCGCCGACCATGATGCTGACGTTCTCACGAACTTCGAGCATCAGGGGCCGCGCCCGATGGTGACAGTCGGTGCCAGCGCGCGGAACCGCGTCGGCATGAAGGCCGGCCGCGGTACCCGGTTGAAACGGCGGAGTTCGCCTGCGCGGGCGGGGTCGGCATAGAGCGTCCAGGCCCAGACCAGCGCCGGCAGGCTCTGATTGGTCTCGACGGTCACACGCGGCGCCAGATCGAGCGCGGCGGTGCCAAGATAATCGACGACGGCGCGCTGGAGCTCCGCCAATCCGGTGACGACCGAGGATGCTGCCGGTCGTCGGCCAGCTGATTGGACGACAGCGACGATGGCCTCCGATTCCGCCCCGGCGCGAGCGGCGAAGTTGGTGCGGGCAGCCTCGGCGCCGTCGCGATCGGCGTAGCTGGTGCGGGCGATCGCCTCCGCCTCGACGCAAAGCGCGGAGATCCGCGCCAGCGAGGCCAGTGCGGATGCGTTCGCCGCAGCGGCGACGTCCGAAGCTGCGGCGCTGTCCGGAACCGCGGCGACGAGAGATCGCAAGGGCCGGAAGCCGCCGGCGACCGAGGCGGGGTCCATCCCATCGGCAAGGTCGACGGCTGCCGTGGTCAGCTCGGTGAGCAACTCGGCGCGCCGGTCATCCTCGGCAACCTCCGCGGTACGGAAGCCCAGGCGCGTCAGCGTCATTGCGACGTCGGCAGATGCGGTCGAGCGGGACGCCGCCCGGACTTGGTCGACGGCTGCGACGACGCCGGCGAAGCTGCCGATCGCGGCATCGACGACATAGGCCGCGGTGGAAACGGTCTGCAGCATCGTAGCGATCTGCTGCACGGCCGTCCCGAGCAAGCCGGCGCTCGCGGTGAAGACCAGATTGGCGAGGTAGTCGACGCTGACCCCGGCCTGGCGCGGCGGGCTGACGACGAAGCGCATCGACAGCGAAACATAGCCGTGCTTCGAGGAACTGCGGTCGCGGCTGAGCTCGAGTGGAGAGACCTGCACCGGCCCCACCATGGGCAGGACCAGCAGGCCCGGCCTGTCATCCTTGAAGGTGGCGCTGAGCGCGGCAGCCTCGATATCGGCGCGGGATGAGGCGACGTAACCGCGGATCGTGATCTCGCCGGCGCCTGGGCCAAGGCGCTCGACCGTCCAGGATCCGTTCGGGATCTCGTGCACGGCCTGGCGAAGAAGATCTCGGATGCCGTCGTCGTCGGTTTCGAAGGGCACCCCACGGAAAGATGCCGGGCGCAGATCCCGCGCCCAGTCGCGGCCAACCGGCATCAGTAGTTCATCCCGTCGGCCGAGGCTTCAGGCATCGTCCGGCCGGTCGATCCGACGCCGGTGCTGCCCGTGGCGGAAAGATGGCCGGTCGCCGAGATCGCTTTGTCGAGCTTGGCCTCAAGCTTCGGATCGAGCTTCACGCTGACGTCGACCTTCACGTCGGCCTTGCCTTCGAGCTCGACCTTGTTATCGCGCTTGAAGTCTTCCATGCGCTGTCGATAGAGCTCGTTGGCGCGATGCATGCGCTTGCGCCCCTCGTTATGGACCTCGCCCGGGGCGACATCCTTATATTTTTCCGCATTGGCCTGGCCGATCTCATAGATCGCGTAGCCGAGACCCGCCGCGACGGCGCCGACACCCGTCCCCAGCCCCAGCCGGGCGAGAAAGGGAAGCCGGGAGGCCGTGGCCGCCGCACCGCCCCCCGCCGCGGCTGTGGTCGCCCCGGACAGGGCGCCGGCGCCGCCGAGGCGCGCGGCAGCGGCGGTCAAGGCAGCGGCCGACTCATTTAGCGCTACCGCCGAACCGGACAGGCCGCCCGCGCCGGTCAGCAGGCCCAGAAGCTTAGCTGACCCGTAGACGCCACCGCCGACCGCGGCCAAGGCGCCGAAGGCTGTGGCCACCTGCTGCCCGCCGGTTGAAAGCTTCGAAAATGAATCCAGCACTTCGCTGAAGCCGTCGAGGCCGAACTTGATGATCCTCTCGTTTGCGGAGCCGACGGCCAGCACGAAATTCTCGACGGCGCCCTTCGCCTGCTCGAACGAGCCGCCGATGCCGCCCATGATCTCGTCCGCCTTACGCTTCGCGAAGTCCGGATCGTCTCCGACCTTGGTCAGCTCCTTTCTGGCGGCGTTGTACTCGTCACGCTGTCGCTGCGTGATGCCTGCCTTGCCACCATGCTTGTCGGTGAAGAAGGCGTTGAGCTGGGCCAGGGTCATATTGGACCCCATGATGTCGTCGAGCAGCTTCTGCGAGTCGACCCGTTCGGCCGAGACCTTGTAGAAGTCACCTGCGGCCTTCGCGACATTGACCCGATCGGAGGGCCGCATCGTGCCTTTTTTGGTCTTCGGGAATTGCTGTTCAACCGCTTCGGTCACCGCCTGGATGAAACGGCCGCGGTCGCCCAGGATCGACTTGTCGGAGAGCACACCGGCGAGGCGGGCGCGGGTTTTGTCGGTGAAGCCGGTGCCCAACTGCAGCTTGAACTGGGCTTCCAGCGCCGACGTCTCCAGCCGATCGGGCATCGAGACGTATTTCGAATAGTCGATGCCGGCCGCATTGAGCGCGGTCAGCCCTTTCTTCGTCGGGGCGACAAGCTTCGACGATGCCGCGCGAATGAACACACCGGCTTCGTCGCCGCGGAGACCCCCGCGCCGGGCCAGGGCGGCAACCGCCATGATGGTCTCAGGCGACAGCCCGGCTCCGGTCCCGGTCGCTGCGGCGAATTTCAGCGCCTGTTGAACGTCGTCGTCGTTCATGCCGCCCAGTTTGGCCATCTTGACCAGCTGATTCGTGGCCTTCTGTGCCTCGGCGAGCGCCTTTTCCTTAGTCGAGATGTCCTTGCCGGTCGCCTGCAGATAGGATCGGATGGCCTCCGCCGCGCGCTGCATGTCGGCTTCCATGACGAGCGCATAGTTCTTCACGTTCTCGATCATGCCTTGCGCCACGACGGCCTTCATCTGGCCGGTGATGGAGCTCGGCAAACCCTGCATCGATGCCGTCTGTGCCTTGACGATATCGAGGTTGGTGAACTGGGTTTCCTGGCCGATGCGCTTCGCCTGCGGGATGAGGTACTGCTTCTGCGCCTCTGCAGGGATATCCGTGAATTCCCGCTGCTTCCTCACCGCGATATCGAACTCGGCGATCGACGTCGTCGCCTGCGAGGCCAGGCTCTTGCCCATGCGGGCGGCCCCGACCCCGGCGATACCCATGGCGGCCCCCCAGGCTTCCCGGCGCTGGGCCCGGCGCTCCAGAATGGCGTGCTGGCGGCGCTGCGCGTCGGTAGCGGCTCGCGTGGCCGACTCGAGGCGTCGCTGTTCCGAGGTCAATCTGGTGACGTCGACGCCGATCTCGCGCATCGAACCGCGGGCAGAGGCCAGCACGGCCTTCTGGTCCGCAAGGGCCCGGCCAGTGCCTTGCAGTTGCTCGCGCAGACCCTGGTAGCGCTGCGCGAGCGCCTGGGTCGGCGGGCCGATCTGGCTCATCTCGCGCGCGGCTGCCCGGAACTGCTTCCGCGCTTCCTGGTGCGCCCGCGCCAGCTCGAGCGTCCGCTGTGCAGTCTGCCGGTATATCGAGATCCGCTCGGCTGGAGCGGCCGCCGCCATCGCCGACTTCACGGCGCTGACCTGTTCGGCGACCGTCTTCACCTGCTTGGCGGCAGACGACAGCGCCTTCAGCTTCGACGCGACGGACTGGAAGGCGGCCGCAGTCTTGTCTTCCGCCGTGATGACGACGCGTGACTGAAGATCGCGCGCCATCTATCGACCCTTGTTCCGCTCGCGCCAGTCCACAGCCCGATCCAGCAGCTCGACGAGATGCGGCAGCGGCAGCTTCATCACGTCGCCGGGCGGCCAGCGGAGTCCGAAGAGGAGGTGGTCGGCGTAGTCGTCCCAACCCCCTCCTGCAGGCGGTACAAAAAATCGCAGAGCACCTCGTGGACCCTGCGCGCCAGCTTGAACCCACCGGCGATCAGCACCGCCGGTTCGGCGACCTCATCATCGCCCGTCGTGACGCAGCGTTCGGCGTACGCCTTCAGCCGGTCGAGATGCTCGACGGTGAAGCCCTCACCGTCGACGTGTCGGGTCGACAGAGCTTCGCCGATGTCCATGTAGTCGAAATAGGTCGGGGCTCGGACCTTGACGTGGTCGTAGACCTTGGTCCCGATCGTGACCGGCTTCTCGAGCGGGATCCGGACCGGATTCAAAGCGCGGTCTCCTGATAGCCGTCGACCGGGAAGGAGAATTCGACGCCGCTGACCTGACCGGTCTTGCGATCCCGCTTGATAGTGCCGGTCATCTCCGTCTCCGGCATGACATGCATGCGCTTGGCGGTCTGCTCGATCAGCGTCAGGTTCTCATCGACGAGATCGAAGACATCCCGGAAATCCGGACCAGAGATCGTTTCCAGGATATCGACGGTGAGCTTGCCGGGCAGCATCTCCTCGGTGCTGTAGGGCTTGCCGCTCGCCGTCGCCTTGCTATCGCGAGACTTGCCGAGCGTGTCGAGCTCACAATTGCCGATGATCTCGAATTTTCGGCCGGCGAAGATGAGCGTCATCTTGCCGCCGAAGCGCTTGGTCGCCATGGCTGGCTCCTTTCAGGGCTGGATCAGGCCGCGGCCTGCTGCGGGAACTGCCGGAACAGCACCGCGGCGGTCCGGAAGACATGGAGCTGGTTGACGACGTCGAAGGGCAGATAGACGTCGAGCATGTCGGCATCGGTCTCGTTGCGGTCGACCTGGACGAGTTGGGCGAACAGCCCGGAATTCTCGACGACACCCGCTCGCTCAAGCCGGCTGTACTCGGCGATGAGCGTTGCCTTCGCCTCCGCCGGCGACGTGATCGCCTCGAGATCGTAGCGGTCGGTCGAGGCCAGGCCCTGGCGACCATGCGCAGTCAGCACCGCGTTCCTGATCGAACGGACGACGTACATCGCCTGGTAGACCTGGTTGATGTTGAGCCAGGTCCAGTCGATCGCCCCAGTCGGCGCCTGGGAATAAGTGGTGATGACGCGGTCGATCTGGACGGTGCCGTCGCGCATGACGTCATAGGTGGAGATCCCGTCGTAGAGCAGGGTCTCCTTGTTCGATTTCGTGAACAGCTTCAGCCGATCGCGCGCCGGCTTCACCCCCTTCAGCGCCAGGGTCCGCAGCGGCCGCGAGATCTCGCCGTTGCCGGCATCGGTGAGGTGGAAGCCGGCGATCGCGGCGACGGCGGCCGCCCAGATCTGGCACCCGGTCGGCGAGCCGTCGAAGCCGATGATGGATTCGTGGCTGTTGTTGCGCGCGCTGCCGAGGCTGGACAGCGCGCCGACGGTCGCCTTCTTCGCCGTGATCATGTGGCCGTAGATCTGCTGGTTGTCGTGCCAGCGCTCGTCGAACTCGGCCTTGATGGCGTCCAGGGAGACCGTATCGGTCCACGGCTGGCCCCAGGTGTCGAACTCGTCGTCACCAAGCGCGGCCAGCGCCGTGGTCCACTGCGCGAGCGCCGGCGTCGCGGCACCACCGGACATCGCAGTCACCACCGACTGCGTCCCGCCGATGGCGTTGCCGCTGGCCGGGACATAGATGTCGATATCGTTGCCGAGCGCGCCGGGATGCCGTGCGGTCAACTCGACTTCGCCGGCATTGGCATTGGTGGCCGCGGACACCTCGACGAGCGCCGCGTTGATCGCCGCAGCCAATGCCGTGGCCGCCGTGATCTGGGTATCGGCCTTCGTAACGGCAGCGACGACCTGGACACCGCCGATCTCGACGATCATCGGGCCGGAAATGCCGCCGCCCGGGATCGCCGCGATCGCGATCATGCCGGTGGCGGCGTCGGCACCGGTCGGATCCGGCATCGGCAGCGCCCAGAACTCGTTCGTCGGCCGGTTCATCATGCCGGTTCGGCACATCCTAGCAAGATCGGAGCCGGCGCCGAAATAGGCGTCCGCGGCGATCTCAGACGGGACCAGCACGGGAACCGACAGCGTCGCGCTGCCGGAGGCGAGCTTCTGCGCGATGTACAGGGTGCGCGGGCGGTCCTGGTAGGGCGTACCGCCGCTGCGGACCTCGACATGGAACAGCCCGGAGCGGGTCGTCGAGGAGATCTGGTCGAAGGTCGTCGTCGCCATGGCTTACTCCTGCTGGGCCCGAGTGGTACGGCGGCCGCCGGTTTCCGGTGCCGGGGCGGGCGAGGTGACCTCGGCCGCGGCTGGCGCCGGAGCGTCCCCAGCGGCGCCGAGATCGATGAGATCGCCGGTGAGGATGAGGCGGCGGTAATAGGCGGTGTCCGGCACTTCGATGCCGTCTGCGGGGATCGGCATGCCGCCGGGGCCCGGCTGGACGACGCGCGCGCCATCCGCCGGCCTGACCTTGATGGTGGCCATCGTGGGTTCCTGTTGCTGGAGAGGTTAGGGAGTTGGAGGCGCCGGCAGCTCGACGGTGACGTCGATGGTTTCGACGGTCTCATCGTCGCCCGGTTTCGGCTCCATCGCCGGGCGGAATTTCATGGCAACGGTGGCGAGGCGCTGGACCTGCTCGGCCAGGGTGATGGCGGCGCGGTTCTCCAGGATCTGTCGGACCTTGTCTTCGGCCGGCCGCGCCGCGGCGAGGCTGGCGATGACCGCACCCCATCGATCGAGCCCTTGTGCCGGCTGGTTCGGAGCGATGGCCGGCGCCTGCTGCTCGATCTCGAACACCCTGGCGCTCAGCACCAGCAACCGGTGCGGCATCTTCGTCGCGCCCGAGGCGTCACGCACCGTCGTGGAATTCTTGTCGACGTGCTGGACGAGGCCGGACCAGGTCGGATCGCGCTCCAGCGCCCAGTCGATTTCCTGTTCCAGGATGTCGAGCAGCACCTCGGCGGTATCCCAGTCGTCGGCCGCGATTTCCGCAAATGCCCCTTCAAGCGTCGCCAACGAGATCTGTATGAGCATGTCGACGCGACGGTTGGTCTCGAAGCGAACCTCGTTTTCGTCGACCAGGACGTCCTCGGTGCTGACGATGACGACAGGAACGTAAGGATCGTCGGAGGTCCGGTCGATATGGCTCCAGGCCGAGTCGAAGACGGCAACACCGGCAAGCGCGGGTGAGGCTTTGATGGCGGCGAGTGCCGCGAGCCTGAGAGCGATGCGGGTCAGCGACATCAGCCCGGGTCCTTGGCTTCCAGCACGCGGCATTCCACGCGCGAAGGTCCGCCGGGCTCGACGTCCTCGGCCACCCACGCGCTTCCGTCGTCCTGCCGCAGGATCAGATCGCCGCGGCGAATGCCGTAGGGCACGGTGGCCGAGCGCCAGGTCGTCGGGATCTGGGTGCGTTGGAACGAGATGACGACGACGCGGGTGCCAGCCGGAAGCCCCGGAATGGAGAGGCCTCCGACCTTGCCGTTCATCTCATGGCGAGATTCAGCGGGAGCTTCATGGAAGACCCCTGCGCGGACGACCGGCGCACCCAGAGGAAGCGGCCTCGTCGGGTCTGGGGCTTTGTTGGCGCGCGGCACCAGTTGGAACGGCTCGCCGTGCCGCGCGTCTATGATTGCTTGCGCGGCGTTGTGCCGCGCAGTGAAGGCACTCGGCATCAATCCGGGTCGACAGCCTCGGCCGGGGCGACATCGTCGCCGTCGGCCTTCTTGCCCCGCTTGGGCGCCGGTGCCGGGCTGACCGGCTCCGCGGCGGGACCGCTTTCGACGCGCGCCAGACCATCGTCTCCGTGATCGGCGGCGGCCGTGCCGGCGAGGTGTTCGGTGTCGGCAGAGTTGGCGACGTCGACCTCCTCGGAGATCACCACGCGATCTCCGATCCGTCTCGCGCAACCGGCGGCGATCGCGGCTTCGGCGACCTCGGACGGCTCGTCGAAGGTCAGGCCCTCCGGCAACGTCCGCCGGAAGGTTCCGGCGTCGTCGACGTTGTAGGAGAAGCTCTTCAACATGAGGATCCGCATCGCTGGGCTCCTCAGATCGTCGCGGTGACGACGAGCGCCGGCCGCTTGTTGAGCGGGAGAGGATTCGACTGGCTCTTGAACTCGATGCCGGCGTCGTGATCGAGACGCTCCTGGGTGACATAGATCAGCTGATCCGGGCCAGGGGCCGAGTTTACCTCGGACATCGCGTCGGGCGGCGCCAGATAGGTCTGGAAGGTCTGACGGGTCCCCTCCGGATAGATCCGGGCTTCGCCGGCCGGGATGAACTTGCGGTTCAGCACCGACCCGTCGTCGGCGACGTAGTTGGCGTTGCCGCGATATTCCTCCCAGAAGATGTTGGCGTGCTTGAAGCCGCGCCGGACGTCGTTGCGGAGCACTTCCTGCTGGGAGGTGTAGTACTGATAGGCCGCCTTGACGTTGGGGTGGGTCGTGTAGGCGTCGAAGAACTCCGGCGAGCACAGCGCGCGCGCCGACGTCATCGTCTCGCCGAGCAGGTTGTCCTCCATGTACCGGAGAACCTCCATGTTCTTGTTCTTCACCTCGGTGGTGGTGACGTCGAGTTCGAAGTCCACCGTTTTCCGGGTGATGCCGAACTCGGCGTAGTAGTCGATGATGACCGACCCGTCGGCGTCGAGCAGGACGCCGTCGAGCGCGGACATCCGCATCGCTTCGAGCGTGATGTGATGCTTCGAGGTCATGTCCTCGAGCTTCTCGTTCGTGGCATCCTGGATCCGCTCCAGCACATTGGTGGCGCCGAAGGGAATGCGGTTCTGCAGGTCGGCCGCCAGCAGCGCGTCGATGTGCGGGATGTGCGGAATCTTGAAGATCCGGACATTCCGGCGACCGCGGAGGCCAGCGGTGCCGCGGGCGCCGCGCTCGGCGGTCCGCAGCAGGTTGAGGACGCCGTTCTTGTACTCGATCTCGACATAGGTCGTGGCGACCCCGCGGATCGGGAACAGGTTGAGCTCGTTGGCGCGGCCGTAGTTGTTGGGGACGAGGTTGATGGCGTCCGTAAGGGCCCGGGCCGAGAAGACCGGATCGTCGAAGAGATCCAGCACAGTGCTGTTCTGGGTGGCGGCCATGTGTCAGGCTCCCTGGGCCGAGAGGATGCCGGCCTTTTCGAGTTGGAGGAGGGCGGCGGCTTTCTGGTCGGCGGTCACGGCGACGCCCCAGACCAGTTCGTTGCGGACCACGACCGCCTGGCGGGCGACGGTCAGGATCTTCGCGGCCGCGGAGGTCGCATCGGCATAGCCGATCGAAATCTCGCTCGCGATCTGGCTGCCGTCGGTCGCCGTCGGATCGTAGGGCTTCATTTCCCTGGAACCCGTCGCAACGGTGATATCGAACCCGTCACCGGCGACGAAGGCGGTGCCGCCGGCGGTGATGGTGAAGCCGATATCGTTGGCAAAGGCGGCACCGGCGGTACCGGTGTCGACGACGTCACCGTTCGGGTCGCGAACGGTAAAGGCGGTGGCCGTGGTGAAACGCACCGAATAGATGCCGGTCTTCACATCGGCGAGCTTGGTCACCGCCGAGATTGTGCCGGTTCCGGTGTTGCCACCGGCCTTGGCCGCGGCGGTCGCGGCGCCGGCAAGGACGGCACCGAGGACATGACCGATCTGGATGATACCGGAGCCGGAGGCAGCGATGCGCTCCTCCAGCGAAAAATCGGGCTCGTGACGCTTCAGAACGTCGGAGGGCCGCTTGGGCTCAGTTCCGCGCAGGGTCATGCAGGCCTCCTCAGTTCTTGCCGAACCGCTTCGCCATGCGAGCGGCCAAGGCGTTGGTTTCGGGCTTCTGCGGAGCGGCACCGGTGCCGAGATCGGCCTCGGTGACGCCGGCCATCAACTGGCCGAGACCGGACTTTCCGGCTTCCGGCGTGGCGGCGAGAACCGAGGCCGCCTGTTCCGCGGAGACGTCGGTCTCCAGAGCGAGTGCCAGAGCCGCGGCCTGGCGCGGCTTGGCCGCATCGCAGGTCATGATCGCCTTCAGGCGGGTCTTCTCCTGCGCCCGCCCTTCGGCGAGGCCGGCCTGCTGGCCTTCCTGCCGGGCGGCGGTGACGGCGGTGTTATGCTCCGCCTGGGAAATGCCGGCATCTCCGCCCGGCTCGGTCTTCTCGGTCGCGGACATGCGCGATCCTTTCTGCTGTGACCCGCCGGGACGGCGGTTCGGGCTGCTGAGCTGGGCGACGACGTCGTCCAGGGTGGCGACACGGTCGGCGAGGCCGGCTTCGACGGCGGCGCGGCCGCGGTAGACGCGTGCGCCCAGGGCGCGGACGCGATCTTCGGTCAGACGGGAGCCGCGATAGCTGGCGACGGCTGAGACGAACTCCGCATAGAGGCCGTCGACCTCGCGCTGGACATCGGCGCGGACGGCTTCGGGAAGCGGTTCAAACGGGTTGCCGTCCGGTTTGCCGGCGCCGGCGTGGACGATCGTCGGCCGCACCCCGGCCTTGGCCATCTCGCCCGAGCGGTCGAGGTGGATGAAAATGACGCCGATCGAGCCGACGGAGGCCGTAGGCGTGAGCACGATCTCTCCCGCCGCTGCGCCGATGAGATAGGCCGCGGAACAGGCAAGGGAATTGACGAAGCTGACGACCGGCTTTTCGGCATTGAGCTGCCGGACGAGATCGGCGGTCTCGAAGGCGCCGGACGCCTGGCCGCCCGGAGAGTCCTCATCGATGACGACGGCGCGGACCTGGTTGTCGTTGCGGACGGCATTGAACACCGCCTGCATGCCTTCATAGCTGGTCAGCCCCGATGATGCGCCGATGTAGGCGCCGCGGTTCACCAGCTTGCCTCGCATGGGCACGATGGCGACACCGTCCCCGGCCATGCGGTAACCGGCGAATCTGCCATCTGCCCGATAGACCGGTGTGCCGACGAAGGCCGAGGCCTCCACTGATTGGGGGTCGGCCGGCAGGTCGACAATCGTCTCGGCGCCGATACGCGGGAGCAGGACGGAAGCGGCGATCGCGGCGGCCTCGTGTTCGATCAGCAGCGGCCGGTTGAAGGCGAGGTCCGCGATCCGGAAGAGCCCTTCGCTCATGCCGGCTCCTTCTTTTTGCGGGCGGGCGGCTCCTCGTCGTCGGGAGGAGGCGGATAAGTCGCGGGATCGGGCGGCAGACCATGGACGGGAGGCAGGCCGAGCTTCTTGGCGAACTCGTTTTCCCAGGCGCGCTGCTGCAGCACCTCTTGCCAGTCCAGGCCCTGTTCGGCGGCCTCGTGCTCGAGTGTGGAGACGCCGATCGACATCCGGAGCTGTGCGGCCTGGGCTTCCTTGTAGGGATCGACCCAGCCGCGTCCCGGTCCGACCCAGCGCGCAGCGCACCACGCTGCCCGGGCCTCGTGAAAGGATGGCGCCCCGGCCGGCAGCTTGACCCGGCCGGAATCGACGGCCTCTTCCATCACCGCCTGGTACCAGGGGGCGAGGAAGCCGTGTCCGAAGAACCATTGCCGGGCGTAGAAGCCGCGCCAGACCTCGAGCAGCGCGGCCCGGGCCGAGGAATAATTGACCTCGCCCCAGTCCATGGAAAGCTGCTCGTAGGTGGTGCCGAGCGCCGTGGCGATGTTGCGCAGGCAAGTGCGCTCGAACATCTCGAACTGCGCCGACGGCCGCGATGCCGTCGGGAACGTGATGTCCTCGTTTGTGTACAGCGCGGTGACCTTGGCGCCGGGCAGGTCGACCATGTTCTCGCGCCAGTAGTCGACGCGCTTGGCGTTATAGGCGTCGATGCCGCCGGCGATGGTCTCGCCATCGATCTGGCCGAGGGATTCCATCAGGGCCTTATGATCGAAGTCGGACTTCAGGAAGGCCGCCAGCGTGGCGTTGAGCACAGCGGCCTGCAGCTCAGCTTCGTCATAGCGACCGAGCATCCGCAGCTTTTTCACCACGGTCTTCAGCCGCGAGATGCCGCGGACCTCGCCTGCCCGCTCCGGTTCGAAATGGTGCAGGACGATCCGGCGGCCCCACCGGGTTTCCCGCTCGACCCGCTCGAAGCGGTCGTTCATCGGCGCGGTGATGCCGTCGGCGCTATGCCGGACTCTGACATGGTAGGCGAGGGGCTCGCCCCAGCCGCCGAGCTCGACGCCCTGGCGGAGCACGTCGCTCTCCGGCAGGCCCGGCGGATTGGCCAGCCTGTCAGGGTCGATCAGCTGCAGACAGGTCCGCCATGGGGCCGGGCTGCGCCGCCAGCGGAGGACACCGAAGGCCTCGCCATCCCACATGAAATGCCGATAGGCTAGGGCGAGGTTTCCGGCGACGGGCAGGCGGCGCGCGGCATCACCCCAGTTGTCCGGGTCCTCGGCGTAGATCGTCCACGCCGCCTCGAACTGGTCGCCGACATCCCTGGCCTGATCCGCCGTGATGCCGAGGGCCTTGGCGTTGGGCACTGCTGAACAACGCCAGCCGTCACCGATGATACAGTCGACGACGCGACTGACCCCGCCGGAGGCCCAGCCGTCGTTGCGGGCCAGATCATGGGCCCGCGCCGACATCGCGATGCGGTCGGCGGAGATCGCCGCCTGTCCCGAGATTCGGGGCGGCCGCCAGGCAGCGAGATCCGGATGCGTGCGGGAGGCGCCGACATGCGTCGATTCCGGCGGCCGACCGCGGAGCGGGATGCCGCTGGCGTCCAGCAAGGGCTGCATCAGAACATCACCCGCCGCGAGCGGGCGCGGACAATACTGGGGCAGAGGCCGAGCTGGCGCTCAAGCTCGGCGATATAGCGCTCGAGGTCTGACAGCTTCGCCGGTGACCACTGTGTCTCCTGAATCGAATCCCGTGCGCGCGTCATCGTCTTCACGACGCCGCCCTGCGTCAGCAGGATATGACGGGCGGCTTTTGCCTCAGCGAGCTGCGCCTGGATCTCGGCGATCTGCTCCGGCGTGAGCGACAGCATCAGAAGCCCCTCATCACCGAGCCGAGCGCCCGGTTCAGATCGCCCGGAAGTTCGCGTGCGACGGTGCGCTCATAGGCTTCCCGGCTGGCATCCTTGACCATCTCGACGGGGATCGCCGGCCCGTAGGTCATGGCGATCTTCAGCCGCGACTTGCCGAGGCGCTTGAAGACGTGACCACCCATCTGCAGTGCGACCCGGTTCGGAAACCGGCCGCCCTTCGTGAAGGTGTGATCGAACACCTGGCGCTTGCCCCAGGGCGCCGCCGAGACGCCTCTGCGGGTTTCTCGAGCCCCGAACTGCGACAGCGGAAGATACGGCCCACGGGCATGGACCGCAGCGACGAGGCTCCCGGCCGAGGCGTTCTGTTTCTTCAGCGCGGCCTTCACCCTGGCGACCCTGAGGCCGGTCTGCTTTGGGAGAACCCGCGAGATCTGTGTCATCACCTTGGAATTCGTGGCGTTGAGCGCGCGTGCCGCGGCGACCGGGGCGAGATGCACGGCCTGGGCGAACATGTCGGCCAGCCCGTGCAGGCCAGCGGCGTTGACGTCGATAACCAGCCCGGTCCCGCCGGCGACGGCGCTCTTGCCCGTCGCTCCGGCCGAGCGGAGGCCCTCATAGCGAACGAGCCCGCCCGGCCGGGCCATGAAGATCGCCATCAGCGGCGGGCCAGCCGCGCGGCGGCCGCCGCGCGCGCCATTTCGAGATCGAGACGGGCGGAAGCCGTCACGGCCTTCACCTGTCGGGCGGCCTCGGAAAGATCGCCGCGCAGCACGGCGCGGGCGCCGGCCGCGGTCGCGGCGCGCCTGTCAGCACATCTGCACATCGGGTTACCTCTTGCGAAACAGAGCGGCGAGATCCTTCGCCGCGTCCTTTTTGGCTGCCGTGGGCTGGGGATCGGCGGCGCCGACGGCGAGATCCGCGGCACGGCGAGCCCAGTCCGGGCGGAAGAAATGTCGCGCCGCCGAGGCATAGACGAAGCAGTCCAGGACCTCGGCTCGGCGGTTCGGGATCCGGACGAATTCCCGTTGCGGCCGGCCGCGGCGGTAGACGATCTGCGGCGGCTCGGAGAGCAGCTGCTCGTACCAGTCGCGCGGCAGGTGCCGGGCGAAGTGCACCCAGCCCGGGCTGGGATCGCGCAGTTCGAGGCGCGACCACATGTCCGCTTTGAACTGGTCGACCGAGACCAGCCAGAGCCGGCCCGGCATCTTCAGCTTCTGCGCCCGCTTCACCGGCTCCGGCTGCGGGTTGGAGGCGCCGCGGATCGCATAGGTCCGGCAACCACCATGGCGCTCCAGGGTGAAGGCCATCAGCCGCGCGCTGCGCTGGCGCCCGGAACTGTCGCCGGCGTCGATGCAGCAGGCTTCGATGCCGAGACGGCCACCGAGCGGATGGGCCCAGCGCTGCTGCAGCAACTGGTCGAGATCGCCCCAGACCTCCGGGAAGGCGGTGTCGCCTGTGAGGACCTCGTGACCGAGGGCGAACATCCGGTCCTCGGACAGACCCCAGAGACCGACCTCGAGGCGGTCATGCTGCACGTCGACTCCAGCGACGATGTACAGGACTTCGGCCGGCAGGGCGGCGTCCCAGGCGCCGCCGATCGGATCGAAGGACAACCCGAACGATTCCGCCCGGGCCTGCAGGGTGTCCTCGTCAACCTGCGCCTGGCTAAGCCGGAACGGCCGGCCGAGCACGGTGTTGGTGAACACCTGCATCTCGGACGGGCCGGATTTCTTGGCCTTCTCGTACTCCGCCGCCAGCTTGCCCCAGGCGGCATTGGCGAAAAGCGAGATCAGCGCCGAGAGCCGGAAACCGACATGATCCTTGATCTCCGGCCGCAGCGGGCGCTGCCGCATGCCAGCGATCATCTCGGCCTTCATCCGATGTTCGATGCGGCAGTTCTTCCCGCTCGGACAGCAGAGCCAGGCTTTCTCCGGCTCGCCTTCCGGCCAGCGCATCTGCTCCCACTGGAATTCGAACCAGTGCCCGCAATGCGGGCAGGCGCATTCGAAGATCGTCTGGTTCGACTGCTTCCAGGCCCGCTCGACGTTGCTGACGTTCTCCAGCGTCGGCGTCGAGCCCAGCACGATCTTGCGGTCGGCATGGGCGAAGGTGCGCTTTTCCGCGAGCGCGATCGGATCGCCCTCGACGGTGACCTCCATCGCGTCGGCCTCGTCGATGAAGAGGCGCTTCGCGTCATGCCTGCGGAGGTTGCGTGGACTGCGCGCGGCCAGGATCTTGAGAGAGCCCCCGCCGAGGAAGGCCTTCATCACCATGGTGTTCCGGCCGTCGTTCCGGCCGGTGCGCAGCAGACCGGCCAGCGCCGGCGACTCCTGAAATGCCGGCTCGACCTCGTCGACGGCGAAGCCCCTGGCGTCGTCGTCGGTGGGAACCAGCAGGATGATGGCCGATGGCTGGGTTGCTGCGGAGGCTCCGATCGCGGCCATCAGGCACTTGGTGAAGCCGACGCGGGCGGCCTTCAGCACCGTGACGCGCTCGACCGCCGGATCCCCGATGGCGTCGAGGATGAAGCGCTGGTACGGCCACGGCTTGAACCGCCCGGGCTCCGCAGAGGACCGCTCGGGCAGATAGAAGTGCTCAGCCGCCCAGTCCGACAATGTCAGCCGGGGAGGGGGAGCGAAGAGCCGCAGAACCCGCTCGACGAGCAGATCCTGCGGCCCGACGTGTTTCGTCATGCCTTGCGCTTCGCGGCTTTCCGGGCGGTTTCGACTGCGCCCTGCAGCTTCTCGACCGCGGCATCGGCGAGGCTTTCGCGGATCAGGGCATCGACGACACCGACATCGTGTCGGCTGAGATGCGGCAGCCGACCGGCAGCCTTCGTCGCGACCGCCAGCAGCGACAGCTGGACGGCACGAACGATGCGCTCCAGCGCCGGCGACACCTCATCGATGGCGATCAGCTCGCCCCGGCGGACGGCGAGCCGGACTTCGATCTCCTCCGCTTGCAACCGGGTGAGCCGGGCGCGCTCGACGACGAGGTCATCCTCGCCGGAACGATGGCCTGCCGCCTGGTCGCGGAGGTGCTTGACGTAAGTCTGGACCGACCGGCCGAGATCGTAGCGGCCGGGCGCGACTTTGACGACGAGCTGGCGCTTCGCGAGATCCCGGATGTTCCGATCCGAGCAGCCTAGCAGCTTCGCGAGCTGTTCCTCGCTGACGCCCGGCGCCGCTTTCGGCGGCGTCGCCATGGGTTCATCGGACCGCCGGATTGGCGGCGGAACCCCCTATGGCCGGCAACATTGAGTGATACGGCGGGGGGCGGCGCGCTCCGTAGGCCCCCCCGCCCTCGGAAGGACCCGCCGTTGCATCCCTGCAACACATGATGCCGCGCCGCAACTCTGCCTGACCTCTCGCTGGGGTGGGCTGGATGCCCTGCCTGAAACGACACGAGCCCCGCCGGGGCTGAACCTGCGGAGCTCGTGGGTGCGACGGTCTCGCCTGCATGCAGGCACAGTTCGTCACGGTGCATTTCTGGTGTGCCATGTGCCTCGAATTGCGCAAGGCCTTGGGGGCTAGGATCGACACTATCGACACTATCGACAGAGGCGCGCACCGATGAGAGACCGAACTTGCCCGCCTCATACCCGCTGCTGCCATGATGCCGGCTCTTCCGCCAATCATGCGTCACCCTCCGTCTTGTGCGAATCAGCGCCAGATCCCGCCGTGATCGTCGTGGAGCGGGCCTTCCGCTTCTTCCGAGCCCGCCGGGTCAGATCCTTGTCCGGGACGATGGTGCGGCCGCAGCGGGAGCAGACCTCATCGGGTGTGTCATCCTCGGGCTTCTCCTCGTCGGCTTCCTCTTCGCCGGCGAGAATGGCCTCGAGCTCTCCATCCTCGAAGCCCGTCGCCGAAAGGTCGAACCCGCTGGCCGACAAGGCCTCGATCTCGGCGCGGAGCAGTTCATCGTCCCAGCCGGCCTCCTCGGCCAGGCGGTTGTCGGCGATGACGTAGGCGCGGATCATCTCCTCGCTCCAGCCCCGGGCTATCGTCACCGGGATCTCGGCATAGCCGGCGAGCTCGGCCGCCATCACGCGGGCATGGCCAGCGATGATCGTGCCGTTCTCGTCCACGAGGGGGCCGAAGGTGACGCCGAAGCGGCGCATCGAATCTGCGATCTTCTCGACCTGCTGCGCGGTATGGGTGCGGGAATTCTGCGCATAGGGCAGGAGCTCGCGGACGCGCCGTGTTCCCCTTTCGAGCTCGGGCGGAAGTTCCGCCTTCTGGCGCCTGGTCATGGTTCCTTCCTTCCCTTGGCGGCCTTCGCGCCCTTGGGCTTCTCCTCGGGCCCGCCGGTGACGACGCGCACGATCTCGACGGCGTTGACGTCATGCCCCCAGGCGGCCTTGGCGTTGCGGGCCTTGCGGCGCTTGGTGCGGTAGAAGCCACCGGCCCAGGCCATCTCGACCATGCCCTCGACGGCGAAGCGGATCTGATCCGGCGTCGCCAAGCCTTCGTCGCGGCAGCAGGCGGTCAGCGCTTTCCAGCGCCGTTCGCCCAGCGTGCCGCCGCCCATCGCGGCCTTGGCCCGCCTGATCTCGTTCTTGATGCCTTCGGCCTGATCGATCATGCGGCGGGCCTCATCGTCGACGAGCGCGTCGGACTTTCCCGCCGCCCGCAGCGCTTGCAGTTCCAGCGCGTTGAGCCGCATTCCACCGCCGCCGCGTTCGCCGGTCGAGGACGGCGGCGACCGCCGCAGCGCCAGCACGATCTCGTCATGGGCCTTCAGCCGATCGGCGAGCCAGCTGGCGGCATCGTACTCCTCAGGCCCTATTCGGACCGGCACATGCAGGACGAACATCAGGCCCAGCGTGGTGCCGAGCCGCGGATCCAGCACCCCCTGCGCGCCCAGCGCCCGGAAACGCTGAGCCTGAGCCTGCCGGGTTCCGGCCCTGTCCTGGATCAGGGCGCTGTCGAGGATGCGCCCGGCCCTGTCTCGCTTGACCTTGAGCGGGTCTTTCCGTTTCCGTCCCGTTCTCTTCGTCGTCGTCATCGTCACCGCATCTGGTCGAAATGGCTCAGCCCCGAGTCTTTCCGATCGTGGTCAGGCCGCGGCCGGTCCGTCGCGGGTCCGCGGCATGGTCTCCGGCCGCCAGCCCGAAGGCGGGAAGCGCGTCGGCCGCCACCAGCCGGAACGGCCCTCATGACGGGACGCCGACGGCATTCCGGGCTTGCCGGCCTCGCGATAGGCGCGGTCCCAGGCCGCGAATTCGGGAGTGCCGATGGCGATGAAGACCTGCTTCGCCGGCAGCGAAGTCGTGCTGTCGGAGGGGAAGTCGAGGAACAGCCGGTCGGAGAGATAGGTCTTCAGGTGGCTGCGCTTGCGGCCGCCGCGCTCCCGGCTGCGGACATAGGCGCCGGCAGCGGCGACGGCATGGCGGCGATCCGTCTCGACAAGGCGCTGGAACGCGGCCTCGGCCTGGATCCGGCTTTCGCCATCCTCCCATGGCCAGGCCTCGGCGATCTCGTCGAACCGCGCCGGCGGCCGCGGGGGCTCGGCGATGACGTAGCCGCAGGCATCGAGAACCGAAGACGGAGCACACACACCTTCTTTGGCCGCTGCCAGGAGCGGGGGTAAGGGGGTGTGGGATAGTTCTTGGTTATTCTCAGTTCTTATATACGCGTCCGGATTTGCCGGATGCGGCAAAGCCGGATGTGGCTCGGAACACTCCGGGAACAGATCGCCTTCATGGGGCTGGGCCACGTCCTGATTTTCCGGATGTGGCTCAGCCTCCGAAACACCAGCGCTAGGCGGCGATGCTTCGTCGAGCACAACATATTCGATCCCGCAATAGGCCTTGGTCACCTCGTCACGCTTGCGCTCGCGCGTGATCCAGCCGGCCTCGACGAGCTCGCGGACAAGCTCATGCATCTTGTCGCGGCCAACTTTGAAGCGGCCGCGCAGATGCTCGACCGACAGTGACCAGTCCGAGGGCCGCGACCGCAGCCAGGCCAGCAAGCCCATCGCCGCGAGCGAGAGCCGCTCGTCGTCGAGCACCTCGTTTTCGAGGATCGTGAAGTTGCGTGTGCGGCGCCGGCGGATGATCATGCCGCCCTCAGAAGCGTCGTACATTTTTGTCCGATCCGACTTGACTTTCGGACATTTTTGTACGATACACACCTCATCGCAATCGGAGATGAGGTGTGAATAGAGATCAGCTTGTCCGGGCCCTTCGGCGCTATTGTCGGAAGCGAGGCATTTCCATCGCTGTCGACAAGAAGAAAGGAAACGGCTCCCACTACAGGATCACGGTCGCTGACCGAATTTCGACCCTGCAGATGGACCTGAACCCCGGCAGAATCGAGCGCTTCCTGAAACAACTCGGGATCGACCCCGCCGACCTCTAGTCGGCGGGAGTTCCGGGTGGCCTCTAGAGGACAAGGCTGGGAAGCAAATCGATGATCAATGTTCGACCCCTCGGATCCACAACACAGAGGAGTACTGAATGGATGGCTTGGTTTATGTTCGCCACGGCGATCACCCGCGAGGGTGACGATTACGTGGTGAGCGTGCGCGATCTTCCGGAGGTTGTGACCTCCGGCTCTTCCATCGAGGAGGCGATCGCGCTTGCAGCGGATGCGATCGAGGTCGCTGTCGTCGGTCGTATGGACGACGATATGGAGATCCCGGTTCCTTCGGCCTTGCAGCCCGGCGAGCGCGCAATCGCGTTGCCCGCCACGCTGGCCGCCAAGGCGGCTGTGTATGAAGCCTGGAAGGCAAGCGGTCTCAAGAAGACCGAATTCGCCAAGAAGCTTCATCGCAATGAGGGCGAGGTGCGCCGTATTCTCAATCCGCGCCACGGCACCAAGCTGGACCAACTCGACGAAGCAGCCCGTGCTCTGGGCGGTCGTCTGGTGGTCAGCTTCGAGCCGGCTTGAATACCGGAGTTTTAACCGGAGCAAGATGGGGCCCGCCGGGTGCAACCGGCGGGCCCTTTCGTTCGCAGAGGGCGGCCTCATGAAACCGCCCCGCAATCGCAGCGCCACATCAACACCGACCAGAAGCCGTGCACGCGACCGAGATCGCCGACGATCATCCAGCCGCGGCGATGATAGGCATCGACCTTGGGGTGAGGGACGTAGCGGAAAAGACCTGTGCGGATCTTCACACGCGCGCCCTCCGCGGATTGATCACGTCACGCCGGACCGGCACGGTGGGGACATGCAGAGGCCAACCCGGGAAATGCTCGTCGCCAGCGCGATCGTGCTGTGCCTGGCGGCCGCGCTTCATCTCTATGTCTGGCTCGAGCCGGCCTGCAGCATCGAGAGCCGCCGCATCGTGATGAAAGCGGCCGGCGGCGTCGGCTGCTTTGAATTCTGGCTGAACCGCTATCAATCGCTGATCGGCAGCATTCTGACGACGGCGATCGCCGGCGCCACGCTGCTTTGGGTCGCCCGCCAGTTCGATGCATCCCGCCGCCAGACAGCCATCGCCGGCGCCACGGTGCTGCGGCTTCGCGTTGCCGAGTTGAACTGCGAGCGCGCCTTGGTCCAAAGGATCCTCGACCTTCTCCGGCAGATCTCGCCCGCCCCGCAGGACGTCAGCGGCCCCATACCCATGGTCGCCCTCAACCAGGTCAGAGAACGGCTGGTGTCGGGCTGGGACGAACTGGCAGAGTGTCTTCGCGAGATGCAGACCTTTGATCTTGCGGGTGATGCTTCGCTGGCCGCCGCGCCGCGGAAGATCGTTCTCAACCTGCTCTTCAGCATGCAGACGAACCTTACGCTGGGGCTTGCGGCGATTGCCGAGATTCAGCGAAACGGGATCTGGCAGGATTCTCCCGTCCGCGATCGGCTCTACAAACATTGGAGCGGCAATGTCCGCCGGGCTCACGAAGCCGGCGATTTCCTCCGCCAGATGGATGGAGCCTTGCGTTCCGAGATTGCCACGACGCTGAAGCACATTCAGGCCTTCGAGCGAACGGCGATAAGCTGACGAACTGGAGGTCACATCAGCCTCCCGAACTCGCCTGCGGGCTCGGCCGGCTTCCAGTCGTCGTATAGCGCAGCGATCTCGTCGAAATTTCGCGGATGCTGCCGCTTGAAGTCCGGCCAGTGCGGCCCGGATCGCCAGGCGCCATCGATGGCGACGAGCCATTGATTGTCGAGGAAGCGGCGATGATCGATCTCGAGGTGCTTGAAGTCCTGGCGGCATAGCCAGCCACGCTTCTCCAGGACGACGGCGAGCTTGAGCGCCTTGACCTTCCATGCGGTGAGCTGCAGCGGTGATTTCACGCCGGCGGCGACATCCGGCACGACGGGAGGCAACGCTTCCCGGCTGACCGGCAGCATCTGAGGCCAGTCGCTGGTCCAGCGATCCCACTCGTCGATGTCCTGGCGGGGAACCTCTGGGCGGACGCGGCCGTCCTCATCGAGCGTGACGACCTGGATGCCCGCGCGCTGGCAGAAAAGGTGATGCAGCGCCGACCCGGTCCCTTCCGGGACGAGCACAGCCCGGCAATCCGGCCCGGGCAAGCACGCCATATGGCGGCTTTCCAGCGCCTGCAGGATGACGTCGTCGTTGAGCCTGAGCTTGGCCTGGATACCGATCTGGAATCCGTCGCGCTCTCGTACCAGCAGGATGTCCCAGCCAGCCGTCTCGGGATAGGCGATCCACCCTGTCGGCTTCGGCCCTTGGCGTTCCCAGCCGGGGCGTGCGACGGCGCCGGTGGCGATCGCGATGAACTGGGCGCACATCGCGGCTTCGCTGGCGAATTTGGCGACGCGGCGCTTCATCGAGGCTCGCCGCTCCCAGCCAGCTGCTTGCTGAATCGATTGGGTTTCCGCAGGGCGATGCCGCTGCGCCGCGCCAACAGTCCGGGATAGGAGGGATCGACGCCGAACGCCGCGGCGATCGCCCTGACCGGCTCCACTCCGGCGCTGTAGCGACGCAGCATCTCGCTGGCCTGTTCCTCCGAGAGATACCGGCGCTTCTTCATGGCGCGGCCTGCGCGGCGGCGACGAGTTCATCCAGCCCGAGGTCGAGATCCGCGGCGATCAGCAGCATCGGTTCGCCGGCGAGCAGGCGCCCGCGGATGTCGGCCGGATCGGCAGCACGGCGCGGCGCCATGTCAGCCTCCGGCTTCCAGGACATCAGCGACCGCTTGGCGCGCAGAGCGCTCGATTTTCCCGGCTGCCTCAACGGCACGCCGCGCCGTTTCGCCAGCTTGGCTGGATAGCCGATGCTGACGCCGAAGCCAGCGGCGATCGCGGCAATGGGCTCGCCGGTCTGATACCGGCGAACGATCTCGGCCTTGACGCTGTCGGCGACGGGCTGGACGATCATGCCGTCTCTCCCGGCATCGTCTGAGGCTGATAGTGCACGGTCCGCAGCGGCCCGGGCAGCCACCCGGTCGCGGTGGCGAGCTCCGTCGCCCGCTCCGCAAGCTCCGCCTTCTTGCCCTTGATCGTACCGGCCCCGGCCTCCTCGGCAGCGGCTTTCGCCACCGCGCCCGGGGCCTGCGCGAAGAACCGGCCGGGATCGAAGGCCTTCGTCACCGCCGCGCGAAAAGCGTCCGGCGCGATCGCCGCGACCAGGACGTCGCGGCCGCTGGCGAGCTTCGGATCCATATCGACCTGCGAACGGCGGGTTTCGAGCGCGCCGGCGACGGCCTTCGCGAATTCGACGAGCAGCTGCTCGCGGTCCAGAGCGGCAAGCTCGGCGAACCGGTCGGTGAAGCTGAAATCGTGATACAGCAGCTTCCGACGCGGCGAGCCGTCCTGCTGCAGCCGGACCGGCGAGCCCCAGCGCGAGGCGGTGAGCCCGGCGATCGCGGCACGCAGCGCCAGGACCGGATCCGCGACCAGGCATTCCGCGATGACGTCACCGAGGTCGTCGGAGAGGTTTTCGGAAAGCCCCCTCGGCAGATCCGGGCCGGTATCTTCCGCCGCGGTGCTGGCGGAGGAATCGGCCTCCTCGTCATCCGCATCGGCGAAATTGCCATCCGCATCGCCGTGCTCGTTGCCGGTATCGTCCTCGTCGTCGATTTCTTCGCCGTCTTCCGAGTCGACCTGGGCCGGCCGCAGCCGCAGGACATCGAGCTCGACGGAGCCGTCCCGCTGGATCTCGATGATCACGCCCGATGCCGCGCGGGCGGCTGCATCGTCCGCGGCGCGCCTGGTCGCCGCCTGAGTGGCATTCCAGCCGGCATTGCCGCCCCTCTTCGCCGCGGCCTTCTCCTCGTCGGTCATCCAGCGATCGAGCGGGAGACGGGCCCAGAGATAGCTGCGCTCGACTTCGCCGCGATGGACCGCGAAGGCCCAGCCCTTGCCGAGGAGCTCCTGCTTCAGCACCTCGACCTTCTCCGACCACAGCCGGGACAGGATGTCGGGCGCCTCGACGAGGACGATGTCGCCGAAGAGATCCTCGCGCAGCGTTCCGCCGGCGGCGAGATAGGCTTCCCTGCCGACGAAGCTCATGGCTGAGGAATTCGCCTGCTCCCGCCCGGCCCGCAGGATCCGGGAGACCTCCCATTCGTTCCAGTGGCTCTTGCTCTTCAGCCCGGCGGCAAGCGCCTCGCGCTGGACGTCGTGGTCGTCGCAGAGCGTGAAGGCTTCCGCCTTTTCCTGGCCGATCCGGCCGTCGCGCCAGGCCTTGCGGACCTCCGGAGCCAGGCCGCCGAGGGCGAGGCGCTGACGGACCTGTCGTTCCTTCAAGCCGAAGCGATCGGCGATCTCGGCGACGGCGAGCCCGGAATCCTGTAGGTCCCGGAACGCCTCGAACTCGTCGACGGGGTGCAGCTGCACCCGCATCACGTTTTCCGTCAGGCTGATCTCATGGAGATCCCGGGCGGCAGCGAAGGTCACCCGGACGGGGTGGTCCTTCGGTATCGTACCGCGCTTCGCCAGGAGCTTCAGCGCCTTCAGCCGGCGGTTGCCGGCGCCGACCTTGTAGCGGCCTCCCGCCGTCGCGACGACGAGCGGCTGCAGAAGGCCCCGATGCGCGATGGAAGCCGCGAGTGCCTCGATCTCGACTTTCGAGGCCGAGGTCCTGACATTGTCGTCACCGCCTTCGTCGAGGCGGTCGAGCGGCACGGTGGTGTCGTCGGGCAGTGGCGGCGGTATCTCGAGGGCGTCGTCGGCGGCCTTCGGCCAGACGTCTTCCTGGAAGTCGGCATCGATCATGGATTCAGCCTTTCCATGGTGGAGGAGCGGGTGAGGGTTTCGAGGTCGCGGCCGAAGCGCAGCAGGGACTCGGTGCTGGGGAGATCGGGGCCGGCCAGCGCGGCGAGCAGCTCCGCACGCAGGGACGCGGAGCCGGGGCGCCGATTGACGAAGGCGATGCCGTGGGAAACGGCGGTACGGCCGCGGCCGATCTGGCGCGCGATCGCCTTGGGTTCCGCCGCCGCCGCAATGCCGGCGAGCCAGGAGAAGCAGTGGCGGGCCCGGGCGGCTCGCAGGCTGCGGCCGGCGCCGGCGAGCTCCTGCCGGCTCAGCCCGAAGGCCAGGGCTACCGCCATCATGCAGTCTGCCAGCGGCACCGGCGCGCAGATCGCGGTCACGACTGGATACGGGGAGAGCAGGGCGGCGACATCGCGGGCGACGTCGTCGTCGGGGCGGCCGAGATCGACCCCGCGCGCCGAGATCCGGCGCCGTGCGGTGAAGCAGGCCTCGTTGACGAACGCCGGGGTGACGCCGAGCCAAGCCGCGATGTCGAGCGACTTCAGCCCGGCGACATCGCGCATCAGCCAGGCGCAAAGCCGGCGCAGCCAGAGAACGTCGGACTGGAATTCCTGCTGGCGCAACCGGTCTTCCGCGACGCCGGTGACGCGGGCGGCAAGCGCTGTCATCGATCCGGCTGCCGTCACGAATTCGCGGGAGAACACCTTCATGCCGGGTCGCCGAGGCTGACGACGTCCTGAAGCCCGAGACCGATGACGAGCTCGGGATTGGAGCGCAGCTTGACCGCGATCTTATGGGCGAGCCCCAGAGCCTCGCCCTGCCGCCGGGTCTGGGCGACGACATCCGTGTCGATGCCGTCGCGACCGAGCCGGGCGGAGGCGCATTCCATGATGTTGATGGCGAACATCTCGGTCTGAGCGGCATTGCCGAGGCGGCGGATCAGCTCGTCGAGCGGCATCGGGGTCGGCGCAGGCATCAGGCTCTCCTCAACCGGACATCGGCCTTACCGACCCGGACGACTTCGACGCCGATCGTGCCGAGATCGGCCTTCCAGTGGCTGAGCTGGGCGAGCACGGCGTCGCCGCTGCGGACCGCGCATTTCTTGGCGACGACGGTGGCGTCGAAGAGCTCCCCGGCGGCGAGCGTCATCAGCACGGCATTGATCAGCGGGAAGCCCTTGAGGACGCCGGCCGGACCGACGATCCAGCCGCGGTCGACGGCGAGGACCTCGCCTTGCTTGAGCAGGACGAGATCGCCGGGATGGTCGACGTCGCGCGCTCGACGCGAGGCGGGGGGCGCGTCCTGAGAAGGCTGGGCAATCGCGGCCGGCGCCGATTCCAGGGGCGACGCGGCGGTCCGCACGGGCTGCGGCGGCGGTTCGGCTGGTTCCACCGGTTTGAGGCGCTCGGCCTCGGCCTTCAGGCGGGCTTGATCACCGACACGGATATCGGGGCTGGCCGCCTTCCGCTTCTGGGAGATGATCGCGCCGACATAAGGGGTGCTCTTGCCGACCCGCTCGCCGATCTCGCTCTGCTTCAGCAGGGTATCGCGCCAGAGCCGCACGATCTCGTCGGTGGCCGTCGGCTGCTGCGCCGCGGCCTTCGCACGGCCGTCGCGCGCCGCCTTCTCCTCGGCGAGCTTCCGCGCCTTGATCTCGGCGCGGACGGAATCGCCCCGCGATACGCGGGCGTCGCCGAGGCTGCGCGCCGATTTCAGGATCTCCGACGCCTTGTATTCCTTCAGTCCGAGCTCGGCGGCGAGATCGCGTTGCGTCCGCTCGGTCGTGTCGTAGAGCTCGATCAACCGCTCATGCAGATCGGGGCGTCGGTCGGAAGAAGGAGAGGACGAGGAGGCCGGCTCGGCTGGGGGGGTGAAACCGGCCTCCTCTGCGGCACTCTCTCCGCCCGTCGGGGTGCTCGCGCTATCGACCCCCTCATCGCCGGTTTCCTCCGCATGAGATGGCGCTGCAGCAACCGGAAAGCCGCCCACCATGCCGTCTGCCGTATCCGGCAAATCCTGCCCGGGTCCCGCCGGCCTAGCAGCGGTGTCGGCGGGCTCCGGCGCTTCGAGCGTCGTCTCCTGCTGACGGACTGTCCCCTTTTCCTGCGCGTCCTCCTGGACGGCTGGCGGGGCCGGGAAAGCCGCGACGTCTCCACCCGAGGATTGGGCCTCGGCGTCGCGTTCGGCGCACTCTCTTGCCCCTTCGGGCAAAACATCCGGGACGAGGTCGGCCCGTCGGCCTTCCTCGTTGAACCCGGCGGGCAGAATGTCGTCGGACTTGCTCGGGAGCGCCGTCGCGCAGTCCTCACCGACCCCGTCTACTGCCATGGGCGCCTCGGCCGGGGTCTCAGTCCCGGACAAGTTGATGCCGCGCAGCCGATCACCCCGGATGATGCGGGGATCGCCTGCCTTGCGGAATTCATTGAGAAAGAAGGATACCGAGCCCGGCGTGGATCCCGTCAATTCGGCGAGCCGGCCATTCCGGAGCGCGGTCGAGCCGTAGAGGTTGGCGATCTTCTCCCGCTTCTCCGACGGCTGCAGCGCTTCTTCGATCGTGAGCAGACCGCCGAGGCTGATTTCGTCGTTCCTGAGGAACTGCACGATCGGCTGGCCGATATCGATGTCCATACGCGCATGGCGTTCTGCCTCACGCGCCATCTCGGTCGAGACGACGACATGATCCGCGGCGCGCATCCGATCGACGATGTCGGCGACCGAGGCCGGCGCTGCAGGCGGCCCCGGCAGAGGAGCGCCGTCCAGGACGTGCAGCAGTGTCTGCGTCGCCGACAGCCCGGCCCGGGAGCCGAGATCGACCAGGCGGGCGAGCATGGCGCCGGCGCCGGCGAATTCGCGGGAGAGCGCCGTCATGCTGCCCTCATCGACTTGTCGAGCTTGGCCAGCGCCTTCGGATCGAGCTTCCGCGCCTGGTTCGGCGAGTAGACCAGGGGCTTGCAGCTCCGGCACCAGGATGTCGGCTCAGCGCCGGAAGCGCCGGGCCGGAAGGTCACCGGCCGCCCGCAGACCCGCTTCTCCCAGGGCCCGGCCTGATCCCAGCCCGGCAGCGGCATCGCGCATTGCAGGAAGCCGCGCTCGAGGAAGAGAACCCCGGGATTGTCGCCGGCGGGCTCGGCAGCCGTTTCAGCGGTCTCGGCGAAGCCCGCCATGGCTTGGGCCGCGTGGTTCCGCCCGGCCTCGGCCCTGATCTCGGCACGGCGGCGCTGTAGTTCGGCCGCGACTGCTCTGGCGTCCGGCTTGGGCGGCTCTGCCGCGCGGGCCTTGCGGCGCTCGGCGGCTTCCGATTTCTGGCGGGCCAGCGCCTCGTCCTGTCCACGGAAGGCGATGCCCTTGCGGTTCGCCCGCCCGAGCACGGCCATGCGGGAGCGGTTCACGCCGAACAGGTCGCCGAGCAGGATGGAGGCTGCGGCCGCGCTCTGCCCCTGCTCGGCGCAGCGCCGTAGCAGGTCGTCCTCTTCCGGTGTCCACTGGTCCTTGAACGCCATGGTCAGCCCCTGTCGCGGTTGGAGAAGGCTCCGGCGCGTGCGAGCCAGAGCCGGTAGCGGGCGGCGGCGTCCTCGGCCGCGTCCTGCCTGCCTTGCCAGGCGGAGAGCCAGTACGAGGCCCGCCATGCGCAGAACCAGCCGCAGAGGCCGGCGAAGTGCCGCATCGGGCCGCGCATCAGAGCCGGCTCCGCGCGATCTCCGTGTCCAGCTCGGCACGCAGCGCCTGCAGGCGGGCGCCCAGCCTGTCGGCCCGCTCGACGGCGATCAGCTTGTCGAGCCAGCCCGGAAGCCCGACGGGCGAGGGCCCATAGAGCGCCTGCAGCAGCTCGGGGCCGTAGCAGGTCGCCAGCCACAGCATGGCGATGCCACTCGGCGCCGATCGGCGCTTCAGCCATTTCCGGACCTGCTCCGCCGAGATCTGGCCGCGGCAGCGCGCCGCTACGGCATCGGCGGTCTTCAGCGGGTGCTTCCGCCGCAGGAAATCGGAGAGGTGGTCGAGCCAGTCCGGGGCGACGAAGCCGAGGCGGCTGGACAGATGTCCGGATTCCGGGGCCCGCGGTTCGCGGTTCGGGGAAACCTCTCCGGTCGGCAGCTGCCAGGAAGGGTCATCGATCGCCACCGCCCCCTGGAGCCCCAAGCTCATGTCCATCGTCTCAGCCCTCGTCTCAAATTCCGGTCCGGCGTCAGCCCGGATCGTCATGCAGCAGCGGTTTCGGCCGCGCGCCTGGCCTCGGCCTTATCGGCCCGCCAGCGCGCGAAATCGGAAGCGTCGACGCAGAGCCCGGCATCGGCCGCGGCTGTCTCCAGCGCCGGCCAGTGCTCCGGAGCGATCGAGTCGCGGGACGACATCACCGTCAGGTGCTCGCGCCGCAGACCGGTTTTGTCCGCCGCCTTCGCGGGTCCGCCGAGAGCCAGGATCAGCTCCCGGAAGCATGTCGGTGTCGGCGTCATCGCTCATCCGAAACTGCGTCGATGAGGAGTGACTACAAAATGCGCTCAGATTCGTCAATCACCAAATGTAATCACGTCGCGCGTATCAGATTGTGCATGGCAACAAACCCGGACTGGTCGACCCAGTCCGCCCGGCTGCGCTGGGCACGCGAGACTTCAGGGCTGGGGTCGGCGCGACAGGTGGCCGCCGATCGCGGCTGGCCGAGCTCGACCTACATCACGCATGAGAACGGCAGCCGGCTGAAGAAGGGCCTCTCCGAGGAGGATGCCCGCAAATACGCCCGCGCCTTCCGGGTCGATCTGGCCTGGCTGATGACGGGGGCCGGTGAGCCGCGGCGGACCGCCGAACCCGGCGAGGTCGTCGCGACCATCATGGGGCGGGTCGGTGCCGGGGCCCGGGTCATGGTCGAGGATCATGCGGATGCCTGGCCGGTGGTCGGCATCCCGCTCGAGATCGCCGAGACCTGCGAGCTCTATGAGATTACAGGCTCCAGCATGCTGCCGCTGTTTCACGACGGCGACGTGCTCGCCGTCGAACGCCGCTATCTCACACCGCAGCAGCTCATTGGCCGGATGGCGCTCGTCGTGCTGGCTGACGGCACCCGGCTGATCAAGACGATCAAGCGCGGGCCCGACGGGCTTTTCAACCTGACAAGCCTAAATTTCGAGGACATCGACGAGGTCGAGATCGTCTCGGCCGGGCGCATCGCGTGGGTGAAGTTCGCCGGCTAGGGCCGCGCCATCTCGATCACGCCGGCCTGCAGGGTGACGCGCTGCACGGATCCTTCGTCCGTATCCACCATCTCCTGCGCGACAGCCCTGACCTCGACGAGCGCGTTCACCCGGCATCGGCGGGCTGCCAGATTCGCGGTGCCCTTGCAGGGGCCGATCAGGCTTTCGGCGATGGATTGATCGGTCAGCGGGCCGAGCGCGGTAGCCTGTATCACCAGGACCTGACCGTCGAGGCGCGTGGCGCACAGAAAACCGTCGCCGGGATCGACGCAGCCGATCGACGTAACGCGGACATGCTTTCCGATGAAGGCGTGCGGGTCTTTCAGGAAGGCGCGACCATCCGGCACCCTCGTCGACTCAGCCATGGCCGGCATCGCGAGCAACGCCAGCGCTGCTGCTGACGCGAATCGGATCCGCCCCATTTATGCTTCCTCCAGTCCGCGCGACAGCATAACGGGCCGGTGAATACATTTCGTGCTTGACGACTGTTGATTGCATTATGTAATCATCGCGGCATCGAAACGCATCCGGGGCTGATCCGATGTCGCCTGTCGCTGCCCGCCCGCTTGCCGGGATCATCCGCTTTGAGCCGCCTCCGGCCGCCCCCGCGGCGCCTCTGCAGCCGATCTGCTACCTCCCGACTTCTGACGAGATCCGCGCCCATGGCGCCAAGCTGCTGCTCCGCCGTGCGCTGTTGTCCCTGGTGGAGCTCGCCTGCGTCGGCGTCTTCCTCGCCGCGGTCCTGATCTGGGCCGCACTCGGCGCGGGGGCGTGAGCGATGGCCAGCCTCGCCCGTTTCGGCCATGACGCCGATCCGGCCCGGGATTTCTGTCTCGAGGTCGATTCCATCGCCGCGCAACTGGCCGAAGATCGGCCGCTCACGAATTACCTGCGCGAGCGGATCTCGGCCGCGCTCGACTTCATCGTCGGCGGCGATATCGCTGCCGTTGCGGCGAAGGCGAAACTGCGCCAGATCGCGGACGGCATCCGCGCGGAGATCGGCGCGATGTCGCGCGAGCTCGGCTCCGGCTCCATCACCCTCACGGCGCCGAACGGCGCGATCTATCACCTGACGCTGGAAGGTGACGATCTCTGGGTGCACCTCGAGGCCGCGCCCGGACAATCCGCCCGTATCGACTATGAGGCCAATGCCGGCAACGAAGGCTGGCTCCGGCCGCAGCAGCGTCCCGCGCTGCGTTCGACGATGCCGATACGGCGGGCGAGGGCGGCAGCATGATGTCGGCGTTCGTCATCGGCGCCGGAGTCGGGCTGCTGCTCGTCCTGATCGTGTGGATCGACCGGGCGCATGCCCGGACCTGGCGCCAGCGTCAGCTGCTCAACGACTACATCTACGACCAACGCGATTGGTGGCGGCTCTGGAACGAGCTCGACCAGGTTCCCTATGAGCGGCACTTCCGGGCCGTTTTGCTCGGCCGCGACCCGGCCGGGCTCTACTCGGCGCAGCTTGCCACTGCTCTGGCCGGCGAGGTGGCGCGATGACGGCTTCGCTCGATGCATCGGTCCGGCTGCCGCTGACGGATCTCGACGACGCCGCGCAGGTTGCCGCGCAGCGTCTGCGCCTGGTGGCGGCGGCGCCGGAGCTCGACGGCATCGTCACGGTGACGGCGGCCCAACGCCTGGAGCGCGCGGTCGAAGCCGATCGCCAACGCCGGGCCGAGCAGATGCTGGCCGGCTGCGGCGGGGATGTCGGCTTCGGCGCCTTCCACAACCGGTTGCGGATCCTGCTCTCGATCGACCGGCACGAGCTTGTCGAAGCCGGCGTGCTCGACACCCAGGACCTGCTGGGCTGGTCGCAGTTCCAGCACGACCCCTTCCGCGCCTTCCTCCGCCTCGATACGCGCCGGGCCTCGGCGCTTTGGGGCCTCGTCCAGTCCAGGGAGACCCGGTGATGCGTGCGATCCCGGCCGAAGTTCTCGCCGAGCTCGACAAGTCCGTCTGCGCCGGCAATTCGCTGACCCTGACCGGCCGGATCGAGCCCAAGCTCTACCGGGCCGTCAACAAGGTCGTCGAGGCCGCCGGCGGCAAATGGAACCGCAAGGCGGGCTGCCATGTGTTCGACGGCGACGCCGGCGAGGCAATCGAGCAGGTCATCCTGAGCGGGGGCGTCGGCCGGAAGCAGGAGCTCGGGCAGTTCGACACGCCTCCGGAAATCGCGGCGCGGGTCGCCGCGCTGGCGGAGATCGAGCCCGGAATGCGGGTGCTGGAACCCAGCGCCGGCATCGGGTGCCTTGCCTTGCCGGCACTGCGCGCCGGCGCCCAGGTCCTCGCGGTCGAGATCGACCCGAAGCGGTCTCTCAGGCTGGTGAGCGAACTGACCGGCCACGACGCCATGGTCCTGGAGGGCGACTTCCTCGCCTTCGCGGCGGCCGGCCAGATCGGCGTCTTCGATCGGGTGGTGATGAACCCGCCCTTCGCGCGGCAGGCCGATATCGACCATGTCATGGCGGCGGAGCGTCGCATGAAGCCGGGCGGCGTCCTCGTCGCGGTGATGTCGGCGGGCATCGTCTTCAGGACCAACTCGAAGACCTTCTTCTTCCGGCAGTGGCTCGCCGATCGCGGCGACCTCGTCGAACACCTGCCCGCCGATTCCTTCAAGGCGTCGGGCACGAGCGTAAGTGCCTGCATCGTCAAGCTGTCGGCGCGAGGCAGCCGATGACGCTCGATCTCGCCCTGGCGCGGAAGGCGAAGCGTACCGGCCTCACCGGCCACGAGCTGGGCCGCAAGCTTGGCGTCTCGCATGGCGAGGCCAATACTCTTGCCGATGTCGGCCGGAAGCTTGCCCGCATCGACGGCTATGCCCTGACCGCGGGCGAGATCCTGGTCATGAAGATCATCGCCGCCGCGACCCGCGAGGGCCTGTCGAACGGGGCGACGAAATCGCCGGAATCCCGCTGCGTTTCCACCAAGGCGGGAAAGTCGCGTGGTTGGTGTGCCGCGACCGTCGGCAAGCGCCTGTTCGTCAGCCGTCATAACCGGGTCACCGGGCGCGCCGAGCGCGGCCTCGGCTTCGTCGAGCTCGCCGGCAATGGCTATGTCTGGCTGACCCCGGCGGGCTGGGCTGTGATCCACGCCATGGAGTCCGGCCGATGAGCGTCCCCGTCGACGAACACGACCAGGCGCTGCTCGAGGCCGTGGTCCGCGGCGAGGCCTACCAGGGTGCCCTGCAGCGATATGCACATGGCAACGGCAGCTCGGACGGCGTTGCCCGCACGCTGCTGCGGGAAGCCCGGTTCTGGCATCAGCGCCAGGCGTTGCGCGCCGCGCTCCATGCCTTGCGGTCCTACGAAAACGGCAATGCCTCGCCTGACCTGGCGAAGGCGATCGCCGACATCTGCGAGATCGAACTGAAGGGAGGCGCGACGTGATTGTCGATCGCGAAGACATGGAGCGCAAGCTCGCTCCAAGCCGTGCGGCGCTCGCCTCGCGGGCCAGCGCCCCTGGCGCCGCCGGTCTCCGGGCGCGCGTTGGCTTGGCCACAACGGCGCTGGACGACTGGTATGCCGATGAGATCGCGCGCGGCAGCAGCCAAGCCGAGATTTCGACGGCGCTGGTGTCGCGTCTCGGCGAGATCGTCGGTGTGACCCTCGCCAGCTTCCGGGCGGAGAGCCCTAAAGGGCTGGAGCACGTTGCGGCCGTCCGGGCTTCCCTGGTCGAGCTGCTCGAGATCTCCATCAACAAAACGCTGGCGGCCATCGACGCGATGTCGACGGAAGAGCTCGCCCAGCATTCCTACGCAATCCACCAGGAGCAGTGACATGGACGACCCGGTTCAGGGCGATCAGCTGAAGAGCATCGTCGAGCGCATCGAGCGCCTCGAGGAGGAAAAGAAGACGATCGCCGACGACATCAAGGAGGTCTACGCCGAGGCCAAAGGCATCGGCTACGACGTCAAGGTGCTGCGCAAGGTGATCGCGATGCGGAAACGCGATCTCGACGAGCGCAAGGAGGAAGAGGCGATCATGGACCTCTACCTCCAGGCCGTCGGAGAGACGGCATGACGGACGGCGACCGCGCACTCGACTTCGACGCGGTCAGCCGCGAGCTCGCCGCGCTCGGCATCCATCGGGTCGACGGCGAGCCGTTCACCGAGCGGCAGGTCCGCCGGCTCGCCGACGACCACAAGCTGCCGTTCTTCAAGGCGCCGCATGGTCGCCGGCTAATCATGCGCAGCGCGCTGATGGAAACCGTCGCGGCGTGGCAGGTCAACGCCCGCCGCGAGATGTCCAATGCCCGGGCCGAAGTGGAACGGGCGCGCCGTCCGAAGGGGAGGGCGTGATGCACCCGATGACGATGTCCGGCATCTCGGATCACGAGCGTGACTGCCTGCAGCACGCCCTGGGGCTGAACCGCGCTCGCAACCCCTATCGCAACATGTTCATGGCCGAGCCCGGCTCGCCTGACGATCTCGTCTTCCAGGAGCTGCAGCGTCGCGGCCTCGCCCGGCTGCACAGTGGGCCGCGCCCCGGCCTTTACCCCGACAACAGCTGGCGCGTCACCGAGGCCGGAGCCCGTGCCGCCGGTGCCACCCCCGACCAGGCCAGGAGGATCGCAGCATGACACAGACGACGGAGGAGGCGGCCGTGGCCACCGAGGATGACGGCTGGGATTGGTGCGTCGTCGAGATCTTTGGGCATCGCCGCCATGTCGGCCGCGTCCGCGAGGAGGAGCGCTTCGGGACCAAGATGCTGCGCATCGACATCCCGAAGGTTGATTACGAGACGCAGGCCATCACCGGTTTCAGCAGCCACTACTACGGCGGTGCCTCAATCTTCTCGATGACGCCGACGGACGAGACCTCCGCCATCCGCGTCAACCGCGGCTATGCGCCGCCGTCGCGCACCGCCCTGCCGGCTCCGGCCGAGTCTCCCGACGAAGACCAGGATGACGATTTCCTCGCCGATGACGACGAGGAGGACAACGATGTCGACGGTTGATCGCAGCCAACACGTCATGGAGGCGGTATCGCGCGATCTGCGCCGTATCGCCGGTGTCGTCGACGAGGAGATCCGCGAAGCGGCCGGCGAGCCCGTCGCGTTCACGCTGTTCGTCTGGACCAAGGGCCGCTGCAGCTACATCAGCTCCGCAACCGAGCGGGGCGAGATCATCACCGTGCTCGGGGCGATGATCGCACGCTGGAAGGCGGGCGAGGCGGATATCCCGGCGCACCTGGCGAGGCCGGACCAATGATGCCGCTCTTTCAGGCCGGCGCCGCCGTTTTCGGCGTGTTCGGAGCGCTGGAAGGCGTCCGGGCAGTCTCCCTGTTCCGGGATCGTAACCCCCAGGCCTCATCCGCCGCGGGCGCTGCAGCACTCCTGCTGAGCCTGGGCCTGATCTTCATCGTGATGGCGCGCATCGATGGGTGAGAATTCCGCGATCGAGTGGTGCGACCACACCTTCAACCCCTGGGAGGGCTGCCAGAAGGTCGGCCCGGGTTGCGACCACTGCTATGCCGAGACCCGCAATCGCCGCTTCGCCGGCGTTGCCAACTGGGGGCCGCACGCTCCGCGGCGCCGGACCTCGGCCTCGAACTGGGCCCAGCCGCGGATCTGGAACCGGAAGGCGCAGGCCTTTCGAGCGAAGCATGGCCATTGGCCGCGGGTGTTCTGCGCCTCGCTGGCGGATGTGTTCGACAGCGCCGTCGACCCGACCTGGCGCCGCCAGCTCTGGGAGCTGATCCGCGATACCCCGGATCTGCGCTGGATCTTGCTCACCAAGCGAGTCGGCAACATCGCCGGCAAGCTGCCGTTCGGCTGGCTCGATGGAGCTTTCGACCATGTCGGGCTGATGATCACGGTCGTCGACCAGGACGAGGCCGATCGTGACATCCCCAAACTGCTCAACGTTCCGATCGCAGGCCGGCAGTGGTTCGGCGTCAGCCACGAGCCGGCGCTCGGCGCGATCCGCTGGAGCGGGGTGTCGTCGGACGGCAAGCGGATGTGGAACTGGCTGACCGGGGAGAGCGGGACCATGTATCCCGATGGCCCGGATTTCGATCATGGCCCGCGGCTGTCCTGGATCATCTATGGCGGCGAGAGCGGGGCTGACGCTCGCCCGTCGCATCCGGACTGGGCTCGCGCCGACCGCGATCTCTGCGCTGAGACCGGCACCGCCTTCATGCTGAAGCAGTGGGGGGAGTATGGGCCCTGCGAACTTCATCCCCCGGGCACGGCCGAATGCTCGGTCGTAACCTCCACAGGACGTCATCTGGTCGGCCAGGACGCCGTCTGGGGTGATCCCAGTGATGAGCGGGCCGAGATCATAGCGCGCTTCGGCAAGACCAAAGCCGGGCGCCTTCTCGACGGCCGCGAGCATCTCGAATTCCCGGAGGCGCTTTCATGAGGCGCCAACTCTTAGTGCCGAGGCAGTCCGTTCGCCCGGAGAACCTCAACTTGGCCGAGGGCGTGAACGACCAGCCCCAGGGCGGCATCGATCACCGCGTCCGAGACGTCCGGAGCAACATTAACGAGCAGCGCGCGGAGCGCCTTGTCGCTGTCCGGCACTCGGTCAGCCATGCCCAACACCTGCATCGCAAGCGCCGCGACCGATGTGGCGAGTGCGACGCTCGATACTTCGACAGCTCGCTGTTCCCAGCCTTCAGGCATCGAATCATTGGACATGCCGGCATCATGAACAGGAGAGCCCGGGCATGAAAGCCCTTACCGTGTGGCAGCCCTGGGCCTCGCTGATTGCCATCAAGGCGAAGCCTTTCGAGTTCCGCGGGTGGCTGCCGCCGCCGGCGATCGTCGGTCAGCGCATCGCGATCCACGCCGGGGCTCGGCCGGTGCGGGGCTCGGAGGTCCGTGCCCTGCTGCTGGCGCTGAAGGGCGATGCCAGGATGACCAATCCCTGTCTCAACGCCGAGATCGCCATCCCGGCGCTGGAGCAGATCCTGGCCTCGCTGTCGAAGTCGCCGGATACCCTGTTCGGCACAGCCAGCGAGCGTTCGATCCCGCTTTCTCATGTCGTCTGCACTGCCGTCGTCGGCCGGCCGCGCCGCGGCGACGACATCGCGGGAGAGTTCGGCGCCGGCAACGATTCCGACCGCGACGGCACCTTCAACTGGGGCTGGCCGATGCTCGACGTCCAGCCGCTGGAGCCGCCGATCCCGGCGAAAGGCGCGCAAGGGCTATGGGAGTGCAGGCTATGATGACTGCCGGAGAGCGCTTCCGCCCGGCCTGGCGCGACCTCAGGCCCGGCGACCCATGGACATTCATCACGTCCGATCCGATCCGCATGGGTATTCGGGGTGGCATGCATGCCGAGGCGGGCAGCATCATCGAATGGCTGCCGGGTGACGGCCTGCCGCTGCTGTTCCGCGTCGACGAGATCGCGTGGTCCGATATCCGCCGGAAGCGCCTCGCCTATAGCTGCACGCATATCGCCCAGCCGCCTGTTTTCGAGGGGCGAGAGCCATGACGCTGTTCCCCGCCACACCTCCCGCCGGGTCGGCTGTGACCTCGCCTTGCGGACGGTACCGCTACCTCGCCGTTCGTGAATTCGGCGGGCCCGGCCCGGTGATCTCGATCGGGTTGGTCAACCCGTCGACGGCCGATGGCGAGCAGAACGACGCCACGATGCGCCGGATGGTCGGCTTCGCCCGCCGCATGGATGCCAGCCGGCTGCTGGTCTGGAACAAGTTCGCCTGGCGCGATCGCGATGTCCGCGCGCTACGCGGAGTCGGTGATCCGATCGGTCCGGAGAACGACCGCTACATCGAGCAGGCTCTGCGGGAATCGGAGATCCGGGTCGTCGCCTGGGGGCCGCTGGCGAAGCTACCTGCGCGGCTGCACGGCCGCTGGCGCGAGGCCTGTGCGATCGCCGATCGGATCGGCGCCGAGCTGCAGTGCTGGGGCAGGGCCGGGGACGGCCATCCCCTGCACCCGCTGATGCTGCCTTACGAACTGCCGCTGAAACTCTGGGAGCGCCCGCTGTGAAGAACAAGCTGTCAGACCTCAACGATCATCTCTTCGCGCAGCTCGAGCGTCTCGGCGAGGAGGGGCTGACGCCCGATCAGATCGCCAGCGAGGTGAAGCGCGCGGAAGCGATCGTCCAGGTCTCCGGTCAGATCGTCAGCAACGCCGCTCTGCAGGTAAAGGCGGCATCGCTCATGGCCGAGCACGGCTCGAAGATCGGGCCCTATATGCCGGCGATCGAAGGCCGTGGCCTCAAGGCGATCCCATGAAGCGCCGGGTCATCCCCTACAGCGACGAGGAGATGGCCTGGCTCGAGGCCACCCGGATGATGGTGATCTCCGATTATCACAGCGGTTTCGTCACCGCTTTCGACAGGCCCGATGTTCGCATGGAGCACCTCCATGCCTTGCGGAAGCGCAAGGGCTGGAAGGTCGGCCGGGCCGGAGGCCGCTATGCCGGGCGGCTGCGGCTGTTCAATGCTGAGGAGGTTGCCTGGCTACGGGCCAACGCCACCCTGCCACACGAGGAGTATTATCGCGGGTTCCGCGCGGCTTTCGGCCGGGAGGACGTTTCTCCTGCCCAGGTCAGGGCGGCGCGGAAGCGCCAGCGCTGGAAGACCGGGCGTACGGGCCGGTTCGAGAAAGGCCAGGCGCCGCGGAACAAGGGCAAGCGCTGCGCGCCGGGTACCGGCGGGCTTCATCCGAACGCCGTCCGGACGCACTTCAAGAAGGGGCAGCGGCCTCACACCTATCGCGGGCCCGGGCATGAGCGCATCGACGAACAGGACGGCTACGTCATCCTGATCGTCGAGGAACGCAACCCCTGGACCGGCGCCGCGACCAGGCAGGTCCACAAGCATCGCTGGCTTTGGGAGAAGGCCAACGGCCCGCTGCCGGAAGGCTTCGTCCTGAAATGCCTCGACGGCGACAAGACCAACACCGATCCGTCGAACTGGGAGGCGGTGCCGCGCGCCGTCCTCGCCCGCCTCAACGGTGGTCGGCACAAGACCTTCCTCGCCTTCGACGACGCGCCTGCCGAGCTGAAGCCGACGCTGCTGGCCAGGGCGAAGCTGCAGCACAAGCTCAGCACCCTCAAACGCCGCACTGAGAAGGAATCGCAGCGATGACGACCTATGGCATCGGCCAGATGGCCGCGGAATTCGGCCTGACCCTGCGGGCCCTGCGCTTCTACGAACAGCGCGGCCTGATCAAGCCGACGCGCAAGGGCCGCGAACGCCTGTACTCCGACGCCGATCGGGAGCGGATCCGCAGAATCGTCGAGCTCACAGGTCTGGGCTTCAGCCTGCGCGAGATCCAGGCCGGGCAATTCGACCGAGAGAGGCTCCAGCAGCAGCTCGAGCACATGCGCCGGCAGCGCTCCGATATCGATGGAGCCATCGCCGAGCTCGAACGGAGGATCGTGGCGTGACGTCCCCAGCAGAAGCCTTGCCTTCCCAGACGAGCGGAGCGTGGGAATGGCGCAGTCGGGTCAAGGGAGGCGCATGGGACGCATGGGAACAGGGTCGCTTCGGTCAGGAAATTCCGCCCTTCGCGGACGTGCAGGAACGCTGGACAGGCCCCGCCACCCTCGCCAAGTCCGCCTCGGAGCCTGCGGGCGGCGGGGACGGATGGAGAGATATCAGCACGGCGCCTAAAGACGAACGCGTCACCTTCATCGCATGCGAAGGGCCTTTCACCTATCAGTGCGGCTGGCAGGTCGAGGATGATGGCGAAGGCCGTCGTCGCGAGGGCTGGTATGATTTCGAGAACCAGTCTTTTGAGAACCCAACCCTGTGGCAGCCTTTCCCCAAGGCGCGTGACGCCGCCCTGTCCGCTCCCGCGTCGCCATCCCCTGCCGAGGCAGAAGCGCGGGAAGATGCTTGTCTATTCGGCGCGGGGTACTTGCGCGTCAATGCGGACGGTTCGCTGGACCGGATCGAGCCGCGTTCTGTGAAGTTCAAGGCTCCCCGTGCCGAGGCAGAAGCCTTGCCGACCGGGGGGGATGCGGTGGCGAGCTATCCTAGCCGGGTGGCGCAGGCGTGCGCGGTTCTGTTCGATGGCGACCCCACCGACGTTGCCGAGCGCCGTGATCGCTTTGCGGAGGAGGCCAACGAAGTTTGTCAGGCTTTCGGCATGACGCGCGAGGAGGCACACGCTCTCGTCGATTACACCTATGGTCGCCCGGTAGGCGAGCCCGGCAAGGAGATCGGCGCGGCTATGACCTCGCTGACATCGTTGGCCAATGAGGCCGGATACGGCCTGATGGAATGCGCCGAAGCCGATCTCGCAAACCTCATCCGGCCGGAGACGATCGCGCGCATCCGTGCCAAGCGAGCGACACGCCACGGTCGCGGCCCCCTACCGGGTCTCTCGACACCTGCCGAAGCAGAAGCGCGAGACAGCGTTGCGCGCGCGATAGCGAGAGGCGATGGCATCGAGCTCGATTGGCTCCCCGATCAGTCGAGCCCTCGCTGGCAGCGCTACCGCAAGCTGGCCGACTTCGCGCTGGCATCCCTCCCGACCCCGAAGGCAGGGAAGATGGTCTGCGCAGCGGATTACGTCGTCTGGTCCAACGAGCATAGCGCATGGTGGGGGCCTGACGAAGCTGGCTATCGCGCCAAGCTCGAGGAAGCAGGCCGTTATGACCGCGAGCAGGCGCTCGCCATCTGCGCCGGCGCGCGCGGCGGCCGCCAGTATAACGAAAACCCCTCCGAGGTCCCGGTCCTCTTCGAGGATGCGGCGCGGTTCTGGCCGAATGACGCGCCCGAATGGCGCAGCGAACGCTGGCGCCGAAGCATGCCCGCCGATGAGGAGGGGGCGTGATGCTGGCGAACGAAGACGAGTGCCGCGCGATGGGGCTTGACGTGAAAGCCGTCGACAGGATCGCACGCCGCATCAATAGAGCCATGAAAGACGCGAACAGACTCGGGCTGATCCTTTTTGGCGGCGCCGGCAGCGGTTCGCTTCGCGGCGATGCCGACGAGCGCGGCCGTCGCCTGATCGTTGCAGATTTCGACGGCACCAATTGGGATGGTGGAGACGGCGGCGGAGGCCAATGCGAAGACGGCTTGCTGCGTGGAGAAGGTCTATGAAGCCGGCCATGCTCACGGCCCTGCACTGGCCGGGCGAACTGCCGCGGCTGGGCGACTACATCATGGCGGCGCGCGGCCGCACCGCCTTCAAGGTCGTCGAGATCCTGATGCCGACGAAGCCTGGCGCCCGGTATGTCGCTCGATTCCGCTGCGAGCGTCACTACGCTCTCCCGCATGATGCCGTGATCCATGGCTGGGAATGGGCGAAGAGGGAGCGGTCATGCCGGTCCTGAGCTACGGCGGCGCCATCGTTCCCTGGAATGCGTCCTGGACCGGCGAGGACCGCTATGAGGTCCGACCGTGCCGCTGGGCCAAGGGCAAGCGGGCGATGTGCTCGCCGCACAATCCCGGCGTCGGCAAGCCGGTCTTCGCGAAGCCGCATTTCGTCCGGCAGCGCCGCTCTATCATGGAGATGCGCTGCACCGTCTGCGGGGACGAGACGCCCGCCGGCGATCGCTGGTGGTTCAAGCTCGGCGAATTCAATGAAGGCTGGTTCATGACGGCCGAGTCGCCGGTGCATCGCTGCTGCGCTGAGCTCGCCTTGAAGCACTGCCCGCACCTCCGCGGCCGCGCCGGGGACCTCGAGCGCTTCCCGGGCGGAGCGTCCGTGCTGTTCTCGATCATCGCCGGCGCCGCCGTGGAACGGGATTTCGGCGTGGCGGTCACCGCGCATCAGCCGGCGATCGGGCATCTCAAGCTGGCCTGGCCGGCCTCGCACTTCAGGGTGAAACGATGACGACTCCCTATCCGCTGTCCTGGCCGCACGGCATGCCGCGCGCGAAATCCCGTCGGACATCCCAGTTCCGGACCAGCCTGTCAGGCGCCCTGGCGAATGTCCGCGACTCGCTGCGCCGCTTCGGTGCCGACAGCGGCCGTCCGGTCAGCGAGATCATCATCTCGTCCAACGTCAGTCTGGGCCAGGACAAGCCGTCCGATCCCGGCGTCGCCGTGTGGTTCCTCTGGGACGGCGAGCAGCGCTGCTTCGCCGTCGACATCTACGGGAAGCCGGCCGAGAACCTCCAGGCCATTCATCACGTCCTCGAGGCGCGCCGCACCGAGATGCGTCATGCCGGCGTCGCCATGGTGAAAGCCGCGATGGCCGGTTTTGCCGCGGCGCTTCCTCCGCCGGGCAGCAAGCCCTGGAACGAGATCCTTGGCGTCGCCGCCGATGCCTCGCCAGCGGCGATCGATGCCGCCTACCGGCGCCTGGCGGCCGAACGCCACCCCGACAAGCCCGGGGGATCCGAGGCGATGATGGCCGAGCTCAACGCCGCGCGCGACCAGGCCCGCAAGGCGCACCGCTGATGGCGCAGTATGGGCAGCGGATCCAGCGCAGCCGGAAGCCTGGGGCGCGGGTTCCCAGCGATACCGTCTATGTCGGCCGCTCCGGGAAAGGCCTCGGCCGCTGGGGCAACCCCTTTCGCGTCGCCGGCCCGGCTGCGATCGCGCTGGCCGGCTGCTGGCATCTCGACACCTGGAAGGCCCGGCAATGGGCGGCGGCGAAGCTCTTCGCCCACTGGATCGCCGGCCGGCTCACCGATATGACTCAACCGGTCCAGGATGCAGCCCTGGCCGAGCTCCGGCAGCAGGGGAGCCCGCTGCCGCCGACGCTGGATCAGATCCGCGCGGAGTTGACCTGGCACGCCGGCGGCGACGGCCGCGATCTCTGCTGCTGGTGTTCGCCTTTCGTCGACTGCCACGCCGACATCCTGCGCGCCGTCGCGATCGGCGCCGATCCCATCATCGCTTCGGGGACGTCGCCGCTCTGGGCGGACAATTTCCGGATGACAGAGCGGAATCGCGAATTCGCCCGCCGCGAGATCCGTGAGAACATTCGCCGCCGCGGCTATGTGAAGGGCTGGACGGCGTGGTGATAGGCTAGGCGCCTATCAGTCTCGGCAGCAGAAGTGTCCCGGCCTGCGCAAAGGCCGAAATAGCGGCGAGCCAGGCCGCGATCGCATTTCGCCGCGCCTGCTTCTCGATCTTGTTCACCACGGACCACGGCGGCCCGCTAGCCCACGCTGTAGGCATTGGGGTGGCGATAATCGCTGCTGCCACCCAGAATCCGCCGGACCCGAGTGCAGCGATGGCCGCCACTGCCGGCAGCCAGGTCAACAACGTCGCCATATGATTCCCTCCCGCTCTTGAGATGCGACGATCGCTGCCGATGGTCGACGTGTCCAGCGAGGGGTGAAACGTGAACACCGAGGCTGGGTTTTGTACGGATTTTGTCGAGGCGCGACCGTGGCAGGCGAGGGCAGTGGCGGGCCTAGGCCGGTGCGGCGCGGGCAGAGGCCGCAACCGCATCACAACGAAACCTGCGACAAATATGCGTAAAATTATGCCTGAAGGCTCGAATCCCGGCCGAAACAGCCAAGAACTCAACTGCTGGGTCGCAAGTTCGAATGGTGCCGGAAGAGGGGATCGAACCCCCGACCTTCGGTTTACAAAACCGCTGCACTACCGCTGTGCTATTCCGGCGCCGATTGCCGGCCGGAACGGCCGGCAGCCGCCCTTCGGACCCGAGCCCGTCGGCGACCCCTAGCGGTTACCAGCCGGCGGGCAGGAGAGCAAGCACGGCGAGCGGACCGCGCGGCAGCGGCTACCGCCGCCGGGCGACAGGCGATAAAGCGCTTCTCCTGTCCCTAGGCCACGGATGCGGAGCGCGCTGCGCCATGAACTCCTCCTTGCAAGCGGATGTGCCGCAGGACATGGCCGGGCGGACAGAGCCCCCGAGACCGGGCGAGGTCTTTCGCGCATTCCTCAAGCTCGGGCTGACATCGTTCGGCGGGCCCGTCGCCCATCTCGGCTATTTCCGCGACGAGCTCGTGCTGCGGCGCAAATGGATCGACGAGGCCGGCTATGCCGATCTCGTCGCCCTGTGCCAGTTCCTGCCCGGCCCGGCCTCGAGCCAGGTCGGCTTCGCGCTCGGCCTGCTTCGCGGCGGCCCGTTGGGAGGGCTGGCGGCGTGGTGCGCCTTCACGCTGCCCTCGGCTGCGCTGCTGGTTCTCTTCGCCATGGGGGCGGGCGCCTTCGGCGGGCCGGTCGGGTCGGGCCTGGTTCACGGGTTGAAGCTGGTCGCGGTGGCGGTCGTGGCGCAGGCCGTCTGGGGAATGGCGCGCTCGCTGGCTCCGGACAGGCCGCGCGCGGCGATCGCTCTTCTCTCGGTCTTCGTCGTGGTTTTCGCGACAGGGTCGATCGGGCAGATCGCGGCGATCCTGGCCGGTAGCCTTCTCGGCGTCTGGTTGTGCCGCGACGGCGCGCCCGCGAGCCCGGCCCATCTCGCATTTGCGCTGTCGCGCCGCGCGGGCGCCTGCGCCCTGGCGGCCGCCTGTCTGCTCCTCGCGGCGCTGCCGCTGGCCGCGGCGGCGAGCGGCAGCCACGCCCTCGCGCTGTTCGACGTGTTCTATCGGGCCGGCGCGCTGGTGTTCGGTGGAGGACATGTGGTTCTGCCGCTATTGGAAACGGCGGTGGTGCGGCCCGGCTGGATCGACGCGAACGGATTCCTCGCCGGCTATGGCGCGGCTCAGGCCGTTCCCGGCCCGCTGTTCAGCTTCGCAGCCTTTCTCGGCGCCGCGATGGAACCCTGGCCCAACGGCATGCTCGGAGCCGCGATCTGCCTGGTCGGCATCTTCGTGCCCGGGCTGCTGCTCGTGGCGGGGGCGCTGCCGTTCTGGAACGCCTTGCGCCGGCGGCCGCTCGCACAGGCCGCGATGCGCGGCGCCAACGCCGCCGTCGTCGGGGTGCTCGCGGCGGCGCTCTACAGCCCGGTCTGGACAAGCGCGGTGACCGGCCCGCCCGATTTCGCGGTGGCACTCGCCGGCTTCGTCCTGCTGACGGTGTGGAAGGCGCCGCCCTGGCTGGTGGTGGTGCTGACCAGCGCGACCGGCGTGGCGCTCGCACTGCTCTGAACGCTGGCCATAAAAAAGGCCCCGCCCTTGCGGGCGGGGCCGTGATCGCCGCCGCGGGCGGCGATCACTTCAGGATGTCGCGATCCTTCGTCTCGGGCAGGAAGAGCAGGCCGATCACGAAGGTGCCGAGCGCCACGATGATCGGATACCACAGACCCGAGAAGATGTTGCCGCTCGCCGCCACGATGGCGAAGGCCGTCGGAGGCAGGAAGCCGCCGAACCAGCCGTTGCCGATGTGGTAGGGCAGCGACATGCCGGAGTAGCGGATGCGGGTCGGGAAGAGCTCGACCAGCAGGGCGGCGATCGGGCCGTAGACCATCGTGACGAAGAGCACGAGCACGAACAGGATGCCGACGGCCTTGAGCGCGCGGCCGTCGCTCAGGACCTGGCCGATCGAGGGCGTCTTCAGGATGCTGGCGTCACCCGCCTTGGGATAGCCGGCAGCCTGGGCCGCCGCGACGAGCTCGGCTGCTCCGCTGGGGGCGTCCGTGCCGTTGACCGTCGCCTTGAGCGGCGAGCCTGCCGGGCCGGGGACCAGCTCGTAGTGGATCGAGTTGGTCGCCAGCGTGCGGCGGACCACGTCGCAGGGCTTGGTGAAGGTGCGCACGCCGACGGGGTCGAAGAGCGTGCCGCAGGCGGCCGGATCGGAGGTGAGCACGACCTTGACGTTCTCGGTCGCGCTGGTGAGCTTCGGGTTCACCGTGTTCGCGAGCATCGTGAACAGCGGGAAGTAGGTCAGCGCCGCGATCAGGCAGCCGGCCAGCAGGATCGGCTTGCGGCCGATCTTGTCCGAGAGCCAGCCGAAGAAGATGAAGAACGGCGTGCCCAGCAGCAGCGAGAACGCGATCAGCAGGTTGGCGGTGGTGCCGTCCATCTTGAGCGTCTGGGTCAGGAAGAACAGCGCGTAGAACTGGCCGGTGTACCAGACCACGGCCTGGCCGGCGGTGCCGCCGAGCAGCGCGACGATGCCGATCTTGGCGTTGGCCCAGGTGCCGAAGGCTTCGGTGAGCGGAGCCTTCGAATGGGTGCCTTCCTCCTTCATCCGCAGGAACGCCGGCGATTCGGCGAGCTGCAGGCGGATCCAGACCGAGAAGCCGAGCAGGATGATCGAGAGCAGGAAGGGCACGCGCCAGCCCCAGGCGGCAAAGGTCTCCGGCGCCATGCTGAGGCGCAGGATCAGGATGACGATCAGCGACAGGAACAGGCCGACCGTTGCCGTGGTCTGGATCCAGGAGGTGTAGAAGCCGCGGCGACCCATCGGGGCGTGCTCGGCGACATAGGTCGCGGCGCCGCCGTATTCGCCACCGAGAGCGAGGCCCTGCAGCAGGCGGCAGGCGATGAAGATGGTGGGAGCGGCGTAGCCGATGCTCTGGAAGCTCGGCAGCAGGCCGACCAGGAAGGTCGAGAGGCCCATCACCACCATGGTGACGAGGAAGGTGTATTTGCGGCCGATCATGTCGCCGAGGCGGCCGAAGAACAGCGCGCCGAAGGGGCGCACCGCGAAGCCCGCGGCGAAGCCGAACAGCACGAAGATGAACTTCGCCGTATCGTTGTCGCCGGGCACGAAGGTCTGCGCGATGTTGGCGGCGAGAGAGCCGGCCAGATAGAAGTCGTACCACTCGAAGACCGTGCCGGCCGACGAGGCGATGATGACCTTCCGTTCTTCCCTGGTCATCGGCCGCGGCGCGGAGGCCGATCCCGATGTCTGCGATGCCATGCTCATGGCGTGTTGCCTCCCCTGGTGAAATGCGCTTCCGCAGCGCGGCCCGGCTTCGATCGATCCGGTTTCCGCGCCGCCGGAACGGCGGGATTCCCGCACCGTTCCGGATCGACGCTGAGGTTTGCGCGCGGAAAGACACGGGCGCAATCAAGCACTTGGTCTTGCACCGTTGGTCTTAAGACTATCGATGGAGGAGCGATGCGGCGGGGAAGCGCCGTCGATGCAGGCTGGTCAGCGGCCGCCGGTTCACTATAATCCAATTGCGGAGGCCTGACGAGATGCGGATGAGGAGACGCACCATGGCGTTGCGTATCATCGGCCTGTCCTGCGGACTGCTGCTGGCCGCGAATCTGTCGCTCGACCCGGCTCTGGCCGGCGGTCGCGGAGGCGGTGCCGGGGCCCGTGCGACGAGCACCGCCTCGATCCATCACCCCGAGATGCGCGCCTTCCGGAGCAATCCGCGGGCTGCTCGCGCGGATTTTCGTCGCGGCCGGCACCATCGCTGGGCCTGGGGCGGCCCGGGCTTTGTCGATCCCTGGCTCTTCTATCCGCCGGGGAGCAGCGCAACGGTCGCCGTCATCGCGCATCCCGCCGAACCGGCGCCGCCCGTCGATGCCGATTCCTTCGAGAACCTGACGGCGCGCGCCGGCATCCGCCGGGGGCCGCCGCCCGAGCCGACGATCTACCGGCTGGAAGGTCCGCGCCTGCGGCCCGCGGCGCGGGTCATCCGCATCGGGGCGGCCGAGCCCGCCGGCAGGCGGACGCGCTATGCCCATGCCGAGACCGGAGCCTTGCTGCTGACCGTGCCGCGGCGGTAGGCCGATCCCGCAGGAGAGCGCCTGGCGTTGCGGCCAGGCGCGCCGCCTCGCCGCCGGTGGTCCGACGGAAACCGGCGGCCGACGTACCGGTCAGCGCCGGCGGCTCGCGGCGTAAAGCGCGATCGCCGTCGCGTTGGAGACGTTGAGGCTGGTGATCGCGCCGGGCACTTCGAGCCGGGCGACATGATCGCAGAGTTCGCGGGTCCGCTGGCGCAGACCCTTGCCCTCGGCGCCCATCACCATGACGAGCGGCCGGCGCAGGGCGACCTCTTCGAGCGCGACATCGCCTTCCGAATCGAAGCCGAGGCGCAGGAAGCCGCGTTTGCCCAGCGTCTCCAGCGCGTCGCCGAGATTGCGGACGGCGACGAGCGGGACATGTTCGAGCGCGCCGGAGGCGGATTTCGCCAGCACGCCCGTCGCGGCCGGGGAGTGGCGGATGGTGACGATCACCGCCGCCGCGCCGAAGGCGGCAGCCGAGCGCAGGATCGCGCCGACATTGTGCGGGTCGGTGATCTGGTCGAGCGCGAGGACGACGGCATCGTCCGGCAGGCTGTCGAGATCGGGCGAGGGCAGGGGCTCACAGACCAGATAAAGTCCCTGATGCACCGAATCGGGCGTCAGCAGCCGATCGATCTCGGACGGGCGCACGAGTTCCGCCTCGACCGGCAAGTCACCGATCTCCTCCCGCAGGCGGCGCAGCGCATTCTCGGTGGCGAGCAGGCGCCGGAAGCGCCGGTGCGGGTTGCGCAGGGCCTCGACGACGGGGTGGACGCCATAGAGAACGGCCTCGTCGATATCGCCGGGACGGTGCGGCGGCGGGGCGCCGGCGCGGCGGGCATGACCGCCCGGCCGGTTGCCGGCCGGCCTGGCCTGTTTGGGACGGAATGGCGGCGCCATCGCTTTCTCCAGAATTTCTCCGCCTGCCGTGCCACGGCACGGCGCTCTTGACCAGCGCGGAACGATCCGCGCGCCCCTCCTTCCCTTCGAAAGGTTCAAACCATGGCAGATGCCAGTCAGCGCTTCGTGGTCATCACCGGCGGCCCGGGCTCTGGCAAGACTACCCTGATCGAGGCTCTCGCGGCTTCCGGCCATGCGGTGATGCCGGAAGCGGGCCGACAGGTCATCCGCGAGCAGCTCGCGGCAGGCGGGCAGGGGCTGCCCTGGGCCGATCGCGAGCGCTTCGCGGCATTGATGCTGGCCCGGGACCTGCGCAATCATGCGGCGGCGCGGAGCAGGACCGGCTTCGTGTTCTTCGATCGCGGCATTCCCGACATCGCCGGCTATCTTTCGCTGTGCGGATTGCCTGTATCGCAAGCCGTCGAGCGGGCCGCCCGCGAATGCCGCTACCGCCGGAGCGTGTTCATCGCGCCGCCATGGCCCGAGATCTTCGCCGGGGATGCCGAGCGCAAGCAGGACTTCGCCGAGGCGCAGCAGACCTGTGAGGCGATGCTCCAAGCCTATCCGCGCTTCGGCTACGCGCTTCTGGAACTGCCGCGGGCGAGCATCGCCGAGCGCGTCGCCTTCATGATGAGGCATCTCGCAGCCCCGGCGTGAGCGCGTTTGCACAGGAACGGCCTTCCGACGGGAAGGAATTTGCGCCGGCGACCTTTTTGCCGTTGACACGCCGCGGCCCGGTCACCATAAGTCCGGCCGCGCCTGCCGGTCGTCACGACAGTGACATATCGGTGGCCCGCGGCTCGAAGAGCCGGTCATGGGCGCAGGCGGGGGAATGTCCCGAGCGGCAAAGGGGGCGGACTGTAAATCCGCTGGCTATGCCTTCGCAGGTTCGAGTCCTGCTTCCCCCACCATTTTTTTCCTAAGTATTTGATTTTTCTTTTTTTAGTGGCGTTCCCTGCGCCTGACGATGAGGTGTGGGAATAAGGCGTTCGATTTCGGTTCCGGAATCAGGAGCGCAGCGGCCTCTCGGGCAAGCCGAGTGCGGTTCGCTGCACGTGTGGCGCCAGCCTTGCGAAGGCCGTGGGTCGCTTCAACCCCGCGGCTCGTCCGAGCAGGCTGGCGACAACCTCGGCCTGATGCTTTTAACAGCTAGCTGTAGAAGATGCCGCCATCCACGTTCAGGGCCTGTCCGGTCACGAAGGCGGAATCGTCCGAAGCGAAGAACGCGACGGGACCCACGACATCCTCGGGATTCCCGAGCCTGTGGAGATCCGTGACTTTCTCGAAATACGCGACCCGCTCGGGGTCGCGCAGGTTGTTCATGCCCATCTCTGTCTGGATGATGCCAGGGCAGACTGCATTCACGGTGATGCCGTACTGCCCCAATTCCATCGAGGCGACGCGGGTGAAGCCGACTACCGCTGATTTCGACGCGGCATAGTGCGACTGGCCGGGGCCGCCAGTGCGCGCGGCGAGTGAGGCGATGTTGACGATGCGGCCGTATCGCCGTTCCCGCATATGGGGGATCATCGCCTGGGTCATCTGGAAGACCCCACGCGCATTGACGGCGAGCGTCGTGTCCCAGAGTTCCGGCGTCAGCTCCTCGATCGAGGCGAGCTTCAGGATGCCGGCATTGTTGACGAGGGCGTCGACATGGCCGAGACCCTGCACCGCTTCCGCCACCGAGCGGCGGCAATCGGCGGGATCGCTGACATCGGCCAGAGCGATGACGCAACGGCGGCCGTGGTTGCCGATCTCGGCCGCGGTTTCATCCAGCGCGGCTTTCTGGGTCGCAAGATCGGTCAGCGCCAGGTCGTAGCCGCGCTCGGCGAGCCCGATGGCGATGGCGCGGCCGATGCCCCGGCTGGCGCCCGTGACGATGGCTTGTCTGGTCATGTCTGTTCTCGCAGCAGCTTCAGGATAAGGGGCAGGTGGGCTTGCGCACCGGCAGGCTGTTCATCGCGTTCACGGTCTCGTCGAAGGAGACCAGATTCGCGCCGGAGCCGAGGCCGGTGGCGACGAGTGCAGCTGTCGCAGTCGCGAGGCGCGCGCATTCCGGAAGTGTCCAGCCGCGGGCAAGGCCGGCGATGAAGCCTCCGGAATAGGCATCGCCGCAGCCGGTGGTATCGCGCACCGGGACCTCGAAGGCCGGCATCGTGAACGCCTGGCCGTCTCGAGTCATGACGAAGGAGCCGTCCCCTCCGAGCGAAATCGCGCAGGCGCCGGCACCCTTGTCGAGGAAGAAGCGCGCGCAGGCGGCAGGATCGTGGGTTCCGACCATCGCGGCGGTCTCGTCGATGCTCGGCATGAAGAAATCGACCTCCGGCAGCAGCGGCTCCACCAATGCGAGGGTCTCGGCACGGGCCGAGATCAGGTCGAGCGTGGTGGTGCGGCCAGCTTTGCGCGCATCGGCGAGCAGTGCGCGCGATGGTTCGCCATCCATCGCCAGCAGCGAGCCGACACCGCCGAGATGGACGATCCGGCCCTCGCAGGCACGCGCCTGCGCTGCAGGCGAGATGCGCCAGCGGGCCGAGGCGCCGCGAGCATGGAGGGCGGGCCGCGATCCGTCGGGCCGGATCGGCAGAATAGTGGCGGAGGTCGGGCTGTCGGCGATGCGCTCCATCACGGAGACGTCGATGCCGTCGCGCTTCAGCGCGTCCAGCACCCAGTCCGCCTTCTCGTCCGCGCCGACGGCGCCGACCGCGAGCGCCTTCAGCCCTAGCCGTGCGCAGGGTACGACGGTTCCGCCCGCGGTACCGGCGACCGTGAGGCGGATCTCATCGATCAGGTAGCGCGTGCCGCCGGGCGGAATCTCGGTGACGGGCACGCCCAGGATATCGAGGATGTAGGAACCGCAGACGCTGACATCATGGGTGTGCGACATCGGAAGTCTTCTCGGAAAGAGAGGGAAAATGGCGGCGGCAGCGTCGGATCAGGCGGCGCCGGTCGGATCTGCGGCCAAGGGCTTCCTCTCGCGCAGGCCGTATTGGCCCCAGCGCTTCAGGATGCTGTCGATCTCCTCGTCCGGCAGGAGCGGCGGCGTGCCGATCTGAAGGCAGCCATGATACTGTTTCGCCAGGGTCTCGACCTCGATGGCGAGCCACATCGCCTTGCGCAGGCTGACGCCGGTGGCGATCAGGCCGTGATGGGCCAGGAGACAGGCACGTCGTCCGGTCAGCGCCTCGAGCGCCAAACGTGACAGTTCCGCCGTGCCGTACTGGGCGTAGGGCGCGCAAGGGATGTCGTTCCCGCCAGCGGCGGCGATCATGTAGTGGATGGCAGGGATGGTCTTGTGCATGATCGCGAGGATCGTGCAGTAGGTCGGATGGGCGTGGACCACCGCCTGCGCCTCGGGCTTGGCCTTGAGGATGTCGAGGTGGAAGCGCCATTCGGTGGAGGGCACATTGCCTTCTCGCGCCTTCCAGCCGCCACCCCAGTCCATGAAGACAATGTCCTCCGGGGTCATCTGATCGTAGGGCAGTCCTGACGGCGTCAGCAGGATGCCGCCGTCGACGCGAACGCCGATATTGCCCGAGGTGCCCTGATTGATGCCCGACGCCGTCATCTCCCGGCAGGCGTCGACGATGGATTGCCGCAGATCGCGGTCGTCCTGGTTTCCTCCCATCCCGCAGAGCCTCCCCGCTCCGGCGATCCCCGGGCGGTGCCGACGATCTGTTCTGCAGTTCAGAACACAATTTCATTTTATTGAAAGCGCATGCAACTTTTCAATGGCTGCATGCGGTACGGCGGACGAAGCTCAGCGCGAAACGTCGATCACCACGCGGCCGCGAATCCTGCCGGCGACAATGTCCTCCGCCAACTCCGGCAGGGAGGACATCGGCTCGATGCGAGCGATCCGGCCGAGCTGCGCCTTGTCGAGATGCTTGGCCAGCGTCTTCCATGCGCTGTCGCGCTTCGCGGCCGGCGCCATCACGCTGTCGATGCCGAGAAGGCTCACGCCGCGCAGGATATGCGGCGCCACGGTCGCCGGAAGGTCCATGCCGCCCGCCAGTCCACAGGCCGCGACGGCACCACCATAGGCTGTCTGCGCCAGCACATTGGCCAGGGTCGTCGACCCCACGGAATCGACCGCGCCACCCCAGCGCTCCTTCTGCAGCGCGCCTCCCTTCTCCGCCAAGGCCGTCCGCTCTACGAAGGCGGTGGCGCCGAGCTCGGCAAGATAGGGGTGCGTCTCGGGTCTGCCGGTGGCGGCTGTGACGGTGTAGCCCTTGCGCGCGAGCAGGCTGATCGCGGTCGAGCCGACGCCGCCGGCCGCGCCCGTCACCAGCACCTCGCGGCCGCCCGGCGCGATCGCTCCCCAACCCTCGAGGGCATCGATGCAGAGCGCGGCGGTATAACCGGCGGTGCCGATGCCCATGGCCTCCTCGAAGGTGAAGGCATCGGGCAGCGGCGTCAGCCATTGGGGCTTGAGTCTCTGGAAGCGGGAATAGCCGCCCCATTCCGTCTCTGAAAGGCCCCAGCCATTGACCAGAACCTTGTCGCCGGCCTTCCAATCGGGCGAGCGGCTTTCGACGACCGTCCCTGCGAGGTCGATTCCCGCCACCATGGGCAGCCGGCGCGCGATCCGTCCCTTGCCGCTGATTGCGAGGCCGTCCTTGTAATTCAACGTCGAGAAGGCGATGGCCACGAGCATATCATGATCGGGAAGATCCGCCACGGTCAGGTCCCGGAACTCGGCACGCGGGCGTCCGTCGTGCTCGACGATTGTCATGGCGCGGAAGCTGTCGGTCATGGCGGTGCCTTTCGCGGCGGTGTGGGTCCGGTCGTGCGGCGCATGGGGATGGCGTCAGTGCGGGGGCGAATGGCCGAGGGCCGTGCTGATCGACAGGGCGGCCTTTCGAACCTCTTCCGAGAACTGCTTCAACTCCTTGCGTTTCAGCCGGGAGTCGGGTCCCGATATGCCGATCGCGCCGACGACCTCGCCGGCCCGGCCGAGGATGGCGCAGGCGCAGGCCGCGATGCCGTCCCGCCATTCGCCCTGCAGGACCACGGCGTAGCCCTGCTGACGGATCTGCGCGATATCGGCCATGAGCTCATCGAGCGTCACGCGGGTCGTCGCGGTGTAGCGCTTGAAGAGCGGCCGGAAGCGTTCGAGGGCCTCGTCGGGCTCATGCGCGAGCATGGCCTTGCCGGTCGCCATGGCGAATGCGGGCGCGCGCATGCCGACGCTGGTATGGGCACGGATCTGATGCTGGCTCTCGATCTTGTCGACATAGACCACGTCGGTGTCGTCAAGTACGGAGAGATGCACCGTCTCGCCTGTCGCTTGCGCCAGCTTCTCCATGGCCGGCCGCGCGGTGGAAACGAGGTCCATGCGCCTGACGACGCAGCTTCCGAGTTCCCAGATCTTCAGCGTCGGCTCGTAGGTGCTGACCGGCGGAGGCGCCTGCCGGACGAAACCCTGGGCCTGAAGGGTCGCCAGCAGCCGATGGACATTGCTCTTGGTCAACCCGAGCTCGCCGGCGAGGTCCGTGATGCCGCGCGGCTTGCTGCTTCGTGCCAGAACCTCGAGGAGCCGGAGCCCCTTCGTGAAAGCCTTGTCCATCGTGTGACCCGTTTCCCCTGAGCCGGAAATCTCTATGCCCCGGCATAGGCGACGGGAAGACGGCCGCCAACCGGGGCAGCCGCCTTCCCGCCGGCCGGCTATTTGGCCAACAGCGCGTTGAGCTTCTCCTGCCCGAATTCCTCGTTGGTCGCGCGGCCGTCGTGTGCTGGGGCCCCCCAATAGTCAGGGCTCCATTCGATGGCCTGCGCCAGGTTCTTCGGGTTGTTGGCCCAGTAGGTGCTGATTTTCGGGTCGGCCGCGTCGAACACGACCGAAGAAGGCAGCGCGACCGGGAAATTCGACGTCAGCTCGGCGGCGCGCTTGGGGTCGAGCCGCCAGGACAGCACCTTGAGGGCGTTGTCGTAATTGGGCGCGCCCTTCGGGATCGAGAAGAAGTCGTAATAGACGAAGCCCTGGTTCCAGGTCAGCGCGACGGGGGCGCCTTCGAGGGCGAATTTGCTCATCGAGCCGGTATAGGCCATGCACATGTCGGCCTCGCCGTCGAGGAGCAGCTGCGGCGGCTGCGCGGCCGTCGTCCACCATTTGGTGATATGCGGCTTGATCTCCGCGAGCTTCTTGAGCGCCCGCTCCATGTCGATCGGATAGAGCTTGTCCTGGGGCACGCCGTCCGCCATCAGCGCCGCCTCGAAGGTGAAGCGCGACCAGGCGGGCATGCAGCGCCGGCCCGGGAACTTCTTGACGTCCCAGAAATCGGCCCAGCTCTGCGGTTCGTTGCCGGGCTTGTACTTGTCCTTGTTCCAGGCGAGGCCGACGCCGATCACCTGCAGCGCGACGCCCTTGGGCCGCTTGAGGTTGTCCGGCATCGCCGCGAGCGTCTTCTGCGCGGATTCGGAGAGCTTCTTGTAGTCGATGTCCGCGAGGCAGCAGTCGCCGAGCAACTTGGTCTCCTGGTCGAAGATGAAGGCGAGATCCCAGGCCGCCTTGCCGGCATCCGCCTGGGCCTTCAGCCGCGGGCCGCTGCGGGCTTCCTGGACGGTCACGACCTTGATGCCCGTCTCCTTCTCGAACGGCCCGTACATGATCTTGCGCAGGGCTTCGCCGTAGGCGCCGCCCGGATCCTGCACGATCACCTCTTTGCTCTGGGCATGGGCGCTCTGCGCCAGGCCGGCAGGCAATGCCACGGTGGCCAGGACCGCAAGCATCCGCCAGGTCGTCATGCGTCTCGTCATGTGCTTCATCCCTCCCGTTTTTGTTTGATTTGTTAGTCAGGCGCCGGCGCGTGTCCGCGCCAGCACCGGGCCGGCGAGCGCGAGCCCGATCACGACCAGCAGGACCTCGAGCGAGGAAACCACCGCCAGAACCGGGTTGAGCTGGTAGTTGATGTCGGCCCAGAGCATCAGCGGCAGCGTCTTCAACTGCGCGCTGGACAGGAACAACGACAGCACCAGTTCGTCGAAGGAGTGCAGGAAGGCGAAGAAGGCCGCTGCAGCGAGGCCGGGTGCGATCGCCGGCAACGTCACCGTGCGAAACACGGTGAGCGGGGGGGCGCCATGCAGGGCGGCCGCCTGTTCGAGCCGCCTGTCGACGCCCTGGAGCGCGGCCGAGACGATGATCACGACGAGCGGAATCCCGCCGATCGCATGGGCTGAGGCGAGCCCCCAGATCGTTCCCACGAGGTCGAAGCGCAGGAACAGGCTGTAGAGCGACAGACCGAGCACCACCGGCGGCACGATGACCGGGCTCACGAGCAGCAGCATGATGATCGATTTGCCGCGGATCTCGCTGCGCACGATTCCCATCGCGGCGGAGGCGCCGAGTGTCACCGAGATGATAGCCGAGGTGGCGGCGATCACCGAGGATTTCCAGAAGGCCTCCATCCAGTTGGGGTCGGAGAAGAACTTCTCGTACCAGCGCAGCGACAGCCCCGGCGGCGGGAAGGTGAGGTAGGAAGCGCTGCTGAACGAGATCACCATCACGACCAGGATCGGCAGGATCAGCGTGGCGATGACGGCGCCGCCGAGAAGGATCACGGTCCAGCGGCCCCAGGCTGGGTTGAGCCGGCTCAGCAGCCGCAAGGCGGGCCAGCCGACACGGTCTGCAACTCCGGCGAGAAGCCGCCGCTGCGGAGTGGGCACCGCCTCATGCGCGGTTGCCGGACGAGGTTGCCCCTCCGCGAGCTGGCCGCCGCCCCAGATGAAGGAGAAGCCGAGGAAGTGGCCGGCCAGCGCGACGAAGAGCAGCGTGATGATCAGCAGCACCACGGCCAATGCCTGAAGGAAGCCCTCGCTGCCGATGAAATCGGCCTGTTGCACGATGTGCATCGCGAACATCTGGTCGCCCGGTCCGCCGAGCAGCGTCGGGGTGATGAAGAAGCCGAGAGCGGCCACGAAGACGAGCAGGAAGCCCGCGCCCATCCCGGGCAAGGTGAGGGGCAGGAGAATGCGCCAGAAGGTGGCGATCGGTCCGGCGCCGGAGGCTTGCGCGGCCCGCGGCAGCGCCACGTCGAGACGTGAGACGCTGGAATAGATGCTGAGCACCATGATCGGCAGCAGCACCGCCGTCATGCCGAGCAGGACCGTGCCGCGGTTGAAGAGGAACTGGGCGGGTTCGCCGAGCAGTCCGAGCCCGGTCAGGAGCTTATTGACCGGGCCGTTGCGGCCGAGCAGCACCATCCAGGCATAGGTGCGGATCAGGATGGCGATGAAATAGGGCAGCAGCACTCCGGCCGTGACCAGGATTCTGGCGATGCCGGATGTACGCCGGATCAGGAGCGCCGTCGGGTAGCCGAGCAGCAGGCACAGCGTCGCTACGGTAAGGGATATCTGCATCGTCCGGACGAGCGCGTCCCAGTAGAGCGGCACCGAGAAGACGCGTTCGAAGAAGGTCGACCATGTCGGGCCGCTGACGCTGATGCGGAAGAGATCGACGACCGGCAACAGGTAGATGAAGCCGAGGAAGAGCGCGGCCGGCAGCAGGAGCAATGCCGGGTTGGATAGCCTGACGGCGAAGCCCGCCGGGCGGCGAGGATGGGAGGCTGCGGCAAGGGCGGTCACGAGAGCACCCAGCAATCGGCGGCACCCCAGCTTACATGGAGGCGTTCGCCGACATCCGGCAGCGACCGCCCTGCCGTGTCCATGCAGCGGATCAGCAAGGTCTCGCCGCTTTCGGTCCGGGCCTCGATCCGCAGGACTTCGCCGAGGAACAGGGCCGACGTCACCGTGACCGGCATCGTGTTCGGACCGGGGCTGCCTGCGATGGCGATTCGCTCCGGCCGCACCAGCACCGCCGCACGCCCCACCTCGATGCCGTGCCCGGCATCGGCCTCGAAGACGTAGCCGGCCCGGTTGCGCAGCGCCATCGTGGCGCCGCGGCGTTGCACGATCTCGGCCTCAATCAGGTTGCTCTCGCCGACGAAGGACGCGACGAAGCGGTTCTGCGGGTGCCGGTAGATGTCGGTTGGAGTGCCGATCTGCACGATCCGCCCGGCGTCCATCACGGCGATGCGGTCGCTCATCGTCAGGGCCTCGCCCTGGTCGTGCGTGACGAACAGGATGGTGCTGCCTATGGTGCGGTGCAGTGCGCGGATCTCGATCTGGATGGATTCCCGCAGCCGCCGGTCGAGCGCGCTGAGCGGCTCGTCCATCAGCACGATCTTCGGGCGCCGGACGATGGCGCGGGCGATGGCGACGCGCTGCTGCTGGCCACCCGACATCTGCGAGGGCGTCTTTGCGGCGTGTTCGGAAAGACGCATCATCTCGAGCGTTTCGCCGACGCGGCGCTGTGCACTTTCCCGGTCGACGCCGGCCATGCGCAGCGGAAAAGCCACGTTCTGCGTGACGGTCATGTTGGGAAACAGCGCGTAGCTCTGGAACACCATGCCGAAGCCGCGCCTGTGGGTCGGCACATGGTCGATCGGCGCGTTGTCGACATGCATCTCGCCGCCGTCGAGCTTCTGGAACCCGGCGAGCAGGTTGAGCAGCGTCGTCTTGCCGCTTCCGGATGGGCCGAGCAGGGTGATGAACTCGCCCGGCCGGATATCGAGGGAAATACGGTCGGCCGCACGGAAGGCGCCGTAGTTCTTGACTACCTCGCGCATGACGATGCCCGAGCCGATCGAGCCCTCTGCACGAGCCGCTCCCGGCTGTCCCACCTGCGCCGCCGGCATGGCACGAGAGGCCAGTTCCGTCGCCATCACGTCTCTCCCGTCGTTCTGAATTATAGAACGCAATTCTGTTTTCTTTCAGTAATCAGCTTGCTCTGCGCGCTGTCAAGCTGTCTCATCGAGCTCGGTGACAGGAGTGCGGACGATCGCTTCGGGTGCCGTGGAGGGCATGTTGACACCGCGATCGGCGTGCCGCTAGGGTTATTTCAGAATTGCGTTCTATATTATAGAACAATAACCGCGGCGCCGCAGAGATCGCGGGGTCGGCTCGGAGGGAGAAGGACGCGATGGACCTTCGGGGCATGGCGGCCCGTGTCGAGGCGGGAATGCAGCTCGCGCTGCCGGTCGATTATGCGGGAGTCTCGATGGCGATGACCCGGGCGCTGATCGAGCGCGGCGCCGGCGATCTCGACCTGTTCTGCGTTCCGACCGGCGGCCTGCAGGTCGACCAGCTGATCGGCGCCGGGCTCGTCCGCTCGGTCGAGACGAGCGCGGTCTCGCTCGGCGAGGCGGGCGGGGCTCCGCGCTTCAACCAGGCCGTCGGCGAAGGACGGATCGTAGTGCGCGACGCAACCTGCCCGGCGATCCATGCCGCGCTCATGGCGGCGCAGAAGGGCAATCCCTTCCAGCCTCTGCGCGGCCTCGTCGGTAGCGATGTCCTGCGCTTCCGGCCTGACTGGCGGATGATCGACAACCCCTTCGCCGAGGACCGCGACCCGATCGTCCTGATCCCGGCAGCACGTCCCGACATCGCCATCTTCCACGCGCCGATGGCGGACCGGAACGGCAATGTCTGGATCGGGCGGCGCCGCGAGCTTGCTGCGATGGCTTATGCCGCAGGGCAGACCCTGGTCACGGTCGAACGCATCATCGACGAGAACCTGCTCGGCAGCGAGACGAGCGCAGCGGGAACCTTGCCGGCGCTCTACGTGACAGAGATCGCGGTCGCTCCCAGAGGTGCCTGGCCTTACGGGCTCTGGGGAGAATACGCCACCGACACAGCCGAGATCCTGCGCTATGCCAAGGCCGCCCGCACGGCGGAAGGCTTCGCCACCTATATGGCCCAACCTGCCGCGGGACGCGCCGAGGAGCCCGCGCAGTGACCGAGGTGCATCCCCGCGAAATCCTGATCGCCACGATCACGCGACTCCTCGACGGTGTCCGGCATGTCGCGGTCGGCGCCTCCTCGCCGATCCCCGCCGCAGGCGCGATGCTGCTGCGGGCCATGAAGAAGCGCGCGGGCGCGCCGCCGGTCAGGATCTCGATCCTCGGCTCGGTCGAGCATAATTTCTTCACCAACGGCTCCGCCGAATTGTTCGATTGTGCGGGTCAGGGGCGAATCGACGCCTTCTTCCTCGGCGGCGGCCAGATCGACGGACAGGCCAACATCAATCTCGTCGGCGTCGGCGATTATCCGGCATCGACGCCGCGCTGGCCGGGCTCGTTCGGCTCGGCCTATCTCTATTTCGTGGTGCCGCGCGTCATCCTCTTCCGCGAGGAACACAGCCCACGCGTCTTCGTGGACAAGGTCGATTTCATCAGTGCGCCCGGCACCAGCGCGCCCGGCGTCCACCGGACCGGCGGGCCGGTGGCGCTGCTGACTGGCAAGGCGCTGTTCAGCTTCGACAAGACCCGGCCGGGCTTCACCCTGGAGAGCCTCCATCCCGGCCACGCGCTGGAGGAGGTCCGGGAGGCGACGGGATTCGCATTTGCGGATCCCCGGGACACCGGCCGGACCCCGGCGCCGGATCGAGAGACGCTCGCGCTGCTGCGCGGACAAGTGATGGACGAGCTCGCGGAAACCTATCCGGAATTCGCAAGCCAGATGCGGCGCGAGGTCCATGCGTGACGCTTCGATCCGCAAGAGACAATCGGCAGGACAGGATATGAATTCTCGCATCGGTTCCCTGGCCAGCATCAAGGTCATCGACGCCAGCCGGGTTCTCGGGGGACCCTATGCCGGCCAGATCCTCGGCGACCATGGTGCGGACGTCGTCAAGATCGAACCTCCGGCGGGCGACGAGACGCGCGGCTGGGGGCCGCCCTTCCTTGAAGGCGCGGCGAGCTATTTTCTGGGCCTCAACCGCAACAAGCGCGGCATGGCGCTCGACCTGACGCAGAAGGCAGGCCGCGAGCTGCTGCTGCGCCTGCTGGAGACGGCCGACGTCTTCATCGAGAACTTCAAGACCGGCACGCTCGACCGCTGGGGCCTTGGGCGTGCGGAACTCGAGCGGCGCTTCCCGCGCCTCGTCCATTGCCGCGTCTCGGGCTTCGGCGGGGACGGGCCGCTCGGCGGTCTGCCGGGCTACGACGCGGCGATCCAGGCCTCGGCCGGCATCATGAGCGTGAACGGTGAGCTCGGCGGTGCGCCGCTGCGCGTGGGATTGCCAGTCGTCGACATGGTGACGGGGCTGAACGCCGTGATCGGCATCCTCATGGCGTTGCAGGAACGGGAATCGAGTGGGAAGGGGCAGTTCGTCGAGACGACGCTCTATGATTGCGGGGTCTCGCTGCTGCACCCCCATCTGCCGAATTTCTATCTCTCGGGACAGGTTGCGGGCCGCTCTGGCAACGCCCATCCCAACATCACCCCCTATGACGTCTTCACGACACGCGATGCGCCGCTCTTTCTGGCCGTCGGCAACAACCGGCAGTTCGCGACTCTTTGCAAGGTGATCGGCCGGCCGGAGCTGGCCGAGGATGCGCGCTACGCAACCAACAAGGACCGCAACATCAACCGCGACGCGCTCAAGCGAGATCTCGAGGCGGCGATGGCGGGCTTCGACTGCGGTCCGCTGGCCGAGCTGCTGATCAAGTCCGGCGTGCCTTGCGGCGCCGTGCGCTCCATCGACCAGGTGATGGCGGATCCGCATACGCATCACCGCGGCATGGTGGTCGATATCGGCGCCTATCGCGGCACGGGCAGCCCGATCAAGATGTCGCGGACCCCGGCCTCCTATCGGCTGGCGCCGCCGCGCTTCGGCGAGCATACGGCGGAGGTGCTCGAAGAGGTCGGGGTGCAGGGCGATCTCTTCGCCGGGGTGCTGCCGGGTTTCGAGCCGGCGCCGAAGGGCGGGGCCAGGGGGGATGAGACGCAGGCAAGCATGCCCGCGTCGCGGAAGGTGCTCGGATGAGCTCGATCCAGCGCTACCCGCATTGCAGCCATTGGGGCGCCTACACCATCCTGGTCGAAAACGGCAGGATCGTCGGCATCGAGCCCTTCGAGCATGATCCTTCGCCGTCGCCGATCAACCAATCGGTCCGCGATTGGGCGAGCACGGAGCGCCGTGTCCTGACCCCGCTGGTCCGTTCGGGCTGGCTCGAAGGCCGCGAGAGGAGCGATCGCCGCGGCCGGGGGCGCGACAGGTTCGTGCCGGTGAGCTGGGAGGAGGCGACCTCGCTCGTCGCGGGCGAGATCAAGCGCGTCTCGGAGAGCTTCGGCAACGCCTCGATTTTCGCGGGGTCCTATGGCTGGACCAGCTGCGGCCGGTTCCACCACGCGCCGTCGCAATTGAAGCGCATGTTGAACCTGGTCGGTGGCTATACCGGCCACGCCGACACATATTCGATCGCAGCCGGGCCGGTGATCCTGCGCCATACGCTGGGCGACGACAGCGCCTGCGGCGGCGAGGCCAATACGCTGGACACCATCGCGCAGCACAGCGAGACGCTGGTCGTTTTCGGGGCGCTTTCGCCGCGGACGGCGCAGAACGAGGCCGGCGGGATCGCCAGCCATGCGCTGGAAACCCATCTGCGCAAGATCGCCGAGAGGGGCGTGAGGGTCGTCCTGGTTTCACCGCTGCGCGATGACGTGCCCGGCTGGCTGGGCGCCGAATGGTGGCCGATCCGGCCGAATACCGATGCGGCCTTGATGCTCGGGTTTGCCGGCGAGATCCTGAGGCGGGACCGGCACGACCGCGCCTTCCTCGAGCGCTGCACGAGCGGCTCCGAACGGCTGATCGCCTATCTCGACGGCAGCCTGGACGGCGTGGCCAAGGACGCGGGCTGGGCCGCCGGCATTACCGGGCTGGAGGCGAGCCTGATCGTCGCGCTTGCGCAGCGGCTGGTCGAGACGCGCTCGATGCTGACGGTGAGCTGGAGCCTGCAGCGCGCCCATCACGGCGAGCAGCCCTTCTGGGCGGCGCTGGCGCTGGCGGCGATGACGGGCCAGATCGGCCTGCCGGGCGGCGGGGTCGGCTATGGCTATGCGTCGCTCGGGGGCGTCGGTGCGCCGATCAATCTCGCGAAGTCGCCGGCGATGCCGCAATTGCGGAAGGCGCTGAAAAGCTTCATTCCGGTCGCCCGGATCAGCGACATGCTGCTGCATCCGGGCGAGGCATACACCTATGAAGGTGAGACCCGCACCTATCCCGATGCGCGGCTGGTCTACTGGGCCGGCGGCAACCCCTATCACCACCATCAGGACCTCAACCGCCTCGCGGAGGCCTGGACCCGGCCGGAAACGATCATCGTGCAGGACCCGATGTTCACCGCGACCGCGCAGCGCGCCGACATCGTATTGCCGGCCAACACGTCGATCGAGCGCAACGATATGGCGGGCAACAAGCGCTCCGACTGCATCATCGCCATGCACAAGGCGATCGGGCCGGTCGGGGAGTCCCGCTCCGATTTCGACATCTTCCGGGCGATCGCCGAAAAGCTCGGCATCGGGCGGGAATTCGACGAAGGCCGCGACGAGATGGGTTGGCTGCGCCACCTCTACGAAACGACCCGCGACGATGCCGCGGCGCGTCTTGGCTTCAAGATGCCGGATTTCGACACTTTCTGGGCCCAGGGCTATGCTCGCTGCCCGACGCAGGCCGAACACACTTATCTGTCCGCGTTTCGCGATAAGCCGCAGGATAATGCTCTCGCGACCGAAAGCGGGCGGATCGTCCTCGGCAGCAGCACTCTCGCGGCGCTCGACTACGACGATTGCCCGGCCCATCCGGCCTGGATCGAGCCGGTGGAATGGCTTGGTGCGGCCGGTGCCGCCGATCAGTTCCACCTCATCTCCCACCAGCCCGAGGGGCGGCTGCACAGCCAGCTCGAGACGAGCGCTGCCAGTATGGCCGGCAAGCGCGGCGGCCGCGAGCAGGCGCGGCTTCACCCAGAGGACGCGGCAGCCCTCGGCATTGCCGACGGCCAGACGGTCCGGCTCTGGAACGAGCGTGGGGCCTGCCTCGCGACGGCCCAGATCAGCGACGGGGTGCGGCGCCGGGTTGTCGTCCTGCCGACCGGCGCCTGGTTCACGCCCACCGGCAATAGCGGCCTCGACGTCGCCGGCAATCCGAACGTCCTGACGGTCGATATCGGGACATCCCGCTTCGGGCAAGGCTGCTCGGCCCATACCTGTCTCGTCAGGATCGAGCCTTATGAAGGCGAGGCCGGCGATGCGGCGCAGCGTTATCGCGAGCAGATGAACCGGCTGGTCGCCATATAGCGCCGCGCCTCACGAGGACTGGACGAGCGGGACGCAGCAGCAGCGCCCGCCTTCGTGCAGGAAAGGAATCGATGACATGACGCAGCCCGCTATCAGCCGTTTTCCCGTCCCCGAGATCGATGCGTTGCCGGACGATATCCGCGAGCGGATCCTCGCCGTGCAGGAGAAGTCCGGCTTCGTACCAAACGTCTTCCTGACGCTCGCGCATCGTCCGGACGAGTTCCGCGCCTTCTTCGCCTATCACGACGCCCTGATGAACAAGGCGGACGGGCTGACGAAGGCCGAGCGCGAGATGATCGTGGTCGCGACCAGCAATGCCAACCAGTGCCAGTATTGCGTCGTGGCTCATGGCGCGATCCTGCGGGTGCGGGCGAAGAATCCGCTGATCGCGGACCAGGTGGCGGTGAACTACCGCAAAGCCGACATCACGCCCCGGCAGCGCGCGATGCTTGACTTCGCGATGAAAGTCTCCGCTCGCGCCTATGAGGTCCGGGACGACGACATCGCCACGCTGCACGAGCACGGTTTCAGTGAGGACGATACCTGGGACATCGCCGCCATTGCGGCCTTCTTCGGCATGTCGAACCGCCTCGCCAACGTGACCAGCATGCGCCCGAACGACGAGTTCTACGCAATGGGGCGCTAGACAGCTCTCGGCTCCTTGGAGGGCGCTCGGGTGCGGGGGGACGCCATAGCCGGGAACTCACGGGCAAGGCGCTACGACCTCAGGCGAATGGAGATGGGCGCGCATCGATCCAGCGCCCTGCCAGACTTCAGGACATGGGCGGTACCACTGACCGCCCGCCAGTTATGTGCAGCTCGCCTTGCGTATCCGGCGGCAAAGCGCCGATCGCGGTGTCACTTTTGACGGTATGTGGGATTATATAACAATTTCAATTACATAAATGTTCGTTGATTTGTCCGGCCCGGCCCACCACTTTTTCTCCGACGTGTCGGTTCTGGATGCGGCCCGCTCTGGCGCGGGGCCGTGCGCGGTCGACGGTGACCGCTCAAGCACCGTTAGAACAGCAGGCGCCAGGTGCTCCATCCGAGCAACGAAAGCCAGCCGAGCATCGCGGCGGCAGACGCAGTCAGGAACATCGGGACGAGCAAACGTTCCTTGATCCCGTTCACGAGCATTCTCCCGAAGCAATGGGCGGATCGGAGTGCCGGCCGATCGGCTCGGCTTGGCTAGGCTAGGCGCCGGTCGGCAACGGATCTGACTGAATGGCCGCCGAGCCCTGATCGATCGACCCTGCCGGCTGTCGGGGGGAGCGCCGCTTTCGCGGAACGAACGGCAATACCTGTGCCGAGGAGGTGATGTTTCTGGCCTCATGCAAAGCGACGATCGCATCTTCGATCATCTTTCGCAGGTGAGCGTCGTTACGATTGTTGCCGATCAAGCAGAAGAATGCGCTCAATAGAAAGATATTACACTGATCGTAGTCAGAGTGACTGATTCCGCGCTTCGCCTTCTCTATCCTCATCTCGGCCTCCGCTCACTACAGAACTCGAGAGTGATCCCGAATTCGGACCGCGCTGAATGAAAGCATGGACGCGCCACTGCCGATTTGATCTGGCGCAAAAAAGGAGCCCCGCGGCGAAAGGGCACGTGCCGCTAGCGGCGCAGCATCAGAGGGAGTGCGAGCAGCAGGGCGGCGGCGAACACGATGGCGGCGCGCAACCACACGGCGGAATGTCGTTCGCCCGGCATTTCTTTTGCTTCGTCTTATTAATGATGACGTAAGGGAACATGATGACTGTCCGTTCGCAACCGCATTCTGCGGCAGATGTTCGCCGCCGGCGACTCAGCGGCTGGCGTCACAAGCCCGGGCGGTGCGTTGCGCCGCCTGTCGGGAGGATGGGCTCGATCCCCTCCACGACTGTCCGCGTGCCGGCCGGCGCGGTGTTCAGGCCGGGCGCGTGGCCCATTCTCCCAGCAGCGAGACGTTGGTGAGGCTGATGAGGTGAGCCTGGATCGGCCCGAGATAGCCTTTCCGGCGCAAGTCGAGCCAGGCGTCGTCGGGCAGCGCGTTGAGCCGCTGCTCGTCGACGGCCGCAAAGCCGCTGAAGCTCGAATGTCCGCCATCGGCCGAACGGATCTCGATGGTCACGGTCTGCAGCAGGTCGAGGGTCTTGAGCTGGGCGCCGAAGGCGGCGGTGCGCTCCGCCGCCTCGCTGTACTCGGCCACGAAGGCGATGACTCGCTGCAGCGCCTCGGCCGGCTCGCCATCGTCCTGGAACAGGCGCTCGCCCTCGGCCTTATCGAGCCCGGCGAAGCCGCCGTCGATGCAGACGACCTGCCGCTCGCTCGAGATTTCCCCGCCGATGAACGGATAGCGTCGCAGATAGGCCGGGGCGTGACGGCCGCGCCAGCGCCCGTCGCCGTCGACGAAACAGCTTTCGCCCGGCCGCATGCCGACCATGAACAGCGGCGAGACCGTGCCGTTCTCCTCGAGGAAGAGGATCGGCATGTCGCGGCAGCCGGGCACGAACTCCGCCAGCAGCGCCGGGAGCACGTGGCTGCCGGCGGCGAAGGCATAGGGCCTCTCGGCCGGGGCGATGCGAGCCTGGCGATGCGTATCGCGGTCGATGACGGCGATGCTGGAATAGAAGAGCGGGAGCGAGGCCATGGCGGGTCCTTGTCCGTAGGGAAGTCGGGAGAAGCCGTTCGGGCGGCTCAGAGCGTCTTGCGCAGGGTGAGCCGGAAATAGAGCTCGACGTCCCGCTGCGCCGCCGAGACGCGTTCGAGCGGGTGCCCGACGCCGCCTTCCAGCGAGGCCCATTCGACGGGGCGCCAGATCAGCCCGGCGCCCAGCGACGTCGCGCGGAAATGCGTCGCGGCGTTGTAGTCGGTGCGGCCGTGGTCGAGGAAGACGAGCGCCTCGAGCGACTTCAGCGGCTCGGGCAGAATGTAGTGCAGTTCTGCCTGGCCGTAGAAGCCGGAATTGCCGAAGGCGCTGCCGATCGGATAGCCGCGCACTGTGGTCGGGCCGCCGATCTGGAAGATCTGGTCGCCGGGCAACTGCGATTCTCCGGTAACCTGCCAGGCGCCGACGAGCGACCCGTAGAAGTCGTCGGTCAGCCGCCAGACGGACGCCGTGTTGCCGGTCCAGATCGTATAGTTGCGCCGGGCGCCCGACAGCCTGTCACGATGCGCGACCTGCGACCAGTTCACCGTCGACTGGTGCGAGAGGTTGGGCAGGGTCACGGTCAACGCCGCGCCGGCGGTGGCCCGCGTGTAGCCGGTCTCGACCGTCGTGAAGCCGAGCTGCTTGCTGCTGCCGCTGCCGGCGCCGAGCGCGCCTGTCGCCTGCAGCAGGATCGCATCGGTGGCGAAGACGGGTTGCGACAGCGTCAGCGAACGGCTTTCCGAGACGCCTTCCGGCCGCAATTCACGGATCGCGCCAGTGACGATCCGGTAGGCGGAGCGGGTGAGGCTGAGACCGAATCGCGTGCCCCATGGCGAGACCGGGAGGGTATAGCTAGCACTGCCAAGGATGCTGCCCCGCCCCCGCGAGCCGTAGAGCACGAGCTTGTCGTCGATGCCGAGCAGGTTGTGATGGCGCCAGAACAGGATGCCCTGGTAGCGGCCGGTCGAGGAGACGCCCTGGTTATCATAGGAGAGCTGAAGCGTGTTGCGCAGCGGCTCCGTTACGGCGAGGTCGAGATCGGTCAGGCCGAAGCCGGCTCCGGCCTGGAGCTGGGCGCGGATCTGCAGCTCGTTGAGCCGGTTGAAGATCGAGATGCTGCGATTGAGCGCGGGGGCGTCCACGATCTCGCCTTCGCCGGCCGGCACCTGCGAGCGAACGTACCAGGGCCAGGTCCGAACCGCCCCGGAGACGCCGATCCTGCCGACGCGCCCCTCGACGAGGCGGATCCTCAGCACGCCGCCATCGAGCTTCTGCGGCGGCAGAACCGCGCGGGCGGTGACCTGTCCCTTATCGGCATAGAGGTCGTTGACCGCCTGGACCAGCAGGCCGATCTCCGCGAGGTCGACGCGCCGGCCGAGATAGCGCGAGCGGATGGCGTCGAGCTCCGCCGAACTCAGGAAATGCGAGGCGTCGAAGTCGATGCGGCGGAGCACGACGGTGGCGCCGCCCGCCGGGAATTGCAGCTTCGCCTCGGGTGCCGGCGCGACCAATCCCGGGCCGCGCTGGCGCTGTGGTGCAGTCTGCCGCTCGATTTCGCGCTGCTGGCGGCCGGCCTCCGTCTCCAGCGTCTGCGGGACGACGAACTGCGCCGCTGCGGGCTCGGCGAAGGCTATGGTTCCCGCGGCCATGGCGAGGCCGAAGGCAAGGCTCGTTCTGCTCAAGGCTGCTCCCCGATGCCGTCAAGGTTGACGGGAGGCCTACCGCCCAAGCCGGCGATGCTCGCCGTGGTTTCCGGACCATCCTTGCTGCGCCAGCGCCCGTCGCTGCCGAGCACGAAGCCGCGCATGATATCGGCGAAGGAGAGCCCGGTCGGGAAGACCGCGCCGAGCCGCGCGAGTTCCTGCGAGACAGGCCCGCTGCCGGCCGGGACGTCGACCACGTCGGTGTCGGCCGCCGTCACGAAGGCGCTCGAGGTCAGACGCCTGCCATCGATCACCAGGGAGAACTCGCGATGATTGGGGTAGAGCTGGACGTCGTAGCCGCCGACCGGAACGATGGAGCGATTGCTCGCCAGCACGGACATCGCCGGCACACGCAGCTCCAGCGCGCCGGGAACGAAGGCCCTGGCGATCTCCAGCCGGCTCGCGGTGGCGGCGATGCGACCATCGACCGCGTCGAACCGGCCGATCCGGACGCGGTCCGCCTCGATCGATAGCGCCACCTCTTCTGCTGTGCGCCGATCCAGGCCGCCGATGTCGAGCGCGAGCGGCGTGCCGACCTCTCCGGGAAGCTGGACGATGTCCGCCGTAATCCGCCGGCCGAGGATGACGATGCCGTCGCCGGCGGCGAAGCGCCCGAGAGAGATGTCGCCCAAGGTGCTGGCCGCGACGTTGCGGGCCGCGCCGATCGCGATGGCGATCGAGCCGCGGCCGCTGCGCCCGGCCCGCAGGGTCAGCGCATCCGTGGCCGAGATCCGGTTGCCGGCGATATCGGCCTGCGCCAGCAGCGTGGCGCTGCCACCCGCCTCGATGCGCGTGAAGACGATGGACCGGCCCTGCAGGGTCGCATCCGTGGCGGCGGACAGGGACGCGATCGCCAGCGCACCGGTGTCCGCGACGAGGCTCGCCGTGGCTCCGCTGCGCAGGTCGTCCAGCGTCACGTCGCCCGCGCTGTGGACGGAGACGGCTTCGGCTGCGGACAGCAAGCCAGCCCGGATGCCGCCGGTGCGGGCGAGCAGGGTGAGGTCGCCGGAGCGCATCGTCGCTGCGTCGAGAGCGATTCCGGCTCCCGCTTCGATCTCGAGCCGGCCGCCGCTGTCGATACGTCCCGCGGCAAGGCCTCCGCCGGCGTCCAGCCTGGTCGATCCGGCGGCCGAAATCGTGCCGACGGAGAGCAGTGTCGCCGCCACGAGGGATGCGTCGCCGGTGAGCGTCGCGGCCGCCATCGAGATCGCCCCCGCCGTGGACGTGGCCTTCATGTTGCCGGCGCGCAGCTCGGTGACCGAAAGGGGTCCTTGTGCCGTCAGCAGGGCATCGCCGGTGGTGGCGACGCGGCCTGCCGCAATCCCGGACTGGCGGGATGCGATGGCCAGCGCGCCGGTTCCGGCGTCGAGGCTCCCGAGCGAGATCATCTGAGCGGCATCGAGGCGCGCGCCCGCAGCCGATCGAGCCGATGTCAGACTGATGCCGCCAGCGTCCGAACGGGCCGAGAGGGCGCCACCGGCGTCGAGCGTCGCGATGGCGAGCGCATGGCCCGCGTTGAGCGTCATGTCGCCATCTGCCGACAGCGTGGCCGCATCGATTTCGCCGGCCGCGATCGAGAGCGACCCGCCCGCAACCGCCCGCTGCAGACGCGCGGTGCTGCCGGCTTCGAGCCGCGCCGAGGTGCCGGCGCTGAAGACGGCCACGTCGAGGAAGCCGCGGGCGTCGAGATGCGCCCCCGCCGCTGCGGCGACGGTCGCGATGGTGATGTCGCCGCCCGAGGAAATCACGGCGAGATCGCCGGTGCTCGTCGCAGCAGCGCCTGCAACGGTGATCGAGCCGGTCGCCTCGAGTGCCGAGGTCGCGCCGGCGCTGAGGCTGCCGAGCCGAAGCGTGCCGCTCTGGGCTATGACGGTCGCGGCTCCGCCTGCCGTCAGATTGCCCGTGACGGAGACGGCGGTTCCGGCCGTGAGGGTCGCCGCGCCGGCCGCCGTGATCGAGCCCGCGGCGATGCCGCCAGCGGTCGAGCTCACGGCGAGGTCGCCGGCACTGGTCGCGGCCGTGCCGTCGATGGTGACCGTGCCCATCGCGTCGAGCGCAGAGGTCGCGCCGGCGCTCAGGCTGCCGAGGCGGATCGTGCCGTCATGCGCGGTGACCGTCGCGGCTCCGCCGGCCGTCAGGGCGCCGGTAAGGGAGACGGCGGTCGCTGCCGTGAGAGTCGCCGCGCCGGCCGCCGCGATCGAACTCGCGTCGATGCCGCCGGCGGTCGAGGTAACCGTCAGGTCGCCGGCGCGGGTCGAGACGCTGGCGAGGACGATCGCGCCTGTCGCGGTAATGGAACTGGCGGCGCCCGCTTGCAGCAGGCCGACCGTCAAGCCGCCATTGCTGCTCCTCAAGGCGGTGCCGGCGAAGCTCGCCGCGGTGTCGACCGCGAGGGGGCCGGCAGCCGACAGGCCGATCGCCCCCGCATCGGCAGTGAGGGCGGTCGCATGCGTGCCGGCCGCTGCCGAGAGATGGATGTCACCGATGAGGCTGCGCGCCGAAATATACGGGGCCGCGAAGGCGAGCGCGGTGCTGCCCGAGCCGATCCCGGTCCCTGCCGAGAGCGCGATGAGGCCTCCTGGCTGGCTCGCGTCGAGACCGGCTGCGGCGTCGCCATTGCCGGTGATCGCCGCGGCAGCGACGAGAGCGATCGAGCTTTCGCCCGCCGCCGGAACGAATCCGCTGGTGATCGTCCCGGCAACGATTCCGAGGCTGGAGGACAGCCTGACGGCCCCGGCGGCGTCGATCCGGCTGCCGCTCGCCATGGCGATGCCGGCGCCCGCAAGGCTGATCTCGCCGTCCTGCGAGGTGACGGTGCCGACGACGCGGAGGTCGCCATCGGCATTGACGACGAGCCCGTCATCGGCGGCGAGCGTGCCGATCCGGAAGGTGGCGGCGGGCAGGCCGCCGACGGCGGCCCCCGAAAACCATGCCGAACCGCCGATGCTGCCGGAGATGTCTCCACCGGTGCCGGTCTGGAGGCCGAGCGCCGTCGAGGGCGAGCCGACATCACCCGTCGCCGTCAGCCGGATCGCCGCGGCCGAGATCGATACGCCGGGCAGGTATCCTTGGATGCCGCCGGAACGAGCGGTGAGGGAGGCGGTGCCGGAGGCGAAGATGCGGCCGATCTCGGCCGTGCCGGCGTTGGCGACGAGATAGGCGTCTCCGGCCGCGGCGGACGCCGAGACCAGCCGCCCGCCGATCTGATAGGTCAGCGGGGTGGCGGCCGAACCGATGCCGCCGCCGCCTGCGACCAGCACCAGGTCGCCACCGGTCTGGATCTGCACCGGGTTGCGCGGTGTCGCGCCGTCGTTGCCGGTCGCGACCGCGATCGCCTGCGGAGCCTGCAGGTTGATGGTGCCTGTGGCGGTGAGGCTGCCGACCGTCAGCGTGCCGCCGGCCGAGCGCGGCGTGCTCGACGACTGCACGTTCGTCGTCGCCTGGACGTAGATGTCGCCCTGGGCCGAGCCGGAGAAGGTGCCGGTGGCGTTGATGAAGAGCGGTGTCGTCTGCCGGACATCGACCCGCGTCAGCGTCACGCCGGCCGGCACATGGTTGATATCGGCGATCTCGACCAGGCCGCCGTCCTGCGCCTGCCCCATGAGCTTCACGCTGCCGGCCGTGGTCGCGACGGCGAGGGCGGCGAGCTGGGCGTCCGTGAGCGAGCCGTTGCGGATGTCGGAGAGGGCGACCTGCATGTCCGGCGCGAGGGAGCCGATGCCGCCGGCGATGTTCAAGGTGACGTCGTGGCCGACAACCAGCGCCGCGCCGTTGCCGACGACGCCGGAGGCAGGCTGGAGGGCGGACGTGTTGATGGCCGAGACGAGCTGCCGGTCCGTCCAGGCCGCATCGCCCGCGATCCGGGTGGCGAGGCCGGCGGCGGCGTCGGCCGCCGTCGCGCTGAAGCTGTAGTCGGTTTCGAGCGAACCGGCGCCGAAGCGGGCCTGGCTCGCCCAGCTGCTGCCATAGGCGGTTTCGAAGACGCCCGCATAGCTCGCATAACGCCCGGCCGCGTAGTCCCTGACCTCCTGGGCCGACGCGGCATGCCCGAGCGCGGCATCCGCGAAGGCCTGGTAGAGCGGGATCGCGTCGTCATTCAGCGTGAAGACGCCGTTGGCGACGCTGCCGTTGCGGATCAGCGTTCCGTAGAGGCGGTAGCTCTGCGTCACCTGCGTTTCGAAGGCGGCGATGCTGGCCTGGGCGGCAGCGTCCGCCCCGTCCGCCGAGGTCAGCTTCAGCGCCCGCGAGACCTGTGATAGCTGGTCGGCGCTCAGGGCCTGGGCGGCGGTCTCGCCCGCCGCCGAGACCAGCCGGCCGCCGCTGACGTCGATGCGGACATCGCCGGCATCGCTTCGGATCTCGCCGACGCGCAGGTCGCCGGCGACCTGCGCGATACCGATATCGCCGCGGGCGGAGAGATTGACGACGCCGTCGACATAGCTGCCGTTCGGCAGGAGCGTGGCCACGGCCCGCAGCTTCATCAGCTCCGTCACCGAGCCGATCGCACCGGTGTCGCTGGCGAGCGTGATGTTGCGGCCGACGACGTTGGCCGTGGCCGAGGCGACCGCGTCCAGGCTGCCGGTGGCGTGGACCGTGATGTCGCCATAGCTGCCGGTGGCACCCTCGGCGCGCAGAGCCACGACGCGGGCGCTGCCGGTGATGTCGAGGTTGATCCCGCCGGCACCGGTGACAGCGCTGAGCTGTGCCCCGGAGGTCAAGGTGGTGCGGATCGCCTGGGCAGCGGTGCCGATCGAGTCGCGCGCGTTCAGCGTGAGGTCGTTGCTGAGGATCGAGACGTTCGGCGCCTGGGTGATGCTGCCGGCCGAGGCGGTTACCGTCGTCGATCCGCTGGGATTGACGATATTGCCCTGCAGCAGGACCGAGCTGTTGGAATTGATGTTGACCGTGCCGGCGGCATTGCCGGCGAAGCTGATGCCGAAGCGGTTGTCGGCCTTGACCGAAGCCGTGACCTGCACGAAAGCGCGGGTCACCATCTGGTAATTCCAGATCGCTTGCCCGGCGCCGGGCTGCGCGACGAAGTCGCGGTCGCAGTGGTTGATCGCCTGCCCGTTGCAGCCGCCGTAATGCGCTTCGTTGTTGATGAAGTCCAGCTGGCCGCCGGTGATCTCCTGCGTCAGGCCGACGCCGATCAAGCCGGGTTTGTTGGTGATCCGGCCCGAAACGCCCCCGCTGGGAGCCTGCGCATTGCGCGACCACCAGTACATCCAGTCCGCGCCGGGATTTGTGCTCGGCGACTGGGCGTCGACATAGACCCAGGGGTTGCTCGACGTGCCGGAATCGTAGCGCCAGTAGGAGACGAGATCGCGCACCTGGGTGGTCTGCGGGGTCAGCCCCTCCTTCTGGAGCAGGGCCTGCTGCGTCCACTCATAGCGCGTACCGGCGACGGGATCGTAGCTTGCGGTGGCGCCGGAGATGAACTCGACGGGGCCGGAGGTCGGCTGGGCGCCGTTCATCGTCTGGTAGACGGCGATGCCGGAGCCCGGCGTATAGGCGTAGATCTTCGTGTTCAGGCCGGAGGTGATGAGCCGGTCGATGATCGTGATCTTGCTGACGCTGGCATTCACGCCGGCGGCGGTGCCGGTATTGATGCGGTTGGTGACGAGGTCGAGCCCCGAGAGGTTGTTCACGCTGACATTGCCGAAGCCGCCATTGACCTTGATGCTGCCGAGCGTGTTGGTGCTGATGATCTGGCCGTCGAGCAGCACCGAGCCTCCGCCCGAGGAGGCGTTGACATCGGCCATGACGAGGCGGTCGTTCACGACGTCGTATGAGATCGGCACGGCGTTCGGCGCCGCCCAGCCGCCGCCGAAGATGCTGGCGAAGCTGACCGTGGTGTAGCCGCTGTCGAGCCAGCCCTGCCGGCTGGCGTGCAGGATGTCTCCGACATTGCCTCCGATCGTGCCCTGCCAGTCGGTGACGCGGCCGGCCTCGATCGAGGCGTTGACGTTGATCGTCGTCGCCTTGATGGCGACCTGGGCTCCGTAGATCTGCGTGCCGCCGCCCTGGGCCGTCGGATTGCTCTGCCGGTAGGTCTGGATCGTCGGTATGACCATGAAGCGGATATCGTTGCCCATGTCATAGCCGCCGGTGCAGGCATAGCCGGCATCGCCGATATAGCCGATGCAGTTGCCGTAGAACTGCATCGAGAAATTGCGCGTCGTGCCCTCGTCCTGCCGGCCGTAGAGAAAATAGTTGAGATCGTTCGCGCCTTGCCCGGCGGCGAGCGCGTTTGCAGCAGCGTAGACCGCCTCGTCGACGTTGAAGCCGGTCGAGCCCGGCCCGCCGCCTGGATAGTAGATGTACGAACCATACTCTGCCTGCGGCGATGCGCCGGCGTTGTACATGCCGTTCGGGCCGTTCGACGAGATCGCGACGGCGCCGTTCGGCACGGTGGCGTTGAACTGCAGTGCGTCGATGCGCTGCCCTGAGAAGCCGAACGAACCCTGGGTGTTGTTGAGCGAGACCACGCCGGCCAGATTGGTGAGGTTGCTGGCGATCAGCAGCGCCGGGCCCATGCCGCTGGCGTCGAGCTGGCCGGTATAGGCGTTGTCGATCGTGACGATCGGCGCCGCATCGGGATTGGCATGGCGCGTCAGGGAGCCGCTGTTGCCGACGATCTGGCCGCCGGTCGATTCCGGAATGTAGGCGCCGCCGTCGAGCACGAGATAGGCGTTGCTGCGGTTGATGACCGTGATCGAGGGGCCGCCATTGGCCGTCAGCGTGCCACTGCCCTGGACGCTGCCGGCGTTGACGAAGACGTTGCCGCCGGCGGCATAGAGCTGCGTCAGATGCACGGCCTTGACGGGCGCGCCGTTGACGCCCGCGATCAGCGTTCCCGCGACCGAGGCGTCGTAATGGGCGTTGATGTAGGCAACGGCGTTGAACGCCGGGTCGTAGCCGGCGCTCACCGGTGCGCCGCTGACGAAGCGGATCGTCGGCGTGTCGTTCGGGCCGCATTGCTCGGAGGCGTTGCTGCCGCAGCCGATCTCGACACGCTGGGTGTTGTAGATGCCTGCCGTCGCGGTGCCGTTCATCACCAGCGTCGAGCTGGAGGAGGAGCCCGGGCTGCTCGTCCCCGCCGTCACCGGGATGAAGTAGAGCTGGTAGCCATGGCCGGTGCCGTCCGCATGGGCGCTGAGCAGCCCGTCATAGGCGCCGAGGGTGACGTTCTGGGCGCTGGCGATGCTGGCGCCCGTGCCGACCTCGACGCGCGCGCGGTTCTGCAGGTCGGTCGAGGCGTCGGCGTCCGGTACCGCGACCAGGCCGCGGACATAGCCGAGGGCGTTCGCCGCGCCGTTCAGGGTGTTGGTGCGCAGCCCCGAGCCGTCGCGGCCGGCGGTGACGTTGACATCATAGAGACCGAGCAGCGACGAGCCCGTCCCGATCACCACGTCGTTGCCGGAATGGACCGTCACATCCGCATCGGCCACGCCGACACCGGCGAGACCGTAGGTGCTGACATAGGCGTTGGCCCGGACATTCGCGAGCGTGTAGGTGCCGATGTTGATGACACCGAACGAGGTCAGCGCATCGTTGCTGCCGAGCGTCACCGCATTGTCGACGATGGCAGTGTAGCGCGAGGAGACGCCGGCACCCTGCAGCAGGCCTCCGGTCGTGAGCGTCGCGGTGTCGTCGCCCGTCAGCTCGGTCCAGGCCTGGACCAGAATCGGTCCGGGCGCGGCGGTCGCGCTGGTGCCCGCCGTCAGCATCACGTCGTCGGCCAGGTCGACGCGCGAGGTTCCGTCGATCCGCGTCGTCGAGGTGGCGCCGGCACCGTTGATGCCGCCGCCGGCCGCCGCCTGCACGGAGTCGCCGAGATCGAGCTGGGTGAAGGCGTTGCGGCTGGTGAGCGCGATCGCCTGCAGGCAGCTCGACAGGTAGCAGCCGGCCGTGTTGGGGCCTGCCGCAGCGATGCGGCTGCCGGCGCCGAGTGTCGCCAGCACGTCGACATCCGCACCGTTGCGGGCAAGGGCGGCGCTGGCGCCCAGTGCCGAGGCCTGGAGGCTGTCGATCAGGGATGCGTAGTTCGCGTCATGGCTCGCCGCGATCGTGACGAGGCCGCTGACGACCACGGCGCCGTCACCGAGGGAAGCGGTCACATTCGCGTCGTTCGAGGTGGAGCCCGTTGCGCCGGAACCGGCGTAGAGGCCGCCGCTGCCGGCCTGGGCATGGACGATCTGGGTGTCGTTGCCGCTCGCGGAGAGCGTGAAGCTGCCGGTGCTGCTGCCGTTCACCGTCGCGCCGTCCCCGAAGGAGGCGAGCGTATGGGTCGGCGCGTCGGCCTGGGCGTTGACGGCGCCGACGGCCGCGATGCTCGCGGTGAAGCCGCTCGCGGTCGCGCCCTGGAGCGTCGTGTTGACGGCGCTGATCGTCACGGTTCCAGCCGATATCAGGACGTGGTCGCCGACGCTCGCCGTCACGGAGCTGGTATTCCTCGCGCGGGCGTCGCTCCCGACCGCACTGACATAGTAGGCGCCCGAGCCCGACACGGCCGAGGCTGTCGCGGACTGGCCGCCGCGCGCAAAGTCGCCGGTCTCTCCCGTGAGCGCCGCGACGTCGGTCGCCGCGTCGCCGAAGACGGAACCCGTGGCCCGGACGGAGAGGCTGCCTGCGGTGAACTGGCTGGCGGGCAGGGCGGCGTTGCCTTCGATCGCGGCACCCACCAGCGGGGAGACCGTGGCATGGGCGATCGCCGCGCCGACCGCGAGGCCGCCGGCGACGACCTCGCCCTTCGCGAGTGCCTTCGCGTCGGGCGAGGCGGTTGCCGACACAGTGATTGCGCCGGTGCCGACATTGGCCGATGCGCCGGCGCCGATCACGGCCGAGACGGCGGTGGCGTCCGTGGCGTCCGCCTGCGCTCCCGCGCCGGCGAGGAGCAGGCCGCCCACGCCGGCCGTCGCCGCGGCGAAGGCCGCGCCCGTGCTGGTGGCGCCGATGGCGAGCCCGGTGCCGGTCAGGCTGGAGCCTGCAAGGTAGTTCGCCGCGACCGTGCTGTCGGCGCTGCTCCTTGCCAGCGAGACGCCGAGCGCCAGCCCGCCCGCGACCGTGGCGCCGAAGGCGTCGGAGCGGCTGGTCTGGCTGTTCCCAGCCGTGACCGTGGTCGCGCCGGTGACGGTCAGGGTGCCGCCCAGCGTCGCGGTGACGGTGTTGGCGATGGAGCTGTCGGCAACCGCAGCGCCGGCTGCGGCGCCGAGCGCGCCGGCGCCGGCCAAGGCCTCGACCCGCGCCGCGGAGCCGGTGCCGTCGGCCGAGGTCGCGGTGACGGCGATCGAGCCGGTGGTCACCGCGATCTGGTCGAGCCGGGCGGAGACCGCGTCGCCGATCTCGGTGTAGGCCGTGGCGGCGCCGACGCCGGCGACCGCGCCGCGCGCCTCGCCCGTCGCCCGGTTGCTGGTGGTCGTGCGCGACAGCGCCGAGACGGCGACCGATCCGCTGGCGATGCTGCCGCCCGTGACCGTCGCGGCGGTGGCGGAGCCGGCGGCGTCCAGAAGGCTGCTCGCGCTCAGCGCCACTGGCGCGGCGTTGCGGCTGCGATTGGCGGTGAAGAAGGCATATTGCGCATTGGCGAAGCTCTGGACCTCTGCGTCCGTCGCCGCATGTCCGAGGTTCGCGCTGGCGGCGCTGCGATAGGCAGCGATGCCCTCGGCCGTCAGCGTCAGGGTGCCGTCGGCGGCCGAGCCGTTGGCGAGCAGGCGCTGGTAGGCGTCATTGGCGGCGCTGCGGATCTGGTCGTCGCTGACGTCGGCAGACGCTGCCGTCAGCCGGTAGCGAGCGACACCGGCATCGCTCATCAGATAGCCGACGGTGCCACCGCTGAGCGCGCCGTAGCGGCTCGCGGCCCAGTCGCGGACCTGAGCATCGGTCGGGCTGACGACGCCGAGCGCGCTCGCTGCGGCGCTTCGCAGGGCGGCGATGCCGGAGGCGCTCAGCGTCAGGCTGCCGTTGGCAACGCTGCCATTGGCCAGCAGCAGATTGTATTCGGCCTGTGCGTCGTCGCGCAGATCGGCGTCGCTCATCGCAGCCGCGGCGCTGCCGCGATAGGCGCGGTAGCTGGCGAGCCCGGCCGTGCTCAGGACGAGATCGGCGTTGCCGGCGGTGAGCTGATTCACGCGCGAGAGCGTGCCGTCGCCGCCGGCATTGACCTCGCCCTGCGCGCCGGACGGCGTGCCGGTGCCGACCGAGATCACCGCCACGGCCGCCCCGATGCCGAGCGAGCCGCCGACGCCGTAGGTGACGGTCTGCGCATCGACCGCGCGGTCGGAGGTCGTGGAGGCCGAGACGGCGCCCGGCGCGGACAGGACGGAACCGGAGATGTCGGCGAGGACGCGACTGTCGAGGCTTGCGATATTGGCCGCCGCGCCGAGGCCCAGGCTGCCGGTCGCTCCCGCGCCGGTGGTCGGGTCGATGCTGGTCGCCTCGTAAGCGGTGACGACGATGCCGGCGGCGACGCTGCTGCCGTTGACGCTCTGCGTCGCTCCCGGGCGGATCGTGGCGGCGACGCCGTAGAGGCCGGCGCGGGTCTCGTTCTCGACATCGACGAAGCTGACCATGCCGGCCACGCCGGCGAAGCCGCCCGCAGCGCCGCCGGCGGCCAGCGTCGTGAAGGCGTTCGAACTGCTGGCGGCGACGGCGAGCGCCCCGTTCAGGTTGAGCGTCGTCTGGCCGGTGCCGCCACCGACCATCGCCAGGGTCGTATTGCGGCTGGTGCCGACGACGAAGGCGCTGCCGAGCCCGACCGCGCCGCCCGCGCCGACCGCCGCCTGGGCGTAGAAGCCGTTGCGGCCGTCGGCGCTGACGCCGACGCGGCCCGCCGTGACGAGGCCCTGGCCGAGCGAGGCGCTGGTCAGGGCCTGGAAGCTGTTGACGGCGCCGGCCGCAGCGGCGCCGCCGATGCCGACAGCAAAGCCGATGACGTTGCTGGCAGCCGATTGCGAGGCGTTCGCGGCGATGTCGAGCGCCGTCACGCCCGCGCCCGTGTAGCCCGGCGTGGTGGTGCCTGTGGTGGAGTTCGTCACCGCCGCGCGGGTGCTGCGCGCCATCACCGTGTTGGCGTCCGCGCCGGCCGCGGCCACACCGCCGACCGAGCCGACGACGATGAAGGTCCCGGCATAGGAATGGCTTGCCGCTTCGACGGCGACGGCCGTCGAATCCGTTCCGGTGAGGCGGGTATCGACCTGGCTGGAATCGATCGTCGCGCTGGTGCTGCCGGCCAGGACGTTGCGGATCGGCACGACCGCGATCGCTGCGGTGACCGGGAAGATCGCGACGCCGTCCGTGATCGCGTTCGCGAGGACGGACTGCGCCGAGGTCGCGACGACGCCGAGGCCGTGGACGCTGCGGGCCGTCATCGTCAGATCGGGCTGCGAGGTGGTGAGGCTGTTGGCGGTCGAGAGGTCGGGAGCGCTGGCGAGCTGGCCGGCCGTGTAGCTCAGCGAGCCGGTGCCGCTGGCCCGCGCATCGACGGTGCTGCCGGCGATCGCGGCGGATGTCGCGCCGCCGATCGTGTTGTTGACCAGAGACACGCCGCCGGCCGCGCCCGGAGCCGCGGCCGTCGCGGCGACCGCCGTCGCAACCGCCGCGATCTTATCGGTATTCGTCGCGAACAGGCCGAGATTGTTGCCGGCGATGATGTCGGCGCCGGTGACCGTCGCGCCGACATCGGTGGCGACGCTGTTGTTGGCGACGGCACCGGCGAGGCTGACATTGCGCGACATCGCCATGCCGATGGCGGTGGTCTCGATGGTCGCTGTCGACAGCCCCTCCAGGAGCACGTCGCGCGAGGCGCGGACCGTGGCGCCGTCGATCGTGGCGGCGACCGTGTTGGCGATGCTGGCGTCGACCGTCGAGAGCCCGGCCGCCACGGCGCCGATGCTGAAGCCGAGCGAGCCGGCGGCGCCGAGAATGGCGGACGATGCCTGGGCGCTGACGGCGACGTCCCGGCTGGCGATGCTGCCGCCCCTGACATCGGCCGTGACGACATTGTCGATGGATTGCAGCGCGATCGAGGCGACGCCGGCGAACTGCCCGGTCGCCACGCCGAGACCGACGGCGACGCCGGTGATCGTCGAGCCGTCCTGCGCGCGAACGCTCACCGCCGTCGAGCTGGTCAGGTCGATATTGGCGATGGTCGCGATATGCGACTGCGCGATCGTGTTGAGCAGGAAGGAGATGCCGGCATTGTTCTGGCCGGCCTGGATGGCACCCGCGACGGCGACGATCGAGGCGCCGGTCGGGTTGGCGGCGCCATCCGCGTTGGTGGCGCTGCCGCTGAAGTCGATCTGCCCGGGATCGGTCGCCGCCATCCGGCTGGCCAGTGCGGCGTCGAGCGTTGCGTCGCGCCCGCTATCGGCGAGCACGATGACGTCGCCGTCCATGGCGATGCGCGCGGGAGCGCCCGCGCCGTCGGTCACGGCGGCGCGGGTCGTCGGGCTGACATCGTTGATGACGAAGGCGCCGGCGAGTCCGTTCGAATTGGGACCGCCGCCGCCGGCGATCGCGCCCGAGGCGATCCGGCTCGAGGTCCGGGCGACCACGCTCAACCGATCCATCGCGCCGATGCTGGAATCGGTGACGAGGGCCGCCACCGCGTCGCGACCGCTCGGATCGGCGATCGAGACATAGGTGAAGGCCATGCCGAGCCCGGCCTGGGCGCCGGCATAGGCTGCGCCGCCGCCGATGCCGATATCCGTCGTGCGGTAGGCGTTGACCAGCACGTCGTTGCCGGAGGAGGCGCCGGAAATGCCCGCGATGGCGGAACGCTCGATCTGGGCAGTGACGCTGTCGGTGATCAGGCCGATCGCGCCCGAGATCGCAGCCGCGCCGCTGTTGGCGCGGGCGGCGGCGATGCTGACGCCGACCACGGTCTGGCGACCGCCCGCAAGCGCCTGGACGGTGGTGTCGCCTGCGCCGGTGATGGTCGAATCGCTGATCCGCGCATCGGTGCTGTTGTCGAAGATGCCGATCGAGACGGCGCCGGAGAGGGCCCCGCTCAGCGGGCTCGACGCGCCGGTGAGGTTCAGCGCGGCCGAGCCGGAGCCCAGCTCCGCGATGGTGGCGTTCGACGCCGCGACATCGGTCGTGACCGTACCGCTGTCCTTGCCGACGACGACCGCGCCGTCGATCCAGGCGGAGGTGCCGAGCGTCGTCGTCGCGACCGCCGCGCTGCCGGCCGCGGTGAGGCTGAGCCCGCTGCCGGCGCCGGAGCGCGTCCAGGCCGCCTGCGACTTGCCCTCCGCGGCAGCCGCCTTGAAGAAGCTGAGCTTCGAGGCATTGGGATCGGAGACAGCGGCGGCGATCGAGGCGACGGTCATGCGCCCGTCCGTTACCGCCTCGACGTCGAGCGAGCGGGTCGTGATCAGGCCGGCGCCATAGCCTCCGCCGAGCCGGTTGTCCGAGAGATCCGTCGCATTGTCCCCGACATAGGCACGCGTGACGCCGGCGGTGTCCAGCGCCGCGACCGAGATGCCGACGGCATTTCCGCCGCCATAGGTGACGGCGCCCGTCAGCGCGAAGAGCGAAACGAACTGATGCGCGGCCACCGCGACGCTGGTGACGTCGATCGTCGCCTGGTTGCTGATCGAGGCGAGGGTGCGGTTGTCGATGCCGACCAGCGCGACCATGCCGTTGGCCGCGAAATCGCCGGCCGCCTTGCCGGAGGTCGGCGCCAGCACGAAGATCCTGTCGGAGGTGGTTGCCGCGACCTCGAGTTCGAGCGCGGTGACGGTCGCGCCGGCGCCGATGGCGGCGACGGTGCTGCTCTGGCGGCCGATGTCGGCGAAGGAGCCGCCGACCGCGTCGCCGGAACCGCCATTCGCACCGGTACCCGAGAAGATGCCGTAGTTGCCGGCGACGTCGATCGTCTCCGTCGTCGTCGTGGCGACGACCGCGACGCGCTTGTCGAAGCTCACCGCGTCGCCGGTGCCGAGGGTGGCCGTCCAGGTGCCGAGCCCGCTGCTCTGACGCAGCGTGGCGCCGGGCCCGACATAGGCCTCCGTCGTGTTGCCGATCCGGTAGTAGTCGACCGCACCGGCGAGCCCGAGCACGGTCGATTCCACGGTGGCGCTGGCATAGCTCGTCAGGATGTTGCCGGCGACGCCGAAGGTTCCGTTGAGGTGCGAGATCGTCTCGGCGGGTCCGGCCCAGTCGGTCCAGGTATTGGCGATCGGGACCTCGGTCGTCGCCGAGACGCCGATGGCGTTGGTGGCGTCGACGGTGACGCCCGCGCCGATCGAGGCCTGCGAGGCGTGGTTGATCGCGCCGTAGACGACCCCGGCCGACATGGCCGTCATAGCCTCCGGGTCGATGCCGCTCGGGTTCTTGGAGTTCGAGCTCGTGCCCGAATCGGCGGAGAGGCGCAGTGCGAAATCGCGGACGTCGCTGACCACCGCCGCCTTGTCGGCGTAGATGGTCGGGGCGCTGCCGCCGGTATCGGCCGCGATCGACGCGTTCGCCGAAAGATTGCTCGATGCCAGCGTCAGCGTGCTGCCGAACTTGCCCACTTCCATCGGCGCGAGCTTCGAGATCAGCGGGGCGAAGACGGTCTCCACCGCCGCACTGATGCCGATGCCCTGGATGATCAGGTTCTGCCCAAGCGTGACGGCAGAGGTGGTCGCGTTCTTGCTGTTGTCGGACAGTGCCTCGACCGTGACGGTGCCGACCCGGCTGCCGCTGGAGCCCAGAGACGCGCCGAGACGAGCCACGGCGCTCGATTGCGCGTCGGAATAGGCGACGGATATCCCGACCGTGCCGCCACTGATCGACATCGCGGTGGCCGAGGTCGAGAAGGCGTTGTTGTTGATCGCCGAGACCCGCACATTTCCCGCGGAGCCGACCGTGACGTCCGCGCCGGAGCTCACGATCGCGCGGGTCTGGATATCGGTGGTGCCGACGGCGACGGCGAAATTGGCGAGGGTCTGCCCGCCGGAAAGCGCGAGCGCCGTCGCGCCGAGCGTCGCCTCGTTGCTGGCGGCGACGGTCAGGTTGCGCCCGGCCGAGATCGTCGCGCCCGAGAGCACCTCCGCCGTCACACGGGCCTTGAGCTCGGCATAGGTGACTGCCACCGCCGCCGGCGAGACCGCCGTGAACGAGATCGCCGGGAGGGTCGCCTCCTGGGCGCCGGTGGCGCTGATGACCAGATCGCGCGTGGCGGTGACGGAGGCGGTGTCCTGGATGGAGACGCGCGCCGTGATGTCGCTCGCGACATAGCCGCCGTTGAGGCCGCTCAGGATGGCGAGGTTGGTCTGCCCCGCGAACTGCGCGATGCCCAGATCCGGATTCAGGAAGGATGAGACGCCGCTGGCATCGGCGAGGAACTTGACGTCGCGGCCGGAGACGGTGCCCCCGATCTCGATGACGGCGGATGCGCTGGCCTTGCCGGAGTTTCGGGCGTCGGAGGCGGAGGCCGTCAGCGTAATGTCGCCGGCGGCGTAGCCGCTGCCGGGGCTGACCTCGGCGAGCAGCTTGCCGGCGATCGAAATGTTCGGCGCGGCGAGCGAGATCGAGCCCGAATTGCCGGTGGAGGGGTTGGCAGCCGAGAGCACGCCGCCATTGGCCGCGCGGTTGAACTGTCGCGTGTCGATGATGCCGTCGCCGGCGATGGTGATGCTGCTGCTCGCCTCCAGCACCACATTGGTGCCGTTGGTGATCATGTTGGCGCTGCCGCCGCTGCCGATCACGATGTCGGAGGGGTCGATGTAGAGCAGGCCGGCCTTGCCGCTGCGCGCCGAGAGATCGACATCGACGGCGCCGAGCGTCACCGTCTGCCGGGCGCTCAGCTCCAGGAAACCGCCATCCCCGCTCGTTCCGCCGAGGCCGCGGAACACCGCACCGGTGGCGACGTCGAGGTCGGTGCCGGCGAAGACGATCACCGAGCCTGCCTTGCCGGCCGCTTCCCGGGCGGCGCTGACGTCGATCGTCGCGCCACGCGCGATCGCGATGGCGGCGTCCGAGGTCAGCGAGACCGTGCCACCGTCGGCGAGGTTGACGCTGCCCTCCGCCGCACCCGCGGGATTGCCGTGCCGGGGCGCCACGCCGGTGGCGGCGATCCTGGCCGTCGCGGCGATGCTCGTGCCCTTGCCCGAGCGCACCGCGATCGTACCGGCGCTGCGGCGCCCGCGCGCCTGGGCCGTGAGCTGGCCGGAGATCGAGGCGGTTCCGGCCGCGAGGATCTCGATGCCGCCACCCTTGCGAGCGACCATCGCGCCGCCCCGGCGCAGGCCCGTGGTGTTGACGCTCTGGGCGAAGGCGGCGCGTTGCCGCTCGCGACGCTCGGCGATGTCGACCGGCGCGGCATTGGCAGTGATCCTGCCGGCCACGCTGACCGACTGGCCGTTGAGCGAGACGCCGCGCCGCGCGTTGACCGCTCCCTCGATCGAGATGCGGCCATCCGGCGAGATCGGCACGTCGTTGGCCCGAAGGCGCGCGGCGAGCGTCTCATTGACGACGCCGCCGGGCCCGACGACCTGGTCGAGGAAGTCGCGTGTCGGCGTGTTGACCGTAAGCTGTCCGGTGTTGACCACGCCGTTCGGGCCGACCGTGAACCCGGCCGAATCCGAAAAATAGACGTGCCCGCCGATCTGGCCGTTGCGGTAGGAATTCAGGATGCCGTCGATGACGACCGGCCCGTCGCGCACGATGTTGACCAGCGCGCCGGTGTTCTGCGGCAGGTGCATGTTGACGGTCGTGCCCGCCGCCTGCTCGAAGCGCGAGAAGGAGTTGTAGCCGGCACCGGCAGAGACGGTGCCGGTGGTGATGGTGGTGACGCTGCCGCTGACGGCGACATTGGTCTGGGTGCGGCCGTCGGGTGTGATGATGTTTTGGGCGAAGGCCGGTGCGTTCCACAGCGCCAGGGCCATCACCTGGCCGACGAGCCAGTGCTGGCGGCGGGCTGCCGGCGCCGGGCGGGGTGGCGATGCCACCGGTCCGGCCGGACGCGGGCTCGGCGCGGTGCGGCGGCTTCGGGAGGCTCGGCCGACCTTCATCTCACAGCCGTTCCTTCGCCAGGGCGTCGAGCGCCTGATCGAGGCCCCGGGCCGAGAGCGGCAGCGCCAGCTCGCGGCCAGCGGCGTCCTTGAAGACGATCCGCCCGGCCTCGGCCGCCTTGCGCCACGGCTTCAACGCCTCATCGCTCGCGGCGATGTCGGCGAAGCAACCGGTCGGGATGCAGCGGCGCCAGGTCAGCTCGAGCGGCTTGGCCTCCTTGTCTCCCATTGCGATCTGGACGCTGCTCGGAAACGACACGCTGACCGGCATCACGGCCGTCACGCGCAGCGGCTGGCCGTTGGCGATCCGGCCGATGGCGACCTGGGCGATCGGCGCCTGCTGGCCCTGGGCCTGCAGGATCTGAGCGACCTCGCAGATGCGGGCCGTTCCGGTGGTTTCCGTGACGCGCTGGCAGCGCAGGGTCCAGTCCCCGAAGCTCGCGGTCGTCAGGCTGGGCTCGGCGGATACCGCCGGTGCCGCCGCTGCCGCAGGGCCTGCTGAACCGGGTTTGCCGCCGCTCGGCTGAGCGCCGGCCGGGCAGATGGCCGCCAGAAACCAGAGCACGCAGGCCGCCGCACCGGCTGTCGACCGTTCCACCACCATTTCGTCCCCCGCCATAGCCTGCCCGCGGCAGGAGAGGCCGCGGGGCACGGCCGACAATTCTCAAATTGCTCGAATTTGTGCAATAGGGGATTCAAAAATGGTCAGCCAACGGATTGGCTGGAGCGACCCGGCGGGCCGGCGACGACGACCAGCGCGATGCTGGCGATCAGGGCCAGCGCGATCAGCACGAACATCGCCCAGACGCCGAGATGGTGCATCGACGCGACGAAGACGAGCGGAACGAAGATGGAGGTGAGGCGGCCGATTCCCCAGGCGAACGCCGTGCGCGAAGCCCGTGATCCGGTCGGCACGATCTCGGCCGCGTAGACACCGAGCACGCTCGCATAGATCGCGCTGGCGAATGCGAAGGCGATGCCGAGGATCACGAGGCTGGCGAAGTTGCTGGCCGCCGCGAACAGAAGGCCGAGGCAGGCCATGACCGCGGCGGCGAGAACGAGACTGGCCCTGCGCGGGATGCGGTCGATCGCCGACGCCATCAGCAGGTTGCCGATCACCGGCCCGACCATGATGAGCCCGGCCGCCACCACCGAATCACCGATACTGAAGCGTTTGGCGACCATGACGGCGCCGCTCATCAGCGGGAAGCCGATCGTCGCCCAGGGGGACAGCAGATAGAGGCCGCAGAGCAGCGGCAGCGGAGAGTGCGCGCCGCGGCCCGGCTGCCGCTCTGGCGCGGCCGGCGGCCTGTCGTCGATGACCGCAGGCGCGGCGCGTTCCGCGGCCGGACCGCCGAAGCGGCGCAGCGCGGACTCCGCCTCCGCCAGCCGGCCGGCCGCAGCCAGCCAGCGCGGCGATTCCGGCAGCCAATGCAGCAGCGCGGCCGCGATCACCGCAAGGACGCCGCCGCAGCCCAGCGCCCAGCGCCAGCCCGCGACCCCGAGCGTCTCCGGCGAGGCCGCGCGCATCAGGAAGATGATCGCGGGCGCGCCGAGAAAGGCGAGGCCGGCACAGAAGCAGACCATCCTGCCGCGGACACGCGGCGGCATGACGTCGGCCAGATAGGCGGCGATGAGCGGTGGGCACGCGCCGATGCCGAGGCCCGACAGGAAGCGGAAGCCGATCAGCGCCGGCGTGGTTGCGCTGAGCGCCGCTCCGAGGGAGCCGGCCGCCACCGCCGCAAGCGCAAGCTGCAGCGCCAGGCGGCGGCCGGTCCGGTCCCCGAGCGCGCCGAAGGCCGGGGCCCCGGCGGCCCCGCCGGCAAAGATCGCGGCGAGAAACAGCGAGAGTTCCGTCGGCGTCATAACGTGAGGCGGGGCCTGGAAGATCGCGCCCAGCGCATTGCCGAGCGCGACCTCGGCGATATCGGCAAACAGCGCCAGCGTGGTCACCGCGAGGACCGCGAGGCGCATCCGGCAGAAGGGCAGGGCGTCGAGGCGCGCGCCGATATCTGTGCTTGCGCCGGACGGGACCGCTACGGCCGGGCCGTCCGCTCTTGCGAGGGTGGCTGTCAGTGCGAGGGGTTGTCCCATGCGCCTTCGATGCTCCGGCCGCGCCAATCCGCCGCGATCGCCGCCAGCTTCAGGCCATTGGTTGCGACTGCGAGGGCGGCGTCGATGATCGCGAGCTTCAACGCCTGCATCTGCGCATACTCCGCCCGGAACGCGCGCGATAGCCAGATCGGCGAGCGGCCGGGCCTGCCGCTCCAGCCGAGCGCGCCGGCGGCGGCCGCGGCCGCGAGCGTGCGGCCGGCATGGGTCCTGGAAAGGTTGAGCGGCCGTGCCAGTGCCGAGACCGAGGTGACATTGGTGAGAGCGCGCTCCTGGTGCCGGGAGGCGCCGGGGTCGAGCCCGACGATCAGGCGGTCCATCAGGCTGCCGCCGTCATCCACCGAGGCGAAGACGCCATAGGCCGGCGGCGGCCTGCGGATCGCGGTGCAGCACATGAGCTCATCGGCGACCAGCGGCTGGATCGCTGTCAAGAGAACGCCGCCATGCTGCCGCAGCAGCGCCAGGCGGCCGCCGGGCTCGATCGAATCGAGCGCCGCCAGATGAAGCGCGAACCACTCTGTCAGGGCCGAGAGCGTCGCCGGAGCAGGCTCGACCAGTTCGCCGCGCTGGCCGTCGGCCTGGCAGGGCTGGGTGATCCCGTAATGCAAAGCCTCGGCGAAAAAGGACGCGCCCGTGTTGCGGCTGGCCAGGGCGAAGGGCTGCAGGTCATCGAGGAAGTCGCGGCGCGAGAGACCGGGCCGGCCCATCCGAACGCCGCGGAAGTGGCGCGCCAGGGCGACATGGGACATCAGCCAGCGCTGCTGCGTGGCGAACAGCGAGGCCAGCCGCGGCACGTTTTCCTGCACTGCCGAGAAGCCGGCCGCCAGATGCCTGGCCACGAGGTCGAATTGCGGGCTCGCGATCAGCTCCGCAGCCCGGCTGTCCACCGCTTGCATGCTCCGCCCTCGGCCGCCCACTGCAGTCCTGCAGCTCGGCGGCATCAAAAGCAGATTGCACATTAAAGTGCAATTTGTGAATCTCTGGCATCACACGGGTCGGCCTTGGCCGGGCCTGGCGTGGCGCCATCCGCCAGAAAGCGCCCGTCTGCCGAAGCCTGGCCAATGATCCGCGTTCAGGCGGACATCGCGGTCCCGTGGATGATGGCCCCGACCATGGCGCGATAGCGCAGCTTGAGCGTCTCCGGATCGGTCGGCGGGAGGCTCTGGTTGGTGCCGCGCGCGCCGTCGGCAAGCAACTGGGCGAGCGCATCGGCCTTGATGCCCGGTCTGAGCCGGATCAGCCCTCGCCCCTGCATGTCCTCGATGAGGGCGGCAAGTTCGGCCTGGAACGCTATCGCCGAGGCGATCATCAGGTCGCGGCAGCGGCGGAACGCCTGGTCGTTGATCTCGATCGCATGCGGCGACCTTGCCAGCCGCCGCCGGTTTTCGCCGTAGCGGATGTCGAGCACGGTCGCGAAGATCTCGACCGGGTCCAGACCCTGGGCCAGGCCGTCGCGACCCGCGGCCATCCCGGCTGCGACGGCGCGCGCGTTGGCCGTCTCGATCAGGAACCGGAAGGCTTCTTCCTTGGAACGGAAGTAGTTGTAGACGGTGCGACGCGTGACATCGATCGCATCGGCGAGCGCGGTCATGGTCAGATACTGGTATCCGTGGTCGAGGAACGCACGCTCCACTCCCGATGCCAATTCGACCTGCGTAACCATCTCACCTTCCAAGCTCCGGCGGGTGCCGGCTGGCGGCACCCGCGACGACCAGCCGTTCTGCCTCGCGCCGCCCGAGCAGCGCAATCCGTCATTTCAACGCCGGCGCCATTCCGGCCATCGGCCGGCGAAAAGGCGAGGATGAGCCATGCAGGGCGCGGCGGAAAGCCTCTGTCGTCCGCGCAGCCGCAGAACCGCGGTTCAAATCGAATCGCGACCCCGTCCACGCTGACCTGCCGGACTGACTATTTTTGATTTGGCGGGTCAACAGAGGCTGCACGTATTGACCGCGTTGCCCGCTGTGTCGAAGCGTCGAGCCTGCCGCCCGGAAGGCGGCATGACTCAGGGAACCCATCATGAGACACACGCTTTTCGCGCTGGCCATCGCCGGCAGCGCCTGCATTGCCTCGTCCGTCTTCGCCCAGACGGCGGATGACCGCAAATGGATCAACCAGTGCCTCAGCGACAACCAGGACGCCAAGGTCGCCGCCTCCGTGGTATCGGCCTATTGCACCTGCATGAACAACAAGATGAGCGACAACGAGACCCGCTCGATCACGCAGTGGGAAAAGGCCAATCCGGGGGCGCGCAGGGCCTGCGAGCGGGAATCGGGCTGGAACTGAGCGAAGCGGGCGCCAGCCGCGCGGCCGTCGTCGGCCGCGCCGTCTCCGGTTTCCGGGAGGCCGGCGCGGCTGGAGCTCAGCCCTTCATGGTGGCGAGCAGGCTGTCGGCACCGCGCGCCAGAATGACCGCATCCGACCCGCAGGCGACGAAGGCAAAGCCCTCAGCCAGCAGGTTCCTGGCGAGGCGCGGATCGAAGACCAGCGTGCCGACGGGGATGCCGGCCTCCATCAGCTTGCGGGCCGCGGGACGGATGACGTCCCAGACCGCAGGGTCGTTCGGCTTGCCCAGCATGCCCATATCCGCGGCGATGTCGGAGGGGCCGAAGAAGACGCCGTCGACGCCGTCGACCCGTCCGATCTCGAGCGCCTGCTCGATCGCCGTCAGCGTCTCGACCTGGACGAGGACGGCGGTCTCCTCCTCGATGCGGCTGAAATAATCGGTCATGCGGGCAAAGCCGTTGGCGCGGTTGCAGCCGCTGACGCCGCGGACGCCGCGCGGCGGATAGCGCGTCGCGGCGACCGCCTGCGCTGCCTCCTCCGGTGTCTGCACCATCGGGAAGAGCAGGCCGGGCGCGCCGATGTCGAGCAGGCGCTTGACGAGCACGGTGTCGTTCCAGTCGGGCCGCACGATCGGTGTCCCCGGATGGGCCGCGAGCACCTGCAGCTGCATCATCACCGAGCTCAGGTCGTTGGGCGAGTGCTCGGTGTCGATCAGCAGCCAGTCGAAGCCGGCTCCGGCGACGGCCTCCGTCGCATAACCGCTGGCGAGGCTCAGCCACAGGCCGATCTGCTGCCGGCCGGCGCGGATCGAGGCCAGGAACTTGTTCGAGGGCAGATTCATCGCTCGGCTTCCAACGAAAACGGGGTTGAGACGGCTCGGCTCGGCGACCGTCGAGGGCCCGGAATCATTCCACGATTCCCGAAGGGGTGGAACTCCGGGCCCTTTCGGCTTCCGGTCCGGAGCGAGGCTAGCGGGGCAGCTCGCCGCGGCGGGAGGCTGCAAGCACATCGGCGACCTTGCCCTCGCTGAGGCCGTACTCGGCGCGGGCGGCCTCGGCCGAGATGTAACCCAGCGCCAGATCGCGCTCGACGCTGCCCTGTTCACGCTCGCCCGGCGCGCCGTAGCCGGCGCCGCCCGGGAAGGCCATCACCACCTTGCGGCCATGCGGCACGAACTGCTTGCCCTTGCCCTTCATCGCCGTGCCGTCGTCGAGCGCGATCGTCGTCGGCGCGCCGCCGCCACCGCCGCGTCGGCCGCGGGCGGGATGATGAACGCGGTCGAACATCGCCTGGATGTCGAACTCGTAGCCCTCCCAGGCGCCGACCTCCATATGCTGGCCGAGGCCGCCGCGATGCTGGCCGGCGCCGCCGGAATCGGGGCGAAGCTCCTTGCGCCAGACGATCACCGGGCCGACCTGCTCGGTCGCCTCGACCGGCATCGTCATCACGCCCGAAGGGAAGGCGGTGGCGTTCATGCCGTCGAGCGCCGGCCTGGCGCCCGAGCCGCCGGAGTTGAAGGTCAGCACTTCGGCGCGCACGGGATCGGCCGGCCAGGGGCCGTCGCTGCGCGGACGGAGCGAAACCTGGAAGTTGCAGAGGCTGCCGGCACCCTCGGCCGGGACCAGGCCCGGCAGCAGCTTGTCGAGCGCGTCGTAGATCGTGTCCGGCACCATATGGCCGATGATGTGACGCAGCGCGACCGGCGCCGGCCAGACGGCGTTGACGATGGTGTGCTCCGGCGCGGTGATGCGGAAGGGCTCCAGCGAGGCCGCGTTGTTCGGGATTTCCGGCGCGATCGCGCATTTCAGCGCATAGCAGGTATAGGCCTTCGTATAGACCAGCGGCACGTTGATGCCGTTCTTGTCGACGCCCGAGGTGCCGGCCCAGTCGCAGAGCACGCCGTCCGGCTCGATCGAGATCTTCACCTTGAGGTCGATCGGCCGGCTGTAGCCGTCGATCCGCATATGGCCTTCCGCCTCGCCGCGGGGCAGGGCGGCGATCTTGTCGAGCGTCGCCTGGCGGGAATTGGTCAGGATGAAGTCTGAGATGCCGGCGAGGTCGGCGAGCCTGAACTCGACCATCATCTCGACCAGGCGGCGATGGCCGATCTCGTTGCAGGTCGCGAGCGCATAGACGTCGCCGACGAGCTGGTCGGGCTCGCGGACATTGCCGCGGATGATCGTGACCAGCGTCTCGTTGACCGTGCCGCGATCGACGAACTTCATGATCGGGATATGCAGGCCTTCCTCATAGACCGAGTTGGCGTCGGCGCCGAAGCCGCGCCCGCCGATATCGACGATATGGGCCGTGCAGGCGAAGAAGCCGACATGGCGGCCTTTGTGGAAGGAGGGGCTGACGACGGTGATGTCGTGCAGGTGGCCGGTGCCTTCCCAGGGATTGTTGGTGATGTAGACATCGCCCTCGGCGATGTTCTCGCGCCCGATCCGGCGGATGAAATGGGCGACGGCATCGGCCATGGCGTTGACGTGGCCGGGCGTGCCGGTCACCGCCTGCGCCAGCATCTCGCCTTTCTCGTTGTAGACGCCGGCCGAGAGGTCGCCGGCCTCGCGCACGGAGGTCGAGAAGGAGGTGCGGATCAGCGCCTGCGCCTGTTCCTCGACGACCGAGATCAGGCGGTTCCACATGACCTGATAGGCGACCTTGGAGATCTCAGACATGGGCGGGCTCCTTCGGCGCGGCGACGGCAGCGGCGGGTGCGGCTTCAGTGAGGCGGATATCGATGCAGCCGTCGTTCAGCGTGACGGCAAAGCGGCTCGAGGGAACGATGACGGTGGTCTCGTCCTCGGTGACGATGCCGGGGCCGGCGATCCGGCCGCCGGCGGGCAAGTTCGCGCGGTGATGGGCTTCGGCTTCGACACGGCGGCCGAGCCCCGCATCGAAGACGGAACGGCGGCCTTCAGCGGGGGCGTCGCGCATCTGCGAGACCGGGGCGACCGGGGCTACCGCCTCCTGCGGCGTATGGGCGTTCACCGACCAGACCGTGATCTCGGCGGCGAGCCCCTTCACGGTGCGTCCGAAGAGATTGGCGTATTCGTGCTCGAAGCGCTTCAGAATGACCGCGGGATCGGCGGCGCGGGCCTCGTCAGGCGTCAGCGTCACCGGGATCTCCCAGCCCTGGCCGGCATAGCGCATATAGATCTTGTACTCGGCCTCGATCGCGCCGGACCAGCCGCAGGAGCGCACCACCCGCGTCGCTTCCTCCTCCATCTCGCCGAAGAGCTTTGTGACGCGCGCCGTGTCGAACTGGGCGAGCCGCATGAACAGCGTGCGGTTGGCCTCGAAGCTGAACGGTGCCCGCAGGAAGCCGATGGCCGAGCCGACGCCGGCACCGGGCGGCACGAGGCAGCGGGCGATGCCGAGCTTTTCGCAGAGGCGGCCGGCATGGAGAGGTGCGGCGCCGCCGAAGGCGATCATCGTGTATTCCGACAGGTCCTCGCCGTTCTCGACGGCATGGACGCGGGCGGCGTTGGCCATGTTCTCGTCGACCACCTCGGCCACACCCCAGGCGCTTTCCTCGGCCGCCATGCCGAGCCTGCCGCCGATCTCGGCTTCCAGCGCCGCGGCCGACTGGTCGGCAAAGAGCGGGATCGTGCCGGCCGCGAAATTGTCCGGGTCGATCTTGCCGAGGATGACGTCGGCATCGGTCACGGCCGGGCGCTTGCCGCCGCGGCCGTAGCAGGCCGGGCCGGGCTCGGAGCCCGCGCTTTCCGGCCCGACGCGGATCTGGTTCATCGAGTCGACACGAGCGAGGCTGCCGCCGCCGGCGCCGATCTCCACCATGTCGATCACCGGGATCGAAATCGGCATGCCGGAGCCCTTCTTGAAGCGATAGGTCCGGGCGACTTCAAAGACGCGCGCCGTCTTCGGCGTGTAGTTCTTGATCAGGCAGATCTTGGCAGTGGTGCCGCCCATGTCGAAGGAGAGCACCTTCTTCAGGCCATGCCGCGCAGCAATGTCGGCGGCAAAGACCGCGCCGCCGGCCGGGCCGGATTCGACGAGGCGTACCGGGAATTCCGAGGCGCTTTCCAGCGAGATGATGCCGCCGCCGGAATGCATCAGGAAGATCGGGCAGGAGGCGCCCTCGGCTGCCAGCCGCCCCTTCAGCCGGACGAGATAGCTCTTCATCAGCGGCTTGATATAGGCGTTGGCGATCGTCGTGTTGAAGCGCTCGTATTCCCGCATCTGCGGCGAGACTTCCGAGGAGAGCGAGACCATCGCACCCGGCAGGCGCTCGGCCAGAACCTCCTGGATCAGGCGCTCATGGGCGTCGTTGACATAGGAATGCAGTAGCCCGACCGCGACGCTCTCGTAGCCGGCTTCGCGCAGTTCATCGACCAGTGCTTCGACGGCCGCGCGATCAAGCGGGGCCAGGACCTTGCCGCGGGCATCCATGCGCTCCTTGACGGTGTAGCGCCGGTTGCGCGGCAGCAGCGGCGCCGGCAGCGTCAGGTTGAGGTCGTACTGCTCGAAGCGGCTTTCCGTGCGCATCTCGATGACGTCGCGAAAACCTTCGGTGGTGATGAGCGCGGTCTTGGCGCCGCGCCGCTCGATCAGCGCATTGGTCGCCAGCGTCGTGCCGTGGATGATCTGGCCGATGGCGGAGGCCGCGATGCCGGCCTTCTCGCAGACACGGTGCATGCCTTCGATGATCGCATCCTCCGGCGCGGCATAGGTGGTCAGGACCTTGGTCGAGAACCGCTCTCCGTCCTGCTCCAGCACGACGTCGGTGAAGGTTCCCCCGATATCGACGCCCAGGCGGGCCCCGAGAATGGACATGGCTTACGCGCCTCCGTTGTCTGAGAGGCGGAAGATGGAGCGGGCCGCCGATGTCGTCGAATTATTATTTTCAATGCTATTCGATAGGAGATCTTTATCGGAGGCTTTTCCGGCAAGGTCCGCCGTGGTGCCTGTTCAGTGGTGCAGGACAGCCCGATCCATGGCCAGTTCCGCGGAGCGCTTGAGCAGGAAGCTTGCCGGCGTATGGGCGAACGAGGCTGTGAAGACCAGGGCGCTCGGCTTCCATTCGTAGGGTATCTCGACCAGCTCGCCGGCCGTCAGAAGCTTTTCGACCAGCGTGCGGGGCAGCGGGGCGATGCCGAGCCCGTCGAGCGTCATCTGCAGGCAGGCGGCGAGGCTGCTCGACGGCACGATCCGGACCGGCTTTTCCCAAAGGTCGCGAAAATGCGCCGAGAGCTCGACGAAATGGCGCGTGGTGCGCGCATGGGTCAGGATCGACTGCCCGGCCAGCGTTGCGATGTCGGCGCCGGACAGGGCGAGCTTCGGCGAGGCTGTCCAGACATAGGGCACCGAACCCAGGTCGATATTGCTGATGTTGAAGTTCGAGATCGGGCCGTTGAGCAGGCACAGATCGAGTGAACGCGAGACGAGCTCTTCCCGCAGCTTGAGCGTCAGATCGACCTTGAGCTCCACGTCGACATTCGGAAAGACCTGCCGGAGGTCGAGCAGGTAGTCGCGCAGCCAGGTCTGGGCGATCAGCTCGGCGACGCCGAGCCGCAGGATGCCGATCTGCTGGTCCGAGCTGATCGATTGCTGCGAGAATTCCTCCGCGGCCTGCAGAACCCGCTCGGCCTGCCCCAGCAGCGAATGCCCGATCGGCGTCAGGGCGACCGAGCCTGAATCGCGGTAGAACAGCCGGACATCGAGCACCGATTCGAGCTGCGAGATGCGCACGGAGATATTGGGCTGCGTCGTGTTCAGACGCTCGGCCGTCGCCCGGAAGCTGCCGAGCTTGGCGACCCAGACGAAGCTTTCGAGCTGCTTCAAGGTCCAGTTCGGCATCAGGCCTCCGAGCGGCTTCAGAAAACATGCAATTTTCGAGCCGCTTTTCGCCCGATAAATGAAATCTATCGCAACAACAGCAAAATTCAATTGGATGCTATCGCGGGAACGCGGTGGAGTGCTCCCTTAGCCGCCGATCGCGCCTCGGCCCGGTTCCGGCTTCTGAAACCCGCGCGCCAGCCGCAGCGGGACAAGAACGAGGGGAATCATGAAACGCAGGACTTTGATTGCATCCGCCGCGCTCGCCCTGAGCGTCGGACTGGCCGCTCCCGCCCTGGCCCAGACCAGCTGGACCATGGCCTCCGGCTATCCGGAGAGCAGCTTCTTCACCCAGAACATCCGCCAGATGATCAAGGAGATCGAGGAGAAGAGCGGCGGCAAGCTCAAGATCGACCTGCGCTCGAACGACAGCCTGATCAAGCTCGACGCGGTCAAGCGCGCCGTCCAGTCCGGCCAGATCCAGATCGGCGAGATCCGCCTCGGCGTCTACGGCAACGAGGCGGCGATGTACAATCTCGACAACATCCCGGGCGTCGCCACGACCTACGATCAGGCGACCAAGCTGACGGACGCCCAGCGTCCCTTCTTCGATGCGATGTTCAAGAAGAACGGCCTGCGCGCCATCACCTATGTCGCCTGGCCGGGGCAGGGCTTCTACACCAAGGAACCGCTAAAGGCGCTCGCCGACCTCAAGGGCCAGAAGCTGCGCATCTATTCCAAGCAGACGCAGATCATGGGTGAGAAGCTCGGCATGGAAGCGCTGATCCTGCCTTTCGCCGAAGTGCCCCAGGCGTTCTCGACCGGCATGATCCAGTCGCTGTGGACCAGCGCCCAGACCGGAACCGACGTGCAGATCTGGGATTACGTGAAGCACTTCACCTATACCGGCACGATGCACAACAAGAATGCGATCCTGGTCAACGAACGGGCGTTCCGCCAGCTCGATCCGGCGACGCAGAAGGTGGTGCTGGAGGCCGGCGAGGCCGCGACCAAGCGCGGTTGGGAACTGTCCAAGAAGGCCGGCGAGGAGCGAGAGGGCGTGCTCAAGAGCCACGGCATGACCATCGCCCAGGCGCCGCAGGACGTGCTCGACGCCATCGCGGCAGCCGGCAAGGGCATGGTCGCCGATTGGCTGAACGCCGCGACGCCCGAGGAGAAGGCCGTCTACGAAACCTATCAGAAGAGCCTCAAATAGCCGGACCGCTGCACGCTGCCCTTTTTGAAGCATGCCAGCGGGGTGACCGGTGATACGCGGAGTTCTCGACAGGTTCTACGAGGCGTGCGGCTACCTCGCCGCCGCCTTCATGGTCGGCATCGGGCTGGCCATCATCGCCCAGATCGCCGGGCGCATGCGCGGCATCACGGTCGATGCCACCGAGGCGGCCGGGCTCTGCCTGGCGGCCTCGACCTTCTTCGGGCTGGCCCATACCTTCCGGCGCGGCGGCCATGTCCGGATCAACCTGATCGTCGATCGCCTGCCGGAGCGCTGGCGGCACAAGGTCGAGGTCCTCAACTGCCTGCTCGGCACGGTGGTGGTCTCGTTCCTCGCCTGGCATGTCGGGGCGCTGGCGCTGCAGTCCCACGCTTTCAACGACGTCAGCCCGGGCCTGCTCGCCATGCCGTTCTGGATACCGCAAGGCGGCGTCGCCATCGGCATCGCCGCCCTGGCGATCGCCTTCATCGACGAGCTCGTCTGGCTGCTCGGCGGCGGCAGGCCCCGCTACGGGGCGCCCGACGAGATCGAGCTCGACAGGCCGGTGGCATAGGGGCCGATGATGGATACGACCGTTCTCGCCTCGCTGGTGCTCGCCGGCTCCCTGCTTCTGCTGCTCGCCGGCGGGGTCTGGGTGGCGCTCTCGCTGCTCACCGTCGGCATGGTGATGATGGGCCTCTTCACCACGGCGCCGATGGGCTCGCTGATCGCCTCCACGCTCTGGGATTCGAGCTGGGGCTGGGCGCTGACCTCGCTGCCGCTCTTCATCTGGATGGGCGAGATCCTGTTCCGCTCGAAGCTGTCGGCCGACATGTTCCAGGGGCTGGCGCCCTGGGTGTCGCGGCTGCCAGGCCGGCTGCTCCACGTCAACGTGCTCGGCTGCGGCATCATGGCCGCGGTCGCCGGTTCTTCGGCCGTGACCTGCGCCACCATCGGCCGCATCAGCGTGCCCGAGCTGGAGAAGCGCGGCTACCCGCTCAACATGACCATCGGGACGCTCGCCGGCTCCGGCACGCTTGGGCTGCTGATCCCGCCCTCGATCATCATGATCGTCTACGGCGTCACGGCGGAGGTCTCGATCGCGCGGCTGTTCATCGCCGGCATTCTGCCCGGTCTGCTGCTGATGGCGCTGTTCATGGGCTACACGGCGGTCTGGAGCCTGCTCAACCCGGACAAGATGCCGCCGGCCGATCCACCGGTTCCGTTCCTGGAGAAGCTCTACAGGTCGCGCCGATTGATCCCGGTCGCGCTGCTGATCGCCTCGGTGGTCGGCTCGATCTATGGCGGCATCGCGACTCCGACCGAGGCCGCGACCATCGGCGTGCTCGGGGCGCTGGTCCTCGCGGCCATCGGCGGCGGACTCACCCGGGAGAGCTTCATGGAGGGGCTGATGGCGGCGATGCGCACCTCCTGCATGATCTCCTTCATCATCGCCTGCGCCGCCTGCCTGACCATCGCCGTCGCCTTCGTCGACATTCCCCGCTCTCTGGCGGGCTGGGTCGAGGCCCTGCACCTCTCGCCCTATGCATTGCTGGCTGTGCTCGCCGTCTTCATCCTGATCCTGGGCTGCTTCCTCGAAGGCATCTCGATCATCGTCCTGACCTCCTCGGTGGTGCTGCCAATGGTGCAGGCGGCCGGAATCGACCTGCTCTGGTTCGGCATCTTCGTGGTGATCCTGATCGAGGCGGCGCAGATCACCCCTCCGGTCGGCTTCAACCTCTTCGTACTGCAGAGCATCACGGGCAAGAACATCCTGACCGTGACCCGGGCGGCGATTCCGTATTTCTGCGTGCTGATGCTGCTGCTCGTGCTGATCGCCCTGTTTCCGCAGATCGTCACGGCCCTGCCGCGCATGATGGCCGGGTAGACCGTCGCGCGTCCCGGATCGCCCGCCAGACGCGCTCGGGCGTGGCGGGCATGTCGAGATGCGCCACGCCGAGAGGCCGCAGCGCATCGAGGATCGCGTTGATCACGGTCTGGGGCGCGCCGATGCAGCCGGCTTGCCCGGCGCCCTTGGCGCCGAGCGGGTTGGCCCTGGTCGGAAGCTCGACCAGCGCCAGCTCGAAGGCGGGCAGGTCCATCGCGCGCGGCATGGCGTAGTCCATGAAGGTCGCGCTGAGGAGCTGGCCGCCGTCGCTGTCGTAGCGGGCCTCCTCCATCAGCGCCTGACCGATGCCCTGGGCGAGGCCGCCATGAACCTGCGCCTCGGCCAGCAGCGGATTGACCAGAGTGCCGTAGTCGTCGACGGCGAGGTAGCGCAGCAGGCTCACCTCGCCAGTGTCCGGATCGACCTCCACCTCCGCCACCTGAGCGCCGTTGGGAAAGGTCAGTGGCGCGTCGCGGCGGGAACCGTGGCCGGAGAGCGGCCGTCCCGTCATCTCGGCGACATGGTGCGCGACGGCGACGAGACCGACCTCGCCGGCGCCCGGCGCGTGGAACCGGCCGTCGCGGAAGGCGACGGAATCGGGATGGCTCTGGAGGAGCTGCGCGGCGGCGGGCTTGCCGGCCGCGACCAGGGACCGGGCGGCGATGACCAGCGCGCCGCCGCCCATGTGCAGCGACCGGGCGCCGCCGTGCCCGCCGCCGCTGGGCACGCGCGCCGTATCGCCCTGGACGAGCTGGAAGCGCGCCACGGGCAGGCCGAGCTCCCGTGACAGCAGCTGGGCGAAGCTCGTCTCGTGGCCCTGGCCGTTCGACTGGGTCCCCACAGCCATGGCGATGCCGCCGTCGGGGCGGAAGGACAGCCATGCGTCCTCGTCGGGTGCGCCGCGCGAGGTTTCCAGAAAGCAGCCGATGCCGAAGCCGCGCAGCTTGCCGCGCCGAAGCGACGCGGCCCGGCGCCGCCGGAAGCCGGCACGGTCTGCCGCGGCCAGGACGCGATCGAGGTTGCCGCGGAAATCGCCGTCATCGAGCACCGCGCCGAAGGGCTTCCGGTAGGGAAATCGGCGGATCAGGTTGCGCCTGCGCAGCACCGCGGGGTCGATCCGCAGCCGATGCGCGGCCTCGTCAACCAGCCGCTCGATCAGATAGTTCGCCTCGGGCTTGCCGGCGCCGCGATAGGCATCGATCGGAACGGTGTTGGTGAAGACGCAGCGGACGTCCATCGTCATCGCCGGGATGTCGTAGAGCCCGCCCATGGCGGGGGTCGGAGCGGTCGTGGCGCTGCCCGGCCCGAGCGAGGAAACATAAGCTCCGAGATTGGCCAGGGTCTCGGCCCGCAAGGCCAGGAAGCGGCCCTTGGCGTCGAGGGCGAGACTGCCGGTGGTCAGGTTGTCGCGGGCGTGGACGCCCCCGGCGAAGTCCTCGATGCGCTCGGCCAGCCATCGGACCGGCCGTCCGAGCCGTTCCGCCGCGACCAGCAGCAGCGCATATTCCGGATAGGTGACGTTCTTCATGCCGAAGCCGCCGCCGACATCGGGGCAGGCGACGTCGATCCGCTCGGGTCCGACACGGAGCACGGCTGCAAGCTCGCGACGGATGTCGTGAACCGAGGCGCCGCTGAGGGAGAGCTGGTAGCGGCCGCCCGCCTTCTCGAAGACGCCCAGCGCCGCCCGCGGCTCCAGCGCAGCGGCGGCGATCCTGTTGTTGACGAGACGGCAGCTCACGACATGCGCCGCGCTCGCGAAGGCGGCCGCGACGGCCTGCTCGTCGCCCCGCCGATAGCGCAGCGCCAGGTTGCCGGGCGCTTCCGGCCAGATCTGCGCAGCGCCAGGAGCCGCAGCAGCGGCAAGCTCCGTCACCGCAGGGAGGATGTCGTAGTCGACGGCCACCCGCTCGCAGGCCTCGCGGGCCAGATCGGCGGTCTCGGCGACGACGAAGGCGACAGGATCGCCGACATGGCGGACGCGTTCGCGCGCCAGGGGCAGTCGGGGCGGCACGATCAGAGGCGCTTCGCCGGCGACCGCCAGCGAGCAGGGAAGGGGGGCGAGCCCAGCAAGGTCGGCTCCGGTATAGACCGCCTGCACGCCCGGCAGCGCGCGGGCGGCCGCGGCATCAATGGACCGGATCGTGGCATGGGCGTGGGGCGAGCGCAGCACCATGGCGTGCAGCGCTCCCGGCACGGCCTCGTCGTCCAGGTAGCGGCCGCTTCCGGTGAGGAAGCGCGCATCCTCGAGGCGGCGCAGGGAGCGCGGGTCGGCCGGGCCGTCGATCAGCAGCGGCGCAGCGCGGGATGACTTGGCATGCATCGGCGCAACTCAGGTGAGGAGGGCTGCGCCGAAGTTCCGCTGCGGGTCCATGTCGGCGGTCAGGCGCCCGGTCGGCTCGGCCGCAGGGCCGCCGTCGCGCCGCAGCCAGCGGCCCGAACCGGGCCGGGCCCGCAGGCTGCCTGCGGTCACGACGTCCTCGCCCCTGACGAGCACATGCTCCGGCCAGCCGGTGACGTTGCGGCCCGCGAAGGGCGTGAAGCCCGTCCGGTCGTGCATCGCCTCGTCGGCAATGGTGATCGTCCTGGCGGGGTCCCAGATCGCGATATCGGCGTCGTAGCCGGGCAGCAGCGCGCCCTTGCCCGGCAGGTTGTAGATTGCCGCGGGGGCGGTCGCGGTCAGGTTCACGAAGGCGTCGAGGCCGCGGCCGGCGAATTCCGGCCGCCCCCGCGAGACCAGGGCGTCGAAGAGCAGCGGAAGCCGCGTCTCGAGGCCGGGCAGGCCGTTGGCGATCTGCTTGAAGGTCGCGCCCGGGCCGGCCGAGAGCTTGCCGGTCTCGTCGAAGCGATAGGGCGCATGGTCGGACGACACCGTCTGGATGTCGCCGAGCGCCAGCGCCTGCCAGAGCGCGTCCTGATCGGCCTGCTCGCGCGGCGGCGGAGAGCACATCCATTTCGCTCCTTCCAGCCCCGGCTTGTCGAGGTCGTGCCGCGTCAGGAAGAGGTATTGCGGGCAGGTTTCGGCGAACACCTTGAGGCCGCGCCCGCGCGCGTCGCGGATCACCTGCGCGCCCTCCGACGTCGAGACATGGAAGATCATGATCGGCTGGTCGAGCAGTTCGGCCGCCGTGATCAGCCGGTTGAAGGCCTCCGCCTCCGAGCCGCGCGGATGGCTGATCGCGTGATATTTCGGCGCGACATAGCCCTTCTCGACCAGCTTCCGGCCCATCCAGGAGATCATGCCGTGGTTCTCGGCATGGACGCAGACGAGGGCTCGATTCTGGCGGGCGGTCAGCAGCAGGTCGAGCAGCGGCTCGTCGTCGACCTTGATCAGGTCGTAGGTCATGAAGACCTTGATCGAGGCGTGGCCTTCGCCGATCAGCGACGGCAGGTCCTCCGCGATGGTCTTGCGGTCGGGATTGGCGACGATCAGGTGGAAGGCGTAGTCGATCAGCGCGCCGCGCCGGGCCAGCGCCGCATAGTCGTCGACGACCTTGCGCAGATCGAGGCCGCGATGCTGGGCGGCGAAGGATATCAGCGTGGTGTTGCCGCCGAAGGCAGCGGAGGTCGTGGCGCTCTCGAAGGTATCCGCGTTGAGCAGCCCGCCGGCGGAGACCTGCTCGACATGGGCGTGGGTGTCGATACCGCCTGGAAGAACGAGCTTGCCGCTCGCGTCGATCTCACGGGCGCCGGTCGCCAGGCCCTGGCCCAGCGCGGCGATCTTGCCATCCTTGACCGCGACGTCGGCGCGGAAGCTGCCGGTCGCGGCGCCGACCACGCCGCCGCGAATGACCAGATCGTAAGGGCTCGTCATGTTCTGCCGTCCTTCCCGGCGCCGCACCACGATATCGATCGCCGTGCAGCGCCCATCGACTCAAGCGACGTCTCGTGCCACCCAGTCCGCCAAGATCGTGCAGGCGGCGAGAAAATCGTCGATCTCCATCGCCTCCTGCGGGTTGTGGCTGCCGTGCTCGTTGCGCACGAACAGCATCGCCACGGGCACGCCGGCAGCCGCGAAAGCCGCCGAATCATGGGACGCCGGGCTGCCGAGCGGCATGGTTGGGATGCCCTGGCGCGCGGCGGACGCCTCGAGGCCGGCAACGATCGTGGGATCGACCGGCCCGACGGCAGCGCTGGCGCGGGTGCCGAGCTTGAAGGCGACGCGGCGGCGCGTCTCGATCCCGGCGATGGCGGCCAGCATGCGGGCCTCGACCCGCTCCAGCACTGCCGGTTCATAGGCGCGCACGTCGAGGCTGAAGGCAAAGCTGCCTGGCACGGTGGTCAGGCCATGGACGGCCGGATCGGTGTGGAAGCGTCCGAGGGTCACGGCCATCGGGAAGCCCGCAGCCTCCTCCTCCTCCCAGATCCGGTCCAGCAACATGGCGAACTCGGCGCCGGCCATGGCGGCGTCGCGGCGGAAGCGGCGCGGTGTCCCGACATGGTCGTGCCGTCCGACGATCCGTGCGTCCGGATAACGGAAATTCCCCGGCACGCCGGTGCAGATCGCGACCGGCAGGCCGGATTCGACCAGGCTCGGCGCCTGCTCGATATGGACTTCGAGAAAGGCCCGGATCGTCGCCGGGTCGAGATGACGTTCCCGGAGCCTGATCCTGCCCGAATCGCCGCCGCTGGCATCGATGCTCGTGGCCAGCACGCGGCCATCGTCGATGCGTCTGGCCTCGAGCGCTCCGTCCGGCAACGTGCCGAGGGCGGAACGGCTGCCGATATAGGAAACCTGGAACCAGACGCTTTCCTCGGCGCGGACGCCCATCGTGGTGACGTCGCAGCGCGGTCGGACGCCGAGCGCACGAAGGGTCTCAATGACGACGAGCCCTGCGATCACGCCGGCCGCGCCGTCGAAATTGCCGCCATGCGGCACGCTGTCGAGATGGGATCCCATCAGGATCCGCCGGGCGGCGGGGTCGAGGCCGGGCAGGGTGACATAGGTGTTGGCCGCGATGTCGTGCGACACGGCAAGGCCACGCTCCCTGCCGTGCTCGACGAGCAGGCGATGGCCAAAATCCTCGCCGGTGCCGTAGGTGTCGCGGGTGATGCCGGGCTCGCCCGGGCTGCCGGCCGCCAAACGGTCGAACAGACGCTCCACCCAGGCGCGTTGGGCGGCCACCGCAGCGGCAATCGCCGCGCCGGACGATGCGGAGGCGCCGGCCGCAGTCATGCCCGGCTCAGAGGGATGGGTCCGGGGCGCTGCCCTGCGAGGCAGACGGTGGCGGTGGCGAGCTTGCCGGCAGGCTGAGACATATGAGTGCCGCGAATAGAATCCTGGGGTCCCATTCAGCTAGCAAATCATATGCCCGCTGCAATGCCCAGCACGGGATGCCAGCGCTGCGCGCATGCAGCTCTGCGATGACGGGCGACGGTTGAGGGAAGAGCGCCAAAGTCCTGCACGTCCAAACGAAGCAGGCTGGAGCGGGTGAAGGGAATCGAACCCTCGTATTCAGCTTGGAAGGCTGCTGCTCTACCATTGAGCTACACCCGCGGCGGGCGCCAAATTCCCCATCATGGCGGGGGAAGTCAAGCGCCGCGGCGCCATCCGTCGATGCTCCGCGTGAATTTGTCCTCGCGATCCCCGCCGAGGTAGCGGGCCGGTCGCCGTTTGCGAGCGGCGAGCCCGGCCCGCCAAGCCGGCGTCGCGGCCAATCCGGGGCCGCCGTCCCGGCCTGCTGCACCCTGCCGCAGCAGCCTGACCCTAGGATTTCGGAGCGGGCGTGTTCGAGACCACGAGCTGCAGACGCGGCCCCTTCTGCGGGGCCGGCTGGAGCGGCTTTCCGGACCTGATCCCGATGCGCCTGATCCTGGCGCGGCGAAACGCAACCGAGAGCTTGTTTCCTGCTTTCATCTGACCGCTTTCCGATGCCGCGCGAGCATCGTCGCAGCGCGCGGGCCCGGGCGCGCCCCTCATTTGATGGAGGCGCGGAATCTTTCGGCCGCCGTCACCATCCGAAGGCTCACCATTGCGGCCAGGTATCCGACAGACGGTAACCCGCCGGATAGGGATCGGCCGGGTCGAGCATGAGCTGGCGCGTCTCCGTGACCCAGGCGCTGCCGGTGATGCGTGGAACAACGGCCGCCGCCGTGCCGACCTGGGTGAGACTTTCGATCATGCAGTCGAAGCGCGAGCCGATGATCGAGAGGCCGACGAAGGGCTCGCCCACGGCAAGCTGGCCGCGCGCGTGCAGGACGGCCATCCGCGCCGAGCATCCCGTGCCCGTGGGCGAACGGTCGATCTTGCCGGGCCGGATGGCGACGGCGTTGCGACCGGTCAGGACACCGTCGACCCGCTCGACCGGCGCTGCGAACTGGCAGAAGGAGATGTGGTTCCAACCGGTGTCGCCGGGATGGGCGAAGCCCAGCTGCTCGTTCGCCGCCCGGGTGATCCGCATGCCGATCTCGGCGAGATCGCGCGCCTCGTCGGGAGCGATGGCGAAGCCCAGGGCCGGCGCGTCGACGATCACGAAGCTGTCGCCGCCATAGGCGATGTCGACCGCGAGCGTGCCGAGGCCCTCGATCTCGAGAGCGGCGTCGAGCTCGGTCGCGAAGGAGGGGACGTTGCGCAGGCTGATGCTCTGCGCCTTGCCGTCCCGGCAGGCGGCGCTGATGGCGATGAGCCCGGCAGGCGCCTCGAGCACGAGCTCGGTCGTCGGCTCCTGCATCGGCACGATACCGGTATCCAGCAGCACCGTGGCGACGCAGATCGCGTTGGAACCCGACATCGGTGGCGTGTCGGCCGGCTCCATGATGATCCAGCCCATCCGGGCGCGCGGATCCTTCGGCGGCACCAGCAGGTTGACGTGGCGGAAGACGCCGCCGCGCGGCTCGTTCAGCACGAAGTTCCGCAGAGTCTCGTCGCGCGCGATGAAGCGCGACTGCTCCCACAGCGTGTCGCCCGGCGGAGGAGCGACACCACCGACGATCACGTCTCCGACCTCGCCGGCGGCGTGGCAGCCGACGACATGAACGATCCTGCCGCTGCGCATGGGCACCTCCTGCATGGCTGAGCGAGCCATGCTATTCGGTTTGCCGCCGGCTCAGAAGTGGCTTCAGGCGCGCCTGCAGCCGGTTTCCGGCGCCGTTCCGCAGGCGTTTCGCTGCCGCTCCTCCAAATGAATGAGGCGTGGCATTCTGGCATCGGGTGCAATGTCGGCACCGGTGTCGGGCGGGCGGCGATGACGAGCGATCCAGCGATCAATCCCTATGACGCGGTGGCCTATCCGGGGCACTCCTTCGCCCAGACGCATCCGGCGCGCCTTGGCACGATCGCGCATTTCCACGGCATGCGCCCGGCTCCGCCCGCGGCAATGCGGGTGCTCGAACTCGGCTGCGGACGGGGCGGCAACCTCATCCCGATGGCGGCGCAGTATCCGGAAAGCCGCTTCCTCGGCATCGACCTGAGCGGCGATTCGATCCGAAAGGCGAACGAGGCTGTGACGGAGCTCGCGCTCACCAACATCGTCTTCGAGCAGGCCGACATCCTCGCGCTCACCCCCGAGATCGGCATCTTCGACTACATCATCGTCCACGGTGTCTATTCCTGGGTGCCCGATCCCGTGCGCGAGCGGATCATCGCCCTGTTCGGCACCTTGCTGGCGCCTCAGGGCGTCGCCTATGTCAGCTACAACGCCCTGCCGGGCTGCCGCTTCCGCGATCTGGCGCGGGACGTCATGCTGTTCGAGACGCGGGACATCGCGGATCCGCGCGAGCGGGTCCGCGTCGCGCGGGCGGCGCTGAAGGCCTATGCCGAGGCGAGCGACCCCGACAGCTATCACGGCGCCATCCTGCGCCAGCGCGAGAAGCAGATCGAGGACACGCCGGACAGCGTGCTCTACCATGACGATCTCAATCCGATCGCACGGCCCTTTGCGCTGCACGAGGTGCTCGCGGCGGGCGAGCGTCACGGGCTGCAGTTTCTCGCCGAGGCTTCCTTTCCGAACCCGTACGGAGCGGCGAAAGGGCCGGCGCAGCGGATGCTTGCCGAGATTCCTGCCGATCCTCCGCTGGCACGCGAGCAGGCGCTCGATCTGCTGATCGGCCGGGCCTTCCGCGAGACGTTGCTGTGCCGCGGCGATATCAGGCTGCGTCGCGGCATCGGCGCCGGGTCGCTGGAACCCTATTGTCTCGCTGCCGATGTCCGGCCGGTTCGGGAGAGCGAGGAGGAACGCAAGCCCGGCGTCGAACGCTTCGCGTTCCAGGAAGGCGTGAAGCTGTCGGTGGATCTGCCAGCCTGCAAGGCCGCGCTCGGCATTCTCGGCGAGGCCTGGCCGGCGAGCATTGCCTATCCCGATCTCATGCGGCGGTCGCTCGATGCCGCCGCGGCCGAGGCCGCTGCGGGTCTCGACCGGGAGCGCGAGGCCGCGCGGCTCGACGAGGCGCTGATCGCGATCTTCAAGACCGGCCTGCTCGACGTCCGCCTCGTGGCCCCGCCGCTCGCCGCCAGCCTCGGCGAGCGGCCCGTGGCGAGCCCGGTCGTCCGCTGGCAGGCCTCGACCTCCGCCGAGGTCACCGATCTGCGCCATCGCACGGTGATGCTCGACGGCGTGCTGGTCCGGAAGTTCGTCTGCCTGCTCGACGGTTCGCGCGACCAGGCGATGCTGCTCGACGAGATGAACAGCTTCCTCGACGAGGCGCGGGCGGCCGGGCCCGCGGCGTCGGGGTTGCCCGACCGGGTGACGGAGGCGGAAGTCGCGATGCATCTGCAGGACGTCGTCCGGCTCGGGCTGCTGCATGGCTGACGATTGTCGCCCGCAGCCGGGAAGCATAACCTTAGGTTACATGAGGAGAGGGCGCGGTTCGTCGGGATGAGCGAGCGCTTCCGCCAGTTTCAGATCGCCTTTCCGGAGGAGGCCTGCCTCGCCGCGCTGATGCGCCTGCGCCATGGCGGCACCGCGATGGCCTGCCCGGCCTGCGGCAGGCCGGCGATCTTCGAGGCGCGCCCGAAATTGCGGGGCTTCGCCTGCAACCACTGCAATTACCTGATTCACCCGGCCGCCGGCACGCCGCTGGAGAGCCGGCGCACCGCGCTGCAGCACTGGTTCTTCGCGGTGAAGCTGACGGCGGAACAGCCTGGCAAGGCCGCCGCGACAGCCCTGACGCGCGAGGCGGGGCTGCCCCAGCTTGCGGCCAAGCGGATCGTCGACGAACTCGCTGCACTCGGTGCCGCGGGCGAGCCGGCCTGGCTTGCCGGGCTGAGGCGGCTGGTCACCGGCGAGAGCGATGCGACATCCCCCGGCGCAGCCGCCGTTCCGGCCCTGCCGCCTGCCCCGGAGCGCCCGGCTCTCCGACCCGCTCCATCGACGGCGGGACCGCCAGCAGCCGCGCCGCGCGGCATTCCGGCGGATGTCCCGCCACGTCCCGCGTCGGCCCTGGCCCCCGCTGTAGTAGTGCCCGCCGGGTCGCCGCAGCCGCAGCGAACCGCCGCCGCGAGCCCATCGGTTTCCGATCCGCCCGCGGCACCGAAGAAGGGGCCTTCGGGCCGGATGGCGATCGTGGCCGTGGCCGTCGGCGTCGGCTGCGTCGTCGCGGCGGTGGTCGGGCTCGCCTATGCGCGGCTGCAGCAGCAGGAGCCGGCCCGGGACGAGGCCGAGTTCGCCGCCGACCGGATGATCCCGTCGCTCAAGGACGCGCCGGCGCGGCCGTCCCTGATCCTGTCCTCGGTCGAGCAGGACCTGGAGGGAGCCCGGCAGGCCGCGCAATTCGCGCTCGACAACGATCCCTCGCTGGCCAACATCAAGCCGCAGGAGGAGGCGCCGACGCAGCAGGTTCCGGTCAACCAGCTGCAATTGCCCTCGAACATCCTGCTGGTGCCGCCCAAGGCCGGCGGGATGCCGGGGGCGGGACCGGTCTCTCCCAGCGGCGCCCCGCAGCCGCCTCCGGTCATATCCAGCGGCGATCCCGACCAGGTGCTGACCTTCGGCCCGATCAAGATCCGCCGCCACCTCGTCGACACCATCGTCCGGGCCAGCAAGGTCGTGGGCGCCGACCCGACGCTGCTGATGGCGGTCGCCGACAAGGAATCCTCGTTCTCGACGGCGGTGAAGGCGCAGACCTCCTCGGCGACCGGGCTCTACCAGTTCATCGAGCAGACCTGGCTCGGCGTGATCTACGAGTTCGGCGCCAGGCACGGGCTCGCGGCCGAGGCCAAGCTGATCGGCAAGTCCGGGCGGCAGTTCGTCGTCACGGATTCGAGCCAGCGCCAGCGCATCCTCGACATGCGGCGCGAACCCTATATTTCGGCACTGCTGGCGGCCGAGATGCTGAAGCGCGACACGCTCAGGTTGGAGCGGGCGCTCGGCCGGCATCTCACCGGCGGCGAGATCTACCTGATCCATTTCCTCGGGCCGGATGCGGCACAGACCTTCATCGAGACGATGGAGGAGCAGCCCGGCGTCAAGGCGGCGGAGCTGCTGCCCAAGCCGGCCCAGGCCAACCGGCCGATCTTCTATGCCGATGCCGGCGGCGAGACCAAGACGCTCTCGGTGTCCGAGGTCCACAAGAAGTTCAATGACATGATCAGGATCAGGCTCGATCGCTACAGCGCGGTCCGGCCGACAATGGGGCCGGGGATCGCCCGGCCGCAGCCGAAGAAGTGAAGAGTTTCAAGGACTGCCTCGTGTCGCAGGCAAACCCGTCTGTGGCGTTTCATTCCCCGCCGGGGCCGGGGCTTGGGAAGGAGTGGTGACCATGGCGGGCAACCGTTTCGAACAGGTCGATGAACCGCAGGCGGATGCGATCACGCTCAGCCTGTCCGAGCGCGGCGGCGAGGCCTATGGCCGCGTGCATTGCCCGGCCGAGCTCGCCGCCGGGCAGCTCGTCAACGACTTCGTCAGCGACGAGATGGCGGCGAAGGATGCCTTCCGCACCGCGATCCGACTGGCGAACGAGATTCGCGCGCCGATCGTGGTGGCGGATGCGGCCGGCGTCTGGCAGGACGAATGGGGCGTGCTCTATCGCGAGATGTGAAGAGCGGGCCGCCTGTCCGCGAGGCGGGCAGCCGGCCTCGGCTCCCGTCTCACTCGATCCGGAAATACTTGATGCCGAGGCCGAGCTTCCCGGTCTGGCGGGCGAGATCGAGCTTGAGGTTCCTGAAGAACTCGGCGGCGGGCGCCGGGTTGGGGCCCGAGAGTGCCGGCAGGGGCGCCTGGCTGACGAGCGCGAGCACCGTCTGCGGCCGGGCTGCGCCGCCGGTCGATTCGAGCTTCAGGTTGAAGGTCACCTTGTCGCCCTCGCGCTTCATGAAGCTCGCGAGGTTGTAGACGAGGCCATCGTCGCCGATCAGCACGATGTCGAGGTTGAGGCCGCCGCCCGCCTCGACCGAGCCGTTCAGAACCTCGCCGCTCTTCATGTTGAAGTTGCCGATCTGCAGCTTGACGCTGCGGTCGATCGCGACGCCGGGCTGCCTGAGAAACTCGGCCATGGGGCATTGCGCGGTAGTCAGCGGACGCAGGTTGATCTGTGCCTCGAAGCCCTGCGCGGCCTTGAAGGCGCCGTCGAAGGCGACGAAAGGCTCGGTGCCGCTGCCGAAGCCTTCGAGCACCGCCTTGCGGTCGCCGATCTCGAGCGGCCACAGGAAGAAGCAGGAGCCGCCGTCATAGTCCCGGATATAGCGCTCGACCCGCTCCGCCGGCGTACGCGGTTCAGCCTCCTGCGTGCTGGTGTTCTCGACCGGCGGCGGCTGGCTGGTGCCGGTGACGGGAGGCTTCGGGGCGGGAGGTTTCGGCGCGGCAGGCTTCTCGGTGCTGGGGGACGGAGGCTTCACGGCCGGCGGCTTCTCGGCGCTGCCGATGGTCGGCGGCTTTGCCGGCTGCGTCGTCTCCGGGGCGGGTGGTGGCGTGACGGGCGGTGGCACGACCGGAGGGGAGGGCGGATTCTGCGCGGTGTTCTCGTTGACGGCGATCTGGCTGCCGGCGGGCCTCTGCTGCTGCGGTGCGGTCGCCGGCGTCGACGTCGACCCGGCGGATGCCGGCGGGCTTGCCGGTTCCTGGGCCGCTTTCGGCGGGTTCAGGGTGCTGTTGCCCGGTGCGGGCGTTTCGGGCTTCGTCTCGGTCAAGACCGGGGCGCTGGTTGCGGAGGCAGCCGGCCCGGCGGCAAGGGGCTGCTCGGAAAGCGCCGGCGGGTTGTCGGCGGACAGCCTCGCCGCCTGCTCGCTTTTCCCCGGCCCGAAGACGGTCCAGGCATAGAAGCCGCCGCCGGCCAGCAGCGCGAGCGCGGCAATTCCGGCGACGAGCGGCAGGGCCGAGCGCCTCGGCGGATCGGAAGGGGAGCGAGCGGCGGCTGCCTTCCTTCCGGTCGTGGCCTGCGGCTGCCAGGCGGCAACCTCGGCCATGTCGGCAGGGCGGTTTTCAGGGTCGGGCGCCAGCATCCGCGCCAGCAATGGACGCAGGCCGGGGTCGACCGCCGACAGATCGGGCAGGCGGCGGCGCTTGTCGAGGATGTCGGCCTGCGAGCCGCCCATGTCGAGCGCGCGCCCGGTCAGCGCCTGCGCCAGCACCAGCGCGAAGGAGTACATATCGGAGCGGCCGCTGACCTCGCCGCCGTAGAGGCCGAGCTGCTCCGGCGAGACATAGTTGTACTTGCCCGCAAAACCCGAGCCGATCACCGTGCCCTCGCCGAGGATGCTGGAGCGGGCGATGCCGAAATCGATGATCTTGGCGCGCGAGGGGTCCCCGCCCGGCAGGATGATGTTGTCCGGCGAGATATCGCGATGGATGATGCCGAGCCGATGGGCGGCATGCAGGCCCGGCGCGACGCGCTGGCGCAGCACGTTGGCCTCTTCGGCCGTCAGCGGCCGCTCCTTTATGCGCTCGGAAAGCGGCTGGCCGTCGACGAACTCCATCGCGAGATAGGGCGTCTCGCTCACCGGGTCGATGGCGAAGACGTAGTAGCGGACGATGGCCTCGTTATAGAGGTTGTGCAGGGCGGCCGCCTCTCGCCGGAACAGGGCGAGCACGGCCTCGTCGCGCGCCATGTCGGGGCGGATCATCTTGATCGCCACCGCGTCACCGGTCTGGATGGCGCGGCCGCGATAGACTTCGCCCATGCCGCCGACGGCGATTAGGCTCTCGATCTGGTAGATGCCGTTGAGAGTCGTGCCGATGCGGGCGTTGGCGCGGGGCGCAAAGACGGTGCGCTCGGAGTCGTCGCTCATGACGGTGTGCTCCCTGGCGTGCGCCGGTTCGGCATCCAGCGTGTGCGCTCGGCCGTGCCTTGTCGATAGCGGACGATGATGACCGTGACGTTGTCGCGCGCGCCGCGCTCCAGCGTCAGCCCGAGCAGGGCGTCGCAGGCCGCCTGCGCGCTGCCGGCCTCGAGGGCGCCCAGGATCTCGGTGTCGGCGACATGCTCTGTCAGCCCGTCCGAGCAGAGGATGAAGACGTCGCCATCGGCGATCTCGCCGCTCTCGATGTCGAGCTCGGGCATGTCGTGGACGCCGATCGCATGGGTAATGACGTGCCGGCGCGGCGAGCGCTTCGCCTCGTCGGGCGTCATCAGGCCGCGATCCACCATGTCCTGCACCTCGGTATGGTCGCGCGAGATCTGGGTGATCTGCCCGGCGCGGACGAGATAGATGCGGCTGTCGCCCGACCAGACGCAGGCGAAGTGACGCTGGTGGACGAGCAGCACGACCAGCGTCGCGCCCATGGTGGCGCCACGCCGGCGGATCTCCTCGCGCAGCGTCTCGTTCGCCTTGAGCACGCTGTCCTCCAGCATGGCGAGGAGGTCCGATGCCGAAGCGGCCGCACCGACCCCTTCCAGGGCGGCGACCACGGTGGCGCTGGCGAGGGCACCGTTCTCATGGCCGCCCATGCCGTCCGCGACGGCCCAAAGGCCGAGCTCCGGGCGCAGGATGAAATTGTCCTCGTTGGCCTTGCGCACCTTGCCGGTGTGGCTGATGCAGCCGGTCTCGAAATCGGAAGTCTCGCGGGGGACGTCGTTCATGGCGCAACCCTCAGGAGCTGGCGCGTTCTGGTTCGAGATGGGCGTCGAAGCGGCCGGTCAGCAGCCCGGAGAAAAGGTGCGGGTCCGGCAGGGCCTGGCCGGTCAGCGCCAGCGGCTCGAAATTCGGTCCGCCCACGGTCCAGACATAGCAGGCATGGGCATAGGCGCGGGCGTGATCCTCGATGCGCAGCGCGGTGAGCCGCTCCGGGAAGCTGGAGCCCGTCGCGGCGCTGACGATGGTGCCGTCGGAGAGGCGGACCATGTCCTGCGGCGGGGCGGCAAGGTGATGGTCGTCGGGGATGGGCAGCGAAGCCAGCCGCTGCGCGACCGCCTCATAGCTCGCCTGCGGCTCGAGCGCCTGCAGCAGAAACTCCTCGATCGCCTCAAACCACCTGTCCTGCGGATCGAGCTCGGGCGGCGGGATCGCAGCGCCCGCACCGGCGGCGGCGAACACGGTGAGCGGGAAATAGCGGCCGACACCGTCGACGGAGGGCATGAACGCGCCGGCGACGGTCTGCCCACCATGCGCCCTCCCGAGCCAGAAGCGCCAGATCGGCGCGTTGAGATAGGCCTCCTGCCAACGTTGGCCGAGTTCGAGCCGGCTCGCCGTCAGCCCGCCCTGCAGCCATTTCTCGTAAACGGCGAGGAAGCCGGAGGGGGCGTTCAGCGCGATGAAGTCGCGCTTGGCGGGAAGCTTGCCGAAAAGGCCGCAGGACACGTGTCAGATTCCGGAAGGGCAGCGGATTTCCCGCAGCGCCGGCAAGATCAGCGGGTTCTTGAGCGAGCCGACGCCGAAGGCGTAGCCGACCTGCCGGCCGCCGGCATTGAGCGTGAAGCCGACATTGTCGCCCTGCTTCAGCACCGAGCCGGCATCGAGCAGGCGGAAGAAGGACCAGGTGCCGTCCTTCTCGAAGAGCTTGGCCTCGCCTTGGGGAGCGGACGAGCCGGACGAGAAGAAGCCGCCGCCGAACATGCCCCCCGAAGCGTTGCCGCCGCCGAGCGTCAGCGTGATCGCCGTCTTGCCAACGCCGCCGCCCGGCCACATCACCGGAGTCGGCGTGTTGACGCCCTGCTGGCTGGCGACGGTGAAGCCGTTGATCTCCAGCTTGGCGCTCGAAGCGTCTGCGGACAGGGCGGTCGGTGTCACCACCATCTGGAAGGAGGGCAGGTTGCCGCCGGTCGGGAAGAAGGCCTCCTTGATCTCGCTGGCGCGCTGGAACTCCCGCAACGTCGTCGGCGATAGCGCCCGGGCGACGCGGCTGTCGACGCGCCAGTTCCATTGCGGCTTGGAGGTATCGACGAAGGGCTCCAGTCGCTCCTTGTAGAACTTGTCCATGATCTGGCCGGGCGCGAACAGGCGAGCGAAGTCGGCGAGGGGCACGTCGCGGGCGCTCGCCTTGGTGAAGGGGTAGCGGTTGGTGACGATCTCGTTGCAGACGCCGGTGACCTGCTCCGACAGGGCCTGCCTGAGCAGCGCGACCGTGGCGCCGGTGGCATCGCCCTCGAAGTCGTTGACCGCCTGGACGATCATGCCGTCGAAGGGCGCGGGATAACGTGAGGAATTGGCGCGCAAGGTCGCGATCAACGGCACGAGCGCGGCATTCGCAGCTGCCGACTGGGCCGGATTGGTCGCCGCGGTGGCGAGGTTCTGGCTGATCTCGGAGAAGGTCTGCAGCAGCTGGTCCACCGGCCGGCGGCCGAGATCGCCGTCGACGAGCACGTGGAAAGGCTTGAACTGCGCCTCGATATCGGCGCCGAGCGAGACGTCGTTGCCGCCGGCAAGCACCCGGTCGACGCCGGCCGAGGCCATCGGCAGGCTGGAGCCGAGCCGGCCGAGCGCCTGGCTGGCACGCTGGTCGAGCGTCTGGGCGGCCTGCTTGGCTGCAGCCTCCGTTACGGCCTTCTTCGCGTTCGGGCGCTCCTTGGTGAGCTGCGTCTCGTCGCGGATCGATTCGAGGATTTGCTTGAAGGGCGATGTCGCGGCCGAGATGGCGCTGAGCGCGACATAGCGCGGCTTGTCGGCGTTGAGAGGCCTGAGCTTCAGCCGCTTCAACGTCTTCTGCCAGGTCGCGACATAGTCGCGGCTGTAGAGCTTCATCAGGTCCTGGAACAGCGTGGCGTATTGGGCGGTGATCGCCTGCTGGTCGGCATTCTCGCCCAGCACCCAGCGCTCCTTCTCGATCCGGTCGCCGATGTCGCCGAGCCGGCCGATGAAGGCGTTCTGGAAGCCGTCATAGGTGTAGAAATAGGGCACGCGGATCTGGTCGAGATCCTCTCCGCTCACGCCCTCGAAAACCAGCCGCACGTCGGAGCCGCCACGCTGCGAGGCGACCCAGTCCTTCGCGCTGTCGCTGCGCGACTGTGTCCGGAGGAGCTCGTAGGCCCGTTCGGCGATGCTGAGGCGGCGCAAAGTACGCTGGCTCTGCTCGATCAGCGACTGGTTGAGCTTGACCACCGGCTCGCTGTCGCCCTCGTCGAGGTCGAGCATGGCGGTGAGGTGCTCCTCCAGCGCCTCGCGGCCCTTGGCGTTGGCAGGGCCGGGGAAGAGGTTCTCGGCCCAGTCGAGCCGCATCCAGGAGGTGACGAGGTCGCGGTCCATCTTCGCCTGGCCGCCGATCATCATGTAGACCTTGAGCGCCTCGTAGACGAAGCCGGGATTGTTGGCCTGCTGCTCGAGCTGCTCCTCGAGCCGGAAGATGATGCGCGGGCGCAGCATCCGCTCCAGCGCCTGCTGATAGGTGATCTCGGTCGCGTTCTGGAGGCGCTCGCGCTGGCTCAGTCCGAAGGTGGCGAGGGTCGGTGTCGGCTCGCCTTGCGTGGCATAGCCCGTCGGCATGTTCCTGAGCTTGTGCAGCAGCGGCAGGACGCGGCTGAAATTGCGGTCGGAGATCGTGGTTTCCTGCAGCACGGGCGCGGCGGCGCTGCGGTAGTCGGCGAGACCGTAATTGGTCGCGGTGATCAGGTCGCTGTTGCGCGAGAAGCTCGTCCACCACAGGCCGAGCGCCGCCAGCGAGACCAGCGCCACCGCCGTGAAGCCGGCGATGCGCAGGGCTGTGGAGCGGCGGGCGGCGCCGAGATCGGTCGAGACCCAGCCGGACTCGCCGATGACCACCTTCTGGATCAGCTCGGTCAGGAAATAGCTCTTGCCCTTGCCGGAGTAGGAGGCCGCGCCGGCATGATCCGAACCGAAATTGCGCGAGAGCGCGCCGATCAGCTGGTCGATCGGCGTGCCCTCCTGCGTTCCCGAAGTGAAGTAGAAGCCGCGCAGCGTCGCGTTGGCGTGGTAGCGCGTCGGCTCGAAGACGCGGGTCAGGAAATCGACGATGGAGCGCTTCAGCGTCGCCATCTGGCTCGGGAAGCCGAAGATCTGGGCGCGCGCGGTCGGGTTGTGCTCGTCCTGCAATCGATCCGGCAGCCGCTCGTTCAGCCGCTCGATCAACGCGTCGTATTCCGGAGGCACGTCGCCGATCATGTTGCGGGTCTTGTCGGCGGTCTGGAAGGTATGGCCCCAGACCATGCGGCGCTGCGGCTCGGTCAGCGCGCCGAAGAACTCGTTGAAGCCGGCGATGAGGTCGGCCTTGGTGAAGACGGCATAGACCGGGAAATCGACCTTCAGGCGCTCATGCAGTTCGAGCAGGCGGGCGCGGATCGCGTCGGCATGGGCGGCGATCTCCTCGGGGCTCGAGGTCAGCAGGTCCTCGACGCTGATCGCGACGAGGACGCCGTTGATCGGCTGGCGCGGGCGATTGGTCTTGAGCAGGTCGAGGAAGGCGAGCCAGCTCGATTTCTCCGCCTTGGTGTCGGTGTCCTGCGTGGTGTAGCGGCCGGCGGTGTCGATCAGCACCGCATCCTCGGCGAACCACCAGTCGCAATAGCGCGTGCCGCCCGAGCCGGCGACGGCCGAGGGCGTGGCGCCGCGGGCCAGCGGGAATTTCAGGCCGGAATTGACCAGTGCCGTGGTCTTGCCGGCGCCGGGCGGGCCGATGATGACGTACCAGGGCAGGTCGTAGAGATAGTCGCCGCCCTTGCCGCGCGCGCTCTTCAGCGTGGCGAGCGCGTCCTTCATAGCGCTGGAGAGGGCGGCGCCGTCGCCGGTTTCCTCCTTTTCCAGTGCCTCGGTCAGCGCGGCGGTGGCCTTGCGGCGGCGGATGACGAGGATCGCGATCCAGGCGAGCGCGCCGAGCATCAGCAGCACGGCGATGGACAGCCGGACCCAGAAGGACTCGAACGGACGGACCTCGCCGAAAGCGAGGAAGGGACCGCCGAACCAGATCAGCGCGGCGAGCGCGAGCCCACCGATCAGGATGGCGACGATGCGGAGCCAGGTGGCGAGGTTCATGCGCGCCCCCTCAGTTCTGCCGCTGGATCAGGATTTCGACGCGCCGGTTCTGGGCGCGGCCGGCGGCGGTGCTGTTCGGCGCGATCGGCACGTCGGCACCCTTGCCTTCGGTGCTGATCCGGTCCGGCTTGCTGAGCTTGGCCTTCAGCAGGTCGCCCACCGCCTTGGCCCGGGCCTGCGAGAGCACGACGTTGGAGGGGAAGCGCGCGGTGCGGATCGGCACGCTGTCGGTGTGGCCGACGACCTTGACCGCACCGCCCTCCTGTTCAAGCACGGCGGCGATCCGCTCGATCAGCGGCTGGAATTCGCTGCGCACCGCCGCCTGGCCCGCCTCGAACAATGCGATGCCGGCCAAACGAACGATGATGACGTTGGGCGTGACCTGGCAGGTGATCGGCGGCTGCACCGCGGCGCAGACCTTGGGCGGCTGCGGTGGCGGCGGGGGAGGCGGCGGCGGAGCCGAAAACACCTTGCGCATGATGCCGATCTCGCCCTTGGGATGGACCGAGAGCAGGGCGGTCGAGGCCGCCTCGGCATTGCCTGCAAGCAGCGCGCGGAAGACGAAATAGACGCCGAGCAGGGCCACGGCCGCGATCGCTGCCACCGACCAGACGGGCACCTTGAAGCCGGCGAGCGCCTGCGCGATCGCCTGTCCGCGCCAGCGCGGCGAGAGTTCGGGGTCGGGCTGCTTCACCCGGCGCAGCGTCTCGAACAGGCTGCGCTGGATCATCTGCAGGTTGTTGGCGCCGCCGGCCGAGGTCCGGTGGATGCCCTGGAAGCCCAGTGCCAGGCAGGCATGCATCAGCTCCAGCAGGTCGTAGTTGACCGACGGGTCGGCCTTGGCCTTGTCGAGCATCTCGAAGAAGCGCACGCCGCCGATGCGCTCGCCGAAGAAGCGCGAGAGCATGCTGTACTGCGTCCAGACATGGCGGTCGTCGCCGGGGATGTTCTGGACGATGTCGTCGGCGCTGGCAGCGATGACGTATTTCGCGGTCTGTGCGGCTTCGTGCGAGACGCCGGCGGCGCGGACTTCGTGCTCGAAGGCTTCGATGGAATCGCCGACCTGCCCAAGGAGCTGGGCGAAGGGCGCATTCGAGAGGTTGGCGCGCATCCGTCCGAGCAGCAGCAGGAGCGGACCTGCGGCGCGCAGCAGCGGGTTGGCGTTCGGCGTCAGCAACTGGTCGCGGCGGGGCAGGGACTGGCCGCCGGCCGGAGGCGGCGGAGCCTGCCGCTGCGGGATCGGCGCCGGTTGCGACATCCATTCGTCGCCCGTGCCGGGCACGCCGGGCGAGGGCACTTGCGGTGGCTGATAAGGCTGGGGCGCCTGCGGCGCGCCCGGTGCGGGCGCGGCGGGAGCGGGCGGCAGGGGCGCGCGGCGCCCGCCGGGGTTCGGCCTGATGATGGTCCGCTCGGAACGGCCGAACGGGTCGGAAGGCGAACCCGGGTCGCTCATCGCCTGCCCTCCAGAACGGCCCAGAGCTCGAGCTCGAGATCGGGCCAGTCACCGGAAAAATGCATGCCGATCGAACTCGCCGTGCTGAACTCCGGCCAGAGCGGCGAGGTGCGGTCGAGATAGAAGTATACATGATCCGTGAGCGCGCGGATCTGCGGCGGCGGCGTCGGCAGATGGACGAGGTTGATGCCCGGCAGATGGGCATGGACGATCTCGTTCATCTTCGTGTTGGGGCCGACCTTGAAGAGCTGCGGGAACTGCGCCTGGATCTCCGTCAATGGCCGGCGCGCCGCGACTTCGAGAACCAGCGTCGCGTTGCGCACGAGGCTGCGGTCGCGGATCGTCGACATGAAGGCGTTCTGCGCGCGCTCGACGATCTCCAGCCGGATCGCCCGGCGGCCGAGATTGGCCGAAAGGAAGTCCTGGATGTCGCGCACCACCGGAGCGAAGCAGTTCTCCAGATCGTCGTGATCGTAGGCTGGATAGTCGCGGGCGCGGCGCTCGGCCGTGGTGAAGGTCGCAAGCTCGCCCGCCAGCGCCGCGAAGGTGGTGAACAGCCGCTCGGGATGGACGAAGCGCGAGCGGCGCATGTGCTTCAGAACCGGGATGTTGCGGTTGAGGAGCTGGAGCACGAAATAATCGGCGCTCTGCAGGCCGCCGCCGGCCGTCGGATCGGCGGCGTAGCGTGCGAGCTCCTCCAGCTTGTTGTCGATCCAGCCGATGACGCGGTCGAGCCAGCCTTCGATCACGGGATAGGCCGAGCAGACCAGCACCGGCGGAGCGAATTTCTCGTCGAAGAGCACGGCGCGGTCGCGCACTTCGAGGATGCGGCCCAGCGCCAGGCCGACATAGCCGGCCTTGGCGGTCTTGCGCAGTTCGAGCGCCAGGCGCGGATGGGCGACGTCGATGTCCTCCTCGGTGCGCAGCGAGGCGGTCGAATCGATCAACATCTCATTGGCCGGGAGATAACGGCTGGCCGAGCCGTTCAGCGCGTCATCGACCTCCCGCGTATTGGCGGCGGCAAGCGGCAGCGAAAGCCAGACGAGCTGGCCGGCGGCGTTCTCCGGCACCTCGATCGCGGCCGGCAGCGGCGAGTTGTCCGGCATCGCGAAGGGCGTGCCGTCCGGCATCACGCCGACCGCGCGGCGCAAGCCGATGCGGCTCTGCTGGGCCAGGTCGCGGTCGATCTCCAACACCGAGAAGCCCCAGGGATAGGGCGTGACGCTGCGGACGCGGCTTTCCAGCAGGTTCTCGAAATAGCGGTCGCTCTGCTGGAAATGATGCGGCCTGAGGAACAGCCCTTCCGACCAGACGACCTTGCTGTACCACGACATCCCGGTCTCGCTCACTCCAAGGCAGGCATCTTGAGTTTATCCGGGACATGTCCCAGCGTCACCAGCCGAAATGCTAGCGTCACGCGCGCGAGGCGCCGTCATTGACTTGAAGGATGCGGCTGGCGGAGTTTCGCGGCAGTCGTCAGGGAAGCGAGCCTGTCCACCGCCGGAGGCGATCATGCCGAAAGGTCCTGCCGCACGTGTCACCGACCCGGTCGTCCACCCGCTGCCGGGCATCCTGCAGCCGGGCCCCGGCAGTCCGAACGTGCTGATCGGCAACCTGCCGGCCTGGCGCGGGGTCCCGGCCGCGGCGGCCGCCGCGATGCAGGCGGCGAAGGCTGCCTCGGACGCGACGCTGCAGGCCGCTGCCGCCGCGACGCTCGCAGCCGCGGGCACTCCTGGCGCGCCGGCTGCTAAGGCGGCGGAGGAAGCGGCCAAGACCGCGGCGCTCTCGGCGATGAGCTCGACGATCACGGGTGGAGCCGGAGGCGCCGACATCCACAACTGCCTGACATTGATGCCGCCGCAGCCGCACGGACCCGGCGTGGTCATCGACGGATCGCAGACGGTGCTGATCAACAACCTTCCGGCCTGCCGCATGGGCGACACCATTCTCGAGGCGCTGGGGCCACCCAACAAGATCATCATGGGCCTGCCGACCGTGATCATCGGCGGATGATGACGAACTGATTCAGGAAGGGCGCATAAGTCGTTAATGCTGAATCCTTTTTCCCGGTCGAGAAGACGCGCCGAAGGCGAGGCCGGTGCCGGCGATCCGCCGCGGCGATGCGTGCGGCTTGACCGGCGCGGGACCGGGCGCCAAGCCGGACCTGCCTCCACCGAACCCTGAAGGATTCGCCATGACCATCGAACGCATCGGGCTGACGGCCCGCTGGTGCGACGCCGCCATCTTCAACGGCATCGTCTTCCTGGCCGGACATGTGCCGGAGAAGACCGAAGGGCGCCCGCTCGCCGAGCAGACCGAGGAGGTGCTGGCGCTGCTCGAGGAGACGCTCGCCGATGCCGGAAGCAGCAAGGAACGTATCCTCAGCGTCCAGATATTCCTGACCGACATCGGCCGGATCGGCGAGATGAACGCGGTCTGGGACAAGTGGGTGGCGAGAGGCCACGCGCCCGCCCGCGCCACCGTCGAGGCGAAGCTGGCCTCGCCCGGCTACGGCATCGAGATCACGGCGGTGGCGGCGAAGCGCTGAGCCGCCACCGGCCAGGCCAAGGTTATTTGCCGCCGCGGTCGTAGCACTCGGCGAAATAGATCATGAAGGCGTCGACGAGCCCGTCCTCATAGGGGGCGGTCTTGGCTTCCCAGCGCGCGACATAGGCATCCCACATCTTCGCCTTGCGCGAGCCGATCAGCCCGCCGATGCCGCCCTCCGGCGCGGTCGACTCCGCGACGGCCTGCGGGTCAAGGTCCTCCACCAGCATGCGCAGGGCGTGCTGCATGGCCGAATAGGTCTTGATCTGGTGGGCCTTGAGGTCCCGGAAGCTCTCGTCGAAAGCGCGCCTGGCATCGAGATAGCCGCTGCGCGGCTGGCCGAAGATCAGCTGCAGCGCATCGTCCACCGTCGGCGAGAACTTCAGGGGATTGTTGTCCTGCGCCTGGATCATCGTCTGGTTGGTGCTGCGGGCAATGCGCTTGCTTTCGGCGCGGGCCGCGAGCAACCCCTTCAGCTCCTCGGCAATCAGCCGCATCAACCCGCCGAGCTGCTCGGCGAAGGCGCCGGGATCCTGCATCGCCAGCGCCTGCGGCGAGACCCCGGCGCCCTTGGCGAAACGCTGCATGAACTCGCCCATCGAGATGCCGGCGGGGGCGTTCGACGAAGCAGGACCGGAAGGGGGAACAGGCACTGCGGCCGGCGCGGCCACGGGCTCGACCGGCGCCGTTTCGGGCGCCGGTTCTGTCGCGGGCGGCTCGTCCCAGGGGTTTGCCGCGACGGGGCCGCTGGCGGTGGGCCGGCGCGGCGTGGGAATCGGCGCCATCGGCTCTGGCGTCGGGAGCGGAGCCGGCTGCAACGGCGCCCAGGCGAAATCGTCGCCCTGAGGAGCGGCCGGTGGTGGCGAAGATGGCCAGCCGTGCGAGGGTGCCACAGGCGGGGCCGGCTCCGCCGCCGGCGTTGGGATGTCGGCCGCCCAGTCGATGAAGCTGGCATGGACCGGCCTGGCATGGCTCGGCGGCATCAGGTCCCGGCGGGCGATCGGCGGCGCGGCCTCCTCGCTCGGGGCCCAGAGCGATTCCGGGCTGGCGGCGTAGGGAGGAGGCGCTGCCGAGGCGGCCTGCGCCGAAGCCTGGCCGGCTTCCTCGTCGATGGTCACGGCGATGATGTAATGGCCGATCTCCAGCCGGTCCCCGTGCTGGAGGCGATAGGGCGACTGCACGCGGTGCTCGCCGCCATTGACATAGGTGCCGTTGGTGGAGATGTCGCGCAGCCACCAGGCGCCGTCGCGGAAGCGGACTTCGCAATGGCGGCCGGAGACGGCGCGGGACGGATCGGGCAGCGCCCAGTCGAGATGCTGGTCCCGGCCGATGTCGAGACCGCGCCCGCCGCTCGTCGTCACGCTGAGCGGACCGCCGTCGGGCAGGGAGGTCTCGTTCTCGATCGTCAGTGTCAACGCCATCGCACAGGTCTCGTTCCGGCTTGCGCGTCAGCGCCTGCCGGCCTCGTCTTCGGCCAAACGAATGCACGCTTCGACGCAGGCGCGCAATGCGCCTTCGCGATCGCGCGCCGGCAGGCGGTTGATCGCGTTGAGCACGGCGATGCGCGCCATCTTGGCGGTCAGGTCCGACGGGGTGGGGATCGGGTGACCCTCCGACATGCTGCCGCCGGAGTAGCCCGCGGCCCAGGCCACGAAGGTGCCCGGCCGCGAGCGGTCGCCGGACTGCGCCTGCCGCAGGGCCTCGAAGCGCGTTCTGTCGCCCGGTTCCCGCACCCAGGCTTCCGCGGCGGCGAGCCCAGGGTCCTGCATGCCGGGCGGCTGCATGGAGCGCACCGCCTGCAGCGCCCACCATACCGCCTCCCGGCGCGGCAGCAGAAAGGCGCAGAAGCCGGCGGCCTCCATCGGCGCCGGCCCCTTCAGCAGCCTTGCGAGAAAGCTCAGCGGGGGCTCCGTCGTAGGCGGCATGGTGACCGCCTGATGGGCGGCGGGGTAGGTCTCGAACACTTCGCGGGCGGTGCTGAAGCGCAGGCGTGACATGACGGCTCCGGCTAGTTGATCGTCACCATCGGGGCTTTGACGACGACAGTGCCGTCGCTCTTCACCTCGGTCATGGCCTGGCTGTGGATGGTGATGGTCGGCGATTTGATCTCGATGCTGCCGGGCGTCATCTTAATCGTGCTTTCTCCGACCTTCAGGTTGATCTCGGTCAGGGCCTCGACGTCGAGCTTGCCGTTCTGGATGTCGAGCTTGTCGTCGCCGAGCTTGAGCGTCGTCTCGCGCGAATAGCTGCCGCCCTGGAAACGCTCGCCGATTTCGCGCGTCTCGATGTTGTTGACCGTGACCTTGTGGTCCTTCTCGGCCCGCATTTCGAGGACCTCGTTGTCCTTGAGGTCCTCGAACTTGATCTCGTTGTAGGTGTCGGGGAAGCCGGCATGGTCGGTTGATTCCGACTTGAGGCCGGATTGCGTCTTGTTCGCCGGCAGGTCGTAGGGCGGCTTGTGCTGGTCGTTGACGACGGCGCCGACGACGAGCGGCAGGTCGGGATTGCCTTCGATATACTCGACGATCACCTCCTGGCCGATGCGCGGGATGACCTGCCCACCCCAGCTCTTGCCGGCCCACATCTGCGCGACACGGGTGCGGCAGGAGGTCGAGCCATCCTCGCGGTCCCAGTGGAAGCGCAGCCATATGCGGCCGTATTCGTCGACGTCGATGTCGCCTTCCTCGCCCTGGTTCCTCTCGCCGACGACCTTGGCCGTGTGCGGCCCGTAGACCTTCGGGCGCGGGGTGACGAGCGGCGCGCGGAAGCGCCGGTCGCTCTTCTGCAGCTCGAAGGAGCCGTTGTAGAAGGCCTCGTCCTGCTGTCCGGAGCGGTAGCTCTGGCCGCCGAGCGAATGCTTCGCTCGGACGACGAGATATTCCGCGTTCTCGCCGCCCGAGGGATGGTCGCCGAGCTTCATCAGGGCGCCGGGATAGAGGCTGGGGGATTCGCCGCTCGCATAGCGGCGATCGTCCTTCGCCTGCTCGGCCTGCGCCCTGACGCGGGCGAAATGCTCGCCCTGGTCGCGCTTGGTGTAGCTCGCCGGATAATCATAGGCCTCGTAGGACTTGGCCTTGGCGAAGCCTTCCTCGGCGCGGGCCGTGAGGTCGGACTCCGATTTCTCGAAATCATAGTCCTTGAGCTCGACCTTGCCGGTGCGCAGCCGCCGGATCGTCGACCATTGCGTCAGATGCTCGACATCGGCGCGCGGAAACCGGCTGCCGGGCGGCACGAAGGCGAAGATCGAGCTGTCGCCGTCGAAGCTCGACTCGGCGCTGGGCATGACCTCGTCATGGCCCGAGCGGGAATCGCAGAGCACCAGCTTGTGGTCGCCGTCGCCATGCTTGAAATAGTAGTAGATGCCGTACTGCTCCATCAGGCGCAGCACGAAATCCAGATCCGTCTCGCGATACTGCACGCAGTAGTCGATCGGCTGCAGCGTCTCGCTGGTGCGATCGTCGAAGCTCGCCGAGCCTTCCTTCTTGAAGATCTCCTTGATGATGTCGACGGCCGTCTTGTTCTTGAAGATGCGGCAGTCCGAGCGCTGCGAAAGCAGCCAGAGCCACGGCCTGAGCGTGAAGCGATAGACGTGGAGATCGTCCTGCTGGCCGAGCCACTGCGCATCGACCAGCGTACCATTCAGGACACGCTCGTTCTTGTTCTTGAGCGTGAACTTGATCGAGCATTTCTCGCTCATGATACTTTGCAGGTCGGCATTCTCAGTTTTGCTGATGGCGTCGACTTTATAAGTAAACAGCTCGCTCAGAGCCTCATCCGCGTCGAAGCGGATAAGAGAAAATTCATCTTTGCCGGCTGGCGTCACAAAAGATGCAATTCTCTGTTCTTGTCCTGGATTTGAAGGCATCAACGAAACCTCTCGTCGATTGAACCTGAATTGCCCTTGACGTAACTAACTCTCAGAGTCATCGTTGACTCCTGAAGTCTTCATTCGCCGAATGGCATACCTCATCGGGAGGGCTCCCATGCGCAAGCAAACCGCACTCGTTGCATTCGTCGCTCTGACGGGCTCGATGGTTCTCTCCATGGCCGGTGGCGCCGTGGCGCAGACCTACAAGGCCGACGACATCATCAAGCATTTCCAGCCCGGCGTCGCGCCGAAGCCGGCCGCAGGCGTCACCCGCGGGCTGTGCATCGGCACCGAGGCCGAATGCGCCAAGGCCGGTCACGCGGTCGAGGTCGCCAAGCCGCCGAGCGCCTTCGATCTCGTGGTCAAGTTCAAGTACAATTCCGACGTGCTGGAGCCGGAGGCGAGGGTCAATCTCGACGAGTTCGCCAAGGCCCTGAAAACGCCGGAGCTCACCGGCAAGACCTTCATGGTCGAGGGTCATACCGATGCGGCGGGCACGCCCAGTTACAACATGAACCTGTCGGAGCGGCGTGCGGAGGCGGTGGTCCGCTATCTCGGCGAGAAGGGCGTCAACACCGAGAACCTGGTCGCCAAGGGCTTGGGCCAGACGCAGCCGCTGGTGGCTGATCCGCTCTCCGGCGACAACCGCCGCGTCGAGACCCGCCTGCGTACCAACTGAGGCGCGGGCGGCGGACCGGGCAGGGTGCCGGCCGCCGCTTCGCCTAGCGAGCAGGGGCATTGCGGGGAGAGGCATGGCCGCACTGAATTTCGTGGAGCTGTCGAAGCCGTTCGTGGAGGACGGTCCCTGCGGGCCCGATCTGGAGGACGACGTCGATTTCATGAACGTCACGGCGCGGCTCGAGGTCGCGCTGCCGACCGCGTATTTCCGCCGTGACGACGAGGGGCGGCAGGTCGCCTTCGACCGCACGAGCATCGAGTTTCCCGCCGCCTTCGCCGATCTGGGCAAGCTGATGGCTCGCTCGCAGGACCTGCGGCTGTTCGTGCTCGCGGCGAAGCTGTCGATCCTCAATCGCGATGTCGGCGGCTTCGTCGACTGCCTCTCAGCCATGGCGGACATCCTCGGCGAGAACTGGGATGCGGTCCATCCGCGCGCCATGAACGGCGACGTCATCATGCGCGAGGTCGCCCTGCAGGGGCTCGACGAACTGCCGACGGTGGTGCTGCCGCTGCAGCACGCGCCGCTGTTCACCAGCCGGCGGATCGGCGCCTTCATCTTCCGCAGTCAGCTCGTCGCCACCGGCGAGACGAAGCTGGTCGAAGGCGAGCAGCATCCGGATGCGGGGGCGATCCAGGCGGCGCTTGCCGAAGTCGATGTCGACGAGCTGGCCGCCATCCTCGCCCGCATCAACGCCGCCCGCGATGCGCTGGCGCGCCTGCGCTCGACCTGGCTGGAGAAGGTGGGCGTCGATCATCCGCTCGGCTTTCCGCGCCTGGCGGCGCTCCTGGACCAGATCGCCGGCTTCCTGGACGCTGCGGCCGCGCGGCGCGTGCCGGGCCATCAGGCCGCTGTGGCAGCGCCGGCGGCGAACGATGCGCAGAACCCGGCAGCCAGCGCCCCGAGCTTCGGTCCCGGCAGCCTGTCGAGCATCATCCAAGTGAAGGATACGCTTGCCGCCTGCCTCGGCTACTTTCGCAGAACCGAGCCGTCGAGCCCGGCTGTCCTCCTGATCGGGCAGGCGCAGCAGCTGATCGGCAAGTCGTTGATCGAGGTCATCCAGATCATGTTCCCGGACCATATCGACAAGGCGGTTCTGGAGATCGGCGAGCTGCGCCGGTTCCGGTTGCCGCTGGAGCGCCTGCCGGCGCCCGATGGGTCCGAGGCGGGAGACGGCGAGGAAGGCTACGCCGGCGGTTCGGACGATGCCTACGAGAGCGACGGCGCGTACGGGAGCGAGAGTGACGGCGAGGCCGCGGACGATGCGGAAGCGGCCGTCACGGAAGAAGAGGCTCATCCCCCCGGCGAGCCCGCGGTCGCGGCGATCGTGATCGGTAACCGCACCGAGGCCGTCAGCGCGATGAAGGCGGTCGCCGCCTTCTACCGGCAAGTGGAGCCGTCGCATCCCACTCCGCTCCTCATGGACAAGGCCTGTGCCCTGGCGCAGCATGATTTCATGTCGCTGCTCGGCAATATCCTACCCGAGGTGGCGCAACTGCCGGAGTCCGACAGTTAGGACAGAAGGTGGCGATTGATTTGAACCTCTCGTGGCGATGACGAGACTATATCGAAGAAGCATGAAGTTCTATAGAGTATCGCGCTGCGTCAGCGCGGTCGGATTTCCAGAGGGGCATGCATCATGGCCGGAGATTCAGGGCAGAAGTTCATCCGTCGCAACAGGCCGCCTCGGGTGCACATCACCTACGAAGACCCCTACAATGCCGAGCAGAAGATCGAGCTTCCCTTCGTGATGGGGGTGATGGCCGATCTGTCGGGCAACGCCTCGGCGGTTGAGAAGCCCGAGATCTCGCAGCGCAAGTTCCTCGACTTCGACATGGACAATTTCGACCAGCGCATGGCCGCGATCGAGCCGGCGGTGAACTTCAACGTCCCCAACAAGCTCGGCGAGGACGAAAACGAGAAGCTCTCGGTCGCGCTGAAGTTCAGCAAGTTCGAGGATTTCAACCCGGCTGCCATCGCGCGCCAGATCCCGGCGACGGCCAAGCTGCTGGAGGCGCGCGAGCAGCTCGCCAACCTGCTGCGCTACATGGACGGCAAGATGGCGGCGAGCGACCAGATCAAGGCGCTGCTCGCGGATCCGCAACTGATGGCGGCGCTCAAGGACAAGCTCGGCAAGGGCGACAAGCCCGAAGGCGAAGCGCAGAACTGAGACGGGGCGCGGGCCCGCGTTGCGGGCCCGCAGGCGGCGAAGCGAACGAGGCGGCAATGGCAGCGGAAGCACAGACCCAACAGCCCGGCGGGGCAGCAGTCGAGACGCGCGAGATCGACGACTTCTCGTCGATCCTGAAGCAGAGTTTCAAACCCAAGACCGAGCGCGCGGCGACGGAAGTCGAAAACGCCGTGGCGACCCTGGTCAACCAGGCGCTGGCGGATTCGACCCTGATCAAGGGCGACGTCATCGACACGATCGAGGAGATGATCGCCCGGCTCGACGCCAAGCTGACCGAGCAGATCAACGAAGTAATCCACGCGCCGGAATACCAGAAGCTCGAGAGCGCCTGGCGCGGCCTCAACTACCTCGTCTTCAACTCCGAGACGGACTCGCAGTTGAAGATCAAGGTTATGAACGTCTCGAAGAACGAGCTCTACCGCAACCTCAAGACCTATCCCGGCGCGCGCTGGGACCAGAGCCCGCTGTTCAAGCAGGTCTACGAGCAGGAGTTCGGCCAGCTCGGTGGCCAGCCCTTCGGTTGTCTGGTCGGCGACTATCACTTCAGCCACACGGCGACGGATGTGCAGCTCCTGCGCGATCTCTCCAAGGTCGCCGCCGCGGCCCATGCACCCTTCTTCGCCGGCGCCGATCCCAACCTGATGGGCATGGATGCCTGGACCGAGCTCTCCAACCCGCGTGATCTCGGCAAGGTCTTCGACACGCCGGACTATGCGGCCTGGAAGGGCCTGCGCGACGCCGCCGACTCCCGCTATGTCGGCCTTTGCCTGCCGCGCGTGCTCGCCCGCGTGCCTTACGGCGCGAAGTCCGAGCCGGTCGAGGAGTTCGCCTTCGAGGAGGATACCGACGGCCACAAGGGCGACAAATACGCCTGGATGAACGCGGCCTATGCCATGGCCGTCAACATCAACCGCGCCTTCAAGGAATATGGCTGGTGCACGCGCATCCGCGGCGTCCAGTCGGGCGGCGAGGTCCTGAACCTGCCGACCCATACCTTCCCCACGGATGATGGCGGCGTCGATCTGAAGTGCCCGACCGAGATCGCGATCAGCGACCGGCGCGAGGCCGAGCTGGCGAAGTCGGGCCTGATCCCGCTGATCCACCGCAAGAACACCGACAAGGCGGCGTTCATCGGCGCGCAGTCGCTCTACAAGCCCAAGGCCTTCTCCGGGCCTGACGGCGTCGCGGCGACAGCCTCCGACAACCTTTCCGCGCGGCTGCCCTACATGTTCGCGGTCTCGCGCTTCGCGCACTACCTGAAGTGCATGGTTCGCGACAAGATCGGCTCCTACAAGGAAAAGGAGCCTCTGCGCCGCTGGCTGCAGGAATGGATCACCGAGTACGTCGACGGCGATCCGGTCAATTCCAGCGAAGAAACGAAGGCCCGGCGCCCGCTTTCCGACGCGCGCATCGACGTCTTCGAGGACGAGGAGAACCCTGGCTACTACTCGGCCAAGTTCTATCTGCGGCCGCACTTCCAGCTCGAGGGCATGGATATCGGCCTGAGCCTGGTGTCGCGACTGCCAGCTCCCAAGCAATGACCGTCACCTGAGCGATAGGTGACGGCAACAAGAGAAGTCTTCGGCGTGCCTGCCGGTCGAGGCGGCGCGGCAGGAGAAGTGCGCCCGTAACCCGCTCGCAGGAGCGAGCATTCCAGTCGTTCACATTTTTCGGAGGCAATTATGGCCAGTGATTTTCTGCTCGAGATCGACGGCGTCAAAGGCGAAGCGGTCGACAGCAAGATCAAGGACTCGATCGAGGTCCAGTCCTTCTCCTGGGGCATCAGCAACGCGGGCTCCTTCGCCATGGGCGCCGGCGGCGGCGCCGGCAAGTCGAGCTTCCAGGACGTGCACTTCACCACGCATACCAGCAAGGCCTCGCCGACGATCGCGCTGTTCTGCGCCAACGGAAAGCACATCTCCAAGGCGACCCTGCACGTGCGCAAGCAGGGCGAGGACCAGCAGGAGTTCTACACGATCACGCTCGAAGACCTGCTCGTGTCGAGCTACGCCTCGGGAGACGCTGCCGGCGGCAACGGCATCCCGACCGACCAGTTCTCGCTGAACTACGCCAAGATCAAGTTCGACTACCGGCCGCAGAAGAAGGACGGCACGCTCGATGCCCCGGTTCCGATGAGCTGGGATCTCAAGGCCAACAAGAAGTAAGCCAGGCCGCGCCGGCTCCGGGACATCCGGGGCCGGCGCGCCCTGTCCGGCGACCGGAAATCCATGGCCGATCCCGTTTCGAAGAAGCGGCTGCGCCCGCCCCTGATGTTCGCATTCCGCGAGGCGCATCTGGAGAAGGATGCGAAGGCCGCGCTCGACCTGCGGGGCGAGGGCGGCGAGCGCGTCATCGCGCAACGGCGCGCGGCGCCGCGCGCCGCGATCACCGAGCCGAAGCTGCGCCGCGAGATCGGGCTCGACCTCGATGCGCTGGTCAATACAATCAACTTCGCCTCGGCCGTCGACCTGTCCGGCCTGGAGCATGTCCGCCGCTCCATCCTGAACCACGGCTTTCCCGACATGACGCGGCTGTCGATCGACGAGCACCGCGTCGACGTGATCCGCGAAGACCTCACTGCGGCCCTGATGAGCTACGAGCCGCGCCTGATCCGCAAATCGATCGCGGTCGAGCGGGACGATTCGCTCGACCGCGCCGAGCTGAAGGTGCGGTTTCTCGTTCGCGCCGATCTCAACTGCGAGCCCCTGAACGTGCCGGTCGAGTTCGTCGCCGATCTCGAACTCGACACCGGCAAGATCGCGATCAAGGGACGCTGATGCGATGAACCAGGAGTTTCTCGACCTCTACAATCAGGAACTCCGGCTGTTCATGGAACACAGCAAGGAGTTCGCCGAGGAATATCCCGGCATCGCCGAGCGGTTGGGCGGGCTGGTCGGAGAGCGGATGGACCCGATGGTCGGCGGACTGCTGGAAGGCGCTGCCTTCCTCGCCGCGCGCGTCCAGCTCAAGCTGAAGCACGAGTTTCCCGAGTTCACCAACAATCTGCTCGAGCAGTTCCTGCCGAACTATCTCGCGCCGACCCCCTCCGCCCTGCTGGCCGGGATCACGCCGCTCTATTCCGACCCGGCCCTGCGCGAGGGCGTGCGCATCCCGCGCGGCGCCTATCTCGACGCCAGCTATCTGGAGCGCGAGCGGCGGATCGCCTGCCGCTACCGGCTGGGACGTTCCGTCACGTTGTGGCCCTTCGAGATCACGGCGGCGGAGTATATTCCGACGCCTGGGACCTTGCAGGCGCTGGGCCTGCCGATCGGCGGGCGTGCGCTCGCAGGCCTGCGACTGACGCTGACCCATCGGGTGATGGCGGATGCGGAGCAGGAGCCGACACCGGCGCAGGCGCTGAAGAATCCGGCGAGCTGGTTCGCCGGCTGCCGGACCAAGGAGCTTCCCGTTCACCTGCTCGGCAACGAGGCGGATGCGGTTGCGCTCTACGAGCAGCTGTTCGCGAACTGCATCGGCATCCACTTCCGGCATCTCGACGCGTTCGGCGATCCGGTCGTGACCCCCGGCGACGCCTGTCGCCTGGAACAGGTCGGCTTCGACGAGGACGAGGCGCTGTTGCCGACGGATACACGGGTGTTCCGCGGTTTCGAGCTCTTGCGCGAGCTCTTCTGGTTTCCGCACAAGTTCATCGGCTTCAAGCTCGCCGGGCTCGGTGACATCCTGCCGAAGCTCACGGCCAAGACGGTCGAGCTGATCTTCGTCTTCGACGAGATCAATACCCGGCTGCCCGGCGCCGTGCGCAAGGAGATGTTCGCGCTCTACGCCGCACCGGCGGTCAACCTGTTCGAGAAGTCGGCCGACCGCATCCCGGTGAAGAGCAACCAGCACGAGTTCCACGTCGTGCCGGACCGGAGCCGCGCGCTTGACTACGAGCCGCACAGCATCCTTTCCGTCCATGCCCACTATGCCGGCGGCCGCGACAAGCAGCCGGTTCACCCGCTCTATTCGTCGCCGGAAGGGGCCTCTCCGGTCCATGGGCTGCACTACACGCAGCGGCGGCTGCCGCGGCGGCGGTCCTCGGCGGAGCGCCGCCAGGGCCGGGTCTCCGACTATACCGGGACCGAGATGTTCATCTCGCTGGTCGAGCCGGCGGGGGTCGACGACAACCACTCCGTTGCCGAATTGAGCGTGCGGGCGCTCTGCTCCAACCGGCACCTGACCGAACATCTGCCGACCGGCGTGGGCGGCGCCGATTTCCGGCTGATCGACAACGTCTCGCTCGATGTCTCCTGCCTTGCCGGCCCGACGCCGCCGCGCGAGCCGGTGGTCTCGCAGCTGCGCCTGCGTGCCGAGACGGCCTCGACCGGCGTGGTGACGTGGCGATTGATCAACCTGCTCAGCCTGAACCAGCTCGGCCTCGTCCAGCGCGGCGCGGGAGGCAACGGCGAGGCCCTGCGCGAATTGCTCTCGCTCTTCGCCGATCTCGCCGACAGCGCCACCGAGCGTCGCATCCGGGGCATCAAGGAGGTCGACAGCCGCCCGGTCGTCCGCCGCTTCCCGCAACGGGCCGGCACGGGCGCGGCGCGCGGGCTGGAGATCACCGTGCTGCTCGACGAGAAGGCCTTCGAAGGCTCGGGCGTCTTCCTGCTGGGGGCGGTTCTCGACCGCTTCTTCGCCGAATACGCGGCGATGAACCATTTCGCCCAGACGGTGATCCGCACGGTCGAACGCGGCGAGGTCATGCGGTTTCCGCCGCGAGCCGGATCGAGGCGCATCCTGTGAGCGAGGAAGCCGCACGCTCCACGGAAAAGGCCGCGAGCTACCAGGCGCAGCTCGAAGCCGAGCCGTGGCGCTTCGACTTCTACGCCGTGCTGCGCCGGCTGGAGCGCAGCTTCCCGGAACGCGGGCGCATCGGCGCTGTCGCGTCGCGGCAGGAGGAATATGTCGCGCTGGGCGAGCAGGCCTTCCTCGACTTCCCGGCCTCGACGATCGCCGCGGCGGACCGCGATGCGCAGGGACGGCTCAGGCTCTTCGTGAAGTTCCTCGGCCTGCTCGGCCCGCAAGGCGCGCTGCCGCTGGCGACGACCGAGGAGAGCTATCAATGGCAGATCGCGCGGGACGACGCGTTCCCGCGATTCCTCGACATCTTCAACCACCGCTTCCTGCAGCTCTTCTACCGCGCCTGGGCCGATTCCCGGCCGATCGCCCAGCACGACCGGCCGGATCTCGACCGCTTCGCCGCCTATATCGGCAGCATGATCGGGGTGGGCTCGAAGCCCTATCTCGATCGTGACAGCGTGCCCGATGCCGAGAAGCTCGCCCATGCCGGGCTGATCGGCGCCCAGGCGAAATCGGCCTCGCGGCTGCAGCGCTTCCTGGCGGGGCTGTTCAAGGCTCACGTCGAGATCGAGCAGTTCGTCGGCATGCGCCTCACCTTCGATCCGGCGGACCGGACGCAGCTCGGCGCAGGGCATTGCACGCTCGGCGCAGACGCGCTGCTCGGCGCCAGCGTCTACAGCGTCGAGGACAAGTTCCGCGTGAAGATCGTGGCGCGCGACCTTGCCGAGTTCGAGCGCTTCCTGCCCGAGGGAGACCGCTGCGAACCTCTGGCGGATGCCGTCTTCCTGCATCTCGGTGAGCAGTTCGAATGGGATGTCGAGCTCGCGCTGCCGGTTGGCGAGGTCAAGCCGATGCGGCTCGGCCAGTCGGGGCAGCTCGGCTGGACCAGCTGGATGGCGCCGAACTGGACCATCGAGGAGGGCGCCCTGCGCCGCGACGCCCGTTTCCATCCCGCCGAGCGCATGCGCCTGAAACGCAGCCGCGCCGGCCAAAACTGACACCGAAGGGGACGACCATGGCCGATATCAGCCTCGAAGCCGTCACAGGCAAACTCAACCGCATCGGCTACGACACTTTTCTGCAGGCTCTCCGGCAGGCCAAGGGCGCCGGCAATCGCAATGTCGAGCTGGCGCATTGGCTGCTGCAGATCCTGCAGGGCAGCAGTAACGATCTGACCTTGACCGCCGATCACTACAAGCTCGACCGCGCCAAGCTGCTGATGGAGCTCGGCAGCGTGGTCGAGGGCTTTCGTCGCAACGAGACGGAGATGCCCGGCATCGCCAACGGTATCGTCGATATCCTAGACCGCGGCTGGCATTACGCGACGCTGTTCTTCGGCGAGACGCAGATCCGGACCGGGCACCTGCTGGTGGCGGCGCTGAAGTCGAACGATCTGCGCCGGGTGCTGACGGGCCTGTCAAAGGAATTCGCCAAGATCCCCGTCGAGGAGCTTGCGGCCGGCTACGGCAAGATCTGGGAGGGCTCGCAGGAGGAGAACCTGCGGCCGATGGACGGTTCGGGGCTGCGCGCCGCCGGTACGCCGGGCGCGGACGCCGCCGAGGGGCCGAAGGGCACGACCGCGCTCGACCGCTTCTCGCAGGACCTCACCGCCAAGGCGCGCGAGGGTGGCATGGACCCGATCCTGGGACGCGACGACGAGATCCGCCAGGTCATCGATGTGCTGATGCGGCGGCGCCAGAACAACCCGATCCTCACCGGCGAGGCCGGCGTCGGCAAGACCGCGATCGCCGAGGGCTTCGCCCAGCGCGTCGCGGCCGGCGACGTGCCGCCGCCGCTCAAGGGCGTGAAGGTCTGCGCGCTCGATATCGGCCTGATGCAGGCCGGCGCCTCGATGAAGGGCGAGTTCGAGCAGCGCTTGCGCTCTGTGATCGACGAGGTGCAGTCCTCGCCGACGCCGGTGATCCTGTTCATCGACGAGGCGCATACGCTGATCGGCGCCGGCGGGCAGGCCGGCACGGGCGATGCCGCGAACCTGCTGAAGCCTGCTCTGGCGCGCGGCACACTCCGAACGATCGCGGCGACGACATGGTCGGAATATCGCCAGTATTTCGAGAAGGACCCGGCGCTGACCCGGCGCTTCCAGCCGGTGCAGGTCGACGAGCCGGACGTCGCGCGCTGCTGCACCATGCTGCGCGGGCTGATCGGCCCGATGGAGAAGCATCACAAGGTGCGCATATCCGATGCGGCGATCGTCGCGGCGGTCTCGCTGTCCCACCGCTACATTCCGGCTCGTCAGCTACCCGACAAGGCGGTGAGCCTGCTCGACACGGCTTGCGCCCGCGTGGCGATCAGCCAGAGCGCGACGCCGGCGGCGATCGAGGATGCGCGCGTCGCCATCGCCTCGCTGGAGCAGGAGAAGGCCGCCCTGACCTCGGATGCCGATCTCGGCACCGACAGCGCCAAGCGGCTGGAGGAGATCGCGGGCGAGATCGCGGCGAAGCAGGACAAGCTGACGGCGCTCGAAGCCGCCTGGGCGAGCGAGCTCGCCATCGTCGAGGAGATCAAGGCGCTGCGGGCCAAGCTCGGCGAGAAGGCGCCGGGCGGCGAGGCGAAGACCGAGGCAGCCAAACCGGCCGCCGAGGGCCAGGCGGAGGAAGCCGCTCCGGCGGAGGCGGAAGTGCCGCTCGCCACGGCCGATCCCGAAGACTCGCGCGCCGCGCTCAACGCCAAATTCGCCGCGCTCAGCGAGATCGATCCGGCCAACCGGATGATCTATGCCCATGTCGACGAGCAGTCGGTCGCCTCGGTCGTCTCGGACTGGACCGGCATCCCGGTCGGCCGGATGGTCAAGGACGAGATCGAGACCGTGCTCAATCTCGCGGAGACGCTGAACAAGCGCGTCGTCGGGCAGGGCCACGGCATCGGCATGATCGCCAAGCGGATCGAGACCAACCGCGCCCGGCTCGACAACCCCAACAAGCCGATCGGCGTGTTCATGCTCTGCGGCCCTTCCGGCGTCGGCAAGACCGAGACGGCGCTGGCGCTGGCTGAAGCTCTCTACGGCGGCGAGCAGAACGTCATCACCATCAATATGAGCGAGTTCCAGGAGGCGCATACCGTCTCGACGCTGAAGGGCGCGCCTCCCGGCTATGTCGGTTATGGCGAGGGCGGGCGGCTGACGGAGGCTGTCAGGCGCAAGCCCTATTCGGTGGTGTTGCTGGACGAGGTCGAGAAGGCGCATCCCGACGTGCACGAGCTGTTCTTCCAGGTCTTCGACAAGGGCCAGATGGAGGACGGCACCGGCCGGCGCATCGACTTCAAGAACACGCTGATCATCCTGACCTCGAATGTCGGCACCGACGAGATCATGAACATGTCCGCCAACGGCGCGGCCAAGCCCGATCCCGAGGCGATGGCGGTGTCGCTCAGGCCGGCGCTGCTCAAGGTCTTCCCGCCGGCGCTGATCGGGCGGCTCGTGACGATTCCGTATTATCCTCTGTCCTCGGACATGCTGGCCGGGATCGTCAGGCTCCAGCTCGGGCGCATCGGCAAGCGGCTCAGCGAGAACCACAAGGCCGCCTTCGTCTATGACGACGCGGTGGTCGAGCACATCGTCGGCCAGTGCAACGACCCGGATTCGGGCGGACGCATGATCGACAACATCATCACCAACTCGATGCTGCCGGCGCTCTCGCGCGCGATCCTGAACCTGCAGCTCGAGAAGAAGCCGCTGACCGAGGCTGCGGTGACCGTCGAGGACGGCAGCTTCGCCTATCGCGTGGCGTGAACCTGCGGCGGCCCCGCTGCGACCAACAGCGGCCGGCTGCATCCCGCACCGCCGTCGGGGCGGCGCGGGCCGGTCGCATTTCGCCGAGGCATCGGTGCGCGGGAGAGTTTCGTCCGCGCCCGAGGTGCCGGCTGCATGGAGACGCCCGTGGCCCTGTCCGAATATGCCGACTGGTGGGACAAGCAGAAGCGCGAGACCGAGAAGATCCTGACCGAATGGGTGCAGGACAATCCGCAGTGGTGGGCCGTGACGGTCGCGACCGGGGTCCAGACCTCGATGGAGCTAGGTGCCGGCTTCGTCGACGTGCTGCGCTTCGGCGAGGGCATGGCACAGGGCGGCGTCAAGGGCTTCGGCAAGGACGCGCTGCGCCTGCTCGCCATTCTCGGCCCGCTCGGGAAGGCCGGCGGAATGCTGTCCCGCTTCGCGCATCTTCGGCAGATCCGGCTTGCGGTCCAGGTCGAGGGCGTCAACGGCCCCTGCACCTTCCAGGCCGTCAACAATGCGATGTCGATCCTGCGCGGCAAGAACTACTTCATCACCGTGAAGGACATGGCCAAGGCGGTCGGCAAGCCGCTGAGCTCGATCGGCACGGATTCCTCGGGGCTGCGCAATCTGGGAGCCCATGTCCATGAGGTGCTCGACTTCCTGATTTCGCAGGGCGTCAAGATCAAGCGGTTCGCCAACCCGCGCTCGGTGGACGAGGTCGTCCGGCTGGCCCAGGGCGAGAACGGCGTGACGATCTTCGCGATCCGCTGCACGACGACGCGCGGCGAAGTGATCGAGCACAGCGTCATCGCGGCGCGCGACGCGCTCGGCCGGATGCGCTTCGCCGATTATGGCGGGCGCTTCCAGGCGACGCTCGAAGGCCTGGTGAACTCCTTGGGTTATGGCGCGGTGGATTCGGCCGGAATCAGCCTGATGCGCGGTCAGGCGGTCGGCGCGGTGGACGGAATGGCGTTCACCAGCGTGCTGGAGCAGGGGCTATCGCTGCTGAAGGGCGTCGCCGTCGTCATCGAAGGCGTCACCGCCATCGAGACCGCCGACGGCATCGAGCTGGCTGCCCCGGTGGTGGTCGCCGCGACCTCGGCGCCGACGAAGCAGGACCCGGCCCCTGCGGAGATCGTCAAGGGCAGCTTCGCCGCCTTCAAGGAGCGCCGGAACGGCAGGCCCGTGATCCGCATGCCGGAGGTCGTCATCAAGGCCGGCGAGAAGAGCGCTCCCCGGCCCGACTATCTCACCGGGGTGCAGTTCCGGTTGAACGCGCTGGGGTTCGGGGCCGGCCGCGTCGACGGCATCAACGGACCGAAGACGACCCGTGCGGTGAAGCTCTTCCAGAAGAGCTATCCGCCGCTCAAGGTCGACGGCATTCCAGGGCCGAGGACCCAGGAAAAGCTGGTCGAGATCTGCGGCTTCTGAGATCCCGGCTTGGAAGACGGCTTGCGGAATTGATTCCGCTTTGCCGCGCAACCCTTTGACAAGGCAGGAAAAGGCTCAGGCAGCCAGCGCGGCCTGGTCGAGGATGAAGCTGTCGAGGGTCTCCCGCTCCCGGGGTGACAAGCGCAGGCCGAGCTTGCTGCGCCGCCAGAGCACATCCTCCGCGCGGCGCGCCCATTCCGCCCGCATCAGGTAACGGACCTCGCGCTCGTAGAGATCGGCGCCGAAATGGCGGCCGAGATCGGCGATGCTCTTCGCGCCAGCCAGGATGTCGCGTGCGCGGGTACCGTAGCTGCGGGCGAGCCGGGTTGCGGTGCGGCGCTCGAGCCATGGATGGGTGGTTGCGAGCTCGTCGACGAGGGCATCGAAGCCGCGCACCGGAAAATCGCCGCCGGGCAGCGCGCCGCTCGTCGTCCAGGCCGCACGAGCCGCCCAGGGAGCGTGTGGAGCCAGCTTTTCGAGCGCCGATTCCGCGAGGCGGCGATAGGTCGTGATCTTGCCGCCGAAGACCGAGAGCAACGGCGCCGAACCCTCCGGCGCATCGAGGGTCAGCACATAGTCGCGCGTCGCTTCCTGCGCCTTCGAGGCGCCGTCGTCGTAGAGCGGGCGCACGCCGGAATAGGTCCAGACCACGGAATCCGGCGTCACCGGCTTGCTGAAATACTCGCTTGCCGCAGCGCAGAGATAGGCGATCTCCTCCGGGGTGGCGGCGACATCGGCCGGATCGCCGCGATAGTCGCGATCGGTCGTGCCGATCAGGGTGAAGTCCTGCTCGTAGGGGATGGCGAAGATGATCCGGCCGTCGGCGTTCTGGAAGATATAGCAGCGATCGTGCTCATAGAGCCGGGGCACGACGATATGGCTGCCCTGCACCATGCGGACGCCGGCCCTGGCGTTGGTGTGGACGACGCCGTTCAGCACCTCTCCGACCCAGGGGCCGGCGGCGTTGACGAGCGCCTTCGCCCAGACGTCGGAGCGTCCCTGCGGCCCTTCGGCCGTCAGGTGCCAGAGACCGTTCTCGCGAGTCGCAGCTGCGACGCGTGTGCGGGTGTGGATCGCGGCGCCGCGCACCGCGGCATCCATGGCATTGAGCACGACGAGACGGGCGTCCTCGACCCAGCAGTCCGAGTATTCGAAGGCCTTGGCCCGATCGTCCTTGAGCGGCCGGCCGGCGGGATCATGGGCGAGGTCGAGCGTGCGGGTCGCGGGCAGGAGCTTGCGGCCGCCGATGTGGTCGTAAAGGAACAGGCCGAGCCGGAGCAGCCAGGCCGGGCGAAGGCCCTTGTGATGCGGCAGGACGAAGCGGAGCGGCCGGATGATGTGCGGCGCGATGGCCCAGAGCCGCTCGCGTTCCATCAGCGCCTCGCGCACCAGCCGGAACTCGTAATATTCGAGGTAGCGCAGGCCGCCATGGATCAGCTTCGTCGAGCGCGAGGAGGTGGCGCTGGCGAGGTCGTCCTTCTCGAACAGCACGACGGAGGCGCCGCGCCCGGCCGCGTCGCGGGCGATGCCGCAGCCGTTGATGCCGCCGCCGATGATGGCCAGGTCGTAAGGGGCCGAGGGGCTGGCGCCGAAGCCGGCCGCAGGCGATGTCGTTTCGGACGCCATGTGCAATCAAATCCCGATCGAACCCGCGAAATAGCTTGAGAGGGGGCTGTCCCGCAATGGCGAAGCAGGCCGCCTCGTTCCGGCTTGTGCGAAGCCGAGGGGCGATCCGGCGCGGCATCCGCTTGACGGACCCGCCGTCCGCTCTCCAGTGAGAGACGGCGTCGGACAGAAGCGGGGACGAGCGAGGGCATGCGACGGCGGGTGGAGACGACGGGAGCTCTCGACCGCGCCGAGGCGCGGCTGCGCGCCGCCCTCGAGATCGCCGGAGCGTCGATCCTCGCAGCCCTGTTCGGCGTCGTGATGGTCGCCGTCCTGCGGCGCTACCTCCTCGGCGGCGGCTTCGTCTGGTCCGACGAGCTCGCAACCTGGCTGTTCCTCGCGCTGGTCGCGGTCGGCGCGCCGCTGGCGGTGACGGGCCCGCTCGCGATGCGGCTGGACGTGGTCGTGAAGCTGCTGCCGGCCGGTGGCCGGCGGGTCGCCGGCCTGCTGGCGGAGGCGATCGCGTTTCAGGGAGCCTTCGTTCTGGCGATGGGCGGGGCGAGCGTGGCGATGCTGGTCGGCGGGTCCTCGACGGTGCTCGGCCTGCCGGAGTGGCTGCGTTTCGCCGGCTTTGCCGGCGCCGGCGGGCTGACGGCGCTGCTGCTTTTCCTGCACATCCGGCGCGAACGGACGCTGGCCGATGCGCTGGGCGCCCTGGCGCTGGGGCTCGGCCTCTACGCGCTGACGCGGCTGCACTGCGACGTCACCGTGACACCCAGCCTTGTCGCGACGCTGTTCGCCGGCGCCGGGCTCCTGCTCGGCGCGCCGCTGCCGGCGGCGTTGCTGGCGGGCGTCTCGATCACGGCGCCGCTCGGCGGGCTGATGCCGGAGCCGGCCATCGTCCAGACGGCCGTCGGCGGCGTCGGCAAGTTCCTGCTGCTGGCGATCCCCTTCTTCCTGCTGGCCGGCGAAATGCTGACCGCGGGAGGATTGGCTGAGCGCCTGATCCGCTTCGCGGCGACGCTGGTCGGCCACTGGCGCGCCGGGCTGGCACAGACCGCGCTGGTCTCCAGTGCGCTGTTCTCGGGGGCTTCTGGATCCTCCATCGCCAACGCCGCCTTCGGAGCGAAGGTCATGGCGCCGACGCTGGTGGCGCGCGGCTACCCACCGGCCAACGCGGCGGCGATCGTCGCCGGCGTCTCGATCCTCGACAACATCATCCCACCCTCGATCGCCTTCCTGATCCTGGCGAGCGCGACCAACCTCTCCGTCGGCTCGCTCTTGGTCGGCGGCTTCGTGGCGGGCGCGGTGCTGACGCTGGCGCTCGCGATCGGCATCCATCTCAGCGTGCGCGGCGTCGTCGATGCGGCGCCCAAGGCCAGCGCGGCGGAGCGGGGCAGGGCGCTGATCGGCGCTCTTCCCGCGATAGGGCTCGGCGTCGTGATCGTGGTCGGCATCCGCTTCGGGGTCGTCACGGTCACCGAAGCCTCTGCCCTTGCCGTTGCCTATGCCATCGCCGCCTGCCTTGCTCTGCGCAGTCTCGGCGTGCGCGGAGTGGCGGCGGCCTTGCGCAAGGCGGCGGGCGAATCCGCGGCCATCGGCCTGCTCATCGGCGCCTCGGCACCCTTCGCCTTCCTGCTCGCGGTCGACCAGGTCTCCGCACAGATGGCGGAGCTGGTGACGGCCTTTGGAGCGGGGCCCCTGGCGGTGACGCTGCTCGCCAACCTGGTGCTGCTCATAGCCGGGCTCTTTCTCGATATCGGCGCCGCGATCCTGCTGCTGGCGCCGTTGCTGCTCCCGGTCGCGGCGGCGGCAGGGCTCGATCCGATCCAGTTCGGCGTCGTGCTGGTGGTCAACCTGATGATCCACGGGCTGACACCGCCGCTCGGTATCCTGGTCTATGTGGTCAGCGGCATCATGGGGGTTCCGGCGAGCGCCGTCTTCCGTGCCGTCCTGCCGCTGCTCGGGGTGCTGCTGGCGGCGCTCATGGTCCTCTCGCTGGGCATGGCTGCGTGGCCGGCGCTTGCGCCCTGGGCCAAGGCATTGTTCTGATGCGGCTCATCGCCCGGCGCCCGCGCGCCGCAACCCGCCGTCCCGTTGCCGGACAGCCCCGGATCTGATGCCGATATGATCTACACCGACATCGCGACGCGGACCTACAATCATGGCTGGCGGCTCGACCCGATCATCCGCAGCCTGCTCGACACGGATTTCTACAAGCTCCTGATGCTGCAGATGATCCGGGCCTTCCACCCGGAAGTCCGCGTCACCTTCTCGCTGATCAACCGGTCCAGGCACATCCGCCTTGCCGATATCGTCGACGAAGCCGAGCTGCGCGCGCAGCTCGACCATGCCCGCTCGCTGCGCTTCACCAAGAAGGAGCTGATCTGGCTTTCGGGCAACAGCTTCTACGGCAAGACGCAGATGTTCTCGCCGGATTTCATGGCCTGGCTCGCCGATTTCCAGCTTCCCGACTACGATCTGCGCAAGGTCGACGGCCAATACGAGCTGCATTTCGACGGCCCCTGGACCCACACCACCATGTGGGAGGTGCCGGCGCTTGCCATCATCAACGAGCTCAGGGCGCGCCGCGTCATGCTCGGCCAGAGGCGCTTCTCGCTCGACGTGCTCTACGCGCGCGCCAAGGCCAAGATGTGGGACAAGGTCGAACGGCTGCAGAAGCTGCCCAACCTCAAGCTCTCCGATTTCGGCACCCGCAGGCGCCACGGCCATCTCTGGCAGCGCTGGTGCGTGCTCGCCCTGAAGGAGGGGCTGGGACCCGCCTTCACCGGCACCTCGAACGTGCTGCTGGCGATGGATACGGATCTCGAGGCGATCGGTACCAACGCCCATGAATTGCCGATGGTGCTGGCGGCGCTGGCCGATTCCGACGAGGAGCTGCTGCGGGCGCCGTACCGGGTGCTCGACGAATGGCGCCAGGTCTATGGCGGCAACCTCCTGATCGCGTTGCCCGACGCCTTCGGGACGCAGAGCTTCCTGCGCCATGCGCCGGACTGGGTGGCCGACTGGACCGGGTTCAGGCCGGACAGCGCGCCGCCGATCCCGGCCGGAGAGACGATCATCCGGTGGTGGCGGGAGCGCGGACGCGACCCGCGCGAGAAGCTGCTCGTCTTCTCGGACGGGCTCGATGTCGATGCGATCGAGCGCGTCTACCATCATTTCGACGGCAAGGTGCGCATGGCCTTCGGCTGGGGCACCGACCTGACCAACGACCTCGTCGGCTGCTCGCCCGATGGCTCGCGCGAGCTCGACCCGATGTCGCTGGTCTGCAAGGTGACGAGGGCCAACGGCCGGCCGGCGGTCAAGCTCTCCGACAATCCGGAGAAGGTCTCGGGCGAAGCGGAGGCCGTGGCGCGCTACCGGCGTGTGTTCCAGTAGCGCGGGCCGGGCCGATCAGCTCTTCAGGCCGAGGAAGTCGAAGGGTTTCGCCGGCACGAAGCGCTCCGTCGCATCGCCGGCGTAGGTGTGGTCCTGGTCGGGACCGAGCTCGAGCTTGCGCGTGCCGGCCGCCTTGGCGAAGTCGATCTTCTTGAGGTCGACCCAGAAGGTATTGGGTGTCAGCGCCGATTCGAAGAAATAGAGCTTGCGGCCGTGATCGGCCACGGTGCGCCAGCGCGTCGAGGAAATATTCGGCTCTTCCGGCGTGTTCAGGCCAAACGGCACGGAGACGTTGCGGATCACGCTGAAGACGCTGGCGACAGCCCGGTTCGGGTCGTCGAACTTGGGGATCGCGTTGACGTAGAACGAAGCGCGGGCGAAGCGGTCGGAGGCGCGATTGGTGCCGGGCAGCATCACCGTGCCGCCGATCTGCTTCCAGTACTCGTTCAGGGCGAGTTGCTTATCGAAGACCGGCGAGTTGGTCATCACCTGGTACTTGCGGTCGTGGTGTATGACCTGCTTGCCGCCGATATACTCGACGATGGCGCTGTCGCCGGTGGCATCGGAGAGGGAGAGGTGCAGCGTCGCCAGCCGCGTCTCGCCCGGAACGGCGTCGGTGACGATGGTGAAGGGCTCCTGGCGCAGCGCTTCGACCGCTTCCGCGACCGTCGCGAAATTGTCGAGCGCATATTGCGCCCAGGCGGCGATGGTCAGGCCCGGCTTCGAGCGCCCGTCGAATGCCGGATATTCCGATTCGACCAGCCACAGCAGGTTTGCCGACAGCCCGGCCTCGTTGAGGCCATCGGTCGTCGAGATATCGTAGCCTGAGGCGATGACGCTGCCGTATTTTGCCGTCCAGCGGATCGAGTTCGGGCCGGCCTCGCCGCTGCGCTCCACGCCGCGCGGCATGATCCAGAGATTGGTGGCGACGTCACTCTTCCAGTCCATCGAGCGCGCCGTGACGACCTGTCCGTTGGCGCCGAGATAGACGAAGCGCGTACAGGCTTCCACGGCCGATTGGCCGAGCAGGGTCGCTGCCATCAGGAGCGCTGCCAGGCGCTTCCCGGTCCGATGCCTTCCGCGAACCATTCATCGTTCTCCTGAAGCCTGCGACTAGAAGCGCATGGTAAGGCCGAAGGCCGGGCCGTGCTGGGTCACGTCCCAGCGAAACCGGCCCCGGCGGGTGAAATCCTCGGCCTGATAGTTCTGGTAGATCGCCCGGTAGCCCGCCCTGAGCACCGTCTCGTGTCCGAACAGCAGAGTCCGGTACCCCAGGTAAACCTGGCCCTGGAGGCTGTACTGCGACGGACCGGTCCCGCCTGCATCGGCCTCGGCGAACAGGTTCCAGCGATCGGTCAGATCAGCATTGATCCGCAGCCCGATGAAGGGGTCATACCAGTCGGAGCTCTTGCCGAAGCCGATGCCGAGGACGCCGATGTCGCCGGCGAGCTTGGTCCAGCGCACGCCGGCCGTCGGCTCGAAGGAGATCGTTCGCGGCCGTCCGAACACCGTGGTGCCCTCGAGCGCGATCTCGTGCAGCTTGAAGAAGACTCCGGCCGACAGCCGCGTCGTCGTGATGCCGACCGCGATCCGATGCCGGTACAGCTGCTCCGTCTGGCTGGTCTCGACGTATTGCCCGTCCAGATAGAAGCCGAAGCGCCCGTTCGTCGCCTCGACATTGCCCATCACGGCGATGTCGAGATGGTCCAGGATCTCCGAGAACGGCACGTCGATATGGGTCGAGACGCCAGCGAGCGAGCCCTTGCCCCGCAGCGAGGCCGCCCAGCCATAGGGGCTGACCAGCAGGGTCCAGCCGGGGATGAGCTCGGGCGCCCGCGCCAATTCCTGTGCGCGCGCCGACAGACCCGGCCACGCCATCGACACGAGGCCGCAGCAGATCAGGGTTGCGATTCCCGGACGCATTTCGCCGCTCCCTGCGATCGCCCGAGCTTAGCCGCGCGGGCTCCTTTCGCAAGGCTGGCCACGCCGGAATGGGGAAGGGTGGCGCCTCCGGTTGCCGCCTCGCGCCCGCTCGGCGCGAGCATTCTTGCATCGCCGCGCAAAAACCCCTAATGCGACCCGGTTTCAAGGCCCCGGAGGGCCGCCTTCGAGGACAAGGGTGTCATGGCCAAAGAGAAGTTTTCGCGGACGAAGCCGCACTGCAACATTGGAACGATTGGTCACGTTGACCATGGCAAGACGTCATTGACGGCTGCGATCACGAAGGTTCTGGCTGAGTCGGGCGGCGCGT